>JAESGR010000014.1_pt1 | contig 1069599 bp, 864 predicted proteins | sample 9269771 | NCBI WGS metagenome assembly JAESGR01 (sample SAMN15739572, study PRJNA653492) | algae metagenome | isolation source: Chroococcus sp. CMT-3BRIN-NPC107 and co-occurring heterotrophs from well... | place: USA: Clark Mountains Wilderness, California | collected 2010-04-18 | reverse complement strand
TAAATAAAGGTAGTTTTGTATCGGTCCGTAAAGCTTCTTTTATAATAAAATTCACAGCCTCACTTTTTACTGGAGTACTATCGTTTGGCATAGCTAGATCTGATCCGGCTATGACTGGGATGCTGCTCTTCCATTCCATTATTTGCATTAGTTCCCTAGCTTTCTTGGCAGCATTTTGCGCTTGTGTTTTCGAGTTATCAAACCCATCGCCCACTTTCAGGTGGGAGCCAATAATAGCCCTTATTTCTACAGAAGGCGATAACAACAGATGCGCTAAGGCGAATAAGCCATCAGGATCTCCGCTAAAATCATTATCCATGATAACACGCATCCTAGGTGTTACATTATTCCCAAAAACGGCTTGTTGGCCAAAACTGACAAATGACCCCACCATCAACAAGGGCAAGAATAGCAAGATGATTTTTTTCAACATTTACTTACAAAAGGAGACAGTACAGGTAGCATTAAGCTGCTAAAATAAGGTTTGGTTGAATCAAATCCTATTTGTTATACCTAGGCTTATTTATTCCAGAAAATCATGTTAGAAGACTTCTTGCAATAACCCTTTTTGCGGATGCATTTGATTATCGCTTTATCTGTAACTTTAGCCTAAATAGGATGGCCCAAGCACTCTCATCTAAAGGAGCGTATTGTATTGCTTCTAGTACTGATATGGGCTAGCTGTCTGTTTATAGCTAACTATGTCTACCGACCAATTTTTAGCTTATCTTCTGATAACCCCAGATAGCAAGCCCGGAGAGCTCTACCGGGAATACTTCTACTTTGTTATTGTTAAGAAAGGCTTGTTGGTTTTCAGCTCTTGACACCAGAAACTGACATGCATTGACTTTACCTATCCCCAGAACAGGTTTAAAGAGGTATACCACATGAATAAAATAGGTGCTGATCTACAAACTGGTTTAAGGTACTAAACTGCGTCTCATTTATATTCAGATACGAAGCGATACCTTTGATTTTCGTTTCTTCCTCAGGTGTATAGTGCCCATCGGCTTTAGCAAAACTAATAATATCAGAGATGAGCGAAAATCGCAGGTTACTGTTTTTGAGAATACTTAAATGGCTTTGCAAATGGGCATTAGAAGTATCTCTAGCCGATTGGAGCACCGCTTGCTCATCTGCAGCAGATAAGCCTGCACTATCTGTTAAGACTTGTAAAAACTCTATTTCCTCCTCGGAGGCCTGCCTGTCTGCTGTGGCAATAGAAGCAATAGAGGCAATATAAGCGGTTTTCTCCTGATCTGAATAATCACTACATATATATATAAAACTGTTCATTTAATTTAAGCATAATAAAAGTAGATTAATTATAATTACTAGAGTACTTATTTTGTGCTCTAGTAATAACTATATCATAAATAATTTATTATGTGATAGTGCTTTACAGCTTAGAACTGATGGATACCAAAGATGAACTGAAGCATTTTTATGAGGGGCTGTTACCTTATCTGCCTTTGCGAAACATTTTGTAATACATAGAATTTTAATACCCAACTGACCAAGTATTAAAAAGAAAACCTTTAGCTTATATTTTACACATTTCTTATGAAACGATTTTTAAGTACCTGTTTCTTAATATGCCTAATTACCTGCTTTGGCGAGGTACATGCGCAGAGGAGTAATTTTCTTGTCAGGTACTGGAACAGTCTTGTAAATGATACCAGTGACATCTCCAAGCCCCAATTCCTAATATATCCTACCCTAGCCTATGCTCCGGAAACCAGTTGGGAGTTTGGCTTAAGCAGCCTGTATGTGTTTTATGCCCGCCGTGATACTGCCAACCGCCTGAGCGAAATCAATGGCTTTACCTTTGTTACATTAGAGGGCCAATATGGCTTATGGTTTGACCATGCCTTATATTCACACAAAAACACTTGGTTTTTTCTCGGCCGCCTACGTTTTCAGAGTTTTCCACTGCTTTACTATGGTATCGGCCCTGACACCCCGCCCCATCATACAGCTAGAATAGATGCCGACCAAATTCAAATAAAAGAACGGGTGTTGCGCAAATTATACAGAAGCTTGTATCTGGGTATTGAAGCCGATTATCAGCGGCTCAGTTCAGTAAACTTTGTAACTGAAAACAATGCACCTGTGGACCTACCCCTAGGAAGCGGGGGCTCGGCTAACCTGGGTTTTGGTCTGGGCCTGTTGTATGACAATCGGCATAATATACTGAATGTACGCAATGGCTTTTTCTCCGAACTTGCCTTTCTTAGTTATAACGATGCATGGGGAAGCACCTACTCATTTACCACCCTGCTTTCCGACACGCGCATTTACCGGCCGATTAACAGCAGAGATGTACTGGCAGCTCAGTTGCTAGGACAGTTTAATACCGGGAATGTGCCTTTTAACCAACTTGCCCTTATGGGTGGAGAAAGTATTATGCGTGGCTATTATCTAGGCCGATACCGGGATAATAACCAGATAGCCACGCAGGTTGAGTACCGTTTTCTTCCTTTACCTTTGGGTTTTACCAAACGGTGGGGGGCTGCGTTATTTGCCGGAACTGGGAGAGTTTTTCCAAATTTCAGGTCTCTTTCAGCCAATAACTGGGTCTGGTCTGCCGGAGGAGGCGTGCGTTTCCTGTTATTTCCTAAGAAAGATATTTTTACACGCTTGGATGTAGCATTTACAGGGGAAGGCACCGGTTTTTATATATTTATAGGCGAAGCTTTCTAAATAATAGTCAAATAAACTATGCATCCTATTTTTTCATGATCTTTCTTATATAAGAATAACCTGGACAGCTTTTATAATAAAATCTTGCCAGTATATCCAGTGTCTACCTCCTCAAAAAGATTATTTTTCTTTTTAAGCTAATGCCTGTTTTCTTAACATACATCAAGGCGCAGTGCTCAAAACCAACCTACCTTTGTAGCACAACAAAAGAGAAAACTCAAATACTTAAAAGATAAAATCTTATGAAATCCCATATTTTAGCAGATCAGAAAAGTCCTTCTAAAGGTTTACACATTGCATTATGGATAGCACAGGTGCTATTAGCGGGTATGTTTATCATGTCAGGCTTTATGAAAGTTTCCCAGCCGATTGATCAACTCTCACAAATGCTGCCCTGGGCGAGTCAGGTTCCCCAGGCACTGGTTCGCTTTATTGGGATAAGTGAATTACTCGGAGGTATTGGCCTTATACTTCCTGCAATGCTTGGCATCAAACCCCATCTTACTGCCTGGGCAGCACTAGGCCTTCTAGCAGTAATGCTTTTTGCCACTATTTTTCACGCAACAAGAGGGGAATTCTCAGCCATTGGCATGAATTTAATCCTGGCTTTGATAGCCCTATTTATTGCCCGGGGAAGGTTCAAAAAGGCTCCTATAACTGCAAGAGCTTACTAATATGCAAAGAAAAACATTTCTCACAAGCGTCTTAGCAACGGTGGCCTTAGTAGTGGCATTTAGTTGCTTCTCTTTTAAGTCATCTACTTTATTACAAGGTAAAAACGAAAAGACTACTAATATGACAACCAATCAACTAGTTAATAATCAAGATATTAAAAATACAAAGAAAAACATGGCACAGGAATTAGCAACCTTTGGGGCTGTTCACCTCAACGTAACCAATCTCGAGCGTTCGGTTTCTTTCTGGAAGGATTATATAGGCATGAAAGTCCGTAATACGACAACCGAGTATACAGAAATGGGCACAGATAAAAGCACCTTAGTGGTACTTTATCCGACTGCAAAAGCCCCCTTCAAAAATGGCTATAGTGGTATCTATCACCTGGCAATACATCCATCAACTGAAGGGGAATTTGCAAGGGTGCTGGCCAGGCTAATAGCAAAACGCTATTCTATTTCTCCAACTGATCATACGATGTCAAAAGCGATCTACATGGAAGATCCCGATGGGATTACGGTAGAAATTACATTGGAAACACCCGAGCGTCTGGAGAGAATTGAGTTTGGCAACAGAGGACCTGTAGCCATTGATAAAAATGGTACCGTACGTAGTCCATCGGCTCCTTTGGATGTTGAGTCCGTTTTAAACGCCTTACCCGATAAGGATATCAACCGGGGCTTACCTGATGATACCAAAGTTGGGCACCTGCACCTGTACGTTTCTAACCTGGATGCGGCAAACCAGTTTTACAAAAATTTAGGCTTTCTGCAAAACATGTATGAGCCACGTTACGGAGCCGCTGATCTGGGTGCAGGGGGTGCCTTTGGGCACCGTGTTGCCCTTAATACATGGCAAAGTTTAAACAAGCCACAAGCACCCCAGGGCACAGCAGGCATGCGGTATTATACAATTGTTTTTGATACGCCCGAGCGCTTGAAAGCCGCGCTGCAACATTTGCCTGCAGCACAAGAGCAAGAGGATGGTTACCTAGTCTCTGACCCATCAGGAAATAAAATCTTGTTGACAGCTTCTGGTAACATATAACAAGCTATGTAGCAGCGTATATCAAACTATACGCTGCTACATAGCTTGTTAAAACAATAAAATGACTTTGTACTGTCACTTATGATTTTATCATATAAGGACAGAAGGCATGTAAGTAACGGTACATTTGAACGTTGGGTCACTGATTAATGAAGGCAAATGCCTTATAATTTAACAATCAAAAACATGACACAAGAATTAGCAACCTTTGGAGCAGTCCATCTCAATATAACCCATCTCGAGCGTTCGGTTTTATTTTGGAAAGATTATATTGGATTGAAAGTAAGAAAAATAACTCCTGAGTATACGGAAATGGGCACAGAGAAGAATACCTTGGTGGTGCTTTATCCAACGGCAAAAACTTCATTTATAAAAGGCTACAGTAGTATCTATCACCTGGCGATACATCCATCAACTGAAGGAGAATTTGCAAGAGTGCTGGCAAGACTGATAGCAAAACAGCATCCTGTTTCACCCATTGACCATACCATGTCAAAAGCGGTCTATATGAAAGACCCGGATGGAATTACCGTAGAGCTTACGTTAGAGACACCGGAACGACTGGAGCGAGTTGAGTTTAGCGATAAAGGACCTATAGCCATAGATAAAGATGGCACCGTACGAAGTGCAACAGCACCCTTAGATATTGAGTCCGTGATGAAAACCTTACCGGATAAGGATATGGACCGGCCGATGCCTGATGATACCAAAGTTGGGCATATGCATTTGTATGTTTCTAACCTGGAAGCAGCGAACCAGTTTTATAAAAATTTAGGCTTTTTGCAAAATATGTATGAGCCACGTTACGGAGCTGCTGACCTAAGTGCAGGGGGTGCCTTTGGGCACCGTGTTGCCGTCAATACATGGCACAGTTTAGACAAGCCACAAGCACCTCAAGGCACAGCAGGAATGCGTTTTTACACGATTGTTTTTGATACGCCCGAGCGCTTGAAAAGCGCACTGCAATTTTTGCCTACCGCACAGGAGCAAAAAGAGGGATACTTAGTCTCTGACCCATCAGGTAATAAAATCTTGCTGAAAGCTTAATTTTTTTAAGCGATGGATACAGTAAGAATTATTATCAACGAGCATTAATAGCAAACTAAAAATATAAAAAGCAAGGTAGTCTATATCTAACCCTGCGATCCTACATTCATCCTAGAGTTAGTACTCATATAGAGAATAATAATATTGTTTCATAAAAAAATTAATTAATAAAAACTAATAAACAAGAAAATGAATAAGATAGCCATTACAGGAGCAACCGGACAACTTGGCCGCCTGGTTGTAAATAAACTAAAACAAAAAGTTTCTGCTGACAGTATCGTTGCCTTAGTACGTTCTGTTGAAAAAGCCCGTGATCTGGGTGTTGAAGTGAGAGAAGCTGACTATGAGAAGCCTCAAACCCTTACACTTGCCTTACAAGGTGTGGATACTCTACTACTTATATCCAGCAGTGAAATTGGCAAACGTGCTACTCAGCACAAAAACGTAATTGATGCCGCAAAGCAAGCCGGCGTGAAGTACATTGTCTATACAAGCCTTTTACATGCCGATACCACTTCCATTAGCATTGCCGAGGAGCATATAATTACAGAAGCGAACCTGAAAGCGTCTGGTATTCCTTACACAGTGCTCAGAAACGGTTGGTATACAGAAAACTATGCAGGTACTATTCCAGGAGCCATTGCTGGAGGTGCATACATTGGCAGTGCAGGGGAAGGAAAAATTTCCGCAGCTACCCGGGCAGATTATGCAGAGGCCGCCGTATCAGTTTTAACAAGCGGAGGACACGAAGGTAAAATCTATGAACTGGGTGGGGATGAGCCTTTTACCTTAAGTGAGCTGGCTTCTGAAATCTCTCGGCAGACAGAGAAAAATATTCCCTATAAAAACTTGCCTGAAGCCGACTATGCTACTACCCTTAAGGGTTTTGGTTTGCCGGAAGGAATGGCTCAGGCAATTGCCGGGTGGGATGTAGCCATCTCAAATGGAGACTTATTTGAAGACTCACGCCAGCTTTCTAAACTTATTGGGCGGCCTACTACTCCCTTAGCTGCTGCTTTAAAAGAAATGCTAGCAACATCTTCAAAGTAATCAATAGTGGGTTAGCTCTGTTAACGTGCTATAGAGCCCCATTCTAGCCGCTTAAAAAATTAGATTTGAGTGCCGAGTAAGGTAACATATAAACCAATTCAATAGGGTTTCCATCTGCTACTGCACACAAATTTTTGTATTCTTTTTCAGCTTTACCAGCCTATAATCCACCATAAATAATTTGGCGGTTTATAGGCTGATGTGTTTCAGATAAAGTTTTATGTAAATAAAGTACGGGCAATTGTTCAGTTTTTTGAAATACACGTAACTTTCGACCTAATACGAAGTGATGACTTAATCTACAGGTAAAGATCCTAGTAATCTTATATACTTCATTTTTATGCATCAAAAAAAATTCATACACCTAGAAGTGAGTAGGTTTAGTCACCCAAAGATTGGGCATTAAGCTTGGTTTGCCTGTAAGGATAACCCAACAAGTAAACGGTGAGTGGAGTTGAAACTCCTTGTACTAAAACAGTTTTAGGATCTATTGCTGGCGTATGTGATACAAGGTTGTAGGTATCGGCTGACACAATCAAATTATTATTAAGTTCTTTGGTTGCAGCTTGTATTCTTGATGCAATGTTTACCGGATATCCCATCACAATAGGACGATATTCGTTTCCTATCATGACGGCACCGCTCACTACTTTTCCAATGTGAATACCAATCCCTACTTGCATATGTTGTCCGAAATGGGTAAGGAAATAGGTTTGATTTAAACTTTCTAAGTTTGCCAGTATAGCCTTAGCTGCTTGAAGAGCAGATTGAGCTTTTTTTGTTTTATTGGTCTGTTCAAACCCAAAAACGGCATATAAGCCATCTCCGTTTGTTTCCACTATTTTACCCCCATTAGCTTCAATAATTTTTTAAAAAACCGAAAACAGTTTTCGGATGATGTGAATGACATCAAAGGCAAGGTGTGTTTCTACGAAAGGAGTAAAATTTCTGATATCTAAAAAGAGCAAAGCTAGTTCTAATTCTTCCCCAAGTTTTTGGGTACACATTTCCGCTTCTTTGCCAATGTATAGGTCTATATCGGTTTCATCTTGGATGATCCTTCTTAGTTTAACGGCGTCTCCGGTTACAAACGTTTGACAGGCTAAGCGTACATTTGGTGGAAAGTGCATTTGTGTTCTTAAAATTTTCTCTTTTTCATTTACAGGTGTTAAGAACTCAGCACCTTCTATCACCAATACCCTACATGTCGAGCATTGGGCATTGCCACCGCAGGCATGAAAATGAGGGATGTTGGCATTGAGTGATGCAGCCAGGATGGTTTCATCTTCCCTTATTTGGATCGTTTTTTCCTCAATAAATTCGATCTGCATAAAATTAACTCCTCAAAAAGCATTTTACATTCAGTGATGCCCAAATAACTTTAACGTATTCCCGCGCAGAACCTGATGTTCAAAAATGGACATGGGGAAACACAGCAATAAACGAAAGATCCAAGCATGAGTTGAGGTACCTGGGTTAGACAGAAGTTGCCCTCCTCAAAGGAATTATTCCTGCTTTTCAGACTAGTTGCCATTATTCTTAACATATGTTAAGGTGCTATATGTACAAAACCCTCCACCTTTGTAGCACAAGATAAGAAAAAAGAAAAATTAAACAGGAAAAACGTATGACAATACACAGTATGGGAACTACAGCACAAAAAGCATACTAACAGCCTTAATATTATCCTATGGATGACACAAATAATCCTTTCCATTATTTTTATCATGACAGGATTCATAAAGCTTAGTCCGTTGACCAGCTGTCTTCTATGCTTCAATGGGCTTCACAAGTGACTGCTGCAGTGGAGAAGTGTTATTGGATTAAATGAATTATGGCAGGATTGGGTTTAATACTTCTTACAGTCTTGCGTATTAAAACCCAACTTACTGCTTGGCTAGCTGTAGGGCTTGCAACGATGATGATTATGCCATCTGCTTTTCACCTATCAAGAGGTGAATCATCAGTGATTGTGATGAATATTGTTTTTGCTGTAATAGCCATACTCCTCGCATTTGCTAGGTTTAAAAGTGCTACAATCTATTCGAGATATATCAATGGATTGTAAAGTTGATCATTATATAATTTTGAATAAAAGTCATAAAAACAACAATGAAAAAAACAATCAGCATCCTTTTAGTAGGGCTAACACTTATTATAACATCTGCATTTACCATTGTTAATTCATTTTGGAAAGTGAAAGAAGGCGCCTATTCGGTTTCTTTTACTAGCAAAAAGGTAGACGGAGAATTCAAGGGACTTAAAGCTCAAATTAATTTTGATGAAGAGAACTTAGAGAGATCAAAAATCTTAGCAACTATTGATGCAACCACTATCAACACAGGTATCGGCTTGAGAAACAAACATGCCAGAGCTGCATTAGGCGCTGATGAATATCCAGTTATTAAATTTGAATCTAACGCCATTACAAAAAAAGGAGTACTCTTTGAAGCAACAGGAATGCTTACGATACATAATGTAGTTAAGAAAGTGGTAATTCCGTTTACTGTGGCCTCTAATGGGAGTGAAGCCGTATTTGAAGGAAAGTTCTCTATTGCCACAAAGGATTTTGAAATAATTAAAATGGGCACACCAGATGTTGTTGAAATCACCTTAAAAGTTCCCGTAACAAAATAATGTAAGGCAGAAGGTTCTTTCTACTTTTCTGTCTCTTGGTTTGAAATACTCCTCCGAAATAGCTCCTACTTAATACAATTTTAACACCATAAGTTAAAACATGCACAGAAGTCAATTTCTTAAAATGATGGCGGTTCTTCCTTTTTTGAAGGAAGCCAAAGGGCTTGAGTTGTTATTACAAAAGCCCGGACTACTAAAATCAACCGCTAGGATGCCTGTTTTTTTACTGGGCATTTAGATTCAGATAATGAAACTATTACCCCTTTTTTTGAAAGCCTTAAGGTAATGGGCTCTTCGGTGACTCCCTCTGTTATATTAATGCTATCCGCACACTGGTTAACACTTGGTGAATCATACGTTACCATAAACGAACGTTTTTCTGTTCCATCCTATCCCTCATCAGGGTCACCATCAATTGCCAAGCACATACTAAAACACACTAGCGTTAAGCCTGCAGTTTGAGAGCTTGACCATGGCGCATGGATGGTGTTAAAACATATAGCTCCTGACCGTAATATCCCAGTCTTACAAATAAGTATAAACATGGAGCAGTCTCTTGATTATCATTATCTTCTAGCGAGACAGCTCTCTCCCCTACGGAGTATGGGAGTTTTAATAATAGGAAGCGGTAATATTGTTCATAATCTTGGATTGTCTGCAGCGAAGTTCTGGAGTAGCAAACCTTACCATTGGGCCCTTGAGTTTGACAACTGGGTGAAAGACAGAATCGATCATCGAGATTTACTAAGCTTGTTTCAATATCAAAAGATGGGAAAAATAGCAAAACTATCTGTTCCAACTGATGACCATTACATTCCGCTACTATATGCACTCTCTATGGCTGGTCCAAATGAACCCATAACTCATACTTATGAAAATGTTATCAGAGGAGCTAGCCTTCGGTGCTTAAGGATAGGTTAGATGACCTTGCGTAGGTTTTCTAACAAGGTTAATCAGGAGAGAAGAACCCCAATAGTTCTTAACATGATTTTTTCCACTACCTACCAATTTTAACATTATTAGTCTAAACGAGTGAAGAACAATAACCGCCTTCAACTACTGGAAGATTTGTCAAGTAACTCTTTACGAATACGGCTCAGAGATTCGGGTGCTAGTCCCAGGTAAGAAGCAATCATCCACAAGGGCAAACGCAGGGAAAGAGACGGATAGGTCTTAATAAAGGCTAGATAACGTTGTTCTCCAGTCTCACTCAGGTGACTAATTAATCGTTTCTGAAACGAACGTAGGCTATTCATCTGCAAAGGGTTGGGTACTTGTTGCATACCAGGAGCTACCCGGTTCATCTGCTCAATAAACGATACGTCCAAGGCTACTAGGTCTGAGTCTTCTACGGCATCAATATAATACATGGCAGGTTCTTTTTTAAAAAAGCTGATCTGTTCAGAGATCCACCAGTTTTGGGGAGCAAATTGAATAATGTGCTCTTTTCCTTTATCGTCAATGACGTAGCTGCGTAAACACCCCTTGAGTACAAAACTCGTATACAGACAAACTTCTCCTACCCGTAATAATATCTGTCCCTTCTCTACATGCCTTACTTTGACGTGCAGCTTGAGTTGGGAGATCTGCTCCTCGGTCATGGCAAGCTTAGTACGCAAATAATCATAAAAGAGCTCTATCATATTCCAAGCGAGATTAGGTAACTACTAGATAATTCCAACAGTGGCTATCTAAGTTAAACGATTAATACTAAAAGGTTTTGAACGGCTAACGTTAGGCAGTAGTAGCTTCATTTCTTAAAGAGATTAATTATTCCTCATTTTTAAGCTACCTGCCTCTTTTCTTAACATAAGTCAAGGCGCCTATCTAAAAAAGCCCCCACCTTTGTAGCACAAGTTAAGAAAAAAACAAAAATCAAACAGGAAAAATGTATGACAACGCATAGTATGACAACTCAACACACATCTTCCAAAGCGTTACACATCACCCTTTGGATAGCACAGGTGCTATTAGCGGGTATGTTTATCATGTCAGGCTTTATGAAAGTTTCCCAGCCCATTGATCAACTCTCTCAGATGCTGCCTTGGGCTTCTCAAGTACCAGCCGGCCTAGTACGCTTTATTGGCATCAGTGAAGTATTAGGTGGACTTGGTCTAATACTCCCTTCCCTGCTACGCATCAAACCAGTGCTTACCGTATGGGCTGCCCTTGGTCTTGCCACCGTGATGGTATTTGCGTTACTCTTCCATATTTCCAGGGGTGAATTTTCGGCCATCGGAATGAATCTAGTGATTGCCTTGATTGCCCTCTTTATTGCCTGGGGTAGAACTAAGAAAGCCCCTATTCAACTTAAGGTTTCCTAAGTAAGAAAAACAGTTTATCTAATTGCTCATTGTAAGGTTTTTGGAAGCATCAAGAGGAACTGTTATAAAAGCCAGAAAAAGAAAACTACTATTCAATCAAATTAACAATAATAACATGAAAGCAGCATATATAGAACAGTACGGCGGTACTGAACAAATTAAAACAGTAAACGACTTTGCAAAACCTACACCAGGTCCTGGTCAGGTGTTAGTGGAAGTAGAGGCGGTAGGCCTTAATCGGTTTGATACCATGTTACGTGCTGGTTATGTGCATCAAATGATGCCGCTTAATTTTCCTTCTATTGTAGCAGGTGATTTTGCAGGTGTTGTCTCGCAAATTGGGGAAGGGGTTACGGGTTTTACCCTTGGGGATGAAGTATTTGGACATGCAGGTGTATTTGCAGGTGGCAGCGGTGCTTTGGCCCAATTTGTTATAGCACCAAGCAACAAATTGGCAAAGAAACCTAAATCTATCAGCATGGTAGAAGCGGCCTCTCTACCGGTGACTGCTGCCAGTGCGTTGCAGGCAATTGAAGAACACATCGCGCTACAAAGGGGGCAGAAAATTCTTATACATGGGGGAACGGGTGGAGTGGGTGCCATTGCTGTACAACTGGCAAAGCATCAGGGTGCTTATGTAGCTACTACTGTAGATGGCAAATATGCTTCACTAGCAAAAGCGTTGGGAGCTGATGAGGTGATTGATTATAAAACGCAGGATTTTACCACTATCATAAAAGAGTATGATGCCGTGCTGGTAACTGCAGCGAATGCGGCCGCTGGTTCTTATGGCGTTTTGAAGAAAGGCGGAGTGCTCGTTTTCCTAGGGGGTATGGCAGACGAGAATCAAGCAAAAGAGCATGGGGTAAGAGCCGTTCAGCAAATGACGCAAACTAATTCAATACAATTGCAGCGAATAGCATTACTAGTCGATAATGGTGTGATAAAACCAATGGTTGATAAAACTTTTTCTTTTGATGAGGCAAAGAAAGCCTATGATTATTTCGAGGCCGAGCATCCGAAAGGCAAGGTGGTCATAACAATCAAATGAGACAAAGTCTAACATAACCCAAAAGTGAACAGAAAGACTTGTCACTGTTGAATAAAACAAACTCTTATGTCAAGACAAGAAACTATTCGATTGTATCCGGGCAAGGCCCCTGGATCTGAGAACTGGGAGTACTCAGAGACAGAAGTCCAGGGCCATATCGGTGGTAATGTGACTACTGTCGTAATTAATGTGGCTGATCCGACACTCACGGCATTTATACCTGAACAGGCTAATGGGACGGCTATTATCATTGTACCCGGTGGCGCATTTCATATGATTAGTTTTGAGGATGAAGGAACACTCATGGCAGAAAAGTTCCTATCTAAAGGAATAACGGTATTTATACTTAAATATCGTTTGGTACAGCAAGATCCGCATAATATGGCGAACACTCTAGGCCCTTTACTTTCAGGTGGCAACTTTGACAAGCTCAAGGCAGTTAGCGCGCCTATACTGCCGCTCATGGTACAGGATGGACAAACCGCTGTAAAGTACGTCCGTGAGCATGCTGCGGCTTACAGCCTTGACCCACAGAAAATAGGCCTCATGGGGTTTTCGGCGGGTGGGGCAGTGGCAATGTCAGTGGTTTATCAAGCTTCTGACGAGAACCGTCCCAACTTCATGGCTCCGATTTATGCGGCTCCCTGGTGGATAGGTTCCGATGTCCCTACTGTACAAACCCCCATATTCATCATGGTAGCCAGTGACGACAGTTATAATTTTGCCCCGGATAGTGCTAAATTGTATCTGAAATGGCTGCAGGCAAAACAGCCTGCCGAACTGCATATTTATGAAAAGGGCGGACATGGGTTCGGAGGTAGAAAACAAAACCTACCAGTTGACACCTGGATAGACCGTTTTGTAGAATGGCTTACCTTCCATGGATATCTAAATTAAACATTGCGTTTACGCGGCCTGGAGGATAAAAAAAGCTCGGGCTAGTATTGGACCGCTGTTAACATTTTTGCTTTTATTAATCACTTTTTGAAAGCAGATTATCTCACAACTATCAGAAAAACTAGACTTGAAGGCAAAAGAATTTAAAATCCGATCTAGAAGGATCAAAAGTAGCTAACAAAGAACAGGTTGAACAAAAACAGGAACGAGAAATAAACTAAACTAAACAAATGAAAAAGAAAAGCTTGATTGCAACGCTACTAATAGCGGGTGTGGCAACGATCTACGCATGTAAAGATGAAGGGGTCAAACCACAAGGAAATGATGCCGTAACGACAAAGGTTGAGCAAATTAATACTAATAATTTCCATCTTGTCGATTTCGTGGGGTGGAACACGAATCTAACTGTTCTAGCCCGCTACCATTCGGATGACGTTAAGGTGTTTGGCGCGGATGGCTTTCAAACAGCGGGAATGCACGAACACGAAGTATGGTTAAAAAATGTTATTTCATCCATGCCTGAAGGGAAAATAGTTCAACACTCTCCAAATGTCGCGTCTGGGGAATGGACAGGTGTAGTAGGCACTCTTGTCGGAGGTTTTAAAATGGCGACTGTAGCTAAATGGCAGGATGGTCGTATTACTGAAGAATATCTTTTTATGGCTATGTTAAATCCCTCGGATGCAGCAACTCTGCAAATACCTGGTAATCCTATAGTAAGTATCACAAACGAGGACGATAGTAATCTCTTGCAGACTGTGAATCTTGAGCCTGGTTGGAGTTGTACAATGGCAGAACTAAATGGGAAGAGAACTGTATTTTTTATTAAGACAGTTGGTGGGAAAGAAGAACAGCGAATGGTATTTCAGTAAGCCTTATAGTAGTATTTTGAAACCTGCACTGGGAAAATCTACGGGAAACCGTAGGTTCTTTAAGAGGCGAAACTTCTAGGATAGGCGTAAATATCTTTATTGCCTGACTTGCCAGGTTTATGGCAAGGGTAAATTAAATAAGTACCCATTGCTGCAAAAGCCTACTAATAGGGCAAAAGGATTTCTCAAAGGTATGTTAGCAATAGCTGTATTAAGTGCATTGGACCGCTTATCAACAAAGGCTACTGCTTTACATTTTAAGAATTAAATGAAAAACATGATACAAGAATTAGCAACATTTGGAGCCGTACATCTTGATGTGACCAATCTAGATCGGTTTCCTTCTGAAAGTCTATATTGGCATGAAGGTGCGCAATGCGACTGTCGGGTATACAGAAATGGGCACAGATAAAAGCACCTTAGTGGTACTTTATCCGACTGCAAAAGCCCCCTTCAAAAATGGCTATAGTGGTATCTATCACCTGGCTATCCACCTATCCAATGAAGGGGAATTTGCAAGGGTGCTGGCTAGGCTACTTGCAAAACGCCATCCGATATCCCCCACTGACCATACGATGTCAAAAGCTATTTACATGAAAGACCCGGATGGTATTACCGTAGAAATTACCTTGGAGACACCTGAGCGGCTGGAGCGACCGGAGATTGGTAATAGTGGAGCGAGAGCGATTGATAAAGATGGAACTGTCCGTAGCCCATCAGCACCGTTGGATGTTGAGTCTGTGATGAAAGCTTTACCAGATAATGATATTGATATTCCCTACAAAAACTTGCCTGAAGCCGACTATGCTACTACCCTTAAGGGTTTTGGTTTGCCGGAAGGAATGGCTCAGGCAATTGCCGGGTGGGATGTAGCCATCTCAAATGGAGACTTATTTGAAGACTCACGCCAGCTTTCTAAACTTATTGGGCGGCCTACTACTCCCTTAGCTGCTGCTTTAAAAGAAATGCTAGCAACATCTTCAAAGTAATCAATAGTGGGTTAGCTCTGTTAACGTGCTATAGAGCCCCATTCTAGCCGCTTAAAAAATTAGATTTGAGTGCCGAGTAAGGTAACATATAAACCAATTCAATAGGGTTTCCATCTGCTACTGCACACAAATTTTTGTATTCTTTTTCAGCTTTACCAGCCTATAATCCACCATAAATAATTTGGCGGTTTATAGGCTGATGTGTTTCAGATAAAGTTTTATGTGAATAAAGTACGGGAACATGTTTTTCGATTTTAAGATGGATACTTATAATCCGCCACATGGTGCTGGCCCAAATCGTATGTAAAGAATTTGGCTATTTACCTTTAGATGTTAAGTACTCTTTGCCAATACGGCTCGGCTATTGGGGAGCAAACCCCAAATAATAAGCAATTATCTACAGCGACAAACGCAGGTAAAGAGACGAATATGTCTTGATAAATCCTAGGTACTGATGTGCTCGCATTTCAACAAAATAGCCTATCAACACTTTCTGAAAGGTTTAGCTAATGGGCAGATGTCAATTCAGATTTGAGCAGCCAACGTTAGGCAGTAGTAGCTTCATTTCTGAAAGAAATTACCTATTCCTCTTTTTAAGCTACCTGTCTGTTTTCTTAACATAAGTCAAGGCGCCTATCTAAAAAAGCCCCCACCTTTGTAGCACAAAATAAGAAAAAACAAAAAGATTAAACAGGAACAACGTATGGCAACGCACAACTTAACAACTCCGCAAAATTCTTCCAAAGCGTTACACATCACTCTTTGGATTGCCCAGGTACTTTTAGCCGCCATGTTTCTCATGTCAGGCTTTATGAAAGTTTCCCAACCCATTGATCAACTCTCTCAGATGCTGCCTTGGGCTTCTCAAGTACCTTCAGGACTTGTACGTTTTATTGGCATCAGTGAAGTATTAGGTGGGCTTGGGCTGATACTCCCTGCTGCCTTACGTATTAAGCCCCACTTAACTATATGGGCTGCCTTAGGTCTTGCCACAGTGATGCTTTTTGCCGCTATTTTTCACATATCAAGAGGTGAGTTTTCTGCCATTGGCATGAATGTGATCCTTTCTTTAGTAGCCCTCTTCATTGCTTGGGGTAGAGCCAAGAAAGCCCCTATTCAGCCAAAAGCATAATTCCTATGGAACGTAAACAATTTCTTCAAACCCTACTTGCTTTTTCAGCTATGAGCTCCTTAAGTAGTTTTAAAACTTTTACCGATACACTTCCCAGGCAAAGTAAAAAGATGCCTGTGCTGTTTACCTCCCATGGAAGTCCTATGGATATTCCCCTTACTAAAGAGCAGCGGCCTTTCTGGAATAAGCTATATGAGTTAGGCCTACAGTTACAAAAGGAGTATGAGGTAAAGGCTGCCTTAGTCGTCTCAGCCCATTGGTGTACGGAAGGTACGTTTGTAAATATTTCCCCTGAACAAAAGCAGATTTATGACTATTATGGCTTTCCTAAGGAATACTACAAAGTGAAATATGGGGCCAAAGGGGCACCTGATATAGCCCGGGAGGTAAAGAAAATTATTCCTTCCGTGCAAGAAACCCCAGAGTGGGGCTTAGACCATGGTGCCTGGCCGATGCTCATGCATTTATTTCCTCAAGCCAATATACCAGTGTTTCAACTAAGTATTAGCTACCATGCCAAACCCGAGTATCATTATGAGCTGGGAAAGCAACTAAAATCGCTGAGGGAGAAGGGCGTGCTCATCATTGGTAGCGGTTCTCTGATTCATAATCTACAGTTAGCAGGAAAGAAATTCCAAAGCGGTGATATGACTCCTTTTGGCTGGGAAGCAGAGTACGATGGGTGGCTCAAGGAGCAACTCGACGTGCGGAATGTAACTAATATGATTCATTACCAAACCAGCCATAAGCTGGGCAGACTGGCGGCTCCAACCCCTGACCATTATGTGCCGGTGCTTTACAGCTTAGGACTGATGGATACCAAAGATGAACTGAAGCATTTTTACGAAGGAGCTGTCACCATACCTGCTTTCAGTGAACGTAGTTTTATCCTTGAGAATAACGGGTAATAAATTAAATAAGTAAACTAAAATTAAAACAATCATGAAAGAAGAAAAAGAGAATACTAACCTGGGGCAAACCTTGAATACATTTATCGTAGAAGGTATTACCTGGCATGCCCTAACACTTGAGGAGCCTCAATTCAATGCCTATAAAAAGATGCTAGTTGATGTAATGAAGCTGCAACCCTTTTTTGAGCTAGAGGGAGTATCTGTGTTTCAATTTCCAAATGGCACATTACTGGAGCTATACCTGCCCACTACTGTACCCGCCTTTGGCTACAACGGTGCAGTAGCCTTTGGTTTTAGGGTAAATGACATTGAAGCGGCTTCCCAAGGCTTACAAAAAGCTGGTTTTAAGATGTTAGCTGATATTGTCCGGGTGAAAGAGATGAACTATGCGTACCGGCACTTCCAGGGCCCGGATGGGCTTGTGTATGGGTTAAATGAACAGAAGTAATTTGGACAGGAGTAACTTTCAACACCTTTAAAGAGGCAATCAATTTCTTTATTATGGATAACGATCAAAATACCTATCATGCTCCTGTAGGATTGCGCATAGGGCATGTACATTTGAATGTGTCTGATCTGGAACGTTCCATTACCTTTTATCGCGATGTGATGGGCTTTGACCTTCTGTTTAACTTGGGAAATGCCGCTTTTCTATCGGTAGGAGGTTATCATCACATTGGTTTGAATACTTGGTATAGCAAAGGCGCCGGCCCTGTCAATCGCAAATCAGCAGGCATGTATCATTTTGCCCTCAACTATCCTACACGCAAAGACCTTGCGTTGGCCTTGAAAAGATTGCATGAAAAGAACTATCCCATTACCGGCTCAAGTGATCATTACACCCATATTGCCATCTACCTGACTGATCCGGATGGTAACGGCATCGAACTAGCATGTGACCGAGATCCGAGTTACTGGACATTCATGACAGATGGAAAGATTACACCTGAAAAACTGCAGCAGGGAAATACTCCCTTTGACCTAAAAGCATTGCTTGAGGAAGCCGAATAAATTCATTTCATTCATTGTAAAATAAATGAAAAAGGGGACAACTTTGGTTGCTATATTCTCTTTATTTATGTTCCCGGTAGCTACTTTTAACCAGCCTAGAAAGCAAGAATCAAAGTAGAACAGTTAAACACCAACAACTTCCTTTTGGTTAATTTTGTTAGAAAGAATAGTCGGCACATTATCATACAGATGATGTAAAAGCGTTTAGTGACGGAGGGAGTACAGTTGGCATAAAAGACCATGAAAATCTATTTGGAAACTTGTGGAGCAAACACAAGATGGAAAAGTCACTCAGTATTTTCCAAAAGTGCCAAGGGAATATGTACAGGAGTAGTTATTATAACCACTATTCCAGGTTTTAAATTCGCTACTGCAGCAAAGCGGAAGAATGGACACGTTGCAGAGAAGTACCTCTTTATGACCTGTACCGGATTCAGAAGCGAAAGGACTCTAACTTCCCGCTAACACAGTTTTTAGCATCCCCTATTCAAATGATAATGAACTCTCTGCTGTAGTAGATTTACGATTTAGATGGAATTCTGCTATGGGTGAAGACAGAAAAGAAGTAGAACGATAATCTTTCGCTAATCAATGAATGAAAATATGTACAAGATTAATTTTTGAAAAGCTACATGGGTAGTTTTGGCGTAAATGATCAGCTATAATAATATCAAACAAATAGTTGAAAAGTCCCAGTTTAATAAACATTCACAACTGATAGTGGCTGAGTAAACATAGACAGCCATCTTGACCTGAATACTGTAGTGCAGGAATCAGAATTTATACCAGTAAATTTTAATAAAAACAATAATTATGGCAGACAATACAGCATTTCTTGGAAATTCCCAAAGGCTCGTTAGGTCATAAACCTACTTAAATTTAACATTTTTGCATGCTCTACAAGAGATTTAGTTGTTCAGTTATGTAAAGTCTACTAGGTAAGCGGAGCCGTGCAAGGGAAAAGGAACTAAACAATCTGGCTTATCCCTGTACACAGCCTTACCAAAGAGGAAATGTGGCAAAAAAGCTGTATGTATATGGGTTAATTCCTGGAAGTAGTTAGAAAAAATGGCTTACCTTTTGCACGAAACAAAGATAGATTCAAGTCAACCTATTTAAGAGAAGATCAGATTAAATAAAAACTTCTTTTAGAAATTCGTTATACAAATTCATAATAAATGCTACTACTTAAAAGTTGGATGACTGCAATACTGCTAGGAGTAAATGGGATAGTCTTTGCCCAAAAAACAGCTTCCGACTCTACTTTCTGTAATCCTAGTATTCTCGGTATGGCTAGAACTAAAGGGGTAGTATTCAAATATGAGCATATTCCCGACTACTATTCTAGGTCAGTTTCTTCTCAAGAAAATATATCGAGTAGTAAAAATGAAGTAGAACTGAATCGGCGGATAGAATTCAAAGCAAAACTACCGCTATGGATTAGGCCTAATTTGATGGTTGCGGCAGGATTTAAATATGCTTCTGAGCAGTATCAGTTTGAGCAGATAAGCAATGCTAATTCATTGGATAATGCACTGAATGGAAAAACGCTTAAAAGTATAGGAGGAACTTTATATGTAGTGAAACCTTTTAGGGGAAACCATTACCTTATGCTTCGGGCAGGGGCTGATTTGAATGGTGATTATCAGTTGAAGGATGTGAGAAATATCCACTTTTTACGTTTCTCTTTTTCTCCCCTATATGGCATCAAACGGGATGCCTATACCACGTATGCTGTAGGTTTTTCGTATAATAATCTTTTTGGTCGTTCCACTCTTAGTCCCGTCTTAGTCTATAATAAGACCTTTAACACCCACTGGGGGATAGAACTGACGCTACCTGTTAGTGCTAAACTTAGGTACAGTCCTAATCCGAAAACCTTTGTGTATGCAACGGCTGAATTAAATGGAGCTAATTATACGCTTCGGTTAAATAATCCGGAACTATCTACCTACTCTACCCTGTATTTGCAGCGTTCAGAAATCAGGTTATTGCTCAATTATGAACGGGAAATTTACAACTTCTTATGGTTTGGCATGGAAGCAGGGCTTAGAACGCCTTACAAATACGTATTAGCCCAATCCACCTTTACCCGTCGTGACCCAATAGTGGGTTACAGGCTTAACCAAGCTTTGATATTGAATGCCAGCCTATTCCTAGTGCCTCCCAGAAAACGTAACTAAGCTTATAAGGATACCAAGCACGCTGTTATATGCTTCAATCACTCTTAATGCTTTTGCAGCCAAGTAGTGGTTCGAAAAGTAGATATACCCTTTGGTTTTCGCTGCCTGTGCTGTTTAGCGTCACAATTAAGGTATCAGATACCGTTTGATGAACATATTATTATACGCTTATTGTCAGATTATTTCACCCTTATGCATATTATGCGAGGGAAAGAAAAGTGCTGTAAGCAAAGAGCAAGCACAAAAAGGTTCTTTCCATTTTGCTACCTTTTTATGTACAATTGGAGGTTTTGTCTATCACAATCCTGGATAGACAGAACAGAGTAACAAACCTTACAATTTGTGGAATTTTGTAATTGATCAGTAGCCCTGCTCCTCAAAGAGATAGTTTATCCAAAAGCCCTTTTTAAATTTGGTAAGCGAATGATAAATTCGCTGCCTTCATAGAGCTTGGATTCCAGTCTGATCGTGCCTTGCATCTTGGTGATGTTCTCTTTGACAATGTAGAGCCCTAAGCCTGATCCACTTTTACTTTCATTTGCCCGGTAAAACATGGTAAATACCCTCTCTTGATATTCCTCACCTATACCTATTCCATTGTCTTTAACCGATAGATGGGCATAACCTGAGAGCAGGTAAACGGTAATATGAATAAAGGGCTTTTCTTTATTTGGATCACCATATTTGATCCCATTGGAAAGCAGATTTAACAGCACCACCCGTAATCTGCCCTCATCTGAATAAAATTCTTCCACCGGATCTATTTCTACGGTAATAGCAATGCCTTTTGTTTCCTGCAAATACGAGAGATCTTCAATGACTTCACCAAGTAAGCGGTGGAAACTAATTTTTTCAATCTGAACCTCTATTCGTTCATTTTTTGCGTAGTCATTGATTTGCCTGATGGTAAGATCTAGTTTCTGGATGCTCTTCTCCATCATATTGAGGTACTCATCCCGCTGCTTAACTTGGGAAGTAAGTCTAGATATTCCAATTAAACCAAGGATAGAGGTCAGCGGAGCCCTCAGATTATGGGAGACACTATACACAAACCGGTCTAGTTCCTGATTGATCTTTTTAAGCTGCTCATTCTGTAACAAAAGCTGCTGCTCAGCGGTTTTTCGTTCGGTTATATCAGTGATCAGGCCTACAAAATGCGTCACTTTTCCCTCTTGATCTATAACCGGTGCAATCACGAGCAGAATCCAAAAAGGCGTACCTCCTTTCTTATAATTTACGATCTCTGCTTTAAAAAGCTTTTGCTCTATTAGGGCTTGCCGTATCTCATTAATCGTTCCTTGATCGGTGTCTTTGCCTTGCAAAAAACGGCAATTGCGGCCCATAACCTCTTCTTTTGAATAGCCTATCAGTTGGAAGAATTTTTCATTGGCAAAAACAATGGGATCATCTTCCATACTTGCATCTGTCACTACTATGCCTTCTGCTGCACTTTCTACGGCTCTACTGAGCATACGCAAGGCTTCTTCCTGCTTTTTTATATCGGTAATATCGGTAATAAGTCCATTCCATAGGATGCTGCCATCTTCTTCTCTTTTAGGAATAGAACTGCCTCTAACCCACATAATCTCCTCCGGATGAGTAGATTGCCTTAATCGATAATTTAGTATCCAGGGTTGAAGCGTTTGTGCAGACTGACGCACAGAAGCAAAAAACAACTCTTTATCTTGTGGATGTATCGCGTTTAAAATTAGCTGCGGATCATTATAGACCTGTTGGGGAGTAATCCCATATAAATGCTTTAGGTTAGGGCTAAAATAAGGAAAACGAAAGCTACCATCAGGCTTGAGCTGAAACTGATACAAGGCTCCAGGCAAGAAGTTACTGATCTCCTCGAGTTGCTGCTCTCTCTTCTGAACTTGTTTTTTAGCTTTATCTTTTCCAATCAGCAGCCCTGCCAGATTTACTGCTCGCTCCATTAACTCACTATCCTTCTCGTCGGGCAATTGTGGATTGGAGAAATAACAGGCAAAAGCCCCTAATACCTGGTTAGTGCTTGAGAAAATAGGAAAGGAGAAACAGGCTTTCAGTCCATGCTGTAGAGCTATATCCCGGTAGCCTTCCCAGCGCTCATCCAAAGAAATATCTGAAACAAATACCTTTTCTTTTAAATAAACAGCCGTTCCACAAGAACCAGCCATATGCCCTATTTGTATGCCCTCAATAGCATATAAATAGGTTTCAGGTAAGCTTGGCGCAGCCTCTGTTTGTAACGTTTTGCCATCTTCCTCTAGCAGCATAATACTGGTTAACATACCAGGGCTTATACTCTCTATACTGGTTAGAAGATAAGTTAACGTATCTTGAAGGCTACTACCGGAAAGGGCAAGGGCTAGCACCTGATTTTCCGCTTGTGTGATTTTTTCTAATCTGACAGCCCGTGTGATATCTTTGGAGATGCCATAAATGCCTACTACTTTATCATCGATAACAATGGGAATACCTGTTATATTAACCTCTATCCGATGACCATGCTTATCAATGATGGCAGCATTGTAATAATGGGTCTCTCCTTTGAGCACTTTTTCGAAAAATTGCAGACATTTGCTCAGCTCATCAGCTGCAATTAGGGGCACAAAAGACATGGACAGTAATTCCTCTTTACTATATCTGGTTAACTTACAGCAGGCTTGATTGACAGAAGTAAAGTTGCCTTGCAAGTCAAAAGTGCACAACGCATCAGGATGATAATTAAAAACAGAAGAAGAGAATTGCTGCCTTTCAAGAAAGGAGGTCTTAAATTGATCTAGTTTCACAACACTAGAGATAAGGGAAAGAATCTGCCATGGCTGGGCGTCTTTTGTTAAATACCCATCTGCTACATTACCTAGTTTGGAAAACAGATACACTGCTCTTTGCTCTGACACCGAGCAGAGAATTACAGCAGTAGAACATGTCAGAGGATCAGCCTTTAGCTTCCGGCAAAACTCTAGCCCATCGCCATCTGGCAAGCTATCAGAAAGCAAGATCAACTGGGGCTTCTCTGTAGCTACAAGCTCTATACATTCCCGTTTAGTATAGGCTTGAAGGATACTATACCCCTGTGGGATTAACATAGCAGATAAACGCGATAACACTTCTACTTGATCCTCTACCAAGACAATCTTAATTGACCTCATATGAATTGTTTTCTATATAACTTCCATAATGCACTACTCTATACTAGCTAATCTTATAAAAGTGGGGCTTATCCGGTTAATAGGTTTACAAAAATGCTCCTTAACATAACAATAAGCCACATTCTTAGAGGGACTTTATATGAATGCTGTAATGAACAATAGGTAGTAAAGTAAAAGGAGTAAAAACCCCTACTTACTGCGAGACTAATGCAGATTTTAGAGCCCTTTATAAAACATATATTAACTTTAAGATACTTAGAAAAAATTTACACAGTTTTCGAGACAGGCTCACTTACTGCACATAAGGAATACTTCCCAACTGTGGTCTATAAATAGTACTAACTAAGAAATACAACTACTAAAGGATACTTGATGTACTTAATTTATCTTTGAGTAAGTAAAACTCTTCTAAATTTAGACCTATAATTGTTCTACTACATATATTTTCACTTAGATGCCGACTCTTGCTTTTGCCAATTTTGCTGTGCCTTTACAGTAAGAATGCCTGCTATGAATGTATTTACTAGCTGATCGCTTACTTGCTTAATTTCATATTCATTGGAAGGAAAAATAATAGAGTTAAAGGGGATTCTCAACCATTCTACTATACTCCTTGCCATTATTGAGGCTTCAATATCTTTACGGAATATGCCCCTCTGTATGCCCGTCTGAAAAACTTGGCTAAGCTGCAGGTACAATACCGTATGCATAAAATGCTGATACTTATCCCAATCCTTTTCATAGCGTTGATGTATCTCAGCTATAAAAGAAGGGTGGTAACGGAACAATTGATTACTAATAAAGTGTATTAGGGCTAGTAAATGCGCTAGTGGCTCCTGATGCCTATGTATTAGTTGATCTAACGCTTCTTGTGTTTGGGTTAGGTCTTTCTCGGCCACAGAGGCAATCAGATCATCTTTGCTAGTAAAATATATATAAAATGTTTTTTTAGACATGCCCAGCTGCTTAGCTATATCATCTATAGTAATGCGTTTTATTCCATATCGGAGAAACAGTTGGTGCGCTGTTTGAATGATTCTTTCTTTCATATTTGTCTATTTACCCCTTCTACTAATAAGTACCTAAGGCTAATAAGTAAGGTTAGTTACACTTAATCTTTTCAAATTGATTGCTTACAATTAAGTAGTAAGCCTGAAGGTATAATCACTTTTGATTCCTTCTTTCCCAAGAACAATAGGTATAAACTTACCTGATATGTGGCTACTTTTATTATTCATCCGTTCAGCTCTTCTACGCTCAATTTAGCTGAGCTGTATAGACAGAAAGTTCTTGTTTTTTGCCACGCAAGTGAATAGGCTGTAGGAAAGCATAGTGGTAGGTGTTTTGTGGCTTAAGAAGCTGGTACAGATCTGCAGACAAGAGCAGTTTCTGCACCAGCCGATTACACTCAGCTTCCAGGCGGGCAGCTGTATTTACTACATCTCCATGATAGACCAGCTCGCTTTTTAAGACGCCTACTTGGGTAGCCATCACTTTGCCACAGTGCATACCTGCCTTGAAAGAGGGAACTATGCCGTACTTCTGTAGGTAGTATCGCTCCCGTTTTCTGATTTGCTCATCAAACAGATAAAAACACCTGACACAATTGGCCTTTTGAATGCCTAGTACAGTCAGCCAGGTCAGCACCGCCTGGTCTCCCACATATTGATACACTTCTCCCTCTGTTTCCAGCAATGGCCTTGTTAAATCATGGTAACAATCACTGATGAGCTGGCTGAATAATTCATGCCCTATTTTTTCGGCAATGGAGGTAGAGCCTTTTAGGTCCAGGAACATAAAGATGCGGTTCTCTTCCCGCGGCTGATGATATTTGCCTGTCACAAAGCGCCAGAACACTTTGCGGCCCATCTTCTGTATCATCTGATACACAAAGGTGACCCCCAGGCATACATTTAAAATAATGATAACTGCTCTTGCAAGTACATGCCAGTTGTTAAGTAATAAATGGATACCCACTCCCTGCTTTACTTGTAAGAATACACCCAAACCCGGGACCTGTAACAAAAGCCATGGCCCCAACAAGTAGGCTAAGGGTAATAAGGTTAGCAGCACTATCAGCAGATTTACCAGGGTCTTGGAGAACAAGACTAGTAGGAAAGAATGTTTATGAAGAAGTGTTGGATACACGGCAATTTCCATCAACCCTACAATGGGCCCCAAAATACTGCTAATAAGCATACTAAACACCAAGGGATACAAACTAAAGCCTTGGATCAAGATACCACCCATAATCAGGGCAATAAAAAAGATAAAGGTCAGTTGTGCAATGGTCTCTAACCGGTAGGTAGTTATAGGTGAGAGTTTATCGAGTATCCAATTTGATGATTTTTTTCCCTGGTAAGCCTGTTTCATTCCTTAAAATAAAGTGTATCCTGTTTTTTGCTTTGCATTAAAATAAATTGCACAAATTCTTGTAAGGTGAATTGCAAGGGCACTTCCTCTTCTACATCCAGCCCATAGTGCCACTCCAACATGTGTAGTATCCAATTCACATCCGATGTAGAAATATTTAATGCCTCCAGCGTTTGGTGCTTTGTTTTTTCTGAGTGTACTGGAAGGTGCCATTCACTACCAAGCATGTGAGTTAGGGCTTCTAGTGTTAGTAGTTGATTTTGTATTTTGTAGGATATCATAGCTATCAATACTTTAGATAGTTTTTTGTTTAGAAGAAAGGAATTCAATGAGATGATCTCATCGCCTCAGTTCGTGATAGGCTTCTTCTGGAAGAGTGATCTTAAAATCTGCTTCGACCATTCTGAAGAATTCGGCTACATCACAGGAATGGTAGCCCAGATCCTCTACGATATTAGTGTGGGGCAAAATTTCTTTCCGGGTAATAATACCTTGTGAGAGAAGTATAAAGTGTAAACGGCTAAAAATGTCCATAAACAGATATATTAAGTTGCCTGCTTGCTTTTGATTAGAAAGCAGGCAACTTAGATTACATTTTGATTTAAACAGTGACTGAAATAGTTTCAATGGTAGCAGTAGGCTTTGTGGACCATTTTTCACGTAGACGATCTACCAGATAATATACCATAGGAACCAGGTAAATGGTTAGCATCATTGAACTAGTTAAGCCGCCTATTAATACCCAGGCCAGGGCGTTTTTCCATTCGGCACCGGGTCCACTGGCAATGGCAATAGGAATCATGCCAATCACCATGGCAATGGTTGTCATCAGAATGGGACGCAATCTTTCCTCTCCTGCGTGAAGGATGGCTTTCCGGTAAGGCATGCCGGCTTCTTTTTGCTGGTTGGCAAAGTCTACAATCAGAATGGCATTTTTAATTACCAGACCAATCAGCATCAGCATACCTAGCATAGCAAATATACTGATATTAGAAGAAGAGAGGGCTAAGGCCAGTAGGGCACCTATTACGGCTACCGGCACAGAGAAGAGTACCACAAAGGGGTAAATGAAGCTATCATATAAGAGTACCATAATAAAGTACACTAACAATATGGCAGCCCCCATGGCAATACCTAATGAGCCAAAGCCTTCATTCTGGTTTTTGGCATCTCCTCCCCAGGTTAAGGTGATTCCAGCTGGCAGAGGATTTTTGGCAAGGTCCTCATTGATCGTTTGGATCAGGGTTCCAGAACCCAAGCCTAAGGTATTTGCTGTAACTGTAACGGATGTACGGCGGTTTTTTCGCTCTAATATAGAAGGGCCTGTACTTTGGGTTACACTAGCAAATTCTTCTAGGCGTACCACTTGACCACTTGCCGGGCTAAAGAAGGTAATACCTTTTACATCCGCCGGGTTTTTGCGGTCAAAAGCATCCAGCCGGATTAAGATGTCATACTCTTCGCCGCCTTCCCTATACTTAGAATCATCATTACCGGCAAAGGCATTTTGCAAAGTAGCACCCACCACTTGCATATTCAATCCTAGTTTCGCCATCCTTTCCCGGTCAATTTGAACTTGTACTTCCGGATTTCCTGCTTCTACCGAAACGTTCACGTCATTGGCACCAGGGGTTTGCCCAATCCTACTCGCTAGCGCTTGAGCTGATGAAAGCACCCCATTTAAGTCATCTCCACTCAGGAAGATTTCAATCGGAGCGGCTCCAGTGTTGACCATGCCTACAATAGAAGAACTGAATTTGATACCTGCAAAGCGCTCGGCAAGTTCTTTGCGCACATTGATCATATACTGCTCTGTAGGCATGTATCCAGGCCACTCTTCTGCTGGTGAGAGTTCCACGGTTAGTTCACTACGGTTGGTTTCTCCCTGGCCGGTACTATTGATACCAGTACTTGCTCCCCCTACATTGGCAAAGATGGCCTTTACTTCCGGTTTCTTCTTTAGATACTCTTCTATTTGAAGAGCAGTTAAGTTGTTTTGCTGTAAAGAAGCACTTTTGTCCAGCTTCATGGTGAGTAGAAACTTGCCTTGATCCCCTTGAGCCACAAATTCGGAGCCTACAATGCCTAAGCTCATCACCCAACCGGTAATTAGAAAGAGCACAAGCAGCATTCCACTAAAAGCCAGCTTATGAGAAAGTACCCACTCCAGGCTAGCATGATACCAGTTAGTAAGACGAGTTAATTGCTTTTCAAACCAAAGCAGGAAAGCCTGGAAGGGATTTTTGGGGTCTAAATGTTCTAACCTGGCCATACTTGATGTCATCCAGGGGGCAAGAGTAAAGCTGACAAGCAAACTCACTAGCGTTGCAAAAGCAACCGTTAAGGAGAACTGACGCAAAAGGTCAGCGATGACAGAATTTACCAGGGTAATGGGAACAAACACGACCACAATCACTAAGGTAATGGCAATGGCAGCAAATCCAATTTCACTCATCCCATCCAGGGTAGCTTGCCAGCGGTTCTTACCCATTTCCATGTGCCGCTGAATATTCTCCAGAACCACAATGGAATCATCCACCAGAATACCAATTACCAGTGACAAAGCAAGGAGGGTCATCAGGTTCAATGAATAACCCATCAGGTACATAAACAGGAAGGCAGCTACAAGCGATGCCGGCACAGAAACCATCACAATCAGCGCATTCCGGAAGCTATGTAAGAATAAAAGCATCACGGCAGCTACCAGCACCACGGCAAGGATTAAGTCATGGGTTACAGCTTCCACAGAATTTAAGGTGAAAATACTGCTATCATAGGCAATGGCAAAGTGCACCTTGTCTTTAACCCTTTCTTTTTCAATGCCTGAGAGTTTTTCCTGCACCAGTTTACTTATTTCCACCGCATTGGCATCAGATTGTTTTTTAATGAATAAGCCAATTCCGTTCTGTCCATTATACCGACTGATACTTTCTGACTCAGAGAGCCCATCGGTAATAGTGGCCACATCCCCTACCCGGATAGGACTACCGTTGGCAGGGCTGGCAATGACTAATCCACGAATATCATCCAGAGAGGCAAATTTACCGGCTAAGCGAAGTGTCATATTTTCTTCTTGATTCTTTACTTTGCCAGTAGGAAAATCCATGTTTGCCTGGCCGATGGCCTGTGTCACCTGCAGGAGCGATAATCCGTAATGGTTAAGTTTATCATTATTGACCTCAATGGCAATCTGCCGTTTATCTCCTCCGACCATGCTGATCTCAGCCACGCCGGGAATTTGTTGCAGGATGGGCAGATATTGGTCTTCTAGCTGCTGGTAAAATACACCTGAAGGCTGCGTAGAGGTAGCCAGCAGTTGCATAATGGGCTGATCACTGGGTGAAATCTTGGAAAGTGAAGGTGTCTGAGCATCTTCGGGCAAATCACTGACCATGTTATTAATCTTCCGCTGGGCTTCATCCAAAGCCATATCTATGTCTGTTCCTGGTTTAAACTGTACAATGACAATAGATGCACTCTCCATGGATTTAGTGGTCACATCATCAATATTATCAAGGCCTGAAACAGCATCTTCGATCTTTTTACTAACTTCCGATTCTACTTCTGTGGGTGCTGCTCCTGGATAGATCGTAGCAATAGTTACTACGGGAACAGAAAACTCCGGCATAAGCTCATAGCTCAGCATCCGGTAAGAGAACACCCCACCCAGCGTAAGGATCGCAAACAATACGATGATCAGCGAGGGGCGTTTAAGTATGGTTTCGACAAATTTCATAGTCGTAAATGTCTTTTAAAATGTTCTTTGAATGACTTATTGGATGGTTACTAAGGCTCCGTTCTGTAGGTTAATCTGTCCGCTGCTTACTACCTGATCTCCTTCCTTGAGCCCTTTAGTGACTTGGTAAAACTCACCAGTAGTAGCCCCAATCTCTATGCTGCGAAGGATTGCTTTCCCGTTTTCAACCACATATACACTTGGCTGTTTGGAAGACCCTACAAGTGCTTGTCTGGGAATAGATAAACTTTTTTCTTTTAGCTGTCCGCTAGTAGAAATAGTGCCATACATACCCGCCTTTAGCGGATGCTCTTTGGAATTAGAAAGCGTAACTTCTACTTGATAGTTATGAGCAGCATCCCCTTCAGCTCCCACCATAGTGATCTTTCCTGGAAAGGATACTCCCTGATAGACTTCTGTATAGAGGCCAATCGTTTGTCCTACCTTGAACTCATTGATCGCTTTTTCAGGTACGTTGACTACCAGCTTGAGTGATGAAATATCGGTAATGGTTGCTACCGGAGTACCTGCTCCTACGATGGATCCTTTTTCCATCATTTTTTGGGTAACAATCCCGGCAAATGGAGCTGTAATGGAAGTATGGGCAATCTGCTTTTCGAGTTGTTTAATTTGCGCCTCTGTTGCCCGGATGCTTAACTCTGTTTTTTCCACATTAACTGCAGGTGTAGCATCTCCCTGAACCAGGGCCTGATAGCGGCGAAGATCATTTTGGGCCCCTTCCAGATTGACTTTCAATGCCTCTAGTTGATAGCGGAGCCCTGCATCGTCGAGTTTAGCAAGTAACTGTCCAGCCTTCACGGTTTGTCCAGATTCTATCAAAAGGCTAAGCACTTCTCCTCCAACTTGTGGACGAATCTCCACTTTACGGTTAGGGGCAAACGAACCTAAATACTGTGTCTGCTGGGACAAATCCCTAAATTCGACCTTGGTTGCCCGAACGCCAATGCGTTGACTAGCATCCGGACGGTACACTTTTGCTTCCACTTTTTCTTTGTTGCTCATCAGTTTCCAGGCAGATAAACCAAGTATAGAGACAATGGCCAAGGCCACGATAAGATGTTTTTTCATTGCAATGATATAATTGATGATGAGTGAATAGTTAAATAAAATGAAGTATCAGGGGAGCCTAAATTATTTAGGTATAATGGTGCCAGTGGCCTTTTTCCAATCTAGTTCGGCAGTTCTTAGCTTCACGAGGGTAGAAAGGTAGGTGTTCTGAGCTTGCTGCAAGGCAGTTTCTGCTTGAATCACTTCGGTGAGGGAAGTAGTACCTTCTTTAAATTGTAGCTGGGACTGGGTATATACTTTCTGAGCCAGGGTAACCCCTTCCTCACTAGAAGCCAGATTGCTTTGTTCTACTACAAATTGATTGCGGGCATTTTCTACCTCCATGGAGATAGATTCATGGGCCTGCTGAGTTTGTAAAGCCAGCTTTTGAGATTCTATTTTTTGCCCGCTTAATTTGGCTCTGCGGGCTGAGCCGTCATATAGGCTCCAATTAAGTTGTAACCCTATCCAGGAGCCAGGCACATGCTTGAAAACGCTGTTGTCACCACCCTGGCCAAAAAAGGTAGAGTTGGCTACACCATAGGCGGAAAGGGTCGGGAGGATACCTGCTTTGATATTGCGCAGAGTGAGCTCATTAAGTGTTTGCTGGCGATTAAGTAAAAGTAAGTCTGTGCGGTTGATAGTTTGCTCAGGTAAGCTAAGCGGCAAATCTTCACTTGGGGTAATGTCTAGCTTGATAGTTAAGGTATCTGTCTGGGGAGTACCTGTTAAGAACTTGAGTGCATTAGTCAACTCTGTGTAAGAGGCCTCTAGGGAAGCTAGTTGGGTTTTCGATTGGGTATGCGTAATGCGCAGCCGGTCTACATCAATGCCTTGGATAAGTTGATTCTGGTACAATAAATCTGTCATTTTAATCAATCGCTCGGTGGCAGCGAGATTATTGCGTAAATACTCCATTTGCTGAGCAACTGTCTGCAGATTATAATAGGTCACTGATATACTATAGGCTATCTCTTCTTTGGTTTGCAGTGTCTGCAGAGAGGCAACTTCCTGGCTTACTTTAGCTGCTTTTAAGCCAATGCCTACAGCAGGGTTATATAGTGGCTGGGCTACTTGTATGGTAGAAGATAAATTATAAGGCAAGCCAAATGCTAAAACTTGGTATTGACCTTCCGGCCCGCCAAAAGCAGAAGCAGGAATTACTTGTCCAGGGATTTTCAAGTATCGTTTATAGTCGCCACTTACACTAACTTGCGGCCTGGTGCCTGCTTTTACTTCCCGGATATGGGCTTCTGTCTGGCTTTGGGCTAGTTGAGAAACTTTGACTGTTTGATTATGCACCATTGCCTTGTCAATGAGTTCATGGAGCGTATTTTCTTGTGCATTTGCTAGGGAAGTACTTAGTAGTAGAAGGAGAAGAAATAACCATTGTTGGAGTCGCATGGAAGTATGTATGTTAATCGTTTTATTTAATCAATATATTTATACAAATTATTTAATCAAATGATTAATAATAGGACAAAAAAAAGTATTTAAGAGGTAGTGAACAAAAATTGGATAACCATATCTTTTACAAGTGCAAAATGATTTTGGGCATATACTTGATATTGCTCTTCATTCATATTCCAAACCTGCATAGTTAATTGTTGACTGTCAAACAGGTGTTCAATGTTACCTATCATAAAGGCTGGTAAATGTATAAACTCAATCGCACGTACTTCTCCTTTGTCTACCGCCTCTCTCCATTGTTTCTCAAATAACGTGTTCTCTATGCCTTTTTGCATATGTAATGCTTTACACATGGTCTCTGGATTACGCTGAAGCTCATTAGAAATAAACACAGCCAAATGAGGATTCTGCCCTAAGCGCTGAAAATGATTGTCCATCATAGCTCCAATTTTTTCTTTTAACCCCATAGGTTGATTCATCAGATCAATAAGCTCTTTAAAGTAATTACTTGCTAGCTCAGTATATATCTGCATAAAAAGCTTTTCTTTATTGCGGAAATAGTAGTTGAGTAGCGCCATATTTAGCCCTGCTTCCCTGGCAATATCCCTTGTTGTAGTCCCATCATATCCCTTTTCTAAAAATACTTTTTTAGCGGCTTCCTTAATGCGTTCTTCAGTAGGTAATGTGGAATCAATCATACATTTGTTATTTGCATCAAAGGTAAAAAAGTTTTGCAAATAATCAAATGACTTAATCAAAATATTTAATCATTTGATTAAATATGAAATATTTACTTGAACAAATTGTCCTAGACAAAGAATTGCCTAAGGATAATACAAAACTTACTCATCAAAATTCAAATCAAAACGGTAACTCTCATTAATACTATAATGTTGACCAGCAAGACCAATAAATTTGGCAGATATTTGGGCAACTAGATAGCTTATCAGCAGATCTTGTTTTATATAATTAGCTTCTTGACTTCTTTCATTCTAATGCCTCTCATCGGCCATAGGCTGAATTATTTGGATTGTGAGCAGGAGCAATACAATGATCCCCTGTAAATTAATGATAATAGTGTTGATGAGCAGGAAGCCAAAATACCATTCAACCTAAAACAGGCAGACTGTCAATACATAGAGCAGATGACCTAACAGTTCGTGCTAGGTGGCACCCGAAGCAATAAAAAAGAAGGGTTGAAATTTATAGTTATGGGTGGATAGCTTTAGTACTGGTTTACTTAATGAGCAACTACTTTAGCAATTACTCGGCGTTGCTCCACTGCATAATCTGAGTATGGTCGAATCGTATTAATAAGAATACCGCCTATACAGCAGATACTTGCAATCCATTTGTTCCTTGCGCAGATTAAGAAATTAACTTTTGCTCAGTGTATGAATATATACATAGTGTAAAAGAAACTAATGGAACATAGGCTTGCAAGATCTGATTCAGATGTTGCAAGGCTAACTGTTCTACTTTTACCCTGCTCATGTCGCAGATTCTTGCCCCATTCTCTCTACTTGCACTATTAAGGCCAATATGGGGCGCACAGAAGAGAAAAAGTCCCTTTATCGAGTACAAGATGTAAAAAGACATCCACATATTTTTTTCCACAAAAGGAATCCCACCTACTTCTCCGAAATTAAAGAGGACATATACTTTCAAGTCTTGAATAGAGCTTTTAGTGTTAATAACATCATTTAAAGTAATGATATTGAGCAAATCCATGTATTTAGTTTTAGCAAAGAGTATACTAAATACTTACATCTAAAAAATAGCTTTAATCTAAGCATGATAAAAAATCTATTTTATCTCTCCAGTTATATACTTGTAAAATAGCATTTTACATTTGCATCAAAATTTTAGCAGACAAATATTATAAATTTTCTTACATATATGTATAAACAATATTTGTATATACATATATTTGCATTATAAAACGTATCTAATTTATTTTTACAACCTATGAGAATTACTAATTTTTTCTTTTTGCTGATAGCTTTGATTTCTTTCACAGCTGTTCAGGCATCTGATTTTGACAAAGGCAAAGGCGGCAAAACCCTTAAAGCTGATACACAGAAAAGCACACTTGTATGGAATGGCAAAAAAGTAACCGGGGAACACTCTGGAGCTATCCAGTTAGCTGATGGTTCACTTATTGTTAATAACAATAAACTAACTGGTGGTTCATTTCAAATAGATATGACTACTATAACCAATACAGATCTTACAGATAAAGAATATAACGCCAAACTCGTTGGCCACCTAAAATCCGATGATTTTTTCGGTGTAGAAAAACATCCGACTGCTACTTTTAAAATTATAAAAGCAGAACCTATTTCGGGAGCTAAAACAGGTGAAAACAATTATACGATTACCGGTGATTTAACTATCAAAGGTACAACTAAACCTGTTACTTTTCCTGCTACTGTAAAAATAAGTGGCAACAATGCTGAAGCTGTAGCTAAAATCACTGTTGACCGCACTAAATATGATATCCGCTACGGGTCCAAAACTTTTTTTGAGAGCATAGGCGACAAAGCTATATATGATGAGTTTACTATTGACCTTAAGCTTGTAGCTTCTTCTACTACTCCTGCAAAAGCTACTGCTGCTGCAAAATAAACACTAAATAGCGCTTTGCTTTCAAAGCAGTAAAGCCTATCTTAATTCATATAACACAAAGCCTCTTCCATTATGGAAGAGGCTTTGTGTTATATGAATTACTAATGTGAATTAAGAATTGGAATACCAGGAAAATAAAGCTCGCCTAGTTCCGCCCCTTTTAATTACAAGGCTGATTACTTATCATTAAAAAAAAAGCCTACAAATCACTTGAAAAAGGAAAGGATAAAGAAGCCTTGTTGTTGTTGAGTCAACTATTAAGCATCAATTCATATGAAGACGATTTGTATAGTCAAAGACTCAAACTTTCTCAAAGACTAAACCAGAATGTATATTGCTTGGATGCTTTAGCTTTAAAAAGAATATTCTCAATTCCATTAGAGAGCTTATAGGGAAGAGTCTTGCTAATTTATAGTTGCTCTAGAGAATACTATACTTTATACTTTTTTTGCATGGTAAGTAGTATGCTTAAATCAATCTATATTTTAAATAAAAGCCTGTGTATAACGCCGCACCCTACGCCAACCGGGCCGACACATGAGACCATAGTATGTGTGTACTCGATGCGTTGGGTGTAATCAAGAACAATGAAAAAGAACTTTGTAGGTTTCGTGCTACTGCTCTTACTCCATACAGTTGTTGCGCAAGCAGCAAACGATAGAGTCATCAAAATTCATTTTTTGTATGGTTCCAAACCAGCCAAAAGGTTTAAGAATAGTGAGACCAAGTGGTTTGGCGGTTTGAAAGGTGGCCATGTGAGCATTGAAGTGGATTCGGTGGTGATCGGTTTTGCGCCAGTAGAAGGAGTACACATTTTTCCTAGGAAAAGAAAAAAGAACAGTCGTTTTCAAGTGGAGTATTTGCGAGAGTGGCAGCAAGATACAGTTACGCGGAAGTACATCACCATTATCATCCCCGTCACGGACCAACAATATGAGCAAATTAAGCAGATTCATCAAGCCTACTGCCATCTCCCTCCGTATGATTATGCCTTTTTGGGCATGCGGTGTGCGGCAGCGACCGATGAGATTTTAGGGCAGCTTGGCATTACTTCACCAAAAACGAAATTCGGGTATGTCGTGTCAAGTTTTTACCCACAGCGGTTAAGAAGACGCTTACTCAGACAAGCAGAAAAAAACAACTGGTCCATTCATCGACAAGAGGGTAGAAACAGTCGAAAATGGGAAAAGGAATGAATGAATGGACTTGCTACCTTTGACTGAGCAGTTCAAAGGGCTGCCAATACTACAAAGCATGAGCAGAAAAGCTAACTGCTGGGACAATTCTGTAGCAGAAAGCTTCTTTAAAACTTTGAAAACAAAATTGATTTACCATACTAATTATCTGACAAAAGAGCAAGCTAAACTAGCCATCTTTGAGTATATTGAATGTTGGTATAATAAAAGAAGAAGGCATTCCGCTCTAGGAAACAGAAACCCCGAACAGTATCGGTTTTATTTAGAAGAAAAAAGATTAGCTGCCTGAAAATTCCTCCAGTAAACTGTTGCAACTCCACCTTAAACCGCACAGGAACTAGAAAGATCTCATTTTTTCAGGATATTGTCTTTTGTTTTTGCTTAAGTATCAAATGAGTAGCTGTCTACAGATTTATTTTCTACCTCCTATTCCCCGGATCTAATAACAACAGGTCCTATTAGTCCTGCTGACATAAGTTGATCTTCTTTGCTTTTAAACTGACTGTATCGTTTGTCGCCATTTTTTGCTTTGCCAATAAAATCGTTCAATTGACCAGGTGTCACATGAACTTCTATCGTATTGGTTCCGGCTTGTAGGAATGAGGTGATATCAAGCAGGTATGGTGCATATATTGGCTTGCCTACAAATTTTTGATTTATATACACTTCCGCTGTAAAACACACCTTGCCTAAATCTAAAAAGAAAGGCGCTGAACCATTGCTTTGCTCCCATTGAAAAGCTGAGGTATATATACCTTTTGCAGAAGAGAATTTGAGTTGCTCATGGTTCTTCCAGTCAAACAAGGAACTATCTTTTATTTCCACACTATCAACTTTCATGTTCCATGTATCAATGGTAAGCTTCTCTTGATTTAAGTTGATGGTGAGAGAAGAATCTGGTGATGCAGCCGTAGGCACGTTAGTTTTTGTGGAGGCATACAACAGAACAGAACCATACGGAGGAAGCCTGTAAGATATGATCGAGCTACTGTTTTTAAGCATAGTTCCTCCGGAGGCATCCAACCAATAGCTGCTACTGTATTTTTTGTTTAATGCCAATGCAATAGTTTGCCACTGATCGCTTTTATTCCAGATAAAGTGAATCCGGCTTCCATCACTCATCTCCCTTACAGTCTGACGGGTAAAAGCATAACTATCCTGAAATTGTATGAGTTGATCCAATGCTTTTATCCAATCAGTTAACTCTCTTTCATTTTGAATGTAGTTACCCTTCTTCGCTTTAAGGGCTGTCTCAATGCTTTGGGCTGTTTTTTGATCATTGGCTTTCCAGTTGAGGAAAGACGGCTGCCTTGTTGGTAAAACACCTGTAGCCAGTACTCGCATCCCTTTTGTTGCCAGTGCTTTTATTTTCTCCGCTGTTCTCAGCCCGATGATCGAATCATTGGCTAAGATGAGGGCCTGAAAGCGGTTACCTCGAATGTTGATCTGCCCATCTTTGTCCAAGGCTGCTTCTTGAATAGATGCATCATTGACGAAGGCCCAACTGATACCCTTTGCTTCCAGCTGATTGATCAATGGATAGACTACATGTGACCAAGCTTCCTTAACATGACTCAACTCGTCTTTTGTCTTTGGCAAAGGACCTTCTACCTCTTTCAGATCGCCTTTTGCTAGTATCTCCTCTTCATTATCAGGCATGCCTTCCACATCAAGAAAGGGGAAATACAGGAGTACATCCGCTTTTGGTTTTCCTGATCGCATAGCATACTGTATCCTGGCGACGTATTCATTAATCCCTTTTTGATCATTCCAGAAAATATTACTTTCGCCCAAGTTAGAAGCGAAATTGACTACCCCAAGAAAAGGTGAGGAAAACGGATACCAGCCTTCCGGCCCTAACTTCTCTGGTGTGTACCGGTAGGGTACGCCATGGTAAATCACCTGGTTTACGCCAGCTGCAAACAGTTTGTCAACGGCCAGTTTTATCTTTTGAGGCGTGGTGGTATACGCCCTATCTTTGAACACAACTGACTCTGCCGTTACAATAGGCCTATTGTACAAAAGGGCACCCGAGGTCATGATCTTTACATTGGCTTCTGCACCTAACATGCTTTCTGTTTCCGGAATAGAGGCTAATCCGGCCATAGCAATCATGTCCATGTTTAAACCATACCCTTGCGTACGAAACAGAAGACCTTGTTTTTCCGCCCAATTTCTACTGGTTTTAAAAAAGTGCTCTCCCAGTAGTTCGCTAATGGTTATATCATAATCGTACCTGAGCCGCCAATCCTGGTCAGAAATTAGAAAATCAAATTTGGCAGGGGGGCGCATAAAGGCCACAAAGTTATAGCCCTTTTTCATGTTAGCCGGCAAATAAGGAGTAATGTCGTAGCCTCTTTTCTTTTTGAAATACTCAATAAAGTCAAGGGAGTAGTGCCGGTTGGCTTTAAACTCATAACTATCACTGAAGATGGCTCGCATAGGATTGCCAAAATAAGGTCTTAATCCGGTTCGCTCACCAAATAAATGATTGTACAGTTTGAGTACTTTCAATGAATCCAAGTGATCTACCACCGGGCCATGTTTGGGCACGGCTGCAATATTGGTTTTTTCCCCACTAGGAACAGCCCAAAAGGCAATGACTTTCCACTCTCCTTCTGGAAAAAGATAGGTAAGTGTGTTTTTTTGAACAAGAGGGGTGACTACCTTGGTGGAGGGGGCATTCAAATGAAGAGGTTGCCCATTCCCTCCTGCAGGCTTGGTGTGTATCCTCGACACCACTACTGCTTGCAATCGTGGAGGAACTGTTGTTCTATTTTTGCTGCCAAGCAACGGAAGAGAAAGAGATAGCTCCTTACCTCCGCTTACGGTCGTATCACTAAACTCTAGCGAAAGAAAGCCGTCTTCTGGTTGTAAAATGGGAGCACTTGGCGGCCATCCGCTTCCATTTGTAAGGTCCACGATCAGGTTTCGTCTGCGTGCTTCTTCCATCACTACCCTAAGATTGTCGTAATACTCGGGAGTATCCCAGCTGGTAATTTTCTCCCGTTCTTTTTCATCCATCACCGGAATTGCCAAGTTTAGTGGCTGTACTTCTACCCCTGCAAAACTATGATCGGCAAACAAGTTAATTTCTCTTTTTAATTCATCTTTTGTAACATAGTTGCCAGGCCACCACCAACGGGCCATGGGTCCAAAGGACAACGCAGGCTTTGAGAAAAGGGCAGGATTGAAGTCATAGTTTGAAAACCAGGCAGAAGCCTTTGGGGGAGCGATGTTGTTGTTTTGTGCCGCCACCAGTAGGCTAGCTAATAACAGAAATATAGTTGCTATTGGTGCTTTCATGCTGAAGGTATAGTCAATATTAATTTTGTATCTTAAACAAACAGGGTATTATCTCAGGATCTTTATTGTTACATGTTACAGACCCTTTTAAACTAACTGACATTAATGTTTGCTCCTTATTCTTGAACTGGGCGTATTTGGCATTAGCCATGATGGCCCCAACCAATGAACTTGTAGCGATAGGTAAGTGTATTTTGCATCTCTTTGCAGAGGATAAACGAAGTAGTATTAATGCCGACCTCTCGATATCAAGCTACTTAGTGGTAATTCTCACAGACTGAAATTTTTATCTTTTATCCAAAGTAAAAGAGTTGATCAACTTCTAAACAATTCAAGGACAATATCTAAAAAGCTTTATGAACCTCATTCATTGAAATGGAGCTTTAAATCCATTTCTAGCTATACTGTAGCTTGCTTTCCAGTATAGCTAGAAATGGATATTGTACAAAGACTGAGAATTTATCATTATTTTTTTGCGGATATTACCTTTTCAATCTCTGATGCAGGAAGTTTAATCGCACTCTTCTGTTTTTCGTATTCTTTTGTTAGTTCCGCCACAATATCAGGATGATCTTTAGCAATGTCGTACTTTTCGCCTGGGTCATTGTCAATATGATAGAGTAATGGAGTTGTATGGGTTTTGGGCGGCTCCTGAGAATAAGAAGGATGTGTAATAAAGTGAGCCTTCCAGGGGCCCTTCCGGATAGCATACAGCGTTTCATTGAGGTAATAAGGCAATACTTCCCGTACCTGATCCTTGCGGCCCATGAGCACTTCCGTTAGGTCAAAGCTGTCAAGTTCCCTGTCTTTGGGAAGGTTTACCTTGGCTAGCTGGGCGAAAGTGGTAAATAAGTCAGTGGCACTGGTGATGGCCGTACTGATTACATTAGGTTTCACTTTTCCCGGCCACCAGACGATAGCAGGTACCCGTAAGCCTCCTTCATAGGCAGAGTTCTTACCTTCATACAATAAGCCTGCTGAACCTGCATGGTCTTTCATCGTTAACCAGGGACCATTGTCGCTGGTGAAAATCACAATTGTGTTTTCGTCTAACTTTAGTTCTTTTAACGTTGTAAGAATTTGCCCAACGCTCCAGTCCAGTTCTGCTACTACATCGCCATACAATCCCCGTTTACTCTTCCCTTCAAACTGCGGTGAGGCATACAGAGGGGTATGTGGAAAGTTGCTGGCATAATACATAAAAAACGGTTTGCTCTTATTATTTTTGATGAACCCAATAACCTCATCGGTATAGCGCTTGGTCAGAAAATGCTGATCTGGTTCTTCTTCGATCACAGTTTCATTTTTATACAGTGGCAAAGTAGGCGCATTTGCTCGAGGACCAGGAGGTAAGCCGTAGGCGCCATCTTTATGTGTGGTAAATACCTTTCCCATATCATTTGAATAAGGAACACCAAACCAGTAATCAAAGCCCTGCCTGGTAGGTAAAAACTCAGGGAGATGCCCTAGGTGCCATTTCCCAACCATACCCGTTGCATAGCCTTTGCTTTTAAGTAATTCAGCCATTGTTATCTCATTTAAAGGTAAACCACTAGCGGAATTCTGCCGGAAAACATCCCCTTTCCCATACACCCCAGAACGGGGGGCAAGCCTTCCGGTGAGCAAAGCAGCCCGGCTAGGCGTACAAACAGCCGCTCCAGCGTAAAACTGTGTAAACCGCATTCCTTCGGCTGCCATTTGGTCCAAATGGGGAGTAAGTATAGTAGGATGGCCATAACATCCTAAATCACCATATCCCAAGTCATCGGCCAGGATGATAATAAAGTTAGGCGTTTGTTTGCTCTGGGATAAGCCAGAAATACTTTCTATCAGAAGTGTCAAAAACAAGATGAAATGCAGGCTATACTTTTTCATATACAGTAACGAAACTAAAAAGTAAAACAGTAATAATAGAGACTAAGAATACTCAAGCTTAGTAGCCCGGATTCTGGTCTTCAAGGTTTATATCCGGGTTATTATAAATTTCCTGCTTAGGAATAGGCATCAACAGAATGACTTGTCCTAAGAGTGGTTGACCATCAGCTTAAGTTTATTTGATTGACCACTGGAGGGCATTCTCCACAAGACGAACAAAACTTTCAGCCTGCCAAGCTTCTTTGCTGTGGCCCATAGAGGTGTAAAAGGATTTTCCTTTGCCAACTTCTCGATACCAGGCCACTGGATGGTAGCTACCCATTCCAAAATTTTTATCTCTCATCCAAAGCATATTGCCATTAGGTATAATCTTGTCCCCTTTGATGTAGGAAACAATTTTTACACCTTTAGGTTGACTAAAAAAGACATACCACTCATCTTCATGGACCCATGAAGGTGGTAAATCCCCAGTGAGTATTGTATCAACAACATTTTCAATATACACGTCTGTTTTCTGCAGGTGCGGGTTAAGCGAATGATGTGAAAAGCGGGTGCCAAGTAATTTATCTTCATACCATGGCCAGTGGTGGGAGTTATCTCCGGCTCCATGTATACCTATCAAAGAACCACCTTCTTCTACATAACTGGCCAAAGCTTGCTGCTGTTCCTCATTAAGTACGCGGCCTGTGGAATTGTTAAAGATGATGGCTTTGAATAGCTTGAGCTGCTCCCTATTAAATACCCCCCCTTCTTCTGTCTGGTAGACAAACCAACCGTTTCGCTTGGCCATCTCGGTAATTACAGGCAAGGAAGCTTCAATGGATTCTCCATGCCGAAAAGCGGTTGTTTTTGAAAAAATTAAGATAGCCGCTTGGTTTTGGGGAAATGCTATGGCTGGCTTCTGCGTCTCATAGCTCACAGGAAAGCCGTAGCTAATTTTATAGAAGAACATTCCTACGGCTGCTCCAAAGAGCAATAGCAGGCCAAGCAGGCTAAATAGGATGATTTTACCAATTTTTTTCATCAAGAGTAAGGGATATATTCAGGTAATTATATATAGGAATGCAGCAGACCAACTCTTGCTAGGATAGCCTGCTGCCCTTGATCCTTCTATAGGATAGATAACAGTTGTAGGAACATCCGACCTCAATTATATTTAACCATATGATGCGTTAGGCAATATCACAGATCTGCACGCCCTGTTTGAGGGAAGCTATCTTATCAGCTCGTTTGGGAATAAACTCCTGAGCAACAAATCCTTTGTAGCCAGTTTCAGTAATCGCCTTCATGATAGCCGGATAATTTAATTCCTGTGTCTCATCTATTTCATTTCTTCCAGGCACCCCCGCAGTATGGTAATGTGATATATACTTATTATACTTCTTAATGGTAGCAATTACATCGCCTTCCATGATTTGCATGTGGTAGATATCATAGAGCAATTTAAAGCGGTCAGAGCCTATATGGTCAGCTAAAGCAGCGCCCCAGGCCGTATGATCAGCCATATAATCTTTGTGATTTACTTTGCTGTTCAGCAGTTCCATGACCATCGTCACCTTGTGTTTCTCAGCTGTTGCCATTAGGCGTTTTAAGCCAGTAGCTGCATTTTCCATTCCTTTCTCATCATCCATGCCATTGCGGTTACCAGAGAAACAGATAATTTGACTATAGCCTGCCTTGGCGACTAAGGGAATTACCTCTTCGTAACTTTTTACAAGTGCATCATGGTACTGAGGGTCATTAAAGCCTTTTTCAATTCCCATCCCTGCCCCCCAAGGTAAGCCGGAAGTTAAGCCATATTTTTGAAGGGTCGGCCATTCTTGAGGTCCTACGAGTTCTATGGATTGTAGCCCTATTTCCTTAGCTGCTTTGCAAAAATCGTCCAAGGCAATGCCTTGAAAGCACCAACGGCAAACCGAATGGTTGATTTTCCCTTTTAATGTAGCTCCTACGGCTTTATCGGCAGCCTCCAGGCGGTTTGTTAGGGAAGTGCCTATAGTAGCTAAAGCTACGCTGCCGGCTATTTTCTGTAACGTGGATCGACGGGATGGTGAATGATTCATGATCTTACTTGTTAAGGTTTGGGTATTGGGTAGAAAATCTCTTTTTGCCTAAGTAGTATTTTAATTTTGGTGATTGGCTAATCTAATCCCCCATCAAAGATTTACAATCCCTGGAGGTTTTCCGGCAGGGTTGTAGCCCAACCCAGCCGGAAAAGTAATAGTGAGTGATCAACAAACCCTTATTCTTTGGTTCCTTCAAAAGTAAATCCTTGTGCCTTCAGGGTAACAGTGGTGACTTTTTTCTGGTCATCACGCCCAAATTGTAACTGGGTTCCGCCATTTCCTTCAAATACATCAGCTTCTTTGCCTGGCGAGAGATCTCCTTCATTGCCTCCAGCGTTCATATGTAGCTTGCCTTCTTTGGAAGTAATCTCAATGTATTCGAAGGGAAGTCCTGTCATCTTGTATTTCCCAGTATAGGCTTCCACATCCTTAACCGCAATACTTGTCCCTGTAGCAGCTTTGGCCGCTTGCGATGTGTTAACATTGGCAGACTTACTTGTTTGAAATTCCAAATCCATCACCACAAACAATGATTGGCCTGCAGGCGCTTTCTCATTTTGAAAGACAAAATATACGTCATGAATACCCTTTGCACCAGAAAGTTTGGCTACAACAGCAGGTGGCATACCACTTTGATTTGCTCCCTCTGGGGGCGAAATCATAGCCGTTTGTCCGACGAGTTTCCCGGTAGGAGAACCTAGCCGCACTTCAATCATGCCACCAGCTGCATTCATTTGCGCTTTGGGGGCAGCAGCAGTAAATTTAATTTGTTCAATGCCAGTTAGATCAATGTTATTATAACCAATATAGGATCCTTTGGTTGAAGCGATGACAATAGTACCGTATTTCATGATCCCCTCCACTTTATCTGCTTTTGCAGCAGCCATCTTAGCATTACGTAGGGTTAATAATTTTTCGGCGCTAATAGACGGAACGCCATTGCTGCCTTTATCTCTGTACGCGGCCCTTACTACATATATACCTTCTCCTTTATCACCCTTAGGAATAGTCATATCGTAACTTCCTTTAATGGGCAAGGAGGCAGTTGCTTGTTTTTCTTCAGCTAGACTTAGGATATAGCTCACCATCTCCTTAGCATCCCCTTCCGAAAGTTGTGGATGTGCACTCATGGCCACTTCTCCCCAAACCCCACTTCCGCCAGCGATCACTTTTTTGGCGAGCCGTTCGGAAGCTCCCTTGTCATCTTTGTATTTAGCAGCTACTTCTTTATAAGCCGGGCCTACTGATTTTTTATCCATGCTGTGGCAAGCTTTGCAATCACTGCCTTCAATGAGTTTAAGCCCTTTGATAGATCCAGCAGAAGCATCGGCACTGCGATGGCCTGCTGCAATAGCTACTATATCATACCCTTCTGGCAAATAATCAAAGCTGATCGCTACCTCTTCCGGTTTGATCTTCCCATCTGCAAGACTACCATCTTCCTTATCACTCACTTTCACTTCATATTCAAAAGCTTGGTTAGGAAAAAAGAAGGTTTGATTGCTTGAGGGCGTGTTGAAAGTAAGCACCGGCTCTTCGTTCCCTGCCATAATATCAAGGCTTTGGCTGCTGCTTGCTCCTTTGGCATCTGTTACCGTAAGCGTTGCTTTGTAAATGCCAGCTTTATCAAAAGTCACTGTTGGGTTCGCTTCATTGAATGTACGGCTAGTGCCTCCATTTTGAGCGGTCACTTTCCAAACATATTTCAAGGCATCATTGTCGGCATCTTTAGTGCCTTCTGATGTTAGACGCGCTTTGAAAGGAACAGCCCCTCCTTTTTTGTCTGTAGCTAGTTGGATAGCCGGCTTGCGGTTACCGCTGTTGTACTCAATACGTACTAAACGGGCATCCTCATTTTGGGTAAACCAGCCACTTCCGTATTCGAGCATATACAAATCACCTTCAGGCCCAAATTCTATATCTACCGGATTAGAGAACTTATAGCTTGGCATTACCCGCTCCATGGATACATAATTGCCCTCTTTATCAACTGTAACGGCCATTAGCCATCCGCGCATCCATTCGTAGATCAGAAGTTTGCCATCATAATAATCCGGGAAGGCCCGCTTAGCATTTTTGAATTGATCGGCATAATATACAGGACCTGCCATAGCTGAACGCCCACCGGCCCCTACCAGTGGAAATTCCTTCGACTCCGCATAGGAATACCAGATAAATGCTTTTTGTGCAGGAGGTAACTCATTTAAGCCGGTGTTATTAGGTGAGTTATTTACTGGTTTTTCTGGGTTGTAAAGTTCACCGGACTGACTGGCTGCAAAATCATATTTGTAATAGGGCTTGTTATCGCCTACAAAATAGGGCCATCCATAATTGCCTGCCTTGCGGGCTTGTCCTACTTCATCCTGTCCTTCCGGACCTCGTTTTTCGCCAGGTTGAGCTGCATCCGGACCAATGTCTCCCCAGTAGAGGAAGCCATTTTTGGGATCTACATAAATCCTGTAGGGATTGCGATGGCCCATCGTATAGATTTCTGGTCTTGTTTTCGGCGTACCTTTGGGAAATAAATTTCCTTCCGGAATGGTGTAGCTTCCATCTTTTTCCGGATGAATGCGGATAATTTTACCCCGCAGATCATTTGTATTGCCTGAGGTCATTTGCGCATCAAAGGGTTCACGGCCTGGACGCTCGTCCGAGGGGCTATAGCCATTTGATCCATGGGGATTAATATTATCGCCTGTCGATAAATACAGATTACCTTTTGCATCAAAGGTGAGCGAACCGCCTGCATGCCCACTTATCTCCCGTTGAGTAGCTACTTCTAGTAGTACTTTCTTGGAATCTAGCAGAAGCTCATCGCCTTTCAACTGGTAGCGGGTTAGAATGTTCTTAGCCTCTTTTCCTTCCGGAGAGTAATACAGGTAGATCCATCCGTTTTGAGCAAATCCTGGGTCTTTGGTTATACTCAGTAAGCCGCCTTCATCATTCCCTACTTTCCCTTCTTTATCTGTCACCTTCGTATTCACCGGAATGGTCGCAATCAATTTAACTTTTCCGGTAGAGGGGCTAAAGAGTTTTACATTGCCTTTTCTTTCTACAAATAACACCCGGTTATCTGGTAGCACGGTTAACTCCATGGGTTCATCGAGCTTCTCTTCCAAAACAACTTTGGCAAACCGGTTTTCTTCCGGCATCCGTTTGGTTTTTACCTTGGTATAGTCAAGTGGTTTTGGTGAGTCGCCTCCCATGACATATTTCAAGCCTGCATACAAATGTTTTACGAATAGGGGGTCCGTGAAAGTAGCATCTGTATGGCCTCCGGCTGTATAAAAAGACCTGCCTCCTTCAAATTCCTGATACCAGGCCATTGGGTGGTTGTCGCCATTGGTTCCGCCTCTATAGGTTTTTTCATCTATTTTTAAGAGCACCCGTATAGCTGAACTGATGTTTTTGAAGGAATAAAACTCATCTTCCCGCTCCCATTTTTCCGGCAAGAAGTTAGTAGCCGGATGGGTTTTATCTACTACGATAAAGGTACCTTTCTGCACATTATCCGGATTTGGGTGACTTTCAAACCAGGCACCAGCCAGTTTATTATACCAGGGCCAACTATACTCAGTATCAGCAGCAGCATGAATGCCCAAGTAGCCTCCACCAGCCTGTATATAGCGCTCAAAAGCATTCTGCTGGATAGGATCGAGCACGTCGCCAGTAGTATTCAGAAATACAACAGCCTGGTATTTTTTGAGATTTTCTTCGGTGAACTTAGAGGCATTTTCTGTGGTGTCTACCGCAAATCCATGCTGTTTACCCAAAGCAAAAAAGGCTTTTTGCCCAGCCTCAATAGAGGCATGCCGAAAAGCTGCTGTTTTGCTGAATACTAAAATACGAGACGGTTCTTTTACAAAAGAATACGACCAAAGTCCTAGGGCCAGCAGACTGACCAGGATGGCGTAAATTGATGCTCGAATAGGAAAAGAAAAGATACGATTCATTGAAGAACAGTTTGAAAGATAGTTTAAATAAAAGCCTGCCATTTTGTATTTACCTATTGATCGAATTAAGACAGATAGCTAAAGGAGGCTTTGTTGGATGAAAGTAGGTTGTTGAAAGATAGTAGTATAGCTATTTAATCTATGCGTGTACAATTCTTAAAAGCTATACTATTAAACTATTAGCTTTGATATGTAAATATACAGGTAGAGGAATGAAACAGATACATGACTAGGAAAGAGCGTAGAATAATCTATTACTTTCCTTTAGTCCCATCCATATTAAACATATCCATAATGCTACCGGTTACACTCGTGTCATCTTTCTTTTCTAAAGATAAGTAGACCTCTATACCCTGCTCCGGAGCGGTAAAATAAGCCATCACTTTGTTTCCAGCCACATCAATTTTTGTGAAGGGATTCACTTCCTTGGTTTCCGCGTTTACAATACCACCAGAGAGTTTCCCATCCTTCTTTTCAAATTGAATGATCATATCTGTATCACCTTGTGGCAAGCCATAAGCTTTCACCTTCCAGGTTCCCACAAAGTAGTCTTCCGGCGCAGATTGAGCCTGCACATTTGTAACAAACAACACAAAGGATAAGATACTAAAGAAGAAAAGGGCGCTTAACTTTTTCATATAGAATTAGGGTTTAGAAATTAATAAAATGGATAAGTGGATAAAGAATAAAGTACTAGAAAGTGCAAAATTTTAAATAGTAAAATTTACGGAATAAAGGTAGGAATAAATTCTTGTATTACGTAAATATTACAGAATAATTTTTTAATTTTGATCTATGAATTCTTTAAAAGAAGTGAAAAACTTTGTACACAATGGCCAAAAAGAATATTTGCCTCATATAAGCATTGACAGTGTTATATTTGGCTACAACAATCAGCAGCTCAAGATTCTGCTACTCAAATGGAAAGGACTTGACGGATGGGGATTGCCAGGTGGTTTTATCAAACGCCAGGAACCATTAAGTGAGGCAGCTAATCGAATTCTGCAAGAAAAAACCAGCTTAAGCAACTTATTTTTGCAACAGTTTGGAGTTTTCGGCGATTCACCTTACCGGGTTAAAGGAAGAAATCCTAAAGACTACAGAGAAAAATTTGGCCTGGAGGTGGATGAAGATAATTGGTTATTAGAGCGTACTTTATCCATAGGCTACTTTGCTTTAGTAGATTATTCGAAGGTGAATGTTAGGACAGACTTTTTCACAGAAGATTACCATTGGTGTGATGTAAATGAAGTGCCAGAACTTTTATTTGATCAAAATGAGGTGGTAGAAAAAGCTTTGCTAACTTTGCGACTACAAATTTATCACCAACCCATTGGCTTTAACTTGTTGCCTGAGAAGTTTACCCTTCCAGAAATTCATACCCTCTACGAAACCATCTTAGGGAAAGAGCTAGATCAGCGAAACTTTTGTAAAAAGCTCCTCACGCTTGGGCTGATTAAAAAGCTCGAAGAAAGACGCAACATTGGTCCCCATCGTGCTCCTTATCTATATCAATTTGAGAAACAAGCCTATGAGGATGCCTTGAAAGAAGGAGTTGTACATACATATTAATTATTAGTTAAATACTGTTTGTTCAATAAAACTTTACCTTGCTAGAAGTAAACAGAGTAATTATAGTTTATTTAGAAAACATTTCATCTACATAGTGATAACTTTGGTAGATCTGTTTACATCAACTATTCTATTAATTATCGGTAGTGATTGTGGAACGACACATAAGTAGATGAAATGATAAGTATCGTCTTCTGATCAGAAAGTTGAGCTCTGGCATAAGTCAGGATACAAAGCAGTTTAACAGATTTTCTGTTATTTTTAAGTAGGTTATTTGTAAACTGTATTTATCAAATAAAAATATTCTTAGGCGTAATTAGGGTGATTATAAGCCTCTGAGCAACTTCATTTTTTGCCCAATAAAATCTGTGGCATATCTGGGGTGAAAGCGATAGAGTTTATCTAAAAAAGTAGCATCCCCTCCGACAAGCACTCTGAATTTATTCTTTTCAATAGCAGAGATAATTATCTGGGCAGCTTTATCAGCAGGGAGTGGTTTTAGTTTGGAATTACTAGCTGTAGTTGCTTTAGGTTTTCCTAAGCCTGAGTTCTCCGTAATGTTGGTAGCAATAGCCCCTGGAAAGACAACCGTTACCCTGACGCTAGTATCCCTTAGTTCTGAATAAAGGCCTTCCGTAAACAGTTTAACAGCCGCCTTAGCCGCTCCATAAATTGTTTGACCAGGAACCGGCAAAAAACCACCCATGCTCGAAATATTAATGATATGAGCCTCCGGACGTTGTAAAAAAGAGGGTAAAAAGGCTTTGGTTAGGTGCAAGGTACCATAAAAGTTAACATTGAAAACGCGGTTGATCTCCTCTATAGATAAATCATTGACCTTTTTAAAATGTTGAATAATACCGGCATTATTAATGATCCCATCAACTGACCCAAAATGACTAATTACCTCACTAGGTAAACTATCAACTTTCTCTTTGTTGGTAATATCCAGGAGGAAACCTTTAAACCGATCATTCCCTACTTGGGCTAATTTTTGTGTTTCCCAAAGAGAATCCTCATTGATGTCAATACCTGCAACATTGGCTCCTTTCCGGAGCAACTCAATGGTTAGCTCCCGGCCAATGCCACTTCCGGCACCAGTAACCACGATTGTTTTGTTGGATACTTGCATGATTCAGATTATAGACTCTTCACTAAGAAAAGGATTCTAAACGTTTATTTAGAATTGTATGCGCGATGCTTGCATAGGAACGGAGGATTATTAGCATGAGAGCAGTGAAAATCACTGCTCTCATGCTAATAGGCATTGGCACCGGACAGAATGCTTTATTCTTACTACTTTAACCGTGTTGCTTTTGCGCTATACGAATCCATCAAAGTACCTTCGAGATTGTCAGTATCTACCTTTGTCAGATCTATAGAGATTTCCCCCCCTTGAGAGGACTCAAAAAAGATAGCCATTTTATCACCTTTTTCTTCCACTTTGGTGATTTTACGTCTCTCGCTTGCAGGATTGGCCTTATCCACTAAATCTCCTGTGAGTTTACCCTCTTTGCGGGTAAGGTCAGTTAAAAAGGTTACATCACCTCTTGGTGTTCCAACTACAGCTATTTCCCATTTTCCGGCAAAGAAGTCTTTAGGAGGCGTTTGAGAGAAACTAGTGAAGGTGATACCTAAAAGTAAAAAGAAAAATAAAATACTTGCTTTTTTCATGATTGGGATGATTTAAAAGAAAAATTTGATTGTTTACGAATAAAATTATTTATCCAATAGTAAGGAACATCTCACAGCTTGCTAAGTTATTCTGTTCACTCATCAGATCTCATATGCGCTTTATTGAAGTGCTATAACCATAGAATCAAGTGGCTGAGAATAAAGTATTTTATTATCATTGAAATCTAATAGTGAGCAATTAGTAAGCAAAGATGAACATAGATGACAAGAAGCGAAAATACTTCCTGTCCCAAACGGACAAAAGAGTACTTAAACAGGCTCAAAGGAGATTGAGGCGTTGCTGTACTTTTGAATCAGATTCTATACACCAAATCAGGCCTGATAGCAGCCAATTATAATGAGGAAAAAAATAAATTTTCCCGACTTAGAAATTTACTTATTCTTTTTCGTGCAAGACATGAACAGTTGTTTGACCAAGTAACTTGTGAACTTTTAACATAAAACCAGACAGAAGCTTAAGCTTGAAACATCCTCATTTTTATACGGATGATGTTAGGCGGATTACTTACCCTCTATAGAAATGACAATAAAGAGGTAGTGATGAATGTAAACTCGGAGGGATGTATTATCAGTACTATTCGTAGATCTATGCTTTCAAAGATTCTCTTTCCTACAGTGAGTAGGACTTTTAACGCTTGTTATTGTGTTTTTACTTTATTGCCTCATTAGAGCTCTTTTGGGAGTTGAATCCTACTTGCTCATTTCATTTTAGTTGAGTTGTATATACAGGTAATCCTTGTTTTTTGCCCCGCAGGTGGATAGGTTCCAAGTAAGCGTAATGATACGTATTTTGTGACCTAAGAAGTTGATAGAGGTCCATAGACAAGAGCAGTTTCTGCTCCATCCGATTACATTCTGCTTCCAGGCGGGAAGCTGTATTTACTACATCTCCATGATAGACTAGCTCGCTTTTTAAATCTCCTACCTGTGTAGTCATTACTCTACCGCAATGCATGCCTGCTTTGAAAGAGGGAACCATGCCGTACTTTTCTATATAATAGGCCTTGCGCTCTTTGATCTGCTCTTCAAACAGATAGAAACACCGGACGCAATTAGCTTTTAAAATGCCTTTTGCTGTCGGCCAAGTCAGAACAACCTGGTCTCCTACATATTGATACACTTCTCCTTGCGTTTCCAGCAAAGGCCTGGTTAAATCATGGTAACAATCACTGATGAGCCCGCTAAACAGCTTATGACCTATCTTTTCAGCAATAGAAGTAGAGCTTTTCAGGTCCAGGAACATAAAGATGCGGTCCTCTTCTCTTGGGTGATGATATTTACCTGTCACAAATCGCCAGAACACTTTGCGGCCCATTTTTTGAATCATCTGATACACAAAGGTGACACCCAGACATACATTTGAAATAATAACTACTGCTTTAGCCAGTAGATGAGAGTTGTTGTGTACTAAGTGGAGGCTACTGCCCATTTTTATTTGCAGGTATAAGACTAGACTGGGAAAATGCAACACAAACCACGGACCTGTAAAGTAAGTCATGGATAATAAAGTAAGCAACACAATCAGCAGATTCACTAAGGTCTTGAAAAATAGCACCACCGGAAAAGAAAGCTTATGGAGCAAAGTTGGATACACCGCAATCTCCATCAAACCCACAATGGGGCCCAAGATACTACTGATGAGTATACTAAATACCAGGGTATACCACCCAAAGCCTGGGAGTACAAAACTTTCCATGAGCAGGGCAATAAAAAAGATAAATGTTAATTGTGCAATGGTCTCTAACCGGTAGAGAGTCATAGGAGAAAGTCTACAAAGTCTCTTGCTTTGTAAAAACCGTATCGTATTATCATGCTCCATAGTCATTAAGAAAGAAGGTCCTGTTTTTTATCCTGCGTTAGAATGCATTGCATAAATTCTTGCAAGGTGACATGTAAAGGCACCTCTTCTAAAATAATTAGTTTGTAGCGCCACTCTACCGTATGAAGCATCCAATTCACATCCGATATAGAAATACCAAGTGACTTTAGTGTTTTATGTTTCAGTTTTCCTACTTGAAAAGGCAGATGCCATTCACTCATGAATAATCCAGACAGGGCTTCTAATGTGAGTAGTTGACTTTGTTTTTTATAGGGTTCCATAGCTTTCATTCTTTTAATACTTTTTTACTTAGATGAAATCTTTTTTGTTATACGCCTGCCAGCCAATTGAGGAAAACAGGAGTTTTTTCTTTACTGATGGTGATGCTCTCTTTGAGGGCAACCGATACGTTTACCCATAGTTTTCGTCCCAGGTGATTGGACACATCTACGACAGCTTTGCGGTTGAGCAGAAATTGCCGGTTTGCCCGAAAAAAAGTATTACCAACCAGCTTTTCTAATTCTTCCAGGCTTTTATTAGGATAATACACCTTATTATCAAAGGTGATCAGATGTACAATATCGTTTTCCAGGTAAAAAACGGCTGTATCTTCTAATTTGATGGGCAGTATTTTTTCCTTATGGTGTACTAGTAGGGCAGAGAGGGGTTGTGATTCTTGTGTGGCAAAAAGCTTTAATATCTTATCATACGGCAGATCTATCCTGGGCTTTGCTGTCTGAGTAAGCTTATAGAATTTATCAAGTGCCGCTTGCACCGTATCATAGGTAAAAGGTTTTAACAGGTAATCTATTCCATTGGCTTTAAATGCATGTAATGCATACTCATCAAAGGCTGTACAAAAAATTACCGGGACACTCATGGGAACAGCCTTAAAGATTTCAAAGCTTAGGCCATCTCCCAATTGAATATCTGAAAAAATTAAATCCGGCCCTTCATTATTTTTGAAATAAAGGATACTTTCTTTAACCGATAATAGCTTTGCTACTATTTGGATATTAGCATCAATCTGCCCAATAGTATCGGCAAGATCCTCTGCTGTTAATCGTTCATCTTCTATAATGACTATTTTCATCGCTTAAAATTTTAATGCTTACTGAAAAATATCCTTCTTTCTCTCTGATGCCAATCTCCTCTCCGGATAATAAGCGGTACCGTTCAGAAAGATTGGCTAATCCAAGGCCTGTGGAAGGTTCTTTGAATTGCTTTAGCTGAATGTTATTGGTAACGCTGATACAGGTTCCTGCTTGCTTAATGACAATATGAAGGGGAGACTCTTCGGTGAGATCATTATGTTTAATGGCATTCTCTAGTAATACTTGCAAGGAGAAGTAAGGCACAAAGCCTTGCTCAATTGTATGAAGGGGGATATCTATTGAATAGGTAAGAGCTTTACCAAACCGTATTTTCTGCATCTCTATATAGTCTTCACAAAGCAGAAGCTCCTCTTTAAGCCGGACAAGTTTAGATGTTTTATTGTTGAGAGAAGCCCTCAAAAAATTGGACACATGCACTAGGTAAGTTTCTCCCTTTCGGGCATCCTTTTTATATAGGGATTTTATCGTTGAAAGAACATTGAACAAGAAGTGGGGATGGATTTGTTGTTTAAGAATCATATTGGCTGATTCACTCAGAGAGGCTTTGAGCTGCAGGTTTTCTATTTCAGCCTGAACCTTCGAGTTATGTAAAAAAATAAAATTATAAAGGAGCGTAATCAGCGCATTCATCAGCCAACTGGAGATAATAAAAATGATAAAATATGGCATTTCAACCCAGAGCATCACAGATACAGTGGTGAAAGGGGAAAAAATGGCCCATACTACAAAATAAATCAATGGACTTACAAGGTAGGAGAGCAAATACCCTTTCCATTTGCGTGGTTGTTTCAACGTAACTATTTGGGAGGGAGAGAATCCTAGTAGATAAATATCTGCTATCCCAATAAGGAAAATAATGATCATTCCCATTGCACAAAAGATGGCTCCATTTTGAATATCCACTTTTGCAATCAAAAGAAATATAAATGCTAGCAAACTAAGTATGATAGCAAGTGCTGCACTCAGGCGGATAAAACTTTGAAAGGGTAGCAGTTTACTCATAGATATAAAACCGGAACATCTATCATCTAAACCATAAATGGATTTAATGACTGGTATATGTTGACAAAGCTAGTTAACTAAACATAGAGTAAATAACTTGTTTAATTAACTAGCTAAGGTAATTCGTTCAGCAATCATTCATTTCCTCTAGCGGCTAAGCCCGGTCCAGAAAGGCAGGAAAGTAACCCCTACATTCACATATGGAAGCGGAACCTGGGACCCCCTCATAAAAGGCTCGTTTTTAAAGTCATTTCTTGCCCGCGATTTCTGATCTAAGGCGGCCGATACGCCGGTGCTAATTCCCAAAACCATCTTGCCAGTCAAACGTTGTTCATATAAAAGGCCAGATTTAAGCTCTAAGGTAGAAAATATTTGATCCTTTGGAAGGAGTATTTGATTGTTGTATTGGAAGAAAACAGTGCTTCCTCCCAGATTGGTAAACAGAGATAAATGCTGATTAGGGGATAATTCTTTTCGCAAGGCAACTCGCACGGGAGGATCCAAAATAAATTCCAGCTTGTGCTTTTTAAACTTATGATAGTAGCTAAAATAAGGGGCAAATGGAACCGGAGAAGCTGGATCAAGTAAAATAAAGGCACCCACACCAAAGGTGCTGTTTTCAGTCTTTTTAAGCGTCATTGAAAAGACGCCACTACCAGAAAAGCGTGTTTTGCCTGTAGTTGGGTCAATTAATTGAGCTACCCTCACTGAGTATACAACTGGGCGTCTGAACAGCGAATCTACCCTTGTGATATTTAAACTCGCAGAGAGTGTTGTATTGTCAAGGCCCATGCTCTGTACGGGCAGCCTTTCATCATGGATAGTCACATCACTTATATTTGCCCGCTGATAAAACATACCAACAGAAGCGGAGATGGAAAATTTTTTTATGTGAGCAATAGGGACATTAAAATGTCCACTCACTCTTGTGAATTGCATGCGGGCATCAAAAAAATCATTCCCATTCAATTTAGACTGCATCTTTCCTCCCGCAATGGTTTCCACTGAGATACCCGCCTGCCGCACAAGGGGGTATCTCAACGCATACTCATCCAGGTAGGCATTTTTAATAGAGTCCATTCTTTTATTCATCATCTCATCGCTATTTTGCTGGGCAAAGGAGCTTAATGAAAGCACTAAAAGCAGGCTTACTAGGAGTATTCTTTTCATATATTTAAGAAATTATTTTTTAATAGGATAAAGGATTGAATTATTCGGATAGTGGATGAAGCGATATAGAGGGCTGAGGTCTTTTTTGAAATTTGGATACAAGCTCTTCAATGATCAGATACATTGCCGGCACGACTACCAGCGTCAGGATCATAGAGCTGGTCAGCCCCCCAATAATGACCCATGCCATTTTTTATTTCTGAACCTGCTCCACTGGCTATAGCGATTGGCAGCATACCACGGTAGCTTTGCAGATTATCGTGGAGCAAGCCTAATTGCTGACGGTACACAAATATTTGATAATAGGCTGTGCTCACATTATAGATGATCGTTTCCTGGTTTTGCTCTCCATTGAGAGAGGCCTGTTGTTTCGTGTAGGTGTTAGTCTTCATGCCAGTAATAAGCGACTGATCATAAATGGTTTGATCTAACTGAGCCGTAACATTGCTGCCAAACTGCTTGGTGAAGGCTACACGCGTATCTGTTTGGCTAAAAAGACCGGCAGGAATAATGGTTTCTTGTACCTTCAAGTTATCGTCGATGCTGCCATTTACGTTAATGGAAGGTAGATAAGCCGCCTGTACTTCTTTTGCTTTAGCCTTAGCTGCCAAACTTTCATTAGCATATACGATAGTACTGCGATGGTTAGAAAGCCCGTATTCAATGCAGTTCTTTAGGTTCATCAACCCTTGCCCATTTGTCATGGTTGACGCCCAAAAGAGCAACAGCAGCATAATGTACCGAGTCATGTAGTAAATTCTTCGACTCAGCACCGTTGCTGAGCGCTTTTATTGGGGCAAATTTGAGAAGAGGAGATGAAGTGAAGAAGGGGTTTGTGTCCCAAACGGACAAAAGAGCAGTTAAAAAGGCTTTAAGGAGATTAAAAAAAGGTATTGTCTAAGTTCATCCGCCGATATATTTTCATAAAGCAATTATATATAAAATAAGTACAATTTAATATATTTGTAAAGCCTGATCTTTCAACCTTGATTTGGGTATAAATGTACTTTAAGGCCCATCTTAAAACAATTCTATTTTGAGAAAAATAAAGACAGATAAGTTTGGACCCTAAAAAGTGCTGAACATATCCCACATAGCCGTCTCATCAATTAATCATCGCTCTTGTTTTGGGGTAGGTTTCATAAAACACATGCCATACACTTATTAATGAGTAACAAACACTGACAAGCGTAATTCTGTCTCATTTGGCTTGGGTTGATTAGTTTCTTGAAAGAGGAAGTTTATATAACATCCTTAAGCTAAGCGAAAAATTCAAACAAATTACTTTTCCTTTTTGGAAGCTAATTTCTTTTTTATCCTTCCTAAACTTAAGTAGCGATAGTTGCTCCGTTTGCTGTTTCAACACCATTGCCTAAAATAGTTAGAACAGGTTGTTTCTCCCGATCGGTGTTTTGATTATCATAAATCCCTGCCCATTTGATCCCAAACGTTGAATGTTGGATGTACCAATAAATCCTGTTGCGCCAGTACTCGAATCCATTCACCAGCTCCTTCTGTCCAATGAATGTGGAATAGAAATCGTGTTTTCTGGTTGCCGATTGTGCGGGATGTAAAAAATAAACTAACCAATAACCGTTTTGTGTCCCTATTTGTCTATCTGCTCTTACAACCCTTAGTTGATGTTGTTAGTAGAAAAATAAGTCACTTTTTAAAGTTACTAGCGAAAAGCCTAAAAACACCCCTTTTCGATTTTAAAAAAAATCTAAAAATAATCTCTGCATTTTGGGTACTGCAAAATTTAAAAACAAAAAACCGCCTAATTTGCGAAATTAGGCGGTTTTTAGAGAGCCCCCAGTCGGAATCGAACCAACGACCTACTGATTACAAGTCAGTTGCTCTACCAGCTGAGCTATGGAGGCTTCTTTTATATTTTGCTTGATTGTTTATCAAAGCGAGTGCAAAAATACGGGCTCAAATAACTTTTCCAAAACAATTCGAAAAAATTATTTACCGGCTATTCATTTTCATGGATTAACTGGATTTGTCTCTTTAAAGTATTGTACTCCTGCTGAGCGGCTTCTATCTTTTGATTAAACTCTTCTTTTAACTTAGTAGCTGTTTTGGAATTGGCAAAAAACTCCATATTGTTCTTCCACAAAGCAATATCATTCTCAATCTGCGATAAACGCTTACGCATTGAAGCTTCTTTTTTATGAAGTTGCTTCATAGCTTTCGGGTTTGTACGGGAAGCATTCATTTCTACAGAAAGCTGTATTTTGTCTTTGTCCCGGTCAGATAGTTGCTTGCTTTGCTGCAAGAATTGCTGAATGGCATCTGAATAGCGTTTCTGAATACTATGCATATGTTTGCGTGGTACAAAACCGGTATTTTGCCATTCGCTACGTAATTGTTCCAAAGATTTTACATCTGCTTCGCCGCTTGCGGCCATCTTCTCTATGGCCTCACATATTTGCACCTTTTTCTCATAATTAACTTCGTACTGCCTTTCTACTTGGTTTCGCTGCCCTCTGCGCTTGTCGAAAAATGTATCGCAGGCAGACTTAAAGCGATCGAATATATGATTCCGCTGCTTTTCAGGCACCGGTCCTATGTCTTTCCACTCTTGTTGCAAGTGTTTTACCTGCTCTGCAGCCTGCTCCAGGTCAATCTCTTCATTACTGTTCAATGCTTCTACCCGTTCACATAGCTCTGTCTTCTTTTGCAGATTCTCTTCCCTGTACGCTTCCAGGTTTTTAAAAAACTCATTTTTATTATGGAAAAAAGTCTTAAAAGCAGCCCAGAAACGTTTATTTACGTCTTTAGCCTTTTCTTTTGGCACAGGCCCTACTGACTCCCATTGTTTTTGCAGCTCCAGAATCTCTTTGGTTTTGTCATTCCAGTCAGAGATTTTAGAAGAATTAAATGAAGTAAATTGCTCAGCCTTTTCACTTAACGTCGTTTTTACTTGCAGGTGATTTTGCATCTCCTTCTTGCTGACTTCCAACTGCTCGCGGCGTTTGTTGTAGATCACATCTGAAGCAGCTTTGAATCGTTGCCAGAGGGCTTCCTGCTCCTCTTTGGGTACAGGCCCTACATGCTTGTATTCTTCATGCAGGTCATTTAATTCTTTTATCACCTGGCTGGAAGGCGCTTGCTCAGCTAGCTTTTCAGCTTTATCGCAAATCTCTTGTTTTAAGGTCAGGTTCTTTTTTCTATCCAGTTCTTTCAGCTCGAAATAGATGCTGCGGTTACTATAAAACAGCTCGATCAGGGCATTATAATTTGCCCACAGATTTTTTGCCTGAGCAGCCGGTACCGGGCCAATGGTTTTCCATTCATCCTGAATCTGCTTCAGCGCAGCTATACTAGCTGTGGTTTCTTCAGCATCGGTAAGTTGCCTTAACTTATCAAGCAATGCATTTTTAGCTTGCAGATTCTTTTCCTTTTCACGCTCCGAATCCTGCAATTGTTTTGCTTTTTTCTCTTTCAGCTGGCGATAAGCCTGCTCAAAGCGGTGTGTCAATTCATCTGCTTTATAGTCGAAATCGTCTTGTTCTCCGCCCTCAGCAATAAATTTTTCCAGAGCCTCGCCTCTCTCTTTATCTTTTATTTCATCAAATACAGGCTTTATCTGCCGGAGTATAGCATCTGCTTTTTTGTAATCTTGCTCCTTCAGCAAACCTTCTGCCGTATGCATGAGTTCTTCTTTGGAGAGATGAGAATAATCTACGGATTCTTCTACCTCTGCTTCAATCTCCTGCTCATGCCCTTCATGCTCTTCTTCCAATGTGTCAGGCTGATGCTTCCGTAAAACTTCTTCTTCCGTATGTTCTTTTTCAGTATTCATTATTTGCCCTGTTACTGTCCTACAATACTATGAATATTACAAAATTAATAAAATTCACTTACTTTGTACAATATAATATAAATAAACGGGCTTGAAAAAGGCTTTATTTTGCTAATGCTATTTCAAGTTCCTAAAATTATCAGTTTTACCTTAAGGTTTACATTCCCATGAGTGAAAAATATAACCTGGCAGCAATCCGGAAAGAGTATACGTTGCAAGATCTGACGCTTGAGCAAACAGCACCTGAGCCTTTTGCACAGTTTCAGAGATGGCTTACAGAAGCCCTGGAAGCACAAGTACCAGAACCCAATGCGATGCATCTAGCTACTGTGTCTATCAATGGACGGCCTTCAGGTAGAATTGTACTGCTAAAAGGCCTCACGGAGAAAGGCTTTGTATTTTTCACAAACTACCAAAGCCGTAAAGGACAAGAACTGGTCAGTAACCAGTGGGCAAGTCTTACGTTTTTCTGGCCTGAATTGGAGAGGCAAGTACGTATAGAGGGCCGCACTGAACTGGTTTCTGCTCAGCAGTCGGATGCCTATTTTCACAGCAGGCCTCGTGGCAGTCAAATAGGGGCATGGGCCTCTCCGCAGAGTCAGCAAATTTCAAGCAGGCAGGTTCTGGAAGAAAACACTAACCGATTCCAAGAAGAATTCAGCCAGGACCAGCTTATTCCACGTCCTCCTCATTGGGGAGGCTACTGTGTAATACCTGATAGGATAGAATTCTGGCAAGGCCGCCCTAGTCGCCTCCACGACCGCATTGTGTATAGTAAAACAGCAGAAAATAGCTGGCAAAAAAACCGTTTAGCTCCTTAAGCTGATCTCATTAATTGGTGCTCCTTGTTTTTTGATCAAACCTATTGCCAACGATTAACTTTATTTAACTCGCTACTTAAGTTATTCTGCAAGTAATACTTTTTCTTTCAAGCTGATAAAATTAGTTAAGATGGCGGCTCCAGCAGGACCGCTTTTTTCTGGATGGAACTGGCAGGCATAAAAGTTTGCCTTGTGCAGCATGGCACTAAATGGTTCTATGTAGTGTGTGGTAGCAATGGTATATTCACTAACTGGTGCATAATAGCTGTGTACATAATATACATACGCATTTTCCGGTAAACCTTTCAATAACTCACTCTGGTAATTGGTTAGGGTGTTCCAACCCATATGCGGAATTTTTAGTGATTCTCCACTAACTGTACGGGCTTTTTGACTATCAAAGCGTTTTACAGTAAGGTCAAAGATATTCAGACAATCGGTATTGTTTTCTTCTGAGAACCGGCACATGAGTTGCAAACCCAAGCATACACCTAACACTGGTTGTTCCAGTGTGGGAATGAGCCTATCTAAACCTTTTTTCCGGAGGTAATACATGGCGGTACTAGCTTCTCCAACGCCAGGGAAAATTACCCGGTCAGCCGACCGTATCACTTGTTCATCGTCACTTAATATGGGTTCTATACCCAGGCGCTGTAAGGCATAGGTAACCGACTGAACATTTCCCGCATTGTATTTGATAATTACTATTTTCATAAGATGGCAAGGGTTATTGATTTACTATCTCCTCCGGTAGCTACAAAGATAAATACAGGAAAAGACAAAGTTTCAGGCTTTAATTGTTTTTGTGCAACACTTATGATTGCTGATGAGCTCATAGCCGGATTTGCTCATACAGATTTAAGTAGCAGCGAATTTTGTACCTCTTGTTCTATATGCTTTTCAATTTCACTTACCGAGTTGAATAATTGCTCATAAGAATTAATAACGAAGTATTTTTCTTGGTATTTATCTTTAATATAGGGCGTATCAATAATTGCTTTTACCTGATACGGCACTCTCTTGGGTATTTCGCTTTCCAGCGAATAGTTGGTTTCTCCTGTAGATGATAATATACCTGCCCCATATATTCTTAGTTTCCCATGTTCCCTGATCAGGCCAAATTCTACTGTATACCAGTACAACCTGGATACTAGTTCAATAGCCAGTTCATTATCAATATACCGTAGGGCAATGCGGCTTAAGCCTTGCAGAAAATTACATAGATCTGGGTTGGTAAGCAGCGGCACATGTCCAAAAACATCATGAAACATATCCGGCTCTTCCAGATAGTCCAGCTGACTCATTTTACGGAGCCAGGTAGTTGCACAAAAACGCTTGTTATTCATCAATTCAAAAAACTCTTTATTTGGAAGCAATCCTGCCACTACATATAATTGCCAGCCGGTGTACGTGTGTAGTATCTTGTTTACTTCCTCAAAATTAGGAATATGGTCAGCGGTAAAATTTATCCGCCGGATTCCCTCCAAGTATTCTTGAGAGGCTGCATTAGGCAAGTTTACAATTTGCCGTTCAAACAGAATCCGCCACACCTGATGATCTTCTGCTGTGTATTTGTCATATTGCTGTATCATCTCCATATAATTTTAATTATACCAATTATACTATTTTAAACAGAAATTATACTATTTATGTTGTACCTATTAGCAAGCAAAAAAGCCTGATTCTTTCCGGAATCAGGCTCTCTATAAATGTTAGTTAATATCTAAACTAATTTTTAAACAGACCACTATCTTCCGAAAGGTGTTTCCGGTAATGATAATACGCATAGTGGTAGTTACGGGTAAATTTCATAGAAAGTAAAGATTAAGAATTACTTTTATAAACCCAAATTTGTGTGCCAAAAAATTTTAATTCTATCTATAGTAATCAAATTTCTATTGACTTGGCTAGCTCATAATTACGCTGAATAATTCACAAAAACTATATATTTTCTGAGAGTTTCAAGTATATTTCATCCAAATTATTTAACCCCTGCTTTTTACCGATATGGCAAGTTTCACTCCTGAGAAAAAGTTTATACGTATATTATCAATAGATGGCGGCGGCGTCAGGGGTATTATACCCGGGCAAATACTAGCCAAATTGGAACACAAACTTCAGGCAAGAACTGGCGACCCCGAGAAACGCTTAGCTGACTACTTTGATTTTTTCGCAGGTACTGGTACAGGGGGCATATTAAGTTGCGCATATATTATGCCTTTGAAAGAAAAAATGCGGACGCCTAGATTTTCAGCCAGCCAGATTGTAGATTTCTATATACGGTATGCAGGTTCAATATTTGATAATACATTTGACCATAAACTTATCACATTAGGTGGTTTACTAGATGAGCAATACAGTGCCGTAGGGATGGAAAAAATGTTTTCTGATTATTTTGAATCGATTCAATTGAGCCAGCTACTGAAACCCTGTGTCATCACTTCATATGATATCCACCGGCGAAGGGGGCATTTTTTTACACAGCATACAGCTAGCAGACCTTCCTCCGATTTTTATGTACGAGATATTGCGCGGGCTACGTCTGCAATTCCCACCTATTTTGAATGCAAAGAGATAGCCTCTTTGTCTGGCGTAACTTATCCGCTAATCGATGGAAGTATTGTAGCGTATAATCCGGCTTTATGTGCTGTTGCAGAGGTGAGTAAAGTATTTTATGGAAGCCAGGCCAGAACACAGCAAGCCACCCTGCCTGCTATGCTCCTATTATCTTTAGGTACTGGGCTTCCCAAAATGCAATATAGCTATGAAGATGCTAAAGACTGGGGATTGGCCAAATGGGCACGCCCTCTTCAACGCATGACTGCTTCAGCCAATGCTGAAGCCGTAGATTATCAGTTGCAACAGTTGTATACTGGTGTAGGGGCAAGACAGCAATATCTGCGAATTAATCCTGAATTACCAATAGATGTAGTTGCCGAAATAGATAACGTACAACCGCAGAATTTGCAAGCCCTGAAAGAGCTGGGAGATACCACGTTTGAAGCTATGGAACTGGAGCTCGATAAATTTGTAAGTCTAATGTTGGAAGAATAAAAGCATAAATCAGAGCCAATAGTCAATCTTCATTACTCATACATCAGCGGCTGTGTTGATGAATAATTTGCTGTAGTTGCTCATGCAGGAGAGGTGCAGCAGCACAGAATGTGTAGGTTAGCTTATCTTTCGTCAGGGGGTTAGTATAATCCATAGGGTTGCCAAAGAAATCGGTATACTTCCCTCCTGCCTCCTCTACTAGGATATGAATCGCTACATTGTCCCAGATGCGGCTGGTGCGGTTTAACACGGCTCCGTAACTACCTCTCGCTAGCATAGCCAGATCAAATACACTATTACTGCAACGCAGATTACGGATACGCAGCACAATTTCGGCTAATAACTGGCATTCTGTATAGGTAAGCGTAGGGTTTTCTTGGTGACCATCCACTCCATAAGCGACCAAGGTAGATAACAGATCGTTTTGCTCTGTTACTGCCAGTTTTTTGCCATTGCAATAAGCTCCTTTGTTTTTCTCAGCAATATACGTTTCACCAAATGCAGGTAAAGAAATACCACTGGCTATAGGGGTAGCTTCTTCCAGCAGCCCAATCATTATGCCATACGTTGGTATGCCATTGGCAAAATTACTAGTGCCGTCTATTGGGTCGACTACCCAGGTAAAAGCAGAGCCTTTGTCTAGTACGCCGGCTTCTTCATCAATGATATTATGGGTAGGAAAAGACTTTTCTATGGCTTCAATTATTTTTTGGCCAACTTCCAGATCAGTTTGGGTAAGCACCTGGTTAGAGTCTCCTGTCTTAATAGTGGCGGCTACTTTGCCGAAATTTCTGGTGGCAATATTTGAAACGAGTGCTAAAGTCTGATTTAAAAAATTATTATAGTGCATACGGTGATTGTGGTTTAATAAAGAAATATAATTTGCATATTATCAATTTTATTTTTAACTTTAAATTGTTACAAAACAACAAATAACTCTCAGGTTATCTGTTTGAAAATACCCCTCACTGAGGCATAGGTGCTGGCAAATCAACAAAGCTCCCATCTGTCAGCACCTTGCCTCATTTTTTATATCTCCTGATTCCTATACTGCGGCCATAAAATTAAAAATCCTCACCATTTGATGAGGATTCTCTGTTTATGTATCTACGGGCTAGATTAATGGGCAGTGGCACTCATGGCTTGTCTGGCTTTCCGGATATCTTTGTTTACTGTATCTGATTCTATTAACCCGTCGCGTAGGCGGATAATTCGGTGAGCATATTGGGCAATATCTTCTTCGTGCGTTACCATAATAATAGTATTGCCTTTGCTGTGCAGATCTTCAAACAAGTCCATAATCTCGTACGATGTTTTAGAGTCCAGATTACCGGTAGGTTCATCAGCCAGTACAATGCTGGGGTTATTCACCAAGGCCCGGGCAATAGCTACCCGTTGCCGCTGACCTCCGGAGAGTTCGTTAGGTTTATGTTTCGCCCGGTCTCCCAACCCTACGCTTTTTAAGGCTTCCAGAGCCATTTCGGTGCGGTCAGATTTGTTGTATCCAGCATAAATTAGGGGAAGGGCTACATTCTCAAGCGAGGTAGACCGTGGCAATAGATTAAATGTCTGAAACACAAAACCTATTTCTTTATTACGGATTTCCGCCAGTTCATTTTCGGTCATATCGCTTACATCCTTATTATTAAGAATATAGGTACCACTGGTGGGTGTATCCAGGCAGCCAACTATATTCATCAACGTAGACTTGCCAGAACCAGACGGGCCCATAAAAGCTACATATTCCCCTTTATCAATAGATATGGTGATCGACTTCAACGCTTCAATTACTTCACTACCCATTACATACTTTTTAGAGATGCTGCTTGTTTCTATAATCTTCATGAGTAAATAGATGTGTTTGAAATGGCATGTTTACACTTGCCATACGGGCAAGCTTATGGTTAATCGTTAGAACATACATTCAGGATGCATGAGTAGGTTGTGCAGCTAACACAACTTCCAACAATATACAAAATTTATTCCCAATCGGAAAGCATATTTTCTATAGAAGCTCTTTTTGCCTCATAAACCCGCAGGAATGATTGATAGTCGGCAGCACCTGTTAGAAATTGCAATTTATCGAGATTTTCTTCAGCATAGGTTAACAAGCGCATTTCCAGGCATTGCAAAATATATGTTTTGAGCAATTCCGGAGAGAATGGATGCAGTTGCAAGGCTGTAAGACTAATCTGGTAGCCTTGTTCCGGGTTTTTCCGGATGGTATTGTTGAAATTAACGGCAAAATTGACAGTTGCCGGATCGGTTGGGAGCCGTTTCAAGGCAAGCCGGTAATACTGATCTGCCTGGGCATATTGTTTTGCTTTTTCGTAGCTTCTGGCTTTCCAGAATAATTTCTCATCTGCATATTCTTGCGGTACATTGGCTGAATCTACAGCAGGGAGGCTAGAAGTTGCATCATTTCGCACATACAGCAGATGCAATTGAATAGCTTTTACAAGGGCTTGTAACTCTTCACTAGTTCCCCTTGACCGGGAAGCTAATTCCAGTATCTGGTTAGCCTGTACTAAGCTATCCCTTTGGATATACTGCTCCGCTAATCCGGCCAGGGCCCGTACCCGGTATTCTGCGGTGGCTATATTGCCAGCTACTTGTGGTAAAAGTATGTCTTTGCTAAAATGTACGAGCAACGCTTTTCCTGCATCGTCTAGTGTAGCGGCTGCGGAGGCAGGTTGGCCAGTTAAAATTGCTTGACCTATGGTTTGCATTTGGGCAGCCGTCATTTTCATTTCTTCTTCTGCCTGTTCCCCTAGTGATGACCAGGCTACCAAGGCCTCCGGCCATTGACCTGCTTCGGAAAGGGCAATAGCATAGTTGGGTAGCGAAGTACTATCTCCTAAATCGGCGGCTGCTTTAAAGTGGGTGGCGGCACCACTGAAAATATTCTGCTGCAAGAGCCACAAGCCCAGGATTTTGTTAAAATAAATACCCCTGGAAGGTTTGCCAGCAACAATCAGATTTAGTTGATCTAACCCTCGTGCCCGGTCATTGGCATAGTATTCATAGGCGGCTTGTGCCAGGCGAAGATCTTCAGAGAAAATGGCGTTTCGCTCGATAGTTTCTAGCCCGGTAATAAGCTTAACCAGGCTGCTATCCGATGTACGCTTGTGATGCAAAGTATAGTTGAATAAATAAGCAAAGCGTTCACGGGTAAGTACAGAATCTTTAGCAAAACCAGATAGCAGGGCAGCTTCATCAGTCAAAGTAGCTAGTTGTGCCAATACCAGGCGGTTATTTTGCAAAGATGCATCCTCGCTGCCAGGTTGCTTCGCCAGCAAAGAATCGGTGTTAATTGGGTAAAGGTTTCTGTTCTTAATCCAGAAGGCTAGTAAATTAGCTTGAACTACCTCCGGCTTTGAAGTGAGCTCTGCTGCCTGGTTAAAATAGTAATAAGCGGAATCAGAAATATTGGTTTGGTTGTAGAGTAGCCCGAGGTTGTTATGTAATTCCCCACTGTTAGGAAATTTTTTTATCCCTTGTTGTAGATTAAACAGTGCTTCAAAGATAAGTTCTTCCTGCTGATAAATATCACTTAAGCTGCCGTAGGTATAGGGAGAAGTATTTTTTGTGGTTGCTTGCTTTAGATGCGTAATAGCCGATACTTTGTCGCCCTGGTTACGAGCCAGGGAAGCAATAGCATAATTAGATTTATGGTTCCGGTAATCGTACTGTACTCCTAGCCTGTAGTACTGCTCAGCCAGAAAATAATCTTGCTTTAGTGTATATAAATCGCCCAGGTTGTTAAAATATCCTGCAACCGATTGGTATACCGGATAAAAGTTGGCATAAAATAGCATAATTGCCACAATTATCACACTTAATGCTCTGGCATAATAGAATGGGAAAGCTTTCGGCTGATACACTACCCGGTGTACAGCCAAGCCTTGCTGCATTGGGGTTTTGAAATTAACCAACACATAGGCATAAAAAACAATACCCATGGCCAGATGGCTGAACAGAATAGCATCCTCAAACATTTCGATCATGGGATCGTTGGCAGTGGCAAAAAAATAGGTGATGGTACTAACAGTAATCAGAGCTAAGCCCAAGTAAAGAAAAGCGCCATGTGGAGTGAAAGGAATGATCGTATCAAAGCTACCACTGCGCTTGCGGAATCCCCACAGTCCCAGAACCAATGATATGGCAAAAACAAAAAAGGCATTCAGGTAAAAAATATCCCAGGTAATAACAAGTGAATTATGCAGATACGCCAGCAATACATTAAACAGGTAAAAAAATGTAATTACGGTAAAATGGGTAAGGCTATTGTCACCGCCAAAACCTCCTCCCTTGGTTACCAGATACAAAAAGCCATGCACTATTTCTTGTGCTACTACTAAGATAACTATTACACTCAACGCCACTGGCACAATAATGCCATGACTGATGAGAGATAAGGTAGGATAAGTACTCTCAGAAAAGAAGGCAATAACAAGGGCTATTCCTATAGTTAATCCGGCAAAAGAAAGAAATTGCAATGGAAAGGAAGTATGGCTACGGAAAGCATGAAAGTAATAACTCAGGCTTCCATATAGGGCTACTACCACCATAAAAAAGGTACTGTTTTTCCATCCGAAAACCTCTAATAAATCCAGTTTGAAGCTTGCCAACATCAGGATGAATATTGCCATTGCTCCAATATACCAGAAACGCGGCAATACGGATATCAGACTTAATAGCAATACTACACTCAAAGAAATAACTCCTAACAGGCCATACATTGCCCAGGGATTCACTTGCATCAAAGAGGCTACAAACTGCTCAGTTACATAGTACGATTCAAGCTCTACACTAAAGTTAAAGAGTCCCTTTGTAAAACTATCTATCGGTAACTTAATCTCCTGCAACTGTGTGGCCGGAAACCAGCTAAGTATGGTATCTCTACCCTCTATGTGAAAAAAAACACCTAGCACCAGAGAGAGTAAAACAAGCAGTAAAATCAGAATATAAAATGCACGGTATGGATTTCGCCAGTTTTGCCAGAAGAAGAGTGGTTGATCAGACATTCAGAAGCAGGACAATATAATAGAAAGGCGCAATATATTAATTCCGACAGAAATAGCTATTGTTCCAGAGGCTGTGCCTATGTAGGATAATGACAAAAAAAGCAGCTTATTCTATTACTTTAGGTACCCTGAAATAGTCGTCATCTTTTTTAGGTGCATTCAGCAAAGCCCGGTCATGAGGCAAGGGAGGTTTTGCCACATCTTCCCGCATCACATTTACTTCTTCCGACATATGCGTAAGTGGCTCTACATGGGTAGTATCAATCTCATTCAATTTTTCAACCCAAGTGAGGATTTCATTCACACTGTCCAGCATCTCTTTCTCAGAATCCGGGTTAAATTCCAGTCTGGCCAGATGGGCTATTTTCCGAAGCGTTTCTCTATCTGCTTGCATATATACTTTAAGTGGTTGTGAGAATATGGGAGGTAAAGGCTATATAAAAGACATCCCTTTTTGTTAACAATAAAACTTTTCAGGTATATAACTTATTGTATGTCAAGATTTAACTTTTTCTTCCTGCTCCGTGGCTTTTTCTTGAACGAATGAATATTTTTTCAACTCATTGTCAATCACCTCATACGTCATTTGTTTTAACATAGGCATATGCTCTATGGTCATTCCTTGAGTAGAAATAGGCGGATGCACAATAGCTTTAATTTCGTGCCGGCGGAACAACAAGCCGCTGTCGTCGGGCAGTACATACCAGTTATAAGGAAGAGTGATGGGTACAATAGGTACTTGCTTTTCAATAGCCATCCGGAAAGGGCCATCTTTGAATGGAGTCATCTGCGGAGGATTTTTGCTGACAATTCCACCTTCCGGAAAAATCATCAGACTGCGGCCTTTATCCAGTGTTTCCAGAGCCTTGTGCATGGTTTTGTAGCTGCTCATCCGGCTGCTGCGGTCTACAGCAATATGCAACCTGGTAAACATATACCCAAACAGTGGTAGCTTTGCCAGTGAGCTCTTCCCAATAAAGGCATAATAATGGTCCAGCACCACACCCATAACGGCAATATCCAGAACAGATGTATGATTAGCACAAAATATATACTGCTGTTGTTTATTAAGCCTAGCCTGAGTAACAACATGAATGGGAAGGAAACATAGGGGAAAAAATAATTGCCCCCAGAGCCTGTTCAGATAATGTGCTTTCGGATACCATTTTTCTTTTTGCAGAAACAGATAAAAAAATGGATACAGCAGCAAAAACAAGCTTAGAAACCAAAAGTAGCACCAGAATGAATAAATTCTCCTCAGCAGGACCATATCCTTACAAAATTAGGTTTTTTCTCCTGCTGCGCAAAATTTCATTCTAAAAGATTAGCGGCTGGTAAACTAAAGAAGAATCTGCTCTAGAAAAGTAAAACGAATACTCCATAAGTGGTTGCAGGCTATTGACTAATTATTTTTGTAACCTTCCCTAAAAAACGCCCGTATAAGAATAATTGTAAAGTTTTACAGAACATTTTTTTCTCGTAAGCTTTCCAGTATATTTGTACGCAATAATAACTTTTTTAGCAATTCAAATCCACTAATCGTAACCACTATGAATACCCAGAAAACGCTTTTGAGTTTTGTACTCGGTGCAGCTGCCGGTGTAGCAGCTGGTATGTTATTAGCTCCTTCTACAGGCAGCGATACCAGAAAAAAAATAGTAGACACAGCTAACTCATTGAAAAATGACTTAGGTGGTCAGTTCGGAGATACCATTAACAAATTCTCTGAAATTACTGACTCAGCTTTAGCTACTATTACCAGCTACACAGGAAAAAAAGGTGGCAAAACCGGAACTAACGCAGGCCCTAACAAGACTACGACTACTACGTCTACTCCATCTCCAAACCCAACAGGACAATTATAAAATTCCTGTCTGAACCGAAAAAATTAAAAGCCTCCTATCTGGAGGCTTTTTCTATTGTCTGCCGCCTGCTACTACTTCCAGCATACTATCGGGCTGCAAATAGGTGTTGGATAGATGTAGCAAGTCTTGCGCGGTGGTATGTAGGATGTTTTCTATGTAATGGTCGAAAAAGTCGTAGGTTAATCCTTCAAAATAAATAGTTTTGAAATTGTCGGCAATGGCGAAAGGAGAGTTTAGCGACCCGGCAAACGAACCGATCATGTAGTTTTTTACGGTTTGCAGTTCCTCCTCTCCTACCGGCTCGTTTTTTAATATTTCTATTTCCTTGTAAATTTCATCTATCGTTAGTCCGGTAAACTCTTTTTTTACATCTGTACCAATCACTAAGAATCCTTCTTTTCGGAGGGTAACCAGGTTAGAGGAAATACCATAGGTAAAACCCTTTTCTTCCCGTATATTTTTCATTAGCCTGGAGCCAAAATAACCGCCAAATACTTCGTTTAATACGAGCATTTTGAAATAATCTGGATGTTTGCGCGTAAATAGTCTTTTGCCCAGCCGGATACTGGATTGCAAGCTACCTTCTTTTTCCAGGGTATCTTTGGCATTACTAAAGGGCACTACCGGATTTAATAAGCTATCTTCCGAAAGTTGTTTTTCTACTGGTATGTGCTCAAATGTATTTCTGACGAGTGTAAGCGTATGATCATCAATATTACCGCATAAAAGAATATCACAGGCCTGGCTACGGATAGCAGCCTGGTAATAGTCCCGCAGCTGAGGTGCTTCTATACGTGCGATATCTTGTTCATATAAATTGCGCCCGTAGGGATGCATTTCGCCAAAAAGTAACTCCCGGAACCTGGTTTGCGCCAGATAAGAGGTTTTCTCCGTGTTCACTTTCAAATTCTGGGTAGTTATCTTCTTCAGGTTTTGTAGTTCTTTCTCTGGAAAGACAGAATCAATTACAATTTCCTGTAGTAACGGCAAAAGTTTAGGCAGATGCTTTATAACCGTATACAAGGTAACATTCACCCTATCTTGTCCATGGTTAAATTCAATGAAGGCCCCGTACTGATCTACATACTCGTTAATCTGCCGGGCTGAACGCTTAGAGGTACCTTCATTCATCATTTTAATGGTAAAATACGAAGTACCTTTTCCGGTCTCAAACCAGTTGCCAGCTTTAAAAATCAGTTCAATCCGGATAACCGGCTGTTCTCCGGCATTGAGCCAGTGTAACTGATAGCCGTTAGCCAGTGTCTGGCTTTGGACCTGGGGCAAATGTACTTTTTCGAGTGTCTGAAAAGCTGGTGGAATACTTCGATTTAGCATGAGTACGTTGGAGGTTTACTAGATATATACGCTGATAATGGCATAAAAGTACCAATAGCTCTGTACATTTCAGCAAAACTAATCGATATTTTACCAAATAAATGATCTGAAGGCACAAAGCTGCGAAAGCAAGAGGGCGACTTACCAAAGAGTATAGTATACTCCTGCTTCATATTTGTTTAGGCGTATACCACTACTGTTTCTACTAATTTGTCGTGGGAAGTCTGATGATTTTTTTCCCAGTAGAACTGAAAAAAGCCCAGGAGTAGCAAAGAAGCAGAGGAAGAGTAGCCGGAGAAACGTTCAAAACTATTCCATAAGGTAATAGGTTCGCCATTTAGCTTTACTACTTTTATTCGGGTCATCCGTTTGCCCGGCGTTTGCCCTTGCCACTTCCAGGTGAACATAGAAAAATAAAACATGCCTCCCAGAAAGCCTGCTACAAAGGTGAAGCCATTATAAATATCTTTGAACGGATGAAACAAGGAAGCTCCCTGTACATATTTCTCCGACAGGGCACCATATTCGGTAGGCGAAAGTATACCCATAACAATACCAGCCAATACTACCACTGATAGAACAATTGGTGCATAAATGATGAAATAAATATACCAGTTAAGGTGCCTGGTAAGACGTGTCCGTAAGCTTTCTTCAACATTGTATTTTTCCAGTTCGGTATCCATTCTATGCAGATTGTAGCGGATGAAAGCAGAGCTACGGCTTAGCGTTAGCCGGTAGCGCTTATTTACGAACAGAAACACACATAGCACCAGCACACTCAACCACAAATATTGGGTACAGGCAAATACAATTGTCCAGTCTATGGCATAGGCTACTGTTCTCCGGCCGAAAGATGCCAGCCTAACTCCTTGCAGTTTGGAATCTACCCGGGCATGATGTACATCAAAATACTTTTTCATACGATGGTCTGCATCTAATATGCTAGTTTACAATTTTTGTTGCAGGAATTCCAGCAAAAAAGCCACACCTTTTAAAGGTATGGCTCTCATCTGTTAAACTAGGATGTTAGGGTAAAAGCAGCTTACCAAGTCCGTGTTTTTAGTAGTTCATCCATTTGTGCCCTGGTCATTTTTAATTTTCCTGGGTTAGCATCCAACCACTTAGCAAAATCGGCTTCTATTTCTTTAGACCATCGGGTATCAATCTGCCCTGGTGTGTATTTTCCTTCCTTCAAGCGCATATGGCCGAACTCGTCGCGCAGGGTAATTACTTCAGAGGTTTGCACCACTGTTTCTGCCAGGTGGGCAGGTACAAAAAGAATACCTCCTTTTTTAGCAAGTACAATATCGCCAGGCAATACTGTGGCAGGTCCTATTTGTATAGGCATGTTTACGCCAGTCAGCATGGTTTCTGCAATAAAGGAAGGGTGAAAGCCCCGCACAAAAGCATTAAAGCCTTCAATTTTTGAAAGTCCTTCTAAGTCCCGCACGGCACCATCGAACACTACGCCGTTTTTAGATTTGGCATAAATAGAGTTTCCTAAATTATCGCCAATAAGGGTTCCGTCGGCAATTTTGCCATAGGCATCGGCTACATAGATATCACCGGTGGTTAGCATATCTATAGGCCAGGAATTAGTGCCTCCAATCCGGCCTTCTTTTTTACCATTGGCTATCAGTTTCTCTTCTACATCGGGGCGTTTGGGCATATATTGTGCCGTAAGTGCCCGGCCCACCATTACCTGGTCTGGGTGAATCATTTGCCAGTCGCCGGCAAACTGATTGTTATATCCGGCACCTCTTACCACACTCCAGGCATTTTCCAGCGACACATCTTTCATTCTTTCCAGTATATTATCTGGCACTTTGGGGCGGCCATCGGGAAAGCGCTCGCCTTTCCATTGAGAAGTAAAGCCTATAATAGATTCTTTGGGTAAGGCAACAGACTGTGCACGCAGGGAAGTTGAAAAAAGCAAGAAGAGAAGTACTGTACTAAAAAAGGGTATCTGTTTCATTAAAAATTGGTTCATGGTTTATATAGGATGCGGCTAAATTTTTACGCAAATTTATAGGAGTATCCCGAAAGATAATATAGTCGAGAATTTTCTTGATACAATAAATTTGGTTGGTCTCAAGTAAAACATATGGGCTATCAGTCATTGAACCAACCGGAAATATTTTTGCAATACAACTTCTGCCCCGGTTTTATTCTTTCGCCAGATAAGCATCTACATCTTTCTGTGTAATGGCTAACTTCTTGGGATATTTGGCAACCCAGGCCCGGAATTCACTTTTTATTTTGTCGGACCAGTCGCCATGTATTTCTCCGGATGGATATTTGCCTTGCTGCAAAAGTACCCGTTCAAACTCATCGCGGAGAGCTACCATTTCCGACGAAGACACCAGGCCTTCTACCAAATGGGAAGGAATAAAAATTACACCATATTTATTTGCCAGCACTACATCGCCCGGAAATACGGTAACCTCGCCAATACGGATGGGGGCATTAATAGAGGTAGGAGTCATATCTTTAATATAGGAAGGATGCTGATTTTTCACCCAGCCATTAAAGCCTTTGGTTTCAGAAAGCTCCTGCATATCCCTTACTGATCCGTAGAAAATTACCCCTTTGCCTGTTTTCCCATAAATTGCATTTCCCAGGCTAGAACCAATGAGTGTACCATCTTTTACTTTGCCATAGCCATCGGCTACGTATACATCGCCTTTGGTTAGTATATCAATAGGCCAGATATTAATTCCGCCTTTTTGCGAGCGGCCTTCCGCTTTTCCTTGTGCCCGCACTAAACTATCCAGGTCTGGCCTGGAAGGCATAAACTGGGCGGTAACTACGCGGCCAGTCATTACCTGATCAGGCTGGATAATGATCCAGTCTTTTTCTACCTGGTTGCGGTAACCTTTACGGTCCAGATACCCCCAGGCCTGCTCCAAGGTAACATTCTGTAACCGTTCCAGCACAATATCTGGCACTTTGGGGCGGCCATCGGGAAACCGTTCGCCTTTCCAGTTGGCTGTAAGGGCGGTAACATATTCTGGTGAAGAGCCCACCCGTTGTGCATGGGCACAAATACCGGTGAGTATAAAAGCAGCAATTAATACTATTTTCTTATTCATAAATGTAGCGTAAGTTAGGTCACTGGGCTAATTATTTTATCAAGGAAATTACCTCTTCTTCAACAGTCTTTGTACTTGTTCCTGTCAGGATAAGTAAGCTCGAGCATCTGGTAGTTAAGTAGTAATCTTTTTATCTTTAACAACACCCTTTTTCTCATCAACTTCCTCTCTAATAGGTTTGCCCCTCCACCAGGTTGCCAACGAAGAACCGGTAATATTCATCAATGGGCCAAATATCGCCGGAGCCAAGCCTACCGTAGCAACTTTACCCATCTGTAAGGCAATTGCCGAAGCTAGCCCGCCATTTTGCATACCTACCTCAATGGCCACTGTCCGGCATGAACGTTCATCCAAGCCCACCAAACGGCTAAACCAATAGCCTAAAAAATAGCCAAATGTATTGTGAATAAATACAACTAAAATTAATGTTAATCCAATAGCTAACAGGCTTTCGCGGCCAGCAGCTGTAATAATCGTAATGATAAAGGCTATGCCCACCATGGAAACCAATGGCATTGCATCATCTAACCATTTAGCTTTGCCACTCAATAACTTATTAAACAACAGGCCGGCACCTATGGGAATAATTACCATTTTTACAATATCCCACATCATTACCCAGACATCTACTTGCACAAATTCTCCTGCCAAAAGTTTCATTAACAATGGAGTCATCAAGGGAGCCAGTAAAGTAGCAATGGCTGTAATAGTTACTGATAAAGCTAAATTGGCATTGGCCAGAAAAGACATAACATTAGAAGCTAATCCACTGGGCGCACACCCGATTAATATAACTCCGGCAGCAATTTCTGGAGGAAAATCAAACACATTAGCTAGTGTGAAGCCCAAACCCGGCATAATAGAAAACTGGCAAACCAGCCCTACCAGTACAGCTTTCGGCATTTTAATTACACCTGCAAAATCATCCAGGCTCATAGCTGTACCCATCCCAAACATAATAATTTGCAGCAAAGGGACAATTAACGTTTTTAGTTGAAAGCCATTTACTTCTATGAAATAGGCAGGGTAAAACATAGCCACCGTAACAGCAGCAAAGATGGAAATGGTGTAGGAGAACCCTCTGATTGCAGGAAATTTTCTCACGCCAACCGCCAGTAAAATAAAAAATAAGACCAGTATTGGACCTACTTCTGAGCGGTAACCTATGGCTAGCATAATCAGTACTGCAGCCAGGCAAACCAGCGCAGCACCTAATGTGATGTTATAGATAGTTTTATTTTCTTTCATAATTGACATGACTAGCTGTAGGTGAATCTGTATACTATTTTCAAACCAACAGACAAAGTATAGAAAGGAACAGTGAAATAAAAGATTTCCTTGAAAATTTTGACTAGCCGAAACATATTAGACAAAAAAGGGCATATCCTTAGTGGCATACTTTTTCATGCCTTCTTCATTAATTTCCACGCCAATACCTGGCTTTTCTGATAGTGGAATAAACCCGTCTTTTACCATTGGACCATCAAACGTAACTATCTCTTTAAACATGGGGTCTTCATGAAAATAGATCTGCCACTCTAAGATCATAAAATTAGGCACAGAAGCACATACATGGCTAGCTGCCATAGCACCCAGGTAAGAAGCAACCATATGAGGCGCAAAAGGAACATAATACAGATTAGCCAAATTCGCGATCCGCTGACCTTCACCCAAACCCCCAGCTTTTTGCAAGTCAGGCATAATAATATCTACAGCCCCAATCTCCAGCATTCTCCGGAAACCATACGCCAGGTAGTGATTTTCTCCTGCACAAATAGGTGTACTAGTAGAATCGGTTATAAGCTTATACGCCTCCACATTTTCTGCTGGAATGGGTTCTTCCAAAAACATTAAATTCAACGGTTCAAACATTTTGGCTACCCTCTGACCGGTAGTCATGTCGTAGCGGCCATGCATGTCTACACAAATATCAATTTTAGGGCCTACGGCTTCCCGTACAGCCGCAATCTGGTTATACATCCGTTCTAACTCCCCGGGGCTAGCAGTCCAGTTATACCGGTCGTATTTATTAGGATCATTAAACTCATCAATATCATATTTTACTGCACTAAAACCCATCTTAACTGCTTCTTTTGCACTATCAGCAAAATGTTTAGGTGTTTTATCGGTATCCCGGTAGGTGCCTGTATCGCAGTACACACGGACTCTATCGCGGAATTTACCACCTAATAATTGATAAACTGGCAAGCCTAAAGCTTTTCCAGCTAAGTCCCATAAAGCCGTTTCTACCGCAGATAGCACGGCGATATACATACCAGACTGGGCACCCTCAAAAAATCCCGACCGGCGTATATCTTCGAATAAGCGGTGCACATTCAAAGGGCTTTTATCTTTAATGCGCTGGCCGAACATTTTTACCAGATGATAAGTACCGGGTGTAGCATCTACCGCCTCTCCACAGCCCCATATATTTTGATTGGTATATATTTTTACAAAGAGACTATGGCCATTCCGTATATATCCACATTTAATATCAGTAATTTTCAAGTTAGAGGGTGCAGAGGACATAGGAGTTCTTTCAATAGCATCTTCTAAGCCCTGGCCAAAGCTGCTGCTGATCGCAGAAGCAGCCATTGCGGTGGCTAAAGCACTTTTTGTTAAAAAGGAACGGCGGTTATAATTTGTCATTGGGTATAAATTAAGGTCGATATTATTAGTGAGTGTATAAGCAGTAAAAATAATTTTCTGCTGTATTTATTACCAAGTGCGGGTTTTCAGCAATTCCTGAATTTGTTCTTTAGGTACCGGCAGTTCATTGATATGATCATTGAGCCAGGCAGAAAAATCTTTTTCTATTTCTGGCGACCACCTGGTATCTATCTGGCCGGGCGTGTATTTTTGTTCGCGGAGCCGCTGATGCCCAAACATATCGCGTAACCTCACTACTTCGGACGTTTTTACAACCTGCTCTACCAGGTGAGGTGGCACAAAGGTAACAGCACCATCACGGCCCAACACCACATCCCCTGGCAACACCATTACTTTGCCAATACGGGTAGGACGATTAATGCCTACTAATGTAGTGTTCAGGTTGCCTTCCTGATTGTGATGCGATGGATGATAGCTGCGGAAGAATGAAGTAAAAGAGCCTAATTCTTTTAACCCGGCAATATCCCGTACAGCTCCTTCATACACAATGCCATTTCCGGTTTTGGCATAAATGGAATTGCCCAGGTTATCGCCAATGGTAGGGCCATCCTCGTGCATGCCAAACTGGTCTACTACATATACATCGCCTTTCACTAGCATATCAATTGGCCATGAATTTTGCGATTTGATCCGGCCATCTTTGGTATGGCCTTTTTCATCGGTTACCCGGTGCACATCTGGCCGACCAGGCATAAATGTAGCCGTTAGGGCTCTGCCTACCAGTACACTATCCGGATTAATACATTGCCAGCCTTCAGCATATTGGTATTTATAACCCTTTCCCTTCATTACTGCCCAGGCTTCTTCATGGGTTACTAATTTCATGCGTTTCATTAAATTATCCGGTACTTTGGGGCGGCCATCAGGAAACCGTTCGCCTTTCCACTCAGGTGTTAGGAAAAGCAGTTCTTCTTTGGATATTTGCTGGGCTGATACAACAAAAGCTTGAATCAGAAGGAAAAAAAGTAAGCGTAGGTGGATACTATAGTTCATGGTTAAAATAGATTATTACTTGGGTATAGGTTGCTATTTAAAATCCTGTAATAGATGTGTAGCAACTGATAAAAATTCACTTATGGCCGGATGGCTGTGCCATTCCGTTTTCGTACCTGGGTCCAGTTGTTGAGTTGTTTTTCGGGCAGAGGAAACTTAGCTGCCAGTTTTTCATTTATATCTACTCCTAGCCCTGGAGCCTCATTCACATACATATAGCCATTTTTTACATAAGGACTTCCAGGAAATATTTCTTTTAAGGTGTCTGAAAAATTTACAGACTCCTGAATGCCAAAATTCCAGACAGCAAAATCAATATGCGCATTGGCCGCATGACCTACTGGAGAAACATCCCCTGGCCCATGCCAGGCAGTTAGTACATTATACCATTCGGCCAGGCGGGCTACTTTCATGGCTGGGGTAATGCCCCCAATCTGGGAAATATGGATACGGATAAAATCGTATAGCCGCTGTGAGATAGGTTCCAGCCATTCATGCGGACTATTAAAGAGTTCACCCATGGCTATTGGCACCGCTGTTTGCTGACGCAACAGTTTAAAGTACCCCATGTTTTCTGGGGAGAAAGGATCTTCAATAAAATATGGGCGGTATGGCTCTAATGCTTTAATGACATTGATGGCCTCCATTGGCTGGATACGTTCATGAATGTCATGCAGAATTTCCACATCATCGCCGCATTTTTTTCGTACTTCCTCAAACAACTTAGGCAGTATTCGCAGGTATGGACGAACATCCATAAAATTGTCGTCTTTATGACCGAAGCCCGCCTCTTTAAAATCTGGCTTTTGCGCCATGTGCAAAGCTCCGTAGCCACCAGGCTGGATGCGTACATGCCGGAAGCCCTGGTCCATAAATTTTTGCACATTATCAGCCACCTCTTCCGGAGATTTACCGTCTGCATGTGCATAACAATCTATTCCAAAGCGGCATTTTCCTCCCAGGAGTTGATATACTGGCATATTTGCCCTTTTCCCTTTAATGTCCCACAGAGCCTGGTCTAAGCCACTTAGTGCATTATTTAATACTGGGCCATTGCGCCAGTAGGAACTAACGTAGGTGGTTTGCCACATATCTTCAATATTGTCTACATCTTTTCCCTGACAAAAGTCATTGAGGTAATCGTTAATGGCAGAAACGACCGTATGTGCCCGTTGCCGGAAGGTAGCACAACCCAGGCCATACAAACCGGGCTCAGTGGTTTCTACCTTTACTACAATCAGTTCAATGCCATGTGGACAGGTGGTAATTGCTTTTACACTTTTAATTTTAATAGGCGGCATCCCTTTCAGGTACGAATGGTTTGTTGCCCCATAGCCCGGACTTGCCGAACCCAAAACGCCTGATAAACCAGCCACAGAACCAAGGCCTATTTTTTTTAATACTTCACGGCGGTTATGCTGCTTTTTTGATTCCGGATCAATCATGAATACTACACTAAATGAATAAAATCTTAGGAAAGGTAGTTGGATGCAACCGGGCATTTCTTATTTGGTAAGCTCCGGTTACATCCATTAATTTAGTTTACCGCTATTATTTATCCCACCATACGCGGGTATCTAGTCTATCTAAGCCTTGGCGGCTAATTGCTTCTTGCACATTGCCAGAGTTTACTGAAGATTCAGCATCTGGATACGTAAGCCTGCGTATAAAATCCTCTGTTTCGAGATCATCGCGAAGAGGATTCGGAGGTAAAGTTGGATAACCGCTGCGGCGGAAATTGGCAAATGCTTCAGGCCCGTTTAAGAAAGAAGCGATCCAGTATTGCGTATTGATCTGTTCTAAGGCTTTAGCCGGATCTAATGGATTTGCTGCCAGATAAGCGTCAATAGCGGCGACAGGAACTGCTGCATCGGCGTAAGAACTCAATTGCTCCATATGTGCTTTAATTCCATTGCTATACAAAGTGGCGGCATCGCCTGTTACCCAGCCTCTTACTGCTGCTTCTGCTAGCAATAATTGTGTTTGTGCATAGGTCACCAGGAAATTAGGTGCATCATTTCTACCCATTCTGTTTCTGTCTAACTGGGAGAAATCATAAAAACTAGCGAGACCTTTAGCTGTAACCACTGAAGCGATAGTGGCATTATCATATCCCATAGGCATGCCTATTTGTACAGTGGTATCTCTGCTAACTCTGGCGGCTACCTGTTCCGCTCCATTTTTTGCACCTACATACCTCACAGCTATGGAAGCTAACCGGGGATCTTTAGTTGATTTTAAATAATTTACGAAGGTTTCAGTGAGGTAATAGTTATTGGCTTCGGTGGAGTTCAAGGTATTGCCTACGGCATTCATGAAAGCCGCTGTATGACGGATGAAAGCATTATCTGCATTAGACTGTATAACACCACCTGCGGCTGCTTTAGCCACATACTGCTGAGCTTTGGCGGCATCTGCTTTTGTCAGGCGCATGGCTGCCCGTAATAACAGAGAATAGCCAAAACGCTTCCATTTGGTAATATCGCCCCCATATAACGCATCCTGGGTTTCCCGGGCTTTTGCATCATCAAGTGCTGCAGAAGCCTCATCCAGTTCAGTTAAGATAGTTGCATAAATGTCCTGCTGTGCATCATATTTAGGCGTTACCACATTATTTAAAAAACCTTGGCCAGCTTCCATAAATGGAATATCGCCGTAGGTATCTGTTAAGATCATGCCAGCATTTGCATGGATAATTCTGGCCATGTTATATAAATTCGAACGTGCCGGATTATCACGTGTTTTGGCTATTACATCGGCTGTATTTTTCAACACATTCCTGTAATAGTTTTCCCAGAGCCCCCGTGTTACCGAACGGTTATCTTGATTATAATTTCCTCCGGCTATAACGCCTGAATTTGGTGACACTATTTGCTGTACAATAGCTAATTCGTAGGGAAGTGTAGTACCCGGAGGGGCTGTATTCACAATAGCTGTATTTAGCGAGAACAATGGATTAATAGCAGTAGCTAGGTTTTTATTGGTATTTAATTCGTCAAAACCTTTATCACATCCTGCCAGAAGTCCTAAGGTAAGACACAAGCCTAAGATATATTTAGTTGTTTTTCTCATGGTTAATTCATTTAAATTTTTGCAGACCAACTCGTCAGGTATAAATTATCTAGTAGCTTATTAAAACTTCACGTTTAGGTTAAAGCCCACGCTACGGGTAGTTGGCAAACCAGAATGTTCCAACCCAATCAGGTTATCAGAGGAAAAGCCAAAGGACTCAGGATCGATATTAGGAACCCATTTTTTAAGAATTGCTACGTTGTTGGCTACGGCATTTAGGCGGATTCCCTTCACAAAGAAGTTTTGTGGAAGCAGTTTTGTAAAATCATAGCCCAGTGTGATCTGACGTAGTTTCCAGAATCCGGCATTGTATACAAACTCTCCTAACAGGTTGCTGGACCGTACGGTTTCATAAAAGGTTTGAACCGGTGTCTGAACTGTATTTGTTTCTCCATTTGGATTTACCCCATCTCCTATTACATAGCCCTGTTCACGTCCAACCAGCGTTCCTTTATGTAGGCCATGCCGCCATGCATTAAAGTTAGTAGAAGAAATCATCTTATGGCCTAGTTTGAAATCGATCAGGAAGGAGAGGCTAATTCCTTTATAATTGAAGGTATTAGTAAATCCTCCCACCCATTTGGGAATAGCGCTGCCAAAGGCGACCTGATTATCTGTGCGTATAGGACGTCCGGTAGTTCCATCAAAAAGGCGTTGGCCATTTAAGGTTTTGTAGCCATAAGCGTATAGTTGCCCGATAGGTTTTCCTACTTCCTGCCGCAATTCGCCCTCAAAAATACCCCTTCCTACGGTGATAATCGTATCACCTGGATTAGGTCCCAGCTTTAAGATTTCAGAGGTATTATAGGAGCCGTTGAATGAAAAATCCCATTGGAATGAAGCTGTTTTTACAGGATTTACACTTAACAACATTTCAACTCCACTGTTCTTGCTTTCTCCCACATTGATCAATCTGCGCAGATAGCCGGAAGCATCCGATACTTGTACCTGTACGATCTGGTCGGTAGTGAGCTTATCATAATACGATATATCTAACCCAATACGGCTTTCAAAAAACCGCAGATCCAGACCAATTTCTTTTTCAGCTACCCGCATAGGCTTTAGTGCAGGATTGGGAACAGTTTCCGCAGGAATATTGCCAAGCGGCAACGATGCTAAGCCAGCCGTATTGGGGAATAAATTAGCATTTATGTCATAAAAAAGCGCGTTGGAATATGGGCCTACATCCAGGTCACTACCTACTTCCGCATACCCTGCTCTGATCTTTCCGAACGATAGCCAGTCTGGCAATCCCTCAAATGCCTGAGAAAATACAAAGCTACCAGTAATAGAAGGATATAAGATACTCCGGTTGGCTGGAGATAACGTAGAAAACCAGTCATTACGGGCAGTTAGATTTACAAATAACACATCATTATAGGAAACCTCGGCTGCTCCATATAAAGAGTTTACCTTCTTTTCTGACAGATCGTAAAACGGATTCTTCTGCTGACCATTTCTTGCGGTATATAACCCTCTTACGACAAAGTTTGTAATGCCCACACTATTTTGGTCGGAACGCTGGTACATCTGGTTTCCTCCAAAAGTGGCATCAATTCCGATCCTGCCAAAGCTGCGGCTGGCACCCAACAGGAAGTCAGCGTTGATTTCCCGGAAGCGGCGGGCCTGCTGTGCATACTGGCCATTCACAAAGCCTGCTGGAGGAGCGCCCAAAGAGGCCATTCCAGTAGGTATATTGTATTCCTGGTCACGTGCAAAAAAATCTTGCCCGATTCTACCTTGCAGGTATAACCAGTCAGTGAAATTATATCGTGCCGTTATGTTACCAAAAACACGGTCGCGGCGGATGTTCTCAAAACGGTCATAGGCTGCAAAATACGGATTTGTCCGGTTCCGGAACCTGGAATACACATATTCATCGCCATTGGCATCTTTGCGGTACCGGTCTAGTAATTCCAAAGGCATGGAGTTAGCCAAGGTAAAAATTGTAGTGGGTGTACTCAAATCCTGATCTGCAATGGAAGGAGGATTTTTGTTGTATTCATTCGAATAATTGACGTTCCCTGAAATTGTAAGTTTAGTCAGAATATTTTGTGTAAAGCCCAGGTTAATCGTTTTCCGGTTAAAATTCGAATTAGGCATAATACTCTTTGTATCCAGGTTAGAAAGAGAAAGGCTGAATCCTCCTTTTTCTCCACCAGCAGAAAGGGTAACGGTGTTTGTCCAGGTATTACCCACCCGGTAAAACTTCTTAATGCGGTCTTTTACAGGTTCATAAGGCACTTCCACTCCGTCAAATAATACTTGTGTCATGCCTGGCTGAAAGCGTTCTCCAAAACTCCATACGCCTGAAGTTGGATTAGCTGCTGTTGGACGTACGCCTCCTTCTCCTTGGCCGTATTCATATTGAAAATCGGTAAAATCCAGAGGCGTATCTGTCGTAAAATTAGTGTTGTACTCTACCCCAATGCCTTGCTGTGAACCTCTGTTTTTAGTCGTAATCATAATTACGCCATCCTTTGCCCGGGCTCCATACAAAGCTGCCGCCGGACCCCCTTTTAATACTGTCATTGACTCAATATCATCCGGATTGATACTGGATAAGCCATCTCCTCCATCTGATCTGGAAGTTATACCCCCAGCACTATTGTTGTTATCAGAACTATTGGGATTATAACCTTGATTTGGATTACTAATGGGTACGCCATTCACTACTATAAGCGGGCTATTTTGTCCACTGAAAGAGGATTGCCCCCTAATCCGGATTTTACTGGTACCTGCTGGACCAGTACCGAGTGAAGAGATATTTACACCTGCCATCTTGCCTTGCAGGGCATTCATAAAGTTGGGAGTGCGGTTTACATTTATTTGTTCCGGCGTTACACTGGCTACGGCATAACCTAGTTTTTTAGTTTCCTTTTTGATACCAAGAGCCGTTACCACAACTTCACTTAACGATTTAATATCGGCTACCAAGCTAATATCTATAACTGTCCGGTTATTAATTGGCACTTCTTCACTGGTATAGCCTATGTAGGAGAAAACCAGTGAACCGTTGCCATCAGGTGCGGTAATACTATACTGGCCATCTCCATTGGTTACAGCACCTACAGAGGTCCCCTTTACCAACACGTTTACTCCTGGCAGAGATTCTCCATTTTCCTGAGCCGTAACTTTCCCAGTTATGGTAATAGCTGCCGGAATCTGCTGTAGGGAGGCTAACTGCATAATAGAACCGGTAGCTGCTGTTCCACCGCTGCTTTGTGGCAATTGTCTGATTTCAGACACTTTGGCACTGCGGCTCGCAGGAAAAATGATGTAGATATTTTTTTCTACCTTCTTGAATTTCAATCCTAAGGGTTGCAGCAGCGCATCGAGCGACTTATCGAAGTTTCCCTTAAAATTCGCTTTGGCTTTTTCACTCACAGAGAGATTTTGTACAACATCAGCGTCGTAATTAAAACTTACCGAATACTGCGAAGCAATTTCGGATAATACATTTTTCAGGGATACGCTGTTTTCAGTATTGCCTGGCAAGAGCGTACCCTGCATAGTCTGGCTTAAGGCTAGCTCTTGTGCAAGTACAATTGAAGGTAAACAGAAAAAACAAGCACCCCAGAGCAGCCAGACTAACTTCTGGCCAATACTACTACAAGTGGTTACAGGTACTGTCATAGATTTAAGGTTAAGGGTTTGGAATAGGGTTTAACTGCTTTCCACTCAGGTTAGCAGGCAATTAATTACTCGATTCTATGTGTATAGTCTGGTTGTTTTTCTTCATCTGAATATTCATAGACTGGCTAAGGATGGAAAGAAGCAGATCCATATCGCGGTTTGGTATTGCTCCAGTGAACCGCCGGTATTTCAAGGCTGGGTCGCTGAAAACAACCGCTACCCCGTATGTATCTTCCAGCACCTGGGCAATTTCGTACAGGGACTTTTCATTAAAGATCAGCTTATGTTTTCGCCATGAACTATGCTCTTCCGGATTTACCTGTTTCTTTACATATACTTTTTCGTCAGCCGTAAACTCTACCAGGTCTTTAGGTTGCATAGTTATGGTATCTTGTGCATTGTTTACCGGCTGCAACTGTACTTTGCCTGTATTAAGCACTACCTGCACTTTACCGCGGCGGTTATTTACATTAAAGGTAGTTCCTAGCACTTCCACATGTAGTTGCTCAGTATGTACGGTAAATTTAGCATGACTCCACTCTGGTTTTTTCTGTACCTGAAAGAAAGCCTCCCCGCTAAGCCATACCTCCCGGATATGGGTCTTTGTCCAGTTATTTGTGTACCGCAGTGTAGAGTTGGCATTCAGTGTTACGACAGATCCATCGGGTAACGTAACGATACGTGTCTGCCCGTATGCTGTATGGATGTTGGTAGCCTGAGAGAGTGCATTATAGATTACAGCTACCGCTACAAGCAGTATACCTACAAAAGCGGCTGCTTTCCAATAAGCCTGCGTTTGAAATATATAGGTAACCCTGGTATAGGCTGGTATGGTACGTTTGGGTATAGGCTTTTGCCCTTTGATCTCCCGCAGAATACTGGCTTTTACCTCTTGTTGCTCCTGCATGGCTGGCTGTATGACATCAAATGACAAAAAGAGCACAAGTTCTCTAGCATCTTCCAACAGGCTAATCTTCTCAGGATACTGCTGCATAAACTCCTGCCAGAACTCATAGCAGGATTGATCAGGACTTTCTACCCATTTCCGGAAGTAAGGATCGCTGATAAAATCTTCTACGGTGTAAGCAGAATAATCCATGGATTGTGCTAAAGCTATTTGTCCCTTTGGTATATAAGAGAAAGCATTATAGCATTTACCCTCAAAAAACTATAAGTATTTTTATAGACTGTACGGATGGCTTACCGGCCATTATTGAATTAGTTGTAACTATCCGCAATAAAATGAATAGAAAGATGTATGGTGAACAACCCCTATCCTATAGAACTCTGTTGGTAGATATTATACAAGGCAGATCATGCCAGGTTTGGAATACGTAGTTGTAAGGATGTGCCCTCTCCAGCTACACTGCTGATGGTGATAGTGCCGCTTAATCGTTCGATGGTTTGTTTAACAATATAAAGCCCCAACCCTGAACCTTCTGACCGTTCTGTACCTCTGACAAACATCTCAAACACATGGTCTAGGTACTCTTGTTTTATGCCTATGCCGTTATCCTGGAAAGTGATATTTGCGTGCTGTTCGGTAACGACGATATCCACTTTCAGGTAAGGTTGGCTGGCATAGGGATTCATGTATTTGATGGCATTGGAAAGTATATTATTAAACACTATTTCCATACGCAAAATATCTTGTTTAAAGGGTAGCCCACTTATCTGGATAAACTTCTCAACTTTGTCATAGTCTTTGATGAAATGCAGCCCTTGTAAGCACTGGCTAATCAGCTCCTGAAAATTGATAAATTCAGGTTTACTATCTATGCGGTTAACTTTTGAGAAATTAAGCATTGATTTTACAAAGTCATCCAGTTTGTTTACCCGGTTCTCTATAAAATCCAGATGGTTTCTTACTTGCTCAAAATCGGTTTCATTTTTTATCAGAGAGAGTAATCCCAGGATAGAAACCAAAGGAGAACGCAGGTCATGTGAGGTTTTATAAACGATCTGATCCAATTCAAAATTACGCTCTTTTAGCTCATGAATGCTTCTTTTTAATTCCTCCTGATGATCAAGCAGCATTTCCTCCTGAGCCAGGAGTTCATTGTTCTGATCTTCAAGTCTGGCGTTTAGTAGCTTAAGCTTTTCTTCCTCCATTACTCTGTCTGTAATGTCCGTAAAAAAGATGGCTACACCATCCTGCAAAGGAAATATCCGGTTTTCGAACCACCTGTTATAGGGAGCATAATATTCTTTAAGCGTGATATGCATTTTTTCTTTTACCGCTTTGTAATACGCATCGTAAAATGGTTGCCCGACACCTTCCGGAAACTCCGTCCATATATGTTTGCCAATAAGGTATTCCTGGGTGCGGTTAAAGATGGCAGCTGCCTTTTTGTTTACATAGGTATATCGCCAGCTGGAATCCAAGGCTACAAATGCATCGGCCATACTCTCTAACACATCCTGAAATTGAATATAGGTTTTGCTGGATAGTTTATTTAGTTGCGCCTGTAGTTGGATTTCTTTAAACATAACTATTCCGCCAGCTATGCCTCCATCAGCATATAAAAGCGGGAAATAAGTAATCTCAAAAAACTCGTATGTCTGATTATACTGAAAATCGATGGTACTGATGGTAGAGCTATTTCCCTGCAAGACATCATGGAAGAAGGTATGGAAATTCTCCTGAAAAAGGCCTGGCATACAGCTATCTGTTACCTTACACCCTACCACTTCTTTAGCTGGTAATTGAAAAAACTGCTCCATTTTGTTATTCCAGGCAGTTACCCGGTAATCTGTATCAAAAGCAAGAATGCCCTCAGGAGCACTGTTAATTAAAAGTTGATTTATTTCCAGATTCATACCTTTCTAGGAATAGCTGGTTTACATACTAGTCTACACCTATACAAGGTAAAAAAATTTAATCTGCCAACCTACAACAACTGGCTGGTTAGTTAATAGAGAATACTTTATAGAAAATACTCCTGGGATGAGGCAGTAAAGAAAACAGGCAGACCTTATTAAATGGTAGCCAGTTTGCGGATGCTTCCTTTCAATACGTCCAGGGCTCGGTAAATAAGGGTACGGGCGTATTTTACTTCCTTCATAGAAAGTAACTCAGCTATGTGTTCGTAGTCCATGTTTTCATAGAAGCGTAAAAATACCGCCTCTTTTTGCCTTTTGGTTAACGAGTCGAAAGCCTGCTGCAACCGTTCTTGGTTTTCTTTGGATATCTGGCTGGTGATCAGCAGAAACTCATGCGAAAAAGTTACTTCAAAATGGTAATTTTCATCGGGCTCCTGGCCATGTATATATTTTGTTTGGCGACCTAGTTCTTTTATCAATCTCCTTCGCAAACAGGTGAACAGGTAATACTTTACAGAGGTCACTTCACTTAGCCCAGTTCTTTTATGCCATAGTTCTACAAATACATTCTGTATACAATCTTTTACCAAAGCTTTATCTTGGCAAATACGCATGCCATAATTATAAAGCTTTGGAAAATATCGGTCATAAAGGTGCTCGAATGCGGCTTCACTACCCTTTTTTAGGGCGAGCCATGTTAGGGCATCTTCTTTGGAGTAATGGTTTGTATGCATAGCACTTCTCTCCTAAGATTAACAGGTATATTGTAAGTGGGTAGCCAACAATGAAGTCTGCCTTTGGCAAGCTTCTTCTCTTTTTTGCGACTATACTAAGTCTTATTCTTTTTAAGAATCACCTATTTCCGCTGGCAGGAAAGGCTTTATCGAACAAATTACTATTATTAGGAATATTATAAAATTTAAAAATATAATACAAGAGATCAGTAAATTTATTTATAAAATGTTCGCCGAATGGGTGCTGCATGCCATATAAGTGAAGTATAGCCCCTATTCATTTTGAAGAAAACGGCGGCAATCCCTTGCACAAATAACAAGAATGAGATGGTAATTAGCAGCTTTCAGGCTTATGTTGCATGTAATCAAGCAGTAGCATTATGGCAGGATCTTCGTGTAGAGATAATTAAAACTTCACTCAGCCATAATATTCAATTTATATTCGTTGGCTACTTTTAAGGTATGAAATTATACATGAATATATAGTAATCATTCCAGTACTAAACTTCTAAAGCTATGAACCTAGTTAGTAGCACCCGCCAGTTTTTCCAAGAAAGATTGTTTCTTCTCCGGCTTGCAATACTGCATGCACCGCTCAAACTTTATATCAGGCGTGTATTTCATTTATTTTAGTGAATTTAAATCAGCTATGCAATTACTTAAATAAGTAGTATGAAACTATTATATGCCCTGCAAGGCACTGGTAACGGACATTTAAGCCGGGCACGTGACATTATTCCTATTCTGGATACAAAAGCGGAACTGGATGTACTTGTTAGTGGCACGCAGGCAGATATTTCTCTGGATTATCCGGTAAAGTACCAATTAAATGGCTTAAGCTTCGTGTTTGGCAAGAAAGGTGGAGTAGATCTTAAACAAACCTTATTGAGAGCCAACAGCCGTAAATTTATCAGCGAAATTACCAAATTACCTGTTAAGCAGTACGATCTTATTATTAATGATTTTGAGCCGGTATCGGCTTGGGCAGCTAAACTAACAGGTAAACCTTGTATCGGACTGAGTCACCAGCGTGCAGTACTTTCTCCTTCTGCTCCCAAACCTAAGGAAGGCGATTTGGCAGGCAGGCTGGTTCTAAAAAATTATGCGCCTGTATCGGCCGGTTACGGGTTTCATTTCGATACATATGACTCAACTACTTATACCCCGGTTATCCGCCAGCAAATCCGCAAGGCACTCATTCAAGACAAAGGGCATTACACTGTTTACCTGCCTGCCTATGACGATGGCCGTTTGTTTAATTTTTTGAGCCGTTTTAAACAAGTCCGTTGGGAAGTATTTTCAAAACATAACAAATCGGCATTTACGCTGGGAAATGTTTCTGTACGACCTTTGAACAATACAGCTTTTATCGAAAGCATGGCCTCCAGCCGGGGAATTTTATGTGGTGCCGGCTTTGAAACACCAGCTGAAGCCTTATATCTGCGGAAGAAACTGTTAGTTATTCCAATGAAAAACCAATACGAACAGCAATGTAATGCAGCGGCCCTAAAAAAAATGGGAGTACCAGTAATAAAAAAACTTCATATTAAATATACAGATACTATCTATGAATGGCTGGAAAGCCAAACGATTGTAGAGGTAAATTACCCTGATATTACCTGGCAGATTATTGATACCCTCTTGCAAACCCATCTACCACTTTCTACCCCTGCTCTGCCAGAGTATATTTGGGATAACCCTCTTCGTATAAAGCCTGTATAGTTACCCATAGCATGATTGACCGATCGCAGGGTTCCGCAGAGCCTACTTCAGAGAATATTCTACATAAGAAACTTTTTGGCACTACCTTCACCTGGGGAGTTTCTACAGCAGCCTACCAGGTGGAAGGCGCTTACCAGTCAGATGGCAAAGGATTGTCTATCTGGGATGTCTTCAGCAACAAAAAAGGCAATACGTATCTTAATCAGCATGGCAATAATGCGTGCAATTTTTATCACTGCTACCAGAACGACCTGCAGCTTATGCAGGCTTTGCATATTTCTAACTTCCGCCTCTCTTTCGCCTGGTCTAGGATAATGTCTGGAGGTGTTCACCCTGTCAATCCCAAAGGGATAGATTTTTATCAACGCCTAATAGACTATTGCCTAGAATTAGGTATTGAGCCGTGGGTAACACTCTATCACTGGGACTTGCCGCAGGCTTTGGAGCTAAAAGGCGGATGGACAAACAGAGATATTGTCAGTTGGTTTTGCGAGTATGTAGAGGTTTGTATCAAACATTTTGGCGACCGGGTAAAGCACTGGATGGTATTAAATGAACCTATGGTATTTACGGGAGCTGGTCATTTCCTGGGAATCCATGCACCTGGCAGACGCTGGATGAAAAATTTTATTCCGGCTGTACACCATGCTACCCTTTGCCAGGCAGCAGGTGCCCGTATATTGAAAGAGTGGCAACCCAAAGCACAGGTAGGTACTACTTTTTCTGCATCCTATATAGAACCTCACCGCAACACTGAAAAAGACCAGAGTGCCGCAATCCGGATAGATGCTTTGTTGAACCGCCTATTTCTGGAACCGGCATTAGGCCTAGGCTACCCTGTAAAAGAACTACCCTTTCTGCAAAGACTAGAGAAATACATAAAACCGGGCGATGAAAAGTTACTTACATTTGATTTTGATTTTATTGGCCTGCAAGTATATACACGTGAAATAGTATCGCATACCTGGCTTATGCCTTTTATTCAGGCGGATCTGGTGAAAGCGAATAAACGGAATGTACCTATTACACTTATGAACTGGGAGATATACCCAGAGTCTATTTACCACATGCTGAAACAATATGCCAGCTATGGTTTGAGAAAAATCATTGTTACTGAGAATGGCGCTGCTTTTACAGATGTAGTGCAAGCAGACCAAGTACATGACTCACAAAGGCTTAGCTATCTACAAGATCATATATGGCAAGTACTCCGGGCTAAACAAGAAGGTGTACCAGTTGACGGTTATTTTGTGTGGACTTTTACTGATAATTTTGAATGGGCTATGGGGTATCATCCCAGATTTGGCCTGGTGTATGTGGATTTTCCTACACAACAGCGTATTGTTAAATCTTCAGGGTACTGGTATAGAGATTTTTTGAAAAGTTAATTTTCAGCAGTAACCGGATTATATGAATTATTCATTTACTTTATAACCCATACTCTGCCAATAAATAAACAAGGGCGGCCATTGCTCCAGCGCCAAGTTCTAACTCCCGTTTATTTACCTTCTCAAAAGTATCTTCTGAAGTGTGATGCACATCAAAGTACCGCTGAGAATCTGGCACAAATTCCATTAGGGCGGTGCCTAATGGCTTCAACGGGCCAATATCTGCTCCTCCCTCGCCCGTACGTATATCGGAAATACCATAGGGTTTCAATAAAGGTATCCAGGCTGCCATTTTTGCTAACTTTTCCGGAGTGGTGTCTACCGAAAATTCTCTGGGAGTAAATCCGCCTCTGTCTGACTCAATGGCTGCTAAGTGCTTGTTACTTTCTTTGGCAGCTAATTCGGCATACTTGGTTCCGCCACGTAATCCATTCTCCTCATTCATAAACATAACAGCCCGTATTGTCCTTTTAGGCTTTATGCCTAACGATTTTAGCACCCGCAATACTTCTATAGCTTGTACACAACCAGCTCCATCATCGTGAGCGCCTTCGCCTAAGTCCCAGGAATCCAGATGGCCGCCTACAACAATTACCTCTTCCGGATGCTGACTTCCTTTTATTTCGCCAACTACATTATAGGAACGTACATCTGGTAATATCTGGCAGTTGGTGCGGAAATGAAACTGCAGATCCGTTTGCTCTTTAATCAGCCTGCTTAGTAAGTCTGCATCGTTGGTACTAATGGCTACAGCTGGTAATTTTGGTAAATCGGCTGCATACCGTAAAGAACCAGTATGTGGCACATCATCCAGGGCAGTAGTCATTGAGCGGACTACTACCCCTACAGCCCCATATTTAGCGGCTTCTGAAGCGCCGGAACTACGCTGGTTTACTGCTCCCGAATAGGCTTCAAATGTGTCAAAATGGGTATTGCTCAATGCTCTGTTAAAAAATACAATCTTCCCACTTATGGCTTTCTTTCCTAATTTAGCCAGCTCCTCAAAGTTCTTAACCTCTACGATACTTGCCGTAAGTCCAGCCGGACCTGTGCCAACAGCGTTTCCCAAGGCACATACATTTACCTGTTTTGTTCCAATACTCTTAGCGTTTATAATGGCTGCATATTCTTTTTCACCACGAACCCAATGAGGGACCATTACTTCTTGCAGGTAGACCATGTCCAATGCAAGTGTATCCATTATCTGACGAGTAAACTCTACGGCTGCAGCTGCTTCTGGAGAACCAGAGAGCCTTGCGCCAATATTTTTAGATAAATAACGAAGCCAGTCGTAGGTTTTACCATGAGTAAGTGTTTCGGAATAAATCTTTTGAATTACTTCTTCATCTTTCTGTTGTGTATTGGCAGAAATACTACAGAAAAAAGCAAATAGGATTACTAAATATTTCATTAGGCTAGCTAGCAATTTTTTGCTGAAAGTTAATACAATAAACTTTTTCAAATCAAATAATACTACCCAGTATCTCAGTATTATCATTTTCTTAGTACTGTTACAATGCTAATTCTACTGTAACTCCATAGAAACATACCGGCGTTGGACAGTACTGTACCCAATTGCTGGTAAAAAATACGCCCAATGTCTCTGCTGTGCTTACAAAAACTATAGGCTGATACAAACAATCGATCTATGAAAAAAAGCTCTGGTATACGTAGATAATACTAATTGTAATGAAATCTTACCTTCCGTAAGCTATGCCACGGTTAATCAAGTTTGGCATACCAAGTTAAAACAGACTAAAAAAGACCCTTCTATCGTTGATTTCTCATAATAGTAAGCAATAATGGATAAGAGACTTGCCTTTTTTGCATGTAACCTCTGGTGAGTGTACGGTATAAGTTGAACAAAGTAGTACTAAAAGTTACCTCTGTATGCTGCTATTGTATAAAGGGAAGCTGGCTCCCTTGATGAATTTTATGATACTACTAACTACAAAAACACATGTTCCCGACTTATAAAAGTAAGCTGTATCCTCTTAGCCGGGCAGCTTTCATGTTTGCATTGGCTTCTACTATATATGCCTGTGATGTTAAAGAACCTGCACAGCCTACTGGCAAGACTCCGGATTTGCAAGTCAGTGAAAGTTTTAATTACGCTACTACTAATGACATAAGTATTTCTATTGCAGCAAAAGATAGTCAGGGCAAAGCTGTATCTATGTCCAACATCCAGATTTTTGACAAAGATCCACAGGAGGGAGGTAGTCTACTTCTGCAGGGAGGTATTGATAAAGCCGGTAAGTTCTCAGGGTTTAAGGCTATACCTTCCTATGTAAAAGAGGTAGTAGTAGTAAGTAATTATGCAGGAATGCTAGATAAAGTGGTGGTTCCTGTAAGCAACAACAGCATTCAATACACCTTTAGTCCGGTAAGTTCAAACAGTGGAAGCAGACTTGCCTCTACAGCCAATGCACGTACAGAAGCAGGCAAATTTACCTACTTAGGTAACTTTAATAGTCTGGGAGTGCCAAACTATCTTACTCTTCCCAATGAAGTTGTAAGTGCAGGTATGCTTACGGCAATAAACAATAGCATTCCAGAAAAAAAGAAAGTAAATCCAGATTTTCTGGACCCTAAACTTTCATTGGACGTGCCAGTAGTAAAAGACGCCTTTATCACCATTACATTTATAAGCGAGGGAGCCTTCAATAAAAATGCATTGGGCTACTATACATATCCGCTTAATGCGCCCCCTACTTCTATCAGTCAGATTACTAAAAAGACTATTGTTTTTCCAAATGTATCTTTTACAGGCAGTGGTGGTGGGCTAGCTTCAGGAAATAAAGTTAAACTACCTGAAAAGATTCCGGCAGGCACTGGCATTGGATTTTTCATTGTAACCAAAGGATGGAATGGTACAGAGGTTTCTGAAAACCAGGAACTACTTTTTTCTAACCCTGCCTTGAACGCTGGCGCCGAAGGTAAAAAGCAATACAATGTACTTTTAAATTATAATAATAAATATATCCTGGCCTTTGAAGATATGCGCCGCGAGTATGGATCAGATGAAGACTTTAATGATGTAGTTTTCTGCGTAACGACTGATGTCCCTAATGCCGTAGATGATAATAATATACCCCCGGTAACAGATGTAGTAGACGATAAAGATAAAGATGGTACACCAGATAAAGATGACCAATACCCCGATGACCCCACTAAATCCTATAACAATTCTTCTGTAGGCACCTTAGCTTTTGAAGATTTATGGCCAAACAAAGGCGACTTTGATATGAATGATCTAGTGGTAAACTATAAACATGTAATAGTTACTAATAGCCAGAATAAAGTAGTGGAGATGAACTCAACCTTTGATCTGTTGGCTATAGGAGCTCGGTATAAAAACGGATTTGGTTTTGAAATGACCAAACTTACACCTTCTCAGATAAAAGGTGTTAGCAGTTCTCACAACAGAACAGTAATGGAAAGCGGACAGGAAAAAGCCACAATCCTAGTATTTGAAAACGCTTTTGATTTGATACCTCCCGGTCAGGATGCGATGATCAATACATATATAAAAATGCCTAAAGTAGCTTGTACAAGTATAACCCTTACAACTACTTTCAATGGAACTCTTAGTATGGAAGATCTCGGTGCAGCTCCTTTTAATCCTTTCCTGATTGCTGACCAAAACCGCGAATATGAGGTACACTTGCCAGGATATGCACCTACCTCTAAAGCAAATGCCTTACTTCTGGGCACCAAAGATGATGGAAGTAAACCAAGCAATGGCATTTACTACAAAACTAAAGAAGGAATGCCTTTTGCCCTGCATTTACCAGTCGGACAATTTCAATATCCAATAGAAATGGCGGCTATTACAGATACTTACGTAAAGTTTTCACCTTGGGCAATCAGCAACGGAAGTTCATATGCCGACTGGTATTTAAACCAGGATGGCTACAGGGATGCCAGCAAGGTTTATACAAAGTAATTTATCTTCACTTAAAATAAGAACAAAAGCCTGCTAATAATAGCAGGCTTTTGTTCTTATTTATCTACCCTTGTCAACGCCACATTTTCCACAGGTTTAATTATAAGTGGTACTTTTTCAATTTTAACTGAACTGGTATCCAGACCAAACCATCGGTCTTCCGGAGTAGTAAATCCTTTGACAAAAAAATAAGCCTCCATAATTAACCGCTCGATAAAAGGCATTTCATTTTCGTAGGATAAAAATTTCTCCAGTACCACAAAGCGGAAGTCACCGGTTACATTCTGCTTGTTCAACGATTCATAACGGCTAGTAACATCTACCTCGCCATTTTTCACCATATCTTCTATTACTTTCCGGAAAAACAAATTTATGCGTAGTGCCACTCGGAAGCCTAGCTTAAAATGGACACGGATTATATCATCAGCAGCCAGTGTTTGCACACTGTATTCCATGGTATACGGATCATCTACCGTGTCAACATGCACAAACCAGTAGATATCTGCCCGCTTAGGGCGCTTCTGAAAAATAGAGTAAATAATTTTAGATTCAATCTCCTGTTGCCTGGAAGCATTTGTCATAAAAACTAAATGTGTGGCATACTTGGGCACACTCAAATCTCTGCTCAGTTCTTTTAAATGAGGTATATATGCTTGCAGGGGTACATACTCAGTTAATTGTTGTTTAATTTTATTTGCCCGCAACCATATGTACATCACCATGACCAATGATAGCCCTATAGCTAGAGACACCCAGCCCCCATGCGGAAATTTAATCAGGTTAGCGACCAGGAAAGATAACTCAATGGCCAAATAAACGACCAGAAACAAGCCTGCTGCCCAGAGAGGAAAACGACGGGTATACAGATAATAGAACATAAGCAAGGTCGTCATCAGCATAGTTACCGTAATAGCCAGGCCATAAGCAGCCTCCATATTCTCCGATCTTCTGAAATATAATACGATGCCTATACACCCTGCCCAAAGCAGCTTATTTACACTGGGCACATATACCTGGCCCTTAGAAAGGGTCGGATAAAGAATACGCACTTTAGGCCATAAGTTGAGCCGGATTGCCTCTCCAATAAGCGTAAACGAACCGGAAATCAATGCCTGGCTGGCAATGATGGCAGCCAATGTTGCAATGATGATGCCCACCATGAGAAACCAGGGAGGCATAATAGCATAAAATGGGTTTTGCTGCAAGGTTTGGCCATTTTGTGTGATTAACCAAGCGCCCTGTCCAAAGTAATTCAGCAGCAGGCATGTTTTTACAAAGACCCAGCTCACCCGGATGTTTCCCCGGCCACAATGCCCAAGGTCGGAATACAAGGCTTCTGCCCCGGTAGTACATAGAAATACGGCACCCAATAGCCAGAAGCCTCCTGGGTGTACCGTCAGCAATTCGTAGGCATAGTATGGATTGGCGGCTTGCAAGATTTGCGGATGTGCCATAAGTGAAATAATACCTAGCAGGCCAAGCATCAAAAACCAAATCAGCATCATTGGCCCGAAGGCCTTCCCAACAAACTTAGTCCCAAAGCCTTGTAATAAAAATAGCAGAGTAAGAATACCAATAATAATAGGAATGGTTTGAATATCGGGATATAGGATTTGCAACCCTTCAATGGCAGAAGAAACAGATATAGGGGGAGTTATAATGCCATCAGCCAGCAGGGCACTGCCCCCAATAATAGCTGGAATAGTAAGCCACTTTGCATGGCGCCTAACCAGGGCATATAAAGAAAAGATACCTCCTTCACCCCGGTTATCAGCCCGAAGCGTAAGAATAACATATTTGAAAGTAGTTTGCAGAGTAAGCGTCCAGAATATACAGGAAATACCTCCATAGACCAGGTCTTGCTGGATGCGCCCCCGTTCACCGATAACTGCTTTGAGTACATATAAAGGAGAGGTACCAATGTCTCCATAAATAATACCTAACGCGACAAGTAACCCGGCGGCACTTACTTTAGAAAGATTTTCTGCATGGGAATGATGAATTTTGGTATGGTCTGGCTTATTTGACGTCTCCACAGATGTAATGACTGCCATTGTTAAAATAATTATTAGTAGATAGGGGAAATTTATGTACAGAATTTGATTCCCTCTACCGTATACTTATTTCCTAAAATAAAGGTGTATAGTTTTCCCTAATTTATTGAGGCATTTTGATAAATATCAAAACCTATCTACTTTGTATTTTAATTTCTTTATAACTTCACGCTTGAGTGAGTTTTATGGGTTCAACTTCTCCTGTTTATTTAAAGTTTTATACGTATTTAGTAAAAAAAACAGCAAATAACGCAAACCCGCTCAAGCGGTTGTTAAGAAATAGATTTATACATATAAGCAAACACTTTTTACTAGATATGAGCAAAACAGAGGTTGTTTTAGGGATTGACATTGGAGGTACCAATACAAAATTAGGCTTTGTTGACAGAGAGGGTAACTGTCTGGTAGCAGCCACTATGCCAACAGAAGCGTTAACAGATGTAGGCCCTTCCAAAGAAGTAGAGCTTTTTCTTCAGCGGTTATATACGACAGCAGATGCAATGTTTGCCAAAATTGCAGATACCTGCGTAATAAAGGGAATTGGGATGGGTGTACCGAATGGCAACTATTACAAAGGCACAGTAGAAATGCCACCAAACCTGAACTGGAATGAGATTGTTCCACTCGCTTCTATTTTGGAAAAGCATTATGGTGTACCTGCTGCTCTTACCAATGATGCCAATGCAGCTGCTTTAGGAGAGATGAAATTTGGCGTAGCCAAAGGCATGAGAAATTTTCTGGTAGTTACGCTGGGTACAGGATTGGGAAGTGGATTTGTGGTAAACGGAGATATTATGTATGGTGCCGATGGATTTGCAGGTGAACTAGGCCACGTAACGGTGAACCCCGAAGGACGTATGTGCGGCTGCGGGAAAGTAGGTTGCCTGGAGACCTACGTTTCAGCTACCGGAATCCGCCGGACGGTGTATAAGCTACTGGCTGACCATACCGAAGATAGTGAAATGCGCCGTATTAGTTTTGATGACCTTACTGGTGAAATGATTACAGAAGCAGCTTTACGAGGCGATAAAATAGCTATTGAAGCGTTTGATTATACCAGTAAACTATTAGGACTTAAACTTGCCGATACAGTGGCTATTACCAGCCCTGAAGCTATTATTTTGTTTGGTGGATTAACAAGAGCCGGAGCACATTTACTGAAACCTACTCATAAGTATATGGAGCAGTACATGATGCCGATTTTTAAAGATAAAGTAAAATTATTAGTTTCTGGCTTAACCGGAGCAAACACTGCTGTGTTGGGAGCCAGTGCACTTATCTGGAATGAACTAGATAAAAGACCCCAATTATAATTAAAAATGTAGGCATACGACAAAGCGTATGCCTACAATCCCCGTTGTACCTGTAATTGCATTTTAGCTATTCTGTCTTCTAGTTTCTCGGAACTAAGCCGTTGACGCAACCGGTCTATCATTATCGGAAAGGCAAAAGGAGTTGCCTTCTCTGTATATCGTATTTGTATCCGTTGATTAGCTATTCGCTCAAGTGTGTGTTGCAATCTATCTTGTTCCAGTTGGACATGTAAAACTTCTTCATATGCCTGCTTGACAAGTAAATTATCTTGCTCATGCTGCTGAAATACATCAAATAATAATTGCGAAGAAGCCTGTAGATGTTTGCTGCTGATAAGTTTACCAGGAAAACCCATAAACACCAAGCCTGAAATAGCGGCTACTTCCCGGAAACGCCGCTTAGCCATTTCTGTTTCATTTACGCTTTGCTCTATATCAGCCTGTAAATTGTGTGTCGTAAAAATATTTTGTTGTAATGCTTCTTCAATCGGTATTTCTATATCTGACAGCAATTCAAACCCGTAATCATTCATGGCTATTGAAAAGGAAATAGACTTTATTTTACTTATCCGGTAAGCTACCAGGGCAGATAATACCTCATGTACCTGCCGGCCTTCAAACGGATATACAAATACATGGTAGCCTTCCCGGCTTTCCAGTACTTCTATGAGTAACTCATCTCTGGCAGGTAATAGTGAACGTTTTTCCTGCACACGCAGCAGCGGCTGTAATACTTGCAACTCTACCTGACTTGCCTTTGGTTCTTTGGCTTCTTCCAATTTCTGGCGTATTACATTCGAGAGATCTGATGATAGCGAAAGCCGGCTGCCACTCCATCTGGGAATAACACCTTTACCGCTAGTGGCTTTGCGTACCCATACAGTCATTTCGCGTATGCGCACAAACTCAAGATTTTTACCGCCAAACCAGAATATATCTCCCGTCTCCAGCCTGGAAACAAATGATTCTTCAATAGTCCCCAGATCCGTACCTTTTAAGTATTTTAAGCGCAGTACAGGATCACTTACAATAGTGCCAATAGAAAGCCGGTGCCGCATAGCCGTTTTTCTGGATGCCACATGGAACAAACCGTCTTCCCGGATATCTACTTTAGAGAATTCATCATAAGCACCTAAGCTTTTACCACCAGTTGTAATAAAATTCAGTGCCCATTGCCATTCATGTTCAGTAAGATTGCGGTAAGCATACGTGGATCGGATTTCCTGCCAAAGTTTGTCTTCATAAAAACCATCCCCTACCGCTATAGTTACCAGGTACTGCACCAGTACATCCATAGGTTTGGCAAGGGGCAGGCGGTTTTCTGTATACTGTTTTCGAATAGCTTCTTGTAAGGCGGCGCTTTCTATAAGTTCCAAGGAATAGGTAGGCACAAAATAAATTTTACTCAACGAGCCTGGCTGGTGGCCACTTCTTCCAGCGCGCTGCAGGAACCTGGCTACCCCTTTTGGGCTACCTATCTGTATAATGGTTTCTACTGGTTGAAAGTCCACTCCCAAATCCAGGCTGGATGTGCAAACTACCAGCTTTAGCTTAGCTGTTGCAATAGCTTCTTCCACCCAGTCTCGGGTACCTCTGTCCAGTGAACCATGATGCATAGCTATGGCCCCGGCAAGTTCTGGTGCTTCCAGCAATATATGTTGATACCATATTTCTGTTTGTGCCCGGGTATTGGTAAACAATAACGTAGTTTGACTTTGCTCAATAATAGGAATCAGCTTAGGAATCAGTTTCAATCCTAGTTGACCTACCCACGGAAACTCCCGAACATCGTCTGGGAGAATAGATTCTATATGCAGCGGCTTATAAATATTGGCTTTAATAATAACTGAACTATTAGATTGTGGCAAAGCAGGCTTTTCGAGTATAATACTTCCACTATGTCCATTTTCAGGGACATTAGTCAATGCATTGGCTCCATAAAGCAGCTTTTCCGGGGTACCCAGCAATACCTGCAACGCTTCCTCCAGATTTCCGATAGTTGCCGATACACCCCATATTTTCAAAGGTACTGCATCTGGGTCATGAGTTTGTTGCAAAGCTCTTAGCCTGCCAAGAGCCAATTCTGTCTGTACACCTCGTTTGGTACCCAATAATTCATGCCATTCGTCTATAATAATACCTTTTAGTGATTGAAACAATTTATTACTCTCCTTCTGGCTCAACAGCAGATGTAAACTCTCAGGAGTTGTGATTAGGCACTCAGGCAAGTTTTTCTTTTGTTTTTGCCGTTCGTGGCTGGATGTATCAGCAGTACGCAAACCCACCTGCCAAGCAATACTTAGCTCGTCGCATACGGCTTGCATATTTTTTTGCAAATCTTTAGCCAGCGCCCGTAAAGGTGTGATCCAAAGAATTTGAAGGCCGTTTTTACGGGGCATCCAGTAATCTGGCTGCCTTTGCATAAACTCTATAAGACAGGCCGCCCACAAAGCAAGTGTTTTACCACTACCTGTTGGTGCATTTAACAACCCACTTTTGCCAGCTAGGTATGCCTGCCAGGTATCTTCCTGAAACGGAAAAGGTTTGCGGCCATTAGCTTCAAACCATTTCAATAGTAACTCATAAGCAGGCGATGCCGATTGCTGAGGTAACATAATTTGTTTATTGAATTTAAAAGCAAAATAGGCATCCTAAGAGGACACGAAAGTGAAACGCAGTGTTTAAATATATGTTCAAATGATACAGCCTCAGGCAAAGGAAAACAAATATATCGGCTAGTTGTTCAAAGGCACTTTCAGGCAGGTAGTATGAATGGCCCTATGCTAGTATCCGGCCAAAATGAATAGTTACCAGAATCATACATCTTTCATCAGGCTATTATTCTGTTATCAATCTACATGCAACCAAAAGGATAATGTCTGCCGATGTAAAAAAGGGGCTTACCGGACACCTGTACGCAAAAATCACTTTTCAAGATAAGCGTGCTTCCAGCTTTTCTATGTCACATTAATGATATCTTACATACATGTGTATGACTCTTTTCATAGCTAAACAGGTGGTATTCCGGCAGCTTTGTACTTTAGTATGTTTATAGCATCCTGTCAAATATATATGCGCAAGACTCTCGTAAGTTATACTTTCTTTTTAAGCTGGCTACTAGTGTGGCTGCTGGTGTTTACCCAGTGTGCAGACAAGACAAAAGCAGTAAGTGTAGTAAAAACGCCTCCGGCTGAAAGCAAAAGAAACCTAAATGCCGCCAATGCTCATGTGTTCATACAGCAACAAGTGGAGAAGTTAATGATGGGAGAAGGTATAGCTATTGCCGGCGATAGTATTTTTTCTACGAATGTACTACCCAAATTTTACGAGAACCGTGCTTTTCAGCCTGTATGGCTAGACTCTATTTATGTAGAAACTATGCTTGGTTTACTATCCGATGCTGATAAAGAAGGTTTACAAAAAGAAGATTATCATTTTACCTTACTGCAGGAATTAAAGAAGCAATTAACTACCGAAGCACAAAACTATAGCCTTTTGCTAGCACAATTCGACCTGTTGTTGACAGATGCTTTGTTTCACTATAGCTATCATCTTTCAAATGGGAAGGTACACCCTAAAGCCTCTACTCCAACCTGGAATTATCAAACACATGTTGAAGGCGATACGCTGGCACAAACCATGCAGAAAGCTATTGATACCTATCAGGTGGCCGCGGAACTAGAGAAAATAAAACCACAGATACCTAATTACAACGCTTTAAAAAAGAACCTGGCTGTTTATAGAGAACTGGCAAAGAAAGGTGAATTTCCTAAAGTCCCAACCGACTCTGTGCTGCAACTACGAACCACACGTACGGCTATTGTCAAGGTCCGCAAAAGGCTGTTTATGGAAGGATTATGTTCGGATACTCTAGGTATTACGCCAGCTGGTGCTACTTATTATGACGATAGTCTGCTGGTATCTGTAAAACGGTTCCAAGTGCTGCATGCTTTACAAGCAGATGGTATACTAGGCAAAAGTACTTTACAGGAAATGAATGTATCTGTAGAAGACCGGATTGGGCAAATCCGGGCCAACCTAGAACGCTTACGATGGTCTACAGGCAGTCTTACGCCAGATTTTATTGTAGTAAATATTGCAGGGTTTGAATTGTACCTCTACCATAACAACACCCTTAGCTGGACAACCAATGTAATGACTGGTGCTGAGAAAACGGAAACACCTGTATTTAAATCTAGTATCCATTATCTGGTGTTCAACCCTACTTGGACTGTACCCACGAGTATTGTCAAAACTACCGTTATCCCTAGTATCCGGAAAGATTCAGCTTATCTGAAAGCTAACCAGTATTTGTTACGGGATTTGAAAGGACAGCTTGTAGACCCAGATAGTATCAACAGCAAAAAAGTATCCTTCCGGAATTTTCCGTACACAGTTATTCAAACGCCAGGAGATCATAATGCCCTTGGCCGTGTAAAGTTTATGTTCCCCAACGAACATGCCATTTACCTGCACGATACGCCTAGTAAGCACCTTTTCGAAAAAGCAGAACGGGCATTTAGCCATGGCTGTATCCGGGTACAAAATCCAATGAAGCTTGCCGAAATCCTTCTAGCCGACTCCCTAAACTGGAATGAGCAGAAACTAATGGAAGTAGTATCCACCAATACTACCAAAACAGTAATGCTGAAAAAGAGAATGGATATTTTACTAATGTATTGGACGGCCGGTATTGATTCGGCGACGGGTTCGGTCAAATTTTACCGGGATATTTATAAGCGGGACAAGCAAGTTTTGGATGCCTTAAACAAACGGGATAATACTTCTCTTCCTTTCCTGCCTACCATTCTACCAGTAATTATGGTTGTTGCCACAGCTGAACCTATTGGAGTATAGTAGAGTAGTTATCATTTGTTATCTATGGCTTCTCTGCTTTCCAATTTAGGGTTATTAGGCATATTTACGTCAACAGCAACTTTTAGTGGTTATGCGTATTATAGTAATAATCACCAGGATCAGTGTTCCGGTTATACATATGCCCTCACTCAGTGCTTGGCCTAAAGGTACAATTAGATCTGTTAGACCTGTTGCACTATTTTCTACAACTTAAAAAGGACCCCAACCGGATTTTCTACCAGTAGTAGAGTACACTAGTAAATTGGAAGACATGAGTGCGAACAGCTGAATTCTAAATAATATCAATGAAGGGATTAGTAATAAGGCTTTGGGACAGTGTAGCTGTAAACACAAGCTAAGTTGCTTAAAGAACAAATAAATGGGCACCCTAGTACGTTTAAAATTTTACTTCCTTTGAGCTAGTTTCATTGCCTGCTAGATCTTTGGCTTTTACCATATATTTACTACCTGATTTTATATTAGCGGTAACTGGCAGCGTAAATTGGGTTAGCGGAGTAAATCCAATCCGTCTACCATTCTGGTAAATATCATACCCTAAAAGCTTTCTATTATCTGTAGATTTTTGCCATTGTAACAATTGACCATTATTTACCTTTTTAACTTGTACATTAGCTGGCACAGTAGGAGGTGTTTTATCTGGCTGTAAGCGCTGCAAACAATTCATTAAAGAACGGCTTTCATGATAGCAGGCTTTCCATGCATGACCTTTAGCTGCTGTTTTGCGATCGGGTTCCTTATCTATACCCCCATCATACCAGCCACCATGTGTTTTATCGAGCATGTATTTTTGTACATAGTCCCACTGCTTCTTGAATTTCTCCATATACTGGTGCTGATCATTCGGGTAAGTATCTGCCATTAAGAGCAATGTATTCAAAGCTTCAGCCTGTGTCCACCAGTTTTTAGCATCATGTACAATAATAATTTTATCCTGTCCTTTCAGGTAGTATCCCCGGTCGTAGAAACCTCCTACCGTATTATCCCAGCCGTTTTCCAGCGCATGGTCCACCATTTTTTTAGTGATCTGGATAGTTTTTTCATCATGCTTTACCCCTAAAATATGGGAAGCTTCCAGCATCAGGTACGCCGTTTCTACATCGTGGCCGAAAGAAACATGGTCTAACCCATAGTTGGCTTTACGGGCAGTTTCAGAGGAATCGCGGTAAGAAACCGGTTTCCAGTCGGGAGTTAGAAACAGGGTCAGATACCCTTTGTCTGTTACAATAGTGTCACGGATTAGGGTAAGCATTTCCTGAAGGCGTTCACGTACTAGATCATCCGGCCATACAGTATACAGTTCTGCAAACGCTTCCAGCAAGTGAATAGAACTATTCTGGTCTTTATAGCCCACTTCTTTATTGCTGGCAGAAGGCGTAAGCACTGGCTTTCCTTCCATACTTAGATGCTGAAAGTAGCCTTTTTTTACAGGGTCGTGGCTGTGTTTTTCAAGCCAAGCAAAGGCTTCTTTGGCCAGGTTTAGGGCAGTGGTGTCGCCAGTGGTCTGATAATAGGCAGCCAGGGCATAAATGCCAAACGCATTTCCATAAGCTGTTTTCAGTTCATCGGTACGTGGCTTGCCATCCCGGCTTACCCAGGTATAAAAACCGCCATTTTTTTTATCCCACATGGTGTTTTTCAGGAATTCGTATCCATGCTTGGCAGCTTTGAGATAAACCGGATTTTGGGGATATATCTGGGCAGCTTTGGCTGGAGTCCAGGTGTGGCGTGCCTGAGTTACAATCATTTTATCTTGCGGGCCAGTAAGTTTCCAGTCATAAGTGAAGCTACTTAAAAACCCACCCTGCTCCTCGTCTATAGTGCGTGGAAAAAACTTGGTTAATAAATCATCTTGCAGGGATTTCTCCATTTGCCTGGCAATTTCTTGCTTTTCGTCGGGAAGAGTAGATGGCAGAAATGCCGTTGAAAAAAACACCAATAAGATGAGCGGAAAACGAATGAGCATAATCTGTACCTAATTTATACCAGACAACCGTATGGTGATGATATTTATGAAAAAGAGACTTAAACATACAAAAAATAAACTGCTACAAGCAAGTTTGCCAGAGCAGTTTATTTGATAAAAAACCCGAAACCAAAATAAATTAACTCTATAGCCTGTCAGTAAAGCGGTCTTTGCTCCATTCAGGCGTAGGATCGAAATAATTTTCACCTTTGTACAAATGCTCCTTTGCTAATTTTTCGTTTCACTCAATTCCTGATCCTGGTTTATCAGGTACTGGTATATTCTAATTGTTCTTCCACCTATACCCAAGCCACCCAATCCGGCTTTTTGAAGAAAAGAACTCCTGTTAACTATGTCTTGCTAGACCAATATCAGCTCCTCTGAAACTTCTTTCGTGTAAATAGTAGGAGATTCTTCAGGCTCTCTTACTTTACTAAGCAGGTCTTCTTATTCATGGCAGAAAGATAGTTGGCAAAAGGATGCATAGACGTTTGCCGGTAACTTTAAAAAATAGTGCCTTTAACAATAAGAGTAAATAACTATTAAAATACCCTCAAAAGATTTTATGTTTTTTCATAAAGTAGTAGATTATTATAAAGATCTTTAAAAATGTAATGATTCTTTTGTTGTCCAATACTATTCGGAACATGCTTAAAAACAATGTTTTTCTAAAAAAAAGAAAGGCTACCTTCAAGGTAGCCTTTTTGCAAAAGTGTATATGTGTAAAAGTGTATATTTAAATGAAGTATTTTATGTTTTTAACTAACCGGTAACAAATCCTGGCGGTCAGATTTTTGCTCTTCTTGGTGCTGCCACATATCGATAAACACTGGGCTGTTGTAGCGCAGCTTTTCGAAAGTACCCTCTTCAATCACATGGCCGTTCTTCAATATATAGATATAATCGAATTGGGTAAGCAAATGCAGACGGTGCAGCGAAGAGATAACAGCTTTATCACTGAAGTTTTTAAACAACTTTTTATATAATAACATTTCTGTCCGGGGATCTACACTGCTGGTTGGCTCATCCATAAGTATAATTGAACTGCTGCGGGCTGCAAGAATACCTCTGGCTAATGCCAAACGCTGCTTCTGCCCACCCGACAGATTAACCCCTTTTTCTTGAATATTGGTATATAAGCCATTAGGCAATTGCTTCACAATATCTGTAAACTGGGCTATTTCACATACTTCGAGCACTTCCTCCTCAGTAAACGGCAAGCCTAAAGTAATATTGTAAAAAATAGTATTTTCAAATATCTCTGGCTCTTGTGGAAACAAGGTTACGGTTTCGGCAATACCTTCAAAGTCTGGATGTAGTTTGCCATCTACTTCCAGCTGAACACCCTTTTCTGGAGCATATAATCCTCGCAACAAGGCCAGTAAGGTACTTTTTCCGCTACCACTTTCGCCAATTAAGGCAATCCGTTGGCCACGTCTGATCCGCATATTTAAACCGTTCAACCCACCAGATCCTTTTTTTACGCCGAAAGAATCGGTTCTGGTAAAGTTCAACTGGTTTATCTGGATATTTTGCCAATGTTCAGGAAGCGTACTGGTTTCCGGGCGGTGATGCTTCTCATAAGCATCTTTGATATTGGCTACTGACTGTACGTCTGTATTAAACTGTGTTACCTGCGTATAATAATGTGCCACATCATTAAACACACTGGAAAATTGGTTTACATAGCCAATCAAAGTTACTAGTCCACCAATTAGAAAAACTTCTCCGGGAACCCAGTTCTGAAAAATATAGCCAAACACGATAACCGCATAAATAACCCCTACCAGCATCTGCGCTACAAACCACTTGGTCTCATTAATAACAATATTACGCTTGAAAGGCACAAAAACAGCCATCATTTTGCCCATTAAGCCTGCTTCCATACTTTTCTCCAGCCGCAGGGTAATAACCGTAACAATATTGGAAAGGCTATCGAACAAGTTGGAAGTAACTTCATGGTCCCGCTCATTAATCTCCTTCAAAGATTTAATAAAAGGCTTATCAAATTTAAAAATTACCCATATGGTAAATATTCCTACTGCCACCCCGATGATGCCAAATAATGGCGAAAAATAGATCATGGCCGAGAAGGAGAAAATAAATTTGAAGAAAGCATGCAGGTAGACAAATCCACTCTGAAAAAAGTTTTTAAGCGACTCATATGCTTTGCGGGTACGGTTGATAGTAGCCCCACTATGGTGATCTTGATGCCATTTTACTGGCAAATGTAATACCTGATGGTATGTTTCACTGAGAAAGTTACGGCTTACATTAAAAGCTAATTTCCGTTCCATTACTCTGGCTGGCCCATGAAAAGCCCATTCCGCCAAACGTAAGCCCAGAAAAGCTCCTATATACATCCAGGCATCGGATAACACATCGGCTCCTTTCGTTTGTATGGAATTAATAAACCAGCCATACAAAAGAGGATGAGAGGCGGCTATGATGTTTGCTACGATAAACATGCCATATACCAGCAAAAAACGTTTCCGTTCATGCCGGGAATATTGCCATGCTGTACGCAGCATTGATATATATGGATTATTGATTTTTAAAAAACGCATTGGAAAGTTTTTGATTTTATTTGTTTGTTGGTTGCTTTTGCACTTGGTAACCTAGCTGGCTCAAAAATATAAATGCTAAAATTGATCCGAGTTAAACATATTTCTATAAAGCAAAAATAGGGAAAGCAATAGCTAAGCAGCAGCCAAAACCGTTTTTAAACTTACATACCGACTCATTACTGGATATTTCTAAAACTCGTAGCCATTGTTAAGTAGAAATGTGGTAGATACCAGGTAAAATACAACTTCATACAAATGTAAGAAGCAATATGTATAGCTAAACCTAAACCAGGATCATGATCAGGGAAATAAAAGGTAACCACAGTTACCTATAGCTGCACAACCTATAAATGTAATGCTGGGAATAACTTAGCCGATTAATGGTTAGCCAGCCGCGCTTTTGTTACTTTTACTACGTATCCTTGTACTGTTTGAGTATATTTTTTCCTGCTCAACTTCCTACATACACAAGACATGCTCACCTACGTTCCACTTCTTCAAACGAGCCGGTTAACGCTCCGGCAACTATCCCTGAAGGATAAGGAACAGCTCTTGCCCATTTCATTTTACAATGGCAAACCGTTACATACGCTGGAAGAAATAAAAGAAAAGCTCCGGAAAATAGATGCAGACATTGATGCCGGAAATGCTATTCATTGGGGTATAGCCTTAAAACCAGAGGGAGAAATAATTGGGACTATTGGCTTTTATAGAGGATTCCGGGACAAAACTGGAGAGATCGGCTACGTGCTCAATGAAAAATTCAGAAGACAAGGATTTATGCAAGAGGCTATAGTAGCTGTGCTACAGGTTGGTTTCAGCCAGTTGCTACTGGACAAGATTATTGCCTATACAGACCAGGATAATATAGCTTCTATGAATGTGCTGCAAAAAACAGGCTTTACAGAAACTACCTCAGATCACGATCTGTACAGGAAGTGGATTACAAGTTAAGGTGAGCTGTTAAAAATTGTACTCTCCATAGTCCTTACTGAATTCCTCTGCTTTAATAGCAGGATTCAATTCCAGGTTATGAAATTCATAGTGAGCAAACAGGCCCTTCTCATCGTACATCTTCTGCACTACCGGAAGGTAGCTTTTTTTATCAATATAGAGTAACGTTTTACGGGCATATGCATTCGGAACTTTTATTTGCTGCCCCGGCCGTACATCATCGTAATCGTCTATGTCAGGGTTTATTTCTTTAATCATGTAGTCGCTAACAAATAACTTCTTAGCAATAGTAGGCAAGTCTTCGCCGGGTTGTACTGTGTAGGAAATGTATTGATAAGGGGTATAGTCTATCAGAATTTTATAGCAATCACGGTCTTGGAATTTTACATCTCCCTGATATAAAAAGTATTGATTGAATTGATTGCCAGACTTGCCGGCTATATTTCCAACAACACCTGCTATGTAATCAAATCCTATCTCATGCACGGTGTGATGATTATTTTTGCGGATAACAGATCCAAAAGGAGACAGGTTAACTGCTACATAAGGAAATGAGGTAGGTTTTACCAGCACCTTTCCGCTATTTTCATTTTCAATCCAAAGTACCTCCGTGCCTTTGCTAGGAGAATGCAGATACGCATACGTTTTCCTAGGAGTATGCAGGTATTTAACATCCTGCTCACCAGTTAGCATTTTGCCTCCTACCCGTTCCACTTTTTTAAATTTGAATTTCAGTGTTTCTACTTCCCTTGTAGCTGTCAACATATTATCAACAATCTTTTTAGGAGATAAATCCTGGCCATGAAGCAAATTAACCAGACAGAGTGACAGGGATAGAAAAAAAACTTTGAACATAAGCGGATCAGATAATAAAGGGAATAATGGAAAAAGCAAACTTGGTAACAAATACTAACGATTAATACGTAATTTCATTGCATAAATACATTTTATTTCCAGATTAGTGTACTAGCATCATTCCCAATAAGAAATAAGTCTTAGTCACTTTATTCAATAACTCTTCACTCTGTAATAGCCAGTATAAAGAGTAATTTTGGTTGCTTTATTCTTAATGCAAAAACCTGCCATGTTAGTAAACTATAGCAGGTTTTTTAAATTAATTATATTTAATTATTCCCTATTTTTTTACAACGTAGCCATGTCAATTACGAACCGGTAGTGTACATCGCCTTTCAGCATGCGTTCATACGCTGTATTAATATCTTTCATGGCAATTACCTCTACATCTGATGTGATGTTGTGTTCGGCACAGTAATTTAGCATTTCTTGGGTTTCGGCAATACCTCCAATTAACGATCCTGCTACTCTTCTGCGCTTAAATATGAGATTGAAAGGCATGAGTTGAGGTGCTTCGGGTGGAACACCTAGCAAAATCATAGTTCCGTCTAAACGAAGCATGCTGATGTAGAGATTGATATTGTGTTGTGCTGACACAGTGTCAATAATAAAGTCAAAGTAGTTTTGTACACCTTGCAATGCTTTTTCATCTTTAGTAACCACAAATTTATGGGCACCTAACTGTTTAGCATCTGCCTCCTTAGATGGCGATGTACTTAGTACGGTAACTTCTGCACCCATAGAAGCAGCTAGCTTCACGGCCATATGGCCAAGTCCTCCAAGCCCCAGTACAGCTACCCGGTGTCCTTTACTTACTTTCCACTGCCTTAATGGGGAATAGGTAGTAATTCCGGCACACAGCAATGGAGCCACGCCTTCTAAAGGCAATTTATCAGATATACGCAGCGTAAATTTTTCATCTACTACAATATTGTTGGAGTAACCGCCATAGGTAGGCGTTTTTCCATCCATTTCCACACTGTTGTAGGTACCTACCCAGTGCACTTCGCAGTATTGCTCCTGCCCTTCTTTGCAACTGGAGCAAGTCCGGCACGAATCTACCAAACAACCAACGCCAGCCATATCACCAACTTTAAAATTTTTCACATGGGCTCCTACGTTAGTTACTTTTCCGACAATTTCGTGGCCAGGCACCATCGGAAAAATGGCTCCGCCCCATTCGTCTCGCGCCTGGTGCAGGTCAGAGTGGCAAACACCGCAGTAGAGAATATTTATCATAACATCGTGCGGACCTACATCGCGTCGTTGAAAATTGAAAGGGCCTAGAGGAGTTTTTGCATTCTGAGCCGCATATCCTTTGGATTGTATCATGTTTTGTTGGTGTGGTTTGTAAGTTTAACAGGCTTCAAGTTAATAAAATCCGATCATATTCGACAGTTAGCTGTTTTACAGAATTCGTTTATTAACCCAATTGTTTGAAAGCTAATTTTGTAACAGTCAGTATTTTTCTGTTCATAAAAAAAGGGCCGGTATTTCTGCCAGTCCTTTTATTATAATATTGATAGGAATTATAGAAGTTAGTTATGCTTCCTTCACTGATAACAAGGCACCTGATTTTATTTCTTCTACCACCTGCGGATCAAGTAAAGTAGAGGTGTCGCCTAAATTAGATACATCGCCTTCAGCAATTTTCCGCAGGATACGCCGCATGATTTTACCTGAACGGGTTTTTGGCAATCCGCTGACGAACTGTATTTTATCTGGTTTGGCAATTGGCCCAATAATGCGGCTTACGGTCATTAAAATATCTTTCCGGGTAAGCTCTTCATCGTTTAAGTGGGGAGTGCAAATAACAAATGCATAGATTCCTTGTCCTTTTACTGCATGCGGATACCCTACCACCGCCGATTCAATTACATCGGAATACATATTAATGGCATTTTCTACTTCTGCGGTGCCAATTCGGTGACCGGAAACATTGAGTACATCGTCAACACGGCCAGTAATGCGGTAGTAACCATCTTCATCTCTGAGACAGCCATCACCGGTGAAATACAGGTTTTCGTAGGTAGAAAAATAATTCAGGCGGCAGCGTTCATGGTCGCCGTAGGTGGTACGCAACATCCCAGGCCATGGAAATTTAATACACAGATTTCCGCTTACGCCATTGCCTTGTACTTCTTTTCCATTTTCGTCTACCAGTATGGGTTGTATGCCAGGCAATGGTAACGTAGCATAGCCTGGTTTTGTAGGCGTAATACCGGCAATCGGAGCAATCATAATGCCTCCGGTCTCCGTTTGCCACCAAGTATCTGTAATCGGGCATTGTTTCTTTCCGATATGTTCATCGTACCAATGCCAGGCTTCTTCGTTAATAGGTTCGCCTACGGAACCCAGTTTAGTAAGTGAACTTAAATCTTTGCCCTTTAGGGGATCAAGCCCAAAACTCATAAGAGAACGGATAGCCGTAGGAGCTGTATAGAGAATGTTTACTTTATATTTATCCACAATTTCCCAGAATCTTCCGGCATCAGGCCAAGTAGGGATTCCCTCAAACATCAGCGAAGTGGCTCCAGAAAGCAATGGGCCATACACAATATATGAATGGCCGGTGATCCAGCCGATGTCTGCCGTACAAAAATGTACTTCGCCAGGATTGTATTGAAATACATTCTGGAATGTATAGGCTGAATACACCATATAACCGCCACAGGTATGGACAACCCCTTTTGGTTTACCGGTAGACCCGGAAGTATACAGGATAAACAGCATATCTTCGGCATCCATTTCTTCAGCGGCACATTCAGTCATGCCCAGGGTTTCTACTTTTTTTATTTCATCTTCCCACCAAACATCACGGCCTTTGATCATAGATACTGGCGTACGGCTGCGTGTTAATACAATCACCCGTTTTACCGATGGACACTGTACCAATGCATCATCAATCACTGACTTCAGTTGAATATCCTTCGTACCTCGGAAACCACCATCACTGGTAATTACCATGGAGCATTGGGCATCCTGAATGCGGTCAGCAATGGATTGGGCTGAAAATCCTCCGAACACTACTGAGTGGATGGCTCCTATACGGGCGCAGGCAAGCACAGCAATGGCCAATTCAGGTACCATAGGCATGTAAATACAGATGCGGTCGCCTTTTTTGGCACCATTGTTTTTCAGCACATTGGCGAACTGGCAAACTTTATTATATAGCTCCCGGTAAGTGAACTTGCGAAAATGCTCTTCGGGGTCATTGGCCTCCCAGATCAGGGCTGTTTCATCGCCCCGATCGTCCAGGTGCCTGTCCAGGCAGTTTTCGGTAATGTTCAACTTGCCGCCTTGAAACCATTTAATAGTAGGCTCACGGAAATTCCACTCCAATACGTTATCCCATTTTTTGCGCCAGATAAAGCTTTCTGCCTGGTCGGCCCAGAAGGCTTCAGGTTGTGCTACACTTTTCTGGTAGGCGGCCTGATACTCTTCCAATGAATTAATCTTCTGTATCATGATTAGTCAATAATAAGTTCAATAGGGGTATATGCAGATTTTATTGTAAAAAATGAATACTATTTCGGGCACAAGTTAAAAAATAAATGGCTAATAGGCTAAATTTCGGTGCTTCGCCTTTCGGCTCTAAAAATGAACTTATATTAAGGCTATTTCAATTCAAAAGCCGATTCTATGTTTTCAAGCAAGTACATTTAACGGAGCATGGAGTGTTTGCGGAAGATGTTTATTAATACACCATTACTATTTGATTTCCTCGTTCATCCCAAAATAGCCATTTACCTGCTCTTTTTTCAGTATAGGGTTTGGGGTTGTAACCAGGCTCACTTATTGGGCTTCTTCCTGCACTTTCTAAAGTAATAAAGCCTTCTTCTTTAGGCTCTCCATTGGCATAGTAGCTCTTCCACTTTGCATAGTTATAAGTTTGTTCATTATAAAAACTAATAACTATATTAATGGCTTTTCCCTTTTCGCTCTGACAGCTTTCTACTTTCACATGTTTCCCCAAATTCCGAACATACACAGTGTAAGAACATCAATTATACGCTCTTAGAGTCAAAATACACAATACTATTACTACAACATACTTTCTCATTTATTCCGACAACAATCGAGTAAACACACCTCACTCTACTTTTCATTCTGTAATATTTATCCCACGAGTATCTTTAATGTACAAAGACCCAATGATGAAAGTGATCAGTGCCACACCAATGGGATAAGCCAGGCCTGCATAAATATTTCCCGTTTCGGCTACTACGTAGGTAGCAATAAAAGGGACCAGCCCGCCAAATACGCCATTACCCACATGGTAGGGCAACGACATAGAGGTATAGCGGATACGGGTAGGAAATAACTCTACCAAGTACGCAGCAATAGGACCATACACCATGGTCACAAAAATCACTTGAATAAACACTAGCAATGTTAGCATAAATACATTCGGATTAACAGCTTGCATGACGGCGGGTATTACACTGCCATTAGCCCCAATGGTAGCCGATGAAACTTCTTTAATGGGACCGGCAAAATGGTGCATAGCCTGGTAGATAGGAATGTAGGAAATAGCGGCTATGAGGCAGCCAGCCATCATAATTTTTTTACGTCCGATGCGGTCGGAAAGGCTGCCAAATACAACAAAAAATGGCGTTGAAAAAATCAAGGCTACACCTATAATCATGTAGCAGGTCATGTAATCAATCATTAGTACCTTTTCCATAAAGCTGAGTGCATAAAACTGCCCCGTATACCACACAACCCCTTGGCCGGCTGTGGCTCCAAAGAGTGCAAGCAATACCATTTTTAGGTTCTCCTTATTGGCAAAGCTTTCTTTCAGTGGATTTTTGGAGGTTTTGCCTTCTGCTTTCATCTTCATGAACAAAGGCGATTCGTGCAAACGTGCCCGGATAATGTAGGAACCTACCACCAGTACTAAAGAGAGCAGGAATGGCAAGCGCCAGCCCCATTCTTTAAACGCCTCATCTCCCAGGCCAAGTCTGGTAATCAAAATAACCCCAATCGAAATGAATAAGCCCAACGTAGCAGTCGTTTGAATAAAACTGGTATAATATCCCCGTTTTGCATCCGGAGAGTATTCAGCCACATAGGTAGCAGCCCCACCATACTCCCCACCCAGTGCCAGACCTTGTAGCAGGCGAAGTAGTACCAATATAATCGGAGCTAGCACACCAATAGTTTCATACCCAGGCAATATACCAATGGTAAAGGTGGCTCCCCCCATCAGAAACATGGTTATTAGGAAAGTATGTTTCCGGCCAATCAGATCGCCGAGCCTACCAAAAACTAGGGCACCGAAAGGCCTGACAATAAAGCCTGTAGCGAAGGTAGCCAACGTGGAAAGATACGCTACCAGGTCGTTGCCTTGAGGATAGAATTTAGCAGCAATAAAGGAAGCCAGACTTCCAAAAATATAAAAGTCGTACCACTCGATAACTGTTCCAGCGGACGATGCCAGAATTACCTGCCATATACTATTGTTATCTGCTTTTTTAGAAATGCCATGTGGCAGTATGGTTGTGGTTCCTGTCGATTGTTTAGCCATTCTGGGGTTTGGGTTAAAAAGTGAATAAATTATCTCAAAATTTTAAATAATGCCAAACTTTATTGGATTTTTTTATGAAAAATGGCATTAATAGACAGAGAAAAAGGGAATTCCGGAACGCCAGACGCTCAGTAAAACTAGTAAGTATCTCAAAGAGACGCAGGTTACCTTCTTACAGATGAGTGGCAGCTAAAGGACTCGGGCAAACAAAAATGCATCAATGGCTTTAATTGCTTTAGCTAACCTTTCTTTATAGTTTCCGGAAATAATCTCAAAAGGAACGTTCCAGTTAACTAATTCATGGTAAAAAAAAGTATGCATTTCTGCCCGGTTGTCTGGCCGATCGCGGATACCATCGGGTTCCCAAGGCAGGTCAATATCGGTTAGTAAATACAAATCAGCCAGCTGGCGAGGAATCTGTTTAAGCAGCCACGGGGGGCAACTGCCGTTGTATGCCTGGCTATATACTTTGGTTTCCAATAAGTCAGTATCGCAAATGAGGAGCCTGTTGGCTTTTTTTAGTGCTTTTTCTTCCAATTTCAGTTGACCATCAGCTATAGGAATTACATCTTCCAGAGTAAGATCTCTTTTTTTTTTCTCCTGATAGATACGTGAATACTCCGGTACCCATACCGTATGATAATGGTCAGCTAGTTGCTGCGCCAGGGTAGTTTTCCCAGTAGATTCCGAACCAAACAATACAACTTTCCTGATCATAGATTATTGGTTACGCGTGTGCAACTTTTTTATAAAAAAAACAGGCGGCTTGGGCTTGCACACATACGTTGCTCTATATTTTTACTCCTTCTCTGCTTTGCAGCATACTCCGCCTCCACAAAATATATCCCATGGTAGCTAAAACAAGATAAGCTATATAGAGCAAGGAAGTAAGGTGAAGACCGCGGAAGAAAAACAGTGGAATATAAATAATATCCACCATGATCCAGAGAATCCAACTTTCCAGCTTCTTTTTGGCTTGTAAGTATACAGCTACTAGGCTGAAGGCGGTATTAAACGAATCCCAGAAAGGTTGTGCCGCATCGGTAAAGGTTGAGAAATAATAATAAGCGGCTCCGGTAGTCAGTATGCCTAATGGGAGCAAAATAGCTAGTTGCTGCCGGCTGGCATTTGTTACTTTCAATTCTGTCTGGTTCTCTCCACCATATAACCATTGGTACCAGCCATAAGCATTCAAAAATACATATACCACCTGCAACCACATATCTGCATAAAACCGGGCATTGTACATAATAAATATATACAAAAAGCAACTAATGATCCCCAGCGGCCATCCCCAGATATTTTCTTTGGCATTTAAGTATACACAGATGAATCCAGTAATGACACCAGCTATTTCCAGCCAGTTCTGTCCGATATAGTGAATAATTTCTTCCAATTGATTGTAGAAAAGGCTTTGAAAAATTAACTTATACGTAATTAGTATTCAGTATTCGTAGAGCCTGCTAATAACAGAACTCTCCAACTCTTTGCCTGCTAATTAACATTAGTAGCCAGCTTTGTTAATCTTACTACAGAATAATAGCCAAGAATGCTAACCCTGCAAGTTAAGGGCTTATTTTCATATACAGATATGCTTCACCTTCTCAAACAATTTATTTATAGTCTGGTAGAGCCAACGGAGGAAGAATGGCAGGCTTTAGCGGGCAAACTACGGCCAGTTACGCTGAAAAAGAAAGAACACTTTCTGCGGGAAGGGGAAATCTGTACCAAATATGGATTCATTATGAAAGGTTGTGTCCGGCTGTATTTTCTGGTAGATGGAGAAGAGATATGCAAAGATCTGTTGTTTGAGAAAACCTTTACCGGCTCGCTTGCCAGTTTTACTTTACAGAAACCTGCCCAGTTCAATGTAGCTGCCATAGAGGAAACCTCCCTACTGGTGATTTACCGTAGTGATCTGCTGGAATTATTTGAGAAGTATACCTGCTGGCAAAAATTTGGCAGGCTGATGGCTGAAGGCTTGGCCATCCGGAAGGAGATGCGGGAAATATCTTTTTTGAAAGACTCGCCTGAGGAAAGGTACCGCAAACTACTGGCTGAACAACCGATGGTACTTCAGCGGGTACCCCTGCATTATGTAGCCTCCTATCTAGGTATGAAACCCGAAACCCTAAGCCGGATCCGCAACAGAATTTCCCGTCCCGCTATTTCTTGATTTTAGTCAAGGGTTGGAAATATAGATAGGTTTTACTTTGTATAAAAAAGCGATGCAAACAACTGTGACACAAGAAGTATTACATAATCCACATACTGGCGATAAATTAATCATTCTACAAGAGGCCGCCAGCACCAGTGGAAAATTTCTGGAGGTGGAAGCTATTTATCAGCCATCCAACGCATTTGCGCCAGAACATTTTCATCCTTCCCAACAGGAACAGTTTACAGTATTGTCTGGTAAATTGATGACCAACATTAATGGCATTATCCGGGATTATACAGCTGGGGAAAGTTTTATTATTCCTGTCGGAACACCACACGGTATGTACAATGCCGGCACAGAAGAAGTACGATTCCGGTGGAAAATATCCCCAGCCTTTGGCACCGAATTCTTCTTTAGAAGAGTGTATCAGGCAGCCAATCAGCCGAAACAGCCAGGGTTAGTGGATATGTTATGGATAATAAAAGATTTTCAGAAAGAAATAGTTTTCACTAAAATTCCTCCCCGGCTGCAACCATTTATTTTCAGGTTTATTTTACCTTTATTGAGGAGAAGAAGGTAAGCGTATCCATTTTTTAAATACATTTTATGCCTGAATACCTGGAAGTTTTTGATGAATACAATCAATCATTGCAGAGTACCAAACTACGCCGCTTGATACATGAAGAAGGAAACTGGCACCGCACAGCCCAGGTGTATGTATTGAATGATCGAAATGAACTGCTTTGCAACTTGCGTAGTCCGCTGAAAGATGTATTTCCACTCCTATGGGATGTAAGCATCGGAGGGCATCTGGAACCTGGAGAAACGTATGTTGCCTGTGCACATAGGGAACTGGCTGAAGAACTAGGTATTTTAGTAGAGCCGTCAGCTGTACATTTCGTAAGCCAGATAAAAATTGATGGCAAAGATGAAATAGCTCAACTCATAGACCGGGAACATGCAGGTATATTTGTGTATAAAACCACACTTCCTGCTCAGGCCTTCAACTATCAACAAGAAGAAATTGTAGAGCTAAGGTATTTTCCATTGCCAGTAGTCAAGCAGAACCTGCTATCTGCTACTCCGGAAATCTCATTTATTCCTTTGCAGAAGCAATTTCTGGAGACTATTCGGATGGTTGAAGATTATCTGGGAATCGAAGAATAGATCTATCTGCTGTTATAAAAACCAACCAGTAGAATATGCAAAAAGCATTATTCAATAGCCTACTTGTTCACTCAATGCCTTTATTCTTCTTCATTATACACTACTTCCCAGGTATGATCGGCCAGGAGTGTTACCTTGGCTATAAAACGGCTGAAGCTAACAGACCGTCCCCATTCATGCGGAGCCACCATGGAAAGCAGGTCTGAGCCGTCTTTGCGTTCATATAAATAATACGTGTGCCCAATCAACGGTTCAAACCCCATATCCGCTGAGTAAATTCTTTCTGATACTTCCACCCTTCTTTTTAGTTCATTTGCCTGCTCTGCTAACACTTGCATTTGCTTGTATAGCTGGCTCATTTGTCTTTCAGTTTGCTGGCGCATAGCTACCACAGCCCTGCCTTTAATCTTGCCTTTATCTTCTGGTTTTATCACGGCACTGCCCACCGTATGAGCATATGGAAGCAAGCCTAGATTTTCGGCTACTTTATCTTTATCTATTGGATTCTCCATACAATTAATTCTGTCATTCATTTTAACAGCAATCCTCAGAGAATGTTCCAAGCAATGAAAACTTTATACAACTATACACTTCATGCAAACTCAACCAATATAGCCCCGCATCGTATGGCTTACTAATAGGACTTTTGTGATCCTCACAGTGTAATAAGTTTTTTGCACCGGTTGTTTAGCTGAACACAACTAGCCATAAATTATTACTATATTTCCTTTTTAATCCGTTTGTGATGAAGATAGCACTCGACTGGACACCCAATGTAATGCATACTGGCTTATTTGTTGCCAAATCCAAAGGCTGGCTTGATCTGGAATTTATATCCCCGGATGTGGATGAGTACACCATAATGCCCTCTGATAAAGTAGTAAGTAACCTGGTAGATTTTAGTATTGGTCCGCCAGAAAGCCTTATAAGCCATCATCTGGAAAGCGAACACCCGCAGCTTCTGGCAATAGCCCCTATTTTATCCCGGAATACATCTGCATTGGCTGCTTTGCGTGAAAAAAAGATAGATACGGTAGCTAAATGGACAGGGAAAACGTATGCTTCCCTGGGTATTCCTTTTGAGCAACAGATGATTCTGGAAATAGCCCGGCAGCATTCGGATGATATACAGGTACATGTTACCAGTCCCATGAAACTCAACACCTGGACTATGCTACTGAATGGAGAAACCGACCTCACCTGGATATTTTTGCCGGTAGAAGGGGCAGAAGCTGCGTATAAGGGTATAGAACTCACGTTATTTAAGCTGGAAGATTTTGGTATCCCCTACCCGGCTTGCCCGCTTATTAAAACAAGCCGCAACCTGGTCGAAGCTGATCCGAAAGCCATTGAAAGCTTTCTAAAAGAGGCCAAGCGTGGATACGAATATGCCGTAGATTATCCGGAAGAAGCCGTAAATATTTTACGGAGAAACTCAGAAAATAACTTTACAGAAGATCCACGTATGCTGCTTCACTGCCAGAAGGAAATAAATAAGCATTTCTTAGATAGCCATAAACAATGGGGCAATCTGTCAGAAAAAGCTATCCAAGATTATAGCAACTGGCTTTACGACAAAAACATTATCAGCCGGCCATTATCAGCTGAACCTATGTGTTATCAACGAGCTGCCTTAAACGTTTAGCCTACAAATTATATTAATTATACAATCTGTGAGGACGTAAAATTTAGCTAGCACCTTTACAAGCAATAGTGCTGTGAAAGAACCGGAAAATTTTGCAATTTTGAATTGTATTAATTCATAGCCAGGTTCAGTGTTCTTCCTTCCAACATATTTTCGGTCTGTATTTCTTATCAGCTTGTTATGCTATGGGTTACCCATAAATTGCTCGGCCCAGGAAGTATGGACAGGAGTTACACTACGGGTAAAACCTATAAAACGGGTTAATGTTGAAGCTGAGCAGCAATTCCGTTTTCAGAATAACTTTTCAACCCTTTATAGCCGATTTGTGGAATTGGGCGTAGGATACGACATTACCAGCCACCTAAATGTCCATGCTGCTTACCGCTACACCAACCGGACAACGGTGGAACGGGTAGACGACGACCGCCGGCGTATCTCAGCAGAAGCTTCCTATACAATTGGCAGCGACAACACGGCATTTGCCCTGGCTTACCGCATCCGTTACCAGTCTGCCCAGGAAACATCTGGTGAGGAAAACCAGGATAAATTTATCCGTAACCGGCTAGCCCTGAACTATAACCTGACTAAACGGGTAACGCCATACGCCTCCACAGAGCTCTTTTATAAATTAGCTCCAGCCAACGAAATACGGGGCTTCTGGTTTACCATGGGCCTCAAAAGTAAAATTGGCAAAGCAATAGGGCTCAATACATTTTACCGGATAGAGAAAGAGTTGAATGTAAAACGTCCGCAAACCAACTTGATCGTAGGCGTCATGCTAGCCTACCGGTTGAAGCTCTACAAAAAATCTTCTTCCGATGATGATATGCCTATTGGAGGATATTAAAAAACACATTCAAAGACATAGAATTTATTCACGTTCCCTGAATTTTTCAGTTAACACATACGCTTACTTCACCGGGCAAAACACAGAAATTCAATGATAATCAGCAGTCAAACGCATAAATTGAGCTTACTTTAAATAAATAAGGCTAGTTGAAATAAATTTCTCACAAGCTGTAACCTCATAAGCACACTTACACTCTAATGTTCTGTGCATGACAATGAAAAAGATCTGGCTTTGATTGATCGCATCCTGGCAGGAGATCAATTTGCTTACCGGGCTCTCATTAACCGGCATAAGGAGTATGCTTTTACGGTTGCCTACCGCATACTCGGCAGCAGGGAAGATGCCGAAGAAGTAGCCCAGGATGCATTCATGAGTGCATTTCGTGCCTTAGCCAGTTTCAACCGGGAAGCTAAATTTACTACTTGGTTTTACCGCATTGTATTTAACGCCGCTGCCGGGCACAAACGCAAGAGAAAGTTACTAGCCGAAGGCATAGAAGATTTCCAGCTGGCCCGCCTAGGCTTCACCGACTCTACTGACGAAGTGAAATTACAGGAACAACAAATGTACCTGCAAAAAGCCATAAACCAGCTACCCCCCGATGATGTTACCATGCTGACCTTGTTCTATCTGAAAGAGTTTTCTCTGGAAGAAATTGAAGGAATAACTGGCATTTCGGTAAACACGGCTAAAGTAAAAATTCACCGGGCTCGTAAAAGACTGGCTGACGAATTGAACAGATTATTGAAACATGAAGTAAACACCCTGTTATGAAACACTTAACAGACGAAGAACTTTTTCGCCTTTTAGATGGCGAATGTTCCGCAGAAGAAAAAAATACATTTGAAGCGCATATACATACGTGTGCAGCTTGCATGGCCTTATACAAAGATCTAAAGGCTATAGATTTGCAGCTGCAGCAACTACCCATCGAAAGCCCTTCTCTTGACTTTACAGAGAAGCTGATGGATAAGCTACAGGTGGCTCCGGTGCTGCAACGGAAATCACAGCGGAAAACCTATCTGCTGATGCTGGCTCCTTTCGGGGTGATCTTTGTGCTTTCTATGCTGCTGCTGGCCGGATATGCTGCCGGCTGGCTGACTTTTGGCTCCGGTACGGAAACCATACCCTTTCATTTTAAGCTGCCTTCTGTTAACTTGCAACCCTTGCTGGAAAATTCCTGGCTGGTTTATCTCTTCTTACTAGTGAATGCTGTATTGGCCTTACTCCTGTTGGATAAAGCTGTGGTGCAGCCTTTTTTCAGAAAAAGATTTAACCGGATTATGGAATAAGCGCATAAACCCGTTTTTGAAATACATGCCACTGGATAAAAACTTTTTTTCAGATGTATACGAGGTGGTACGGCTGGTACCCAAAGGCCGTGTAACTACCTATGGAGCCATCGCTGAATATTTAGGCACTAAAAGTTCTGCCCGAATGGTAGGCTGGGCCATGAATAGTGCCCATAGTACCTCGGATGTACCGGCCCACCGGGTGGTAAACCGGCAAGGATTACTCACTGGCAAACACCACTTTGCTACTCCCCAGGCCATGCAGCAATTACTGGAAGCAGAAGGCATTGTTGTAGAAAATGACCAGATCCAGAATTTCGATAAACTTGCCTGGTACCCGGCTAAAGAGTTGCTCTAATACCTGTAGATTAAAAGGTACCTCCTTCCATAAAAGGCAATTATTTTTTGATAGTTATCCCAACTCTGAGATAATATAAACTAATGTTGTCTAGGAATTAATCTTATTGTATATGGTTACCTTGTTCAGGGAACAATCATCAAAGCTGCTTATAAGTTTTAGATGATTTGTATATACCTGACTTCGTAATGAAATTCTTCGTTCCACTACTAGTTGTTTTTCTGCTTAGCACCACCATTTTATTTGCCCAAGTAACTACTTCTACAAGCGATTCCAGTTCAGTAAAAAAAGGTAGACTGATACCCATTATTGCTACAGAAAGTGCGCTGTATCTGGGTAGTATGTCTTATCTGCAATTTATCTGGTACAAAGATAGTGAACGTGTTCCCTTCCAGTATTATAACGATAATGCAGGCTACCTGCAAATAGACAAATTCGGCCATATGTTTGGCTCGTATCTGGAAAGTTATACAGGCTACCACTTGTTGCGGGGTGCCGGAGTAAAGAAAAAACATGCCTTACTTTTTGGAGCTACTCTGGGAATTGTATTACAAACACCTATTGAAGTGTTTGATGGTATGTATGAAGGCTGGGGATTTTCCTGGGGAGATATGATTGCCAATACAGCCGGATCTGCCTTAGTCATTGGACAAGAACTATTATTTGATGAGCAGATAGCTAAAATGAAGTTTAGTTTTTGGCAGTCTCCGTATGCGAAGCAGGCCAATGGCTATTTGGGGAATACGTTCTTGCAAAGTTTATTTTACGATTACAATGGACATACTTACTGGCTGAGTGTACCCATGAATAAGTTTATGCTTAAAAATAAATTACCCGACTGGGCCAGTATTTCCCTCGGGTATAGTGCAAATGGCATGTTTGGGGAGTTTGAAAATAAAACCTATTACCGGGGAGTAGACATTCCGCAAACAGCCCGCGAAAGGCAATTTATCCTCTCACTGGATATAGACTGGACGAAGATTAAAACGAATAGCCGATTACTAAATAAAGTGTTGAAAGGTATGTTTTTTATTAAGCTACCTTTTCCTGCCTTGGAAATCACCTCCGGGGGGAAATTAAAAGGACATTTGCTGTATTTTTAACAAGAACCCTGCTACTTACTCACCAGGTATGACCGCAGGCTCTGGTACCCTTTTCTTGGATAATAGCCATAAACCCAGGAAAGTCAAAAATCCATTCAGAATCAGGATTTCGAACCCAAACCGGTATCCGTTAAGCCAGGCTTCAGAATTTTTGTTAATGATGTAGCAAAGAATAGGTGAAATAACACATACCAACGGAACAAAGCGGTCTTTCACTGGTAACTTAGTCAGCATACCAAAGGCAAACAAGCCAAGCAGTGGGCCATAGGTATAGCCGGCAGCGGTAAATACAGCCGTTACTACACTTTCATCATTTAACGCCTCAAAAATCAAGATAATCAGGTAGAGCAAGACTGAAAAACCCACATGCACCCGGAATTTTAATTTCTTACGATCCTCTTCTGTACGCTTGTCAAAATTCAGAAAATCTATACAAAAAGCTGTAGTAAGTGCAGCCAGGGCAGAGTCGGCACTAGCATAGGAAGAAGCCGTAATCCCTAACAGGAAGAATACTGCCGCAAGTAAACCAAATGACTTTAAGGCCAACGTTGGGTACAGGTAATCTGTGCGTTCAGGTATGGCTATTCCGCGGGTTTCGGCAAATAAGTAAAGTAAGGCGCCTAATGTAAGAAATAACAAATTTACCACGACAAATACGGTACAGAAAGACAGCATATTTTTCTGGGCATCCTGGAGATTTTTACACGTAAGGTTTTTCTGCATCAAATCCTGATCCAGGCCAGTCATGGCTATGGCGATAAAAGCACCGGCTATAAATTGCTTCCAGAAATATTTACTGCTTTTGGGGTCCCAATGAAATATTTGTCCATATTCACTTTCGCTCACGGTTGTTATCATCTGGCTCAGCGAAAGGCCAAGTTCCTGTGAAATCAGGTATACACTAATGGCCACTGCTGAAATCAGAAAGAAGGTTTGAAAGGTATCGGTCCATACAATAGTTTTAATTCCTCCCTGAAATGTATAGATCCAGATGAGAAAAATGGTAATCAGTACATTCACAGAGAAGGGAACGCCCCATTGTTGAAATATTCCTATCTGCAATACAGCAGCCACCAGAAACAAGCGGAAAGCTGCTCCGATGGTGCGGGAAAGCAGAAAGAAAAAAGAACCTGTTTTATATGACCAGAAACCAAACCGCTGCTCCAGATAGGTATAAATAGAGATAAGATTCAACCGGTAGTACAAAGGCATCAAAACGGTAGCTATCACCAAGTAGCCCAATAGGTTGCCTAATACAAATTGAAAGTAAGCAAACTGTGTATTACCTACATTTCCTGGCACCGAAATAAATGTAACCCCAGACAGAGACGTACCAATCATCCCAAAGGCTACCAGATACCAGGGCGATTTTTTATCTGCTGTAAAAAAAGTCTGCGTATCAGCATTGCGGCTGGTGTAGTAGGCAATAACCATCAACACACCAAAATAGACTACCAATATACTTACTATAAGAAGGGGATTGATTACCGTTGAATTCATAAACAAAAGTAACAAATTATTACTATGATGCAGTAGGTGTGTAAAAGCTGCTAGTTGGCAGATGGGTTATATGTACCTGAGAAACTGTTTGCAGATTTTTATATTTACACCAAAATACCAATTTATTACATTTATCTGCAAGCATTTAGGTTTTCATGTAACATTAACGGCAAAGATTCAGTAAATTTTAGTAATTTTACAGGCTTCAAACCCAAAACGTTTATGCAAACAATTCAGGAAGAGGATGTAGAAATTCTGGAAGATGTTGTCACTACTGACCTGCATGACCTTGTTGTGTTTAATGATGAGGTCAACACCTTTGACCACGTAATTAATACCTTAATCAAAATTTGCAAACATACGCCAGAGCAGGCAGAACAATGCACATTTATTATCCACTTTAAAGGTAAATGTACAGTAAAAATAGGCTCCTTTGAGGAACTAGCCCCTATGCGCAATGCTATTTGCCAGAGAGGTATTTCAGCAGAAGTAATCTAGTTCATAGTGTGTTATGTACAAGCTACTAAAGGGTATCTATCTTTACTAAACATTTTATTCGGGCAGACTCTTTTTACTTATCAGGTATAACAATTATTCAGCCTTTCTAGCAGGATAAACTTGCTTTACATGGATTTATATGCTGTTTATTTTTGTTGTATATTTCAGAGCAGAATGCAGATTTTTGCTTTCTGAAGCCTGATGAATTAATTTAACTAAGTCCATATATCCAGAGTAAGTTTACCATTAGCCTTACTTCTGTACCCAATGGACTGTGGACTATCGACTATATACACCTATATGAATTTTCCTTCTAAGCTGATAGAGAATGCAGTGAGCGAAATGGCCAAACTGCCTGGTATTGGTAAAAAAACTGCTTTACGATTAGTATTGCATTTACTCAAAAAAGACGAAGAACATACGGTATCCCTGGCTGAAGCCATTACCAATATGCGGTTGCATATCCAGTATTGCCGGCATTGCCACAACATTGCCGATACTGATACCTGTGCCATCTGCGCCAGTCCTTCCCGAGACAAATCTATTATCTGTGTGGTAGAAGATACCCGGGATGTATTAGCTATAGAAAATACTGCACAATATAAAGGCTTGTATCATGTGCTGGGTGGCATTATTTCTCCCATTGAGGGAGTTGGCCCTTCTGACCTGAATATAGACTCTCTAGTAAAACGCATTCCAGAGTCGGAAGTAAAAGAAATTATTTTAGCCCTAAGTCCTACCATGGAAGGTGATACTACGGCTTTTTACCTGACTAAAAAATTCAAGCCTTACAACATCCGCATCAGTACTATTGCCCGGGGTATACCAGTTGGCGGAGAGCTGGAATACGCTGATGAAATTACGCTTGGCCGCAGCATTGTGCGCCGTACAGCGTATGAATTGTAGCTAGTTTTACATATTTCCTACCTTCAGATAAAAGAAAAGGCTTTTTAGAGGAATCCCTAAAGAAGACTTTTCTTTTTACTTTATTTATGCCTGAAAGCCCACAAAACTAATTATTCCCGCTATCCAACTATTTTATCAAAATAACTTGGCATGTTCCTGGGCAAATCCGTACTTTTGGAAGTTTAACTACCAAATCCATGTCCCTAACAAAAGACCTAACATTGTTGTCTGACAGAATTAACGCTTTGTCAGAGTCACAAACCCTGGCCATGTCCAAAAAATGCCGTGAGCTTGCCACCCAAGGACACCAGGTGATCAATCTCAGCATTGGCGAGCCTGACTTCCAAACTCCTCAGCATATAAAAGACGCCGCCAAGAAAGCTATTGACGAAGGATTTTCTTTTTATACGCCAGTTTCTGGTATTGCCGAACTTCGCCAGGCTATTGCTGAGAAGTTGCGTAAGGAGAATAACATAGATTGGAAAGCAGAAAACATTGTAGTGTCTACCGGAGCCAAGCAATCCCTGGCTAATGCATTAATGTGTCTAGTAAACCCTGGGGATGAAGTAATTATATTTTCTCCGTACTGGGTAAGTTATAGTGAAATGGTAAAGCTAGCTGAAGGCGAAACAGTATTGCTGGAAGGCCCCTTTGAAAATGATTTCAAAGTTACTGCCGATCAGTTGGAAAAGGCTATAACGCCCCGCACAAAGGTAATTATGTACTCTTCGCCTAGCAACCCTACCGGCTCTGTATTTACAGAAAAAGAACTACGGGAAATAGCGGAGGTAGTAGCCAAGCACGATAACATCTTTGTCATAGCAGATGAGATTTATGAATACATCAATTATGAGCCAGATTATTTCAGCATAGGTTCAATTCCTTCTATTAAAGACCGGGTTATCACTATCAATGGTGTGTCTAAAGGATTTGCCATGACCGGCTGGCGTATTGGGTATATGGCCGCTGCCAAATGGATTGCCGATGCTTGCGACAAACTACAAGGCCAGATAACTTCCGGTACGTGCTCCATTGCACAGAAGGCAGCTGTAGCTGCCATAAAAGGCGATATGGCTCCTACCCGTGAAATGGCCGAGGCGTATTTGCGCCGCAGAGATCTGGTTTTGAGTTTGCTGAAAGAAATACCAGGTGTAAAAACCTTCACTCCTAAAGGAGCCTTTTATGTATTTCCGGACGTAAGCGACTATTTTGGCAAAACCGATGGAAAAATCACCATTCAGACTGCTGATGATCTGTGTATGTATATCTTAAACAAAGTATATGTTTCTTTGGTAACTGGCGATGCATTTGGAGCCCCCAACTGTATACGTATTTCGTATGCCGCTTCAGACGAAAGCCTGAAAGAAGCACTGCGCCGCGTAAAAGAGGCACTAGCCCAACTTAACTAAGGTGCTGATATACTACCGGGCTAATGAGTATAGTTCCTGCTTACTCATTGGCCCGGTAGTATATTTTATAATAAGCCAGTTATATTCATGCAATTTCACTCTCTAGAAGATATATTTGAGGCTTTTAACCAGCTGAAGGTATTGATTATCGGCGATGTAATGGTAGACTCCTACCTTTGGGGAAAGGTAGACCGTATTTCGCCGGAAGCTCCGGTTCCAATTGTACATGTTCAGCAACGAGAAAAAAGACTGGGCGGTGCATCCAATGTTGCGGTGAACGTGCAAGCAATGGGTGCCATTCCCCTGCTCTGCTCGGTTATTGGTACAGATGCTGATGGACAAGATCTCTTGAATTTGCTTCAAAAAAACAATCTTTCTGCTGAGGGAATTATTCAAAGTAAAAACCGCACTACCACCACCAAACACCGGATTATTTCCGGTTCGCAACACCTGCTCAGAATAGACTCCGAAGTAGATCATCCCATTCACACAGAAGAGCGCAAGGAACTAATTAGTAGAATTAAACTCCTAGCCTTAGAATGCCAGGTTATTATTTTTGAAGATTATGACAAAGGGGTTATTAGCAAAGAGCTGATAGAAGAAATAGTACCCTTTGCCAACAAACACAACATCCCCACAGTAGTAGATCCTAAAAAGCGTAATTTTCTCAATTATAAAGGTGTTACGCTGTTTAAACCTAACTTAAAAGAGTTAAGAGAAGGGCTTAAAATAGATTTTGACAGTGCACACCCAGAAGAATTGCAACAAGCCGTGCGCTTACTGAAAGAAAAACTACAGTTAACGTCTGCCCTTGTTACTCTTTCAGAAAAAGGCGTGTACATAGATTTTGCTCAAGAAACACACTTGATTCCAGCACATGTCCGGCAAATTGCCGATGTATCCGGAGCAGGCGATACAGTGGTAAGCATAGCAGCTATTTGTCTGGCCTTGCAACTTTCTCCGCGCTTTATAGCCGGGCTAGCTAACCTGGGCGGAGGGTTGGTTTGCGAATATTTAGGAGCTGTACCTATTAACAAGCAAAGCCTGCTGGAAGAAGCACTAGGCAATAATTTATTTGCAAATTATGCAGCAACTAACTACTGAACGGCTCAACAACTTACTTTACAATAGCAAAGACCGGGTCTATTTCCTGCTCAGGCTAGTAACGTATATAAACTCTACGTTAGCTGCCTGCCTGCTTGTGTATGGATATGGTTTCAACCTGTCAACTGAGGAGACTACCCGCATTTTTAAATTAATAGACCTGGTATACCTAGTATATATAGTTATCTATTTAGTCAGGCTGCTTTATTCCTTCCAACGGCGGGCGTTTATTCAGAGAACAAGTACTGAAGCCGTTATTATGTTCCTGTTGGCAGTCAACGGCATCATTACAAATGTATTTGCTTTCAGTATCTTATATCAAACTTCTTCGTGGCTAGGCATAAAAAACTATACTGCTTTTCATGAAATTGTTTCCACTGTTTTTCTAGTAATACTTATTGGCCTGGAGGTTAGTAAAGCCAGTATTCGGCTACCATTAAACCGCCTGAAACCCTCTACATTGTTTATTGGCAGTTTTATTTTATTAATAGTTACTGGGGCAGGGTTGCTTATGCTGCCTGCTATGACCAATACACCTACCGGCATGCCTTTACTAGATGCCTTGTTTACTGCTACCAGTGCAGCCTGCGTTACCGGATTAATAGTAGTAGATACAGCTACCTACTTTACACACAAAGGCCAATTGATTATTCTTACCTTGATCCAGATTGGTGGGCTAGGTATGCTAACCTTTACTACTTTTTTTGCAACTCTACTCAAACAAGGCGTAGGTATTAAGCATCAATCGGCTATACAGGATTTTTTGAGCAGTGAATCTTTGTTCTCTTCCAGAGGCCTGCTTCAGCAAATTATCTTGGTTACTTTGTTAATAGAAGGTATGGGAGCCTTAGCTGTTTTTGTCACTTGGGGTCCGAATGTTACTTTTGAGAACCTGGGTGAAAAGATTTTTTACTCTATTTTTCATTCCATCTCTGCTTTTTGTAATGCCGGATTTAGTTTATATACCAATGGCTTATATGAAGCTCCTGTCCGCCAGTCGTATATATTACATATTGTAATTGCGGGTATCATCACTTTTGGCAGCTTAGGTTTTTCACCCATCATGGATGTTTTTTCTATCCGTGCCTTACGTGAAAGGCTGGCAATGCCTTGGAAAGACTGGCGGCTAAATACCAAATTAGCTATTTATACAGCTATTGCGCTGAATATTTTTGGCATGGTACTCTTTTACTTCTTGGAAAGTGATAATACACTTGCCGGTATGAACATTTTGGAATCGTTAATTACCTCTTTTTTTCAGTCTGTTACTCTACGTACAGCCGGATACAATACTGTTGACTTTACTAAATTGGAAAATCCTACCATGATCATGATGATGTTTCTGATGTTTATCGGAGCTTCGCCAGGATCTACAGGTGGAGGTATAAAAACAATCACCTTCCTACTAATCGCTGTATCGGTGCTTTCAACCATTAGGGGCAAAAAAGTGATTTCAATTGATAAGCGCACCATTCCTATGGAAACCTTATTTAAGGCTTATTCAGTAATTACATTTGCTGCAGCCTATATTTTTCTGGGAGTTTTTATTCTATCTATTACTGAACCAGAGCAAGAAAGTATAGATTTATTATTTGAGCAAATTTCTGCCTTTGCTACGGTTGGGCTTAGTACTGGAGTTACCCCACAGCTTTCTCCTATCGGGAAAATAGTTATTATTACTACTATGTTTATTGGCCGGGTAGGTACCATTACCTTAGCTTTGGCATTGAGCCGACCAGTTATTAGTAATGCATACCGCTACCCAGATGCCCACCTGATGGTAGGATAACAAGTTTACTTAGCCTATTCTACATGCAGCACTAATCCCTTTAAGTATTCACCTTCCGGATGGAAGATATTTACCGGATGATCTACTGGCTGAGTCAGCTGATGCAGAATCCGTACATTACGCCCGGCATCTGCGGCGGCTGAGAATACAATCTTTCTAAACAATTCTTTGTCTATGTTCTGAGAACAGGAAAAAGTAAAGAGTAGTCCGCCAGGCTGTATCTTTTTGAATGCCGTCATGTTCAGGTCTTTGTAGCCACGGGAAGCATTAGGTACTGCTTTCGCATTTTTTGCAAAGGCTGGCGGGTCCAGCACCATTACGTCATACGTTTCTGTAGTATGGCGCAAATAATCAAAACAGTCGGCTGCTATGGACTGGTGGGCAGCTGCGGGACCGAAATTTAATACTATATTTTCGTCGCAAATGCTGGTAGCATCTTTAGAAATATCTACGGAATGCACCAGGGTGGCTTTGCCTGCCAGGGCATAAACACTAAATCCACCAGTGTAACTGAACGCATTCAATACCTTTTTTCCGGCAGAATACTTTCTCAGCAGGTCGCGGTTGTCGCGTTGGTCTATAAAAAAACCTGTTTTCTGGCCCTTCTCAATGTCAATCGTAAATTGTAAGCCATTTTCTTGTATCACTACATGCAGGCCGGCATCCTCACCTGTCAGAAATCCATTAGGTATAGCTACCTCTTCCCGGAAACCAGGACTGTGTTTATTTTTCAGATAAATATGCTTAATTCCTACAGCTTGTAAGCCACTCATTAGGTGGGGTAAAATTTTTTCTGTACCTTTTATTAATAACTGAAGCACAGCTATATCCGTATATATATCGGCAATGATACCTGGCAGAAAATCGCCTTCGGCATGTAAAAGCCGGTAAGCAGTTGTATGCGGGCTGGCAACCAGTGACTTTCTCAGTTGGTAAGCTCTTTCAATCTTTTGATGCCAGTACGTAGAGGTACTAAAATCCATTGCTTGACTGGTAAATTCAAACATCCGGCACGTGATCTGGCTTTGAGGCGAAAAGTAGCCGTAACCTAACAACGTTTGCTGATTATCCCGCACGGCCACAATATCTCCGTTCTCTGCGGAAGGCATTGTTTTTATGGCGCCTGAAAATACCCAGGGGTGGCGATTAAGGATAGAGCGGTCGCGGCCAGATTTTAGGATCAGGTTTTTATACATAGCTTGCAAAGGTATTTAAAAAACTCAAACACCGGCAAGCTTCCTGCAGTTAGGTACAGTACCCGGAAATACAAGCTTGTGTTAGACCAGGATGAAAAATAAAATCAACTTCAATCAACAAAGGTAGCCAGGTAGTATACCTTGAACAATATTAAATTTGCTTTATTCATGTTTACTCTTTACACTGTCACCAGTAATTATTAAATTTGATGGTATGCGCCAGACTCATTACCCAGATATATGGCTACGGATTATAGCAATACCTCTTATAGCATTGTTTGTAAGAGACTTTGCTTTCTATAAACCCATTTCCGAATTAGTTGCCAGTAGCAATTTCTACCTGGAACTTAGCTGGAGTGTGTTAATGGTTCTGGTTTTATGGGAAACCAACCGGGCTATTATTCAACTGCTAGACAGGCGCTACTCTTGGGTTAAACAAGCGGGCTTACGGCTGCTAATGCAAGTAAGTCTGGTTACAGGTGTTTCGGTTATTCTCCTGCTGGCCATTACCTATGTGCATCACATACTTTCGTATGGTTACTCAGAAAATTTTCACCTAACGTCGCTACATACCTTAAATATCACCATTTTGGCAAGTTTTGTATTGCTGCTTAATCTAGTGTATACAGGAATGTACCTGGTAAAATACCATCGGGCGTTGGTACATAGCTTAAAAATGCAATTGGAAGAGACTATCCGGGTAACTGAAAGACTAAAGCTGGATAAGTTATATAACGAGCATAGCGAGCTTTCGGCTACCTATTACCAGAAGCACCTAATTGTCAATTTTGAAAATACCTCCGTCCCAGTTTTAGCAGAAGATGTAGCGTATATCTTTTTTATGGAAGGCAAAAGTCATGTTATTCTCTTTGACGGAACAGCTTTCCATTCCAGATCATCCCTGGAAAATCTGGAATTATTCTTGGATCCAGCTTTGTTTTTCCGAGTTAACCAGCAGATACTGGCAAACATCCAGGCAATTAAACAATGCCGGCAGGACATAAACGGGAAGCTCCGTGTTGAACTTTCTCCTGCCTTCCAGCACGATGTATTTGTAAACAAGCGGAAAGCCCACGAATTTAAAGAATGGCTCGGAAAAAAAATCTAGTATCCGAATCATTCAGTGCCTTACTAGGGTGTTTATACCTGCTTTCTGATTAGCTATACCCATAAAAAATTACCTCTTCGTACAGCTGGTATGTTACTCATATCCTCCCGGGTGTACAAAGTATAGCTGCGTAATTACTAAATTTATTTTTCCTGTTAACACCATTACCTAAAGCTTAGTTATATTTAAGGTTTTTAGAAAAAATTCTATCCATTTAGAATATACTATGTATGTATTTCCTGATAGTTATCCCTTGCCACAAGTAAAGGTATATGCCCAGTTTCTGCTGGGCCATTACTTGCCTCAACTGGCAGATGAAAATCTGAGATTGGCAAAAAGAGATAAACTACCTTTATTAAATTTATTCAGTCATTTACCTGAAGAAGAACTATATAAACTTACGCTTACAGGCCTGCAACAATTTCTGAAGGGAATAATTGAAGAAAAAGCCTTGCAGCAAGCCTATGAAGCTATACAACAATGGCAACAAAATGAATTGCCCGATGTAAGCAGAGAAAAGGTAAAAGGCACCGACCTAGTAATTTCCTATAGTATTCAGAAAAAATTACTCTATAGTTTCTTAACTCGCTACACACAAGATGCAGAGCTGATTATACGCATTACACTAGAACTAGAAGACTTTTATAGCCTAGTACAACAGGCTGCTTTCACTACATTCATAGATATTCAGCAGAACGAATTGCTAGTGGCTAACGAAGAATTGAAAGCCCACCAAGAAGAATTGCAGACGTTAAATGAAGATCTGAAAGAGAGTCAGGAACAATACGAAGCCGTTAACGAAGAACTGATTGAACAGATTTTCCTGCGCAGGGATATAGAAGATGCCCTCAGGCAAAGTGAAGCAAAATTTAGGTTGATGGCTGAAAATGCATCGGATGTTATTTCTACGCACTCGCCAGATGGCTGTTATGTATACATTTCTCCTTCGTGTGAATCAGTAATGGGCTACCATCCCAGAGAAATAATAGGCAAGCATCCGTCTGACTTTATACATCCGGAAGATGTGCCCTTCGTGGAACAGAGCTTTGCGTCATTAGGGCAAGAGGAAGGAGAGCCCGATCTGACCATCGTATACCGGTTGCTTACTAAACAAAAAACCTACAAGTGGGTGGAATCTGTCTGGCATGCAGTACGTGAAATAGGCAACAAGCATATTACAGAGTTTCAGGTGGCCTCGCGTGATATCACCAAACGGAAGGAGATAGAAGCAAGCCTGGAAAGAGAACGGGAATATTTTAAGGCTGTGTTGGAGAATATTTCGGATGGTATCGTCGCTTGTGATGAAAAAGGCATTCTTTCTTTTTTTAATAAAGCAACCAGATTATTTCACGGATTACCTGAACAACCTATTCCCGCCGACCAGTGGGCAACCTACTATAGTTTATATTATCCAGATGGCCTCATTCCTCTCAAACAAGAGGATATTCCCTTGTATAGAGCCCTATCAGGCGAAACTGTGTCTAATCTGGAGATGAAGATAGTGCCTGCCGAAGGTAAACCAAAAATCGTACTTTGCGATGGCACCAGAATTATTACAAGCAGCGGAAAAATATTAGGTGCGGTAGCCGTTATGCACGACATCACTGACCGCAAAGAAGCGCAGGCGAAGCTCATGAAAAGTAAAGCCATGCTGATAGAATCGCAGGCCATTGCTCATGTAGGCAGCTGGGAGTGGGATATTGAAGCAGACCGGGTAGTATGGTCAGCCGAATTGAAACGGATTTATGGGTATCCTCTGGATATAGAAGGCTTAACTTATAATGAATTTCTAGCGCATGTACACCCTGAAGACAGAGATTTTACCCATCAGATGATTAGCCGGACTTTTGAAACACACCAGCCATTTATGTTTCAACACCGGATTATTAGCAATAATGGAAACGTGCACTGGCTTCAGGCAAGAGGCAAGGCCATTGTTTCTGCGCAGGGAAAGTTGATAAAAATGACAGGTACCGGACAGGACATCACGGAATTAAAAAAAACAGAAGAAGCCCTGCACGACAAAAACTTAAAACTTAGCCAGGCGCTGGAAGAGCTAAAAGTAGCGGAGGAAACGCTGGTAAACATAAATAGCCAGCTGGAAGCAAATGTAAAAGAACGGACCCTGGAGTTGCAAGAAAGTGAAGAAGAACTTCGCCAGGCTTTGGAGCAATCCATAGAGCTTAACAAAAAGCTGGCAGAAAGTGAAATTTTCTTATCCAGTATCATAGATCAGAGCCCTGTTTCTACCTGGATAGCCGATGCACAAGGAACACAGATACGTGTAAATGAAGCGTGTATAAAGCTTTTTGATATTACAGATGCTACTTTAGGCATTGGCAAATATAATATTTTGAAAGATGAGGTGCTGCAGAGCCAGCCTTTTTTTGAAGAGATAGTGGCTGTTTTTACAGAAGGAAAAATTGCCAGGTTCAGCGGAAAATACAACATAAGCCAGGTTTCACATGTCAACATTCCCAATGGCAAATCTATCCACCTAGTAGTTACCATCTTTCCGATCAAAAACTCCAGAGGCGAAGTAACCCATGCCGTTATACAACAAGAAGATGTTACCCAGCAAATAGCCGCCCAGGAAGCCTTGCAGGTAAGTGAAGAACGTTACCGGTTTATGGCCGATTCCATTCCACATATTGTATGGACAGCTACGCCCGATGGATCAGTAGACTATTTCAACAAACAATGGACAGATTTTACCGGACTTCATTTTAATGCAGATAAACCCAATGAATGGGCAAATGTAATACATCCAGAAGATTTGCCGCTGGTAGCCAACTCATGGGCCAAAACCGTGCGCATGGGTACTGAATTCTTACTAAAATTCCGGATGCTGCGCAATACCGATGAGTACCGTTGGGTATTTATGAATGCTATTCCTTACAAGAATGAAAATAATGAAATTATAAAATGGTTCGGTACCACCACAGATATTCATGAGCAGCAACTAACCCTGGAAGCCTTAACCGAAGCCCGCCGGCAATTCCAGTTTCTAGCAGAGTTTATTCCACAGATTGTCTGGCGTACAGAGGCAAATGGCAATCACGATTATTTTAACCAGCGCTGGTACGACTATACTGGCTTAAGCTATGAAGAAAGTAAAAACAAAGGCTGGTCATTGGTACTACACCCCGACGATTACGGCCGCACTCAGGAAGTCTGGAATCATTCTTTAGCTTCTGGCAACAGTTATGAAATAGAATACCGTTTTAGAAAACACGATGGTACCTACCGCTGGTTTCTAGCCAGAGCTCTGCCAATCCGGGACACGGAAGGTACTGTTATTAAGTGGTTTGGTACCTGTACCGATATACACGACCAGATTGAGGCCGTAGCCAGGCTGGAAAGTTCGCAGCAAGAGTTATCGCTGAAAAACCAGGAACTCAACCGTATTAATAACGACCTAGACAATTTTATCTACACCGCTTCTCATGATTTAAAAGCACCTATTTCCAACCTGGAAGGCCTGATCAACTTACTGGAGATAAAAATGGATACCAAGCTACAAGCTCCTGTAAAAAAAATTATCGAGCTAATAGGTGTATCGGTGAGCAAACTCAAACGAACCATTGTAGATTTAACAGAGATTACCAAAGTACAGAAAGAACTGCATGCAGAAGCAGAGCCGGTAGACCTGGAAGTAGCATTGCGGGACGTAAAAATGGATATAGCCCAGCTGATTGCTGAATCGGATGCTTCGATTGATGCCAATTTTGAAGTATCCACTATCCGTTTTGCCCGTAAAAACATCCGGAGTATCTTATACAATCTATTAACTAATGCGATAAAATACCGTTCACCAGACAGAAGAGTACAAATTAATATCCGGACAATACTACAAGATTCTTATATTCTGCTTTCTTTTGCAGATAATGGCCTCGGTATTCAAGCCGACCAGATAGAGAAAATATTCCTGATGTTTAAGCGGGTACATACCCATGTAGAAGGCTCCGGCATAGGTTTATATATTGTAAAAAGAATTATTGAGAACAACGGCGGAAAAATAGAAGTAGAAAGTGAACCTGGAAAAGGCACTACATTTAACATGTATTTTAAACTCTTATGAGAAAACTGAATAAGATTTTGCTGGTTGACGACGACTCGACAAGCAATTTTTTAACACAAATGATTCTGGAAGACCTTCAGGTAACAGATGCTATTATTGTAAAGAAAAATGGACAGGAAGCCCTGGACTATATCAATGAAATATGTTTGCAAAAAAATGAGGACTGCCCGGAGCTGATTTTTTTAGATATTAATATGCCGATAATGGATGGGTTTGAACTGCTGGATGAACTTCAAAGGCTCAATAAATTGCATAACCTAGATAACCCCATTACCGTTGTCTTGCTTACTACCTCCAACAATCCCAAAGATATCGAGAAGGCTAAGACCTATGATATAACTTATTATATTGAAAAACCACTGACAGAAGATAGCATACGACATTTGCTCTCAAAAACTTATAATCTGTAACAAAGCCCGATTTCTACTGGCCTGCTTATGCTGCAAACGCTTTTTAAGTTATTTGTTAGTGTACGCAGGTTTGTTCCCAGGTTATCCTTCCAGCCATATTTTAAAAGGTCCGGCTTTGTCGCGGCTGACTACTACTTCATCCGTAGCTTTGGGAGTTAGTTCCAGTTTTAATTTGCCGTTAAAATAGGTATGTATCTCTTGTATTGCTGACAAATGAGCTAGAAATTGGCGGTTAAGGCGAAAAAAGCTCTCCGGATTCAATAGTTTTTCTAGTTGTTCCAGGGTATAATCTATCAGGTACTTTTTACCATCCCGTTTGACCAAAAGCACCAATTCGTTGCTTGTCTGGAAATAAGCTATTTGCTCTTCAAACACTGGAATAAGTTGCTCCCGGCTTTTTACCAGAAATCTGGTTTTAAACTTCTTCTGGCTCACAGGCAGTACATCCAGTAAAGACTCTAGCTTTAATGCATGGTCGGGTTTCCGTGGCTCATGCATGAGTTCTTTGTACTTGTGCAGGGCTTGTTCCAGTTCCTGTTGCTTAATAGGTTTTAGCAAATAGTCAATACTTTTTACTTTAAATGCTTTTATCGCATATTCATCGTAGGAAGTAGTAAAAATAATGGGGCTGCTAATGAGAGCTTTGTCAAATATCTCAAAACTTATTCCGTCAGATAGCTGAATATCAGAGAAAATCAGGTCGGGAGCCGGGTTGGCAGTCAGCCATTTCAGGGAAGCTTCTACACTGTCTAGCACGCCACATATTTCAATATCTTTATCTGCTTTGGCAATTAACTTTTGCAGCCTTTCTGCGGCCGGGTATTCGTCTTCAATAAGTAATGCTTTCATGGAAATTTTCAGAATCCAACTAAAAAATGGTAAGCAACCTCTGCATACATTTAAGATTTGATTAAATATTGCTTATCTATCAAGGCTTTGTTCATACCTGGCCCAATAGGGGTATTTTTACTGAGAAGATCTGATTCTTGTTAAGGATTTCTATCTTTTTTGGAGTCAGAAAATTGTAGCGGTTAATAATATTTTGTAACCCAACTTTTGTCGACTTTTCAAAGGTTGATTTTTCCTGAATGTTATTCTCAATACTCAGATATTCATTGTTTTCTGAGATAATCCGGATAGTAAGCGGCTTGTCTTTAGAGATAATATTGTGTTTGATGGCATTTTCTACCAGCATCTGTAAGGTTAAAGGTGGTACCATATATTTATGGTATTCGGCTGAAATCTGGTTATCAATCTGCACGTTATCGCGGAAGCGGGCTTTAATCAGGTAACTATACGACTCCACAAATTTCATCTCTTCTTCCAGGGTTACAGTGTTTTTGTCTTTGCTCAGCAGCACATAGCGGTACACATCTGATAATTGTTCCAGGTATTTCTGGGCAGGTTCGTTAGTATCGTCTATCAGGGCAGCCAGCGTATTGAGGCTATTAAATAAAAAATGCGGGTCTATCTGGCTTTTGAGTACTTCTAGCTGCGATTGTATATTCTCTCTGGCCAATGCTTCCGACCGTTGAATATGCTTCTTCCACTGCTCAAAAAAATACACACTTTCATAGATGGAGGTCACCATTAAAGTCGGAATAATACTGGTAATAATGCCACCAATGATATTTGCTTGATTAAACTCGCAGTGCTTGATTGTTACACTTAACAAGAAAGTGAGAGTAATAGAGGCAACAATAGTATATAAAAGACTTAAAATCGTTTGTACGATAATCCGGTTCTTAGTCTGCTGATGCCCGGCATATATTCGCCGCATGATAATAAAAATAAACCGGTTTCCTTCCCACATAGCTGTTGTAAACACCAGGCAGGCAATAAAATGTTGAAGAGATACCCAGTTAAAGGCAAGCATTTCTTCATAATCCTGAATAAGTGGAATGATTAAACTTATTAGCGGTATACCAATAAGTCTAGCCCATTTATCGTGTACCATAGATATATACATTAGAGAAGGTAAGTTACTAATTTTCAAATCGTTTTAAAAGATACTTTGTATTAAGTCAAGGGCCATTTAGGTTAAAACAGCAGCCGGTACTGTGGTATAGGAAAAAAACCAATCTGGTATTCAGTAGCAATTTTGTTAGTCCGGGCGTTGTACCGCTGGGTAAACACATTTTTATTGTTAGTTACATTTTGCAAGTCCAGAGAAAATTCGTGTGTAGTTTTTTTGCGGTTCATCCGGAAAGAAAATTTCACATCGGTACGGAAGTAATTGCTGAGCTGTGTAGAAAAGGCTTCGTCTTGTCTATATACGGCCTCCCCGGCAAGTCTAGATCTTTCAAAATCTATGGGTGTTACATGGCGGCCACCGGCAGTGGTTAGCTTCCAGTCAATATTGAATACATTATTTTTATTACCTACCTTAAATTCTTTGCCTGCCAGCAAATTTACCACATATTGGCCATTGAACGTTGTATTACGTAATACTTGGTCACTTCCTTTGTATTTAGAATCAAACAGAGAAGAGGTGAAGAGGAAGTAATAACCACTGCTATAAAACTTCTCCAGGGTAAGCTCTATTCCGTAATTACGGCCAGTGCCCCGGTTAACTAAACTATCTTCCTCTGGCATAGAAAAATCGGCTCCGGCATTTAACATAGAAAAACTACTCGGGCGCTGCTCTACAGGTACTTTGGTAATATACTGGTAGTAGGTTTCTACTTTGAGGCGCAAATTATCGGAGAGCATACGGTCGTAGCTCAACACCAGATGCTGGCTGCGGGTAAAGTTCATATCGTTGTTGGTAAGTAAAACAGTTCCATCAGCTAGGTTGGTTTGATTGAAATAGGTAAGCAGGGGTTGCATCTGGCTATGGTAGCCATACCCAAAATTCAGCGATTGTTTGGGAGCAAACTGGTATTTAAGGCCAAATCTGGGCTCTACAGCCAAACTGTTGCTCAAGGAAAAATGCTGTACGTTTATTCCCCCATTCAATGTGAGCAAGTCAGTAAAGCGGTGCTGCCATTGTCCGTAAAGTTGTGTGAGCAAGCTGTTTCCCTGGCTATTGCGTACATCGCGAAATTCAGTAGGATTGACCAATGACCGCTCTGTAAGCTCAAAATCATACAAATCACTGATCAACCCTAGGGTAGCACTATTTCTGGCGTTAAACTTCCTGTTAAGTAGATAATTTAGAGAATATTTATTTTGTGTATACGCTGCCTCTACCCGGCGAATGGGGCTTCTGTCTTCCAGACTTAACGAATCTTCTTTATAACTCTGCCAGTTGGTGGAGGCAGCAATAGCAATTTTAGAATAAGTAGAAGAAGTATGATAATACGTATAGGAAGCACCCACTACCCCATTCCGGAAATCCGAGTAGGAATCCTCGCTTTCTTCCCCAAACAAGTTGGTAGAGGAAGTAGTATCTATATCGTCTCCCAGAAATTTAATCCGGCTAGTGCCTCCCAGCCCAAATACGGTAAATCTTCCTGCTTTGGAGGTGGGTATATCTATTTTAAAACTTAAATCCTGGTATTGCGGGGTAGCCGCACCGGTACCAAAATCAATACCTAATGCCTGAAACACCCCTAAGGTAGAGTAGCGGTAGTTTACCAGATAAGAGGCCTGGCTGTTTTCAGAAAATGGCCCTTCCACGCCCACCTCAAATCCATTGAAGCCAATCTGACCTAAATACTCCCTTTTATCTTTGTTGCCATTGCGCATCTGAAGGTCGAATACACCGGCAATGGCATTGCCATACTGGGCAGGAAAAGCAGCCGTCATAAAATCAGACCGGTCCAGCACATTGTTGTTGAGCATACTTACTGGACCACCAGTGGCGCCCAAAGCGCCATAATGGCTTGGGTTGGGAATGTTTATACCATCCAGCCGCCACAGCAAACCAGAGGGCGAATTACCCCGGATCACTATATCATTCCGGGCATCGTTTGCTCCGCTTACCCCGGCAAAGTTGGCTGCCATACGGGCCGGGTCATTCCGGCTACCGGCATACCTGGAAGTTTCTTCAATATCGAACGAGCGGGCACTCAAGGTAGCAAACTCATTATTGGTTTCTGTTTTGTCGCGTTTGGCCGTTACCACTACTTCTCCGGCAGTTACTACTTGTTCTTCCAGCTCTACAGAAATAACTACTTCTTTGCCAGAGGTTACCAGTATATTAGACAACACCCTTTCTTGATACCCTAAGTAGGATACTTTCAGAGCCTGCCGGCCTAGAGGAACATTACTAAGCTTGAAATTTCCATTGGCATCTGTTGACGATCCAAGTAAAGGAGCAGAACCGATAACAACAATATTTGCCCCGATTAACGGATATTTCGATTGCGCATCTGTAATTACACCTTTAATTGTTTGGGTGACTGATTGTGACATGGCCACACGGCAAAGCAGAGACAAGAGGAAGAAGAGAACGAGTTTGTTCATAGGTTTGTGGTGTTTACCAGTTAAATATCATACATGTGGTTCATGAATAATACATGAATAAGGGTGAACCGTATTAGCCTTCCCACAAACCGTATGAACAAAAGGCCAAACCGTAGTCTTGGCAGATAAGCAAACCAGTTAAGATAGGAACTAGTCAATACATAACTTATGAACTACACCTATTGAATTTGCTTTTCATCACAATTCGTTTGTCAATTCCCGGATAAATGTATTATTTCACAGCTGAATCAATTATTATTGGGCATGGACGTTAACCAGATAGCCACTAAAATTAATCAAGAGATTGCTGCTTTGCAGTACGGACAGCACCCATCCGAACTATATGAACCTATCCGGTACATGATGTCTTTAGGCGGAAAAAGGCTCCGTCCGGTACTTACGCTCCTGGCAGCTTCTTTATATACAGATGATTGGCATCGGTATGCCAAGCCTGCATTGGCTGTAGAAGTATTCCATAACTTCACACTTATGCACGACGATATTATGGATGCCGCCCCTCTGCGGCGGGGCAAACCCACCGTGCATACCCAATGGAACAACAATGTAGCTATTCTCTCTGGCGATGTAATGCTGGTAAATGCCTATGAGTTGCTGCTGGAACTTCCTGCCCAGCAATTGACCCAGGTTATCCGGCGGTTTAACCGGTGTGCTGCAGAAGTTTGCGAAGGCCAACAGCTAGATATGAACTTTGAAAAACAGCCAGATGTAACAGAAGAAGATTACCTGGAAATGATCCGGCTGAAAACAGCGGCTTTGCTAGGTTTTAGCCTGGAACTAGGCGGGCTGATGGTGGGGGCAGATCCTACAGATACCACTTTGCTTTACGAACTGGGTGAAAGTATAGGCATTGGCTTTCAGTTGAAAGACGACCTGCTGGATGTATTTGGTGAACAGGCTAAAGTAGGGAAGCAAGTAGGCGGCGATATTATGGCTAACAAAAAAACTTTCCTGCTGATTAAAGCTTTACAAGAAGCACAAGATCAGGATCTGGAAGAGCTAACTTACTGGCTAAATCAGCCTTCTTTCGTACCGGAAGAAAAAGTAAAAGCTGTAACAGCTATCTACGAACGACTGGATATCCGCCAGATTGCTGAAAATAAAATGAATGAGTATTTTGCCTTAGGAATGTTCTGCCTGGATAGACTTCATGCCAATACAGCTACAAAAGAGGCATTAAAACAGTTTATTGAGCAAATTATTGCCCGTGAAAACTAAGTAATCTGCTTTCTTATCTAGCAGCAACTACCGTAATTTTATAAAAAACAGCCGTAACTTTTAAGGGAAGCCTCTCTTTTATCTGCATAATCTTGCATATTTTATGCTACTTTTGCGTACCTGTAGTTAAGGCACAACCGCAGCTTCAATTTTATATATATTAATCTTCCCTTTGCTTCATGAGCATTACGCTTATTATTATAGCTATTACCGTTATTGCCAGCCTCTATGCCTGGAATAACCAGTCAGTTTTTCAGAAGTGGATACTTAATCCATATACGGTGCAACGGCGCAAGGAGTATCACCGGCTGCTTACCTCTGGGCTCATCCATAACGACTATATGCACTTATTTTTCAACATGTTTGCCTTGTACTTCTTTGGCGAGCTTATTGAGCAGACGTATATAATGGCTTTTGGGCAGCTAGGTGCTGTATTGTATGTCGGACTATATGTACTGGGCATTATTGCTTCTGATATTCCTACCTACCTGAAGCACAGAAACCATCCGCATTATAACTCACTGGGTGCTTCCGGTGGTGTTGCCTCAGTCGTATTCTCGTCTATACTGTTTTATCCTACCGAAAAAATCTGTTTATATTTTGTTTTATGCCTGCCCAGCTTCATTTTTGGTGCTATATATATGCTGTATTCGTATATGCAAGCCAAGCGTGGCGGCGATTACATTAACCACGATGCCCACCTGTTCGGTGCTATATTCGGCATTGTATTCAGTGTCATTACTATGCCATCTGTAGTTATGCATTTTTTCAACCAGGTAGCAGGCTGGCGCTTGATTGACTAAATTGCCAACTAGTTTAGCCTCCATGAAATACCTACTTACTATCCTTCTTTTTTCTATTGGTGTACCTGGAATTTTTGCACAAACCAATGACCAGGATGAAGCCAGTTTACTTTTACATGAGACCGATGGGATCAACATTGCCAGTTTAGACAGCACCTATCAGATAAATTTCCGCTTTCGGATGCAAAACCGCTTTGAGCTTGGTTCGGATGCCTCCGGAAATATTAATCGGAAGACTTTTCTAGTGAGGCGGATGCGTCTGCGGTCTTTTGGGTATCTGGGCAGAAAAAATTTAACCTACCAGTTTCAACTTGGTTTTGCCCGAGGCGATGCCGATATAGAAAACTCTGGCTTTTATAATGTGCTCCGCGATGCGGTAATTTTCTATAAACCTACCCGAAATCTCGAATTGGGCTTCGGATTAACTAAACTCCCCGGAAACCGCCAACGGGTTATTTCCTCCGGAGAACAGCAGTTTGCTGACAGGTCTCTGTCTAATGCTACCTTTAATATAGACCGCGATGCCGGTATGTTTGTGTACTACCGCAACAAATTCAAGAATGGCGTCAGATACAACCTGATGAGTGCCATATCTACAGGTAAAGGACGGAATTTTGATGTGAGTAATGCAGGCCTGGCCTATACTGGAAAAGTAGAATTATTGCCAATGGGTGATTTTACCTTACGAGGCGACTATTTTGAAGGAGACTGGGTACGAGAAAAAACACCCAAACTTTCCATAGCCGCCGCTTATTCTTTTAATGAAGATGCCATCCGGGCTGGCGGACAGATTGGGGAAACACTCTATGGTACTTCGGACATCAATACATTTATGAGTGATATTCTTTTTAAATATAGTGGCTTTGCTTTGTATGCTGAATATATCCGGCGGGATGCCAGCAATCCACTTACGTATAATGCCAATAATGATTTACGGTATGTGTATGAAGGCACTGGCCTTAATTTACAAGCCAGTTACATGTTGCCTATTTATTTGGAGTTTGCTGGTAGATATACGGCTATTACCCCAGATAAAGAACTGGAAGTAGCTACCATGCCCACCAGACACTACACACTGGCAGCCACCAGATACATTCGCTGGCACCGTGTAAAAATCCAGGCTGATCTTACCTACCAGGATGTGCTTCTAAAAAATGATGTGTCAAATTCCAAGGATGGGTGGCTATTCCGCTTTCAGGTAGAAGTAGGAATATAATGAATAGTAGAAAATTCCTAACTACTTAATATTGAACAAGGAATACTGAATGATGAACAATTTTACGTTTCTACATTCAGTATTCCTTGTTCTGCTTTTGGAGATTTTATCCGTTACTTGCAAATTAATACTTAGGTATATCTGGGTCAATCTGATCGGAATAAGCAAGGATACCGCCTTTTAAATTGTACAAGTTTGTATAGCCAAACTTCTTTTCCAATTGCTGAATGGCTGTTCCACTGCGTGCTCCACTCCGGCAATGCACTACTACTTTTTTATCTTTGGAGATTTTATCAGCATTTTGCAAGACAGATCCCAAGGGAATAAGTTCGCCACCCAGATTGGCAAAATCATATTCATTAGGTTCGCGTACATCTATCAGTTGAAAATCTTCGCCGCGGTCCTGCATGTCTTTTAATTCCTGCACCGTAATTTCCTTCATATGGGTGATTTTTTGATGTGAGTTATGTGTTAACAAAAGTAATAATTATTTTTAAACCTCTTTATGCCGTTCAGCTACATCTATATAAATTAGCTCATATCAACTATTCGGCAAATAAATCTGTTATAACTGCAATTACGGTACTTTATACATTATGAAAATAAACATCAACAGAAAAAATGACCTGTTTCATATGCAGGCAGTAAACGATACAGGTAATACCATCGATATGGATGGCTCACCGGCTATTGGCGGTGAAAATAAAGGATTCCGGCCTATGCAGTTGCTCTTGGCCGCTATTGGCGGATGCAGCACCATTGATATCGTAAATATTTTGCGTAAGCAGCGAGAGCCTTTGGAAGATATAAAAATTACGGTAGATGGCGAACGTGAGCCCAATGTAGAACCTTCTCTGTTTCAGGATATTCATGTACATTTTGACTTGAAAGGCAATTTGTCGGAAGAAAAGGTAAAAAAAGCTGTTGATTTATCTATGCAGAAATATTGCTCAGTGGCCAAAACCCTGGAAAAAACAGCTAAAGTCACTTACGACTTCTCAATAGAAAGATCATAACGTAGAAGTTCTCAGTACTTATCCATACTGACAAAAGACGTTATACGTTCGAAAGAATATTGAACAGTAGAATAGGGAATTATATCTAATGAATGAACACTTTCACTAGTCGGAATTCCTTGTTCTTTGTTTGAAATTAGCTTCTACCCATCTCTTCTGTTTACGTACCTACCCAATAAAATTATTTACCCGTCCTATTTATGGTTATTACGGCAAAAGTTGAAAACAGCTTCAACCAAAATCTGGTAACTGTTCAAACCAACGATACGGCTCAAGCATTATCTATTCCCGGAAAAATAACTGGCTGGGGCTCAGCGGTGAATGGCGGAGAGTTGCTTTGTTTGGCCTTAGCTACCTGTTTTTGCAATGATATTTACCGGGAGGCTAAGAAAAAGAACATTCACGTTACCAAAGTAGTGGTGGAAGCATGTGCAGAATTTTCGGCCGAAGGGGAGGCAGGTTATCATATTCACTACAAAGCCCAAGTAGAAGGCGAAGCATCAGATGAAACATTAGCCCAGTTGATTAGAGACACAGATAAAGTAGCTGAAGTTCAGAACACCCTCCGGAAGGGTGTAACCGTGTCTTTGCTTGAGTGGAATTAAAGAATCACGCCCTACACGAAGCGCTGCTGGCTAATAATCTAGCTTAGCATTGGTAAATAGTACAAAGCCTCAGGCAAATTCCCTATTTTATCTTGCTTAAATACTAAACACTTAAATTCCTGCAAATTAGCCGGGACTAGCTTCATATATTCATAGTAAAATGCTCTACATTTGCACCTCAATAAATAGCTTTTCAGATCACTATGGCCGAACAAGAAGAACCGAAACATTTTGAGACACAAGCGGTCCGCACCCAGGCAGATAAAACATCGTACAGAGAACATTCCGTACCTTTGTATCTTACGTCCAGCTTTACCTTTGAAGATGCCGAGCAAGCCAGAGCTATGTTTGCCGATGAAATACCTGGCAATATTTACACCCGCTTCTCTAATCCGAATACCACAGAATTTATAGATAAACTTTGCTTGCTGGAAGGTGCGGAAGATGGCATTGCCACGGCCTCTGGTATGTCGGCTATGTTTACGAGTATGGCTGCCCTGGTTAAATCCGGCGACCACATTCTGGCTTCTCGGTCCTTATTTGGTTCTACCCACCAGATTCTGAATACTATATTTCCAAAATGGGGAATTACCCACTCCTACGCCGATATAGATAAACCTGAAACCTGGGAAAAACTGATTCAGCCTAATACAAAAATGATCTTTGTGGAAACTCCTTCCAATCCGGCTCTGGATATGATCGACCTAGCATGGCTCGGCAAACTGGCTGCTAAACATAGGCTGATACTGAATGTAGACAATTGTTTTGCAACGCCTTATTTGCAGCAGCCTATAAAATATGGTGCGCATATAGTTACCCACTCGGCTACCAAATTCATTGACGGACAAGGCCGTGCCATTGGAGGAGCCATTGTAGGAAATAAAGAATTAATAAAAGAGATTCGTTTCTTTGCCCGTCATACCGGTCCATCTATGTCGCCGTTCAATGCCTGGATATTATCGAAAAGCTTGGAAACCTTGGCGGTACGCATGGAAAGACATTGCGACAATGCCCATAAAATTGCTACCTATTTAGAAAAACATCCGGAAGTGGAAAAGGTCATTTATCCGTTCCTTCCCTCCTATCCGCAATATGAGCTTGCCAAAAAGCAAATGCGGCTGGGTGGCGCCATGGTAACGCTAATTGTAAAAGGTGGAATAGAAAGAGGCCGTCGCTTCCTGAACTCCTTAAAACTGCTTTCGTTAACAGCTAATTTGGGAGATACCCGCAGTATCGCTACCCATCCGGCTTCTACCACCCATAGCAAACTAACCGATGAAGACCGCGCAGCCGTAGGCATACTACCCGGGCTCATTCGCATCTCAGCCGGATTAGAGCATGTAGATGATATTATCGGCGATATTAAACAGGCACTGGAAACATCGAAACTCTAATAATAGGTTAGCGGCAATAAAAGATAAATAGTCACGTGCAAGGTATGGATGGTAGTAAATCCATACTTCTGGGTTCATGATCCTTTAAACTTCTTGCCTTTTACTTTACTTTTGAGTTTAGCCGTTTTTGTCGTACGTGGCTGGTTTTTCAATTTTTTCTCATGGAAGGCTCCTTGAAAATCAGGGTTTTCTCTCCTTTTTTGGGTATCTATTTCCATAGCCATTTCCTGTGCTTCTTCAAAAGGAGTAGGCAATACTTCTACACTGGCAGGTAATGGTTTTCTGGGAATCTTCATGCGGATGAGCTCTTCTATCTTCTGTACATGATATTCTTCAGCTTCATTCATAAACGTAATAGCCTCACCGCTATTGTTGGCTCGGCCAGTCCGGCCAATGCGGTGCACATAATCTTCATAAATAATAGGCACGTCGAAGTTAATTACATGGCTTACCAAGCTAATATCAATTCCACGGGCAGCTACATCGGTGGCTACTAAGATCCGCACGTTACCTTCCCTAAAAGCCTCCATCGAATTAATGCGGGTATTCTGGCCTTTATTGGCATGAATTACCTTCACCTGTTGCTCATCTAACTTTCTAGCTAAATAGCGAAACGTATTTTCAGCTGTTTTTTTGGTGCGGGTAAAAATAATCACCCTGTTAAACGATTCGTCTTCCAGTAACTTAGTAAGCAAGTTTATTTTGGTTTTCAGGTTCGGCACTTCATACAATACCTGGTTTACGGTTTCTACCGGGGTAGCCTGCGGAGAAACTTCTACTTTGGTAGGAAATTCCAGAAATTCATCTGACAAGCGTTCCACTTTCTCTGGAAAAGTAGCCGAAAAAAGTAGATTTTGGCGTTTGTTAGGGATTATTTCCAATAGCTTCCGGATTTGAGGCATAAAGCCCATATCCATCATTTTGTCGGCCTCATCCAGTACCAAAGTTTTCAATTCTTTTAGCACCAATTCTCCCTTCAGATAAATATCCATTAAGCGGCCTGGGGTGGCTACTAATAAATCTATCCCCTTCTTTATGGTTTCTATCTGTGTTTTTGGTCCAATTCCTCCATATACAGCCACATGACGCAGATCTGTATACTTCGCTAGCTGGCTAATGCTTTCATCTATTTGCATGGCTAATTCGCGTGTAGGCGCCAGGATTAACGCTCGGGGATGCGTACCTTGCGCATATTTTACTTTCATGAGTATAGGCAGCAGATAGGCGGCTGTTTTGCCAGTACCAGTCTGAGCTATACCTAATACATCATGCCCTCCTTGAATTACCGGGATTGCCATTTGCTGTATTTCTGTGGGAACTTCATAGCCAAGTTCTTCCACCGCTGAAAGGAGTTGCTTATTTAAATTAAAATCCTGAAAACTGGCCATAATCTATATGTGCTGATTAGATAATATGCGTATTTGCTGATGGATCACTTACTTACTTTTTCTAGTACGACTCATCTATGCAAAGCTGATAAAGTTTTTCTATTATACGTTGATTAAACAAATACATTTTACTTTACTTCCCGAATCTGCTATACTTGTATTCGAATAATGGAATTTATGATACAAAACCTTTACGGTTGGTGCAAACAGTTCTTAAATAACACTTTGTTTGTACTCGTAGTAGCTTGTTCATCCAACGAACAAACGACTGAAAGTAAAAGGGATACGCCAGCTATAGCAGCACAAGAGGCTAAACCTGATTCTACAGACACCATTGCTACCACCACTCATTTAGCAGACACCAGCAAGCCGCTAACTTCTACCTCATCGGTTTTACTTACACAGGCGCAACGGGATGCCTTACCAGATAGTGCTTTTGTAGATCTGCTCAGCCTGGACTCTACATTTGTATTGGATATGCGGTATGCCACTGATAGTAATTTTTTGAAAGCCAAAGTCTACGATTGTGACCAGTGCTTATTAAGAGCTGTAGTAGCCAAAGCCTTGGTAAATGTACAGCAATCGTTGAAAGAGAAAGGCTACCGGATAAAACTCTATGATTGCTACCGCCCACTGGATATACAAAAACGGATGTGGAAAATCATGCCCGACGACCGCTATGTAGGTAATCCTTATGGCAATGGCTCTATACACAATAAAGGTGCCGCAGTAGACCTCACCCTGGTAGATGCCCAAGGCCAGGAACTAGATATGGGTACAGGTTTTGATCATTTTGGAAGAGAAGCGCATCATGCGTTTAAAAATTTGCCCGCCCAGGTACTAGACAACCGGAAATTATTGAAAGAGAGTATGGAGAATGCCGGTTTTTTGCCTATCACCAGTGAATGGTGGCATTATTTCTATAAAAACAATGGCTATTCAGTAGCTAACTTTAAACCTTCCTGCTGACGTTTTAACCACCTTCTCCGGATAGATTTTACTTCTATCAAATTGAGTTTTTATACTGCCATTGGCTTCCTGGCCGCACTCCCGGAATGTATTCCAACCGTTTCTGCCATTGCTCCACTCCCAGCAATGGGCTTCGGCATCTTTAATAAAATAGGTATTGTAGTTGAACCGGTTATTGCCCTTTTTCCAGAAAATATCTGTTTCATAATCTGCCCAGGCACCACTCCGCTTATTGGTAGCAAAATAGGTTATGGTATTATGATGCACGTAATTGTTGGTGCCAAAAATGGGTACGCCATTTACATCCCGTTTTGATTGCCTGACTATGATGCCATCGCCACTTTTTTGGTCTACCACTACCTGGTTATTATAAATTTCCACATCGCTGGAGGTTGAAAGGAATATCTGCGCTCCATGTATTGTAGCATTGCGGGCTACAAAATTATTACGGATACTAGCACGGTAGCTGATCTCATGAAAAATACCGGAGGCCAGGTTGTCCGTACAGATGTTTCCTTCATACAAAGCATCTTTGTTTTTAATGTCTGTCCATAGGCCGGGGCCCCAGTTATGGTGTACATAATTATTGCGGACAACTAAACTATCTGTAAAGGCAAACTTAGTTCCGCCGCCTTCATGCTCCCAGTTGTAGCCAATTTCTTTCAGAGTGTTATAGGCAATTTCATTGTTTTCAACTAAAATGTTCTTGCCATTTGCTGTCATTCCCATCTGTCCATTGTGGTGTATATAATTTCCCCGGATAATGGCATTATGTGACGCAGACAGCCCTTTGCCATGATTCAGCCTGATTTCGTTATTTTCAATAATCCATCCTTCGCCTGGATACTGGTCACCAACGGCTCCCATATGGCCCGGGATGGCATATTTTTCTATAACCAGCCCGCGGATAACTACACCTTTGGCATTTCCGCCAAACGCCCTGCGCGACACACTAATTTCTATTTTGTGCCTGGTAGGGTCATCTACCAGGTATACCTTATCCTGGTCATAATCGAAAAACCACTCGCCTGACTCTATTAAGTGCAAGGCCGTATCTTGCCGGAGAGGATAATCATTTTTGTAAATATCTTCCGGATACTGGCAGCCTGAATATCCCTTTACACATGCTGCGTATCGCTGCCCTTGTTGCGTTTGCCCATTATGTACCCAATAGCTGCCTTCCTTCTTCCAGTTGCTAAGCTGCCGGCTGCCATTGAGAATAGCTCCTTTTTCACCAATGAACTGATTTTTATCTTTGGGTTTTACATCTTGCATGCGGTATAGGCCCGGTTTTAAAATAAACAGGGTCCCTTTCGGATGGGCATCTACCGCTTTTTGAATTGCATCTCCAGGCTTCAGCACAACTTTTGTCTGCGAAAAAGTGGCAGGGCATACAAAAAGAAGCAAAGAAATAACCAGCAGGCAGTAAAATGGCATTTTTAAAAACTCCAAATAAGGTTCGAAGTTTTTATGAGCAATCTGCTTTTCTAACTGGTCCAAAATGCTGTTTACTCTATTCATTCTATTCATCTTTTCCGGCTGAGAAGGGATTATGGCAATTAACTTATAAAAGGTGCCGCTTTGTAGAGAATGCCAATAAAACTGTGCCGGGAACAACTGTTCTGCCTAATCGGATTTGAATTAATATTTTTTTTATTTTCTTGATTTTTTATACTCTCTCTAGAATCAATTGTTTGATCTTTTTGGCATCCCCTCTGGTAAATCCTTCAATAACAATTTCTGGCCTGGCTCTGGGAATAACCCGGATCGTAGCAAACAGAAGTCCATTATCGATCTCTACCCCGGATATATCCTGGTAGAACACAAAATTCTCGGTACCACCAATGACTTTATTTACTTTAAAAGTCACCCCTTTTTCATTAAAAACTACCTCATCCGGCGAAAGGGTATCTTTGAACCGGCTGGCTGTAAATACTTCGTTCATATATCTGTATATTTGCTGTTTGTTGGAATCAAAAATCTGCAAAAGCCGTTGGACTTACAAGTAAAGCCTCTTTATTCTATTCATTATTATACTAGTATACTATGTATTTTTAAGTATTAGCTCTTTTTACTTTTTTATCTGAGCATACCTACTCCCCTATAAGTGTTTAACGCTAGCGTTATAAAATTTCCGCATCCCAAACCTCTACATTTCAATTATATGCCTGTTATTTCAAAATCTACCTATAAAGCGCCTGCATACTTATTTAACGGACATCTGCAAACAATTATTCCGAGTGCTTTCCGCAAAGTCCCGGGAATACATTATATGCGGGAACGGATAGAGACAGCAGACGGCGATTTTCTGGATCTGGATTGGTCAAATGTAGGTGCTAATCAATTAGTAATTCTTTCGCATGGGCTGGAAGGAAGTGCTGACAGGCATTATATCAAAGGTATGGTTAAAGCATTTAACAAGAAGAACTGGGATGCTCTGGCCTGGAATTGCCGTAGTTGTAGTGGAGAAATGAACCGCATGGCCCGCTTCTACCACCATGGCGACATACACGACCTGGAAGCAGTGGTTGCTCATGCAATCAACAAAAATAGCTATACTTCCATTGTGCTGATTGGCTTTAGCATGGGTGGCTGTATGACCTTGCGCTTAGTAGGTGAACGGGGAAAAAACCTGCATCCGGCTATTAAAAAAGCGGTTGCCTTTTCTGTACCTTGTGACCTTACATCCAGTGTAGTCCACCTTTCCAAGCCGCAAAACTCGTTTTATAGCCGCCGCTTTTTAAAAAAGCTGGAAAAGAAAATACAAGCCAAAGCACAGCTTTTTCCAAATGAGGTATCCTATACAGATTTTAAAATGATAAAGGCCTTCAAAGATTTTGACAACCGCTACACAGCCCCTTTGCATGGCTTTGACGATGCAGAAGATTTTTATAAGCAAGCTAGTGTACGGCCTTACTTAGCTGGCATCCGCATACCTACGTTGCTAATCAATGCTTTGAATGATCCTTTCCTGACACCTGAATGTTTTCCCATACCGGAAGCCGAAGCCAATCCGTATTTGTTTCTAGAAATACCTCTAGAGGGCGGACATGTGGGTTTTAGTACAAGCGATGCCGAAGAATGCTGGTCGGAAAAGCGGGCTGTAGAATTCGTATGTACTCACCTAATACCAGATTAAATAAAGTAAATTCGCTTACACAGTAGCAGGAACAGTTGGAATGTTTACTTGCTCATTCTCCAGCTGTACCCTAATTAATTGAGGCATTTTCTCCATTTTTTCTAGCATTTCTTCACCAGAACTGTATTTGAGTATAGCACAACCTAAGGTTTGATGCGAACCATTGAACCGGTGAACCTTCTCTCCAGGCTTTGCAAAAACAGCTAGTTCTACAATATTGCTTTTGATTTCCTCGGCTAGATTCACATTATCGAAAAATCCCTCTTTTTCGGAATGCAACATAAAAGACGAGTAGCACTGTACACTAGCTTTTGCTTCTTCAACTAACTGAGAACAGTTGTGGGCTAAAGCAGCTTCTACCGTATATTTAACTAAATCTACACCTGAGGCATACTGTATCAATTCTGGAATTAGATTTCCTCCATTTCTGGGTCCTACTTCCATCAAGTACACATTCTCCTGCTCATCGAGGAATATATCCAGGTTCAATGCCCCGGTTTTTATGTGTAATAAGGTAAGCAAGCGTTGTATTTCCTGATGGATCTTCTGATGGATATGGCCGGGTAACATGAGTGGAAAACTTTCTCCGATAGGTGCAAACGGATTGCATGCTTGGTTAAAATGTTCCTGAGCTAAGCACATAAAGGCCAGCTTCCCTTCCACTACAAATCCATCTCCAGCAATTTGATACCCTTTCCGCTGAATAAACTGTTCGATCAGCACCTTTTTAGCTCTGGAAAATGACAAGGCATAATCGAATGCTACTGCCAGTTGTTGTTTATTGGTTATTTTAGAAATTCCTTTACTGCCAGATGAATCTACTGGCTTTACCATAAATTCCCCTTCTCGTTTTTTCAAATAATCTTTTGCATCGGTCAGTGATGTGAAACTAGCCGAATTAGGTGCCCCAAATCCATGTTGGTGTAAAAAATCTCTGTACCGATTTTTGTGGGTAAGCAGATGCACCGATTCATACGGATTTCCTGCTAATCCCAATTTATGTGCTACATAAGCCGCCGTTGGAGCAGCCGGATCGGAAGCATATGCCAAGATGCCATTTATTTTCAGGGAATGGGCTAGTTGCAGAACAGCTTCTTTATCGGTTGTGCTTATATTATGGTATTCATTTGCGTACTGATGTCCTGGGTTATCTGGCAGGTAGTCGCAGGTAATAACATAATAGCCTTGTTTTCTGGCATATAAGATAGGGGCTATCTGAAAATAACTGCCGCCTAGCATTAATATTCGTTTGGGCATACGGATCTCTCTTAAAAGTAAAAACATTTTTCTGTTAAACCAGCGGTTAACCTGAGTTAAGATTTGAAATTAATTATTCAGCAGTTTTCTGCGGATCTTCAGTGGATCGGACTGCAAATTTTCCCCCTGCCAAACAGCATAAAAGGTATACCACATAATTCGTATATCTAACCCTAGTGTCAGGTGCTGTATGTACCACCTATCCAAGATAATCCTTTCTGGCCAGGACAGTAAAGTATTGCCGCTAATCTGCGTTACACCCGTAAGCCCAGGCTTTACTAATAACCTTTCTGCCTGATCAGCTGTATAGTATTGTACTTGCAACGGAATATCTGGCCGTGGGCCCACAAAAGACATATGGCCTAATAGGATATTTATTAATTGAGGCAATTCATCTATCTTGTACCGTCGCAAATACTTGCCAACCCGCGAAACTCGGTAATTTTCTGTGCCTATTTCTTCATTTGGAAACAGACCAAATTGGTGCGTATACAAGGTACGCATCTTATACAGCGTAAAATGCCTGGCTAGGCGGCCAACCCTTTGCTGTTTAAAAAATGGATTACCGGGGGAGTCTATTCTAATCAGGCAAGCCATAACGAGGATGACAGGAATAGCGAATAAAAGCAGCGGAATACCTATACCAAGATCTATCACCCGTTTAACAATCAAGAGAACAGATACACGCCGGGCTGGTGCGCCTATTTCTGTTTTAAGTAGCTTGCTTTCCCAGATATATTCCATAGTCAGTTAAAAATGCTATGTAAGAAATAGGATATTAAGTTATAGGAGGAAATTAAACCTGCAGAATAGTGTTTACTCCCTTTACGAAATTTAGAGCCATGTTTTCAATGGTCAGGTGTTGAATAGAAGGCCAAATACTTTGTTTTATTGTATCTAACTTTTTTGTATCTGTGCAGACATCTATAATAGTTTGGGCATACGCTTGAGGGGTAACTTCCTGTGGTAGAATAACCGCGTTAGCAGCAGACAAATAAGCAAACTCCGGCATGTGTGTAGGTGAATGTCTGGTGATTACTGGCAGATCATAACACAAAGCTTGTAAAGGTCCTAACCCTGCATCTCCTGGAAATACAAACACCTCACTTATAGCATAGTACGGAGCTAAATTATCCAGATCTGTAATTGATTCTAGAGCAGTAATACTCTTTGATGCGTTTGTATAGGCACTTGCTCCACTGCCGATGAGCACCAGATGAAAATCTGTATGATATTTTTCAATGATCAAGAAGGCCTCTACTAAAAAAGTCAGCTTCTTGTTTTTCGTACAACGGCCCACAAATAGGAGCACTTTCTTTCCGGATAACCCATATTTTTCTTTTAATCTTTCCTTTTGGCCCTGTAGCTTTTCATAATAGTGTCTTTGCTTATGTATATCAATGGTATTGTTGAGTATAAAAATTTTTTGAGAACTTACTCCCTTTCTACCTAGATACTCTAGTATGTCTGGTGTATAGCCAAAAAATCCATCAGCTTTTCTGGCAAGGCCAGAGCGGAATTTTTCTATTATTTTTTTGTATCCGGTAGGCTTCACGATTGCCCGGTTGCGGCCATGCCCCCATACGGCAAACTTAGTACCGGCCAGTTGATGCAGTTGACATAGTGGATACGTGATATTGCTTAATGCACTACCGACTATTACCAAATCATAGCTGGCAGCTTTTTTCCAAAAGGTCTGGTAACTTACTATCTTTTCTGCATACTTAAAAGCAAAAGTATTGGTAGGCACAATAGGGAAAGTGAATAATTCTGGTTTTACCTCTTCTTGAAAGAACCGTTTCTTTTTAATTTCCGAAGGATCAAATACTACCTCAAACTGCCAGGACTGCGGCCTGGCTTTTTCCAGTGCATTGTAAAAATCTACCCGGTAATGGGGTATGGTGGATTGATGAGCAATGAGAACCTTCTTCATCTGAAGTCAATTACAGTATTTCTATCGTTTCCATACAACTTGTCTTTATTATGGAGGCAACTTTCTCTATCTCATCTTCACGCAGCTCCTGAAAATACGGCAGACATAAAATCCGCTGGCTAATATCTTCTGCCACCGGGCACTCTTCTCCCTTGCAATAGGCTAACTTATTCAGCGATGGAAAAAAGTAGCGGCTTGTTTGAATATGATGCGCAGCCAGCTTTTCTCTTACTAAAAGCAATGTTTGCTCATTGGTAAATACTACCGGAAAGTATGCATAGTTAGCTTGGATATGGGTAGAAGGTGAAGGAATATACACAGGTAGCTCTTTTAACAACTTCCGGTATAAAGCTGCCAATTGCTTGCGTTGCTCGATAAACTGATTCACTCTGGGTAGCAAACATAAGCCCATGGCTGCATGAAACTCCGAATTTTTGGCATTTATACCTGGCAGATAATGTCTCTCTGCACTATATCCAAAATTTCGCAGGAGTCTGCATTTATCAGCAATGGCGTCATCATTGGTAAAAATGGCTCCCCCTTCGATGGTGTGAAATAGCTTAGTTGCATGAAAGCTAGTAATAGATATGTCCCCATAAGTAAAAATAGATGTAGTGCCCATGGCTACTCCAAAGGCATGCGCCCCGTCATAAATCACTTTCAAGTTATACCGGCTAGCTAGTAGCTGGATCTGCTCTACCTGACAAGGATAGCCAAATATATGGGTTACCAAAATAGCAGATGTTTTACTGGTAATGGCTTTCTCTAATTGAGCAACATCTATACAAAAGGTTTGCGGTTCAATATCTACAAACACAGGCGTGCAGTGCTCCCATAGAATGGCAGTAGTAGTAGCTACAAAGGAGAAGGGAGTAGAAATAATTTCTCCGCTTAATTCTAAAGCTTTTATGCTTACTTGCAAGGCAAGTGTGCCACTAGCTACGAATATTGCGTGTTTTATACCTAGGTATTTTTGCAGCTGGTCTTCTAACGCAGCAGCCAGCGGCCCATGATTGGTTAGGCAGGAACTTTCCCAGATATGTTGCAAATACGTTGTATACTCCTCTTGAGGAGGCAAGAAAGGCTTTGTTACAGGAAGCATAGAAAAAAGAAAAAGCTTCAAACACCTTTACGTTTGCTGAAAACGTTACTGTTTATATCAGCACATCATGTACATGGGCAACTGGTAAACTTCGTATAAGTTAAAAATAAAAAGTATTTACCCATGAGTTGTTTATGAGTATTTTTTTGAGATACATTTATTTCTCTGTGATGAAGGGATTTACCAAAGTAGCTAAAAGCAAATAGTATCTTTAGTACTCATTCTACAATTGTAAGCTAAAATTTCTGTGGGATTTGATAACTAATCGTACTTTTACTACTTCTACGACGTAAGGCCTCATTAAATTTAGTAGTGATATACTATGGATAGTAAAAAAGAAATGGAAAAGGAACTGGAAAGCGAACTGGTTATCCGGTTTCAGGATTGCGACCCTTTTGGCCACTTGAATAATGCCAAGTACCTCGATTATTTTTTTAATGCCCGTGCCGATCAAACTTTATTATATTATGGCTGGAGTCCATTAAAACTGTCACAGGAGTTTAATGCCCATTGGGTAGTAACTAATCATCAGATATCCTATTTACGGCCAGCTATGTTTGGAGAGACCGTACTGGTTAAAACAGCACTCATCTACTTTGACCATAATTCTATTACTACCGAGTGCCAAATGTTGAATAAAGAGAAAACTCAACTAAAAGCCATGATCTGGACGACATTACGCAATGTATCTATGCAAACAGGCAAAAGTATAGACCACTCAGAAAAGCTCAATGAGTTACTGTCTAACATGATTATTCCGGATACCCATTATACGCCGCTCGGTTATTACGACCGCCTGCAAAAATTAAAAGATCATTACAAAAGTTTATCTGCCAAAGGCTAAGCATACAAAAACCCCTCACAGGTTTTGACACTTGTGAGGGGTGATAAATTTTCCGTCCTTACATTGTTTCTTCCGCGAGAAGTTTGTCTATAAACAAATTAAAATCTTCCACATACTCATCGTAATATTTACCAGTACCTGGGCCACTAAATCCTGTGTGTACCCGGCGGACTTTGCCCTGTTTGTCTATAAAAATAGTGCTTGGGAAAGCTAGCACCCTATCTAACATTGGTAAAGTTTTGGCAGCGGCTTGCTTGTCGTTTACTCCGGCCAAAGCTACTTCGTAGGTCACATCAAACCGGTCCTTCATTTTTTGTAGTTTGGGCGCAGATACTGCAAAATCTGGAATCCGTTCGTAAGCTAACGCAATAATCTCTATTCCTCGGTCTTTGTTTTTCTGATACCAGGGCGCCAGAAACTTTGTTTCGTCCATACAATTGGGGCACCAGGAACCCATTAGCTGTACTACGACCACTTTTCCTTTGTACTGCTCGTCATTCAGGGAAAGAGGTTTGCCATCCTCCACATTTGGAAAGGTAAAAGCCAATTGGTCGTACCCTTTTTTCAGAAAGGTAAGTGAATTGGCATCCGGTAAGGCAGCGGTAGAATCACGATTGGCCGTCCAGGTTTCGTAACCAGCCATACTTGACCAGAATCCGCCTGTTAACGTATTTTTATCTTTTCCAATACTGGCTTTAAATAAGTATACATGTGTGCCATCAAAACAGGAAAGGAATAAACTATCTTGCTGTACTGTACCAGCCAGATACCGGTAATCGCCGGTAGTTGTTAGAAAAGTGCCGGTTAACTCATTGCCCTTTTGCTCAAATACCCCAACAGCTGGATACGAATTATCTTTTGATTTGAAGGTAACAGCCCATTTACCCGTCAGGTCAGCAACTGGTGTTTGTTTGGCATCAGTAAACCTATAGGTAAGGCCATGCTGGGCAGAAAATGGCATGTTTACATTTCCTGTAGGACTATATCTGGTAAATCGGCCAATAAGCTTATCTTCATTTGCTTTTGCTACCAGCTCAGACTCAAACAATTCCATTGGAATCCGGATAGAATCGCCTTGTATCGTCGCTTCGTCCAATGCCAGTTTTTCCTGCCCATTAATGGCATAAGCTGCATAAGTACTGTCCGTTTTCTTTTCAATCTCCAGGCTAAAAGGAAGTTCACCGCCAGGAGATTGCAGTACAGCCCGCCAAATTCCTGTTTGTAAAGAAGGGGTTTGTTTAGTAGTGTTCTTCCCGGAGGAGTTAGAACAGGCTGTGTATATTATTAGCAAAATTCCGAATAAAATATAGCGCATAAACGATTATTGTTAACAGATTTTGATGCGGGTAATTCTTGCATTATAACAGGTATTTTCGTTATTTAGATTCCCTGGTAAGGAATCTCTACATCTCTTTTTGTGTTTGCAGATGTGTAAAGGTAAAACTTTAAAATAAAAATTCTACATAATCTCTAGTATATTTATAGAGATTGCATATATTTGATTTTTATTTTTATACTGGCAGTATCAACTAAGCGATAGCAATAAATGAGACCCAATTACTCTCAACAACCCATAAACGCATTAACCTTGGAATCTAAAATTCAAGTACTGGACGAAACTTCAGAAGTAAAAGAAAAAGTTACCCAGCCCTTTTATAGCCGGAAATGGTTTATTCTAGTTGCTGCTAGTTTAGTAGTTCTTATTGCATTAATTATATTTTTGCCTGCCGGAATTATAGCAGAAGCTCCTTCTTTGCTACAAGGTGTATTTACTGAACAGTTGTTATTTTTTATGCTGGTTGGCTTTGTAGCGCAGATGATAGATGGAGCCTTAGGCATGGCATATGGGGTAAGCTCTACTTCTTTTCTGCTGGGCTTAGGTGTACCCCCAGCTATGGCTAGTTCCAGTGTGCATGTGGCTGAAGTATTTACCTCAGGTGTATCAGGGCTATCTCATTTAAAGCTGGGTAATGTCAATAAAAAACTATTCCGTAGCCTTGTGATTCCAGGTATGGTAGGTGTAATCTTGGGTGCCTATATCCTAACTTCCATTGATGGAAAAATTATCAAACCTTTTATAGCTGCTTACTTGATGGTAATGGGAATAGTTATCATCCGGAAAGCTTTTAAAAAAGTAGATGCTCCCAAAGAGCCAAAAAGACTAGCTGTTCTGGCTGTTTTTGGGGGCTTTATGGATGCTGTTGGCGGCGGCGGCTGGGGGCCAATTGTTGCTTCTACGTTAATAAGCAAAGGACATAACCCCCGGTACACCATTGGGTCAGTAAATTTGGCTGAATTCTTTATTGCGCTAGCCGGAGCTGGCACGTTTATCTATCTTATCGGTGTAGACAACTGGCAGATTGTAGCAGGCCTGATAGTGGGCGGAACTTTTGCCGCTCCTTTTGCTGCATACCTGTGCAAAAAGTTTAAGCCAAAAACGCTGATGATTATGGTAGGCGTACTTATTATCTGCTTAAGCTTACGGACGATTTACCTCACTGTAGTTTAAATTAGGAACAACTTTTATCTTCCTGTTTTTTTATAAATTAGTAGATATCTTTAAAATTCAACAGAACAAACAACTATCTGTATAACCCTAAAATCTATAAATTATGTCACTCAGATTAGGCGATATTGCCCCAAATTTTACTGCAAAAACCACCGAAGGAGAAATTACCTTCCATGAATGGCTGGGAGATAAATGGGGAGTTTTATTCTCTCATCCCGCAGATTTTACACCCGTATGCACCACTGAGCTTGGTATGACAGCCAAACTGAAAGATGAATTTGACAAGCGGAATGTAAAGGTAATGGCGGTAAGTGTAGATCCGCTAGATTCGCATGTGGAGTGGGTAAAAGATATCAACGAAACACAAAATACGCTGGTAAACTTCCCGCTGATTGCAGATGAAAACCGTGTAGTAGCCAACCTATACGATATGATTCATCCCAATGCCTCAGAAAAAGCGACTGTCCGTTCGGTATTTGTGATTGGCCCTGATAAAAAAATAAAACTCACCTTAACGTATCCTGCATCTACTGGCCGTAATTTCAATGAAATTCTGCGGGTAATTGATTCGTTGCAGTTAACTGCTTACCACAGTGTGGCTACGCCAGCTAACTGGGAAGATGGAGGCGATTGTGTAATAGTGCCTGCTGTAAAAGATGAAGATATTCCGGCAAAATTTCCTAAAGGCCATACGGTAATAAAACCTTACCTGCGGATGACGCCTCAACCAAATAAATAAATCAAAGGTATATCCATAAAAAAGCCCTCCTGATGAAAATGTCTGGAGGGCTTTTTTATATTTTTTACAACTTCTGACTACCAAATTTTCACACGTTGTTCAGGTGCTAAGTATAACGAGTCGCTTGGTTGTACATTGAATGCGGTATAAAACTCCGGAATATTTCGTACTACCCCATTTACACGGAATTTAGCCGGAGAATGTGGATCGGTATTTATTTGATTGCGTAAAGCTTCATCACGGGATTTATTTAACCATGCTTGTGCCCATCCGATAAATACCCGTTGATTACCTGTGAAACCATCCAGTACCGGCGCAGGTTTTCCATTCAGGCTAGCATTGTATGCTTTTAGGGCAATACTTAACCCGCCCAGGTCACCAATATTTTCACCTAGAGTAAATTCTCCATTTACATTTAAATCGTCGAATACTTTAAAGCTACTGTACTGAGAAACCAACGCTGAGGTTCTAGTTTTAAATTCTTGTCCATCCTTTTCGGTCCACCAATTACGCAATACGCCATCCCCATCAAAGGTGCTGCCCTGGTCATCGAAGCCGTGACCGATTTCATGGCCAATAACGCCTCCAATACCACCATAGTTTACGGCATCTTCCGCATTCAAATCAAAAAACGGCGGTTGTAAAATAGCTGCTGGGAATACAATCTCATTGAGCGGCGGATTGTAATAGGCATTAACTGTTTGTGGAGTCATGCCCCACTCATCCCGGTCTACTGGCTTACCCAGCTTATTTATATTGCGGTTGTACTCAAATAAAGTAGACCGTTTCATATTTCCGTATAAGTCCCCTTTAGTTACCTTCAGGTCTGAATAATCGCGCCACTTGTCTGGATAGCCAATCTTAGGAGTAAATTTACTTAGTTTATCTAATGCTTGTTTTTTGGTATCTTCACTCATCCATTCTAATTCCTTAATACTGCTTTCATAGGCTTTCAGCAGGTTATCTACTAGGGTCAGCATCCGCTCTTTCGCTTGCGGGGGAAAGTGTTTTTTTACATATACTTTGCCTACCATTTCGCCTAAGTTATCGTTGACTACATCAACTGCCCGGCGCCATTGTGGCCGCTGCTCTTTCACACCATACAAGGTTTTGTTATAGAACTCAAAATTCTCCTGATCCAGGGCGGTTGTCAGATAAGAGGCAGAACCATGAATCAAACTCCACTCCAAATAGTTTTTCCAGGTATCAATTGGCGTATTCTTAATAATCGCATTTAATGATTTGGTATAATCCACCTGAGTAATGACAATGCTGTCTTTTTTCTCTACACCAGCTTCTTTTAACAGAGGCTGCCAGGCAAAATCAGGCATCAGCTGAGTTAAGTCTTTTACCGCATATTTGTTATAAATAGCTACCATATCTCTGGTTTGCTCTTTTTTCATATGCTTGGAAGCTAGTTGGGTTTCCAAAGCCATTATTTTTTTTGCCTTTTCTTTGCCATTCTCTACGCCAGCCAGTTTAAGCATGTTCTCTATATGAGTCACATATTTACTGCGGATGTCTGTAGATTTAGCATCTTTCAGGAAGTAATATTCCCGGTCGGGTAGGCCCAAACCGCCTTGCCAAGTGTAGAGCATATACTGTTTTGGGTCTTTAAAATCCGTTTCTACAGCTATGTTGAAGGGCACCATGTTGCCCATTTTGTTAGCGTAGGCAAAATAGGAAGCCAAATCTGTATAGTTTGCTATGTCAGCAATTCTTTTTAATTCAGGTGTCAGTGGAGCTAACCCTATAGAATCACGCTTTTGCAAATTCATATACGCTTCATAGAAGTCACCTACTTTTTGTTCATCAGACCCTTCAGCAAATTTACCACTGGCTGATGCTTCAATAATTGCTTTTACATCGTCCTGTGCTTTATCGTTCAGCATATGAAAAGCACCAAAAGCAGCTTTATCTGCCGGTATTTCTGTATTTTTTACCCAGTTGCCATTTACATAGGCGGTAAAATTGTCTCCGGGTTTTACCAGCGTATCCATGTTTTGAATAGTGATCCCGGAAGTGAGAGGCTGGTCCGTTTTGTTTTCTAGTTGAGTTGTCTCTTGTACATTCTGGCTCGTACAGGATGCAATAAGCCATACAGATGCTGACAGTGCTAACATCTTCAGGCCTGAGGAAGAATTAATCATAAATGAGGGTTAGTTTGTATGAAGATAAGGTATAAAACCCAGTCTTCCACAGGAGTTTTGTGGGTAGCTTGCTGTAGGAAGACTGGGAAGAAAGATGCTGTATACAAGCAGAAATTATGCGGTTATCTGGGCTACCAAGCCTTCTAAAATAGTCCGGCCATCGGTATTACCCAGCGCCTCTTCAGCAGCCCGTTCTGGGTGAGGCATCATGCCAAACACATTTTTCTGTGCATTACTAATGCCAGCAATATTCTCCAGAGAGCCATTTGGGTTAGAGGCTTCATCGATTATGCCAGTTTCGCTGCTGTACTTAAATAGTATTTGGTCATTCTCATGCAATTCTTTTACTGTTTCCGGGTCTGCATAGTAGCGGCCTTCGGCATGAGCAATAGGTATTTTGTACGTCTTGTTCGGGTCAAGGCCTTTAGTAAGAAGCGTAGAAGTAGATTGTGGCTTCAGGTATACATTGCGGCAAATGAACTTCTGGCCATTATTGCGAAGCAGTGCACCAGGCAGCAAACCGGCTTCCGTTAATATCTGGAAACCATTGCAGATGCCAATTACATAGCCACCTTGGTTGGCATGTTCTACTACTTTTTCCATAATTGGCGAAAAACGGGCTATAGCCCCAGAGCGCAGATAATCGCCATACGAAAAGCCGCCAGGAAGCACAATGCATTCTGCCCCTTGCAGGTCGGTATCTTTATGCCAGAGCTTTACCACTTCTTGTCCCAGGGTATGTTGCAGGGTATAAATAATGTCTTCGTCGCAATTGGAACCGGGAAAAACAACGACACCAAATTTCATAAAGTAAGTTTAGAGTTTATGGAGAAAGGCCTAAAATTGAATTTATTTTAAGCTACATGATTCTGTAAAGATAGTTGTAAACAATGGAAAAGTGAAACCTCCTTTTAATTTATGCCTGATAATTTGTATGTTGCGAAATAGCATAATATTGAACCACTATGATAAAATCTATGACCGGCTTCGGAAGCGCCAAACTGGCGAATGAGAGACTAGAAGTTGTTGTTGAAATAAAGTCATTAAATTCTAAATCGTTGGATACCAGCTTCCGGCTGCCACGTAGTTTCTCTGATAAGGAACACGAAGTACGGCATATGTTGAGCCAGATCTTGGAGCGAGGAAAGGTAAATGTAAGTATTGAATTGCAAAGTATAGGTGAGAAAAAAAGCAGGTTAAATATTAACCGGACACTGGTAAAAGCCTATTTTGATGAATTAAATAATCTTGCCGGGGAGATTGGTGCTTCTCAACAAGACATTTTCCGCTTAGTTTTACAAATGCCGGATATTTACAACCAGGAAGATAATAGCGAACAAAACGAACAGGACTGGCAACTTATCAGGCAGGCGCTACAGGAAGCTATCCAGGCATGCAATGAATTTAGAATAACCGAAGGCAAAGAACTAGCGGGTAATCTTGCTTCCTATATTGAAAAAATCCGGTCGTTGCTGGGACAGGTAGATACGTATGATCCGCAACGGTTGGAAAATATCCGCAACCGGATTACCTCTCACATAACGGAAGTAGTAGCGGATGAACATTTTGACAGAAACCGCTTTGAGCAGGAAATGATCTACTACATTGAGAAACTAGATATCAGTGAAGAAAAAGTGCGGCTGCGGGTACATTTGGATTACTTTACAGAAGTACTCACGAAAGAAGATTCACCAGGTAAAAAACTTAACTTCATTTCACAGGAAATTGGCCGGGAAATTAACACTATTGGCTCTAAAGCCAACGATGCCCAGATTCAGCGGTATGTAATAGATATGAAAGAAGAACTGGAAAAGATAAAAGAACAGTCCTTAAATATTTTGTAGCCATTACTTATTGGTTAGCAACAAACTAAAGAAAGATAAACACTAAAAATTTTCAGAAAGAATGAATTTACTGTCTAAATCTGATGGGTTTTCGTTATACGAAACGTTAAGAGGAAACTAAGCTTATGCTACTTGGAACATCTCAACCGCTCCCATCCACCCCAGAACTAGCAGAAGTTTTAAAAAGGGAATTACCCAGTCATTATTTCTATGAGTTGCTTTTAGAGAGAGAAAGTATTTTGGTGAGTAAATCGGCTTCGGTTAAAGCATATATTTCCACCCACAAAAACAAAATACTGATTCAGGCATTTATAGCTAGTTCGCTATTTGCTTCTATGATAGGTTTCCTTTGTATGACAGAATTAGGGCTACTTCTTATTCCACTTTTTTATCACAAGGGAACGCAATCACTTGCACAAAGAGATGAATTTGAGAAGGAGCTAAGTCTTTTTCTGGAGTATAAATACAAGGCGTCCCAATTCAAGGATTGAGCAGTCAAAAAAGAAGTAGTTTTAATAGGATGAAGTTGAAACACCTTACCGCTATATCGAGCCTACAGTAAACGGCCTTACCTCACTGCAGGGGTACGACTTCACGGGCTTTCGATACGTTACAACTCCCCAATAAAATCGGTAAGCAACCCAAATAGCTCTTTAAACTTTGTCAGCGGCAGGGTTTCGGCCCGGTCGTATACATCGTGGTAGGCTTTAATGCCACCCAAGGTATAAATAAAGATGGCTTTTACGCCTTTGTCGGCAAAGAAATAATGATCTGAATTAGGCGCATTGGTGCGTTTATTCACTTTCGGCAGATAGCCTTTCTGCTCATTTATTCTGGTAAGTAAATTATATTCATCTGTGAGAGCGGCACCGTTAACTACTGTCATGCCTTCATCTCCGGTACCTACCAGATCCAGGTTGATCATAAATTTAATATCTTTCAGAGGAAATAAAGGATGTTGGACATAGTATCTGGAACCAATAAGTCCGGCTTCTTCTGCACCAAATCCGATGAATACTATGGAATACCCTGGCTGGTTTTGTGGCTGGGAATAATGCCTGGCCAGTTCCAGAAGCATCGTTGTGCCACTGGCATTATCATTTGCCCCAGGAAAGTAGGTATTTTTTCCCATTCTGCCCAGGTGGTCGTAATGGGCAGAAATGACAATGAATGAGTCTGGTGCTACTTTGCCAGGAATATAGCCAATTACATTCTGAGAAACATACTTATTGACAAGCTCCGCATCTACCCGGTATTTGACTTTGGCGCCTACAGGTGGCCTGTCTTTTTTTACCATCTCAAAAGCTGGATGGCTCATTTGCTTGCCTGAAAGGCTAGCAGTAAGCTTTTCTTTTTGCAGCTCTATCAATGCTTTTGCTTCATGCATTTTATTCAGGTATTCTATTGGCATCTCTACTAACTTTCCGTAATGGGCTGACTCATACACCATCACGTGTTTGCTGAAATTACTCTGAAGAAACTTTTGCTGGGCTGATTCCTGCGTAAAAATCAACGTATCTAAATGAACTACTTTGCCTTGTCCGGCTCCTTTCTGCGATATGGGATTTACTATATACTGCTCTCCGGGAATAAGAACCTTGTTGCCAACTTTTAATTTCAGCCGTTTAGGGAAGGTATTTATATCTAAGGGAAACTCTTGAAAATAAGAGGCACTAAATGGTTTAAGTCCCATTTGTTGAAATTGTTCCGCCAAATATTCGGCTGCTTTACGGTCGCCAGATTGTACATATCCCCTGCCATGCATTCGTGGAGAGGTAAGGGTAGCAATAGTAGCTTTTACCCGGTTCATATCTTGGGCAACACTCACAGAATTGGTTGCAAGCAAAAGAAAAACAAAAGCCAGAATTCTATTCATCTGGTAAAAATAAGAAAGCCCGCAGATATACGGGCTTTCTGGTGTAAAAATTCCACTTTTTAGTTATTGAAGTTTGAACATAATTGGTAAGGCCATACGTACTCTTACAGGTTTTCCACGTTGCTTGGCTGGAGTCCATTTAGGTGCTTTTTGAATTATGCGGATGGCTTCTTCGTCCAGGCCAAATCCCAAGCCTTTTATAACGTTCACCTCCATGATGCTGCCATCTTTATCAATTACAAACTGCACAAATACTTTGCCCTCTACCCCAGATTGCTGCGCTGCTTTAGGATATCTCAAATGCTTACTGATGTATTGATAAAACTGAGCTCTTCCTTCCGGCTCTTTTTCCAGAACGGATACATCTACCACCGCATCTTCTACTATCTCTTCGGGAATACCCTCTGGCAGAACGGAAACAGGTGCAGGAATAACATCTGGCACATCCGGAAGTTCGGGGAATAAATTGTCATCCGGCGCCAGGGCATCTTCTACAATAGTGGATAAATCTTCCGGAGGCTGAGGCAGTTTCTCCACCGGCTTTACAGCCGGTGGAATTATGGCTGGAATAGGCGGAATATCTACTAATTCAAAATCATCTGAAGGCTGATAATCAACCTTTTCCTTTTTGTCACCGGATAAACCCGGATACGTTTTCCACTCAAAGGCTAGTAGACATACAGACAGACTAATGACTAAGCCCACATTCAGAAACAAGGTATATTTCTTGCCTAATTCTAATTCTGGTTTCTTTTTATGTTCCATGTTAGTACCTTGTAAAATGGTGGTAGATAGAACAACTAACCCAGCTTAAAAACGACAGGAAGCGACATTTTTACCTTTACTGGCCGGCCTCTTTGCTTACCGGGTGTCCACTTAGGCATATTCTTGATTACCCGTACAGCTTCTTCGTCGCAGCCAGAGCCAATCCCTTTTAATACTGTAATATCTGTAGGCAAACCGTCTTTGTCAATTACGAACTGCACGAATACTTTGCCTTCTACGTTCATGCGTCTGGCCTGCTCTGGATATTTTAGGTTCTTTTGAAGGTATTTACCAAACCCTTCAAACCCACCTTCGGGCATTGGCGGATTCTCAACAATAATGAATGGCTCGTCACTCTCTTCAGGTTCAGCAGCAGGTGTTTCTGTCTCTGTAGAGGGTATAGGCGGAGCAACCACCATTTCTTGTGTGATCTCTGTTTCAAAAATTGCTAGTTCTTCCTCAATTTCTTCTTCTTTCACTTCAATAATTTCTGGCTGCACTTTTGGAAGAGGTGGAGGAGTTATATCTGTGATTGGGATATCTAAGTTAACTTCCGGCTCAATAGTTTTAACACTCACATCTACACTGGAAAGATTATCATAGGTTTTCCATTCGAAGGCTACCAAACTAATGGCCAGACTGACTATTAATCCGATATTTAGAAATAAATTGTACTTGTTGCCTAATTCTACTTTTGGGTTCTTTTTGGCTTCCATATCATGAACGTTTAAGAAAGTGGATAACTAGTGTAAACTTTATTGATAGGATGCAGATCCATTACTTATTCCATAAAGAGTTGAAGATTTTTTTATACTATTTTTAATTAAATAGAAAGAACAAAAAAAAGCCCGGTATAACCGGGCTTTAGAAAAACATATTCTTAATATATTAACCTAACTTAAATACAATAGGCAAAGACATACGTACCTTCACTGGCCGGCCTCTTTGCTTACCGGGTGTCCACTTAGGCATGTTCTTGATTACCCGTACAGCTTCTTCGTCACAGCCAGAGCCAATCCCTTTTAGTACTGTAATATCTGTAGGTGAACCGTCTTTGTCAATTACGAACTGCACGAATACTTTGCCTTCTACGTTCATACGTCTGGCTTGCTCTGGATATTTTAGGTTTTTCTGCAAATACTGCATGAAAGCACCCATACCGCCTACTGGCTCAGGCTGGTTTTCTACCACCTGGAAAATTTCTTCTACTTCTTCTTCCTGAACTGGAGCAGCCACTTCTTGTGGAGGAGCTGGTGGAGCTACTACTGTTTCAGGAGTAATCTCTGTATCCAGGTTTACTAATTCTTCTTCAATTTCTTCCTCATCAGGCACCTCTACAATCTCAGGTTGTTGAATAACTGGGGGAGGTGGCGGAGGCATTTCAGTAATAGGAATATCTATTAACTCTTCTGTTTGCACGGCAGCAGGTTCATAACTTACTGCAGAAAGGTCGTCATACGTTTTCCATTCAAAAGCAAGCAGAGTCAAACCCAATGCTACAATCAATCCTATATTCATAAACAGGCCGGATTGACGGGCAAGGTCTACTTTCGGGTTCTTCTTTAGTTCCATTATATGTATTCGGTTTAGTTAGGTACGGAAAAATGCTGTTTTTCAAAAATATGGTTTTTCTTTTAAAAATGCTAATTAGGAAAATTAAATTTATATACGAAATAAAATAATATACTTCCTAAGAAACATCCTATCGTATTAGCCAACATATCTACCAAATCAAAAGTTCTATCTGGAACCAAGGACTGTCCTGTTTCCAACAGCAGGCTGTAGCCTATACTGATAGCTAAAGCACTTTTGACTGCATTGAATTTAAGCCAGATATATGTATGCTGCTTAGTAAACCCAATTACCAGCAGAAATACTAGTACAGCAAACACAAAAAAGTGTGCAAACTTGTCAAATGTTAGCATGCTCCAGATATTAGTATCGGGCATATTATTTCCTGGCATCAATATCAGCATAAAGATGACACAGGCCCAAACTATACCAAACAAATTATATCTGAGAAACATGGTAGTTAATAATTACTGATTAGTGACCAATAAAGAATAATTTAATCATTCATCTTTATTCAATCTCCATGATTACTCTCCTATCATAGCTGCATACGTATTAGCACTTAATAAAGATTCAAGCTCCTGTGTATCAGCAATATTCATTTTAATCATCCATCCTTTTCCATAAGGATCGTTGTTTACTAGTTCCGGACTGGCATTCAGTAGTTCATTCACTTCTAAAATGGTTCCGGTAATGGGGAGAAACAAATCCGATACGGTTTTTACGGCTTCTACAGTACCAAACACATCACCTAGTTGTAATTCTTTTCCTTTGGTATCAATTTCTACATACACTATATCTCCTAATTCTTTTTGTGCAAAATCAGTAATGCCTACGTAAGCCGTAGTGCCTTCAACGCGTAACCATTCATGCTCTTTGGTGTACCGTAAGTCTTGAGGTAAGTTCATATAAGTTTAGGTTATAAGTATATTTTTCAATAAATAAATAGAGTTAATCAGAAGCGTATAATTATCCTCAATTCTAACCGAAATTTTAGTTTTTTGCAAAATAATTATCAGGCTCCGGCTATTTTATAGCTTTAAATACCAGGTGTTCCAGAAAATTCCCCATCTGTGTATAATCATTATCTTTTACCCGAACTTCCGTTAAAGAAGGCAGGTGCGCTGCAAAAAAAACTTGCTGATGGGCAGCTTCCAGCAAGGTGCTAATTAATGCATGAGCATATGGATAAACAGGATTAATGGCTAACACTAATAAAGCCACTTTATGACACAAAGCTTTGTAATTTTTAAATAATCCCTCCTTATTATCTGCATCTACGGATTTAGTCAGGTATGCTTTAGAAGATTCGCAAATAACAATGCGGTGCAAGGCAGCTTTGTTTACCGGCAAAAAATCAAGGTTATATTTAGTAGAGTCAGTAATGATTTGAATAATAATCTTTAGCTTATTTTCCGGATCGGTTACGTTGTTGGTGTGAAAATCAATTTGAAAATCGAGCCATGCCCAATACCAGGCGGTTAGGTATAGCAATAGCTTGTGTTTGTTTTCAAAGTACCGGTAAACCGACGCTTCAGTAGAGTTAATTTCGGAAGCCAGTTTTTTAAACGTAAACTGCTCAAATCCCAGTTCATCTATTAACCGCACGCCTTCAGAAATAATACTACGGCCTAATTCAGTTTGCTCAGGATCTCTGACAAACACTTTATCATTCATCGCTATTCGTAACGTAGCATGCATAAACATATATCTTATAAAAACTTTCTGTTTTCTAAAAAGTTAAGTATCAACAAGCACATAAAATATTACAAATATAGTAATACTTTTACTATTTATAAAGATAGTATTACTATCATTATAAATATTTTTACTACTTTTGTCATACATCTTAGGTACACTTTATCGATTTTTTATAAAACCCATGAAAGCTTCTGTCATTCAGGATATTATTTATAAGGTTGGTGAACTAACCGGACCTCCGGGAGAGTTAGCTGGCTTTAAGAAAAAAGTAAAGACTGACTACGAATATACCCGGGAAGAGATAAATAGCTTCATTTATGATTTAACAGACGAGGGCAGACATATACACATTGCTTTTACAAATAATTCGATTGCGGTAGCTAACCTGGCGTCTTTCTTGGATAGCATTACATTTCCGGTCATCCTGTTTACGGAAACCTATCCTGGATATATAGAACCAGTCCTTGTTTACCGGAATGATTCGGATGCTTTAGAGATAATCAGTTATCCATCCGGAACTGTAAAAGTTTATCCGAGTGCTAGTTTACTTTTATCAACTATTCACCTTTACCTGCTTCCGGAAGAACAAACCAGTAGCCAACAAACACAGATTATTACCTCTTTTCCCATTAAATATTATTCACAGACGCTGGGGCAGGAAAATCTGGAAGGAGAGAAAAAAACTCCTCCCAGTCCCTTACAACGGTTGCTCCGCCTATTGAGCACTGAAAAAAAAGATATATGGTATATTTATGTATATGCCATTGTAGTAGGGCTCATCAGTCTGATATTGCCTTTAGGTACGCAGGCTATTATCGGAATGATTTCCGGAGGTATGTTTTTTAGCTCTGTAGTGGTTTTAATCTCTATTATTATTGTAGGTGTATTAGTTTCTGGTGGTTTGCAAATTATGCAGGTTACTCTGGTAGAGGTGTTGCAGCAACGGATTTTTGCGAGGGCGGCTTTTGAATTTGCCTTCCGGGTGCCAAAAATTAAACCTGAGGCTTTTGCTGCTTACTATCCGCCTGAATTAATGAATCGTTTTTTTGATGTAGTAGTCATCCAGAAAGCATTGCCCAAAATTCTGGTAGATTTATCTGGTGCCGTTTTACAGATATTTTTCGGTATTATTTTGCTGGCTTTTTACCATCCAGCTTTTCTGGCATTCGGCATGCTGTTTCTAAGCTTCTTGTTTTTGATGTTCCGATTTACAGGTCCTAAAGGGTTAGAAACCAGTTTAAACGAATCTAAATACAAATACAAAATAGCTGCCTGGCTGGAAGAAATAGCTCGTACTTTCCCTAGCTTCCGTCTGGCAGGCGACAGTAATCTGCATATTGACCGGATGGATGATTATGTAAACAATTATCTATATTACCGCAAAAGCCATTTTAGCATACTCAGAAGCCAGTACATCTATATTATAATTTTCAAAACCTTAATTATAGGGGCATTACTTATTCTGGGTTCTATCCTGGTCGTTGATAACCAGATAACGCTGGGCCAGTTTGTTGCTTCCGAGGTAGTAGTAGTATTAGTTGTAGGGGCCGTAGAAAAGATTATTTTCAATATGGATAATGTATATGATCTGCTCAGCGCTACTGAAAAAGTAGGTACTGTCACCGATTTACCCTTAGAGAAAGACAAAGGTTCTAAAATTAAGTTTAATCAATATACTAAAGGGGTACACATCAAGCTTGAACATGTGCAGTATAAATATCCCGAGAGCCCGCGTTACGCCTTGCAGAACATTAATTTGGAAATTAAACCAGGTGAGCGTGTAGGCATAGCCGGAACCTTTGCTGCAGGCAGACATACATTAGCCAATCTGCTGGCTGGTTCTATCAACACTGCTTTTGAGGGTAGCATTACTATTAATACTATATCTATGCGTGATATACAGGCCAGTGCCTGGCGGGTAGCCGTAGATAGCAATTTATTTTCATATGATATTTTTGATGGGTCTATTCTGGAAAATATCTCTATGAACCGAGCCCGCATTAAGCAGGAAGATATATGGTGGGCAATTGAACATACAGGCTTAAGCTCCTATATTAATAAATTACCTGAAGGGATTGATACGAAAATAAGTGCACTGGGCACAAAATTAACCAGAAGCACCCGTCATAAATTGATACTGGCCAGATGCATAGCTTCCAGGCCTAAATTGCTGATTTTTAATGATGACATGCAGGATATGCAACGTGCCGAACGTTTACAATTGATCTCATTTCTTATACAAAAAGATAACCCCTGGACCTTGCTGACTATCACAAACGATACTTCTTTTCTGAGTCAATGCGACAACGTAGTATTAATGGATGAAAGCAGGATTGTGGAACAAGGCACATATGCAGAGTTAGCGGAGCATCCGGTACTAAAACAAGTCATTGTTACAAACTTAGCCTAAACTGGTTTTCAAAAATGAACTGAATATATCCAGCCAGGTTTATGGATATTTTACCTGTAATTGAAATTAAACATGCTACAGATATCTAATGAAAAAATAAAGGAGTACGAATTAGAGAAAAAACTCTATTCGTTGAAAACCCTCAATACCCCACGCTCGGGCAAGATTCTGGCCAGGTGGCTAATTGGTATCGGGCTTTTTGGATTTGTAGTACTATTCCTGCCATGGCAGCAGAATATACAAGGCAATGGAGCTGTAACTGCTTTAAATCCAAAAGACCGCCCGCAAACTATTCAGACAGCTATCCCGGGTAAAATAGAAAAGTGGCATATACAAGAAGGCCAGTATGTGACTAAAGGCGATACCATTCTTACTATTTCCGAGATCAAAGACGAGTATTTTGATCCTCAGCTATTAACCAGGTTGCAAGAGCAATTGCAGGCAAAGGAACAAAGCATACAGGCAACAAAAGAAAAAGTAAAAGCCCTGGACAATCAAATAGCTGCACTGCAACAAGGCTTAACCTATAGTTTACAAAAAGCACAGAACAAGTTGAAGCAAGCGCAGTACAAGTTAATTAGCGACAGCACCGAGTACCAGGCAGAGATTGTACAGAATGATATAGCCCTGCGGCGGTTTGCTGGGGCTGAAAGCTTATATAAAAATGGCCTGATTTCGCTCACCGACTTTGAAACCAGAAAGCTGAAACGACAGGAAGTATCTGCCAAATTAATTTCCTTAGAAAACAAAGTATTAGCTTCCCGAAATGAATTATTAAACGCTAGAGTAGAACTTAGTTCGATTTCAGCCGAATATGCTGATAAAATAGCTAAATCTCAATCAGATAAAAGCTCAGCCGTATCTTATCTGGCAGATGCAGAGGCTGAATACTCTAAGTTGCGGAACAAGTATGCCAGTGTAGAGGTACGTACCACCCAACGGTCTATTGTAGCGCCACAATCCGGGTATGTAGTAAGAGCTTTAAAAGCTGGGTTAGGAGAAACTATTAAAGAAAATGACCCCGTAGTAACTATTCAGCCGGATAAGCCCATGAAAGCCGTGGAGTTATATGTAAAAGCGATGGACGTGCCCCTGTTGGCAAAAGGCCGCACCGTACGGTTGGAGTTTGATGGATGGCCTGCCTTACAGTTTTCAGGCTGGCCAAGTGTAGCGGTAGGTACGTTTGGTGGTAAAATAGCCGTAATAGATTATGTAAACAGCCAAGCAGGAACTTACCGGATATTAGTTACGCCAGACCCAAATGATCAACCCTGGCCAGAACAGTTGCGGATGGGTTCAGGTGTATATGGCTGGGCAATGTTGAACGATGTGCCTATCTGGTATGAGTTATGGCGGCAGTTGAACGGTTTTCCACCGAATCTGGAGTCTGCTCCTACAGAGGGAGAACCAAAGAACAAATAATACAGGTAGTGTATAACCAGCTAAAATTTACCTATCAAAAATGAGTCAGCTGATTGGCAACCATCCCATACTTTCAGAGTTACATAAAAATGTGCGCTTACTTCTATTTTCTATATCATTGCTGGGTAGCTCTTTGGAAAGCCTTGCTCAGGAAACACGCATTGGAGCAACCAAAACCACACTAACTGAGCAGTTGCTGAAAGATAGAGATTCTTCCAAAGCTATGAATTTAGAGGAATTTTATGAACGTATACTCGCCTATCATCCGGTAGCCAAACAGGCTGCTTTACTTAGTGAAGAAGCAAAGCAAGAACTCCGGATGGCCAGAGGCAATTTCGACCCTAAAATTGAAGCCGTATGGGACAGAAAAGAATTTGGTAACACTGAATACTACAACACCTTGGACAATGTATTGAAACTGCCTGTCTGGATAGGCGAACTGAAAGGTGGCTATGAATACAACCGGGGAACTTACTTGAATCCGGAAAACAAGACTCCTAGCACTGGCCTGGGGTATGCTGGTATCTCGGTTCCTTTAGGGCAGGGCCTTATCATTGATGCCCGCCGGGCTACGTTACGCCAGGCACAGTATTTTCAGCAAATTGCAGAAGCCGACCGGGTAAAAGAAATAAATAAGTTATTGTTGAATGCAGCTAAAGAGTACTGGAACTGGTATGTGGCCTACAATGAATTCCGGTTGATGGAAGATGCCGTCAATCTGGCCCAGATACGGTTCAATGCTTCCAAAGAGCGGGTAATTAATGGCGACCTGGCCCCTATTGACTCCGTGGAAGCAAAAACCCTCTTACAGGAGCGGAGCATACAATATCAGCAGGCTATAATAAATCAACAAAATGCACAACTGCTTGTATCCAATTACTTATGGGGTGATGACAATACCCCGCTTGAATTGGAAGAAGATATAATTCCAGCAGGTTTCAACTGGCCATTGCAGGCTATTACCGAAGAAACACTGGCTAGTTTGATGGCTTATGCACAGACGCAGCATCCGGAACTTGTAAAACTAGATTTTAAGTTAAAGCAGCTAAATGTAGAAGAAAGGCTGCAGCGTGACCGCTTGAAGCCAGTATTAAACCTCAACTATAATTTTCTGACGGCTACCCCACTGGCAATGGACGATATGAATATGGCTTTGCTGAGAAATAATTACAAGTTTGGAGCCCAGTTCGCTTTTCCACTCTTCCTCAGAAAAGAACGGGCTAAAGTAGGGCTAACTCGGATAAAACAATCGCAAACGTCTTTTGAACGGCTACAGGTAAACCGGGAATTGATAAATGCCCTTCAGGCAAGCTATAATTCTTTAAAAAACCTAGAAAGCCTGATCTTACTTCAACAAGACATGATTACCAACTACGAGCAACTTCGCAATGGAGAGGTGCAAAAATTTGAAGCCGGTGAAAGCTCCATCTTCTTAATAAACTCCCGGGAAACGAAGTTAATTGATGCGCAGGTGAAATTAATTGACTTGCATGGTAAATATGAAAAAGAAAAAGCTACGCTTATCTGGGCAGCCGGCCGGTCAACATTGGATTGATAACAGTGGTGGTAAAGAACGATAAAGTGTTATTGGATAGTCATTTAAGTAAGTTGACCGGGCAACGTTCTACAGAAAATAGATAATATAGGTAATTCCAATATCCAATCCGCCAATAATAAATCTATTAGCCCAGTTTCTTCGGCGGCTATATACATCGGATGGCACATCGTTCCCATTAAACAACACTTCCGCCCTTTCCTCTTTTAAAGCAATACCATATCCGGCACTCAACAGTATAGCTTTGTTGGTTTTTAGCCATCGAAAACCAGTCTTCAAATGCACCGCATGATTGGAAGGAATGTAAAACTGTGTGGTAAACTCCTCATTAATCAGATTGCCGCTTTCATCATTCTCTCCTCCCATCCGGATGGTCATGCCGGAGCCCCAGGCATAATGGGCACTGAAAAATGGCTTGAACCTGGTACCATATTCTAACAAATAATACCGCAAACCCACTCCTGCTTTAAATCCACTCGGGCCAACACCTATACCTCCACCAACATCCCACCGACTGCCTATATTCCGCATTAATTCTGCACCAAACCAACCATAGGGCATGCCCCAGCCAGCTGAAATACCACCGCCCCATTTATTTTTTATTAGGCGTTCGCGCAGTAAGAGATATTTTTGCGAGGCTTGCTGTTCTGTATAGTTCCCTTCCCATATAGCGAGCCTAGACAAAAGCACTTCTGCAAATTGTGGATAATGTTGCTGCATAGCCTGTGCCCGAGAATCGCTGGATGTAAGTAGTACTTGACCGGCAGAAGCAATACGCATATTTGTATCAAACAATTCATAGTGAATCTGATGCCTGGCACGTATAACCGGATTGTAATAAGCTGGTGGGTTATTGCGGTAGATCAGATAATAGTTTAGGGATAATAAATAATCGGCTCCATATTTCTGCATAAGGCTTTTCATGGCCACATCCTGCACAGTATCCGCATCTAGGGCTACATACGGCTCTTTGTATTCATTTCGCCAATCTACATAGGTGCTTCTGGCATGAATACTTGCCATTTCAGCAGCATTTGCAGTTACAAAGCGGTACTTATCAGACGTGAAGTTGGTTAATACCTCTACCAGTGATTGACTATACAGCTCAGTTGCTTTGCTGCCGGAAGTATCATTTAGCTTGGCTAACTCATCAATATAATATACGTTCGAATAAAATTGCGTAGGCTGTAGCCCAATTACCAGTATGGTGGATTTACCTGGCTCAGCGGGTGCATTTACCTGGGCTACGGAACGGATAGTGAAACAAAGGTAGAGCAGGATGAAAATCCAGGGTACGTATTTCCAAACAGAAATTTTAGTTGGTTTTATACACAAGAAATACATTTCTATTAGCAATTCGAATAAATTAATTGGGTTTGAATATATTGTCCTCTAAATAGATGTGTTCTGTCATTTATAAATAAAAAATTCTTACATCTATTATAAAGAGGGTAAATACTTACTATTTTATCCTATTATTTCTAAAAAGAAGCACGTAATTTATCTTTTTTTGCAAATATTTATTTAATTTAGCTATTAGAAGAATATAATTTAATATAGTTTTTAGTAAAAACCCTCTTTTGGCTGCATATGTTTTCAACCTCCACCGGGATTTCTCTTTTTTTTCCCTTACCAATATCAACAAATTCTTACATAGGGTTCATCTAAGGGCATTATTAAAGATGCCGTTTTTGATTTACCTTTGTTTATTACAAATCAGCAGGGTTCTCCTTGTCTTGTTCAGCTAGTAAACTCTTTATTCATTAATATATTCTAAACAGGTTTTAAAGTTTAATTATCATGAAACGTGTTCGTTCAGGTTTAACAAAAGAAAATGTAACTGTAGGAGTAATCATAGTACTGGTTACTTTTATGATTGAATTCAGCAAATTCATTATTCATTCGTAGTCACTTATTTTCTGCTTATAAGCAGCTAGTGATTTGTACTCTTTCCCATTACGTTTATTAGCTTGGTAAGTTATTGCTGCCGGCAAGAATTAAAAAAGTCCCGACGATTATTCGTACGTCGGGACTTTTTATTGTACAATGTACAATTGGTAGGAAGCCTATTAATCTTTTTTAGAATTTTTCTTTTCTTTCTTTTCTGCCCGTTTTTCCTTTATTGACTTAGTAGGTTCTTTTTTCTTTTCTTTTCGGGAATCTTGTGACTTTGCCATATGGGTTCCAATTTATTATGTGCTACACAAATATATTAGATTTAGCTATGTCAAGTATACGGTATTTGCTAGTAATGTATAAAAAATTCAATAAAAATATTGATTTTTTGCTCACCTGATTACCTTTTATTCCTACTAGTTAACCAATATAGCAAGTTTTCAACTTTATAGGTCAGATATTCGTACATGGTTTAAACAAAAACAAAAACCACCATGTCACAAGATAATCAGTTATTATTAGAAGATTACACAGATCAAGAAAAAACAGCCTACCTCTGTGCAATAGCTAGTATTGCTACTGCCGATAGAACAGCTACTGAAGATGAGATAGAGCTTTTAGAAGCTTTTACGGATAGTGCTAATTTATCATCAACGGGAGAACAATCGGTGTTACAAGCAGCAAAAGATCCTTCCAATGCTCATTTAGCACAGCATCTGGATATTTTAAAAAATAGCCAGCTTCGCTTTTCACTGATCACAGATATCATAAATTTTGCCAAATCGGATGGACAATACACAGCTGAAGAGCAGGCTCGTATCCAAGAAATCTCTTCTTACCTGAATGTAAACCAGTCTCAGTATAACGCTTTGAATCAGTTCGTTGATACTGCTAACCAAGCACATACACAAGGACAAGATGTTACTTCTCAGAATTTCCTGCAATCTTCGGGTTTAGGTAATTCTTTTAACAGCCTTGGCATTTCTCCTACATTTATTAAAGGGGCTCTGGCTATTATGGCTCCTATTATTATTAGCCGGGTGATGAACAGACGCGGTTCCACAAGTGGAGGATTAGGTGGAGGAGTACGAATGGGTAACCCACGAAGCGGTGGTTTACTGGATGGTTTATTGGGTGGTGCCGTAGGCGGTATGTTTGGCGGAAGAACCAGTAATCCTGGATTAGGAGGATTAGGCTCTATTTTCTCTAGCCTTGGCGGTGGAAGAGGATATGGAAACTATGGCGGTATAGGTGGCGGCCTCAGTTCTATTCTAGGTGGCTTATTTGGTAGCCGCAGAGGCGGTGGAATGTTCCAATAAATAAATAATTAGTATAAAAAGAGAGTTTTCTACAGAGCTACGTTCCTGCGTATCCTAGCAGAAAGCTCTCTTTGTGTTTATATTCTTTATTTCTGTTTTAAGGCTACGGTATTTGCAGACTTCTTTAAAGGTTTAAATATTTGTAAAGGCATATTGTTTCTAGCAACTAATAATAACTCTCCCTCATTTGTTTTTAGCGGCTTTATCTCTCTCACTTCACCTTCCAGCAAAAATCCGCTTTCTACAGGTAATACTGAGCTAAAATTTCCTCGTCCATCTCCTTCCAACATCAGGCCATAACTGGCATCATAACGCCCCTGATACATGCTAGCACCATAGAAATTCCCTCCTAATAATATATCTGTGTTTCCATCTTTATCTGAATCTGTTACATGGAAGCTAAATATTTTGGAAACCTGGGCTTCAAAAGGCAGATACTTTACTGTGAAACCACCGTTTCCATTATTTTGCAGATAAACAGACTCAAACATTTGTACTTGTAATTGTTCTGCACCTTTTAACTCTTCAGTAGTAAACAATTCATCAATAGTTTTCCCGGCATACGCTGCGTAGCTGGTAAACTTTTTGTTAATTAGCGGCAATTGTTTTCCTAATTCATCCTTGGAAGCTACTGGATACCATTTATCACCGACATTATAGGTCAGAATGTGTTCTGTTTTTTCATTTTTATCTATATCCTTTATGTACATGCGTAATCTGGAATCTGGCCGCTTACGTAATTTAGTATTTGTACCTAAGTTACCTGCCATCATATCCATATCTCCGTCCCCATCAAAATCTGCTGTTGCCAGTGCACTCCATAAACCATGTGTCTTCTCAAGGCCTGCCCGACTGGTTACATCTTTGAACGTACCTTTCTTATTTTCGTAAATTTTTATTGGCATCCAGTCGCCCGCCACAATCAGGTCTGTATACCCATCCTGATTATAGTCTGTCCACTGGGCATCGGTAGTCATGCCAGCTTTGCGAAGTTCAGGTGCAAGTTTGTCTGTCTGGTCAGTAAAGTTTCCTTTGCCATCATTCACCAATAAGTAGGAGTTCGGAATTTGACCATATTGGTACGCCACTACCCGCCCTCCAACAAATAAATCCTGATCTCCATCTTTATCAAAATCAAAGGCCCGGACACAGCTTGTATTTTCGTACATATCTGGTAACTGCCCACTGGATCGTGTTAGGTTTCCTTTCCCATCGTTTATATATAACCTATCTAATTGCTGAGCCATTTTGCCATAAAATTCATTGCCAGCACTTACTACATACAAATCCTGGTCGCTATCTTTATCCGCATCGAAGAAAAGCGCGTCAACATCTTCGTATATAGAATCGGCTTGAAAAAGTGCCTCATTCAGGCAAATAAAACTCTTATCTTTTTGTACAAATAATTTTCCGGGTTTATGCTTGGCTCCTCCTACAAAGAAATCATCTAACCCGTCGCCATTTACATCGCCTACAGTTAATGACGGGCCTTCGGTAGACACTCTGAATGGAAGCAACCATTCACGGCTAAAATCATAATACACATTTTCTTCATGTTTGTAGGCTATCGGAAGAGACTCTGTTATATCCGTAAATAAAGGTTCTATTGGTTGTTTTACTGGCAACGAAGCAGGCAATGTAGCCGCAGATTGTTTTAGTGCCAGCGTAGTATTTACTGGAACATTTGTACGTATTTCCATTTTCTGGTTAGGCCATATCACATACAAAGTATCAATTTGGGTGGCTTTTCCTAAACCAAAAGTTACTACCGGGTCAACGGCAGACAAAAATCCTCTGGTCAGCATCTGATGCTGGTAATGCAATTTATTTCCGGCTTTTAGAAAAACCTTGGTGCCAATACCTTGCATATTCCCTTTTTCTCCTTCCAACTTAATACGGACATATGAATGGGCAAACAAGCTATCGGCATTGTTACGGTAGATACCTGCCGGGCTATTTGTATTATTTGTAATTAGATCTAGGTCTCCATCGTTGTCCAGGTCTGCATAGGCTGCGCCATTTGAGAGATTAGCTTCTTCAAATCCCCAAGCCAAAGATTTGTCAATAAACCGCAGGCTGTCTGTTCCTTTGTACAGGTAGTTGTGCACTTTGGCTTCTGGCATTAAGCTTAGTACTTTCTGATCTAGGTTTTTTGATAGGTGCAACTGGAGGGAAACAGAATCAGCAGAAATATATTTGGTGTAGTCCAGGTCGTTGGGGCGGCGTTGTACGCCATTGCTGATAAAAATATCTTTTATTCCATCATTGTCATAATCAGCCATTAAAGGTGCCCAGCTCCAGTCGGTCGCAGCTACGCCTGCCATTAATCCAATATCCGAAAATTTCTTTCCAAACTGACTTAGCTGCAATACATTCCGGCTAAACTGTGGCTGAAAACCGTAATTCAGTTTATATACATAAATATCCAAAGGGTCTTCTCCTACTGAAGACTTTTCCACTTTTTCATCTTCCGGATACATATCCAAGGTGAACACATCCAGGTAGCCATCGTGGTTGATATCGGCTACATCGTTGCCCATAGAATAGCGGCTGGCATGGGTAAACGTGTTTTTAAAGTTTTCTGTGAAGGTGCCATCCCCATTATTCACATAATAATAATCATCTTCATGAAAATCGTTGCCAATATATATATCGTCCCAGCCATCGTTATTTAAATCTCCAATCGAGATACCTAAGCCATAAGCCATAGCCGGGCCAAAAATTCCAGACTTTTCACTTACATCGGTAAACCTTTTGCCATTGTTTTGGTAGAGCCTATCGCCAGCGGAATTGTCGCGGAGGCCTCTGGCTGATACCTTGTTATACGAACGGGAGGTATGTACGGCATGGTTGAGCAAGTACATATCCAGGTCGCCATCTCTGTCGTAATCAAAAAAGGCGGCTTGCGTAGAGAAGCCAGTGAAATCTAGTCCATAATCGGCTGCTTTTTCTGAAAAGGTTTGGTCTCCATTGTTTATATAGAGTTCATTAGAACTTTCCAGGCCTTTGTAATTTCCTACGGTGCTTACATAAATATCCAGTAAACCATCACTATTTACATCAGCCATGGTAACTCCGGTAGACCAGTCAGCAAACCCTTCCACACCTGCTTTAGCTGTAATATCTTCAAATTGAAAATTGCCTTTGTTGAGATATAACTTATTTTTTCCGTTGTTGGACACAAAGAAGATATCTGGTAAACTGTCGTTATTAATATCGCCGGTAGCTACTCCACCGCCATTGTAGAAGTAGAGATAATCCAGAATATTCAGCTTATCAGAATCTTTTACTGTATTTATAAAATTGATACCTGTTCTGGTTGAGTCCAGACTGGTAAATAAGGAAGGCTCCTTTACGGTCTCAGTAGTTTTTTTGTCCTGGCAGGCATTCAATAACAGGGCAAATACCAGGCTGCTACTGAACCAGATGTTTTTTGTACGCGTAAACTTGAACTGAATCATTATTTTTAGCTAAAATGAGTAATTGTTGATTGTTGGCTCCACGGATCTCGCGGATTGCCCGAACCTGGCCTTTCACAAAAAAGCCTGAATCTTTGGATAATACTGCTTCAAACTTTCCCTGTCCAGTACCTTTCAGGATAAGACCGTAGTTTGCATCATAGCGGCCAATTTCTGGGAGTACCTCATAAAAATTGCCTGTGAGCAGCAAATCAGTCATGCCATCTTCATTGTAATCAATTGCTTGAATGCCATACACCGGAGAAAACTGTGCCTCCACAGGTAATGGCTGAAGATCGAATTTGGCATTGCCATTATTTAGTAAAATCGACGTATGGGGATTGTTTACTTTTTTTATGGTAGCCCCTTGCAGTTCTTCCGCTGTAAAAACTTCCTTTATTCCTTTGCCGGCATAATCACTGAACTTGACAAACTTCTTTTTTACCATGGGTAAACGTTTCTGCAGATCAGCTTTTAATACCATAGGATAGCTTTTTCCATCTTCGGCATAGCAGGTAATAATTTGTTCAACAGAACCATTGGCATCATAGTCATGTACATATAGCTCAGCCGGTTGCTCATTACTTGCTTTTAAGCGGCTATTAATACCCAGGTTGCCTAACACAAAATCTGTATCGCCATCTTGGTCTACATCTGTAGGATAAATGGTGTTCCACCAGCCGGAACTAGTAGCTAAAGCAGGATCTGTTATTTTATCTAGACGGTTGCCCCGTACATTTTTAAATATTGTTACTGGCATCCAATCTCCTACAAGCAGCAACTCTGGGAAATTATCTTTGTCAATATCTGCCCATACTGCGCTAGTGACCATACCTAATTCGCGAATATTGGGTATATATCTTTTAGACATATTCTTAAAGTTGCCGGTACCATCATTCACGAATAAGTATTGATACGGATTATACCCATACTGACCGGGAATGAGACGACTGCCTACAAATAAATCAATATCTCCATCTCCATCAAAGTCCGCAGGAGCTACACAAGAGCCACTCTCAGCAATAGCTGGAAAACGTAAATCTTTGGTAAAATTGCCCTTGCCATCGTTTAAGTACAAGCGGTCAATCAAGCGTTCATCATCTGGTGTAAACTCATTGCTACCGGTTACGACAAATAAATCCTGGTCTTTATCTCCATCGGCATCAAAAAATACAGCAGCTACATCTTCTGAAGAACTATCTGCTTCGAATACTGGCATAGAAATTTCCCGGAATGTGCCTTGAGGCGTTTGTGTATACAACACGCTTTTTTTGTCCTTAGCCCCACCAAAAAATACATCTTCCAGGCCATCCCCATTTATGTCGCTAGTGGCTAATGCTGGCCCCTGGGTAGAATACATTTGTTTTAGTAAGGCATCGCGGTTGTAATCTACAAAATCACTTTCCTGATGACGGTAGGTTAACGACACTTGGCTGGTTATGTCAGTCATGGGTTTTTCTGCCAGATTTACCGGAGGTGCTGGTTTAAATTGTTTGTCAGCAGTTTTATGCTCCAAAACCAGCTCTTGGTTGGCTTTTACCTGGGTAAGTACTTGTTTCTGATCATCCGGCCAAATTACTTCCAGTGAATCTATCTGCGATTGTTTGCCCAAACCGAATACCAACACATGATCTACCGACGACTGGAAGCCACGGTTGGGCATCTGTTGCAAGTATTGTGTACCCTTATTTGTATGCACATATACCTTTGTACCTATACCATTAATATTACCAGCAGATCCTTTTAACTTTACCCGGATATAATTAGTACTGTCTTTTTCTATAGACGTATTTCTGAAAACACTCAATGGACTGTTAACATTATTCACTATCAGGTCTAGATCTCCATCATTATCTAAGTCGCCATAGGCGCTTCCATTAGAGAAGCCAGGTTCACCTAATCCCCATTGCTGGGCTGTGTTGGTAAATTGCAGGTTACCACTATTGCGGAAAGCATAGTTAGGAATCGGCCTGGAGGGAATAATGCTAATAAATTCTTGGAAGTTGAACTGCTTTTTTTCCATCAACATTTCAATATTGCCTGCGTCTCCCAGAAAACTAATATAGTCTTGATCAGTTAAATCTCGATTGATGCCATTAGCTACAAAAATATCTTTAAGGCCATCGTTATCCATGTCAAAAATTAAGGCTCCCCAACTCCAATCAGTAGCATGTACGCCTGCCAGCTGGCCTATTTCACTAAAGGTCTCGTCGCCATTATTTAGGTGGAGCATGTTCCGCATGTACTGATAGTAATAGCCCTGCGAAAGTTTCAACTTCTGCAAATCATGGCCCTCATAGGTAGAGGTCATTTTAAGGTGATGGTCGTCGCCGGGAAGCATGTCGGTGACAAAAATATCCAGATTTCCATCGTTGTTAATATCGGCAATGTCTGCCCCCATAGAAGAAAGGCTAATGTGGCCGAAGCAATCTTCCAGCATCTCTTTGTAAGTGCCGTTTTTTTGGTTCACATACAAATAATCCCGTTCGTGAAAGTCATTAGATATATATATATCGGGCCAATTGTCGTTGTTTATATCACCAATGGTAATGCCTAGTCCAAAACCAATCAGGCTGCCATAAATACCGGCATAGCCACTCACATCCGTAAACCATTTTCCATTATCATTCCGGAACAATTTATCGCCACCGAGGTTATCACGCTGGTTACGCAAGTTCTGGTAACCTAACCTACCAATGGGGGTAAAGCTGTTGTTAAGTAAATATACATCCAGGTCGCCATCCCGGTCATAATCAAAAAAGGCTGCATGTGTCGAAAAACCTCTATCGTTTAAGCCAAAGTCAGCAGCTTTCTCTGTAAACGTAAGATTGCCATTATTGATAAATAACTCGTTTTCACGTCCATCGCCTTTAATATTTCCCGAATTGCAAACATATATATCAATAAATCCATCGCCATTTATATCTGCCAATGTCACACCGGTAGACCAGGCTTGCTTCCCTCCTACACCGGCCTTATCAGTAATATCCTCGAACCGGAAATTGCCTTTATTCAGGTACAAACGATTTTTTTCCAGATTAGACGTAACAAATACATCGGACAACCCATCGTTATTAATGTCGCCGATAGCTACTCCACCGCCATTGTAGAAATTACGGTAATTGAAAATATTAAATTCTTTATCATCGGTAATGCGGTTGACAAAATCAATACCGGTGACCGTAGTGGGTAATGTTTCGAATAATACGGCTTCTGCCGGCTTATTTTTAGTGCATGCCAGACTTAGGATTAGTATAACACAGAAAAGAAAAGAAGAATAAATTCGCATGGATAACAAGGTTTACTACAATCAGGCAACTTAAAAAGAGCTTGATTAGGATGGGGTCTGCCGGGTTCAGATAAAGCTTTCTACTAACTAGAAACAGGAAAATAAATGAAATAAAAAGAGAACAAGTTTACCTAAACTTGCTCTCTTTTAAAAGGTTCATTGCCAGAATTTTAGTATCCCGGATTCTGTTTTAAGTTTGGATTCAAATCCAGCTGTGTACGAGGAATTGGATATAACTCTCTTGTTTCAGCAGAAGCCGATTTAAATTGCCAAGGTTGAGTAAATTTATCAAACCGGATTAGGTCTTGCCTTCTATGATATTCCCAAGCAAGTTCACGGCCACGTTCGGCTAAAATTTCATCTAAGGTAATCGTAGTGAGCGCAGTATAATTAGCACCATAGGCACGCTCTCTTACTCGGTTGATGTCTGTAAGGGCAGGTCCTGTATTACCCAATCTAAACTGAGCTTCACCTCTCATTAATAGAGCATCAGCAAAACGATAGATTACAAAATCATTACTCTGGTCGTTGTTTTTGTTGTTTTTTTGAATCTCATATTTTTTAAACCGGGCACCGGCACGTCGGGCTTCCGGGCCAGCAGGCATTACCAATGCAGGAATTTCAGGTGTAAAGATTAATGGCTGTCCATCATCTACTAGTGGCTTGCCATCAGCAGAGAATTGCTGTCCCACAAGCCAGGTATTCTTTCTCTGGTCGGTATCTTCATAAGAGTTATAGAATTCGGCCATTGTAGCAAATCCATTCCACGGTGCAGAACCTAATCCATAAGTAGTTTGATTTAAGTAATGCAGCGTGCTCATATGAAAATTGAATCCTGCCCTTTTGGTAGCATCCATAGGTGTAGCCAGGATAATTTCAGGAGAATTCTGGTTTTGTACAGCGAAGGTAGAGAAGAAGTCTGTCGGTAACGTGAATTTGCCTGAGTTAATGATGGCATCCATTTGTTCAACTGTCTTTTGCCATTGTGGCGTACCAGTATAAACTTGCGCATTCAGGTATAATTTTCCTAGAATCATATGGGCGACAAATTTATTCATGCGGCCATAGTTTACTCCTCCTACTACATCAGATAGCTGAGGCAAAGATTCTAAAAGTTCCTTTTCTACCCAAGTATATACTTCAAGTCTTGTTCTTTGAGTAGGAGCACCTTCCTCTGCACTTTCAGAAATAATTACATTACCAAACTGGTCCAATGCAATATAATGGTAGAAAGCGCGAAGAGTTCTTAGTTCCGCAATTGTCTTCTCATCAGTAATAGTTGGCAGAAGCCTGTTGATCCTAGCAACGTTATTATAGACCCAGGTCCAAACACCATTAAATGTACCATCATCTAACGTTACATCCCAGGTATGCTGATGAAAACGTCTCCAGCGGCCACCATCTTCCCAATCACCCCCTCGAGTAGGTACAATCTGCTCATCGGTTACGGTGTTCAAATCATCCATATTACCAAAATAGTCCCCAAGTCCACTATACAAAGGCCCAATTAATGCATTCAATTGTCCCGGAGTATCTCCAAAACTTTCATCGGTAGTCTGATCATAAATTTCTTCTTCCAAATCTGTACACGCATGACCCATAAAGAGGCCAATTGTACAACCGGTAAGAATCAGTCCTTTTTTAATATATTTATTCATAATGATTGTTTTTAGCTTAATAATACAACTACTAAAATTATTAGAATGTTAGATTTACCCCTAGCTGGAACGAACGTGTTTTAGGATATACGCTAGCAGCATCAATACCAATATTATTTGGTCTTTGGTTGGTGCCATTATCCGCTAAATCGCCACGAACTTCTAGTTCAGGATCAATACCTTTGTATTTAGTAATGACAAACAGGTTATTTCCTCCCAGATAAACACGGGCAGCTTGTACAATTCTTCCTTCAGCCAATGGCAAGTTGTAACCTAATTGCCAGTTGTCCAGGCGTAGGAAAGCACCGCTTTCCAGCCAGAAATCAGATAACTGGTTCGTACTGAAATTGGCAGGTAAATCTTGTACATCTTTCAACATATTTGTTTCCAAAATACTTCCTGGGATAGACAGGTTAGATCGCAAGTTATTCAGAATCTTGTTACCGGCTACACCTCTGAACTGGAAGTTCAGGTCAAAATTTCCATATCGTACACTATTGATCCAAGCGCCAGTCAATCTTGGGAGGGCTACACCTGCATTATATCTAAGGGCCTTGGAGTTGTCGGTGGTAGGTTCACCACCATCAGCAGACTCAAATAACATTTCTCCTTTATCATTAAACCCGGCATGTCTTGGAAGATAAAACTCTCCCAATGAACGTCCTGGTCTTAATTCAGAAGCAAATACCTCAGAAAGGCCTCTTCCACCAAATGTGTTATACCGGATAATACCTACGTTAAAATCACCAGAGTTCAAAGACATAATAGTGTTCTCATTGTAAGCACCTACTACTCTGGTATTCCAGGTAAATTTCTCTTTATTTATTATATCTGCACCAAGAGATAACTCTATACCCCGGTTACGCATTGTACCAGCATTAGCCACAATAGAACTGAAAACATATCTACCACCTGAAGCTACAGTAAATGGATAGAGCATATCCCGGGTCATTTTGTTATACACATCTAGCGTACCTGTAACTCTATCAAACAATGTAAAGTCTAATCCTACGTTAGTTTGCTCGAGTACCTCCCATTTTAAATCAGGATTTTCGTTCTGTGTATATCCATACCCAGGAACAAAATCGCCAGCTACACCGGCTGTAGCATCATAATAATTGGTAGCTGGGCCTAATAAACGGAGTGTGTTATAAGGTCTGATTCCTTCAGAGTTACCTGTCTGGCCCCAGCCTGCCCGTAATTTTAAATGAGTTAATACAGTATTGTCCTGCAGGAAGGGCTCATTAGAAATAGTCCAGCCGGCTGCAAAGGAAGGGAATAAACCCCATCGGTTGTTTGCTCCGAATTTAGAACTGCCATCTCTACGTAAAGTAGCTGTAACATTATATTTATCCAGGAAGTTGAAGGTAGCCCTGCTGAAGAAAGAAATTAGTTTCCACGAGTTTTTATAAGAAGAAACATAATCAGACCTTCCAAAAAGTAAAGTACCATTTCCGCGGCCTAAGTTATTATAGCCAAATAAATCATAGCCACCTTCGATATAATTGTTGTTATTGGCTCCAAAACCATCATCTACATTCTCCTGGTAAGAATATCCACCTAAAAGATTGAAGTTACTATTGGCACCTATGTTTCTGGTATAGGTAGCCGTTAAATCCAATAAGGTATTATTGGTTTGGTACAAGTTACGGGCAGTTCTACCTTGATTGCCTTGAAATTGCTTTATAACACCATTGAAAGCCTGGCTCTCGACAGTACTTTCATTTCTAAAAGCACCATTTGCACCTAATACTAGTCCATCTAATACTTCAAAACTCATATTTACCCCACCAATCAGGTTTCTTCTTACCCGATCATTCTGGAAGTTGTTCTGGATAGCTACTGGGTTAAACTGATCAAAACTTCCGTCTACTTCATAATAGCCACCAAAGTCTGACCGGCCACCTGGGTCTCTTATCGGCAATGTAGGCAAGAAAGTAACTGCTCTAGAGATAACGCCGTCATCTTTCAATTTGGCATTGGTATTTGCAACAGAGAGATTATATTGAATTTTTAAGCGGTCATTAATGGCCCGTTGGTCAATGTTCACGCGGCCGGTTAACCGGTCAAAGCCAGTATTCTTGAGAATACCCTGCTGTTGAATATAGTTCAGTGAACCACGATAGCTAAAGCTGCTTCCACCACCCATAATAGATAGATCGTGGTTATTGGTATACCCTACTCTAGAGATTTCATCTATCCAGTCGGTGCTGAAGTTACCATCCGGAAATCTCAGATTATCATCTAGCGAAGCAGGTCCTTTAATTCTAGTTACTTCTTGGCGGTATTCATCACCACTCAGTAACTCCAGGCGATTAGAGATAGACTCTACACCGACATAGTTACTAAAACCAACAGTTGTTCTTCCTTCACGGCCTCTTTTAGTAGTAACAATAATAACCCCATTAGCAGCACGGGCACCATAGATGGCAGCTGCTGACGCATCTTTCAACACGTCCATACTTTCAATATCTTCTGGAGATACACTGTTAATTGGCACGCCAATAATTCCATCTACTACATACAGAGGTTCGCTACCACCGGCTAAGGAAGTATAGCCCCGCAGACGTACCGTAGGAGCTTGGTTGGGATCACCAGAAGGACGGGTGATGTTCAAACCAGCTACTTTTCCCTGAATGGCTTGTAAAGGATTGGGGTTGATACCGGCATTGAAATCTTTGGCAGATACCTGGGCAATAGAACCGGTTACGTCTTTTTTCTTTTGTTCGCCATACCCAATTACGACTACTTCGGATAAGGCTTGTACGTCGCCTGCCAGGGCCACATCAATGGTAGAACGGTTATTCACCGGAATTTCCTGGGTAGTATACCCAATAAAGCTATATACTAGGGTTGAATTTCCCGGAACAGCTATGGAATAAGCACCAGTACCATCAGTAACGGTACCTGTGGTGGTGCCTTTTACAGTAATATTAACACCAGGTAGGGGGCTATTATCTGCAGGATCTGTTACTTTACCCGAAACAGTTACATCTTGTGCAAACGTTTGCAGCGTACAAATTAACACCAAAATAAGCGTTAATGCAGCAGATACTATACTACGCTTAATCAGGTGTGGTGTAGGTTTACCAAAATAGGCATAATCAGAATCATTCCTTTTATGGAATAAAGGTTGATGGGTAGTTTTCATCATAGTTAAATAAATAAATGTGTTATTACTTTTCATTAAAAAATACAATTTCGCTTTTTATAAAAAGCTATGGCGGCAAATTGACTTTAATAAAGAGGATTTCTGTAAAGAAATTCTGCATAAAATAATTGGTTTTAGGTTATAGGCTTACAATTGTTCAGCCGAAAAAACTTTTGTTTAAGGATTCTATGGCTGAAAGACTAAAACATTAAACATAGAATTAAACAATAAATATCTTTCCTCGATATTACGCTATGTAAACTAGAAAAGCTAGTCTAAGTTATAAATTTTACTGGAAAAATGTAAAATATATTTAGAATTACTGGGTATAAAGCAGGCAGGTTTGTACTATTTTAAGCTACAAGATTTCAAACATTAGCGTATCAGCCCAAGACATATTACTCTTAAATTTATATTTGATTCAATTTTTAACCTATGTAGTTCCAAAACTGTGTTACTATTGTAGGAAAGGCCATGTTAGCTAAGGCCATAAAAAAATAACCGAAGGCCATGTGCTTAGTGATTTCTCTTTTTTGCAGAAATCATATAGATATTTGAGCAGTAAGATACTTTATAAGTGATACTTTGTGCAGATTATTTCCAACCTCTCTGTAAGGATGAGAATGCTATATATTTATTAATAATAATCTATTGTACACCATCATAGGTTAAGCCTAATTTTACTTTCGGTGCACTTTTCTATTCTGCACCTACCGCTGTAACGATTATTGCAAAAGCAATCAATGCCTTATAATTGAGTACTTATTGTAATAATATTGATGGTAGATGAGTAAGGCCAATTATTTTATCAATATTTTTCGAAGCTTTGGAATACCAGCTCACAGATTTTTTAAAAAGCATCTGTTTGGTAGCAAATAAGTATTTTCATAAGAACAGATAATTAAAGAACCTTCTTTCAAAAATGAAAGAAGGTTCTTGTCATATGCTACAATATGAAAACAGGTACTTTACTTACGTATTGTAGCTTTCTTCACCTAGCCCGGCTTGCAGATATGCCAATTAACCGGGTTTACTTTTCAACTTAGTTAAAACCAGGATTCTGCACCAGACTTTTGTTGTTGTCTATCTCGCGTTGTGGAATAGGGAATAATAACTGGTTCGCTGTGAATGTTTTTCCATAAACAGTAGTATGCCCAACGAAATTCTCCCATTGTTTGGTAATATCATTGCGTATCATACGGGTTCTTAACATATCAAACCACATCTTATTTTCATACGCAAGTTCAAAATACCGCTCCGTCCATACAGCCTTTTCAAATTCATCTTGTGTAGCAGCAGTGGTGGGAAGCAATTTTGCCCGTGCACGGATCATATTCAGGTACATTCTGGCATTCGGATTCGGGCCACCTTCCGCCCGGTTAGAGGCTTCGGCATACATCAGCATTACATCAGCTAAGCGGTAAACAGTGAAGTTCAGGCTTGCTTTGGCATCTTCATCTACGGCTTGTTTATCAAAATATTTGTAGATGTAATACCCACCTAAATTTAAGCTATCTCTTCTGGCATCCCCTACTGGATAATCATTAGGATGTCCTTTATAATACGTATAATAAAACTGTTTCTCTTGTGTTCTTTTATCGCCAGGCTCATAACTTTGAATAAATTCCCGGCGAGGAGTAATGCCACCGTATTCATCTGCATAGGCTGCAATTCCTCTCAGAGTAGGTAAAGTTGCTGGAGTTAAATAATTATGCCGGATATCTTTAGCGTGCTGCACCTGAAAGATAAATTCGCCTTTGTTATTGTTGGCCGGATTGATCATATCAGTGTATTCTGGAAATAAGGTAAATACACCACTGTTAATCACTTCCAATGACCGTTTAGCAGACTCTGCATAAGCTGACTGGCCGGCTTGTACTGGGTAGCCAGCATAGGTTAAGTATACATCTGCCAACATGGATTTTATTAAGCCCATTGATACCTTACCAGTTTCGTCTCGCCAAGGCAAAGTAGATTTCTCAGCCTCCAGCAAGTCAGGGATAATAATCTCATCATAGATCTCCTTTACAGGTGAGCGGGGAGTCTCTACTTCATCCAATGAAGTTGCCAATTCGGTAATTTTAGGCACATCTCCATACATGCGTGCCAGATAAAAATAATAGAGTGCCCGCATCGTTCTAACCTCCGCCAGCATATTATTCTTCTCCGCGTCGGTTATTGTAGTAATTTCCGCAATTTTAGTTAAAGCTAAATTACATTTGGCAATACCTCCGTACATCCCATTCCACCAGTTATCTATATAAAAAGCTCGGGCGTCGTAGGTAAGTTCAGTAAACTTAAAAGCTTCAGATTGGGCATTGCCATCGGCCTTACCAGTCATATACTCCAGCAACCCAGGATTGGAGCCACCCCAGCCACCACCTGAATTGTTTAATGTTCCGATGTTACCATACGCAGAATTAGCAAAAGCTCGGGCAATATCCGGACTTGATACCGGAGAATTTGTAGTTAGTGTACCGGTTGGCTTTTCTTCCAGAAAGTCTTTGCAGGAAGTAGCCATAAACAAAAGGCTACAAAGTGTTATATATTTTAAATTGACCATAATCGTAGGGTTTAGGTAAAATTAGAAGGTTACGTTTACACCAAGGTTAAATGTCCGTGGTTTTGGATACTGGAAGAATTCAATATTCTGAATCAACTGTCCACCAAACGTCTCTGCTTCCGGATCGTAGCCTGAGTAATCAGAGATCAGGAATAGGTTCTGCGCACTCGCATAAACACGCAATCTTTGTAGTTTGGCCCGCTCAATAAGGCCCGCTGGCAAAGAGTAACCTAATACGAAGTTTTGACCACGGATAAAGGAACCATCTTCCAGCCACCAGTCATCCATATGTGTATCATATCCTGCATTATAGTGTCTGATTTGGGCAATATGCGTGTTCTGGTTCTCAGGCGTCCATGCATTTAATACGGTAGCCATACTGTTGGCAATAGCCTGGCGGTCTTCCACGGAGTGCTTGGTAGCATTTACTATATCTGCCCCCATAACAAAACGGATGTCGAAGGTAAAGTCAAAGCCTTTCCAGTTTAGCGTATTAGAAACGTTCATGGTCCACTTCGGATACATACGGCCAATAGTAGTTTCGTCTTTACCATCTATTACGCCATCATTATTCAAATCAGCCCACTTTATATCTCCGGGTAATTTACCGTATTTAGTTGCTTCGTCAGCTTCAGCAGTTCCCCAAGTACCTAAGCGCTTATATCCCCAGAAAGTACCAATTGGCAAGCCTACACGCAAAATATTAGTTTGACCCAAGAACCAAGGACCAGGGAAAATATCATCGCCATTAGTCCCTAGTTTCAGCACTTTATTCTGGAAGGTAGACCAGTTGATGTTGGTATTCCAGGTAAAGTTTGGGGTTTGAACGTTGAAGGTGTTCAGGGAGAATTCCAAACCTCTGTTTTCCACAGAACCAATATTCTGAGTAACGTTGCTCAACCCGGTAGACCACGGAATAGGTGCAGCTAGCAATAGATCGTTGGTACGCTTATAATAGGCATCGGCAGTTAATTCTACTCTATTCTGGAATAAACCTATTTCTAAGCCAATATCAAACTGGTTGGTAACCTCCCATTTTAAGTCTGGGTTTCCAAAGCTAGATCTGGAAATACCAGTCTGGCGGATACCATTCAATAAAATATCTTGTGTACCTAAGAATTGCAGCGACTGGAACAAGTTAATTTCCTGGTTACCAGTAGCTCCGGCACTTGCCCGTAACTTCAGATTGCTTAAGGTAGTATTGCCTTTCAAGAAGCCTTCTTCGGAAATACGCCAGGCTACCCCTGCAGAAGGGAAAAAGGCATATTTGTTATTAGCTCCAAATCTGGAAGAACCATCAGCACGTCCGGTAAGCGTAATCATGTATTTATCATTCAGCGTGTAAAACAAACGGGCAAAGTACGAATTCAAAGCCCATCTGTTATCACCTGATGATATGCCAGACCGTACAGTACCTACACTTAAATTATGCCATCCGAAAAAGTCGTCAATAAAGTTTTGTGTTTGTGCGGAGCTTTCTTCATCTACCTGTTCCTGCCAGGATAAGCCAGCCATTGCTGTAAACCGATGACTTTCATTGATTTCTTTATTCCAGGTTAAATAATTTTCGCTCTGCCAGTAAGTTCTCTGACGCGTCCAAATATCTGCTATCCCTTTCTGGTCAGCAGACATCTGCGCTAAATCACGGCCTGAATAAAAGTTTCTCTTTTCATTGATTAAATTATAGCCAAAAGTAGAGCGGAATTCCAAACCAGGAGCAATCTTAAACAAAGCATATACGTCTCCTAAAGTCTCGATACGGTGGTTTGTCCGTTGCCGTTCCGTAGCTAATCTCACGGGGTTTTCGCCCCCTTCCATACCTGGCCAGTCTCTGTTGCGGCCCCAGGAACCATTCGGATACCGGATAGGCAGAATGGGCACAGCCTCAAAGACCATCCGGGGTACGTTCAATCCGCCATTGGCATCATCTACTTCCAATTGACGGGTTTTCGTAATAGACATACTTCCTCCAAGAGTCAGCCATTTTTTTACATCGGTATCCAGAGTAAACCTGGCTGAATATCTTTTCAAGCCAGAATTCAGCATAATACCGTTCTGATCAGTGTGGCCTAAAGATAAACTGTACCCTGTTTTTTCGGCACCACCCTGTAAATTTAACTGATGGTTCTGAGCCCAAGCTGGTTTATACACTTCTTTCTCCCAGTTTGTGTCATATAGTGGATTGCCATTGGCATCGAATAAGTTAGGGAAATCAGCCGGATTGTTTGGAACATATTTTCCATCAGCAAAACCTTGTGGATCATATTTAGCAGCATTAGCAAAAGCTGTATTGTATACATCCATAAATTCCCTGGCATTCAGGCGGTCTACGCTGCTGGCAGGTACGGCATACGAACCCCATCCTTCATAAGATACAGAGCTTCTGTTGCGGGTACCCCGTTTGGTAGTAATCATAATTACGCCGTTGGCCCCTCTGGCACCATAAATAGCCGTAGCTGATGCATCTTTTAGCACTTCCAGTGACTCAATATCGTTCGGGTTTAGAGCATTGGCATTTACACCTACTACCCCATCTACTACATAGAGTGGATCTACACTTGAGTTAATAGAGTTGATACCCCGGATACGCACCTTCGGAAATTTACCGGGTGCCGCTGTATTCATAGCTACATCTACACCGGCAATGCGGCCTTGTAATGCCTGGCCAACACTGGTTACGTTCCGCTCTAGTAATTTATCCGCCTTAATAGTAGCTACAGCGCCAGTCAGGTCAGATTTTTTTACCGTACCATATCCTACTACTACTACTTCGTTAAGTGATTGTACATCTGCAACTAAGGATACATCAATGGTAGCACGATTGTTAATTTGTACCTCTTGCGTAGTGTAGCCTATATAAGAAAATACTAGAGTACTATTACCATCTGGCGCACTTAGCGAGTAGCCGCCATCTGCAGCACTGGTAGTACCATTGGTCGTTCCTTTTACTAAAACGTTTACGCCTGGTAACCCCTCTCCTTTCTCATCGGTTACTCTACCTGATACAGCAAACGCTTTCTGCGAATAAATCAACGATAGAGAAGTAGAAGCCAGCAAAGGAGCCTGGGAAACCTGAAGAAAATTCTGGTTTTTGTGTAATAAGCCAGTTTCTACTTTCCTTATCTCTTGTGTCTCTTGTTCTTCTCTGGGAATAATTACATAAAACGCCTCCCCGGCTTTTTTATGTACCAGATTATGTTTAGATAACAAATTCCGTAGATCTTCATCCAGGTTGTGGTTTGTTCTTCTACGGCTGGCTTCTATACTTAAACCTTCAATAAGGCCAGTTTTATAGAAAAAAGTTACTTTATAGGTAGCTTCCAACGATTGTAAGGCACTTTTAAGAGATTGAGTGCCTTTTTGTTCATCTGAATCTTTGTCGGCCACATACACCGCCGAGGAGGCAAGTGTCTGGCTGTAGACTGGAGAAATCAGGCAGGATGCCAAAAATAGCATACTTCCATGAGATAATTTTCGAATCATAGCAAATGGAGTTTAGGTGAAGACATAGATATTCCGGGAGCTTTTTTCAAGCTCATTTTTAAAGGTTAAAAAAGAATGAATTATTTGGTTTGGAACTTTACTTTATTGCCTGTTTTTTGAATGTTTAGGTTGAACGAGAGAGAAAGAGCATTTAACAACATATCTGCATTTTCGCAGGGAACAATACCTGAAAACCGTTCTTCGTAAAAAGACCGGTCAGGTACTACCACAGACAAACCATACGTTTCTTCCAGCAATAAGGCTATTTCGCGAAAGCTGGTGTTTTCCAGAATTAGTTTTTTGTTGATCCAGGAAGAATATACTTCGGCATTTACTCCTTTTTTTATATAAGTTGACGGATTGTTTTTAAATTCTACCAGCTCGCCAGGCTTCATTGTGATCCGGTTTTGTTGAGCTGTGGCCTGCATATTCAGCGTTACCTTCCCTGAATTTAGCACCACCCGCGTTTTAGTACTCCGGTTATATACATTAAACTCTGTACCTAACACTTCTACATTAAACTTATCAGATGTATTCACTCTAAATTTCTGCTGAGCTTGGGTATGTTTTACTGAGAAAAAAGCCTCTCCGGTAAGCCATACTTCCCGGTCTTCGGTGGGTAACCAATTTTGTGCATACCGGATTGAAGAATTGCCATTCAAAGTTACCTGCGAACTATCAGGCAGCAAAATTGACATTGTCTGACCATAGGCAGTGGTATGTAAAACAAAGTTATTTTCTTTGTTTAAAGTGTAATAGGCTACTACTGCACTCAAAATTACTGCGGTTATGACAGCTGCCATCCGCCAGGGAAAGGTAAACCACGACCTGCCAGTCCTTTTAGCCTGATTAGGTGTTGGTTTGCGCCGGATCTCCTGTTCTATGGCTGGATACATATCTTCGGCTAACGCATTGTCTGTTTTTTCAGGGGCATGTATGGTTTCAATTACCTCAGCATCAAGCATGGCATGCAGTTGGGAATCTGCTTGTGTGCTCCGCAAATAGTCGAATACCAGCTCGAGTTCCTCTGGGCTGCATTCGTTAGCTAGGTATTTGCGTAAAAGCTCTTCTTTGCTGAGGTTATTTTTCACAATAGGTGCAGAGTTAGCCGCTATATCTGTATATACAATTGAAACAACAGGTAGGTCTGCTCTGCTTAATTTTTTTTTTGATCAGGGATGCTATAATACAAGACCGGCTAACAAAGCCTCAACTAAGACTGGGAGAGTATTATGGAATGGATTACATGAACCAAGCCATCAGGTAAAGCAGGAAAGTAGTTTGCGTATGTGCCTGCAAATAATCTTTTATAGATTTTATAGCTTTCACCATGTGGTCGCGGACTGTACTTTTGGATATACCTAGCGTATACGATACCTCTTCGTAGCTTTTGCCTTCGTTGCGGCAAAGTTTAAAAATAAGTTTCCGTTGAGGGGGTAGTTGCTCAATGGCATCTATGGCTAGTGTTTCATATTCGGCAGAAAGCACATCGTCTTCAGTACAATTACTGGCCTTTTCGGCAGCAGCCAGTATTTCATTTTTTACAGCCACTTCTATGGAGGCTCGTTTTAATAAATTAAATATATGGTTATGGGCTATTCTGAAAATGTAGGCTGAAAAAGAAAGCGTAGTGTTGATCTGAAAGCGGTTTTCCCAGATTTTAACAAATACATCCTGTACTATCTCTTTAGACAATTCTTCTGATTTCACAAATTTCAATGCCATCCGGTACAGGCTGCCATGGTATTTGAGATAAATCTTTTTGAAGGCAGTTTCGTTGCCTTTACTCAATTCTTCCAGTAACTGTATTTCATCTAAATTTGGGTGCATTCCGAAAATTGTATCTGAAAAAAATGGTTCCTTGAAAAGAAAAGCTTATTTAAAGATATAGCTTTTGCTTATTAAAACAAAGCAATAAAATATATTAATAGTGCAAATATTTGAAATGATTTAGACTATCAAAAGTTTTTTTCAATAAATTATCATCCTGACATAACAATAACTTAACAAGCAGACACATACAAAAAATGCTTTTGCTGCCTAAAGGGAAGGATACCGTTCACAAATTGACAAAGGCCGCTTTATCTCCTTATATTTACCACCACCACCAAACAAACCATTATGAAAGTTATTCAACTCACTCAATACGGAGGCCCGGAAGTACTGCAGTATGCAGAGGTAGAAATACCTCAACCCAAAGCCGGAGAAGCCTTGGTAAGAATTAAAGCCATAGGCGTAAACTTTATTGATGTTTACCACCGGACTGGCCGTTACCCTGGTGCTTTGCCCCTTACTCCTGGTTCGGAAGCAGCGGGTGTCGTTGAAGCGATAGGCGAAGGTGTTACAGAGATAAAAAAAGGCGACCGGGTTGCTTATGCTATGCATGTAGGAAGCTATGGAGAATATGCCCTAGTACCAGCAGCCAAACTAGTGCCCATACCCGCACAGGTAGATGATAAATCAGCAGCAGCTTGTATGTTGCAGGGAATGACTGCCCATTACCTAAGTTACAGCACCTATTCTATAAAGAAGGGAGATAGTGTTCTCATACACGCTGGGGCTGGCGGTGTAGGCCTATTGCTTACTCAACTTGCTCACAAATTGGGTGCTTATGTGCTTACAACAGTGTCAACAGAAGAAAAAGCCCAATTATCCCGGAAAGCCGGTGCAGATGAAGTAATTCTCTATACCCAGACTGATTTTGAGAAAGAAGTTAAACGCCTGACGGATGGCAAAGGTGTACAAGTGGTATACGACTCTGTTGGAAAAACTACGTTTGACAAAAGCCTGAACTGCCTACAGCCCAGAGGATTCCTAGCATTATTTGGTGCTTCTAGCGGCCCTGTCCCTCCAGTAGATCCGTTGGTATTGAGTTCCAAAGGCTCGTTGTATTTAACCCGCCCTACTTTAGCACATTATGTACTCAACCGGAATGAATTATTGAGCCGGGCGAATGATGTCTTAAATTGGGTAGCTTCCGGGGAGTTGAAATTACGAGTGGAGCATACTTACCAGCTATCGCAAGCATCGCAGGCACACATAGACCTGGAAAGCCGGTCGACTACCGGGAAATTGTTACTTTTACCAGATTAATGTTTTATTCATCCAGAGGCATATATTCTTACGAATGTATATGTCTCTTTTTTTTATAATTAGCCGCTTTTTTAAGTAATCTGCCTTTATACCAGAAATCCTGCTAAAAAAACTTAGACTTTTGTTGAAAAGGGGCGTAAAAGGGAATATACCCTCCTTTCAACCGCCATGAAAAAGACTACAACTTTGCTAGCCGTATTGTTGCTTACCTGGCAGGTAGCCACGGCCCAACTCATGGGAAATATGTTTTCCTCCCCTATGAATGGCACACCTATAGACATTACTTCGCATGAAGGCGATGGATTTAAAGCAGAATACTACAATGGCCCGAATTTCAACACAAAAGTACTTACCAGAGTAGATAAGAAAATTGAATTTTATCTGATCCACCGAAGCCCAGCAGAAGGTATTGACTCAGATTACTTTTCCGTACGTTGGACAGGGAAATTTTATGCGCCCAAAACTGGCATCTATGTATTTAATTTTATAGCAGACGATGGTGTACGGGTATGGGTAAACAACCAGCTGGTTATTGATCAATGGCGGCTAAACCGGGCTACTAAGTTTTCAGGAAAAGTTTCGCTGAAAGGGGAACAGTTGTATGATTTAAAAATTGAATACTCCCAGATGAAGCCTAGTGCTGCTGTTGCCAGGGCTTCCTGGAATTTTGAGAATGGACCTGAACTGGAGTTTAATCCTAAATATATTTTTAGTAACCCGCCGAAAGTTGTGCCTGTTGTTGCAAAAAAACAAGCAACGCCCAAGCCAAGCACTACTGTAGCTAAAAAAACGCCCGCTACCAAACCTGCGGTAAAAAAAACGGAGCCTGCTAAAACTGTACAAGTTGCTAAAGTAGTGCCTAAAGAAAAACCGGCTAGCAAACCCGCGGAAATACCTAAACCAGTAGCCAAAACCCCTGCTCCCGAAAACGATGCCAATGACGAAGACTTATCCAGAGAAACTTTCGATAACCTGGAGAAAGGAAAAGCCATTGTGCTTAACCATATTTTCTTTGACCAGAGCATGAGTGAACTGAAGCCTGAATCATATGATGAATTACACAAACTGATCAATACGCTTAAAAAATACCCTGGAATGAAAATTACGATTACTGGCCACACTGACAATGTCGGAGATTTCTACTTGAATGTACAACTCTCCAAGGATAGGGCTAAAGCTGTGGCAGATTATCTGGTGCAGAAAGGGATTGAAGAAAATCGCATTGACTCCAAAGGAATGGGTAGCTTATATCCGTTAGCACCTAATACGAATGAGGAGAACAAAGTTAAAAACCGCCGGGTAGAGTTTGCCGTGCGATAAGTTTCAAACAAAAACCACCTGAAAAGCCAAGTTGCTGTATTCAGGTGGTTTTGTTTATTGTAGTGACATACTAGAAGGCATTTATCAAGTATATTCTAAAGCTACCATTAAGCTTCTTGTAGTTGTAGGTATGGATAATCAGTATATCCTTTTTCATTTCCTCCATAGAAAGTAGCCCTATCAGGTGCATTTAATGGCGCTCCAGTCTCAAACCGTTGTGGTAGATCAGGATTAGCCAAAAATAAGCTACCATAGGCTATCAAATCTGCTATTCCATTTTGCAGAGCTTTCTCTCCTGTTTCCTGTGTATAGCCACCATTGGATATGATAGTACCTTTGTATAGGCTCCGGTAATGGGCAGCTACTTCTCCTATATAGTGTGGCAAGTGATCAATAGATGCTAATGGCTCCATCAGATGAATATAGGCCAGTGGATAGTTGTTGAGTTCGTTAATTAGGTAGTCGTATTGTGCAGCCGGCTTTGAATGATGGATGCTATTAAAGTAATTACTTGGCGATAGACGGATGCCTACTTTTCCGGCTCCCCACACCCCTACTACCGCCTCTACTACTTCCAAAGCAAAACGTGCCCGGTTTTCTACTGAACCTCCGTATTCATCTGTCCGTTGGTTTGATCCATCTGCCAGGAATTGCTCTACCAAGTAGCCAAACGCCCCATGAATTTCTACCCCATCGAAACCTGCTTCTTTGGCATTTATAGCTCCTTTCCGGAACTGCTCTACCACCTCTTTTACTTCATTGGTTTCCAAAGCTCTGGGGATTTCGAAGTCCTGTGGCCCCTGGGCTGTATATACTTTGCCTTCTATTTTAAGAGCCGATGGGGCAACTGGTAATGCTCCACCATGGAAGCTTGAATGAGATACCCTGCCTACATGCCAGAGTTGCAGAAAAATTTTTCCTCCCTCTTTATGGACAGATTCAGTTACTTTTTGCCAGCCTTCTATTTGTTCGGCTGTATGAATACCTGGCGTATTAGCATACCCAACCCCCTGTGGAGATACTTGAGCAGCTTCGGTAATAATGAGTCCGGCTGAAGCCCGCTGTGTATAATATACTACATTTAAATCGGTGGGTACATTATTTACCCCGGCACGGTTACGCGTCATTGGCGCCATTACTAATCTATTAGCTAATGAATAGGGACCTACTTGGAATGAACTTAAAATATTTTGTGACCTTTTCATAAATTTAGATTTTATATGTTATAACAATATTTGTATATACAAGTATATGGGAAAAAATTTTACTTTTAGGATGCTATACAATCTTCATTAGCATATATGACTGCAGATGAAGTAGACGGTTTTATATAAGAGAAAGGATTTATTTCATACACTTTATACGATCCTTTCTTACCCTTTATTTCGATGGTGTACTCTTTTTCCGGCTGAACAAAGTGTCTCACCTGCCGATATGCATCTTCAGACACTAAAAAACTAGTACCTAACTCTTTATTTTTATTTTCAATACGGCTTGCCATATTCACAGCATCGCCGACAGCAGCAAGTTTACTCATCGCATCTATGCCCACATGGCCAATCACAACCTTTCCGTAATGAATACCGATCCTGATCTGAAATTGCCGGTTAAACATTTGCTGTAAATACTCATTCAATTCTGGTAAGACCTTAAACATTTCTAAAGCAGATTTTACAGCATCTTCTACCACCATTGAAGAGTTACTAACTCCAAATAATGCCATAATTCCATCGCCTACATAATCACTTATCTGCCCATGATGTTGCTGAATGACTTCTCCCATCATCCGGAAATAGCGGTTGAGTACATGTATCGTATCATAAGGTGATACAGCTTCAGCAAAAGGGGTGTAAGCTACAATATCGGAGAACAAAATGGCAAGATTTTTCTCTTCTCCCATACTATTTTCAGATAGTACCTGAGTTTCAACAATCTGACGGTCTATGGCATCTATAATAGGTCTGCGCATTAGTACATTCCCCCTAACAAATGTCTGGCAAGCTAACCGGATGGTATCTGGCAAGTGAAGTTTTTGAGCCAGCACTTGTTCATACGCATTTCTGGGGTATATATTTTCTAGCCCTTCAAGAATTTCTATCCGGCAGGTAGAGCATTGGGCTTTACCCCCGCAAACATGCATATGCGGAATGCCAGCGGCGAGTGTAGCCTTCAAAATAGATTCTTGCTCCGAAACACTTATGACCTTATTATCTGGAAGGCACGTTACCTGGGCTTGCATATACATCCAATAAAACTGAACAAATAAGGAGTCAACTATGAAGAAAGGCATCCGCAGATGCCTTTCTTGGAAAATAGTGGCTTAGTTGCTAGCTAATTTGATTTGTTGTAACTGGATTTTACCAGTAAGTTCTACTTCATCTCCTACTACTGCTCCACCTGCTTCTGTTAAAGTGTTCCAGGTTAATCCATACTCTTTGCGGCTTATTTTACCGTTAACTTTAAAACCTGCCTTGGTATTTCCGTAAGGATCTTTTGCAGTACCGCCGTATACAACATCTAAGGTAACGGGTTTAGTTACCCCTTTTATTGTAAGGTCGCCGGTAAGTTTATAATTATTGTCACTTACTTTCTTGAAAGTCTTGCTTACAAATTTAATCTTATCGTGTTTAGCAGCATCAAAAAAATCAGCAGACTTTAAATGCTTGTCCCGGTCTTCATTTTCTGTATCAATGCTATTTACATCGGCACTAAATTCAATCTGACTGTCAGTAAAATCAGGGTTGGTACTTACCATTTTGGCATCTACCTTCTTGAAGCTACCCTCTACCTCTGAAATAACGAGGTGAGTAACAGTGAAACCGATTTTAGAGTGAGCAGGATCAATCTGCCAGCTGGTTTTCTGGCCAACTACTGACAGGCTCATAGCCATAACAAACGCGAATAAAAAAGTTACTTTTTTCATTGAATGGAATTGTTTAGAATTAATTGAATAGAATATGAATCTTAAATTAAATATTGTTTCAACATTATATGTATATACATATAATTAATCAAAAAATTTATCCTCGTAATTTGTCCAATAAAAAATTGAGGTGTTGAGCTTCTTCACAACAAAGACCCAAGCTTTTTTCTAGATTTAGCATAATAGGAGATATCTCTTCTAACACCTGTAACCCTTTTTCTGTAATACGAATATCGACTGCCCGCCTATTTGCTGGACACTGTTTACGATCTACCATTCCTTTACTTATCAGTTTATCTACTAACCTGGTGGCATTAGACATTTTCTCCAGCATCCGTTCTTGTACCACGCCTAAAGTAGCCGGATTTGGATATTGGCCTTTTAAAATACGAAGTACATTATACTGTTCAACTGAAATTCCAAAAGGCTTTAGAACCTGATTGACTTTATTTGTTAACCAACTACTTGTAAACAGGATATTCACTACCGCTTTGGCATTATCGCTACGGAACTTCTGCTGACATATTTCTTCCTCTATCTTCATAACGTTACAAAGATATAGCAAATATTTGTATATACAAATATTGTATGAACATTTTTTTTAAAATCTATTTCCTACAACTACCGTTTCTTTGAAAGTTTGCTTTTTACCTTGCATATCAAACACAGTAAGATAAACTATGTAGCGGCCAACATTTACTTTCTCACCTCTTTCATTTGTGCCATCCCAGCTTAAAAATCCTTCTGTAGAAAGCAACACATTGTTGGCTAACACACGTACCTCCCGTCCTTGCGCATCGTATATAAATAAAGATGCCATAGTGCCGGGCTGGTTGAAGAGGTATGAAAATGTAGTAAAATCTTGTTGCCCGTCGTCGTCAGGAGTAAACACTTGCGGGTAGATGGAAAAGGCTTTTTTACTGTGAAGTGCTTCCAGTACCTGTGAATTACGGTAGCCGGGAGTGGCATATCCTGCTGTACTAGCAGCCGAGTGCCAGTTAGCGGCATTGTCAGTTGGAGCATTTGGGCTGATGCGTTCTAAAGAAACTCCGGCAACATCATCAATTAAGCTAAAGTGCATCTTCTCATTGTAATTAAACCTGTCTGATATTTTTTGCAGATTAGTAAGCAGAATAACACTTCCTGCCTCATCCGGAAAGCTAGGCATAGATTGCATGAAGCTAACATGCTCTACCCTAGTTTTGGGATAGTGTTCTTGAAGTATACTAATATTTGAAGTAATTACTTTGTAACTGGCTGGCGCTAATATTTCATCTTCAGCAGTGATAATTTTCAGGTTAGCTATACTATCGTTACTTGTATTGGCCAACTGCCAGTTTTTCAGGTTAATATATTTATCCGACCTATTATAAATCTCTACAAAGTCCACACCTCCGGTTTTGCTATTAAAAAGTATTTCATTAATGATTATATCTGCTGAATCTGCTTGTTCGGATAAAGCAAATTGCGGAGAAATAAGCTTTCCACTTATATTGCCACTACAATCCTGCAGCTGACTACTAGTTACGGTGTATAGCTTTTTTGGCAATAAGGGCTCTGTAAGCGTTAGTCGAACTTGCGTGAATAAAGGTGACAAACATGTAGCTACGCGAATGGGATGACCTATCAAAGTATATGGAGTAGATATGGAGGCCGTAACGCTATCTAGTTTTTCGTTGAACAGCAAAGTAACAGTGAATGGATTTTCTACAGAAACCTTCAGTAGTTCTGGTGCTTTTAGGTCAGGTTTATTAGCCAGCACGGAATTAGCTTTACCAGGTGTACCTCCAGCCGGATTTTCTGAAGCCAGCCAGTTACCCGATTCCACACATGCATAGCTCAGATCAACCATTTCTAGAGACCATCCACCTTCAGCCTTTTCTTTGCTCTGGTACCAGTCTGGCGAATATTTTACCGCATGAATTACTTGCCCTAGGTTGTTCCGCAGCACCAACTGCTCACCAGAATTATTAAGTGAGAATCCAGAAACACTCATTGTATTTCCATACGTAGCAAGTTTCTCTACCCCAGCAGATGCACACAAAAGAAGGTATTGTTTCGGATGAATCAATTTTTCAGTCAGCTTCACAGCAGCATTATCATCAGTAAAGGTTACCCCTGCCAAAGAAAGTACCTGATCAGTTGGGTTATAAATTTCTATAAATTCAACCTCAGGTAAACTTACCTTTGGGCTTTCATCTGCTAATATTTCGGTAATAAGCAATTGATGATATCCCGGCATTTTACCTGTACCAAACTCAGCCTTACTTACCGGGAGGGGGTTTCCCGGACAGTCAGCTAACCCGGAGACAGTGATTGTATATAGCTTACCAGCCTCAATTGGTTCAGCTAGTATCAATTTTACCGAAGTATATTCTGGCGCAACCGGATATACTGCCTCAATTATTGCATTGTTATCTATACTATACTTGCCGCTTTTCAGTAGCAAACTATCCATAGTTTCGGTAAAGTGAACTTCTAACTGGTTGGGAGAAATTACTTTTACGGCGTGTAAAGTGGGTGATATCTGATCAGCAACTAGACTGTATAAAGCATTTTGTTTGCCTGGCGTGCCACCAGTTATATCACTGGAGGCCTGCCAGTTGGAAGAATTATTGCACAGTGCAATTGGATTAATCTGCTCCAGTGTCCAGCCGCCATCATCCTTTATAACATCTTTGTACCAGCCAAGTGCATACGTTATTTTATCAATCAGCTTTCCGGCAGGATTCTTCAACAAAAGAGTTTCTCCACTATTATTCAGAGAAGGGAAATTACTTAGCCCGGCCACTTTGCCAAAAGGTGTAAATAACTCTGCATACGTTGTGCTACAAACAATCAGCAAACTATGTGGAGCCATTAGGATATTACCGAATTTTGCTGTACTGCTTCCGTCGGCAAGAGTATAGCCATTCAAATTAATTTCTTGATTACTAGTGTTGTATAACTCAATAAATTCTGCTTCCGGCAAATCTACTACAGGAGTTGGATCAGCCATAAGTTCATTAATGACAATATCGCGGTATTGCGGCGTGAAAGGGGCTTTATATTGGAATGGCAAAGCTTGCGGCAGCATCTGATTCTTATTAAGATCCTCCACATGACTAATGCTAAGCGAGTAAGGAAGCTCACTGATAAATTCATTGGCAAACGTAAGAATCAGCCTACTCGCATCTGTACCACTTGCGGAACTAGCAAAGGCAGCCGATACAGGGTTTCCGGCAGCCTGATCGACTAAGTAATTGACTATATTCTTTGCCGTTGCTTCAGTTACAGCTTTGGAAAACAGGACCTCTATATGCGTTGCATCTACTACAGTGAGAGTTTTCACAGTAGGAGGTTCCCGGTCTATAGGCGCTATTTTAATATCATCAAAAAAGTGTTTAGTATGAAAACTGGAGGTAGACTGCTGAATAACCATACCAAAATAGGCACTGGTGGTAAAAGAAGCATCTACTTTGGAGCCTTCGCTAACAAAACTATTTCCTGTACCGGAAATATCTCTTTCCAGTGTCCATGTAGATTCTGGCGTGTTGCTTACTTTAATTTTTAAGGTGCTGCTGGAAGCATTGGTTATCCCATCTGCACCATCAATCAGAAGAGTATTTGTTCCGGCTACCCGTTTGAATAAACTTATTTCATCTCGGGTACCTCCTATACGCACGAAATACCCATTGTTATTGCTTTTAAGGTCTTCTTTATCAGACGTAAGGAAAATATCTACATAGTTGGTACCCGATGTATTAAATGCCAGTTTTACATATACTTCCCACTGAGTATCAGTTGCCAAGGAAGAAGAAGTACTTAGATAAAAGGAAGAACTGGCTATAGCCGAATTGGAACGGAGTTGCCCATTTACAACAGTCCAGGAAGCGGTATTGCCTGTCCATATCGGGTTTTTATTAAAATCACTGTCTGCGAAATCTTCCTGTACTTGAGCAAAGGAAGAGAAATAGAATATTGTAAAGAATAAGCAAAGTAAATAACAGAATTTCATACATTGAAAATAAAAATTCCTTTACTTTGCAGACTGTTAAGAAGATACAAATCATTACATGGTAGGTAAATCAAACTAATTATTCACCTGTTTTGTACTATCAAGTAATAGTGTTTGGAAAAAGCTTCCGTAGGTTAGAAGAGCTTCAATTAAATTATATCAATAAATACGTTTGTTATGAAAGTAGCTGTTGTAGGCGCCACCGGTCTGGTAGGCGGCGAAATGTTAAAAGTGCTAGAAGAAAGGAATTTCCCTGTTACAGAATTAATCCCGGTAGCTAGCGAAAAATCTGTTGGAAAACAAGTTAGCTGGAAGGGTAAACAATATACCGTACATAGCATGCAGCAAGCTATTGATGCCCGGCCTGCCATTGCTATTTTCTCTGCTGGTGGCTCTACCTCTCTGGAGTGGGCACCTAAATTTGCAGAAGTAGGCACAGTCGTAATAGATAATTCGTCTGCCTGGCGCATGAATCCTGCTAATAAATTAGTAGTACCAGAGGTAAATGCACATGTATTAACGGCTGAAGATAAAGTAATAGCCAACCCTAATTGTTCTACCATTCAAATGGTGGTGGCGCTGGCACCTTTGCACAAAAAATACAAAGTAAAACGTATTGTTGTTTCTACGTATCAGTCCGTAACTGGTACTGGTAAAAATGCGGTAGATCAGTTGATGAATGAACGTAATGGAAAAGAAGGTGCCAAAGTGTATCCTCATCAAATAGACCTGAATGTATTGCCGCACATTGACGTATTCCTGGATAATGGATATACAAAAGAAGAAATGAAAATGGTTAATGAGACCAAGAAGATCATGGGGGATGATAGCATCCGGGTAACAGCTACCACTGTACGTATACCTGTAATTGGCGGACATTCTGAGTCAGTGAATATAGAATTTGATCAGGAGTTTGACTTAGCAGAAGTCCGTAGTTTATTGGAGCAGGCACCTGGCGTAATTGTACAAGATGATGTAAAAGCTTTTAAGTATCCTATGCCCCTTCTGGCACATGGGAAAGATGAAGTATTTGTAGGCCGTCTAAGAAGAGATGAAACACAACCCAAAACATTAAATATGTGGATTGTGGCAGATAACCTTCGCAAAGGAGCAGCAACCAATGCTGTACAAATAGCCGAATACCTAATGGCCAATAAGATTATCCGCTCTGAAGCTGCTGTAACCGTTTAAGTAAGCCACTCACTTTTTATCCTACACCTCATAAGTTTTATTACTTATGAGGTGTTCTTATTTTCTACCCCTCCTACTTTATCTGCCTGCTATTTTACCTTGTATAAGCATTGAGAATTAATGGTATGCTTTTTAGTATTTCACTTGTAAGCTCTTTGCCAAAATCACCTCGCAAACTAGATGATGAATTAATATTTTTCTCAACAGTGCATTACTTTCCAGTTTTCTACCCATTAAACATATATTAACCAATTTCCTTAAGAAGATGAAAAAAATCTATCGTATATTATTGCCGGTTATGGCATCTTTAAGTGTAACCTCCTGCGCTTTCGAAAGAATAGATGCAGGCCATGTGGGAATACGGGTAAACCAGTTTGGCGATGATAAAGGGGTGGATGATGTAGTAGTAGTCACTGGTACTGTGTTTTATAATCCGTTTACAGCTTCTATTTTTGAATTCCCTACCTATACACAGCATAAGGAATATGAACCATTTGTGGTTAACAGCAAAGATGCTTCTGAGTTTACGGTAGCTCCGGCCATTAACTATTATGTTAATTCTGAGAAAGTACCTTCTCTTTTCAAACAGTACCGGAAGGAATTACCACAAATAGAAGATGGCTTCCTAAAAACAGCAACGCTGGAAGCTTATCGTATAGCTACGAATAAATATACGGCTGACTCTTTAATGTCGCACCGGGAAGAATACGAATCATTAGCTAAAAAATTACTTAATCAGCAATTGGAGTCACAAGGCTTTATTTTACAGCAGTTAACGACCTCTCTTACACCACCTGCCTCATTGAAAGCGGCTATTGATGCAAAAAACACAGCTATTCAAGTAGCTATGCAGGCAGAAAATAAAATTAAGCAGGCAGAAGCAGAAGCAAAAATTAAAAGAGCACAGGCGGAAGGTAATGCGGAATCGTTAAAAATACAGGCGGAAGCAGAAGCTTATGCTAACATGAAACGCCAGCAAACCCTAACTCCTCTTCTGATTCAGCAACAATTCCTAGAGAAGTGGAATGGACAATTGCCACAATATGGGGTTGTACCACAGATTTTTAAGGATATAAGCAAAGAATAACTACTCGTTTGTTTGCATAATAAAAAACACCTCATACGTTTCCAAAACCTATGAGGTGTTTTTTATAGTTTTGCATCTACATTTTTAGAGGCTTTTACTGCAGGAAAATAGGAAGCTACAAATACAATGATAATAATGGTAAGTCCCACTCTGGCAAAATCCTCTATCCGCATTTGCACTGGATAGGCATCTACCACGGAAGTTTGCATACCCATAGAAACAAAGCCGAAAGTTTGCTGTAGCCAACAAATCACAAAACCCAGTACAATACCTGTTACAGCACCTGTAAAGGCAATAATAGCTCCTTCGGTAATAAATAATCTTTTAATAAATCCGGCAGAAGCACCCATAGCAGAAAGTACAGCTACATCTTTTTGCTTATCTAAGGCAAGCATCGTCAGCGAAAAGAATATATTAAAGGAAGCAATGGCCAGAATGAAAGAAAAGGTGATATAGACGAATAATTTTTCAAATTGAATGGCCCGTAACAGGTTCGCATGCTGCTCATCCCGGTTTTGTACCGCATACTGATTGCCAAGCCTGGTTTTAAGTGCGTTTTGCACTTTCCGTATACTGGCACCAGGGGAAGTCTTTATTTCCAGGGAGGTACGGTTACTTTCTGCTTGTACCAGATCGCGGGCAAAAGAGAGAGGAACAAATATGTAATTATTGTCGTATTGTTGTTCTATGGCAAATACAGCCCCTGGCCGGATAGGCTTCCGAAATATAGCATTGGGAGAATTAAGGTCAATAGTCTTCTTAGTATTATTAGGATACCAGATTTGCAGCGGGTATAAGTCATCTTTCAGCGAAACAGAAAGTATAAATTGTACACCACTGCCTAAGATAGCATAGTCTTTCCCATCTTCCTGCAGCACGAGTTCACCAGCGACAATCACCGAATCCAGACCATTTTGCTTTAAAAAATTATTGCTGACCCCTCTCATTTTTACTACCATCTGTGCTTCCCGGTATGTGAGTACTACATTATCTTCGATTACCTCAGCAACAGATTCAACACCTTCTACACTTTTTATGGAGTTAAGGAGTTCTGGCGTTAATTCAAAAAACTTACCCTCAGCTGCTTTTATCTGAATCTGCGAATTGAATGTTCCATACAGGCTGCGAAAAAGATCTTCTAAGCCATTAAATACAGATAATACAATCACCAGTGCCATGGTACCCACACATACCCCAATCATGGATATGTTGGAAATGATATTTATAAAATTCTTCTTCTTGCGGGAGAAGAAGTACCGCCTGGCTATAAAAAGAGCTAGATTCAAATTTTGGCTGAAAAAACAATGGATTGCAAAGTTACAATTCTACCATCCATAATTCATAATTATTTATATGCTTTCACTAAAATACTAGTACCCGTCTTATGCTCATGGGTTACATCCAGGTAATTGAGCAGGTAGCATACCGGAAATATCAGTAAATAGTAGAGAGGGAGCATGGTAAACATATACTTGGAAGTGCCTACCATCAGCATGGGATACTTTAACGAAAGCCGCCATGACCGGTTCCCGGGTGTACCATAGGTATATTTGATATCTACCTTTCTGAAGCCGGCTTTTTTGAGTTTTTGCTTCATTTCAGCAGTACTATACCCATTCCGGATATGTTCTTCTATGAAAGATCTATCGCCAGGTTTATATACATCTGATCCACCTTTGTCGGAAGGCACTGTAAGAAGCAGCAAACCATCTTCTTTCAGCGAATGATAAAAGTTTTTTAGCACTTTACAATCCTCCTTAATATATTCCATCACATCTACCGATAGAATCAAATCAAAGGTATCGGGTTGCTGAAATTTAGTAAGGTCTTCGGTTCTGAAAAGCACATTATTTTTTTCAGTCCGGTGAAAGAAATGATTGCACTCGCATACATCATCTTGCTTCACATCTACAGCTAGTACACTCCATTTAGCACTCATGTTCGCTAGGAAATACGTATGTTGCCCAAAACCAGCACCTGCATCCAGAATATGCATGTGTTTGTCTAGTTTGTCTTTCGCCCATCCCTTTAACTCTTTATGGATATGCCAGGCACGCAAAAGCAACAAATCCAATAACTTATAAAAAACTTTTCGTAATAAGGAAGATTTTCCAAAAAAACCGCCTAAGCGTTTTTTAACAGGTTCGTATCGCATAATCAGTCACACATAAAATTATACACCATCTCAATAAATAGAATGGTTCATAGGGTTGGGATCAACAACAGATAATGTTGGTTTATGGATTAACTCCGTTGTCTTTATCCTCTTCGGAGGCAGGTGGAATGTGCAGGTTTGCTATAAGTGCATCCATTCTAGATGCATGTTCAATAGTATCGTCTAAATGAAAGGCTAGTTCAGGAATTACCCGTACCTGGTTCCTTATCTTAGAAGCAAGCATTTGCCGAATTGATTTACTTTTATCTTTTATTGTATCTAATAATCCGCTCTTGTCTTTTGAAAGCATAAAACTTAGGTATACTTTCGCTAACCCCAAATCAGGGCTTACCTTCACATCCGTCACAGTTATAAAAGCTCCGCCGAACAAACTTTTCGCATCTCTCTGAAAAATTTCGCTTAAGTCTTTTTGTATTAACCGTGCAAATTTTTGTTGTCTCTTACTTTCCATGTTTTCCCTGCAAATATCTACACTTTTTTCGTAATAATTTTCAATATTGCTATAATTTTGATAGAAGCCTATTTGTATTTATACGATACGAATAATATTTAGTAACATTCTTATTTAAACTCAACAGCTTTGATTAATTTTTTTAAAATTTCTCAACTCATCACAGTAATTATTGCATTTTTACTATTGATAGTCATTCATTTACCTATACTAACAAATAGTGTTCCCTTAATCGTTCCTGAGTTAAAATGGATGCTGGTTGGCGAGCGGATGGGTGAAGGATTCATAATGTACAAACAAATATGGAGCGATGTAAGTCCCCTTTCTGGATTTGTTTACTGGCTGCTCGACTTATTATTTGGTAGATCTCAACTTTCTTACCAGATTCTTGCATTGATCCTGGTAATCTTACAAGGGCTATATTTCAATCATTCTTTACAAAAACATCAGCAGTATCCAGAGAAATCAAATCTGCCCTTGTTACTATATGTACTCTGCATGGGTATATTTTTCGACTTTTTCACCTTGTCGCCTATGCTTATGAGTATTACTTTTCTACTGCTAGCGCTAGACGGACTTTTTTCCCACATTAATGATGAAGCGTCCAATGATGAGGTATTCTCTATTGGATTTTATATAGGTGTGGCTACCTTGTTTTACTTTCCGCTGGCTTTATTTGCCGCTTATGCCTTTGTGTGTTTTCTGCTTCTGGCAGCTACTAATGCTAGAAAATACTTTTTAATGTTGTTCGGATTTATATTTACACTAGGGTTGGCTGCCTTATTTTTCTATATGATCAATGGGCTGGAAGATCTTTACTATAACTCTATTTTACGCCTCTTGGAATTTAGTAAAACGTACTATGTTTCTTTCCAGGATATGCTTTTGCTAGCTTCTCCTTTTATAGTAGTTCTGGCACTGTCGGCTTTTCAGCTATTTGGAGGAGATACCCGTTTTATTCATTATCAGATCCGTTGCCAGCAGGCATTATTTATGTGGGCCATTACTGCCAGCTTGTGTTTACTGGTAGTTCCATCGGTAGCTCCTTATCAGTTAATTGTATTTGTACCGGTGGTAGTTTTCTTCGGAACACACGTATTACTAACAATCCGTAAAAAAATAATAGCCGACCTAATTTTTATGTCCCTATTGCTAGCTGTGCTGTTTATTAATTTTAGTACTGCTTTTTCCTTAATCAGCTGGGTAGACCTAAATAAATTAGTAGTAAATGAAACGAAGGACAATAAGATAACTAATAAAAAGCTACTGGTTGCCGGCGATAATCTGGAAGGGTATTTATATAATAAACTAGCTACTCCCTACTTGGAATGGTCACTGGCAGAAAGGCATTTTAATTACCTGGAAGATTATGTGAACGTAGTGGAGATATATGAGAACTTCAAAAAAGATATGCCGGATGTGATTATCGACCAGAATGGAAAAATTGAAGAATTGTTTACGCGTATTCCGGCACTTGCTCAATATTACGCAAAAGAACAAAACTCTAACATATATATCCGGAAAGGGCGGCCATCTTCCGCCAATCGTACAGGAAATTAATACAGTTAACAAGAATAGAATTTCCTATTCCTGTTAACTGTCAATAGGTACTTATCTTTACTGTATTTGGACAGGCAAATCAGCTTCTATATCTGTTTCTCCTTTGGTTACCATATCATTGGCCGCCTTACTTCCTGGCTTATGCTTTAAAATAACGGTTATGGTACCTGTGCTAGCTGCAGCACTTGTAAAGTTAGCACTTGTCCCTAAAGGCAGCCCATTTGCATCGGTATTTCTGTTAGCGACAGTTAGATTAGCGCCAGTGACCTCATAAAAAATTTCATGGTCTTCTCCTTCTTCTTCAACTTCTTCGGTTATATTTTCAGGGCTATTTGCATTAGATTCATCCAGAAACTGGACTCTGCCAGTATACGTAACATTTGATCTTAGTGCAAGGCCGGTAATTACAGGTGCTGTACCACCAGGGCCATCTATATCCCGCCAGGTAGCGGTAACCGTTTCTGTAGAATTAGTTACATTGGTTAACGTTAGTTGGATAGTTGTAATCAACTCCTGCTCATCCTCAGGTATCACGTCGTCATCCTTTTTACAGCCAGCCGTTACAATCGCGAACAAAGTTAATCCAAGAATTAGTTTTTGTAGTTTTAACATAGTTTAATAGGTTTGGTTAGTAGGTAAAATTGATTCAATATTTTATAGAAGCAGTCATTGTCCTTTGCTCTTTTCTTAAAAGCTGTATTTAATTCTGAAATTGATGTTTCTTCCAACTTCATCTGCATAGTAGCGGAAGCGGTTCAGGTAATTCCTATATCTGCTATTTAGCAGGTTACTCACTGTAACTCCAACATCCATATTTTTGATCCCTGGCACTGAAAAGCCTACTTCTGCATCAAACAGCATATAGGCATTTGGCGGAGGAGCATAATCACTATTGGGCAGAAGTCTCCACTGTTTAGCTACATATACATTTCCCAGAGAAATATAAATATTATCCATTCCCAGCCAGTGATGAATATGGTATCGTAAGGTGCTCTGCAGTCTGTCTGGTGATATAAATGGTAGGGGATCACCGGTTGTACGGCTAGTTGCCCTGACCATAGAGTATTTTGCACGAAGAGAAAAATGATGGGAAAACTCATAAGTTGCTGCTAGATCTATTCCACTTAGGTTAGCATCCGTTTGCCGGAAAACAAATAGAGGAAAGTACCCACGGATAGTTAATACACCAGGAAACTCCGGCTGTTGATAAATGTAGTTATTATAAAAATAATGATACCCATCTACCTCTGCCTGAAATTTAGGGCTAGTATAAGTCAGATTGGCTGTTATATTATAAGCCGTTTCATCTTGCAAGGTATAATCACCTTTGATATAACTACCTTCGCCATGATGAATGCCATCGCTGTATAATTCATTAACGGAAGGTGGACGCCAGCCCATGCCAGCGTTCAGCTTTGTTGAAAGACCAGGTGAGAATTTGTAGGTGGCACCTATGGTGCCGGAAACCTGGCCAAAGGTACGGGACGGATCTGACTTTTCCCGTATCCGTGACATATCTACATCTAATCGGCGAACATCGTAGCGGGCTCCAGCTTCCAGTTCCCATTGGCTCTTAATTAGCCGTTCTACTACAAATATACCTAGGTTACTTCCGGTAAAATCAGGAATAAGGAATCTGCCCTGCATATCGTTTTGCTGATACATCCCGTTTATTCCAACCATGCCATTGAGCAGCCCTTTTATTGGTTTATGTTCCCAGGTAAAATCTGTGGTGTAGGTATTGAGCAGAAAACGCATCTGTGGGCCATCAAACTCGCTCCCCAAAGGCTTATGGCTGTCGTATTCTGCACGGTAATTAAACTGATGCCCCAAAGCCAGCGAGAACTTCCCTAGTTTATCTGATAAATAATAGGTATTTCCTTTTAGCAGATAATGATTAATATCCTGAAACGGCCTGCCAATGGTATAAGAAAATCCTGATCGGTGCTCAGGCAGGGGGCCATCACTGGCAAGTGCTGTTTCAAAATCTGTGCGGTTGCCTATGTGTGCTCCAGAGAAAATGCCAATTTTTGTATTGAACTGACTATAAAAGAATTCTGCTCCGAATTTTTCTTTCCGGTAACCTACAGCTGATGAGAAATTCAGTTCACTCACTCCAGTGTTCTTTAAATAGTACCCGGGTGCATGGGAATTGCCAGCCCGTTTAGCCGTGCCTTGTACACGCCAGCTGAAGGCATCATTTTTTGGGAAGCCACCTTGTACTATACCTGAGAGCACGCCTTGCCGATTATTTGTAGAAGCTACCGCATTTAGCTCGCCTGTTATACCAACACCATAGGGCAATGGGGCAGGCTCTAGTAATACTACTCCTCCAATAGCATCGGCTCCATAACGTACGCCTGCCGCGCCTTTTACTATATTTATCTTTTTGGCAATAAAAGGATCTATTTCGGGTGCATGCTCCGATCCCCACTGCTGTCCTTCCTGACGTATGCCATTGTTCATAACTAACACCCTGTTACTGTGCAAGCCATGAATGACAGGTTTAGAAATAGAAGGCCCAGTTTGAATAGTAGTAACCCCCGGAATGCCTTTCAATGACTCTCCTAATGTTAATCCTCTGGTTCGGTCGAGGTCTATTCCTTGCAAGGTCACTTGTGGTTGCATGGCTGGCGGAGCAATTTTCTGCTCTGTAATAATTACTTCTCCCAGCTCAATGCCCGTTTCCTGTAATTTAAAATTCTGTTCTACTACTAATCTCCCGGCAGCAATAGAAACTATAGCTGTATCAGTTTCATAACCTACGTAACTACATATTAGTGTATAATTTCCTATGCACAGATCGTCTATCGTGTAGTCTCCTAGTTCATTGGTTACATTTCCTTTGGCCAATTCTGCTACATAAATGGCTGCCCCCAACACAGGCTTCCTGTTCTGGTCATACACAATGCCATGAATATGATACCGGCAATCTGTGGTTGAGATTGGAGCTTGTGTATATCCACCAATATTGGCTAACAGTCCTGCAAACAAGACTGCCAAAAATCTCCGATATCTTCTAAAGATTACCCTATACATTAATTCTGATAAACAAAAGCGAAGCACTGAACTAACTTGCAATAATGTTGCAAATATACAGAACTTACAGTTTTAAATGCAACATTGTTGCTTTTAAAGCGCAGAAAATTTTATATAGGAGCAGTCAGGAAATTAATAACTGTATCCTTTGAAGATTTGCTGGAAACTTTTCCAACGGCCAAGTCCATAGCAGGCGCCGAAAACAAAGGCTGCAGGTAAAATACTCAATGGGCGGACAATATAATTATTAACAAAAAAATCGGCCAGTGAAATGTCTTCCGTAATAAAAATGCTTAGGATAATTGCCAGAGTACCACTAAGCGACAGGGCTATTCCTGCTATAAGAGAAAAATTAAGCATACTTCTTCTGCGGATATAGCGCCAGAAGGTGAATTTATGTTGAATGGGAATTATAATCTCCTGGCCTATTGCACCAAGCAAGGTAGCGGTGAGAATACTTACTACTTTGGCCTGGAAAAAAGTGGTGGTCAGTACAGACCAACTCCAGGTACCGGAATACAGAAAATCGCTTACAAGCTCATATACTATAATTCCCAAAAAACTGCCTATAACACAGGCAAACGTAATAATACAGGTAGACAAAAAATTTTTCATAAACCGGCCGTAGTTAACGTACAGGCTCGGCATATAGATCAAACTCTTCTGCTTCTATTATTTTTACAGTGGTAAAATCGCCTAACCTGACAAAGTGTTGTGTTGCATCTAAGAGTACTTCATTATCTACTTCAGGAGAATCAAATTCCGTGCGGCCAATAAAGTAGCCTCCCTCCTTGCGATCGAATAGTACTTTATATGTATTACCGATTTTACACTGGTTTAGTTCAAAAGAAATGCCCTCTTGTAAAGCCATTATAGCATCTGCCCGTTCCTGCTTTATTTCCTGCGGAACCTCATCTATCATGGTATGCGAATGGGTGTTTTCCTCGTGTGAATAGGTAAAAATACCTAAGCGGTCGAAACGCATTTTTTCTACAAAGTTGTACATTTCATCAAAATGTACCTCTGTTTCGCCAGGATGTCCGGAGATAAGTGTAGTTCGCAAAGCAATGCCCGGCACTTGTTCCCGGATAGTATCTATCAGCGCTTCTGTTTTCTCACGGGTAATTCCCCGGCGCATCAGTTTTAATAATTCTGAAGAACCATGTTGCAAGGGCATATCCAGGTATTTACAGATGTTGCTGTGCTCCCGCATAACATTAAGTACATCTAAGGGGAAACCTGCCGGATAAGCATATTGCAAGCGTATCCATTCTATTCCTTCTACGTCTGCAAGTCTGGCAAGAAGCTCAGAGAGATTTCTTTTCTTATAGAGGTCCAGGCCATAATAGGTTAAATCCTGGGCTATTAATATCAGTTCTTTCGTACCTTTTTTTGCTAGATTCTGTGCTTGCTGTACCAATATATTCATTGGCTGAGAAATATGGTTACCCCGCATCAACGGAATAGCACAAAATGAACAAGGGCGGTCGCAACCTTCGGCTATTTTGAGATAGGCATAATGGGTAGGTGTAGTTATGAGACGCTCGCCAATTAACTCATGCTTGTAATCGGCTTTTAATGTTTTCAGTAACCGGGGTAATTCATTGGTACCAAAATACGCATCTACGGTTGGTATTTCTTTTTCCAGATCGTCCTTATATCGGTGCGATAAACAGCCGGTTACATATAACTTATCAATCAGGCCGTTTTCTTTGGCATCTGCATAGCGTAAAATGGTATCAATGGATTCCTGCTTGGCATTGTCTATAAACCCACACGTATTAACTATTACAATACTGGCATCATCTTTTGCAGACTCATGGGTAACATTGAATTTGTTAGCTCTTAGTTGCGTGTAAATTGTTTCTGAATCCACCAGGTTTTTGGAACAACCCAGCGTAACAATATTTACTTTGTTTTTCTTTAATCCTTTGGTTTTCATTATCTAGCTAAACACCTCTTCCTTAAAATTAGCTCCTCGATAGGTGCCAAAATTTTTACTTCTTTTTAAATAGAGAATCTACAAACGCCTGGCGGTTAAAAATCTGCAAATCGTCTACTTTTTCGCCTACCCCAATATATTTCACTGGTATCTTAAACTGGTCGGATATGCCAATTACTACGCCGCCTTTAGCCGTACCATCTAATTTTGTAATGGCTAATGCATTTACCTCGGTAGCCCGTGTAAATTCTTTTGCCTGAAGAAATGCATTCTGTCCGGTACTGCCATCCAGCACAAGCAATATTTCATGAGGTGCATCTGGAATTACTTTCTGCATAACCCGCTTAATTTTAGATAATTCATTCATTAGGTTTACCTTGGTATGCAAGCGGCCAGCTGTATCAATAATGACTACGTCTGCTCCATTCTCTACCCCTTGTTTTACGGCATCGTAGGCCACAGAAGCTGGGTCTGTATTCATGCCATGGGATACAATAGGAACATTTACCCGTTCTGCCCATAATTTCAACTGGTCTACGGCGGCAGCCCGGAAGGTATCTGCCGCTCCTAATACCACTTTATTACCCGCCCGGTGGAATTTGGAAGCTAGCTTACCTATGGTAGTCGTTTTACCCACGCCATTTACGCCCACTACCATAATTACATATGGCTTAGCAGCAGTATTAGTAAAGAAAGACTTTATATCTTGGGCATTATTCTCGGCTAATAATTTAGTAATTTCTTCTTTCAGCAGTTTATCCAGTTCTGAAGCAGTCGTATATTTATCTCGACTTACCCGTTCTTCAATCCGCTTAATTATTTTCAGGGTAGTTTCTACACCTACATCAGATGTAATGAGTATATCTTCCAGTTCATCCAGTACTTCGTCGTCCACCTTGGATTTCCCCATAACTGCTTTTCCTAATTTGGAAAAGAAACTGTCTTTGGTTTTTTCCAGTCCTTTATCTAAAGATTCTTTGCTTTCTTTATTCTCCTTGGTTTCTTTGGAGAAAAAATCGAATAAGCCCATGGCTGATGCAGGTTATAAGGTTTTATTGAATAAGGTGATAATATAATAAAAAAGTCCCTGGTAGGGGACTTTTTATCAGATAAGTATATAAAATAACACTAGCTATTGGATTTCAATGCACTTTGTACCTGATCCAAAGGAACCATCTCTTCTTTAAAGGTGTATGCTCCGGTTTTATCTGACTTTACAGCTTTGATAATTTTAGCGAAATTTTTACCGCCACCTTCTTTTTTTAATGTTGCAACTACTTTCTTTGCCATTTTTTTGTAGAGTTTGATGTCTGAAAAGCAGCATTTTGGTAGTGTTCACACAGCCTATGCTGACTATTCACACAAGTTATTTAATTTCTTTATGAACAGTAACTTTTTTTAAGTAAGGATTAAACTTCTTCAATTCCAAACGTGCTGTCGTATTTTTTCTGTTCTTGGTTGTAATGTATCTAGACATGCCTGGTACGTCAGTGGTTTTCTGTTCAGTACATTCCAGAATCACTTGAATTCTGTTTCCTTTTTTAGCCATTATCTTCAGTAAATAGTATTAGTTTCCGCTAAATTGAATTGAGACCGCAAAGATAAGTCTTTTTTCTGAAAATTCATATTTGGTATTTATTTTTTTATTGTAAACATATACCTATCTGTGTTATTCCCATTAGGTAAATTTGGAAAGCATATGATTGAATAGGTATACAAAATACATAGGTAACTTGAACTCACTAATATATTATTTCAAATCAATCTAGTACATTTGTCCGTTCCTGTACGCAAGCTTGTAAACAGTTTTATGAAAATACTATTTCCTATTTGTCTGCTCTTAATTTACCTATGCATTGCCTGCAGTGAACAAAAGCCCGGAGAACAGACTGAGGTTGCCATTTCTGCTGATACTACTGAAAACAAAACGGCTTTTACTAATTATAGTTCTAAGTTTCAGAAAATTATTAAATCCGAAAATGGCATTATCCGGGGTGTTGATTTTGGTGATGCTTTAGAGGATGTAATTACCAGAGAAGACACCATTCCGCTGGAAGACAGCACAAATTTTGTAAGTTTTACTGTTGCCCTAGATGACCAGGAAGATGAGATTACAGATGTATTCTATTATTTTGATAAAAATAAGCGAATTAGTGGATTCCGACTGGATGTATACCTGGACGACAAAACAGCAGTAGATAGTTTGTATAGAGAGTTTACTACGTATTTTACTGAAAAGTATGGCAGTCCGGTAATTAAAGAGATAAAAACCATTGCCTGGAACAGCGCAGACAACACAAAAATTGTGATGAAAGATGTAGGAATAAAAGAATCTCCTGGATTACAGTTACAGATTGCCCGGCCAAAATAACCCTGAAAGGAGTTCTAGATCAAGGCTATACAATACAAACAGCCCTCACCAGTATTCAAAGCTTGTGAGGGCTGTTTGTAGTATAAATAAGTCGATTATACTTTATAGATCCAGTCATGAGGGTCAGCAGTTTTGCCAACTTTTATATCATCCAGGGTTTTCAATACTTTGTTAGAGAACTTCCGTTCAGTTACCGCTGGCAGCATATATTCTTTTCCTTCGTACCCGATTACTGCTATATGAGCAATAGTAGCTGCTGTACCAGCCCCAAAAGCTTCCTGTAAGGTTCCATTTTTAACAGCATCCATTACTTCTTTTACAGCCACGGGACGTTCTTCCACTTTCATGCCCCAATCTCTGGCTAATCGCAGGACACTATCCCGGGTAATACCTTTCAAAATGGTATCTGCAGCTGGAGGTGTAATTAATGTATCATTAATCACAAACATCACATTCATAGTGCCAGACTCTTCAAAATACGCATGTTCTTTAGCATCTGTCCAGAGCAACTGATCGTAGCCATCTTTGTGTGCTAGCTGAGCAGGCAACATAGAAGAAGCATAGTTACCAGCAGCTTTGGCAAAACCCATTCCTCCGGCTGCTGCACGGGTATAATGTGTTTCTACACGCACTTTTACCGGAGCTGAATAATAAGCACCTACTGGGGAAGTAAAAATAATAAAGGTATAAGTATTAGACGGACGCACACCAATATATTCATCTGCAGCAAACATGTAAGGCCGGATATAGAGAGAATAGCCAGGCTTTGCCGGAATCCAGTTCTTATCTAAGGCTAGCAATTGGGTAAGTCCTCCCATAAATACATCCTCTGGCAACGTAGGCATGCACAAACGCTCGGCAGATTTATTCATCCGCTTCCAGTTTTCCAGGGGACGAAATACCAGTACTTCTCCCTTTTCATTCTTATAGGCTTTTAATCCTTCAAAAATGGCTTGTCCATAATGCAGGGCTGATAGGGCAGGGCTGATAGTAATATCGCCGTAGGGAACAATTTTAAGATCCTGCCAGGTATTGTTTGCATAGGTGGCTACAAACATATGGTCAGAAAAAGTTTTGCCAAACACCAGATTATCAAAATCGCACTGACTCACTTTTGATGTCTTTACCTGGCTGGTCTGGATGTTCAGAACATCTATCATAGGTATATAAATTAGGTTTTGTAAAAGTAGCAAATATTCAGCTAACCCTGTTCGGGCAAGGAGCAATAAATATTCTTGTGTAGATTAGCACGGCCGTATTATGCAGTTTTACACCCTAGGTTTCCACGGAATCTCCTCCGCTTGTAATTCCTGAGTCATTTTCCGGCACAGCACAAAAAGATAATCCGATAGCCTGTTTAAATAGATAATGACTAACTCAGCTACCAACGATTGCTGGCGAAGGCTAATTGCTAACCGTTCGGCCCGGCGGCATACACAACGGGCGACGTGGCAAAACGAGACAGACTGATGCCCACCGGGAAGTATAAAATACTGCAATTCAGGCAAACTGACACTCATATCGTCTATAGCATCTTCCAGCAATTTTACATCAGCCTCCAGTAAGTCGGGCAATTTTTTTGTCGTTTTTTCCGGGTCGGCAGCTAAAGAAGCGCCAATTGTAAACAGGCGGTCTTGTATCTCTTTCAGGATCTCTCTTCTGCTGGCGTTCACTTCCTGGTCTCTGACCAGGCCGATATAGGAGTTTAACTCATCTATGGTGCCATATACTTCTATTCTGTCATGGGACTTAAGTACCCGTGTGCCTCCCAGTAATGAAGTTTGTCCTTGATCTCCTGTTTTGGTATATATTTTCATGGGCTAATCATTTGTTAACTATACGCTTAATGCCTGTTTCAATACTATTTACGCATAACAGCAAATTATTTTCCGGCCTTTTTATATCTTCCAGGCGCAAAAGTTATAAATTTTTGTGCTCTTTCAATATAGCGCTCCAGATTTTATCTAAGCTGTAGTCATTGTTTGGCAGTAATGGGTAAATAACTTGCTGGCCTTCCAAATGTTTTACTAGTAATTCCAAAACAACCTAATAACCACTACCTATTTTTGCTATGCAGAGCTCTATTTTACTAGAGAACACGTCAATCTCAGGAAGATATATTGCGGCTGTTAAAAAAACTTGTATATTCATCGGCAGAATTACTGATCTATAATAGATAGTTCTAAAACAGAGTACTCTTTAAGAACCACTCAACATATGGATAACAGAATCCTTGGCTTACACCACGTGACAGCTATTGCTGGCAGTGCCCAACGAAACCTTGATTTTTATACCCACATACTTGGGCTACGGTTTATTAAGAAAACAGTAAATTTTGACGACCCCCATACGTATCACTTCTATTATGGTGATTATTATGGAACGCCAGGTACCATTCTTACCTTTTTTCCTTGGGAGGGGGCAGCAAGTGGCCGGCGTGGAACAGGGCAGGCTACCGAAATAGGTTTTTCTGTACCTGCCGGCAGCCTGGATTTCTGGCTTAACAGATTTAACGAGCAAGGTATTATTTACAACAAGCCTGCTAAAAAGTTTGAGGAAGAATACTTAACTGTTCTTGACCCGGACGGCCTTAAACTGGAAATGGTGGTTTCATCTACTCCCGACAACCGGAAAGGCCATACCACCGATCAAATTACTAATAGGCAGGCTATTAAAGGATTTCATCATGTAACGCTTACCTTAAGCTCAATCAAACCAACGGCTGATATTCTTACCGAAATTTTCGGATACAAATTAGTAAGTGAGCATGTAAACCGCTACCGATTTGCTACCGATGCTATAGAGGGCGCTGCCCTTATTGACCTGGTAGAAGCAGTAGGAGAAAACAGAGGGCAGGTAGCTGTAGGTTCGGTACACCATATTGCCTTCCGGGTAAAAGATGATGCCACTGAAATGAAATTGCGGGAAATTATTGAAAGAAAAGGTTTTCAAATTACTCCACAGATAGACCGTAACTACTTTCACTCGCTGTATTTTCGGGAACCTGGAGGCGTTTTGTTTGAAATTGCCACAGATAATCCTGGTTTTACAGCAGATGAACCGTTAGAAAAACTAGGCACTGAATTAAAATTACCCCTACAATACGAACCTCGCAGAAAAGAGATAGAGCAAGCATTGGTTCCACTCACGTAGCTGAAAAATTTGCCTATAAACCCTAAACCTACGAATGAACACTATTAACATGGATTACTTACCTCTAAAACACCGCTTTATTCCTGCTGAAAAACCAGATGGATATACATTATTGCTGCTGCATGGTACGGGAGGAAACGAAAATGATCTGATTCCGCTCTCCGAACTGTTTGGGAAAAATGTAAATATCTTGAGTGTGCGGGGCAATGTATTAGAAAATGGTATGCCCAGGTTTTTCCGTCGGGTGGCACTGGGTGTGTTTGATGAAAAAGACGTAGAATTCCGCAGCCACGAATTAGTGCATTTTGTTAGATCTATGGCCGTAGAGCAACAATTTGATGCTAAAAAAATAATTGCCTTAGGATTTTCTAACGGAGCTAATATAGCTGGGGCCTGCCTAATGCTCTATCCCGATTTGCTGGCAGGAGCTATTTTATTACGGCCGACCAAACCTTTTTCGCACTTGCAAGACTTTAAAACAAGTAACCAAACACCAGTATTTATCAGCTCGGGCGCTACAGATCCTACGATACGGTCAGCCGACACCCAAAAATATGAAGAACTGTTGCTTGCTAACGGATTTGATGTAACACACGCTTCTATTCCTGCCGGTCATCACCTTACTCAAAAAGACGTGATTTTAGCAGTGGAATGGTTCAATAAATATTTTACTACCTAAAAGTAACGCATTATAAAACCCACAGGCAACTAAAAGCTAGTGGGTTTTATAATGCGTTTATGCAAAATTTTTGAATAATGCGCTACGCATTCACTATTTCGCCACCATTTGGATGCAATATTTGTCCGGTCATATAAGAGGCATCGTCTGAAGCTAAGAATACAAAACTTGGCCCTACTTCCGACGGTTGGCCTGGCCTTCCTAACGGTACATCTTGCCCAAACTTCGCTACTTGCTCCGCAGTAAAGGTAGCCGGAATAAGCGGCGTCCAGATGGGACCTGGGGCTACACCATTCACGCGTATATTTTTCTCAGCCAGATTTTTAGACAAAGACCGGGTAAATGAATTAATAGCTCCTTTGGTAGAAGAATAATCTAGCAGATGTTCGCTGCCGCGGTAAGCCGTAACAGAAGTAGTATTAATAATGCTGTCGCCGGCTTGTAGATGAGGTATAGCGGCCTTTACAATATGAAACATAGCTAGAATATTAGTCCGGAACGTGCTTTCCAGATTTTCAGTAGTAATTTCCTCTATACTATCTTTTGGGTGCTGCTCGGCTGCGTTGTTCACTACAATATTTAATTTACCAAAGCTGGCTACTGTTTGCCGCACTATTTCCTGGCAGAAGTCTTCCCGGCCGATGTCGCCAGCAATAATGGTACACCTTCTGCCTTCTTTCTCGACCATGGCTTTTGTTTCCTCTGCATCTTCGTTTTCGTCTTTATAAACAATTACCACATCGGCTCCTTCACGGGCAAAATGCACAGCCACAGATCGTCCTATTCCACTATCACCTCCAGTAATAAGTGCCACCTTGTTCAATAACTTATCGCTACCTTTATAATTAGCCCGGATTACTTCCGGCTTAGGACTCATTTGCTGCTCTATACCTGGTTGTTGATCCTGAGATTGAGCTGGTATTGCATCTGGTTTGGTCCCTGCAGTTGATTGATTTGCCATATTTTTTCTATTTTTAATTTTCTACTTCCTTTCTCAACGTATCTGTGAAAAAGGAGTTGGGTCTTAGTATAGAAAAATAGAAGAAACACTAGTTAGTAAGCTGCCGATCTACTGCTTATTCCGGACATAGATCAATTTATATTTACCCTTGTAATTTTCCCGCTGTTCTATTTCAAATTTGCCGATGGAATTTATCAAGGGTGTCAGTTTTTCAAAACCGTAGTTGCGGGAGTCAAAGTTGGGTTGCTTTTTCTGTAACAGGCTACCAACATCACCCAAGAATGCCCAGCCATCTTCATCGGCTAGATCATCTATGGTAGAAGCAATGAGTTTGATTACTTTGGGTGTAATTCTCTCTACTTCTTCCTTTTTAGTTGTTTTTGCTTTGCCGGGCGTAGAATCGGTTTCTTTGGACTGGTTTCTCAATATTTCTATATAGATAAATTTATCGCAAGCCACAATAAACGGCTCAGGGGTTTTCTTCTCACCTAACCCGTAAACTTTCATGCCCGCCTCTCGTAGCCTGGTTGCCAGCCTGGTAAAATCACTGTCACTGGATACGAGACAGAAGCCATCTACTTTACCAGAGTATAAAATATCCATCGCATCTATAATCATGGCAGAATCGGTTGCATTCTTCCCAGAAGTATATCCGTATTGCTGCATAGGAATAATAGCATTTTCCAGTAACACATTTTTCCATTGAGCCAGATGTGGCCTGGTCCAGTCGCCATAAATCCGCTTGATCGTAGGATTCCCATACTTCGCTATCTCTTCCATCATCTCTTTTATATAGGCAGAAGGAATATTGTCGCCATCAATTAAGACAGCTAGTTTTATATCTTGTTCCATGTAAATAGTCCCATAAGGGCGTTGTGCAGGTTAGTTTGTCGGTTTTTCGAAAAATAATAAATGTTGTTGAGGTAATACATCAGAGGTGTTTTTTAGTTTCAAGCCAACGGCTTCCATTTCTTTGGTTGCCTGGGCTATAGTCATCTTGTGGCGTGGGCGAATGGGCACATCTGGATCTTCAGCCCGGTATTCTACTAGAGCTACCCGGCCACCAGGCTTTAGTGATTTTGCTATTGCTTGCATCATTTCTCTGGGGTGCGAAAACTCATGGTAAGCGTCTACAAACAAAACAAGGTCTACACCACTGGGTGGTAGGTTTGGATCTTGAATTGTACCCAACACAGCTTCTACATTTGTGGCTTTTTGTTTAACCTTATTTGTGTTCAGGTAATCAATCATTTCCTGTTGAATGTCTACCGCCAGAACTTTACCCTGTGGAACCAATGGGCTAATGCGGAAAGTGAAATAGCCCGTACCGGCACCAATATCAGCTACTACATCTGTAGATTTTAATTGCAGTGCTTGCAATAGTACATCCGTCCTCTCTTCTTTTTCGCGTCCTGGCCGTTCCAGCCAGCTAGCGCCCTGATGGCCCATTACCTGGGCAATTTCACGGCCCATATAATATTTTCCTGTACCATCGGGGCTTTGCGAAGCTTTGTACTGGTAAATACTATCTGCCTGGCTAGCCTTACCTATTTCAGATCTTTTCTGCGCACACGCTCCCTGACTGCAAAGAAGCACGAAGAAAAGAAAAACATGCATATATATTCTATAGTTGGACATATCAGTGTAGGAGTTATCGTAAAATTTGCACCATACCTTTTTGATAGGAAGCATATTGGCTGGTAGAGAATTCATAAAAGTAAATACCATTTTGCATCCCTTCTGCCTCCCAGTTGCCTTCGTAGTTCTTCTTGCGGTATATTTCTTTGCCCCACCGGTTATAAATCACCAATTCATTTTCGGGGTATAAGTGAATATTTTTTATTTCAAACGCATCATTAGCTCCATCTCCATTAGGTGTAAATACATTTGGAATAAGTAAAGCATGCCTAAACTCTAATTTACCTGTTGTAGACCATGATTCATAACCTGTACTACGTTCAACGGCTTTTATCCGGTAATGGTGTACAAACCCATCGGTTATAGTAGGCACTGTATAGTTTAGCACATCCGCTGGCAGCGTTGCCCATAATTTATAGTTTTCCTCTTCATCCAGACGCCGCCATATTTGATAGCCCGCAAGCCTATTTCCCCATCCTTCATACGCATTCCAGGAAAGGTTGATTTGATCTGCAGTTTCTCTTGTTTCAGCTGTCAGGCGCATGGTATGATGTATACTACTCTCAAAAGCTTCATTACAAATAGTCAAGCCAGCTAGTTTATATTCATAGGGATTATTTTCATCATCAATCTCTGCATCTATGTAGACAAAAGGATTAGCAGCAGGCTGTATGATTGCTATCTTTACCCAGCTATCGGTACCCAACTGGCGCCTGTAAACAGTAACAGAATCCATATCGTTGAAAAAAGAGGATATTTGCCCTTGTAACACTACTTGATTATTACTTTCTGTAGAGATACTAACAAAGTCTAAATTCAACGAATATGGGTTGGCCTCAACAAAAACAGCTAATGTGTCGGAAATACCATAACACTTCGCTTCTGCTGTACTATTCTCCTCTTGCAGCCAAAGCTGATGTATACCTTCACCATTCCAGTTTACTGTTACCTGAGCCGTACCTTGCCCAGCTTGTAGCACGCCTCCCTTAATTCCCCAGGTATACAGAGAACCCTTCGTAGTAGCCACCTGGTATAGTTGCCCATCTTTATTGGTTAAGCAGAGTTGCTGGGCACCTTGGGGTATACCTGGTTTTAATTGCTTTGTTACCTGTACCTGAAGCATAGTTTGGCTTATACAGCCAGCTTCATTTGTAGCACTTACCTGAATAGAAGCATCTGTGCGGGTTGAATCCCAGTTTACCAAAATACCCTGGGTTCCCTGCCCTGCTACGATAGTGCCGCCTTTTATACGCCATTGATAAGTATTTCCTGTAAGAGGACTTTCTATCTGGTAAGGTATACCTTGTGTACCGGGACATACTATTAAGTTACCTATAATTTGTGGCGCTTTAGACTCGGGTTGCACCGTTACTCTCACCAAATCAGAACGTGGACAGATTCCATCATTCACAGTAACCTGATAAGTGAGCACAACTACTGTATCTGTTAGGTTTGTGTATTGAAAAGTAGGGTTGGCACTAGTAGCATCTGTCAGAAAACTGGCCGGTTCCCACTGGTAAGTGGCATTTACTTGCCTAGTATTTCCTAGCTGGGTATTTTCATTAACACAAACCACTTTATCATCCCCAGCCAAAGCTATGTTTACAGGACTATTATACAATAAGTTTGAGGCAAAAGAGGGTAGATAATAGGGAGCATCTATACCCAATGGTAAACCATTAAGAGTATACATACTCTCCTGACCTGATTGATTAGGCTTTTCTATAACAGATAATGCCTTGGTGTTGGCTCGGGATACATAAATTTTGCCATCGGGAGCTAGTTGTAATCCACCAATATAGGAGCCCTTGTTGCTAATAACATTTCTTGAGTTTAGTATAGCATTTTGTTCTCCGTCACGTACATCAAATTGTAGTAAGGTAGAATCCTGACTGAGATAGAGCATTGCTCCATTACTGGAAAATTCTGCTACATGTGCACAACAAGAGGCTATTTTCCGGAGATTAGCAACTTTTCCGGTAACCTGATCAAAATCGGCAATAACTGTAGCCGATTGGTCTGTTCCTTCATAGCTAAAGACAAGTTTATCAGAAGTTGGGGAGAACTTATACCCTCCCGAACTACTCATACGGACGGGAGATGAGATAATGGGCGACTCAGAAACACCATTGGCATCAATCCGGTAGGTATATATACGGTCGGTCCCAATACCCGATACAACACTTTCATTGGTTTCGCCTACAAGCCAATAGGTATCATTTGCACATTTTGCAGAAATGGTGAAGCTACCATGCAGGTTTTTATATAGAATTTTATTCTTCTCCAATATGGCTCCTGCGCCGTTATTAGCATCCACATCCACCAGGGCATATACCAGATGCTGGTCAAGAAAATAATCGCCTACGGCATTTATAAAACCAAGTGTAAAAATATAGTACTTTCCTGTTTTACCTGGAGCCGGAATAATAATTACTTTTCGAAGCCTTTCGCCCCCGATATTAGTACCATTGGCCATAACTTGATTTTGCTTGTTCCATACCGTCTGGCTATCTGTATAAAATAGCAGATTACCCTCTTTGTCACAAATAGATGCTAATTGTTGGCTAAATATCTGAGGGGCCTGCGGATCAATGGTTACTTTTGGAAGGCTTTGGCTGAAATCCACTGTGATTTTGTTACCTAGTAACCACTTAGTCGTTTCCCGTTGGGCATACGTACAGGTAATGAAAAAGAGGCTATAGCAGATAAAGCAAGCTATACACTTCATCGGATATATTTAGGTAGGTAAGAAGGGTGAGGGCCTCAATTATGACTATCAATTCATATTGCGGGTTTCTTTGAAGCTTTTATAACAATCGTTAATGGCGATTACTATTTCATACTCATTTTGTGCATTTACTACTTGAGCTTCTGAAAGTTTACAATACTTCATAAACTCTTCCAAATCTTTGTCTTTCAAGCCAGTTACCCGTTGTACAAGCTGTGCATTAAATTTAGCGTCGTATACTTTTTTGCGAGCTTCAGCACTAAATAAGCTATTCGCTTTTTTGATTTCCTTCGCTTCCCGGCTTAGTTTATTATAGAAGAAACTAAAAGGTCCGGAAATAGCTATACCCCCTGTTGGGATATTATAAATGCCGTCTGCCAGTTTTTGACCTCTGATTTGGGGCAAGCCTAATTGTGGCTGATCAGGTAATTCCAATGCCAGAAAATCTTTTTTGAATCTACCCTCTGTCGGAATAGCCCGTACATCTACCTGTTGTAATTGATAAGTTTTGGGACTTAATTTAATTTCAACCAAGAGATTTGTTGATTTAGAAGAAGCATCGAGTACTAGGGTATGCATATCATAGCCAATAGCTGAGAAAAGGATAGTATCTGCCTGGTTCATAGCTATACTAAAATATCCTTTGTCGTCACTAATAGCGCCTATTCGACTCTTATTATTCAAAACGTGTACGCCTGGTATAGGAGCAGCGTCTTCTTTGTTTAAGATATAGCCGGAAAGCTGAATTTTATTGGCAGGCTGTTGCTGGGCAGTTACCTGGAAAGCGGCAGCACTGAAAAAAAGAAATAGAACTAATTGAATTAACAATTTCATATACGTAGGTTTTAAGTCAGGCAATCAGCTACTTTTTCTGTATTCGCCTTTTACAATATACGACAATAATTGCACCAGTGGTGTAACCAGCCTACAATTTCTGCTTGTCGCCTTACTACAACTGTTTGTGGTAAAAGTTAAAAGCCCTCACTTGTTTAGTAAAACAGTGAGGGCTGCTTGAAATTACATAGGATATGTTTATCTGGAACGGATGATGAATGTAATTGTTCCGGAAGAGACTGGTGCAGGTACCGTATTGTCTGCAGTTGGGCTGAAGGTAAGCTTTTCTACCTCCCGCTTATAGAAGGCTACAACTGCTGGACTTACTGTTTTTTCTACAGGTACCACAGAAATTATTCTACCTTCATCATCTATTTTTACCTGGAACACAATTTTGCCACTTTCGTCTGAACCATCATTTACATTAGGCCGCGTATCCGGTGCCCAACCTCGTATATTATAAGCTGGCCCTGTTCCTCCACCTCCACCACCTGGTGTTCCATACAAGGCTTTCGCATCCAGCTTGCCTTCCGGATCTCCCTGGTCCCCTACTTTGCCTGTTTTATCACCATTATTATTGCCAGCTACTTTGTCGCTGGTGCCGCCTTCTTTTCCACCTGCCCCATCACTTTTTGTCATCAATGCATCGTTGTTAACGACAGGTTTAGGGGTTTCAGGTTTTTTTTCTGGCTCTGGTGTTTTCTCGGGTTCTGTTTTAGCTATTACCGGCTCAGGCTTTTTCTCTGGCTCTTTCTTTACTACAGGTTCTTCTTTTTTCTTTTCAGGCTTCTTTTCAACCACCACTGGGCTTTCTGTTTCAACTGGTATTACTTCTGGTACATCCGGTACCTCTGCCTCTGGCAGAGTTTCTTCTGGGGGTGCAGGAGCAGCTTTTACAGGTTCTGGCTGGCTAGCAGGTGGATTGGGTTTGGCAGCTTCATTTGGTGGATTTGTATTAGCCGGTGCCAGCGATTGCACATTGCCACTTCCAGCTTCGTCGGTACCAAAATTGAGTTCAATGCCATATTCTGGCAGTGGCGGATCTGGAGCACGCCAAGCCATAATGAAGAAAAATAGCAGCAATAATCCGGCATGTAACGCTACGCTTATTGCCATGGCTGATCTCCGCTGTTTTTCTTCTCTTTTATCTGGTGCCATAAATACTAATTAATAAGTAAATGGAATTATTCATTCTTTAACACCACAAAAGCTATTCCGGTTTCGTAGCAATTGAAACTTTGGCTTTTAAAGAAGAGGCTATGCCTCCGATTTTAGTAACATATTTTACAGGAACTGACTCATCTACATGCAGAATAACTGCCCCTTCCTCGCCACCAGCCAATGCTTGGCGTAGCTCACTTTCTATATCTGCCTCTGTAGTTTTTTTGTCGTTCACATAAAATTGGAGGTCTTTGGTCACCGTTACACTCACCTTTTGAATTTCAATATTTGAGGCTTTACTGCTTGGCAAGCTTACTGGTAAACCAGAAGGCGTTACGAAAGAAGATGTCAGCATAAAAAATATCAACAACAGAAATACCATATCTGTCATAGAGGATAAGCTGAAGTTAGGGTCTACTTTATTTTTTGATTGAAGTGCCATAGATTAATGGGAAGTCGGAAAAGGTGGAAAACTGTAATGACCTTACGTTATTAAAGGTAAAACCAGTAATTTATCGCATTTTCTAGTAGGCTTACCGTACTTTGTCGGGTTCCTGAAGCAGGTCAATAAACTCTACCGAAGAATACTCCATACTGAAAATCAGTTTTTGTACACGCGCCACCAGATAGTTATAAGCCAGATAGGCAATAATGCCTACTATCAGACCGGCAGCTGTGGTAATCATGGCCTCATAAATACCTCCGGAAAGCAGCTTAGGGCTTACTGTACCCTCTTCTTGGGCTATCGCAATAAAGGCCTGGATCATACCGGTAACGGTACCCAAGAAACCCACCATGGGAGCGGCACCGGCTACGGTAGCCAACAAGGACAAGTTTTTCTCCAGGTTGTAAATTTCTATTTTTCCCACATTCTCTATAGATGCTTCTATATTTTTAAGCGGACTACCAATTCTGGATATCCCTTTTTCCAGCATTCGGGCAATAGGAGTATCTGTCTGATTACAAAGCAACCGGGCACTAACTATATCGCCATTCAGCACCAGGCTTTTTACGCGTTCCATCAGTCCGGCGGGTGTTTTGGATGCTTTCTGGAGAATTAATAATCTTTCAATAAAAATGTATACAGCAACAATAGAAAGAATAAAAAGAGGAATCATCATGATGCCTCCACTTAATGTCAAATCTAGTAGCGAAACACTGTTATCAGCAGTAGCTGTACTTAAAGAATCTGTAGTGGTAATCTGTAAAAAATGCATTGTTAATATTTAAAAACCCAAACTGAACTACCATATTCTGCTTTCAATTCCTGTGCCTTTTCTGCAGCAGCATTAAATGTATCAAAATCTGTATATGATACTTTCATTAAATTACCGGCTGTTTTAGGCATAATCACTCTTGCCCCAGTATTTCCTTTCGCTACCAGCTGATTCCGCAATTTATAGGCATTTTTTTCTACAGAGAATCCACCAATAATAACATAATACCGTGCTGGTGTACTAGGAGTAGCAACACTTTCTGTACTTTCAGGAGCTTTTTCAACAACTACTGGGCTCTCCTCTATTGTTTTAGTAGCAGGTTTGGTTGGTTCTTTTACTTCAGTAGTAGCAGGCTCTGGCGTTACGGCAGTAGCTGTGCTCACCTCCTCAGTTGTTACATCAGTATCTGCTGTTACATCTGACTCTGAAGGAGCTAGATTGTCTGAGAGAGGTTCAGTGGCAATAGTTGCTTCCTGATTTTGTACAAGCGCCGTATCTGCATATAAAAATGAATCATCTATGGGTTCTTCTGTTGTTGCTGGGGCTTCCGCCTCAATGTTTGTTTTTAATGCCATAAAAGGATCAAAACTACTAAGTGCATTGCGGCCATCACCTAAGAACAAGAAATAACCAGCACCGCCAGCAAGTAGCAACAAACTAGGAACGACAATAGCTAACAACAATCGGGTACGAGATTTTTTTGGTTGTTCCGGATAAAATACTCCCTCCTCGTCATCGTTGTGATTTTCATCATTTACCATGGCAGCACGGTCTTTGGTTTTGAATTTATTATGAGTAGCAACCCGTTCAATGGGTTTGTACTCAAGCTTGGGTAACCCAAAGCTGCCACTAAGATAATTGATTGTTGTATCTGGCTCAAACTGTAGTTTCTGCTCATGATTGAGATACAGTGTACCTATTTCATTGAAAACATATTTATCTTTCTGCCCGATTTCCGTTTTTACTTCGTTTATAAAATCTCGGATTATCTGTAAGGCTTCTTCCCGGCTGATGTTCTCACTGCTGGCAATCTGACTAGTCAGCAAACCATCATTAAGCTTCAGCATCTCGTTGAAGGCGATATGCTTAGAAGGAGGCAAAAAAGTATGAGTTACTGGATGAATTTCAGCACTCACATAATTGGCAATGAACCCGCCAAATTCGGGTATCACTACACAATCATATTCAAATAATAAGTTTTTTATATGTTTCTCCACCATATGATTAGAAGGTATATGTCAAACCGGCAAGTATATTCAAACCTCTGCTTGGATAGTATAAGTACCGCTGGTACTTTGAGGAAAGCAAATTGTTGAAAGACAAAAATGCAGAAAATTTATCAAAGAATAAATAATCAGCCTTGATATTCAGGTCCAGAATGGGATCTAAATCAACGGTTTCATTACTTACGAAATTTCTAGCTTTAATTCCACCAAGGTAATAGATTTCCGTATTTAAAAACAGCTTATTATTAAAATTATAACTTCCTAATAATGTGGTGGTAAGCAAAGGCCGGTGCCAGGCTTCCTCTTTACTCTGCCGGCTATAGTGGGCAACATCTGCTTTTAAGTTAAGTTTGAATTTTTCCGCATAAGTATAGCTAAGCTCTCCTATAAAGTTCAATACATTGGTAAAATCGCGCTCATACTGAATAGCAAACCTGGAAGTATCGGGGTTACCATTTACAAAGAAGTACAAGTTTTTATAACTGGCGAAACCAACCCGGGTAGCAAATGCTAATCCACCCCCTATATCGCCTTTAATACCTGCATATAAATCCCTGGATTTATTGGTATGAAACAGCGGAATATTTTGACCAAGGAATGGATTTTCTTTAACAAACTGGCGTAAGGTAGTCCGCTGCATATCGCCTTCAAATCCGGCAAACAACGTAAATGTTTCAAACAATACATATTCGCCCTGTAAAGCTGGGTAAATATGTATATTTGACTGGTCAATAGTCGTATCATTTTCATAGACAAAGTTCAGTCCGGCAGTTAATGTGAGAGCATCTGCCTTATATTGAACAGCTGGCTTTAGCCTAAAAAAATTGCGGGTAATGGCGGCAGAATCTGCCCGCCGGGTAAAGAACAAATCTGTATTAAGTAGTGCAGATAAGTTATCGGATATTTTATAACTACCTTTAAACTGGCCGCCTAGCTCAAATTCTTTGGCACTATACGCATCACTTAAATTAAACAGGTTTACGTCCAGCCGGTAATCCAGAGGAGACTTGGAATTGCTGTTGACAAAATTGGTTTTAATGGCTATTGTATTGTAAACTTGTTTAATGTCCTCCCGATCTACTTCTTTATTTTGGTTATAGCCATAATAGTTATACCGTTCACGGGTATATTCCAGCGCAGCACCTGCTGTAAGGGCATCTGTAAAATAGCGGCCATGTACGCCAATCATATTTTCACTACTCCCAGAATTTTGTTTATCTACTGGCCCAGAGCCAGAGGCCAAGTGTTTTATGCGCAATCCATAGCTATAGTCAGAATTACGGGTAGAATTAAAATAGCCATCCAGGTAAGTGGTTAGGTAATTTCCCAGCCCAGCTTTTATATAATTACCCGCCAGTTTTTTGGGAGGTTCTACAGCCATTTGTAATACCCGGAACTTCGGATTTAAGTCAGGCAAGCGTACATTCCGGTCTATGTACTGATAGTCTTGCAACACCGGATCTGGCTGTCGGACTGGTGCTGTAATCTTTTCAAAATTCCGGTTCGCTTCTGGTAATTCCAGGGCTTTGTTTTTCTCAATTATTATTTCAGCATCTTCAATCTCTCCACTTTCGTCGCGGTTAACCTGAGCAATAGTAGCTGTCGTGCTAATGAATAAAGTAATTACAATCAGACTTACGTTTTTTAATGTATTCATTTTAATGGAAAACCCAGCTATTTCTTTTTAAGAACTTCTTTTGTTATGCACCTTCTTTATGTTATCAGTAGGCAGCAATAAATGTGTAAAGCCTATAAAACTAATGGCAAACTTTACTATTAATTATTTACCTGATCTTCATCAGTATCTTCCTCTTCTACTTCGTCTTCTATCAGAATCTCAGAAGTATCTGGAGTTGCCGTTTGCTGTGGTCGGGATTCTAGTTCTTTTAATTTGGCTTTAGCGGCTGCTACCAATTCCTGGTCTGGCGCATTTTCTATAATGGAGTTTAAAGTAGCTTTAGCCTGGAACATTTCATTTAAGGCAGCATAGTTATCGGCCATCAGTAAAAATCCTTTTCCACGCCACTTTTCGTAGGCAGCAAAGCTTTTATTGAGCTGGAACAAAGTCTCTAACGATTGCTTATATTGTTTTTGTTTGTATTGAGCCTCTCCCATTAAATATTGGGCTTCCGCACCGTTTTCATCTTGTGCCGAATTTAAGGTTTTCAGAAATTCATCTATTGCCCTGTCATAATTTTCTTGTGCATAAGCGGCTTTACCCCGATAAAGGAGGGCTTTATTCTGGGCACTCAATGTAGCGTTGCCAGTATTAACAATCTGATCAGCAAAATACACGACTGAATCGTATTTATTTTGTCCATAGTAAGCATCCATCAAACCAGTCCAGGCAGTGAATTGATCTCGCTTGTTGCGGGCATTGGCTAGCGACTGCAAATAAAAATTAACTGCCTGTGGATAGTTCTTGGCAGTCAATTCCAATTCAGCCATTCTGGAAACAGCTCTAGGTACAAACTGGCTTTTTCTTTCACTCAATACCTGGCCGTAGTACTGCCTGGCATTATTCAAATCATTTAACCGCAAATACGATTCAGCTATATAATATTTGGCATCAAAGCTTAACACATTACTTGGGTATTGACTCAGGTAGGCATTAAAACCCTCAATAGCTTTCTGATATTTTTCAGAAAAATATAAGGATTTTGCTGCTTCAAATTCAATATTTTCTACAGCATCATTCTGCGGATTGGTTTTTTTGTACTTAGCCAGATACGTACTAAATTCTTCGCCCCGGCCTGCATTCGCCAATGCTTCCTGCAAACCTAGTAGCGCATCAGTAGAAGTCTTATGAGCCGTATACTGATTGAGAATTACCTGATAATCGGCTATGGCCTTATCGTAATTTTTTAAATTGCTATACGATAAAGCCCTCCGTAAATAGGCATACGGTAATACCGGACTATTAGGCTGGCTTTGAATAAGACTAGAATACCCCTGTATAGCCGCTTCGTATGAACCATTTTCAAAATCGGCATCTGCTTTCTGAAAAGAAGCTGTTTCGGCATAGCGGGATTTGGGATGCTGGGATACCACCTGGTCATACGCTTTTTTAGCATCTTCCGGGCGGTTTAACGCCGTCAGCACAATTCCTTTCTGATACAAGGCATAATCTTTATCCGTTGTATTTTGCGCGATAGCCTGGTCGTAATAGCGCACAGCCTCGTTGTAATTTTTCGTTACATAATAGCTATCTGCCAGACGGAGTAAGGCATCTGTATAATTTTGTTTGTAGGCTGGCTGACTGGAAGCCCGGTTTACATATTCCCGGAAGTGTTCCAGGGCTTTTGGATAATCTTTGGTATTGTAATACGCATATCCAATACCATAGCGGCTCTTTAGATGATACTCGGTAGCAGCCGCTCTAGATTCGCGGAAAACAGCGGCATATTGGTTTATGGCTTCAGGAAACTTTCTGGCAGCTGAGTAAGATTCTCCGCTCCAGAAGTAAGCAGCAATTTTCAGATCAGCGTCTTCCGGCGTTTTCAGCGAACGGGAAAACATATCTACTGCTTCATCAAAGCGTTCGTTATTAAATAATTCTACGCCTCTATTAAATGTTAGCCGTTGGTAAGCGCGGTTAATGCGGGGCGTTTTCCGCTGAATACTTTCCATATGGGCAATGGCTTCGGCATAGTTATTTGAGTTCAGATATGCTTCGCCTAACAGTTCATTTACTTCCGAAATATGTTTGCTGCCAGGATAGATTTTTGTAAATTCTTTTAATGCCACAATAGCCTCCGAATTGTTGCCGGCATCGTAACTTACTTTGGCATGGTAAAAAGCGGCATCTTCAGCTATTTCTTTACTAAACTTTCCTTTCCGGGCCGCATCAAAGGCGGTTACGGCAAAAGGTTTATTTTCCCCTTTCAGGTAAGACAAGCCTAAATGGTAAGAAGCATATTGAGATAAGGTGTCTTTGGTGGCTGCGGCTACTGGTTTGAAATTATCAATGGCTTTAGGGTAATTACCAGTTTTGTACTGAGAAAAAGCCAGACGATAGGCTACATCAGTAGAAGGCCGGGTACGGGTACCAGCGGCATATTGCTCAAAATACTCGGCTGCTTTAGCATAGTTACCTTTGCGGTAATACGCTTCACCTGCTAGCAAGGAAATATCTTCCCGGCTACGGATCGTTTTATCTTTACCTACTTGTTCTACATAAGCAATCAGTTCATCGTACCGCTGTTGCTTGTAGTAAATGTTGGCAATCATATACGGTACTAAAGGCTTATATTCCTCGCTGTTGGTTGCTTTGCGCAGATCTATTAGGGCTTCATCATACTTGCTATCTCGGAATTCTATATACCCTGCATAGTAACTGGCGGCATAGGTGTATTTGTGTTGTGTCCGTTTCAGGGTATTAAATAGCTTTCCTGCTTCGGCAAACTGCTGCTTGCTGAAATGGGCATAGGCCAGCTTAAACTCTACTTCAATCTGCTGTTCACTAGTAAGGCGCTGGGCATTTACTTTTTTAAAATAGTCAATGGATTTGTCGTACTTCTTCCGATTGAAATAAAAATTTCCTAGTTCATAATAGGCCACTAGTGCTTTAGGATGATTGGGATAATCGGCAATAAACCGCTCAATCATCGGTTCGGCGTCAGCGTTAGACAGGTTTAATGCGCTAATGGCTATATAATACTTTGCCTCTACCGACTTTAAATCATTTTTTCCTAGATCAATATATTCCTGAAAAGCTTTCTGGGCCGCGCTATATTTTTCACGGTCCATTAATTCAAGTCCGTTGCGGTAAGCCTGATCATCGGCCGTATAGGCAAGTGTAGTCTGGGCAGTAGTAGGAGTATGACTGGCTAACAGAAGAAAGGCAATAAAAACAATGCCAAGCCTCAGCGGCTTTATTGTCTGAAGAATCATGAAAAATGGACTATGATGGATTTAGGTATTTAACTCAAAAATAGAAAATAATATTGTAACCGCTACACAAACAGTGAACCAAATCCATGAAATTTAAGGAAGTTACCTGTTAAAAATCACTATATTTTTTGCATCGCCTATACCTGCTGCAATTGCTTTAGTTTACTGGCAAATTAACGTGGGTGCTTTATCTGTCTTCTATACCTGCTATAGTTTTATATGAATGCCTAATGACTGGAAGAGATTTGTAGACCCACCGCTTGAGCACTGTTAATTTTCCAACAGCTTGGCTAGGTTAATAAAAGTCTCGTATGGCCCTTTGGTCACAAAAAGATTGACGACTCCGGCAGGTAAACTTCCTCCAGGATTTAAATCCAGTATATATTCTATGTTAATTTTACCACCTTCTATTTCTTTTACCTTCCATACACCCTTTAGCTGGGTCACCTGGGTTTTTCCATTTTTAGCAGGAATAGCATTTGGCTCGCCTATAGTGGTTATGGTAACCTGATTGTCAGAAGGTAGTTGCTCAATAATCATCCGTACCGCGGCATCGCGGTTTTTAGCTGGCCAGGGCAAAGCCGTTTCTACATAATACAGCAGCTCTGTCGCAGAAAATTCCTGGATTAGGTAGGCTTGTTTGGTAGCATACACCCACTGGGGTTGCTTTTCTACCTCTTTGAGGATAGAAATAAATTTCTGACAAGTGCCTTTAAATATAGCCTCCACCTTTACTGATTTTACTGGCGAAGTGCTTGATTCGGATGTATAAATTTTGATTCCATTGTCTTCCTTTTCCAGATTCCATTGTGCCTGCGCAGAAAAACAGCTACTAACCAGGAGACAGATTAAATAGAATGTCACCTGTACGGCTTTTTGCTTAATACACACAAGAGATAGAAAATAGGGAAGCATTACTTAGTATCCGGTTTAGCTTTATAAACTAACTGCTAGCTAAAGCATAAGTTTATAAAGAAACAACTCTTTTGAATGGAATACTAAATAGACTCATTAAAAAGGCCGGAAATTGTGTGCTAAAAGAGTAACGAAACACAATTCCGGCCTTTTGCTTTATGCCGCAGTTAAACTGACTTTGTCTTTTTAAAGAACTACATAAATCAAACTAAATAGTCGGCGTACCACCAGTGGCAGGTATGGTAGCTCCAGATATATAGCTAGCATCTTGGGATGCAAGTAACACATAAATAGGAGCCATTTCCACCGGTTGACCGGGCCGCTTCATAGGCGTATACTCGCCAAACTTTTGCACCTCTTCGGCAGGCATAGTAGCTGGAATCAGCGGCGTCCACACTGGTCCAGGTGCCACACAGTTTACGCGGATTCCTTTATCTGCCAGGATTTGTGCCAGATTTGCTGTAAAATTCTGTATGGCACCTTTGGTGGCTGCATAAGCCAATAAAGAAGGATTTGGCTTATAGGCATTGACAGATGTAGTATTCACAATGGCACTTCCAGGTTTCATATGTGGCTCGGCTGCTTTACATAAGTAAAACATAGAATAAATATTGGTGCGGAACGTATAATCCCACTCATCACTGGGAATTTCCTGTAACGATTGCCGGGCCATCTGAAAAGCCGCATTATTCACCAGAATATCTATTCCTCCCAGATCCTCAACGGCCCGCCTGATAATCTCTTGGCAGTGTTGCTCTTGGCTTATATCTCCTGAAACCAGTACAGCTTTCCGGCCGGCTTCTTCTACATACCCAGCTGTAGTTTTAGCATCCTGTTCTTCATTCAGATAAGCAATCAACACATCGGCTCCTTCTCTGGCAAAAGCGATGGCTACGGCCCGGCCAATACCGGAATCGCCACCAGTAATAATGGCTTTTTTGCCTGCCAGCTTACCCGAACCTTTGTATGATTCCTCCCCATGATCGGCTTTCGGTTGTAGAGCCTCATCTGTTCCCGGTACCGGTTGTTTTTGCTCCGGAAAAGGAGGCTGCTGGTATTTCTGCTGCGGATCTGGATTAGCTTGTGGTTTATTTTCTTTGGACTGTGGCATAAATAAAATAGTTAAATTTATATATGAATCACGCTTATAAAGTCATTGATCAAAAATTTATGTCTTCAGTTTCGTCACTATAGTTTTTTTTCTTACTACCGCTGAGTAATGCTGCCAACGCTACGCCTCCTCCTACTAATGCAACACCAGCTAATACTGGATTAAGCTTGGCTTTTTGCAGTAAACTATTTTCCAGGACCATGCCTTCATAATCTCCCCGTTCCTGTAATGCCGACTGAGTCTGGTAAAGGCCGTCGGGCTGGGAAGAAGGTTTAGATTCATCTTTAAACTGGCGTTTCGACATATCATTTTCCATCATCTTATCCATAAGCCGGGGAGCCACCTGCCCCATAGCACCCAGCAATTTACCTTCTCCTACCGTAAAGTCACGTACACTATTTTCCGCGCAATGCAGAATAGCTTCAGCTACCAAGTCAGGTGCAAATACTGGTGGCGGTAAGCTTGCTTCTTTCTCCTGATAGTTCTTGGCATGTTGCGGATAGGGAGTGTTAATAGCACTAGGCTTAATAAGTGTTACAGAAATAGGTAGATTGTCTTGTTCTAACTCCATCCGTAAGGCATCGGTAAATCCTTTTACCGCATGTTTGGAGGCACTGTAGGTTCCCTGCAAAGAGATAGCACGGTCACTTAGCACACTGCCTATGTTAATAATAGCTCCACCACGTGCAGCTATATGCTGTACTGCCATTCGTGACCCAAGCACAACGCCCCAAAAATTGGTTTCAAACAACCGTCGATGATCTTCCATAGATATTTCTGTAATTTTTCCGTAAATGGATACACCAGCATTGTTTACCCAGGTATCTATCCGGCCAAACCGTTGAATAGCGGCGGTGGCTGCCTGTTGCAAGGCCGCTTCATCGGAAACATCCGCTTCTGAAAATATAGCTTTGTTACCGGAGGCATTTAGTTCATTGGTTAATTCTTCCAATGCTTGCCTGTTGCGAGCTACTAATACTAACATGGCTCCTTTCCGGGCTGCCATACGGGCGGTGGTAAGCCCAATACCACTGGTCGCACCAGTGATCAGGATAACCTGTTCTGCAAGAGGTTTTAATTTCATAATTCTGTTTGTTTTAGGTTGGTGTTTGTATACACTACTTATGGGATAGCTATTTGGTTACAGGATGTAGATAAAAATAACGTCTGTAGCAAACCAATGCTACAGACGTTACAAAAGATTTGCTTTAAACTATTCTGTTATTTCTTGTCCGCCTTTGCTGTTCCTCCTTCTATTGAAGTATTTATTTGCTGAGCTTTCTCCAGATGTTGTTGCAATGTAGGCAAGGTAGCAGAGGCAAAACTTTTCAATTCTGCATCTTTTAAACCATTAGCCGCTTGGTTGAACTTACTAACATCTTCCTGATGATCTTGTACCATCATGCTCATATAGTGAGTATCAAATTCACTGCCCGATAGCTTGGATAACTCAGTTACGTGTTGCTGATGTTTATCCATCATCTGGTCTGGCAACGTTATTTTCTTTTGAGCAGCGAGAGACTTTAGCTTTTCATTGGCCTTTGTATGGTCTGTCATCATCTGTTTTCCGAAATCTTTTACTTGTTGGTCTTTTGCCTTTTGAGTAGCTAACTCTCCCAACGCTACTTCCATCATACCTCCACTGGCGGCTTCTTTAGCAAATTGCTCAGCGGTCATATCTCCGGCAGGCTTACTGGCATCGCCAGGCTGCATAGCAGCATCAGAATTTTCTACATTGGCTTCTTGACCAGCATTCGGATCATTGGTGGTAGGCGCTTCATTGGCCGCCAGATTTTCCTGCCCTGGAGAAACCATCGCTTGGTCTTCCCCTGTATTCTGGTCTGCATTAGCTGTCTTTTCTCCAGAATTACAGGCTGAAGTGTAACATAAGGTGGCTGCCAGTAAGCTCATTACAAGTATTCTTTTCATAACTGTATTGTTTTAAGGTGTTTGTTTTTCTATTGTTCCATACGCAGGCTTTTATAGTATGTTGCTAAAACCGCAGCTACTTATGTTTGTTTGTCTGGTCCGGGAGTTGAATGGCCCTGTAGATAGTGATCATATACGTTTACCAACCCTGAAAGGACAAACGACGATTTATTAAGTAATTCTTTGGCTTTTATATCTTCTATCTGCTGGACATGTTCCTCCATCTGGACGATCAGTTCCCGAAGCCTGTTCTGCATCTGAGTAACATATACTTCGGCGGCATTTTCGGGTGTTATAAAACTCATAGGTTTGTTTGGTTACTGTTTATGCATTAAAAATCTCAATGAATGTATGCACCATTCTTAAGGCAACTGCCATTCAAAAACTACGCTAAGAGGTGTACTACATTTATTCAAGAAAGTTGCAGAAAAGAGTAAGGCTTTGGGCTACTAAGTAAGGCAGATCTTTGGTTTGTCCGCATAAATCCGTATCATGCTGCTTACAACTGGAGCTTCCATGCAGCAAGTACTCAAACACTACCTGAAACGATTGACCAACCTGAGTTCCAGCAACAAATCATTGCTGCTGTTAAATTTACCTCTTGGTCAGTTTATAGATATTCACGAGCTGGATTTTCTAACTAGCAAACCCTCTTTTCATATTATAGAGCAACTTATTGCCAGCAAAAGCAGCATCTACCTCTGCGATGTACACGATAGCCGCTTTGATAAAGTAAATGAAGCCAGCAACAAATTGAAAAAATTAGACCGCACCGAGCAATTTATCGAGGACGAACGAGGGGCACACGATTTGTATGTAGGCTATCCTATGATCCGGGGTAAACTTTCTGATGGGAGCCCCATCCGATGTCCCTTGTTGTTTTTTCCGGTAAGTCTGCAGGCACAAAACAATAAGTGGTACCTGCAACAGCGAGAAGAGGAAGAAGTAATGCTGAATAAGAGCTTTTTACTGGCTTATGCCTATTTTAACCAGATTAGCCTGCCTGATGAATTTATTGAAGCTAGCTTTGAAGACTTTGATACAGAAAGCCGTATGTTCCGCACTCAAGTATACGAACTGCTGAAGAACAGCCCGGTGGAAATTAATTTCAACCAGGATATTATTACCACGGATAAACTACAAGCCTTTGCTAAAATTTCTAAGCCCGAATTTGAAGAAAATGAACGTACAGGTGAATTGAAGCTTTACCCGGAAGCCGTACTGGGCATTTTTCCCCAAGCTGGCTCCTATCTGGTACCCGATTATGAACTATTATTGCAACGGGAAGACATGCAAAGCCTGGAAGAGCTCTTTTTAGACAAACAAGCCACCTCACCCGACCATTCACAAGCAACCAGGGAAGAACAGACATTTACGCCTTTTTCCATGGATGCCTCCCAGGAAAATGCTATTAAAACCATAAAAAGCGGAAAATCTCTAGTGATTCAGGGCCCTCCAGGTACAGGAAAGTCGCAGTTGATTTGTAATCTGATAGCCGACTACATGGCACGGGGAAAAAAGGTTCTACTGGTCTGTCAGAAAAGAGTAGCTCTGGATGTGGTGTATGATCGGTTGAAAGAAGGAGGAATGGAAGATTTTGTGGCGCTGGTACACGATTTTAAACACGACCGCAAAGCCTTATACACGCAGATTGTAGCCCAGATAGAAAAGCTAGATACCTATAAAGAACAAAATAACAGCCTGGATGCCATTTTTCTGGAACGTACTTTTTTACAAGAATGCCGCAAAATTGATAAACTCACAGCCGAACTGGACGAATTCCGCAAAGCACTCTTTGACCATTCAATCTGTGGCCTATCCATTAAAGAACTCTACCTCAGCAGCGACCCACTCTTACCCCATATTCCCTTAGCTACCACCTATAAGCATTTCTCATTTGTTTCCCTGGATGCATTTCTACAAAAACTCCGCTATTATGAAGCGTATGCCCGGCAGCTAGAAAAACCCTCGTATGCCTGGAAAAACAGGGTTTCGTTTAGCCAATTTACTTATACTGACCTGGAAGAGATCAAAAAAGCAATAAAAGCAATACCTGCTTTCGGACAGGAAGTTAGAGACAGAATAGAGGGTATTACTGGTCAGGATCTTTCATTGAACGAATTAGAGAAATACAGTCCTGAAGTAGCAGCTCTCGGGCATTTTGTGCACATAGCCCAATCCGAAGAACAATGGGCAATATTTCAGCGTTTACGGGATTGCAACCACCCAAAATCATGCAATTTAGCCTGGATGGAAGAGGCAGAAAGTAAATTACTCAGTTATCTGCAGGGTGTGGGCATCGAGAAAAGTTTACCAACTGAAGAGCTAGCCAATTTCAGTTTATTGTTACTAGAAGCACGTGAGGCCCGGGCGGGATTTTTTACCTGGTATATCTGGCTATGGTTTTCTAAAAATAAACGCCAGGTGGCAAAAGTAGCCGCAGCTAACGGATTATTGTTAAGTCAGGATGATATAGAAATACTTAGCCAAAAAGTGGCCAACCGATTGTCTATGGAAGATTTATTGGTTAACATACAAGAAGTACGCTCCATTAGCAATCCTTATGAGCCTGAACCTATCCGCACTTGGTTTTATCAACAGAAACAGGCCATCGAACTGAAAAACCTGCTAACCCACACAGCTTTCCTGAAAAAGTATTCCCATCTATTAGATTTATCCTTTGCAGAGTTTACGCAAAAAATAGATGAACTGAGTTCCTTACTACAGGATATACAAATGGCCCGCATTTCCTGGAAAAGATACCTACTTGATACACAGGTTGAGCAACTTTTAATAAACGACCAGTATGCGGATGAATTACTTAGCACGGTGCAGGAAGATTTTGATTCGCTGGTAGAACTAGACCGCATCAAAGAAAGCATGGATAATACAGAACTTGATGTAACTCACCAGTTATGGGACTATATATCTACTGCCATTGATACAACTGGATTAGATATGGTTAGTTTAGTGGAGAATAGTCTACGCATTGCCTGGATAGAACACATAGAAGCCACGTATCCTATCTTGCGAAGTGTGGCTACCCTGAAACTGGAACAGATGGAGCGGGAACTCCAGGAAAGTATTCTAAAAAAAATGCAGATAGGCCGGGATATTACCTTGCTGAAAGCCCGAGAACAAACCTATCGCCACATGGAATACAACCGCCTGGGCAATCTGGTGACGTACCGCGACCTAAAACACCAGGCCAGTAAAAAACGCAATATCTGGCAGATCAGAAAATTATTTACTGCTTATGCCATCGAAATTTTTAAGCTTATACCTTGCTGGATGGCCTCTCCGGAATCGGTATCGGCTATTTTCCAGATGGAAGAGCTGTTTGACCTGGTCATTTTCGATGAAGCTTCCCAGTGTTTTGCCGAACGGGGTATTCCGGCTATTTATAGAGCTCGTCAGGTAGTTATTACAGGCGATACGAAACAATTACCCCCAAGCGACTTGTACCGGGTACGTTTTGAGGAAGAAACTGAAGATACTCCGGAACTGGAGGTAGATTCTCTGCTTGACCTGACTGCCCATTATTTTCCTCAAGTGCAGTTACAAGGCCACTATCGTAGCAAATCATTAGAGCTAATTGATTTTTCTAATAAACACTTTTATAAAAACACCTTGCAACTCCTCCCCGACCGCTTGCAGATCAATAATCAGGAGCCTGCCCTTAGCTACAGGAAGGTAGAAGGAATTTGGCAAGACAACACCAACCGTGTAGAGGCAGAAGAAGTGGTAAACTTGATAAGTCAACTTATTGAGCAATGGCCAGCGAAAGAGATAGGCGTAGTTACGTTTAACTTTAAGCAGCAAAATTTGATTCAGGACCTGTTGGAGGAACATGCGTTAGAATCGGGCAAAAATTTCCCATCTTCATTATTTGTCAAGAATATAGAAAATGTACAGGGCGACGAACGGGATATTATTATATTTTCTGTTGGCTATGCTCCAGATGCGAAGGGCAGAATAGCCATGCAATTTGGTAGCCTGAATATGCAAGGCGGTGAAAACCGGCTCAACGTGGCTGTAACCCGTGCCCGAGAGCAGATATATGTTATTAGTAGCATCTTACCGCCACAACTGAAAACTGAAGATACACTGCATCCGGGGCCTAAACTACTAAAAGAGTATCTGGCGTATGCCTTAACTGTATCGGGTGGGGCGTACAAACCTTCTCCTAAACCTGCCAAAGGTTTTGAAGCAAGCCAATTGCTGAAAGATAAATTAGTAACCTGGAATACCTCACTAGCAAAAGAATTGCCCTTTGCTGACCTCACACAAAAAAAGCACGAAAAATACCAGTTTCTTCTCCTAACCGACGATGATCTATATCACCAGAGCTTGTCAGCAAAAGATGCACACGCCTATACACCTTTTTTATTAACTAAAAAGAACTGGCCTTTTATCAGAATATACAGCCGTGAATACTGGAAAGACAAAACCAAAGTACAAGAAAAACTAAGCAGATATGAACATGTAGAAATATAAAACTACCATTTTGACTGTTCACTAAATAACCGAAACAAGTCATCTTTACTTTAGTAGAAGTTTATCTACCTACAACACATCTTCTCTATAACAATAAAAAAGCCAGGTCTGCATAATAGCAGATCTGGCTTTGATTAACTATGTATTATACGTAGTATACTATACTATTGTGCATTTACAACTGCTTGGTAGGCATTTACCCGTCCATGCCCGTAATAAGCATCTTTTCCGGGCTTTCCTAGGTCATCGGCAGAAGCTCGCAAAACTGTCTCTACTTGTGAAGGCTTCATACTACCGCCATTCTTACCAATAATTAAAGCGGCTACCCCTGCTGCGTGAGGTGAAGCCATGCTAGTTCCTGCTGACCAATAATAGCCATCATTGCCAGTACTGAATACTAGATCGAATACCCAGCAAGGACGGGTTATACCAGCAACTGTGCAAGTCTCATTTCCAGGGTAGGATGAATCGCCACCTGGGGCAGCAAGATCAATAACCGATACTCCAAAGTTTGTATAAGAAGCCGGATAATCTAAGTTAGAGTTTGGACCTGTTAACCAGCCTATAGGTGCAGTAGCAGAGATAGAAATAACATTAGGCGCATCAGATGGGATATGCAATAGAGATTTATCTTTATCTCCATTGTTGGCATCATTGCCAGCAGAAGAAATAACGGTTACTCCTTGCTGATAAGCAAAGGTTGTTACCCGGCTAATGGCTACAAGTAACTCTTGTACAGCTTTAGTATCTGATACGATAAAATCGTCTGTAGGATCAGTAGGCGTTCCGTTGTCATCCACGAATTTACCATTGCGTGGAATAGCAGCACCTAAACTCATGTTAATTACATCTGCTCCTTGAAGAGTAGCATGAATAATTCCATTAAGCATCCAGGAAAATGATCCGCTCCCACTGTCTGCTAACACCTTCACTAAAATCAATGTGGCTTCTGGGGCTACCCCAATTACACCTACGCCGTTGTCTGCGGCTGCTACCGTGCCAGCTACGTGTGTACCATGGCTGAATGCGTTAGGCAACGCATATTGCAGTTTTTCAGTTGGAACAAAACTGGCACTTGCTGCCAGATCAATATTGGGCGCCAAATCGGGATGATCCAGATCAAAACCGCCATCCAATACAGCTACTCTGGTCCCTTTACCACGGTACCCTGTATTCCAGGCTTCCGGCGCATCAATGGCATCATGGCCCCATTGTAAATCAAAGAAAGGATCGTTATCGCCACTAGCAGGTGGATTACCAACTGCTTCGCTTACTACATTTTTTTCTTTACTTGGATCGTACCATTGCACTGAAAAATCAGGGATAACAGCTTTTACACCAGAAATTTTAGCGGCCTTAGCTGCAAAATCTGGGCTAGCTGAGGAAGCAGTTGCCAGACCTACTTTCTCCATTGAGCTTGTAAGGGCACCTCCCGCTGAGGCAAGTTGCTGTGACAGGTTTGCTGGTAAGTTGGCAGCATTTGTGGAAATAATAATATAATTTCCTCTTTTGATTTTCACCTGCGATGTCTCAGCACTTACACGTAAATTGGCCTCAGTTACAGGGGATTCATTGGTGAGTTCTTGTAATTCTTGCTTAGCACATCCGCCACTAAACAATAGAAAAATGGCCGCAGCAGAAAGTTGCGATAGGTAAGTAAACTTCATACTTGGTTTAAGTTTGTTGATAAAAATTTGGTTATAACCCAAAAATTAAGCTGATTATTACTTATAATCAAACATTTTCTTTGTATTTTTTGAATAACAATTACAATTTTTAAATGTTACAAACTTAATTTCCTGATATGAAATACATTAGCTCATATTATTTCTTTAGTTGTTCTTTATACTTAGCCCATAAGCAATGACTCGGCTCCATCTATCCAGACTGGTGTTCCGGTAATATGACTTGCCCGCTCGGAAGAGAGAAAAAGTACGAGTTGAGCTACCTGCTCACTTTTACCGGGTTTGCCATTAGTTAGTGGTATTTTACCTTCCGGAAAATTAACCGGCTCTTTTTCCTTACTAATATTTCTTTCTACTGTACTTTCTTCAATATTGGTATCAATAGCTCCCGGGCATACGACGTTTACCCTGATCTTATGTTTGGCCAACTCCAGGGCAGCCATTTTGGTAAGGGCAAGCTGGGCAGCTTTTGTACAGGAATAGGCCGTGGCACCGGTATTGCTAAATATACGGGTGCCATTGACAGAGGCATTAATTACAATGGATCCTCCTTGTTTTTTCAGCAGCGGAATGGCATATTTTATGGTAAGAAAAGTACCCCGCAAGTTAGTATTTATTGTCCGGTCCCACTCTTCGGGTTGCAGGTCCTCCAAGGGCGCCCATACGCCATTTATGCCAGCATTGGCAAATACACTATCTAGTCTGCCCCATTGCTCAGTTATGGTTGCCAATGCCCGCTCCATGTCAGGAACAAAGGAGATATCTGCACCAATTTTCAGCGTATGTCCGCCTATAGCTTTTATGTCCTCCACTGTTTTTTCTAATGACTCTTCCGTACGATCCAATAGGGCTACTTTAGCTCCTTCCTGGGCAAATACTATTGCGGTAGCCCTACCAATTCCAGAACCTGCCCCGGTTATCAGGGCTACTTTTCCGGTTAACTCTCCTGCTGGTTTTTTCATTGTGCGTAGTATAGAAATAGTTATTTTTAACAGACATGCCGGGTATACGAAAATAAGCTTGTAGATAGTTAGAATTGTAGGCATTATGAACCTGAGGATACTTACAATTTCCAAAAAACAGGCACCATAGCTACAATAATTACGATCAAAATAATGGTTAATAGGGAACCTGTTTTTAAAAAATCCATAAACTTATATTTGCCAGGCCCATACACCAGAATACACGACGGTTCAAAAGGAGTAATTAAAGATACAGAAGCACCCAACATAATGGCAATAGCAAAAGGACGCTGGTTCAGGTTTAATTGTTCTGCCACTTGCATGGCTACAGGTAATACTACCAATGCTGCCGCTGCATTAGACATGGGCTGGGTTAATACTACTGTGAGAATAACAAACCCTGCCAGAATAGAAATAACCCCTAGTGGTTGCAGCAACGAGACAATATGCTCTGCTAGAAAAGAGGAGGCCCCAGTCTTCTCCATAGCTATTCCAAAGGCGCTCATCCCTCCAATCAGGATTAACAAACGCCAATCTACCATCTGATAGGCCCGCAGAGCGGTAAGTTTATTTACAAATGCTACCAGTATAGCTGCTGCTAGAAAGCTGATAGACAAAGGAACTAGGTTTGCTATATTTAATATAATAGCCAATAGAAATATACCAATGGTTATCCAACCGCGGCGCTTTTTATACAGCACTGGAGAGAGCTGGCCTAATATGGCGAAATCATCAGATGCCTGGGCATGGTCAATTTTGTGGGAAGGTCCTTGTACCAGCAACATATCCCCCATATTCAGGCGGATATCACCCAGTTTATCGCGTAGGTAACTCCGATTACGATGTACAGCCATTATTTTTAACCCATACTTTTGAAAGAAGTTGGCTTGCTTTGGCGTACAGTTGATCAGGCTGGAGCGGGGTGTAACAATAACTTCTGCCAGTTTAATATCATCGTTGCTCAAATCTGCCATCAGCAGGTCTGCTTTTATTTCAATTCCTTCCGTCTCTTTCACCTTGATCAGTTCATCCATTTTACCTTCTACAAGCAGTATATCGTTCTGTTGAATAACGGTGGTAGCTCTGGGCATAAAGTTGCTCGTATTCCGGATAACCCGTAAAATAGTAAAATCCAATTTATTCAGGTCTGATTCAAATACATGTTGCCCAATTAATGGGGAATCTTCCATAATAATGATTTCTGTCAGGTAGTCGCGTACAGCATATTTATCTGCCAGGTTAGCTACCGGATGGTTAGGTAATAAGAATTTACCGGCAGTAAGCATGTAAACAACGCCTACCAAAAATAAGATGGCTCCCATGGGTAACAGCTCAAATAAACCTATTGGCTGCATTCCGGCTTTACTAATAAAACCACTCACGGCCACATTTGTAGAAGTACCAATAACTGTACAAGTTCCTCCCAAAATAGAAGCAAAGGCCAGTGGCATTAACATTTGTGAAGGACTGATTTTTAATTTTCTGCATAAACCCGTGATAGGGCCTAGAAATAAGGCTGTAACAGTGGTATTATTCATAAAAGCAGATACGGCACCAGTTATTACCATAATGATTCCTAACAGTATACTCTGGTTTTTGATATTCACACGGCTGACCTGTAGCCCTAGGTTATCCAATATACCTGTATCTTGCAATGCGCCACTAATAATAAATACAGAAGCCAGGATTATAATAAAGTCGCTGCTAAAACCTGAGAAAGCCTCTTCCGGCGTAAGAATTTGAGTGAGGGTAAGTACAATAATAAGTAATAGTGTTACTACATCTACAGATAATTTTTCTGTAGCAAAAAGGCCAATTGCTACTAACAATAGGCTAAGAACTATGGCAATTTGCATATAATGGAAGTGCAGAAATAATCTGCGTGAAGGATAAATGAGTTGTTATACGCAAATGTGGATAAATAGATAGTTTTTTTATTTTTTTGCGGACAAATTCATATTTTCGAAGGTATATTATATTTTTGAGTGGAATTTATTAGTTTAAAGACTTTACTTGTTTGCAATAATTTTCAGTATTCAGGCAGCAGGGAATACTATAAAACAAATTTTACTTAACAGCCGGCAAAACTGTATTACAATCAAATAATAATTCTTTTATCGGAGGTGAGGGTTGATAATCCGGTTTGGTTACTTCTTTCATATAGATGATCTGCAAGTTAGGGATACGGTTACCAGGATCTTTCTGCCGCGCATTCCACTGGTTTGTGAGGTATGCACAATAATACAACCGATAGTGGTTATTATTCACAAAAAGCATATTCTCATGGTATTTTCGCCAGCGGTCGTCTTTAAAAAAGTCGGCTACTACGGCAGGTTTCTCAAATGTGACGGGCTCGTCGGGATGTGTAATATCTAGTTGCTTTCCATTTACCGTTTTGCCAAGCAAAACAAACCAGCCATCGTCTTTAAACACTGCTGGTGCAAACATCCCCCAGAACTGGTCGATGCGTAACAAGTGTCCTACCCACCTGGTATTATCCAGAAGAGGAACGGGTAATTTGAGGTTGCCTATATTCCAGAGTAAGGTGTATCCTATGCAGAAAGTAATAAATAGGGAGGTAAGCCATTTTTCGCTGGGTACATAATTTTTTAAAATTTCTTTCTCTTCACCTGCCTTTAAACCGTAGGTTCGTAATTGTTGCCAAGTAATAAATTTGGCCCGTTGCCTTTTATAAAAACTTATAGCTCTGTCATACAGATAGTCGTGGCGGCTGTTGAGCCGATTCTGTACCATAGTAGGGAGTAAGCCTAGAACAGAAACAATATTGATTAATGGAAAAAGACCCACATAGAGTGTCATGCTAATACCAACATGAAACAGCACCATAACGATCACAAACGCCAGACGGAAATACCCGGTAAAAAAAGGCACTAGCAAAAAAAATGGCACGATAAGTTCTGTGTAATAGGCCATAAACGTCATCAGTTTCAGGCCATCTCCCAAGCCTAGCAACTGTTTGCCAAAAGGAGTTACCAGCTGATCTAGATTGAGGGCATAATATAAAGCGGTATATTCTTGATTCCATTCCGGAGACGACTTGAGCAGAGCCGAAAAAAAGTATACATAGAATATCTGGCACACGTATGCAAAGCCTGCTAGTGATACATATTTATTAGAGGAAAGTTCACTTTTTGAAAGGTTAGCTGCATCCAAAGAGTAGTAATACCCCCATGGCAGAAACATGCCCCAGAATAAAAGCAGACGCAATAAATCATCGCCTCCTTGTTGAATCAGCGGATTTCGGTTATGTAAGGAAAGCATACATGCCCAACAAAGAAATGTAAATAAACGGGTACGGTACCCAACCATTAGGCATAAAGCACAAAGACCATTCAGCAAAAAAACGAGCGCCTGTATTTGCCAGCTACTTGCCATCGTGTATACCGATACATAATTTGGGTTCCAAGCGTACCGGAACAAAACTTCCAGTGGCAATATACCTGTATCGCTGTAATGAGCTTCTAAACTGGTAGCGCGGACTATCAGGTCTAGTATAATAACTAAACCTACACCGGTCCGCATGAGTGCCAGCGAACGTAAATCCAGGGCGAAGAGTGAATTAAATCTTTGCTCTAGGAAGAATAAGGCTCCCTGATTATTTTTCGATGCAGTAATTATCGTTGGGGATGTCTTCGTAGAAACATGGTTAACTTCCATCTGACGAAAATGCTTGGCTATTGGCAAGTATATATAAAATAACTCCAGCAAAAAAGAGCTGGTTAAATCTGTAAACAGATATCGCCCAGCTCTCTATCAATATAAGCTCCCTGAAGTTTAATATTTACTTTATGTTTTAACAATAAACCGGAAGTAAGTAATTACTTCCGGTTTACTTTATACATTATACAAGTTGTCTTATAATGTATTTAAAACAATTATCTGCCACTGGTAGTACCTGTGCCAGAAGTTGTTCCAGAGGTAGTTCCGCCACCGGAAGTAGTTGTTCCAGAAGTTGTTCCGCTGGTAGTACCTGAAGTGGTTCCTGTTCCAGAAGTTGTACCAGAGGTTGTTCCGCTTGTAGTTCCAGAAGTGGTTCTGCCACTAGTTGTACCAGAGGTAGTACCGGAAGTGGTTCTAGTTCCTGTGCCAGAAGTGGTTCCTGTACCGGAAGTTGTACCGCTAGTAGTTCCAGAAGTTGTTCTGCCACTGGTTGTACCAGAGGTAGTGCCACTTGTAGTTCCTGTTCCTGAAGTGGTTCCGCTAGTAGTAGTTCCGCTAGTAGTACCTGTTCCAGAAGTTGTTCCACTAGTGGTTGTACCTGAAGTGGTTCCTGTTCCTGAAGTGGTTCCTGTTCCTGAAGTGGTTCCTGTTCCTGAAGTTGTACCGCTAGTAGTTCCAGAAGTTGTTCCTGTTCCAGAAGTTGTACCAGAGGTTGTTCCTGCATCGTCGGCATCATCACTACCAGAGGTAGTTGTACCGCTTGTAGTTCCTGTTCCTGAAGTGGTTCCGCTACCTGTTCCTGAAGTAGATGCACCACTAGTTGTTGCTCCACTAGTAGTTCCTTCCTGCATATCTGAAGCATCGTTTTCGTCGTCGCTCATGTCAGTGCCTGAAGTTGTACCTGTACCAGAACCTGAAGTGGTAGTACCGGAAGTAGTTCCTGTTCCAGATCCGGAAGTAGTAGTTCCAGAAGTTGTTCCTGTGCCAGATCCGCTAGTGGTACCTGAAGTGGTTCCTGTACCAGAAGTTGTTCCGCTAGTAGTTCCTGAAGTGGTTCCTGTACCTGAGGTAGAACCAGTATTGGCATCAGATCCGCTAGTTGTACCTGTTCCTGTGTTGGCAGTTGTCCCTGGGTTACATGCAGGGAAAACACATAAGCCTATAATTGAAGTTGCAAAAAAACCTTTGATTACAGTTTTTTGAATCTTCCTAATAACTAAATTCATAACAAATGGTGGTTTGGTTGATAATTAAAATAATTAATGTGTATTTACTTTTAACAGAACCTTACTTATTTCTGTAGAGTAAGGTTTCAAAAATCTGTTTTTATTTTTTTAAGTGTTGATCTGCTTTAATATTAACTTTAAAAGTTATAATGCATATTTTTTATTTTCTATCATCTGTTGCCGGAAGTATAAAAAAACTAAGGCTCAGATAGTCGAAGTGTAAAATGCAAAACAGTCAACAATAATTTCTCTAGTTGCCGCCAGTAGTACCGCCACCTGCTGTAGTGCCGGTTCCGCTAGTAGTTCCTGCTGTGGTTCCACCAGCTGTAGTACCAGTGCTAGTTGTGTCAGTAGTTGTTCCAGTCGCATCTGTACCAGAACCAGAAGTAGTTCCTGTTGCATCTGTTCCTGAGGCATCCGTACCAGAAGTGGTTCCTGTCGCATTTTCATCTCTGCCAGTATCACCACCTGATGCATTTTCTCCACTAGAACCACATGCAGAAAACATAGTAACAGTGATTGTAGCCAATACAAATACACCTTTCTTGAAGATGCTCTGCAAATTTTTAGGCATTAATTTCATAGGTTTGTTTTAAATAATTTGTAATAAGTTTTAGGTAAATCCCTAGCAAATTCAGCAAGCTGATTCTGGCTAGGTCAGAGACTGATACGTAAAGGTTTACTATAGGTTTGGTTTTTTTATAATTTTTTTTACTGTTTTGGATATAGTATCCCCTATACTAATGTTATATAAAGCTATGAATACCTTTTTTATGCTCCTCTATCAGTATTAATTGGGCCGGTGTCAACATCTCTACTGGTTACTCTTCTATCTGCATCACCCCCACCACTATCTGCTTTTGTTGAGTCACCAGGCCCTCTGCGGGCATTCATTTTGTCTTTAACTGATTTGTCTACCTCAGGCTTTTCGTCAGTATTTTTAGACTTTTGAGCTTTTTTCCCGGTTCCCCCACCATAAAAATCTACTTTATAGATAAGGGATATTTCTGAGTTTGTTTCCGCTAAAGTGGATTTAAGCCAGAATGCTTTTTCTAAGTTGAGGTTGTGGGTAGTCATATGCAAACACATTAAAATCAAAACAATAGCAACTTTTTATTATAAATTTTTCTATTTAATATACCTTCTGGGAAAAAGATGATCGAAAGTGTTGAGACTTTTACGGCGAGTATCTAGCGTGAGTTTTTTAATAAACACCTATTTTTAGTATAGGTATTTATTCAATGTCTAAATAAGTACGTAAGTAAAGTATAAAAGCCTGCCTTTTACCAGATGATCTGGTAAAAGGCAGGCTTTTAGTTGAAGAATATAGTGTTATATTATCTACCGAACGTAGACAGTATTTGGTTAATTACAGTTTTCACTTCGTTACGGGCACGGCTGAATTCAGAAATTTTTTCTACTTTGTTTCCAGCTGACCAATAGCCTTTTAAATGTCTGCTTTTATCGTATTCCAGGTCACGCAGGGCAGATGTTCTACGGCTGTCAAAAAAATCGTGACGTGGGTTTTTTAGTTTTCCCAATATATTTATTGTCTGATCAATCAGACCTTCCAACTCCAACGCTTTTGCATCATTCAGATCCAGATTATTTACTTTATCCCGGATAGATCTTAGTTCATTGATTAATTCAGCTGCCATAATTAGTAAAATAGGTAAATGTATTTCAGATATTTTGTTTTATTTGTTGAAACCAGTTCCCGGATAGGGTTGATCTGGAAGGAAGCTCTAAATTATAAAAATTCAAGCTTAGTAACTATTCTTTTCAGCAAGCTATACCTAAAACTATGTAATTATTGAGCTAAAATGCAATATTTGAAACTAGGGTGTAAAATTTATTAGTATACGCTTACATAAAGGAACAACCAGCATTAATGTTTTCTACAAGCCGATAGCACCTTGTAAACCGATCAGTTGAGGAAGAATTGCAATAAGTGGCGGCCTGCCCTGGCCCTTAATTTACGTAATGCACCCTCTTTTATTTGCCTTACCCGTTCGTGTGAAACGCCGATTCTCTCGGATACATCCTCAATGGATTGGGGATAATCGTAGCCTATGCCGAATACCCGGCAAATAATTTCTTTTTCACGTGTATGTAAGGTAGACAGGATTCTTTCTAGTTCTATGCTCAACGACTCTTTATCGTTCAAGGCAGCATCTGTAGGTTCGGCATCCGGATTATCAAGCACATCGAGTAATGAACCATCTTCACTGTCGCTGAAAGGCGCATCTAAGGAAGATTGTTTTATAGAAGCTACATTGGTTGATTTAATCTCCTCTACATTTATTCCCATAAATTCAGCCAGTTCTTCTAAGGTCGGTTCTCTTTCAAAACGTTGCTCCATTAATGCTGAAGCATGATTTATTTTAGATAAGCCACCAATTTTATTGGCTGGAATCTTTACAATCCGCGAGTGCCGGTCCAGCGCATCCATGATAGACTGACGAATCCACCATACAGCATAGGAGATAAATTTAAAACCTTTGGTTTCATCAAACATTTTCGCAGCCTTAATTAATCCTAGGTTTCCCTCATTAATCAGGTCGTTAAGGGGTATTTTACTGTGATGATACTGCTTGGCAACAGACACGACGAATCGCAAATTTGCCTTTACCAGTTTTTCCAGAGCAGCTTGGTCGCCTAGCTTAATCCGGCGGGCCAGGTCTACTTCTTCTTCCGGGGTAATCATTGCAACCTTCGAAATTTCATTGAAGTATTTCTCAATGGTAGCACTGTCGCGGTTGGTTATTAATGTTGATATCTTTAGTTGTCGCATGGGTATATCATTCTACTTTTACCTAGTACACACCTTTGGATTTCTACGCCTACTACTGTTTATATACTTGTACGAATCCGCCAGAAGCTAAATGGGAATAAAACAAGGAAGGAGTATTTGTGAAAACCAAAATTTAATTCGGCCAAAATCCACTAAAGAGGAATTCTATATAAATTACAAACTAGCACATTTATAACATCCTCATTTTGTAGCTTCTCTCTTATTTAGATACAAATTAGTAGTACCAAAAGTTTAGTCTTTATAGATTAATTTTAACATTTCGTGCACAAAAATATCTTCATTTTCTACTACTAAAAAATAAGCTAAAATACTTGCCTCCGTTGTTTAAACGCATGAAAATAATAATTACTCATTGAAATATTTTTTTTAACACAACAATACGCAGCGTCCGTCCGTCTGTAATAGTGGCCTTTTTAAAAGGCTTTAATTAAAGGTAATTTTAAACTTAAACCACCTACAATCATGAAACTTGAAACATTAAGAAAGTTGTATGTAACTGAACTAAAGAGCCTATATAGTGCTGAAAAGCAAATTCTCTTAGGCTTAAAAAAAATGAAAGTTGCTGCGCACCACGATGAACTGAAACAAGCGTTTGAGCAGCACTATGCGGAAACAGAAGGCCAGATCAAGCGCCTTGAGCAAATATTCGACCGCCTGGGAGAAAGCCCTAAAGGACAGACTTCCAGAGCTACCTTAGGCCTGATTGCTGAAGGAGAGAAGATTATAAAAGCAAAAGGCCAGTCAGATGTAATTGATGCCGGACTGATTGCAGCAGCACAAAAAATAGAGCATAATGAAATAGCTTGCTATGGTACAGCCATTGCCTACGCTAAACAACTAGGCGACCATGAATCAGCTGCTTTGCTGCAACAAAACCTGGATGAAGAATATGCAACAGATAAGCGGCTGACAGCTATGGCTGAGAATTCGATTAACCGGGAAGCTACTTATTCTACTGGGTATTATGAGGAGTCTAGTGAGTATACTAGCAGCAGTAGTAATAATATTGGTATTTCCTTATCAGGCTTACTACTTGGTGCGGCTACCGGTGTAGCGGTGGGTATGTTACTGGCACCCTCTGCCGGCTCGGACTTTAGAAGAAAAATTTCTTCGCAAGCTAATAACCTATTCGACCAGTTTGGTGGCCAATTGGGATCTGTATCGGATGTTGCTAAATCGCTGTTGGATAAATTTTCTGCCCAGGAAGGCAAATCTGGCAATAATCCTTCAGGTCCTCAAACACAAAATAGTCCATATGGGGCCGGTGGACCTAAATTTTAATATGAACTGATATTAACTAGAAAACCCTCCTTACCAGTTGCAAGGAGGTTTTCTTATAGTATTTGATCTGTATAACATTATTACTAATCATAGACCTTATCATTTTTTCAAAACCAAGCATAGCACTTGCTTAAATTAGGAAATTACCTGTTTTATAAAATTGCAGCTGGTTATGAAATGGGATCGTACTCTGTACGTGTCGGCATTGTGTATTAGCGAGTATTTATTATCTCATTTTCTTGAATAGCTTTATATCGGCATAGTTCTGTTTTTACCCAGGAGCACTCTTCTTCAGTTTGTTTGATCAATTGCGTAATAACTTCACTGGTGGCCTGCTTTGTTTGTAGCACTTGTTTACTTTTTTCCAGTAACTCGTGTAGCTGAGCCAAATCCAGTAACTGTAGCAGCGATTTAAATTTATGCATACTCTCCCGCAGACCGTCTACATTTTTGCTATGCATACTTGTGGTATAGGACCCTTGTAACTCAGACACATTATTTAGGCAAGCATCAAGCAACTCCTGCATAAATTGTTTATCTCCTTCAGCTAGCTGGCGAATTTGCTGGCAATTAAGTTCTTTCATTTTGATTTCTGATTCTAGAGCTGGAGAAATACTTTCTGACTGCTTTTCAGCTACCGAAGTTGTACAGGAGACAATTACTTGATATAAATCTGTTGGATTAAAAGGCTTGGCCAGGTAATGATTCATCCCTGCTTCCTTTATCTTTTCTTTAATATCGGTACTTACATCGGCGGTGAGGGCAATAATTGGTAATTTCTCGTACTCTCCGGATAACTGACGGATAGCACTGGCAGCCTCCAGACCATTCATTACTGGCATCTGTAAATCCATTAGTAGTATGTCGTAGGCTTTTTGCTGTACTTTCTCCAGAGCTTGCTTTCCATTTTCAGCTACATCAGCCTTAATATTCCACTTCTGCAAAAACTTTTGTGCTACCATTATATTCACCTCGTTATCTTCCACTAAAAGAAGCCGGATGTGTCCCAAGTCAGTTTTCATAGAAGCCTGACCCGATAGCTTATGGACTGCCTTGGTTGTATCAATCCGGAAAGGTAGGTGAAAGCCAAAGGTAGAACCTATGCCTTCTATACTGTTTACCCAAATTTTGCCGTTCTGCATTTCTATCAGCTTTTTGCTGATGGCTAGGCCAAGTCCGGTACCGCCGTATTTTTTGGTAGTATCTGGTTCAGCCTGTTCAAATGCTAGAAATATCTTCTCGAGCTTTTCTGCCGGAATGCCTATGCCAGTATCTGTTACAGAGAAAGTCAGATTACAGGTAGCCCCCTGGCTTGCTGTTGAGTTTACATGCAGTTTTATAGAGCCAGCATTGGTAAATTTTATAGCATTGCTCAGCAAATTATTTAATACTTGTGTCAGGCGCACAGGATCACCGATAAGCACTTCAGGTATACTTTTGTCTGCTTGCACACTGATATGAATACCTTTTTCAGTTGCTTTAAGTTTGAATGCATAAATGATCTTATGGAGCAGTTCTTTAATAGTAAAACTAGCTTCTTCAAACACTATCTTACCGGCTTCAATCTTCTGTAAATCCAATATATCATTAATCAGAAAGAGCAGGTTTTCCGATGAGAACCGGAGTACTTTTAATAGTTCGATCTGGTCAGGCCGCGGATTTTGCTCTAGTAGCAGATTACTTAACCCTAATACGGCATTCATAGGGGTACGTATTTCATGGCTCATATTCGACAAAAAGTCGGATTTTATTCTGGTTGCCTGCTCAGCCATTTCTTTGGCCGCAATTAACTCAATCTCTGCTACTTTCCGGTCGTTAATGTTTTGCATGAAGGTAGTTACCCCCACTATTTTTTTATCCTTATCTATAATTGGGTTGAAGAATACTTCTTTGTAAAAGTTTTCGCCGGGAAGCTCTACAGAAAATTTTTCACCAGCAAGTGCTCTGTCATAAAAGCCTTTCCATTGTACGGCTAATTTCCCGGGCAATAAGCTAATAAAATTGTCTCCAGCTTTTATATCTGCTCCAAAGCGGTAATAAAACAATTTTTTGTATCTGGAATTATAATAGGTAAACTTATATTCGCTGTCTAAAGACCATATGTAATGGTTAGCATTCTCCACGATAGCCGATAGCTTCGCCTTTTCTGCATCTATTTCGCGGGTAAGGTTCGACAAATGTTCTAGGTTTGTCTTTAATTCTTCTTCTCTATGGATTAATACTTTATTCAGGCTCTCTTCTGTTAAAACAGTAGAAGTTAACTCGTTCTCTACAAAGTAGTTGGCTTTTATCAGATGGTATAAGCAAAGAATCGTAAGCAGCAAGGAAGTAAGTAGCGAATAGGAATATAGAATATCCAATCTAGTAGCAGAGAGCGGAATTACCCACACAGCGGGCTTTACAGGCAGGTGCAGAACAAAAAGACTTACTAAACTGATCAATAAAACCAGTACCGATTTGTCCATCTCACGGTAGTCGAATAGGACCAGTGCCGCGCAAACTAAGGGAAAATAACACAGGTAAATCCCAGACTCCATGCCTAGGATCAGAGAACCAACAAATATTTCTGTGCACGCTGTAAGCAATAGAATATATTTAGCATAGGTATAATACCCCTTTCCATTCAGCCACCATATAGATAAATAAATACCTAAACAAAGTGTATGAAGAAAAATGAGGGAATGAATATGGAAAGCAATTAAAAATACATCATATAAAACTGTATTAATTACCACAAGCATGCCCAGCTGATTACATAAAAAAATTTTCCTGTTGGATAAATAACTGTGGGCATTATTTAAACCTATATAAGAAAAATGATTCCAAAGCTTAATAAATTTAGTCATCTGCACCGGATATTAGCTACACTTACTAGGTTGCTAATTTACCAAGAATCAGCAAGATAAAAACCAAAATTAGTAACAAACCCATACTATGTAATGTATAGCCTCTCAGACTTAAGCACGCAGGTTTACTTTTGGAAGAGGGTTATTTGGTGACCATTATCCGGTGAGAGAACTCATTTTGGCCGGTATATATGCTCACCACATACAAGCCGGCAGGAAACCGGCTCATATCAAACTGCTGCGTAAAATATCTTCTGGCACCAGCTAGGCTGGAAGTAAGTAGCTCCTTACCTAGCAGATCGGTTATTTTAATGGAAAGTCCGGTAATGTTCTGTTCGAAAAAGCCATCTACGGTTAAGGTGCCATTGGTAGGATTAGGAAATACAGCTATAGGCTCTTCTCCTGCTTCCGGTGTACGAGTACGCCAGCCAAGCGTAGCAAGCATTCTAAGGGTAAGCTCACCAGGCCAGTATATAGATTCTGCTCTCCCGATCTGTGGTGTCATGAGGGCATTTTCGTTGCCAGCCGGATATCTAAACTCGTCCAGGTGGGAAATACTGGAGCCTAAACTAAACAGTCTTGGTGCATGTAAGCGTGGTAAGGCATCGGTAGTAGCTGTATTGTTAGCGGAAGACACATCAAAGAACAGATTATTGTTAGTTAACTGACCGGCCAAACTTGCAGAGGGATTTGGAAAAAGAGAAGTATTGGTTAGCCGCTGATTGCTGGTATTTTCAATAAAATAATCGTACACAAAGGCATACCCAGTTTCTTCTCCCCATTGTCCTTGATTCGTGGCCACATCAAATGAAGAGAAAAACCCTAAGCCATGGGCTATTTCATGCAGCACCACTGTTACCAGGCTATACTGTCCGGGTGGGGTACGTCCGTCTATGCCATAATACCAGTTTACATTGTTGTTGAACGAAGCGACTATATCCGGTTCACCTGGTTGATTTAGCTCCCTGCCGGTCAACCTTTCGGCCAAAGCTACCGGATACCATAACCCTTGCCTAAGTGCTTCCGGAAAATCACGGTATAAGGTAGTGGCTCCAGCTGAGCCAAGAGTGGTAGTTTCCAATTCCTCCCAGCTTGCATCAATTTGAATAGGAACTGAAGAGACTAATACCGATTGCCAGATATTTACTGCGTACTGAAATGCCTGTTGTGCTTGTGGTGTAAAGCCGCTGTAGTTGACAACAATAGTTGAGTTAGCATTGCCAATAGATTGCAGGTTTTCTCGATAAGGCGAGGGCATAGCTACCATACTGTTAACGTCTTGGCCGTGGCCGGGACAAGAGAGAATTGGTCCTGGTGTAGAAACTTGTGCTGATAGTTTTGGAACAATGATCAACAGGCAAAGTATCACCAATAATGCCCTGGTCAGGTTGATGTTGAGAGTAGCTGTTTTTTGTTGCATAGCTGAATAATTGGCAAGGGAAGACTCCCTTTGAAGAGGTAGTGTGTACTGAACTTATGAGGTTCATACGGAGAAGTACAAAAGTTTGATTTGTATATCTATTACTTTCTGGCACTACTCTAGTCATTATCTCTTATTCTTTCTTGACAGGAAAACAGCCTAAATCCATATTCATAAGTCAACAGTTGCATACGAGCTTTATCTTGTCTGGCCTACGCACCTTTGGTAAACAAATCAACCGGTAGGTAAATCTTAAGATTTACCTACCGGTTGATGTATACATGGATGTATTCATACAGATGACTTACCTCAGGATACTTACTAGCTTTTTTTCTTCTTTCTTGGGCTTGCTGCTTGGAATATAGGTATCAAATTCTTTTTCCAGTACTTCCAGATGCTTTCTTAATGCATGGCTGCCCAAATCAGTTTGTGTTTCTTGTAATTGATTGAGTGTATCGTTTACTCGTTTGCGGACTTCTAGTTTGCGGTGCTTTTTCATAGCGGCCTTTTCTACAGTTAAAATATATCTAAATTCATTATTAATGTAGTAGACTGAAAATAGTAACCCTTTTTAGCCTATTTCTATTGTTTCTGGTTCGTAATTTTTAGTTTTCGGTTTAGTTGTGCTGGCTTTTACTAATGCTTTAAATATGCGCCTGTGTATTTTTTTTTGGATCAGGTACTCCGGATGCCACTGCACCCCCATAATGAAGTATTCACTTGTTGCCTCAATGGCCTGAACCACATCATTTGATTCTTTGGCTGCAATTTTTATGCCTTTCCCAGGCTTTTTAACAGCCTGGTTATGTATAGAATTTACCATTAGTTCTTTTACATCCAATATGGTAGCTAATCTGGTGCTGGGCTGCACATAAGCTTTTTTAACAGGAAAGATGCTATGTCTATTAGGTTTCTCTGTATAAAAGTCTTTTATATTTTTGTAAAGTGTTCCCCCAAAATATACGTTAATCAATTGTGAGCCACGGCATATCCCCAGTACAGGTATTTGTTTTTGTATAGCCTGATTCAGCAGATTAAACTCCAGAAGATCCCGGTCTTTATCCAGGCCATGACTTTGCTTGCCACGGCTTAGCCATATTCGAATAAGATATACTGCCGGATAAAGAATCAAACTAAAAAAACTACTAATCCGCTGCAGGATCGATTTGTGTTTATTTTTAAGCGTTTGATTCAGGTAGGCATTAATAAAATTATCTTTTTCATAGGTATTTGGATCAACGTCTGCTCCACCCCCAATAATAAGCGCATCTAATTTATCTACCGGCATTGGCTTAGCAGGTGTAATCCGCCTGGGTATACCGCCTGCAATTAGTACAGAAAGGGCTGTAAAAAACCAGGCGGCTGTACCACCAGTATCTGGACCGGTTACGCCTATGGTTGGCTTGGTAAAGGTCGGCTGTGCATCCATTCTTCCATTTTATTAATCCATATTTCTTCAAAATTTGTCAAGTTCATCTCCGAAATCCGTAGATATTCCTTGCTTAATTCAGCTAATGATTCTGGGTCGCAGGCAAGTTTTTCTACTTCTACCCACCGGTTCCATTCTTGGGCAATGGTCCAGTCCGGATCATCAATTAAGCTATTAGGTAACCGGTAATGGAAAGTAGGTCTTGGAGATACTTTTCCAATATCTTTCAGGCCGTTTACTTTTTCTGCATTCAGCCAGGCAAACACCGGATACAAATCCAGAGGCCTATTACGGTCTGGATTTAACAGGTAATAATCATCTATAAACTGATCTAATTCCGGGGTATATTTTTCATCTAAAATAAACCGTATATACGCAGCTGGAAATGGATTAATAAACGAACTGATCCGACGGGCAAAAGCAATTTCAGAGACCTTAAATAACCATGGATAAAGCATAACAAAAGCTCTGGTATAGGCAAGCAAGGTTTGCACGTTTTTCTCTGGCAACTCAGGATTTATATGCATAGCAAATGCATAGAGAATGGAAGATTTTGTGCCCTTTGCATTAATTTCTTGAAGTCCCCGCCTTAAACGCTCAATTTCATGCAATCCGGTGATTGGCAGAGATGGTGCAGAAATTTCATAGGGAATTACCGTAGTTATACCTGATTCCAGTACATTTTCAATAACCGTATCTAGGGAGGTATTGCCAATGTTGATTGTAGCCAGATTAATACCTAGTTTCTCAAACAATACAGTATATTTTTTCTCAGTCAACAAGCGTAAATCTACATTCAAGCAGAAATCGCCTATAGACGAATTGTTTACCCGTTGTTTCTGCTTATCAGTAGTTACATATTCTCCGCCATATTGCTGTAGAATTACGGTTGCAGCTTTTTGTAAATCTACTCCGGCAAATTCCAGCTCAAAGCCTACTCTACGTATTTCCCCTTTCTCATTGAGAATAACAGGAGGTTGTTTAAATTCCATAAAAAATGATATTTTCTAGAAAATGCTTTGTATACGTATAAAAACTCGGCCTTAGTTGCAAAAAATGGGGAATTACCATGTAATAGTGAAGAGCACGAAAGAATTTAAAAATAAGAATACCCATAAAAATTGCCTCAACGAGTATTTTGAGCAACTTTTATGGGTATATTCTGTCTACAGCCAATTCTACAAAAGTATATTTTTTTGTTATAGCAGACAGCTAGTAGCTTTATTAACCTGGTAAACTCCACCCTGCCCGGTACTCTCTTTTTACAAATTGGTTGGCTATATCGAAATTTGAGATTTTCATGTTTTTTCCATCCCAGAGTAATTGTTTGCGACCAGGGTACGAAAAGCCTTTACCATCGGCATTGGGTTGCCGGAAGTTATAGCTGCGTACAGCCAGATTACCCATCAAAATAGTTTCGGTAAGCGGACCAGCTTCTTCAAAAGGAGAACTAGTATAGGCCCCATGTCCTTTTTTGCAAGCCTTCACCCATTGCTGCTGATGCCCTTCAGACCCACCTTCTACCAAAGGTTTGACAGCTGCTGGCAACGTAACCTCTTGCATTTTTGAGGTAGGAAGCAAAGTAGGTTTTCTACCCCACATGCCCGCAGTTAATTTACCTTTGGTACCCTCGAAAATCATTCCTCCATCTTGGTCACCCATTTTTTCGTCTGGTTTTAGTTCTACAGGACGTTTAGGCAGAATTCCCCCATCTGACCAGGAGAAATCTACGGCAGGCATATTTCCACGTGCCGGAAACTTCAGATAAATAACAGAAGATGGCGGACAACTTTCTGAGAAATCAGCTTCTTTAAAGAAATCTGCATATACCGCTCCTACGCTACATTCTACAGCCTCCGGATATCCCAATTTAAGAGCCCGGAAGGGCACATCCATAATGTGGCAAGCCATATCTCCTAAGGCACCAGTACCAAAATCCCACCATCCCCGCCAGCGGAAAGGCATATATGCTTCATGGTATTCACGGAATGGGGCCGTACCTAGCCACAATTCCCAGTCCACGCCTTGGGGTACTGGCATTTTGTCTTTGGGAGTGGGCACGCCTTGTGGCCATACAGGGCGGTTTGTCCAGGTATGTACTGTATGCACATCGCCAATCAGCCCTTGCTGTATCCAGGTTTCAATGTTACGTGTATCGTCACCGCTGCTTCCCTGGTTACCCATCTGGGTCACTACTTTGTATTTTTTTGCAGCCTCTGTCAGCATGCGGGCTTCATAAATATCGTGGGTAAGGGGTTTTTCTACGTATACATGCTTACCTAATTGCATAGCAGCCATTGCTATAGGAAAATGCATATGATCTGGCGTACTCACAATAACTGCATCTATACTTTTATTTTCTTTTTCCAGCATTATCCGGTAATCTTTGTGATACCTGGCCTTAGGCCACTTCTGACGTGCTTCTTGGGCTTGCCGGTCATCTACATCGCAAAGCACTACTATATTGTCGCTGCCATTGTTATATGCCTGGGTAAGATTATACATACCTTTGCCACCTGCTCCAATAGCCGCAATATTTAATTTATCGCTAGGGGCAACATAGCCTTTTCCGCCAAGTACATGCCTGGGTACAATAAATATTCCGGCAGCAGCTATAGAGCCTGCCTGCAAGAACGATCTGCGGCTAAATTTTTCAGGTTCGTTTTGATTTTCCATTTTACTTCTATATTCTATACCATTAAAGTTCAATAAAAACTATTGAACATACAATATTTTCTAACTGACTTATTTAGGTGAAAGGAAGAAAGGCTTACGAATGGCAAAGAAATATCTTGCCAATAATCATAAAAAGATATTGCCTTTGGTAGATAGTTTACTCCGCTCATCCATTAACTCATTGAATTTCAGCTATTAAATTTTACCTTTCTACTCTCTATTCAATACTAGCTTTGCAAGTTTCCAGCTGAAAACAAACCATCCCTATACCATGAGCACACCAACCATTACTTCTGTAGTAGATATTCCTATAGTAGCCGCCAGGCAAGCAAAAGCCCGTATTCAAGTTGTAGATGTACTCCGGGGATTTGCGTTAGCAGGAATCTTATTTGCCCACTTATCTAATGAATTCTCAGCGGGAATGTTGCCTCAACGCATTTACGAAACAATGATGAGCAATCCGGCTAATATGGCGGTAGTTATTATCAGCAACATATTTGTGCAGGGTAAATTTTATACCATTTTTTCGTTTTTGTTCGGATTAAGTTTTGCTCTACAACTAAGTTCAGCCCAGGAAAAAGGAGGTCATTTTCTCGGCAGATATGCCTGGCGTTTAGTAATTCTAGGTGGTATTGGCCTTATTCACCATTTACATTGGCGGGGAGATATTTTAACAATTTATGTAATACTTGGCTTTGTGCTGCTACTGTTTCGTAATCTGCCGGATAAATCCCTTCTACTTATTTCTCTGCTGTTAGTACTTAACCTGCCTGGTAGAATCACTAACATATATGAAGCTATTACCGCCGGGCCGGCTCCTGCACAGGCGCAAGTTGACGCAGACAACAAGCAGCGGGAAGCTCAAGCAGAAAACTATTATGATTTTATTAAAAACGCCTCCTATGTACGCACCTTACAAGAAAATTTTGTGGCTTTTGCTGATAAAATGACTTTTCAAGTGGAAAGCGGAAGAATTTACATGACACTCGGATTTTTCTTACTAGGTATGTATGCCGGAAGAAAACGGCTATTTGAACAATTACCAGACAATAAACCCTTCTTTAAAAAGATCTTTAAATTTACCGGCATTCTCACCCTTGGGTTAATCGTACTGGCTTGTGGCCTCTTTCTAACACCGCTTATGAAAGACAACCCATATGCAAATGTCGTTGGAGGATTTATTTTTGACACTGGTAGTACTGCCCTTACTCTATTTTATATAGCCGGCGTAAGTTTATTATTTTTCCATAAAACTTGGACTAACCGTTTGGCAAAGCTAGCTCCCGTAGGTAAAATGGCCTTGACTAGTTATCTAGTGCAAACTGCTTTTGGTTTGCTGATTTTCCAAAGTTATGGGTTTAATTTGCTTGGCGAAATTGGTGTAGCCTTGGCTACGGCCCTAACTATTCCTATATTTTTCCTGCAGGTAGTGTTTAGCAAATGGTGGCTAACTAAGTATCAATATGGGCCAGTAGAATGGCTTTGGCGTTCACTTACCTATCTAAAAGTACAGCCTTTAGCTAAACCTACCTTGGAAGTTCCAGCACCATGATTGTTTAAAGTATCCTTACCCAAAATGGCTACATATATACAGCTACTGCCGGTATGGATACTTATACTCATTGTTTCTGACTTACTACTTTCAACACGGAATCTTTATCTGATTTGGAAACCGAGTCTTTTTTATTGGCGTCAGTCCAGCCAGTATTAATGACCAGCTTGGGAAGTTGCTTTTGTAAAGATTGTACGCCAGTTTCACTTACATTGGTTTGCCACAGATATACGGACTGTAAGCCTTTAAAAGAAGTTAATTTAGGCAAGGCTTTGTCTGAAACGGCTGTGCCATACAGATTCAGGTATTCCAGATTGTCTAGCTTTTGTAGCGATGCAATAGTCTCATCGGTAATATTGGTTTTATCGAGCCGAAGCCTGGTAAGATTGCGTAAACTACTTATTTCCTTTAGTCCTTCGTCAGTTATTTTGGCGTTACTGAGGTCAAGCCAGGTAATTTGTGGGGCTATGGTTTGTAAAGCTTTGGCTTGTATTTTACCAAAACTTTCGGTTGTATGTGTATATTTTACCTGCAAATACTGATTATCCTGAGAAATAGAGGTAACTAGAAACCCAGCTTTCTTCACACTGTCAATAGCGGAAGGCTTGGCAGGAGGTACTTGCTTAGCAAAAATGCCTTTGGGTTTGCCTTCGTCTTCTGTAGATACCCCTAGGCTTGCCAAGGCCTTTTCCACTGATTCAGTCACCGTTGCCTGGGCTACTTTTTTATCTGCCGATGCACCTTCATCAATCCACCAGCGGATAAGTTCTATTTGGCCTTTGGTTAATTGTTTTTTGCCTTTTGGCGGCATATGGTCATCATCTTCCAATGGCAGCGTTATATGTTTGTAGAGAGAACTTTCAGCAGATTTCCCAGATACCAGTATTTTTCCATCCTCGCCGCCTTTCATTAGGTCGCTGAACGTATGCATGAGAAGTTCGCCTTTCTTTTTTTCAGGGTTATGGCAACTAATACACCGCTCTTCAAAAATGGGATGAATAATATCTGTATATAGTACGGCTTCCTGAATATTGGTAATGGGTTTAGCTTCCGTCTTTTTAACCGGAGCCGGTAAGCCAGCCAATGTGCGTAGCGGACCGGGCATGTATTGTGTCAGATATTCAGAGCCATGCGTTAAGTTTCCACCCAAATGACCGGCTACCATTAATACAACCATACTGGAAGCTAACAAAGGAAAATACGCCTTAGACACCAAAGTTATATTACTTACAGTGCGAATTTTTAGAAAATAGGCAATTGCGGATGTTACAGCTACTCCAATACCAAACCATTGATGCCAGAATAAAGCATCTTCATCATACCCACCTTCAAAGGAAAGAAAATACCCCAAAATAGCTGCAGCTACTGCACTTAAGGTGCCCAGGAGCAATACTAGAGACGTAGCATGCCGTACTTCGCTAAACCGTTGCAGGCGGGAAAAACATTCCAGCAGAAAGGCAATAATGAGAAAGCCAATAGGTAAATGCACAAACAAAGGATGGAATCGGCCCAGGAATAACAGGAATTCAGATGGCTCGTCGGCATTCGTGGCAGCCATGACTGGTCCGGAAAGTATCAGAAAAAATAAAATGAGGCGGCTCTTCACAAAATATAAGTTAATAGAGTGGTATAACAACTGTATAATTTCCTGTACTTATTAAATCAGGCAAGTATATCTCGTACTACTTGGCCATGTACATCTGTCAGGCGGAAATTACGGCCCTGAAAATGGTAGGTAAGTTTCTCATGGTTCATACCTAATTGGTTTAATATAGTGGCCTGAAGATCATGTACATGTACTTTATCTTTTACCCCATAATACCCAATTTCGTCGGTTTCGCCATAGGAAACGCCACCTTTCACACCGCCTCCGGCCATCCATACGGTAAAGGCCTCGGTATGATGGTCGCGGCCTGTAAATGGGTTTTCTTTTCCTTCCCGGTTTTCCAGCATTGGCGTACGACCAAACTCTCCACCCCACACAACCAGTGTATCTTCTAATAATCCTCTTTGTTTTAAATCCTGTATAAGAGCTGCCATAGGCTGGTCTACTTCCCGGCAACGGTCCATAAACCCAAAGTTCAAAGCTTCTTCTTTTCCTGCGCCGTGCGCATCCCAGCCCCAATGGAAAAGCTGTACAAAGCGCACATCGCGTTCTATTAAGCGGCGGGCAAGTAAGCAATTATTCGCAAAAGACGATTTGCCCGGACTCGTACCATACATTTGATGCACTGATTCTGGCTCTTTGGAAATATCCATTGCTTCTGGCACAGATACCTGCATTTTAAAAGCCATTTCATATTGCGAAATCCTTGAAATTATCTCCGGATCGCCCATTTCTTTGTATTGCTCCTCATTAATTTTATTAATGGCGTCCAAGGTATGCCGCCGCAAATCCCTGTTCATACCTTTAGGATCAGATACGTATAGCACTGGTTCGCCTTTAGATCGGCACTCTACCCCCTGATATACCGTTGGCAGGAATCCGCTTCCATAAGCACTCTTGCCAGCATCAGGCTGTTTGCCGCCTGATACTAATACAATAAAACCTGGTAAATTCTCATTTTCTGATCCTAACCCATAGGTTACCCAGGAGCCCATACTTGGCCTACCTAGGCGGCCATTACCGGTTTGCATCAATAGCTGGGCAGGAGCATGGTTAAACTCATCGGTGTGCATGGCTTTGAGAAACGCTACATCATCTACTACCTTAGAAAAATAAGGCAAATGCTTTGAAACCCATGCTCCCGACTGTCCATGCTGTTTGAATTCAGCCTGTGGACCCAGCATTTTGGGCACACCTTTAATGAAGGCAAACCGCTTACCTTCCAGCAACGACTGTGGACAACTTTGCCCGTTGAGTTTCATCAACTCTGGTTTATAATCGAACAGCTCAAGCTGGGAAGGTGCCCCGGCCATATGCAAAAATATTACGCGTTTAGCTTTTGGAGCAAAATGAGCAGGCTTGGGGAGAAGTGGATTTGTGCTATGCTCTGTTAACGCTTTTGCTGTTTCACCCGTGGATTTGCTGGAGGAGTTACATCCCAAAAACGAACCCAACGCCATGGCTCCTAAGCCAGTTGTACATTTTAGCAAAAAATGCCGCCTGGTTAAATATTGTAACCGCTCAAATTCAGCTTGTTCAAACAAATTCATACCTATACGTATTTATGTCCACAGCCCATTTATATTACCGGGCTATAGAGTGTTTAGTAAAATCATTCCTTGGTTATTACCTCATCCAGATTTAATATGGCATTACTAACTACGGTTAGTGCTGCCAGATGAGTATTGCTTGATTGCTCTTCCCCTAATATATCTGCTACCTCTTTTGGCTGTTCTTTATAATAGGAAAGAGATTTTGTATATAATTGCTTCAGGATAGCAAGTTTAGCAGTTGAAGGTTCCCGCAGTGTAGCTAGCTTGTATCCAGTTTTTAACTGATCATCTACAGTTACCTTGTCTTTAGTAGCGCTCATTTGACTGGCTAGTCCACGGGCAGCTACTATATAAACAGTATCATTTAGCGTAACCAGGGCCTGCAAAGGTGTATTGGTCCGGATACGTCTGGAAACACAAATCTCACGGACAGGGCTATCAAATGTGATCATGGAAGGATAGGGAACTGACCGACGCCAGAACGTGTAGATACCTCTACGGAAAGCATCTTCCCCTTGGCTGTTTTTCCATTGCAAACCGCTGTATACTACCTGCCATACGCCTGCTGGCTGTGGAGGCATTACGCTTGGCCCACCTACTTTTGTGCTTAGTAAACCACCTACCGCAAGCGCTTGATCCCGTACTTGCTCGGCTGTCAACCGGACTCTGGGGCCACGGGCTAATAACCTATTAAAGAGGTCTCTTTCTTGCAATTCAGGACTTACTTTCGACGATTGCCGGTAAGTGGCAGACAACACTATTTGCTTCAGCATCTTCTTCACACTCCATTGCTGTTCATTTATAAACTGAAGCGCCAGCCAATCTAATAATTCGGGATGAGAAGGTTTCATGCCCTGAGAACCAAAATCCTCCAAGGTTTCCACGATGCCTGTGCCAAATAATTGTTCCCAGAAGCGGTTAACGGTTACCCTGGCAGTTAGCGGATTTTCAGGGCTAACTAACCATTTTGCCATACCTAGCCGGTTATTTGGAACTCCTTTTGGCAGGGAATTCATAGAATTAGGTACGCCACTCTGCACTTCCTCTCCTTTTACCAGCCAGTTACCCCGCACAAACACATGAGTTTTCCGGCGAGTAGTTTCATTATTCTCCTGGAGTATAGGCATTCTGTCTGGCTTATCTATGTTATGCAGACTCAGTAAACTATCTTGAACAGCCTTGAAACCTGGTTTGTCCCATCCTGGCATCGCCTCACTGAATACTAACCAGTCTACAATAGCTACTTCACTTTTAGCAGCAGGATTACTAAATACCAGATACACATCATGGGTTCCTTCGGTAGGCTGAATGAAAAAAGATTTTACCACATATTTCCATCGGCTACCAGTGCTTTCTACCTGCCAAGTACCTATTTTTTCACCGTCTACAGCGCCTTTTCTGAGTTCTACTACGCCGCCCGGACTTTCCGCTGCATATCGTGCAAACACTTGTGTTTTACCAGTAAAATTAATCTGTTTGAGCCTGGTAAAGCCTGTATGATGAATTCCTGGAGATTTGTTATCTCCAGTAAGAACACCTTTTGTTAAAGAATCAAAATTATGTCCATGAAATTTTGGCTCCAGCACCTGTAGAAAATGCCTGATCTTTTGTTCTTGCTTAGCTTTCTCTTCTGCCCGGCTATGATTGCTAATCCAATTTTTTACTAACTGGACTTTTGTTTCTTCTTCTGGCTTAAAAAAATTCAGTGTAGGGGATTCATTTGGGGTGTCTTCGTCGCGGGTGTTATTAAAATAGGACATGAACTGGTAATATTCCTTTTGCCGGAACGGATCATAGGGGTGGCTGTGACATTGTACACAAGCCATAGTCGTAGCTTGCCATACCTCCCAGGTAGTATTCACTCTGTCCAGAACAGCTGTCGTACGAAATTCTTCATCATCAGTCCCCCCTTCATCGTTGTTGGTTGTGTTCCTGTGGAAGCCTGTGGCAATGAGTTGTTTCTCTGTAGGCTTTGGCAATAAGTCTCCGGCTAATTGTTCAACCGTGAACTGATTAAAGGGCAAATCTTTATTAAATGACTCAATTACATAATCGCGGTACCGCCAGATATTCCGGAAATCATCTTTTTCATATCCTTTAGAATCGGCATAGCGGGCCAAATCTAACCACATAGCTGTCCAGCGTTCTCCATACTGAGGGGAAGCGAGCAGGTGGTCTACTACTTTTTCGTAGGCGTTAGGCGAATCATCTTTTAGAAAGCCGTCTACCTGGGTTTGTGATGGCGGCAAACCGGTTAAGTCCAGCGTAACCCGGCGAAGCAAGGTTGTTTTATCTGCCTCTGGTGAGGGTTGCAAACCTTCTGCTTCTAATTTTTGAAGAATAAAGTAATCTATCCCATTTTTAGGCCAGGTAGTATTGGTTACCTTGGGTAACACTTGTGGTTTAGGCTTCACATATGCCCAATGATCTTCCCACTGTGCTCCTTGTTTGATCCAGGCTTTTAACTTGCGTATTTCTTCTTCACTGAGAGGCGGGGCATCTAGGGGCATCCGGTACTCTGGGTCGTCGTGTACTAGGCGTTTGATAAATTCACTTTCGCCAGGCTTGCCCGGAATAATGGCCGGTTGCCCTGATTCTGTTTCTGCCAGTGCTTCTTCCCTAAAAAGCAAGCTAAAGCCGCCATTCTTTTTTACTCCTCCGTGGCAGGAAATACATTTTGTATTAATTATTGGGCGGATATCTGCATTAAAGTCAACGTGTTCATTAGAGGAACAAGCACCTGTCAGGTATACTAGTGAAGGTATTCCTATTCCTTTAATCAGGCATAGAATAGTTTTTTTCTTCATTTGTATACCAGCGTTCCTGAATAGCTTCATAAGTGAGAAATGGTAGTTAGTACTGCACGTGGCTGATTAGATAAAGAATAATTTGTTTTCAGGCAGATTGATACCTTCTACAACTTTACGGGCTATGTTTTGCCAGTGGCTGGTTGTGGATTTCACAAAGTTTTTCTGGCGAAAGATATCGGTAGTCATATAAAAGTATAGATTTGGGCTTATACCTAAAAAAAGAAATTATCATTGTTTCAATTACGAATATACGAAATTTTATAGTAAATATCTTTTAAATACTATAAAAACTACCTTTATTATTCGATAATCAAGGTTTTCAGACCATTTACCACACAAAACTTTATTATTCCGATTGTGTAAATAGTGAGCATGGCATCTCTAATTTTTATATATTTGGCAGATGAAGTAATTATCCCCACATACAGAATCATTTAATAGCTAGCGCCCCGGCTACCTATTTTCTTTTCCATTATTGTATTCTTTATACTTTTTATCCTTCTGTGTATGGATCATCAACAGTCATTCGTCACTGGCAACAAATTTCAACGCTTAGTTGCATATTTTAAGATTGCAGTAAAAGGTGAGGAAAAAAATTTTACATCTGGCAGCATCAATAAAGCTATTTTTATGCTTTCGGTCCCCATGATTCTGGAGATGGTGATGGAATCGATGTTTGCTGTGGTTGATGTATTTTTTGTAAGCCGCCTGGGAGAAGATGCAGTGGCTACCGTGGGACTTACCGAATCTGTGCTGACATTGATTTATGCAATAGCTATTGGCATAAGCATGGCTGCCACTGCGATGATTGCCCGACGTGTAGGAGAGAAGAAAGAAAAAGAAGCGTCGAAAGCTGCCGGCCAATCGCTTATTCTGGCAATCATTATTTCAGTTATCATCAGCCTGACCGGTATCTATTTTGCTCCTGATATTCTGCGGTTAATGGGCGGCTCGGAGGCATTAATTGCGCAAGGACAAGGTTTTACCCGGCTCATGTTGGGAAGTAATTTGACCATTATGCTTCTCTTTTTAAACAATGCCATATTCCGGGGCGCTGGTGATGCTTCTATTGCCATGCATTCTTTATGGATTGCTAATGGTATCAACTTAGTTCTAGATCCTCTGTTTATATTTGGCTGGGGACCAGTGCCTGCTTTTGGTGTAACTGGTGCTGCTATGGCTACTACCATTGGCCGCGGATGTGGGGTTATTTATCAGTTTGTCATTTTATTTTCCGGAAAATCGGTCATTAAAATTAATTGGGAAGATATTCAGTTGCGCCTCTCTATTATCTGGCAGATCCTGAAAATCTCTTTTGGCGGCATGGGTCAGTTTTTGATCAGTTCTGCCAGCTGGGTGTTTCTGACACGTATCATCTCGGAGTTTGGCAGCGATGCCTTAGCCGGTTATACGGTAGCTATACGGGTTATTATATTTACCATTCTTCCTTCATTGGGCTTAGCAAATGCCGCAGCGACATTAGTAGGGCAAAACCTGGGTGCTGGTCAGCCAGAACGGGCAGAGAAATCTGTGTGGCGGGCTGCTTTTTTCAATATGCTTTTTCTAACAGCTGTCTCGGTAGTTTTATTTGTTTTTTCAGAATACATTATTCTAATTTTCTCTCAGAAACAAGAAGTAGTGACCTATGGCAAACAATGCTTGCGGTATATTTGTGTAGGCTATGTCTTTGCAGCGTATGGGATGGTTATTAGCCAGTCGTTTAATGGAGCCGGCGACACCCGTACTCCTACATTTATTAATTTCTTTAGTGAATGGGTACTACAAATTCCATTAGCCTATATGTTGGCCGTTTATTTAGATCTAGGCCCTGCCGGTGTATTTATTGCCATTGCCATTAGCTTATCAGTCCTGGCCATTATCAGCATTTTTCTTTTTAGAAGAGGCAAATGGAAGCTGGTTAAGATATAGTAAACACACTAGAAAATCCTTATTTAATCAGCTTAGGCAAACATTATACTAAAAGAAGTAAGCTAATAGCTGCAGTTTGACAACTGATAATGGTATAAATAAAAAGCAGGGAATAAACAGCGTATATTACCTGCTTTTTATTCTCTGCTTTTTATATTGCTCTTCGTGTACTACTTAATTGGTGTTCATTTGCCCGGCGGCTTCCCGTTGCTGCTGCATCGGGTTTTTAGGTGTCATTTTCCGTTCCTTATATATTTGAAACCTGGTAGGGACCGATTTTCTAGGGAAAGCATTATTCTCTGTATCTATATCAGCTGTTTCCAGGTACGGGTCTAATGTGAATTGTGCTACTGGTTTTTCCGTAAAAAGCACTTTGTTTATTTCCTGATTATTCATCCGCCATACTTCGGCCGGAATCCGAACTATTTTCTCAGTACCGTCTTCAAAGTTCATTTTAATGATTAATGGCATAATAGTGCCACCATTATTTTTGAAAGAGAGCACATAAAAATTCAAGCCGGAATCTACCAGTTCTTTTTCTTCTGGAGTTAGGGAGTTATAATATCTTTCGTATTTCGCCCGATCAGCTTGTGTAACCTGATAGGGGTCGTAGGAATTATAAAAATCAGACACGGCTGTATCCCGTTCCTGCAAGGTACTTTTTATATCTTTTGCATTCTGTATTTTACTTAAAGTTTGCGGATTTGCCTGTTCTTTGGCTAAAGGCTTCTCAACTTCAGGATTTTGTGTATTAATTTGGTAATGTGTTACATCGGCCAAGGCTATTTCTACCGGATTAGTGCTATAGAACCAGCCTCTCCAAAACCAGTCTAAATCTACACCGGAAGCATCTTCCATAGTGCGGAAAAAATCTGCTGGATGCGGATGTTTAAAAGCCCATCTGCGAGAGTATTCTTTAAAGGCATAATCGAACAGCTCACGTCCCATTACCGTTTCTCGCAAAATGTTTAAAGCCGTTGCAGGTTTACCATAAGCATTCGCCCCAAATTGCATAATCTGCTCAGAGTTCGTCATAATAGGTACCAAAGCCGTAGGATCACTCTTCATATAGGGCACAATTTTATATGGCTCTCCTCGTCTGGACGGATAATCCCGTTGCCATTCCTGTTCGGCCAGAAACTGGCAGAAGCTATTTAAGCCTTCATCCATCCAGCTCCACTGCCGCTCGTCTGAATTAACAATCATTGGGAAAAAGTTATGTCCTACTTCGTGAATAATCACTGAAATCATGGCATATTTAATTTGATCGGAATACGTGCCATCAGGTTCCGGGCGTCCTCCATTAAAGCAAATCATTGGATATTCCATACCAAACACTGGCCCATGTACAGAAATAGCTACCGGATATGGGTAATCTATGGTATGCTTGGAATAAACCTGTAAGGTATGTGCTACAACTCTGGTAGAATATTGTCCCCACAGTGGATTTCCTTCTTTGGGATAATACGACATGGCCCATACTTTTTTTCCGGCAATGTTTACCTGCATGGCATCCCAGACAAATTTCCGGGAACTGGCCCAAGCAAAATCCCGTACATTTTTAGCTTCATACACCCACGTTTTTGTTCCTTTTGCTTTGCTTTTTTCGGATTGTTCAGCTTCTTGTTGCGTAACAATTACTACTGGTTCTTTGGTATTTTTTGCTTTTTCCCATCGTTTCAACTGGGTTGAAGTTAATACCTGATTCAGATTTTGGCATTCGCCGGTGGCCGCCACTATATGGTCTGCCGGCACGGTAATAGCCACTTTGTAGTCTCCGAATGGCAAGGCAAACTCTCCCTGACCTAAAAATTGTTTATGCTGCCAGCCATACACATCGTCGTAGACGGCCATGCGTGGAAACCATTGGGCTATTTCATACAGGTAATTGCCATCTTTTTCGAAGTATTCAAAACCTGTACGGCCTCCCAATTTTTTCTGGTCGTTGATGTTATAGTTCCAGTCTATTGAAAACGCAAAAGTACCCTTTGGCTTGAGCGGCTTAGGCAAGTCTACCCGCATCATAGTTTTATTAATATTGTACGTTAGTTTAGCGCCGGATTTCTCTTTGACAGCAGTAATTTTATAGCCTCCGTCAAACTTCTCCCGTTTCACAAAGTCCAGTGCGTCGAACGATAAATTATCATTCAGTTTGCCTGTTTCGGTTTTATAGGTATCTGAATCTTTGGAAAATAAATTCTGATCTAGCTGTACCCACAGGTAGGTGAGTTCATCTGGAGAATTATTGGTATAGGTAATTATTTCTGAACCAGTAATATGCTGTTTTTCATCATCCAGCCGCACTTTAATATCATAGTCTGCTTTCTGCTGCCAATAATCCGGGCCGGGAGCACCTGAAGCACTGCGATAGGTATTAGGTGTAGGCAGCATCGTGCCTAACTGCTCAAACTTTGAATTAGCTGGCTTGTATTCTTCCTGCGCCCATACCTGTGTATAAAGTGTGCAGCAAAAGATCAGAAAAAAAACTCTTTTCATCCGGTTATACTTTATTATAATTATAGATTGTATTGTGTGAAACACGTCCTATTAGTTCATTAGCAACTATTGCGATAATTGCATTCTTCAAAGATAAGCAATTCTCTAGAGAGCTCACAGGCCTCAGAATATATTTGTCTTGATAAGTAGGGTTATGGCAAAACCAATGACAATCCCGGATATAACCAGAATCCAGTCACGCCGGGACACCTTTAATAGATTCTGGAAAACTACAGCCAGACAGAGCACGATAAACACTATAGCCAATTGACCTATTTCCAGACCTATGTTAAATGCTAGCAAGGGTTGAAAGATACTGGCCTCTTTACCCAGTAAACTTCTTAGATAATTTGAAAATCCTAGCCCATGAATTAAGCCAAAAAGAAGGGCCATGGCATAACGGAGCTTCGGCGTTTTTTCATCTGTGAGCCTACCAGTAGTTTTAGGATTGTTGAACAAATTGCCAACTGCCGTAAGCACTATGGTAACAGGTATGAGAAATTCGATAACATCGCTGCGGAACCGCACTAGGTTTAGCGTGGCCAAAGCCAGGGTGATGGTATGACCCAGGGTAAAGGCTGTAACTAGAAGTAAAACTTTTTTCCACTCTTTAACTTGATATATTACGCAAAGCGCCACAATAAACAGGATATGATCGTAGCCGTTTAAATCTGTAATATGAGAAAATCCTAGTCTTAAATATGCTTCAAATTCAGTCATTTTTACTAGCAACTTAAGTTATCAGCATACTTGGAAAGTTATGCATGCAGAGAAAATACAAGTAATTGGTTAGATAAGGTTGGTAGAATTTGTTAGAAATTTAAGGGGTCCAAATGTTTAAAATGGCCGTTTAACCGGATTCTTTCTTTTGTTCGCTCTATATCCTGTATCATGGGTATTGCGTTTTGCAGATGTGTAACTAGAAACTCCTGCCTACTCTTTTCTGAAGGCATAGTCAGCAACTGATATTCCTGTTCAACGGAAAGACCTATTTTGTGTGCTAATTCAAAAGACAGGTATTGATAAAGTTTAAAATCCAGGTTCAGGTTTAGTTGCAAAAGGCTGTATAAATGTTTTACCTGATTTATCAGTTGGGTGGTTATTGGTTCACTGGCATCATCTATGAGTTCCAAGGCTTGTACTTCACCACCCGCATACAATTTGCTTTTCACGGGATTTTCAAAACTCAGCAACTTAAAAATACGCAAGCCTTGGGTTTCTATATCCATTTTGCCATCTTCATATATCTTACTCACTGAAAGCAAGCGCATTTCTGTACCACAGCCTTCTATTTTATTATTAATAAAGCAGGGAATGCCAAAAGTGGTATTCTGTGCATAGCATTCTGTAATTAGTTGTTTGTAGCGGGGCTCAAAGATGTGCAGGTTAAGTTTTTCCTTTGGGTAAACCACCAGATTTAAAGGAAAAAAAGGCAGAAAATTGTTCATGGGTCACAGAAAGTTGCGGGTAAAATTACAAAGTAAACTCATTAAAGCATAATAAGTTTGCTTGGTTGCAAGTTTTGATTAGACGTGTAATGGCCGCAATAAACCCTTAGTTAATTAAAAAATGATAGTACGTTTCTATCAGAGTTTATTATTCCTAGACTTAGATTTGAATACTGAATTTATGAATTTGGCTATTAACTGCCTTCTGCCTGCTCTATGCGAATCCCTACACTCATGATAGATGGCAGTGGATCTTGCCGCATATATTGTTTTAATCTAATAGTGTACGTTCCGGCTTTGGGAAATTTAAAATTTGGCAACGCTACAATTTGGTGGTCAAAAATATCACCTAAGCCATTTCCCAAGGGTTTACCGGTTTTTGGGTCTAATAGGGTTAACTCTTGCAAGCGTGCAGATACCTGATTACCCTCTTCATCTATCAAGTAGTAAGTCAGGTACAAGTTGTAATAAGGATATGAATTAGCATTTCGGATATTGTAATAGATATTGTAAGCTGCTGCAGAATCGTTGATAGTAAACGTAAAACTTGGAATACTATCAATGTACCATTGATTGTTGGGAATCGTATGATTTTGTTCATACACCCGGTCTGAATCGCAGGCTAAAAAAATGGTGCTTATGGCTACTACAAATAAAATATATTTCATAATTCGCAAATAAAACAAATTATCCGCAATTCGTAAGCTCTCTACTCATTGCGGATAATCAAATTTATTCAGTCTTTGGTTTTGGTTTCTTTTTCTTCTTCTTCTTTGGCCTATCTATTTTTCCATTTAAACTTTTATCGGCTGGCATTGGCTTTTCTGTGAGAGGCTTATCGGCTGTTATAGGTTTTTCACCAGTAGGCCTGTTATGTCTTGGGGTTTCTCCTCCCTTTGGTTTTTTGTTCTTTTTCTTATCAAACCGTTCAAGATCGTTTTGAAGAAGGGCATCTGCCTTAGCTTCTTTTTTTGCTTCTGATCCATTTTCTTCTAACTCTAAAGGTTTTAACCCTTTTTTGTTCATAGCCAGAATCTCGTTTACCCGTTCTACTGGAATAGGATGCCAGGTGCTTTCATTATCATAGCCAAACCAAAGCAATTTTTTGAAAATATCTGTCTTCTGTAAAAACACCGGACCTTTTTCAGTCATCAAAGGGCCTTCTACAGTCGGAATATCTTTTAATGCATCCATATAGGTATCTAATTCGTAGTTGAGACAGCATTTGAGCCTGCCACACTGGCCAGATAGCTTACTAGGATTCAACGATAAATTCTGATAACGGGCCGCAGCAGTAGATACGCTTTTAAAGTCGCTGAGCCAGGTAGAGCAGCAAAGTTCACGTCCGCAGGAACCAATGCCTCCTAAGCGGCCAGCCTCTTGCCGGAGGCTGATTTGTTTCATTTCTACGCGTATTTTAAACTCTCCTGCCAACAGTTTAATCAGTTCACGGAAATCTACCCGTTCTTCGGCTGAGTAATAGAAAGTAGCTTTGGTATTATCTGCCTGGTATTCTACATCCGTCAACTTCATATCCAATTTCAATTCTTGGGCTATTGCACGGGTGCGGTATAAAGTAGGCATTTCCCGGAGCTGGGCCTGCTCAAACTTTTCCAGATCTTTGGCTGTGGCTACGCGGTAGATAGGCCGGATATCATCGGTTTCCTTTACACCTTTTTTCAGCATTTGTAGCCTGACTAGTTCACCCTGTAAAGAAACATGTCCCATATGATGGCCATTCGGGACGTCTACAATTACTGGGTCGCCAGTATAGAGCTCTATATGATCAGTATTGCGGAAAAAATCTTTGCGTCCTCCTTTGAAACGGACTTCTACTATATTGAACCGGCTGGTAGCAGGAAGGTCCATATTACCTAGCCAGTCGAAAACATTCATTTTATTGCAGCCACCTGTACGGCAGCCACCATTGTTGCGGCATCCTGCCACTTTTCCGTCAGCTGTTTTGGTGCCGCAGCCGCCGGACGAACAACTCTTACATCCCATATTATGTATATATTTAATCAGTAAGCTGGTTTAACTACCAACCTACTTACCCAACGCATTGATTTATTTATATATATTGAAATATACGATTACTTAAGCACTTTCAGCTTACTTACTGATTTGTATAAAGTTTTATTATTTATTCAAGCTTCAACCAGTGTTTTAAGTAACGGATATACTTGTATGAATGATTACCTATCCTGTATCCAAAAAATTTCACCTATCCGGACACAGAACTTTTCAAAGTTACTAACTATTTATATTTAAATAAAGAACATCTAAACCAATGTCTTTTCTATAATATTTATTTTCCCACTCAATCTGTTGAGCAGCTGTCCGTGATTTTTGTAGCGCCTCTTCCAATGTAGTGCCAGTGGCCGTAAGCGCTAAAACACGGCCGCCATCTGTTACAACAGTACCATCTGGCAGTTGCTTGGTAGCTGCATGAAAAGCCATTACATCTCTTATTTTGTCTAATCCACTAATGGCCTTTCCCTTCTCATATCCTTCCGGATAACCGCCGGAAACCAACATAGTCGTAGCAGCCGGATTCTGATCAATTTCTAGCTGTATTTCGCTCAGTCTTCCTTCAGCTGTTGCTTGCAATAATGTAACTAGGTCAGTTTTTACCCTAGGAATTACTACTTCTGTTTCTGGGTCTCCCATGCGCACGTTATATTCGATAACGTACGGATCGCCTTTTACATTCATTAAACCAAAGAAAATAAATCCAATATAATGGATACCTTCTGCTTGTAAACCTAGGATTGTTGGCTTAATTACCTGCTCGTCAACCTTCTGCATAAAAGCAGCATCTGCAAATGGTACTGGAGAAACAGCACCCATGCCACCAGTATTTGGCCCTGTGTCACCTTCTCCTATTCGTTTATAATCTTTCGCCTCCGGCAGGGTTACATAGTTTTTGCCATCTGTTAACACAAACACAGATAATTCAATACCTGACAGAAATTGCTCTATGACTACTTTGGCGCTGGCCTCGCCAAAACGTTTATTAGCCAGCATATCTTGCAGGGTGGTGCGGGCTTCTTCAGTTGTTTGGGCGATAATTACGCCTTTCCCTGCTGCCAGGCCATCGGCTTTTAATACAACCGGCAGGCTATGTTTATCTACATAGCTCAGGCCTTGTGGCAAAGTTTCGTAGGTGAATGTTGCCGAACTAGCTGTAGGAATAGCATATTTCTGCATAAAGGATTTAGCAAAGTCCTTACTACCTTCCAGGCGGGCTCCCGATTGGTCAGGGCCAATTACTGGAATGGAAACTAGTGCTGAATGAGCAGCAAAATAATCTTTAATACCACGTACCAAAGGTTCTTCCGGACCTACTACTACCAATTGCACAGCGTTATCTGTTACAAACTGGGCTATTGCTTTAAAATCGTTTACAGAAATGGATACATTTTGTGCAACGGAGGCTGTGCCTGCATTACCCGGGGCTATAAACAAGCGGCTGCATAAAGGGCTTTGGGAAATCTTCCAGGCAAAGGTGTGTTCTCTGCCCCCAGAGCCAAGTATGAGTATATTCATAAGAATGACGAATGATGAATGACTATGTAATACGCAAGCAAGGTACTACTTATTCATTAATGATTCGTCATTTGCTGTTAATTTGCTACTTCTGAAATAAACTTAATCCGCATCAACCGCAGTTCTTCTTCAGAATACTCTTTGCCAAGTTTGTTTAAAGCTACCTGAATATTATCGGTATCGGCACTCATAAAGTAATCGTAAATATCTTCCTGCCGTTCGTCGTCCAACACTTGGTCTATGTAGTAATCCAGATTGAGACGGGTGCCTGAGTAACAGATATGCTCTATTTCTTCCAGCAATTCAGCCATATCCAAGTCTTTAGATTCAGCTATTTCTTCCAGGTCAATTTTGCGGTCTATCTGCTGAATGATGAATATCTTGATTTTCGACTTGTTTACGGTGGATTTAACTACTACATCTGAAGCAGTTTCAATATCGTTTTCCTCAACGTATTTGGCTATTAGATCTATAAAAGGCTTGCCGAACTTGGCCACTTTCCCCATACCCACCCCATTAATCTGAGCGAGTTCCTCGCGGGTGGTCGGGTAAGTAGTCGCCATTTCTTCCAAAGAAGGGTCCTGGAAGATTACATACGGTGGCAGATTTTTCTCTTTAGCCAGTTTCTTACGCAGGGCTTTCAGCAATTCAAACAGTACCTGGTCGTGTGCTTTAGAGGAAGTAGTAGCCGGGGTATCGTCTTTGTCGTCATCTTCTTCTGTTACACTGGAGTAATCATGGTCTTTTGAGAAGGTGATTGGATAAGGATTTTCAACATAGTTTAATCCTTTCTCTGTAACGTGTAGCACGCCATAATTATCCACATCTTTGTCCAGATAATCGAACACCAGAATCTGGCGGTAGAGAGAGTTCCAATATGCTGCTTCCTGGTCAGCCCCCTGGCCATATACGTCTAGTTTGTTGTGGTTATAGCTAATGACGTATTGGTTTTCCTGGCCTTTCAGTACATCTACTAAGTGTGCAGCGCCAAAGCGTTGATCAGTCTGCAAAACAGCCTTAATAGCAAGCACTACTTCATCCTGGGCTACAAATTTTTCTTTGGGTTTTAAACAGTTGTCGCAGAAACCACAGTCTTTATCCATGTGTTCGCCAAAATAATGCAGCAACTGGCGGCGGCGGCAAATGGAAGATTCAGAGTAAAAAGCCATCTCCTGCAATAGGTGCTTGGCATTATCTCTTTCAGTAACAGGTTTGTCTTTGTTAAATTTCTCTAGCTTAAGTATGTCATTGTAGCTGTAGAACATCACACAATTACCTTCCAGGCCATCTCTTCCTGCCCGGCCAGTTTCCTGATAATACCCTTCCAGCGATTTTGGCGTATCGTAGTGAATCACAAAGCGGACATCTGGTTTATCAATGCCCATCCCAAAAGCAATAGTGGCCACAATAACATCTACTTCCTCATTCAGGAATGCATCCTGATTGTGCATCCGTACTTGCGGATCAAGACCTGCGTGATAAGGTAAAGTCCGGATATCATTTACGTTCAGCAATTCGGCTATCTCTTCTACTTTTTTGCGGCTCAGGCAGTAAACAATGCCCGATTTACCTTTATGGTTTTTTATGTACTTAATCAGCTGTTTTTTGGTATCCGTTTTTGGCCGGATCTCATAATACAGGTTTTTGCGGTTGAAAGACGATTTGAATATAGCCGCCTCTTCCATTTGAAGGTTTTTTTGAATATCCTGCTGTACTTTAGGCGTGGCAGTGGCTGTGAGAGCAATTACTGGCAAACGGCCTAAATTATCAATGATGGATTTAATCTTACGGTATTCCGGACGAAAATCGTGGCCCCACTCCGATATACAATGTGCTTCATCTATGGCCACAAATGAAATGTTTGCTTTCTGAAGAAAAGCCACATTCTCTTCTTTTGTTAAAGATTCCGGAGCTACATACAACAGTTTTACTAATCCGGAAAGGGTATCTTTTTTAACTTTGGTAATTTCGGCTTTTGTAAGGGTAGAATTAAGGAACTGAGCATTCACACCTACCGCATTTAACTGGTCTACCTGGTTTTTCATCAACGCAATAAGCGGAGAGATTACAATAGCTGTACCGGGTAAGGCAATTGCGGGAAGTTGATAGCACAATGATTTGCCTGCTCCCGTCGGCATAATGACAAATGTATTTTTACCTGCCAGCACATTCCCAATTATAATTTCCTGGTTACCTCTGAATTGGCCGTAACCAAATACTTCTTTTAATTTATCTTTTAAATTTGGGGCCTGATCTGTTAACATCTTTTATTTTATAGACAAAAAAGTGACTGCTTTTTATATATTTGCTACGAAGTTCATCAAAAATACACAATAACAAAATTACAAAGGGAAGTTAGTAAAAAATAAAGTGAAAAACGCAAAATTTAATAAATCAATCTCGCATAAATTATATTTTATAAATAATAGCCAAAGCATCTTGTTTATGGCATCTGGAATATACAGTTAGCTTTTCAGAATTAAAAATGCACTAAACACACGAATATAACAACCTAATAATCAATTTACTAATATTTTATTTTTATAGTTCTATATTTTTGCAACACTTCTATGTCTCGTTTTTCTTGACTAATCTGGTCATGAAAGTGAGGTGTGGCTCTTTGTTTTTTTACAGAAAAAATTCAAAAAATTACATATTACTTTTATAATGTATTTATCAGCTAAACAACCGAACAAATGAACAGAAATAATTATGTAGTAATAATGGCAGGTGGGGTAGGAACGCGTTTTTGGCCTTTCAGCCGTACAAATTTCCCAAAGCAATTTCATGACGTATTAGGCACTGGTAAAACTTTGCTGCAACAAACTGCTGAACGATTTGAGGGGGTCTGCCCTTCTGAAAATATTTATATCGTTACCAGCCAGGAATATAAAGAACTTGTTCAGCAACAATTGCCGTATCTGTCCGCTCACCAGATATTGTTGGAACCTACCCGCCGCAATACAGCTCCTTGTATTGCCTATGCCTGCTACAAAATAGCTGTTAAAAATCCGGAGGCCAATATTGTGGTAGCTCCCGCAGATCATATCATTTTAAAAGAACAGGAATTTAAAGATACCATCCGCAAGGCACTGGCTGCTACAGCGGAACAGAATATACTTATTACACTTGGTATAAAACCTAGCCGGCCTGACACCGGATACGGGTATATTCAATACATTCCCCAAAGCGCTTCTGAAATAAAGAAAGTAAAAACATTTACCGAAAAGCCTCACCTGGAACTGGCTAAAAAGTTTATCGAAAGTGGGGAGTTTGTCTGGAACTCCGGAATTTTTATCTGGAACGCACAAGCCATTATTCAGAATTTTGACCAGCACCTGCATGAAGTAGCAGAGCTTTTTGAGGAAGGGAAAAAAGTGTTCTACACAGACGAAGAAGAAAGTTATATCAAAAAAACGTATTCCTTCTGCAAAAATATTTCGATAGACTACGGCATTATGGAGAAGAGTGAAGAAGTATATGTGCTGTTGAGCGATTTCGGCTGGTCGGACCTGGGTACTTGGAAGTCTCTGTATGACGTATCAGACAAAGATTCTTCCGGCAACGTGATAGACGGACAAGTAATGACTTATAATACAACCAACTGTATCATTAAAACTCCTAAAGACCGCCTAGTGGTAGCCCAGGGATTGGAAGGATATATTATTGCTGAGTTTGATAATGTGCTGCTGATTTGCAAAAAAGATGAGGAACAAAAAGTGAAAGATTTTGTGGCCGATGCAAAGTCAAAAGGCGCAGAATATATTTAAGTAACTACCGCTAATTCAGCTACTTTTATAGCAGACATATACAGTCAGGTATGTCTGCTTTTTCTTTTACAGGCTTTTCATACAGAATAGATCTACCTGTATAGTAAATTTCAGAAACTTCTATTAAATACCTCTGAAAAGGTTTACTCACAGACTTACCTATTTTTCATCCTTGTAAAGCGTAAAATTAACTTCTTATCTTTTCAACCTTTTTAGGCAATTTTTGGTTATTTCTGATAAATACTGAATTTTGAACATGCTAGAATCTACTTCTACTATACAAGCTGAGCAACCATCCAAAAAGAATTCTACACTTGCCCGCCCCCGGACTGGGGTGTTACTTGTAAATCTCGGCACGCCAGATAGTCCATCTGTGCCAGATGTACGCAAATACCTGCGGGAATTTTTAATGGATGCCAGAGTGATTGACATTCCGTTCATTTCAAGGTTCTTCCTGGTTAATTTTATAATTGCACCATTCCGGGCACCTAAATCAGCAGAAATCTACAGAAAACTCTGGACCGACAAAGGGTCGCCATTAAAAATCTATGGATATGAAGTAGCTTCTATGCTGCAACAGGCTTTAGGGAGTGACTACTTAGTTTCATTGGGCATGCGTTACCAGAGCCCAAGTATAGAGAGTGCACTACATGAGTTAAAAGATAAAGGGCTGGAAAATATTATTGTCGTTCCTTTGTTTCCTCAATATGCATCGGCAACTACTGGCTCTGTACACGACAAGGTAATGGAGATTGTTCGTACCTGGCAGATTATACCACAGATTAACTTCATTAGTAGTTTTTTGCAACATCCTAAGTTTATAGAAACGTTTGCTCTATTGGGTAAGAAATATATGAACGAACATCCCTTTGACCATTATATATTTACCTATCATGGCTTACCTGAACGGCAGATACGCAAAGGAGATGCAACCAATACCTGTTTGCAAGGCAATTGCTGTGGTTCTTTACATGCGTTAAACCAGCATTGCTACCGGGCACAATGTTTTGAAACCTCCAGATTATTAGCTGCCGCCTTAGGCATTCCTTCTGATAAATACACGGTTTCTTTTCAGTCACGGCTAGGAAAAGACCCCTGGATTAAGCCATATACTGATGATATGATCTCGGAGCTAGCAGCCAAAGGCGTGCAACGGGTTCTGGCTTTCTCACCTTCGTTTGTATCCGATTGTCTGGAAACGACTATTGAAGTAGGCGAAGAATACAAAGAGTTATTTGAAAAAAAGGGAGGCAAACACTGGCAACTGGTAGAAAGTCTTAACAACCATCCATTATGGATAGAAACCCTGACAGATATTGTCCATAGAAACAATGTAAAGGCCTGAGTAACTGGTAATATAGGTAATAAATGCCTACAAATACAGGCAGGAATACAATGGTCTACTACTTAGTACTATTCCTGGCTACTTAAAGTGTTTTTAATAAGTACTATCGCCATTTTTCCAAAGGTATTGCTTGATTAAGTGTTTCTGACAAATTTTTCTGGAAAAAGTTTTATTTTATGCCAAAAAATAGAGGGTATTATTTGGTATTCCGTATTCATTTAATAAATTTCACATCAGATTTAAAGACTGATTAAGCAACTATAGGTAATCCTAAGCTATATAAAAAGTATAAGGCTGCTTGTTTTATCTGTACAGGGTAATCCAATCGCAGCAACAAACCTGGCAAAAAATCTTCAATACATTTTGTTTTAAAATAAGCTATGGATTCGCAACTATTGCTGCAAGAACTAGCGCAGGGATTTTCTACAGCAGCCATAGGAAAGGAATTTTTCCGTTCCCTGGCCCAATACCTGTCCAAAGCTCTAGAAGTTGATTATGTATTTATTGGTGAGCTAACCTCTGCTGGTAATGAAGCCGATGCGGATCAGGCCGTGCGGTCTATCGTATTCTGGAGCCATGGTGCAGAAACTAGCAGCGTGCAATATCCATTGATAGGATCCCTGTGTGAATACGTGGTAAAAGATAATTTATGCTCTTTTCCATCTAATGTACAAAAGCAATTTCCTTCCAACCAATCGCTCAAACAGTATAATGTAGATAGTTATGTGGGTATTTCCCTATATAATTCACAGAAGCAAGTAGCTGGGCTGATCTATATTATGCATGGAGCCCCAATTCAGAATCTTTCTCAGACTGAATCTTTACTTAGAATAGTTGCACGCCGGGCAGAACTTGAACTGGAGCGAAAACAGAAAGAACGGCAGTTGCTGGAGAAAAATCAGCAGTTGCAACAAGCTCAGGATTTATTGCTACAACTCAACGAACAACTTGAGCAGCGGGTAAACCAGCGGACTGAAGAGCTACAAGCAGCAAATACGCAAATACAAACATTACTGGAACGCGAAAGGGCTGCACGCCTAGAGGCTGAAATACAGCAAAGGCAGGTAGAAACATTGTTCCGGCAAGCGCCAGTTGCTCTTGGAATTTTAAGCGGCCCTACTTACAATATTATGTTGGCAAATGAGGCTTTATGCAAAATGCTAGGCAAACCTCAACAGGAAGTAATTAATCATCCGCTTTTTGCCATATTACCTGAATTAAAAGGCCAAGTATTTGAAAAACTGCTGGATACAGCCTTTACATCCGGAGAATCTTTGGCTGGCACTGAATTACATGCCATTATTACGCGAAAAGGAGAACGCAGGGAAGGCTATCTAAATCTTGTTTATCAGCCTATTCGCGACCCCAAGGGTGAAGTTACTGGAATTATAGTAGTAGTGCATGAAGTTACCGAACAGGTAATAGCCCGCAAGAAAATAGAAGAAAGTGAATCCAGAATTCTACAAATTCTGGATAGTATTCCGCAAATAGCCTGGACCTCGCTGCCCAATAGCCTCAATATTAATTTTTTCAACAAGCGCTGGTACGACTATACCGGTTTAACACATGAATATAGCCGGAATGCAGGCTGGCAAAAAATTATCCATCCGGACGATTTGCCTACGGTAGTTGAACGCCGCACCAAGGCACGTAGCGAAGGAAAATCGTACGAAATCGAGAACCGGTATAGAAAAGCCGATGGTACCTACCGCTGGTACCTGAGTAGAATTGTTCCCATCCGGGATGAGCAGGGTGCCATTTCTTTGTGGGTAGGTACGGCCACTGACATTCATGAGCAGAAAATAACACAACATAAGCTGGAGCATACACTTAAAGAACTCAACGATAAAAATTACGAACTTGACCAGTTTGTCTACAAAACTTCTCATGACCTGAGAGCTCCGTTAACCAGTATATTAGGCTTAATAAACATATCCCGGCTGGAACAGGAAGAGGCTACCAGAAAAAATTATATGGATCTGATAGAAAACAGAGTGCATAAGCTGGATAATTTTATTCACTCTATGCTGGAATATTCCCGAAATGCACGTACTACTACAGCTCAGGAACGGATTAACTTCCAAACACTGTTACAAGAATGTTTATCTGAACTGGCCTATATGCGGAATTTTGGCCAGCTAAGTGTTAGCATGGAGGTTCATGGAGGTGATTTTTATTCAGACAGGTTTCGCCTTAAGATCATTTTTACAAATTTAATATCTAATGCTATTAAGTATCAAGATTTTGCAAAGGTGAGGCATTACCTGAAAATACGTGTTGCCATTACCTCCGAACAAGCTACTTTTGAGTTTGCTGATAATGGAACAGGCATTGAACCTCAGTTCCAGGAAAAAATATTCCAGATGTTTTTTCGCGGCTCCGAGCATTCCGATGGATCAGGACTTGGCCTATACATTGTAAAACAAACAGTAGATATACTTCAAGGCAAAATAACAGTAAGCAGCCAGGTAGGCCAGGGTACGTGTTTTTATGTAACCTTACCCCCATATCTGACTCAATAGCTTTTGATAATTAGTTACCAGTAAAGTAATGTGCTCTAATCTAATTTTTAGCAACGAATAAAACCTAAGCTAATAAGCCCATAAATAAGGAATAGGTAAATGATGACCGATAGCTGCCGGTACAAAACTATTTACTGCTACCAATACGTTTCTTAAAACGGCCTTGAGTCAGACTTTTTTAATAGTTAATCTACCTAGTTCTGGCAAATGCTTATTAATAACAAATGTTATTGAAAAAAGTCAACTATATAGTTGTTTTTTTATATAAATGATGATAAACTAGCTATAGCATTTGACCATGTCTAGTTAAATAGTAGTCAGGTTTCTGGCATAGCTACGTTAGTAGGAATTACACTACATAAGCCTGAAGCCAGAGACTTACTTTTTTCAGAGACTCTTATCTTGTATACACCTTTTAACCTTGGTTTATGAAAATTTCAGAAAAATTATCCAGCCGGAGAAGCTTTTTAGCTACTACAGGAGCAGTGGTTACCGGAAGCCTACTATTGAATCCACTTTCTGTAGCTGCCCAACCTGTTGCTGCTGATAAAAAAATGCGCTTGGCTATGGTTGGCACTGGCAGCCGGGGCATTGGAATGTGGGGAGTTGATGTACAAAAACAATACAATGAACATATAGAATTTGTAGGCCTTTGCGATACCAACCCAGGCCGGCTGGAATATGCCAAAAGCCGGATAGGAGTTGCTTGCCCGGTATATACAGATTTTGAAAAGATGATGAAGGAAGTAAAACCCGATATGTTAATTGTAACTACGGTGGATGCTACACATCATGAATTTATTATCAAAGGTATGGAAATGGGTGCCAATATTATTACAGAAAAACCCATGACCACAGATGAAAAGAAATGCCAGGCCATACTGGATGCAGAAAACCGTACCGGAAAAAAAGTAACCGTTACCTTCAACTACCGCTACTCTCCTCACCGGGCCAAAATGTATGAATTACTTCGTCAAGGGGCTATTGGCAAATTAACTTCCGTAGATTTTCACTGGTATCTGGATACCAGCCATGGAGCAGATTACTTCCGGCGCTGGCACCGGCTGGAAGAAAAAAGCGGCTCATTGTGGGTTCACAAAGCCACCCATCATTTCGACCTGCTCAACTGGTGGATAGACAGTGACCCATCCGAAGTATATGCCTCTGCTTCTCTGGACCATTACGGAAAAAACAACCCGTTCCGCCACACCAACTGCCGGCCATGTCCGCATAAAGAAAAATGCAATTATTACTGGGACATTACCAAAAACAAAAATTATATGGAGCTATACGTAAATAACGAGAAGCACGATGGCTACCTGCGTGACGGCTGTGTCTGGAAAGAGGATATAAACATATATGATAAAATGGCCGCTACTATTAAATATATGAATGGCGTACAAGTGAGTTATTCGCTTACTACCTATTCTCCCTATGAAGGTTACCGTATTGCGTTTAATGGCACGGAAGGTAGGCTGGAGGCCTGGATTGAGGAAAGTAACCCGGTAGAAAAAAGAGACTACGATGAATTAATGCTCGTCAAAAACTTTGGCAAACGGGAGTTTTTCAAGATTCCGCATGGTACCAGCGGACATGGGGGAGGCGACAGATTACTGAAAGACAAAATATTTTTACCAAATAAGCCAGATCCTTTACGCCAATCAGCTGGTACACGGGATGGTGCCTTATCTGTGCTGGTTGGAGTAGCTGCTAGGAACAGCTCTAAAAGCGGGCAACCAGTTAAGATAGCTGATCTTACATCTATTAAACCACAGGCTCAGAAAGCATAAATCTACCCATCAAGCTAATAAAAAAGCCTTTCTATAAACATAATAGAAAGGCTTTTTACTAGGTGCAACTACACTATTTATAATTTAAAAGCCTGGCGGGCAAGCAGTTTCCATTGTCCTTGTTGTTTCTGCCATACCAACAAAACACCCAGATTTACATTTCCAGGCTGTCCGCTGTTTACTGCTTCGCCAGTAAGTTTGTGCCGGACAAGGGCGGTGTTCCCTACTAATTTTATGGTCTGTTCGGCGAGGGTAATGCTTTTAAAATCAGATTTTCCACTAGCCAGTGCCTCTACAAACGCAGCTTTGTCTTCTATTAACCCATTGGAATGCCCATACGTGAGTTCAGCAGCAGTTATATTTTCCAGCGAAGATCGGTTTGCATCTAACATCGCCTTTTTGAGGTTTTCTACAGCAGCAGCTACTTCTTTTTCCTCTTTTGACTGAGCTTGTAAACCGCTACTGAGGACTAAAAATAAAAGTAATCCTAAAAGTTTTTTCATGAGTGTATGGGTTGTTTAAAAAATGGGTTTGTAACTCAGCGAAATTTATTAAAATTTACCTGTAAGTAAAACAATTAAATTTTTGTAAACATGCATATCCTTTCTTTCCAGCCAGACCAGAATAGGTTACTCATTTTTTAATCCATGGCTAAACATTCAGTACTAGGTGTTGTTCTCCATAAAAGATGGGCATACATTTGAGGTTCCTTAAGTTTTGATTGAAACAGATAAGAATGAAAAGCAAGGATAGTTCTTCCGGAAAATTGTTTATGCGGACCTTGCCAGCCTTGTAAAGTAAGGAACTACCAGCTCTACTTGTGAGGAAGAAAGAACACGTAAATTATTTTCATTAATTGTTATAGCCCAAATTAATATTCCATGTCTACTGATGTGTTAGTTACGGATGTATTTGCTATTCAAACCACCGATGGCCTTCATTTGCAGGGAAAATACTGGAAACTAAATAAGCCCCAAGCAATTGTATGCCTGGTGCATGGCCTTGGCGACCATATTGGCAGGCATACACATGTGGGAGATTTTATGGCTGCCCACCAGATTGCTATGGTAGCTTTTGACCTGCGGGGCCACGGAAGGTCTGAGGGAAAAAGAGGGCATATTCCTTCCTATGAAGCTTTATTAAATGACGTTGAAAATGTGTTGACGTATACCAAAAGCCTTTATCCGGGTACTCCTCTGTTCCTGTATGGACATAGCATGGGTGGCAATATTGCAGCCAATTATGTATTAAAAAAGAAGGTGGATATACTGAAAGGGGTAATTATTTCTTCTCCTTGGTTGCGGCTTAGCTTTAATCCTTCCGCTATTCAACTGACATTAGCCAAACTGGCAAGCAAAATTTATCCTAAGTATACACAACCCAATGGCCTCAATGCTAGGCAGCTTACTCATGATCCGGAAATAGCCAAAGCCTATCTATCCGACCCACTGGTACATACGCATATTTCTGCCACCTTATTTTTTGGGATGTATCAGAACGGGGAATGGGCTATTAAGCATGCTGACCTGTTAAAAATTCCTGCACTTGTTATGCATGGGCAAAACGACCCTATTACTTCTATGCCAGCTACCCGGGAATTTGCCCGGAAAGCTGGTAATTTAGCAACCATAAAAGTCTGGGATGGACTTTTACATGAGACGCATAATGAATCTAACCGGATGGAAATATTGGCTTATATGAAAGACTGGATTCTCAGCCATTGTTAACTTAACACCTCTCTTTTAAAAGATCTTTATATTTTTTTTCTACCCGCGTAGGGGTACTTCTGCCGATGCCTGTCTTAGGTATAAAAGGATAAAAACCGGTTTTCCTCCATAAAATGATAATTCAATAAATTATTGAATACATCCAACTTACTAAGTATACTGTTGTTTTAACCTATAAATCAACCGCTTATACCATATGTATTCAACTAAAAACAATAAAACTGCATTTTTACTTCGCAAAAAAATCTATTTCAATAGAAAACAATGAACGTATCTAAAGTTTTACTCTTGCTTATCTTTTGTGCTGTTTTCGGGTATAGCCATGCACAAAGTAAATATACCATCAGCGGCTATATTAAAGATGCCCGGACTGGTGAAGAATTAATCGGCGCCACTGTGTATGTCCAAGAACTAGGTACTGGGGCTACTTCTAATGCGTATGGTTTTTACTCACTTACGCTTCCTGAAGGAAAATATACCCTGTTGTATAGTTATGTGGGGTTCATTAATCAGAAGAAAACTTTAACCCTTACCTCCGCACAAACCATTAATACAGAACTTTCTGAGGAGAGTGTGCAAATGCAGGAAGTAGTAGTAACGGCTCAAAAAATGGATGAAAATGTGACAGAGGTAAAGATGAGCAGGGAAAACATTAAGATTGAACGCATTAAATCCATGCCTGCCCTGTTTGGTGAGGTAGATGTATTGAGAAGTTTGCAAATGCTTCCAGGTATTCAATCTGCTGGAGAAGGTACCACTGGCTTATTTGTACGGGGTGGTTCTGCTGACCAGACATTAATGCTTCTGGATGAAGCAACTGTTTACAATGCCTCTCACTTTCTGGGCTTTTTCTCAGTATTCAACCCCGATGCCATTAAAGATATTGAGCTCTATAAAGGGGGTATCCCAGCAGAGTTTGGCGGCAGACTGGCCTCTATTGTAGATGTACGCATGAAAGATGGCAACTCTAAAAACTTTGCAGCCTCTGGGGGCATTGGTACCATCTCTAGTCGGCTCACCTTAGAAGGACCTATTGTTAAAGACAAAGCTTCGTATATTATTTCTGGCAGAAGAACTTATGCGGATATATTCTTAAAACTTTCTCCGGATGAATCTATCAACAGTAACACCTTGTATTTCTATGATTTAAATGCCAAAATGAATTACAAGATCAATGACAAAAACCGTATTTTTCTATCGGGTTATTTTGGAAAAGATGTATTTGGCTTTGATGATGTATTTGGCTTGAACTGGGGAAATACTACGACCACCCTCCGCTGGAACCACCTGTTTTCACCTAAATTATTTTTAAATACCACCGTATTATTTAGTGATTTCAACTATGGCTTCGATATAAACGATGGCGCACAAAACTTTCAGTGGAAATCGAATTTGCAGGAATATGCCTTGAAACTGGATTTCAATTACTTTCTTAACCCCAGTAATGAACTAAAGTTTGGGTCCAATACAATGGTTCACCGCTTTTCTCCGGCGACAATTAAACCAAAAAACTCAAACTCTATTTTTGAATCCTTTGCATTGGATAATAAATATGCCGTAGAGCAAGCCTTTTACCTGAGCAATAACCAGAAGATCTCCGACCGCTTGTCGTTGCAATATGGCCTGCGCTACTCTTTATTCCAGAACGTAGGCCCTGGCCGGGTATTCCAGTACGCCCCAGGGGTGCCGAGAGCAGACAATACCATTGTAGATACGGTTAGCTATAATCGCCTTGAGAAAATTAATCTCTATCATGGCCTAGAACCTCGTCTGGGTGCCCGCTTCCTGGTAGATCAGAATAGCTCAGTTAAGGCATCCTATAACCGCATGCGCCAATACTTACAGATTGCTTCTAACTCTACGGCCGGCTTACCAATTGACCGGTGGGTACCTGCTGATAGTTATATTAAACCGCAGATTGGCGATCAGGTAGCCTTAGGGTATTTCCGAAATTTCAAAGACAACATGTTTGAAGCTTCGGTAGAAGTCTATTATAAGTGGATGCAAAATCAGATTGATTTTAAAGATGGCGCAGAAATTTTATTGAATAACAACTTAGAAGCCGAGCTGCTTTCAGGCAAAGCCTGGGCGTATGGCTCTGAATTTATGCTGAAGAAAAACACCGGCCGCACTACTGGCTGGATAAGTTATACGCTTGCCAAAGCGCAACGGCAGATAGAAGGGATCAACAATGGCAACCCCTACAGCCCCCGTTACGACAGGCGGCACAATGTATCGGTCGTGCTCACTCATGAAATCAGCCCAAGACTATCGCTATCGGGCAACTGGGTTTATACCACGGGAAGTGCAGTCACCTATCCACAAGGTTTTTACGAAGTAGAAGGGCAACGCATTGCCTATTATCCGCAAGAACGCAATACCAGCCGGATGCCAGCCTACCACCGTATGGATTTATCGCTGAACCTTCAAGGCAAAAAGAAGCCTGGAAGAAAATGGGAAAGCAGCTGGAATTTCTCCTTGTATAATGCCTATGCCCGTAAAAATGCTTTTACCATTCAGTTTAGAGATGTTATTAACGGTGACCCAGGCGTGAGTGAGTTTGATGATGATCTGATCATTAACACGCGTGAACCGAAAGCTGTAAAAACCTCTCTGTTTGGTATAGTGCCTTCTGTTACCTATAATTTCAAATTTCAATAAGTCATGAAAACAATAAACATCTATATTTTTGCAGGTTTGCTATTCCTTTTATCTGCCTGTCAAGAGGTGATAGAGGTGCCTCTGGATAATACGAATCCCAAACTAGTTGTGGAAGGAGCTGTTACTAATCAACCTGGTCCGTATTATGTTAAATTATCCCAGACCGGCGACTTCTATAGCACCGCTTCTGCACCCAAAGTAACGGATGCAGTTGTGACCATCTCAGATGATGCAGGTAATACGGAAGTACTGACTCATTTGGCTGATATGCCTGGAACGTATGCTACTAGCAGTTTACAAGGCGAAACAGGCCGCACCTATACATTAACTATTGTGCACGATGGGCAAAGCTATCAATCACAATCCAAATTGCTTCCGGTAACCAATATCGATAAACTGGAAGTGCGGTTTGTACCTGAAAGCCCTACCAAAGACGAAGGCTATTATATTTATTTCTTTGCCAAAGAGCCTCAGGGTGAAACCAATTATTACCGGTTTATGGTCTATGAAAATGACTCGCTCTATAACAGCATCAACGACCTGCTGGTGAGCAATGATGACTTTATTAAAGGAGATATAGAAAACCTGGAACTAGGCTATGCTTTTCAACTGAATGATGAAGTAAAACTGGAAATGCACTCGATCAGCAAAGAGGTATATGAATACTACAACGGACTCATTAACGTGTACAATAATGATGGAGGCTTGTTCAGTCCGCCTCCAGTGAATCCGCCATCTAACATCAGCAACGGGGCCTTAGGTGTCTTCCGTGCATCTTCGGTAGTTTCACAAAAAGTTACCATTACAGGCGAATAATGATTTTAGCACTTGTATATATTTACTTTTACACCCCATAGATGCTTATTTGTGGGGTGTTTCTTTTTGCTGACGTACCATCCAGATATATACTATCGTATTGTTATTCTACGTATATTTATCTAATTTAATCAAATAATTCTATTCGAAAGTAAACCGCTTTTATATCTTCCATCTATATTACTAAACATTCGCACCTATGAAGAAACCTTTAATTTTTTTAAACAGATGCTTTCTAGGTCTTTTTTTACTAACAAGTAGTATATTTATAGGTATAGGTAATGCGTTCGGTGATGATCCGAAAACACTGGAAATAGGCTCTGCTGCTCCGGATTTCAACTTAAAAGGCATCGATGATAAAATGTATAGCCTAAAAAGCTTTGCTGATGCCAAAATAATAGCCATTATATTTACCTGCAACCATTGCCCTACTGCCCAAGCCTACGAAGACCGTATTAAACAACTGGTAACCGACTATAAAAGCAAAGGTGTAGCCATTGTAGCGGTCTCTCCAAACGACCCGGAATCAGTCAGGTTAGATGAGCTGGGCTATTCGGACATGGGCGACACATTTGAGGAGATGAAAATCCGGGCGAAAGATAAAGCGTATAATTTCCCTTATTTGTACGATGGCGAAAATGAAAAAATGTCCATGGCTTATGGGCCGGTTGCAACGCCCCATGTCTTTATTTTCGATCAAAACCGCAAGCTTCAATATACCGGGCGGATTGATGATTCAGAAAAACCCGGAACAGCCAAAATTCACGATACCCGCAATGCCATTGAAGCTTTACTGGCTGGGAAACCTGTACCGGTAGCTAAAACAAAAACCTTTGGATGTTCTATTAAATGGGCCGATAAACGGGATTACGCCAAAAAGGCTTATGTAGATTGGGCAAAAGAAGAAGTATCCCTGGAGATGATTGATGAGAAAGGTTTGCAGGGATTAATTAAAAATGATTCGGACAAATGGCGATTAATTAATGTATGGGCCACCTGGTGCGGACCTTGTGTAACTGAATTTCCTGAATTTGTAGATATGAACCGGATGTACCGCAACCGGGAGTTTGAATTTATTTCCGTTAGTGCCGACAAACCCGATAAAAAAGATAAAGCTCTGGCATTCTTAAAAAAATCGCAGGCTTCCAGTAAAAACTACTTGTTTAACTCAGAAGATAAATATGCCTTGATTGAAGCTGTTGATAAAAACTGGCAAGGAGCTTTGCCTTATACCATTCTGGTTGGGCCGGGCGGCAAAATTGTGTACAGCAAACAAGGCACCATTGATCCACTAGAAATGAAACGGACCATTGTAGACCAATTAGGCAGGTATTATTAATGCAACAGCAAGCTTATTCTTAGTTATTACACTCCTACTGCAAGCTTACCTCATCCGGCAACTAGGGCAAGCAGGCTTTTTCTCACCTCTTTTGCAAAATCTATTGCCATTTCCTTTATTGCATGCGTATATCCCAACAAAGCACTACTTTAGTGGGCTAAACGTATTTGAATACCTTATAATTAACTTGAGACCTTTATGGAAAATCCGGTAATCATTTTAGGAGCTGGCGGAATGGGCCTGGTAGCATTAGATGTTTTTCAGAGCAACGGCGTAGTGGTGTATTGCTTCCTGGACGATAATACTGAGCTTCATGGCAAAGAAATACACGATATATCGGTACTGGGCAGCACCGACGATGAAGGCTACCTGAAATTGATCGGTAAAAAATGTGAAGCATTTATAGCCACCGATGACACGAAACTCCGCAAGCATCTGGTAGAAATGCTAAACGAGCGCCGGAAAATGATGCCGGTTAATGCCATCCATAACCTGGCATACATTTCTTCGCTGGCTACTATCGGGCACGGCAACCTCATCAGTGCAGGCGCTATTATTAATACAGAAGCAAAAATAAGTAACCACTGCATTCTGCATGCCCGGTCCATTGTCGATTACCAGGCAGAACTAGGAGACTTTGTACAGGTAGGTGCTGGCAGTATTATTAACTCAGGCGTAAAAATAGCGAATAATGTGTTTATAGGTGCCGGCGTTACGGTAGTTTCCGGGATCACTATTGGCAAAGGGGCTCGCATAGGTGCAGGTTCGGTAGTTATAGAAAATGTAGCGGCCAATGCTACTGTATTTGGAAACCCTGCCAAGAGCGTTGGGAAATAAATTTAGTGACTTGTAGAACGCCTGATGGGTGACATGTATTTTATTTCCTAACTATTGACTGTGTATCGGTTATATTAGTGGTGTACATGACAGGTGTTACTTGCTATACTATACATTGAGATTTTATATTGAACATAGCAGTAACTCTATTAGTATTGTCATGCTTTTGTTTTGCTGCAAATCGGCTATAACTATTAGCAATAATGTTTAGGTCATAGCCTCGAAAAGCAATGTATGTGTATGTTAAGTATAGACTTCATACCCGAAACGTTAGGCTCTTACCAAAACCCTGCATGTAATTGTTAACCTTGGTAAATTATTTTAATTTACCGACTCACCACACTTATACTTCTGTATGAAACGTTTTTATTTTTTATGGATGCTGGCTATCAGCTGCTTCTCTCTACCACAAACCTATGCTCAAAATAGTACTAACAAGGGCTCCCTTAGCGACCTGGCTTTTATCGAAGGACATTGGAAAGCAACACCTGAAGGCCGGACAGTAGAAGCTTCCTGGTTCCCTCCCGCCGGCGATAATTTAGCCGGTATGATGCGTATGATGACCAACGGTAAAGTTACTATGTATGAAATTCTGGGCTATGAAAAAACCGACCAAGGTATGGTATCTCTGGTAAAACATTTCAAACCTGGTTTGATCGGACAAGAGGAAATAGAAAAACCTGTACGATATATTTTCTTAGAGTCAAGCAAAGACCGGGTAGTGTTCGAGCAGGACAATCAGCAGGTGCGGGTTTTGTATGAAAAACGGTCGAAGGATGCTTTTGTTATTTCTATTGGACGTCAGGAAGAGGGCAAATGGTCATTTAAACCTTTGTTTGAGTTTAGCAGGGTTAAATAAATTAGCAATACATAAGCTTTCTGAATTAGTTTTATAAACTCTATGCCTCATCTCCTTTGCGTTGAATGAAAGAGAATGAGGCATTTTTATTCACTTATGCTATCCGACTGCTTCATTTGATAATAACTAATTGTCAGCAACTTACGTAGGGATAAGGATTATTAGAGAATACTTTATATGGCTTCTAAATCTTTCTTCCGCAGACATCCCTTTCTTACATTCTTTCTCATACTTATTCTTCTAGCCGCTGGGGCAGGTGTCTATTTATTTAAGACTACGTCCAAAGAAGAACTGGTGAAACAGGGAAAAAACTATGTAATGCCAGATTTGCAGAGCGCCAAAACCGTAATTGATGAAATTACCGCCGACTCTTTGAAAGGGAAGCTTATTTTGCGAGTAAAAAACAGTTTGCCTCTTACCATAGATATTGATAGCCTGCAATACAAAGTAACCTTGGATGGCGATACTGTAACCAAAGGATATGACGATACTGGTATCCGGATAGAGTCTAAGTCTAATGATGAAGTTACCGTACCAGTAAAAGTTAATATAAGTTCATTTTACAAGAAAGTACGTCAGCTGGAATCGGATAGTGCGAATGTTGGCATACATGCGGTGCTATACAATCACTTTCCAATTGTAGGCAGCAAGGCTATTCCTGTTAATTTTACTAAGAAGATCTATATACCCAAACTGCCAAAGGTAGAAGTAGAAGGAATAGATCTATCCAATCTGGGCTTACAAGGTGGTAAATTACAGGTGAAAGTGAAAGTGACTAATTACAGTGCTATGCCCTATACCGTTAATGGGTTTACCTACCATTTTAAGATGAGTGACAATATAGATCTGAAAGGAAAGAGCGACCAGAATTTCAATTTCGATAAAATAGGCAGTGAAATTATAACTATTCCAGTAGACATAGACTTGAACCAAGTAGGCGAAGCCGCTGTAAAAATCTTGTTTAAAAGTGAAGATACCCCTTATACTTTCTCAGGCAATATGCACATTGTTACTGACAATGCAGTTCTTGGTAAGTTTAATATGGCCTTTCAAAACTCCGGCACCATAAAAGAGCTGAAAGAAAATGTAAAAGCAGCTGCACAAAAGGGTAAATAAAAGTTAAAATACAGCAATACGCAATAATAATGGATTAGCCATCATTACTGCGTACTTCTGAACTTATCACCAATATTTCAGCAAACCGGCTCTTGGGTTAATTTTTAGCTAATAAGCCTTCATATTCCGAAGCATGCCGCTTTACAAATGCAGCTACAAAGCGGCAAGTAGCTAATATTTTCATTCCATTTTCTTTGGCATAAGCAAAGCCGGCTTCTACCAGTTGCTCTCCCACTCCCTGCCCTCTCAGCGATTCAGGAACATAGGTGTGCTGAAAATCTATAATACCCTCTTCTGGTAAGCTGTATGCTAGTTCGGCTTCTTCGCCTTCTACCTGTGCATAAAAAGTCTGTTCTTGTAAATTATGATCTATATGTACTTCCATAACTATTTTTATATGAATACAATCAAAACTTTGTTACTTACGTAAACGACATAAATTTGTAGCAAAACTCAATTAATTTCCACAGAAATATATTTTACCTGCCTTCGATTTATTAATAATTCATGGATACAACAGAGCCTAAAGATTTAATGCAGCGATACCCGCTTGTTAGGTACACCTTTCTTTTATTGTTTGGCTTTTTATTTATTGGGGCCTTATATTATGCCCGTGCACTATTGGTACCAATGAGTTTAGCGGCCTTGCTGGCTATGCTGATGCTTCCTTTATGCAAAAAGTTTGAGAGCTGGCGTTTTCCCAGAGGAGTAGCCATAGTTTTATGTATTTTAATTATTCTATTAACTTTCTTAGGGCTTATCTCTTTGTTCACTTGGCAGATTGCCGATTTCGCCCGTGATATTCCTACCTTGCAAGTACAACTAAATAAAAAATTAGATATGCTGCAGGGGTTTGTAGAGCGCCAAACCAATATTTCCCCTGAAAGGCAGCTTGAATATATCCGTGAACAGTTTTCTACCTTCCTGGAATCTGCCGGTCAATACATGACTGGAATACTAAGTGCAACCACAGGTACGCTGGCTACTATTGGTATTTTAGCTATTTACATATTCTTTTTTATGTTTTATCGCGAGAAGTTTGAGCGGTTTACATTAATGATCACTCCCAATGCCGAACATGATAAAGTAAAGAATATTATTGGACAAATAAGTCTAGTTACTCAGCAATACTTATCTGGGGTACTAATTGTGGTAGTTATTTTATCTACGCTTAATTCTGTAGGATTGCTCGTTATTGGAATCAGGCAAGCTATCTTTCTGGGGTGCCTGGCTGGTTTGTTAAATATCATACCTTATATAGGCGTACTTATCGGAAGTTTGCTACCGATCATAATCGCTTTACTTACAAAAGATGGCATAGGACCGGCTATTGCTGTAGCAGGCGTGTTCGTATTTGTTCAATTTCTCGAAAACAACTTTCTTACCCCTAATATTGTAGGTGGCAAAGTAAAGATTAATCCGCTAGCCTCTATTATTGCGCTGCTCATTGGAGGCTCCTTGTGGGGAGTTGCCGGTATGATCCTTTTTATACCATTTCTGGGAATAGCCAAAATTATATTTGACAATATAGAAGACCTTCGCCCATATGGCTACCTGATCGGTGATGAAAGTGATACCGAAGAACCAAATGCAGCAGATAAAATAAAGAAATGGGTTAAAAAGAAAAGGGTTGACAAACAGCTTACTCCCTAACGATGCTGACTGTGCATATATCTTTCAGCAAAGCGGCAACTTGTTATAACACGGTAGTTATTTTGCCGGGCATACTCTAATCCGGCCATTACTAATTGTTTGCCTATTTCATTGCTGCGAAGATTTTCTGGAACAAATGTTCTTTTAAAATCTATTAAACTCTCTTCAGGCATTTTATAGGTCAGCTCTGCCTTCTGGCCTTGTATATCTGCATAAAAAACCTGGTTCTCTTTATCATGCATTACTTGTACATTCATCATAGCAATAACTTTAATTAAGCTTCCTTACGGATAAGTAGGAGCATCTGTTTTAAAACATAGTTTGTCAATTGTCACTTCTAGTATAAATCCACTTATTACCCATAACTTAAAGCAGACCGGATCATTACAAATTCTTGAATATTATTCATATCGATTACTCCTATCAGACGGTTGCCTTCTACTACTGGAAAAAAAGCGTTTTTCTTGCGTTGTGCATTTGCATATACCTCTGTTAGACGGTCGTTAATAGCAACTGTATCAAAATTGCGTTCCATTATTTCAGTTACAGCTTCACTTGCCCGGTTTTCGCGAAGGGAGTTAATAATCAGTGAGCGGGTCATGATTCCTACGGCTTGTCCATTATCTACTACTATCAGATCCTGATCGGAGCCAGATAATAGTTTATCTGCAGCATCTTTCACAGAATCAGCCGGCGCTAAGGTAACAAAGTTAGTAATCATGGCACTCTGCACAGTGTAATCCTTTAATAACTCCAGGTGTTGCACCATTACATTTTCTGTTCTGGCACCAAAGTATACAAATATACCAATCAGAATTAAGACAGGATTTCCGGAAGTAAGCCCGAAAAAAACGAAGCCAAGCGCTAAAAACTGTCCCAAATTCGCTGCTATCTGTGTGGCACGCATACGCCCCATTTTCATGGCAAGCAAGGCACGAAGAATTCTGCCGCCATCCATAGGGAAAGCTGGGATAATATTAAAAACGACCAACGCTACATTTATTCTGAACAAAGAATTTAAAAAGCCTGCTGCACTGGCTATGCCCGCCGTTTCTTCATTGATAAACAGCTGATCTGTTTGAATAAATGGAAACAACAGCAGGGCAATTACAACGTTTACGGCTGGTCCTGCTAGAGCTACCCACAATTCCTGTTTGGGGTCTTCAGGAATACGTTCTAGACTGGCTACCCCTCCGATGGGCAAAAGCGTAATTTTCTTGGTATCTACCCCGTACCGCTTTGCCGTAAGAGAGTGCCCTAATTCGTGTAGCAAGACACAAATAAAGATACTTAATACAAAAACTACCGTATTAATAATAGTGGGGGCATCATTTCCTTTGCTAATACCGGATATTACAATCCATCCTAAAAGCAGCAAAAAAGTCCAGTGTACGAGAATTTTTATCCCTGCAATTCTTCCAATTAATAAAGATCTGCCCATAGTGGTTGGTAATGTGGCTAAATATTAGTAAAATAGTACCTCAATCTTACATCAAGTCTACTCGGCATTGGCCCTTATTACTTTTTAAGGCTAAGAACCAGATACACATCTTATAATGGTTGATATGTATCTGATACTAACGGATTTGTACGGTGTATGTTTTTCATTAATTTTTTTGATTTTTTATAACAGACGCCAAACTTCGTAAGTAATAATTCGTATAGTGTGTTATTATAACATTTTAAAGTTAAAACTAGAATAAGTATTGTTAGGCCATGGAGTCAATGTTTGAATTTATTATACTACCTTCTGAAGAACAGGCGCAGTATGTATGGGAAAAAGGCACATTTCTGATGTCGCGGCAATTAGGCAGATACAACATTAGTTTGTATCATGTAGATGGTTTTTATGCAGAAATATGGTATAATAAATTGGATAATACCATTTATGCAATTACTCCCTTTAAAGATACTTCCCGGTTAGAGCCTTATCTGGCAGAGATTGAGTTATGTTAGATATAAATACTATTAAATAAGGCTAACCTTATAAAACAAGGCGTAAAACCGTGTTATTTTCAATCACTTTATTACATCTGTCTTACCTTAGATAAGTTAAAAACTTTATAAAAATTTATTTGTACTATCTAAAGATATAGCCAATACTTTATCTTTAGATAGTTGCGTTTTATAGGCATGCATAATTATATATTTCTTTAATTCATTTACAATTTACTCCTATTTATTAACAGGTTTACTTCCTTCGATATACTGGTTAATATTCTTAAGTAGTCCCTCTCGTTAAAAAGCGTTTTCGCAATAAGCACATTTAATTTTTACACCTCGCAAAGATCAAGTATCCTTTGACAACAATCCATTAAGGCAACTATAACTTTATACGAGTCAAGTACTTATCTACAAAAAATTTATAATAACATCATCTGTTTGGCTATGTTATGGTATAATCCATTATGGTTGCACTAGCCATAAAAAAACAAGACTATATATAGTGAATTGCTTTCCTCCTATCTGCCTTTTTTAGTATTACACAAAATATTTTTCTATAAAGCTTTAAAAGCTCATAGTCTCCATAAGCTTAAATTGTTGAATAACAAAATTTAACTAAAGTATTGTATTTTTTAAACATATTATATAACAAAGCAGTTAAAAGCTATAAAGACTGGCAACAATATTGCTTATAAAAAATAAATGTATTCCATAAAATATCACATTGTTTGCCATACCAGATTATAACTATTACAAAGCCAAGGGTAACTTATAGTAGCGCTAAAGGAATTTAGCTATACGATCAGCAACTCTTTCATTTTTAAAAGATTAACCATATGAATACAAATCAACAACATACTCTCTCCATGTACCAGACAGTGTTGTCTTATATGGATGCTAAACCCACTATGTGGAATACGGTAGGGCCTATTGTTAAATCTGTCTTTATGTTCAGAACCTACGTTACGGCCCTTATTCAGCAAATGTATATTCAACCTAGTCAAATAGCTGCGCTATATACGCAGGAAAAGGATGGGCATATGTTGGCTATGTCAGATATGTCGCTTGCTATTTTATTGAAAGTCCGCGCATATGCAAAGGCGTCTAATAATAAAGCCTTGCTTTATGCCATAAACTACTCTGAAACTGAATTGCGCACTGGTTCAGAAATACACATCGTGAAACGCTGCCAGACTATATATAATAAGGCCAAAGATCATTTAGTAGACTTAGCAAAATATGGTGTTACAGAGGAAAGGTTATCACAGCTACAACTTGCCATCAACACTGTTAGACCTATGATTACGCATAGGAATGCTGTTGCAAATAAAAAATTAGCTGCTATGGTGAATGTGCCTTTGCTTATTGAAGAGGCGCGTGCCGAACTAGAGAAACTCGATGAACTAGTTAAAACAACTATTTTTGATAGAAGGTATATAAAAACGTATATGCAGTTACGCAATCAGACAGAAATGCCTTTACATACATCTTCTGTACAGATGAGCAGTAATAATCTGCAACTTTCATAGATTTTATTAATTCTTATTACTAAAGGCTTTATCTTAATAGATAAAGCCTTTTTATTGACTTGACCTGCTTACTAAGGACTCAACCTAATTGATTTTTAAACCAAGTAGCTACTATTTTATCGAGCCTTATAAAATAACCAATAGACAGAATAACTAATATACTTCCACACGGTATCATAAACCAAATTACCTAGTGTTGCATATACTCTGGCACTTCTCTAGTCCGCACGGTGGGATAATCTGTAGGGGTTTAGGCGAGACAAACAGCAGTCCATATATGGATTCAACAGCTTATCTATAACACATATTTTTAGGGATAAAATATATAGACTCGCCAAACTAACTTTGTCAGCGAAGGCGTGTATGCCCTAGCTACTTTAGCTGCTTATTCAGTTATCGTATGTAGTTGATGCCTAGCTGTTGTAAAATTTATCGTATACTTAATCTCCAGTGATATAATAAATCTGTAAATCTTTATTCATTTTTAGCATGGTGTATATTTTGCGCGTTTTCCAGCCTCGTTGATTAGGCCTCCGGTACTTGTAGTTCATATAATAATCTACTACATAATTACCTTTTTCATCTCTGGAATAGCGGAAAGTTTCCCACAATACATTATACTTTGCTTCAGGTGTACGTTCCCAAGCCTGGTTCTGCAACTGATTCAGTAATTCATCTGATACACCATATTCATTAAAAAATCGGATAAGGCTAGGTGCATAATATTGTGCCAGGCGGTCAGGATCTTTCGTTTCCATGGCTTTGTAATAATTTTCTAACCTGTATTGTAGCTCCGATTCAGCAAGTGTAGACGTATTGGCAGCAGCTAAAGTAGTAACACCCTCCGGAGGCACAGATTCTTCGGTATCTGAAACAGAATCGTCTGCTACCGTGGAATCTGAGTCCTGGTTGCTTTCAACAGAATCCATATCTACCGATTGGGCGGCAGCATAAATTTCCCGGCTAGCAGACTTAGATGCATTTTGGTACAATAAGGTTATTATAAAAAAGCAGGTGGCCATCAGCGTAAATACAGCAAAAATACCCGCAATTTTTCTGGACTTCTTCTTGTTTTCGATAACTGTTATTACTGAACCATCTTCTGCTTCTATCGATTGGATGCTATTTACTGACACCTCCCGCAGCATTTCCTGGTATTGCTTTTCCCTTTCTTCATTCTGTATTTCCTGCACGGCTATTATAAATTCGTCTGCATCTGCAAATCGTTCATCGGGATTTTTAGCAGTGGCTGTGTTCACCAGCATCTGTAGCTTACCCCTGATCCCTTGCCTGATTTCATGGTCTTTGAACAGAGGTTCATATACAATTTTATTCTGAATCTCAAATTCCGAGCAATTGCCTCTGGCATATGGACCATCGCCAGTGAGTAACTCATATAATACGACACCTGCTGAATAAATATCTGTGCGGGCATCCAGTGGTTTTTCATAAATTTGCTCAGGGCTTTTGTAGCACACATTCCCTATTTTAAATCCCGCCTTTGATAAGGCCATAGTATCGGTTGACAATAACCGGGATGTGCTGCAAAAAGAGACCTTTACTTTTTTATCTGTAGAAATAAAGATGTTGGAGGGCTTAATATCTGTATGTAGTAACCCGCGTCTATGAGCTAAAGCAATGGCTCCTAGTATCTGCAGAAAAATTTCCATTATTTCTTCTTCCGCAAGTTCTCTATCTGCTTTGTCGATATAGTTTGCTAGGGTAATACCATCTACGTACTCCATCACTAATCCAATTCCTTCTGTAAGTTCTGCCAGTTCGTATATATGTACAATATTTGGATGGTGCAAACTGCTAATTAGCGGAACACTGTTTTTCAAGTGTTTGGCCAATCTAGTGCTTCTTACCAAATATGGATTATAAACTTTTAAGGTGGCTGGTGTCCCCTTTCGGATATCTGAGGCAAGATAGACAGTACTCATGCTGCTCATGTTGAGCAATTTTTCTGCCTTATAATGGAGAACTTCCTTTCCTAACATAGTTGTTCTTTAATTATAACTAAGACCTTAACGTATAACTATTGAGAAGAGCTATAACTGGAAGTTAAATACTTTTATAGAATATATCTACTATTTAAACTAATATCTTATATTTTAGCGTTTTATTTTGACACTAGTAAACCCAAACCAACCCAGTAAATCTTATTCTAATGAAAAAAATTAGCGCTTTTTTTGCAGCTTTATTTGTCCTGAGTGCGTTTTTTCTAGATGCCTTTGCTCAGAATCCTGGCAGTTATGGGGCGCATTTTGTTCCGGAAAATCCGGTTCCTGCCTCAGCTCTTACCAGCAAATTAGATGGAAAAGAATCCATTGACCTGCAGACAACCGGAACAGTAAAAGAAGTATGCCAGGCTAAAGGCTGCTGGATAAAAGTAGATGCCGGAAATGGGCAGGAAATGCTGGTAAAATTTAAAGACTATGCATTTTTTTTACCGAAAGATATCGTTGGAAAACAAGTTATACTCAATGGAAAGGCTTTTCAGAAAACGATACCTGTAGCCCAGTTGCAACACTACGCCGAAGATGCTGGAAAGTCTAAGGAAGAAATTGCTAAAATTACGCAACCTCAAGCTTCCCTACAATTTGAAGCGGATGGGGTATTACTGAAAAATTAAATAGTAGCCATTTATAAAGGCAGTATAAGAGATAGGTTAGCCAACCTTCCCTATGCTGCCTTTATTTTTTGATATAAATATATCCATCTTCTGACTGAATGGGAGTTTGAAGAAACTGCCATACCAGGGTTGCTACTTCTTCGGTGGTTAGCAATCCATTGGTGTTCTTTAAGTCAACAAACCGCTGAAGCGTACTGAAATTATCCTGGGTAGTTTCCCGTATGGCATCTTGCATAGGGGTATCAGTAGCTCCTACGGATAAAATATAATAGTTAATCCCTGAGTTCGAAATTTCCGCTTCCTGCCTGGCTACTTTTGTTAACATATCCAATGCTGCTTTGGTACTACCATACATAGACATGCCATCTCTTGGGTTTCGCCCAGCACTGGTGCTCACATTTATAACAAGCTTCTCTGCGGATGTATGTTTATAGCGCTGAGCGAATGCATTCATCAGAATGGCTGGGGCTATACAGTTAATAGCATACGCTCTGGCTATGGAGGCGTTATCCAGCTTGCCAATATGTTTTAATTCACCAATCCAGGCGGCATTATTAATCAATATGATCTTACTATAAGAGGAAGCATCTGGAAAAATACTATCTAGTTTACTTACCAACGCTTGCCAGTCCGATAAGTCTAACTGAATATGCGTAAATCTTCTACGGCTGTTTATAGGTGTGCGGGATATTCCTATAATAGCTGTTTGTGGGAAAGTAAGTATTTTTTCAACTAATGCTTTTCCTATTCCCTTGCTGCAACCGGAAATAATATATAATGCTTGAGAATCTTCTTCTTGCATAATTATATAGCTATGATTGGTTTAGTATAGAAATTATGCATCCGCTTATGCAGTCTTTTTCATAAAAGCTTTTAGTCTGTCTACCCCTATTTTAGCCAGGTTATTGGCATCATCAGATACCTGAAATATATAGCTAAACCCCACAAACAGACCAGTGATTACCACTGACCGGAAAAGAATGTTGAGCAATGTAGGAACAAGTTCATCTTCAGGAGCCGGCACCAGGGATGCAGCAAAAAAAGTAACAGCCATAATTAATAACACTACCACCGTTTTTATGTTAAAAGGCTGCATCCGGAATTTAATCCAAAGAAATAAATATTTTAAAATATTATATAGAAAAACAGATAAGGCAGTACCAAATGCAGCTCCGTTAATTCCGTATCGAGGAATAAATAGATAATTGGTTACTACAATCAATACAGCTAGAAATACAACAGAAATCAGATTAAATCGGTAATATTTAGATTGAAGAATAATCTCTCCATTCACTCCAGTAGCCATATCAAAGAGGCGAGCGGCTCCAATAAACAGAATTACATACTTACCTGCCCGGTACACCTCACCATTAGGTATTATGTTGAATATAGCATCTGCATTGCACCATATGCCCAGAAAGCAAAATGCCCCGATGACAAGCTGATTAATAGCCGATTTTTTGTAGATATCTTCAATTTTATCTAAATCATTGTGTTGCCAGGCCTGCGAAAGAATAGGTGTGCTGATTTGAGCAACAGCCCGGCGGGGAATCTCTATAATTGTTCCCATAAAAAAGGCAATAGTATAAATGGCTACTTCTCTAGTTCCTGCCAGTGAACCTAGCATCAGAAAATCAATTTTGGTAATAATAAGTGTGGCTGCCCCTCCCAATAAAATAAAAGCTCCATAAATACCCATCTCTTTCAAAAGTTTTCTGGTAAGGAAGTCCAGACGAGGTTTTATATGCAATACTTTCAGGTTATAGAGATAAGCTAGTAGCAGCAACGTAACTATTCCGTATGTAGCAATAACAGAGAGAAGAAACTGGTGAAAAGTAATTAGTTGTAGTGAATACAGGATAATAAAACCTAGGGTAATCAGCTTTAATACCACATCTCTGAATAATCCCGGTACTACAATGCGCAGATGTACCCGGCTATACGCTTCCAGAATCAACTGGTACATCATAAAGAGTACGAGAGGAATAAAATAATAAAAATAGGTATTTACTGCCGGAGATTTTTCCTGGTATATTTCCAGCCATATATTTTTAAATACTAGAAATAGTAGACAAAAAAGCAGAAAACCTGCCAATGGAAAAATCAATAGAAAAAACAGGAAGCCATTATTAGTTTTGTCTTCGGTGCGGAACACAGGTATAAACTTATCTGCTATGTTTGCAGCACCTAATTGTACAAAAGCTGCTATAAATAAGCCGTTCTCCTGCAATAACCGCATTAATCCGTATTGCTCCGGACTTAGTATTTTAGGAAAAACCACTATTGTATTAACAGCGCCGATTAATACGCCCAGGTACGCCACCGTCGAATACTTCAAGCCCTGTCTAACAATAATCCCCATGTATACTTTACTGTTTAACACTATTCAGTATCAACGGCAAATTTATAAGGAATCCTTTACAATGGAGCGAATTCACCTGAATATATGGACCCAACCTCTATAATATATATTTGTGGTGGGATCTTTCAGGAGATAGAAGTATATGCCATTACTTACTCCCTCCCCATTCCAGTTATTATAATATGCCGGACTATGATAAACAATTTTTCCCCATCTGTTGAATACCTCCATTTGCCATTTACCTAGCTGAATACCTTTCACATAAAAAGTGTCATTACTTTTATCTCCATTTGGGGTAAACACATTAGGTATATATAAACTCTCCGGACACTCAACTGCTTGTACAGTAATAGTGTCTGTTCTAGTGCAATTGTTGATTGATACGCTTACCCAATAAGTACCCGCTTCGGATACTGTATAAGTAGAAGTTGTACTACCATCACTCCAGCGGTAACGAGCATTTGGTATAAAAGCGTTTAATAATAACTCTGACCCTATACAGAAACTAGTATCACCACCAAGGGTAAACCGTGGCGAAGGAGTATACTTTATTTGTATTTCATCCCGTATTGTATTGCAGGCATTTGTGACTTCCACCCAATAAGAGCCTTCTTTTTTTACATCAAAAGTAGCTTTTGTTGAGCCATCCTGCCATAAGTAAGTAGCTTTCGGATAATAAGCAGATAATACTTTAACCTGTCCTTCACAAAGAGTAGTATCATTTCCTAGATCAACAGTTATAACATCCATATAAACAATATTGATCTCATCTTTTAGTGTACAACTACCTACTGTTACCTCAACAGAATATGTACCTGGTTTACTTACTAAAAAAGTTGAACTGGTAGAACCATCTTGCCACAGATAGGAAGCATTAGAGAAGGTAGCATCTAGTATAAATTCCTGTCCTGTACATAAAATTTGGTCCTGCCCTAAATTAACGCCAGATAGGTCCTGATAAGCAATCTTTATTTCGTCTCTCACAGTTCCGCATGGTGTAGTTACTTCTACCCAATAGGTTCCTTCAGCATTTACTTCAAAAGTGGCACTAATAGACCCATCTTGCCATTTGTATGTAGAACCTGGATTGCCTGCTTGTAGAGTTTTTTTTTGCCCTGGGCACAATAAAACATCGGGGCCTAAATCTACTTGAACAGCACTATTGGTAATTACAATGCTATCTGTAAGCATGCAGTTATTGATAGAAGCTTTTACCCAATAAGTACCCGATTGTGAAACCGTAATCGTTTGATTAGTGCTACCATTACTCCATAAATAAGAATCTTTGCCAATACCTGCATCTAATGTAACTGTGCCTCCGCATATATTCTTATCGTTGCCCAGATTTAATGCTGTAAAATCTGAGAAATAGCCATAACTAGCTCCTCCATCATTCCCATCTATTAGGCCCATCTGAAAAATACTCTTATTATTGCTAATTATATTTGCTTTACCAACTGGTACATCTACTGTATTAAATTTAATTTTAGCAGCTAACCATTCACCATTCGTACCCGGAACAACAGAAAATAAATTTGCCGAGATCAGATTAGGATTGCCATTTAGTACAAAACCTCCCTCGCCTCCTGTTTTTACTACTAAGTTTAATGCAAATACTTGTGTATTTGAGCGGGTAAAACCAACCTGCCGAGAACCATTACATTCTATTTTTGGCAGTAGAGCAGCACCTAATTCATATTCAAATCCTGAGATATGATACACATATACGGGCTTACTTGATCTTACATAAGTAGATTCATTAGACAAAGTTAAAGTGAAAGTTTCACCAGCATTAATTGTAGATATTGGAGAAGAATTACCATTAATATATATAGCTGTTAAATCTTGAGTAGCCAAAACAAAGGCCTTTTCATCCGTGTAAATTAAACCTTTTTGAATAATATATTCATTGCCAATTATAGTAGTAGGTACAATCTGATCCCCCACTAAATCAATACCTAACATACTGGCAGTAGAACTCGAATGATAGAGTAAGTCATCCTTAATCGTCACAGCTATAGGCTTATCGGCACTTACCTTTGAGCCACTTACATGCTTGCTAGCTAGCTGACTTAAAGCCGTAGCTGAATAGGTTTGCCCCCGGTTAAGCATTATGGAGAAACTTACGCCTGCAGGATGACCTACCAGATCATTTTTTGGTGTAATTGTGACGATTGTGTTGTTTTCAGTTGCAACAATATCAAAAGAAGAATAAGGAGTAGGCGTATAAGAAACTTGTATACTATTATCCCATAGATTTTGAAAAGGCGTATAGAAAAATGTACCCAGAGCATTTTTGCCTTTCAAAGAAAATATTTCGGGATTGCAATTACAGTTGGTGCTTGCTACGTCATAGTACACAGATACCGGACTTGAAGCTGTTATTAATAAACCATAATTTAATACTTTATTGGCTGGTTTATTTTCTATGATATCAATATAGCCAGTTAGATCAATTGTTTCCGTATGGTTTGATGGAATTTCCACCACTATAGGAATGAATGCTAAATTAGCAGGTTGTGAAATTGTAACCTTACTTTCCTGCTGCGTAGTAGATATACGCAGATAGATAGGTTTATCAAATAAAGAAGAACCTACAGAAACCTCAGGAGCAGCAAACCAAAATTCAGTATCAGTTTGAGCAATAGATTTAGATAAGCATACAACAAATAATAAACTTAAAAAAGAGCGGATAACAGCTTGAAAATATCTCATTAGGGGAAGAAAGGCTAAAAATAAAACTTTTAATTATCGATATTTAATTAGAATTTTGATCAAACATACATCCATATTTACCGCATGTAGTTGCAACATTGAATGAAAAAAGTAAAAAAAATCGTCTGGAACAGCTTAAATGCCATTGGTATGGGTGGGGCTGTACAGTTAATATTGGAAAGTGCTTTACTAGAAAATGGTTGGTTTAAAAGTTACCATACTAAGCAATCTATTGATAAAGACGGGCAGCCTATTCCTTGGTGTACCTATCCTTATATCCATTTTGTTGAGCCTCGTTTACAAGAACACATGGAGGTTTTTGAGTTTGGATGTGGCAATTCTACCCTTTGGTATTCTTCCAGAGTAAAAAGCATAAAAGCAGTAGAGCATGATAAAAATTGGGTAAACCTTATGGAATCTAAACTTCCGGCTAACGCACAAGTTGTTTTTCAGGCTCTAGAAGAAAACGACAATTATGTACGGGAGGTAGGTAAAAGCGGGAAGAAATACCATGTAATTATCATAGATGGAAGAAAGCGGAGCAAAAGTGCCAGAGAAGCTGTGCAATATCTGACAGAAGATGGCGTAATTGTATGGGATAACACAGATCTTCCACAGTACCAGGAGGGCGTAAAGCATTTACTAAATGTAGGGTTTAAACGGCTAGATTTTTGGGGATTATCTCCTATTACCGCACATTTAAACTGCACTACTGTTTTCTATAAATCCACAAATTGCTTAAATATATAATGGTAAAATGGCTACCTATTCCCAGGATTTTATGAAGATAGAACAGCAATGAAAGTACTATTTATGTTTGGTGGTTTACCCCACTACTATAATCTGGTATTGAACAGGCTCAATCAGGTTCCGGGACTGGAAGTTGTGGTAGTGGCTCCGTCCAATCAAAGTAAAAATGTAGGTGCAGGGGTACACCAGACGATGGAAGGCATTGACTTTAAAGTTCATTTTCTGGAAGAGTACCAGACAGTTTATGGCAAAACATTTTTCAAAAATTTTAGCCAGCTTATCCGGCAAGAAAATCCAGATGTGATAGTCACTATATGGCCATATGTAGTGGGCTTTGTCTACAATGTACCTTTATTGGCCTTAATCAAATCTAAAGGCATCAAACTCATTTTAAAAGAAATTCCTTTTAAGATTCCTAAATATCAGGAAGCACGCCAATTTTATGCAGAAGGCGGCATCGTTACGGAAGATTTAAAAACTAATTTGAACCGAAATAGCCTGCTTTTCCGATTGAAATATGACTTGGTTACCTACGTGCGTAAAATCTATTACAACCTGATGGATGCCCATGTCAACTATATTGAGGAAGCCTATGATATTATTGGAAGTTACGGCGTTGACAAACGTAAAATTTTTATCACTTATAATTCACCAGACACGGATATCATCTATACAGCGAAAGAAAAGATAAAAGACCTCCCTCCTATACTTCCGCCAAATCCACATAGACTACTGCATGTAGGCCGGCTTATTAAATGGAAACGGGTAGACATGCTTATTGAAGTATTTAACCGATTAAAATATGAGTATCCTGATGCTGAACTGGTAATTGTAGGAAATGGCCCGGAAGAAGGGATGTTAAAAAAGCAGGTACAAGAACTGAGATTAGAACAATCAATTCACTTCACTGGCGCCATTTATGATACAGAAACTTTAGGAAGGTATTTTACAGCTGCTTCTGTGTATGTACTGGCAGGTCTGGGTGGCTTATCCATCAACGAAGCAATGACTTTTGATAAACCAATAGTTTGCTCAGAATGTGATGGCACAGAGAAAAAACTGGTGCGAGAAGGCTATAACGGCAGGTATTTTAAAGAAGGGGATGCAGGTAGTTTGTACCAGGTACTGCATCAATTACTGGCTAATCCTCAACAACTCGCGCAAATGGGTAAACGTTCAGAAGAAATTATCCGCAATGAAGTAAATATTCACACCGTTATAAAAGGGTATGTAGATGCTTTTAATTTTGTAACCTCTAATAAATATCACCTCCGTTATGCACCTGCAGCAACCACAGAAAAGGAGAGCAAGCTATAACACACGATTTTTCTTTAAGCTGTCTACGTTGAAATTCATATACTTAAAAGAAAAACCAGTTTACAGCCGGGTTTTCTTTTAAGTATATATAAACCTGTATTTGCTTATTATAACTTATTTATCTTTGTTAAAGCCTTCCATCTTTATAAGCTTGTTATAAAGACCTAAAAGCAAGAAAGGAGCTGGCCACTGACCTACAAATAATGCCTCCTCATCTTTTTTCATCACTTTAAGTGTAGCTGAAATAGCCATTGAGCCTAAAGCAGCCCATAGGAATATATCAGAAGGAATCTTAGCTGTATATTGCTCAATAGCAGCAGCTACCGGACCTTCCTTATACTCTGGATTGAAATTGTCAGCTTTATTTTTCAATCTTTGTGCTTCATCTTTTACTGATTGTGCTTCCATAACTCTGTTTTTATTTAGGTTTTAAAATGTGGTATATGCCTACCAGAACGTATTTGTTACTTTATTGTTTACCGTTTGTAACAAAATAACGAAGAATATAGCTGGTAGAACTGCATGGAAGGTTGTACGAAATATCTTCTGTTTAGTTGAATGACAGATTACCAGTTTCTACAGTTTTCAGGTAAACGCACTATTTCTAACCTATACAACACCTGCTTGTAAAGCCTAACATTATATGTTGGCTAAACAGCATTCCCACTCCTTACCAGATACTTAACCTTTGCCTAGGGTTTGCGTAAGTTAGAGTAATGTTAAACTTAAATTCTTTGTTATGTATACTTCAGTTTTTTGGATCATATTGGCAATAGTAGCAATCGTACTAATAGTGTATATAGCTGGTAACAGCAAGAAGCGGAAACGAGTAATTAATGAATCTACCCAGAAGTTTCCTGAAAATAAAAGTACTCCCCGTAGCGCTCCTTAACCACAAGGACTAATGCTGAAGAAGGTACTTTCTCAAGAATTTACCTTTTACTTGATAGTGGATATTTTACTACAATGAGCCTGCTTACCAAGCTGAGTGACTGTAGTATGAAAATGCACTATTCATCCATACATATTCCCTTGGCCTAAGAGTACTTTCTACAGGTTGCGTTTTTTTTAGCAATTATATACTTATTAAAGAGAGAAATTCTGCTTTAACTCGGAGAAAATAGGTTGAATGAAGTTTAAGAATACCGTTGGTTTGAGTTATCAAAAACCCTAGTAACTTTGATAGCTCAAACCAATATTTTTGTGAAATTTCATAGAAAACATTATACCGACGATACCTTACTGGATCTCTACAAAGCTATTTTGAAGCCCCGGCTTATTGAAGAAAAAATGCTGATTCTGTTGAGGCAAAACCGGATTAGTAAATGGTTTTCCGGTATTGGACAAGAAGCCATAGCAGTGGGTTCTACTATGGCTTTGCAGGAAGATGAATACATTTTGCCACTTCACCGGAATCTAGGTGTTTTTACTGTTAGAAATTGTCCCCTACATCAACTTTTTGCTCAATTTCAAGGCAAACCCACTGGATTTACCAAAGGCCGAGATAGATCTTTTCATTTCGGAACGCAGGAGCACCATATTGTAGGCATGATTTCTCACCTGAATGCGCAACTTCCGGTTGCTGATGGAATAGCTTTGGCAGATGTTCTGGCTAAACGGAATAAAGTGACCCTGGCTTATAGTGGCGATGGCGGCACCAGTGAAGGCGATTTTCATGAAGCATTAAATGTGGCTGCTGTCTGGAATCTACCTGTCATTTTTCTTATTGAGAACAATGGATATGGCTTGTCTACCCCAAACAACGAACAATATAAATGCGAATATCTGGTAAGCCGGGGTGCAGGCTATGGCATGAAAGCAATTCAGATAGATGGAAATAACTTATTGGAAGTATATGATACAATTGCTCAGCTAAGTGCCCAAATGCGGGAAAATCCTCACCCAGTACTAGTAGAAGCCTTAACTTTCCGGATGCGGGGCCATGAAGAAGCTTCCGGAACAAAATACGTGCCTCAATCACTACTGGATAAATGGGCGGCGTTAGATCCTGTTACTAACTACGAAAAGTTTCTTCTGCAAGAAGGTGTTCTACATGAGGCGGCTATCGCAGAAATTCGTGCATTAATTAAAGAGGAAATTAATGTAGGTCTGGAAAAAGCCTTTCTAGATAAAGTACCAGAAGCAAACACTGATCAGGAGTTACAGGATATGTATAAGCCATTTGTACAAACTGCTCATGCACCAGCTACTGCAACCAAAACAGAGAAAAGGTATATTGATGCTATTTCGGATGCCTTGCGGGAAAGTATGCTAGCCTATCCGAACCTAATATTAATGGGACAAGATATAGCAGAGTATGGAGGCGTATTTAAAATTACAGATGGCTTTGTGAAACAATTCGGCAAGGAACGTGTCCGGAATACACCGCTTTGCGAATCGGCTGTTATTGGGGCCGCTCTGGGCTTATCTATTAATGGGTACAAAGCTATGGTGGAAATGCAGTTTGCCGATTTTGTATCCTGCGGATTTAATCAGATAGTAAACAACTTGGCTAAAAGTTATTACCGCTGGGGGCAGCATGCAGATGTCGTGATCCGGATGCCTACCGGGGCAGGTACAGCTGCCGGACCTTTTCACTCTCAGTCTAACGAAGCCTGGTTTTTTCATACACCCGGATTAAAAGTTGTGTATCCATCCAATCCCTATGATGCCAAAGGTTTATTAAATGCAGCTATAGAAGACCCTAATCCAGTTATGTATTTTGAACATAAGTCTCTGTACCGTTCCGTTACCGCTGCTATTCCCGATAGTTACTATACCGTACCCATTGGCAAAGCTGTTTTACCTGCTATTGGCGAAGATCTAACTATAGTTACCTATGGCATGGGCGTTCATTGGGCATTAGAAATCTTAGCAAAGCACCCCGAAATACAAGCTGACCTTATAGACCTGCGCACCTTGTTGCCTTGGGATAAAGAAACTGTTGCAGCAAGTGTTAGAAAAACTGGTAAGGTTTTGGTGGTGCATGAAGATTGCATTACTGGGGGTATTGGAGGAGAGATAGCAGCCTGGATTGCAGAACATTGCTTTACTTCCCTAGATGCCCCGGTTATGCGGGAAGGTAGCTTGGATACGGCCGTACCTTTTGCTCCAACATTAGAGCAAAATTTCTTACCTAAGTATAGAATAGAAGAAAAGATAAAAAAACTGCTTGCCTTTTAAATATACCTTGCAAATGGTGTGATATAGATTCAGTAAACTGTAGAAGAAATGTATTTTCTTACTTTCAAGAAAAGTATCTTATTACGTAAAGTTAAGAAAATCAACCTTTTTGTAGATATTCGTGTTAAAATGGTAACAAGCTGGCAACTTAAATAAACATTCATACCAATACAACAGATATGAGGACAACTCTAACAACCTATAGTATAGCACTCATAATCGGACTGTTAGTTTTTTCTTCCTGCCAGAAGAAAAATTGCCCTACTTTTTGGGGCCCTGCCGATAATACCCAGGTTGCTTCAGATAGCAAAAAAGACTCTGGCGAAAATCTGGATACGGAGGATGGTGAACGTATTGTAGAGTTTCCGGTGATCCGCGTAAAGCGGGATAAGAATGGCATCGTTACCAAACAACAAGCGAAGAAGGGAAAGAAAATGTATAAGGATCCTAGAAAAGATTACAAACCACAACGAAATTAAACGTGGTTTACTGAGCAAACACCTTCAGTTTAAGATTTAATCCCAATCAAACACTCTGCACATTGATGCAACAAGTTATCGCTACCTGCTTAAGGGCACTATTTGTATACTGTTTTGCTTTTCTCCGCAAAAATAAGACAGTAAGTAGTGCATATTCAGGTACTGTTCAAACGCTTTATATAGTTTTAATAAGCCTTTTATTTGTTAGTATTCCTGCAGCCGACGGCTTTTCTCAAAGTAAGAAAGACCGGGAAAAGCTGGGTATGGTAAAAGTGAGGTCCGATAAATTTAAACGGAAGAAATCTAAAGAGACAGCCAGTTTTACCAGCAGAAGTTATAATAACAATCCTCCAGGGGGATCAGTAAAAGACCGCCAAAAGATGTCGTCTTTTACAGGTAATGGTTTAGTACCTGTCTCTAAACCTAGTGGCGGTAATATTGGTAATCCCAGCAAGGCAGAAGCATACCGCAACCTGAAGCCGCTGAAGCCAGGCCGCAATCCGATGGGTGAACAGATTGCCCGTAAGTCGCAAGCCTATAAGGGGAATGGTTTAGTCAAAAGTGATTACAAAAAACGGAAAGATGCTCGCAGGCGTGATGGAAGGTTTGGCCACTACAAAGGTTTACTGGTAAAAAGTGATTATAAGAAGCGCAAAGATGCCCGCAAGAAGAGTCAGCAGATGAGCAAATACAGAGGCGATCTGTTAGTGAAGAAAATGCCAAAAGGTGCACATCCAAGTGCTGTATGGAGAGGTGGAAAAGTTAAAAACTCTTACCAGCAAAAGGAAAAATACCGTCAGCGGATGATGAAGCGTATTGGCAGAAATAAAAACAATCTTCAGCCAAATTATTTGCGGAAGAAAAACCGGGAAGAAAAACCAACGTATGATTCAAGAGAGAACGAAATTTGGAGCAAACCTAGATAAAAACTTATGAACTGGATTAAATTGAATGAGTCTACACAAGTAGACGAAATAAAAAAGGAATCGGAACAACAACCCGTATTAATATTTAAGCATAGTACCCGTTGTTCTATTAGTGCAACTGCCTTAAGCCGGTTGGAGCGTTCCTGGAAGGACGATGACATGAAAGAGTTGAAACCCTACTATCTGGATCTTCTTAGTTACAGGCCCATTTCTAACAATATTGCAGAAACATTTGGTGTATATCATCAGTCGCCTCAGGCGTTGATTATCTATAAAGGTAAATGTGTATACAACTCATCTCATTTCGAAATTTCCTATCCGGATATAAAATCGCAGATGGAGACTATTACTAAAGTAGCCTAAACAAAAAGAGCAGAACCTATATTCTGCTCTTTTTGTTAATTATCGCTTAAAAAGTAAAACTCACTACTTGCTCTATGTCCGGATGCAGGCTTAAAGCTACTGGGCAGGTTAAAGCGGCTCTTTTTAACTTTTCTTGTTGCTCTGTAGATAATAATATATTGGCTTTCATATCAAATACGATTTCTATTTTAGCAATTTTTCTAGGATTAGATGCCATCGTCTTAATAATTTCAAATTTTGTATCCCGTAACTCAATTTTTTCCCGTTCAGCTACTATTCCCATAATAGTCATCATACAGCTACCTAGGGCTGCACATACAAGGTCTGTCGGAGAAAAGGTTTCTCCTTTTCCGTTATTATCTACCGGGGCATCTGTAATGAGGGTATTCCCTGAGGCAACATGCGTGGCTTTAGTCCGGAGATTACCCTGATAAATTGTCTGGATTGTTGGCATAATTAAGTAAATTAGTCTAGAAGATCAGTATTCAGCAAATATCAAATTTATGTGCAGTAAAATACGTTAATAATATACGTATTTTACAAACGAAAATTATAACTATATTGACCTGAACAAAACCTACAATTGGTTAAATGCCTGTTGTTAAAGGATTTTGTTTAGAACAATTGCAGAAATTTTTGCGTTAATGTAGAAACGCTTACCTTTAGAAATAACATCCTAATCAGTAAATAACCGTGTTGCGCTACTCTATTTTTATTATTCTCATAATAAGCTTATTGTCTTATCCCGTGTTGGCACAGGAGGAAGAAGATGAAGAATACCGGTCCGAAATTGTATATGGGTTGAACTTTAATACCAATGGCGGTATCATCGGAGGCGCCATCTTCAAATACAGTCAGGCAGTTAGTTCCAGTATGTACCAAACTTTTGGTATTGAAGTGGTAAATGTAAAACATCCCAAAGAACTACGAGTTACCTACAATAATACGAACACCTTTATAGCTGGTAAGCAAAATTACCTTTTTGCTGTAAGGCCGCAATATGGCCGGGAACTGGTTCTTTTTCGGAAAGCTCCTGATGAAGGAGTTCAAATTAACGCTGTTGCTGCGATAGGTCCCACACTTGGACTGGTAAAGCCATACTATGTGCTGTATAGTTACTCAACTACAGATGTCCGCTCCGAAAGATACGAACCTGATAGACACGACTTAGCGCGTATTATTGGCACAGGTGGCATGTTTGAGGGCTTTGATGAAATAAAAATAGTGCCTGGAGTTAATTTTAAAGCTGGGTTGAGTTTCGAGTTAAGCGGCTTCAGAAACAGTGTAACTGGTTTTGAAGTAGGTTTTATGCTTGAAAAGTATACATCTGATGTAGTGCTGATGCCAGCAGCGAGAAACCGGAGTTTTTATACTTCCGGATATCTGAATGTATATTTCGGTAGCAAACGTTAGACCTGCCGTTCATTTGCTGGCGCCTAATTCTGCAAAGTGGGAATCAGTTCCTATCTTTACATGTTTAGTAACTAACCATGATAGAACTTCCTGTAATATCCAAAAATACAACCCGTAAACCAGATTGGCTACGGGTAAAACTTCCCGTCGGCAAGACTTATGCAAATGTCAGAAAAATTGTAGACGAAAATAAGCTGCATACTATCTGCGAGAGTGGCAATTGCCCTAATATGGGTGAATGCTGGGGAGCAGGTACTGCTACATTTATGATATTAGGCAATGTTTGCACCAGAAGCTGTACGTTCTGTGCTGTAGCTACCGGGCGACCCAATGAATACGACACAGACGAACCCCGCCGTGTAGCAGAAGCCATCAAACTGATGGGTGTGAAACATGCTGTTATTACGTCTGTCAACCGGGACGAACTAAAAGACCGCGGTGCTGAAATTTGGTATCAAACGGTAGTTGAAGTAAAAAATGCTTCGCCTGCTACTACTATTGAAACCCTAATACCAGATGTAAAAGGAAACTGGGAAGCTTTGTACCGCATGATCAGTGCTGGACAGGAGGTAGTTTCTCATAATATGGAGACTGTAGAACGTTTGTACCGCCGCGTTCGGCCGCAAGCCAAATATGAAAGAAGCCTGGAACAGATAAAACGGATCAAAGATTTCGGCAAACGTACAAAATCGGGAATCATGTTAGGAATAGGCGAAACTACCGATGAAGTATATCAAGCAATGGACGACCTGGCTGCTCATGGACTAGATATTTTAACACTAGGGCAATATTTGCAACCAACTAAAATGCACCTGGAAGTAGCAGAATTTATTCATCCTGATTTATTTGCTCATTATAAAGAGGAAGGATTAAAAAGAGGATTAAAATATGTAGAATCTGGGCCGTTGGTTCGATCTTCTTATCATGCAGAAAAACATGTGCATGTATAAAACATAACATCCATCTACCAGTTATTTTATAAAGTCTTGTTTTCATGCAAGACTTTTGTTTTTTATTGCTTTACTTGAGCAAACGTTTAACTTACAGCTTTTCTTGATTGCTTCATGAAACAGAAACGGTATGACTACATTATTGCAGGAGCTGGTTGTGCAGGCTTAAGCCTTGCCTACTACTTATCGCAAAGTAGTCTAAAGAACAAATCTGTTTTACTCATAGATAAGCAATTAAAAGTGGGAAACGACCGTACCTGGTGTTTCTGGGAAAAAGGAATTAATGACTTTGAAACCATTGTCTGTTGCAAATGGCCACAAGTGAATTTTTATGGTACAGATTATTCGGCAACGCTGAATCTGATGCCTTATCAGTACAAGATGATCCGGAGTATAGATTTTTACCAATTTGTACAACAAGCGATAGCCCAGCATCCAAACTTTGAATTTTTACTAGGTAACATCACCTCTTTTTCAGATACTATTGATGGAGCCCAGGTTGAAGTTGAAGGCGTAACTTATAAAGCTGACTATTTATTCAATAGTTTATACCACGTAGAGCAACAAGATAAAAAACCTGGATGTCATTATCTGTTACAGCATTTTAAAGGGTGGGAAGTAGAAACTCCGGAAGCTTTTTTTGATACCAGTATAGCCACACTGATGGACTTCAGAATAAAGCAACATGGAGAAACCCGTTTCTTTTATGTATTACCTTTAGATGCACACCGGGCTTTAATAGAGTTTACCGTATTTTCGGAAAAAATATTAGACAAACCTGTATATGACCAGGAATTAAAAGAGTATGTTAAAAATTTTGTAAAACTCGAAAATTATACGGTTCGGCATCAGGAGTTTGGCATCATTCCTATGAATGACCATCCATTTCCCATACAAGCTGGCAAGCATCTTATAAATATTGGCACAGCAGGTGGCCGTACTAAGGCTTCTACCGGATATACTTTTCTCCGCATCCAACAGCACATTAAGTCACTTCTTACCTCTTTGCTTGCTACCGGAAAACCTTACATGGGATATTCTGTCAATAGTCGATTTAAACTTTATGATAGTATGCTATTAAACATTATGGCAAAGAACCGGTATTCCGGAAAAGATATATTTACCAAACTCTTTCAAAAAAACGATACAAGCACAATTTTGAAGTTTCTGGACGAAGAAACCCACTTTGGGGAAGAACTTAAAATTATGTCTACTACGCCTTATAAGCCTTTTATACTTGCCCTTGGAGATATTTTGCTCAATAAAAAACCTCTTTTTAATTGAAAAGCATACATAAAGCTTGCCCTCTACAAGTTTTTTAGCCGGACATATATATTTTTACATTTAAATTTATAGTATTTTTGCCCACTTTATACTGTTAAGGTTTAACAATCAATTAACTAATGTCATATCTATTCACTTCAGAGTCAGTATCCGAAGGTCATCCGGACAAAGTAGCTGACCAGATTTCAGATGCCATCCTGGATGCTATGCTATCGCAGGACCCTAATTCCAGAGTAGCTTGCGAAACACTGGTTACCACTGGATTAGTGGTAGTAGCTGGTGAAATAACTACTAATGCCTATGTAGATATTCATAGCGTAGTAAGAAATGCAGTTACTCAAATAGGCTACAACAAAGCAGAATATCAATTCGAAGCTAATTCTTGTGGCATTATTAACACATTACACAGCCAGTCTGCTGATATTGCCCGTGGGGTAGATGAAGCAGATAATAAAGAACAAGGAGCAGGCGACCAGGGAATGATGTTTGGCTATGCTACCAAAGAGACAGAGGAATACATGCCAATGGCACTTGCCTACTCTCATCGCTTGGTAAAACGGCTTGCTGATATTCGTAAAAAAGAAAGCAACCTGATCAACTATCTTCGGCCGGATGCTAAGTCACAGGTTACTATCGAGTACGACGATAATCATAAACCTTTACGTGTACACACCATTGTCATTTCTACGCAGCACGATGATTTTGTAAAGCCAAAAGATAACTCTCCTGCAGCTCAAGTAACAGCGGATAAAGAGATGCTGGAAAAGATTAAGCAAGATATTATTCAGCATGTGATTAAAAAAGTAATTCCTGCCAATCTATTAGACGATAAAACTATTTATCATATCAACCCAACTGGTAAATTCGTAATTGGGGGTCCACATGGGGATTCAGGCTTAACAGGCAGAAAAATTATTGTAGATACGTATGGTGGAAAAGGAGCACATGGCGGTGGAGCTTTTTCAGGGAAAGATTCTTCAAAAGTAGATAGAAGTGCAGCATATGCAGCCCGTCATATTGCTAAAAATATGGTGGCTGCCGGCGTAGCTGACGAAATGCTGGTACAAGTTTCCTATGCTATTGGTGTAGCTAAACCTGTTTCTTTAACTGTGAATACGTATGGCACGGCTAAAGTTAAATTAACAGACGGGCAAATTGCAGCTAAAGTTCTTGACATTTTTGATATGCGCCCGAAGGCTATTGTAGAAAGACTGGGCTTAAAAAATCCAATTTTCTCTAAAACAGCTGCTTATGGGCATATGGGCCGTGAAGCTTTCAAAGAGAAAGTAAAGCTGGAACTGGTGCAAATCAGACAGAATGGCAATGGCAAAGAAGAGGTTAGAAAAGAAGAATATAAAGAAGTAGAATTCTTTACTTGGGAAAAATTAGATCATGTAGACAAAGTAAAAGCTACTTTTGGTTTATAAAAGGGTCAAATTTTATTTATACTAAAAAGGTGCTTCATAAGCACCTTTTTAGTATATAGCCTAGTTAACTGCTCATATTTTTGAATTGGTATTATATACCAGAAAATTTTATAAAATAAGAATAATAGTGCCAGCTATTATTAAAATAGCCCCAATAGCCGCTTTTAATGTTAGGGTTTCTTTCAGAATAATAACGGATAATAGTATAGCTATAGCCACACTCAATTTATCTACAGGAGCCACTTGCGATACCTTACCTATTTGTAATGCCTTAGAATAAAAAATCCAAGATAAGCCGGTTGCTATTCCTGATAAAGTCAGAAACAGTAAATTATTCTGTGAAAGCTGCCATATTGTATTTCCATTTCCCTTAAACACAACAATTGACCAGGCTATTAACAAAACAACAATGGTACGGAAAGCTGTAGCTAGATCTGAATCTACCCCTTTTATACCTATTTTAGCTAGTATAGCGGTTAGTGCAGCAAAGAAAGCTGACAATAATGAATAAATCCACCATGTGTTCATAAACGATACCTTAACTGTTAAAACTGAAAATCCTCTGAAAAACGTTAAACAGTCTTCCAGAGGATTTATATTGATTATATAACAACTACTAAATTAATGAGCTACTATCTTTGCTTTGTGCTTGGTTAGTTGCCTTTTCATAGCATCTACTACCATATCAGTGGCGGCTTCAAATGATTTTGCTTGCTCACGGCTAAACAATTGTTGGCCAGGTATACGTATTTTAAGTTCTACCAATTTATTTTCTTGTGTTTCATCCTTAGTTAATCTCATGGTAACTTCACCATCAATGATCCGCCCATGAAAAGTATCTAACTTATCAGCTTTCCTTTGAATAAAATCAATCAATTTTCTGTCGGCATCGAAGTGAATGGAATGCATTTGAAGTTTCATAACTGTAAAAATTTAAAGTGGAACTTAAACATCAATTATGCTTTAGGATGAGCTTGCTCAAAAATATTTTTTAGTTTTTCCAAAGAATTATGCGTGTATACCTGCGTAGCAGCCAGACTACTATGCCCAAGCAGGTCTTTTATCGCGTTTAAATCAGCTCCTTTATTTAGCAGATGAGTAGCAAAGGTATGCCTCAACACATGCGGGCTACGCTTTTCAATAGTCGTAGCCAGATCAAGGTGTTTTTTTACGATCCGGTATACCATCATTGGATAAATTTTATCCCCACTATCTGTTACAATTACATGAGAATTCACATCAGTGAATAGTTGATTTTTTTCAATACAGTATGTGCTAAGTAGTGAAAGTAACCGTTTGCTGACAGGAATAATACGCTGCTTATTCCGTTTGCCTGTGACTTTAATTACCCCTTCGTGTGTATGTATATCTTTTTCCTGTAATTCAATCATTTCGGACAAGCGGATACCTGTACCATAGAGCAATTCCATAAGCAAGCGGTCGCGGTGGCCGGCAAAGGTGTCAGGAAAGTCGAAGGTATCCAGTAATTGGTTCAGGCTATTTTCATCCACAAACTGAGGCAGGGGTTTACTCAGTTTCAGCGATTTTACTTTCATCATAGGATCGCTGGTAATTACATTTTTCTTTAAAAGAAACTTGTAATAGGTACGTAGCGTGGCTATTTTTCTGTTGACGGAGCTTGCGTTTTTCTTTTCTTCTACCAAGCTTACAATCCAAGAGCGGATCATTGGGAAGCTGGCTGTTTCGGGAGAAGGTAACTCGTAAGAAGTAGTAAGAAACGCATGAAACTGCTGCAAATCAGTCTCATAAGAGATGAGTGTATGTGGGCTACACCGTTTTTCGTATTGTATGTATTGCAGAAAAGACGAAATCATGTTAGTATTAGAAGGGGTAACTTCTTAATACTAACATAATAAATATATACTTTAAAAGTAAATGAAAACTTAAGAATTTTCTTCCATCTGCAAGCTTTGTTTGTAAGCTGCTTTAATCTTCTCTGTTCTTCTGGCTACGGAAGGTTTTTCGAAATAGGTACGTGCTCTTAATTCTTTTAAAACACCAGTACGCTCAAATTTCTTCTTAAATCTTTTTAATGCCTTGTCAATAGATTCGTTTTCTTTTACGTTGATTATGATCATTTTGCTAGATAAATTTCTTGTTTGTCAAAAGGATTGCAAATATAATAAGCTCTATCGGATTTTCAAAACGAAGTTAAGAACTGCGAACAATTTTATTGTTTTCTCTGAAAGTACTTTTTGTAAACCGGTTTTCTGTAGAAAAACTGCCCGTACAGCACCGGATACATTAGATAGTCAAATAAAATGAATGGGGTTCTAAACTGAATATCATCTATAATAGCTGTATGCTCGGCTTGTTTTAGAATGCGGTGGGTATGCTGCCAGTAGCGCAAAAAGAAAGGTAATTGTATTCCTTTATCTATAAAATAAATTTCACCTTCTTGTATGCTATCTTCTATGATTAAACTTTTCCATACCTGTTTGAATAATAGAAAGTTCAATTCAAGATGTACCTCATCCCCTGTTCTGGAGCCATCGAAACGTAGCAACTTTACAGGGGGGAAAGGCGGGTTTAGTGCCTTAAATAATTTTTCGTCGAAGTTAGCGGCTACTTGTTGATAGTTCTGCGTTACTAATGTTGTAAGTTTAAGGTGCATATATTTCGCTTTTTTGGCTTATTTATTGTTACAGTGTAGTAAAAAACACAAATCCACTTACTTATGAACCGCATTTTTCAGTGTATAACTATTTTTAGTTTGCTGATGTTATCTTTTGCTGTCCAGGCACAAAACGATTCTTTGTATGTACGCAGGGAAAATAACGTGGCCCAGCAGAAGCCTTCTTTTTTTGAGAGGGTAACCGTTGGAGGTAACTTTGGACTATCGCTTGGAAATCCCATGCAGATTAATGTGTCGCCTCTGTTTGGGTATCGCTTTACGAATAAGTTTGTTGCAGGCGCTGGTCCATCCTTTATTTATACCCGCATAAAAGCTTATGGCCAAAAAATCGAGAATAGTGTATTGGGAGGCCGGGCTTTTGCACAATATACACTGTTTCAGAATTTTGCTGCCAGGGGTGAATATGAGTACTTAAGTATTCAATATCCCGTGTTTACTGGTACAGACTATATTAAACGAAGAGAATGGGTAAGTAATCCGATGCTAGGTGCTTCTTATATTATACCTATTGGTAAGAAAGCTTCTTTTGGTATTACTGCCTTGTATAACTTTAATTATAGAAACCGCTTAAATCAGCAATATTTGTATGGAAGTAGCCCATTTGTAATCCGGGCAGGTATCATGCTATAATTGCTCCCTCTGTTTCATTTATTACTAAAACCTGATATAAAAAAATCAGGTTTTTTTTATTTTAGGTTAATCTAAAAAATAATTTTAAATAATCTAAACTTTTTTTTAGATTTGCTGTAAATATAATAAATGATCTACCTAAAAGATGATAAAATTATTTACATGCATATGCCTATATTTTTTACTCTGCTGTGTAAGCAAGGGAGTGGCTCAGCAAGAAGAAGGTATACTTACTGGAAAGGTTGTAGCTGCCAAAGTTCCGGTGGCTTTCGCCAATGTAGTGCTGAAAGATACGCAAACTGGTACTACCACCTCTGAAAAAGGGGAGTTTATTCTTAAAGCTAAACCTGGAAATTACGTTTTGCAAGTTTCAGCCGTAGGATATAATGCTTTTCAAAAAACTGTAGTTATTCAAGCTGGAGAAACATACAAACTTGATATTACTATGCAAGAATCTTCTATAAACTTGGGAGAGGTGGTGGTCACTGGTACAATGAAAGAAACATTTGTAAAAGATTCGCCTGTAAAAGTTGAAGTGATTACGCAGAAATTTCTAATGACTAACCCAACTAATAATGTCATAGAAGCTATTCAAACCGTGAATGGTGTACAAGAACAAATTAACTGTGGCGTGTGTGGCACCAATGATATACATATCAACGGAATGGAAGGCCCTTATACCTTAGTACTAATTGATGGAATGCCAATAGTTAGTTCCTTGGCTACTGTTTATGGATTCAATGGCATTCCTACCTCACTAGTAGACCGTATCGAAATTATCAAGGGCCCTTCATCTACCTTATACGGTACGGAAGCAGTAGGCGGAGTTATCAATATTATTACCCGCAAACCTGACAAAATGCCATTGCTTAGCTTCAATACATTTTATACTACTCACCGCGAATGGAATACCGACCTGGCTTTTTCTCCCCGCATCAGCAAAAACATAGCAACTACGTTTAGTGCCAACTACTACCGCAACCAGTACCGTCTGGATAATAACGGAGATAATTTCACAGATATTCCATTGAATGAACGCGTATCATTATTTACTAAGTGGCATTTTACCAGAAAGAACAATTACCTAGCAAGTATAGCTGCTAGATACTATGGAGAGAACCGTTTTGGCGGCACTATGCAATGGCAACCTAGTGATAGAGGCAGTAATCAGGTATATGGTGAATCTATCTACACGAAACGTTTTGAACTGATTGGGTCTTATCAATTGCCAGTCAGCTTTACAAACCTGAAAATTGACTACTCTTTTAACATTCATAACCAAAATAGCTTCTATGGAAAAACTCCTTATAAAGCTGATCAGAAAGTATACTTTACTAACCTGCTGTGGAATCATACATTTGGAAACCATGATCTGTTGGTAGGAGGCACACTCCGCTACCAGACGTATGCAGATAACTCTTTGGCTAGCACAGATGACAAACGTTTTATTCCTGGGATATTTGCCCAAAATGAATGGAAATTTGCTGCTAAAAGTAGTTTATTAGTAGGCGCTCGATTGGATCATCACCAAAAGCATGGATTTATTTTTGCCCCGCGAATAAACCTCAAACAAGGATTTGGAGATTTTACTACGGCCAGGCTCAATTTAGGTACCGGCTTTCGGGTGGTAAATCTGTTTACAGAAGATCATGCGGCACTCACCGGAGCCCGGACAGTACTGATACAAAATGACCTGCAGCCGGAAGAATCGTATAATGCTACTTTAAACCTGAACCGGGTATATACCTTAGGAGAGTCTGCTGGCTCGGTGGATGTAGATTTATTTTACACCTATTTTACAAATAAGATCATTCCGGATTATGACACCGACCCTAATCTGATTATTTACGACAATCTGGAAGGCCATGGAATTTCCAGAGGAGTAGCCTTAAATGTACAGCATTCCTTTTTATTTCCACTGAGAATAAATATGGGAGCCACCCTTCAGGATGTATATGAAATAAGCAAAGACGAAGCTGGTAAAAAGTACAAAGAAACACAGGCCTTTACTCCTAAATTGTCTGGCACATTTGTGATCGGATATGAATTTAAGAAAGCACGTTTATCGATAGATTATACTGGCCGAGTAATGGGCTCTCAGCGATTACCAGAATATACTGAACCTTTTATCCGGCCAACGCAATCGCCGTGGTATACTATCCAGAATGTGCAGATCAATAAGGAATGGAAGAAAGGGTTTCAGCTATATGGTGGGGTAAAAAATATTTGGAATTATACTCAGGACAGCCCACTGATTGATCCAGCAAATCCCTTTGGCGACAGTTTTGATACTTCTTATGCCTGGGGACCACTGCAAACCAGAAGATTTTACTTGGGTGTACGCTGGAATATTCAATGAGTATTTGGCTGAACGTTTTCTGCCGAATTTGCCGGGTTAGCTGTGTTGCTGTCTTTTACGTCAAGGTTGTTGCGGACTTCTATTAGAAATGATTTTATTTTCTCCAGAGAGGCAATCAAAGCTGCCTTTTCGTTTTGTTCTTTGGCACTGGCTTTAATAATATCTTTGGCACCTTGTAAAGTATAGCCTTTCTCTTTTACGAGATGGTATATCGTTTGTATACAATCGATATCTTTTTGAGTAAACTGCCTGTCTCCTTTTTTATTTTTCTTTGGGCGTAGTATATCAAATTCCGTTTCCCAGAAACGAATTAAGGAGGTATTGACATTAAACTTTTCAGCTACTTCGCCAATTGTGTAATACCGCTTCTGGATTTCTTCTTGCATAGTTGCCGGATTTGTACAATCTGCAAATTAAACGATTTACCGGGAAGAGCAGTAGAAATGCTGTCTAAAATTTTATTAACATATTCAATTTATTACCGAATACCAATATGCCTACGGCTAGAGCCATTATAGAAACTACCAGTACGGCTCCGGCAGCTATGTCCTTTATAGCCCCAGCTTTGGGGTTGAATCCTGGCGAAACCAGGTCCACCAGTTTTTCTAAAGCTGTATTAAATATTTCAGCGGCCCACACCAAACCTATCTGCATCAGAATAAGCGCCCACTCGATAGCAGACAATTCTACGAGCACACCTAGCAGGAGAGCAATAATTGAAGCAAAAAGATGGATTCTGGTGTTGTTTTCAAACCGGATGACTAAGTATATTCCTTTGAAGGCGTACGTAAAACTTCTGGCTGTTTTTAACAAACTATTCCGTACGTTGATGAGTAGATTCATAGGTTTTCCAATGAATGAGGCTTAAAAACAGCAAGTAAAAGAATGTAAGAATACAAGCAAAAGCAATTGTCATTTTTATAGCCGTAGGATTGGTTAATTGCTGCAAGGAATCCATCAGCAACCATCCAGGATTGGTGAATAAATCCCAGCTGTTCCACCGTTGAAATCTGCCTAGGTATACGCCATAACTCGTCAGCCACATACATATTGCCATAATTCCATAACTCACTTTTGTATTGAACACTTTCTCTAGCAACCCTTGCATAATGTATAAGGAAAACAAACCTGCTTGCAAACCAGCCATAGCATAGGAAAAAACCAATAATGAGTCGAACCAGACAGGTACATTAGTATTGCCACGCAAATGAAGAAGGTCTGTTATAATATAGGGGGCATTGGGCAAAAACAATAACCAGAATAAACTCCCCAGAGCAAAATACACAAGATGCATGGGCTTATGTTGAAAATACAATTGCATATACACGGCTATCGTCAGCGGAACCCAGGCTAGAAATAAATTCCACACCAGAAAAGAATACCTGATTGTATCAGTAGAGAGTATTCTTGCCAGCAGCATAGCTAAACAAATAATGGTGAAGCCTAGCAACAACATAACTGGCTTAAATAGGGTAGAAGAATAAAATTGACGCAACGTGTGCATGGTTCTGGAAATAAATTTTAAAGTTTAGTAAGGAGGGAAGATAATTGCTGGCTCATCAGATATAGTCCTGTAGAAGCAGTTAGGTAAAATGAAATAATAATAGCTAGTGGTTCTGGTGGCAATGGCTTACACTCGTTGGCTGCCCATGCAACTCCTATTAATAGGAAGGAAAGTAAAACTGGCATAGGTAGGTACCTAGAAAAAATAGCCATACTTTGTTTAGGGCTATTTACTTGGTTAAGCTCCCATAAGGCTATAGGTAACAACAGTACCGCACTTGCCGCCATACAAACAAAACTGCCAAAAAATCCGCCAAAAATAATGATCAGGATGGCTGCACTACTTTCGCCAAATAAAACAGATGGATGTTTGGCCAGAAAAGCTTCTGCGAGTAAGCCATACACAACTGCTAATGGGCCAAGGATAAAGCAATTTAACAACAACCTTGTAATCAGCGTAGATAAGGAGATAAATCCTGGAATAGATAATGTTTTCATAGCTTTATTACTTGAGGTTTAGTAAATCTTTGGCTATTCTGCTGTCGTCGTAGTTCCACGATTGCCACTCCAAACGGTTGTACCGCTCTAAAAATTGATTCTTTTTCTGTGAAATTGCTGTTTTTTGTGCTTCTGTCAACCGTTGTGGCTCTTTCTCCAAAAGATTTACCAGAAGATCTGTATTGGTTTGAGGTAAATCTACCAGGTAAGCAATATCTATTTCTTTGAAACTGCTCAGGTGGCTAATATTATATTGCGTGATTAGGCGGCTCCAGTTTATCAAAGTAGCTACTATCAGTACTGTATAAAAAGCCCAGGTAGTTTTGCGGAACAAAAACCAATTGTTCTTTACACCATATATTTTAACAAATGTAATAACCAGGCCAATAACTGTTAGCAGCAAGTATACATATACCCCTATCCGCTTATGAGTCAGACTGTATTCAGCAATGTATAAAGAGGTTTTTATGGCTGTGTTACCTACTAACACAATATTCTGCACTATCCAGGCGTAGGCTACCCATTTAAGCAGACTATTGTTCTTATAAAAATTCAAGTTGCCTCTGAAGTAGTAGAGAATTACCACAATAGCTAATACAATTGAAAATATAAGGGCATAGACTCCCTGATGCACATACTGGGCATAATCTACACCCTCTGGTAAGGACTTGCTAATTAACAAGTAGTAAAAATCAATTCCATTTACAAACAGCAACAGTGCATTTAGTAAGGCAAACGATAGCCAACCCAACTGGTATTCGGTCCGGAGAGCGGGCAGTTTGAAGAACTGTCTGATACCTGAACGTTTTCTGCGTAATTGATCATGGCTTAGCAAATCATGTTCGGTAAGAGCTTCGATAGAAATTTGATAAATAAAGCCAAATAATAGTAGGAAACCCAGGAATGTGAACTTAAACCACTCTTCGGAAATCCATCCGGTAAAAAGCTGATCTGTGATAGATTTAAACGCCGGGTTTGCTATCCTATAAATAAATAGGAACAAAGCGGTAAGTAGAGGAGGAACAACAACTTTCAAGGTTAGGGCAGAACTCATGCGGGGCCCAGCTGTTTTTGGCCTTTCCTCGCTAAACAAATGAGCTAGTTTAAGAATGATGGATGCAAAGAATGAATAAATAGAATTTAGAAAAGCAATTAAAAACGAAGAGCCAGGATTTAAACTCAACCCTGCTAATACGACCATAGAGATACTATGTGCTACAATAGCTAGCGTAGTGTGTTGCCATACCACCATACCAGAAGTTAGTAAGGACCCTATCCCCACTGCAATCCACGACTTACTAAAGATTAATAAAGGCTGCCTTACTAACAACAGAATGAGCAGTACTATAGTAAAGAGCAGGAAATTTATGCCTGCCGCTTGTTGGAAAAATAGAAAGCTATAGGCTAATAGCGCAATCAGGAGGAGTATATTATTTTTCTTCATAAAATTAATTATATAAAAGTACTTTGCATTTCAAAGTTATTAGGCAAAATAAAAGAGCTAAAAATAGAGCTCTACTAGGTAACTAAACTATATACTTATAAAAAGTACTTTGTAATCCAAAGTTATAATAAAGTTTTTATCTTTTATACAAAATGCAGAAATAATTTATGGGTTTTCATCATGATCTAAAAGCAAGCCTCTACTTCTTGGCATATCAAAAAATAGCCATTCCTGTTGTTGTTCCAGGCGCTGAGCTTTGTTCCGAAGTTTATTCAACTCATCATGCAGCTGAATGAGTTGGTCTCGCATAGATAAAATAATGTCAATTCCCTCTTTATTGATACCCAGGTCACGGTAAAGTCTGATCAACCGGGCTACATGTTCTGTATCATCAGCCATGAGACATTCGCCTTCTTGTTGCCTATAAATAGTTACCAGGCCAAAATCCATAAATTCCTGGATAAGCTCCTGTTGTATACCAAACTGGTTAGAAAACTCTTCTATGGTTATAAAGACTGTGGAAGCCATATCTAAATAAGTTGGAAGTTTAAAGCTATTAGAACGAAAAGAGAGAATGTCTGGCTACTTCTAACATTCAACTCGGCTACCTTTACTCCCCTCTTAAGGAAGCAAGTTGCTGAAATAGTTCTTTCTCTTTATCTGTTAAGTTTTCCGGAATTTGCAAATTTATTTTTATATATAGATCTCCTGCTATTCCCTGCTGACGGTAAGCAGGAAAACCCTTACCCTTTAGACGAAGGGTAGTCCCATTCTTTGTTTCAGGCTTTATTTTAATTTTCACTTGCCCAGACAAAGTCTCTATTACTGCTTCACCGCCTAGCATGGCTTTATACAAGCTGATAGGTGCATCCATGAACAAATCATTTCCTTTGCGTGTGTACACTGGGTCTGGATGGATACGGAGGGTAATATATAAGTCTCCATTTTCTCCTCCCTGAATACCTGGCGCACCGCTTCCTTTCAGGCGGATGGTTTGCCCATCTTCTACTCCAGGATGAATCGTAATACGTAAGTTTTTCCCATCAATACCCACTGTTTTCTTTGTTCCTTCAAAAGCTTCTTGCAAAGTCAGGTGTAACTCGGCATTGTAATCCTGTCCTTTGAACGACATGCCTCCTGCTCTTCCACGGGTACGCTGACCACTTGCGCCTGGCCCAGCTGCGCCACCAAATAGGGTACTAAAAAAGTCAGAGAAGCCACCAGCACCACCAAAGAAATCGTCCATATTCCCTTCATACTGAGTATAGCCACCTCTCCCCCCTTGCTGAGTATACTTAGACCAGTCGAAGTCTCCTTGTGCATCCCCTGCCTGCTGGTAACGGTTCCAGTCGGCTCCGAAAGCATCATATTTTTTCCGTTTCTCATCGTCACTCAACACATCATAGGCTTCACTAATATCTTTGAATTTTTCTTCTGCCTCTTTATTGTTTGGGTTTACATCCGGATGAAATTTCCGGGCTAATTTGCGGTATTGCTTCTTTATATCTTCTTTGGAAGCCGTTTTTTCTACCCCAAGAATCTTATAGTAATCTTTATAGTCCACGTTTGTATCGTATCAGAAAGTTGAATATAACAAATGAATATGCCAGCTATTATTCCTACTCCGCTATCTCCTGCCTATAATTATTAAACGAAAAGTAAAAAGTTTGTTTAAGATTGTCAACCAGAAACTAACAAGAAAAAGAACAGAACGTAAAGCAAATACAGGAATCCTTACAAATAAACTACCGGCGCTCTTTCAGAATATTTCACTTCTTAAAAAGCACCGGTACAAGAAAAACAAAATTACGAGTTAATTAGAATCCTACCTCAATTACTAAAAACTGAAAGTTCCATTTGTTGGTATCAGGGAAATAAATGGTACGCATCCCCATTTCCAAAGGTACTGGCAGGCGCATAAAGCAAAATTCCGTTGTTAAATCAGCGCCTACAGATTGATATAATTTTGAGCCCTGAGTTGTTTCGCCTTGGCCCACATCATAGAACAAACCTCCATTAATTCTCCGGAAATAGAACCAGCGGCCCAAGGCGTAATCAGGATTAAATAGGGGTAACCGGTACTCGGCCGAGCCGCCATAAAACTGTGAATGACTTGTATACTCATGGCCTCTTGGGAAAAGGATAGAGGAGGAAAAGCGGTAATTACTTTGATCTTCCTGCTGGTATTGAGCCCTTATATGGAAGCTATGATGTTTGCCTAGTCCCGGAAAATATAAATTACCTACCGCAGAAAACAACTGTCCCTGAAAATCGCCTCCAAATGGTGTATGTCTGAAATTCAATGCAAAGGTCTGGCCCCAGCGGGGAGCAATATCACGGATACTTCTTTTATGTAGCCTGCGGTAAGAAAGTCCATACAGCATAGCTTGCATAGATCCATCACTGATGTCGGAGAACCGTCTTCTAGGCAGATCATAGCCATCCACTAGGGTTAAAGAGGTATGTGCAGAAACATTCAGCGTCTGAATATATTTATCATGAGTAAAGTTAAAGGGCAAGCGGGCACCTAATATTAAATTACTTTCTTTCCAGGTATCTTTCTGTTCTTCCTCATCAATGGTTAATGATACATTCCGGGGGCCACTTTCGAAGGTAGCATCTAGCACAGGATATAATCCCTGGTAGCTCACATTGGCGAAAAAATTAGCTGTTTGTTCGTTCGCATTGTAGCCTACACCAGCTTCTGCCTGCAAGGTGCTTAATATATCCTGTGAAGCCAACGACAAGGTAAGTCCACGTGCATCAGAACTAATGATTGGGGACCAGCTGTAGGGATTAAATAAGTGTTTGCCCTTGCTAAACCGGTTTATCTGATATTCATTGGTAGGAATACTATCCAAGATGTTATGGTTGCCCTCTTGTTCTACCAGCGGCGCATGATAATTTACATTACGGTCTTCTACCTGCTCTATTGGTATCCAGGTACCTGGGTTGTTAGGCATAGTAGCTATTCGGTAACCATCTACGGTGTAATCATTAAATGCCAGAGTTGATCCATCAGGAGATATAGCTGGATTGTACGCACCATATTTACGGGAGGTGACTTGGTATTCCTTCCCTGTCTGGATATGTACTGCATGAATATTATCGATTCCATTATAGGGAGAGTTGAAATAAACATGGTCGCCATGCATAACCGGATGGGCGATATTCATGTGGCTATAGGGTAGTATTTCGCGGCCTTTACCTGTGGCTACATCAATGAGTTCAATGGTTTTTCCTTCTTTTGCCAGTTTCACAGCTACAATCTGCTGTCCGTCTGGCGACCACCGGGGCATAATATAGAAGTGGTTACCAGGGTTAGTTAACTTTTGTATTTCCTGACCGGTCCGGCTATCTAGAATCACAAAATTATATTCATTGTTCACCGACACTTGTAAGGCAAGTATTTTCTGCCCATCCGGAGAAAGCGAAGGAACATTTAAGCGGCTTTTGCGGGTGATCTGGCGTACTTGTTTGGTTTTTAGATCGTATAATTTCAAAATTGTATAGTCTTTCATTCCCCAGCGTGGATCAAATGTACGTTCACTCCATATCAGCACATCTTTACTTACTGAAAGCATACCCCCACTGTTAACAATACCAGGTACATATACTTTTTCCTCTTTCCGGGAGCCATCGGGATTCAACACTACAAAGGTTTCTACATCAGCCATGCCATATTTTTGTGCAAGTATTCTTCCATCGGAAAGAAATTGTGGATATTCATAACTGGTGAACACCCGGTTTTGGGCAGTAGGCAATGTTTCAGCTTCTGTAATAGGCATACCTTCCAGCTGCTCCCGCCACTTACTACCAATATTATTCATGGTTACCTCATAAAGGTCTTCTACCCGCTTCCCAGTTTCTTTTTTAATTGCGTTCGAAAAAACAAAAGGTAATAGAGGGAAATTATACGTACGGTTTAGCACACGGCTCCAGGCATTAGGCCCATATTCCCGTTTCATATACGTTGTTATATAATACCCTAGTTTATAGCGGCTAAATCCAGGAGTGACATAATCTTTATAAGAACCTAAATAGGCTTTTGAATAAGAGAAAGCACCTTTTTCTAGTAAATATGTACGTAACTCGAGAGAGAAATTAGGCATACGGCCACGGCCACTGCTAGTAAGGGCTGTTTCGGCCCCCACGGCATCTCCCTCCCAGAACCAGCCCGGTACCGACAGATTAGCTATTAAGCTTAGTCCATTGCCCCCAAATATATAATATACCCCTTTAGTGAAACCTGTAAGTGCTTTATCAAATTGCACTACATGCCGGAACTCATGCACGGCCAGCAAATTAAGCCAGTCGTTTGTACCTAATAAGTTATAATCTTGGGGAGGCGTAGTAAAGAATTCGCTGCGACGGGGAGTAAGCGTAACAAATCCATTGCTAATGGCTGTTTGGTTTTGCAGTACAATGGAAATAGGTCTGGGCTCTTTCTCCAGGCTGCGGGAAACCGGCCCATAAATGGTTTGCAAGGTATTAGCCATCCGTTGCGCTTCACTTTCGAACCCTTTTGGATATACAACACGGAACTTGGGAGTATTGATCTGAAACCATTTTAAGCCAGTAGGATTCTGATCTAAGATGGGCAGGCTTTGGGCAAAGCTAAAATTTATAAAACCCACGACTGCCAGAGTTGCCAGCAGTACACTTTTTTTCAAGAACATAGTACAAATTAATCTATTCTGCTTATGAAACCAAATGACGAAATAACATTGAGGTGATAAGGCGAAAAGGGAATTATTTCCGGCTTACGGGCATTAATGTATATAATCTATTTTGGTAACCTGTAGCAGAAAAGAGAATAAGCTAGCGTTTCTTAAATCAATTTTGAGAGCATTTTCAGAATTTGCTAGGCAATTTTTCCATTATTGATAATTGCCAGAGGTTTTCCTTTGAACGTCTGCCCGATAAATGGAGAATTAAGCGATTTAGAACGGATATTTTTTTCTGTGTAGGTCCACTCCAGCTCCGTAGAAAATAAAGTGAGGTTTGCTACTTGTCCTTCTTCAATAGCAGGAACTGGTAACTGTAAGATCTGCCGGGGGCGGATAGCTAACTTTTCTACTATGTCCGATACAGAAAGAATTTTGTTATAGGTATTGATGAGGGCAAAGGCTGTTTCCAGACCGGTTATCCCAAATTCAGCCAGGTCAAACTCCAGCTTTTTACTCTCTATATCTAAGGGATTATGGTCTGAAACTATGGCATCAATGGTGTTATCGGCCAGGCCCTCCCATAAAGCAGCAATATCTGCCTGGCTACGGAAAGGAGGATTCACCTTCAGATTTGTATCAAATTCCAGTAAGGCCGTATCATCGAAGGCAATCTGATGGGCAGCTATATCACAAGAAACTTTTAACCCTTTGTGCTTAGCCTGACGGATTAGCTGCACGGCTTTGGCGGTAGAGATCGTAGAAAAATGAATTTTACCGCCAGTATATTCCAGAAAACGCAAATCTCTGGCTATCATCATTTCTTCTGCAATAGCAGGCATACCCTTTAAGCCAAGCATTGTACTTGTTATGCCTTCATGCATATTGCCGAACTGGGTAAGCAGGGTATCTTCAGGGCGGTTGATTAACAAACCATTGAAAGTTTGCAAGTATTGCAGCGTTTTTACCAGAATATCTGAATGCCATACTGGCTTTATTCCATCTGTAAAAGCAATAGCACCTGCCATATGCAGGTCTATCATTTCTGTCAGGTCTTTACCTTTGCCATCAATGGTAACACCTGCCATGGGATGCACGGTTACTGCATGCGTATTGCCTTTTGTTTTAGCATAAATAATGGATTCTTTTGTCTGGGTGAAGGGATGCGTATTAGGTAATAAAGTTATTTCTGTGAAGCCTCCGGCCGCTGCAGCATCCCGAACGGTATATAAATCTTCTTGGTGTTCCAGGCCTGGGTCTTTGGCAAGAGCCCGCATGTCTACCCACCCGGCAGATACTTTTAGTGCCTCATCTTTATACACCCGGTGAGCTTCTGTGGTTGGCAACTCACCTGCATTCGCAATATTTTTGATAATTCCATTTTCAATCCATATATCTCGGTGCTGGCCATTTAGTTGAGAATTAGGAGTTATTATTTCCGCCGCGCGAATGAGTATTTTCATGTGTATATAATATCTTTTAAAGCCTAACAAACGCTGGTTCAGCAACGCCCGGCTTTTATATGTATTCTACTGAGATTATTTTTCTCAATTCTTTTACTCAACAACTGGTATGGTTAAGCAAATGTGCAAATATGCGAATCATTCAGTAGGAATTTACATAAGTTCCGAAAAAAAATACACCCAGCTATAAATGCCGCATGAGATATACTTGTAGACATACACAATCTTTACCTACACAAACAGCAAAAGATGAGCAGAATCAATAAAAAAGCGCATTCATTAAAAATGATGCGCCTGAATAGTAAAAAATTAGTAAGTTCTATGCCGTTACTGGTACCGATCTGTTTACTCTGGCTTTCCGATGGTACACAGATTTTTTATTGAAAGCTGCCTGTTTCCATAAGTATTTTAATACGTCCCAATATCCTCCTCCCACTTTTACCAATTTAAATGAAGACACACCCATATCTGGCGTACGGTTAATCCAGGAAATGGGCACTTCTTCAATGGTATACCCCATCATCAATGGCATTAAGCCCGTTTCTGCATTAATGGAAAACCCTGGCTGGCTTAAAGGTAGTTTTTCCACTACTTCTCTCTTAATTAACTTTAAGTTGTTGGTTAAATCTCTGAACCGCTCCCTGAGAATAATACGTGCCAAAAAGTGAAATCCTCTGTTAGCGATAATTTTCTGAATAGGATAATTTAACAAGACACTGTGTCTGGAAAAGCGGCTTCCGACAATTACATCTTTTCCTTGTACAGCGGCATCAAACATATCGCGTAGTTCGGGTAACAAATGCTGAAAATCACAATCCATCGATAAAATATAGCGGCCCGTTGCATGTTTATATCCATCCATGATTGCACGTCCTACACCGTTAGGTGGCGTACGGAATACCGGATTGATAATTGGATACTGTATAGCCAGTTTTTTAATTACCTCCTTCGTGTTATCCTTACTATTATCATCTACTAGTATTATTTCGTGCAGATAATCTCCATAGAAGTTCATTAACTGTGTTACTAGTGGGCCTACATTCATCTCTTCATTATGGCAAGGCACAACTACGGATATGGCACCTTTTAATTCTGGATGATCACATAACGACACTTTTGGTGTAGCCAGTTGCTGTGCAGGTTTTTGAGCATGAATAAGAATAGATCCGGCCAGTGTACGGATGAAAGGAAAATTCTCCAGAATAATAGACAGATTGCGCAGCACCCATACAGCTTTCGGTGTGAGTGGGGCATATACAAAATCGTTAAATACAGAAAATACCTTCACAAAGCCAAGCTCCGACATTAATTCATATAACTCAGTACGGTTAAGCAGTTGCCGCTGATCTTTTTTGCCAAACAATCCGGAGATCAACCGGCTACCCTGTAAAAACACATTCCAGGGGTTGCTTTCATAGAAAATAATTTGTCCGCCTGGTTTAAGTAATTTATATACCTGTTGTAATAACCATGAACAATTCGACTTATCCATTAAATCCATAGCTACAATAAAGTCAAATTGCTTTCCATCCAGTTGCTCTATAAGAGCTGTTAAGCTTAGTACTTCTACAGAAGCAGGCATATCTGTCTGAGGCAGATCCTCTTGAAAGGTAACAGCCGTAATACTATTTTCACCGCGAGATACCTGATACAGTTGTTTAGTAAACAAGCCTTTTCCGCAGCCAAGTTCTAAAATAGTCTGACCAGGTAGTAAATGCACTAAATGCCTGAATGTTTGCGCACGCCATAACAAACGGTCTTTTATAATAGGGTCTTTTTTGTGCCAGTACTGATCGCGGTACTGTTCTCGCCGCTCAAGAATTTTTACAGAGTCGCTTTTTTGTGCTTTTACCGACATGGTTCTAAATAAGATAATGGGTGCAACAACTTTTCAATGAGTTTAGGCGGCTCTGTGTAGGGTACACGTCGTGATCCAGTAAAATAGCTGTTTTGTTGTTACTGATCACATCATTGGGTGACACTTCCTTTATTTTCTTAAATACAAATTTGTTTTTATAAGTAAGCACAACTTGTGTACTCACTTACAGGAAATTAAGTATAAGAATAATATCAAACATTTCCTGCTAACCACTCTTAAACAGTAGGTAGCCATATGTAAGGTTTAGTAATTGAAAAGTGAAGAATTATATGCTAGCCAGATAGTGGACTAACATACACTTACTCTTTGCTTGGCAAAGAGTAAGATAACCATAGAGCGGTTAATCGTTGAGATGGCTTACAATGCTTTTGTGGAAGCAAAAATTACCTAAAACAACCGGATAAGAGCAATTTCTGTGAGCAGGAAGAATAGAGCTGCCAGTAAACAATACTTCCACAGGTTCTGCCCTACGTTTTTAGCTTTAAAATCTTCGGCAAAGTCTCCGTCTTTTACAGAGTTATATACTTGTACATTCTTTTTATTGCCAAAAATCTTTTGCAACTCCTGTGAACTATAGGTTTTCATATCCGACTCTTTCTTGTCGTAATTAAAAGCCAAGATACGTTCACTTTTATCATCCAGAGTTAGCTCATAATACCCAGATTCCGGAACCTCGCTACTGGTGGTCTGGCCGGGCTGCGGAAGTTCAAAAACTAGTTGGTTGCCTGACTTACGTTGGGAAGGAATTACTTCAAAATTTTCTTTCTTCAGTTTATATACTTGCTCTGAACTCGAAGTATTTACATCTACAGCAATAGTTGGCTCCTGAAAAGTATACGACAATCTCTCCTGTGATTTGCTTAGCGCAGCAATTTTATAGAGCACAGGTACAAATAAGGCGTGTTTAGGAAAATTGCTATACTTAGTGTCTAATGGAGTTGCTACCAGATAGGTTTTGCCTTGCTGACTGCCAAATTGTGATAAGAAAGGCTGGTTATTTCGGAATTGAAGCAACGCTGTACCAGTATTACGCCATTCCAGTACTGGATTGGCAAAAGGCATATTAATCATCCCTTTTTGCGTAGTATTTTCGAAGATAGACTCAAAAAACGGATTGCGCATATCTGGCGGTGCCAGGGTATTTACTGGGGAATCATCAGCTGCAGTGTAAGAAACCGGACTTACATTCACGGAAGGATTTACTACACTCGGACGGGCAAGACCTCTTACACCCAGGTTGCTCAACAATTGCCCGTAAGAATTTACATCTGGCTGATTGCCTGGAAATACCAACAAACTTCCGCCTGCTTTCACAAAATCCGTTAGCTGCCCTCGGACAGTAGCATCTATAGAAGCTAGATTTTCTATAACAACCAGGTCAGAAGTTTTTACCTGGGCTAAGTCTGCATTATTGATATTATAGCTTTTTACATTAAAAACAGTTTCATTTCCAAATACACTGGAAACATACTGTGTGCGCGGCTCCTGATATAAATGTACAATATTAATAACTGGAGCAGCATTAATCACAAAATAATAGTCATTATCGAATGTTACCGGATACTCTTCAAATGAAACACGGCCTTTTTTAAATCCTTTATCTTGTACAGTAAAGGTAAACTCCATAATGCCATCCGTATCAGCTTCCAGGGAAATGGTGGAAGAAGCCACCTGTTTTTCATCTATAAAGAGTTTTACCGGCAGGTTATCTACCCGTTCGGCACTGCTGTTTACAAACCGCACATTTAGCACATTGCTTTCCATCTCTTTCACAAACGGCGTAGTAAGCCAAAGAGAATCTACAAACACATTAGCCCGCTCTTCAGCTTGGATGGGTACAATAAAATATTGATTGAGGGTATCCAGGGCTATTTTTTCCAGTTCGCCAGCTGTACTTTTTTGAAAGTCGGAAAACCAGAAAAGCTGATTTTGCGGAGTAGATGAGTATTTTTCCAGCAAACTTCTTTGCCTCCGATAAATGGCATCCAGTGAACGCGAAGTATTAGAAAGATTTATCTCTGTAAGGCGGTCTTTGAGTTTATCGGAACCGGCTACAAACTGGTCGCGGCTCTCAAAGTCGTTAGTCAGCAGCTGATACGATGGGCGGTTGGGAAGTATTTTTAATACTTGTTCAATTTGGTCTACAGCTACATCCAGATTACGGCTTTTTCCAGACTCATTTTGCATACTCAGCGAATTATCCAGGTAGATGCTAGTAAGCCCTTTGTTCTGTAAAGCAGATTGCTCCGGATTTTGGCCGGCTGGGATAAAAGGCTGGGCAAAGGCTAGTACCAAAAACGTAATAAAGGCAATACGGGAAATAAGAATAAGAATATGCTTCAGCCTACGAAACGAACTTGTGCTGGTATTTACATTTTTAAGAAAAGCTACATTGGTAAAATATACCTTCCTTGTCCGCCTGAAGTTGAACAAGTGTATAGCAATAGGAATACTAATTGCAGCTAACCCAAATAAAAAGGAAGGATATAAGAAATTCATGCAAGTCGGAAAATATAATTACTGAATATTGACTAATGAGGATTGAATAAGTTTTTCACCTCATATTATTAAAATATTTTAGATAAACACAACAGGCTCGCAATCAATTCCCCTTTATGCTAATATACTAATATTCCAGAAATATAGTGTCAGCCCGCATTAATCAATATTCATTCGTCATTAATTATCACTTAATGGCAAAAACGGCCTGCATTTCATAACGGAGCTTAATTTTTCTAAAATCTATTTCGGGTTCCTGAGCCATCTCCCCTCCTGCAGCATCAGCTTCCAATGCTTGGTTGGATACTCTAAAATTGGCCATATTTGGCTGTGGATAGCCATCCATACCTCCCATTTCAATAATTTCCAACACTCCACCCAGTTGCTCACTCAAACCTTCTACCAAATATCCTGCTTTCTCTTTGGCTGCCTGCAATGCTTTTAACTTTAGTTCTTTGCGGTATTGTTCAATTTTAGAATGTTCGTACCTGGAAATATTTACATACTCGATACCTTTGGCATCTACCTTAGACAATACATCATCTACTTTGGCTAAATTATTTAATTTCAACACATACCGGCGGCTCTCCAAGAAGTCTACAGGTTTCTTACGTTGATTCCACTGCCAGCGGTTACCTGAAATATTCTCAATCTGAAAATTTTCTTTGGGAATACCCGCCCCACTGACCGCAGCCTGTAATTGTTTTTCTAACGCAGCAATGTCTACTTTATTCTTGTCTTTCTCTTTAAAATACTCACGTAATGAGATAGTAAAATAAATTTCATCCGGAATTACTTCCATCTCGGCACTGCCGGTAACAGTAATTTTTTTTATATTTTGATTAGTTGTCTGCATTTGCGCCTGAGTTTTGGTGGAGAATACTAGCAAGCCTGCAACAATAGTTAAGAGAATGGCTAGCTTTACATACGGTGTGTTCATAACTGTTTTATGTTAATAGTTGATATTTGCTCAAAAGATGCAACAACAATGCCTATTCCATAAAGAAAACGAGTAGATAGCACTTTATTTTTTGTCTTGCAACCATTTTAGCAGAGGCAGGGTCTTGAGGAAAATGATTTAGTAATGCATTTAATCTTGGCCTAACTCCTGTTTTCTATGCTCCGGTTATCTACTTATTTTAGTTGCGTAATCCTGATCTTTGTTCTGTTATCTTGCGATAAAAACGACTTTTCTCCGGAAGATGCTGCCTTAGTATCCTCAGCTTGTGGTGTAAAAGATCCTACAAAAGAACTACCATGGCTCAAAGAAATCATAAATAAAGCAGAAAATGGTCCGGATAAATTTTCGGAAGCAGGAACGGTACAGTTAATTAACTACCAGGGACAATCGTATTTTGTTTATCAGAAATATGTAATGAGTTGTATGGCTTGCCTGGTATATGATTGCCAGGGAAACAAATTAGATATTCTGTCCAAACCGGAGCTACATATGGCTATTATTGAGCATATGTCGGAAAAGAATATTATTTACCGTTCACCATTCAATTAGATATACCGTAGGCTTCGCACAATATATTGTCAAATTATAACAAGCATAGCCACAATGCACGTATAAAAATACGTGTATTGTGGCTTTCTTCTTTATTATCTTATATTCGTGCATTCTAGTACAAGCCACTATCTATATGCACGTAAATAAAATCCACCATGTAGCCATTATCTGTTCCGATTATCAGAAATCCAAAGCTTTTTATACCCAGGTTCTGGGCCTTTCCATTATCCAAGAAACTTTCCGGGCAGAAAGAAACTCGTATAAACTAGACCTTACTATCGGTGAACAGCAAATAGAATTATTTTCTTTTCCCAATCCTCCCAAACGCCCCAGCCGACCTGAAGCACAAGGGCTGCGGCACTTGGCCTTTGTGGTAGATAATATAGACGAAACCGTAAAAGAATTGCAAGCGAAACAAGTAGAAGTTGAACCTATCCGCATAGATGAATTAACAGGAAAACGTTTCACCTTTCTCAGTGATCCCGATGGTTTACCATTGGAATTGTATGAGAGATAAGTAATATATAGTTTAAAGTAACCTATATACCTATCCTTGAAAAAAGCTTTTTCAGTTTCACTTCTTCTAACTTATTAGCATATTAGCACATCCACCAATCAGCTTATTACCCGTATGGCAAAGCAAGCAAATTTATCGTACCAACAATCAGGCACCGGGTTTCCGGTAGTGTTATTGCATGGATTTATGGAGAATAAAGAAATATGGAAAGAAGTAGCAGCCAAGTTATCCACCCACTTTCAAGTGATTGTACCAGATATGCCAGGGTTTGGAGAAAGTCAGGTTAATAAAAACTATCAATCCGTAGAGGCCATGGCTGACGAAATACAAAAGCTATTGCAAAGCCTTCAGATAACCCAGTGTATTTTTATTGCTCACTCATTAGGTGGATATGTAGCTTTAGCCTTTGCAGAAAAGTTTGGTAATATACTTAATGGTCTCGGGTTGTTTCATTCAACAGCTTTTGCAGACAGTGAAGAAAAAAAGCAAAACCGCGAAAAAACAGCAGATTTCATAGAAAAAAATGGTGTACAGCCTTTTGCCCTGAATTTTGTGCAGTCCTTGTTTTACAAAGGGAGAGCAACGGAGCTGGCTGCTCTTATTGAGCAAACCTACCAAATGACTCTACGCACCCCTAAAGAAACAGCAGTAGCTGTAACCAAAGCTATGCGCAACCGCCCCGACCGTACACAAGTCCTTAAAGAAGCTACTTATCCGGTGTTATTTATCGCAGGTAAAGCCGACGAAGCTGTTCCATTGGAAAAAAGTAAAGAAATGTTATATCTGCCTAACAATGCCATTATTCAGCTTTTGGACGAAACAGCACATATGGGCATGTATGAACGTCCGGAAGAAACCTATTTCATGGTAGAGCAGTTTTGCAAGTATTGTGTAGAAGTGATGAAGAAATGATTCAATTAAAATATATAGATGACTATGTTTGAAGAGTATTGCCTATTTATAATGGTTAAGGTCTCTATTTATTCCGGTTTACCAAATACACGCCTGCAATAATGGCTATCATGCTGATGTACTGCACCCATATAAGTCTTTCTCCATCAAGCAAACCCCATCCTAGAGCCACCACAGGAATTAAATACGTTACAGAAGCAGTAAATATAGGTCCGGCCAGCTGAATCACTTTGTTAGATAAGACAGTAGCAATAGCCGTACCCATCAACCCTAATAATACTACACATCCCATAGCTATCAAACCTTCAGGTGTTTGCACTAGGGAAACATCTATATCTGTACTAAAAAAATAAGTGCCTGCCAGCACACCTACACTACACAAAGCCACAGATGTAATTTGCAGAGAAGGAATAGTATTCAAGTATCGTTTAACCAGATTAGCATTAATTCCATAGCAAAAAGTGGCAGCAACTGGTAATATGGCGTAGTAATTTGTAAAGTCTAGTTTCCCTTCTGCATTAATAACGATCAGGAATATACAACCTGCCAGACCAATTAACAAACCCATTAGTTTATCTCTGGCAATAGTCTGGCTAAAAAACAGGGCACCTACTAGTAATGTAAACAGCGGTGTGAGGGCATTTAAAATACCAGATACTGAGCTGTTCAACTTTGTACCAGCGGCAGCAAATAAAAAGGAAGGAATAAGATTTCCCAGCAACCCACTAATAAACATAACAGGTATTTTATCTGGGGGCACTTTCCTGAGATGGAAAAATACCAGAGGCATTAGAAATACAGCTGCAGAAAATATCCGAAGGGAGCCAACTTGCGAGGCCGTATAAATGGAAACCCCTTTCTTGATAAGAATAAAGGAGCTTCCCCAGATAAGGGCTAGTACACACAGTAATACCCAAGCTAAAGTCAGGTTAGCTTCCTTCGTTTTGGTAACAGCCATGCAAAGAGGAGGCGATAGTAAATAATAATTATGTGTATGTGATGGGAGCTATAGCTCAACATGTCTGTAGATACTGTTCGGCTATTTCATCGAGAATACCCAAGGTTTCTTCATAACTGCCTGCCTCTACCAGACGCATCCGGAAAGATTTAAAATGCTCTATGCCTTTGAAGTAATTGGTGTAATGTCGCCGCATCTCAAATATACCAATCTTAGGACCTTTCCACCGGATAGAAAACTCCAGGTGCTGTTTGCATACGTCTACCCGTTCGGCCATAGTAGGTGGCGCTAACTTTTCACCAGTAGCCATATAATGTTTTATTTCGCGAAAAATCCAGGGATACCCGATAGAAGCCCGGCCAATCATTACGCCATCTACATTGTATTGAGTACGGTAAGCCATGGCTTTTTCCGGGGAGTCAATATCTCCATTACCAAATATAGGTATATGAATTCTGGGATTCCGCTTAATCTCACCAATAAGGGTCCAGTCGGCTACGCCTTTGTACATTTGCACACGGGTACGGCCATGGATTGTTAGGGCAGCAATACCAATATCCTGCAAGCGTTCGGCAACTTCAGGTACATTTTTGGTATCATTATCCCATCCCAGACGCGTTTTAACAGTTACGGGCAAGTGCGTAGATTTAATAACCGCTTCTGTCATTTTTACCATTTTTGGTATATCCTGTAGTAACGCAGCACCAGCGCCCTTACATGCAACATTTTTTACCGGGCAACCATAGTTAATATCTATCAGATCGGGATTTACCTGGGTAGCTATTTCGGCAGACATTTTCATGTGCTCTATTTCACTGCCAAATAGCTGAATACCAATAGGCCGCTCGTACTCAAAAATATCTAACTTCTGCCGGCTCTTGGTTGCATCGCGGATTAATCCTTCTGAGGAAATAAATTCGGTATACATTAAATCTGCACCATTGGCTTTGCATACGGCTCTGAACGGAGGATCACTTACATCTTCCATGGGTGCCAGCAGCAGCGGAAACTCTCCCAATTCTATATTTCTTATTTTCGCCACAACAATCTGTGTTTTAAATCCCGTTTTATTATTGTAAAATGCAAGCAGATTCCTAAAAGTTCTTATATCTGTGCGGAATGTACAGTAAATCTCTGACAGCTACTACATCGGTTTCACAGTAACCAGAACTGATGCGTGCCTAATGTGCTTACATCCGCAAATTGAAATTTTGCCGTAAATTTACATGAAATGGCCATACTATAGTAGAAGAATCAACAGAATCCACAAAAAGCCATTACATGTGGCCATAGAAAGTAAATGTATACACATGAATTATGACTAATTTATATAATGACTATCCGGTAGCCAGAGAAAGAAATCCTTTGTATGAAATTTTTATTCTGGTCATGTTCGTGCTCATTGGGTTGTTTGTAGGGTATTTTGTTGGAGTAATGATTGCCTTGGTGGTGTTAGGATTCGATATTACTTCCTTTCAAACAGTACTTACCAATCCTACATCTAACCCAGATGCCTGGAATATTATTATGATTTTGCAAGCTGTTCCAGCGCTGGGTGCTTTCATTATTGCCCCGCTTATTTATACACAGACATTTGCCAACAAGCCTGTTCAATCGCTTAACACATCTAAAGAAGTATGGCTCATTCCTGCCTTGCTTTGCGCCTTTCTTATTATTGCTTTTATGCCGTTTAATGCTTTGTTTATTGAATGGAACAGCAAAATGAATCTGCCGGCCTGGCTGGAAGGGCTGGAGCAGTGGATGCAGCAAAAAGAAAACGCCTTAAAAGAACTTACAGAATACCTGACTACCTTCGATACATTTCCGCAATTATTCGTTGGCTTTTTAGTTATAGCCTTAATTCCGGCTATTGGGGAAGAGTTATTGTTTAGAGGTTTGATTCAACCAAGAATGTACCGACTTACCCGCAATGTACATGCGGCCATCTGGATTACAGGCTTTATTTTCAGTGCTATTCACCTGCAATTTTATGGCCTAATTCCCCGGATGCTGCTAGGTGTATTGTTAGGGTATTTGTATGTGTGGTCTGGCAACTTATGGTACCCTATTATTGGTCATTTTACCAATAATGGATTTACCTTATTAATGATTTTTTTGCATAACCGCAAAGCCATAGATATTGATATTGAAGCCACTTCCTCAGTTCCTATTGGTACAGCGCTGATAGCTGCCTTAGTAACAGGAAGCATATTATTTGTATTGAAACGATATTATTTTAAGAAGGGGACAAGCACTGCATAATGAACAACTGGCAAAAAGTATACACCAGCCTGATTGGCCACCAGGCCGAGATTGTGAAAGGTGTACTCGAAACACATGGAATTCCGGCGGTAGTGATGAACCGGAAGGATTCCTCTTACCATTTCGGACATTTTGAAGTGCTGGTACCGGCTGACAATACAATTGAGGCGTTAAAAATAATTTCGGATGAGATTAACTTTAAGTAAGCTTACCAACCTGCAGCAGCGTGTAATTGCGGCAGCCATTGGAGGCTGTATTCTGGTAGGATCTATTTTATGGAGTGAATGGTCTTACTTTTTTGTATTTTTTTTTCTTTGCATGTTGTCGCTGCTGGAGTTTTACAAACTGGTGGGGTTAGATGGCAATATTCCACTCAAGACATATGGCACACTTTCTGGGCTGTTCATTTTTGTGCTAACCTTCTTTATTGAGAAAAAGATTATTGGCTTTCAGTATTATTTTCTTATTTCTCCGGTTGTATCGTTTATATTTTTTATTAAACTCTATAAAAAAGCTGATCTCAAACCTTTTACCAACATTGCTTTCACTTTCCTGGGAATCATTTATGTAGCTATTCCTTTCTCCTTACTTAACTTATGTGCCTTTGCTACTGGAGCCTACAGCTACCAAATCATTCTGGGCAGTCTATTCCTCTTATGGGCCAGTGATACAGGTGCTTATTTTGCAGGGGTAAACTTTGGCAAAACCAAACTCTTTGAAAGGGTTTCTCCCAAAAAATCGTGGGAAGGCTTTATGGGGGGAGCCATATCTTCTGTTACAGCTTCTATATTCATCTCCTGGAATTTTGCAGATTTAACTTCCTGGCAGTGGCACTGTATAGCCATTATTATTGTAGTGGCCGGCACCTACGGCGATCTGGTAGAGTCATTATTTAAGCGGAGCATGGCTATTAAGGATTCAGGTAGCAGCATTCCCGGACATGGCGGCTTTCTGGATAGGTTCGATGGCTTGCTGCTCTCAGCTCCTTTCATAGTGACGTTCATACGAATTTTTGGATAAAACCAATCTAATCTTACATTTTTGAATTTTTTATGGAGTAAATTCGTATTTTTAAAAAGTGTCTGCCTGAAAAGGACGAGGCACTGGTCAGAAAAAATAGGGCATACTTATGAACAATTTACTCTTTACATACAGCTATAAAATATCAAGTTTCTTCTTACTCATTCTGTGTGTATTGGCCATTACTGTTCAGCAAGCGAAAGCCCAAGGTAAAGAGCCCATTATCCAATTTTCAGGAATTATTATTGGTGGCGACAATTCTGAACCTGTTCCAGGAGCCCATATTTATGTACCCAAAGCCGGCAGAGGTACAAGTACTAACCCCTATGGCTTTTTTTCCATGCCGGTAATGGCTGGCGATAGTATTATTATTAGTTCTGTCGGGTATCAGCGGCAGTATTATGTGGTGCCTCCTAAGAATGAAAAAGGCTACTCTGTGGTAATTGAATTACAATCTGATGTTACTACCCTGCCAGTGGTAGAAGTATATCCTTATCCTACAGAAGAATTATTTAAAGAAGCATTTCTGGCTCTACAAATGCCAGATGAGAAGCAGCAGCAAGCCATGCGGAAAAATCTGGATCAGCAACTGCTTTATCAAATGTCTATAGCCGCCGGACCTGGGGCTGGGGAAAGTTTCCGGAACTTTTCCAATCAGCAACAATACTACAGTACTAACCGCAATTTTGCTCCGACCCTGCAATTACTCAACCCTTTTGCCTGGGCTCAATTTATTAAACAGATAAAGAATGGTGATTTCAAAAAGAAAAATTAACCAGGTATAGTTTTATTCGCTAGTTGGCAGTTGAGTTTGAATGGCGTAGATAATCATCTACTGTAAACTTCTGGATAGCTCCTTTGAGCAAAATTACCTATTTATCTTTCTACTTCCTTTTGCACCTGCAAGCCCATTTTTTTGCCAGTTTCTTTCATAAATGCATACGCCTCTGTAAACTCATTGCGGATTTCCCCTTCCAATATGGCTTCCCGGAGAATAGTTTTGATATCCCCTACTTCTTTGGATGGTTTTAAGCCAAATGTTTCCATAATGATTTCGCCGGTAATTACCGGCTGGAAGTTGCGCAACTTATCCCGTTCTTCCAGTTCATGCAGTTTGCGTTCTACCTTATCGAAATTTTGGATGTAGCGTTTTACTTTATCGTGGTTTTTAGATGTGATATCTGCCCGGCATAAAATCATTAGGCCCTCCAGGTCTTCCCCTGCCTCAAATAGCAGGCGCCTTAAGGCAGAATCAGTAATATTTTCTTTTACCAGCGCAATGGGGCGTAAATGCAGCCTTACCAGTTTTTGTACAAAGCGCATTTTTTCGTTTAGCGGAAGCTTAAACCGCTTAAAAAGTCCAGGGGTCATTTTGGCACCCAGGTCTTCGTGCCCGTGAAAAGTCCATCCCACTTTTTTATCGTACCGCTTTGTGGGTGGCTTAGCAATATCATGCAGAATAGCCGCCCACCGCAACCACAAGTCATTGGAATGCTTGCTTACATTATCCAGTACTTGCAACGTATGATAAAAATTATCTTTATGTCCTTTTCCATCTAGGGTTTCTACGCCTTGTAAGGCCACCATTTCAGGAAAAATAATAGAGAGGAGGCCTGAATGAAACAGCAGTTTGAATCCATATGAAGGAGTAGGCGAAAGAATGATTTTATTCATTTCTTCTGTAATCCGCTCCATAGACACAATTTCTATCCGCTCCTTCATTTGAGTAATGGCTTCAAAAGTATCCGGAGCTATATCGAATCCTAGCTGGGAGGCAAACCGGATAGCCCGCATCATCCGCAGCGGATCGTCTGAAAAAGTAATAGCTGGTTCAAGAGGTGTGCGGATATTTTTTTTCTGTATATCTTTTAGTCCATTAAACGGGTCTATGAGTTCACCAAAATTATACTCATTGAGGCTAATGGCCATGGCATTAATGGTAAAATCACGTCGGTTCTGGTCGTCTGTTACGGTGCCTTCTTCTACAATGGGCTTACGGGATTCGCGCTGGTAAGATTCTTTGCGGGCACCTACAAACTCTACTTCCCACTCGCCTATCTGGATCATAGCCGTACCAAAATTCTTGAAGATAGATATCTGATTTTCCCGCTTGCTCTCTTTTGCCACTTGCTTGGCTAGTTCTATACCATTACCGATGCATACAATATCTATATCTTTAGATGGCCTCCGCAAAATGAGGTCACGGACAAAGCCGCCAATTACATAAGCTTCCACTCCCTGCTGGCGGGCGCTACGGGCCACCAGTTCAAATATTGGATTTTTATGGAGTGTGTCGGTGAAGTTCATGCAGCTGAGTAAAGAGTACAAAATTTCTAAATTTCAGGCTCTAATCAAAGCAATACTTACAATTAAGCCTGCTACCTTTCAGGTATATCTTTTCTATTTCCGGATAAAGGTGATTTGCCCGTTGAGTTCCAGGCGGAAAATAGTTGGCAGTAGTTTTTTAGTAATAGTCGGCCGGTTAGGTACTTGCACTATATGGTCTACTCCTTCCTGAATAGATTTATTTACATCTGCCAACGCAAATGGCTTGGCCTGCTTGGATAAATTGGCAGAGGTGTACACAATACCCCGGCCAAACTTCCGGATAAGTTTCTGGCAAAATTCGTCTTTCACTAGTTGTATGGCAATGCTTCCATCGGCAGCTAGAATACCCGGAGCTACATTTTTCCCTTTCGCATATACAACGGTTAAGGGCTTTTCTGCAAATTCCACTATATCCCAGGCTATATCCGGCACTTTCTGCACATAGTCGTGCAGTTGCCCGATTTCTGCTATCAGTACAGTAAAGGGCTGTTGTGGCTCCCGTTTTTTTAGCTGATGAATCCTGTTTACGGCTTCTTCGTTCCGCACATCACACCCTATGCTCCAGACAGTATCTGTGGGGTAGAGTATCAGTTTACCAGCTCTTAGGGCATCGGTTGTTTGTTGCAGAACATCCATCATAAATATGGTTATTAAGTGATCTGAGTTGACAGTAGTATAAGTAGGATACCTTATGTTGCTGCCATCCGCATACAAATATAACGCGTAAATGGATGTTATGTTAATAGATAGTAGCATCAGATAAGTTCAGGAAGGCTATTCCGTCGTGTTTATCTTTTGCATTTCATTATTACTAGCTTTAAAACTAGTATTTACTCATATTCATAAGAGGCTGTTTGAGGCTCAACTTGTGGTGACGTTTCAATTCGAACTGTTTTTTGAGCCGGATATCCTTTTTCGTTATAGCTATAAGTACTAGAATGAACAAAACTAACAGTAGTGCTATCTGGCCCAAGGGTAGTCTGTTTTCCCGGATTATTTACATAGAAGGTGATACCTGGTAAGTAGGGAAAAACAACGGTCAGGTTATCTACACTTTTTTTGTCATCATACCCTTCATATCTGGTGATTGAAGATAAAGTAAAAGTTGTCTGATTTGGTAGCTTGTTAGTTAACTTTTGCTCTGTCAGATTACCCTGGGTATCATACGTATAGGTAAGTTTAAACTGGTTTGCCTCTCCTTCAAATAGGTCGTGTACTTGTGATAAACTTTCAGTTAAGCGGCCATTGCTGCTATACGTATAGGTGTGTGCAAGTCTTAACCTGTTATTGTTGTCGTATTCTTCCATTTTCTTCAGCACTGTGCCTTCATAATAATATTTATTATAGAATCCGCTGTCAAAAACAATTTTATTCAAGTAACCCGCTGCATCGTACGTGAAATTTGCTGTTATCCGTTTAATTTCCTGAACACCATTGTTCATATTGACCCATTGCGAAACATAGCTGGCAATTTTTCCATCCGGCAAGTATGTATATTCCTCAAAAGCATTTGCACTCCATGTAACTTTCTTTATTCTGAATGATGCATCAGCAGGTTGAGGCGTATTATCCCGGGTGCAGGAAAATAGAAGGCCGGGCAGCACTACCCAGCAGGCAGCCTGAAATAATCTAAGATAAAGGGGCGTGGAATTTTTCACAGTACTAAGGTGGAGTTGTTTATTTTATTGAATGACCCAATTTTTTCAATTCTAGTTGCACGTAATATAAAAATTAACCTATTTGCTCTGCACCTGAACCAAAGGTACAATCATCAAGCCACACATGGCAGGAATGAATAATTTTCAGATCCGCCATTTTATAGAATTTATATTTTATTTTCCTATAAATTTTAACACTAAACAAAACATCCTATGCTAAAAGAATTCAAAGAGTTTGCTATGCGAGGCAACGTTATTGATCTGGCGGTAGGCGTTATTATTGGCGCAGCCTTTGGTCAAATTGTTAACTCAATTGTAAAAGACTTGATTATGCCACTGGTAGGTATAGCCGGTTCTGTTGATTTCACAAATAAGTATATTCCTTTATCAGACAAAGTACGCGAGGCCATGCAACAGCCCGATGGTAGTGTGCTCGGGTTAGAAAAAGCCCGGGAGCTAGGACCAGTGTTTGCGTATGGTAATTTTATCACCGTGCTTATTAATTTTATTATTCTAGCGTTTATTATCTTCTTAGTGGTAAAAGCCATGAACAATTTAATGCGCAAGAAAGTGGAGGCTCCAGCTGTACCACCGGCTCCTACCAAAGAAGAAGTATTACTTACTGAAATGCGGGATGCCCTCAAAGTAATTGCCAATAAACCATCAACTACCTTATAACAGACCTGCAAAGGTATATCAGCAATACAGCCGGCCTAAGAAGGGCCGGCTGCTCAGTTTTATTTCAATAAATTACTAGCACTATTTGTTACCGGATGCTGAACTTACCAGGTGTTCTTCTGGAAGTATGATCCATTGGCATCATTGCGGTTGAATTTCACCAGCATATACTCTTTACCATTCATTTGCACCATTTCGTAATAGTACGTTTTTACTTCTAACTCTTCAGGGTGAGAGTCACGGCTGAAATTAGAACTTGGGGCACAAGAGTAGAAGCCTCTGGCTTTACCACTAGCAGGTGTAAATGTGAACGAACCATCTGCTTCATTAAACTCTACAGTACCTTTTTTGTAAGTATATGCTTCAGTTTTGCAATTATACATACGTTGTGTCATAATGAAATATTGTTCACATTCGCCGTTATCCTTAAACACAAACACATTAGACTGTTCAGAGGCATTACCAGCGTATGATCCGTCATAGTTCCAGAACTCAGTAAGAGAAAACGTACCTTGTGTCCAGTTACCTACCATACCGCCGGGTACACTACCATTGCCTGGGATAGGATTGTCGTTGGGATTATCCGTTGGTTCTTCTGTAGGTTCGTCTGTTGGTTCCTCATCCGGATTATCTGATGGCTCGTCAGTGGGGTCTTCTGTTGGATCCTCCGTTGGGTCATCAGTAGGAGTATCTGTTGTATCGGAAGGCACTTCGGGAATTGGGCCTTCCGGATTAGGTATTACTATATCTTCCGTACAAGCGGATACTAAGGTAAGAAACGTAAAAAGGGTAAGAACAAATAAAATATATTTTTTCATGATTGTTTTCAAAATTTAGTGGATTGTTTTCATTTTGTTAAGCTAACCGACTACTTCCAGGAAAATCCAGCTACCTCAGGCCATTTCAAATTTTTGGTGCGGTGTCCCAAACTTCTCATCGTTAACATGCCTTTATGTGAAATTGTGTAGGCAGTAAACCATAGTAGCTATTTTTTTTTACAACATCATATCAGCTGCTTCACAAAGGAAAAATATAGGTATGGGAATGTGTTTTATAGAAGCAAAGGTGTTACCTGCATCGCCTGGCAAATGAAGGTGAAAGTGTATGGGCGAAGGTGAATACGAAAGCAACGCATACGTACGCCTGCAAATTCACATGCGTTGCAAGTTGCAGGGAAGCTGTGCTACAAGAAAAAGACTACCTCACAGGGTTGCGAGGCTTTTGCAAAAAAAGGATAGAAAGGGTATAGGGCTACACCTAAGCTATGTTTTAACAACGGTAAGTCGTATCAGCATAGCTTTATGGGATAGTAAACATGTAAATTCAGCAATAGATAACTGCTTCTACTTTTCCTCTTTAATAAGCGTTTGTACCTGTTTAGCCATTGCAGGCGTTACTTCCACGCCATGCACTTTTTTGGCATGATCAGCGGCCTGCTGCAAAATCTCGGCATCGGTATTTCCTCGGATTACCTGGTTACAATCAAAACCGGCATCGCGGCATTTGAGCGTTTTCATAAGAAGTGCGATTAAGAATGGATAATATGTATACTTAAAAACTGTCTGAAATACTAAATAGCTCTATCACAACTATATATAGATATATCTATTAAAAATAGTTGGTACTAGTGTATTTGTCAATACCTGTTTTTAGGTAATTTGCTCACCGGATTTATATTCTATCCAAACAAAATTTTCTTTCCTTAGAGAAACACCTGTCAGGTACTACTGACCCGGCAGGTGTTACAATAGAATTGCGGTACACTCTACAAACCGTTGATTTACGTATGTGTTGGCAAATAAATATGGGCGGTATTGCAATTGATCATAAGCAAATAAAGGCTATACTATTGAATTAGTTAAATAAACTATACGTAGCCAGGAACACAAGTACACCTGCAAAATAACCCAGCAAGGCCAAAAAACTGATCCGTTTGATATACCACACAAAATCTATTTTTTCCATTCCCATTACGGCTACCCCGGCAGCTGAGCCAATAATTAGTACACTTCCCCCAGTACCAGCACAATAAGCCAGAAAATTCCACAGTTTGGCATCCGTTGGAAAGGTATTCAAGTCATACATTCCCATGGTAGCCGCTACCAGGGGCACATTATCTATAATAGCAGAAGCCAGTCCGATGGCAACCACAATAATATCTAAGTTTCCAATAGTATCAGACATCCAGGTAGCCAGATCAGTTAACAGGTGGGTGGCTTCCAAAGCACCAATAGCAATTAATATTCCCAGGAAAAACAATACACTGGACGTATCAATCTTAGAGAGGGCGTGTGCAGGCGTGTAAGGGTGTTTCTCTTCTTCATCTTTGCCACTATTTACTAGTTCGGAAACAATCCAGACTACCCCTAGTGCCAACAGTATACCCATATAGGGCGGCAGATGAGTAATAGTTTTAAATATTGGTACAAACACCAGTCCGCCTATTCCTACACAAAGCATGAGGGTGCTTTTTTCATGCGTATTTCCTTCTATCTCCGTTTGTTCACCTTTAATATCTCCTTTCATTCTAAACGAAAGAAAGAGTAAAGGCACCAGTAAGCAGGCCAGACTAGGAAGAATTAAACTAACAATTATATTAAGTGCAGTAATTTGGCCACCAATCCAGAGCATAGTAGTAGTTACATCTCCCAAAGGCGACCATGCACCACCAGCGTTAGCTGCGATGATAACCATACCTGCATAAAACTTCCGCTGTTCTGTGTCCTTAATCAGTTTTCTCAACAAGGATACCATAACAATTGCTGTAGTCAGATTATCCAAGATGGCCGAGAGGAAAAAGGTAAGAATAGAAAGAACCCATAATAAGGTACGGCTATTGCGGGTAGTAATTCTATCTGTGATTACTTTAAAGCCATGATGTGCATCTACTAATTCTACAATAGTCATAGCCCCTAAGAGAAAAAATAAAATTTCAGCGACTGCTCCCAAATGATGGGATAATTCTTCTACTATATTGTCCGCTTCATGACTGGTGAATAGCACATAAACTGTCCAGCACAATACGCCGGTTACCAATGCAGAGGCTGTTTTGTTAATTTTGATAGGGTGCTCAAAGGCAATAGCTAAATAACCGATTATAAATATTCCAATAATTAATCCGAACATGTTTGAGAGTTTAAATAAAGTTGGTTTAAGTGTATACAAATACTTGGGTGGGGGAATGAGTACCTCCAACTCACCTGACTATAATGCCGCGAGTTGGAGGAAGTCTATAAGATTAAGCAGCCTGTCTGCTGACTTTGCGCTTGGAGAAATCCAAGACGATAGGGGCAGCAATAAAAATGGAAGAATAGGTGCCCAGAACAATGCCTATAACCAAGGCAAAAGAAAAACCTCTGAGCACTTCACCTCCAAACAAAAACAGGATCAACACCACCAGTAAGGTAACAAAGGAAGTCATCACCGTGCGGCTCAAAGTCTGGCTAATAGATCGGTTAAGAATACCTTCCAGGTTCTCTTTAGTAGAAGCCATTCCGGTAAACTCTCTAATCCGGTCAAAAACGACTACTGTATCGTTAATAGAATAGCCAATTACCGTCAGCATAGCCGCAATAAACACCTGATCTATTTCATAGGAGATGCCAAACAACCGGACCAGAGCAAAAGCAGATAATACGGCTAATACATCGTGAAACAAGGCTATCACAGCCCCCAGGCTATATTGCCATTTGCGGAACCGGATGAGTATATAGATGAAAATGACTACCAGCGAAAGTAAGATTGATGTGCGGGAACTATCTTGTATGTCATCGGCCATCGTGGCGCCTACTTTGGAAGAACTTATTTCCGTACTGAATGTATACCCATCTAATCCAGCCAGCAGGGCATCTTCCACTTTCTTATCTGCTTCCGCAGACTCATCTTCGATCAAATAGCTGGTGGTTATTTTGAGCTGACTATCGCCATTGTAGGTTTTAACTTCTGGGGCTGTATTTCCAAAATTATCGGTTAGCGCAGCTCTCACTTGGGGGGCCGATACCACCTGCTGGAAGTTTACCACATACATTCGGCCCCCTTTAAAGTCCACGCCCATGTTCAATCCCATCGTCACCATAGCAATAAGTCCGGCCAGAATAAACACGCCAGAAAATAGATATGCTTTGTACCTAAATCCTATAAAATCAAAATGGATATTCTGGAAAAGGTTTTTAGAAAGGACTGTTTGCATGGACAACCCTTTAGTACTTGGCTTTCTGGCAGCCCATTCGATTATTAACCTGGTGATGAATACAGCCGTAAAAAGGGAACAAACAATCCCAATCATTAAGGTAATCGCAAAGCCTTTTACACCCCCTGAACCAAACGTATACAGGATTACTCCAGTTAAAAAAGTAGTAGCATTAGAATCCAGAATAGAGCTGTAAGCCTTGTCATACCCCAAACTAATGGCTTGTAAAAGTGACCTACCTTGGTGCAGTTCCTCTTTAATTCGTTCAAAAATAAGTACGTTGGCATCCACCGCCATACCCATGGTAAGCACGATACCAGCAATACCTGGCAGGGTAAGTGCCGCACTGAACTGGGCAAGTATGCCTATGATAAAGAAGATATTGAAAAGCAAGGCCACGTTGGCAATCATGCCTCCTGCCCCGTAGTACAAGACCATAAAGAGGATAACCATGCCTAGCCCTGCAGCCATAGAAACCAGGCCCTGGGTAATAGACTCTTGTCCTAAAGAAGGGCCAACCACCGCTTCCTCCACGATACGGGTGGGAGCTTCCAGCTTCCCGGCTTTCAGAATATTGGCTAAGTCTTTAGCTTCTTCAATGGTAAAATTTCCGGAAATAGAAGAGCTGCCATTGGGAATTTCTCCCTGTACATTAGGGGCTGAATACACGTAGTCATCTAGAACAATAGCTATTTGACGTCCTACGTTATTTGCTGTGAGATTTTTCCATTTGCGGGCACCAGCAGAGTTCATCTGCATGATGACTTCCGGTTGTCCGCTCTGGCTATAGTCCTGGCGTGCATCTATAATGACATCCCCTGCCAGAGCCACTTTGTTATCCCGGCTTTTTTTAATGGCATGCAACGCTAAAAATTGATCTGCATCTGTGGTACCTCCCACAGGTTTTACTTCCCACACAAAACGAAGGTTGGCAGGAAAGATATCTTTTACAGCCTGGCGGCTCAAGAGTTCATTCACAGCAGCTGTATCCCGTATATTTGCACCTAAACCTCCCATCATCGGTACAAAGTACTTGGCCAGGCCACGCGTTTGGTTTTGCAAGTTGGCTAGTGAATCAGCTGCGGTTGAATCAGTGGCTGGGGTTCTGCGGGCTAATTGTTGCTCCAGGCTGGTAGCTGTATCTCCTGCCGCTGATAGGCTAGTGCTGTCGCTAGGAATAGGAACCGTAGGCTGTGCATTGGCAGTAACGGGTGTAGGCTCGCTACTAATCAGGTATTCCTCCAGCCGTTGCAGATACGGGTTTAATTCCTGCATTTGCCACACCTCGGCAAACTCTAGTTTAGCTGCACCGGTTAATAGTTTCCGGACCCGTTCCGGATTGGCAATACCGGGGAGTTCTACCTGAATACGCCCGGTACCGGGCAGTTGTTGAATAGTCGGATTAGATACCCCAAATTTATCGATACGGGTGTTTAAAATTTCGAATGAACGGTCAATGGCATCCTCTACTTCGGCTTTGAGTACATTTACTACCTGACTGTTGGTAGACTCATACCTGATTTTGCCTTTGTTAGCAGCGGTTGAAAAAATCCGGCTAAGCTTGCCATTAGGGGCTGCCTGCTGGTAAGCCTGGTAAAACAAATCAACGTAGGAATCCTGGCTTGTTTTCTGTAACTGATTGGCCTGCTCGATAGCCTGAAGAAAAGCCGGATCGGTACTATTGCCAGACATGGCCTTTAGTATCTCTACTGGAGAAACTTCTAGGGTTACGTGCATACCGCCCTGTAAATCCAGGCCTAAGTTGAGCTCTTTTTCGGTAACCTCTTTGTAGGTATAGCTAGTGAATCCTAAATCGTATACTGGTTTATTCCAAAGAGAATCTAGATAGGCCTGTTTTTTACTAAAATCCACTTTGCCGGAGGCAGCTGTGGCATACGCAGTGGCATCTTTCTGGATACCACGGGAAATGAAGGTGAATGACAGAAAATATATACACAAAAGGGTAATAAGGGCTGTCAGGATAATAATGCCTGTTTTGTTACGCATAGCGTTTTATATCTAAGGAGAATAGAAAATGATAGGTAGTTGGGAATAGGAAATAGCTGATTGACAAGCTTATAAAGCCTGACAAATCAGAATGCGAGCGCATAAAATGGATTACATTATAAAGGAATCAGCTCTAAAAAAGCAGAGTTATGGCTAGTTGAAACGTAACCATCCTATGAAATCCGGTAATAGAAAAAAAGAAGATAAAAACTAGGGGGCGTTAATGGCTATGTGATGGCAAAACGTGTTCTCAAAATAGGAGCTAGTAAAAAAAGGTGCTTTACATACCGCTACTTTAAAAGTTAATAGCAGGGAGAAAGCAAGCCCTAGAACAAATAGAAATTCCTGGGCCAAATTGAAATGTGTCGCCTGAACAAGAACTTTATCACTGGCAGGCAGCAATATAGCCTCATTTGAATCATGTATAGGATCTGCAGAGGGCAAAGTTATCTGATACTCAGCAGTGGAAATACGGCTTCTGTCGGAGACAGGCTTACATAGTCCTGCCAGCACTATCAGAAATAGTATAACCAATTGTAAGATAGGTATCCGCTTCGCCATAAATGCCCGATCAACACTAACTAGTGATTGATCTGCAAAGGTAGCAATAATCAGGGTAATATAAAATAGTTATTTTCGTTTTGCTTCACTGTGTTTTTATGGGTTACAGCTGCCTGAACCTAATTTTCTATGGTATTCATCCACATACTACACATTTTTGAGTTATGGCCTAGCCACAAAATAAGGCAAACAATTAAGGTCCTGCGTACTTTTCATTTGCAACATACCTACTAAGGGTTCTACTAAGAAGCTTGAATGTCTACGCTTTACAATTACTTTTTTATCATCTCCTGTACTGCTTTGCCTACTTCCCGCTTGTTGGTATATTCTTGTCCGAGAAAGGTTGCCAGAGTTTTGGCCATTTGGTTTTGCCACCACTGTCCATTGGTTTTCACTTCCCCTAAAGCCGGTGTGTCTGGTCCGATCACGGCAAACCAGATTGCATCTGAACCTGCATGTTCTTTTCCATGGTGCTTCCAGGCAGCTTTAGGAATATCGCCCCGGCCATGGTCTGTGGTTATCAGGAAGGTAGTTTTTTGTGCATAAAAAGGATCACTCTGCACAAACTGCCAGAGTTGCGCAATCATAGCATCTGTCTGACGGGCTGATTTTAAGTACTGGTCATAGTGGCCATCATGGGCAAAATCATCGGTTTCGCCGTAGGCAATATGCACTACTCTGGGATGCTTCCGCTTCATATACTCCAAAGCAAAATGATGGGTAAAAGCATCCAGCCGGACTGATCCCCATGGACTAGGAATTTGGCCTTGCAATTCATTTAAAAATACTTCCCGGCTGCTTAAACCCTTTCCTTCTGCCTGGCGGAAACCAGCATTAACAGGAATACCACTGCGTTTTTCGTTGATAATAAATGGAAATACATCCCAGGAGCCAAAGAAGGCGACTTTACCCTGGTAAGCTGGTTTCTGGTTAAGCCACTCCAATACCGTAACATGCGGGTTATCAACTTTATTGTTAGAGTTAATTTCTGGGTCGCTGAACCCGGTAAGAATTTCGTTGTAGCCTGGGTAGGAGAACCAATGCGGATTCGATACATTTACTTTGTTACCCAGCCAGCGGTTGCCATAAATCTGCCCTTGCTTACTTACAGTCTGCCACATCCAGGGCATTAATTTCATCCGCCTTTCCTCGGCTGTTGAGGCTGCAAACAAGGTTTTTAGTTGAGCAGTGTCTCCTACAAATGTTTTATCATTCATTAAACTGTCTGCCGCTCCTCCGAATAACTCTTGCCAACGCATGCCATCCAGGGTAATAATAAATACATTTTCCGTCTTCAGTGGTTTAGGCTGGGCCACTGTGGAAAAAGAGCTAAAGACAAACACAACTAGTAATGAACCAGCAAACAGGGCAGCTTTTAGGGAGCTATAACCGGCAGAAAAATACATACAAAAGTTCATGTCAGAGATAGGGGTGAAAATACGGCCAAAGTTCATTCGTATATGTGAAGCCCACGTAAGGTAAAAATTAATTTATTATGAAACTTAATACAAAAGGGCAATTATTCTGTTCCCCCAATGATTTTCCCAGTTCTGCTTGTATGACCGGAGTTGTTCTTTACTGGGAATACCAGCCTGCTCTACCTGTTTATCGTATGCTTCGGCACTTAGCCAGGTAATGCGTCTGGTAGGGATATCTAGTATGAAATAGGGTTCCGGTTTTTCATCAGGTGTTTTCCCATATACCCGATTGCCGGTTTTAATAAACTCTTTGGTCCGCACCAGTACTTTTTTATTCTGATCTACAACAGCTGACAGGTAGGGCTCTTCTCCCTTTTTTCTCACTTCTAATTGTTCGCCCAGGGGAATACGTTCATATTCAGGGCCGCTCTTTTTCCCCCAGTAGGAATTCTGCCAGATAATTAACCCCACAAACACCAACCCGTACGTGTGAAGTTTAGACCACCGTTTTCTTAGCAGCCACTGTAACAAGAAGTGAAGCAGGCTTCCATATAAAACAGCCAGAAAGGCCAGACCTGCTAAACTCAGCAGATAGTAAAGCGAATAAAACATGGAGTAAAAGTAGTTTTTACGCTAGGTATAGGTAAAGCTTTCTTATTTTTCAAACCTAACCATATATTCTGACACATACTCTCCCTTACCCTCATAATTATCTTTAAAAAACAACCGGCCTTGCTGACCCATTTTTAAGCAGGTATGCTTGTTTGCAATGTCTTCTTTAGTATTTAGTGGTTGCAAAGATGGGTACCAGAGGGTATGGCCTGGTTTTTCTACCAGCAGAACCGGTGCAGACCATTGCTGAGAATTGTTGCCCTTGCCCAGATCGGCATTTGTATTAAAGGAAATATATAGGCTACCTCCTTGCCAGGAAGGTCCTTCGGCTTTTGCCATTAGCATGACCCAGGCTTGTAAGTAGGTGTTCCAGCTAACGGAAGGTCCCCAATAATACTTTCCTTTAGCAGAAGAAGCTGGCCCACCTCCCTCAGCTGTAGGAATGAGTAATGATGCAATAGGGGCTCCTATACCATCATAGGCTGCGCCGAAACTCTTGCCGTTCCATCTTTTTGCTTTTCCTTGCGGATTTTCTAAATCTTTTAGGGCTATGCGTGCCACACTAATACATTGCCCTTTGTGTTCAAGTTCTGGGTCGTAGGTAGTGGCAGTATAAGTGCCGGGATAGCCATATTCTCCATAGAACAGATATAAGTATTCACCACTGGCAACCGCCGAAGGATCGCCTACCCCGCCGGCAAAGTTAATTCCATTATTATGCGGTTCTAAAATGAGCCTTGACTGAAGATCTTCTATAAAGATGCCTTTATTTGCCCAGCTTTTTCCGCCATCAGTAGACTTCATAATGCCAATCCGGCAAACGGCTGCGGCTGTTTCCGGACCTTTTAAGCCCTGTGGCCATTGAGCATCAATATATCCTTTTCCGGTAGCTGCATTGTAGGGTAAGGTGGAAGGATAATTTTCGTTATGATAGACGGCAAACAAGGTTTTGCCGCTTTTATCTTTGGCATCCTGATAGACTGTTTCGAACCACACAGCTCCATGAAGGCCCTCCGTACCAGGAGGAGCATTTTTTGGCATTACTGGCTCTGTAAATTCATCGGAACGTCTGTTGAATACTTCTTCGGCATGGGCACCATCAGCATATTTCAGGTCCCGGGCATCGCCCCACAAGGGATCTTCGCCGTATTTGCCCGGAAAAATACGGAAGGTATCGCCGATCCAGGCCTCTGCCATGTTACAGTCTACAAAGGAATTGAAAAGATACTTTTCGACCGGAATTAATATGGCTCTAGGCGTAGCCGGATGTGGGGAATTTTGTTCCCCGGAAACAGGCCATATACAGGCTATACTTCCGCATAAAAAGAGGAGTACAGCCGCTAAAGATACTTTTTGTTTATTCATACTCACCGGATCGTATGGTTAGTTACTAGAATAGCGTGCGGCTCTAAAAATTCAGAAGCAGCCAAAAGAAAGATACAAAAAACCAGACTGGGTATACAGGGTGCCAGAAAAAATTATGGGTATATCTTGAATATATTAGATGGCCCCGGAGTAAAGGTTTATTGAAAACATCAACTATATAAATTTTTCAAGGAAATATTAGAATAAAGTTTTATATTTCTTCTTCTATACCAGTTAACCCATTTATAACCACACGCATATGAAAAACCTACTAAAAACTGGCGGTAAACTACTAGCAGCAACCCTGCTTTCTGCTTTTTTTGTCAGTACAGCTTCTGCCCAGGAAGTAGCCGCTAAAGAAACCAGCCTCACAGGTGAAGTTTTGGATTTGTCATGCTACATGAAAAGTGGCGCCAAAGGTCCTGAACATAAATCTTGTGCAACGGGCTGCTTAAAAAACGGCAATCCGGTTGGCCTTCTGGCTTCCGATGGAAAAGTATATCTGGTTGTGGAAGACCATAAAAATGCTGATCCATATAAACAACTAATAACCCATCCGGCAGAGCAGGTAAAACTTACTGGCACCTTACAAACCCGGAATGGGATGCCTGGCTTGGTGCTTTCCAAAATGGAAATGTCCAAATAAGGAAGGGTAGGCTTTATAAGATTATTGAACAAACAGGGTAAGTATAGAGCTGCTTACCCTTTTGTTTTTTAGTTTAATATAACGATGAGTTTAGCTAGACTACGAGTATCTACACTATAAACAAGTATGCCTGTGGACTTCACTATACTTTTAAACTAAGTAGTTATACATTTGCCTCACTCTACTTTCTGGACCAGTTTAGCAACGAATTCTCTACTTTCCGGACATAAACAACAAAATATGCGGATGACTGGCTAGTGGTTTGCCTGCAAAGCTTTGAGTAAAATCCACAGTTGCTGTACCAGTCCATACTCCTAGGATAAGAACTATTAATCTGACTAAGTACTCCATAGGAGCATGACATATATTTTTTATTTGCCACTGGTCAATGCGGTTGTTGATAGATACTAAAAAATCCCATGCATATATCTTAAATTTTAAAGAGCTTAGCCTGTAAGTTAATAATAACTTAACATGGATTTTCCTCTTAAAAATACATTGATAAAAATCTTATAGTCAAATAGTTGAATAAACAAGTAGTTTGTACCTATTGCGCCTATCATGTGTCTTCCCGGAAGAGAGTTTCAAATGTAAAATATAGCTATAACTTAGCAATGTATTTACTAACCACACCTAGCCATTTCCGGTATAGACCTATGAAAACAGTAGCTACTTACCCTCCATTGATAGTAAAATATATACTTATTGGTCTTCTGCTGCTCTGTATTGGCACCGCCAGAGGGCAACAGGTAGGCAGCCCGTTACCTGCATGGCAGGAAGGAATGTTAGATTTGCACCACATTAATACGGGCCGTGGCGATGCGGCCTTCTATATTTTCCCGGATGGTACTACTATGCTTCTGGATGCTGGAGAAATGGACCCCACTGATCCTCGGACTACTTCGGACAGGAATGCCACCCTGCATCCCAACAATTCCCGAACTCCCTCCGAATGGGTAGCTTATTACATACAACATTTCTTTCCTAAGACAAGGCAACTTAAATTAGACTATGCACTTATTACGCATTTTCATGACGACCACTATGGATGTATCTTTCCCGAAGCAAAGACTTCTGCCAAAGGCGGTTATAGCCTCACAGGCATTACTGGCGTAGGCGATGCTATTCCTATAGGTACCTTACTAGACCGTGGCTACCCCAACTATACGTATCCTACCGATTTAAATGCGTACAAAGCCATGGTAGCCACCAAGCCAGATCTGGAAATATATTACAAAACAATGCTGAATTATATAGCTTTCACCAAGTATCAGGTGCAGCAATCCGGCATGAAGGCAGCACAATTACAAGCCGGCCGGAACGACCAGATAAAACTACTCCATAACCCCAAAAAATATCCGGATTTTAAGGTACAGAATGTAAAAGCCAATGGCCTTATCTGGACAGGAACAGGCACAGAAACCTTCAACTATTTAGAGAAAGCACCTGCAGATAAAATTTCTGAAAATCAGTTGAGCCTGGTTATCCGGATAGATTATGGCCCTTTCCGGTACTACACCGGAGGCGACTGTCCTGGCATTGCCGACTTGGGTGCACCTGCGTGGACTGATGTAGAAACACCAGTAGCAAAGGCTGTGGGCGAAGTAGATGTAGCCGTTATGGATCATCATGGAAACCGGGATGCCCATAATGAATTTCACATAAAAATACTTCGCCCTAGAGTATGGGTACAACAGACCTGGTCTTCGGACCACCCTGGATACGAAGTACTCCGCCGGGTTACGTCCAAATATTTGTACCCTGATGAACGTGATTTGTTTGCTACCAACATGCTGGAGCCTAATAAACTGGTAATTGGCCCTTCGCTGGAAAATGCTTATAAAAGTATAGATGGACATATTCTGGTACGGGTGATGCCCGGAGGTAACACCTACTATGTAATTATATTAAATGACGAAAACGAACAAGCCGAAGTAAAAGCCGCTTTTGGCCCATATACCACCAAAAAGAAATAACTTACGATTAGTAACCTGTTCAACCAAAGTGAAAGTTGAATGTATGCTGATCGTAGCATTGCACGTATGAAAAATGTACCCAAAACTATACTTGTATATATAATAACCGGGGTGGCACTTATCCTTGCCGCCTGTTCTGCCCAAAATTCAACAGCTACTAAAAATGTAGCTAACAATAAGCCGGGTGTTGCATCAACCGGTCAGGTAATTCGGGTAATGGCCTACAACATTCATCACAGTAATCCGCCATCGAAAACTGATTTTATTGATATAGAAGCGATTACAACCACTATTCGTACCCAAAACCCGGATCTGGTAGCCCTACAAGAAGTAGATGTTCATACCGCTAGATCAGGCCCCGCTAACCAGGCAGAAGAAATAGCTAAAAAACTCAACATGCACTACTACTTTGGCAAAGCAATAGATTATAGCGGCGGAGAATATGGCGTAGCCATTTTGTCAAAATATCCCTTATCAGAGCAGAAAGTGCACCGCTTACCTACCCAGCAAGATACCAAAGGAGAACCCAGAATTCTAGCCACTGTTAAAGTTACATTACCCAACGGCCAGGAAATACGCTTTGGCAGTACACACCTGGATGCACAGAAGCCATCTGTTAACCGGGAACTGCAAATCAGGGAGATAGGTAGGATTACTTCGGCTGAAAAGTTGCCTTTTATTATTGCTGGAGATTTCAACGCACCACCAGAATCTGATATAATTCAACAGCTAGATACGTATTTTAGAAGGACTTGCCAGTCGTGTGCTCCTACTATTCCAGTAGAAAATCCTACCAAAGCCATTGATTTTATTGCCTATCGGCCTGCAGATAAATTCAGGGTTGAAAGCCACCAAGTTATTCCTGAAAAATATGCATCCGATCATTTGCCGGTCGTCGCGGAAATCACCATTCTACCCTAGTGCAGGTAATAGCATGAGTTATAACTTCAACTTTCCCACCCCGGAAACTATTTAGGAAAGTAGCTCTTACTACTATAGTGGGATCAAGTCTATATAGTTATTAAATTTCAATTCCCTGTTTTTAGAAAAACGCCTTTCAAGAAGAGTTTCAAACTTCGTTAGATATCTAAGCATGGTATGCCTCAATTATGCTGCAGGAAAGTATCAAATTAGGCAATCTGCTACTTTCTGTAAAAAAACTATCTTCCAAAATTTCCCTTGAAACACATTTTAATTAATTTACTTTTTGTTTTAATTATTCAATTTTTTCTTCTTATTGTATAAATTTCAGAAATAAACTCTTATATTTTTCTATCTACTCTTAGCAGCATCTTATATTCATAGGATAATTCTAAAATTTTAAGTAAATATTTATGAGTTTCACTTGTCAAATATTTTGTTTATTTATAAGTTTAGAGCTTTTAAATAAAGTACATCTCACTAACCTGCAAATTTTATAAAACTGGTAATTCATGTCAGTTCTTGGACTTTTTAAACATTCGTCAAACCAAATCTATTTTATGAAACAAAAGTTTTATCTACTATTATGTATGTTGCTCTGTATAAGCACGGTGTCTGTACTTGCTCAATCTACCACTGTCTCTGGTACAGTAAAGGATGAGAACAATGCACCTTTACCTGGGGTAAACGTATTGCTGAAAGGCACTACCCAAGGTACAGCTACAGATGCAAATGGATCGTTTCAGCTTCAGTCTGTAGATGGCAATGGTACACTGGTTTTTTCAGCAATTGGCTATGTAGCAGAGGAAGTGGCTATTAATAACCGCAGTACTATTAACTTGAGCCTGGTACCCGACATTCAATCATTGAATGAAGTAGTTGTAACGGCTTTAGGTATAGAAAGACAGGCAAAAACACTTACCTATGCCACTCAGCAACTGGAAGGCAGGCAATTGACACAAGTTCGTGATGCTACCGGAAGTGCTGTAAACTCATTGGCCGGAAAAGTAGCTGGTTTAACCATCACCCAGTCTGCTAACGGACCTGGAGGAGCCAACAGGGTGGTACTGCGTGGAAACCGTTCCATCACTGGAAATAATAATGCCTTGTTTGTAGTAGATGGGGTAGCTATAGATAACTCCACGCGTGGCCAAGTTAGTTCTTCTTTTGGAGGAAACAACCCTAGTGATGCAGCTGCTAACATTAACCCAGATGATATTGAATCGATTAACGTATTGAAAGGTGCTGCTGCTGCAGCCTTGTATGGAAGCCGTGCAGCAAACGGGGTTATCCTGATCACTACGAAAAGAGGAAAATCCGGGCAGACTTCTGTAGATGTTAACTCTGGTATTACCGTTTCCAATCCACTCCTTCTTCCCAGTTTTCAAAATGAATATGGCCAAGGCGTGGGTGGTGTATATGCGGCTAATTCTGAAAGAAGCTGGGGCCCACGAATGGATGGACAATCTTTAGCTGACTGGACAGGTAAAGAATCTGCTTTTTCTCCACAACCGGACAATGTTAAAGATTTTTTCCGCAATGCTTTATCAGTCAATAACTCTGTAGGGATAAGTGGTGGTAGTGAAAAAGTACAGACGTATTTATCGTATACTAACAATTATGTAGAGGGTTTGCTACCTACCAACGATATGGTGCGTCACACAGCGAACTTGCGATTAAATAGTCAGCTTTCAGAAAAAATAAGTGTAGAAGGCAAAATAACCTATATGCAGCAAAACATTGATAATAAGCCTGCTGTAGGAGAAACGGCTGCACCCTTGAACAGTTTGTTCCAAATTCCAAGAAATATCCGCAATGGAGATATGGAGAATTTTGAAAGTACTGATCCGGCAACTGGCCTTCCAAAGCAAAACTACTGGCTACCTGGTTCTTCTGTATTGCAAAATCCTTACTGGATTGTTAACCGGAACTCCTATTATGAAGACCGGAGCAGAGTAACTGCGTATGGTTTAGCTAGATATAATTTCACTAACTGGCTAAATGCACAACTGCGGGTAAGCGTAGATCGCTATAACGACCGTTTAGAGGAAAAACACTATCAAGGTTCTTACTGGATTAATCAGGCTGGGGGTCAATATGGTTTTGGAACTAACTATGTAGACGAACGGAATATAGACTTGTTGATCAGTGGTAATAACACCTTGAGTGAGGCTTTTAAAATAAACTATAACGTGGGAGGCCAGTTACTCTATCGTGAAAACGAATTTAATTATAGTAGCTCTAATGGTTTGCTGAAACCAAACTTATTTGCTATAACCAATACCGGTAACGTTACTCCTTCCTATAGTTATTTAAAAAGGAACTTACAGGGCATATACGCAACGGCACAGCTTTCATTCCGCGATTACTTGATTCTGGACTTAACAGCGCGCAATGACTGGTCTTCTACTTTGCCTGCTTCTAACCGCTCTTATTTCTATCCATCTGTTGGGTTAACGTATGTTTTATCAGATATGGTAACCTTACCTGAGTTTATTTCTTTTGCTAAAATCAGAGGTTCTTATACACAAGTAGGTAATGATGCCAATGCCTATTTGTTAGTACAACCTTATTCTGTTTCTCAAGGCGGAGAAAGTGGCTGGGTTACTAGAGATCCTATACAATCTATTCCAGGATTAAAACCTGAATTAACCAAGTCTATTGAATTTGGTCTGGACTGGCGTTTCTTACAAAACCGGATTGGCCTTGATTTAACTTTTTATCATACCAATACCATTAATCAGTTGCTAACCTTACCTTTACCGCCTGCTTCAGGTTTCTCCTCTAAATATATTAACGTGGGTGATATACAAAATCGGGGTATTGAAATCATGTTAACTACTTCACCTATACGAACAGCTAAATTTAACTGGAATGCCAACTTGAACTTCTCTGCCAACCGGAATAAAATACTAGAACTTAACCCAGATATCAAGAGAGTGGGTTTAAGCTCAGACTCACGTGTGGGCGATGTAGTAGTAGAAGAAGGCAGACGTTTTGGTGAGATTTACACAGAAGGTTGGGCTACTGACCCAGCAACTGGCCAATACCGGGTTAATGCGAATGGTTTACCAGTTATTACCTCTGGATTAACCAAATATGTAGGTAATTTTAACCCAGATTGGATGCTCGGTTTTAATAACACCTTTAACTACGGTAACTGGTCCCTGGGTGTTCTGGTAGATGGTCGTTTCGGCGGTGTAATGGTATCTGGTGGTGATGGTTTACGGACATCTAATGGTTCAGTAGAAGTAACACTGCCATTCCGCGAAGGAGGTTGGGTACTGCCAGGTATTGTAGAAGGCACCAATGAGCCTAATACGAAGGCTATTAAGGCAGAAGATTTCTGGTATTATATGGGTGGCCGTTATTCAAGAGGAGAAATTTATACATACGATGCAACCAACGTCCGTTTAAGAGAAGCAAACTTAGGCTATTCATTTACGATGCCTGAAAATTTCTTCATCCGATCTGCCAGAGTATCTGTCGTAGGACGTAATTTATTCTTCTTGTACCGGGGTAGCTCAAAATTCAACATACCTGGTATTGGCAAACGTAAAATGGACTTTGACCCAGAAGCAAACTTAGGTTCAGGAAACCTGCAAGGATTGGAATACAACGCTCTGCCAACTACACGTTCGTTAGGCATAAATGTTAACCTGGGCTTCTAACATAGTCTAATTATCTTATATTTTAATTCATTATACATATTTAAGAAAAGAATGAAAAGCATTAAGTTATATTCCATTAAACTATTAGGTGGTGCTGCATTACTCGGTACACTATTTAACGGTTGTACTGATAAATTTGACGAAATCAATACGAATCCAACTAAGATTACAGCTTTAGGAACAGGCGAATATGGAATGATGTTCGCTAAGGCCGAATCTGTACCTTTTGCTTCGTATCAAATTTCCCAGAATCTGTTTGCAGATCTGTATGCGCAGTACTTTGCTTTAACTGCTAGTTATTTCCAGTCCGACCGCTATACTATGCGTTTTGACTGGCTACGTGGTCACTGGGAACCTCCTTACACACAGGGTGTGCCTCAGCTGCAAACCATTATTAAGGAAACAGAAGGCAAACTGCCTGCTGAAAATGCCTTGGCTAAAATCTGGTGGGTATTTATGTTTCACCGGGTTACGGATTACTATGGTCCAATTCCATATTTCCAGGCAGGGACTGATGCCAAAGTAATTCCGTATGATCCTCAAGATAAGATTTATGATGATTTCTTTAAAAAGTTAGCAGAGGCTACAGAGGTATTGAATGCAAATAAAGACAAAAAACCTTTTGCTGCCTATGATGCCATCTACGCTGGAAATGTAGAAAAATGGATAAAGTTTGCTAACACCCTGCGGTTAAGGCTTGCATTGCGGATTTCTGATGTTGATCCAGCCCGTGCTAAAACAGAAGCAGAGGCCGCCTATGCAGGGGGTGTAATGACCGATGTAGCAGATGATGCCATGCTAAAAGTAAGCGGCAAAGGCGCTGACCTGAACACCTTCAATCAAATTACCAACTGGAATGAATTCCGGATGAGTGCTTCTATGGAAAGCGTACTGAAGGGATATGATGATCCTAGAATGCCTGAATACTTTCAGCCTGCTGAAGCCACAGGCACCTATGAAGGCTTACGGAATGGATTATTACCAGCTCAACAAGGTCTTACATTAAATTTACCTGCTCAGAACTCAAACGTAGCTCCCAGGTTTACTGTAGCTAGCCAGAATACTAATCCACAGGATGTGATGCATGCCGCAGAAGCGTATTTCTTACGCTCAGAGGGTGCGCTCAATGGATGGGCTATGGGAGGTACGGCGCAAGAGTTGTACGAAAAAGGAATTCGTACATCGTTGAATCAATGGGGAACAACAGATGAGGCCAGAATTACTGCTTACATTAATAGTTTGGCAACTCCTGTAGCTCCACAAGACCAACAAAACTCTCCTCCTTTAACGAACATACCAGTTAAATGGGCTGATGCACCAGAGGCACAACGGGAGCAGATTAATACGCAGAAATGGCTTGCTTTGTATCCGGATGGTTTCGAAGCTTGGGCAAACTTCCGGAGAAGTGATTATCCTAGACTATATCCAGTCGTAGCCTCAGATAATCCTGATCTGCCAGTAGGTACATTTATCAAACGTATTCCTTTTATCACCCTGGAAAAACAAACAAATGGCCCAGCTGTAACAGCAGCTGAAGCTTTACTTGGCGGACCTGACAAAGCTAGTACGCCCCTATGGTGGGATAAAGATTAATAATCTTATTGTCTGATAAATACACAAATCGGTGGGGTGATTATAAGCCTCACCGATTTGTGTTTCATTCGTTGCCTCTATTTTTTAATCTAGTGTATAGTATCATGCGTAGAATTTACCTTTTCAGTGTAATATGCTATATTTTTTTAGCTAAAAGCACCCTCTTACTGGCCCAGCAGGCTACTTTCCGGGAATATACCAAAACATACAAAACCTACCCTTTCTCTGATCCTAATCCTATTCCTAAGCCTGCTACTTTAATTTATCCCTACTTCCGGTTTGATGGCTATACCGATAAACCAGTAAACAAAGAGTGGAAAATAGTAGAACTAGAAAATGAATACATTAAGCTAACTATACTGCCGGAAATTGGCGGCAAGATTTGGGCGGCTTATGACAAAGCTTCCGGCAAATCCTTTTTTTATGACAACCAGGTAGTCAAATTCCGCGACATTGCTATGCGCGGCCCCTGGACGTCCGGCGGATTGGAAGCCAATTATGGAATTATTGGCCATACCCCAGCCGTAGCTACGCCAGTAGATTATTTAGTAAGGAAAAATGAAGACGGCAGTGTGAGTTGCTTTATTGGCACCCTGGATTTACTCACCCAAACTACCTGGTGCCAGGAAATTAATGTAGCGCCGGATAAAGCCTATTTTACTACCCGTTCGTTCTGGTACAACTCCTCTCCACTGGAACAACCTTATTACTCGTGGATGAATGCCGGAATAAAAGCCGCCGGAAATCTTCAATTTATCTATCCTGGCACCCATTATTTAGGCCATGAAGGGCAGTATGAAAAATGGCCGGTAGATGAGCAAGGCCGCGACTTGTCTTTTTATGAGAATAACAACTTCGGCACGTATAAATCATACCATGTGTTTGGCAAATACACCGATTTTTTTGGCGGCTATTGGCATGACGAAGATTTTGGTATGGGCCGCTACTCTACCCAAGACGACAAAGCCGGGAAAAAAATATGGATCTGGGGACTTTCCCGTGAAGGGATGATTTGGGATAAGATACTAACCGATACGGATGGCCAATATGTAGAAGTTCAATCCGGACGTTTATATAATCAGGCAGCCCCGGCAAGCTCATTTACTCCTTTCAAAAATATAGATTTTTCACCCTATGCCAGTGAAGGATGGAAAGAATACTGGTTTCCGGTAAAAGGAACTAAAGGCTTTGTAAAAGCCAACACCTATGGAGCCTTGAATCTGAAGAAAGAAAATAATTCCCTAAAAATATACTTCTCCCCGCTGCAAACCATTTCTGACACACTCAAGATTATAGATAATGGGAAAGTCATTTATTCGAAAGTACTTAGCCTAAAACCCCTGCAACTCTTCTCTGATTCTATGGCGTTTACGGTGAATGATAAAAACCTGGTGGCTAGTTTGGGAGGAAACAAATTGGTATATTCCGCTAATCCGCAGACAGATGTGTTGCAACGACCAATGGACTTTCCCAAGGAATTTGACTGGCAATCTGGGTATGGCTTGTATATACAGGGAAAGGAACTGGCCAGGCATAAGCAATATGGACAGGCATTAACAAAGCTACAAGCCAGTCTACAAAAAGAACCCTATTATGGCCCGGCTCTGGTTGAAGTAGCCCAGCTGCTATACCGCAATAGGCAATACCAGGAAGCATTAACCTATGCAAAGCAAGCACTTAGTCTAAATACCTATGACCCGGCAGCCAATTACTTATATGGGCTTGCTAACCTTGCCCTGCAAAAGGTTATTGATGCCAAAGATGGATTTGACCTGGCTGCTCTCTCCACAGAATACCGGGCTCCTGCGTACACACAATTAAGTAAACTTTATTTCACTGAAAAGAACTATATACAAGCAGCAGAATATGCCCATAAAAGCCTGGAGTATAACCGCAATAACCTGGAAGCCTATCAGCTGTTAGCGGTTATACAACGTCTGGAAAATAAACCCAAAGAAGCCAATGCGTACCTGAATGAGCTGGCAAAAATTGCCCCATTAAATCATTTCATGCGGGTAGAACAGTACTTCTTGAATAAAACAGAAGAGAACAAGAAGCAATTTACTTCACTCATCCGGACAGAGCTACCACACGAAACATATATGGAGCTAGCACTTTGGTATTATCACCAGAAGCTTTTCAGCGAAAGTATAGCCGTACTAGAATTAGCTCCAGTTAATCCGGAAACTTTGTATTGGCAAGCGTTTTTACATAATAAACTAACAAACCAAGCTTCAGGTAATGGGCTAGTTAAGAAAGCGAATAGTCTATCGCCTGCTATGAATTTTCCTTACCGCTCTGAAAGTGCAGATGTATTAGAATGGGTACTTTCTCAAGAGAACAACTGGAAACCTACCTATTATTTAAGCTTAATTCACTGGAACCGGCAGGATACGGTGAAAGCAAAAGAGCTATTGATGGCCTGTGGTACGGCTCCTGATTTTGCTCCTTTCTACTTGACCAGGGCTGAGTTTTTTGCCAAGAATAATCCTAGCCAGGCCCTTAGTGATTTTCAGAAAGCTGAAAAACTCGATTCAAAAAATTGGCGAACTGGCTTACTGTTTTCTCAATTTTATGCGGAACAGAAAAACTATACCAAAGCACAGCAGTATGCCAAGCGGTATTATCAGCTTTTTCCTGAAAGCTATATTTTAGGGAGCCAATATGCCAAAACCCTACTATTAACCGGCGATTACAAAGCTAGTTTAGCTATATTAAATAAGCTCAATATTCTGCCTTATGAAGGGGCTACGGAAGGAAGATCTTTGTACAGAGAAGCCAATTTGATGCTGGCTACAAAGGCGTTGAGTAGTGGCAACGCTCAAGAAGCAATAAAATTTATAACCCAATCACGGGAATGGAAAGAGACTTTAGGAGCTGGCAAACCTTATCCGGAAGATATAGATGAACGCATGGAAGATTATATGGAAGCTCTTAGCCACGAAAAAATGGGACAAATAGATAAAGCAAAAGCTTTGTATAGTAAAATTGTAGCATTTACGAAAAAAGGAGCACCTGCCAACAAGGTATTTACTGCTTTTGCGCTTCAGAACTTGGGGAAGAAAACAGAAGCCCTTAACTTACTAGAAGAATGGGTGCAACAATCACCAGACAATAAACTGGCAAAATGGTGTTATGCCCAATTCAAAGGAGAAAATCCAAAGGTGCCAGCAGAAATAGCAGAAAATGATAACTTACGTTTGCTAGTTGCCTTTTGTAAAAGCCTGGAGAAGGTGTAATACTCATGACCATAGTTAATCTTATTAAGATGTATCGTTTACATATATTTTTCCCCTGTCTTTCTTTTCTTTTCTTGCTACTGTCTTGCAAGCAGGAAGAAAAGAAGGAGACCTTATTCTCTTTATTACCCCCAAGTGAAACTGGAATTACCTTTACCAATCAGCTCACCGAATCTGAGGAATTTAATGTGCTTAAATATGGCTATTTCTACAATGGAGGCGGCGTAGCAATCGGAGACCTGAATAACGATGGACTGCAGGATCTTTATTTTACCGGCAACATGGTGGGCAACCGCTTATACCTCAACAAAGGCAACTTTAAATTTGACGATGTAACAGAAAGTGCAGGTATAGCAGCTATGGTTGGCTGGAAAACTGGTGTAACGATGGCCGATGTAAATGCCGATGGCTTATTGGATATTTATGTTTGCCGTTCCGGAAGCAGTGTTGCCAAAGAGAGGGAAAATCTACTTTACATCAATCAAGGAAATATGCGGTTTACCGAGCAGGCCGCCGCGTATGGATTAAATGATACTGGGTATTCCACACAAGCGGCTTTTTTTGACTATGATACTGATGGCGATCTGGATATGTGGCTATTGAACCATTCTGTACAGGAATATGCCGGATTTAGCCAAATCAGCGCCAAATTAAAAGACCAGAAGAATCCTTTGTTTGCTAGCCGGTTATTCAAAAATGAAGGAGGAAAATTTACTGATATCAGCGAAGCCGCCGGTTTAGTAAACAATGTTTTAAGCTTTGGCCTGGGTATTGGCATTTCTGACTTTAACAAAGATGGTTGGCCTGATGTGTATATTTCTAATGATTACAACGAGCAAGATTACCTGTACCTCAATCAAGGAGATGGCACCTTCAGCGAACGCTTAAAAGAGTGCATCGGACATACTTCCCTCTTTTCGATGGGGGTAGATGTGGCTGATGTAAATAACGATGGCTGGATGGATGTACTTACCCTGGATATGCTTCCGGAGGATAACTTCCGCCAGAAACAAGTGCTTGGGCCAGACAACTACGATAAGTACCAGATGCTGGTAAAATCAGGCTTTTATCACCAGAACATGCGCAACATGCTGCAACTTAACAATGGACCAATGCAACTAACGGATTCTGCTGGAAAACCAAATTCAATCAACGGAGTGTCTTTTAGCGAAATTGCTCAATTAGCTGGCGTTTCGAATACCGACTGGAGCTGGGCTCCCTTGTTTGCCGATTTTAACAACGATGGCCATCAAGATCTTTTTATTAGCAATGGCTATGCCCGCGATTATACCAATATGGATTTTCTGAGCTTTGCCGCAGATGAGAAAATGAAAGAAGGGCAAGGCAGCCAGAAAATGACTATGCAGCAGATTATTGGTAAAATGCCTTCGGCCATTGTAAAGAATTACATGTATGAGAACAAAGGGAATCTGACCTTTGCTAAACAAACCCAAGAATGGGGCCTGGATCAGACCAGTATTTCCACCGGAGCCGCTTATGCCGATTTAGACAATGATGGTGACCTAGATTTGGTAGTGAATAATACCAATGAAGCTGCTTTTGTGTATCAGAATAACCTGGAAACACTTGTAAAAGCTAATCAATTTCTAAAAGTAAAACTGATAGGAGAAAGCAATAATAAACAAGGAATCGGGGCAAGTGTACAAGTAATTTGTTCAGATAAAACCTTGGCTCAGGACATGATACCTACCCGGGGATTTCAATCTTCAGTGCCTGCTGAACTGCTTTTCGGCCTGGGCAAATCAAAAGTTCAACGTGTACAGGTAACCTGGCCTAGTGGAAAAACGCAAACCATCTCGCCTGTTACCCCTAACCAAACCATAACTTTACAGGAGAAAGAAGCTTCGGCCCCGTCAACTTCACAAGAATCTACCTCCCCCCTGTTTACACAAGAAAACACTATACTGGATTTTACACACCAGGAAGAAAACTTTGTAGATTTTAAAATTCAACGGCTGCTGCCGAATGTGCTTTCTACCCAGGGACCACATATGGCAAAAGGGGATGTAAATGGAGATGGCAGAGAAGATATATTTATTTGTGGTGCCCGTAACCAGGAAAGTAAAGTATTTATTCAAAATGGGGATGGTACATTCAAAGCTTTATCCCAACCTGACTTTCCTAAAGACGCTGCTTCTGAAGATACAGATGCTACTTTTTTTGATGCAGATGGCGACAAAGACCTTGACCTAGTGGTAGTGAGTGGTGGGTATTGTTTTCCGGCTGGCGATCCATCTTTGCAACCACGCTTCTATGTTAACGATGGCAAAGGTAAGTTTACCCGGAAAACTGACCAGCTCCCCTCCTTCTCTGTAGATGCAGCCTGTGTCAAACCTGGTGATGTAGATGGGGATGGGGATGCAGATTTGTTTATTGGAGGTAGAGTTACGCCAGGTCAGTATCCGAAGGTGCCCGAAAGTTATTTATTAGTCAACAATGGCAAAGGACAGTTTACTACCCAGACTGACCAACTAGCACCTCAATTAAAGCATATAGGTATGGTAACCGATGCTATTTGGCTAGATATGAACCAAGATAAAGCTCAAGATTTAATTGTGATTGGAGAGTGGATGCCCATTACGGTATTTATTAATACGCAAGGAAAGCTAGAGAATAAAACATCTGCTTATCTATCAGAATCCTCGTCTGGCTGGTGGAACCGCATCCTAGCCGAAGATTTTGATAAGGATGGAGATCTGGATGTAGTAGTGGGTAATCTGGGGCTTAACAACCAGATGAGAGTAAGCGACCAACAACCTGCTGCTCTATACTACAGCGATTTTGATAATAACGGCATTATTGATCCGGTACTAAGCTATTACATAGAAGGCAAGAATTATCCGGCATACAGCCGAGACGAACTGGGTGGCCAGATGCCTGCTATTAAAAAGCGGTTCACCAAGTATGAGTCGTATGCCAAAGCTACTATAGAAGATCTGTTTACTAAAGAACAATTACAGGCTGCTCAGAAGTTAACCGCTAGCCGATTCCATTCCATGTATTTTGAAAACACTAACGGGAAATTCACTAGTAAAGAGCTACCCATACAAGCGCAATTCTCTCCAGTATACGCCATACAATCGCTGGATGTAAACAGGGATGGACACCTGGATATTTTACTAGGGGGAAATCTGGAGAAAACCAGAGTAGTTACCGGAAAATACGACGCCAATTACGGAACAGCTTTACTAGGAGATGGCAAAGGGAATTTCACCTATTTGCCTCAGGCACAATCTGGCCTGCATATCAGAGGCGATGTACGGGATATAGTGGTTTTAGAGCAAGGCAACCAAACAAAGGTACTTTTCGCTGTGAATAATGATCAGGTACGTACGGTAGCTTTACGTAAGAAGACTCAAAACATGGCAGCTACAACAGATAACCTATCTGTTGTCAGGTAAGGGGATAGGGAGTAAAAATTAGTGAAAACAATCTTTCATTTTACATTCTCCCTACCAGCCTGTCTTTAGCTAATGAGCCGTAGTTGTTTCAATTAAAACCGTACATACAGTTAGTTATCTGGAGGCAGCTGCTGGTTTTGGTGGCACTACAACCGGATTGGCTATGCCGTTGAGATCATATACAATTTTACCATCTCTAATAGTCATTTCACATTCCAACCGTTTGTTTCCTTCTATTTTGTAGCCAGTATAATCGAAATACCCAAATTTGCCATCCCGTAAGGTAAGTATAGCTACATCGGCAAGAGCACCAACCGACAAATGACCTAACTCTTCCCGTTTAATTACCTGAGCAGATTTCCAGGTACTTGCCTGAATAACGGGTTGTAGTTCCATACCCATTGCCAGAAACTTGGACATGGTAGTCAGCATATCTTTCATGGCATTATTCATACTGCCAGTGTGAATATCAGTGCTGATGGTATTCGGATAAAAACCATTCTTAAGAGCAGGGATGGCCTGCGAAAAAGCAAAACTGATTCCGCCGTAGCCTACATCAAAGATGATCCCTCTTTTCTGTGCTTCCCAAACAAAAGGCTTTACTTTTTTAGACGCTGTATCTACAATGGCTTCTCTGGTAGCTAATTGCCCAAAAGCATGTGTATAAATATCCCCCGGCCGCAGGTGCTTCATAAATAATTCTTCGATAGGCAAAGGGGGCTTGCTTCCCCCAAAATCAATAATTACAGGAATATCAGCCATTTTGCCTGCTTCGACAGCCCGGTCTACTGGTGTCCATTCTGGGCCTTCATAATGGGCTACTTTTACGCCTACTACATAGCTTTTATATTGCTTAGCGACACTTGCCGTCATCTTCGCATCCATATCCTGCGTGTTCTGCTCATAAGCTCCGCCTCTCATGCCTTCTCCTACGATATTGAGAAAAGAAAGCACCCTTGTTTTTGAATTATCAATCACATTTTGCTTGAACGTAGGAAAACTGCGCCAGCCAGCACCACCGCAATCTACCACTGTAGTAACTCCATTGCGGAAGGTAAATCCATCCGGTGGAAGGGCATTAAAGCCATTGCTGTAGGCATGATTGGGTTCTGTGCCAAAGAAATTATGCGAATGGATATCTATCAGGCCGGGCGTTACATACATCCCTTTGGCATTCACTACCTGAGTAGCTCCTTTGGTATCTATATTTTTGGCAACCTGTGCAATCTTTCCTTCTTGAATAGCCACATCCATGATGCCATTGATGTTATTCTTGGGATCAATTACGTGTCCGCCTTTGATGACTATGCTATAGGTTTGGGCCTGAACAAAGTTTATTGTGTATGAGAGGAGAAAGAAAAAAATGAGATAGATTTTTTGCATGAGTACAGTTTAGGATTTCGATAGCTGTAAAGAAAGAACCCTCTACACATAAGTAAAGGGTTAAAAGGATTAACAAACCAGGTAAGCTTTTGCAGGAAACCTAACTTTAGACAGTGGCTTTTGAAAATTCTTCTGTTAGCCGTTTGGCTACTATTTTTTCCTGGCCAGGTTTCATCATCCAAACGGTAACGCTAAAGGAATCAGGCCCGCCGCCACCCAGTTCAATGGACGGATTGCCATTTCGCAAATTGGTGACAAGGTCTTCCTTAGCAAGCTTGATTTTATTTTTGTCCCAGCTTACCTGCAAGGTTGGCGTATGGTTGCCTAGCGGTGGTACAGTTATTTGCGTCTGCACACCTTCTACTTTTTTGATGGAATTATCTATATGCGCTATGCCATCTTCCCACTGTTTCCACGTTTTCGCATGATCTTGATTAATGAATTTTTCCAGGGCGACATACATACCGAAAATTTCTTCTTTGTTGATTTTCATGCCCCGGCCAATCGTAAAACCTCTGGGAGGCATGTGCATTCTGGCAGCAGCAACCAGGTTTTTTTTCCCCATTAACAGGCCTGCACTCTGCGGTCCCCGCATAGCTTTGCCACCAGAAACACAAACTAAATCAAAGCCCATGTCATTAAATTTCCACAGGTTTTCTACCGGGGGCACATCGGCAGCTATATCAATCATGGTGGGAATGTTGTGCTTTTTCCCCAAGGCTACCCATTCTTCATGCATAATCTTGCCTTTATCTGCCTGGATATGCAAGAACCACAGCATTGCCGTACGTTCGTTTATGGCTTTTTCTACCTCTTCTACCGTTTCTACAAACACCACTTTACAGCCAGTATTGGTCAGGGCTTGCTTATACACAATATCATGTCCTTTCTGGATGATTACTTCGGATTTCATACCAGTGTACTCCAGATGCGGCAGTTGCTCCACTTTTTTCTGATCCGTACCTGTTAGCACACCTGCCAGGCCTAATGTTAAAGCCGAGAAGGCACCCGACGTAACTACAGCCGATTCTGAATGAACCAGTTTGGCAATCCGCTCGCCTACTTTGTCTTGCACCTCATCAAGCAAACAAAATTCTTTAGAAGTAGAAACAATTGTATCTACTACTTCATCTTGCATCAAAGAACCAGTCATAAAGGTAAGTGTACCTGCCGCATTAATAAAGGTACGTACACCTAATTCTTTAAACAGATCCCGTTTGGGTTCTTTAGGAGCAGCCTGTGCAGGCAGAAAGGGAATACTGCTTCCGACAAGTCCGCCCAAGACTGGTATGGCTGACAAGCGTTTAATTAAATTTCTTCTATTAAGCATCAGGGTATAGGTTAAATAAGGAAAGAAAGTGGTATCTCAGTGTAGAGATACCCTGAGTTGTTAGACATAGGCAATACAATCCATTTCAACCAGGGAGTCGCCTGGTACGCCACCATATACTGCCACGGTAGTACGCACCGGAGGTTTACTTCCAAAACGGCCTTTATATACTTCATTCATCCCTTTGTAATCGTTCAGATCATGCAGGTATACATTCACTTTCAATACTTTATCCATAGAGGACCCTGCTTTCTTCAATTCAGCCTCCAACTCCTTCAATACTTCGTCGGTGTGCACTTTTATATCGCCTTCCTTATGATACCCTTTGCCGGCAACAAATATCAAATTTCCATGCTTGGTAGACCCTGAAAACAAGGGCACATCTTGATAATTGGTAACATTAAACACTTCTTTTTCTGGAGTGGCATCAGTTTTTGCATGGGCAACGGCTCCTAAACCGGTAACACCTGCAATGGAGGCAAATAGTCTTTTTAGAATAGATCTTCTCTGTGATTTCATAGTGGGTTTTGTAAAGGAATAAAATTGAATTGATATGTTAAAAAATTACTTCGTTGAGTAGCCTGGAGAGAAGCCGACGCTTTTCTCCCATTTGTATTATTTATCGGTAGCTGTATTGCGCACGTGTAGTTTGTTTCGTATTTCATCTACTTCTTCTGCACTAATAGCACTAGCCGTATTTCCAAAATTCTGCCGGATGTAGGTGAGAACGCTGGCTATATCCTCATTTCCTAAAAAGCTGTGCTGTGGCATAACATTGTTATACGATTGACCTTTTACTTCAATTGGTCCCTGTAACCCATTCAATACTACTTCAATCAGCCGATTTTTATCCCCTACTACCCATTCCGAGCTAGCCAGCGGTGGGAAACGGCTATTGTCTCCTAACCCATTTCGCTGGTGACAGGAGCCACAATAGGTATTATATATTTTTTCACCGGCTACTACTACCCCTTTATCCAGGTTATCGTTTACTTCATCGGGTGTGCGTAGGTGGGAAAGAGATTTGCGTTTTTCCATCTGGGCTAATTGCGGCTCTCCAAAGTTTTCTTTTTCTCCGGTATACATAATGCGCCATACCTTGCCTTTTTCTGTTTCCGCAATATACAGCGAACCATCAGGCCCCATAGCAATGCCCATAGGCCGGTAATGTGCATCACTTACATTCACAATTGGATCAACTCCAGCAAACCCATCAGCAAATACTTCCCATTCTCCGGTAGGTTTGCCATCTTTAAAAGGAATAAAGCCAATAAAATAACTGGCTTGCGGATAAGGAGCCCGGTTGGTAGATCCATGAAAAGCAACAAAAGCACCTTCTCTGTATCTCTCTGGAAACTGAGTCCCTTTATAAAAAAGCACGTCATTCGGAGCCCAATGGCCTGGAAAACCAAAAATTGGCTGTTCCAGATCTTTCTCTTTTCCAACTAACTCTTGCTTGCCTTCATACTCTGGGTTTATTACTTTCTTCTTCTGCATCTGATCGTAATAAAAGTAGGGCCATCCGCCATCCATTCCCTCCGTAACTTTAAAAAACTCTTCTGAGGGAAGCACCGCACTTTGCCAGGGAGTATATTTATGTGCCCATAAGCGGAGCAAGTCATCGCGGCCATGGTTCAGTACATACAAACTTTTATCATCCTGGTTCCAATCCATAGCTACAATACTTCTCAGGCCAGTGGCATACTTGGTACCATCTCTCTGTGTCTGGTGGAGTTTGTCTGCACTAAACCGCCAGACGCCTGCATGGTCTTCCAATAGCGGGCAAGGATATATGCCTGGAGAGTTGGGGGTACGGTTAGTTTCCTGGCAAGCATTAGAGGGAGCGCCAAACGGAACATACATATTTCCCTGATCATCGAATGATAGCGGTTTGGCAATGTGTTCGTGCATTCCATGTGCATGATCGTCGGTGAGAATTATTTCCATCTTACCTTCTGGCACTAGTTTGCCCGGGGTTAATTTATACCTGTATACCAGTAACTCCGAGCTAAAATAAATATACCCTTTGTGTATCCGTACGGCTGTACCATAGCCTCTTTCTTTTCCTACCCCACCAAATCGTTGCATAATATCTGCCCTGCCATCATTATTGGTATCGCGGAGAGCAATAATTGAACTATCGGCTCCACCATACCGGGCTTTTACATAAATATCTCCATTATCATTAACAGCAATATGCCTGGCTTTGCCTTCCAGGCTATCTGCCACGACGACAGCTGCAAAATTACCAGGAAGAAATAAACCTCCATTTTCCGGACTTGGAGGCGGGAGTTTACTCTTTTCTTTTTCTTTGCATTGGGAGAATAAAAGGAGCAACAACAGCCAATAAATACCTCTGCTGAACAATCTTGTTGCGTATTTTGCCCATAAACATGGCGGGTATGTGTATTGCATCTTATATAAATATACTCAGCTATAGAAATCTTTCTTTATGGACAGGTACGTAAAGTATAAAACAGGAAAGTAAGCCGATTAAGGACCAGCTGATCTTGCTTTCTAACTTACAGATAAAAAAGATACAAGTCAACAAAAAATTAGAATACGTGTACGCACACGATATATATGTGCACGTACACACCTGTTACAAAAACCAGATTCAGCTACTAATGTCCGCCACTTTTCTGAGACGAAGTTGCCCTTTGTGTAGCAACTGTTTTGGGCACTACTATTGGGTCAGCAATGCCATTTAAGTCATATACTATCTTCCCATCCTTAATAGTCATTTCGCATTCAAATTTCTTTTTGCCTTCCATCTTATAGCCTGTTTTATCGTAAAAACCGAAATTACCTTCCCGCATTGTCAATACAGCTACATCGGCAAGGGCACCAATCGATAAATGCCCTAACTCTTCCCGTTTAATCACCTGAGCGGGAGCCCAGGTACTGGCTTTAATAACACTGGCTTCATCCATACCCATGGCTACAAACTTGGACATAATACTTAATATATCTTTCATAGAGCCATTCATGCTACCGGTGTGCAGATCAGTGCTGATAGTATTAGGATAAAAACCTGCTTTTAGGGCAGGTATGGCCTGGGAATAATTAAAGCTAGCTCCTCCATAGCCTACATCGAAAATAATTCCTCTTTTCTGAGCTTCTATTACAAAAGGTTTTACTTTTTTGGTGGCTTCATCTACTACTGTTTCCCGTACATTTCCTTCCAGCAAGGTATACGTGTGGGTATAGATATCACCGGGGCGCAGGCGTTTCATAAATAATTCTTCAATAGAGAGTGGAGGTGTATTGCCACCAAAGTCTATAATAACTGGCATATCAGCCATTTTGCCGGCTTCGACAGCCCGGTCTACTGGTGTCCATTCTGGGCCCTGGTAATGGGCTACTTTAAATCCTACGATGTAGTCTTTGTTTTGCTTGGCTACAAGGGCGGCCATTTTCGCATCCATATCATTCAGGTTTTGCTCATAGGCTCCTCCCCGCATACCTTCACCTACAATGTTCAAGAAAGACAATACCCTCGTCTGTGAATTGTCTATGATATTCTTCTTAAACGTAGGAAAAGACTTCCAGCCAGCACCCCCACAATCGACTATAGTTGTACACCCAACTCTGAAAGTAAACCCATCGGGCGGCACGGCTACCAAGCCATTGCTTAAATAGTGATCTGGCTCAGTGCCGAAGAATACATGGCCATGAATATCTACCAAGCCTGGCGTTACATACATTCCTTTGGCATTCACTACTTGAGTAGCTCCTTTGGTGTCTATATTTTTGGCAACCTGTGCAATCTTTCCTTCTTGAATAGCCACATCCATGATGCCATTGATGTTATTCTTGGGATCAATTACATGGCCCCCTTTGATAACTATGCTATAGGTTTGTGCCTTTGAAACCCCTATCAGGAACAGCATAGAAAAAATAAAAAATAGAAATTTTCGCATATACTATAGGTTTGTTTTAATCAGTTTAGGATGTAGCAGAAGAAAGTTCTTCGGCCAGGCGTTTGGCTACTATTTTTTCCTGACCTGGCTTCAACATAAATACTGTCAGGCTAATAGACTGTGTGCCTTTTTCTCCTCCTACTACTTCGATAGACGGATTACCTTTGCGCAGTTTTTCCTGTAATTCCTGAGGCGAAAGTTTGATCTGGCCACTATTCCAGGATATGCGCAGAGCCGGTGTATGATTGGCTATAGGCGGCACAAATGTTTCGGTCTGTACTCCGCTAATTTTTTTCACAGCAGCGTCAATATGAGCTATGCGGGTTTCCCACTCTTTCCACTCCTTCTCATGATCCTGGTTGATATACCGTTCTAGTGCCACATACATTCCTAGTATTTCTTCTTTGTTTACTTTCATGCCCCGGCCTATATTGCCCCCTCTAGGAGGTCCATTTAACCTGGCAGCAGCAACCAGGTTTTTTTTCCCCATTAGCAGGCCGGCACTTTGCGGACCCCGCATAGCCTTGCCACCAGAAACACAAACCAGGTCAAAGCCCATGTCATTAAATTTCCACAGGTTTTCTACCGGGGGCACATCGGCAGCCATATCAATCATGGTAGGAATGTTGTGCTTTTTTCCCAGGGCTACCCATTCTTCATGGGTTATTTTTCCTTGAGGGGCAGCATAATTTAGAAACCACAGCATGGCTGTGCGTTCGTTAATCGCTTTTTCAGCTTCTTCCAGGGTTTCTATTTCTACTACTAGTACGCCAGTATTAGTAATGGCATGTACATAGCCGGTATTATGGGCTTTCTGTACGACCACTTGCGACTTCATGCCGGTGTACTCGAGATGCGGCAATTGAGCAATTCTTTTTTCGTCCTTCCCAGTAAGCACACCTGCCATACCGAGCACCATAGCCGACCAGCAACCAGCCGTTACCATAGCCGCTTCCGAATGGACCATTTTTGCAATTCGCTCACCTACTTTGTCCTGCACATCTTCCAGCATCATAAATTCCTTAGAAGCCATATTGATCGTATCCATTACTTCATCAGGCATCAAAGAAGCGGTCATGGCAGTGTAGGTCCCGGCGGCATTAATAAATGTACGCAATCCGAGTTCTTTAATGACATCTCTTTTTGCCACAGAGACCGGTGAAGCCCATGAAGAGGCAAGCGGAATACCACTTCCTACTATACCACCAAGAAGAGGAATGGAGGATAAGTGTTTAATCAGGTTTCTTCTGTTGAGCATGTAAAAAATTTAATTAAAAATGTAATTTTTTAAAATTATCAACTATCTCTACACATCTGAATAGAGATAGTTGGTATAATTATATCTGAGCAATAAAATTAATTTTCAGCCAGCAATGGCAAGGAAGTATGCCTCCATGTACTGCCAAAGTAGTACAGACACTGTGTTGCTTCCAAAATGTTCTTTATATGCTGCGTTCATTGTTTTGTGCTCGTTCAGGTTGTAGAGGTATATATTACTAACACACTTGGCTTACTAATACACTTTCGTTACAATGTAGCCAGTAAAAGCTACAAATCGTTATATTATTTCCCTAATTAAATCAAATTATTTTATTATTTATCCCACCATACCCTGCTGGTAAGCCTATTAGGTCCTTGCCGATTAATGACTTCATAAAAATTGACGGCATTAATATTCTCTTCTGATGGAGGCAACACAAAACGCCGGGGAATAGTACCACCAGTTAAATTACCTGGATAGTTGGTAGGAGTTAGTTGAGGGTATCCTGTTCGCCGCCAGTTGGCATAGATTTCATATTCATCCAGAAAAAGAGCAACCCATTTTTCAGTCTGAATAGCTTCCATTTGCTCTTCGAATGAACCACTAACCGGATATGGATTTTGTATGAGATACGCATTTATTTTTTCACTGGAAATTGCTCCAGCCGCACCAAAATATGCCCAGTTGCGCATACCTGCACTTACAGCTGCCTTGTATAATTCAGCCGCATTTCCGGCATACCAACCTCTTAAAGCGGCTTCTGCCAGTAGCAGATTTACCTCGGCACTTGATAATACAATCAGTGGTGCATCGTATTTTAAAATGGTATTTGGATGCGGTTCAGAGAATGTATTAAACGTGCCTGGTCTGGAATTGAAAGCCGCATTAGGCATGCCTTGTTGCAGAGCAGTGGTGGTATCTGCTACATACACCCCATTCGCATTTTTTACCCAAACGACAGCAATTACATTTAAGCGTGGATCATGGGTATTTTTTAGGTGATCAATGAAGGTTTTTGCCAGTTTTCCCCCTTCCACATTGTCCTCGTTCTGAGGATTTATGTAGTCACCTACCAATAAAGCCTGGGCAATAGGATTCCGGCTATTCACCTGCGAGCCATCTACATACGCAATGAAAGCAATGTCACTTTCATTGGTAATTACGCCGCCAGCGATGGCTTTTTCTACCCAGGTTTTAGCTACGTTCGCATCTACTTTTGTAAGGCGCATGCCTAGGCGAAGCATTAAAGAATAGGCAAATCTTTTCCATTTTGCAGGGTCGCCTCCATAAATTAAATCTGAACTTCCCATGGAAGGTAAGGCCGGGTCAAGAGCTAGTGCAGCCTCTTCCAGCTCTTTCAGCATATCCGCATAGATTAACGATTGCTCGTCGTATTTGGGAGTAAAATTTTTCTTAGTAAGTCCCTGCCCAGCTTCTGAATAGGGTACATCCCCATACAGGTCAGTCAGGCGATGCATGATAAATACCCGCCAGATACGGGCTATGGAAAGTTTATTTACATCTTCGGGCTTTTCTGCCACCGCCCGTATCACTTCCTGAATTTCATTTACTTCATTAGGGTAGGCAGTAGTAAAGTGGCTGTAGGAATAACCCTCGTTAAAATATTTATCACCAGCCGCTGGCACTTCTTTATAGGTAGCAAACTGCTGCATAGAGCCACCAATGGTTAGGGCAGCAGACCCAAAATAATTATTGTTTACAGCATCTAACTGGGCTTTGGTAAATAGGTACTCTGGAATTACTTCCGTATAGGCATCTGGATTTTTGTTTAACTCTTCCAGTCCTTTATCGCAGGCAGGTAACAGCACCAAGGCTAGGGCAGCTACAGAAAGTATGTTCAAAAAATTATTTTTCATGATAGTTAGAGGTCAAATGGTTAGAATTTTACCAATAAGTTTAAACCATAGCTTCTGGTCCGGGGAACACTTAAGGCTTCTAAGCCTTGTCCATTGCCACTGGTATAGCTGGATTCAGGATCAGAATTGGTTGAATGTTTGTAGAGGATAGCTAGATTACGGCCTACCAGAGAAAGCGTAGCCGATTGTAGCCTGATAACTTTGAGCATATTTACCGGCAGGTTGTAGCTGAATATTACCTGGCGCAGCTTTATAAAACTGCCATCATAGACAAATAAGTCTGTGTAGTTTTTGCGGTTATCGTAATAGGTATCTAGTTGCTCTACTGGTACTACTCGTTCATAGGGATTACCTTCTTCATCTACTCCGCTTAACGTTAATCCATTCTCTCTTCCAGGCAGTGTTTCTTTCAATAAGCCGAAGCGGTAGGCATACTGGTTTAAGTTAGAGTAGATTTTGTTGCCAAACTTACCATCCAGCAGGATATTCAAGGAAAAGTTTTTATAGATAAAATTGTTGGTCAACCCCATGGTAAGTGGGGGCACACCCATGCCTAGTTCTACTAGATCACTTCTTACTTCATAGCCGCTGTTGGTATTGAACACTACCTGTCCATTCTCATTGGTTTTTACCCTATAGCCTTTAATAATTCCATATGGCCTGCCAACTTGATTGGTAATCGTTGCTCCGCCTATACCATTGGCCACTCCTACAGAGTTGAGTCCTTCAGCCAGCTTTACGATTTCACTCTTGTTATATGCCACATTATAGCTAACATCCCAGCTAAACTTTTCCGTTTTTACTGGCGTTCCAGTCAGCAAAACTTCAATCCCTTTGTTACTTAGTTCGCCCACATTCAGTAAAGCCCTAGTATAGCCCGAGGCAGTAGATATATCAGTTTGTACGATATCATCGGTGGTTTTGCGGTTATACAAGGTTAGATCTACCCCTACACGTCTGTTGAGAAATTGCATGTCAACGCCCACTTCAGAAGTAGTAGATGTTAATGGACGCAAATCTGGATTATTCAGTAAGCTGGAAGAAATTGTCTGCACTGGGCGTCCATTATGTCCGCCTTGCACCATGCTGAACGTCTGGTTGATGATGTAAGGATCTGGAGTGGCTCCGCCTACTTGCGCCCATGACCCTCTCAGTTTCAAGAAGCTGATAGCAGAGGGCAGCTGCAGGGCTTCTGACAAAACCAAACTTCCTCCGACAGATGGATAAAAAATGCTGTTGTTTTGTGCACTTAAGGTAGAAAACCAGTCTTGCCGGCCGGTGAAGCTTAGAAAAACAATTCCTTTGTAATCCAGGTCAGCAGAACCAAACAAGGAGTTAATGCCAGTCGTCCGGTTGTTGGGTCTGGTAATTAAGGTACTTAGGTTGGTATAGCTATAAAAATAAGGAATAACAAACTGGCTACCGCTAATGGATGTCTCGTTATTAATTCCTCTCTGGTTGTTGCCTCCTACCATGGCTGCTATGTTAAAATTACCCGCAATAGTTGTATTATAGTTCAGGGTAAGCAAAGCATTGGTTTCAGATACTTCTGACTTTATAGATTCATAAGCACCTAGCGGGGAATATGCCGTACCAGTTGGCGTAATTCCTACATAATTGAAGTTATAAAAATCTTTGCTTATACTTCCTCTGACAGACATGTTGTCTAGAATAGAATAGCGGATATTGGCCTGGCCAATAAAACGGTTCTTCGTATCGTCATTTTGAAAACGGTTGGTAACAAAATAGGCATTGTTAGCAATCGGTACAGGATTCCATTCAATTTCCTTGCCGTCTGCATCATATCCTGGTGCTAGGCTGCGGATATCTACTGTATTGGCTAACAGGTAAGTGGACCAGGCCGCATTTACATCCGCATAGCCAACGTCTGGCCGGTTATGGGCTTTTTCCAGGTTATATTGGGCTACTGCTTCTATACTGAGTTTTTTTCCTAAGTAGGCATTCAAATTCAGGTTGGCTGTTTTCCGGTTAAACCTTGAATTAGGCTGAAGGCTTTTTGCTTCAGTATCGGATAAAGAAAACCGGTAATTAACCACTTCACTTCCTCCGGTTAAGGCAACTGTATTGACAAAGGTAGATCCTGTTCTGTAGAAATTATTGATATTATCCCGAACGTGTACCGGAGAATACGGACGTTCTACCCCATCAAACTGAATAGAAGGCAAGCCATCCATCTTGGCCCCATACGATAAACGTCCAGAACTTAACGCTTCGGCTCTGGTTAAGGGTTTTCTTCCGTCAAATCCTTGCCCATACTCATATTGATAATCAGGATACACAGAAGGCGTTTCTAAGGTTAACGTTGTGTTATACTCTACACCTATCCCCTTCTGAGCTTTTCCTTTTTTGGTAGTAATTAGAATAACTCCGTTGGCAGCCCTGGAACCATACAGTGCTGCAGCCGGGCCACCCTTGAGCACACTAATAGATTCTATATCATCCGGATTGATGCCAGCAATACCATCGCCCCGGTCTACGTTTATGCCTTCCCCACCAGCAGTAGTACCCCCACCTGGAATAGAATTGTCTATGGGCATCCCATTGATCACATACAAGGGTTGGTTGTTTCCGGCCAGTGAACCATTTCCCCGGATAATAATCCGACTAGAGCCACCAGGGCCAGTTGCCATACCTGTAGCGTTTACACCGGCTATTTTGCCAGTTAAAGCATTGGCTACGTTTACCTCACGGGCTTGGGTAAATTCACTACCTTTCACTTCGCTTACGGAATACGCCAGGGCCTTTCTCTCCCGTTCAATACCTAATGCAGTTACTACAATTTCATTCAATGCCTGTGCTTCCTGCGCCATTACGACATTAATTGTAGTGCGACCGGCAATAGCCACTTCCTGTGGAGCATAGCCAATAAAGGAGAATACCAGGGTACCATTTACATCTGGCGCAGTTAAGCTATAACTTCCATCCGGGCCGGTAGTAGTACCCGTGGTAGTTCCTTTCAGCAGCACATTGACCCCAGGTAGCGGCTGCCCATCATCCTGCGAGGTTACATTTCCACTGATGGTAACTGCATACGCGGAGGTAGGTTTGTTAGCTGGTAAAGGATTAGTAGATGGGGGTTGTATACGGTAGACACCTTCTTGCATAGGCTGTATCACATAAATGTCTTCCACTTTTTTAAACGTCAATTTCAATGGATTCAACACTTCTGCCAGGTATACCTCCAGGCTTTTGCCATTCATGGGTTGAAAGTGTACATATTTTCCATCCAGGTGCTTTTTCTGGTAAGCAAAATTGATATGTAGTTCTTTCTCTAAATCCTTTATTACTGTCAGCAGTAATTTCTCCGGGGCCTGCCTGGCCGGGTTGTAATTTCCAGTTCTGACATATGATAAATCCTGGGCAACAACCATTTGCCCCAAGCATAGGCAGTACATAAAAGCCAGTACAGCTCTTATGGATCTTCGTAACGTGTAGACCATTGTAAACCGATTTAAAGTTTAAGTAATGAGTATATGTGAAATTCCTATATGACTATGTCATCATTTTACAGAGCCACCTCTGGGCCGTATCTGTACTTTATTCGTGTGCCGGATTATGTCTACCTGCAAGGTTTCCGCAAGCACGTTCAGCAATACATCCACTTTCTTGCGGGGTACTTTTGCAGTAAATCTTTTTTGGGCAAGCGACTCATCGGAAATATGTACCTTAATTCCGTAGGTATCTTCCAGTTCCTGGGCAATATCCAGTAAAGGCGTATCATCAAACACAAAAAGGTTGTTTTTCCAGGCTAACTGGCTTTCTTCCTTTATTTGCTCAACTTTTAGTTTCTTATCCTTTTTTGTGTAACGGGCAAAATCTCCTGGCTTCATCACCAGTTGTGTAGCGGTAGATTTGAGCTGAACTTTACCGGATTGTAGGTATACAGCTGTTTTTTCCCGGCGAGTATTGACGTTGAACTCTGTTCCCAGCACCTGTACTAGTATACTGTCGGCGGTAGTAACCGTAAAGCTTTTTTTATCTTTGGTTTTGGCTACTTCAAAAAATGCTTCCCCTGTAAGAAAAACCGCTCTGGTTTCTGCATTGGCCCAGTTTCCCTCTGTTAAGCGTATAGAAGAGTTTGCATTCAGGGTAATAAGGGAGCCATCGGCCAAGGTTATTTTCTTTACTTCTCCAAAACCGGTAGTATGCGTAACAGGACCTGTTGGCTCATCTACCTTCCAAAACAGATATCCTGCCAGGAGGATAAAACCGATCCAGATAGCGGCCATCCGGGTGTAACGTATGCTTGCTTCCATCCGGCTTTTTTTCACTTGCTGCTGGGCATTGGCCTGCACATGCCCCCATACCTCCAGAAAGGCAGTACTAGCCTCAGTATCGGCAGGTAAACCTACTGTCTGGATGAGTTGCCTGGCTTCCGTTATCTCTTTTTGCTTATCTGGATGCTGCTTTAGCCAATTATTCCAGAACTTGGTATTTTCCTCCGTTGGGTTTAACACCCATTTACGGAAGTTTTTATCAAGTGCAAAATCGTTGGCTGAATAGTACTGGTACTTCATGCAGGTTTACCTGTTTTATATCCAAACGGGCAAGGCTTTAAAATCTAACCTGCTTTTTTTCAAAATATTTTTTATTTTTTCGCTTACACAAATTTTTATCAGGAAATGTTACTGGAAGGCAGAATAGTATTTCAGAAAAGCTAAGGAGTACAACTGAAGCTTATAAATTATTTCCTGCACTATAACCCCTACATGGCTACCAACTTTATATTCATCAGTCGCATTTCTGATAGCTAGTAGAAAGTGTAGCGAAAGAACATGTATAGGCAAGGCAGTTAGAAATTGAGGAGAAAAACAGTAAGCAGAATGGATAATTGGTTACGGAGTGATTTTAAGGTTTTGAACACCGCATTATAAACCGATTGAATGGTAATACCCATTTCCTGGGCTATTTCCTGATTAGACAAATTCTTATAAAACTTTAATTGCAATAACTTTTTCTGATGGCTGGATAGCCTATTTAATGCTTTTAACACATCCTCCTTTTTTGTCTGTAAGTCTTCCTCCTCTATATCATTCACAATCAGTATGTCATTCTCTATCAATTCATTATTGAAAGTAAATTTAGCTTGAGGGCTTCTTAAAACATCGAGGAGTTTTCTTTTTAAAGAGGTAAGTAAGTAATAGCGAATAGAGGTTGTTTCGTTTAGATTTTCCCGGTTATTCCATAGTTTAATGAATAGGTCCTGAATGCTATCTTTTACCAGTTCAGGATCATTGCTTATCTTTTTTCCATATTGGTATAAAACTGGAAAATACTTCTTATAAATAGTTGCATAAGCAGCCATATCGCCATTCTTAAACTCCCTCCATAAACGGATTTCATTAGCTGATTGAAATTCTTTAGCAAGAGGAAGCCGGATGTGTTCCTGATCAGGAAAAGATAATTGATCTGCATCCATTTGTTTTAATTACTAGATATGTAAAAAGAATGATAAAAATGATATCCTTACTAGAAGTAAGTCTAAGTTTGAGCTTCCATTTGAATTACAAGCACAAACTTTCATGTTCAACGTAAAACATTAATGCATGCTTTAAGATGAGCACTCCCGAACAAATGCGAAATTAAATTTTAAAATTAATTATAAAAGCAAAATATTATTTTATTAGTAAGATAGTTATGAAAATACAAGTTTATATAAAAAACAACCAAATGGATGGTGATACCCAATAGTACTTTTGATAAATAGATGAAGGTCTATAAACTTTATATACCCTCAATGCTTGTGCTGAAATAAAAAAAGTATGTTCAACTGAAGCATTTGTAAGGGTTATTGCTAATTTAAGCTTTCTTCAACTTAATTCTATTCGGTCTACTATGCAATCCACCTATCCAAGTATCTTTTTTTTATTTCGTATTTTTTTATGCCTGTCCATTATTAGTACATTCTCCTGCTCTTCTAACAAGCAGCTATCAGATTCTGAAGAATTATTCAAACCCTCAACTTTTACACCTGCAAAAAGCTTTACATCAGGAGCAGAAGGGCCTGCTGTAGACAAATCAGGAACAGTGTATGCGGTAAACTATGAGCGTGAAGGTACTATTGGCCAGGTGAGCCCTTCCGGACAGAGCACTATGTTTGTGGAATTACCCAACGGCAGTATTGGCAATGGTATACGCTTTAATAGCCGTGGTGAGATGTTTATTGCAGATTATACGAACCACAATGTGCTAAAAGTGGACGTAGGCACCAAACAGGTAAGTGTATTTGCTAATGAACCCTCTATGAATCAACCCAATGATATAGCCATCGATAGCAAAGACCGCTTTTATGCCAGTGACCCGAACTGGAAAGCAAGTACTGGTAATATATGGCGTATTGACACAGATGGAAAAGTTACCCTTCTAGAAGATAGTATGGGTACTACCAACGGAATAGAAGTTAGCCCGGATGATAGAATATTATACGTAAATGAATCTGTGCAGCGCAAAGTATGGGCATACGATTTATCCGCAGAAGGGCAGATCAGCAATAAACGCCAACTTATTGAATTTCCAGACTTTGGCATGGATGGTATGCGCTGTGATGCAGAAGGCAACTTATACATCACCAGGCATGGAAAAGGAACCGTAGTAAAAGTGTCACCGGATGGTAAAGTTGTACAAGAAGTAACTTTAACCGGAAAAAAACCCTCGAACATTGCTTTTGGTGGTGAGGATGGCCGCACAGCATATGTTACCTTACAGGATGAAGGAAATTTAGAAAGCTTCCGAGTAGATATTCCTGGCCGTGAATGGAAAATGCAACATAAATAAATTTAACTATCATGTATTTCATGAAGTAGAGTAACGATAGCAGCACATGTGCTGCTATCGTTACTCTACTTCTATATACTTTTATAGGTGCTCAAGTTCTATAGTTTTGTATATTCTAAAACGTGTACCGCAGTTCCAGCTGACCTTGCCACAAAGCACTGTTGATGCCAGATTCTAATATGTTCCAGGGTTCTACGCCAGAAGGCGTATTAAAGGAGAAAGCTGGTGTAGTGCCGTCTGATAACTTACCTAAATAGGTTAATAGGCGGTAATTTGGATTACCAGCAGTACCCACAAAGTACCGTCGGCCCCAGTTTTTGTTGAGGAAGTTAGCTGCGTTAAACATATTGAAACCGACAGTTACCATATGGCGTCTATTGGAAGCTGTTTTTACAAAGAAATCCTGACTTATCTTTACATCAAATATGCCGGTGAAAGGGGTACGGTCTGCAAAACGTTCGGCATACGAACCCCTGTTTTCCCGCAAATAATCTACACTTTCTATATAAGAGTTTAATGCCTGCCACATAGCTTGCTGCTGATCTTCTGGCAAACGTTCAATAGTTGTCTGGCCATTCGTACCAGTCACAGTCTGGCCAAATACAATTTCACTGGGTGAGGCTGGTATATAAATTAAGTTTCTGGCAGCGCTGATACCTGGACTAAAAATTTCATTGGATACCTGGACTAAAAATTTCATTGTTTAGCAATCCGTCATCATTATATACATAAGAAAAGGGACTGCCCGTTTGCCCGGTGAAAACCAGAGAAACCTTAGTTGCCATAAAACCCAAGTATTCTTTCTGATAGCCAATAGCCGCTACTATCCGGTGGCCTGCGTCATAGAGAGAAGTAGCTAGTACGGCATTATTTCTTCCATTTACCTGTTCGCGGTATACCCAATTATCGTTGTTAATAAATTGCTCTCCATCGTACAACGATTTAGCTCTGGTAAATGAATAGGCTATGCTTCCCCCAAAACCTTTCCGGACAGGATAAGACAGGGTAGCGGTTGCATTCCAGGTGTAGCCCTGGCTGGTATTGGTTACCAGCGTAATATTATTATAGGTAGGATCTATTTTGTCTTCAGTATTAAATATAGGACGATTATCTGGCGTACCAGTCAGGGCAGCGGTAGAAGGTTTTACATTCACATTTTGTACCCGGATATTGCTGATATTTTTGGTATACATAAATTCGGCAGAGCCTACAAAACCTCCCAGCAACTGTATATCTGCTCCCAAACTCCCTCTGAATACCTGCGGATATTTAAAATTTTCTGCATAAATATCTACATCTCCAGAGGGTTTAGTCAGGTTAGTAGCCAGGTTAGTCTGCCATTGCCCTGGATTGGGATAAAAAGGCTGTACGCCCAGCGATAAACTACTGGTTAGTCCATTCCGGATATAGATACCTCCTGGCCAAACCCAGGGAATGCGGCTGGTAAATATGCCTATTCCTCCACGCAGCTGAACAGAATTTGTGTTACTTACATCCCAGTTAAAACCTATGCGAGGGCTCCAGTGAATACGTGACTTAGGTAATACACTGGCTCGGGCTCCCTGCAAGTCATAGCCAAAGCTTTCAATCAGTGGTATGGTAGTCTGGTTGAAGGAGGTATTTATCTGTGGCGCATCCTCCAGGTTAACCGGAATATCTATGCGAAGGCCCGGAGAAATCTTAAACCGGTCAGAAACTACAATTTCGTCCTGCACATAAAAACCCAGCTGCATGGCACTAAAGTCGGCTGCTACATTTTCTGCATTATCTGCCAGCCGGATAGCTTGCCCTTGGCTTACTGGTAACTCATGCCCGAATAAGTAAAAACCCGGTGCACCACTCAGAAAACTCTCCAGCCCGGTAGGCCCACCATAAATATAGCGGGGTGTAGAGAAAATAGTAAAGGTATTGAGTAGTTTAAAAAACTCATTATGTGTGCCAATAGTAAGGGTATGATTGTTCTTATAAAACGTTAGGTTATTAGTTAAGGTAATCACATCCTGGTTTACAATGTTAGTATAAGAAAAGTTATCCGTTCCGAAAATGATGGTAGCATCGCCATCGCCAGCCTGTACCTGCGGAAAGGGTTGTCCTAAAATATCGCGGTCGTCTCTGACAGTAGTTAGGCCTAAGATGAGATGATTAGATAAAGAGGGGCTAAAACTGCTTCGCAGCTCAACAGCGGAAGAATTGGTAACACTCGGAAAATACACCCCGGTATTTCCAAAATACAGCGTAGTACTATTTGGCCGGTTTCGGGTTTCCGCCACTCCTTTTACATAGCTGTGCCGAAGCGATAGTTTATGGGTCTTATTAATATTCCAGTCAAGTTTTCCTAGTACCTTCGTTCCTTTCAAAGAGTTTAGCTCATTCAGGTACCCACCAGGATTATACCCATAGGTCTGTTGGAGCACATCAACCAGCTGATTAATTTTAGTAACATCTGCATTGCCTGCATAGGTATTAAAAGAGAAAGGCAACGGAGTTTCATCTTTTTGCAGTTCTATATTGGTAAAGAAAAACAACTTATCTTTTACAATAGGCCCTCCCAGACGTACTCCATAGATGTTAGACGTGAAAGGTGCCAGCTTATCGCCAGTAGAAGGAGTAACGCCAGCCAATTTCTCATTTCGGTTTAGAAAGTAGGCTGAGCCCTCAAAGTAATTTTTACCACTTCTGGTAACGGCATTGATTCCTGCTCCTACGAATCCTCCTTTGGTAACATCATAGGGAGAAGTTACTACTTGTATCTGTTCCAGGGCATCTATACTAATTGGGGAGATCCCAGCCTGGCCTCCATTGGTTCCAGAGTATGCCAAACCAAACACATCATTATTAATGGCTCCATCAATATAAATGGCATTATAGCGGTTGTTCATGCCAGCAAAAGAAATACCTGTACCCTCGCCTTGAACCAGCGTAGCCTGGGGAGTAAGCCGCATATAATCGGTAAGGGACCGTTCTATGGTAGGAAGGCTTTCTAACTGTTCCCGGCTTACAGTGGTGGCAGGACCAGTCCGGTTTCTGTCAAAGGAGCCCTGAGCAGTAACATTGATTTCTGCCAATTGTACAGCCTCCTCCTGCAGCTTAATCTGTAGCGGATACTGTTCTCCTAAACGTAGATTGATGCCTTCTTTGCTATAAGTTTGAAAGCCTACAAAAGAAATGGCGACTTTGTACGGGCCGCCAATCTGTAAATTAGGTAAACGAAAATTGCCTTTCTCATCGGCAACTGTGCCATAAGTGGTGCCGGTAGCCTGGTGAGTAGCTACCACCTGAGCCCCAGGTAAAGGTCCGCCGTTGGCTTCTTCTACTTTGCCTACAATAGAGGCAGTAGTTACGCCTTGGCCAAGGATTGTAGCACAGGTACTAACAAAAAGAATGAGTGTAAAGAGTAATGCATGTAATCTCTGTTTCATAAGGTAAGGTGGCTAATATAAATTAAATATACTGCCAACTAAAATCTTATACAAAATTTAATTTTAAAAAAATCTAATAATACAATCTAATATTTTAACAATTTCATTATTTTAAGAATAATTATACTATAATATATATTTATTCTTCCAAATATGTATGCCTCCTTTAAGAGTAATTAGATAAATCTTGCTCAGCCTCTTACATTTCTTTTCCTGAAGGTATCCTGGTTTTGTAGGTTTGCCAATTAGTTACCAGGCTATCTACTACGACTACACCAGTCTGGTAAGCTGCTTCCAGCGATGGAATAAAAGCTGTATACCCTTCCTCTCCACCATGGTCTTCATGCGTCAGGCTTTGGGCGGCCGTAATACCCGGATATTGCATAGTAAAATTACTGGCAGTACGTAGAACTAATAGCCGGTTTATGTCTGCTTTGCGGGCTCTGTGAAGAAACTCCAATGATTGACCAGTACCGGTATCCTCCATAGCTGAGGTTACAAAATTGCCTTTTCCCTGTGTCCAGTAGCTTACCCATTGGTTAGCCCAGTCATTCAGGTGCTTTCCGTGCCAGTAAGTCATGGCTGCTAAGTGATCGCCCTTCATTACGCTAGGCGGATTTTGTGCCTTCGGATAATTACTATACTTCTCCCGCATCCGCTTTATTTTCTCATTATCCTCTAGTTTCAAGTCTTTGGTAAGACCATATGCCCAATCAACCAAACCAGGATTCAGGTGAATAGCATTATTATACTCATTTTCCAATACTGGTTGCTGGTAAGGTTTGGTTTTACTTAAAGGCAGATACCCTGTTGGCCAATCTTTCGGCATTTCCCGCACATCTATTTCATGAGCCAAATCGCCGTCTACCAGCCACTCAGCCCAAACTGCCGAGCCTGTACTTCCATCTTCCGGATCAATGCCGGCTATGCCAGCTACCAGCCAGTACGCGTTAGTCAGGTCAAAGCGGGGGTCCATCCCAAGGGCCATAATGGAGGCAGCAGACCGGGCAGTGCCCATGCCGGTACAAATACCTAATACTTGTTTTTCGCGGTTGTAGCGGAGTGTTTTGTATCCATGTGGGAAGGAAAGAGTATCTGGCAAAGGCAGCCGTTCTACCCAGTACTGAAATTCACCTGGAGCATCCCCACTATCAAGTCCACGTTCAAACATAGTAACCACTATTACTTTCACTGGAATAAGGCTGTCTGAAGCAGGCTTGGTGGCTATTGTTTGAGAGGGATTTTCTTTTGTGGATTGATGGCAATAGGTACATAAAAAGATGGGCACTAACAACAAGAAGTAAACAGGTAGTTTCATGGGCAGTGGGTATAAATTTATATGGAGATATAACAGGTAATTTTCAGCCAGGTGAAGTCAGTTAGTTAATCTAATACAGTGATGAATTAGCCGTGCTAACAAAACGCTGCCAGCGGCTTTCCCAGACTTGTAAGGCTTTTTTCTTCTCCGGTGCATCCAGCAAACTGTATTCAATAGCATTCATAGAAAGCTTCTTTAGTGCCCGCAGGTCCAGTTCCCAGGCTAAAAAGATGCTCCAGTAATCAGGGGTAGTACCAGTGTATTGAAATATGGCCGGATCATCGGAGTTAATAGATATCTGGATGCCCCGCTTGATCCAGGCATGAGCCGGATGCATCCGTAAATCGCCAATATAGCCTAGAATCTGGTTGCTCAATGGACTGACCTCTATACATATATTCCGCTGCCGGATCATCTCTTCTACAGCCGGAAAAAAAGACAAATTAAATCCATGTCCAATGCGGGTGCTACCCAGCAACACGGCATCATATACGTTCGACACATGTTCCCAATCGCTTTCGCCATCGTGCAGGCAAAGTGGCATATCGATCTTATAAATTTTTGCCAGAGAATCGCGCATTTGCCAGGCCTCTAGAAAGTATACCGTAGCATTGCCAGCATCTTCCTCAGCTACCAGGTCATAGGCTTTTACCAAATGAGGATATTTTGCCCGGATGGCAAAGGCTTTGATTAAGTCCTGTTTAATCATGTCTAATGGCCGGAAGCGGACATTTGTATATATTAGCTGATAAGTAAAATCCGGATCACTTTTTTGGCGTACAAGGTTAGCCGACTGTTCCAGATAATGTATCATAGAATCTGCTGGAAAACTACCTGGCGAATGGTTCAAATCGTATAAACTTCCTCCCAGAAAAACGCGCAACTCCGCATGTTGGATGCCATCTGCAAGTAATGAATCGAAGCAGGCCGTGTAAAAATCCTGAAAAATGGGTTGATAGGTAGTAAATCCACCGGTTCTGCGGAAACACCGCTCAAATTCGTACCAGATATCTACAGAATCTTTGGCTTCGGATACATTGAAGGTAAACAGCTGGTAGAGTTGGTTTTTGAAGTCAGCTAGGGAATCGTTCAATTGTTGTATCGCATAAAACCCTTCTGGCACTTCGTCTTTTTTGTAAAAGTGCATTTGTCCTTTAATGTATTGCGTATTATCGTTTTGCCAGTATACATAACAATCTGGCTCTTGCAAAGCCCGGGTAATTACCCACTCAAAACTGAGCCCAGCTGTTGGATGAAGATGATGAATGCCACCTTTGGGCATCTTCTTCAATACTTGAAAAAGTGGGGTAGCGTATACGTGTTCCTGCGATTTGTGAAAATTGTGGGCTGGCGGAAAAAAGTTTATAGAATCGTAGTGTTGAATCATTTGCTTGCGGAGAGCAATTAATTTTTGATTCAGTTGTTGCTCTTCGGCAGTTAAGGCTATCTGTGCGTCAAAATCTTGTAAGCTGTCTGTAGCTACCAGTTGCTGCCTGGCCTGTAGATAGGCTTGTGCGGATGGATAAAGAGTGGGATATGTAGAAACTGATTTAGTAGAAGTGGTACCTGCCAGTTTTGAGTGGCACCCAGAAAATACAAAAAACAAAGTTACCAAATAAAGGCACCAGAGCTCTACACCTGGCATTCCGCTTACACAGCGCATACGCTTATGGATTTAACCTGCAATAAAAAACGAAGCTATCTAACAATTTTTATTTTCAAAATAAAAAATAAAATATTTATAGATATTCCCAATATTATTCTACCAAACAGATTAATAACAAAATTAAGATACCACGTATAGATTATTGGCAATAACTATACTTGATCCCTTAGCTCGTGCGGATGAGAAACCCGATAACGTATATGTTGAAACTACAGGCTGTATCCTTACCCTGATTTGTACAGATAAGCATCAGGTATTTTGTTACACAACTGATTTTGATGTAACAGCTTCTACTGGCACATTTTCATGTTTCTTGCCAATAATTAACCGGATACCTTTGTCATAACTAAAATAACTCCACATCCAATTCATTAGTACAAACAGTTTGTTGCGGAAACCTATTACTGAGATCAAGTGGATAAACATCCAGATTAACCAGGCTCTAAAACCCTGTGTCCGGTATTCTTTATTAAACACCTTTAGATCGGCTACTGCCCGGTTGCGTCCAATAGTAGCCATAGAGCCTTTGTCGTCATAGGTAAAAGATTGCAACGGTTTTCCTGCCAGCATTTTAATTATATTTTTTCCAAGTGTTCTTCCTTGCTGCAATGCGGGCTGCGCCATCATGGGATGACCTTGCGGGTACTCTTCCGTGATCATAGCTGCTATGTCGCCAATGGCAAAGATATTTGTATAGCCAGCAACCCGGTTGTGTGTATCTACTTGTAGGCGGTTGCCTTTTAAAATACTTTCTTTTTTTAACCCTTTGATAGGTGCCCCAGACACGCCGGCAGCCCAGATCAGCGTACGGCTAATAAATTTTTCCCCATTGTCTAAGGTTACCGTATATCCGTCATAAGATTGTACGCGTCTGTTCAGCCATACTTTTACTCCGAATCTTTCCAGATATTCCAACGCCTTAACGGCTGCTTCCTCCGACATACCATTCAGCAAACGCGGCCCGCTCTGGATCAGGTGAATGTCCATTTTTACAAAGTCCAATTCCCGGTAATCTTTGGGGAAAACATGCTTGCGTAGTTCACTCAAGGCTCCAGCTACTTCTACACCAGTTGGCCCTCCACCTACGATCACATAATCCATTAAGCTGTTTAGCTGTTCCTCATCATCTATCTGCAAGGCTTTTTCAAAGTTAGTCAGAATAGTATTCCGCAGCGAAAGGGCATCTTCAATACTCTTAATAGCAATGGACGACTGCTCAATAAGGTCATTTCCATAATAATTCGTAGTAGCACCTGTAGCAATTACCAGGTAATCGTAGCGCAGATACCCAATAGATGTTTCCAGAATTTGTTGATCGGTATCTACAGATTCTACGGTAGCTAAGCGGAAAAACAAATTATCTTGTTCCTCAAATATCTTACGGAAAGGGTATACAATGGAATCTGCCTCTAATCCGGCCGTAGATACTTGGTAAAGTAAGGGCTGAAAGGTATGGTAGTTCTGTTTATCAATTAACACAACTTGCAGGTCTGCATGGTGTAAGGCCTTTGCTAATTCAAGTCCTGCAAACCCACCGCCTACAATAACCAGGCGGGGTTTACCATTATCGGCTATTCTGGTTTGCTCCAGCATAGAAGTATGTTTTGGGTGGTGGAAGAAATGTGTAAATATACTGGTGGTAATAAATTAACCTATGCTTCAAATCGGAGGTTTGTCCGGATAAGTTTCAAGTTATGGCAATTTTCCGGAATTTTATTTTCATAAACGAACTTTTAAACTATATATAAAAATTAAGTATAATTTATTAACCAAAAAATTTCATTATTCATAGAGGTTCTCTGCTTAGCCCATAACTTCCCTTATCTTTGCAGGCTTATTTCTGACAATGACCCGTAAAACCTATCTTTCCTTAATTCTTATCTTAGGCTCCCTTACCGCATTAGGGCCTTTTTCCATTGATATGTATTTGCCTGGCTTCCCAGCGATTGCCAAAGATTTGAATACAACTGTGGCTGAGGTTTCGCTTACCCTTTCCAGCTACTTTATCGGAATTTCTTTTGGGCAATTACTATATGGCCCCTTGTTGGATAGGTTCGGTAGAAAAAAACCATTGTACATAGGTATGATCGTCTATGTGTTGTCTTCGCTTGCCTGTGCATTTTCTACATCTATTGATGCCCTCATTTTGCTCCGGTTTATTCAGGCAGTGGGTAGTTGTGCAGCAGCGGTTGCTTCCCGGGCTATGGTCCGCGACCTGTTTCCTATAGAAGATAATGCAAAAGTATTCTCGTTATTGATGCTGGTAGTAGGTGTTTCTCCAATGGTGGCCCCTACGGTAGGTGGCTATGTAACTGCCGGATTCGGGTGGCCATGGGTTTTTGTAATTTTGGCAATTATGGGAGCTATTTTGTTAGTGGTCGTTTACGTAGGTTTGCCAGAAAGCAGTGTTCCAGACAGAACTTTGTCTCTACGGCCTAAGCCCATTATATTAAATTTTCTCTCTGTAGCAAAGATTCCTGTATTTTATACTTATTCTCTTTGTGGAGCCCTCTCTTTCGCAGGTTTGCTTGCCTATGTTTCAGGTTCGCCGCTGTTGTTCATGGAAATATTCAATGTTAGCGAAAAAGAATACGGATGGATATTTGCTTTTCTATCCATCGGTTTAATTGGTGCTAGCCAGGTAAACAGCCTTTTACTGAATAAATTTCCCAGCAACCAGATTATTTTTGTCGCCTTGATCGGGCAATCACTTATTGCTTTAGTGTTGATGCTGGGTACATGGCAAGGCTGGCTGGGCTTATACGAAACTATTGGCTGTATATTTATTTTCTTGTGTTGCTTAGGCTTTAATTTTCCGAATTCCTCTGCTCTCTCTATGGCTCCATTCTCCAGGAATGCAGGTAGTGCTTCAGCATTGATGGGAGCCTTACAAATGGGTTGTGGCGCCTTAGCAACGGTTGTGCTAAGCCTGTTCAGTAACCATTCATCCTTGCCCATGACCATCGTCATGATTAGCACCTCGCTAATGGCGCTGTTACTTATGATTGTTGGCCGCAGGCATATTCAATCTTTTGCTTAATTGCTTATAATCAAACGACCAATAAATAGAAAAGCCTCTATCATGGATAGAGGCTTTTATAAATATACACTTTTGCATTATTGATTATCTATACGCAAATACTGATCCATAAGATATAATTTTTGAAAATATTTTTTTGAGTACCAATATATCAGAAGTAAACAGTCGCCTAAACGGAATTTCAGAAATAGTTAATAAGCGTTTACGATTTGCATTTTTCGTTTTTGCACTATTTTTTATACATTTTTTAGTAAAATAGTTAATAAATTGATAATCAAAGTAATTGCACTCAATATTTAAGAGTTATCTGACGTTATTTAGTTAAAAACAGTAAAAAAACAGTGTATTATTTTAGCTGCGATCACCCTTAATTGCGTATGAAGCTACAAATACCCATATTTGTAGCTTGTTTGAATAAACATTTATACACTTGAGCCTTGATTGGAGTAAACTAAAAGTAGTAATCTTTGATGTGGATGGTACCTTGTATACTCAGTCGCGGTTACGGAAGAAGATGTTATTTTCTCTAGTGAGCTTCTATGCACTACGTCCGTGGAGATTAAAAGAAATGCTTATCTTACATCATTTCAGAGCACAACGGGAGAAAATGATTCACAGCCAGTATACAGACCTGGAAAATGCGCAGTATCGATGGTGTGCTCAAAAAGTTAATTCGCCTATAGAGGTGATAAAAAAAGTAGTAGACCATTGGATGTTTACTTTTCCATTAAACTACTTAAAACAATGTACGTATCCGGGTATTAATGCTTTTTTTGATGCATTACGTAGGCATCATATTAAGATAGCTATATACTCTGATTATAAGGCACATAAAAAATTAGAAGCGATGGGTCTACAAGCAGATCTAGTAGTCTGTTCTACCGACCCTCAGATAGATAGGCTTAAGCCAGACCCGCAAGGGTTGTTATATATTGCAAATCAACTACAGGTAAGAGTAGACGAGTGTTTATTCATTGGCGACCGGTATGAACTAGATGGGGAGTGCGCCATACAAGCTCAAATGCCTTACCGGATTGTAGATAAAAAACCTTATAAGGAATTTGATTTCTACCATACAATTACTCAGGAAATGACCCTAAACCTAACCAAAAAATAATGAATCAAACGACTCTAACCCCATCAGACGTGGTTTCGCAAGAAATTATATCAAGACCTGCCGGATTTAAAGAATACCTGGCCATTGCTAGGCTCGATCACTGGTTCAAAAACATATTTATGCTGCCGGGTATGCTGTTTGCCTTGCTCGTATACAGCACCCCATTAGATTTTACTTTACTTGTCCGCATACTAATCGGGATTGCAAGCACTTGTCTTATTGCTTCGGCTAATTATGTAATTAATGAATTTCTGGATGCAGAGTTTGACCGTTTCCATCCAGAAAAAAGAAAGAGAACAGCGGTTGTAAGTGTACTTCAAGCAAAAGTTGTGTATAGCCAGTGGGCATTACTGGCAGCTGTTGGTTTGGCTTTAGCCTATCTAATTTCTATTCCTTTTTTAGCTCTGGAGGCTTTCTTGCTGGTTATGGGTATTATTTATAATGTTAGGCCCTTCCGCACCAAAGAACGGGTGTACCTGGATGTGCTTTCCGAATCTGTTAACAACCCTATACGGTTTGCGCTGGGCTGGTTCATTTTTGTGCCTGTCACGCTGCTGCCAGACAGCTTATTTGATCTGTCATGGGTAATAATCCCCCCAAGTAGTATTGTAGTAGCTTACTGGATGAGTGGCGCTTTTTTAATGGCGACCAAACGATTTGCCGAATACCGCTTTATTAACAACCCTCAACTAGCTGGTCTCTACCGGAAGTCTTTTAAAAAATATACCGAAGAAAGCCTGCTGATCTCCATGTTTTTTTATGCGATTACTGCTTCGTTTTTCCTAGGTATTTTTCTGATAAAGAACAAAATAGAACTGCTGATCAGCTTTCCGTTCTTTGCCTTATTATTTGCCTGGTACTTCAAATTAGGTTTACGGAAAGATTCGGTTGTGCAGGGGCCTGAAAAATTGCATAGAGAAAAAAAGTTCATGGCTTATGTAGTCTTTTTGACTTTGTTAGTGATGGTGTTGATTTATATAGATATTCCGGCCTTAAACTGGTTCCTGAAAAAATCTTTCTAATTACCGGAGCCATTATCAGGAATATATCTTTCTCAATAGTTATTAGTTCTCCTTTTGAGCAGAACTGCTCTATACCATTAAAACAAGTCAGTGACTAGATTGACTGCTTTATTAGATGAACTTTCAGACAAACGTACTTTCCAGAGAGCAAGTGCCTAGCTCTTCTAATTCTATTGAGCTTTATATCCGTAAAAACATAGCTATGCTTACCTGGCTTATTATTGGGGCGGGCATTGCACTACGGTTATTTCACTTTTTTTATAACCGTTCTCTCTGGACAGACGAAGCCTATTTAAGTAATAGCATCATCCGAATGGATTTTGTGCGTCTGGCAAACCCTCCCTTAGAATACGAACAGAAAGCTCCTATAGGATTTTTGTGGATGTCTAAGCTTTGTGTGCTGCTTTTTGGAAAAAAAGAAATGGCTCTTCGGCTGTTTCCGTTACTTTGTGGTATTGGTTCTTTGTTTGTTTTTAAACGGGTAGCCAGCTACTTTTTAAAACCAACAGGCTTGCTAATAGCCATGACTATTATAGCCGTAGCCCCTCCTATTGTATACTATGCCGTGGAGGCCAAACAATATGCCACCGATCTGCTGGCTACAACTCTTGCGCTGTATGCATACCTGCTTTTTCATGAAAGAAAAACTATTCTTTCTATGCTGGTTTGGGGCTTATGCGGAGCTGTTATTATTTGGTTTTCTTATCCGGCCATTTTCATTCTGGCAGGAATGGCTTTTGCCCTTTCTGTATATAATCTTTTTACCAGAGACTGGCAACGGTTTTTCTATGGGATGATTCCTTTCTCTATGTGGCTGTTAAGTTTTGCCATAAACTATCTGTTGTTTACCCAAAAACATGCAGATTCGCAATGGCTTATCGAATGGTTTGCTGGAAATAAATCTTTTATGCCGTTGCCTCCTACTTCTGGCAAAGAGTTAACATGGTTTATTACCATGCCTCTTTCCATGTTGCATTTTAGCCTAGGGCTCTCCTGGTTAGATCTGGGGTATAGTTATAACAATATTTGGAGAGGTATCGCACGAATGCCCCTGCTGCCACTGTTATGTTTAGGAATGGGAGCATTGGTATTTTTCCGCCAAGAGAGAAAACATTTTCTGGTAATTCTTTTTCCTTTTTTACTGGCTATAATAGCCTCCGGACTTAAAATGTATCCTTTGTTTGAGCGGCTGTTTATCTTCCTTGCTCCTTTGCTGATTCTATTGGTGGTCCGCGGATACGAGCAAATTATGCAACACCTGTCTGCTGTTAATTGGAAATATATTATCCCTGTCTTGCTTCTGGTAGGGGCTATCGGTAACTCACTTCATATCTTACTTAACCCCTCTACTTTGGGCAAACATGCCAAAAACATGACTGGCAGAACTGCATTATTGTATGTAAATGAAAGAGTGCAATCTGGAGATGGCGTATATATTTACTGGAATTTTGAGCCTATTTACCGTTATTACAAAGAGGCTTACCAGCTTAAATACGAAGCAATTGTGGGGCAAGATGTGCGGCAAGTGTCCAATGACCGAGATGAATACGCTAATAATCTGACTCCCGATATTAACAAGTTGGAAGCTTATAGCCGGGTTTGGTTTGTGTATCATAAGTTTCGAAGGTTCACTATAGGCGATTATGCACACCAGCCTGCCTGGTATTATGCCGCTGATTTTCTTCCTGGAAAAGTAGTATACCAGAAACTTTCAGAAATAGGTAAAGAAGCTAATACATTTCAAACACGGGAAGTGAGAGTGTATTTGTTTACGTTACCGAAGTAACGCCTTCTCTCATTTGCTGCTAAACTATACTCACCTAGATTAGGTGCTAGGAGTCGTATATTCTGGATAATACATCTCTTCAGTCTACTTGCAAAAAAAGCAAGCCCCTAAAATAATGGGCTTGTTAGCTACACATCTTTATACAATAGCTAGCAAACCCATTATTTATATATTCAACTAAGATATTTATAAGATATTTATAAAATGCGGGCAAAGTCACTTCTACTAGTAGCTGTTAGGTTAGTTTGCAGCAGCTAACTTTTGATCCCATATAGATTTAAGCCTGGTTAACTGGCCGCTAGTCAGTTGTATGGTTCCATCCTTGGAATATAGCTTGACTTGATCGTAATTCGTATCTGGGAAAAAGATACTTGTCATTACGGTTTCTCCATTGTCAGCAAATATTTCAACCGAAGCTACATCTATAAAGACTTGTAATTTCAAGGTATTATCTGTGGATATTCTAGGAGCTGTTTGTTTTTTGGGAAACTCTTTAGAAAAATCTTTTTTCCCTGACTGGCTACGGTCTATGTAAAATTGTTTAGTTGCCGGTTCATATCCAATCAACAGTTTTTGCCCTTGTGCATTAGAAAGTTCTATTCCCAGGTCTTTACTTTTATCTACTTCCGCTAAAGTCAGGGTTAATTCAGATAAGGTTACCGGGAAGGAAGCACTTTTGGTCAGGTCTACTTCTCCGCTAATTGCTTGGCTTTTCAAGTCAGCTGACTCTCCTCTGATAGAACTTAACTCTTTCACTGGCTGTGAAATCAGGCGGATGCCTTGTGGGGTATTTTTTAAACTAAGCTCCCTGGGTATAGTCATAGCACTTCGCCAGTTGGCTGTTGGCACATCATCGGCATATAACCAGTTACTCATCCAACCCATAAACAGCCTGCGGCCATCGGGCTGCGGTACATTAGACCAGGTTACGCCAGCATAATTATCTGTGCCATGATCTACCCACAAAGTAGTTTTTGCCGGATTGTCGCTGGTAAACGTCTTACCATCGAAGTTGCCAATAAAGTACTGAGTAGCTGATCCGCCATTTGGCCCGCCAGGATTAATACTTAACAACATTACCCACTTCTGTTTGCCATCTACTGTTAATGGGAACAGATCCGGACATTCCCATACGCCGCCATGGCCGCCATACGTTTTTCCAAACTCACTCAACTTGGCCCAGCTGGTTAGGTTCTTGGAACCGTAAAATTCTACATGGTCAGCTACTGCTAAGATCATCACCCATTGTTTGGAGGGTTCGTGCCAGCTTACTTTCGGATCGCGGAAGTCTTTAATACCTGGATTTTTCAGCACCGGATTTTGCTTGTATTTTTCCCAGGTACGGCCATTATCTGTACTATAAGCGATGCCCTGCGTCTGGTAATCTATCCGTCCGGCTTTCTCTCCTTCGGCTAAGTGGTAGGTAAAAATAGCTACCATCGGTGGATTTTCTTTCGTGCCCAGGCCAGAAGTATTATTTACATCTACTACTGCACTGCCAGAGAATATATACCCTAAGCTGTCTGGATATAAAGCAATAGGCAAGTGTTCCCAGTGAATCATGTCTTTACTGACGGCATGCCCCCAGTGCATAGGTCCCCAAACGGTACTATCCGGATAATGCTGATAAAATAAATGGTATTCGTCTTTATAAAACACCATGCCATTGGGATCGTTCATCCATTTGGCTGGCGGCGAAAAGTGAAACTGTGGCCGGTGGATTTCCTGAAAATTGTTGGCTACTTGGGTAACGTTTGTTTGACTAGAATCTGTTTGGGTAGCTTGGGTGTTTTCCTGGCTCTGGCTACATCCAACAAAGAATAGGCCCAGAAAACCAAAGGCGATTGTAAATTTCATATAAAAGAGTTTTGAATATAAATGGTTGCTAAAAAACAAGATAAGTATCTGCCAGATATATATCAATTGTATACCACTGGTTCACTCGCACAAGTAAAGAAAGGAAAGAAAGCGTATGCACCTAATGCATACGCTTTACTAATCAACTATGACTACTTTAACCTATTCATTTTCGATATAAAAAATAGTTATATTGTATAGCCGCTACATATGGGAAAGCTTTCAGGTAAATAATGTAAGCTTACTTCGTATTTCATGTTATCGATTGACAAACTATTCATATATACTAACCCCTGGGTGTAAAAACTGTTTGTAGAGTTTGTATAAGCTATCTACTAAATGGATTACACTTCGTTAATACCCTGGGTTTTGCTGATACAAGCCTTTGGTAAAGTTTATTTCCCGTTGAGGAATAGGCAGGTATTCATCACGGCCTGCAGTAAACTTGGCTCCACTCAGGTACGATCTTCTTGTCTTCTCTTTAGCTAGGTAAGCATTTAGCGTTGGTTCGGCAATTCCCCACCTTACCAGATCAAAGAATCGTGGGCTTTCCATAGCAAACTCCAGTCTTCTTTCCCACTGCAAGGCTTTTCTGGCATATTCTTGCGTCCAGTTAGCTGTGGTATAAGGTTTTATTAAGTAATTGGATGGATTGGTGCCGTCGGCTTTCTTGGTACGGCCTGTGCTAGCAGCGGCTCTTTCTCTCACCAGGTTTATCAACGGTAAAGCCAATGCCTGTTGACCTGTTTCTATATAGGCTTCGGCTTGCATGAGCAATACATCGGCATAGCGGATAATATCTATATTTTTGGAAGTACCAATAAAAGGGCCCTCTTTCTTGTAGCAGGAGCAATCGGCTAGTTGCTGCTCTTTCATACTCTGGTAAAAACCATACACACCAGCATCCCGTACCCAGCTGTTTTTAAATGGAAGAGAAGCATTATATTTATAGGGATGTCCATCAATGCCAATGGTATGATCTACGCGGGGGTCAACCGTGGCCGTTTGGAAATTGATTTCGTTTTCGTTGAATGTATCGAATTTAGGAAGTCCGTTGGCATCGGTTCCGAAAGCATTGGCCAGGTTCTGGCTTGGCTGGTGAAAACCGCAGCATCCATATTGAGGTGCCCCATGCGGATAGTTCAGCCCGGTTACCGTGCTTATTCTGCCTAAAGATGTTCCATCATTAATGGAATACTGGATAGCAAATACAGATTCCGGTCCGTTATCAAATCCATCCAGGAAGTTTTCGCCAAAGTCTGGCTGCAAACTATATTTTCCAGAACCAATTACCATTTGTGTTAACGTAATTACTTCCTGCATTCTGGCCTGATTGATCCCGACTACCTGATGATTATCATTCTGCTCATAGGCCTGATACAGCCGGAGTTTTGCCAGATAGGCAGCAGCAGATAATTTATTAGCCCTGCCTACTTCTGCTTGTGTTTCCGGTAAGTTATCCACTGCATACTGGAAGTCTTGGGCTATTTTGTTCCATAGTTCATCGTTGGTATACTGTCTGTTAGAAGTTTCCAGAATTTGCTCATTGGTAAGGGTTTCATCTATATACGGAATGTGCTTGAATAACATTTTCATCATAAAATGAGAATGTCCTCTCAAAAAACGCAACTCAGCCTGCCTGGTAGTTTTCATTGCAAAATCTGTTTCAGACAGGTTATTTAGTGAGCGCAGAGCAAAATTAGCTCTGGAGATGGCTCTGTAAAAATTCTCCCAAGTATAAGGATGGAAAAAGCCGCCGCCTTGTTGTGGCTGTGTCAGGTTATATTGTTCGTAGAAGTTAATATCTTCCAGATCGGCAACCCCACCACCGCCTTTATACGAATCGTCTGAGCGGACACTGCCATATACCCACATACTCGTCATGGGGCCAATCATTTCATCATTGCCGATGCCGGCATAGGCAGCGGTTACCAGGGCTTCCGCATTCTGCGCGGTGGTTACACTTTCTGAGGACAAGGCTCCCTGTGGTTGTGTTTCCAGGTAATCTTTACAGGAACCCAGCGTAAGCAGGCTGATCAAAAGAGAGCTATATATAAAGTTATTTTTCATGATTAAAAGCATTAGAGAGGTTAGAAAGAAACATTGATACCGGCCGTAAAAACCCTAGGCACTGGAATAGTATTTACATCTGTCCGTTCTGGATCTGGGCCTTTAAAAGAATTGCTTTTTACCCAGAATACATTATCAGCCATCACATACACCCGTAACTTCTCCATACCCCCAATTTTACTAATGGCTGTGGAGGGTAGGTTGTAGCCCAACTGCATGTTCCGCAATTTAAAATACGAAGTGTTTACATTGAAGTAGTCAGATGGCCTGGTTTCATTGTTACTGTCAGATAAAGTTAAGGCTGGCACCGAAGAAGTAGGGTTTTGTGCTGTCCAGGCATTAAACACGCCAGGGCCTACGTTGTCCCTACCCCGGATAAAGTCATTATAGAAAGTATAAGGATCAAAACCTGTTCTGCCGGCAATACCAGAGCCAAACATAGAAAAATCGAAATTCTTGTAACCCAGATCTACCCGTACTCCATAATTAAAAGCAGGTAGTGTAGTTCCATAAAATTCCTGGTCTAAGGCATTGATAATACCGTCGTTGTTCAGATCCACGTACCGGATTCTGCCTGGGCCTGCTCCTACCTGGGTAGCATGGGCATCTACTTCTGCCTGGCTCTGGAAAATGCCATCGGTGCGGTAACCAAACAGATCCAGTTGGGAATGTCCGATAATGGTGGTAATGGCATTTCCGGCAAACGCAGACCGTACTTCTTCCGGCAGCACCGTAATTTTGTCTCTGAACCGGAAAACGTTGGTAGATACACTGTAGGTAAAGTCTCCTTTGGGTTTGCCATAATAGGCCAGAGAAAACTCCCACCCTTTGTTAGTCTTGGTGGCCCCATTCACAAACTTTAATTGGCCCTCTCCTACGGCAGAAGCTACCGGAGGTTTGATCAATATATCTCTGGTTTCCCTGGTAAAATAATCAAACGAACCCACGATGCTTTCGCCGAAAAAGCCAAAGTCTATCCCTACGTTTACCTCATCGGTTGTTTCCCATTTTAATGCCGGGTTAGCTCCCTGGGTAGATACAAAGCCAGAAGGAAGGTTACCTGAATTAATTCCACCCAGATCATAGGCCGTTCCAACGTTCCAATACTGATCAAAAAATCCATTATGGCCATTGGGTACCTGCGAGGCTCTGGTGCCATATCTAGGCTCAAATAAACCAAATCTGGCTACGTCTCCAATGTCCTGGTTACCAATTCTTCCGATACCGGCTCTCAGTTTCAGGTTGGTTACAGGCGTAAGGCTTTTCATAAATGCTTCCTTGTCAAGTCTCCAGCCCACAGAAGCAGCCGGGAAGAAACCGTACCGGTTCTCTTCTCCGAATCTGGAGGAACCATCTCTGCGCAGGGTTACGGCCGCCAAATAGCGGTCTGAGAAGGCATAGTCGATGCGGGCAAACTGAGAAAGCAAACGGCTTTGCGTAGCATTTCCTGCACTGTTGGCATTGCCAGATCCGGCACTGATTACAAAAAAGTCTTCGGACTGTACAGCAAAATTCTCCCGGTAGGCGGTTAAGTCATTCAGGTTATCTCTGATGGCTTCTATACCAGCCAAGAGATTAAATCTGCTCTCGCCTACATTAAAATTATATCTGGCGGTATTGGACCAGGTTAAACTAACAAACTTATTGGTATTAATTGTTAAACTATTGAGTGAACGGGCAATAAATCCTTCCTTATAAGATTGTTCTATATTTTTATTTGTATAGCCGACAATATCTGCTCCCAAAGAAGACCGCAAAATTAGATTGGCTATTGGTTCCACTTCCGCATACACGTTACCAAATATAAATTCTCTTCTGGTATTATCCCATTGGTTAATATCCTGCATATGCAGCGGATTGTTGCGGTCAGAATAGCCAGAGCCTAGTGGTCCGGCATACTTCCCGTCCGTCCTATACACTGGAATGGTTGGAGCCAAGGTGATAGCCAAGCCTGGAGTTGGGGCTCCACCCAAATCGGTAGCGGCCAGGGTTTCTTTGGAAGAAACCAGCTGTGTGTTCACTCCCAATTTAAGGCGGTTATCGAACAAACCAGTATAGGCATTAATGCGTCCGCTATACCGGCGGTAGTTGGTAAATTTCAACATACCGGAATTGCTTAGGTAGCCGAAGTTAAGTAACAGCGAAGAGTTTTGTGTACCCCCAGAAACGGTGACGTCATTGAAGGTAACATACCCGGTTTTATATATTTCATCCTGCCAGTCGGTATTGCCAGCTGGGGTAAGCGGATCGCCTCCAACCAAAGGTTTTACAGATACACTATTCAGCACTGGGTTGTTAAAATCGTTATTCCAGTCGAAGGTGTATATCTCCCCGTAGCCGGAAGCCGGATCTATGCGGTCGTTGACAGATGCTTGCCAGAGCGCCCGGCCTCTGTCTACTGAATTGAGCATTTCAAACCGCTGCGACTTCTCCGATTGGGTGGAAATACTGGAGTTTAGCTGTACTTTCAATTTACCATCTGTATTGCCTCCGTTATTGGTTGTTACGATAATTACTCCATTCGATGCCCGGGAACCATAAATAGAGGCCGAGGAAGCATCTTTTAATGCCTGGATAGATTGGATCGTACCAGGATTTAAGCTCTGAAATACCTGCGAACGCTTGGTAGGTACGCCATCAATAATATACAAGGGATCGGTGTTTCCTAACGTGTTTACGCCACGCAATAAAATCCGGCTGTTATCTCCGGATGGCGTACCGGTTTTTTCAATATATAAACCAGGTACCCGGCCTTGCAACGCTTGCATGGGATTGCCAGAGCTGGCAGTAGCATTTTGAATAGGTGCTAGTTCCACTACGGCTACTGCACCAGTCAAGTCTTGTTTTCTGGAGGTAGTATAGCCTACTACTACTACTTCGCCCAGAGCTTTAATGTCGGGAAGCATAGCTATATCAATAACTGTCCGTCCATTCACTGGTACTTCTTCCAGCGTATAGCCAATAGATGAAAACACCAATGTAGCACTGGCATCTGGCACCTGGAGGGTGTAGGAACCGTTTACATCGGTAGTAGTACCGATGTTAGTGCCTTTTACCAGTATATTGGCCCCTACCAAGGGTTCCTTTGTTTCTGATTCAGTTACTTTTCCGGTAACTGTGAGGGCAGTCTGGGCATGCAACCCTAGGCAGGTGCACCAAAGCCAAACCGCAAACAGTACGCTTTTTTTCATGGGTTAGGAGTTTAAAGTGTAAGTGGATAAAAAATATTAGAGAAGCTTCCGGCAAGGGTAAGCTTGTAATCAGCAGAGAGATCTTCTTGCGTTGCGAAAGGGTAGTATTGAATAAAATGCTGTATTAGCTGAGTAAACTATTAACAGAACCGCTTTTTCTTCTTAGGAGTGTATAGCTGATTTCATCAGTGCATGAACAAAGGTTTCCGGCACTTTTGGTGTTGCTCCGCGTTGGGTAGCTACATAGGCGCCTGCTGCACAGGCATACGAAAGCGCCTCAGGTATAAGCATTCTCTGTAAATACCTATGTAAAAACATAGCCAGGAAAGCATCTCCGCTGCCAATGGTATCTTCTACGGTTACCTGAAAACCGGGGTGTTCTGCGTATCCTTCTCTGGTTATCAGCGATGCGCCATTTTCGCCTCTGGTTACCAATAGAAGTTGTTTGTTAAACCGTTTCAGCAGATACTCCATGCCTTCTTTCTCCTCCAGATTCATTCCAAACCAGCTTAGTATTTCTACTAATTCCTGGTGATTCATCTTCACAATAGCGGCCTGTTCCAAGAGTTGCATTACACCTTCGGGAGTATAATGCGGCGGCCGCAGGTTTACGTCAAATACTTTCAGCCCGGTGGCAAGCGGCAAATAATTCATCAGGGTTTCGCGGGTGGTTTTATGGCGGGCAGCCAGACTTCCGTAAATGAATACCTCACTTTTCCGGATACTCTTTGCTAGTTGCTCATCATAGTGAATAAAATCCCAAGCCACCGGCTCCACAATTGTATAGGTTACATGTAATTTGTTGCTGACGTTAGCTTCTACCATCCCAGTTTGATGAGTTTGGTCTTGCTGTAGTGAAGCTGTAGAAAGTCCTTTTGATTCTAAAAAGCCGGTTAGTTCCCTGCCAAAGGTATCTTTTCCAACACGGCTAATTAGTAAAGGCGCATGTCCATTATAGGCAAGATGAATAGCCACATTCATAGGTGCTCCGCCCGGCACAGCACCATCGGGTAATACATCAAACAGGGTTTCGCCGAAACAGATGATTTTTGGGTGCATAGAAGTTAGGGGTTGAATTATTTTGCAAGCGGCACTACGGATTGCTTAGTGCATTACTACAGTTTTTTCAATTTGCTCCAGAGAAGTATTTTTGGTTTCCGGCATTATGCGCCAGACAAAGATTAATTGTAAGACCATCATCACACTAAAGAGCAGGAATGTGTTGCCGCCGCCGAGTGTGTCGGCTATGTAAGGGAAAGTAAAAGCGATGATAGCGGCCATAAACCAATGGGTGAAACTGCCCAGTGCCTGCCCGGAAGCCCGCACTTTATTAGGAAAAATTTCAGAAATAAACACCCAAATAACAGCTCCCTGCGAAAAAGCGAAGAACGCAATGTAGACAAACAAGTATATAGGAACAGAATAACTATTAAATTCTTCGAAATAAAAGGCTTTGGCTACCAGTCCCAGGGTAAGAATGAGTCCGACAGAACCAATGAGCATCAGGGTTCGGCGGCCAAAGCGGTCTATGAAGTTGATGGCCAGTAAGGTGAAGAGAAAGTTAATGAGCCCAATACCAGCTGATGAAAGTAATGCCGAGCTTTTACCAAGGCCGGCCATTTCGAAAATACGTGGCGCATAATAAATGATGGCATTGATTCCGGATGCCTGATTGAAGAATGCAAACAGGATTGCCAGCATCACAGGCGTACGGAACTGCTTAGAAAACAAGGAACCTTTTGCCTGGCTGCCATCCGCATTTTGGGAAGACAATACAATGTCGGCAACCATCTTATTGGCATCAGCCTCTGGATTAGCTATTTTAAGTGTTTTTTTGGCTTCTTCTATCCGGCCTTTTTTCAATATCAGCCATCTGGGGCTTTCAGGTACCATTAAAACCGTTACCAGAAATATTAGAGAGGGAAAAGCTTGCACACCTAGCATCCACCGCCAATCATTTTCTGCTTCCCCTCCAATTATGTAGTTCGTGAGATAGGCAATCAGAATACCAAAAACCACATTGAACTGAAACATGCCTACCAATTTTCCGCGTGCATGTGCCGGAGCAATTTCCGAGATATAGAGCGGAGCCGTAACCGATGATACCCCTACGCCCACGCCACCCAAAAAGCGGAAAATTAAAAAAGTGATCCAGTCTGGCGCCAGGGCCGTACCAATAGAGGATAAGAGGTATAAAACAGCTATAGCAAACAGCGTAATTTTGCGGCCATATTTATCGGAAGGAATCCCTCCAAACAAGGCACCCAGCACCGTTCCTATTAATGCAATAGATACTGTAAGTCCATGTTCAACAACGCTTAATTGCCATAGCTGCTGAATGGCTCTCTCGGCACCTGAGATAACAGCAGTATCAAAGCCAAATAAAAAGCCACCTAATGCTACCACTGTTGCCCAGAAAAATACTTTTGTGTTTGTCATCGGAAAATCATTTTCGTTCTGACAAAACTAGGGTATAGGCAGAGGTCTTTATTTCCAGATTATATCAATTTCCTTTGAATTTGTACCAATCTGATTTATCGCATATATATTACTGATTGTCAAGTAATTAACAAATTATCAATCCCTTGAAATTTCAATTTTGTATCCTATTTTTTTAAATTTGTTTCATTCTTGCGGGGAGTATTTCTGGTTTCTGTATTCTAGAGGAGAGAGTCCATAGCGGGCTTTGAAGGCAGTAGAGAAGTAGGCAGGAGAAGAGAAGCCCACTTCATAGGCAATATCGGCTACCGATACCCCAGGTTGCTGGAGACTATGGCAGGCTTTGTTAAGCCGGATGGATTGTATATAGTCATTTATGGTAACTCCCAGCAGTGCTTTCACTTTTCGGTAGAGCTGAACTCTAGAAAAGCCTAGTTCTTTACAGATATAGTCTACCGTTAATAAAGGGTCAGCTATTCGGGATTCAATAATGGCTTTAAAATCCGTTACAAATTTCTTATCTACTTTGCTGAGTCTGCTGGTAGTTTTAAGATTGGGTGTTATTTCGCCGGTATAATGATTTTTCAAGATGGCGCGGTTGCTCAACAGGCTCCGGATGTTTTCTTGCAGAAACTGTAGATTAAAGGGCTTAGTCAGGTAGACGTCTGCACCGGTTTGCATTCCTTCTATTTGCTGTTCTACGGTAGTTTTAGCCGTTAACAAAATAATGGGGATATGGGAAGTCCGGATATCTGTTTTTAAGGTAGTTGTTATTTTCAAACCATCGGTATCTGGAAGCATGATATCACAGATAATTAAGTCGGGAATTTGCTCAAAGGCTTCTTTCATACCTGCATTCCCATCTGTAGCCGTGGTTATCTGGAAAGTTGACTGGAGCTTTTCTTTCAGGAAAAATTGAAGATCTTCGTTGTCCTCAATAATCAAAATTGTTTGTTCTGAGAAAGCAGGTATATCCTGGGCTGCTTCTACGGCAGTAGCCTCTGTGTGTTGCAAAGCAAAATGCTCCGCCAATACTCTTTCTGGTTTCTCTGCCGAACTATTCTCTCCGGTGAAATGGGTTTTTCCTAAAGGCAATTCTATAGTAAACACCGTTCCTTTATATTTCTCACTTTTCACGAAGATTTTTCCCTGATGCAGTTCTACTAACTCCTGCGAAAGCGGGAGGCCCAGGCCCGTTCCTTTAGCCGATGCATTACTGCCCTGATAAAACATGTCAAATGCACTGGCTGCTTCTTCCTCCGACATACCCACGCCTGTATCTTCCACCTTCAGAATAGCCTTTTCTCCACTGGCATCTTGTTCTACATAGACATAAATGCGGCCTTTATCCAACGTAAATTTAAAAGCATTCGATAAAAGATTAAACAAAATGGTATCCATCATGTCTGCATCTATCCAGGCAGGCAGAGAGCTCAGCTTAGTAATTAATTGAAAATCGATGCTACGTTTTTTGGCTACTATTTCAAAGGGCAACATGGTTTCCTGTACAAGCGCAACCAGGTCGTTCTGTGTGGCTTTTACCATAATTTTTCCGCTTTCAATTTTACGGAAATCCATTAACTGGTTTACCAGCCGGAGCAGGCGAAGGGCATTTTTGTGAATGAGCAGCAGGTCTTTTTTTACTAAACTTGCCTGGTTTTTTTTAGTAGCTACTATTTCCTCAATGGGTGCCAGGATAAGGGTTAAGGGAGTCCGGAACTCGTGAGAAATGTTGGTAAAGAAGCGGAATTTAGATTCGGTGGCTTCCTGGGCTTTCTCTGCCATCTCCTGTACCTTGTTGCGTTGTTCTAAAATTTCTTCATTTTTGGCTTTCAGCTCCCGGTTAATTTTTTTGTTTTCTGTCAAGGAATAAAGCGCCAACGACCCGGCAACAATGGTCACCAGCAGCAAGCCTGACATTCCATACAGAAACATTTGCTGATTCTGGTATATCTTAATCTGGTCGTCAATTTTTCGCTGCTGGGTTTCAATATCTTCTTGCTGCAGGAGAATTTTATCCGTCTGCTGTTTCATCATATGCACATTTGATGAATCAATAATGGCCGTTTGCAGAATGGTTTCTTTATCGTAGTTTTCTTTTGTAAGAATTTTCATGGCTGTCCGAATAGCCTCTTCGCCACCTGGTGAATAGAGTATAGTCGCTTTAAAGATGCTATCGCGTACCATTTGCAGGCCTCCCGTCTTTCCGGCTAAGCCATCTATCCCAACAAACTTCACCTTCCGCAGCAGTCCTTTTTCTTTGCATACTTCGTAGGCACTTACCGTCATCCTATCGTTGTGTCCAAATATCAGATCTACATCGCGGTGCTGATCGATGATTTTTAATAAGGCAGGTCTGGCATATTGTTTTTCCCATTCTCCATTGATGGTTACTACCTCTATGTCTGGGGAGGAAGCTATCTCTTTCAGGAAAGCATTGTGGCGGTCCATGGCTGGGGAGGATTTTGGCGAACCAGTTATTTCAATTACTTTCCCTTTTCCCTTCAATAGCATTTGAATATACTGGCCTGCCAGCTTGCCCACTTCTCCATTATTGCCCCCAACAAATGCTGAATAGAGTGGGGAAGAAATACGGCGGTCCACTACCACTACTGGAATACCCAAGCGGTAAATTTCCTCTACTACCGGAGTAATGGGTTGGTCTTCGTTGGGAGAGACAATCAGCAGATCAATATCCGAATTTGCCAACTCCCGTATCTGCGCTATTTGTTTCTGATTATCGTACTTTGCATCTCTGTATAGCAGCTCCACATCCGCATGAAAAGCTAATTCCCGTTGCATTCCTTTAAGCATGGCTCTGCGCCATTCGTCACCCCCTGTACACTGAGAAAAGCCAATAGTAAACTTTGCAGAAGGTTTTTGAGTACAACCTGCCAGTATAGAAAAAATACATACTATAAGAACTAAACAAAAACGGGCAAACATGTATATCAGATGAAGTTATTTCAAATCCTGGCTTCCATTATTATATTAATAGATAGCTTATAAAAAAGTAGACAAACTATGTATTAAAGATACCCTAAGTCCCGGTAAGAAAATAAAAATCAGTAAATATTTTCTATAAAATATCCTATATCAGCTATTTACAAGTTATTCCCTCACTTTACAGCTTATATACACAGCGTTGTGGCTCCTACAATAATCCTCGTCTTTTTATTAGGTATTGGTAATTAGTCTTGACAGCAAAATTTGCTAGATGATATGGCCAATTAAGCTGATCGCTGAGAGACGGCTGTCTTACGGGCTACGCACGTATTGCGTAATGGACACTTTACTGAAAGTAATATGTATTCTCTATAATTCCTTGTTGAAAACTAAAAGGATATATGGCCTGTATTCGTTAGCATGCTTTTAGCCAGTTTGGTAAGCGAATAATTTATTTAAAGACTGATATAAAGGCTATTTAAAAATACTGAGGGAGAGATATACAGCCAAATTACAACGCTTAAAGCCACATAAATAACTAGAAATTCTACTCACCATAAAACGTAACTGCCGGATGTAACTGGTAAGTTTAGGCTATTTTAGGTTCCTAAAGTTGAATATTCACTTTAGTTTCACCGAAATTATAACTTTTGCAGATTTCAAAATAATCAATATTTATTACATATTGTCAAATAACTATCATTTTTACATAATAGTTGACTATAAATAAACGAAAGCCATTTTTTATCTATAATTAATTAAATTTACAGCATACATAAAGGCAATAAATTGCTAAATACGCATTAAAAATTTTAACTTCTGATATATATATTACATTTAAGGCCTTTTTACTACTTCGATTATCATCTCAAAAGCTATCTATAAATTATACTATAAGTAGTAGCCATCAGCTATTTACACTAATATAATTTACTTGAGTCCATCATTTTCATTCGCAATCTAAGTTATAACCTATATAATATTAGAATTATATAATATCCAATATCACACCTTATATTCTTACATACTTTTTTTGCACTATTCACATAAGACTTAAATTACCAAATACCTAATTTGAAGTATATTGCACGAGGTTAATAGTTATATAATTGAGTAAACCTATTCAATCTTGCAAATACTCATCTTTCTATAGTTATATTTTCACAAGAACCTACTGTGGGATTCTATCGTGTGAAGAGGTACATTTGCATATGATTATTCAAGTTCAACTTAGCAAAATAATTAACCAACAAATTAAATATTTCTAATAAACGGGAATAATATTTTTCTACTTAGTAGTTACATCCACCTGTTGAACCAACCACTCAAACGTATGAACGCAACCAAAACAAAACAACCTTTATATACTTCTACTATCTCCCATACAGAGCCTAGCACTTTTAATGGGCTTCCCGAAAAATATGATGTACAAACAGCACCGCTTCAATGGGTTAAAAATAGCCTACATAGAGCACTGCAGGCAATGTACCATATTTTACATAGCCGCCTGGCAAAACTTGTAACTGTTGATCAGGATGGAAAGCAGGTACTGGTTGATATTATAAGTCCTGAAGGCTCATTCTTGCCTAGGTACTCCTTTACCGGAACAGCGCAGGTATTATACATGCTGCCAGTTAATTCAGCTACTAAAATTTCCAAAGCATTTCCTTTTACAGCTATTGTAAAGCCTTTGGAAGAAAACTGCTATGAGCTGATAATTGAGGGAAGCCGGCAAAAGAAAGAATCTCTAGGAATTAACATCTACGGAGAGGCAAATACTTTACTCTATAGTGAGGAAATTAGTTATACTGGCCACTTTAACCGCCTCTATGACTTAAAATGGCCTGCTCTAACAGATATCTCTTTTGAAGTGATTAGCAAATATGGATCATGCAAAGCTGAAATTATCTAATCTCTAAAACCTGTTTGTCATACAAAAATTTACTAACTCAACTAAGCTATTAATTTTATGGAAGCTATATTCAGTATCCTTTTTATCATTGTGTCTGTTGGCACCCTGGACGCGCTAACCTATAAGTCACTTGACCATTTGTTTAAAACAAAGAACAAGTCGTAGTCTATCGGCTTTCTGCAGTGCCAGTTTCGTTCACCAACGAAGTTCTATTTCAACAAAGTATCTCACCTACCACGGAGGTACTCCAACAAAAACTCATTACCTAGAACCTATTAAAATAATTAACAGCCTTAAAAATAAAGAGGGCTATACAAAACCTGTGTGCAAACCTGTGTGCCAGATTTTTCAGCAGAGCCTGCAAGTTCAGGCCGCTGGCACAAATGCAAATCACTCCAGAGCATCTACCCAGATGCCCCGGAGATTTGTACAGGGCATTTATTAGTGGCATTTAGTTCTACTTGCGGCGTAACCAAAGAAATGGACATGGTATAGGCTATTTAGCGTAGAGCCTCCCCTGCAAGTAGAAATAGCTGAGACCCATACACCCATCGGATAAAAGCTATCTCCCTAGCTTACCATCTTCCTATTACCCAAATATTCTTTACCATACCGGTTTCATTAGCTTCTTCACCATTCACAATTTCTCGTACAGAATTATGTTATCAAAACTTAGTATATTTCCTTCTCCGCGAAGAGTAATCCGCTTAACAATAGGTACTTTTTTCTTTCTGCAGGGCCTATGTTTTTCTTCCTGGGCTAGCCGCATACCCACCATCGGCCAACAATTGGGCCTCAGTCATGGAAAATTAGGTGCAGTGCTTTTTGCCTTACCTATAGGCTTAATCACGAGCCTGCCGCTGTCGGGTTGGCTCATTAGCCGCTATGGAAGCCGGCAGGTACTTATTGTATCTACCATTCTGTATGCCTCCTTCTTGCCCTTAATTGGCTTAACCGCTGAAGCCTGGCAATTAATGGTTATGCTATTTTTGCTAGGGCTTTTCGGAAACTTATCGAATATTTCCATGAACACGCAAGCCGTACATGTAGAAGCCTGGTATGGCCGCTCTATTATGGCCTCTTTGCATGGATTGAACAGCTTAGCTGGATTCGCTGGTGCAGCTATCGGAATGTATTGCATCTCCCTGCAGCTTTCACCGTTTGTTCATTTTAGCCTGATATGCGCTATTGCCTACATACTGATTGCCTTCCTATACAGGTATGTTCTTCAGTTTAAAGAAAAGGTAAAATCAGCCAGACCTACGTTTACTTTTGCCCTACCTGAAGGAAGATTAACCTTGCTTGGCCTCATTGTATTTTGCGGAATGGTTTGCGAAGGCACCTTATTTGACTGGAGCGGCATTTATTTTATGGAAGTGGTAAAAGCACCTGTTGACCTGACTTCAGTAGGCTATCTGGCTTTTATGTATGCGATGGCCTCAGGCCGTTTCGTAGGAGATTGGCTTTCTTCCCGCTTTGGCACCAAACAAGTAATCCGGGTAAATGGCCTACTCATCGGCATTGGGCTGACTACGGCTATTACCCTCCCCTATGTATCTACGGCTACGATGGGTTTCCTGTTGGCTGGCGCCGGCGTATCTACGATTGTGCCGCTGATCTATGGCTCTATCGGCAAACAAACAAACGGTACTGCTTCTAACGCATTAGCTGCCGTAGCTTCTATGGGGTACGTTGGTTTCTTACTGGGACCGCCTATGATTGGAATGCTGGCAGAAATGATTAATCTACAATGGGCTTTTGCTTTTGTAGCCTTGCTTGGTATGCTAGCTGCCATGTTGATCGGCAAAGTAAAATTTGAATAGTTTCAACACCTCTCCAGAGTATTTACCTGTATCTGCCTCAATCAACAACCCGGCTTTGTTGATTGAGGCTTTTTTATTAAGGGCTAACCGGCGTGCCTCCTTCTATTTGTATACTTCACCACACCTTACCTACGTTCTGCTACCCCTTTTGCTCTCACATTGTGCAAGTATATCTAGTTAAAAACCAGATACAACAGTCTCTATATAACGCTACGCATTTGCCGCTGCTGATAGCCTTCTCACTAGGGTACCTTCTCTTACTTTTACCACTGCCAGACTACAAACTAGACGTAAGTACATATTTATTGATTTACTACCCAACGTTTTATGGCAAATTTGCCAGACATTTATTAATTTTGACTGCGACTTGAAGAGTTACTATCTAAAATCTCCTTGAGATAATACTATCTTTAGCATTCCACCTGAATTACTAGTGCCTTATTTATTTCTGTTGTGTGCCTGGAAAGGTACTTTCAGGATACCCAGCTACGGTGAGTTGTCGGTATAAAATAGCTTCTTATGACTTGCAAACTTTATGTTGATAAAGCAGTTCTATAGCCGGATTTATCTTATGTTACAGATTCCATATAGCTGTGCCTGGTGGAAAAACAGGAGGCAACTTTGCCTTGTTGGCTGCACGCAGGTGGTATGTATGTTTCTATTGCTGTGTCTTTCGGTAGTAGGCTTAGCACAGAATCAACCGGGTGGCAGACAACAAAAAGTAGAGCAAGGTTCAGATACCAATCAGGTTAATGAATTAAACCAGTTAGCTAGAATTTATCAATGGAAGGCGCCGGAGAAATCAAAAGAGTATGCGAGGGAGGCCTATCTGCTATCAACCAAAATTAACTATAGCAAAGGGGCTTCGTATGCCTTATGGAAAATAGGTAGCCTTCATGAACTCCAGGGAAATTACAACAAAGCCCTGTATTATTTTTTAGAGTCTATCCGTGTACATCCACCCGGGGAAAATACCACAGCAAAAGCGCATGCCTTTGGCAGTATAGCTAATTTATATACCAGCCTTGGGCAGTATACACAGGCAGAAATCTATCTCAACGAATCGTTTTCTATTTTCAAGAACCTTTCTAATCCACTGGGAATAGCCATTTCGCACAGACGCCTGGGATTTTTGTATGTCAGCCAGAACCAGCTTCAACAGGGAATGCAGCATTTTTCCCGTTCACTTACCTTAATGCAGGAATTGCAAGATACAGTAGGTATTGGATATGCGCGGACCAATATTGGGCAGGTGTACTATCAGGAAAAAAAGTACAAACAAGCTCTGGAAGAATATACCCAGGCAGTAGCCTTACAAGACATAATAGGAAATTACGCTGAAAAAGCGTATTTATTGATTCATATAGGGAATATATATAGGCAAACCGGCAATTATCCAAAGGCTATTGAAAGCTGTACCCAGGCACTTACGTTAGCGAAAGAATTGAATTTTAAGCCTGCTTTGCTGAAAAGCTACCAGAGTTTAGCTTCTATCTATAAAGCTCAGGGAAATCTAAAAGAGGCACTTAATTACTCCGATCAGTTTCTGGCTTTACACAATGAGCTGTTGAATGCCGAAACCATGGAAAACATAGCTGATTTAAATATTCAGTATCAAACCTTTGAGAAAGAGCAAGAGATAGAATTGTTGAAAAAAGAGAAGGAAATACAAGCGTTGAAGCTTACCGAACATACACACGTGGTATACTTTTTTGCAGCGACGCTGCTGCTGCTGGTAGTCGTTTGCAGCTTACTCTACAGCCGGATTACCTTGAAGAAAAAAGCCAATCGTATTCTGCAAACACAAAACGAAGCTATCAGCTATCAAAAAAATAAAATTGAGCAGCAAAACAAGCTGCTAAAGGAGGCAAACAAAGTTATTGAAGATCAGAATCAGTTGTTGGAGTTTGATAAGATAGAGTTAGAGGAAAAAGTGAAAGAGAAAACGATGGCCTTGATGGAGGCCTATACACATTTATTGCAGGCAACCGAGGAAATGGATATCCTCGTCTATAAATCTTCGCATGACTTACGCGGGCCACTGGCAACCATACTTGGCATGTGTAATATAGCTTTTATAGATGTTAAAGAGGAAACGGCTCTTATCTATTTCAACTTACTGGCAAAAAATGCTACCCGCATGGATGTGCTCTTGCACAGGCTTCTAAAGGTAAACCATGTAAAACATGCCGAAATACATAGTACTTTGCTACAACCCGGTCAGCTTATTTCAGATGCCATAGCTGCTGTTGCCACTACAGAAGGATATGCAGCTATGCAATTTTATATAGAGACGGAGCCTGAGGTAAGCTTGTATTCTGACCCAGATCTAGTAAAAACGGTACTAGAAAATCTCCTGCAGAATTCTATTCATTACCGCTCGCTGACGGCAGATACGCCGCCCGGGGTATGGATAAAAGCAGAAAGATACGGAAACGCTGTACGGTTTATGGTCAGTGATAATGGGATCGGTATTGAGAAAGAATATGTTTCGAAAATATTTACCTTATTCTCCAAAGGCTCTTCCCGGTCTCAGGGGTCTGGCCTAGGACTTTACATAGCCAAAGCGGCTGTTTCCAGGGTGCAGGGCAGTATCCGGTATTGCAGTGAATTAACGGATGCCACTACCTTCGAGGTGATTGTTCCAAACCTGAACAACAAACCTGTTTTTCATCCGTTGCTGGTGGGAAAAAAGAGTAGTATCTACAACAGCGAAGTACATTCTGCTAAAAGAATAATTCCCGAATAACCGGAAGCCAATAGCCATAATAAATTAGAAGTAAGCCTGACCGTTGTCAGGCTTGCGCATGGTTAAAAAATAACGAGCTGGTTCTTTGTTTGCTCCTTAAGCCGGTAGCTTTGGTATAAATCTTTAATCTCTTGTGTCATTTTCCGGGCTGCCTCCAATTGCTGAGTTTGTAAATGAAGCTTGTGTTTACAATGGCTAGAACACGTCTTTTTGTCGGAACGGCAGGCATAAAATTCTTTTTTACAAACCGGGCAAACCAGTGTATTCCTTGTAGAGCGGCTATGAACAGGATTCATGGTACTAGATAATCTTAGTGAGACTAAAAAATGAGAGAGCAAAAGTAACAGGAAAATGCGGATACTGCTATATACCTTTAGCAGGAATCATACATTTGTGATGGAAAAAGCATTTAAGGTAAGCTGCTCAGGTGCAAACATGCTGGGAAATGCTCTTTATTTATGCTATTTCTAATTTTTAGCTCTTAATTACCTTATTGCGTAACTGTCTTTAGTGGAAAGTGCATATATAATCCTTACTACCCAACAAATGGGGCAACGCTTTCTCACTTGCATTCATACATAGGAGTAAACGGAAGCCTATCCGAAGGCTGATTCTACACTTCCGCCATCTACCCGGTAATTGCTGCCATTCACATAACTAGCCAGCTCAGAGCATAGAAAGGCAATAACAGCGGCAACTTCTTCCGGATTTCCACGCCTGTGCACCTCTATATGAGGGCGTTCGTTTTGTAAGAACCACTCTACGGCTTCTACCGTTGTATTCCGTTGCTGAGCCAGTTCTTGCATCATGGCATCTGTCATGGGAGTGGCAATAAAAGCTGGAGAAACAGTATTAATAAGTATGCCCTCTTTGGCATAGGCCCTGGATAAGCATTTAGCCAGATTGATAATACCTGCCTTACACGCATTATATGGGCTTTCTTCCTCGTATGGCTGGAATGCATTTTCTGAAGCAATTAACACAATACGGCCCCACTTTTTTGCTTGCATTTGTGGAATAAAGGCCCGGCATACCCTCACGGCTCCCATCAGGTCTATATCAATGGTATCATACCAGTCTTGGTCACTCAACGCCAGAAAGTTACCTGCTGCGCCTCTGGCACCGGCACTGTTTACCAGAATATCTGCTCCCCCGTATTTTTTCTTCACCTCATCGGCTAATTGCTGCACCTCCTGATTATTGGTAATATCTGCCTGGATGGCTACTATTTCCGTGTTTTGCCGGACATGTTTTTGTAGTTCCTGCACAGCTTTGTTTAGTGAGGCCTGTGTTTTGTCTGTTAAAACAATAGTAGCTCCTTCACTGGCTAATACCTTGGCTGTAGCCAAGCCAATTCCTGAATCGCCTCCGGTAATTACCGCCGTGCGGCCTTGAATAGATAAGTTCATTGTAAAATACGTATAGCTGGGTTAACTAGAGATGTACACACAGGAATGTAGGGATTTCCCAGCAGACAAGCCTGGACATAAACATCTACTTTATGGGTATAACTGCCTTATTCCGCTTTTGTTTTCCGATAGAAAAGTTTACCTGGACGAAAAGAAAAGAGAACCTAAGTGAAAAGCACCGCATGAGGAAGACTATACTTACGCCAACTATTTTTTCAGAGGGCCGAAGGAGTTCTAGCTAACTTTAGAAGAAAACTATTTATACAGCACCGCATGTTTGCCAGGTATGCGAGGCAATCTGCGGATACAGAAATTCATTAGGAGCCGGTTATAGGGAAGGAATAAAAAGAGTAATTCTGCTTACTGGCGTTAACTTTCCTTCTCTAAAATGGGTAACAGATTTTCTGGTGTTAAAGGCTTAGTAATGAAACCTGCTATATTATACCTGCCTGCTCTGGATATATCTTTAGGAGAAACCGAAGAAGTAAGAATGCAAATAGAGACTTTGTTTAGAATGTATTCATAGTTAGCCATAAACTCATCTAAAAACTCAAAGCCATTCATAACAGGCATATTCAAGTCCAGCAGAATTAAAGTAGTACCCTCTTCTGGTTGGGGAGTTGAACGAATAGCTAAAGTATTCTCTAAGTAATCTAATGCTTGTTTACCATTGTACACTGTTGTTACTTTGTCAGTAATGGCTAATTCCTGAAGGGTAACTTTTAATAAATAGCTACTTACTTCATCATCATCTACAATCAAAATCATTTTTACACTTTTCATAGGAAATTAGCTGGCTTTATAGGTTTTTGTTGCATGTAGCAGATAAAGGATACCATTGAATAGAAGTCAGTGATGTGTTTCCTTCTTAAAATCTTGATTGGTAGCTATTTATTTAGTAGTATTACTAACGAACCAGGCAAAAAATTAAATTGTTATTCGCTTTCTATCGTAGATAAAGACTAAACTAGCTATACCATTCAATGGTTCTGCGTAGCAAGGTTATGGATTATACTGAAAGAATACTAAAATAAAAGTAAGAATAAATTATTACTTAAGTACTTATACGGATAAAAGAAATAAAAATTTGTATAAATCACAAGAAATGTAAATTCTTTTATAGAAAATACGTATTAGTCGCATTAGATATTCTCAATTATTACCATCAAATTTGCCTCACTAGTTGTGTGCCCTTACAACCTATAGATGAATAGTAATTTCTACGGCTTGCAACAAATAAACTTGCAGGCATCTATTTACTAAATCTATATTTATCACCACTTTCACATATACATACATATATTTTTAATATATATCCGGGGCCAAGCCTGGTGTATCGTACTTTTCAAACCTGTTATGCATGACGAATGGTAAACCACAAGAAAATGGCAGATCTACCGAAGAGGAATTTCTCGATGAATTGCAGGTAGATGTACACCACCTCAAAAACAGAGCTTTCCCTATTATCGGAATAGGCGGCTCAGCGGGTGCGCTGGAATCGTTTAAAGAATTTTTCATTACTATTCCGCCCGATTCGAGCATGGCTTTCGTGCTGGTACAACACCTGGACCCCACCAGGAAAAGTATGTTGCCAGAACTTCTCCAACGGAATACCTCTATGAGGGTAGTGGCGGTAGAAGACGGAATGCAGGTAGAGCCAAACTGCATTTATGTAATTCCGGAAAATACCGAAATGGTTATTTTCAATGGCCGATTGCTGCTGTTTAACCCCACTCGTCCGCGTGGCCTGCGTATGCCTATTGATACCTTTTTACAAAGTCTGGCGGCCGACTGGGGCGAAAAATCGGCGGCTATTGTTTTTTCGGGTATGGGCTCTGATGGAGAACTGGGAGCCCGGTTTATAAAAAAAGCCCTAGGCCTGGTAATTGCCCAAGACCCAACAACCGCTACCTACGACAGTATGCCCAAGAGCGTAATTGAAAATAGGTCAGCCGACTATGTGCTTGCCCCCAAAGACATGGCCGAAAAATTACTGGATTTTGTAATGAAACCTTATCAGCATATGCATAAAAAGAATGCCTTCGATCAGCCGAAGGTAGTCAATACCTTACAAAAAGTACTTCAACTTTTGCATAACCATACCGGACACGATTTTTCCTTATATAAACAAAACACCTTATTCCGCCGCCTGGAACGCCGCCTGCATACCCACCAGCTCACCAGTATGGAACAATACGTGCAGTTGCTGCAGAATGATCCTGGAGAAATAGACCTGCTCCTGCAAGATATGCTGATTGGCGTAACCAAGTTTTTCCGCGATTACCCGGCATTTCAACTTCTGGAAGATAAAATTCTGCCCGACCTGTTAAGAAATAAAAGCAAAGATAAGCCCTTCCGTGTATGGATAGCTGGTTGCTCTACTGGCGAAGAAGCTTATTCAATGGCCATTCTCCTGAAAGAATATGTGGAAAGAAACATGTCGAAGCAGCACTTAAAAATACAGTTCTATGCAACTGACCTGGACCACGAGGCCATTGAAAAAGCCCGCAAAGGAATATATTTTTCTAATATTGCCGCCGATATGAGCTCTGAACGCTTACAACGCTATTTTACCAAGCAAGGAAATTTCTACCATATTAACCAGGAAATCAGGGAAATGGTTGTGTTTGCCCAGCATAACCTGGTAAGCGACCCTATTTTTACCAAGCTCGATCTGCTTTGCTGCCGGAATGTATTTATCTATTTTAAACCAGAGCTACAGAAAAAACTCCTGCCCATTTTTCATTATGCCCTCAATCCGGAAGGCGTGCTGTTTTTAGGCCCTTCCGAAAATATTCAGAGCGCAGAGAATCTATTTGATACGCTAGATGTAAAATGGAAGCTATACAAACGCCGGGCAAACACGTCTGCATTGGCTGAAATTACAGATTTTACCGGAAAAAGTTTTGCGTATGTAGCGCCTAAGGAAAAAACGGTGGAAAAAGATGCTCGTGCGAAGGTAGGGGAATTTGTAAAAAAAGTGCTGCTTAGAGAGCATACCCCACCAGCTGTATTAATTAACGACAAAGGGGATATTATGTACATTAACGGCCGCATCTCTCCCTACCTGGAATTGATGCCCGGCGAAGTAGAAGTGAATATTTATTCGATGGCTACCGAAAAGCTAGCTTTCGATTTACGCAATGCCGTGAAGCAGGCTGTTTCCAAACAAGAATTGGTAACAAGCCAGACCAAGCATAAAGCAAATGGCACAGAAGTTTCTCTGAAACTTACCGTCAGATACCTGAAAAATCCGGAAGAAATTAAGGGTTTATTACTGGTTGTATTCGAAGGGCTGCCGCTGCCGGTAAAACGCCCAAAATCTACTTCCCTAGTTGCCCTTACCAAACAAGATCAAGAGGAGAAAGAAGAAGAAATTAGAATTTTACGCGAAACATTGCAGCAGATCCAGGAAGAAAGAGACGTAACAGTGGAAGAAATACGGTCGGCCAATGAAGAGCTGCAATCTACTAACGAAGAGCTGCAATCTACTAACGAAGAAGCTATTTCTGCCAGAGAGGAAATTCTATCCATGAACGAAGAACTAATGACGGTTAATACCCAATTGCGGGAGAAAACCGATCAGCTGACTGATATTAACAATGATATTATAAACCTACTGAACAGCTCTCATATTGCCACTATTTTTGTAGATACACACTTGCGTATCCGGCGTTTTACACAGGCAGCCCTGCAGGTAATGAATCTGATTGCAACAGATGTGGGCCGCCCACTCACTCACATTCGTTCCAACCTCCGCTACGATGCCCTGACGAAAGATTTACAGGACGTAATTGACCGGCTGATACTCAAAGAAAGTGAAATTCAATCTGAAGATGGCAAATACTACTCTGTACGTATATTACCTTACCGCACCACCGATAATTACATTGATGGAGCCGTTATCAACTTTGTAGACATTACGTCCAGCAAACTATCGCAGCAGCAGCGGCAGGAAGCATTGCAGCTCATGGAAAATATTGTGGATACGGTACGAGACCCTATGCTGGTACTTGACAGAGACAAACGGGTAGTGGCAGTCAGCCGGTCTTTCCGCGAAACCTTTAAAGTAAATGACGAACATACCAAAGGAAAGCTGCTTGCTGAACTAGGTAATGGCCAATGGAATATTGAAAAACTGGAACAGTTATTATCTAACGTAATAGCAGAAAAAAATCAGGAAGATTTTAATGAATTTGTTGTAGAGCACCACTTCCCGGTCATCGGATTTAAGCGGATGAAACTTCATGGCAGGCATATAATGAACAAACTAGGGCACCACCAGGATCATTTGCTCCTGCTGACCATTGAAGATATAACAAATAAGCAGTGAAAACAGCCGTCACCAAAGAAATGAATAATCCGTAGAAACACACAAATAAGCTTTTTACAATCTCGTTCAACAGCGTATAACAGGATCGCAAAATGGATTACCCAGATATGAATGAGCTATCCAAACAGGAATCAGGTGAGATGGAAAACCGGCAAGAAGAGAAAAGAAAACGCATTGAAGAACTGCGTTCTAAGGCAGAAAAAATGCTTCAAAAACAGGGAACAACTACTCACCTGAATGAATCTAATTTTGCTACCCTGCAAGAGCTTATGCATGAATTACACGTGCGGCATGTAGAACTGGAAATGCAAAATGAAGAGCTATTGGAATCCAGAGCCCTTATAGAAAAATCGTTGAATGATTATACTACTCTGTATGAATTTGCACCGATTGCCTATTTTACCTTGGATAAATATGGTACTGTAATAAGAGCCAATATAGCCGCCTATCACTTAACTGGCTATCCGGTTAAAGCACTGGTAAAAAAGCCATTCCGTAACTTAGTAATTTCCTCACAATCGTCCGATTTTTATGACTTTATAAACAAAGTATTCACCGCTGGCTGTAAACAAGTACGTGAGTTCCAAATTCACGACAAAGAAGGAAACAGGCTGTTTGTTCATATGGAAGCACAATGCCTGCTTGACAAAGGGAATCCGTATCATTGCTTACTGGCCATGATTGACTTAACTGCCCAGAAAGAAGCCGAAAACAAACTTCACCACCAAAAAGCATTCTCTGAGGGCGTGCTAGAAAACAGCATAGATGGCATTGTTGCCTTTGATACCCACGGAAGCATTACAACCTGGAACAAAGCTATGGAGGCGCTTACCGGCAAATACAAAGCGGAAGTAATGGGCAGGCACATTATGGATATGTTTCCGGCTTACCAGGGAAAGGAAGAAGGCAAAATTGTTCAAAAAGCTTTAGAAGGCGAAGCTTCTATGTTGCACGATCATCCGTTTGGCTGGCAGAATGGCTTTTATGAAATATATACGGTTCCTTTGATTGAACAGGGAACAAGTGCAGAAAATCAGGTAATTATTGGCGGGCTCTCCATTATTCATGATGTTACCGAGCGCATAAAGACGGAGCAAGAACGTATTTCCCTGAAATTAAAAGGCCAACAAGACCTACTGAATGCCATCTTGCTAGCACAAGAAGAAGAAAAAAAGCGGATTGCCGAAAGTTTACACAATGGCGTAGGCCAGATTCTCTATGCCGCCCAGCTGAGCTTGCAACAGATAAAACTTTCTGAAGCTACTCTGTCCACCGACGAGATAAAAAAAACAAAAAAGCATACAGAAGAATTGCTTAAAGAAGCCATCCGGTCATTACGGCAGGCTTCTCATGAACTGGTGCCTATTCTGCTGGAACAGTTTGGCCTGGCCGAAGCCATTAATGATTTTTGTGCCCATTTTTTGCATACGGGTATTAAAATTTCTTGCCATGGCTTTGAACAACCCATTGCTAAATCGCTGGAGCTGGCTGTTTACCGCATATCCCAGGAATTGATAAACAATATTGCCAGACATTCAGGTGCCACCAAGGCCCGGTTGGAATTGTTTAAAGAACCTGGACAAATAGTATTAGAAGCACAAGATAATGGAAAGGGCTTTGAGGAAGGCGCCTTGCTAAAAAAAGGCATTGGCCTAAAAACCATTCAGGACCGGGTAAAACTCCTGGGAGGAACCATGGACATTGAATCTATACCTAAGAAAGGAACCTTGCTTACCATTACCTTACCCATTAACCAAGCTATTTAAACCAGGGCAAGCCAGGCAAACACACTACTGGATATCAACCCCAGATGAGCCACTACTTATATTACTAGCTACAAACAAAGAAAGGACACTAAATGCCCTTTTTTTGTGTTACCTTTTATTTTTTAACCAAAAACGAACTACTATAAAGAGATTCGATTAGCAAACCTACACAGGCAACATTAGCAGATTGTTACCGCTACATGAATATATAAAAACTTTTTCAGGGGTAGCCGTAACAAACCAGCAGATCACTTTGCTATACCTTATGAATGTACCTACCTACTTCCAGCATAATCAAGGGCATACTCAGTTACCTTAGAATCTGCTACTAAAAGCTGCCAAAGGCGTATCCATCTCAATTATTCCTAGTGGCAAGCGGCTTATTCTTGTTTTTGTTTCAGCAACAGCCATCTATTTTTGCTATTGTAAGGAGCCTCCAGTACAATTTTCTAAAAAGGAGCGGGCAGGTTTTTGTAGAAATGGTGGCATACCCCTTTTGCAGAGGTACTTCAGCCAGTGAGTGATAGTTCACTTCTAATACGTATGGACAATGCCCTCTTTCAACGCCTCCTCATAGGTTTCTTTTTCAAACTGATATAAGTAAGGAGCCCGGTGCGGACCTATATTGCGTCTTTCTTCCAGCTTTTTAATCAAGCCAAGCGTTAACAGCTTTTTAGAAAAATTCCGCTGATCCAGCTCTTTCCCTAAGATGGTTTCATACAGCGTGTGAATTTCGGGCAGGGTGAATTTCTCCGGTAACAGGTTATAGCCAATGGGCTGATGATAAATTTGAAGCCGCAAGGTGAGCAGCGCCTTTTCTACTACCTCACTTTGGTCAAATAACAGCTCCGGAACATCATTTACATCCCACCAGGTATAATCACTTGTAAAAAAGTCGGTATTCACACTTACTTTGGAGTAATCTACTAAGGCAAAATACCCGATAGATAACGTCCGTTCAAACAACCAGTTGTCTTCGGTCACCTCCAGGCCAAATCTTTCAGTAAATTCTTTGGGGCTTCTTTCCTTTACCCGGTAAGGAGAATCCCCGAAAAGGTGAAACTGCTGCAGAAACAGATTATTTATCCCTGTTCTTTCCTCTAATATCCGGTGAGCTGCTTTACTCAAAGGTTCTCTCCGCTTAACAAACCCTCCGGGCAATCCCCAACTATCATAGCCTTTCCATTTAAGCAGCAGAATTTTTAACTGCTGGTTATAATAGCCAAATATAACACTGTCGATACTTATATGAGGCAAATACTCCTTATGGCCATTATTTACAAAGTCTGTTACTTCTTCCAGCGTGTTCATGCATCAAAAATAAAAAAATATTCCGTAAAATTTACTAATTGCAAAAAATGTTCTTACCTTTATTCCGTAAAATTTACACTATATAATTTAACACTCTATTAATACCCTAGCTCTGAACAATTTACCCTCATTTACTCAATTTTTAAACCCTAAACTCGTATGAAAAAGTTACCCATCCTTTTCTTCCTTTCTCTTTTTTCTTTTGTGTTGTTAGCTACCAATTCGCAGGCACAAACGGCTGCCGAGGACTTCTTTGTAGGCACCTGGAATGTAAAAGCCTATAATCTACCACAAGGCGATACAGATATGATCATCCAGCTGGGTAAGAAGGATGGCAAGCTTTCCGGAGGAATTGTAGATGCTACTACTAAAAAGATAACAACTCCCTTTACTAAAATTGATGTGGTAGCAAACAAACTTACGGCCTATTTTTTTGCCCAGGAACAAGGCATGGAGGTGTACCTGTCTTTAGAAAAGAAGGATGACAAAAGTGTAACAGGCAGCATCATGGATATGTTTACGATGGAAGGCATTAAAGGAAAATAAAGGTGCTGTAAAGCTATTCTCATTTCCTTCCGCTTCCCTATAGCTGCATTCATAGTTTAGTAGTATAGCTATTTAAGACTTGTTCACACCTGTTTTACCTAGTTATACTATATACTTCCTTTCAACTCTCACTGCACTCCAATATACTATACCTGAGCTGCTAGCCGTCTCACTTTTTCCGTAGGGATGAACTGGTAAAGAGCAGGCTACTATCTTATTTACTTATTCTATGAGTTATACTTTCTCTTCTCCCATTCGGGCATCGATCTGGGCCATTATGGCTGGTCTGGTAGCATTTGGGCTGTGGTCGTATTCATTTGTGAAAGAACAGCCCCGCATTTTAGTATTCAGCAAAACTGCTGCCTTCCGGCATGCCTCCATTGGTGCCGGGCAAAAAGCCTTCTTCGCTCTTGGGAAACAACATGGTTTTGTAGTAGACACTACTGAAGATGCCTCCAGGTTTAGCGAAGAAAATCTCAAAAAGTATCAGGCCGTTGTATTTTTAAATACCACTGGCGATGTACTCAATTCCATGGAACAAAATGCCTTTGAACGCTTTATACAAGCTGGTGGAGGCTACCTAGGTATCCATGCGGCTGCTGACACCGAGTATGGATGGCCTTGGTATAATAAACTGGCTGGTGCCTGGTTTGAAAGTCACCCGAATCCGGACAACGTGCAGAAAGGAACTTTTATGGTGGTAGACAAAACGCATCCAGCCACTAGCTTCTTGCCGGAGAAATGGGAGCGCACCGATGAGTTTTATTCATTTAAAAATATCAGTTCAGCCATAAAAGTATTGTTAAAAATTGACGAAAAAACCTACCGGGGAGGCACTAATGGCGATAACCATCCGATGGCCTGGTATCAGGAATTTGATGGAGGCCGCTCGTTTTATACAGCCGGAGGCCATACTGATGCTACGTTTGCTGAGCCTTTGTTTCTGAAACACCTCTCGGCTGGGTTGAAGTATGCAATGGGAGGTGACTCACCTAAGCCATTAGACTATACCAAGGTAAAAACCAAACGGATGCCGGAAGAAAACCGATTTTCGAAAGTAATTCTGGAAGAGAAACTAGATGAGCCGATGGAGCTGACTGTGCTGCCAGATAACCGGGTACTGTTTGTTGAACGGAAAGGTGCTGTAAAACTCTATAGCCCCGCTACGGGCAAAGTCAAATTGATTACCACTATTCCAGTGAATACTAAGGTAACAGATAAAGAAGGAAAAGTAGGCAATGATGAAGGAGGCTTACTGAGTGTAACCAAAGACCCTAACTTTGCTCAAAACGGATGGATTTACCTGTACTACTCTCCGGAAGGCAAAGAAGCTAAAAATATTCTTACCCGTTACCAGTTAAAAGGCGATGAGCTTCTGCTTGATTCTAAAAAGATACTTCTGGAAGTAGCTACCCAGCGGGAAATTAGTGGGCATGCCGGTGGTTCGCTCACCTTTGATACAAAAGGAAATTTATACCTATCTACAGGCGATAATATCAATCCGCATGGCTCTAACGGCTACAGCCCATCTGATGAACGTCCGGGCCGTGCACCTTTCGATGCGCAGATGACCTCTGGCAATACCAATGATTTGCGGGGTAAAATTATCCGTATTCATCCCGAGGCAGATGGCAGCTATACTATTCCGGAAGGAAATTTATTTCCAAAAGGCACCCCTAAAACTCGACCAGAAATCTATACCATGGGTCACCGCAATCCCTACCGTATTTCGGTAGATGCGAAAACAGGCTTTCTTTATTGGGGAGATATTGGCCCCGATGCCAGCCAACCTAGAGAGAAACGTGGTCCGGAAGGGCAAGATGAAGTAGGGCAAGCCCGGAAAGCCGGTAATTTTGGATGGCCTTATTTTGTAGGAGATAACAAAGCCTATTACAAATTTAACTTTTCTGATAGTATATCCGGTGAGCTGTATAATGCAGATAAACCCATAAACAATTCACCCAACAATACTGGGTTGAATGAGCTGCCTCCAGCACAAAAAGCCTTTATCTGGTATTCCTATGCCGATTCTAAAGAATTTCCGCTGGTTGGTGCCGGTGGGCGCAGTGCCATGGCAGGGCCTGTGTTTTACGCTGACCAATTCAAAAATGCCAAGCGTGCCTTTCCAGAGTATTATGATGGCAAACTCCTGATTTATGAATGGATGCGCGGCTGGCTAATGGCTGTTACCCTGGATAAAAATGGTAATTATGAATCCATGGAGCGGGTGATGCCAAGCTATAAGTTCTCTAATCCGGTAGACATTGAGTTTAGCTCAGAAGGTGATCTGTATATGCTTGAATATGGCAGTGGCTGGTTTACCCAAAATGAGGATGCCCGCCTGGTACGCATTGAATACAATAGCGGTAACCGCAAGCCAGTGATCCAACTGGCTACAGACAAAAAAGGAGGAGCTCTTCCTTTCAAAGCCCGTCTTACATCCGCTGGCACTAAAGATGCTGACAATGATGCCTTGAAATATGTATGGAAAGTGACGGCTCAAAATGAAGGGCCCACCCGGACATTCAATGAAGCCAACCCAACAGTAACGTTTGACAAAGCAGGTATCTATAAAGCCACCCTTACCGTAACGGACGCTAAAGGAGCTAGTAGCAGCCAAAGCCTTGATATTATGGCAGGCAATGAAGAACCAGTACTCACCTTTGATATGCCTGTAAGCAACCAAACGTTTTTCTTTCCCAATCAACCTTTCGAATACGAAGTAAAGGTAAGTGACAAGGAAGATGGCAGTATAGCAGATGGCAAAATTAAGCCGGAGGAAGTTGCCATTAGCTTTGATTATCTGCCTGAAGGATATGATATAGTATCCATTGCAGCGGGCCATCGCAGTGCCGATGCGTCTGCCGGAGCAGTTAAAGGACTCAAACTAATTGAATCAAGTGATTGTAAAGCCTGCCATAGTCTAGATAAAAAATCTGTTGGCCCCAGCTATAAACAAGTAGCTGATAAATACAAAGGGGATGCAAGTGCATTAGAGCGGCTTTCAAAAAAAGTAATATCGGGTGGCAGCGGTGTATGGGGAGAAGTAGCCATGAGTGCCCATCCGCAATTAGCCCAAGCCGATGCCAAAGAAATGGTAAGCTATATTCTGAGTCTATCTGAAGAAAAACAAGCAACGGCATCCTTACCTATTAAAGGAAGCTATACCATGAGTATTCCTAAAGGAGATAAAGGAGAAGGCATGTATATAGTCAGAGCAGCATACAAGGATAAAGGAAGTAACGGCGTTCCTTCCATTAGTGCCGAAAAAACACTGATGCTGCGCAACGCCAAAATGCCAGCCGGCAAAGCAGCTAAACTAGAGGGAGTAATGAAATACGGCACTATCATCATTGCCTCTACCAAAGGCTCCAGTATTGGATATACTAACATTGATCTAACCGGCATTGAGCAAATTAAATTTACCGCTTCTGCTCCCAAAAGCCAGTTGAATGCAGCCGGGGGTATCATTGAAGTCCGGTTAGACTCTCCTACCGGAAAACTGGTGGGGCAAACGGCCATGATTTCGCCGCTGGAAGGAGCTAGTCAAAGCGGTATGCCACCTGCTGTAGTAGCTAAGATTTCCGGTGCAAAGGGTATTCACGATGTATATCTTGTTTTCCAGAATGAGAAAGCTCCTGCAGGCCAAGCTTTAATGGTAGTGATGGATCTGGAATTCCAAACAGCTAAGTCTGCTAGCACCACCACATCACAAGCAGCCAAAGCTGATCCAGGAGCAAGTGGTACAGCAAAAGATTTAGGAGCTTACATTGGCAAGTATAAAATGACAAACCTACCTTTTGAGTACGTTGAGATTACTACCAACGAAGGTCAACTGCATTTGAATGCTGGAGGAAATGAAGCGGATCTCTCGCCGGGCAAGGAAGCAGATGTATTTACAGGCGATGGCGGAACTGAGTTACTTTTTGGCCGGGATACCAACAAAAAAGTAACTACGCTTACTCTGAAGGCACAAGGCTTTACTTTTGAAGGCACTAAAGAATAAAACAAACTCATCAACAAAGAGCTTCTACCGTATGTAGAAGCTCTTTTTCATTCCGTGAAATAGGCAGATTCGAGACACAGATTAAAGAATTTTATCTTTTAGTCTATTTCATGAGTTATGTGCAGCTATGGAATAATGCTCTTTAATAAGCAAAATGATAGATATAAGCCTTCTCTGCAATCCATTGGAAGTAAAAACAGAGCATAGTTGTAACAGCAGGTAGCAGTCTTCTAGAATTGTTAGTAGCAAATTAGTGCCTCCTTTAGATTGGTAATGAAGCCAGAGGAACTTGTTTTAGCCTGAGAGAGTAGGCTTATCTAGCAAAACATATAGCTCATTTCATATAAAATATTTAAAAGAAAGTCATAGCAGACCAGAAATAACCTCTTTTTAAGTAGCTACGAGCATAAAAAAACATATTTTTTTGTAATAAAAAGAAGGGTAAAATGTAAGATATGATTCATTTATCTACATAAAACAATAAACTGATAAAATCCCGCCAAATAATCATTTATGAGTAGAAAAAGCATAAAAAGGCCATTAACAGCCTTTTTGAGCCTTTATTTGGGAATTAATTCTTTAGCAAATAGTTATTGACAAATCTTTAATAAGCTATTTTACAGCAGTTTATCTACCAATATTTACATTCAAGAGATGTGTTTTTTCTGCCAAAGTTGTAGTACTCAGGCTGTTTACCCTTTGGTTTACTTAGTGTATCAAGCATCAGTTAATATAAACACTAATTAAGAAACAGGTAAAAAACATGGCAACTGCTAAGACAACAACAAGCAAAACAACAGCTCCGGCTAAAAAGGCTACAACTCACAAAAGTGCACCAGCTGTAAGCAAAACAACAGCTTCTGCGAAGGCACCTATACAAAAAAAGGCGGCTCCTAAAAAATCTACTACTGCCAAAGCAACTCCAGTAAAAGCAGTAGCTGCACCAAAAGTAGTATCAGTAAAAAAAGCTACCCCAGCAAAAGCTGCTACTTCTGCAAAATCTACTTCTTCTGTAAAATCAGCTACTCCAGCAAAATCTACTACTCCTGCAAAAAAGGCTTCTGCCAAGCAAGTAGTTACTGCTAAGGTAGCCACTGCACCCAAAAGTGCTAAAACTGTAAACAAGACGGTAAGTGCTGTAAAGAAAACAGCTACACCCGTAAAACAGACAGCAGTGGTTGCAAAGAAAGAAACAAAAACTAAGGTGGCTGCTCCAGCTAAAAAGCTGATCGCTAGCAGCGCGAAAACAAAATCTACCAAATAATAACGGTAGTATACTTTTCGTATAGCCTATTCATCTTATACTACACCAAGCTTCCCAACCGGGAGCTTGGTTTTTTTAGTTTTATTCTCAACAGAACTTCTGCATTCTTTTAGCAACCAAAATCTCTTAACACACCCCCAGTTTAATGCTAGTTCTTCAGCAGTTTATATAGAGTAATTACATAACTAAACTTTTATAGAAATATCGTTTTTAAACAAAAATTCTTCTTCTATATTCGCATACTGATGAATTCCTTCAATTTCTAGAACATTATTTACTTACATACCCAAATCCCTTTTATTTTATAGATTCCATGTTAGCCGTAAAAAAATTAACAATTAAATACTTCTCTCCTGCCAACAGATTTTACAAAGCAAAGCTAGAAGCTAACAATCAAGTGATTACCCTTTCTCAAGAAGAAGCTACTAAGCTCGTTCAAGCTACCATATGGACCTCCACTGAAACCAGGTCTGTTAGTGATAACAAACGGACAATGATTGAAAAAACCTATCTGCTTCAAATGGCTCCTTAATAAGTTAACAGATAGTTAATTTTTAGCTTACCGGGCCGCTAAGCGCCAAAATCAAGGCTTTTATTTTTTCAAACATCCTTTGTAGCTACTTTATCACTCTCTACAGGTAATAATCCTGGCAAGTGATATTTGATTTTTGCAAAAAGTCGATTGATGTTTGCAAACAGCTTATCCTACCTATACTCCATCTTTGTGTCATAAAATTCATTACAAATTGATTCTATATGACAACAAAGAAAAAGATAGCAATTGTAACTGGCGGCAGCCGTGGTTTAGGAAAGAATATGGCGCTAAGCTTGGCTAAGAAAGGCACTGACGTAATTATTACGTATAACAGTAAAAAAGAAGAAGCCCTTGCGGTAGTCTCCGAAATTGAGCAGATGGGTCAAAGAGCGGTAGCCCTACAACTAAATGTGGGCGATGTAAAAACTTTTGGTCCATTTTTCTCCCAGGTAAGCATGGCACTGCATGAAACCTTCCATACCGATAAATTTGATTTCCTGGTAAATAATGCAGGTATTGGTAAACACGTGCCCTTTGCAGGAACAACTGAAGAAGCCTTTGATGAATTGATGAACATTCATTTTAAAGGGGTTTATTTTCTTACGCAAAAAGCATTGGGATTTATTAAGGATGGCGGGCGCATAGTAAATATTTCGACCGGATTGGCCCGTTTTACTTTAGAAGGAAACTCAGCCTATGCTTCTATGAAAGGTGCCGTGGAAACGCTGACTAAATACATGGCGAAAGAATTAGGACCTAGGGGCATTACAGTTAACATAGTTGCTCCAGGAGCTATCGAAACTGATTTTGGAGGTGGCGCTGTGAGGGATAATCCCAACTTAAACAACTATGTAGCGGGTATAACTGCCTTAGGACGTGCCGGGTTGCCAGAGGATATTGGGGGTGTAGTAGCCTTCTTGTGCAGTGAGGATGCTAGATGGATTAATGCCCAACGGATTGAAGCATCTGGCGGCATGGCTCTTTAAAACTAAAACGACATCCGGTAATGTTCTGAATACATTCATTACCGGATGCGGTTTTAGTTTTAAAATAAGGATTTTTTGTTACAGCACTACTTTCTCTCATATTAATTTATATGGGTCATCTGCTACTAAGTTATAGCATCTCCTAGTAGATGGTATTTCAAGATGTGAGCAAGTCTTAATTAAGTGAAAACATCCTGGATAAATCATTAGAATTCACTTTCATACATAATCCAGTACCCTTCCTGTCTTAGTAAGTGGTACTACTAGGCCTTGATTTAGTACACAATTAATTTAAGCAGCTATACTTTTTGTATATTTGATATACACAACTGCTAAGAATGTGCAAACTACTTCACTAGAAGAATTCTACAATCAGGTAAACAGACTTATTCCGCAAGAATTAAGCAAAGAGATTGGACATTTTAATGTGTTTAAAATAGAGGACTTGGCTGAGAAAGCCAATGGAACATCGGTTATGCCTTATAATAGACGTGCCTACTACAAAATAAGCCTGATAAGCGGAAGAAACCGGGCCGAATATGCCGACAAGGTAATAGCTATAGAAAATAATGCTCTGTTATTTGCTACACCTAAAGTACCTTATCATTGGATACCAGAAGATACCAATCAATCTGGATACTTCTGTATTTTTACTGATGAGTTTTTACTACCTGCCAAAAGTGGTGTTGTGTTAGACGATTTACCGATTTTCAGGTCAGGTGGTTATCCGGTGTTTCAGGTAACAGCAGACGAAAAAGAAGAAATTCTGTCCATTTTCAAGAAAATGAATAAGGAAATAATTTCCAACTATGCCTACAAATATGACCTCCTGCGTAATTATGTATTGGAACTAATCCATTTTGGGCAAAAGCTGCAGCCAGTTACTTCCCTATATCCTACTCATAACGCATCTGCCCGGGTATCTTCCTTGTTCATCGAACTATTAGAACGCCAGTTTCCTATCGAATCGCCAAACCAGAAGTTGCATTTGCGCACAGCTAAAGATTATGCAGACCGGCTTTCTGTACATGTCAATCACTTAAATAAGGTGTTAAAAGAAAATACGGGGAAAACTACTACCGATATTATCAGCAACCGGGTGGCACAAGAGGCAAAAATTCTGTTAAAACAAACTGACTGGAACATTTCGCAAATAGCTTATTGCCTCGGATTCGAGGAAGTTGCCCATTTTTCTAACTTTTTTAAAAAACAAACATCCGTAGCTCCGATGATTTTCCGCTCCTAAGCTCCTTTCAATATAGGGCTGTTTTCTTAACCTAGGTACACTTTTTATGGAATTTGTAGAATACTAACGCTTAGTCTAGCTAGTGTATATGGCTGGGCTACTCTTTTGGTTTTAAATAAAAGCGACTCGTAGGGAATATTATTCCTCTTCAGGCTGCATAGTAGGCAGTTTGATAATAAATGCAGATCCGACACCTACCTCTGATTGCAGTTGGATAGATCCGTTTAGTTTTTCTATGGCTTCTTTTACAATATACAACCCAAGTCCGGAGCTGTTTGAAAGCTGACTGCCTCTGTAAAACATATCAAATACCTTTTTTTGTTGGCATGGGTCAATTCCTATTCCATTATCTTTTACTGTAATTGTAGCAAAATGCGTATCAGTGATGATGTGTATGTTAAGAAATGATTGATCAGCGTGCAAATTCTGATACTTAATAGCATTTGAAAACAGGTTCCGCAGGATGATATGTAACCGCCTGACATCATTGTAATGAGGAGCATGAATCTCAAAGTCTGTTAGCAATTTCAGCCGGTGGGCATTCTCCATATATACCAGTTCCGCATGAACATTATCTACTAATTCCGTAAAATTGATTTCTTCCCGGTTAATCGTTATCCGCGAATTACGAGAGTAATCTAATATATCTTTTACAAAACCATCTAGCTTGTAAATGCTTTTATCGATCATCTGCAGATACAGTTGTTGTTGTGCCGGATCTTGCTCAAGTTTAATCAGTGTGACTAAACCTAAAATGGAAGATAAGGGAGCCCGAATATCATGCGATACCCGGTATACAAAATTGTCCAGTTCCTCATTCGTCTTTTTTAAGTCAGCCGTCCGTATCTCTACTCTTGCCTCCAGTTCCTGGGCCTGCGTTTGAATTTCTTCTTTTTGATCTTGAATAAGCCTATTCATCTCTTTGAGAGATTCATTTGCTTTTTGTAATTGAAATGTACGTTGAGTTACTTGTTTTTCAAGCTTCTTGTTTTGAGCCCTGATACGTCTGATCCGCCAATAGTAGAGGATGGTTAATAAGGCAATTGTAGCTAACAGAAAACCGAGGCGTGCCCACCAGGTATGCCACCAAGGTGGAGTTATTATAATGATTAGAGTGCGGGATGGAAGAGCCACCTTACCCTCTGTAACGGTAGTAAGTTCAAAGACATAGCGCTTTGGTGCTAAGTTCGTATAGGTTACCTTGCGGGTAGTACCTACATTCTGCCAGCTTTCATCTGTAAATCCTTTCAGCCGGTAGGTATACTGGATATCTTCTGGAGCTGTATAGTTTAGTGCGGCATATTCAATACTGAATACTGATTGTTTATAATCTAACGTAATAGTTTGCGACTGATTGATTCTTGCTTGTAAAGGAGAGTTTTCTTTGCCAATGGGGACAGGTTTATTAAAAATCTGAAAATCTACCCATACAAGGGGTACCTGTGAATTGAGTTGTTTTAAACTATCGGGATGAAACAGATTAAACCCATTATTTCCTCCAAAAAGCAGTTCGCCAGAATTCAGTTTACCGGAAGCTTGCCTATTGAATTGTAAGCTTTGAACGCCAGCATTGATGCTAAAAATTTGGCTACGTCCCGTTTCCGGATCAAAACGTACAATTCCCTGGTTTGTACCCAGCCAAAGTAATCCCTTGCCATCTTGCTCTATTGCATTAATTGTGTTACTAGGCAAACCATTAGCAACGGTAAATGTTTGAAAGGTAGAATCTTTTTTTTGAAGTAATTTGAGCCCTCCTCCCCCCGTCCCAATCCATATTCTTCCTTTGGTATCCTCAAATATGGCCCGCACTGCATAACCAGTTTCTCCGGGTTGTTGTAAACGCATATGGATGAATTGTTCCCGTTTTTTATCTAGTATATCCAGATAGCCATTCGAAGTACCAATCCATACATTGTTAACCTTATCTACGAGAAGTGCCCACACAAAATTATCACTTATGCCTGCCTGATTGTCGGCTTTTTGGGTGAAAGCAGTAAACTTTTTTCGAGCCGGATCGAACCTGCTAATTCCTCCGCCAAATGTACCCAGCCAGATGTACCCATCCTGGTCTTGGGCCAGGCAAGTTACATTGTCATTATTCAATTGACCTTCAACTGGCGTTTTTCCTTTTCTAAAATGAGTAAAAACCTTTTGCTGAGAATCGAAATAATCCAGACCGCCATCCCAAAACCCTATCCAAATACCTTTTCGGCGATCTGTTAACATTACCTTAATTTTATTGCTCCCAATACTGGCCGAATTTTTATAGTCATGTTGATAGGCTACAAAAGCATCTCTGGAAGGACTTAGTATGTTCAAACCTCCTCCATCTGTTCCAATCCATACTTGGCCGGAAGAATCTGTCAGGAAAGCACTAACATCATTATGGGTAAGGGAATTTTCGTTTATTTTTTTATAGTAATGCCCCATTTGAGTTAAATACGGATCTGTCAGGCACAAGCCATTATTGTTTGTACCTACCCATAAACGCCCTTGTTTATCACCATATAAGCTCTTTATGGAGTTGCCCGCCAGGCTTTTAGGATCGAAAGGATCGTGGTAATAGGGGTAAAATGTTTTTTGAGTTTCATTATATAAACATAAGCCATTGTCTGTTCCGATCCATACCCGCTTATGCCCGTCTTCTACGAGTGCCCAAACCTGGTTGCTAGTCAAAGATGTAGTTGCTGAAGGTATAGTATTGAAATGGGTAAATCCGTGTGAGGAACCTTCTTTCAAATTCAATCCATTGTTCCAGGTACCCACCCAAAGCCTGTTTTTACTATCCCATAAAATGCTAAATACATCATTATGGCTAAGGCTTTGTTCATTCTCATTTTTATGCAAATACCGCTCAAAAATATCGGTAGCTGGATCAAAATGATTGACACCACCTCCAATTGTACCAATCCAGAGTTTCCCTTCATTGTCTTCCGTAATAGCACTTACCCGGTTATGACTAATGCTGGTAGAATCTTGCGGATTATGAACAAAGGTCTTAAATGTATATTTCTGTGAGTCTCCCAGGTTAAGACCATAGCCATTGGTACCTACCCAGATTCTTCCTTTAGAATCTTTAAATAAGTCGTATATGTAATTACTGCTAATACTATTACTTTGCTGAGGTATATGTTTGAGTTGCCTGAAATTATCCAATTTCCGGTTGTAAATAAAGATCCCTCCTCCCCAGGTTCCTACCCATACATTTTGGTCGTCATCTTCAATCAAAGCTACAACAGGATGATTCGTCAGGCTGGTGCTGTCTCCCGGAATATGCTTATACACCTGAAAGGTATAACTATCGAATTTATTGAGACCATCTTCTGTGGCCACCCAGATGAAACCTTCACTATCCTGCAATATTTTCCGCACATAATTATTGGATAATCCGTTCTGAACAGTATACCGCTTGAATGAAACTTGTGGTTTGCTTGCCCAGGTTTTCAGGCTTGATGAAAACAGAATAAGGAAAATCAAATAAGGAAAATAAGTAAACAGTTTTCTCATAGGCAAAGCAAACTAAAAAATTTCCCTGCGAAACGAGGCGTCCAAGGAAGGCGAACCTGTTTATTCAAGGCAATACGTCTAACTTACGAAAATATACTATACCCTTATTATTTATTTTTAGTATTTTTCCTATAAATAATTATAAATTAATAAGATAATAACTATTGAAGCTATTGATTTGCAAATTATAGTCGTTTATAATAGTATCTGGTATAAAGGTTTTCTTTACTACTCTGGTCTATAGTTATTTTATACAAAAGCCCCTTTGTGCACATATATTGCCCACTCTCTTTACTCCTTATCGCCAGGATAGAACTCTTTGACCCCTGCTCACTAAGGAAACAATTACTATACAGAATTAGCATACACTCTGGTTTCTTCCAATAATGTATGAACTGGGAAAGCTTTTATATTCAAATCGTTTTTACCCAACAAACGCAGGTAGAGAAACACTTACTCGCGGAACATAGCATCACTGAAATGCCTGGAAAACGGATTTTATATCCAAGCAACAATTTGTAAAAAACAACACACATGTTTATCGTTCCTATCCTTTTTGTTATAGCTGCTGAAGGAGAATAGATTCAAAAGTAATGCAATAGTAGACAAAGCCGTTAACTGCTGAAAAGCCATAGACTATTTGTTAGCAGGCAACATAGGCTGTGAAAAAAGTCAACATTCATAGTAATTATTCATATAGATTTTTAGCTATATTAACGTATGCCTGGAATCAGCACATCTTTGCGCAAATGCTTGTACAGTAAATCACGAAGGCTTTTCCTGCTTTCGCTTTTATTGCACCCAAGTTGCGAACAACGGGTTTCTTTTTTATCATCGTATCAGCCGGCTTATGATGTAAACCGCACTTGGAGTGTCTATAAAGCAGATGCAGAAAGCAGTAGTTACTCACCCCTCACCCAGGTCAATAAAGAGAATGTACATCAATTACAGGTAGCATGGATTTTCCGGATGAAAGATGGCCTGGATGGCGCACGGGTTGGGAGCAGTCAATGCAATCCTATTATTGTAGATGGGGTGATGTATGCAACTTCTGCCAGGCACCGGGTGTATGCGGTTGATGCAAGTAATGGGCAAAAAATCTGGTCGTACGACCCTTTTAACGGAGGCGATGGCGGGGGTGTAAACCGGGGTGTCACCTATTGGGAGGATGGCCCTGATAAACGGATACTATTTACAGCAGGTGATAACCTTTTTGCCGTGGATGCCCGGACTGGCATGCCCATTTCCACATTTGGTGAAGAAGGCAAAGTAAGTATGAATGTAGGATTGAGAGATGACCCACAAACAATATCTGTGATCCCTACTTCCCCTGGCATTGTGTATCAGGATTTATTGATCATGGGAGCAGAAGTTTCCGAGTTATATGGAGCACAGCCCGGCTGGATACGGGCTTATAATATCAGAACCGGCAAACTGGAATGGACCTTCCACACCATCCCTTTGCCTGGAGAACCAGGTTATGAAACCTGGCCCAAAGATGCCTACCAATATGCCGGTGGAGTGAACGACTGGGCTGGAATGAGCCTAGATAACAAGCGAGGTATGGTATTTTTAGCCCTAGGTTCCCCCTCCTATGATTTTTATGGTGCAGACCGGAAAGGCAAAAATTTATATGGCAATTGTGTGGTGGCCCTTGATGCAAAAACAGGCAAACTCATCTGGTATTATCAAACTGTTCATCATGATTTGTGGGATTATGATTTACCTGCACCGCCAAACTTAGTGACCGTAGAAAGAGATGGAAAAAGAATAGATGCAGTAGCCCAAACAACCAAAACAGGATTTCTCTTTGTATTCAACCGCGAAACAGGAGAACCTTTATTTCCTATTGAGGAACGCAAAGTACCAGCTTCCCATGTACCCGGAGAGGAAGCATGGCCTACACAGCCTTTTCCGTTAAAGCCTAAGCCTTATGCCCGTCAGTTTATGACTGAGGCTGATTTATCTCATTTTTCTCCTGCGGCACATGATTCTTTGGTTAAGAGGTTTAAATCTTTCAGGTATGAAGGATTATTTACGCCCCCTGATCCTAAAGGCACGTTAATGCTCCCCGGAACCAGAGGCGGTTCAAGTTGGGGAGGTGGAGCCTTTGATCCGGCCACTGGAATATTATATGTAAAATCAAATGATTCGCCGGAGATTGACCTGCTACAGAAGATTGAGCCTGAAAAAAGTATTGCTTCACAATCAGTATACAGTCAGGGGAAAACACTTTATACAAATTATTGCTCCAGTTGTCATGGGAAGGATAGAAACGGAGATGAACCGGTGTACCCCCCACTTATTGGGCTTACAAACAGGATGACCAAAGAGGCGGCTTTAAACAAAATAAAACAAGGTGGCGGCAAAATGCCTGCATTTGCAAGTATAATTAAAGGAAAGGAAGAAGCAATACTTGCCTTTTTATATGAGGAACAACCCAAAAATCTGTCCCGGAAAGAGGCTGATTTAGCTGAAATCCGGAGAAACAAATCGTCTCAAAAAGAAGTCGAAGATGAAACTAGCAAAATAGATACGGCTGCTATGTATCTGAATGTAACGGCTTATGGGTATTTCAGAGATCCGGAAGGTCGGCCTGGCATTAAACCACCTTGGGGTACATTGCATGCCATTAACCTAACTACCGGAGAGTATGCATGGCAAGTACCAGTGGGAAACTATCCGGAATTACAGGCAACAGGCGCACCAGAAACCGGGACAGAAGCGTCGGGTGGGCCCATTGTCACAGCCGGCGGACTTGTATTCATCGGAGGTACAAGAGATAAAAAATTGCGGGCTTTTGATAAAAACACAGGAAAAACGGTGTGGGAAACTACCCTTCCTGCCATTGCAAATGCTACTGCCTGTACCTACATGAGTAATAAAAAACAATACGTTGCCATCTCCGTTGCTGGCGATCAGGAGAACCCTGCCGGATATATTATGGCTTTTGCCTTACCCTAATAGGTATTAGAGCCGCTTTTCGCAAACCAGGCAAAAGTAAATGGGACAAGTACTTTCTATAAAAATAAAATTTCCGGCAAGTGTTAAAAACAAGCAAGTAATTTGCACTTTGCGTCTAGCATATACATGAAATGCTAGTAATATATCTTAGTAAGTCAAGAAATAGGTAATTTTTAATAGTCTTTACTTTTAAAGTATAACCAGTTAGTGCCTATTTGTTGATAAAAGCTTTTATATAATTCTATTCTATGAATCCACTTTCTACTGCAAGCGCACTTACCAGTCCAGAAGTATTAACGGCTACACCTGCACAACGGTATCTTTCGCTAGATGTTCTCAGGGGAATGACTATAGCACTGATGATCGTTGTAAACACACCAGGAAGCTGGAATACCATCTATGCACCTTTCAGACATGCACCCTGGCATGGATTTACCATCACAGACCTTGTGTTTCCTACCTTTCTTTTTGTAGTCGGCAATGCGATGAGTTTCAGTATGCGCAAATTTGAAAAGCAGCCTGATCATGTCTTTTTAAAAGCTGTTCTTAAAAGAACCGCCCTGATTTTTATCATTGGGTTGTTTCTTAATGCGTTTCCCTTTGTCACCCGAAATGCCGGAGAGTTAGCATGGATAGACTTATCTACTATCCGCATCCTGGGTGTGCTACAAAGGATTGCGCTGTGTTATTGTATGGGCTCTCTAGTCATACATTATTTTAAAATGAGAGGCGCACTTATTTTTAGCGGCTTAACTTTGTTATTCTACTGGGCAGTAATGTATATATACGGGAGTCAGCCAGACCCATACAGCCTGGAATCAAATGCAGCCCTAAAATTAGATTTGCTGCTTATACCTACCCAAAATATTTATAAAGGTTACGGAATACCATTTGACCCTGAAGGGCTGCTGAGTACATTGCCAGCTGTAGTAAATGTGATCGCAGGTTTTTTTGCTGGGAGCTTTATCCAGGTGCAGGGCAATAACACAAATAAAGTGATGAAGCTGGCATCCGCTGGCATTATAGTAATTGCGGCTGCCTTGCTATGGAATATATATTTCCCTATCAATAAACCTATCTGGACAAGTTCATATGTGCTTCTCACCATAGGACTGGATTTGCTTATTCTGGCTACCCTAATGCTCATGATAGAAGTAGCCTCCATTAAAAGATGGACATATTTTTTTGAGGTATTCGGAAAGAATCCACTTTTTATATACATTCTTTCCAGCATGCTGATAGAGCTAATGAGCCTAATACAGGTAAGTAGTGGGAGTATAAGCGGAAAAATCTATCAGAACCTGTTCGCAAGCTGGCTAGAAGGCAAAAATGCCTCTCTCGGATTTGCTATCTGCTACATGCTTCTGCTGTGGCTCGTTGGATATATAATGGATAAGAAGAAGGTATATATCAGGGTCTGATTTCATCCATTCTTTTTAGAGTGATTTATGATGTGTAGCCAGAGAATACTGGTTTATCTCCTTTCTTGATCAGGCTAAGTGATCAGTTCTATACCCGCCATCTACTGCATATTTAATAAATATATTTTATTTATTAGTAGAAAGAATAAACCTGATGGTCTAGCAGTGGCAGATATAATTGAGTTGGGTAAGTTGTAGCATTCTATCCATAAAATATCCCTTCTTGCTACACTACCTTTTCTGCTCTTATTTTCGAGTATTAAATAACATGTAGCGTATATCCTTGGTACAGAATACATCAATGCAGTTGTGCCTATGTATCACTTTTATTTAACCATTTTTCTACAGTTGGTGCTTGGTATTGCTTCATTTGTGTTAACAGCACCTCGCCTTTATCGGCATGTAAAAGCATATGATGGTGTTTTTCTCGTAGAAATCCTTCCTCTACCATTTTCTGGAAAAGCAGTAACAAAAAATCATAATACCCATTTACATTTAATACCCCAGCAGGTTTACGGTGCAAGCCCAGCTGCGACCAAGTAAGTATTTCGCATAACTCTTCCATAGTACCCATGCCCCCAGGTAAGGCAATAAACCCATCTGCTAGCTCCGACATTTTCATTTTCCGCTCATGCATTGATTCCACCAGAATCAGTTCAGTTAGGCCGGCATGGGCTATTTCTTTTCCTGATAAAAACGTAGGTAATACCCCAGTTACTTCTCCCCCATTTTGCAATACTCCATCAGCTACTGTGCCCATTAGACCTACTTTTGCGCCTCCATAAATGAGCCGGATTTTATTTACTGCTAGTAAGCTGCCTAGCTCATAGGCAGCCTTGGCATACAAAGAGCTGTTTCCCATACTAGAGCCGCAAAATACACATACGCTTTTCATTAGTTAGTGGTCATTTGGTTGTTTACAAAAGTAAAGGTATCTATCTATACAGCAAGTGTTGGGAAATATTTTTTGCTAACCTTAGATAAATCCCGTTAACATCCAGGCCTTACCTCCTGCTTCTTAGCCCATAATTTGCTACCTTTGCCCTATGAATTATCTATCTGCTGAGTTTATCTCCAAAAGTTTCAGCGAAAAATGGCTGTTTAAAAATGAGTCTGTTGGTATTAGTAAGGGTGAAAAAATTGCTTTAGTGGGAGCCAATGGAGCAGGAAAAAGTACGTTGTTGAATATTCTGGCCGGAAAATTACCTCCAGATGAAGGCAAAGTGAGTGTCCGGAAAGATATTACCGTTGGGTATTTGGGACAACACCCCCAGTTCAATGAAGACAGTACTATTCTCGATACCCTGTTTGCTTCTGATAATCCGACTTTAACAGCTGTAAAAGCTTACGAAGAGGCACTAAATGGAAATGGGAACCTGGAATATTGCATAGAACGCATGGATGCCTTAAAAGCCTGGGATTACGAAGCTAAGGTAAAGCAAATATTAGGAAAACTAGGTATACATGATCTGGATAAGCCAGTAAAACAACTTTCCGGCGGGCAACGCAAGCGTGTAGCTATGGCACGAGTGCTTATTGAGCAACCTGATTTGCTTATTATGGATGAGCCTACCAACCATCTGGATCTGGAAACCATTGAATGGCTGGAAAACCTGATTGCTACCCAGCAGCAAACGTTACTTTTAGTAACGCACGACCGCTACTTTCTAGACAGGGTAGCCAATGAGATTATTGAAATAAGCCAAGGACAATTTTTCCGCTATAAAGGCAATTATAGCTATTTTCTAGAGAAAAAAGCAGAACGGGAGCTTGCCCAAGAAGCAGAAACAGAAAAAGCCAAGAACTTGATGCGTAAAGAACTGGAATGGATGAGGCGGCAACCCAAAGCTAGAGGTACTAAGTCTAAGTCCCGCATTGATGCTTTTTACGATCTTAAAGACAGAGCTACCCGCCAAAATACCAACAGTGCATTAGAGCTAAGTGTAAAAACAGCCCGCCAGGGAAGCAAAATAATTGAACTAGAAAAAGTAAACAAGCGGTTTGGCGACCAGGTGCTGGTAAAAGACTTTTCCTATGTTTTCAAAAAATTAGATAAAATAGGTGTTATCGGCAGAAACGGGGTTGGAAAAACTACTTTCCTGAATATGCTTACCGGCAAATTACAGCCGGATTCTGGTAAAATAGACCGCGGTGAGACAACCTCCTTTGGATATTATACGCAGGACGAGCTCAGTTTCCGGGACGATCAACGGGTGATAGATGTGGTGCTGGAAATTGCAGAAGTAGTGACCATGGCAAATGGACAAACGGTAACAGCTTCGCAGTTTCTGCAATATTTCCAGTTTAGTGGAGCCATGCAATATAGCTTTATATCTAAACTAAGTGGAGGCGAAAAAAGGCGTTTGCAATTGCTAAAAGTACTCATCAAAAATCCTAACTTCCTGATCCTGGATGAGCCTACCAACGACCTCGATCTGGTAACTTTAAATATTCTGGAAGACTTTCTGCAAAATTTCCCCGGCAGCCTGCTCATTGTTACCCACGATCGCTACTTCATGGACCAGCTGGTAGACCATTTATTTGTGTTTGAAGGCGAGGGAAAAATACGTGATTTTCCTGGAAACTATACCGATTACCGGGAGTGGCTGGAAGAAGTAGAAAAGCAACGCAAAATTGAATTGGCCAGTAAAACGCCTGTACAAACTGCGACAGCTCCAAAGCAGGATACTTTTTCAGCCAAAAAGAAAATATCTTTCAAGGAAAAGCAGGAATACGAGCAACTGGAAAAAGAAATAGCAGCTTTGGAACTTCAGAAAAGAGGCCTAGTACAAAAATTAGCCAGCAATATGGCTAGTCACCAGGAACTTACAACATGGGCTCTGGAGATAGAAGAAATAGACCGGAAGCTTTCTGACAAATCAGACCGTTGGCTGGAGCTAGGTGAACTATTATAAGTTTTTTTTATTTTGCAAAACCGGCAAATAAATCCTTGGCATACGTCAAACTTTGCCGGTGAGCGTCTATAGCATTCAATGTGTTGGGTGAGCCTTTTTCTACGGCTTGCTCCAGCACTAAATGTGGATGAACTTTTAGCGTTTGTAGCTGTTGAACCAATCGTTTATAGTCGATATCTCCCTCACCAAACACTTCTGTCCAGATGCCTGCTTTCGACTGGCGCAAGTGCAGTTCACTTATACGCTTGCCATACAAATGTACAATATCAAACAAGGCTACTTGTGAATTCCCTGAACCACGATAAATCCAGTGTGCATCCAGGCACAGCGAAACCTCTTTCGGGTCCGTATGAAGCATCATATGGTGAAATTCTCTGGCTGCATTCCGCATTTCCGGATCATGCGTGTGATAGGCTAATATGATATCCCTTTTCCGGAGTTCTTTACCCAATTTACCCAAAGCTGCTGCCTGAATTTCCAGTTGTTTGTCGTCTTTATCTTCCGGGCCACCCCACCGGATTGGGCTTGGATTGGTAACGATAATCTGTGTGCCTACACTTGTTGCAGCTTCTGCAATAGCAATTACTGTGTTGATACTTCGCTCTGTCTCCTCTGGATTATGCAATACACAATTTACATAGAGTGACTTCATGTGCAACTTATATTTTTTCAATAAAGGTGAAAGCACAGAAAGGTCTTTGGCTGATTCAATAATCGGCTCATATCCGGTTAACCCTGATTGCGTAAACTCTCTTAGCGAATTATCTAAATCAGCAGACCAGTTACGCCCTTGCCGCTGCAAAAAAGTAAACCAGGGATACTGGTTGGAAGCAATAGGCAAATCCTTTTCTGTAGCTGTTGCAGCAAAGGCTTGAAAGCTACCAGTAAAAGAAGTCATCGCTATGTTTGCGACAACTCCTAAAAACGTCCTCCGCCTAAAATTCATATCCAGTAAATAGAAGGTTTATCATTTATCTCTCACAAAACTGCCTTTCACTTGCCAAATAATTATTTTATAAGTTACTAAAACATTTTAGTTGCAGCAATGCAGAATGGAGATGTATTTAATTATACGTTCTGAAACCCTTTTATCTCTGTATCAATCACTGTACAGGATAACACACGGGCTTTTCATACCTACTATCCCGTAAATGCAAGCAGCTAGTAGCATACCTGCAAAGAAATTTTACTACACATTACTACTCGCTGCCCTGGTGAACGGATTACAATAGGTGTTATTCAAAAGGCGTTGTCTTTCTTAACAAAATCCCTCCTATAAGAGGTACCCGAATAAGACTTGAGCTTTAGTCTTTCCAGAATGCTTACCTTACCCAAAAGCCGGTTTTTACTTACCAACATATGAGAAAGGCAATCTACTAGGGTGGCTTATTCAAAAGAAAAGAAAGCAGTTGCCCTATAGAAACCCCATTAGTAATGCAAAAGAGAGCAACAGATACTTTCTATTGCTCTCTTTCTATATTTAATCTAAAAAATTTATTCTAAACAGTTTAAGCAGAATTCCTCTCCGCGTTAATAATTCCAAAAGAACATCGGATCACCAGACTCTCGTAATTCTTTTTATTCTGTATTTCGGCAGATTCAGCTTGCTCTTCCATTTCACGTATTTTAGTGAGGGCGAATTGTTGAATAGTAAGCAGCGGAAGTTCTATACGCTGGCGCATCCGGATAGAGAGTTGCTCTACTGGTTTGTCGTCCATTAACTTGGCAGAACCTGTGAGGCGGAGTACATGCTTCTTAGTACACTCAAATTCATCGAAAATCATATTCCATACATTGCCATACTTGGGGTGCTCTGATAAGAATGCTGTAAGCGGGAAAAAACATTTACTCATAGCCATTTCGCAATTACCCAGCAAGGTGCGGAAGAAGATAGAATTTTTATACAATTGCTGTACTTCTGCCCATCTGCCAGTTTTATCCATCTTATCCAGGGCCATTCCTACCCCATAATAGCCAGGCAAATTCTGCTTTAACTGACTCCAGGAACCTACATAGGGTACAGCCCGCAAATCGTTCAGATTCAGTTTGCCGGCTTTACGTTTGGCCGGCCGGCTACCAATATTGGTTTCTGCATAATACCGTAAGGGACTAGCATAGTTGAGATAATCCAGAAAATCCGGATGATTTTTTAATTGACTATAAGCCTCATAACTCTCAATAGCTAAGTCCTGCAGCAGTTTTTCCTCAGTATCATTTAAAGTGGCGTCTGTTTTATGCAAAGCATTGGTAATGCCTGCATGGAGCAATTGCTCCATATTAAACTGGGCAGAATCTACTGTTCCAAAATTAGAACTAATCGTCTGTCCCTGAATAGTCAATTGTATTTCTTTATTAGCAATATTGCTTCCCATAGAGGCATAAAATTGGTGTGTTTTGCCACCTCCTCTAGCCGGTGGGCCTCCTCTACCATCAAAAAAGATAACATCTATGTCGTATTGCCGGGAGATAGCACTTAGGGTTTCTTTGGTTTTATAGATACTATAATTTGCCATTAAATAGCCTCCGTCTTTTGTACCATCCGAAAAGCCTAGCATAATAGTTTGTGTGTTATTGCGTAGTGTGAGGTGCTGCCGATAAGCCGGATTCTGATATAAGTTTTTCATTACTTCACCGGCATGCCGCAGATCGTCAATGGTTTCAAACAGAGGTACAATGTCTACACTTAAGTTCTCTTTTTGCCATCCACTCAATAAAAATAGGCCATATACTTCTAGCACATCCAGGGCACTTGTACTATGGCTGATGATGTAGCGATGACATCCTTCTTCTCCGTTGGTTTGCTGAATCGTTTTTATGGCTGCCATGGATTCTAGCGTATCTTGCAGCACTTCATCGCCTAATATTGTCGGATCAGCTGGAGAAGTTACGTTCAGCAAAGCAGCTATTTTCTGGGCTTCCGGAAGTTCTTTGTAATTTTTAGGAATAAGTGAGGTTTTTTCAGCAATAACTTCCATAGCCTGCGAATGGACAGAGCTATCTTGCCGGATATCCAGAGAAGCAAAATGTAGCCCAAACAACTCTACTTTCCTTTGGAGGTTTTCTACCAGATTTACAAACAACCCATTGTGCCGCTCCAGCAATGTCTGCTGCATCTGTTCCAGCATATCCATAATTTCATCTTTGGAAAGGTCTGCTTCGTGGCCTGGAACAAATAAATTATTGAAGAGTTTCTGTTCTAAGGAGGCTAGTACGTTAGCTACTCCCTTAAATGTAAGGCGGCGTTTCAACTTCCGCACATCGGCATAATACGACTTAATAATTGCTCCCCGTAGCGCATCTGCTACCTTCAAGGTGGTTTCTGTTTTTACAAACGGGTTGCCATCCCGGTCGCCTCCAGGCCAGAAGCCCATTCGAATTAAGGAATGTTTGCCATAAATATCGGATGGAAATTGATTTTTTAGCGACGTTAATATTTGCCCGGCCGATTGGTAGAATATATTTTCTAGATACCAAATCAGGCTTACAGCTTCGTCGTAGGGTGTAGGCTTTTCTTTTTTGAAAAAAGGAGTTTTACCCAATTGCAACAGATAACTATTTACTTGTGCTGTACTATCGTTAATAATAGCCTTCGACAAATCGTTGATAATTCCCAGTACTTCACTTGGATAGAACTGCGTTGGATGTGCCGTAAGCACCAGCCGCACGGAGAAATCTTTTAGCTTTTCCTCCAGCTGTTGCCTAATTTTGGAAGTAGGCACCTGCGACTGTAGATTTTTTATGGTACCTGCTCCGTTCATGTCATGTGTATCGCGGAAAGCGGCATCTTCCAGAGCGTCGAACAACACTACTTGCCGCTCTGCATACTGTACAAACCGGAAAAGTAGATCTGTTTGCTCCTGTTCCGTACGGTACGAAGTATATTGCTCAACAAATGAACTGATAATATCATCCGGGCTCTGTCCTTTGTTATATCCTTCTTCGCAATGCAACAAAAACAACGAAAGCAGAATACCCGTTTTTTCTACCCGGTGGAACGGAAGAGCTGTAAAAAGACTGTTGTATAACTGAAATTTCAGACCAACCTGATGATTGTAAATTTGTAAAAGGTTACCAGCAGAACCATCCATAATTCGTAAAGATGTTGATAAATTATATTACCTACGAAAAGGCAAAAGGAATAATATTTGGCTAAACTACGAAAAAATAGATTGTCTGCCCATGAATGGAAGAAAAATTAACGATAAGATGATATAAAGCAAAAAAGTCATTAGTAATGGCTTTCGTACAAATGACAATTGCCCAGTAACTAATGACTTCTTATAAATAGCTTTTCAGCAAAACTACCTCTCAAAATTAATCCAATCCAGAGAGAGCAGATTTGTTTTAGGAGCTTCTTTTTTAATCACTACAAAATATAAATCTTGTTTTGTACCTGTATCCTGAATAGGAGCACTTATTTCCATGTAATTTCTCCACTCACCAGTAGCCTTATAATCTATTGTGCTGATAACAGGGCCTTTTAATGAGCCTGCCCGTACTTCTATAGTAGCGTTCTGATCTTTGGAAGCATAGCGGTAGGTAATGCGGCTGATTCCTTTTAAATCAATATTTTTTAGTACAAAATACGATTTGTTATGCATGCTGCCTAAGCCTCTTCGTTGTTTCTCCATATTAAAGAGCACATCTGCTTCTTCTGCTTCTACTTTGGTTGGGCGCAACATTAATATGTTGGTAGTGGTTAATGGAGTAATTGCCCCACCTTTGTCGGTATATGAAGCGGTAAGTATATACCTACCTTGCTCTTGTTTACCCACATGGTCTTTTAAGGTAATATTTCCCTGTCCTGGTAGTTTTGCATCCGGCTGCGCCATAGATAGTGATAATACATATTTCACCATTTCCGTAGCCTCATCTACTGATAGTTGCGGATGTGCATTCATTGCATGATCTCCCCAAACGCCTCCTCCGCCAGTAATTACCTTATTTGCTAACCGGGCGATGGCATTTTTATCTCCCTGGTATTTTTTAGAAACTTCCATAAAGGCCGGCCCTACCGATTTTTTTTCTATCTGGTGGCAGGCTTTGCAATCAGAAGTAGCCATCAGACTTTTGCCTAGATTGAAAGAAGCAGTAATCTGCTGATGGCCCATTACCTGGTCGTTGCTGGCTACTTTGGGAATATAGTTTAGGGCTACCTGTACTTTTTTCTTATCAATTACTTTGTCTTCATTATCTTTTACATCTATTACATATTTCAGTGGTGTATTATCTGCAAAAAAGAACGAACTGTTTTCTTCTGTTTGAATTGCCACCTGAGGTAACGTATTGCCCACTTTAATTTCTAATGTATCGGTGCTCGATAATCCGGCCGGGTCTGTTACCTTCAAAGTAGCTTTATAAATGCCATTTTTCTGGAACGTATAGGTTGGATTGGCTTCTGTAGATGCCACAGCATCTCCCTCAAACCGCCATTCATAGCTGAGTTTATCTTGCTCGTCAAAATCGTAGCTTCTCCGGCTGCTGAACGTTACTTTCATAGGAGCCAGGCCAATCGTATCTCTTGCCATAATTTGTGCTACCGGAGCCCGGTTACCAGGATTAAATTCTATTTTTACCAGGCGGGCATCCTCATTGTCTATCCCATATACTGAACCATATTCCAGCATATACATTTCTCCCTTCGGCCCAATTTCTAGATCTACTGGTCTTTTGAAATCGCCAACCATTGGCATAAAGGGTTCCATGCGCTTGTAATTCTGATTTTCGTCCAGGCGTACCGCATATACCCAGTTACGCATCCAGTCGGCAATAAATAGGGCTTTGTCATAATACTCCGGTATTTTCACATTTGATTGTAAAGCCGGGTTATAATGATATACAGGTCCGCCAATGGCACAGCGGCCACCTATACCCAAGTCCGCAAACTCTTCGGATTTGTTATAGGGATACCAGATCATGGCTTTCTGGGCTGGAGGCAAAGTTTTAGCACCAGTATTATTAGGAGAATCATTGGCAGGTGCAGTTACATCAAATAGTTCACCTACGTTTTTAGAGGCAAAATCATAGTTTTTGTACGCTTTGTTGTCGCCCACAAAATAAGGCCATCCGAAGTTTCCGGCTTTTTTTGCCTGATTGAATTCATCATACCCTCTAGGACCTTGTGGACCATCCGTACCTGAGTCAGGCCCAATTTCACCCCAATATACTATGGAAGTTTCCTGATCTACGGATATGCGGTAAGGATTGCGGCAACCCATTACATATATTTCTGGCCGCGTGCCGGGAGTACCTTTCGGAAACAAATTACCTTCCGGAACAGTATAGCTTCCATCAGCTTCCGGGTGAATGCGCAAGATTTTACCCCGCAAATCATTTGGATTGCCAGATGAACGCTGCGCATCAAAGGTTAACCGGCCTTGCTGTTCATCTATTGGTGCAAAGCCACTGGATTCAAAAGGCACGGTGTTGTCGCCGGTAGAAATGTATAAGTTTTTGTTTTTATCCCAAGCCAATGATCCGCCAGTATGAGCACTTACTTCCAGGTCGATGGGTACTTCGATGATCACTTTTTCAGAAGCCAAGTCAAGGAAACCATCGGAGCCTAAGGTAAAACGGGAAATGTGTTGCTTATGCTGATCGTTCTCTGCTACTGTATGAAAGAAATAAATATAGTTATTGGTAGCAAAGTCCGGATCAAGCGTTATTCCCAGTAAGCCATTCAGGTATTTCTCAACAGCTTTCACAGGAAAATCACGAAGTAAGCGGGTTTTGTTAGAAACCGGGTCGTACATGTAAAATTTGCCACCTCTTTCTACAAAGAATACCCGGCCATCAGGAGCTATAGCCAGTTCCATCGGCTCATTTAAATCATTGGAAAGAATAGTTTTCGTGAAGCGGTTTTCTTCAGGCATCTTTACCGCATAGGCTTTTGAATAATCCAAGCTTTTATTTTCGCCAATGGCATATTTTATACCTTCTAGCAAATGATTTACAAACAGAGGTTCTGAAAAGGATTCGTTGGTATGGCCACCACCAGTGTAGAAGGCTCTTCCGCCGTCAAATTCATGATACCAGGCAATAGGATGGTTTTCACCGTTTTCGCCTCCTTCATAGCTTTCTTCATCCAGCTTTGCCAGCACGTTTATATCCGGATTAATGCTTTTATAGTTGTACCATTCATCAGTACGTTCCCAACGTGCAGGCAAGCCTTTAGTCGCTTTAAAAGTAGTATCCACTACATCAATAGTAGCTTTGCGTACATTCGGGTTATTAGGATGGCTTTTAAAATAGGCACCCACCAGTTTATTATACCAGGGCCAGTTATATTCAGTATCTGCGGCTGCATGCACACCTACAAATCCTCCACCTGCCTGAATATACCGCTCAAAAGCTACTTGCTGATCAGCATTCAGTACATTTTGGGTAGTACTTAGAAATACCACAGCACTATATTTTTTTAAACTATCTTCTACAAAATAGGCAGCATTTTTTGTGGTATCCACTACCATATTATTTTCCGCACCCATTTTTTGGATAGCTGCAACTCCGCTAGGTATGGATTCGTGGTAAAATCCGGCTGTTTTGGAAAACACCAGGATGCGGGCGGTTTTAGGAACTTCTATTGGTACATTGGCTGTAGTAGCCGGAGCCGTTTTACAGGCATAAAATCCTCCAGCTGCGGAAGCCGAGAGAAATAATGCTAAGGAAATTTTTTTAGTAAATTTTTGAATACGCATGAAGGGTTATGGTTTAGGAAAATATGTTTTAGGAATTGCATTTTCATAGCACCCAGGTGGTATGAAAATCTATGCGATGAAAATTATCTAGCTCTGTTCAATTGCCCTTTCACTCCTGCTCAACAGTTGCTAGCCCGGCAGGTTTAGCAGTAGGCTGCATGTTTTCAAATGTATTGACTACCCATTCGCCAACCTGTAAACCTTGTTTTCGGCCATTATCTATCGCATCCATGAAGTGAATACCACCATAAAAACGGGATAGACCTGCTTCAATGGCTGCCTCTTGAAAAGAACTAAATTTACGGGCCGGGAGCCCATACCTTTCTTCTACCGTATCGGTATAGCTAAAATTATCGCCGAGATAGTGTGTAAGAATAACAGCAGAAGCTGAAGAAATGGTAGAATGGCCACTTAAATATTCAGGAAAAGGAGGGGTTTGCAACAGCGGCTTCCAGGAATGATCAATATACTTCCGGATAGCTGTTTCTGGGCGGATACGGTTGCTACGGAATTTTTCATCCCAGCAACTGATAAAGCCATCCATTAATCCTAAAGCAACAGCTGTATGTATTTTCATCGTTTTGGCAAAATCTACCTTGGCTTGCTTGCAGGCAATACCAGTAATACCTAACCAGTGGGCTCCAGGAGATATTTTTTTCATGCCTACCAGCATATGCCCATTATCCTGCAAAGCAAACGGATTACAATCCCAGAATGCGGCAATTTCCTGATGTTCTTTTGAAAGGTTAATTCCTTCTTTATAGCACTCCTGCATCAGTTTATAGAAGGCTGAATTCTTAGTACTCGAAAAAACAACTGGTGGCTCGGGTTTAAACTGGGTGCAGGAATCTAACGTAAAAGCTCGCACGGTGTTGAAATAAGGTTCTACCGGAGCAAAAAAACCTGGAGGCGTAGGATACCAACTACCTTCCGCAGCTGATGGCGTATATCTGGGAAAATTGCTGATCTTATTGTATTGATCTTTCTTGGCATAGGCCAGTATTTGCCCACTTACATGCTTGGCATATTGCAGGGACCCATTCACTATCTCCTGAGAAAACCCATTATTCTTACAGGAATCCAACAATTTCTGCTCATAGGCTTCTAGCAGGGTACCCGATGGCTGCATTTTTTTAGCCGTTTCAATCATGGCCAGCAAGGAAGCCAGCTGGTAGGAATATGCTTTTATTTCTTTTGGCTTTTCAATAAGTGGGTACTCATTGAGTATACCGTGCATGCTTTGGTATTCTGCCTCTTTTTGAGATACTGGCTGTTGTACCGATTTCTCTTGCGCTATTACTTCATAACCAGCCAGACATGCATAAGAAAAAAACCGCGCAGCTAAAGGTGGGTTCGTAACATCATGCACCATCAGGTCCGTCATCTGGCTAATTACATTACTTATGGCCAGGCTATTTAATTCTGGTTTCTTAGTAAGTTGCTTTTCTTCTTGCTTACTCGCCTGTTGGCAACTATACAGCAACACAATACCCAGAAAAAGCAGGATAGATTTATTCATAGCCATAATGCATAATTTGTGATACTGGCTCATTGTTTTTACTTTTTGCTTAGTAAAGCTGGCTGTTTCTTTCCGACAGAATTTGTAGACTTAAAGGTTTTGATCGGCTCATTATTTATGCCAAACACTAACAGGTTATTTATGGTCAATACACTTCTAACATCCCCTTTTATAGCAAAACCGGACTGTTTTTGAGTAACATAGGTGAAATTACCTTGTCCATCTCCTGTTAATAGTACTCCATAGTTGGCATCATACTTCCCAAACCGTAAGCGTGCCTGATGAATATTGCCACACAACAGCAGATCATCTTTTCCATCTTTATCCGCATCCAAAACAGCCATACTATACACTGGTGAATATTGCGCTTGTAATGGCAAAGCTTTTGGTTGTAATTTCCCATTTTCTGTGCTTTCAAAAATGGCTGTCTGCAAATACGTGGCTGTTAAGTGGCCAGCTCCTTTTAGTTCTTCTGCAGTAAAAATATCTTTCAAGGTAGCATCCGCATAACTTTTATAATCGGTAAATCGGGTTCTCATAATACTGAGTTGATCCAATAATTCATCTCTGGTAACATAAGGGTAGGATTTACCTTGCATGTAAAAACAAAGAATAGGATCTATAGAACCATTGTCATCAAAGTCTTTATAATATAGCTCAGCAGGCTCTTTTTCTGTGGCTTTACACTGCGTATTTAGTCCTTGATTGCCAATTACTAAATCAACTTTGCCGTCATTATTAAAGTCACCAGTTACTATCTTATTCCACCATCCACTATATTTCTTATCAAGGTATGTGCTAGTCTGGTCTATCCATTGATTATTTTGTTTACCAAAAACCATTACTGGCATCCACTCTCCTACCACTACCAACTCGTTCACCTTATCGCTGTTTAAATCTACCCACGCTGCATCGGTTACCATACCCGGCTTTTGTAAAGAAGGAGCTATTTCAGCCGTAACGTCTTTGAATTTGCCTTTGCCATCATTTATCAATACATAGCTTCGGGGTGTTTCCGGGTATTGCCCTGGAATGGTCCGCCCGCCTACGAACAAATCTAGTAGTCCATCGCCGTTTACATCATTAACCCGCACGCAACTAGTACTGGTCAGCATCACAGGTAAAGACTCCGGGCTTTTTGTAAAATTTGCTTTGCCATCATTCATGTACAAGCGGTCTTGCAGTAGTTTATCATCTGGCCTAAAATTATCATAGCCGCCACTACATACATATAAGTCTAAAAATCCGTCGCCATTGGCATCGAAGAACAAAGCATCGGTGTCATCACTCAGTTTATCTTCTTCAAAAGCAACGATGGGTTTTAGATTGAACTGACCAGTTTTACTCTGCAGGTATAAGGCTCCAGATTGTCCGCTACCTCCTCCGGCATACATATCTTCCAAACCATCCCCATTTACGTCCCCTTTCACCAGGCAGGGTCCAGAAAAGGAAAGTGGATTTATTAACAGCGGCTGCCGTTTGAAATCATTGACTTTAGTATCTTGATGAGTAAACACTATAGGAGGTTTTGTTTCTTCGAACAGCGGAGTTGGTTTCTTACTGAAATTTTTACCTTTAGAAGCATTTTTTTCTTCCAGAGTAATCTGGCGATTAGCTTGTATATTTTTAATTACTTGCCTTTTTCCACTCTGCCAGATAATTAATAAGGAATCTACCGACGAATGCTTACCCAACCCAAAATGCACTATTGGCGAAACACTGGACTGATAACCTCTGGTTGGCATCTGTTCAGCATATTGCACCGCTCTCTTTACAAATATGCTTATTTTGGCTCCAATTCCGGCTGTATTTTTTCCTTCTCCTTCCAACTTTAGTTGCAGGTAATTAAGCTTTAATTGGGTATTAGCTTCGTTCTGATAGATGAAAGCGGTACGGTTTATATTATTGACTACTAAGTCCAGGTCACCGTCATTATCCAAGTCAGCATACGCAGCACCATTACTGTTAGCTGCCAGATTCATACCCCAGTCTTGTTGTTTATTGGAGAAGGTTAGGTCGCCATTATTCTTGAAGATGTAATTGCTGACATTTGAAGCTGGCATCTGATGAATTAGTTGCAACACATCATTCCGCACCATACCTCCGCTTTTCTGCTTAATGAAATCACCCATGTATTTCATAAAATCCATATTGGTAAAATCACGCATATAGCCGTTACTTACATAAAGATCTTTCCAGCCATCGTTATCATAGTCGGCAAACAGAGCTGCCCAGCTCCAATCGGTGTTAGAGATACCCGCTAGCTGCCCAGTTTCACTGAAACTACCATTGCCATTGTTCACATGCAACATGTTACGCATGTATTGGTAGTGGAATCCGGAACGCAGGTTGAGATCAAATTTTTCATAATTATCTGGCGCAAATAATAATTTCTGTCGACGGTTATCTTCCGGCAGCATATCCAATGTTAAAATATCCAGCAAACCATCATTATTAATGTCTGCTATATCGTTTCCCATAGAAAAATGGGAAGTTTGCCCCAGTATATTTTTTAATTTATCCGTGAAGGTTCCATTCCCATTATTGATATACAGATAATCAGGCACATTATAGTCGTTACCTATGTACATATCCGGCCATCCATCTGCATTCAGGTCAGCAATTCCAGCTCCTAACCCATACGAGAGGGCAGAGCTATGAATGCCTGCTTTTTCTGTAATATCTGTAAACTGATTGTTTGTATTTTTAAATAGCCGAGGTCCATTTTGTGCATCGACTTTCTTAAGCATTTCTGCTGTAGAAACTTCATCCAATACGGGTAGCGGATCCGGACTATGATTTAGTAAAAGCATATCCAAATCTTGATCCCGGTCAAAATCAAAGAAAACTGCTTGAGTACTAAACGATGTACTGGCAAGGCCATACTCCTGGGCTTTTTCGGCAAATACAGGAATACTATCTGCTCCTACACCCTGGTTAATAAACAACTGGTTTGCTCTTTTTTCTGCAGGTAACTTGCCAGAGTAACATACATATATATCTAGCAAGCCATCGCCATTCACATCAGCCATTGTTACGCCGGTTGACCATGGTCCTCCTCTACCGGCTACCCCTGCCTTTGCAGTAATATCTTCAAACTGCAGGTTGCCTTTGTTCAGATATAATTTATTAGGTTGCATGTTGGCGGTGAAATAGATATCCTGCAAACCATCGCCATTAATATCTCCTACGGCTGTTCCTCCCCCGTTATAAAAATACTCGTACATCAACACATTTGTATTAGGGCCTTCGGTGAGGGTATTGGTGAACTGAATGCCTGTTTTTTCGGACGGCAGTAAAGTAAACAGTGGAGAATTTGCTGTAGACTGATCATTTATAGTTTTTTCCTGAGCAGGTTCTTGCTTGGCATTATTTTTCTGGCAAGCTGAGATACTACATAGAAGAGCCAGAAGCAAAAAGTATCTAGAGTCGCGGGTAAACAGTAACAAATGCTTACAAATTAAATTAGGCTTTACAAATAAAAAGATCTATGCCAGAGGTCTAGCATAGATCTTAAAATTACTCAAAAAAATGATATTAGTATCCAGGATTTTGTACCAATTTGTTATTTCTGTTTATTTCATCCCGGTGAATTGGTTTGAAATACATCTTATCTGACCAAGAACGGTTTTCGATACCTGGATCAATATCCAATGGTGTATAGGTATAGTCGTAACTGGTAGGATCATACTTATATACAGTCACATTTTTGCCCGGCTTTAGTTTACCACCAACAGTTACAATTCTTGCTTTCTGTCCGATGGTTTCTGCAGGAATCAGCCACCGGCGTGCATCGAAGTAACGTTGCTCTTCATAAGCCATTTCAACCCGGCGTTCATTTCTGTAACGTTGCTTGAGGGCTTCTTTATCTGTTTCTGTAACAGCAGGCATCCCTACACGGAAACGAATCTTGTTCAACCACATAGTTGCGTCTGCTAGTTCATCTAATTCAATACTAGCTTCTACATAGTTTAATATTGCTTCTGTATACCGGAAGAATGGCCATGGCACTTGCTGCCATGCATTCTGGTCAATAAGATTGGGGTTCGGATCAGTAAACTTCCGTATATAGTATCCAGTACGGGTGCCATTCCAATCCTCTACAGAACTTTGTCTGGTATCCAGGCCAAAGTGAGTGGCTTTACTGCCTGAACTACCCATAACCTCATATTGTCCAGTTTGTATTTGCCCTACGCCTTTAATAGGTTGCAACTGCCCCATTTGGATTTGTACTACACCACCTTCTGCCATTACTGGATCTTTTGCTGCTACATCTGTTGGCCGAGGCTTCCAGGGAGCACCATCATACAAAATAGAACCATAAAAACGAGGATCTCTGTTAGCATAAGGAGCACTGGCATGAGCTGGATTGCTCCAATCGAACCTGGTTCCATCCATCATTTCATAATCATCTACCAGATTTTGAAGTGGAGCATTTCCAGCCCAGTTATGATATCCGTTTGGTCCATTATATAAACCCTGTCTACCGCCATCTTCATTTTTATTGCTAATGTAATACCGGCCAAATATCATCTCCCTTTCACCACCATTTCTTGACAAAGAAGCATTAATATAATTCGTTGTTCCTTCTTCCTGAGTAACAGGAGCAGCTAAATCGGTCATGTAGCCTAAGCCTGGGTAATCTAATACTGCTTTTGCGGCAGCTTTTGCTTTTTGCCACCGTTCAGTACGAGTCCCGCCCTGCCCTGCAGTGTAACCTAATAAAGCAGGATTTGGGTGTGAAGCAATTATACTTACCTTAGCACTGGCTGTTGGAATATCATGCAAATCGCTTGCTGCATATAACAAAACACGGGACTTAAGAGCTAAAGCTGCTGCCTCTGTAGCACGGCCTGCACCCATTGTTTTGCCTGCTAATAATTGTGCAGCATCTTCCGCGTCCTTTACTATAAAATTCACACATTCTTCAAACGTATTTCTCTCTACCAGATAATCAGCCTCACCTAGTTCATAAGATCTGGTAACTATAGGAACCCCGCCATAATAACGTAACAATTCATGATAATAAAATGCCCGCATGAAAATTGCTTCTCCTCTTAATCTTTCTGCTATCGCCGCATCTGGAAATTGTGGAGTTGTCAGCTGCTCTATAGCTAGATTACACGCTCGTATTCTTGAATAGGCAGCACCCCACTGCTTTTCATCATCAAGCCAACCTGGGTCAGCAGGATTCGAACGGCTCTCGGTAACAGTATTAATCCCACGTCCGGGGTGAGTAAATATAGCCTCATCTGTTGTAGAAGCTAACATTTGCTCGTCAAAGCCTCCCATTTCCAGACCAAAATAAATGTTGTTTATAAAGGCTTCAGCTAAACCGGCATCTTTCCAGACATCCTCGGATGGTACTTCTACCAGGGGTTTGGTATCTACAAAGTCATCATTACAACCGCTAACTGCAAACAAAGCGGTAATGATGCCTAACGATAGATGTTTTATATTTTTTATATAATTCATTGCTATATTTTTTTAAAATGTTACTGTTAAACCTCCGTTTAAAATTCTTGATTGTGGGTAATACTGGCCTGTTTGGTTGGTATTTTCAGGATCGTAAACTTTCAATTTATGAAGTGTAAACACGTTTAACCCGTTTGCATATATTCTCAAATTGCTAATACCCACTCTTTGGGTCAGTACAGCCGGAAGTGTATAGCCTATTTCTATATTCTTCAAGCGTATATAATCTGAAGATCTGCGCCAGTAGGTATTGTTAAATGAATAATACTGGTTACCCCGGTCAGCAATACGTGGATGCTCGCTGCTTGGATTGTCTACTGTCCAACGATTTTCATACATATATAGCAGGTAATTACCTATACTTCCCATCTCACCAGTGCTAATAAACATTTGAGCTCCAGCAGAACCTTGTAATAAAATGGACAAATCGAAATTCTTATATTGAGCGCCAATATTTAACCCACCCTGTAAAGTTGGGATGTCATTTTTTGTTTGCCTTACTTGGTCATCCGGAGTGATTTTGCCATCAGGTCCACCGTTGGGTCCGCCATGTAAATCTTTAAATTTCATATCACCGGGGCGCAAAGTTTTAGTAACCGCACTATAGTCGACAGTATTTGCATCAATATCTGCCTGGGTAGCAAACACTCCATCATATTCATATACTGGGTTACCAGTGTTCATAGGCCTTCCGGTAGATCTTTGCCATTCGGGTGCTCCAGGTGCTTCATCCCAGAAAAGGATTTTGTTTTTAGCATACCCTGCGTTTACACTGACATTATATGTAAATTCACCTGCTTCGCCACGATATCCTACTAAGAAATCTATTCCTCTATTCGCTACCTTTCCAATGTTTTGCGGTGGCAAAGTCATACCTGTGGTTTGTGGCACTGAACCATATTTCGGCCATAATATATTTGTCCGTTTATTATAAAAAGCGTCAATTTCAAAATTGATTCTTCCATCTAAGAACTGGCCTTCTAAACCAATGTTAGCGTTATTTGCCACCTCCCAAGTAATAGAGTTATTAGGAACACGTGTTTCATATAAAGCTAGTACTTCCTGTCCATTCAGAACGTGTGTACGGAAAGCATTCGTAGAAAGAAACTGATATTCGAGTAAATTATCATTTTGTCCAAGTGTGATATTATCGTTCCCCATTTGTCCCCAAGACCCCCGTAACTTTAGGTAATTCATGAAGGTAATATTATCCTTGAAGAAACTTTCTTCGGATATCTGCCATCCGGCCATAATACCAGGAAAGAAGCCATAGCGGGTATTTTCAGGGAACATATAAGACCCATCATAACGCCATAAGAACTCAGCTAAATATTTTTCTCTAAAGTTATATGCCACACGGCCAAAATAATTTAAGCGGGCGCGTTCCCAGGCATTCCCGCTATTATTTCTTTCTGCATTACCCCCTGCAGTAAACTGATCAATAGCAGGAGAAATGAAATATCTCCGGTAGGCTCCGAAACTTTCAAAGTCTATAGTTTCCCGGTTAGTACCTGCCAGGAAAGTAAAGGCATGGTCCCCAAACTTACGTTCATAAGTAAGTAACCCTCCAAGTAAAACATTTAACTGATCTTCATTACCCCTATTTAAATTTGGCTCCGCCGGCCCACGTTTACCTCTTACAAGTAAAGGGGTTACACCATCTGCCTCATACGTTTTTTTGTCCCAGGTATACAAATACCATGGTATACCCCACACTTTAGTTTGTCTGATATATTTATCCACTGCAGCTGTACCGGTGAATTTCAACCCTTCTACACCAGGAATTGAAATCTCAACAGAGCCGTTGGTTTGTACATAATACCTTGTATCTCTGTTATAACCTGTTTGGTCAGTAGTAATTACTACCGGATTTTGTCCATTCTCAATATCTGGACCTGGTAAGCCATTAGGCCAAAAGGCAGGTTGGGTTGGAATACCACGCATTTGCATCCGGAAAATATCGCCAGCACTAACTGTAGGATATTCGCGGTTTTCCTGGCGGCCTGTTATCCCTATGGTTGTTTTGATGTATTTATTAATATTAGCATCTAAGTTGATCCGTAGGTCATACTGCTTGTAGCCTGTAGCTGAATTTTTATAGTATGCATCTTGATTCTGATACCCTAAAGAAGCCAGATATCTAAAATTCTCAGTACCTCCAGTCAGTTGCAAATTATGGCGTGATTGTGGAGACCAGTTTTTCAGAGTAGCATCGTACCAATCAGTATTTGGATGACCCCAAGGATCTGAACCATCTCTGAATTTTTGAAAATCCTCTGGTTTATAGGGTGCATTGACTACTGAGCCATCAGCTTTCGTGTAACTACCAGCCGTTCTGAAGGCTTCAGTAGCTGCTGCCCATTCATTCACTGGTAAATTGAATATTTCCAGTTCATTTCTCATTTCAGCATATTGAGTCGCATCCGCCAGTTTAGGTGTAACAGTAGGTTGTGCAATACCTTGATTGAAAGAATATGAAAGTTCAGGTTTACCAGTTTTACCCCTTTTCGTAGTAATTAAAATTACCCCATTGGCAGCGCGGGCACCGTAAATGGCAGCAGAAGCATCTTTCAATACAGATATATTTTCGATATCTGCCGGATTTATACGGTCAAACCCACCAGCACGGGCAGGAACTCCATCTATTACAATCAAGGCATTGTTATTACCTAAGGTATTAGAACCCCGGATGCGGATACCAGAACCATCAGCTCCAGGCTCTCCGCTCCTGTTCACAGCAATAACTCCGGGCATACGGCCTGCAATGGAATTAGAAATATTAACAGATGGAGACTTTACTAATTCAGCTCCTTTTACCGTGGCTACTGATCCTGTTACAGTCTCTTTCTTTTGTTCACCATAACCTACTACCACTACTTCGCCTAATGTTTTTACATCATCCGCCATAGTTACATTAATGGATGTGCGGTTATTGATTGGCACTTCCTGTGTAGCATATCCAATAAAAGAGAATACCAGTGTACCATTACCATCTGGTGCAGTAAGCGAATAATTTCCCTCCACATCTGTTGTAGTACCTGTGGTACTACCTTTCAATAATACGTTTACACCTGGCAAGCCGGAATTCTGCGCATCTACTACTTTACCTGAAACGGTAACAGCTGCAGCTACATTGCTAGTTTGTAATAGTGCCATTCTTTCCAAAGAGGCCAGTGCATGCACCCCTTGCATACTTTCGGATGTGCCAGCAGAAGCAACCAACAATCTACTATCAATCTTCTGCAAACCTGAGGTTTCTTTGTTAGCCACAATAATGTAAAAGTCATCCGCAGTCTTTTTGTATTTTAATGAAAAAGACCGCAGTACTTGTTCTAGAGCATCTTCCAGGTTAGCGTAACTCTTGGCTGAAAACTGTACCTCTTTGTTTTCAATCAACTCTGATTTGTAGGCGATAGAAACTTTAAACCTGTTTTCAAGGTCTTTTAATACACTTTTCAGTGTGCGCCTGTCTGTCTGCTCTGCTGTGTAGGTAGTAGCTCCTTTATCCGGTTTATAGGAAGCTAAAACTTGTCCATTAGAAGCAAACCCCAAGCAGCATGCAAGAACCATGATGCTGCATTGCTGTAGGTTTTTTTTCATAAGGGTTAAGGGTTTAGAAATTTATATTTGTTAAAGACTACTTGAACTCAAAATTATACAACTTATTTTTTGACGTATGTATGCCTATTAGTTGCTTTGTTTATTTTAATTCTTTCATAGGAAGGATTTGTACTAAACTTCCTTTTCTGCTTATTTTAATTTCAAAGGTTTGCGCAATATATTGCAACAGTGTATCCTTATTGTCTAAAGGTATAGATCCAGATACTTTTTGTCTCAGCAGATCTTCTCGTGTTACTTTTACCTGATACCCATAACTGTTTTCTAAAAGTTGAATAATTTCTTCAAGGCTAGTATTATCAAGCTGTAATTTATTGGATTTCCAAGAGGAGTATATTTTAGGATTTACCTCTTTCCTAATGTATTTTTCAGAGGTAACATCGAACTCTACTAATTCGCCCGGCTTCATCAGCAAACGTTGTTTCGGAGGATCCTTTTTATCAGTGGGCTTTATCCTAAGCTGTATCTGGCCGGTTTCCAATACAACTCTGGTTTTGTTGTTTCTTTTAGCAATGTTAAACTCCGTTCCTAGTACTTCTACTTGTAAAAAATTATCCGTATGCACAATAAATTGCTGGTGGTTTGCCGTATGTACCACAGAAAAAAATGCTTCTCCACTTAACCATACTTCCCTCACGTCATCAGCTGACCATTTTTTTGCAAAAGACACCTGTGAATTTCCATTAAGTGTAATGAGAGAACCATCTGGCAGTTGTAAGGCTTTTGTTTCACCATAAGCTGTAGTATAGGTTAAAGTATCAACCCATTGACGGTAAAGTAATACAACCGTTGAAAGTAAAAGAATAGCTACTAAAGAAGCAGCAATCCCTATCAATAAGTGGGGGCGTTGTAAAAGACGCTTTGACTTTCCAGCATACGGCCTTATACTATGTTGGCTTTCTTGCTCTGCAGACGTTATTTTTTCCAAATTATGCCATATACTATCAGCTTTGTCAGCTGGCATTAACCTGTATTCAAAAGCCATAGATTTAATTAAAGCTCTGGCTTCCGTTACTGTTTCTGCTTGAGAGGGATTTTTTAGTAGCCAGTTTTCCCAGAATAGATCAGCCTGTTCAGTAGGATTTTGCACCCATTCCTGGAAATAGGAATCCATAACAAAATCTTCTACTGTATAGCCTTTATATTGCATATCAAGTAACTATTGGTCTAGGAAAGCAAGCGTTATTGCTCTTAAGAGGAGATATTATCTGTTTTGTCCCGGCTTTTATAAAGAAAAAACAAACTATATTATTAGGCTTGTGTATAATGTTCTTCTCCAGTATTCTTTCACTAATATCTGTAGACCATTGTTGCAGAAAAATTTTACTTCTATGTAACTACATCTTTCCACTTTTTCAGAAACTTAACATCGAATAAAAGAAGGAAAATACGGTAAATACAAAGCTTAAAAACAGAGAATAATAGTGTATAGGGACACTTAGATGATCAGACTGCATACCAGAGAAAAGGAATAAATAAAATCGTGTTTATTTAGTTCTTTTCGGAGGGTTTGAATAGCTAGCGAAACCAGGTTACGCACTGATTTATAAGAAAGAGACATTAGCTGCATTACTTCCTCATAACTTAGTTTTTCATAATACCTAAGATACAAAGCTTCTCTCTGGCGTTTGGGTAAATGCTCAACGGTTGCCGAAAGTTTATGATACTGCTCGGAATGTAATTGCTCTTGAATCAGTTCCATTTCCGTAGAACAGATAAGATCCTGATTTTTATACAGCACCGCTTCATTAAAGGAGAAAGATGATTTTCGGGAATGCGCTAGTTTAGCAATTAGTAACCTTCTAAATGAGACAAGCAAGTAATATTTAATAGATTTAACCTGAGAAAGATTTTGCCGCTTCACCCATAGATCTATAAACAACTCTTGTATACAATCGCAGATGAGTTCCTCATCGGTTATAAGGTTAAGTCCGTAATTATATAAAACATCTTTATAACACTTAAATATACAAGCATACGCCTTTTGATCGCCTTCTTTAAAAGCTCTCCATATATCAGGTTCATTAGTAAGGGCAACAGCTTTTGTTTTTACTGAATCTGCTTGTAAGGGTATAGTCATAAGGTAAGAAAGGCTGAACCAAGCATGCTGAATAATATTGTTCCTTTAAAAGTTACAATATTTATAAACTAAGTTAAAAAAAACAAAAAAATAAATATAATTTTTATTAATTATGGCTTAGTCAATTCATGAAATGAGTTGGGAGAGGAGAACGGGTAACTTAATATTTAGGGTGCTGAAAGTGATGTGATGGATCTACTACAACAATAAAATTCCTCCGGCAGAAACTACCGGAGGAATCTAGTAAAACAAACCACCTAAAACCTAAACTTATATGACTATTATTTCATATCGACTTTTAATGATACAGTTAGTATGCCTACTCTCCATTGCTACCACTTTATTCTCTATTTCCGTATCGTTTATATTTCAAAATTACTACACCTGAGTAAAATAAAAATGTACTTTTCTTACCTTATCATACATATATAATGTATTTGGTTAAAAATTATAACTTCCGCCACTTACACTAGCTGAATCTTTTACAAAACCTCTTAATAATTGTATATATGCCTGAAAATCAATATCATAAAATAATTATTCAATCTTATAAAAAATTAGCTTTCTAGCTGTATGCAAGAATCGGGATACATAAACATGTTGAAAAAGAAGAATAATTAATAATAACTTCTAAAAAGCCTTTAACTCTTACCATAAGGTTATAGAAATAAATTTTTCTCACCTAAGATTACAGTAATTAGTAAAAAATAAAACCTACAGTAAAATGTAGTAAACAGACCGTTTATTTTTACTATACTAGTGATACGCTTCTCAAAACTATTGTTTGCTCTATGAAAAATCTCTTGTTTCTCTTTCTTATTGTTGGCTTACATTCTACTAGTATCAGCACCAAACTTCAGCCAACCTTTTCCTTCACATCTAAAATATCCACAGATCTTCAGGAGTACACAGGTAAGTATATATTTACTACTTCAGGCAGCCCAATAACCTCATTTACTGTTACAGAAAAGGTAGGGGAATTATTTGGAGAGGCGGATAGCTACGGGGCCAATAAGTTAATAAAACAACCAGAAGCGGATAAATTTGTTTCTACCAGTTCGTATGGCTCTACTATTATTTTTGTACGTCATGTAGAGACGAAAAAAGTAATAGGGCTACAATTACTTATTCAAGGAAATACATTGGAAGCAACTAAAGAAGAATAACTAGCACCTTCATACATTGGAGTTAACTGGTACTCTTCAAACAAGAAAAGGCTAGTATATATAAAATCTCACTAGATAATTTTAGGTGTACGGCTTGCTATTTTTAGCAAAAAAATTATAACTTAGCAGGTAGTTAAAAGTTTGAACATACTATAGCAAAGGGCCTCTCTACTAGAGAGGCTTTTTATTGATAGTTTCTTTTATATATGCTTGGTGGATGGGTCTATTCGTTTTCAAAGCTACTGTCTTATTTCAGAATTGTATTTATTCAGAACTTTAAATAATTTATTCAGAACTTTAAAATTGCATATAACAATCGCCTCATATCCAATCCAGGATATATTTTAAAGTCTTTTAGATTAATAAGAACAAACCCACTCGTGATTTTGAATAACAGTAAAATAGATAATACCAAAAGTTTCGAAAGTTCAGCTTACAGATTAACTACTTGCTAATTGTGAATCTTGGCTCAACGTATGCTAACACTTTCTTTTGAAGAATTACAGAAATTACTAACTCAGAATTTCAAGGTATACGAAGAAGAACAGATGAGTCTTCAAATGTATCATACTACGTATGCCTCTACTATTCAAAGTCCTGTTTGTGAAGGTGAGGCTGTCAGTACCACTATCAGAGAAGGTATTACGTTACTCAAAATACAATTGACCTTTAAACAGGATACACAAACAGAGATAAAATCGTTACAGCCTCAGATTGGGTTTGCTTATTGTTTAGCCGGTACTATTTCTGCTACCAGAAATAACAGTGGTTATTTGCCTCCAGACAATAACGTTATTAACCTGCCGGCCTATCATGGATATATGTATGTAGCACCTACCTCACAAGGATGGCAATACTTCAAAGCAAATATCTGTTATGAGGCTATATATATTCACTTTAGTTACCCGGCTTTTATTCAGCTTGTAGGCGACCAATTAGATGAAATGCCTACAGAATTTAAGCTTCCAATGAATGATTATCGCCGGTATTTTTTTAAGCAAGCTAGACTTGCCCCAGCAGTGGTGGCTTTGTGTGAATCGCTTTTTAACAATCCTTTCTCAGGAAAAAGCAGGGAATTTTATAGAGAGGCTAAAGTAATAGAGTTAATTGCATATCAGTTAGACGAGTTAGTAAAGCCTCCTGAAGAAATAGATTCTACCGGGACTATATTAACCCAAAAAGAGGAGATGTTAATAGAACGAAGCCATCAGCTGTTAATTGCTAACTTAGTTAATCCGCCTTCATTGATGGAACTTGCCCGGGAAATAGGGATGAGTGATTACAGACTTAAACATGGGTTCAAGCAAAAGTATGGGCAAACGCCCTATCGTTTTATTGCAGAAAAACGTATGCTTACAGCCAGAGAATTATTGGCTAAAGGAAATATGAATGTAAGCGAGGTAGCTAACGCGATAGGGTTTAATTCTTTAGGATCATTTTCTAACAGCTTTTATGAAAAATTTGGCATCCGCCCAAGTGAAGTAAAATAAGTGGCAGTACCCAAAATTTCTCAATAATCGGCCTTCTTTCAAAGCCACATATACCATCTTCCTTTTCATAGGTATTATCTATGAAGTCTCTTAGATAATAAAATTATACTCCCACCTTTAATGAAGTCTTTGTTTACCATATGTATTTCATTTTAGAGACTTTCATTGCTAGACCTTCATATAATAAACGAATTAGATTTATCCTGCCAATTTCTGTATTGGGTATATAAATTAGATATTTTACTTTGCATATATGAGAGTATTAGTCTTTTTTATTCTGATCGTATTAAAAGGCATATTTTCTATCTCAGAGATTGACCTAGTATATTCTCGCAAAACCAGATTGGAAGCTCAAGCCAAAAATGGAGATACAAAAGCACTAGCAGCCCAATGATAATGCTGTAATTGTAGACGAAATAAAGCACTTATTCAAGAGGGGGTTGTGAAGGAACTGTTCAGGAAATAGATCATAAAATTGTAAAAAATGTATTCCATTTAGGCGATAGACGCATCAGTTCTTTGATGACTTAATAGCAAGATATAGCATTTCTCAACATTAACGATGCTGTGGAAAGCAATTGGGAAAAAATTCTTATGCACCGCCATTCGTAATATCCTTTATGCAATGAAAACATAGATAATATTATTGGAATTGTATATAGCAAAGATCTCTTACACCCAAATCTAGAGTAGCAATTAGCTAGACTATTGGAGATTAAGCAGGAAGAATTATTTTTACCTGAGAACAGTAAAGCGTATTTTGTCTTAAAGCAATTCAAAGAAAGGCGTATTCAAAATGGGATAGTTGTTGATGAGTATGGAACTGTTGAAGGAATTGTCACTATAAATTACATATTTGATGCTCTTGTCGGCGATATTTCTGAAAACTAATGAGTTTGAATACACTATTGTGCAACGGGAAGATGGAAGTTGCCTTATTGATGCCCAAATTCCATTTGAAGAATTTCTAGACTATTTCTTAATACTCACTCCTAAGCGGAGTGCTTTATATGGATTCAATACTCTAGGTAGTTTTGCTTTGAATATTCTACATAAAATTCCTCGAGCTTGCGATACTTTTCAGTTGCAGGACTATTACTTCAAAATAGTAGATATGGATAAAAGCCGCATTGACAAGATTTTATTCAAAAATAATACTAAGCTTTTTACAGTACCAGCATTATAAATTCAACTTATAAAGCTATATAGTTCTAATAGGTACCTGATCCCACTAATGTAGTGTTGAAATTGAGCAAAATAAAAACCCGCGATTTTTTTACTTTCGCGGGTTTGTGGAGAAGATGGGACTCGAACCCACGGCCTCTTGCATGCCATGCAAGCGCTCTAGCCAACTGAGCTACATCCCCATGGTAATGCAAATATAATGGCTTAATTCTGATATATCAAAATGGCCTAACTGCTTTCACAAAAATCTTTTGATAATATTCTGAATAGAAATTGTCTTCAATAACACCTCTGCTTGTGCTCGCATGAATAAATTTTACTTCATTTCTCCCACCCACTTCAGTAACCATACCTACATGCGAAATCTGGTTGCTTCCTTTTCGTTCAGCAAAGAAAACTAGATCGCCAGGTGAAAGATTGGCCAGCCGTACTTCTTGTCCGTAATTTGCCTGTTCATTGGAAGTGCGAGGCAGTTTGATGTTGGCTACTTCAAATGAAATATATAAAAGTCCGGAACAATCCATTCCACGACGGGTACTGCCACCATAGCGGTAAGGAGTGCCTATATATGACCGGGCAACTTTAATGATTTCTTTTGCTTGTACGCTTGCAGCCTTATTTTCACGTACTTCAACTGGAGATTTGTCGCTTGTAGAAGGAGGACGTTTTCCATATACTGGTTTAGCAGTTGAACTCTTCCGGCTAGCAACCCGGCTATTGCTACTTTTACTGTGATTAGCCCGTTTATTCCCACTAGATGCTTTTTTGCGGACATATCCTTTATTTGTTGTAGCACTCTTCCGCTGATTGTAACTTGACCTTGAACTTTGACAACTGGTTTCAGCCAGACAAATGGCAACCGTAATTAAGAAATACAGAAATGTTTTGGTAATTTTATTCAAGTTTCAGGAGGTTTTCAACATCTAATTTACTATTTACAACTCAAATTTTCACATTTTATTATGTTTACAGCTCAGATTTCTCACGTAGTGATAGAAAAAATGCAAACGATTGTAGGAGCTACTAATGTATTGGCTGATGAAGAAAACCTCTACAAATACTCGCATGACGAAACAGAAGATTTATCCTTTTTGCCAGATATAGTAGTAAAGCCAGCAACCACTTCTGAAATAAGTCAGATTATGCAATTTTGTTCAGCAGAAGGCATACCAGTAACTGCCCGTGGTGCAGGGACCGGTCTGAGTGGCGCTGCTTTACCTATACACAAAGGAATTTTGCTATCTATGGAGAGGCTTAATAATATTCTGAACATAGATGATAGAAACTTCCAGGCTATTGTCGAGCCAGGTGTAATTGTGCAAGTATTGCAAGATGCTGCCATTGAAAAAGGTTTATTTTATCCGGTAGACCCTGCGAGCAAAGGAAGTTGTACAATCGGTGGTAACATTGCTCAATCAGCCGGTGGATTAAGAGCAGTTAAATATGGCACCACACGTGAAAACATCTTAAACTTAGAAGTTGTACTGCCAACCGGTGAAATTATCTGGACAGGTGCCAATGTTCTCAAATATTCCACTGGATATAATCTTACCCAGTTAATGGTAGGAAGCGAAGGCACACTAGGAATTGTTACCAAAGCAGTTGTAAAACTCCGCCCGTATCCAAGTTATAATCTAGTAATGCTTGTGCCTTTCACTACAGCCACCCAGGCCTGCGAGGCGGTGAATGCTATTTTTATGGCAGGTATTACACCTTCTTGCTTGGAATTTATGGAGCGTGAGGCGCTCGAATGGGCGGTAGCTTATAGCGGCTCTTCTATTCCGTTACCTGCTCATATACAAGCGCACCTACTTATTGAAATAGATGGCAATGACATGGAAATGCTTTTAAAAGAAGCCGAACAGATATATGGAGTAGTAAATACGTTTGATGTAGGAGATATATTATTGGGTGAATCTTTTCAGCAAAAAGAAGAATTATGGGCCTTGCGGCGAAAAATCCCTTATGCTGTACGGCACAATTCTGTGTATAAAGAAGAGGATACTGTGGTTCCCAGAGCATATTTACCACAGCTGTTAAAAGGGATCAAAGAAATTGGCACCAAATATCAATTTAAGTCTGTTTGCTATGGGCATGCTGGCGACGGCAACTTGCATGTGAATATTATCAAAGGTAACATGTCTGAGGAAGAATGGAACACTAAACTTCCGGAAGGAATTCGCGAACTATTCCAGCTTTGTGTACAGTTAGGCGGCACTATCTCAGGTGAGCATGGCATAGGATATGTTCAAAAACCATATATCGGTATTGCACTTTCAGAAGCCAATCTAACTATTATGCGTGGGATAAAGAAAGTTTTTGATCCGAAAGGAATTTTAAATCCTGGAAAGATTTTTTAAGATTTTGCATGTAATATTTTCCAGTTTTTTGCTTACTATTTTTTTGTCTGTAGTATTAATGTTCATAAAACAAAAGGATATTATTTCACTAAATATAGTTTACCATGTTAGAAAGATTTGAACCAGCTCATGCCGCTAAAGTTAAAAGTCACTTTGCAAATCTTTGCCAACTTGCCCTGGCAGACGCCTTTGTAACTAAGGATGAACTGGAATACCTAAATAAACTATGCAGTAACTTCAATCTCGATAAAGAAGACTTCGATTATATAATGGATAATGCCTATTCTATTCCTTTTTATGCGCCTAAAACATCTATGGAGCGCTTAGAACAGATATATGATCTGGTAAGAATGGTATTAATTGATGATATTATTGATGAACGTAAAGTTTTTCTCTGTGTAGAAGTAGCCGAAAAACTTGGATTTAAAGCACATGTTGTAGGCGATTTAATCAAAGCTCTTGTCAACGTAAATGAAGAAACCGGAGAAGATACATTACTTGAGGATGACCTGCAATTAATTCTTAAAGAAGGTTAAGAGTTACTTAGTATATTTTTTCAATCCAGGTACTTAGTTAAGTGCCTGGATTTATCTGTTTATAGGGGCACCCTGTATCTGCAGACTTCCTGTTTATAATAATTTTTCCTGCTAACATTTACCCTTCTTTTGTAGTTCAACTACCATAAGCTTAGCTAATTGCTGAACTTCTAGGTAAAACGGTTGGAATTATTTATTAGAAGAATTTCTACATCCTCTAGTTGTGCTTGGCAGACAATCGAATAGTACTAATCAAGATAATACTATGAAAAACCGCATATGTTTAATAACAGGAGCAAACTCCGGAATTGGAAAAATAACCGCCAGGGAATTGGCTACTAAGGGTATGACCATCCTGATCATAGCACGAAATAAAGAGAAAGGGGAACAGGCACGCCAAGAAATTATTCAGGCTACTGGCAATTCAGCCATAGAATTATATCTCTGTGATCTGTCGGTACAAGCAGATATAGTAAAAGTCTCCAATGAAATAAAAGCAAAGCATAACAAAATTGATGTATTGATAAATAATGCAGGCTTAATTATTCCTGATTATCAACTTTCTGCTGACGGCATAGAAATGACTTTTGCCATCAATCACCTTGGGCCTTTTCTCTTAACAAATTTGTTGTTGGAATTGGTTAAAAAAGGTAATGAGCCGCGAATAATTACTGTTTCGTCAGAAGCGCACAGGTTCTCTAACGTAGACTTTAACAACCTTGCTTCACCTAAAAAATATAGTGCCTGGTTAGCCTATGGCAATTCAAAATTAGCTAACATACTCTTTACCAAGCAATTGGCCAAAATAGTAAAAAAGGATGGTATTACAGCTAATTGCTTACATCCAGGAGCTGTGGCTACTAACTTTGGTGCTGGTTACTCAGGCATTGCAGGAGCATTTTTTAGCTTATTCCGTCCTTTTTTTATAAGTCCGGAAAAAGGAGCAGAAACTACTATCTATCTTGCCATTTCTCCTGAAGTGAAAGAAATGTCAGGTTTGTATTTTGATAAAAAGAAACCAAAAACACCTAATAAAGAAGCGCTTAGTGACTACAATGCACAAAAGCTTTGGGAAGTAAGTGCTGCCCTAACTAAGCTAAACGACCGTTTACAACAAACCAACACTCAACAAAATTATTTCAGTAAATAACACTAATATGAAACAATATTTTTTCTATACCGATAATATTCTTAAATAAGATTAACTAATAAAATAAATTTTATAAAAGTATATGAGATTTTTATCAACTAAAGCTCACGGAGTAATAGATTATTTGGTGGGGCTATTGCTAATTGCTGTTCCTTGGATTTTTGGCTTTGCACAGGGGGGAATGGAAACATGGATTTTTGTGCTTGCAGGAGTTGGAGCTTTGATTTACAGCTTATTTACTAAGTATGAGATGGGTGTAGTTAAGGTAATACCTATGCCCATGCATTTGCTGCTTGATGCCCTGTCGGGTATTGTATTAGCAGCCTCCCCCTGGATATTTGGCTTCAGTGATGTTGTATATCTGCCTCACTTACTATTTGGGTTATTTGAGATAGGAGCCTCCTTAATTACGCAGAAAGTACCAGGCCATCGTACATCCGCTGCCATAGATAGACGATAAGTTAAAAGTCTATTAGTTTAAGGGTTGTAATTACATTAAAATCAGTAGTTACAACCCTTTTTTACTAATGTATTCAACTGCTCAAAACCTGGAAGTTACGTTTGCACAACCACGGCTCTTATGTACCCACATATAGAATATACACTACTTGATCCATTTGTAACAGACAATCGGATTGATGCTGCTTCAAAATTTGCTGCTCAGTTACAAGTAGGTGGATTATGCATTCCTCCCTATTGGGTAAAAAAAGCAAGCCGGGAAGTAGCGCATACAGACGTTACTTTACTTACGATTATTGGCTTTCCTTATGGTTATCAGCGGACAGAAGCGAAAATTGCAGACATGGAACTGGCATTTGCAGATGGAGCTACAGCTATAGAAGTAGCAATAAATATGTCTGCTCTAAAATCACAGCGGATAAACTGGATAAAAGCAGAGATTGCACGCTTTGCTCATCTGGTACATGCCAGGGAAGCCATGCTAACACTAGTAGCTGATATAGATACACTCACAAACCTTGAAGTGGAGCTCTACTGTAAAACCTGTGCTGATGCGGGGGCGGATTACGTAAAAACAATGAGTGGAAACGCTACAAACGTTTATTCTATTAAAAAACTAGAACTAGCTTTAAAATACTTGCCTGCTAGTGTTGGAACAAAAGTGTATACACAGAAGTGTACCTTAGAAGAAGTAAATTCCCTAGTTGATATAGGCGTGGAGAAAATATGCTTGCCTTCACTTAATTTCCTGAAACAGCAATAAAACCCTTCAAATAGCGAACAATTCCCTACAGATTTAGCTTATGAGAGGAGTAGAATATATTTTATTCTCTAAGAATAAACTTACAATTAATACGTGTTTGTTGTAGAGTATTCTGCTCAAGTGTTTGATAGATAATTGGCTATCTTTGCCACGTTGTGAATCTTAAAGTAATTATTTAATGGACAATACATATAAAACTCAAACTACCATATCCTTCGAAGATACAGCTACAGCCTTTGCTTCGAAATCAGATCTGGAGTTAAAGAAGATGCATTTGCTATTTGCTGCTATGAACAGCAATGCCCTTGTCAGCACCGGCACTTTTTTTATGAAGGCCGCACTTAAATTTGGTTTACCTATAAAATCACCCATCAAGCATACCTTATTTGAACAGTTTTGTGGAGGCGAATCCATTTCGGAATGTGAGAATGCTATACAAGAACTGGCAAACTACCATATTAAAACCATTCTGGACTACTCGGTAGAAGGAGAAAAAACGGAAGCCGGCTTTGATGCTACTACACGGGAAATACTGGCTACTATCGAACGCGCCAAAGGAGATGCGAATATTCCTTTTTCTGTGTTTAAAGTTACAGGAATTGCCGCCACTAGGTTACTCGAAAAAAAGCAAAGCGGCTCTCTCCTTTCTGAAGCTGAAAAAATAAGTTTCGATAAAGTAGTTAACCGGGTAGATACCATTTGTAAGAAGGCATATGACAATAATGTACGCATCTTTATAGACGGTGAAGAATCCTGGATTCAGGAAACTATAGACGAGTTAGCCTATGAGATGATGCGCAAATACAACAAAGAACAACCCATTGTATATAATACATTTCAGATGTATTTGAGTGCTAGCCTCAATAAATTAAAAGATGCCCTTCATAATGCAGTAATGCACAATTATTATTTGGGGGCAAAACTGGTACGGGGAGCATATATGGAAAAAGAACGAGAAGAGGCCCGCCGCAGAGGCATACCAGACCCAGTACAACCGGATAAAGAAAGCACAGATGAAGACTTTGATAAAGCTTTGCTCTTTTGCATGAATGAAAAACAAAGAATTGCTATTTGTTCTGGCTCTCATAACGAACACAGCAACTATTACTTGACTGTATTAATGGATAAGCATGGACTGGCACCTAATGATTCCAGGGTATATTTTGCTCAACTTTACGGTATGAGTGATCACATTTCCTATAATCTGGCTAAAGCTGGATACAATGTGGCTAAATATGTTCCGTATGGGCCTATTGAATCGGTTATGCCGTATCTTTTCCGTCGGGCGGAAGAAAACACATCTATTGCAGGACAGAGTAGCCGTGAGTTTAATCTTATTCAGAAAGAATTACGCCGAAGGAAAGCCGAAGCAAAAGCATCTTAACTCAACTTCTCATAGGTAGTATATCTTCATAAAAAGAAAGCAAGCAAATTATCTATTTGCTTGCTTTCTTTTTATGAAGAAAAATAAGTTTATACAATAACTATATTAGTTAATTTTAACTAGGCCCGCCAAACTTCCAGCCTCTGATCTGGAGCCACCATAAGCATAATTCTGGCAGGGTTAGGTAAAATTACCAAACGGGCTTCTTTGCCTGGAAACTTATCTGCATCTACCCATACGCCTTCTTTAAAATTTACATCGTATATAGAACTCCCGTCAGAATTCTGACCTTTATTAGTATATTTTTGGGCTAGGTAGGCAATGGGTAATAATACTTCAGTATCTGAGCAATATTCTTCGTGTACTTCTTCTAAAGCTTTTTCCAGTTCTTTCCCATATTTGTCCATCAGTTTGTCTTCCAGATCATGCAACTCTTCCTCCACTGTGTCGTAACTGGTGTCTGCGTAATTTAAGCTGCTCAGCTGGTTCTTTTTTTCCACTAAAGCAACCAATGCTTTATTTAAACCTTTTGCGTCCATAATCAAGAAAATAGAAATACTGATACAAAAGTCTATAGACTTATTCACAGATGCAAGTAAAGATTACAAAAAAACCATGCATCTCATTTATAGTAAATATACTATAAATAATTTAACTATTCTGATAGAGTATTGTTTACCGACTATCTTACGTTAAATAAAGGTATATTAATAAAAGCAGTATAGTAACAGACTCAACAAATGGACTAAACCTATGGAAAAAGATTTCTTACCTATCAATGGTACCGACTTCGTAGAATTATATGTAGGAAATGCCAAACAGGCAGCTTACTACTACCAGACTGCCTTCGGATATAAGCTAATAGCATATGCAGGTCCGGAAACAGGTATTAAGGATAAAGTATCGTATGTGGTACAACAAAACAAAATCCGGCTAGTATTGACTACAGCACTTTATCCTGACTCAGCTATTGCCGAGCATGTAAAAAAACATGGAGATGGCGTAAAAGTACTAGCTCTATGGGTAGATGATGCTGAAAAATCGTTTGCCGAAACCGTAAAACGCGGAGCCCGCCCTGCCTTTGCACCCCAAAAATTCACTGACGAATTTGGAGAAGTACGGATGGCCTCTATACATACCTATGGCGAAACGGTGCATACGTTTGTAGAACGTAAAAACTATAATGGACCTTTTTTACCCGGATTCAAAGCAAAGCAAAGCAGTATGGAAACAACATCTACCGGCTTGCAATATGTAGATCATTGTGTAGGGAATGTAGAACTGGGCGAAATGAATAAATGGGTAAAGTTTTATGAAGAGGTAATGGGCTTTAAGCTTTTGATTACCTTCGATGATGAAGATATTTCTACTGAATATTCGGCACTTATGTCAAAAGTAGTGTCTAATGGAAATGGGTATATCAAATTTCCTATTAACGAACCAGCAGTAGGTAAGAAGAAATCGCAGATAGAAGAATACCTCGATTTTTATCAAGGCGCCGGGGTGCAACATATAGCCATTGCGACAAATGATATTGTTCATACAGTAGGTGAATTACGCCGAAGAGGAGTGGAATTTTTACAGGTACCAGCCTCCTATTATGAAGACTTGCATGAACGTGTAGGTAAGATCGATGAAGACCTTCAGCCGCTAAAAGATTTAAATATTCTAGTAGACCGTGATGAGGAAGGCTATCTTTTACAAATATTTACTAAACCAGTAGAAGACAGACCAACTTTATTTTACGAGATTATTCAGCGGAAAGGAGCTAAATCATTCGGAAAAGGAAACTTTAAAGCCTTGTTCGAAGCTATTGAACGGGAGCAAGCCTTACGGGGAAATTTATAAGAGAAAAAAGATATCTAGAAATGAGCAGTACCTGAACAGAAAAAGTGCAGGAAAATCTAAATTTCTGCACTTAAAAAGAAGTTAAAAGTTTAAACATAATAATAAAGGGCCCCTCCATGGGAGAGGCTTTTTATTTTACCTGTTGTTAAGCCCTATTAATTAACATGATTCTACAAATTTCGTTAATAAAATTATCTCTGTAAATACCTAATTCCAGGTATTTTTACTAACTATTCTAAGATTTAATATAATTTTTCCAAGCATTTTTTTTAAACACTACAACTGATGAGTAGGGTTATTTGTTTATTCTAAACAAGCCTTTTAATATAACAGGGAACTATGACTAAGCAGGTTTTTGGGTGATGGCTTCTAAATTTAAAGCTAACTTTCATACCTTTACAAAGTTTCATACTTAATATATATTATTAGCCTATTTGATGTCCAGTCTAATACAAAACCGGGATTTTTATACTGAATTTGATTTTAACGCTTCCAGGAGTGGTGGTGCAGGCGGGCAGCATGTAAATAAAGTATCATCTAAAATAGAATTACGGTTTCATGTAGATAACTCTACTTTGTTGACGCCAGAAGAAAAAGAGATTTTGAAACAGAAATTAGCTAACAAGATAAACAATGATGGCTATCTGCAGATAGTTTCCCAGACTGAAAGAAGCCAGTTACTCAACAAGCAACTGGCTGTTACTAAATTTTATCAGCTATTAGATAAGGCGCTTACACCAGTAAAACGGCGTAAAGCCACCAAACCAACTAAAGCTTCCATTCAAGCACGGCTACAGGAAAAGAAGGCACTTTCAAGCAAAAAAACTGATCGAAATAAGCGGGATTTTCTCGACAATGAATAGTTGATAAAGGGAAACACCATTCGCTAACATGTTGCATCTTGCAAATATTGTTACTCCGATACTTCAAGCTCCCGTTAAAACCTTTGTTACTTTTAAGTATTCACCGTTTTATCTTCATACGCCAGCCGGATTACACTACTAGTCATCCAGCAATCTTTGTAAGGGCCTTCTGTTTGTTTAGATAAAGTAAATAGGTAAGCCGCTTTTTTTCCTTCCCTGTCAGTAATTACGACAATCTGCTGGGCTGACTTTCCTTCCACACGCATTTTCTGGGGAGCATACTTTTTTAAATTAAGTAATGGATCATAGGTTGGATTTTTCACCATTGCCTTAAAAAAATCCAAGGGACCAGTATATTTTTTATTTTCAGGGGCAGCAAAGCTAAACACTGTTTCTATGCCAGTATCCTTATGGTCATTTTCCTGAAAAGCCTTTAACTGGATAGCTACTACATCTTCAGGGCTTAAATCAGGTCTAGGTGAAGGATTGGTATATTGTACAAAATAGTGTGTTGTTTTTTGTATATTAGCTACTAACGAATCTGGTTGAAGCAACATCGCCACTACAGCCCAGGCCACTAAACTTACTTTTACTTTCATAAATCAATTAGGTTATGCATATTCACTCATACTATTTCTTCTTATTAACTTATACGGCTATCCATAGGTTTTGGATCTTATTTAGATGTTAACTAAATCTTTGCACAGCTTCAACTTTATTGCTCCAGTATATGACCAGCTGGCTGCCTGGGTATTTGGGCAGTCTATTAAACAGGCACAGCTGGATACACTTACGTGGATTCCTTTGAATGGCTCCGTTTTAGTTATTGGTGGTGGGACAGGCTGGTATCTGAGGGCGTTGTTGGAACAGCACAAAATAAAAAAGGTAGTGTATATAGAAGCTTCTGAAAAAATGCTTGCCCTCACACGCAAAAAAATAGCCAGCTTACTTCCTGAGCTAACAGATATGGAAATAGAACTCCGCCTGGGAACAGAAGACACCCTTCATCCTACTGAACAATTTGATATAGTGATTACTCATTTTTTCCTGGATGTATTTGAGCCACTACAGCTAAATAAAATAGCCTGTCAACTAAAGGACGTTCTACGGCCTGAGGGATTGTGGCTGATAGCTGACTTCCGCTTACCAGAGCAGAAAATTGGAATTGCCTACTGGTGGAAGAAACTGCTGGTAAAAAGCATGCTCTTTTTTTTCAGAGTAACTAGCCGCATTACAGCCCGCCAACTGCCTGAATTTCCAGAACTTTTTGCTGCTATGCATATGCAGCTTGTAAACGAACACTCTTATTACAATGACCTGATTGTTTCGTCGGTGTATAAGAAAATGCAACAAAATACTTAACAAAAACGATTTACCGGAATCTGTAAAATATCAGTATCTTGCCAGTTTATACTGTGCAGCTCTCACCCGCATGTGAGTTGCCTGTCAGCTACTCTTAATTTGTTATACTAGCTATGTGTGGAATCACAGGGATATACGCTTTTAATGAAATAGGCCGTTTTTTTATGATTAATATGTTCGCTGCCACAGACGCATTGTCGCAGCGTGGGCCAGATTCTTCAGGTACATTCACACATGGCTATGTTGGCTTAGGACACCGGCGGTTGTCCATTATTGATACCAGTTCTGATGGCCGCCAGCCCATGACGGACGAAACGGAGAGATATACCATTGTATTCAATGGAGAAATTTTCAACTTCCCAGAACTCAAACATCAACTGGAGGCAAAAGGCTACCATTTCCGTTCTTCATCAGATACCGAAGTATTACTTAATTTATATATTCACGAAAAAGAGAACTGCATGAAACACTTGAATGGTTTTTTTGCTTTTGCCATTTACGACAAAGAGCAAGAAAGCCTGTTCATGGCCCGCGACCGCATGGGTATAAAGCCGCTCCTATATTTTCAGGATGAAGATAAACTGATTTTTGCTTCAGAAATGAAGGCGTTGCTAGCCTATGGCATTCCCCGGGAATTGGATTATGTATCGCTGCAACAATATTTGCAACTCAATTATATTCCTGCGCCGCACACTATTTTTAAAGGTGTACAAAAATTGCTTCCGGGGTATTATATGTCTTTGAAAGGCAATGAAGTAACTACTAAACCATATTACCAGATACCACAAACGTACAACCGGTGGACAGCCAACCAAATGAGTTATGAAAAAGTACAGTCAACACTTGTTGAACTACTGGAAGAATCTGTACGGAAGCGGCTTATTGCGGATGTACCTCTGGGAGCATTTCTCAGTGGCGGCATAGATTCCTCCGTTATTGTTGCGTTGGCTTCTAAATACACAGATCATCTCAATACTTTCTCCATTGGCTACCGGGATGAACCTTTTTTCGATGAAACCAGATATGCTAATTTGGTAGCCAAAAAATACAAAACGAACCATACAGTATTTTCTTTGTCTAATGAAGATTTGTATGAGCACCTCTTTGATATGCTTGACTATACCGACGAACCTTTTGCTGATTCATCAGCGCTGGCGGTGTATATTTTGAGCAAACGGACACGTAAGCGGGTAACTGTAGCTTTGTCTGGCGATGGAGCTGACGAATTATTCGGCGGATATAATAAACATCTAGGAGAGTACAAAGTTCGGGAAGGCGGGCTCATGGCAGGTGCCGTAAAAACCTTGCAACCTTTGTGGGAGGTATTACCAAAATCTCGCAATAGTACAGTTGGTAATAAAGTACGCCAGCTACAGAAGTTTGCCGAAGGCATGAGCAAAACCGAAAAAGAACGATACTGGCGTTTCTGCACCTTTGTTAATGAAGAAAATGCCCGAAGTTTATTAAGCGGCCACAGTCTGCAGTTGGCAAGCGAGCAAGCATTTGAAGAGCGGAAAAAAAATATACTTAAATACCTGGACGAAGACGGCGATTTTAATGAATTTCTATACACAGATATGCAACTGGTACTGCCCAACGATATGCTTACCAAAGTAGATCTGATGTCTATGGCGCATGGGTTGGAAATACGGGTGCCTTTCCTGGATTATACGGTGGTAAACTTCGCCTTCTCACTTCCAGCAGAGTTCAAAGTGGATGGCAACATGAAAAAGAAAATCGTACAAGATGCTTTCCGCTCTCATCTGCCAAAAGAACTTTACAACCGGCCCAAACAAGGCTTTGAAGTACCCTTACTAAAATGGTTTAGAAATGAACTGCAACCGTTGATTACTAATGATTTGCTCAAAGATGATTTTATTGAACAGCAGGGTATTTTTGATGTGGACAATATACGAGAGTTAAAAGAAAAATTATTTTCTAGCAATCCGGAAGATGTGCATGCCCGGATTTGGGGGCTACTCGTTTTTCAATACTGGTGGAAAAAGTATATGTAATTTTATATCTTCAGCCACAAAATTCATATTAACTTTTTACTTCCTCGTACCCGGTTACACGAGAATAGAGAAAACTATTTCTTGTGATTATTGAACCTAACATTTATCTACCTATGAAACGACTTTTTACACCATCTGCTCCTTTTTTACTTAGTTTATTGCTGTTAAGCTTCACCCTCACCAAAGAACCAGGACCATGGAAACTTGTAGCCATGGAGAATGAGCCTGAAAAGAGGCATGAAAATGCCTTTGTACGCGTGGGTGATAGTTTTTATCTGGTAGGTGGAAGAAATATTAAACCAGTAGAAGCCTATAACACAAAAACCAAAAAATGGCAAAAATTAGCTACCCCTCCCTTAGAAATGCACCATTTTCAAGCCATTGAGTACAAAGGTGAAATAATTGTAGCCGGAGCTTTTACAGGTGGATTTCCGCACGAAACACCCATTCCTAAAATTCAGATATATAACCCCAAAACAGATAAATGGAGGGAAGGCGCTGAAATTCCGGAAAACCGTCGGCGAGGTGCAGCAGGTGTAGTAGTGTATCAGGATAAGATATATCTTGTATGTGGTATTATAGATGGACATTATGACGGTCATGTTACGTGGCTCGATGAGTACGACCCCAAAACAGATAAATGGCGTCAGTTGCCGGATGCACCTCATGCCCGTGACCATTTTCAGGCGGCTGTAGTTACCAACCAACTGTTTGTAGCCGGTGGCCGCCGTTCCACTCATAAAACTGGTCATGTACTGGATCTCACAGTGCCAGAAGTAGATATTTTTGATTTTAAAACGAATACCTGGAAAACCCTACCGGCTGCACAGAATATTCCTACCCAACGGGCGGGCACCGCAGCAATTACCTTAGGAAACCAGGTACTGGTTATTGGTGGTGAGAGCGCTCAGAAACTGGCCCATAATCAGACAGAAGCCTTTGATTTCAAAACAAATACTTGGCAAACACTGGCGCCCCTACAAACCGGACGCCATGGCACACAAGCTATTCTCTATCAGAATAAAGTATTTGTTGCTGCAGGTTCTGCAAACCAAGGAGGCGGCCCTGAATTAAATACTATGGAGGTGCTAGAGTAATGAACATGCATTCAGAAATCTAATTAGCTCTCTTCTATGCCAGAAAACGTAAAGGTAGAGCAACTTTCAACAGAACGCTTGCTGCTCACTCCTGTTACCTATGCAGATGCAAATGATATTTTTGATTTATTTACAGATAAAAAAGTTTTAAAAAACTATGGTATCCCTCCACATAAAAACCTGGAGGAAAGCAAAAAGTTAATCCGCTTATTGACAAATCACAATCACTTCAGCTGGGGAATCAGGCAAAAAAACAAACCGGAAAGACTAATCGGCCTCTGTTCTCTACACGATTGGAATAAGGCAGAACAACATATAGAAATAGGCTGTACACTTTCTTCGCGTTATTGGGGTATGGGTATTATGCAAGAGGCTTTCCGTAAACTATTAGAATACGCTGATAAATATTTGCATGTACAACAAGTAATTGGCAAAACAACCGTAGAGAATGGCCGGGCAATAAAACTGGTAGAAAAACTGGGCTTTACCCAACGAGATACGTATTCTGAAAGGCAACCAAATGGAGAACGAAAGCAAGTAGTGGTTTTAATTAAAGAAGTTTCATTCAAATAAATCAGGATGTGTTTCTCAACTAATATTTGCCTATGTGTCAATGTATATTTGTGTGGCTATTTCTCATAATCTCTGCTTCAGCTTTCAGCCAGTCCGATTTTAAAACTCAGCAGCTAACATACAGCCGGGTAAGAGAAGCCTATCAGGAGAAGGAAACACAAGTTAAACAAGGATTTGCCGCTAAGAATATAGATCTAACGAAAGCTAATCTTTTGTTTAGAGCTTTTAAACATGATAAAATACTGGAAGTTTGGGCTAAGCCTCATTCAAAAAATACATACGAATTAATTTCCACTTACCCAGTTTGTGCCATTTCAGGAAATCTAGGACCCAAGCGCAAGGAAGGTGATCATCAAATACCAGAAGGGTTTTACTACATCGACCGTTTTAACCCACAAAGCAATTTTTATTTATCATTAGGAATCAATTACCCCAATGCTTCTGATAAACTTTTGGGAGTGAAAGGCAAACTAGGTGGCGATATTTTTATTCATGGTAATTGTGTTACCGTTGGTTGTCTTCCTATGACAGATGACTATATTAAAGAGTTATATATTATGGCCGTAGAAGCCAGGAATAACGGGCAGCAGCAGATTCCGGTACATATTTTCCCTGCAAAAATGAATAAATATACATTAGACAGGATGGTACATACTTTTTCAGCAGACGGAACAACAGCTGCCTTCTGGGCTAACTTGCAAAAAGGATATTATTTGTTCGAAAATACCAGGCAACTCCCCACTGTCCTTATTACTTCCCAAGGAGCATATACTTACAAATAGACTATTTGCATTAGATTAACTGTCAGTAGATGCCTTTTGCAGAGGGCAGAAAGTATGTTTTTCTCTAACTTTTGACATATTTTTTTTTAAATTATGTATATTGCTCCATCTGCAGCAATAGGTGTCCATGGCATTAGCCAAGCACAAGAAGCAGATTTTACGTATTTAGATCGAGTTATATGGCATTACAAATAGAAACTGAACAGGAAGCCTATCTGGCTATCATGTATGCTTGCATGTCGGTAGATGGCCGGGTAACTGAGGATGAAACAGATGAACTAATCCGCTCTCTAATGAAAGAGCCTGTTTTTAAAGATGCGCCTCTTATTAGTTTATACAAAAAAGTACAATTGATTAACCAGTCTATCCGGTTTGATGCTTACCGGCTAATTGAACTGGCAGCCCCTGTAATAGGTCCTGAACTGAAATCAATGGTATTTAAATCTGCCGTTAATTTACTTCAGGCAGATGGAGTAGTTTTTGGCACAGAAAAAGATCTGATGCAACATCTCCAGAAATGCCTGTATCCAGAAATCTCTAATGGTTCTACCATCTAATAGTCATCACTTCTTTAAAGAAACAATTCTTTCAGCAGGATTATGCTAACAGAAATTAAAAATACAAAAGTACTGAAAGTGCATCCGGCAGATAATGTCATAGTAGCCCTAACGGATCTTCCGGCAGGCACTATTGTGGAATATGAAGGAGAAACCTATGTACTTCCAGAAACTGTTCCACAGAAACACAAATTTGCTACAACCAGCCTACAGCCCGGAGACCAGGTTTTTATGTATGGTGTTCTGGTAGGCAAAGCTTCTCAGCCTATTTCTAAAGCCGGCCTTGTTTCTACCCGCAACCTTAAACATGCCGCTTCCGATTATTATGGTAAAACGAAAGAATACCAATGGGTGGCTCCGGATGTTTCCAAATGGGTGAACCGGACCTTTATGGGTTTTCACCGTTCTGATGGGCAGGTTGGAACAGCTAATTACTGGCTGTTTATTCCTACTGTTTTTTGCGAAAACCGCAATTTGGAGTTTATCAAAGATGCATTGAATAAAGAGCTGGGATACGGTAAAACAGAAAAATATAAGAACTACACTAGGCAACTGGTAGAAATGTTTAAAAATGGCACACCGCCTGATGCCATGCTTACCACAGATCTGCAGCTCAATGAAGAGTATTTCAATACAAAGCGGCTTTTTCCAAACATAGATGGCATAAAATTTCTTACCCATCAGGGAGGCTGTGGCGGTACCCGGCAAGACTCTGCTATCCTGAGTTCTTTACTTACTGCGTACATTGATCATCCCAACGTAGCAGGCGCTACGGTAATGAGCCTGGGTTGCCAACACCTGCAACTAGAAGATTTCCGGCAGGACATTTATAAACGGAATCCAAAATTTAATAAGCCTCTGCTGATGTTTGAACAACAAAAAAGTCAGTCGGAAGAAAGCCTGGTAACCGAAGCCATTAAACAAACTTTTGTACAGCTAATAGAGGCAAATAAATTGGTGCGCCAGTCTGCTCCAATCAGCAAATTGGTACTTGGGGTAAAATGTGGAGGGTCTGATGGATTTTCGGGAATTTCTGCCAATCCGGCGGTGGGCTATGCAGCCGATCTGCTGGTGGCAGTAGGAGGTTCTGTATTATTAGCCGAATTTCCAGAGCTTTGTGGCGTAGAGCAGGAATTGGCTGACCGCTGTGTTACCCATGAAGTAGCCGATAAGTTTGTCCGGTTAATGAAGTCCTACGCAGCACAGGCTGAATCTGTAGGCTCCGGCTTTGATGCTAATCCATCTCCAGGCAATATCCGTGATGGGCTTATTACCGATGCAATTAAATCTGCGGGCGCAGCTAAGAAAGGGGGTACCTCCCCTATTGTAGATGTACTGGACTATACAGAACCAGTTAATAAACCAGGCTTAAGTTTGGTTTGTACGCCAGGAAATGATGTAGAAGCCACTACCGGGAAAGCAGGCTCTGGGGCTACCCTTATTCTGTTCACCACTGGCTTGGGAACCCCTACCGGAAATCCGGTGTGCCCAGTGATTAAAGTTTCTACCAATACAACGCTCGCCCGGCGAATGAAAGATATTATTGATATTGATACTGGCGATATTATTACTGGAGAAGCCACCATCGAGAGCAAAGGAGAAGAGATATTAGAATATTGTATCCGGGCAGCAAGTGGCGAAGTCATACCTAAATCAGTACAACTCGGGCAGGATGATTTTATTCCCTGGAAACGTGGCGTTTCTTTATAAGCAAAATTTTTAATTCCTCACTAAGCTTAAAACTAGTGAGGTTTCTTTACTATACATATTATCTATCACCTAACCCTATCATTATTTCATGTTCCAGTTAACGGGAAAAACAGCTGTTATCACCGGAGGCGGCAGTGGCATTGGTAAAGCTATCGCTAAGGTATTTGCCAGACAAGAAGCTCAGGTGGCTATTATTGAATTAAACAAAGCAAACGGTGAATCCACCATTCAGGAGATAAAAAATGCTGGGGGTAAAGCTAGTTTGTATACCTGCGATGTTTCCAAACAATTGGAGGTTAAGCAAGTATTTGACCAAATCCATGCAGACTCAGGCAAAGTAAATATTCTGGTAAACAGTGCTGGAGTATCACATATTGGAAACCTGGAAAAAACCTCTGAAGCCGAATTCGACAGACTTTTTTCAGTCAATGTGAAAGGCGTGTACAATTGCCTGCTATACGCAGTAGAAAAAATGAAGCTTACTGGTGGTGGATCTATTGTAAATCTGGCTTCTGTTGCTGGCATAGTCGGCATACCCGACCGTTTTGCCTATTCTATGAGTAAAGGTGCTGTACTTTCTATGACCCTTTCAGTAGCTCGTGATTATATAGATCATAATATCCGCTGTAATTGCATTTCGCCGGGCCGGGTGCATACGCCTTTTGTAGATGATTTTCTAAAAAAGAATTATCCAGGGCAAGAGCAGGAAATGTTTAAAAAACTATCTAAAACACAACCAATCGGACGAATGGGCACGCCCGATGAAATGGCAGCATTGGTGTTGTACTTATGTTCAGATGAAGCAGGATTTGTTACAGGTAGCGACTATAATATTGATGGGGGATTTCTACGTTTGAAATAATAAAGAAAAAATTATTCTAGCCATGCAACCTTTTATCTGAAAGAGCATCTTATGGGCACTATCATACACCAACCTTTACATCTATGAAAAAATATCTCTTCTCTTTAACAGTTGCATTAGCTTTTTACAGCATTGTGTTATGCAGCTTGTCGGTTGCCCAAAGTTCGCAAACCCGTAATTTAAGCTCCTTCAACGAAGTACATGTAAGCGGAGGGTTTGATGTAGTGCTTACTAAAGGTAATACTGAATCGGTAAGCATTGAATCCCGAAATGTAGATATGGAGAATATACTTACAGAGGTAGAGGGTAATAAACTAAAGCTTTATTTGAAAAAAGGTAACTACCGCAATGTAGATATTAAATTTGTTGTTACCTATAAAGATATAGAAGCTATTCATTCATCTGGTTCTTCTGAAATTGTGTGCAATACTGATCTCCGTGCAGACAATTTTTCTCTCCATAGCAGCGGTTCAGGCAATATTAAACTGGCTTCTGTAAATACAGATAACTTTGAAGTTCATAATTCTGGCTCTTCTAATATAGATGTAGCAGGGGTAGCCAAAAAACAATCGTTGCACATTAGTGGCTCCAGTAAAATAAACGCGTTTGATCTAAAAAGTGAAGATAGCAAAGTAAGTATTAGTGGGTCAGGCGATGTGAATATTAATGTAAGTCAGAACCTGGAGGCAAGCGTATCCGGCTCTGGCGATATTAAGTATAAAGGTGAACCTAATATTCGGAATGTACGGGTGTCTGGCTCCGGAAACATCAGCAAAGCAAACTAAGCTTATACACTTATATAATGCGTAAGCCGTGAGTTATCACGGCTTTTTTATTACTCATAGATCATTTTATCCTGGCCACACCTACTATTGGGTAGATTCGGCATTCCACTGATGTATTTGCTTTTCAGAAGGTAGTAGAAAAGTAAATATACCTAGTGCAGGCAGGCAACCACACACAATCATAATAAATTGCAGACCGAACTCATCGGCTAGTTTACCTAAGGCTATAGCTCCAATAGCAGCCATGCCAAAGGACAAGCCAAATATTAGCCCGGAGATGGTTCCAATCCGGCCGGGTATCAGTTCCAAAGCATATACCAAAGTAACTGAAAAACTAGAGAGAATAATAAACCCATTTAATATAAGGATAGGATATACCCAAGGTAGGCTTACATATGGCAAAATGAAGGATAATGGCGCTGAAGCAATCATCGAGTAAAGAATAACATTTTTCTTTCCAAACCTGTCTGATAAAGGCCCACCGGAGAATATACCAATAGCGCCAGCAAGCAGGTATAGAAAAATATAAAACTGGGCATCTTTGATACTTAAGCCATAATGCTCAATTAAGTAAAAGGCATAATAATTTGTGATACCAGTACCATACCATGCCCGGACGAATACCAGAAACACAATCAGAATCAGCGCAAACGTTACCTTTTTATTTCTAACGGTGGGTACCTTCTCTGTTTTCACCACAGGAACTGATGGATGTACGGCAACTTGCTGGCGGTACCAACTGGCAATATAAAGCAATAAAATAAATGCTAAAGCTGCCAGAACAGTAAACCATATAGCACCAGACTGCCCTAATGGAACAAAAATTAAGGCTGTCATTAATGGAGCTAACGATTGCCCGGCGTTACCTCCCACCTGAAATATAGATTGTGCTAACCCCCGTCGTTGACCAGCTGCCATAATTACTACACGTGAACCTTCTGGATGAAAAACGGCTGACCCCACTCCTACTAAGGATACAGAAACGATGATTAATGCCAGATTGAAAGAAAATGCAAGTAGCAGCATCCCTACCAATGTAAAAGCCATGCCTACTGGCAATAAATACGGCAAAGGTTTGGTATCGGTATAGCGGCCAATCACTGGTTGCATAATAGAAGCAATAAAGTTATTGGCAAAAGCAATCATACCTAGCTCCACATAGGAAAGTTTCAGTGTCTGTTGAATAATTGGAAAAATAGCAGGTATTACAGATTGAATGGTATCATTCAACAAATGCACCATGCTAATGGTAAGCAGCACCGGGTACAGCGTTTGATTTACTGTAAAAGAAGCGGAAGAACTGGTAGGCATGCGTAGAATACAATGGCCATTAATTGCTTATTTTAATTTGGTTAGTTATATGTTCAAGTTCAGTGTCTACATTTACATACATACGTAACTGTATCAGTTTCTCTCTGGTTTTACGCAAAAAAGCCTGATGGGCCTCTGACTGCGGTTGAAAAGGTGTATGTGCCATGGCTTTACGTATGCTTTCCCATTCTTTCAGAAACTCTTTTGCCTCTTCTTCTATATACACATCCACAAATTTTTCCCAGATATACTCTTCTGCTACTTCGGTTGGATGAAGCATATCTTTTTTATAAAACCGGTAGTCGCGTAAATCGTCCAGCATACATTCATACGCCGGAAAATAAGTCAGTTGGGTACATTGCATACCTGCTTCATGACAAGCTACCCGCAAAATAGATTTACTCACCTGGTTTTCCGATATGCCATCTTTAATGTGCCGGACCGGGCTTACTGTTAAAATAATGTGTATATCCGGCCGAATAGTTTTAAGAAGGTTGTATAAAGCAATAACAGCATGAGCAACTTCAGTTACTGATAATAATTCTTTCGAAAACAAGGAAGCTGGTGCTTTATGGCAATTAGCTACAACGGTGCTTGTTTCTTTTAGGCGGTAAACAAAGGCTGTTCCCAGAGTAAGCAGGAGTACATCGGTAGTAGCTATAAACTGAGTAACTTCTTCTAACAGATGTTTAGTCTTCTTCAATAGCTCGCCAGCTGTAGAACCTACTATTTCAGAATGCAAGTCGTAATGATACCATAAGCCCTGATGCTGCCAGAATAACTCCTCCGGAAGATCTTTTTTAGCAATAGCAGTTTCTAATAGCTTTAAAATGGACAACGGATTATAAATAACACCAAAGGGATTAACCATCGTTTTAAACTTGTTATTCTGTAACCGGGCACCCATTACATCTGCAAAGCATGAGCCTAAAGACAGAATCTGTGTGCTTAACGAGATTTTGGTGCTAGCAGGTGGTATATGTACTTCTGTTCTGAATTTCATAAAAACCTGGTATATTTATTGGCCCAGAAATGGAATGCATAAACTAAAAACAGTTAAATACAAAAAAAGCGTTTCATAAGGTGAAACGCTTTTTTATACGTACTTATCCGTAAAATCGCTAAAAATTCTAAGTATTAACTGGCCACTACTTTAAACGTAATGCGGTGTTTAATATCTTTATGCAGATCCAGAAGAGCTGTATATTCACCTTCTGTTTTAACTTCAGATTCGAAAGAGATTTTCTTTCTGTCTACACTGAAACCTTTGGCTTTCAATGAATCTGAAATTTGCAAAGTAGTTACCTTACCAAATATTTTACCGCTTTCACCCACTTTAGCAGGTATTTCAAGCACAGTATCGCCAATAGAGGCAGCTAAGTCAGCAGCATCTTTTTTAATTTTATCCGCTTTGTGTGCTGCTTGCTTTATGTTCTCTTCCATTACTTTCTTGTTGGAAGCATTAGCAATAACAGCGTACCCTTGCGGAATCAGGTAATTGCGTCCGTAACCAGGCTTTACGTTCACTACTTCGTTTTTATAACCTAAGCCTGCTATATCTTCTTTTAATATTAATTCCATTGTCTTGAATGATTAATGATGTTCGAAGAATGAACTATAAGTAACTGATAATCACTTATAATTCATTGATCATGACCAGTTATTTTAATGAGTCAGTTACGTATGGAAGCAGTGCTAAATGCCTTGCCCGCTTTACGGCTTGAGCTACTCTACGCTGAAACTTTAAGCTGGTACCAGTAATCCTTCTAGGAAGAATTTTGCCTTGCTCATTCACAAATTTCAATAAGAAATTAGCGTCTTTATAGTCTATATACCGGATTCCATTTTTCTTAAAACGACAATATTTTTTTCTATTCTCGTTTTTGTGCATGGGTTCGTTCATCAGTGTCATGCTTGTGCCTCCTTTTCTTCAGTTCTTTTTCTACCTACTAAACCTTTTCTTTTTCTTTCATTGTAATCTACAGCAAATTTATCTAATGCAGTAGTCAGGAACCGTAATACGCGTTCATCACGGCGGTATTCAGTTTCCAGTGTAGCAATGAGTTGTGTATCAGCTCTAAATTCAAAGAACTGATAAAAACCAGAATTTTTGTGGTCAATTGGGTAAGCCAGCTTTTTTAGCCCCCAGTTATCTTCGTGAACGATCTCCGCGCCATTGTCCACCAGCACTTTTTTGAATTTTTCGACAGTATCCTTCATCTGAACATCAGACAAAACGGGAGTTAAAATGAATACTGTCTCATAGTTTTTTACTTCCATGATTTGGGTTTTACTATGTAAAATGGTGAAATTGATTTTGAGCCTGCAAAATTAAGGAATAGCTCCGTGGAAAACAAGTAGTAGAAAAAGTTTAATATTAATTCTTCCCTTGTCAGCTACCTATTTTGATACCTTGCTTACCTGGTGTGCATGCAACGATACGGGACATTCAGTAGCAGAAATATCGTGCAAGACAATTTGTGGGGCAGAAGTGCAATAGGTGAGGTATTTACCTAGTTCTTCTACTGGCTTTGTGAAGGTGAAATAAATAACCGACCCATTTATTTTATACTCGTCTGGTAAGTTGAGAGTTTCTACTACGTTGTCATAAGCTATGCTCTCTGAAATACCATAATCCGCATTTTTTCCTTCCAGCATAATAGCGTACGAGCCTGTCAGGCAGCCTTGCCCAATTACTTTGCCTTTTACACAGATTTTAGCCTGAGATTCTTTCTCACACCCCCACATACTCAAGGTAGCAACCATTAACAAAAACTGATAAAATAACACCTGTACAAGAGCAGTTAAGCGCATATAATTCTCGACATTGAAATAGGGTGGTATACCAGGGTAGCTTCGGCATTATGCTAGCGACTCTATAAACAAGACCCATTTCTGAAATAAAGGGTTGCATGGAGGTATGTATAAATACTAATTGAGGTAAAGATATAGTGCCCAGGACACATACCTAGTATGAAGTTTTATAAGCAAGGTTCTATACTTATGTTTTACCGGGGTGTATATACTCAAAAAGGGAAGCAAATGCTTCCCTTTTTGAGTATACCCTATATTTTAAATTTATTTTACTACAAATGATCCTTGGCCAATTAAGTAGCCGTCTGCATATAATTCTACTGTATGCTTGCCCTCTTTGTAAGGGTTTCCTTTGTCATAAACGAAAGTCACTTTCTGCCCTGTATTGTCAAACAATATTTCTTGTTTGGCGGTATAAAAAGTCTCTTTACCTTCTACCATAAACGTACCTCCACCAGTAGCCAGATCAAACAGAGCGGCACCATCTGGCTCAATTAATCGCATATAAATATCTTTAGCAGCAACTTCTGCTACTTTATTTTCGGCCAGGTTGAAAGAAATTTTTATTTTGTCTACTTGTCTGGCTTTATACGAACCTCCATCACGTTCTTTTCCATTGTCGTTAATGGCATTAATAGCAAGGTTCTCTGTTTTTAATGCAGCGGCAATAGCCACTTTCTCAGCCAGTGCCTGCTTGTCACGCTCTATAACTGTGATCGATTCGTTCAGCTGGTTGGCTTTGGTTTTTAGTGTCGTATTTTCTGTAAATAATTCCTGATTTACTGTTTTCAGTTTTGCAATTTCTTCGTCCTTAGCATTTAATAATGTTTCGTAATCGGCAACCTTTTCCATCAGGCGGCGGCGTTCGGCGTTACTCGCTGTGCGTAAAGATGCTTTGTCTTTTTCCAGTTGCTCTTTTGCTGCTGTTAATGATTCTACATCACCACCCAGCCGCGTTACTTCAGCAATTCTCAGATCAAGTTGTCTGGAAATGGAATCTAGTTTCACAGTGTTGGCATCCAGCTCAGCATCTTTCGCCTGGATCACTACGTCCTTTTGCTGGCTTTCCTCTTTGTTTTTAATGTTCAAATAAAGTAAGACTCCATTTAACGCTATCAACACAATTATGAAGATAGTAAGCAATATCTTTCTACTTCCTTGTTTTTCCTGATTCTGATCAGCCATATTAGTTTTAATTATTAATTATAAGGGTATTATAGTTTGTAAAATTAGTTTTTTATTGAGTGAAAACAAACAAATTGCTTGTTGATAATCCATGAAAGAAGTCCAGCAAATGTAAGTTTTTTTTCAAATAGGCAGGATACATTGGATCAGTTATACTGAATTATACAAAGCTTGAGTATCACATTTTCAATAAAAAAACATAAACATCATATGTTCCATTGGTTTAGCGTAGATAATGCGTGATGTGCTGTCAGGTCATACATGCAGGGCACTACCGATACATAATTGTTCGCTAAAGCCCACTCATCTGTATCTTCGCCCTTATCGTGGTTGACAAAATTTCCGGCCATCCAAAAGTAACGCCGTCCATTGGGATCTTTCCGCTGGTCGAATACCTCCTGCCACTTGGCATGTGCTTGCCTGCATATTTTAATGCCTTTAATTTTTTCGCTGGATTTGGCCGGAATATTTACATTTAAGGCAATATCTTTAGGTAGACCAAATTCCAACACTTGCTGCGTTATTTTTTTTACATACTCTTTGGTATGGGCGAAATCAGCCTGCAGGGAATAATCGCAGAGAGAAAAACCAATAGCTGGAAAACCTTCAATGGCTGCCTCAATAGCAGCAGACATTGTTCCCGAATACAGTACACTGATAGAAGAATTACTGCCATGATTTATTCCACTAACTACCAGGTCTGGGGAGTTGTCTTTTAATACGTAATGCTTGGCCAGCTTTACACAATCGGCTGGCGTACCTGAACATTCATAGGCATCCAGGCCTTCAAAGATGGTACTTCTATCCAGGCGGAGCGTGTTTCCTACAGTAATAGCATGCCCCATGCCTGATTGCGGACTATCAGGTGCCACAACTATTACGTCGCCTAACTCACACATTACTTCCACTAAGGTTTTAATACCGCGGGAAGTAATTCCATCATCATTAGACACTAGAATTAATGGTTTCTTCTTAGCCATTATTGATTAATAAATAGATTGAGATACGATTGTATAAAGATTATTCAAGGCTCAAATATATTTACTCCTTGCAACAATGCCGCAGGATAAGCCTTTTTCCTGTATTATTTTTTTAAAGAATTGTAATAGTTAATTATTTGTATCAGGTCACGCGTATCGTCATAACGAAACCGGTGAGCATTAACAAACTTCTTTACTTCACTGGATTTGTCTCTGAGCAAGTATAACAGGTCTTTTTTGCTTCCATCGTAGTTTCTAATTGTCCCATTGGCAAAGCCCATAAAATAGTCGCGGCGGATACGGGTACGCAGATAGGAATAATTTCCAAATCCTCCATAGCCATACTGTGGTACATTTTCAGTAACCAAACGTTCGCGGGCCAGCAAGCTAACGTCTCCCTCGGTAAGCAATTCAAATAATACAGGTGCTTTATAATTCGACTCTACGCTGTAGGGCAAGGCATAGAACTGGCGGTCAATCATCATATCTGGGTCATAAAAAGTAAAAGACCAGATTTGCCTGGCTGAATAGGCTTTAATGGCATTGTCTGCATTTATCTGCACCAGGTTGTTCTGCAAATCGTAGTGAATATCGCCGCTTAGCGAATCTCCTTCTACCAAAATCAGGCTACCTCTATACCAGTTGTCGTTAACCGCTCCTGACTGTGCATAGGCCAGGCTAGCTCCGGCAACCACTAACATCCAAACTAGTAAACTGATTTTTATAAATTCAGTCTGAATTACAGATGGTTGGGTGTTAGTAGTTTGCCTGCTAACTAGTGGCAAAGATGTAAATATTCTATTTTTAATAATACTATGCAGCATAGGCTTAATTAAGCACAGCAGCAGCTTCTCACTTATTGCTGCTCAAGTCCATTATTAGTATACGATATGGTTTTCAATATGGTATGACCCATTTTATCCCGCTTAGTTACCAGGTATTTCTCATTAAAGGGGTTAGACGGTATTTCAATTGGCACACTTTCCACAATTTCCAGACCATACCCAATTAACCCGGCTCTTTTTTTCGGATTATTGGAGATTAACTTGATTTTAGTAATACCCAAATCTCTGAGTATCTGTGCACCTACGCCATAGTCCCGTTCATCCATTTTAAAGCCCAGTTCCAGATTGGCTTGTACCGTGTCGCGGCCCATCTCTTGTAGCTTATAGGCTCTCAGCTTATTTAATAAACCTATGCCGCGGCCTTCCTGGTTCATATACAATACAACACCTTTGCCGGCTGCCTCCACCATCTGCATAGCTGTATGCAACTGACCGCCGCAATCGCATCGGCACGAACCAAAAATATCGCCTGTTACGCAAGAAGAATGTACCCGTACCAACACTGGTTCATCCTTCTCCCAGGTGCCTTTAACGAGGGCCAGATGCAAGTCACCGGTGTTTTCCTGCCGATAGGCAATCAAGTCGAAGTGCCCAAAATCGGTAGGCATGTCTACGCCAATCTCCCGTTTAATAAGGCTTTCTTTCTCCAGTCGGTACTCTATGAGATCTTTAATGGAAACTAATTTTAATCCAAACTTATCAGCTATCTTACGAAGTTCGGGCAAACGGGCCATTGTTCCGTCTTCATTCAAGATCTCAATCAGTACACCAGCAGGTTTAAACCCGGCTAACCTGGCAAAATCTACAGTAGCTTCGGTATGGCCAGTGCGCCGTAATACCCCTCCGGCTTTTGCCCGTAATGGAAAAATATGTCCTGGCCTGCCCAAATCTTCAGGGGTAGTAGCTGGATTTACAAGGGCTTGAATTGTTTTTGCCCGGTCGCTGGCAGAAATACCGGTAGTACAGCCATTGCCTAGCAAGTCTACGGATATAGTAAAGGGAGTTTCATGAATAGCTGTATTACGCCCTACCATCATTTCCAGCCCAAGTTCTGCGCATCTTTCCTCGGTGAGTGGAGCACACATTAACCCTCTGGCTTCTTTAATCATGAAATTTACTATTTCAGGCGTAACTTTTTCAGCGGCACATACCATATCTCCTTCATTCTCTCTGTCTTCATCATCTACCACTATAATTACTTTGCCTTGCCTGATGTCTTCTATGGCATCTTCTATAGAATCTAATCTGATTGATGTTTCCGGATTCATAAATGAATAATTTATCTGTAGCTGTAACAATAATTTTGCAAAAATAAATCTATTCTCCGCTGCGTTTGCCACCAGACCACAGGTACATTTAGTAACTAAGAATCAAAGGTAGGATTTATAAAGGATTATGACACACTATGGCAAAATGTTATTTTTCAGAACAGTTGCATTTCTTATATTGTAAAAATATACTACTTTGTGTGAAATCTGTATTTTCTTATAGCTTTCTTGTATGCTAAACAAAAAGGCAAAAACATTTCTGATCGAAGAAATTAACCGCTTTACAAGCTATCATAATATACAGCTGGATATGGATGAGAAGGAAGAAGCGTTGGCTATTGAGGAACTATCCAGGTTTTCGCTCAGAAGAAAAAAAGCAATTCTGCTGGAAGCTATTGTCTGGAGTGTAGTGCTGCTGATAACTGTATTAGTGCTGATTTTCCGCAAAAGGCCATTTGATATTGGTAGTTCTGTTACGTTTGCTGTATTGATGGCTGGCAGTTTTATGCTTTTACTCAGAGCTATGTATGCCCTCGGCCGTAACCGGAAATTCCGGCTGATTGTGAAAATATTCCGGTTAAACCGGGAGGTGGTAAAGCACAGTTGAAAGAATGGGATACTGAGTCAAAGATATTGGCAGTACAAGTATGTCTAAAGAAAGTAATGTTAAAGAGTAGCTTCTTTCATATACTTGTTGAATCTGCAAAACTGCCTAGGTTAGCATTCTCAGGCATCTATAGTAGGTAAAGGCTACGCACGTTCAGAGGAACTGACTACTTTTTCTTCGATGGGTTTAAAATAGACTTTAAACGTAGTGCCCTTTCCTTGTTCACTCTCTACATCTATTCTGCCACCATTGTTTTCGATAATCCGCTTCACTATATACAAGCCAATGCCAGAGCCCTCTACATGGGTATGCATCCGTTTAAACATAGTAAACAGCTTAGATTGTTGGGCAGAGCTTAATCCCAGGCCATTATCCTGAACAGATAGCACCACATACGGACTTTCTGTATAGGTTTTGACATACAGTTGGACAGGCCTTTCCGGCGAGCGGTATTTTATGCCATTAGTCAGCAAATTGTACAAAATACTCCGCAAGTTTCTTTTTGCGTATAAAATATCGGGTACGGTATATTCTTCTGTAAAAATTACACCCGACTCATGAATTAATTTTTGGATATCTCTTTTTATATCTTCGGCAATATCTCCAAAAGCAATGCATTCTAGCTCTTCATTAAAGTCTTTCTGAACTTTGGTAATCTCAGTAAGGTCGCGGATGGTATTATTGAACTTGGAGATAGAGGTAGTGATCATGTTGAACAAGTTCAACTCGTCTTGGCCGATTTTGTCTTTTATTTTTTTGCTAAGAATGGTTATTAAGCCTTCCAAATTAGCAATAGGGCCCTTCAAGTCATGAGAGGCAGTGTATACAAAGTTATCCAGGTCGTTATTGATCTTTTTTAGCTCCTGGTTTTTTAATTCCAATTCTACATTTTTATTCACCAGCTCCTCTGTCCGTTCTCTTACCCGTTCCTCCAGTTCATTATTAATAGCCTTTAGGCGTTGTTCCTGGGCCATTAATTGATGGTTTTTTTTATAAAGATCTATAAAGACCGATACTTTGGCTTTAAGTAGCGCCGGATTGATGGGTTTAAAAATATAATCTACTGCACCACTTTGGTAGCCTTTGTACATGGTATCTTCCCCGTAATCAAAGGCAGTAATAAATATAATCGGGATATGCCGTAATTTTTCCCGGTCATAAATTAACGAGGCTGTTTCAAAACCATCCAAGTCAGGCATCTGAACATCCATCAGAATTAAGGAAAAGTCCTGTTCTTTTAAAAGAATTTTTAAAGCCTGCCTGCCGGAATTAGCTCGAACAAAAGTATAGCCATTCTGCTCCAGCACAGCCTCTATTGAAAACAGATTGTCTTCTCTGTCATCAACTAGCAGAATCTTTATTTCCGGTCTTGTATCCAATAGATGATTATTTGCTTGCAAGGTGTGAATATAAATTTATATTGGCGAAATACAATATGAGAACATTTCCCATTTTTATTTTCCAGAGACTGATCTATTAACAAATAAGTATACTAGTGAAATTACAGTAAATAAGCTTCCTGCGTTTGCCAGGTAGCCAGCCTGTAAAAATACATTTTTAGTAATAAAGCTCTACCAGCCTTCCTGCGTCACATGGGCTTTCATATCTACTCAACTAATAAATTATATGAATTCAAAGTTAGCTTTTATCCAGTGTATTAAAAAATTTTACATATGCGTTTTATATTTTGGCTACCTTAACCTTGATCAATTATCTTCATTGGAGACTGAAAAATACGAAAGACGCATACTATACTTACGCAATAAAAGTTAAGTAATAATAAGAAATGGCAGTGATAAAAATATCAGATATGCTTACAAAAAATGCTAGGCATCTAGTGTACCTGATCTTTTTCCTTACATGAACACGTACGAACGACTCATGCTTTGGGCGGTTACCTTTTTTATTCAGCACAATCATTTGTACTTTTGTAGAAGTAAATAGGTGTATAGTATATGGTAAAGCCTTCCAGGTCACTTTTGCTGCTGGGATATATTTTGATCATACTGGCAAATGTTACCTTCTTTTTGCCTCCTGAGATCAAGCTTACGGAAACAATTTCGTTCCGCTCTTTTACTCCGGGCAGCATTTTTGAAAAGCAGGAAGTGAAATATGCAGATATATCTCACATTACACAGAAATTTAACCAGCCCGACACACTGGAGTTGCCACAAACAGCGGCACCGGCTAAGAAAAAAAAGAAAACGAAAGCTGCTGTTGCAAAACAAGAGGCACCAGTAAAACCAGACACTACCGAAGTACTGGAGACCCGTTATCATATTCAATTTCCGGAAAACGCTGACACTGTATTGGATGGTTTTTTTCAGGCATTGCGTAGTTCACTTCCCTCCAAAGAGTTAATCCGGGTGCTGCACTATGGCGATTCTCAGATAGAAGGGGATCGTATTACGTCCTTTCTACGAAGAAGATTGCAGGAACAATATGGCGGCTGTGGCATTGGGTTGATACCAGCTGTAGACGGATCTGGTACCCGCCTTACCTTGCTGCAACGCGCCGACCGTGCCTGGTCACGGACACTGGCCTTTGGCCCAGATTATAACAGGACTTTGCCCGGTTCGTATGGCGTGTTGGGCACCTATTACACGTATACCCCCATCAGGCATATCAACCAGATTAAACCAACCAGTGGGCAAAGTTCTTACTCTCTTGAAGAAACAGCCCCCAATAGCAAATTTGATTTTTCTACTGCTGAGCCTGTATCTTTGGAACTTATGCCTTCTGATATGGCCAAAGGCAGAAGCCGGCAAGTAAAAAATCTTAAAATGCTTTACCGCAATCCCGGAGCGCCTTTTCAATTATTAGTAACTATGGCTGGCGATACGGTTAACAAAAATATAGATTCTTCGGGCAGTTTACGCATATACAAATACCGGCTGAAAAAAGATTTTGAATCTATCCGGATTTCTTTCAAAAGTAAAAAAAGTCCCGAACTCTATGCCTTGGCCCTGGATTGCAACACTGGCATTGCCGTAGATAACATTCCCTTCCGCGGCAGCTCCGGCACTGAATTTATCCGCATGAATAAAACCCTGCTAAAGCAGCAGATAAAAGAATTGAATGTAAAGTTTATTATTCTGCAATTCGGTGTAAATATTGTACCCTACCTCACCAGCAATTTCAGCTTTTATGAAGAGCAACTCTATAATCAGCTGGAACTGCTAAAATCTGTAGCTCCACAGGTAAGCATTCTAGTGGTAGGTGTATCGGATATGTCGCGTAAAGACGGAGAAGACTATGTTTCGTATCCAAATATTGAACCCATTAGGGATGCACAACGCCGGGCAGCTTTTAAAGCAGGTTGTGCTTTCTGGGATCTATACGAAGCTATGGGCGGAAAAAATTCTATGCCTAGCTGGGTATTTGCCGAGCCACCACTAGCCAATAAAGATTTTACCCATTTTACTCCCAAAGGCGCTAGCCTGGTTTCCGAAATGTTATACAAAGCCTTGATGATGGCCTATGAAGAGAAGAACAGAATTTAGACTATTGTTAAGTTTAGCTATTTTATCAGGCTTTGCCTTTACTACCCTACACAGCAGTTACAGAAATACTCATTCGTCTTCAGTATATCCTTTTATAAAAACAGATAAAAACCGTATCAGGGAGTATACTTCTACCGAATTGCACCATTTTTATATGGCACTGGACTCTGTATCTAAAGGCCACCGGCAGCAGGTAAATGTGGTCCATATTGGAGATTCGCATATACAGGCTGATATTTTTAGTGGGCGTGTACGGGAACATTTTTATAAAGATACCTTAATTGGCAATGCCGGCCGCGGCTTTGTATTCCCTTATGCGGCTGTACGCACCAACAATCCGGTGACTATTAAAGTAAATTATACCGGACAATGGACTGGCTGCCGCAATGTAGAAAAAAGCAAAACGTGCAACTGGGGCCTCTCCGGTATTATAGCAAGCACAATTGATTCCTCCGCTACCTTTACTATTAATCCCAATACCTATCCGGAGTATATTTATCCCATTAGCCGTATTAAAATCTTTTATGATGTAGCTGACTCTACGCATTTTTCAGCAACGCTGTTAACAGAAGCAGACCGCATTGTCTCCAGAGAAGTTAATACGCAAGGCTTTGTAGAATATGTGCTAAAAGCCCCACTAGATCAGATAACCATAGGCCTGGAGAAAACGCATCCGGCTCAAACAAGTTTTACGTTACAAGGGCTAACTTTCGAGAGTGATAACCGGGGCATGCAATACCATTCCATTGGCATTAACGGTGCTGAGGTTGCTTCGTTTTTACGTACCAACCTGGAGCCGAATCTGCAAGTGCTAAACCCAGATTTGGTAATTGTATCGTTGGGCACCAATGATGCCTATATGACTACCTTTGATGAAAAGGGGTTTAAGCGTAACTATGGCACCCTCATACAACGCATAAGAAAAGCTGCGCCACACGCCTCTATCTTGCTTACAACACCTGGCGACAGTTACCGTTCCCGCAAATACACCAATTACAATAATGCAAAAGCTACGAAGCAAATACTGGACCTGGCAGAAGAAACAGGCTGTGGCGTATGGAATTTTTATGAAATTATGGGTGGGCTGCGGTCTATTAATCAGTGGTATGACAGTGGACTTGCCTCTAAAGACAAAATTCATTTGACAAAAAAAGGGTATGTGTTACAAGGCGATTTGTTGTATGAGGCCTTACAACGTGACTATACAACTTATACAGCCAAACACAGCAAGATTACTGTGAAGGATCTGGAATGAGAACAGCATAAGTTCACTCAAGAAAACAACCTATTGATATACTAAAAAATTATACTTACTCTTTGGAAACCTTACGCGACATACTGAGCTATAGTGAAAAAAGTCCCCTGATTTTTACAGATTCGTTGTTTTGGGTATTTTTTGCAGGTGTCATGCTCATTTATCAGTTTCTGTACACTAAACAGAAATTGCGGAATATGTTTCTATTGGTATTTAGCGTGTTTTTTTACTATAAATCCAGTGGCTTTTACTTCGTGCTGTTGCTATTCACTACCGTGGTAGATTATTATCTGGGTTGGAAAATATATAATGCTCCGGAAAAAAGTCAGAAGAAATGGTATATTATTTTTAGCTTATTTATTAACCTCGGCTTGCTAGGCTATTTTAAATATGCTTATTTTCTGGCTGATATTCTTAACAGTACTGCTGGTACCCAACTAACTCCGGTAAACTATATGGCTCACTGGACCAATGTAGTAACTGGTAGTTCTATTGATATTGCTAGTATTATTTTGCCTGTGGGTATTTCTTTTTACACATTCCAGAGCATTAGTTACTGCATTGATATTTACCGCAACGAAATCCGGCCGGTTGACAACATCCTGGATTATGCTTTTTTTGTAAGCTTTTTTCCCCAACTGGTAGCCGGTCCTATTGTGCGGGCTTCTGAATTTGTGCCACAGATTTACAAACCCTATCTGCTAAAAGATGAAGAATACACCCATGCCATTTTCCTGATCTTAAACGGGCTGGTGAAGAAAATACTTATTTCAGATTACATCTCCACGAATTTTGTAGACCGGGTGTTTGTAAGCCCTACCAGTTACACAGGTTTTGAAAACCTAATGAGTGTATATGGTTATGCTATCCAGATATATTGCGACTTCTCCGGATACACCGATATAGCCATCGGCCTGGCCTTGCTGCTGGGATTCCGGCTGAACATTAATTTTAATTCTCCCTACCAGGCTGTAAATATTACCGACTTTTGGCGCAGATGGCACATTTCGCTTTCCTCCTGGCTGCGTGACTACTTGTATATTTCTATGGGTGGGAACAGGAAAGGTAAATTCCGGACATACCTGCATTTGTTACTGACTATGTTACTGGGCGGATTGTGGCATGGGGCTCATATAAAATATATTATATGGGGAGCGTTACACGGCCTGGGTCTGGCTTTTCACAAATTCTGGATGGAAGTACGGGGTACCAAAGACGAAAAAAGCCGCGGCTGGAATAAGTTTGCTGCACAGTTCGTTACATTTCATTTTGTAGCCTTCTGCTGGATATTTTTCCGGGCTGAAAACCTGGAAATAGCCAAACAAGTAATGACACAGATTGCTACTAACTTCCAGGCGCACTTAATTCCGCAAATACTATTTTCTTACAAAGCGGTGTTTGGGTTAATGTTACTAGGATATATTGTACACTTTACGCCTAAAGGTCTAAAAGAGTATCTGGAAGAATACCTGGGGTATGCCCCCGATATTGCCAAAGCTTTTATCATTGTAGCAATTATTCTCTGTTTGTACCAGGTAAAAACGTCTGCCTTACAGCCTTTTATCTACTTTCAGTTTTAAGTTATTCCTCTTCCATAGAACTTGTTACGTTTCCTATTAGAGCGGCTGATACAGTTGTTTATTTTCTTCCAATGTTTTCTCCTTTTCTTCCTGCTTTAATTGAATAATGTAGGAGGTTAACAAGCCAAGCCCACCGAATAACAACACCATAGAGAAATAAGCTATTTCTTCCCGTATGGAGATATTTACTTCCAGAATATTGCCTACCAATAACCCAATACTAATGCCAATGGCCAGCAATGCTAAACGCAAGGTACCAATAGCACTCGCTCTGCGCCGTTTATTGCCAAAGTCAATGCCTTTGTTGATCATAGCCATGCGTTCATCATTTTCAAACTTCCGCAGGAACACAATCATCGTAAATGCACCCAAGGATATTAAAATAGGAATTAGAATTTCCATAGTTGTATCGTTTTTATTTTTAGTGTATTTGCCTATATGATACAAGGATTAACTAACAGGTTACAGGCAGGTAAAAAATTTTATAGTATTTTTTACTACCTGAGAAATGATTATACCTAGTGAGGCTATACAAGCTTTCTAGCAAATTACAATTTCTTAACCGCTACAAAATACTTATTTCACTTCAGCCTGTTTTATATTTTTCTTATCTTCGGCGTTGGTCAATTATATACAAGCCAGTAGTGAATTCTCTATGACACAAGCACCCACACAGACTCAACAATATATAGTAATTGCTTATGATGGCACCGATGCAGATGCGCTGAACCGCCGGATGGCTGCCCGCCCGGCACACCTGGAAAATACCCGCAAACTAAAAGCCGATGGACATTTTATTGAAGGAGGTGCCATGCTGGATGATGATGGTCGTATGATGGGTTCTATGGTACTTGTTTCTTTCCCCTCCCGGGAAGAACTAGATAAGTGGCTGCACAACGACCCCTACGTTACTGGCAATGTATGGCAGAAAATAGAGATAAAACCTTTCCGGTGTGTGCAATTGTAAGTGGATTGAAACTGAAGGAATGAACCGGCTAGCTAAAAAAGTTTAATCAAACATATTAGATATACTTAAATCTGCATCTCTGGCACATCTCCTTTTATGACTAATCTTCCTTCCGTTGCTTTTTGAATCTCCTCTACTGAAACCCCTGGAGCCCGTTCCAGCAGTTTGAATCCACCTTCGGGTAATACATCTAATACAGCCAGTTCGGTTACGATCTTCTTTACACACTTTACTCCAGTAATGGGTAATGTACATTGGTTTAACAATTTAGAAGCACCAGATTTGCTCACATGCTGCATGGCTACAATAATATTCTCTGCAGAAGCCACCAGATCCATGGCTCCACCCATGCCTTTAACCATTTTCCCGGGAATTTTCCAGTTGGCAATATCTCCATTTTCCGAAACTTCCATAGCCCCTAGAATAGTCAGGTGAACGTGGCCGCCGCGAATCATGGCAAAGCTTTCAGCAGAACTGAATAAGGAAGAACCAGGTAGCATCGTTACCGTCTGTTTTCCGGCATTAATCAAATCCGGGTCTACCTCACTTTCCAAAGGAAAAGGACCAATTCCCAGCAGCCCATTTTCTGACTGAAGTACTACATTGATTCCTTTTGGAATGTAATTAGCTACCAGCGTAGGGATGCCGATACCTAAGTTTACATACATCCCGTCTTTTAGTTCTTTCGATATTCTCTTCGCTATTCCGTGTTTATCTAACATGGTTTACTATAGTTTTTGCTGCTACTGCTTTTTATTAAATTTCCGCACTTCCCGGTTTCCAAATCTATTTCCTGACCGTCCGTTGTTCAATACGTTTCTCATAGTGTTGGCCCTGGAAGATGCGGTGCACGAATATTCCTGGTGTATGGATTGCATTCGCATCTAATTGTCCGGCAGGAACGAGTTCTTCTACTTCAGCAATGGTAATTTTACCGGCAGTAGCCATCATCGGATTAAAGTTTCGGGCTGTTCCTTTATAGATCAGGTTACCAGCCGTGTCCCCTTTCCAGGCTTTTACAATGGCAAAATCCGCTTTCAGCCAGGTTTCCATTAGATACATTTTCCCATGAAACTCCCTGGATTCTTTACCTTGGGCTACTTCGGTACCATAGCCCGCTGGTGTAAAAAATGCCGGAATACCTGCACCACCAGCCCGGATACGCTCGGCCAATGTACCTTGCGGAATGAGTTCTACTTCCAGTTCACCGGATAATAGTTGCCGTTCAAATTCTTCATTTTCGCCTACATACGACGAAATCATTTTTTTTACCTGCCTTTGCTTTAGCATTAGCCCAATACCAAAATCGTCTACTCCGGCATTGTTAGAAATACACGTGAGGTTTTTCACTCCTTTCTTTAGCAATGCCGCAATACAGTTTTCCGGAATGCCACATAAGCCAAAACCGCCCAGCATTAAAGTAGCGCCATCGGGAATATCCGCTACTGCTGTGTCTGCATTTTCTATGACTTTGTTGATCATATGTGTTCAAGTTTCTGATTGGTATTTTGATATCATAAGTTTTACACTCGTAAGGCCGTCAAAAACCTGACTTGTTTTTTAACTCAATACAATTAGTTATAGTTTTAGTACAAATCAAGCATAAATCAAGCACAAATCCATTACCTGTTCCTGTTTTCTTCTTACAAAGTCACCCTATACTCACGTATCTGAAACGCTACTTGGATAAATTATTTATGGTAAGCTGTTGCCAAATTTTTTCAATGCCCTGGTACACTTCTATACCAAGGTCTGCGTGTTTTATTTCAAAAGAAGCATTAGTTTTGCAGTCTGATGTAGCATGACTACCTGCAAAAATGCATGTAGAAGGTTATCAATAGCTTGCACATAGTAGCAATACGCTAACAGCAACAATCAAGTATATTGACCTATTGATTAGTAGCACATCAGCACATTACCGAATTTGCATATTTATTTACTATGGAGTTATCAAAAACCTATAATCCGCAAGCAATAGAAAATAAATGGTACCAGTACTGGCTGGATCATCGTTTTTTCGCATCCAAACCCAACCCAGACAAAGAACCTTTCACCATTGTAATTCCTCCACCGAATGTGACTGGTGTGCTGCACATGGGGCATATGCTGAACAATACCATTCAGGATGTTCTTATCCGCAAAGCTAGGATGGAAGGCAAAGAAGCTTGCTGGGTTCCTGGTACTGACCATGCCTCTATTGCTACCGAAGCGAAGGTAGTGGCCATGCTGAAAGAAAGAGGGATTGATAAAAAATCCATCAGCCGCGAAGAATTCTTGAAATATGCCTGGGAGTGGAAAGAAAAATATGGCGGAATTATTCTGCAACAGCTGAAAAAACTAGGAGCCTCTTGCGACTGGGACCGCACCCGTTTTACGATGGAAGAGGTAATGACCGAGGCAGTAATAGGTGTATTTGTAGACTTGTATAACAAAGGACATATCTACCGGGGCATCCGCATGGTAAACTGGGACCCGCAAGGGAAAACCGCTTTGTCGGATGAGGAGGTACTTTACAAAGACGTAAACTCTAAACTCTATTACATAAAATATCCGTTAGCAGACGATACCAATACTTTTGTTACCATTGCTACTACACGTCCGGAAACCATTATGGCTGATACGGCGGTTTGTATTAATCCGAATGATGAACGGTACAAGCATCTGCATGGCAAAAAAGTACTGATTCCACTGCTGAAAAAAGAAATTCCTATTATTCAGGATGAATATGTAACCATGGAGTTTGGAACTGGCTGCTTGAAAGTTACCCCAGCGCACGATTTGAATGATTATGAGCTGGGGTTAAAGCATAAGTTACCAGTAGTAGATATTTTGAATGACGACGGTACCTTGAATGAGAATGCCCAAATCTATGTAGGCTTAGACCGCTTCGCTGTTCGCAAACAAATTGCTACGGACCTGGAGAATGCAGGACTTATAGAGAGAGTAGAAGACTACAAAAGCAATATTGGCTATTCTGAACGGACCAATGCCGTAATAGAGCCAAAATTATCGCTGCAATGGTTTTTGAAGCTGAGTGAAATTTCCGGGCCAGCTCTGGAAAATGTGATGAACGATACCATTAAGCTGCATCCGCCCAAGTTCAAAAATATGTACCGCAGCTGGATGGAAAATGTAAAAGACTGGTGTGTGTCCAGGCAATTGTGGTGGGGACAACAGATACCGGCTTATTATTTGCCCACTGGAGAATATGTGGTAGCTAAAACGAAAGAAGAGGCTTTGGAAAAAGCCCAGTCAATGTACAATCTGCCAAATCTGAAACTGGAAGAGTTGCAACAGGACGAAGATGTATTGGATACCTGGTTTTCTTCCTGGCTATGGCCTATCTCTGTATTTGATGGATTCAAAAATCCGGATAATGAAGATATCAAGTATTATTACCCAACCAACGATCTGGTTTCTGCACCCGAAATATTGTTCTTCTGGATTGCCAGAATGATTATTGCCGGCTATGAATACCGTGGAGAAGCACCCTTCCGCAATGTGTACCTCACTGGTATTGTACGCGACAAACTAGGCCGGAAAATGTCAAAGCAGCTTGGTAATTCACCAGACCCCATAGATTTAATAAATCAATATGGAGCCGATGGCGTTCGTACTGGTATGCTTTTCAGCTCACCGGCGGGTAACGACCTGCCTTTTGATGAAAAACTATGTGAACAAGGCCGGAATTTCAGCAACAAAATCTGGAATGCCCTGCGGCTTGTAAAAGGATGGGAAGTTACTGAAAACACGAAAACAGGTTTAACCAGTAATCAGGTAGCTATTCAATGGTTTGAATCCAGGTTCAACCAGGCTTTGCTGGAAATAGAAGATCATTTCTCGAAGTACCGTATCTCCGATGCCTTGCTGAGTATGTACAAACTCATTTGGGACGATTTCTGCTCCTGGTACCTGGAAATGGTAAAACCCCCTTATCAGCAGCCCATAGATAAAACTACATATGAGGCTACGGTGGACTTCTTTGAGTGGGTAATGAAGCTGGCACATCCGTTTATGCCGTTTATTACCGAAGAAGTTTGGCACTTGTTAAGAGACCGGCCCGAAGGAGATTGTATTATTGTAGCTTCCTGGCCAACAGCCGGTAAGGTAGATGAAACGAGCATTGCACAGGCTAGTGTTGTTTTTGAAGTAATAACCCAGATCCGTAATATCCGCAATAGCAAAGGGATTTCCCCTAAAACTGCTTTTGATCTGCTGATTAAAACTGAGAACTCAGAAATATACACCAGATTCAGCGATAGTATTCAGAAAATAGCCAATGTATCTGCTATCCGTTTTGTACATGAAAAAGCCGAAGGTGCTGTCAGCTTTATTGTGAAAGGCGATGAGTTTTTTGTGCCGATGGAAGAAGAACTGGATGTAGACAAAGAGACAGAGAAAACTGAGAAAGACCTAGAATATACTAGAGGCTTCCGCGATTCCGTAGCTAAAAAACTATCCAATGAACGCTTTGTTAGTAATGCACCTGAAAAAGTACTAGCAAACGAAAGGCAGAAACTGGCAGATGCTGAAGCTAAAATTAAAGCGCTGGAAGAAACCCTGGCAAGGTTGCAAGAACTTACCAACCGAAAAAGTTAGAAATGCCTTTTCGGTTGCCATACTTTTTTCAAATATTTTCCCAAAATGCATTACATAACAGGTTGCACAGTTTTATAGTGAAAAGACGACGATATAAAGTATTCATATCCATAGCTTTACAACATTTTTTTGCAACATTCTACCACTTATTTCGTATAGGATAATGTAAATAAAATGTTGTACTTAACCAATCTAAAGCTATGAATGCATATGATAATGATATGAATAATGACTCTAACCGCATGTTTGACAGGTCAACTGAGTGGAGAGCTCGCGGTAACTGGAATGAAATGAAAGGTAAAATCCGGCAGCAATATGCTGATTTAACAGATGATGACTTAGAGTATGCAGAGGGCAAGCAGGAAGAATGGTATGGCAAAATTGCTAAAAAAGTTGGCCGTACAGTAGACGATGTAAAAAACTGGATGGCTAATTTATAATATCCATAAATTAAAACCAATCTACTTAAAAACGGCTCCGTCCATAAAAAGACAGAGCCGTTTTTTTATGCCCTTATCCGTCTAACATATTTCTTGTATCAACCCTTGACTTGCATTATTTAATTTACTAGTATTATGATATCAAAATGATATTAAATATTTAAAAACATGATAAAAGAAACGACTGTGAGGCCATTGTCAGCCTATATTATGCTGGTGATATGTTTGTTTATACTAGTGTTTGCTATTCTCATTCCTGCATTCAATGTATTTGGTAGTAAGCCAATAAGTGTTATTAGTGGCTTGGTGGTTGGATTTATTTTTATTTTCCTGTGTGCAGGCTTCTTTATCATCAATCCGAATGAATCGAAGGTGCTTATTCTGTTTGGAGAATACAAAGGCACTGTAAAGGATTATGGATTCTTCTGGGCTAATCCTTTTATGGTAAAAAAGAATGTGTCATTACGGGCACGGAACCTGAACGGATCTACCTTAAAGGTGAATGATAAACTAGGCAATCCTATTGAGATAGCCGCTGTGATTGTATGGCAGGTGAGAGATACTGCCAAAGCTATTTTGGAGGTAGACGACTATCAGCAATTTGTGGTGATACAAAGCGAAGCAGCCGTACGTCATCTGGCCAACACCTTTCCCTACGACACCTTCGACGACGATCATGAGCCAGGCTTAACGTTACGTGCCGGGGCAGAGAAAGTAAATGAACTGCTTGAGTTGGAACTTAACGAACGTCTGGCCAGGGCAGGAATATTTGTGTTAGAAGCCAGAATAAGCCACCTAGCCTATGCTTCTGAAATTGCCGGAGCCATGTTGCAACGCCAGCAGGCCATAGCCGTAGTAGCTGCCCGGCGCCAGATTGTAGAAGGAGCTGTAGGAATGGTTGAAATGGCCCTGGACCGGCTTTCAGAGAAGAAAATTGTAGACTTGGACGAAGAACGGAAAGCTGCGATGGTAAGTAATTTATTAGTAGTTCTTTGTGGGGAAAAATCCGTACATCCCATACTCAATGCCGGAACACTTCATCATTAAAACAAGTACTGAACCTGTCAGGTATTAAACCCTGACAGGTTTTATGGGTGTATGCAGAAACTTAGGTAACCAATAAATAGAAGCAGTAAGGAAACAGGCTAACTACAGGTATTTTCAGCTTTTTTGTACGCGCAGCAAACGGACGATGTACAATTCTACTAGATAAGCTCTTTCCTATACCTTCCTAACCGAATGAATAAAGCCAATGGCGCAGAAGAAATCATTTGTATTGCGGATTAATCCTGAAACATTGCGGGAGCTTGAAAAATGGGCAGAAGACGAATTTAGGAGTGTGAATGGCCAGATAGAATACCTGTTAATGAGAGCACTGAAAGAAAATGGGCGTGAACCAAAAATTAATAAAGAACAAGAAAAAAGCAATCCTGGAAACGAAGATACCTAAACTCATCCGATAGATCTATGAAGGCAGCTGCTTTACCCCAGCGTATCATCCAATGGATGGCTGGTTTAGTGTGTTGCAGAAGCTCTCATTCACCTGGTTTACTTGTGTATTGTTCCTATTTGGCTGGACGATCTTTTCCTGTCAGCACAGAAATTTGCTTCACCATGCAACAAACATTTACGATGCAGGCAACAATGAACTTCTTACGCGCAGGATTAATATACGTGGAATGAAGATCACGAAATGTCTGATAAAGCTGCTATTTGGGGCTAACTCTTTTTAGGAATTACCGTTTGTAGGTATACAGATAAACCTAAATCTTATACAACTATGGCCTCTACCAGCGAAAACATTGTAGATACCCTACAAGAGCTAACTGAATTTGTTAATGACCGACGTGAAGGATACGAAAGAGCAGTAAGAGAAAGCAAAAACTCTGAATTTCAAGCCTACTACCGCAGGCTTTCTAGCCAGAGTGCTGATTTTGCCAATGAGCTTAACAGCCATATCCGTAGCTACGGCGGCGATCCAGAAAAAGATACGACCATTAAAGGAAAATTTTACAGACAATGGATGGACGTAAAAGCCGCCTTTACTGGCAGCGATGAAAAAGCCATTATTGATTCGAATATTTATGGAGAAGAATGGGCATTGAAAGCCTATGATGATGCCCTGAATAGTGGCACGCTTCCTCCTGAAATCCGCCAGGCGATCGACAAGCAAAAAGCTGCTTCGTTGAAGGCGTATAATGAGTTAAAAAACATGAAAGATCTGGGAGATTCTTACCGCTACAATACCAACAACAACGCAACAGATACCGATAGCAGCTTCAATAATCTAAATACACCTGGATTTTCTGCCACTGGTGATGCGGCTTTGTAAGTAAATTCATATAATTAACTAGTGAGGGGTAAAGCTTGTATTCATCTTTGGATGATACAAGCTTTTTTAGTTAATATAGACAAAGATCATCCTTATTCCTGCTTATACACTACTCCATTTTTCATCACAAAAGTCACCTGTTGCAACGTGCGGATGTTCTGCAAGGGATTCGCATTGACTGCTACTATATCTGCCATCTTTCCGGCTTCTACACTGCCCAGTTGATCTTTGACCCCTAATAGCTCTGCCGCTATTACCGTAGCAGACTGAATAGCAGCCATATGCGGCATACCTGCTTCTACCATATATTCAAATTCGGCTCCGTTACGTCCATGACGGAATACACCGGCATCTGTACCAAAAGCTATTTTTACACCAGCTTTATAAGCTTTGCCAAAAGTGGCCTGCAACTGTGGACCAATAGATAAAGCTTTTGGTACAATCACAGCCGGATAATAATTAGGAATTTTAGCGGAGTCGGCCACAGTTCTTCCAGCAGTAATGGTAGGTACATAATAGGTACCCATTTTTTTCATTAGTGCCATGGTTTCATCATCCATCAACGTACCGTGTTCGATGGAGGTAACACCAGCCCGCACAGCCCGCTTCATGCCTTCTGCGCCATGAGCATGCGCGGCTACTTTATATCCATAATCTTTCGCTGTTTCTACAATAGCCCGAATCTCTTCTTCTGTAAACTGTGGGCTTGACCCATCTTTTGCCACGCTTAATACACCACCTGTAGCGGTAATTTTAATCAGATCTGAACCATCTTTGTAGCGTTGCCGAACTGCTTTCCGGCAGTCATCCGGCCCGTTTACAACTCCTTCAGCCGGACCAGGATCTCCCATCAGGTCTTTACGGTAGCCATTGGTTGGATCAGCATGTCCGCCAGTAGTAGCAATAGATTTTCCGGCAGTATAGATTCTTGGTCCTATGGCTATACCTTTGTTAATTGCATTCCGCAGCGATACATTTACCCCACTGCCGCCTAAGTCCCGCACCGTCGTGAAGCCTGCTAGCAAGGTAGTTTGTGCATATACTGCTGCTTCATACGCTCTGTCGGCTGTATTCATGGTAAAATTATCCAGGTAGCGATTTTTGTTTGTTTCTGATTCCAGATGTACATGGCAATCTATAAAGCCTGGCATCACCGTTTTAGTTTTCAGGTCTATTACCTTATCACCAGCAGCTGGATTTGTGTAGCCTTTATCTACACGTACAATTTTGTTGCCTTGCACTACAATGGTTGCTTCTGATTGTAATTGATTTTGAAGGCCATCTATTAACCGGCCACAATGAATAAGCGTTTGCTGAGCAAAAACAGCAGGAGAATACAACAGTGGTAAAACAAACAGGAGTTGGTAAATTCTTTTCAGGTACAGGTTCGTCATAAAATTAGGTAAGGAAAATACTACGGTTTTGAGTTTATAGACTACTGGAATGTAAGCAATTAGCTGGAGTGGTCGGCAACAATAAGCCATTTCCCTTGTATTTTTCGCATGAGCAAGCTGAAATGGCCATTGGCATCTCCTTTTTGCGGACGTGTTAGAAAAAACTTCCCTATCACAAAAGCAGCATCTGTACTAATTAGATCTACGCTGAGGATTTCAAAACGTAAGGTTCCTCTGGATGCTGCATCCGGGTAATTTTTGAGGTATCTATCTAAGGTGTTTTGCCAGCCATAAACGATTCCGTTTTTGCCAATAAACTTCAATGAATCGGATTTCCAATAGGTTTGCATAAACCCTGGTATGTCGCCTTTGTTCCAGCTGCTTATCTGTGTTTCTAATACCTGTGCTATGGCTTGTTTATCGGTAGAAGATTGAGCAAAGCTAATTTGCCCAAACCATACGATTAGTAGTAAGAGAATAGAATACTTCATAATAATGGGAAGGAAATAAGGCAAAGAAATCACTTTAAATTTCTTTTGCTTCAGGTTTTAACTAGTTTTTCTTTTCGCTGGGTAAAATACTTTCCTAGTTCTTCAGCTGAAAGTGTATTAAAGGTCATCTGTCTGGGCAGGCCACCTTTGCGGGCTACATACAAGCCATAGACCATATCATGATACCCATCTTTTTCGTGTGCATCTGGATTTATACTAATCATTACTCCTTTTTCCAACGCATAGGGAAGCCAGTGCCAGTCCATATCCAGCCGCCAGGGATTGGCATTTATTTCAATTACTACACCATTAGCTGCACATGCTTCAATTACCTTTTTATGGTTGATAGGATAGCCTTCCCTGCGCAGCAAAAGTCTGCCGGTAGGATGCCCCAAAATAGTAGTATAAGGATTTTCTATGGCTTTAATTATCCGTTGCGTAGCTTTTTGCTCATCCATCTTGAGGCCAGAATGAACAGAAGCCACAATAAAATCGAAACTTGCTAATACAGCAGGTTCATAATCTAGTGAACCATCATGTAAAATATCTGACTCTATGCCTTTGAAGATGCGAAAAGGGGCTAATTTCTTGTTCAGGTGGTTTATTTCTTCGTGCTGTTTGCGTACTCTTTCTTCATACAATCCGTTGGCATAAAAAGCAGATTTAGAGTGATCGGAAATGCCTAGGTACTCAAATCCCAATTCTTTGCAATAAACAGCCATTTCCTCCAGTGTATGTTTGCCGTCACTGTAGGTAGAATGGTTATGCAAAATGCCTTTTAAATGCTGGTATTCTACTATATCTTTTAATTTATCTTGCTTAGCCAACTCAAACTCGTGTAAACCTTCCCGGAGTTCTGGAATAATATAGGGCAAGCCGGCTGCCTGATAAATAGCTTCTTCTGAATCAAAGGATTGGCTTTTGGCTATTTGCAAAAGGTTTTTACCGGAAGCATCTGTGTAATATAAATGGGCAGGCACCGCCGTATGAATAAATGCCTGGCCAACAAATTTAGTAGCAGGTGCCATAATGAACTCTACAGCCAGTCCGCTAGCTTCCAATTTACCTCGCCAGGCAAAAGGCGACGATGTTTTCTGATTTTTTTCTACTTCTGGTAAGCTGTCCAGCAAAGTATGTACCTCCGATGGTTTATCGGTAGCCACTACTAGTTGCAATAGTTCTACAATGTCTGTTTTGCGGGCCATTTGCCCGGTAACTGCTGCTTGCCATCCCTTAGATTTGAATAGATTCAGCAGATCAGCGGCAACTGGTTCGGCACTGGCATAATGGAGTTTGCCAACAGCCGCCTGATTAAATAATAAAGCTTGTTTAATGTTCTCCTGTGTCTTTTCGCCAAAACCTTTTAATTTAGCTACCTGGTTATTCTCACAAGCTTCCAGCAATGCATCCGTAGATTCCAGACCCAGCTCTTTCCACAAGGTTCGGATTTTTTTTGGGCCTATCCCTTTTATCCGCATCATTTCCAGTACACCGGGCGGCGTTATAGCCAGCAAATTATCCAGCTCTTCAAAGGTACCTTGTTCATTAAGTGAATGTATTTTTTGAGCAATACTCTTTCCGACTCCTTCCTGGCTGGCTAGTTTATCTACAGGCATGCTTGCCAGGTCTATATCTAACTTTTCCAGGGCAAATACCGCATTGGTGTACGAGCGGATCTTAAATTGATTTTCTTCGTGCAACTCCATCAATTGAGCTGCGAGCTTTAAGGCACGTATGATGGCTGAATTTTCCAAAGGTGATTCTATTTTAATTAGCGAGGTAAAAATATACAGAATTTGGTTTAAGCTTTGCACTATTCCGTATAATTATCTGCAGGATATTTTCCCCAAAAAAACAGATGTCAAAGTATATGTTTGTACAAACCATGAGAATACTAAGTTGTTGGATGGTGCTGCTGATTGGCTTAACAGCTCAGCAATGTAAACAGGATATAAATCCGGAGTTTTTGTATCAGCAGTGGACTCATTTGCACGAAGAAGACGCCGGAGGCATTGAAGTATACCGCAACAAAGAATATAGCTTTCCTGTATCACGTGGCCGCAAAGGATTTGAATTCCTCGAAGATGGCACTTTTATTCAATCAGATATTGGACCGGTAGATGTGAATGTAAAGACAAGCGGTAAATGGGAAAAAGTAGGAGACCGGGAGGTAAAAATTACGTTGCCTAATGGAGAACAATCTTCGTATAGAATGGAAATTGTGGACCTTTCGAAAGATATGCTGAAGGTAAGGCGGATAGATTCAAAGTAACCTAGTTTATAGACTGGCTTTCTCAGCAGAGATTGCACAGGGCTCCTTTTGCTGCCAGGTAGTATTAAAATTGCCTGAGTCTTTGCATGTCATAGAAATTATGTTTATGATAGTAAGAAAACACAACTCTATCTTATTAACATGCAAAAACGAATTCTACTTGTCGTTGCTTTCATTCTTTCTGTCGGCTGGCATGCCTACGCTCAGACAAAACCTACTACATACGTTATTGTACATGGAGCCTGGGGAGGAAGCTGGGCCTTTAAAAAGACAGATTCTCTATTAACAGCTCAAGGCCATACCGTTTACCGTCCATCTCTTACAGGCCAGGGAGAACGTGTGCATCTGGCATCTGAGTCAGTAAACCTAAGCACCCACATCAACGACGTGGTTAACATGATCCTGTTCGAAGAACTTAAAGATATTGTTTTAGTTGGCCACAGCTATGGCGGCATGGTAATTACCGGAGTAGCCGACCGGGTGCCAGACCGCATCCGGAAACTCATTTATCTGGATGCCTTTGTGCCCACCGATGGCGAAAGTGTAAAATCCATTCAGGGGCAAGGGTTTGAACGAATGATGGCTATGAGTAAAGACGGGATGCTGGTACCCCCTTGGGTAAAAGCTGATCAACCTTATCCAAGAGACGTGCCTCATCCATTAAATACCCTGACCGAACCTATTTCTTTGAAAAATGCAGCAGCCAAGAAACTACCTGCTGTATATATTCTCACAGTAGACCCCGGCAAAAAACCTGAAGAAGATGGTTTCTTTGCTTCCTCGCAACGGGCCAAACAAAAAGGCTGGAAAGTCCTAGAAATGAGTGCCGACCACAATCCTCAATGGTCTAAAGTAGAAGAGCTTACCCAGTTACTGAATGCAAATAAATAAGCCTATTAATTTTCTAGCCCAAACCAACCCGCCTGTTACTTTATGTATAAAATAAAACCACCCTTCAGAGCCGATCATGTAGGAAGCCTTTTACGGACAAAGGAAGTAAAAGAAAATCGCTTAAGATGGAAGAGAGGCGAAATTCCTACGGAAGTACTCCGGGAGATAGAAGATAGAGCCATTGCAGAAACCGTTAAGAAAATGGAATCTATCGGAATGAAATCCATTACGGATGGAGAGTTTCGGAGAGATTATTTTCACCTGGATTTTTTAAAGGAACTGGCCGGTGTAACGGTTAGTGGTGAAATTGAAGCCAACCCCAATGCGAAAGTAGCCCAGGATGGATTTACGCCTCCCAAACTCAGTGTAACCGGCAAAATCAGGCATGTAAACGATATCCAGGTAGCTGATTTTACTTACCTGAAGTCTATAGTTACCCAAACACCTAAAGTATCTATCCCCTCTCCTACCATGATCCATTTCCGGGGTGGCCGCAAAGCCATAGATATTAATTCGTATCCAGATATGGAAGAATTTTTCCATGACCTGAGTGAGAGTTATAAGCAGGAAATCCATGCATTGTACCAAGCAGGGTGCCGCTATCTGCAACTGGACGATACCAATCTGGCGTATTTGTGCGACCCGAAGATGCGGGCAGCTGCCAGGGAACGCGGAGAAGATCCCAATGAATTACCCAAAACCTATGCAGCTCTTATCAACTCAGTGATTGATAACCGGCCCGACGATTTAACAGTAGGCATTCATTTATGCCGGGGAAATTACCGCAGTACCTGGTTTGCGGAAGGAGGCTACGAACCAGTGGCAGAAGTACTGTTCAACCACATCAACGTAGATGCCTATTTTCTGGAATACGACGATGAACGGAGCGGTGACTTTGCTCCACTCCGGTTTGTTCCTAAAGATAAAGTGGTGGTACTGGGTATTATTTCTTCCAAAGTACGAAAGCTGGAAAACATAGATGATCTGCGTGAACGGATTGATGAAGCTGCCCAGTATTTGCCTTTAGAAAATATATGTGTCAGTCCGCAGTGCGGCTTCAGCAGTACTCACCACGGCAACGACCTCACCCATGACGATCAGTGGCGGAAAATGGAACTGGTGGTAAATACAGCCATCAAAGTATGGGGAGAAAGTTAACCAATGTGATTCTTGTGGTTTGTACAGTTGTTTATCCAGTCCATTTTTTCCATAGATTACTTTATAATGAAAACGTTTGTCTATTTTCTAGGTGTATTCTTGCTGATTAACCATGGTCTTTATAGCCAATCGTCCAAACAATGGTTGGATGTAAATTATGCAGGTGACACACTTACCGGCCACCGCCTGGATATTTACCTCCCAGAAAACGGCAAAGCACCTTATCCGGTTATTGTGACCATAGCCGGAAGTGCCTGGTTTGGAAATAATACAAAGAAGCAAGCCTTCCAGAAAATGGGATCACCTATGTTGAAAAACGGCTATGCCGTGGTAGCTATCAATCACCGCTCCAGCAGGCAAGCCATTTTTCCAGCTCAGATCAATGATGTTAAAGCGGCTGTTCGCTTCATCCGGGCACATGCCTCCACCTATCAACTGGATACTACGTTTATTGGCATTACCGGAGACTCATCTGGTGGCCATTTATCTGCGATGATGGGCACTACGAGAGGATTAAAAGAGAACACCATTGGGTCAAAAAGCTTGTCTTTAGAAGGCAGGGTTGGAAATTTTACTAACCAAAGCAGCCGGGTAGATGCAGTAGTAGCCTGGTATGGACCGAATACCTTTCAGGCAATGGATTCATGTGGCAGCAGCTTTTCACATGATGCCGCGGACTCACCAGAATCTATCCTCACAGGTGCGCCCATACAGCAAAATGATGACATGTGTGCGTTAGCCAATCCGATCACCTATATAGATCAAAGCGATCCGCCGTTTTTACTGCTGCATGGAGACGCAGATAAAATTGTCCCACATTGCCAAAGCATCTTGTTACATAAGGCTTTACAGGCCAAAAAAGTACAAAGCCGATTGATTATTGTGCCGAAAGCAGGCCATGGGGAAGGAATGTGGCTGGAGCCATATACCACTGAAATGGTTAATTTCTTTAACAGCCAGAAAGCAACTAAAAAGAAAGAACTAGGAAAGGGAAAAGGCTAAGAGAGTAGAACATCAATTGAGTGCAACTTCAGCATTTATTAATCAAACTTTATCAAGCATACGTAGCAAACAACCCGCTCCTTCATGGACATTAAAACCATAATAGATCACCGGAATTTAAGCTGGCTGCAATATTCCACCATATTTATCTGCTTTTTGATGAATATGCTAGATGGCATGGATGTACTTATTATTTCCTATACTGCCCCCTCTATTGCCAAAGAATGGTCTATTAGTTCAGAAGCACTAGGACTAGTGTTTAGTGCTGGCGTGTTGGGAATGACAGTTGGAGCAATGTTACTGGCACCCAAAACGGATGTTATCGGACGGAAGCCCATGATTTTACTAAGTGCCATGCTAATGGGAGCTAGTATTTTTGCCACAGCTTATGCTCAATCAATTACTCAGTTGATGGTATTCCGATTTGTCAGCGGATTGGGTATTGGTTCAATGTTAGCAAGTACGCCTGCCTTGGCTTCTGAATATACCCCAAACAAAACCAAAGATTTCTGGGTCAGCCTGGTCATCAGCGGTTACCCTATGGGTGCTTTTTTGTCTGGCTTAGTAGCTGCCGAAGTTATTCCTGTGTATGGCTGGCGCACGATGTATCAGTTAGCTGGTCTGGCAACGGCTTTAACTATTCCCTTAATATACTTCCTACTGGCTGAGTCTCTGGATTTTCTGTTCAAAACCCGTCCTAAAAATGCCCTGGAAAAGTCTAATCAGATACTTGGCAAAATGGGCCTTGAACCTCTCAGCCATTTGCCGGAAGTAAAACAACAAGCATCCAGAGCATCGGTAAAAGAACTCTTTACGGCCGACAGAAAAGGGGCCACTATAGGTTTGTGGATTGCTTTTTTTATGTCTTTCGTTACACTTTACTTCCTTACCAGCTGGATACCCAAACTGGCCGCAAATACAGGTTTAAGCCTGGAGTTAGCAATTTACGCGGGAACAGTTTTCAACATGGGTTCTTTTGCCGGTATTCTGACTCAAGGTTATTTATCTGGCAGATTTGGCCTGAGGAAAGTAATTGGCTTGTTCCTGATTGGATCTGCCTTATTGATGATGACCTTTAGTGCCTTTTCTGGGTCTGTACTTGTTCTCATTTTATTTGGTTTCATTGGTTTTGCCATACAAGGCGGTTTTGTAGGGCTATATTCCGTAGCCGCCAGAATATATCCTACAGAAGTACGCACTACTGGCATTGGCTGGGGAATTGGTGCTGGAAGAATTGGAGCCTTAGTAGGCCCATTGTTAGGTGGAGTACTCATTGGAATGGATATAAACATGACTATGAACTTTGTCATTTTTGCCCTACCGGCCATAGTTGCTGGCATAGCCACTTTTTTAATTAAATCAAGCGGGGTGAGTTAAGAAATAAGGAGAAAGCACCTATGAAAGCGTCCACACAAGTTAGCATTATCGGAGCTGGGCCTGCAGGGCTTACCTTGGCCTTGTTGCTGCAACGGGCAGGCATCGACTGTATAATTCTGGAAAACAGGAGCCGTGCATACGTAGAATCCAGAGTACGAGCCGGGTTGCTGGAACAGAATACGGTGGACTTATTTCATGAACTAGGCGTAGCCAACCGCTTGAACCGGGAAGGATTAGTACATACAGGTGTATATTTTAGCTTCGACGGCGTACGTCAACGGATCCCTTTTGATGAATTGACAGGTGGCCGGTGTATCACCATTTATGGCCAGCAGGAAATAGTAAAGGATTTGATTGCATCCTGTATTTCCAGAGGCATTGAAATTAATTTCGAAGCAGAAGTTATCCAGATAAAAGGAATTGAAGGCCTTTCTCCTACGGTTACCTACACTCAGAATGGCTTACAACATGCCCTTACCTCTGCATGTGTAGCTGGCTGCGATGGATTTCATGGCATTTCCAGAAAAGTATTACCCAAAAGTACATATACTACTTTTGTCAAGGAATACCCGTTTAGCTGGCTGGGAATCCTGGCGCATGCCAAGCCATGCAGTGAAGAACTAATTTATTCGTATACTGAAAGAGGCTTTGCCCTTCATAGTCTCCGTTCTGAGTCAGTCAGCCGCTTGTACTTACAGGTAGAAAACAATGATTCAATAGCTAATTGGCCTGATGAGAAAATATGGGAAGAATTAACGAAAAGGCTTCATACAGAAAACTTTGTGCTTAACACTGGAGAAATTTTTGAAAAAGCCATTACACCTATGCGTAGTTTCATGATTGACAATATGCAGTTTGGCAGCCTCTATCTGGCAGGCGATGCCGCACATATTGTGCCTCCTACGGGTGGCAAAGGATTAAATTTGGCAGTAGCTGATATCCGGTGGCTGGCAGAAGCTTTTGCTGATTTTTTTCAACACAAAAAAGAGGAAAAGTTGAAAGCTTATTCAACCAATGCCTTGCGGAGAATATGGCGGGCACAGGATTTTAGCAATTTCATGACATATCTTTTTCACAAACAAGCCGAGCATGGTTCCTTTGAATACCATTTGCAGAAAGCAAAGTTTGACTACATCCGCCTGTCAAAAGCCTATGCCACCACAATTGCAGAAAATTATGTAGGACTCAAAGAAATTTAAGGATGCCATTTATAGATATTAACGGGCACGTCATTCATTACCAATGGCAGGATAATCAACAAAGCAAAACCTTTGTTTTTATTAATTCATTAGGTACCGATTACCGGATCTGGACTGCGGTGGCTGGAGCCTTACAAGAGTATGGCAATATACTACTGTTTGATAAACGGGGACATGGCTTATCCGATGTAGTACTAGATACAAATGGATTAGCTGATTTTGCGGAAGATGTACAGATTCTGCTGAATAAACTTAAAATTGGAAAGTGCATCATCATTGGACTTTCTGTTGGCGGAATGATTGCCCAGGTGCTTGCCGGTAGCATACCGGAAAAAATAGAAAAACTGGTACTCTGCGATACACGCCATAAAATTGGTAATGCCCCCATATGGAACGACCGCATTAAAGCTGTGAAAAAAGAAGGCTTACCCCGAATATCGGAAGGAGTCATGCAACGCTGGTTTTCAGAAAGCTTCCGAAAAGAACAGAAAACCGAGGTAACTGGCTACAAAAATATGCTGGAGCGGACACCCACTTTGGGCTATATCAAAACTTGTGAAGCCATCCGGGATGCAGACCTGACAGAGCTAGCAAGCCAGATAAAAATCCCTACCTTGTGCATCGTAGGATCAGAAGATAAATCGACTACTGTAAACGAAGTCAGAAATTTATCGGAGTTAATAAAGGGCAGCCAATTTGAAATAATTCAAGGGTCCGGGCATATAACTTGTGTAGACAATCCAGAGACAGTGATTGCGTTAATAAAAGAGTTTACTGGCGTAACAGCCTAACCTAAACCCCAAGGAAAATGAATAACGAATTATATGAACAGGGCATGCAAACCCGCCGGGCAGTGTTAGGCGATGCACATGTTGATAAAGCTGAAGCAAACAAGACGGATTTTGATAAAGATTTCCAGGAATATATTACAAACAATGCCTGGGGTGCCATCTGGAGCCGTCCCGGGCTTACCAAACGTGAACGCAGCCTAATCACCATTGCGTTAATGGCTGCGATGAAACATGAAGGAGAACTGGAATTACACTTGAATGCCTCCAAAAACACCGGAACAACTGTAGAAGACATTAAAGAGGTGTTGCTGCATACGGCAGTCTATGCTGGAGTACCGGCTGTCAACCATGCCATGAAAATGGCGAAGAAAGTATTTTTTGAAACGGATAAGACCAACACGAATGACACAAAATAAACGGGATTGGGAAGTACAGCCGCCCTATCTATATCCGGCCTATAAATCTACCGTATTGCGGGCACCAACTAAACCATTGGTTCCCCTCAAGCATACCCTTAGTGAACTCACTGGGCCAGTATTCGGCCATGAGACAATTTGTCCGCACGATAACGATCTTACGCTGAATGCTCGCAAAAACGGAGAACCCTTGGGGGAACGCATTATTGTGGCAGGCAAGGTAATGGATGAACGTGGAAGGTCTATTCCAAATACACTGGTAGAAATATGGCAAGCCAATGCAGCAGGCAGGTATATTCATAAAGTTGATCAGCACAATGCCCCTCTGGACCCTAACTTTCTGGGAGCAGGCCGGTGTTTAACGGATAGTGAAGGAAATTATAAGTTTTACACCATTAAACCTGGAGCCTATCCTTGGGGAAATCACCCGAAAGCCTGGCGGCCCAATCATATCCACTTTTCACTATTTGGCAATCACATCACTTCCCGGCTTGTTACGCAGATGTATTTTCCCGGCGACCCGCTGTTTGACTATGATCCGGTGTTTAAAGGCGTACCGGAAAAATACCGCCACCTGCTGATCTCCAAGTTTAATCTAGACATTACTGAACAAGATTTCGCTTTAGGTTATCAGTTCGACATAGTGTTAAGAGGTGATAACGAAACTCCCTTTGAAAGCAAATGAGCACACATCCATTTCTTCAGACTCCTTCACAGACGGTAGGCCCTTATTTTGCCTATGGACTTACAGCTGAGCAATATCTGTATGATTACTCAAGCATAAGTAATGGCAATCTACTTATCAACGAACAGGTGAAAGGAGAACGAATTATCATTTCTGGCCAGATAAGAGATGGTGCTGGAAACCTGATTCCGGATGCGATGATAGAAATATGGCAGGCAGATGCAGAAGGTAATTATTTGAAAGACCGCAGTAGTTTTCATGGTTTCGGCCGTTTAGGTACAGGCACCCATCCTCAAAATACATTTGAGTTTCAAACCATTAAACCTGGTTCCGTAAACGGACAGGCACCACATATCAATATCATTGTTTTTATGCGGGGTTTACTCGTCCATACCTATACTAGGCTCTATTTTTCTGATGAATCAGCAGCGAATGCAGTTGATCCAGTTTTGAAAAGTGTAGATGCGGAGAGGAGGCATACTTTACTTGCCAATAAATCCAAAAGAGATGATGGGTGCACCACATATGAGTTTAACATTTACATGCAGGGCGAAAAGGAAACGGTTTTTTTTGATGTATAGTCTATGAGTATGTATGCAGCCTATTTATCAGATGAAGAAATGGAAAAAGTTTGTGCTGAGCAGCAGTTCATCCGCCACATGCTTACCTTTGAAATTGCCCTGGCAAAAGCAGAATCAACAGTGAATATTATTCCTCCATCTGCTGCACAAACAATACAGGAAAAGCTTTCTCAAATTACAATCAATCCTTCCGACCTTGCAGAAGGAACCTTAAAAAACGGTATCCCGACTATTTCTTTCTTATCTGAAATAAAAGATCGACTGCCCGCAGAAGCAAAAGACTTTCTGCATCTGGGAGCCACTTCTCAGGATGTAGTTGATACAGCACAAGTATTGATGATCCGGGAAGCTATTTATATTCTCGAAATACGTATCTATGAGTTACTCAAAAATTTTTTAAGCTTACTTGAACGAGATGGCGAAACACCTTGTATTGCCCGAACCAGATGGCAACAAGCAACACCCATTCCTTTTGGCTTAAAACTCATCAACTGGGCTATGCCATTCGTGCGTGACTTAGAAAGATTGCAGGAAATGAAAAAACGATTACTGGTAGTTCAACTGGGTGGAGCAAGCGGCTCACTGGCGGCTTTGGAGCAAAAAGGATATCAGGTACTGGAAGAATTAGCCAGAGAATTGCAACTAGGTATTGCATTGCCCTGGCATACCCAACGCGATTCATTAACAGAGTTCACTAACTGGTTAACGATGGTTAGTGCTACGCTTGGTAAAATAGGAGAAGATGTACTGCTGATGGCACAAACAGAGGTAGGCGAAATAATTGAACATGCACAAGGGGGTGGAAAAAGCAGTGCCATGCCTCACAAAAACAATCCGGTGCTGAGTGAAGCGCTGGTTGCCCTGGCTAAAGCAACTATTAATTTATCAGCTTTTCAAATGCAAAGCATGCTACAGGCCGGAGAAAGAGATGGTACTGCCTGGATGCTCGAATGGAAGACTATTCCGCAAATGCTGATCAACACAGCTACGGCTCTCAAACATGCTCTTGTAATAAGTGCCCATATGCAGATAAATAAAGAACGGATGCTACAAAATATCAATCATACAAACGGACTGGTTTATGCAGAACAAGCTGTATCTTTTCTCACTAAGCAACTGCCTAAATCCGAAGCTACCATGCTAGTAAATAAAGCGATTGGGCTAGTGAATAAAGATAAAAGTCTGGCAGATGCATTGACAGAAATAGCTCCGGATACAAAAGTTAATTGGAAAGAACTCCTGCAGCCAGAGGCTTGTTTTGGTTCTTCCGGAGAGTTCATAGCGAAAGCTGTAATCCGGATTAAAGAAATACTACTCAATAGAAAAGAAAATTTATCATAATGGAAGCATACATTGTAGATGGCATCCGTACCCCAGTCGGAAGTTTTGGAGGAAGCTTATCTCCTGTACGTCCCGATGACTTAGCGGCTATGGTGATTAAATGTTTGATGGAAAGAAACAGCTCCGTGCCTGGAGAAGCCATAGACGATGTTATTATGGGATGTGTGAACCAGGCCGGGGAAGATAACCGGAATGTTGCCAGAATGGCCTTACTTCTAGCAGGGTTGCCTTATACCGTACCCGGTGAGACGGTTAACCGCCTGTGCTCCTCGGGTATGTCTGCCATTGTACAGGCCGGTAGAGGCATCAGAGCTGGTGATGCAGACCTACTTATTGCCGGAGGCGTGGAGCACATGACCCGTGGGCCGTATGTAGTATCCAAATCCAGTAAACCTTTCGGCAACGATAGCCAGATGTATGATAGCAGTTTTGGCTGGCGGTTTGTTAATCCACAGATGGAAAAAATGTACGGCGTAGATGCAATGGGCGTTACGGCTGAAAATCTGGCGGAGCTGTATCAGATTAGCCGGGAAGACCAGGATACATTTGCATATCATTCTCAGATGAAAGCCAGTGCAGCTCACAAAAATGGACGACTGAAGCAAGAGATTATGCCAGTAAATATACCCGGTAAAAAAGGCGAAGTTTCTGTTTTTGACTATGATGAGTTTGTGAAACCTGCTACTACCCTGGAAGTACTGGCTAAGTTGAAACCTGCTTTCAAAAAAGAAGGAGGAACCGTGACAGCCGGGAATGCATCGGGTTTGAATGATGGCGCAGCTGCCATTTTAATTGCCTCAGAGGTTGCCTTAAAGCAGTATAATCTGAAGCCTTTAGCAAGAATTGTAAGTTCATCTGTAGTAGGTGTAGAACCCAGAATTATGGGCATTGGGCCAGTAGAAGCTAGTAAAAAAGCCCTGCAACGTGCGAACCTAAAGATGGACGACCTAGATATTATTGAACTGAATGAAGCGTTTGCTGCTCAAAGTCTGGCTTGTATTCGTGAACTTGGACTGGCAGATAACGATCTACGCATCAATCCGAATGGCGGAGCCATAGCCATTGGCCACCCTCTGGGCATGAGTGGTGCCAGAATCACGTATAGTGCTGCCCTGGAGTTGAAAAAGCAAAATAAAAAATTCGCCCTGGCTACTATGTGTGTAGGTGTAGGACAAGGCTATGCAGTAGTAATTGAAGGTGTGTAGCGTATGGAAGAATTATCTTGAATTTCAATTATTGAATAAGGCATGTTGAATATGGATAAATTCTCTACAATTGGAGTTTTTCTTATCTATCTGTTCAATCTTCGAAGAAATATCTTAAACTTTCGAGAGTTAGTAAACTCATTATATCTGATTATTTAAAAAAGTAAATGAAAACTGTTCCTATTATCAGTGTTGAGCAAGCAGCAGCCCTAGTAAAAGAGGGTGACACTATTTTTGGTGGTGGCTTTGGTATGACTGGAAACCCGGTTCACCTGTTGCATGCCCTAGCAAAAACAGACACGAATAATCTCACCTTTATTGGAAATAATGTGGGAGAACCTAACCTGGGCGGAGGGAAGCTTTTGCTCAATGGTCAGCTTAAAAAGATGATAGGATCATTCTTTACCAGCAATCCGGATGCGGTAAAAGCAGCTCAAAGCGGACAAGTAGCTTATGAATTATTACCTCAAGGCACTCTGGCAGAGGCTATCCGGGCAGGCGGGGCAGGTATTGGAGGTTTTTATACGCCTACTTCGGTCGGAACAATCATTGCAGAAGGAAAAGAAACGAAAGTGATTGATGGAAAAGAGTTTGTGTTTGAGAAAGCCTTGCGGGCCAATGTAGCCTTTATCCGTGCATGGAAGGCCGACACTGCCGGCAACCTGCAATACCGCATGACAGAACAAAACTTCAATAAAGCCATGGCTACGGCGGCTGACTTGGTAATTGCGGAAGTAGAGCACATTGTACCTGTAGGGGAAATAGCCCCGGAACACATTCATACGCAGGCTTGTTATGTAGATTACCTGGTTCATGCCCATACATCTTTAGAAGATCTCGGTACTTCCGCATCGGTTAAGTCAAGCAAAAAGAAAGTGGATGAAGTGCGGATGAATATGGCCAAGAGGGCTTTTAAAGAATTAAAAAAAGGTGATCTGGTAAATCTGGGTATTGGTATTCCTACTTTGGTAGCAGACCTTATTGGTCCTTCTGATGGCATTATTCTGCATACAGAAAATGGTATGCTGGGAGTTGGCCCGGAACCGGAAGGCGATGGCAGTGCCATGGATTATCCGGTAAATGCAGGCAAAGTGCCAGTTACTGCGCTCAACGGTAGCAGCTATTTCGACAGTACAGATTCGTTTGCCATGATCCGCGGAAAACATGTGGATGTAGCCATTATGGGCGGATTGGAAGTAGATGAACAAGGAAATTTGGCTAACTGGGCTGTCCCTGGAAAACCACTTTTAGGGGTAGGCGGTGCCATGGACCTGGCTTCTGGTGCCAAAAAGCTTATTATTACCATGACGCATACCAATCCAGACGGCAGTAGTAAAATAATACCTTCCTGCAAACTTCCGCTTACAGCCATGAAAGCGGTAGACATAGTCATTACTGACCTGGCTGTGTTTAGCTTTGAATCAGGTCAGTTAACGTTAACCGAGCTAATGCCTGGTAGTACGCTAGAAGAAATACAAGCAAAAACGGCGGCTAGCTTTGTTGTAAAAGTACATTAGGTGTTACTACAGCTTTTGCAAAAGCTGCCTTATATAATTTTTGGTATAAAAAGCAGGTTTGTGGCGATTCTATACAGCATGTTGAACAGGCAAGGCTTGCCCGGCCATGAGAGCAAAACTTCCGGTAAGAAATATTAATCGATGCTTACCATGCAATCTGTATTTTAGAAGCGTATAAATACCTTGTAAAGTCCCTGGCTGCCAGCAATAATGCCTTTTTCTTCACCAAATTAATTACTACAGGTAGCCCTTCTCCTTGAGGTACTTTGCCCATCGGTCATAGCCTGCCTGGTTCAGGTGCAATCCATCATACGTATAGGTAGCATCCAGGCGTTTTTGTGAATTCTGGAACAGAGAAAAGATATCGATGTATTGCACCTTGGCATCTGCTACTACCTTTTTTATAAGCTGATTGGTGTTTACTACATGAGTCTGCTTGTCGTAATGCTGCGGAAAATTTTTTACATCTGGATTCAAGGGTAGTAGACTTTGTACATAGATCTGTGTTGAGGGGCTGTGCTTTTGTACGCGTTGAATAATTTTGCGGTAATTATCAGCAATAACAGCATCCGGAATATCCATACCAATATCGTTTATCCCAATTAGTATAAACAGTTTAGCAGGTTTCCGCTTAATTACATCATCCAACCGCCGCAATACGCCAAAGGTTATATCACCACTAATTCCCCGGTTAATGACGGTACTATCACCTGTCAGCTGCACCCACTTCCCTCCTTCCGTAATGCTATTGCCTAGAAAAATGACTCTGCCTGTTTTTACGGGTTCATTTGCAAACAACGCCACCCGCTTCTCATAATTGGCTGGCATATTGGGAATAGTATCATACAAGCGTTGATTGGTTACGGCTATTTGCGCATTTACTATAAACGGCGATAAGAAAAACCACAAAACAAGAATGCGTACGACTTTTTTATGCATGATCCTTTTTACTACAAATAAGCTACTTCTATCATTAGCAGCTTTTAATTAAACAACTTGCTTATTTCCTTCCCTAAAGCCTATATTTTGCTTCTGTCAATATATTCTGGCATCGGTTACCAATTTCTATACACATGCGGGCATTGTGGTAGGGACTTTTACAGAAGCCGATTTTATCTTCTGTCTCCATAGTTTTATACGTATCGTAGACTCCCCATACCCACTCTCCTTTCTCTTGATCTAGGAGATATTTTTTTGTAAACTGCCAGGCATCCCAGGAGTTATCCAGAAAATGCTCTTCTTCTGTGAGCTGATATGCATTCATAAATCCCACCATGGCTTCTGCACTCACCCACCATTCGCGGTGTGTATCGGAATGCTTGGTTTCTTCATCGTACGTATGATACAAGCTGCCGTCTGGCTGAATAGCTTTGGCTGTAACACGCGCTATGGCTACGGCTATAGCTTTTGTTTTTTCAATAAGCTCTTCGCGTCCTAATACTTCAGCAGCTTGCTGTAATATCCAGGATGCTTCTATATCATGCCCATACGATACCAGTCGGGTAGTAGATGTCCAGTCAGCGGTAAAAAACAACTGCATGTGGCTAGTACGGGTGTCAACAATATGACGCAGAAAGGTTTCTAGTAAAGTTTGCAGTTGTTGGGCTACTTGTTTATCTGGCCATATACGGTGAAGATTGGCATAGGCTGCCAAAATATGCAAATGGGTACTCAGAGTTTTAGGGTAGTTGCGGTCTTTTTCACTCAGCCGCAAATCTTCTAACCGCTCACCTTCCCGGCTGAAGGCGTCAAAGTAGCCCCCAAACTTCTGATCAAAACTGTGTTTTTCTATCCAGTGAAAAAGCGCTTGACAGGTTTGTAAGGCTTCTGGTTTTGCCGTAGCCCGGTAATATTCACTCAATCCATATATGGCAGAGGCTGAGGCATAACTCTGCTTGCGAGTGTTTAAGGGTTTGCCTTTCGCATCCACGGACCAGTAGATTCCCCCATATTTTGTGTCATAGAAATGCTTTATCAGATACGTATAGGCCCGGTGAGCAATTTGCAGGTAAGCCGAATTATTTGTATGTCGGAAAGCAGCTGAAAAAGTCCATAAAATCTGAGCATGTAATACACCTCCCTTAGGTGCCTTTTTATCTACCAACTGATGCCTGTCCATTCTTCCAATAAAGCCGCCGCTCTTTTCATCCAGGCCATGTTTCATCCAGAAATCCAGAATACGGAATAATTCTTCCTGTGCCTCTGTCTTATATATTTGTAGCTTACTGGTAGTTGCCGATTGAATCATTCTGTAAACTATACAAAAAATCAGTTTTGTCTAGTATTGTTTTAAAGATAGGTATTCTTTTACTTTTAATAGTATAAAGATTTTAGTTAAGCCCTAACAACCAGAGCCTAAATTTGACTCTTACCTCTTTTGGCTATCTAGTGAAATTTGCTCAAAAACACAACTTATTGTATAGGGAGTATATATAGGTACGCAATTCATCCCATAAAGGCTATCCAACTAATAAATTGGTTATAATGTATATTCTATCATTTATTGTTGATATTGACAAAAATTTATTAAATAAAGAAAAATTAGTACTTAATTTGGATTTAATTCATTTAGGGCTAAATTGTATGTTGATTTTCTTAGATAATAGAGCTAAGCGAAATCAATATAAGTACTAACAGAACAGTATTATATAAGAAGGGTTTGCCGGACTAACTAAGAACTAAAATTTTCATTTCCAATACTTCACCAGCTACAATTAACAGATCCATGAGTAATTAGGTGGGTCTTATTTTTAGTAACATAATAAATAAGAGAGAGCTATATCCTCTTTCGGTACATAATACATTTTTCTAACAAGAGAGCCGGGCAACTGAAGTTCCAATAAATTAATTGCTAACCTTAATTTAACGCTTGTATGACACTGAAGCATTCTTTACCACCGTAAACGTTTTAGGTACCGATTGAAGATTTCAACAGATTAACTTAAACAGTAATAACACAGATTATGAAAAGATGTTTATACAATTTTAGTTTTGTAGCCTTTTTTTTACTATGCTGTAGCCAGCTTGCTTGGGCCCAGCAAACTATTACAGGAAAGGTTTTGGATGATACTAAGCAGCCCTTACCAGGTGTAAACGTATTACTAAAAGGGACCACTACAGGTACAGCTACTGATATAAATGGTAGCTATTCCATTCAAGCACCCAACGGTACTAGTACACTTGTGTTTTCAGCTATCGGCTTTGTAACAGAGGAAGTGCCTATTAACAACCGCAGTACCATTGACGTAAGCATGGTACCCGATATTAAATCATTAAATGAAGTAGTAGTGACGGCTTTGGGTGTTGAGAGGGAAACTAAAGCTTTAGGCTATACAGTCACTGAGGTAGCAGGTGCCAGTCTTACCCAAGCCCGTGAAAATAACGTAGCTAATGCGCTTGTGGGTAGAGTGGCTGGTGTAAACGTGAGTAGTGTGGCTTCAGGACCGGCAGGTTCATCCCGTGTGGTAATCCGTGGTAATAAATCTCTCCAGGGAAATAACCAGCCGCTATATGTAATAGATGGTATCCCCATGGACAATTCTAACTTTGGCCAAGCCGGTGTATGGGGTGGTGCTGACCGGGGTGATGGTATGGCCAGTATCAACCCAGATGATATAGAATCCATGACTGTGTTGAAAGGTGCCAGTGCAGCCGCATTGTATGGTGCTAGAGCAGCCAATGGTGTTATTAATATTACTACTAAAAAAGGCTCTGCCAGAAAAGGAATTGGCGTAGAGTTTAACTCTAATTATGTATTTGAAAGAATAAATAACCAGACCGATTTGCAAGAAGAATTCGGTATGGGTACCTACCAACGAACTGACCCCAATGATCCTACCTCTCCATTTGCTGCTATAAAACCTTCTACGGTTCAGCAAGCGTATGATAATACAGGTAACACTTGGGGGCCTAGATTTGATGGAAGTCCTGTAATGCATTTTGACGGGGTAACTAGACCCTATACGCATGCTGGTAATAACTGGAATCGCTTTTACGAAACTGGTAGCACCTGGACCAATACACTTGCACTAACCGGAGGTGGTGAAAACCAATCTTTCCGTTTTTCTGTCTCAGATTTGCGTAGTAAAGCAGTCGTACCTAATTCAGGCTTCGATAGATTCAATGTGTCACTGGCTACCAATGGAAAATTTGGTAAGAGACTCACGTTTAATGCAAAGGTTCTGTATTCTCATGAAAAAGCAGATAACCGGCCTTCTTTGTCTGATTCGCCAAACAATGCTTTCCAATCTATTTACCGGATGGGCGGCAATATAAATGTGTTAGATCTTAAAGGTGATCCAGATAAGTTGGGTGCTATTCCTGCTGGAACAGATCCATCCCTTTTGGCTGTATATGGCAAGACTGCTGGTGAAGAGTATCAATGGTTTAATGATAACTGGACACAGAATCCTTACTGGGCTGCCTATCACTACTCAGTAGATGATGAGAGAGACCGGGTTATTCCTTCCGCACAACTGAGGTATAACCTTACTGACTTCCTGTATGTTTCGGCAAGAGCCGGTATGGATTGGTACTCCAGAAGAGATCAAACCATTACTCCACAAGGCACTGGGCATACACGTGGGGGAGCAATGAACGAGGGAACAGATATGGTCCGCGAGATCAACCTGGAATCAACCTTAGGATTTGATAAAACCTTTGGTAAATTTACTGTGAATGCATTTATTGGAGCCAATAGAATGCGCCGGAAGAGCGAGCGGCTAAATCTGAATGGTAATGGATTTAACGTACCTTTCTTCGAAGCCATCAATAATTCAGTAACCCGTACCTTTGACTTTGGCACATCGCAATCTGGTATTAACTCTATATTTGGTTCTGCTGAACTAGGATATGGTGGATATCTATATCTGACTGCAACAGGTAGGAGAGACTGGTTCTCTGTATTGAATCCAGAGATAAATGATATTACGTATCCTTCCATTGGTGGTAGTTTTGTATTCACAGAAGCATTTAATGGACTGCCAACCTGGTTAAGCTTCGGTAAGGTAAGAGCATCCTGGGCGCAAGTAGGTAACGTTACAGTAGGAGCCTACCAAACCAATAATACGTACTCATTGCTTGGAGCTACTCACTTAGGTGTTCCTATGGGATCATTTTCTACAGCAGGTGGCAATAATGGATCCATTCCAAATCCAAATTTGCTTCCATTAACCTCTTCAGAGTTCGAAATAGGTACAGATTTACGATTCCTGGATGACAGATTAGGCTTGGAGTTTACCTACTATAGCCAAAAAACTACAGATGATATTTTGAATGCCACTATTTCTAGAGCATCCGGATTTGGTTCTACTTTGGTGAATGTAGGTGAGCTGACTAATAAAGGAATAGAAGCATTAATTAGTGCAACTCCAGTAAGAGGTGCCCTTACGTGGGATATTTCGGTAAACCTTGCCAGAAACCGCAACAAAGTAATTAAATTGATTGAGGGAAATAGTGAATTGATTGTAGAAGAGCCCAGAACAAGAACGGTGTTTGTAAAACATATCGTAGGACAACCTTTTGGTGTAATCACTGGTTTTGTGCAGAAAACCTCTCCTGATGGACAGCCTGTGTTCGAAGCAAATGGCGCCCCAGTACAATCAGAAAAGATGGAAGTCTTAGGAAATGGGTTACCTGACTGGACTGGTGGTATCAATAATGCATTCACCTTTAAAAATTTCCACTTCGACTTCCTGGTTGACTTTAAATTAGGAGGTGAAATCTACTCTGGTACAAACGTACGCTTAACTCAATGGGGACTTCATAAGCAGACACTTCAGGGACGTGAAGGTAATGAACCAATAGTAGTCAATGGTGTTATTCAGAATGGCAAAGATGCCAGTGGTAATCCGGTCTATGAGCCATTCACAAAAACACTTACACCACAAGAGGCTCGGAACTACTGGAGTCAGACAGGAGAAAGAAGGCAAGATCACTTTACTTATGATGCTTCATTCTTAAAGCTTCGGCAGCTTACATTTGGGTACAACTTCCCAAGTAGTTTAATAACTAAAACGCCTTTCTCTAATCTGCGACTATCTTTTGTAGCACGTAACCTGGCTATACTCTGGAAAAAAACAGACAATATCGATCCGGAATCAAGCTATTCCAGTGGTAATGGACAGGGTCTGGATTACTTTGCTATGCCCCGTACCCGTAGCTTTGGATTTAACTTAAGCGTAGGATTTTAATTAACTAATTTGGAACCTTGAGAAACCTAAGGATAGTAGCAAATGTTATCATACAGGCTTCTTCTTAAGGCCATCAAAAAAATAAATCATATACTGATGAACTATATAAATAAACTTATTTTGTGTGCACTGGTCATCGCAATGCCATTGACCGGATGCGATACAGAGGAACTGCACGAGTTAAACATTAATCCGCAGGCAGTAAATCAAATTGATTTAAATTATCTTTTTTCCGCTGCTGAATTAGGGATTGCCTCTAATGGGTCTTCTGGTGACAACCGATACATCGACTGGCGGACTAACATTGGTATGGCTTCTTACGCCATCCAACACTTGGCCCAAGCAACGGGCGGTATAGCGCCAGGAGATAAATATCAGGAAAACTTCGAAACGTCTGCGGCTCCTTTTGAATTTACCTACAATGACCAGTTAAAGAATATTGCAGAAATTCTTAGGCAGACAGGACCTGGTGGCTATGCCGAAGGAAAACACGTAAATATGCGAAATGCTGCTAGAATCTTACGGGCTTTCAGTTTTCACAGATTAACAGATTTTTATGGGGCTGTCCCTTATTTTGAAGCAAACCAAGGAATGGAGAACCTTGAAACTGGCGAACCTGGAATTTTCTTTCCAAAATATGATAAGCAATCCGTTATTTATGCTGATCTATTAAAAGAGTTAGATGAAGCTTCAGCTGCATTAAGTGCCTCTAATCCGGATGAAGGCTTTGCTAAAGCAGACTTTATCTATGGCGGCGATATTACTAAATGGAAAAAATGGGGTTACTCCTTGATGCTTCGCCTAGCTATGCGGGTTTCCAATGTAGACCAAAACATGGCTAACCAATATGTAACGAAGGCTGCCGCAGGTGGCGTATTTACCAGCAATGCCGATAATGTATGGGTAAAAATGGCAGTAGGACCAAGTGAATGGATGAATCAAAATGGTATTTCCCGTGCATTTAACCCTGGTGATGGCGGACAGCCTTCCTATTTAAGTAAAACCCTGGTAGATTTTCTAAAAGGTGCTGATCTTGCTACGGCAGCAGATGATGATCCTAGATTAATGATCATCAGCGGAGGTATTGGTAATTGGACGGCTACCAGCTGGACACCTACTAATACTGATCCAGTAGCGCAAAGGGGTATGCCTAATGGAATGGATCAGGGTATGTTAGATGCTGCAGAAGGAAAGCCAGTAAACCAAGCGGCAACTTTCTCCAGGATTAATCCTCTAATGCTACAAGATGACGATCCGTATATGATCATGCATCACGCAGAAGTAGAGTTCCTGCTGGCTGAAGCACTAGAAAGAGGGATAGGTACTGGCATTACTGGTACTGCCGCAGAACATTATAATGCCGGTGTAAAATCTGCTATGCAAATGTATACACCATTTGATCCTTCACTTACCGTTTCTGATGCGCAAGTAGCCACGTATTTGGCTACGTATCCTTATGGAGCTACGCCTAACAAAACAAGCCTACAGATGATATATGAGCAGTTATGGGTAAGTAAATTCTTCAACTGGTGGGAAGCTTGGTCTGACTGGAGAAGAACTGGTTATCCTCAGTTAACACCTACTAACTATCCAGGTAATATCACTGGTGGTACTATTCCTGTTAGACTGAAGTACCCTACTACTGAAGCAGCAGGTAATCAAAATTATTCAGCAGGTGCTACTTTACCTGATACATACACTACTCCGGTATGGTGGGATGGTGGTACTGAGTAATATAATCTTCAATTGTTGAAAACAAAAAATCCTTGAAGCAATTCAAGGATTTTTTGTTTACTATAATTAGGCTTATAACAAAACAAACTACATATATGTAAATAATAGCCTCAAGATATCTTATATATTATTTGATTAAGTAAAGCAGAAATGTATGGATTTTATACAGAGGCGTTGCGAAAGTAGTGCCCACCGTGCCACAACAGTATAATAGTCAATTTATAAGTAAAATTATAAGGCTATTAATTAACTTTTATTGCTGCACAAGCTGCTGTTGATTTATAGGAAATATACCGTTACCCGCAGACCCCATATACCCTCCCCAAACAGGTGCTTCCCTCACCTTCACTGGCGTATCTATCCGCTTTACCCGCATGCCTAAAAAAGAAAGCAGATCTGAGTGGCTAAAATACTGGCAATGCACAATGTCCATATAGCCATTATTGTCTAAATCACCAATCCAGGGCGTAGAAAATATATTCTTGAACCCCTTGGTTTGATCTATAGTATTCACGGTTTGTTTGGAAAAATCTATTGCCAGAAGTTTGTTTTCAATAGTAAAAGACGATCGATCGGTTAATTTGCGTCCACAATCATATTCGTTGATACTAATAATAGCTTCATCCTGGCCATCGTTGTTCAGGTCATATACCACTGGAGAGGAAAATCCCGAGCAGCCCAGGTTGTTCTGATAGGCAATCTGCCCATTTTTACCATCCAATAGTATTTGTAAGGTGCCAGTATTTTCTGGCCACACGCCTTTGCTAACGAACGTAAAAAAATCAGGTACCTCGTCGCTGGTAAAATAGCCCACTGCAAAACTGTTGCTCGACTCAGTACCAGGTATGGTTTTCTGCCACAAGACTTTTTGCTCCCGGCCTTCTATCGCAAAAATTGAACTGCCATGCGAAATAGCAACAACATCATAAAATCCATCACCGGAAATATCTGCTAACACTGGCGGTGCTATAAATCCATGTCCTTTTTCAGAGGCAATAACTTTGGCTGCAGTTAATCGTTTGTCCATCAGATCAGAGAGACTGGCCATATAAAGGTTTCCTGAGATAGTTTCGCCACCTGTTCCGAAGAGAATGGTATACTTCTGGCTGCCTGGCTGCGAAAAACACACTGGCGACATATAGGATTCTTTTCCGTCTGGCATGGTATCGGCCGCCAGTACCTGTCCGGTTTTGGAATCCAGGACCATGAGCACACCTGGAAAACGGTTTACCTCCGAATTGGGCTCTGCTTTAGCATTGCCTCCATTAAGTGTTAATAAATCTGGTAAGCCATCTTTATTCTGGTCTGGCACCAGCGCCAGGTTATAGAAATTATAGGTAGCGTATTTTAAAACAGGGTCATTCTCAAATCGGTATTTGTATTCCCACAGGATTTCACCCGTTTTTCCATTCAAGGCTTTTAAGTTTGGCGACCTTCCACCAATAAAAACATCTGCTATGCCATCTCCAGAAATATCATAAAAGGTAGGTGTTCCATACACCTGGTCGGGAGCACGTTGCTGCCACAATAACTCTCCGGTTTTCCCATTCATGGCAATAATTCCTTGAATGCTTTCCTGAAACTCATTTTTTCCGGCCCCCATCACAATATCCTGTACGCCATCTTCATTTAGATCTACAGCTCTGGGCGAGGATTGTGAGCCAATAATAAAAAAGTTTTTATCCCATACCAGTTCACTTTTTTTGCGGGTACAAGCAGTCAGAACAACCAAAATGCTTAAACAGATAAAAGATAGTTTATACACACGTACAGTCATTATTTGGTGAAGGGTATTGCCGCCGGAGAAAGCAAGTAAGTAAATTAGAAAGTGCTATGTTAAAAAGATTTAGTTTATTAAGATAGTTTCCTATAACTAATATAGAAGCTGTAAATTGAATGTATAAGCTTAGCTATTATCTCTCTATTATCCAACTTCTTGCTCATTAAAATATTCTATTTTTTAGAGTCGGCGGTATCACCAGTAGGGCATTGATTTACAGGATACTTGGTAAGCCCTCCATTTTGCTTTTCCATCGGATTATTGTAATTTTAACTATGCATTTCCCTACGTATTTTTTATGTGTAGCTTTCTGGTTTAGTTGTATCTTGTATTGCCATTCCTCAGCCGCACAGTTTACGCTGTTAAGTTCCAAGCAAACTGGTGTTAATTTTATCAATCAGTTAACCGAAACAGAAACACAAAATGTGCTCCAATACGAATACTTCTACAATGGGGGTGGTGTAGCCGTTGGCGACCTTAATAACGATGGTTTGCCCGACCTTTATTTTACTGGTAATATGGTGCCCGACCGGCTATACTTAAATCAGGGAAAGTTGCAATTTAAAGATGTTACCAAAAATTCCGGTATAAGCTTTGGGACCGGCTGGAAAACAGGTGTTACCTTGGTTGATATTAACACCGATGGCTGGCTAGACATCTATGTCTGCTATTCAGGAAATGGAGAACCCTATAGCCGCCGTAACAAACTATATATCAACAACAAGAACCTCACTTTTACGGAACAAGCAGCTCAGTATGGATTAGATCTGCCAACTCATAGTACACAAGCTGCTTTTTTTGACTTCGATAAAGATGGCGATTTAGATTGCTACCTGATGAACCACAATATCAAAGATTTTAAACGCTTTGATGCGGCTGCAGTAAAATCTATGCGTGACGAATTTGCCGGCGACAGGCTCCTGCGCAACGAGGGTGGCAAGTTTACAGATGTAAGTGCTCAGGCAGGTATTAAAGGCAACCCGATAGGCTTTGGTTTGGGAATAGCCATTAGCGATATTAATGCCGATGGGTGGCCAGATATCTATATTTCCAACGATTATATTGAGCAAGATTACCTGTACATCAACAATGGAAATGGCACCTTTACTGATAAGTTAACGGAGTCTGTTGGGCACCTTAGTTATTTCTCTATGGGCAATGAAATAGCCGATATTAATAATGATGGTTTTCCTGACATTCTTACCCTGGACATGCTGCCCGAAGATAACCGCCGCCAGAAGTTGCTGTATGGACCTGAAAACTATGAGGTGTACCAGAATATGGTGAAAAATGGATTTCACTACCAGATTATGCGCAACATGTTGCAACTTAATAATGGCAATGGTACCTTCAGCGAAATTGGTCAGCTGGCAGGAATATCTAATACCGATTGGAGCTGGGCACCGTTGATAGCCGATTTTGATAACGATGGCTGGAAAGACTTGTTCATCACTAACGGCTATCTGCGAGATTATACCAACATGGACTTTATGAAGTTTTATGCGGATAAAGAACTGAAAGCAGCACAAGGAAGCCCAACCGCCATGATGGATATTGTCCGGGAAATGCCCTCTAGCCAGACGCAGAATTATTTTTTCCGGAATAATGGCCGCCTACAATTTGAAAATAAAGGAAAGCAATGGGGCTTCGACCAAACGTTTCTCTCCAATGGTGCCGTGTATGCCGATCTGGATACTGACGGTGACTTGGAGATTATTACTAACAATGTTAATGCAGAAGCTGCCATTTACCGCAATGATGCTGTGGCCAAAGCAAACAATTATCTGCAAGTGCAGCTAGGAAACAACTTTTCAGCCGCTAGCTATGGAACCAAAGTGTGGGTGCACACGAAAGACACCAAACAATATCAGGAGTATTATCCATCGCGTGGTTTTCAGTCATGCATGAATACGCCAATGCATTTTGGTTTAGGCAAAGCTATTGTAATAGATACCCTAAAAATTGAATGGCCAAATGGTAAATATGAGCTACTCTGCAATGTACCTGCCGGGCAAAAACTGGTAGTGGAGCCCGAAAAAGCGAATAAACCTTCATCACCGGCAAAATCAGCTACCCCTTTATTTACGGCTGTTGCGAAAGACACTATTCTATTTTTGCATCAAGAAGATGACTACAATGATTTTAAACGGCAGTTATTGATGCCCACCATGCTCTCTTACCAAGGCCCACACCTTACCCAGGCTGATGTAAATAAAGATGGCATATCAGATTTGTATATTGGCGGAGCCAAAGGCCAAGCAGGCACTTTATTGTTGGGTCAGAAAAATGGCTCCTGGCAAACTTCTCCGCAGCCTGCTTTCCAGAATGATCTATTACAGGAAGATACTGGCGCATTGTTCTTTGATGCGGATAAAGATGGCGATATGGATTTGTACGTAGTGAGTGGCGGGTATGCGTATCTGGAACAGGATGTACTCTTGCAAGACAGATTATATATCAATAATGGCAAAGGCAAATTTACCCGTGCCCAAGAAAACTTACCAATCGACCGCAGTAGTGATGGTTGCGTCAAAGCTATCGACGTAGATAAAGATGGTGACCTGGATTTATTTGTTGGAGGTAGGGTCATTCCAGGCCGTTATCCGGAGCCTGCTAGCAGCAAAATTCTCCTGAACGATGGCAAGGGCAAATTTACCGATGGCACTTCTCAACTTGCCCCCTTTCTGGAAAAATTTGGCTTAGTATCCGATGCTGTAGTGATAGATGCAAACAAAGATGGATGGGATGATCTGGTAGTAGCCGGTGAGTGGATGCCTATCACTGTTTTACTCAACCAGCAAGGAAAATTGCAAAGCAATCAACCAGCTACTCAGTCTCTTACTAAATCTCATGGATGGTGGAACAAGCTGGCAGCGGAAGATTTGGATAAGGATGGCGACCTGGACATTGTAGCTGGCAATGCTGGCTGGAACTGCCAGATGAAACCTACCGAAAAAGAACCAGTTACGGTAGTCTACAGCGATTTTGACCAAAATGAAGCTATCGATCCTTTTGTATGTTATTATATTGGAGAAAAATCGTATCCGTTAGTAAACCGGGATGAAGCCTTGAATCAGGTTTTTGGCCTCCGGAGGAAATTTACTACCTATGCTTCTTATGCTGATGCCACTTTACAGGAAATGTTTACCCCAGAGCAACTCCAGAATGCTAATACGTTACAGGCAACTACTTTTAGTTCGGTAGTGCTGGAAAATAAGGGGGATGGCACGTTTACCTCACACGAACTTCCGGTAGAAGCACAGTTTGCCCCAGTATATGGCATTGCTTTACTAGATGTAGATACAGATGGGTTAAAAGATCTTATTTTAGGAGGAAATCAAACCTACACCAGAATTAAGCTGGCCCGAATGGATGCTAACTATGGAATGGTATTCCGTAACGAAGGCAGTTGCAGATTCGCTTATATACCCCAGTGGAAAAGCGGCCTGGCTGTAAAAGGTGATGTGCGGGATATTACTATTGTAAAAAAAGGCAACCAGGCATTTTTGCTCTTCGGCAGAAACAACCAATCAATTAGTAGTTATTTAGTAAATCCATAAGTACAAACCCATGAAATGGATAGTTACCTGTCTGCTTTTTATTTCCGCCATAGCGGCAAAAGGAGACATTTTTTCTGAGCCTTATGTCTACAAACCGGATGCCCAGGCGTATGTGCAGACATTAAAAAAATTAACAGATGTAATGGTAGGCGATGTAACCGGCCCCTGTGCAGCGGCCAGGTATTACGCGTATGCGAATATGGCAGCCTATGAAGTTATTTACCAGCAAGCCCGGCCGGCACAATATATTTCATTTGCTGGTTTACTAAAAGAGTATCCGGATTTTTCTGCCGTTAAAACTTCCCAACCCATTAATGTAGAACTAGCCAGTTTATATGCCCTGCTGCGGTCTGGTGAAGAATTATTACCTTCCGGATTTACCTTAGAAAATGCCCGTAATCAATTAGTAAAAGAAGCAGGTGGCACCCTTTCTCCAGCCATTATTGAAGCCTCCTGCGCGTATGCCGATAGTATTGTAAAAGGAATAGTAAAGTATGCGGCCAGAGATGGCTATGTAAAAACAAGTGGCTATATGCGGTATACACCTTTGAAGGAAGGTGGGGCTTGGCAACCTACTCCGCCGGGATATATGGAAGCCTACGAGCCACATTGGGGAAGTTTACGTCCATTTTTGTTAGACAGTGCCACTCAATTTCCTCCGGCCACGCCGATAGCCTACAACCATCAAAAAAACTCAGGCTTTTACCAGTTAGCGAAAGAAGTACAGGAAGTTACCAGCAAACTAAGTCAGGAACAAATTCACATTGCCAACTTCTGGGATTGCAACCCGTTTTTTTTGAATCAGAAAGGCCACATTAGTTTTGCGACAAAGAAGATTTCTCCAGGAGGCCACTGGATGGGTATTACTGGTATTGCCGCTACACAAAAACAACTATCTCTGGCTGAAACCATCCGCTGGCATGCTCTGGTAGGCATAACCATGTCCGATGCCTTTATTTCCTGCTGGAAAGAAAAATTCCGTAGCAACCGAATCCGCCCCGAAACATTTATTAATACGCATATAGACCTAAACTGGCGGCCTTTGCTGCAAACCCCTCCATTCCCGGAATATACCAGCGGCCATAGTGTGGTATCTAGTGCAGTATCTACGCTGCTTACTACCCTGGTAGGCGAAAGCTTTGCCTATACTGATATAACCGAAGTAGAATTCGGCGTACCTGCCAGGTCGTTTACGTCATTCAAACAGGCAGCCCAGGAAGCAGCCATTTCACGCCTCTATGGGGGCATTCATTACCGGGATGCGATAGATAATGGCATGATACAGGGAGAGCAGATTGGAAACTATGTAGTACAACGGTTAAAGCTGAAACAATAGATAACACTTGTCATATGATCACAAGCCCAACCACCAGTTCCGTTCCACCCATTACAAGGGATGGCGTTTTACAGCCTGCCGCCAGCCGTATTGCCTCGATAGATATTCTCCGGGCAATTACCATGGTATTGATGATTTTTGTAAATGATCTGTGGTCTTTGCAAAATATTCCCCTTTGGCTGGAGCATGTATCGTATGAAGCGGATGGAATGGGTTTGGCCGATACTATTTTTCCGGCATTTCTTTTTATTGTAGGCATGTCCATTCCTTTTGCTATTGCCAACCGGCGTAAAAAAGGAGACACAGATCTACAACTCTTATTTCACATTGCCAGCCGGACGGTAGCCTTACTTGTTATGGGCGTGTTTCTGGTGAATGGAGAAAATATAAATGCCCAAGCCACTGGTATGCCACGTGTAGTCTGGTACAGCCTTTCCTGCCTGTCTTTTATCCTAATCTGGAATGTATATTCGGACGCTGTAGCTCCCTGGTTGAAAAAAACCTTACAAGGCGTTGGTATATGTATTTTATTAGCTCTTGCCTTTATTTACCGGGGTGGAGAATCTGCAAACGAGTTAGTAGGTTTCTCTACTTTTTGGTGGGGAATTTTAGGCTTAATTGGCTGGTCATATCTGGTAAGTGCCTTAATTACTGCTTTGGCTGGTAAAAATCATTACGTAATCGTAGGTGCCTGGGTACTGTTTTGTATAGTAAGTATGCTAGCCAATGCAAACATGATTCCCGATGCTTTCAATTTTATTCCTAGTGCCATCCGTGGTGGCACGCTGGTAGCCCTTACCTTAGGTGGTGTAGTAATTAGCCTATTGCTCACTTACCTGAACAAACTACAGGGACAGTCGAAGGTACTCATAGCCTTACTTCTCATAGTTGCTGGTTTACTATTTCTGGGATTTTACACCCGCGCTTTCTGGGGAATTTCAAAGCTTCGGGCTACACCTGCCTGGTTGTTTATTTGCAGTGCTCTTACTATTATTGCTTTTGTAGCCATTTACTGGCTTGCCGACTTGCGCAAGAAAGCCCATTGGTTTAGCTTCATTAAACCTGCCGGAACGGATACATTGCTTTGTTACCTGATGCCTTATTTTGCCTATGCAACAGTAACTTTACTTGGTATTCACTGGCCCCAATGGATGCTTACCGGCAGTGTTGGACTGCTGAAGTCATTCTCTTTTGCTTTGCTCTGCGTGTGGGTAACTGGCCTTTTGAGCCGCAAAGGGATACGCCTAAGGTTGTAGAATAAGATCAGAACAATTACCAATAACAGGTTATACAAAAAGCCATATAAATTCGGAAAGGATACTTTTAGGCTTTTGAAGGTTGGTTTACAGCAATAGTGTAAAGACAAAGCCCGGCTATACAGCAAAATTCTATACGCTAAGCACTCAAAGCTTATGAAGTAGTTGATTTCTTATTTTAATCGTAGTAAACTTAGCCAATACAAACCTTTTACTCCCATTTATGAAACATCGCCTTACCTCTACCCTACTTACCCTTATTTTTGTAGTTCTTTTTTCATCCCAACTTTTTGCACAATCCGGACTCGATACGGTGTTGCAGGTCCGCGGATTTTGTATCGGAGCACCCAAGCCCAATGGCGTAGATGCCTTTGTAGAGTTCATAGATAAAGAACTGGCTCCCAGAAAAGTAAATACCCTGATTCTGCGGGTAGATTTTAATTATCAGTTCGAGAGCCATCCGGAATTGAGAGATTCAGTAGCCCTATCTAAAGCAGATGTAAAAAAAATAGTAAACATCAGCAAGAAGCATAATATTCGTCTCATACCACAAATAAACTTATTAGGCCACCAGTCCTGGGCAAGCACTACACATAATCTGTTGCGGGTATATCCAGATTTTGACGAAACCCCACATGTAAAAATGCCTGCTACCTATAAGTGGCCTAATGAAGATGGCTTATACTGCAAAAGCTATTGTCCCTTGCATCCGGGCGTGCATAAAGTAGTATTTGCCCTAATGGATGAAATAGTAGATGTATTCGAGACAGATGCTTTTCACGCCGGTATGGATGAAGTATTTTATATCGGAGACGATAAGTGCCCCCGCTGCTCTGGCCGTGACAAAGCCGAACTTTTTGCCGGAGAAGTACGAAAAATTCACGACCATCTGGCCTTAAAAAACCGGGAACTGTGGATATGGGGCGACCGTCTGCTGGATGGAAAAACTACCGGTATGGGAATCTGGGAGGCCAGCTTCAACAACACCCATCAAGCCATTGATCTAATCCCTAAAAGCGTGGTCATTTGTGACTGGCATTACGAACGCCCTGACCAGACAGCCGTATATTTTGCCATGAAAGGTTTCCGGGTAATAACTTGCCCCTGGCGCAAACCCCAAATTGCCGTAATCCAAGTAGAGGATATGGTCCGGTTCCGTACGGCTGCTACCAAGGAAATGAAAGGACGTTTTTATGGAATGATGCAAACGGTATGGTCCGGTGCCGATCAATTTTTAGATGGCTACTATGGCAGAAAAACAGATGATGCAGCCGGAGATAATACGCCCTGGAACACCTTCCGGACTATGTATACGAAGATAAATTCTTTGGAAAACCCTTCGGCGGAGAAGTCAAAAAAATCAGCTAAGAAAAAGTAGGTTAGTATTTTTGTTTTTCAACAAAATAACTGTAGCCTTTTTTCATGGACTTTTTTACGTGTTTGTTCGCACAGCATTTCTATCTTTAGGCTTTCTTTTACATTTTTTCACTCATTTACCTTAAACCTATACCAGTAAACAAATGGCAAACAGACGATTTTTTTTGAAACACACTGGAGCTCTTGCTTTAGGCACACTGCTTTTTCCCGCCTGTAGTAGCGAAACGAAGAATCAAACCACCCAAACAGCAGATACCGATACTACCGCAGCAGCTACTTCCACTACTCAAACAACTTCCGCTAGTGGAAATTTAGGGCCTGTTGGCTTGCAGTTGTATTCTGTAAAAGATGTTATTGAAGGAGATTTGAAGGGTATTTTACAACAACTGGCAACTATTGGCTATAAAGAAGTAGAATCGTATCCTGGGCAGAAAGGGCATTACTTTGGCTACACGCCTGAAGAATTCAAAACAATGCTCAGCGATATGGGCTTAACCCTGGTTAGCAGCCACTTTGGCTCAGGCAGCCGCGATGGAAAAAAAGTAGACACTTGGCAGCAAGCTACGTTGTTACAGAATTTCGAAGCCTTAGTGGAGCAAGCTACCAAAACCGGACAGAAATATCTTACTTGTTCTTCTATAAGTGAAGGCCTTCACAAAACACAGGATGACTTGAAACGGACAGCCGAACTATTTAATAAGGCCGGAGAAAGCTGCAAAAAAGCCGCGATGCAGTTCGCTTACCACAACCACGCCTTCGAATTTGAGAAAGTAGGCGATGCAGTAAAACTAGATTACCTAATAGAAAACACCGATCCAGAAAATGTAAAATACGAACTGGATCTATTCTGGGTAGTAGCTGGTGGCCAGGACCCTATTGCTTACCTGAATAAATATCCAAACCGCTTCCCTCTGGGCCACGTAAAAGATATGGACAAGGGAGATAAAACAAAAAATACCGAAATCGGATCTGGCTCTATTAACTACCAGCAAATACTGGATGTAGCGAAAGAAAAAGGCATGCAACACTTCTTTGTAGAGCAAGAAAGTTTTACCCGCCCTTCCATGGAAAGCATGAAAATGAATTACGAATACTTATCTAAACTGACTGTATAAAGTTAAGTAACTTCCTGATATATATATTGTAGTAGCCATCTTTTTGAATACTGTGGTGGTATCAGGATTTTGCATAATTTTCTTAGGATAATGCACTTTTCATAGAAGTATCGTATCTTCAAGGCTACATTAATTTTTAATCCAAGACCCATTATGTCATCCTCTAAAAAAGTATCGCGGAATCAATTTCTGAAAATAAGTGCATTAGCCGTATCTGGCTCGCTGCTCGCCAACTTTGATACATTCGGCAAAACGCAGCGTAACATAGGACTTCAACTATATACCCTGCGCAACGAACTTCCCAAAGATCTGGAGGGAACCTTGAAAAAGGTAGCAGACATTGGTTATAAAGAAGTAGAATTATTTGGCTACAGTGATGGGAAGTATTTTGGCAAAACGCCTAAAGAATTCAAAGCAATACTAAAGGGCTTAGGTCTTTCAGCTCCAAGTGGCCATTATACCACTGGTAAAACCATGCCTACTGCCAAAGGTACTCTCACCAACGACTGGAAACGTGCCGTAGACGATGCCGCCGAACTAGGCCAGAAATATATGATCTGTGCCTTCCTATTTCCAGATGAACGCAAAACTCTGGACGATTACAAACGCCATGCGGAGTTGTTCAACAAATCAGCAGAAATTTGCAAGCAAGGCGGCATTCAGTTTGGGTACCACAATCACGATTTTGAGTTTGTAGAACTGGAAGGCCAGGTGCCCTTTGACATATTGTTAAAGCAAACAGATCCCAAGATGGTGCAGATGGAACTGGACTTATATTGGGTTGCTTTTGCCGGAAAAGATCCGATTCAGTTATTTCAGCAAAGCCCAGGCCGCTTCCCGATGTGGCATGTAAAAGATATGGAGAAAAGTGCTGAAAGAACATTTGCCGAAGTAGGTACCGGTTCTATTGATTTCCAACGGATTTTTGATGCTGCCAAAACAGCGGGTTTGAAACATTTCTTTGTAGAGCAAGATAAAACCAAAGGCCCTGCTATAGAAGCCATTACTACTAGCTTTAAGAACGTAAACAAGTTAAAAATTTAATTCTTCTCGTGTTTCCTCTTTAACAACAGTAGGTTTATAGAGGATAATAGTTGTAGAACTTACTAAGTTAATCCCGACATTACGCACAAAATGGCTTTGTGTACATGTCGGGATTTTACTTTTACACACCCCTCCCTATTATACTATATTTCCACTGAATAATTAAAATTCAATTCCCTTACATGTGTAGCATCAGCCAGATTATTTAGCCTTCCTAGGAGTTACTTTCCTTTATATTGCCAGACGCTGAAAACTTTACGAACTAGGCAAGTAAGCTTTTTTAATCTGGCCATTCCTATGCATTTATCTTATGTAAGGCATTTTTTTATACGTACGTTCATTAGTGGCTTATTCAGCATTTTACTTTTTTCTATCACACTTGCTCAATCTGCTACCTATACTTTCAAGCATCTTACTAGCAACGAGGGACTTTCTCATAATAACGTTACCTGCCTGTTGCAGGATAGCAAAGGATTTATGTGGTTTGGTACATTCGATGGATTGAATAAGTATGATGGCTATAAATTTACCATATACCGGAATGACCCGCTGAACAGCAGCAGCCTGAGCCATAACTATATATGGACTATTTTTGAAGACAAACAAGGAAGAATATGGATTGGCACCAACGATGGTGGACTAAGTGTATATAACCGCGAAACAGATAGTTTTAAAAATTACCGGAGGGATAAAAGTAAAACAAATAGTATCAGCCATAACAATGTGCGTTCGATTGATCAGGATAAAGAGGGCAATCTGGTTATAGGAACCTATGGAGGCGGTCTTAACTTTTTTAACCCAGTTACGGAAGAGTTTATCCATTACAAACATGATGCTCAGAATAATGCCAGCTTAAGCAGTAATCAGGTGAGTCATGTAAAAATAGATAGCAAGCATAATATATGGGTGGGTACCTTAAATGGCCTTAATTTATTTGATACCTCCAAGCAAACTTTTACCCGTTACCTGCCTAATGCTTTAAATAAAAACTCCATCAGCCATACAGATGTCAGGGAAATATTTGAAGATTCCCGCGGAAGTTTATGGCTAGGAACAGAAGGAGGCGGATTAAACAAATTCAATCCCGACCAGGGTACCTTTATCCAGTATCAGCACCATCCGGAAAAGCCAAATAGCATTAGCCACAACGATGTTATTTCTCTGGAAGAAGACTGGAAAGGTAATTTATGGATTGGTACCCGCAACGGAGGGATCAATGTATTAAATCCCTCGACCAATACCTTTACCTACCATACATACAGCGAAACCAGCCATAATGGATTAAATAATGGTTCCATTTACTCTATTTACAAAGATAACCGGGGGAATATGTGGGTGGGTACGTATAGCGGAGGCATTAATATACTCTTCCGTGAGCCTCAGAAATTTACCCATTATAAAAATCAGATAGGCGACCTCAACAACCTGAATAATAACAACATATTATCGCTGTATGAAGATGTATACGGCAAAGTATGGATAGGTACGGATGGTGGCGGGTTAAATATCTGGAACAGGGAAAAAAATCAGTTTACGCATCTGAAACATAAAGCCGGCGACCCTACAACCATTGGCAGCAACTATGTAATGAAGATATATGCAGACCAGGAAGGGAACATATGGCTTGGTAATTACAAAGGGGGGTTGAATGTGTTCGACAAGCAAAAAAATACTTTCCGTATAATGCAGGGAGATAGCCTCCTAAAAAACTTTCATTGTGAAAGCGTAAGTACATTGCTGGAGGATAAAAAAGGACACATATGGATTGGTACGGTAGACAATGGCTTGATCCGCTATAATAAAGCAGATAAAAGTTTCAGGCAGTATAAGTCTGATGCTACCACATCGGGTAAAATAAGCCACAATTCAGTACTTTCGCTGTTTATAGATAGTCACGATAACTTATGGGTAGGTACCGCAGTAGGCTTAAATATATATAAGGAGCATGCTGATACGTTTACCCAATATTTACACAACCCACAGAATAGCTCAAGCTTAAGCAACAACCTGATTAATACCATCTTTGAAGCTTCCGATAAAAAAGTATGGATAGGTACCAACAGGGGGCTGAATTTATTTAATGCCGGAACCGAATCATTTACCACCTACACAGAACTAAACGGTTTACCCAGCAGTATGATTCAAGGTATTCTAGAAGACGATACCCATAACCTCTGGATCAGTACAAATAAGGGCTTATCTACATTCAATCCTCAACAGGAAACCTTCAGAAACTATGTTCTCAGCGATGGGCTGCAAGGAAATTCATTCAACAGGGCCTCTTGCTATAAACTCCGGAGCGGAGAAATGCTATTTGGCGGGCAAAATGGATTTAATATTTTCCATCCGGATAGTTTACGCGACAACACTTTTATTCCACCGGTATTTATTACCGATTTCCAGATTTTTAACCAGTCAGTGGCCTTACAAGAAAATAGTCCTTTAAAGCAACAGATTAGTGAGGCTAGGGAAATAACCCTTTCGTACAAGCATTCTGTTTTCTCCTTTGAATTTGCTGCCCTGAACTACACCATGCCCGAGAAAAACCAATATGCCTACCAGCTGGAGGGTTTTGATAAAAAATGGAACTATATAAGCAATAAGCGTACTGTTACCTATACCAACCTGGATCCGGGCACCTACACATTTAAGGTAAAAGCCTCCAATAACGATGGCATCTGGAATGAAAAGCCTGCCACCCTAACTATCCATATTACGCCACCCTACTGGAACACCTGGTGGTTTAGGAGCCTGATCTGTGTAGTTGTTGCCGGAAGTATAGGAGGGTACTATTGGATACGGTTACATAGAATTAATTGCCAGAAAAGAGAATTAGAAAAGCAAGTATTGGAACGTACAACAGAAGTAACCAACCAAAAAAATCAACTGCAAGCACAGGCAATGTTTTTAGAAAAGATAAACGAGCAGCTTGTGCAGCAAAAAGCCTTCGAACAGCAGGCCCGGCAGGAAGCCGAAGAAGCACGCCGGGAAGCAGAGAAGGCAAATCAGGCCAAAAGTGTATTTCTGGCTACGATGAGCCATGAAATAAGAACACCGATGAATGGGGTAATAGGAATGGCTACTTTGCTTGCAGAAACTCCCCTGAATGAAGAACAACAGGAATACACCAGTACTATACAAACCTGCGGAGAGAACCTGCTGGGGGTTATCAACGATATATTAGATTACTCCAAGATAGAATCGGGACATATGGAGCTGGAGCAGGAGGATGTAGATATCCAGACTTGCATAGAAGAAGTATTAGATTTATTTGCCGGAAAAGCTGCTCAGTCAGGCCTGGATTTACTCTACCAGATTGACAGTAATGTACCAGCTATCCTTATAGGAGATAGTTTGCGGATCAGACAAGTATTAATTAATCTGGTAGGCAATGCCATAAAATTTACAGAACGGGGCGAAGTGTTTGTAGGTGTTTCTCTACAGCCAACCACCGAAACAGATTCCTTTACAGTGGCTTTTCAGGTGAGAGATACAGGTATTGGTATTGCCGGAGATAAACTTACGCGGTTATTCAAAGCTTTTTCCCAGGTAGACTCTTCTACTACCCGCAAGTATGGGGGTACGGGCCTTGGGCTGGCCATCAGTTCTAGGTTAGTCGAATTAATGAATGGAAATATCTGGGTGGAAAGTCAGTTAGGAAAAGGCACTACATTCCATTTCACCATACAGACAAGGCCAGGGGTGCAATCCAAAAATGAGTATGCACCAAATCATTTCTATGGTATGGAAGGCAAACAGGTTTTAGTGGTAGACGACAACCTAACAAACCTTCAGATTTTGAAAACTTTGCTGAAACAATGGCAACTGTTGCCTGTAGTCGTTTCCTCAGGCAAAGAGGCTTTGCGGATGTTATCCGGAGAATGCCGGTTTCAATTGATGATAACAGACAGGCAGATGCCCGAAATGGATGGTGTTGAACTAGCTAAAGCAGTAAAAGTAGCACATCCGCAGGTACCCATCCTCTTACTCAATTCTGTAGGAGATGAAGGCAGTAAAAATCATCCCCGCTTATTTGCCGCTGTCATGCATAAACCAATTAAGCAACAACAGCTCCGCAAACTCGTTCATGCACAGTTGAATGCCCCGCAAGAAACAGTTGCACCACACAAACAACAGGTATTGTCGAAAGCCTTCTCAGAAAAATATCCCTTACGTATTCTGATAGCTGAAGACAATGAGGTAAACCAACTCTTGATCACCAGAATTTTGGGTAAACTTGGCTACCAGACAGACATAGCTAGTACCGGCGTGGAAGTATTGCAAAAGATGGAAAACACATTGTATGACATTATTCTGATGGATGTGCAAATGCCAGTAATGGATGGCCTGGAGGCAACTTCCCTTATTCGCAAACAGCAGAAACAACAACCGTATATTGTAGCCTTAACGGCCAATGCCATGCAAGGCGATAAAGAAATTTGCTTGCAGGCCGGAATGGATGATTATATTAATAAAGCCATTAACTTGGAAGAATTAAAAAGCTGCCTGGAAAAAGTAGCCCTAATGCTACTGGAAAGTAAAAATTAATTTCTTTTGCCTGCGAAGCTATATTATTCTAGTAGAAGTAATTATTTTATAACCCTGTATATTCCTGAAAACAGGAATATACAGGGTTTGCATTTTTTAAGACATTCCTTTAGAGTTTGCTTGGTATAATTAAGCAAATATAAATTTGTGTTTATCTAAAATAACCCTTAACATTATTCTCTGGAATAAAAAGTATTTCTTCCATCTTGTTAACAGACTTTTTTCTTGGAAGCAGTAACCTAAACCAACCATAAAACTATTTTTCTTCATGCAAAGCAAATTTTATTACTCTTTATTAGCTCTCATGCTTGGGTTAATTATAGGTGTACCTGTTTATTCTCAGAACAAACCAGTAGGTATTTTCGAAGGCCATGGGGATGTGGGGGCCGTACGTAAACCTGGCAGCACATCCTATAATGCCAAAACCCGGCAATATGAATTAAGCGGCTCCGGCTACAATGTTTGGTTTGATCATGACGAATTTCATTTTGCCTGGAAACGCATGAAAGGCGACTTTATCGTGTATACCCGCGCCCAGTTTGTAGGCAAAGGCGTAGACCCACACCGGAAAGTGGGTTGGATGGTGCGCAGCAGCCTAGATAGTAGTTCAGCTCACATCAATGCCGTAGTACATGGTGATGGCCTTACTTCCCTTCAGTACCGGAAAACCACTAGAGCTCAAACCGATGAACTAAAATCTAAAATTACTAGTGCCGACGTAATTGAACTGGAAAGAAAAGGCAATACTTATACCATGCGGGTAGCTAAATTTGGCGAACCCTTTGTAACGGAACAAGTTGCGGATTTAAACCTGGGCGATGAAGTGTATGTAGGCTTATTTGTGGGCTCTCATAATAAAGATGTACTAGAAAAAGGCATCTTCAGTGATGTACGTATTACGGTTCCAGCTTGGGCAGGATTAGTACCCTATAAAGATTATCTGGGTAGCCATCTGGAAATACTGGATGTAAACACTGGAAATAGAGAGATTATTTATTCTTCTCCTAAATCGTTGCAAGCTCCCAACTGGACACCCGATAACAAAACGTTAATATATAACAGTGATGGCTTGATTTATACATTTGATCTGGCGAGCCGCAAGCCTAAAGTACTCAACACAGGCGATGTAAAAAACAATAACAACGACCATGTACTCTCGTTTGACGGAAAAATGCTTGGCTTGAGCAGTGGTGTAAAGGAATTGGGTGGTTCTATTATTTATACGGTGCCAACAACTGGAGGAACACCCAAACAAATAACGCCTAAAGGTCCCTCCTACTTGCACGGCTGGTCTCCCGATAGCAAAACATTGATTTTTACAGCAGAACGGAATAAAGAATATGATATCTATAGTGTACCTTCCGCAGGTGGCCCAGAAGTACGGCTCACCACTACTAAAGGCCTGGACGATGGTTCGGAATACTCACCCGACGGAAAGTATATTTATTTTAACTCCAACCGCGAAGGCAGTATGCGTATCTGGCGTATGAAGGCTGATGGAACCGGGCAAGAATCATTAACAAACGATGACTTCCACGACTGGTTTCCACATGTTTCGCCAGATGGCAAATCTATTGTCTTTTTATCGTTCTTGAAAGAAGAAGTAGAATCTGGTGACCATCCTTTCTACAAACATGTATACCTGCGCATGATGCCAATTAATGGCGGTACACCTAAAGTTATTGCCTACTTATACGGTGGACAAGGAACAATTAATACACCTTCCTGGTCGCCGGATAGCAAGAAAGTTGCCTTCATTAGCAACACAGCCGATATTAATTTGCAAAATCCGGTGAATGCCAGTGCTACCAAACAATAAGCAATTTACCACAGATCAAACATAGGTGTTTGGTCTGTGGTAAATCTAAGGCACCACAACTCTCTATTGTAAAATTAAACAATCAAACAGCACCTGATGTCTTATACCCCTAATTCTAACCGCTACCAAACCATGGAATATCGGCGCTGTGGCCGCAGCGGATTGAAGCTTCCAGCTATTTCTCTGGGCCTCTGGCATAACTTTGGTCATGTAGATGTGCTTGAAAACTGCCGCCAGATTTTGCGCTTGGCATTTGACAGAGGTATTACCCATTTTGATCTGGCGAATAATTATGGGCCACCTCCAGGCTCAGCTGAAGAGAATTTCGGACGCATCTTACAAAAAGATTTTGCCGGCTACCGTGACGAATTAATTATTTCTACTAAAGCTGGTTATCATATGTGGGAAGGCCCTTATGGCGAATGGGGTTCTAAAAAATACCTGGTTTCCAGTCTGGATCAGAGTTTGAAGCGCATGAATCTGGAATATGTGGATATTTTCTACCACCACCGCCCCGATCCAGAAACACCCCTGGAAGAAACCATGACAGCTCTAGATCTGATTGTACGTCAAGGCAAAGCGTTGTATGTAGGCTTATCAAACTATCAGCCGGAAGAAGCCGCCGAAGCCATCCAGATTCTGCAACACTTGGGTACGCCCTGTCTTATTCATCAGCCAAAATATTCGATGTTTGAACGCTGGGTAGAAGGCGGTTTATTGGACTTATTGGAGAAATCAGGCGTAGGCTGTATTCCTTTCTCACCGCTTGCACAAGGTTTGTTGACTAACAAATACTTAAAAGGCATTCCTGCTGACTCACGGGCTGCCAAACCGCATGGCTTTTTGCAGGAAAATCAGGTATCGGAAGATAAGCTCATAAAAGTAGGTAAGCTGAACGAGTTAGCCCTGGAAAGGGGCCAGACGCTAGCCCAGATGGCCTTAGCGTGGTTGCTGAAAGATCAGCGCATTACTTCTGTACTGATTGGTGCCAGCAAACCTGAGCAGTTAACTGACTCACTGCAATGCCTGAACAATACCCAATTTAGCCCAGAAGAACTCAACCGGATTGAGGGGATTTTACATTGATTTCAACTGTTAAACCTTTTACCAGTTTCCCTGAATGAATAAATTTTATCTGCTAATGGCAGCAGTAGCCCTCATGGCATTTACCATGCCCGAAACTACAGTTGCTACCCAAGCGAAACCAGGCCCCATTGACTATAAAGCAACTAAAGAAACAGTTGCTTTGTTCAATAACCTGCTAAAATTATCCAAAGAGCATATCTTGTTCGGCCATCAGCATGCTACCGAATATGGCCATGGCTGGTTTGGCGAAGAAGGCCGTTCAGATGTAAAATCAGTTACTGGTTCACATCCGGCTGTTATAGGCATTGACTTCAGTGGCTTATCTGGCCGGCCAAAAGAGGAGATAGAAAAAAGTAAAGCTTCCCTCAAAAAACAAATTATTGATACCTATAACCGGGGTGGCGTAATTACGGTTGCCTGGCATTTTAGCAATCCAGTAACGCCACAAACAGGATTCTATTGGAAAGATTCTGTTTCGGCTCCTGCCGTAAAAAACATTATTCCTGGTGGATCACACCACGCGCAGTACAAAGAAATTCTCAGGACTGTAGCAGATCTGGCCAAATCAGTGAAAGGCAAAGACGGAAAACTGGCCCCTATGATTTTCCGGCCCTTCCATGAGTTTGACGGAGACTGGTTTTGGTGGGGTAAAAACCATTGTACGAAGGAAAAGTTTATCTCCCTCTGGCGTTTTACAGTTTCCTATTTACGCGACGAATTAGGGGTGCATAATTTTCTGTATGCTTTCTCACCCGATAACAAATTCAATTCAGAAGCAGAATTTTTAGACCGCTACCCCGGCGATGAATGGGTAGATATGGTGGGTATGGATAATTATGGAGATTTTGGCCGAAATGGAAAATACAACTTAGAAGCTGGTATAAAAAAGCTCAAAATTGTATCAGATTATGCACAGAAAGCGGGTAAACTCGCTGCTTTTACCGAAACAGGCCTGGAATCTATTGCGGATAAAGATTGGTGGACGGCCTCTTTATTACAATCGTTGAAAGCTGAAAAGATGCAACTTGCTTATGTATTGGTATGGCGGAATGATGCCCGGAGCCCTACACATTATTATGCACCGTATCCGGATCACCCAAGTGTACCCGACTTTATGAAATTTTACCAAGATCCCTATACTCTATTCGAAGCTGATTTACCAGATATGTACCGGGAAAAGTAAGCCAGTATAGGCTGATTGAAAAACGTTAACCTATTTAATTCACTATTATTATTTTTTACTGTACTAATGAAAAGACGAAATTTTGTAAGAAATTCTCTACTAGCTGGTTCAGTGGCTAGTATTGTTCCACAGGCTACCATGGCTTCTGCTACTCAAGAAACACAACAAAGTGCTAATCAGGAATTTTATGAGCTCCGGGTATATACCCTAAAAAATGGACGGCAACAGAAAATGGTGGAGGGCTATCTTCAGAATGCCCTTATTCCGGCCATGAACAAACTTGGTAGCAAAACGATAGGTGTGTTTACAGAATATTTAGCGCAAGGGTATACCAAGCTATTTGCTCTAATTCCGTATGCGACTATGGATGATTTCATAAAAGCACCTGAGAAAATGGCTGCTGATGCTGCCTACAAACAAGGGGCAGCAGCTTATCTGGAGGCACAGGCCACCGAGCCAGCCTACGAACGCATAGAAAGTACGTTTTTTAAAGCATTTACTAATATGCCTAAAATGGAAGTGCCAGAGAAAAAACCACGTCTTTTTGAACTGCGTCGCTACGAAAGCCATAATGAAACAGCTAGCAAAAAGAAAATAGAAATGTTTAATGAAGGTGGTGAAATAACTATTTTTAAACGTGTAGGACTAACCCCTGTGTTTTTTGGTGAAGCCCTTATTGGCTCAATGCTGCCGAACCTCACTTACATGCTTACCTTTGATGATATGGCCGAGCACGATAAAAACTGGAAGACCTTTGGCAGCGATCCGGAATGGAAAAAAATCAGTGGAATGCCTGAGTATGCCAATGATAAAATCTTATCTAACATCACCAGAACATTTCTGGTACCTACGGCTTTCTCACAGGTATAAGTAAATTTGTACCATCTACTCAACTGTTACCTAAATAAAGAGAGCTGAAAATTATTCAGCTCTCTTTATTTAATAACTTTAGCTTTCTCTAGCCGGATACCTATCCCTGCTGTCAGGGAGAGATGCGAGAAAGATACTCTCATGGGTCCAAAGGTAGTGCCTGGGCCTTCGCCTGTTACAAATGTATATTGCCCAACACTCTCCTTACCGGCATACTGATATTGGGCTTGTAAATCAATAAATACTCTTTTTCGCTTAGGGAAACGAACGCCTCCTTCCACTACAAAACCAACTTTGGTAAAAGAACTTGCTGGAAAACTACTTGATTCACGGTTGGCTTGAAACCCTGTAAAATGAAGAGCAGGGCCAACAGCCAATCTTGTAGACTGGATTTTGGAATATATACCGCCTAGAACTGCGAATGTGGTTCCAAAGTAGATAGTAGTAAATTCACTCCATCGCGGTGAAAACCCGATTACTTTCCCATAGTGGTTAGCCAGCATCCCTTTTAAAAGCCACTTTCCTGCAAAATTATTTTCGAACCCTAGTTGAAAGCTGGGGCGTTGCGATTTAATTGGATAATTGGTAGTAGTTCCCCAAAACATGCTATTCAATGTTTGGTCAAACCCTTTCTCAGACATTTTGTCAACAATCTTTGTTATATGTCCCCCAACTGTTAATCCCACATGTAAGGTTAATTTCCATCCAGAGAATCGAGCCGTATCTTTTTGAGCATATACGGGTAGTTGCACTGTTAATAACACCACCAGGATATACGTTTTCATAACAAAAAGGGTAGAATGAACTTTGCTTATTTACTATAAAGAATTATTTACTCACGGTATAGCCGGCTACTTTGCCGTAGACAAAAGAGCGGTCCTGATGGAGTAGCTGTGTACTAAGTGTTTCGTTTTTGCGGATGGTTTGCTGCAAGGCTGCAGGCACTTCACGGGGAATAATTAGGTTGCGGAACAGGCATCTGGCACCGGGTGTAGCTACTCTGGCTATTTCTTCAAACAACAAAGCAGTATCTTCCTCACTTTTCAACTCGCAGATATTCGATAGACTAAAACAATCAACTGAGCTTTCGGGCATGGACTGCAGCCATACTTTAACATCAGCCGTAATAATTTCCAGGCGGTGTATAAGGGATTTTACTTTACTAAAGTTTTCTTCCTTTAAATAGGCCGGTACCTGCTCAAGATTATGGTATTTGCCCAGTAAATACAGAGATAAAAAATAATTAGGCTGTGTTGGCAAATCCCGAAGCACATGCCTGGCCCGCTTATAGAAACTTTCTGCAAACGACCGGCTTCCATCATCAAAATAGAAATAGTCAGCACTCAGGCCTCTTCTAGCTAATATACGTTTGTTAAACAGAAGCTTGAAAAGTAAACGGAATTGCCAGGTATCAAATTTTTGGTCATAATATTGCTGTTGTTGCTCGGGTGTGTTCGCCTCAAACACCTTACGTATCGTACGGCTTCCCTGAAGTATACGCATGAGGCGGCCTGCCAGCTGCACAAACTTTTCAAAACGGCCTGCCATCAGAATACCTTTGTTAAGTATCTGCTGGTTTGCCTGCCAGTAGTATAAAGCTTCCGGCGATAAATGGGGTTGTAATTTTTCAAAAATTTTCAACCTGGTATTACTTTCAGCTAAGCCCATAAGCGCCATAAACTCCTGGTACTCCAACTGCACAATAGCTGCTTTTTTCAACTCCATTAGCCACGATTGAGCAGGATTGATATCCACCGCATATAGTTTGTCAGGGCCTTCTAGCAGCAACTCAAGGGTATTGCAGCCACCGGAAGTTATGGTCATTACTTTGTCGCCTGGCCTGATTTGCAAGGCTGCTTTATCAGAGGCCGGATCTTCCCAGTTTAAGGTAAAGATAAGCTTATTTAGTCCTACCTGGTCTTTTCTATTTGTCGTCATACCTCACTTTTTGAATGGGCCACAAACCCTGATGATTGTAAAAAGGAGCCGGAACAATACCATGTTTCCGGGCCCATGCGCTGATCTGATCCATTTTTTCACTGGTAATATGGCCTCTGCCCTGTGAAAAAGATTCCCATTTATTTTCGAAAGCAAGCACAGCTGCCTCCAGTACACAACCATGCGCTATTTTGTCTTCAGGAAAATGATACAAGGTTTGTTTATAGTCCGGAGAAAATGAATAGCCACCCATTACATAGCCCATGCCGCCAAAATACAAATGCACCTTACGTAGATCCAGGGCAGTCGCATCAATGTTTTTCGGAAACCCGGCATCTACGATGATTGCACCAGGCTTTACTCTCGGTAATTTTAATTTTGTTGTGCTGGCCACCGCAATAATAATATCAGCCTCTGCTGCTGATTCCTCCACAGTATCAGCTAGTTGAACCGTGCATTTAGAAAGTTTGGTGCTTAGCTCATACAACCTGCGCCTATTACGGGCAGATAGGGTAAGTTTAGCAGCTTTCTCTAAGAAATACCCCGCACAGGCGGAACCAATATCCCCAGTAGCCCCAATAATTAACAGATGACTCTGGGAAATATCTTTACGAAGCAAAGCACATGCATCTTGCAAACTTTGTACAATAAAAGCAGCTGTAAGGGTATTGCCAGTCGTAAATTGTGTCTGCAAGCCGGCAGGAAGCAAATTCAGTTGCCCTTCCAGAATAATAGAAGTAAACCCACCCAGCGTAGCCACCGGAACTTGTAGTTTATCGGCACAGATAGCCGCTTCGCCCACTTTACGCAGATTCTCTTTGGAAAATAGTGTATCCAGGCGGTCGGGTGGCAGAAATGTTTCAATGTAATGCCCCCAAATCTGCTTGTCTGGCTCAATAGATTGAACCGTAATGCGGAAGATGCTTCTGGGCGGAAAGTAGGGAAAAAGATATTTAATATCTTCTTCCGGAATAGCTTGCAGCTTTGCATCCCTTACCTGATGAATAAAAGGATATACATTTTCCCAGCATTCCTGATGGCCCAACACAGCAAAATCACCTTTTTCAGTTATAGGATAAATTTCCGGCATAAGGTTGGGCAGCTTAGGTTTCAGGTTTTAAAGCAGGTGAAGGTTCATGCGTTACTTCCGGACCTTTCCACAATCGGAGGTATATCTGCCAGAAAGAATACGTTTGTTGATCTTTCCGGGTAAACGCAGGCAAATGTATCCAGGAAACCTTTGGGTACTGGTGGTGTGCCAGGTGCAAGTTAAAGTTCAGGTAAAGTATTCTCATCCATAAGGGCATTTTCAGGTTATGTGCCCCTTGTACAATATCTCTTGGTGAAAAGGCATGGGTAACATAATTCTGCGACGACCACACAAATGCATGCAGCAGGTAAGCCATTAACAGAAAACTTAGTTGCAGTTCCAGCAGGAAAAACATAGTCACCTGAAAGACTATGACCAGCCAACTCTCCTGCCGGATGCGAAACAACAATTTCTGATGCTCTGCACCTTTGATAATCCCTTTAATTTCCTTATTCCAGCTAAATAATTTGGAGAACACTAGTCTGGGGACAAAAGCAAACATCACAACCGAAAGCACAACCATTAGCCACTCTACCCCAATGCGGATGCTGTACAAGTATATCCGCCGCAGCCATTTCCGCTGATGGGGATAATATAAATCCCACATTTCATAGTCAGTCCGGTTATGCCGGTGATGGTTCAGATGGCATTTCTTCAGAAAAGTAAACGGGGCTATAAATACGACACATAACGCAACGCCTAACCAATCATTGATCTGGCTATCTGGGTGAGCCACTCTGTGTTCTGCTTCATGAATCAGTGAATACAGGGGAATCATGAGTACGGCGAACAAGCCAGCCAGGCCTACTTGCATACCTAAGGACTGGGTCTGTGAACCCAGGTGAAGTACTGTCACACTGCTAACAGCACCACTAATGGCTACTGCCAGGTTCAACCGGTGAGGGATCGGATACGATGGATTGTCGGGCATACTTAAAAAGGAAGATTAATAATCCAGATAGTGGTTTGTTCACCGGGCAGACCAATGGTATCCAATGCCTGGGCATAGGTTCTGAAAGCATTGGCCCGGACTTGTCTCAAGCTAAGGCCGATTTCTTCCAGGTCGTCTTTCATACAGTTTCCATTACATATCCCACAATGACCTTGTAAATCTTCGGAGGCCGTCCACTGGGCTAGTACCGTCATTACATCTTCATGCAGAATTTTAAAGGTGTCTATAAATACATGGCCTTTTCGTGCTAATTCCTTTTGCAGAATTTCAGTAGCATGGTGCAGGTGTTCTTTTTCCTGTTCAGACGTTTGCAGAAATAAAGCGCCAATTTCGCCGCCTATGGCTTCTCCGGCATCTTTGTACATCGACACAGCAAACGATTCCAGCATTACTTCTTGTATGATCAGGCAGGCAATAAAATCCTGTAGCCGGGCATAATGCAAAAATTTTTCGCGAATGGTGTTCCAGTAATAGCCTTCCATATTGGCCCGTACTGGTAAGTTGTATTTGTCGGCTACCTGCATAAAGCCTAGGGCATGTTGGCGTTCGCTTTCGGCATGTTCTACAGCCTCCATTTTCTCATGCAAGTCAGGAATTACACCTGCAAGCGAAGCAAAATTTGACATACCCACGAGTTCCCCGGTAATAGCTTGGGACACTACATCGCCTATTACTTTCCGGGCTCTGGCGGTTTCTAATTCTAAGGTGAAGCTTTCTTGCATGACAATTAATTGTTTAAGCGTTTGACATAAGGAATAGGTAAAAAGTAATCCTGAACTCAAAAAATGGAAATAGAATATTTTTACTTAAACTCTTTAGTGGGTTATACCAGAGAATAATCTTCGAAAGGAATACCATTCCTGACCGCTTGGACCAGTTGGGTATTTTTTTTGAGGCTGGTGATATATCCATGTGATTTAAATTCAAACTTTGGCAGCCCCCGGAAATGCTTTAGCAGCGGATCTTTCTCATGTAAGCCAATACTTAAAAAATGGTATTGGTCTCTAAAAGCTATATTCCGGGCTACTTGTATCAGTGTTAGCAAGGCTTTTTCCTGAGAGGGTTTATAGTAAAAATTATTTACATATAAATTTCTCACTACCTGGCCAATTTCGGGCAAGCGGTACAAAGGTAAATAGGTAGATAAGGTATTAGACAAGGCTACCACTGCCCGCAGATGTGGCTGCAAACCGACAACTACATTTTGCTTCATTGGCAAGGTATCCAGTAACGTGAGAGCAGCTACAGGCTCACTATTCTCATACGCTACTAACACATTTGTATCTTTATTCGCCCCGACTATTTTACCCAGCTGATAGCCTTTGTAGAACTGATTGAACAGGGTAGACAAAGGTTGCTCTAACGATTCATTACGGATGGCCAGATGAGTACCTGAAACTGATTTTCCAGAAGGCAATACTTGAAATACCTGAAACTGCCCCAGCGAAGTAAACTTTGGAATAGCTGCCCGTCCATTAAAAAGCGGTTGTACCAGACTATTGCCATGCGCAGCCGTACAAAATAACAAATCAGCGTCTTTCGATTGTAGGTACTCGTACATGCGGGCCACCAGCCGGAAGGCATATACACCTGCCCGGTAGCTGGCATCTACCTTCAGATCACTTAAGTAATACAAGGTAGTTGGCTGCCCTTGAATGTAAACGCGGCTTTTGGATGCTGAAAAGCTGCCGACCAACTTTTCATCTTTCTCCAGCAAAAAAGTAATGCTCTCACCCCTGACCTGGAGCATGCGGAAGAAATCCGGCTTTCTGTCTATCCGGAGCGAAATGGCTCCTTGCATCGGATTACTGGCAGTAAGGGCTAGTAAATCTTCATTGTCGTGAAATGTTGCCAGCCTGATCATAAATGAGCATCTAATTTCCTGATGAAAACAATGGAAGCATGTGTAACAGAAGTAAAAGTATGATACCAGCTGCTGTCTCTCGTTTTACAAACTACTTGTTTTAGCAACCCACACCTGCAAATACAATATATCCAATATCTATACTACTAGCGTGTTTTACTATAAGAAATATCCAGTATTTTTTTAACAGACACTAATTGATTCTCAAGCACATCTACTATTTTTTAGCAGAACAAACCAAACCCAGGTAAGCGTAGCATATTTTATCTGTGGCCTTTATAAAATTTGCCAGACCACCGAAATTATTTGCAATTTTTGCAAGTATTCTGTTAAGATTTTTTTATATTTAGTATAATACACAAAAAAATATTCCTCCGTTATTGCTTTTTATCACTAAGCAGTAAGTTCAGCTATGGTATGCCAGATTGGCTCTGCCCATATAACGATTGTGAATAAGGTATACTGATTTTTCTTTTACTCCTATGAACAAACTTACAGCTGCTCCTCCTTCAGAGTTCTCTCTTCAAAAAAAGCTTTTCCAACAGATAAAAAATGGGTTAGGCAGCCATCTTTCACTGGTAGAAGAAGTGGCAGATCTATTAGGCATCAGCACCGACAGTGCCTACCGTAGATTACGTTCTGAAACACCTGTTTCTTTAGAAGAAGCTGCCATTTTATGTAAACACTTCCACATTGCTCTGGATGAAATAATACCCCAGCCACAAGAAGCCGTTATATTCCGGCGGTTCAGCATTCATGAACAAGCCTTAACATTTGCAGATTATTTGCGATTTAGCCGGGAGTACTTTGAAAAGATGCGGTTAATTAAACACTGTATGTGCTATTATGCGGCAAAAGACATTCCGGTATTCTACCACTTTATGTTTCCGCCGCTCGGGAAATTTAAACTCTTCTTCTGGCTAAAAACCGTGAAGGGGGTTCCTGAATTTAAAAATTTACCCTTTTCTTTTGAAAGTATACCAGATGAATACATGAAGTTGAGTAATGCTATTTCGGATAGCTATTTTCAGACACCTGGTGTAGAGATATGGAATGAAGAAACCACCAACAGTACCTTACGGCAAATTTACTACTACTACGAAGCCGGGTTATTTGCCGATCCGGCTATTCCCTTAACTCTGGTAGATCATCTGGAACAATTGGTTAAGCATGTACACTTGCAGGCAGAAACCGGCCAGAAGCTGCTTCATACGGCAACTCCAGCTGCAGTACCTGTGAAATTTGAGCTGTACCACAACGAAGTATTGCTCCTGGATAATACCATTCTTCATCAAGCCGATTCGTTTAGTTCTGTGCTGGTGAGCTATAATGCCATTGATTATCTAACGACGACCAACCATGCTTTCTGTCATGAAGTATACCGCTGGCTACAAATTCAAATGGAAAAATCTGTGCTGATCAGCAAGATCTCCGAAAAAGAACGGAACCGATTCTTTAATAAATTGTATGAAAACATAAAACAGCTCCGCAAAAAAATACAGGAACAAAGGTGAGTATAAAGACCTGGTGATTTTCCGGTTTTTGATTTTTCTGGATATTTTTTATCACAATTCTCACGCCTGCTATTGTTTACCCTACTTTGAATGCTCAACTTTGTACACTCATTGTTCATTTATGATTTACTATGCAAGCTAATCTGTTCTCTCTTGTTTTTTGCCTTCTCTTTTCCGCTGCTCATCTCTTTGCACAAACAAAACAGTTGCCCTCTACTATTATTAACCTTCAGAATTTGAATGATTTTAAGCCGGTTGGTAATAATTGGAAAGTGGTAGGAGATGTATACTATGATATAAACAAAGCAGAATCTGGTAAAACAGGTTCTGGCAGTGGTATTGTGGCAAATGCGCCTTCCGACAAAGCTAAAGACCATTTGTTTACCAAAATGGAGCATGGCGACATAGATCTGGAACTCGAGTTTATGATGGATAAAGGCTCTAACTCAGGCGTATATTTGCAAGGCCGCTATGAAATTCAGTTATTCGACAGTTGGGGAGTCGCAACTCCTACATCCTCCGACTGCGGGGCTATCTACCAACGCTGGGATGAAAGCAGACCGGAAGGCAGAAAAGGTTATGAAGGACATCCACCTGCCCAGAATGTAAGCAAAGCACCAGGGTTATGGCAGCATTACCGGATTGTTTTTCAGGCACCGCGCTTTAATGCATCCGGCGAGAAAATAGCAAATGCCCGATTTATAAAGGTAATTCATAATGGCGTAACCATTCATGAAAACGTAGAAGTTACCGGGCCTACCCGCTCTGCTGGCTTCACTGATGAAAAACCAACTGGCCCTTTAATGATTCAGGGAGATCATGGGCCGGTGGCTATCCGCAATATTAAATATAAGTCTTATGGAGTTGAGCCTGTTACCTTAAGCAACCTGCAATTGAAGGCTTATGAAGGAAAGATTAAAAGCTTGGCGGAATTGAATTCACTTACCCCAGTGAAAGAGCTAAAAATTGATGTGCTGGACCATCAGGGTTCTGGAACTAGAGATAATTTTGGCGGCCTCATTACCGGAACCATCCGGGTACCTCAAACTGGCGAATACCTTTTCAACCTCAGTTTAGACTGGATTCCAGCTGATAACCGTCCTGATAATCCCAATGGATTTGGCTCCTTCCGTATTGGCGACAAACAATTAATAGAACTAAACGGAGCCAGTGGCACTGGTTCAGCTATGGTATCACTACAGGCTGGCGAACATCCGATTACCCTTTCTTACTTCAAAAATTATGGTTACTGGTATGCCAGAAGCAATAATATTACGCTGGCGGTTGAAGGGCCGGGCATTGCTTACACTTCGCTAAGTGCCCCTTTACGCGTAGTAGAGCCAGTAAGTGCCATTACTATTGAAGCAAGTCAGGAGCCTACGATGGTCAGGAGTTTTATCAATCATAAAGGCAAAAAGCGGACGCATGTATTATCTGTTGGCGAGCCTACTAACCTGAATTATACCCTTGATTTAAGCACCGGCGAGTTGCTACATGTATGGCGTGGAGAATTTATAGAAGCTACTCCTATGTGGCACGGCCGCGGCGAAACGCAACTGGCGCTTCCCAGAGGAAGTGTACTGGAACTTTCCGGAAAACCTTCCCTGGCATCTCTCACTAATCAAAATACTGCCTGGCCTGACTCTAGTGCCAGCTATACCTATGTAGGCTACGACATTGACAAAGCTTCCCACAGACCAGTGTTTAAATACACGCTGGGTACTGCCAGTATCAAAGAATCATTTGAACCACAGGATGGCGGCCGAAAACTGTCTCATTCTTTCCAGGTAACACCGGGGCAAGAGAAGGAAATCTGGTGCCGGGTGGCTGAAGGTTCAACCATTACCAAATTACCCAATGGATTGTACGCCATTAACGATAAGGAATTTCTGGTGGAATTACCTGCAAAGGCTAAACCTGTTATCCGGAATACCTCACAGAACACCAAAGAACTGTTGTTACCAGTTACGGCAGAAAACAAAGCAGGCTCAGTGACTTATTCTATCGTATGGTAAGATGTAGTAAATTAAATAACCGATAAACTTCCACAGCAATTGTATAGAAACGAACAGCTTCCATACAAGCCAACAACAATAAAAACATGAAGCTACCCAATCAATTTATTAAAGCTGTTTGTATTGCCTGCGCTCTGTTAGCTCTTGACAATCTTGCTTCCATGGCTCAGGTAAAACCTAAAGTAAACCCGACTACTGGCAGCAAGCAACCAGCTCCTGCGCCTAAAGGGTTGGAAGGTACTACCGCCGTCCCTCAAACAGAAGACGATTTTTACAAACTTATATCTTTACCCATTCCTGAAGGCATTGTACTGGAAGTTGGTGGCATGACTACCTTACCCGATGGACGCCTGGCTATATGTACCCGCCGGGGCGAAGTATGGCTTGTTTCAAACCCAGTTATTTCCGGTAACCAGCAGCCGACTTATAAACGCTATGCCTATGGCTTGCATGAACCTTTGGGGCTGGCATATAAAGATGGTGATATTTATGTAACCCAGCGAAGTGAAGTTACCCGTCTACGCGATACTGATGGCGACGAGGTAGCTGACTCGTATGATAAAATATATTCTTGGCCACTTTCCGGTAATTACCATGAATATTCTTACGGCCCTCTATTTCTACCAAATGGAAACATGCTGGTTACACTGAACCTAGGATGGAGCAATAGTTTAGGGCATGGAGTAAGTTTGGTGCCTTGGCGAGGATGGATGCTGGAAATTACTCCAGATGGCAAAATGACTCCAGTAGCCGCTGGCTTACGTTCGCCAGCTGCCTTTGCCGCTAATGCCGACGGAGATATTTTTTACACAGAAAATCAGGGCGACTGGGTAGGTTCTGGCCGGATGACCCACCTGGAAAAAGGAGACTTTGCCGGTAATGCTGAAGGCCTCAAATGGTCAACTTTACCGGGCTCTCCCATCCAATTAAAGCCGGAAGATATTCCTAATACTGGAGAACCAATGAATGAAGTAGCCAAAAGGGTATCTAGTTTGAAACCACCTGCCATCTGGTTTCCACATGGCATTCTGGGCATATCTACCTCAGGCATCTTGCTAGATAATACCAAAGGTAAGTTTGGCCCTTTTGATGGGCAATTATTTGTAGGCGACCAAGGGCAAAGTAAGATTATGCGGGTAGCTATGGAAAAAGTAAAAGGTGAGTACCAGGGCGTTGTATTTCCTTTCCGCGAAGGTTTTTCTTCTGGCATCCTGCGCCTGGTGTGGGGAAATGACGGCTCTATGTTTAGTGGCATGACTAGCCGTGGCTGGTCATCTACCGGTAAAGAACTATTTGGCCTGCAACGCGTGGTATGGACTGGGCAAATGCCTTTTGAAATGAAAACAGTACGTGCGATGCCCGATGGTTTCGACATAGAATTTACTATGCCAATAGACCGTACCCTTGCAGCCGATCCGGCGTCTTATAAAATCACTGGCTTTACCTATAAATATCAGGCAGCCTACGGTAGCCCGGTAATTAATAATGAGCTTTGCCAGGTACGGGGCATTGTAGTGAGTGAAGATGGATTAAAAGCCCGGCTGGTGGTTGACGGCCTACGGGAAGGATACATTCACGAAATAAGCACAGAAGGAGTACGTTCTTCTGAAGGCAAACCTTTATTACACAATGTAGCTTACTATACATTAAACCATATTCCAGATGGAGAAAAGCTAACTATTGCTTTAGCGGCTCCTACGCATATGCATGCTTCTACTAGCAAGAATGCAGCTTCTACGACAGGTACCTCTTCTACAAAAAGTAATTCAGCTCCCTCGACAGCCAGTGCTTCGGCTGAAGGAAAAATGGCTAAACGGGTTATAGAGAAGCCTGCTTCCTGGCCAAACGAAGGAGATTTCCGGATCACCATGGGTACTAAACCAGGACTAAAATTTGATCCTGCCCAGTTCACAGTAAAGGCTGGGAGCCGGGTAAAGGTAGTGTTCAACAATAATGATGATATGCTGCATAACTTTGTTGTGGTTTTGCCTGGCACGGCGTTGGAAGTAGGAGAACTGGCTATGAAACTAGGACTATCAGGTCAGGAGAAAAATTACATTCCTCAAACCAACAAGGTATTGTATCATACAAATCTGCTTCAACCGAATGGGTCAGAATCCATTTATTTTATAGCTCCTGATAAGCCGGGTGAATATATATATGAATGTTCTGTGCCAGGACACTTTTATTCCATGCAGGGGATAATGAAAGTGGTGAAGTAACGTACTTCTGTTGATCGGAAAAGTGTAGACTTTATTTAAATACTAAACCATACGCCTGGAAAGCTATCTTCTTCCGGTCGTATGGTTTTATACTTTTGCGATAAGCTAATTAGGGAAGAAATAGGCCCAATTACAGATTAAATAGTTAAGAAAAGGAGAATTATCAAGAGAATAACCGCTACAGCAATAAGCTTATAAAGGGCAGTGCTGGGTTGCTGTTTCGGAACAATAGGCATGCTTTGAGGTTTGGAAGAATAAGGAACAGCAGAATGTTGGGTAGGCACAACCAGATTTTTACGGATGAGCAGAAGAACAACAAATAGGCTTATCGAAGCAAGTAGTTGCAGTATTGGATAATTACCCTGCTCCATATTATATAATTCCTGCATAGGATTATCATTCAGTACTAGATAGAAGCCGGCTGGTATCAGGTAAAATAAATATCGAAGTCGGGTTAATGACATACCTCTATTTTTGCATGAAAAATCTATATATTCTTTATTATCAGTGTAACCATAAGCGGATCTATTCCCAAACTTAATAATATACTTTTTATTCAATAGTTGGCAATTAGGGATTGGCAGAAGGTACTACCGGCCATCCTTCTTGATCCCAGCTCAAATTTTTTATCAGCAGTTTAGCTTTTCCTTTGTCAGAAGCATCGTAGCCATGAAAAACTAGGTAATCCTGGTTATCGAAGGTATATACCGAATTATGCCCTACCCCATACCATTGCTTATTGCCTTGCAATACGAGTGTACCGCCGCCCTCCAGCATTTTTTTACCATTGCGGTCCAGGTAAGGGCCTATAACTTGCTCAGCCCGGCCAACTACCATTTTATACGTGCTTTTTTCGCCCCGGCAGCAATAATCAAATGAAACAAATAAGTAGTAATACTTACCTTTTTTAAAGATAAAAGGAGCTTCTATAGCGGCTTCGCCTGCCAGGGTATCGGCGGTAGCGTAACTTCGCGGACGGCTAGCAAGCGTATACCACTGCTGCGGAGACTGGGCAATGGCCAACAAGTCCTCTTGTAATTTAACCATTTTTATTCCCTTCCAGAAAGAACCAAACGAAAGCCACGGCGTTCCTGCCTGATCTACAATCAGGTTTGGATCAATCGCATTCCATAGATCTCTCCCCGGCACCGACTCAATGATCTTCCCATGATCTTCCCATTTAAAGTTTGCATCAGCTGGATTTAGTGTTGTATTACTGGCCAACCCAATGCAAGAGGTATTTTTACCAAAAGCTGAAATTGAATAAAACAGATAATATTTTCCTTTGTAAAAGCTAATATCCGGAGCCCAAATATGTCCTTTAAACCCAGCCACCGCCTCTAATGCCCAGGCAGGCGGCGTATCGAACACCGGTTTTTGCTTTTCCCAGTTCTGCCTATCCGTTGAAGACCATACAGAAATGCCCCTGCCAGTACAGAACAGATAATAAGTATTATCCTGCTTGATCATCACCGGATCATGTACTGGAATATTGGCTGGTTGAGCATATGCTAGTTGCAAGGTAAGTAGAAGAAATAGAATGGCAGTAGCAGCTTGCTTCATATGGTTTGAGTGAACAATAGACTTGTTTACAATATTTCCATCTGACTGTTTTATGCTCATACTTACTTTCTGCATAGATGGATGACTTACGTCTTACATTTCTACCAAAATATAAGACTTATTCAGCAGCTTACTGGCAGACAACGCCCTAATTTACTGATACCTATTTGCTCGTAAGCCTACCCAAACTTCCGCTGGCTATCGTATGCCAAGCCAAGTCCTACACTAGATAGCTTATTTTCATCTGACAGTGCTGCATTTTTAAACAGTTTTTTAAATAGTCCTTGTATTAACGGAATTTCCGTGGAGCCACCAGTCAAAATAACCAGCTCTATGTCCTTAGGTTGGACACCGGCTAGTTTTACACATTCGGTAGCTGCATTAGAAATTTTTGTTACTTCATCAACTATAGCTTCTTCAAACTGTGTCCGGGCAGTATGAATGTATAAATTATGTTCCACAAATTCTAAGGAAGTAGCATGTGAATCTGCCGTAGTTAAGGCAATTTTTGTTTCCTCTACGCTGGTTAACAAAGTATGGCCAGTTTCCTGCTCCAGGATACGTAACAACCGGCTTAGTTTTTTCTTATCATGAGAAAGATGTAGCAGTTGCCGGGTCTGAGAAATAATTTTGAGAGTATACAAAAAGTTAATCTTACTCCACTCCGATAAGTCATGGTATAATTTTAAAGGAACTTCGAGGTTTTTCTCTCCATAAGCGCTTTTGTATCCCAAGTGAGGCATGATAGCCGCCAGACTTAAGTTTTTGTCAAACTCATTGCCGCCAATGCGCACACCAGTATTAGCCAGTATATCCTGCAAGCGGTCTTTTTTGTGTATATGATTAGCCGAAAGCCTAATCACGGTAAAATCAGAGGTACCTCCTCCTAAATCCACCACTAGGGCCAATTTTTCATTAGGAATATGCACCTCATGAGCAAACGCTGCGGCAATGGGTTCAAATTGAAATGCAATATCTTTAAACCCCAGGCCCTGCGCAATAGCTCTTAATTCCTGCTCGGCCCGTTTGTCCCCTGCAGGATCGTTATCTATAAAATGCACTGGCCTTCCCATTACTACGTGTTCAATATCCTGGCCAACCAGCGTAGTAGCTTTCTCTTTAATATTCCTGAGAAACAGAGAAATTATACTGTCAAATTTTATCACCTTTCCATTAATTATGGTGCCTTGATTAACCAAAGAGGTACCCAGCACCCGTTTCAAGCTCCGCATATACCGGCCTGCTTGCTTAGTTAAAAAGGATGTAGCAGCTGCCCGGCCAAACTTAGGAACGGTTGATTGTTCCGGAAAGAAAATAGCACTGGGTATTGTCAGATGTGAATGCTCTACCGGTACCAGATGTATTGTTTGATTGTTAGCTACCGCAATTGAAGAATTGGACGTTCCAAAATCAATACCACACGAAATAATTGCCATGAATACTTAACTTATAATAAACAGCAGGTATTTGTTATGCCCACTGTTTGGTAAAGGCGGCAAATTTACAATTATCAAGTTCATCTTTATAGAATAAGCCTTCAAAATCTACCTATTTTCTGCTATTTTATTTCAAGGCTACCAATCAATTACAATGACCCAAAGCTATTAGGTACATTTTTTACACAAAAAGGTAAATAGTACACTATTTAATTAGCTGATTGAATATGTTTATGCTTATAAAGAAACGATTACAGTTAGCCACACTTCGCGTTAACATGACAAATGCTCCTACCCAATATTTATTATTTAATTACCTGATAAAAAGTAGATTATAACATTTTCGTTTAGCTATACTATTTTGTAGTAGAACAATTACATAAAACTTGCCGTAGAATACTTATATAATCGCAGTATAATTTAAATTATATCAACCACTATGTAACCGTAACTTTATGAATAAGAAATTTTATAGTTTCAAAAGGCTGACAGGGTTTAGCTTTTTGTTTATTCTCTTTTTACTTGGCACAAATTCTACGCTATATGCACAAGAAAAAGGCAACTTTTTTGGCGGTGACCGAGCTACGCGTTTTGGATTTAAAGGAGGGGCAAACGTATCTCAATTGTATATTGATCAGGTAGATGGAAATTCAGAACGTTCTAAATGGGGATGGCATGCCGGTATCTTTGTAAAAGCCCCAGTCAGTGATTACTTTGCTTTCCAACCAGAGCTGCTATATTCCAACGCTGGAACCAAAGTATCATATCAGGGATCTAACTTGCTGGGAGTACGGGCAGGCGAAGTACGCTACAATCTGAACTATGTACAAGTACCCCTGTTAGCAGCTATCACCCTAGGCCCAGTTAGTTTGCAATTCGGCCCCTATGGCTCTTATTTGATTGATGCCAATATCCGAAACTTACAAATTGATGACCCACTGGAACCAACTGGAGGAATAGGTTTGGATGAATCCGATTTTGAACGTTTTGATTATGGACTCGTAGGCGGTGTAGCCATGGATATAAAAGGATTTCAGCTGGGAGTCCGCTACAACTATGGTTTACGGGAAATAAGCGACAAAGGCTTGGCTGGTAGGTTAGTCAATAATTCTAAAAATTCTGTAGCTCAAATATACCTCGGTATCGCTTTTTAGTAAGCACGAGAAGTAATAATATTTCAGCCAATAATGTACATCCTTTGCAAAGCTTCTTTCTTCAATAAATTAGAAAGGAGCTTTGTTTTTTATGAATATATCACATTTGAAACAGATTAGTAGATTCAAATATTTCTTAGGTATAATGGGAAAAAATGTGTTAAAGCAGCAGTGGAACAGGAAATGGAATTGCTAAAGATTAATATCTGCTCAAATACTCATGGTATTGACTAGATAAAGTATAAAACCCTGCATGCGGGAATACGTGTGAGAGCAAATTATTATTTCTTATTTTACCTCATCATTCCTAAACAAAATTAGCCTTCTAACAGTACCTATACTTAATGTTCTTCTATTCTGCCTTTTTATCAACATTCAGATAGAACACCGGACTTTTTTGGTTTGTTTCACACAATTTACTCTAAAATAGTATGGATATTCCTTTCTCTGTTAATAAGATGCTTATAAAATCTCTGGCAGCTATGGCTAAGCATTCAGAAGAAACCTTGCATCAGAACAATACTTGCTTGCAGGTCTTGAAAGATACTATTCTGGTAGCCAATAAAAACGGATTATTAGCTTTGAAAGCTTCATTGGTGGCTTTTACTGAGTCAGAGGCAGAGCGGAATTTTCATAATAAGTTAATCAGCCTATACCTTCAACTTATTGAGCAGCATCTAAAAAATAGATAGGTAAACTAAAATAATCAATTGATAAATTAAGATGGTTACTATATGTCACCTGTATCTGATGCAGATAGTGTGAGCAATTGTTGTGTATAATCTGGGAAGATATGATATACTAATAATAAAGTCAGGGCTCTTCTAGATTAAAAACAAATAGTATTTTAGAAAACCTGGCAGGCCAGGTTTTCTAAGTTTACAGCCACTACATGCCTGTTGTTGGCATAATCACTTTGTCAATCACATGAATAACTCCATTGCTAGCAGCAACATCTGCTTTTTTAACCGAAGCATCATTCACCATGGCTTTACCCCCTTTTAGAGCTATTTTAGCTTCCTTGCCATTCACTGTTTTAGCTTTCTGCCCATCTTTCAGATCAGTAGACTTAATATTTCCACTCACAACGTGATAAGTTAAAATAGAGACTAGTTGTTGCTTGTTTTCAGGTTTCAATAGATTATCTAAGGTGCCAGCCGGTAAAGCAGCAAATGCATCATTGGTTGGTGCAAACACTGTAAAAGGACCTTTGCCACTTAAGGTTTCGACTAAACCAGCAGCTTTAATAGCAGCAACTAAAGTGCTGAAGTCAGGATTAGCAGAAGCTACTTCTACAATATTACCAGAAGTAGTTTGACTAAAAGAGTTAGTCAGGTTAAAACAAAGAGCTGCTACTAACAACAGCATTATTTTTACTTTTTTCATAGAAATAATAGGTTTGGTTTTTTAGTAGAACAAGCATATGCCAACATTGTTTAAAAATAGCCAATCATCACGTAGATAGAAGGCAACACACAAGCACAAATTTTACACATGTTGCTAATTATTATAAACTTATAAAAATAAACCATACTGTTATTAAAGCTATTAGTTCATAGATTGTAGACTACCTAAGGTCAGACTTTTTTTACAGCCTATACTCTTTTTAGATCAAAAGCCTTTTATAAGAACATATCTAAAGTTGACCTTATTAAATAAAAGAAATATATGTTATCATGCCTGTCGTGATCTTTGTATTATTATCGCAAACAATTGCATTTTAACTAAGCCTATTGGAGTACATTTAATACACTTTACCTAAATTCTTCGAAAAATCATATAAATACTTTTAATGGGCCAACAATCATATTATATAACTTAATAAATTTATAAAAAAATCAACTACTTATGGAATCATCTACTGAATTACTATTACACCCAGCATCTATGTTAATCCTTTCTTTTACTGTAGCTACAGTGGGATTGAGAGTGTATGTACTAGCCAAATCTATAATAAAACAATAAAAATTGAAGAAGTAGGTAACACACTGTTAACTATTTGGAATAGTTAAGTTTTAGACCGAGAATCTTACCATAGTAGAAAGGGTAAATAACTTATAGAATAAGCACTTCTGGCTATTGCACTTCTTGTCTTATAAGCTAAAGGCAGCATCTCGTTATTTATATCTTTGGGCTTAAAGGAACATTTCATTTTTCTTCAACCTAAGATCATTTAAATAAATCAGGTTTATTCAGAGATTTTATATTAACTCAGGTTTTAATAGAAATTTAATAATCAAGCTAGTTATACTAAAAAGCTCTGAATCTGTCCCTTTCTCCTAGGATTGAAAAATCCCATTTATACATAGCTGTATCAAGTTTTGCTAACACATTTCTGGAAACACCTGGATTTCTATACCAGATGTATAGCATTCCCAGAAGTGTCAATACTTCACAAGCCACTTGTTTTCTCTTTCTTGATTAAGAAATATGTAATTAGCTTTACCTACAAACGTGTTTGCAATACCAGAATTGGACATCCCTTGCGATATGCGGTCTCATACATATAGATCTTGGTTGAGATAGGAGTAGGTACTTACTTGATGATAAGCGTATCAAGACATACCTTAGAAAAAATTTCTTTAACTTTTACCTACCCATACAATAAGTAGCCAAAAATTGCACTAAAAAACCCTCTAATTTTAATAATTAGAGGGTTTTTAAATATTGTATTGTAGCCCGTACGGGACTCGAACCCGTGTTTCCTCCGTGAAAGGGAGGCGTGATAACCGCTGCACTAACGGGCCATCTTAAAATGGTGATGCAAAGGTACGGGTATTTTTTTTATCTCCAAGAGCTGATTCTAGTTTTTTTTACTTTAACGTAAAATGGCTATTAGGTATTTCAAATAGCCATTTTATAGAATAGCTATAGAAATTACTCGCCATGCAACCAGGCTTTTTTAGCCAGCAACTCTTCTTCCGACTCTCTTACGTCTGGATCGTCGACACAACAATCTACTGGGCAAACCGCAGCACATTGTGGCTCTTCATGAAAGCCCATACATTCGGTGCATTTATCTGATACAATATAGTAAAACTCATCCGATACTGGCTGTTGAGGGTCTTTACCACTGATAACCGAACCATCTTCCAGCTGTACCTCTGTTAGACTAGTTCCTCCTCCCCATGTCCACTCTATACCGCCTTCATAAATGGCGGTGTTAGGGCATTCAGGTTCGCAAGCTCCACAGTTTATGCATTCATCTGTGATCATAATAGCCATTGCAAATTCCTCCTTTTTCTTGTTTACATTTGTTAGTTACCAACAAAATTAACTATACAATGTTTGTATACAAACTGTTATTTAAATTAAATACACTTTTGTAACGGCCTTTATTTAAAAACAGTTACTCTGTAAACAAATTCTCCTATTTTCTATTGAATTAATCAAAATACATGACTATACAGGAAAGAATTTATACATTCTCTGAACTAGGCAAAGACCTCAGCCAACTGTCTGAAGAGGAATATCAGCAACTGGCCTTGCAGGCGAAAGCCAGTAATCAATGGTTTACCCAGGAAAATATACAGGTAGCTTTGCAGGCAATTTCCCGTCAACTAAACCCAGAATCACTAGCAGAATGGGCATCCTCCTATAATTTGGGAGACAATACACTTGAGGCTAAGAGAGTAGGTGTGGTAATGGCTGGCAATTCACCCGCCGAAGGTTTTCACGATTGTTTATGTGTGTTGTTTAGCGGGCATCTATTGCTAGCAAAACTCCATGTACAAGATGAAGTTCTTTTAAAGAAGCTATTCCGCTTAATAATAGAAATAAATCCAGCCTTTGAGAAAAGAGTTATAATTGCTGACCGGTTAACTAACATAGATGCTCTTCTTGCTACTGTCGGCGAAAAAATGGTTGCGCAGTTTACTAAATACTTTCACCATATCCCTTCTATAATCCGGACCCCAAGAAGGTCCTGTGCGGTGCTTAACGGAAATGAAACTTCAGAAGAATTGGCAGACTTGGCAAAAGATATGCTACAGGATTTTGGATTAAGTAATAGAAATGTTTCTAAACTCTATGCGCCAGAGGGCTATTCATTTAATCATTTTTTCGAAAGTATAGAATCTTGGAAAAGCCTGATGATGCATCATAAATATGTAAATAACTACGATTATAATAAGTCTATCTTATTAGTTAATCAATTGCCCCACTATGATAATGGTTTTCTACTGCTCTATGAAAGCGACAAACTTTTTTCCCCGGCGGCTGTAGTACATATTGACTATTACAAAGAAATGGATGAACTCACTAAAAAAATTGAAGCCAGCCAGCATCAACTTCAGTCGATTGTAGCGCAGCGTGGATGGTACCCTGGAAGCATAGCTTTTGGTCAAACTGCTTCGCCTGCCTTAAATGAGTATATAGGTGGTATAGATACTATGCAATTTTTATCGTCTCTGTAAGTTATAAATTAGTCTATATAAAAAAGGCTGCTTTAACGAAAGCAGCCTTTTTTGTATTACAATTCAGTTTTCAATTTATCTTTAAATACCTTCTTAAATTTATCAAGTTTTGGAGCAATGACTACCCGGCAATAAGGTGCATCGCCATTCTCATTGAAGTAGTTTTGATGATAATCTTCGGCTACATAGAATTTTGTAAATGGACTAACCTCTGTGACTACAGGTTTGCCAAAAGCTTTTTCATCATTCAACTGCTTTTTGAAGGTTTCTGCCAACGTGCGTTGTTGTTCGTTATGGTAAAAAACAACTGAGCGGTACTGAGTGCCTACGTCTGCTCCCTGGCGGTTAAGAGTAGTAGGATCATGACTGGACCAGAATGCTTCCAGGAGTTCTTCAAAACTAATTTTAGTAGGATCATAGGTAATCTGAATTACTTCTGCATGGCCAGTAGTGCCAGAACATACCTGCTTATACGTAGGGTTATCTACCTGGCCGCCGGAGTAACCTGAAGCTACTTTTTGTACGCCTTCTAACTGCTGAAATATGGCCTCCACACACCAAAAGCAGCCTGCGCCGAAAGTAGCTAGCTGTGGTGTTTTGGTGGTGTCAGAAATGGTTTGTGATGGAATGCTTTGTGGTTGCATAGAAAATCTTTCTTGTTTTGTTTTGGTTTGCTGTGCACAAGAGGCAAAAAAACCTCCTCCCAGGAACAGGAAAAATAAAATTAGTATACGCATCTTGTTTGTCTGTTAAATGTATGTATAAGCATAGGTTGTATGAAAACACTTACGTATACAGTCCTTTTATCGGATTGCCGTATACATCAAATACGTAACATAGTTAGTAAGCAAATGGTTTGGTTCTAATAGATATATTCAGTGAAGGCCATTATTTTAACGATTCAATACTTTTCAAGAACTCATCAAGGTTATTTACTTCCACTATCTGCCAGTATTTGCCTTTGTCAGCCAGTTTCATCTCAAGCCGGTGTGTAGAATTAGATGAATCGAAGAAATCAGCCGTAACATCAGCATATCCATCGCTAATTAAAATAGTGCTAAATCCGGCAAATTCCAGGCGGTTAACTATATAATCTTGTAGCTGCATTAGCATGGTTTCCGGAGAACTATAAGTATTTGATACATGGGTAGTTCCTACCTGATATTTGCCATGTTGTATATAGTCTACGACAATGGTTTTGAAAGCAGTATTGAGTTCAGGCGAGTATTTTCCGGCAATTTTCTCAGGGTCCCGGCCGGCAATTTCAGCGTCTTTATTGCGGGAGGCAAACAATACAAACTGTTTGGCCAAACTTTCCGACAAAGATTCTACATCTACATATTTTTCAAATAATCGTTGATTTCGCTCGACAGTAGCTTTCTCTACCTGTTGCAATGCATACTGAGGCATTTGTTTGTAGATCATGAAATAGGCAATGGCTGCCATCAGCACTAGTATTGGAAAAAGAATGAGGAACTTTTTCATAAAAAAATCAGTAAAACCACCTATTAATTTACTACTATTTCACGGATTATCCGATGATAAGTTGACAATTTATCCCAGCCTGTTAAAGGTCTTTTTGTTGAGCTATTTTATGTTTTTAATATCAATAACCAGAAGTATCTGATTTATTTAAAGAGAGATAGATTGCTAAGCAGCAGCGACAGGGAAGCCTAGAAAGTCCATTTCTTACCACTATCTGCTACGCGAGGTATATTTACTAACAAAATAAACTGGTTATGAAACGCAAAAATTTTATTTAAACAACCTTAGCAGCATTGCTTCTTGCTAGAAATCTGCCCCTTTATGCAGAAGGTATGGGAGGTACAGACGTAAAACTAATAAATCAGCAGTTTTTTCGTGCAGCCAACCATTCGTAGATGATTGATATAGTAGAAACGTATTTGCGGAGCCTTATCTGAAAAGCCTGGAGGAAGCTACATGCTGTAGAAAAGATGGGTAAGTTGATGATTGCTATAGTAACAAATCCCTGAACTGGTTTTCAAAAGAATCATGTGTATGCCACCAGCAATTTGATGGCAAGTTTAAAGAACATATAGGTATCCATCCTAAAGTATATATGCGGATTATTCGCTTGATACAACCCTGCAAAGAACAAATACCCTGCAATGGATGGCTATGGTCAGCCAGTCCACTGCAGGGTATCATGATTATCAACACCTCGTGAGAGAGTATAAAGAATTTACCAGATTCACGCCTGCTGAATTTTTTCAATTAGAAAATCTAGCCACAGAACGTTTTTTGTCGATGTAGAAACTTAAATGATTCATTTAAGCAAATACGCTTCAAAACTCTTACACATTGGGCGTTATTCTATAAATAGCCCAGTTGTTTTCTTACCCGGTTAAGTACTTCCCTAGCAATAACTCTGGCTTTGTCTTCTCCTTCTTGTAACCGCTTGTCTAGCTCCGGCAGGTTATTCATATAATAGTCGAATACCTCCCGCTGCTTAGCATATTTCTTAAGCAATAATTCGTACAACTCCTGTTTGGCATGTCCGTAGCCATAATTTCCGCCCAGGTACTTTTGCCGTAGTGCTTCTGTTTCATCCTGGGTAGCTACCAATGAATATATTTTGAAAATAGTATCGGTATCCGGATTTTTAGGCTCTTCCAGTGGCGTACTATCAGTTACAATGGACATTACTACTTTGCGCAGCTGTTTTTCAGGCAGAAAAATATCAATAGTATTGCCATACGACTTACTCATTTTCTGCCCATCAACGCCAGGAATAGTCATCACTGACTCATCTATTTTGGCTTCTGGTACTACAAATACTTCGCCGTACATACGGTTAACTGTATTGGCAATATCTCTGGCAATTTCCAGATGCTGCTGCTGGTCTTTGCCTACGGGTACATAATGAGCATCATACAGCAGAATATCGGCAGTCATTAATACTGGGTAAGTAAATACGCCTGCATTCACATCCGACAAACGGTCTGATTTGTCTTTGAACGAATGGGCATTCGCTAGCATCGGATAGGGCGCAAAGCAGTTAAGATACCAGGCCAGTTCGCAAACTTCCGGAATTCTGGACTGCCGGTATAATAGATTCTTTGTTGTATCGAAACCAAAAGCCAGCCATGCCGCCGCTACTGCATTTACATTATGTACCCTGGTCTGGGCATCTTTTATAGTAGTAAGGGAATGCAGATCGGCAATAAAAAAGAAGGATTCGTTATTGGCTTGCTGCGATAAAGTAATAGCTGGTTGTATGGCGCCTAATATATTTCCCAAATGTGGCCTTCCTGAGCTTTGTATACCGGTTAATATTCTGGACATAATAATTGTTGTGCTGATGAGTTAATATGCTGATGAGCAAATGTGTATGTTTGCTGCCGCAAAGTTGATAATTATTTCTAACTTTTCACATCAGCCCATTTGCATAGTAGTATATTGTTAGGATGCCAATATTCCAGATTCTCCTATTACCGTTTGCGGTAGTTTACAAGTGGATTGCCAGCTTCCGCAACTGGTTGTATGAGAATGGCTACAAAAAAAGGGTTGCTTTTTCCTTGCCGGTGATTTCTGTGGGTAACCTGACGGTGGGCGGCACTGGCAAAACTCCGCATGTAGAATACCTGATCCGGCTGCTGAAAGAGCACCGGCAATTGGCTACGTTAAGCCGGGGATATGGACGGCAAACCAAAGGATTTATTATAGCTGACGAACAGGCCAGTGCAGCTACTATTGGAGATGAACCTATGCAGTTTTATCAAAAATTCGGTAGCCAGATAAAAGTAGCCGTAGGCGAGAAAAGAATACCAGCAATCGAGCAACTTCTCCGGAAATATCCACAGACAGAACTTATCTTGCTAGATGATGCCTTTCAGCACCGGGCTGTACATCCTTCTTATTCTATCTTGTTATCTGATTACTATAGGCCCTTTTATAAAGATTTTGTGTTGCCAGCAGGCAGGCTTCGGGAAAGCCGCCAAGGGGCTAATCGGGCTGATATAATTATTGTAAGCAAATGTCCTGCTGATGTAGGAACTACTGAACGTGAAAATATTATTACTCAAATCCGGAAATATAGCCAGAAAGGAACCCCTGTTTACTTCACCAGTATAGTTTATGGGCAACCTGTTCCGTATTATCCATCTACATTGTTCAAAGCAAAAGTTTTGTTGGTATCCGGATTGGCTAATTCCGCCCCATTGGAGCAATATGTACAGTCCCATTACCAGCTGTTGCATCATCTGAAATTTAACGATCATCATACCTATACGCGGCAGGACATAGTACATATGCAAAAAACCCTGGAACAGTATCAGGCAGACATCATTCTTACTACTGAAAAAGATTATGTAAAATTGATACAAGCGTCATTTACTGATCTGATAAAACCCTTACCTTTTTACTATCTGCCGATTGAGGTACGTTTTTTGTTTGGCGAAGAGAATGCCTTCTATAAAAATTTGTGGCAAGCCATAAACCACAAAAAAACTAATTACTAACTTTACACGTGATTTTGAAGAAATTAAGCATTACAGGCCTTCTGTTACTTTTATTGCCTTATTGGGTCTGTGCACAAATCCTGGACGATTCTACCAAAGTGCTATATGGCCCTTCCACTACCAAATATATACTGGAAAAGGATATGCTGGCTAACAGAAAAACTACTTACCGGGTAGATACGCTGATTGATAATTTTCATAATTACAACTTTGTTAACCGCTTTGGCAACCGGTATACAGACTTGGGTAATCTGGGAACACCTTTACGTTCGGTCTTTTATTCCCCTCCCCCACAAATAGGCACCTATCTGGGCATAGATGTATACGATAAGTATATGTACAATCCGGAAGATATCCGCTATTACGATACTAAGTCTCCTTATACTAACTTGTACTACGTGCAAGGCGGATTGCAGCAGGCTTTGTTCAATGTAGATTTCAGCCGGAATATTTTACCTAACTGGAATGCTGGTATTAACTACCTACGCCTGACATCGCCCAGGCAGTTTGGCATATCAAATTATGGAGAAGACCGGCAGACCGATCATCATGCGTTTGCTTTTCATACCAGATATTTTACCAAAGACAGTACCTACCAGGTAATAGGCCATTTCTCCCACCTGAACCATGAAATGAAAGACCAGGGAGGAATAGTACAAGAGGGAGATGATACGCTATCGCTAGATAGTTTATTTAACTACCGGGATGAACAGCAAAAGTTACATCAAACCAGAGCTAAGGATTTCAGAAACAATTTCCATGTCTATCATCAATATGCATTTGCCAGAGGCTTTCATTTATACCATATTCTAGACATACAGCGCAGAACCTATGATTACCGGGACTATCAATTGTATGACTTAAGTACTACCCCTCAGCCTAATCAACGAGGCAGTTTCCAATCCCATCAGTTTTATCCGGATGTATATTTCAAAGACACTACTGATTTATCTATCCGGTATATGCTGTATGAAAATCAGGCTGGAATTAAAGGTAGTCTAGATAAGTTAGATTACCGGTTTTATGCCAGGCGGAGAGATTACCGCATTCAGTACAAACCTGCCTATTTGGAAAAGAAGGTAGCTGGGGAGCAGTTTTTGGGTGGTTGGATCAATTACAACTTCAGCGATAGTGCCAGATTACATGCCGAGGCTGAATACTTGCTGTTTAGAGATTATCGCCTCAGTGCTGAATACCAGACGCGCTACTGGCGAATAGGGCATAACCGGATGTTCTACTCTCCCACCCTAATTCAACAACGGATAGAAAATAATCATTTTATCTGGGATAATGATTTCCGCCCTACCTTATCAGATAACACCTATGCTTATTTAACTATAAACATAGGGCAGTTACATTTTGCTCCTTTTGCCACGTTCACCAATCTGGATAACTATGTGTATTACGATCAATTGGTTCAGCCACAGCAGGAAGGCAGGGCTATCCAGATTCTTACAGGTGGATTGAACCTAAATTTCAACTGGAAAAACATTCATACAGTTAACCAGGTAGTTTATACCAAAATTACCGGACCTAATAAGATACGGATACCTGAATGGTTTGGTAATTTCCGCTTGTATTACCAAAACAGGGTATTCAAAGTACTGGATGCCCAGTTTGGTGTAGATGTGCATTATAAATCTGATTATACCCCGTATGGATATATGCCCGCTATTGGACAATATCACTTACAAGATAATTTCGTAGCTGATGCTTATCTGGTAGCCGACTTATTTGCCAATATTCGCATTAACCGTGTCCGGCTTTTTGTTAAATTTGCCCATGCGAACCAGGGGCTAACAAGTCCAGGATATTTTGTGGCTCCTTATATTACAGGTCTACCCCGCACCCTTGCCCTAGGGGCCAGCTGGCAGTTATTTGACTAATAATAACCCATTTCTCAAATAACACAGGTATATAACTATGAAAGCAGTATACTATAACACATTATTAATTTTCTAATGCTTGGCCTAAAACTTCCAACCGACCCCAGATGGGTGAATATAGCCCAGAAAAATATAGAAGAAATTCTTATTGACCATGCGTATTGTGAACAGAAAGCTGCCTCTAATGCTATTTCGCTGATTGTACAGTTTCCGGAAAGAGCCAAAATGGTAGATGTGCTTACCGAAATAGTAGCCGAAGAGTGGAGCCACTTTGAACGGGTACTGGAAGAACTCAGAAAACGGGGTTTCCACCTGAGCCACAAACGTGCCGACGAATATGCAGTAAAATTAAATAAACTGGAACGCAAAGGTGGCCATATTAACCGGCAACTGATGGATAAACTCCTGATTAGTGCATTAATTGAAGCCCGTAGCTGCGAACGATTTAAACTACTATCAGAACACATTGCTGACGACTCCCTAAAGAAATTTTACTATGAACTTATGGTTTCGGAAGCCGGACACTATACTACGTTTCTGGAACTGGCTAAAGAATACATGCCCGAGGAAGAAGTAAAGCAGCGGTGGCAAGAGTTATTAGAAGCCGAAGCAGACATTATTCAGCATCTGGAAGTACGCGGTGACCGAATGCATTAATTTGCAACTCATCGTCTGTGAAGATCATCATTAGTAAAGTAATGAATTACATGCTATTGCTTAAGCGAAATTACTTAGCAAAAGCTTCTTTCTGTACATTCTTAGAACTGTGGACTTTAGCTATGTGTAAAAAACCAGAGCAACAGGAAAAAAATATTCATGCCAGTAGCCGTAAGAAAGTTGAGCCGCATCGTAGACCGGAAGTTTACCGCACCCTCTGACTGAAGCACTTTATAAAACCACCAAAGGAAAAACACTAGTCCTGGGCTTAAGCATAGTACATATAACCAGAAATAAGCTACTGTAAAATAGCTGGTGAAGTACAAAAAATAGCCTGCTACAGCGGTTAAAAAGACAATGGTTGTAAAGATGAAAGTCCCCCGGATACCTAACAGGCGGCTAAGCGTTAAGTCTCCCCGGCGGGCATCCTCGGCATGCTGATAAACCTGCGTCATGGGGTAAGAGCCCATAAGTATGAAGGTAGTGAGTAAGGCAGCATACACTACTAGCGGCTGTAAAGATTTCTGCAAAGAAAAATCATTCATCGCCTGGTAAGCCATAACAAAGGTAAATGCACCCTGAAAAAATCCGGCAATGAACCAACTGATGAGCGGATATTTTTTCAGCCTGATCCGGTCGTCACTATAGGCTTTGGAAACACCTCCATATATAAACAAGCCCAAGACAAACCACCATCCTACTACAAGTCCCAAAAGTAAGGCAATAGCATCTAACAGCAGGGAAACGTACAACAATTCTTTACTTACCGGCGGAGGCTTCTCCAGCCCTCCTATACTATCCTCATCTTTGTCAAAATAGCTGTTGTAGCCATTACTGGCCGGATACAGCAGAAAATGCAAAATAACAAACACCACAACAACCCGCCAAAGCTCGGGATCAGGCGAAATACTCCAGGCAAACAGAAATACAGGAAGTAAAAAAAAAGAGAAAGGCACCCGCAAATGCAGCAGTGTCGAACGGCTAACTCCGTAGGTGTTGTGCACCTGGGTACTTAATTGCCTGTAAAATTGTGTTTTGGGCACAGATTCCGGTTTCTTTACGAGTAACTTAGAATAGACTTACGATCAAACTTTTATAGTTTAGGGAAATATATTTTTTAAGGATACATTTTTACTTTGCTGTTTGAGTATTTCTCCTCCAAAATAAATATTTGTAAACACAAAACCTATCCATACAGTTAATTACGTATACAATTGCCGGGCATGGTTACTAGAATGGCTTAATCATTTTGTACAATTGTCAGTTGTTATTCTTTTTCCGTATAAAACCTGTACCTAGAACAATTGAAATGAAGAGCTATATATCAGCTATTGGAATTGCTAACCCCTCTTATAAAATACCACAAATGCAGATTGCCGATTTTATGGCAGAAGCAACCCAAATGAATAGTCAGGAGAAGAGAAAACTCAGCGCTCTATACCGTTCCACAGGAATAGATTACCGACACAGTGTTTTAGCCGATTATAGCAAACATACAGGCGTTTTTGAATTTTACAGCAACACCCCCGATCTAGAGCCTTTTCCGATGATTGAGCAACGGATGCGCCTATACCGGGAACATGCCCTACCCCTATGTATCCAAGCAGTAAACAATTGCCTGTTTGCCTATCAAGGTTTTAATATTAAAGATGTTACCCACCTCATTACAGTTAGTTGTACGGGTATGTATGCCCCCGGAATTGATATTGAATTGGTGGAAGAATTTGAACTGTCTACAAACATCAAACGTACAGCAATCAACTTTATGGGGTGCTACGGAGCGTTTAATGCCTTAAAAGCCGCCGATGCCATCTGTAAATCTGAGCCACAGGCTAAAGTACTGGTAGTTTGTGTGGAACTTTGCACTATTCATTTCCAGAAAGAAAAAACCGAAGACCATATCCTTTCCAATGCCTTATTTGCTGATGGGGCAGCCGCTGTAATTATGGAAGCACAACCCCGCTCCTCGTGCTCTATTAGCATTGAATCTGCCTACTGCGACCTGCTTTTCGATGGTAAATCAGATATGGCTTGGCATATTGGAAATTTCGGTTTTGAAATGCGCCTGTCTTCTTACATCCCAGATATGGTGAAGAAGGGCATCCGGAAACTAACTGATAAATTATTAGAACACTTAAAACTAAACATAAAAGACATTCATTTATTTGCTATTCATCCGGGTGGTAAAAGGATTCTGGAAGTAATAGAAGAGCAACTAGGAATGCAAAAAGACGATAACCGGTATGCCTACCAGACATTAAAAGAATATGGCAATATGTCGTCGCCTACCATCTTGTTTGTGCTAAAAGCTTTATGGAACGATCTGCAAAAAGCAGATGCTGAAAAAAATATACTGAGCTGTGCTTTTGGCCCTGGGCTTACCCTGGAATCTATGTTATTGAAAGTAAATTATACCTAGTTCGTTTGTTGGCGGTAAGCTCTAGTAAGCACAAAACATTGAAACCATTATCTTTCAGATTAGTAGCTAAAAACAATTGAAATTACCTGATAATTAAATTTATACAGGTAGGATATTTTGAAAAAGTATAAATTGTTTTTACTTTAGAGATAATATGTGAACACGTTTCACAACCAGCTTTTGATAAACAGCCATGGAAGATTTCAGTGATCTGCTTAGTTACCAGATTAAACAGTATTTGGGTGCCTCTTACCCTATAGACACCAAGCTTCAAAAATTACTACAAGCTATTGATAAAACGTACCGGGTCTCTGAAACAGATCATGTGCTGCACCACAAATCACTCAATGGCACCCTCCGCTCCGGTGACCAGACTGGCATAGAAAGTTCGTTACTATTTAAGGCTATGCTCGACGACCAGACAGAATTTGTCTGCCGTTTTTTGCCCGACGGTACACTTACCTATGTCAATGAAGCCTATTGCCGTTATTTTGGTAAAAAACGCCAGGCTTTAATCGGTAGCAACTTCATGCCTATAATTCCCGAGGAAGAACTAGTAGAACTTCAAAAACTATACAGCCAGTTTTCACCTCAAAATCCCATTATTCACATCGACCACCGGGTAATTATGGATAATGGCCTTACCCGGTGGCATCAGTGGACAGATAAAGCTTTTTTCGATGACCAGGGGAAGTTGATAGAAATCATGGGCATCGGGCGGGATATAACAGAGCAAAAAAAAGCAGAAATTGAGCTAAAAGAAAGTGAAGACCGCTATCGCACCTTGTTTGAGGCTGCTTTTGAAGGTATAGTTGTACATATAGATGGTGTAATTCTGGAAATAAACCAGCCTGGCCTGCAAATGATGCAGTACACTGCAGAAGAAGTACTAGGAAAATCTCTTTTCGAACTGGTTCCTTCCGGTCTGCACGACATGCTAATTTCCGAGCATGCAAATACCCATGGTGAACCCTATGAAGCCATTATTCTCCGGAAAGATGGCACACCTTTACATATTGAAGTACTTTCTAAAAAACACCTCTACAAAGGGCGTAAAGTAAAAGTGGCAGCTTTCCGAGATATTTCTCAGCGCAAAGCCTATGAACACGAAATACATGCCCAGAAGATACTTCTCAATAACATTCTGAACACCCTGCCCATTAATGTATACATTAAAGATACTAGTGGCAGATATGTCTTTATTAATTACCATTTTAGTATGTCTCTGGGTCGCCAGCCGGTAGAAGTTCTCGGCAAAACTGATTTTGATATACTGGATGCACAAACTGCCAGCCGCTGGGCTGAAGAAGATCATCAGGTATGGCAGAGCAGGAAACTTACTGTACAAGAAGACAAAGTAACATACAATGGCAAAGTTGCTCACCTGCTATCCGGCAAAACTATTATTCAGCCAAATACTATTGATACCCCCCTCCTGTTAGGCTATTCACTAGACATTACAGACCGGGCAAAGGCAGAAGAAGAACTACGTGTACAGGAAAGCTTTATCAGACAGGTTTTAGACACAGGACCTAACCTAATCTTTGTAAAAGATACACAGGGAAATTTTATGCTGGTAAATCAGGCCACTGCCGATTTGTTCGGTATGTCTAAAGAAGAGCTTACCCGAATGAATAATGCAGTAGTTCTCACCAACTCTGCGGAGAATGATATTTTTAATCAGGCAGATAAGCAAGTAATAGAAAAAGGCATTACCATACGACTTGAAGAACCTTTTACCAAACCTAATGGTGAAACCCTGTGGTTTTACACCATAAAAAAACCGCTGTATTTACAGGATGGCAGGGTACAGGTACTGGTTGTTTCTCAAGATATTACAGAGCAAAAGCGGATGCTGGAACTATTAAAAACCAGCGAAATGAAATACCGCAGACTGGTAGAACATGCCACCGATATGATTTACAACTGTGATCCCAAAGGCTATTTTGTGTATGCTAATCCCGTAACCTGCCATGTATTGGGGTATACAGAAGAAGAACTGATTGGGAAGCACTACATAGAATTTGTTACACCAGAGTATGTTCCTGTATTACAGGCTTTTTACAAAAAACAATCGGAGGAGAAAATAACCGATACCTATATTGAATTTAAAGGTATAACCCGTACTGGAGAAGTAAAATGGGTAGGTCAGAATGTACATATGTTTATGGAAGGAAAACAAATAAAAGGCTTCCAGACAGTAGCACGGGATATTACCGAACGTAAACGGGTAGAAGAAGAACTAATTTATGCCAAGCAGGAAGCAGAACGCTCTATGCGGGCAAAAGAACAGTTTTTGTCGGTTATGAGCCACGAAATACGTACTCCGTTAAATGCCGTTATCGGATTAACCCACCTGTTACTTGACGAAAATCCGCTACCTGAACAAATAGAACAGCTGAATGCTATTAAGTACTCTGCCGACAACTTAATGTTCATCATTAACGACATTCTGGATTTTTCTAAAATAGAATCTGGCAAAGTATCTTTTGAAAATATTGATTTTGACCTGAAAAACATCTACAAGGGCATTTTCCAAAGTTTGAACTTCAAGGCTGCTGAAAAGAATATTCAACTACAGTTTCATGTAGCCAACGATACACCTACTATGCTGATAGGCGATCCGGTAAGGCTCAATCAGATTTTATTGAATTTAGTAAGCAATGCGGTAAAGTTTACAGATGCCGGATTTGTAAAAGTTACGACGAAAGTCAGCAGCCAGACCAGAGACAAAATAACCTTAGAATTTACAGTTCTCGATACTGGAATCGGAATAGCCGAAGATAAGCTGTCTACCATATTTGAAAGTTTTACACAGGCAAGCAGCGAAACTACCCGAAAATTTGGAGGCACTGGCCTTGGCCTTACCATTACCAAACGCTTAGTAGAGTTACAAGGCGGGAAGATTTATGTACGCAGTAAACCAGGTGCAGGCAGTGAATTTGTTGTCAGGTTGAGTTTTGGATTAGCAATAGAGCCGGCAGCAACGGCTACTAAAAATTTTACCCGGCAACCAGCAGATAATCTGGAGGGCATCCATATATTATTGGTGGAAGACAATAAAATGAATCAGCTGGTAGCCAGTAAATTCATGAAAAGATGGGGAGCTACCTTAGACATAGCAGAGAATGGGCTGGAAGCTATAAATATTCTGGAAAAGCAGAGCTACCATCTTATACTCATGGACTTACAGATGCCTCAAATGGATGGTTATGCCACCAGTAGGTTTATCCGGAGTAATATGCCCCATCTGAACAACATACCCATTCTGGCACTTACTGCCTCTGCCTTACTGGATATCCGCAAGAATGTGATGGAAGTGGGAATGAATGACTACCTTACCAAACCTTTTGATCCACAAGAATTGTATAATAAGATCAGGCAATATGCCTGCCATAAGCCAGTGGCCTATAATAACTCGCCAGAACCTGCCAGAGAACATACAGATCTTGTAAATCTGGACTATCTGGAAGAAATTTCAGCCAGTGATAAAAAGTTTATGCAGGAAATGATCCGGATTTTTATCCGGCAAACTCCAGGGTTTATAGATACATTGCAACATGCCTGTCAGTGTACCCCCCCGGAATGGACGACCATCCGGTATATGGCGCATAAATTAAAGGCCACCATTGCCATGATGGGCATTACGCAGTTGCAACCGATTATTGTTCAACTGGAGACGTATGCTATTCAAGAAAGCAATATTCTGGAAATAAGCACTTTACTTGCCCAAATAGCACAGGTATATGCCCTGGTAGATATTGAACTCCAGGCCAGGCTGGAAGTGTTCCAGTAAAAAGTAAGCAGGTCTTATTTCGATTCGGATAGCTACATGCACAGGCTGGAACATACGTTTTCATACAGAGGGGCTAACCTGCACTATAGTTGTATAGGCACAGGCAATAAAATCCTGCTTGCATTTCATGGATATGGCCAAAGCAATTTGCATTACCGGCATATGGCTGAGCAACTATCGGGGCATTATACAATATATGCATTCGATTTATTCTTTCATGGCAAAAGTACCTGGCACCTAAAAGACCATCCGCTCACTAAGGAATTTCTTGGTAAGTTGATGCAAGCACTCTTACAAGAAAAGCAAATAGACCGCTTCTCTGTAATGGGTTTTAGCATGGGTGGCAAATGGGTATTAGCCCTGCTCGAACAATTTCCCCAGCAAATAGATGAACTTATATTAATTGCTCCGGATGGTGTAAAAACCAGTTTCTGGTATAGTTTAGCTACCTATCCCAACTGGACAAAAAAACACTTCCGCAAGGTAGCTATTTCCTCTACCTATTTTCAAAATTTAGCTCATACCTTCCGGAAACTGAATTTAGTAGACAAAGGAATCGTACGATTTGCCCAGCATCAGATGAATACCCGTCAGAAGCGACTGCGGGTTTATTATTCCTGGATGGTGTTCCGGGAGTTAACTTTTAATATGACACATATTGCCTCACTGATCAACACCTATCAAATACCGGTAACCATGTTTCTAGGAATATATGATCGCATAATTACAAAAAAAAATATGGGGCTCCTGTTGAGTAAACTTTCCAAACACCGGCTAATCCTGTTGGAAACAGGACATAACCAGTTACTGGAAGAAGTAGCTGCATATTATGCCAACTATGGGATTTCCCAAAAAGCAGAAAAGTAGATAGGTTAATACGACCGTTGCTCCACTGTCTTTCTGAAGGCTTTTATGCCATAGTAAAATAGCCCGGCAAACGAAATAACAATCAGCACAATCATGGCAAGGCGCATATATTGGTTCTCGTGGTTCTCTTCCATCAGATTCCGGAAAGCACTGGCTTGTGTTCCTACCCAAATGGTCATAACTGTACGTGGAAACATGCCAACAAAACTGCAAATAATAAACTTTTTGAGATCCGTTTTTACAATAGACAAAACCACATTCATAATTGCAAAAGGCAGAATAGGCGATAACCGGGCTAATACAATAATACTCCATTGGTTAGATTTCAGGCGATCTATCCATTCTTTAACTCCTTTTTTCTCACTAATGGTTTGCATAAATTTCCCATTATCTATAAAAGATGCTGCCTGATAACCAATATAGGAAGCTAATAAGTATGAAATGCAAACACCCGGCAAAGAACTCCATCCTAGAAAGTAGCCACTGAGTAAGGCGATAAAGGTAGTAGGCGTCATGGCAAAAGCCATCGTAAAGCTGGTAGCAACGTAAAACAGAAACCAGTGATACCACTCAAAATTTTGTATTTCTGCTTCATACCGGGCTGCATAAAAGGTGACAACAGAACTCACAATAATGGCCATTACACCCATTAGGGAAGTATAGAGCAACGACTTTTTGTTTTCTTCTATAAATTTTGGTAAAGGCATTCCTTAGGTAATAATCAATGGTTCATGGTCTACCATCAGAAGTCTTTCAGGCTCATTAATCTGCTAGCCTTCTGATGGTGGTTTTAATGCTTTACGGTAGATACGGAAGAATAGATGAAAAGGAGAAATATCAGCTGATTTAATACTGAATATTTTAAACATCAATCGCTGACAATTCTTGTTTCGCCTGCTGAATAGTTTTAATATTCTCGAAAATGACAATCAGTTTGCTTTTTACTTCCTTCAGTCTTGCCTTTTTAGGGTTCTTTTGCAAGTATTGCAATACCCGCCCGAATTTATCCGACTTATAATATGCTTCATTATCCGGAGACATAAAATACCCTTTCAACGTGTCGTTTTTAATGATCAACTTCTCTAGGCCTATTTTCTCAGCCACCCAACGCAGTTGCACAGTTTCTACTAAGTCTTTTACTTCCTCAGGCATAGGGCCGAAACGGTCGGTAATGGTAGCTTGAAATTTCTTCAGCCCTTCTTCATCCTTAATATTGTCCAGCTGTGCATACAAGCTAAGTCTTTCAGAAATACTGGATACATATTTTTCTGGTATAAGCAGTTGTAAGTCTGTTTCTATGATACAATCGGTCACTAGTTCTTTTACGGAAGGAAGCTCTTTGACAAACAGATCCCTAAATTCTGATTCTTTTAGTTCTTGAACAGCTTTATCCAATATGTCGTGGTACATTTCAAAACCTAGGTCTGAGATAAACCCGCTTTGTTCGGCACCCAGCAAATTTCCGGCACCCCGGATATCCAGGTCACGCATGGCTACTTTAAAGCCATCGCCCAATTCTGAGAACTCCTCCAGGGTACTTAGTCTTTTACGTGCATCGGTTGTCATAGCAGAAATGGCCGGAGTCAGCAGATAACAAAATGCCTTCCGGTTAGACCTGCCTACCCGGCCCCGCATCTGGTGTAAGTCTGACAAACCAAACATATGTGCCTGGTTGATAATAATGGTATTGGCATTGGGAATATCCAGACCCGATTCAATAATGTTGGTAGAAACCAGAATATCAAACTCGCCGTCTATAAATTTGAGCATCGTTTTTTCTAGCCGGTCGCCATCCATCTGGCCGTGGGCTACACCAATTTTAGCGTCTGGCACCAGGCGTAAAATGATGCTGCCAATTTCTTCGATATCACCTACCCGGTTATGCACAAAGAATACTTGCCCCCCTCTGCGTAATTCAAAACTGATTGCATCCCGGATTAATACTTCATTAAATATATGCAGTTCTGTAGTTACAGGCTGCCGGTTAGGTGGTGGTGTAGCAATAATAGATAAGTCGCGGGCTCCCATCAGAGAAAAATGCAACGTACGGGGAATAGGCGTAGCCGTAAGGGTTAAGGCATCCACATTCAGGCGCATCTCTTTCAGCTTCTCTTTTGTTTTCACGCCAAACTTCTGCTCCTCATCAATAATCATCAGCCCTAGGTCTTTAAACTTAATATCCTTGCTTACAATCCGGTGGGTGCCAATCAGAATACTAGTTTCTCCACTTTCTACCCGTTTTAGTGTTTCCTTTACTTGCTGTGGTGTTTTAAACCGGTTAATATATTCTACTTTTACCGGAAATTTCTCCAGCCTTTCTTTAAACGTCTTGTAATGTTGAATGGCTAGTACTGTAGTAGGCACCAGCACAGCTACTTGTTTATTATCACACACCGCTTTAAAAGCAGCCCGGATAGCCACTTCTGTTTTTCCAAAACCTACATCCCCGCACACTAATCTATCCATTGGGTGCGATTGTTCCATATCCGCTTTTACATCGGTAGTAGCTTTAGCCTGATCTGGAGTATCTTCATAAATAAAAGAAGATTCTAGCTCTGCTTGCATAAAATTGTCCCGGCTAAACGCATAGCCTGGAGCTGCCCGTCGTTTGGCATATAACTCTATTAATTCCTTGGCTATATCTTTTACCTGTTTCTTAGCCCTAGCTTTCTTATTCTCCCAGTCTTGTGAGCCCAGTTTGCTCATAACTGGAGGAGCCCCTTCCTTGCCGGTATATTTAGCTATTTTATGCAGCGCATGAATGCTTACATATAATAAATCGTCATCCCGGTACACCAGGCGGATGGTTTCTTGTTCCCGTCCATTTACTTCTACTTTCTCTAGTCCGGCAAAGCGGCCGATGCCATAATCTACATGGGTTACATAATCGCCGGGTTGCAATGAGCGAAGCTCCTTCAGTGTAAGTGCTTTAGACTTGGAAAACTTCTCTTTGGTGCGGTATTTATGAAAGCGTTCAAATATCTGGTGATCTGTGTAGCAAGCCAGCTGCAATTGTTTATCTATAAACCCTTCGCGGAAAGATATGTTCAGCGGCTGAAACTTAACGAAGGGGTCTAGTTCATCGAAAATAGTCCGCAGCCGTTCCATCTGCTTGGGTGAATCTGCCACAATAATATTGGTAATGTTGTGCGACTGATTGTCGTGCAGGTTGTCTATGAGCAGTTTAAAATCTTTATTGAAGGAAGGTTGCGGACTAGCCTGATACGTGAATTTATTCTCTGTTTTGAAATAAAACCGCTTTCCGAACTCCACTACATCTTTGCTTTTCAATTGATTCAGGAAGCTGCGTCTGGTTTCAAAAAGCTCTTCTGGCTTAGCTATAACTTTAGTGTTCCCACTTTCCTTCAAAATCAGCTGAAAACTTTGTTCGGCTTTCTCATAGTATTTCTGAATAGATTCCAAGGTATGCTCAACATCTTTTACAAAAATGAGTATATCATCGGGTAAAAAATCCAAAAACGATTCACGGGTTTCTTGTAAAAGTTTAGTTTGCACATCCGGTATTAAGGAAACTTCGCTTACAGATTCTACCGATAATTGTGTATTGGGATCAAAGGTCCGGATGCTTTCTATTTCATCACCAAATAACTCTATGCGGTAAGGCAAATCGTGTGCATACGAGTATACATCTACAATACCTCCTCGGATGGAGAACTGCCCTGGCTCGTACACAAAATCAGTTTTATCGAAATCGTATCCCACCAGAAACTCACTCACAAATCCGGTATCCAGCTTATCTCCTATTTTGGCAGAAAAGGTATTTTCCCGCAACGACCGTTTGTTAATTACTTTCTCCGTTAAAGCTTCCGGATAAGTAATAATTAATTCGTGTTTGTTGCTCTGGTTCATCAGGTTTAATACCTCTGCCCTGCGCAACACATTGGCATTTTCTGTTTCTTCAAACTGATAAGCCCGCTTATATGAAGTAGGAAAAAACAACACTTCCTTATCTCCCATCAGGTTTTGCAGATCGTTCTGAAAATAGGCGGCTTCTTCCCTATCATGCAGAATATATAAGTGCGGTTTTGGCTGGTTATGATATAATACGGCCCCTAAAACGGCATCCAGGCTACCGATAAGGCCTTTTACCTGCACCTGAGCTGGCTGCCCATTAGCCAGCCTGGTTGTTTTTCCGGCAATAGTTTTCAGAAAGCTGTCGTCCTGATACAGCTTTATAAAGTCATTTATTTTCAAAGGTAATCCTCTTTAATTCGACAAAAATAACAAAATATATGCTTGAATAGTTACCAATGTATTACCTAACCTTGAAGAATATGTTTCGTCTACATCAGTATACCACATACCGGATTTTGACTTCTATTGTTTTCACCTTTTTCGCTATTTTATTGATTATGCAATCTTCACAAGCCCAGTCCGATAGTTCATTAAAAGAAAAACTTACCCAATATACCTGGAAAAAAAGAGTATTACTGGTGGTGGCTCCCTCATCTACCGATGAACAGTTACGTAAGCAGAAAGAGATTCTGAATAAACAAGCTTCCGGTACACAAGACCGGGATATGGAAGTGATCTACCTTCCCCTAAACACGATTTCAGCAAGCGATAAAGATTACCTGGCAGACACATACAATATCCGGCAAAGTGAGTTTTACTCGATTTTACTTGGCAAAGATGGTGGAGAAAAACTTCGCTCTCAGACACCTATGGAAACCGATCAGCTCTTTAGCACGATAGATGCCATGCCCATGCGGAAGCAGGAAACAAAAAATAAATGACCTAGTAGAAATTATTTTACCAGGTAGCCTGCTGTTTTTGCTTTTTGTGCGTATGTGCTAGTAAACTAAAGAATCAGGTCATGAAAATTAATCCTATCCCACACCAGCAAGTATTTGTGATTGGAGCTGGCATGGTGGGCTCTACAGCCGCCTATACATTACTTACCAGAGAAGTAGCCCGGGAGATTGTACTCATAGATGTACACCACGAACTGGCGCATGGGCATGTAGTAGATATGAACCATGCCTCAGCCTTTACTTCTGGCATCCAGATCCGCACTGGCGATTATTCAGAAATCAGGGAAAACGACATTATTGTAATCACCAGTGGAGCATCCCAGAAATCAGGCGAAGACAGGCATGCCGCTGCAGAAAATAATGTAAAAATTATTAAAGAAGTACTCAAGAAAGTAATGGCTAATGGCGTAGGCGTATACATCCTGATGGTAACTAATCCGGTAGATGTACTTACCTATGTAGCCTGTAAAGAATCTGGTCTGCCCAGCAGCCGGGTATTTGGTACTGGCACGGCCCTGGACACAGCCCGTTTGCGGTATATGTTATCCGAACGGATGCAAGTAAATCCGGCTAATATTGTGGCTTTTATTCTGGGGGAGCATGGCGACTCATCGTTTCCGGCCATTAGCGCGGCTACTGTAGAAGGCATTCCTATTCAACGCTACACTACGTTTAAGCAAGAATACATTGCCAACATAACCAAAGAAGTACGGGAGGCAGGTTATAAAATTGTGGAGGAGAAAAAAGCCACTTACTATGGCATAGGTTCTACCGTAGCAGACATAGTGGAGGCCATTATTAATGACAAACAAAAGGTGTATGCCCTAAGTTGTGTACTAAATGGTGAATACGGATTACATAACCTAGCTACTGGTGTACCGGCCTTACTATCCAATGCAGGCGTAAAAGTATTGGAAAACTATCCATTAAACGACGAGGAAATGAAGGCTTTGAATAAATCTTCAGAAATTCTACAAGCTAGCATTCAAAAGCTGGGATATTGAAAAAAAAAGGACCGGACAGTTTCTACGTATGCTTGCTCTTTGGTAACAAGTGATGCTTCGAAGATTTTTGGTTTACATATTCTACCTATTCTTGAAAAACAATATGTATACATCCTATGGCTTGCATCAATTAAAAAAGACTTTTTTATAAATTAGAGCCATTTATGACTTTATCTTCTGATACGTCACCTACAGAAAGGCAGGTAGTTACCATAAGTTTTTTCAAGTACAAAGGTTTAAAAAAGATATGGGGCATGCAACAAATGCAATTGGCCAAAGAGCCAGTTGGTATGTCGCCTGGTTTACAATTTTTTAAATTGCTTGGTAGCGGCGACGGTTTCAGTCTGAAACCTGACTTTTCTACGTACGGTTTGCTTTGCGTATGGAGTAATATTCAAGTAGCCAGAAATTTCTTTCACGAATCAGCTGCATTTGATAGGTTTAGAAAAAATACAGATGAACAGTGGACAATTTATATGTATCCAGTACATGCGCATGGGAAGTGGTCTGGTATAGCGCCTTTTCAGGTTAATAAAAATTTTGTTGTCCAAAACGAGTTATTGGCCGTTATAACCCGAGCTACCTTGCATGCTAAACATGTATGGAGATTTTGGCAGTATGTGCCTAAAGCAGGGGCAGCAGTGCACACGCACGACGGTCTGATTTTTACCAAAGGCATTGGGGAATTACCTATTGTACAGCAAGCAACGTTCAGTTTGTGGCGAAGCAGAAAAGATATGATGGACTTTGCCTACAAAAATCCTTTTCATACAGAAGTAATCCAGAAAACCCGTGAGCTGGGCTGGTACAAAGAAGAATTATTTGCCAGATTTACTCCTTTTTATACAGAGGGCAGCTGGGATGGTGCGGACCCACTAGCACTGTATTTACCTTCTTTACAGAGTAAAATTCAATAAAAAAGCCGCCTCATCAGAAGCAGCTTAGAAAGTGTATATATAAAATCTTTATTTCTTATATCGTCTGTTGAATTTCTCTACACGTCCTGCAGTATCTAACAATACATTTTTGCCAGTATAAAAAGGATGAGAAGCAGAGCTTACTTCTATTTTAATAACTGGATATGTTTTGCCGTCTTCCCACTGAATAGTATCAGCAGAAGTCATTGTAGAACGGGTCATAAATTTAAAATCGCTAGACTGATCCCAGAAAACTACATCGTGGTATTTTGGGTGAATATCTTTTTTCATGATCTATAATTGTATTTCGTATGCTATCCAAAAAGGATTGCAAATATAAGTATTTATCTTTTAACAAAATAACTATAGCTTAATTTTTTCAGCATCTATTTTTTGCGTGTGAATATAGAATGAATTGGTATCCACTGTAAAACTTCCCACATTGCCACTCTCTGAAAGTGTTTGCCATTGAGTGGTCGGATAAATCATCTTTTCTACACCTTTGCCAAAACTTACTTTCACCGGCATAGTAAATTCTTTCACATCTGCCAGCCAACGGTATTGCACCACGGCTTTTTTACCTTTCCCTTTTATGGCATATTGTAAAGTAGGAATATTTGCATGCCGCAGGTATTGATCGAAAAAAGAAGTGTAGTTTTTGCCGGTTTTCTGATTGATGTATTGCACAATTTCTTCCGTGTTGGTATTCTTTATTTTAAATTCCTGCGCAATTCCATAGATTAGTTCAAACCAAAGTTTGTCATTATTCATCGCATTCCGCAACGTATGCAGCACATTTGCTCCTTTCATATACATATCTCCGGAACCATTGGCATTTACATGAAGTGGGGCTATAATAGGTTCTTTATTTTCTATACTTTGCCTGAGCCCTACAATGTATTGAGCAGCCCTCTCTTTATTCTGCATACATTCAATATACAAACCTTCGGTATACGTACAAAAAGACTCGTGAATCCACATATCGGCATGGTCTTGGGCACTTACACTATTTCCCCAGTACTCATGCCCAGATTCGTGAATAATTAAGTAATCAAATGTCAAACCAATACCCGTACCTGATAAATCCATGCCCATATACCCTGGCAGGTAATTGTTTCCATAGGCAATGGCACTCTGGTGTTCCATACCTAAATAAGGCGTTTCTACTAAGGCATAGCCATCTTTCCAGAAAGGATATTTGCCAAAAAGCTGTTCGTAGCATGTTAGCATAGGCTTCACCTGAGCGAAATGGCTTTTGGCATCTTCTATGTTATCGCGTAATACATAATAATCTAAAGCTAATTTCTCTCCGTCTTTGGCTGTATAGGTATCTGAGAAGTGTGCATAATCAGCAATATTCAGCGAGACATTGTAATTATTGATGGGATAGCTTACCAACCAGTTATATCTAGTAAATCCATCATTCAGTTTGGTAGTATTCTGCAAGTTACCGTTGGCTACACACATCAAATCAGACGGTACTTCGCAACTGATGCGCATGCTATCTGGTTCTTCGGACAAATGATCTTTGTTGGGCCACCACAAACTGGCTCCAATACCTTCACAAGATACACCAATCCAATCTTTGCCAGTCTCGTCTTTATCCCAGGTAAAGCCGCCGTCCCAAGGCGGATTGGCTGCTACAATAGGTTGCCCTTCATAAAAGATGGTAATAGAATCTAAAATACCTTTTGGCTGCGTTTGTGGAAAACTAATAAATACTGCATTACTATCCCGTTCAAATGCCAAGTCCTGGTTGTGTTGTACAATGCGGTTAATTTTCATATTGCTGAATAAATCAACCTGTATCTTTGTAAACTCTTCAGTAGTGCGGTAGCGGATTGTGTTATAACCTTTTATATGCTGCTCAGCCGGGTTTACCCGTAAATTAAGGTCATAAAAATATACATCGTAGCAGGACCGCAAAGGTGACAGTGTTCCTCGCAAACTATCGTATCTGGTGTATATCTGGGATGCCGCATGTTGTGCAAATAGGTGAGTAAAGAAAAAAGATAGGAAAATACTCAAAATAATCTTTTTCATGTAATTGTAGAGAGGTTCTATAGGGGAAGGGCTGATAAAAAGCAAATATGTTTAAATCTCCTCTACCAGACTAAACCAATCCTGATTAAAAATTTTACCTTGTGGCGTTTTACACATACATGCCGGCCGGTTTTCTGTATACAAAGAGCCATCTGCCTTACGGGCTTCAATATTGATGGTAGCCATATTATTTGCTTTGGTAAAAATAACCTGCTTTCCCGGAAACCGGAATTTTCCTCCATCATCTATCATTTGCAGTGGAATTGTTCGCATAATCTATACTTTTCAATAATATTCTTAATAACGAGGAATGTACTAGTAAGGTCTCCACCAACAATAAATTTTATATAAACAAAAAGGAGGAAATATATCATCTCCTCCTTTTTGATAACAATAGATTAGTGTACGAGGTGCCTACCCTGCGGTGGCGGCGGCAACCATACCTTTTTGTTCGGCTGTAGCAGTGGCCTTTTGTTCAATAACTGTCTGTAAGAAATCACTGGAACTTTCAAATACAATCTGCTTGGAAGGTTCTTTTACCCCATAAGTTGTAGAGTAGAAAGCATCCTTTATCATAGGTTCTACTTCTTTTCCAAACTGGTCACGTGTAGTAATAGTAAAGCCTAAGTCAAAAAAGTCAGGCGAAATGTTCCATATCTGCTTTTTGGTAAACTGTGGAAGTTTAGGCTCCGCAGGAAACTGTATTATATCTTCAATTTTCCATTTGATCTCATTCTTATATTGCTTCACCTTGCGGAAATGAATAATCTCGGGATGTAAATGTCCATATACCTGTGCTTTACCCTGAAAGGTGTTAGCATCGGCTTGTTCAAAAATGTCTACATCCAGGGCTTGACTCCAATGGTACCATATGAACCGGCCACCTTTCAACATCTGGTCATAGTCATTTAGCTGTATGGTATTGTGTGAGGCAGTACCCATAAAGAATTTAGTATCCTCTGGAGACGCATTGTATTTATAGGTTCCGGCATCGCGAATAATGTTTTTGCCATTTAGCCAAATGTCTACATGCAGGTTATCAGCTTGGGAAGGCCGGTCTTTGTGGCTACCACACCGGATAAAAGCAAATTTTTGTGCATCTCTCAATACAAAGAAGCCACCAACTTTATATGCCTTGCTTTTCTGTTCTGCTTGTACGTGGTTTGTATAGGTAGGTACATATCCATACCACATTAAATCTTCATTCCATATACCAGCCCCATATAAAGTTTTCTGATAAAAATAATTATAGAAAGCATTCAATTGCGGACGGAAGTCGCGGTATTCGCAAGAGTTGAGAGGAAAGAACAAAGACCCATCGTTAGCTCCGTAATTAGGCATATGCCCGGTTGGTACATCCTGATGCTGATATAAAAACTCCATGGAAGTTTTCAGCCGCTTATTTAGTTCAATGGAAAAAATATCGCCGTTCTTTTTGCCCAAATAGAAAATCCAGGTAAAGAGCTGTACTACTATCCGGTGATAGTTCATAGAAAATTGCAGGAATGAACCATCTGTATACACTTGATACAATCCTTCTTCTTCCAGCCATTCTTTTCCGTTCTCCTGCCACTGAGCACTTTCAGGGAAAAATGGATACAACCAACCAATCAGGTAAATAGCGGCACACTCAGAAATAGCATGGTTATTCCTAACAGCAATTCTGGAAAAATCGATATTCTTTTCAATATGTTTTGCCTGCCAGTATAGCGAATGAATGATTTTCTGGAAAGTTTCCTCTGTAAGTTGCGGAGAGTTTTTATAATAATATAATGCAAAGGTCCAGTTCAGCAACCTCAAGGCTATCTCCTGGCTGGACATATAGTTTGGCCCGAAGTTCAACGGGTTCTTATCAATCCAGCTGGTAATTTCATTGAGTACAAAAGCTGACTGATCAATGCCAAAATGAAAATCGTAGCGGATAATTGTGTATAAATAAGAAAACCGTGATTTTTCCCACACATACTTAATATCGCCACTAGCCGGATCAAAGTCTTTTATCTTGGTCCAATGCTTGTTTATGTCGTATTTATAGCCTGTTTCCGGACTGGTTAGCCAATCATATTCTCTGCCTAAATCCATCACCAAGCCATTAAAGAACCTAATCTTCCCTTGCTCAATATCCGTAAATTCCTTTTTCAGCTGAATTTTGGCTTCATCGGTAAGCACATCAAATTTTTTAATATCGTCCTTGGAAGAAAAAAAGAATTTGCCGCCAGTCCGCTTCCACCCTGCCAGATCAGTAAACTTTTCTACTTTTACTTTGGTAGGATACCCTGATTTAAGCAAACCGGATTTCCGTCTGAACTCATACGTGGCGCGGAAAATAAATCCACGCCAGCCCATGTTCTGTATTAAATGCGAAGTTTGTTTGACTGGATTCAAAAGCTGTAAATTTTAATGGATATGCAAATAAAAATAATCAATAGTAACAAAAAGACAATAGGGATAATCTACTGACTATCCCTATTGAATGTAATATATTTTGCAAAAAAAATTACTCCATAATAAAAGGGTAATCTTGTTGTACGTATACATCCTTGAATGCTTCTTCGGCAGGCGGATACGGAGACTCCTCAGCAAAACGAACTGATTCATCTACCACTTCTTTTATCTTCTTATCTATCTCTGCTATTTCTTCTTCAGTAGCAATGGCATTATCCAAGATAGTTTTACGAACCTGCTCAATAGGGTCTCTCATTTTGTATGATTCCAGCTCCTCTTTCGTACGGTATTTCATAGGGTCAGACATGGAGTGACCTTTATACCGATATGTTCTTAACTCCAATAAAGTAGGACCTTCGCCAGCCCGGGCTCTTTCAGCCGCTCTGGCAACCGCCTCATGCACAGCCTCCACATTCATAGCATCTACTGGTTCAGAAGGCATGTCATAGGCCTCGCCCAAGGTGTATAGCTCTGTTACGTTAGATGTACGCTTGACAGAAGTACCCATAGCATAGCCATTATTTTCTATAGCAAAAATCACTGGAAGCTTCCACAACATAGCTAGGTTCAACGCTTCATGGAAAGCACCTTGCCGCACAGCCCCATCACCCATATAGCAAATACACAGGTTTTGTGTCTTGTTATATTTTTCTGCAAACGCAATACCGGCACCTAAGGGCACCTGTGCGCCTACAATACCATGGCCACCTATGAAGTTTACCTCTTTATCGAAAATGTGCATAGAACCTCCCTTGCCTTTGGAACAGCCGGTTTGCTTAGCAAACAACTCAGCCATTATGGCATTAGCACTGGTACCTAGGGCTAGCGGTATTCCATGGTCGCGGTAAGCTGTAATCCACTTATCGTCTTTAGTAAGGGCTGTTTTAGCACCCGCGGCACAAGCCTCTTGGCCAATATATAAATGACAAAATCCTCTTATTTTTTGCTGCCCATACAACATACCGGCTTTTTCCTCAAATTTCCGCATTAATTGCATAGATTCGTACCAATACATATAGGTCTCTTTGGGGTATTTTGGGCCCGAAGGTGCTTTTTTTGCGGACGTTGATTTTGCCGGAGATTTTTCTTTGACACTCGCCATAATTATTCGTATGATTGATATTGATAAAACGCCGTTAAACGTGTTTAGTTACTTTGGAATGAATGCGAAATTAGAGAAAAATCATTCAACAAAGAAATTAAACTGTTTGAATGAACAATAATAAGGCTAAACTGTAAACTTTCATAAATGTATCTTGAAAAAATCAATCTGCTTAATTTTAAGAATTATGAAGAACTTTCGCTAAGCTTCTGCCCGGCTATTAACTGTATTGTGGGGCATAATGGAAGTGGCAAAACCACCCTGTTAGATGCTATTCATTATCTTTCTCTTACCAAGAGTGCTTTCAGTATACTAGATAGCCAGAGCATTAAGCACGAAGCAGATTTTTTTTTAATAGACGGCAAGTTTAATGTAGAAGGCAAACATTATCAGATTACGTGTAGCCTCAAAGGCGGAGGTCGCAAAGTAGTTATGTCCGATAAAAAAGCCTATGACCGGTTAAGCGAGCATATCGGCCGTTTTCCAATAGTAATGATAGCTCCAGATGATACAGACCTGATACGCGACGGCAGCGACCTGCGTAGAAAGTTTTTTGATGGCATGATTTCACAGATAGACGCAAGCTATTTAGCCAATCTACTGCAATACAACCTGATTCTTAAGCAACGGAATGGCTTGTTAAAGCAGTTTTTTGAGAGAAATTACTTTGACAAAGAACTTCTGGAAACGTATAGTGTGCAATTATTAGACATTGGCAAAGTGCTGCATGAAAAGCGGAAGGAATTCATAAAAACTTATGTCCCGGTGTTTCAAAAACATTATCAACAACTCACAGACAGCCGTGAAGAGGTAGACTTGATCTATGAATCAGAATTGTTTGAAGAAGATTTTGAATATGAATTTTACTTTGCTACCAAGCGGGACCTACAAGCACAGCGCACAACCAAAGGCATTCATAAGGATGATTTTATCTTTGAAATCAACCGGTTTGAGCTGCGTAAGTTTGGTTCCCAGGGACAACAGAAGTCGTTTGTTATTGCTTTGAAGCTAGCCCAGTTTGATAGTATTCAACAAAATAAAAATTGCAAACCTATTCTGCTATTAGACGATATTTTTGATAAATTAGATGAATTAAGAATTAACAAACTCCTAGAGATGATGGCGAAGGGCACCTTTGGTCAATTATTTGTAACAGATGCCCGGCCTGAGCGGACCAGAAAAATTTTCGAGCATATTCCTTCCGAAACCTGTATCTTTCAAACGGAAGATTTTAAATAAATTACTTGTACACTGAAGCATTAAATAAATTGATTTACCCCAAACCTATGTATCGCCAGAAAAAGAACGAACAAACATTCCGTAAAGCTGAAACCTCCTCCCTTAAAGAAGCCATAGGCGAACTGCTAAACGCCTACAAACTAAAAACCAAATATAACGAAACACATATTGTAGCTGCCTGGAGCCGTATCATGGGCCCAGCTATTGCCAACCGCACCAGTAAAATATTTGTCAAAAACAAAAAGCTTTATGTACAGTTAAACTCCGCCCCACTGAAAAGTGAGCTGGCTATGTCCAAGTCAAAAATTCTGGAAATATTGAATAAGGATGTACAAGAGGAAATTTTAGAAGAGGTAATTTTCTTGTAGGCGGGATTAGTATTGGGCAAATTTAGTTTTTCAGAAATTACTTGTTAAGGCTTCTCTTTAACTAGCTGTTTTCTGCTCATTAATACTGCTCTCTGCCTATGAAAATCTCCTCGGGAAAAGTACTTCTCAATTAAGCAATAGAGCATAATAAAAAAGTAGCGGCTCCCCATCTCTTTAATTTTCAAATTTGACTTACCGGTTTTCCGGTTAGTCCAACTATTTGGAACTATTGCATAAGAATAGCCACGAATGATAGCTTTCAAAGGTAATTCTAAGGTAAGATTAAAATGAGGGGATAATAAAGGCTTTAAGCCGTCAATAACTTCCTTTCTATATAACTTAAAAGCATTTGTTGTATCGTTGTAGCGTATATTAAAGCAAACTTTTACAAGCTGATTAGCCAAGCGGTTAATAAATAATTTCAATCTTGGGTAATCTATTACTTTACCCCCTTTAGAGAAACGGCTGCCAAATACACAATCATATCCCTCTTGCAACTTAGTATAAAATTTTACCAGGTCTTCTGGACAATCTGAAAGGTCAGCCATCATTAAGGCTACACAATCACCACTAAATCTTTCTAAACCATATCTGACGGCATAACCAAATCCATTAGGGCCGATATTAGTATAATAAACCAATGTAGGAACAGTTAATTGAATCTGTTTCAACGCTGCTTCCGTGTTATCTTTAGAATTGTCATTAACCACCAGTATTTCATGAGGTATGTTATGCCGGCAAAGCACCTCGTAGAGTTGACCAATAGTTTGTTCAATAGAACCTTCTTCATTATACGCCGGGATAACAATACTTAAATGCATTGTGTGTTAATTTATTTTTAGCTGTAGAAATAACAGTGTAAAAATGACAGATTAATTTAGGATTGATTTATAAATATATGATACATTAAATAAGTTTAACTGAAGCCATAGAACTATACTAATTAAAAATGGAAATTGACGAAAAAACACCTTAAGAGTTATAAGTAACAGCGACATTTCCAAACTTCTCCACTGAGGAATTTAATAATATAATGCCCTTGGCGGAAAATTAAGTTGATCATGCATTTCTGCAGCTATTTATAGCCCAGATTATCATCTTCATTTTCTACGAAAGATTATTTGATGTGGGTTTAACTTGAGTTTTGCAAAGGAATTGAGAAAACTATTAACAATAAAACTATTCTATGTTAGCTTTTCTTCCAAATATGAATGATCAAACTGTCATCTCAAGCAATATTGAATGTAATCTAAACCTAATAATCACCACATATTTTTTCTCAAAACTTGAGCTTCCTATCTAAAGAATAATTTTTGAAAATAGTTCTTTGGACAGCCATCAAAAGAGTAGATGAAAATATTTTATTTTGGTAAGAAATACATAGCAAACATCAATCATGATGATATTTGCTATGCATTATAAACTTTAGATGCAGAATACGCTTTCAATTTACTATTTATCAGTTTCCATGCAAGAAGTAAGATAGATAACAAACAGCCTACCACAAAGCCATATATTATATAAGATTTTACCTTTGGACCATCTGGTTTGGTAGTTTTAGTAAAATGTGCTATTATCTGAATATCATCACCTAACTTTAAGGATGTTTCTAGGTCTAATATTCTCTCATATAGAGACACAATCTGCAAATTTACCTCTGAAGGGCTCGTTAAGAAAGTGCCTGAAGCAGACCGACCATTATTAAGAAGTCCTTTCACAGAAGTTTTGACACTATCAAGAGCCACGATTTCAGCTATAATTTTAGTTTTTAGTGATTCTAAGTTTTGCCGCCTTATAGTAGACCTTCTCTTAACATATTCGTTATTCTCTAAGGCATTTACAATTCCATTTTCTAGAGAGTCAAGCACTTTTACATCAGATACTACTACACTAATCATGAAGCTATTTTCATTTTTACTTTTAGTTGGATCAGTGGATCCTGGCTGAGTATCTTCAGCTTTTATTTCACTCATATGACTAGCTGATTCCAAACTTAAATTTAGCTTCCCAGCCAAAGTAACATAATCTCCTTTATTGATTAATGTTTGCCAATAGTCAATAATATTGACTATTTCTGTATTGGGCAAAATACTTGAGTCAGCAATCATCTGAGCCTTGAAATAAGGATTAGCTCTTTTATAGAAAATATAACCTATTGACATACTTATTACTATAATTGCAACAAGTATGTAAATATTTTTTTTTATCAGGGTAAACAATGAAGAAAAAAGACTCAATAAATCAATTTCATCATCTTTTACTATTACTTTATGATTGTCCATATCGGATTTAATCGTGAAAATTTCAAGCAAATATAAAAAAAATTAAGGAAGCTTAATGGCAGCCTTGCAAAATAGATGGTACTACCTAAAGCATTACATTTTTATACAGTAATTAACTTAAATATTTTAAGTGAGGATTGATTGCATTGAAAAATAAGGAGTGTGAATTTAAAAAACCCATAGTATGATGGCTATTCAAAGGAAAAAAAAACTAAAATTACATAATAGGATATGTAGATTTTATAAATTTGCGTTCCTTAAATAAATCTGGGACTTTTTGTAAATAGTTGCTATCAACTGCATTAAGCTTTTCTCTCTATTCTTAACAAATGTATTAATGAAACAGATTCAAATGGTTGACCTCAAAAATCAATACGAGAAAATTAAACAGAGTATTGATCAATCCATAATTGAGGTAATCAATGAAACCGCCTTTATAAATGGACCTCAGGTTAAACTTTTTGCAGAAGAATTAGCCATATCTAATCAAGTAAAACATGTTATCCCCTGCGCTAATGGCACTGATGCTCTACAAATAGCTATGATGGCATTAAACCTTAAGCCTGGAGATGAAGTAATTGTTCCAGCTTTTACTTATGTAGCTACAGTGGAAGTGATTGCTTTACTTGGTTTGGTACCAGTATTTGTGGATGTAGACCATCATAGCTTTAATATTGATGCATCTCTAATTACTGATAGTATTACTTCAAAAACGGTAGCTATTGTACCAGTGCATTTATTTGGGCAATGTGCAGATATGGAAACTATAACGCAGATAGCTAAAAAGAATAATTTATATATAATAGAAGACGCTGCACAATCTATTGGGTCAACCTATCAATTTTCCGATGGTGATATTCAATATTCTGGAACAATTGGACATATAGGTACTACCTCTTTTTTTCCTTCTAAAAACTTAGGTTGTTTTGGAGATGGAGGAGCTATATTTACCAATGATGATACATTGGCACATACACTTCGGACAATAGCTAATCACGGACAGAGAGTTAAGTACTACCATGATACTATAGGAGTTAACTCACGCCTTGATACAATTCAGGCAGCCATTTTAAGAGCTAAACTCCCTCACCTAAATGAATTTATTCAAAAACGGCAAGAAGCGGCTCGGTTTTATGATAATGCCTTCAAAGATATGTCTGTTCTCCAGATACCGTCGCGTAGTTCTTACACGACCCATGTTTTTCATCAATATACGTTAAAAATTACAGAAGGTAATCGAGATAAGTTGAAGGATTTCTTACAATCGAGGCAAATTCCGAGCATGGTCTACTATCCAGTTCCTCTACATTTACAAAAAGCTTACCTAAACTATGGATATAAATCTGGCTCTTTCCCTGTATCAGAAGCATTATGTTCCATGGTATTATCCCTTCCTATGCATACAGAACTTGATAAGGAGCAAATGATCTATATTACAGATACAGTAAAAGAGTATTTTAATCAATAATTAACATGGAAGAAAATTATTTCTCACATCCTTCGGCCATTATTGATGAAAGATGTACTATTGGTAATGGTACTAAAATATGGCATTTTTCTCACATCATGTCTGAATGCATAATTGGTGAGAACTGCAATATTGGACAGAATGTAGTAGTATCCCCCGGAGTAGTACTTGGTAACAATGTAAAAGTGCAGAATAATGTTTCCATCTATACAGGCGTTAGCTGCGAAGATGATGTATTCTTAGGCCCTTCTATGGTGTTTACAAATGTTATTAATCCGCGAAGTGCAGTAAATAGAAAAAACCAGTACATGAAGACACATGTAGGCAAAGGGGCAACTGTAGGCGCGAATGCAACAATAGTTTGCGGCCATGATATTGGTGCTTATGCATTTATTGGTGCTGGTGCAGTAGTCACCAAATATATTCCTGCCTATGCGTTAGTAGTAGGCAATCCGGCAAGGCAAATTGGTTGGATGAGTGAATATGGACATCGCTTAAACTTTAATAAAGAAAATATTGCCATTTGCCCGGAAAGCCAAGAACAGTATCTTCTTGTTAACAAATTAGTGCAAAAAATTAATAATTAACACTATAGAATAATAGAAATAGATAAGATTTATCAACAATGGTTTATATAACTGATAAAATCAAATTTGCTGTTGTTGGCTGTGGCCACATAGGAAAAAGGCATGCTGAAATGATTAACCGTCATCCGGAAGCTGAACTAGTAGCTTTATGTGACGTAAAATCTAAAAAAGAACTAGGATTAGAATATTCGGAGGTACCTTTTTTTAGCTCTATAGAAGAACTACTAGCCTCAGGTATCGATATGCATGCAGTAAATATATGTTCACCCAATGGCCTTCACGCCCAGCAATCACTTCAGTCGCTTGAAGCAAAGAAACATGTGGTTTGTGAAAAACCAATGGGTCTTAAAAAAGGCAACTGTGAGGCGGTAATTTTTAAGGCACTGCAAGTATCCAGACATGTTTTTTGTGTTATGCAAAACAGATACTCCCCTCCCTCTGTATGGCTCAAAGAAATTGTTGAAAACAAAATAATTGGAGATATATTTATGGTCCAGATCAACTGCTACTGGAACCGTGATGAACGTTATTACAAAAAGAATAGTTGGAAAGGCACAAAAGACTTAGATGGAGGCACACTATTTACTCAATTTTCTCATTTTATTGATATCATGTACTGGCTTTTCGGAGATATTGAGAACATACAAGCCAAATTTAATAATTTCACACATGAAGGTTTAACAGAGTTTGAAGATTCAGGATTTGTTAACTTTCAATTTGTTAACGGCGGAATGGGATGTATTAATTATTCTACAGCTGTATGGGACAAAAACTTAGAAAGTAGCATTACTATTATTGGAAGCAGAGGAAGCGTAAAGGTTGGCGGCCAGTATATGAACGAGGTGGAATATTGCCACATTAAAGATTACGTAATGCCAGAACTTGCTCCTTCCAACCCTCCAAATGATTATGGGGCATACAAAGGCTCTGCTGCCAATCATCATTATATCATTGAAAATGTAGTAGATACGTTAAAAGGCAGAACTACTATTACTACTAATGCATTAGAAGGCCTGAAAGTAGTTGAAATCATTGAAAGAATTTATCAATTAAAATGATAGTAATCCCAAACTGATAACATAAAAATTTTTCCTTTTTATACAAGAAGTAGCCAACAAAACTTTCTTGACCATCACCTGAAGCAAAATGTTTGAGAAAAGAAAGAACTTAAAATAATATATTTATGAGATTGTAAGCTAAAAGAGTGTGTTGATAAAAAATTTTCTCCCAACAAAAGTAAGCAGGTTAGTCTCACGTTTTGCCATTGTTAATGAGAATGCTCTGAATTTACTAATGATGTATCTCACACATTATAAATTTTGCTTATTTTTGGTTTAGTGTTTGAAATTTTCAATGAACCCTTCAATATCAATTGTTGTTCCTCTCTTCAATGAAAGCGATTCCTTTCCTTATCTGGTAGAAAGGCTGGATAAAATTATTCAAAACTCTCCTTTCCCGATAGAAGTTGTGCTTGTAGATGATGGCAGTACTGATAATACGGCAGTAATGATGGAACTTCTAGCTATGCAGAATGCTCATTATCAATCCATTTTTCTTGCACGAAACTATGGACACCAAACCGCTTTAACCGCTGGTTTGCAGTACGCCCGTGGTACAGAGGCAATTATGATTATTGATGGTGATTTACAAGATCCTCCAGAATTGTTGTTCAAGTTTTACGATTATTATAAACAAGGATACGATGTTGTTTACGCAATTCGTAAAAAGAGACGAGAGGGTTTCATAAAAAAACTTAGTTATAAAGCCTTCTATCGAATTTTAAAATACATTTCTTATGTTGATATTCCAATCGACTCAGGAGATTTTTCCTTGATTAGCCGAAGAGTAGTAAACATCCTCAATAGAATGCCTGAAGAAAGTCGTTATATGCGAGGGATGCGGACATGGGTGGGCTTTAAACAAATTGGTGTAGAATATGATAGAAGTGAAAGGATGGCAGGTTCTTCAAAATACTCATTAAAAAAATTATTTCAGCTCGCTTACAATGGAATTTTTAACTTTAGCGAATTTCCTATAAAGTTTATCTCGAAATTAGGATACTTTACTGTGATTATTTCATTGATTTATTTAGGGTATACTATTTTTAAAAAGATAGTGAATGGCAATGTGCCCGAAGGTTTTACTGCAACACTAATGGCAATTATCCTTTTTAGTGGCGTACAATTAATTTCCCTAGGAGTGATAGGTGAGTATTTATTAAGGATATTCTTCCAAGTAAAGGGGAGGCCACTTTTTGTAGTGAAGAATGTTATTCAGGAAAAAGAATTGGTAAATGAATAAGGATTATTATTCAGTTTACTACCAAATGGAAAGATCACATTGGTGGTTCAAAGTCAGAGAAAAAATTCTTATTTCTCAAATTAAAAAATATATTACTTCTAAAGCTCATTTACCTTTAAAAATTTTAAATGTTGGAGTAGCAACTGGAAGAACTACAGAATTTTTATCTCAGTTTGGGGAAGTAGTCTCTTTAGAATACGATTCGGATTGCTGTCAGTTTTTACGGGAAAAGCTACACTTAGAAGTTATTCAGGGTTCAGTTTTAGATCTACCCTTTCCTAATGACCAATTTGACCTTGTTTGCGCTTTTGATGTTATAGAGCATGTAGAAGACGACCAACGAGCAATTGATGAATTGTACCGGGTTTGCAAACCTGAAAGCCACATATTTTTGACTGTACCTGCTTTTATGGAACTTTGGAGTTCACACGACATCGTAAACCAGCATTATCGGCGTTACCGCCTTCCAGAAGTAAAAAGGCTTTTCAGCAGCCTACAAGGAAAAATAATATTCAAATCATATTTTAATAGTATTCTTTTTCCTCCTATTTTTTTATACAGAAAGTTGACAAGCATTTTTAGATCTCCCCAAAGGACTCTCTCTTCTGATTTTGAAAGTGTCATAGCTCCTTCTCTTATTTCCAAGATACTTTATTCGCTTTTCAATGCAGAAGTGCAACTTTTAAGAAAAATAAAGTTCTCCTTCGGTGTATCAATTGCTTATTTGTATAAGAAGAATTGACTAAAATCAAACAGGCTGTAGAAACTCGCCCGTTTAAATTTAGTCAATTGAATGATTTATTTGTATATCCCTAGTCTTGAGTTCAATGAAGGAATACAGTTTGTACAGATAAACCAAGAATGCGCTGATCATCATTTATTCCTATATTTTGAGGAAAGGTAGTATCTAGTAATTGAAAAGTTAATATGTTATGACTTTAATTCAGCAACTCTCGCTTTAATCGTATAGAGTGATTTTTTTGTTCAGAAACTTCTAATTTTTAAATTTCACTTCTATTTAAAAGAATTATAACCCGTTGAGCATCTAATACGGTAGGTTTTAAAAACCAAAAATCCCAAAATTTAATATTAAATCTTGGACAAGATTTTCAACAAAAATTTGCATCTCAGGTTTATGCCCTTTGGTCAAGCGAAAAGATGTTTCATTTGGCCACCAAAGTATTTTTGCTGGATCGTCGAGGTATAGCAATAGCAAATTTAATATAGTAGTAACTTCATCAGATTTGCCTTCCAAGCAACTAGACATTGCTATTTATAGTAGCATTGTACAAAAAGTTTATGAAAATATAATTTTGTCGGGTAATAAAACGTTGGAGTCTGAAATAAATTTCAGCAATCTTAAAATAGGCAAGTAAGTATTAAAGGCAGTTACTGCCGATCAAATTTTCTTTAAATTAATTATCAAACGTTGACCTGAATTAGCAATTTTCTCATCTATAACTACTAATTTAGATTTATTGTCCACAGAAAGCTAAACATGTATAAAATTCTTTTCTCCGAAAAGCCTTAATTTTTTAATTTTTCATTCATGATCTTCTTATAAAAGGTAAGGTAGTTTATTAATTACCTTGACCTTTGTCACAGATTTTGTTTCTTTCTACTTATGGTCTTTTTTTGTCTCTATTAGCGGCGAAGTATATTTAAAACCTCTATATTTGCCATCTAAAATTAAAACATTATCAATATTTTGAGATAAAAATAATAGTCTCAATTAAACATAGCTTAGGAGATGTAAATTATTTTAACTATTGCCTACCTTAAAAATCTAAAAATATAAAATGGAATTACAAAATTCAAAATGCCTAGTTATAGGCGGAGCGGGATTTATTGGCGGGTTTCTTATAAGTGAACTACTTAAAGAAGGCGTGAAAGAAGTAGTAATATACGATAATTTTGCCAGAGGTAAAATGGAAAATATATCGGATTCAGTATTAGATCCCAGATGCAGTATTTTCCCATATGGAGGTGATGTCAGGGAGTTGGATATACTTGATAAAGCATTTGAAGGTGTGGATTATGTATTTCATTTAGCAGCTATGTGGTTGTTGCATTGTAAAGACTTCCCGCGGACAGCATTTGATGTAAATATTGCCGGAACATTTAATGTGCTGGAAGCTTGTATAAAACATAAAGTAAAAAAACTGGTATATTCTTCTTCTGCTTCTGTTTATGGTGATGCCGTTGAAGTACCTATGACGGAAAGTCATCCTTTCAATAATAAGAACTTTTATGGGGCAACTAAGATTGCTGGTGAGGCTATGTGTACCGCCTTTAATGACCGTTATGGGTTAAAAGTAGTAGGATTAAGATATATGAATGTATATGGACCTGGCCAGGATCAGCATGCTGTATATAGCGGAGTAGTACCTATTATGTTAAATAAAATCGAAGCAAATGAAACGCCTGTGATAAATGGCGACGGTAGTCAAGCATATGATTTTATATACGTGGAAGATGTCGCCAGAGCTAACATCGCTGCATTAAAAAGCAGTGTTGAGTGCGGATTTTACAATGTTGGTACTGAAATCCAAACTTCTATTAAACAACTGTGTAACACTATATTGAAACTAAAGAACTCCTCATTGCAGGTTACTTATAAGCCTTATGCAGCTGATGATGCCAGGCAATTTGTACAAAACCGAATTGGGTCTGCGAAAAAAGCAAAAGAGGAGATAAATTTTGAATATAAATATTCCTTGCAAGGAGGGCTTCAAAAATTAATAAACTGGCGCATAGCAAAAGGTATAGATAAAGGTAAAACATCTATGTATAATTAGAAAGGCATTATATACTAAACCCTTAAGAACCCATGTCTATAGGCTATTTACTGTTTCCTAATGCTATAGCAGGAATTTCGTATCGGAACTCGCAGATAATATAATCTAATATTAAAGGAATCAAAAAGGTAATATTTAAGAGCTGAAGACTTTTTACTTTTATTGCATTTTGCTATGCGATTAGTAGAAATAAGTTGTTTTTAGAGTTTAAATTTAATGTGAGATTTGTATTTCACTTTCAGCTGCAATACAATATTAAAAATAAAACAATAATTAGTTTTGACTAAATAAAGTAATTCAAGATTGTAACTATTAATGGAAAAGCGCAATATTCCTATTTCTCTTCCGGTAACAGGTGAAGAAGAATGGCTGGCAGTAAAAGAACCTTTAATGAGCGGATGGTTAACTTCAGGCCCCAAGGTGAGAGAATTTGAAGAACTTTTTGCAAAAAGGCATCAGGTAAAATATGCTATCGCTGTTACAAGTGCTACTACTGCTTTACATCTGGCAATGGTAGCTCTGAATATAAAGCCTGGAGATGAAGTAATTGTTCCAGCTTTTACATGGGTTTCTACAGCTAATGTGGTGTTATATCAAGGAGCAAGAGTAGTATTTGTAGATGTAGATCCTCATACGTTTAATATTGATCCTAATGATTTAAAGAAACGGATTACGTCCAAGACCAAAGCTATTATTCCAGTTCATTTGTTTGGCCTTTGTGCCGATATGGATGCCCTAAGAGAAATTGCAGGAGATATACCTATGGTTGAAGATGGTGCCTGTGCAGCAGGAGCAGCTTATAAAGGTAAAGCGGCTGGTTCATTAGGAACGATTGGCTGTTTTTCTTTCCACCCTAGAAAATCAGTAACAACTGGAGAGGGGGGTATGGTAACAACCAATGATGATCATCTGGCAGAAGTTATTGCCATGTTACGAAACCATGGAGCTTCTATTTCTGAGGAGCAAAGGCACCATGGCCCAAGACCTTACATATTACCTGATTTCAATATTATGGGTTTTAATTACAGGATGACTGATTTACAAGGTGCAGTGGGTGTAGTTCAATTAAGAAAGCTAGATCAGTTTATAGATGAGCGTGAAAAGTGGGCTGCTTATTATTCTAAAGAATTAAAATCTGTTGAGTGGCTTCATGTACCGATCTTTGATAAGCAATACAAACATGGTTGGCAGTCATATGTAACGCTGGTAGATGAATCAAAGGCACCTTGTTCAAGAAACGAAATAATGGAGAGATTGCAGAACTTGGGAATATCTACCCGCCCAGGAACACATGCAGTACATATGCTTAATTACTATAAAGAGCTTTATGCGCTAAGAGCAGAAGATTATCCTGGAGCTATGGCAGCCAATAATTATTCCATGGCTATACCCTTGCACAACCGGATGGTGAAAGAGGATTATGAATATATAGTACATTGTTTAAAATCTCTGTAATAATTGTAAATAAATGTATTTAGAGGTATGTGTGGGATAGCTGGTGTTTTTAATTTAGATGGTTCGCCATTTTCTATGCAGTATCTTAAGAAGATGACAGATGCTATCTCTCACAGAGGTCCAGATGCTGAAGGATATTATATAGAAGGCAATATTGCATTTGGGCATAGGCGACTCTCTATTTTAGATACATCTTCTAAAGGAAACCAGCCGATGATATCCAAATGTGATAATTGGGTAATTATTTTTAATGGATGTGTCTATAATTTTCTGGAGCTAAGGCAGGAATTACGTTCAAAAGGCCATATTTTTCATTCGGACACAGATACAGAAGTTATTGTTGAAGGACTTTCAGCCTATGGCATACGTTTTTTTGAACGGTTGGATGGCATGTTTGCTGTAGGTGCCTGGAACAAAAAGGAACAGACATTGTATCTCTCCCGGGATAGGTATGGCATTAAGCCCCTTTATTACTGGTTTAACCATAAAACCATTGTCTTTGCCAGTGAAATAAAAGCGATCCTGGAACATCCTGCCTATAATATAGGAGTTGATTTGGGAGCGCTTAACGAATATTTTACTTTTCAAAATCTGTTTACTTACAGAACCCTTTTTAAAGGAATCTGTATGCTTCCACCGGCAAATACTGTAAAAATAAACTCTGCAACTTCTGAAATTTTACATAACTCCTGGTGGGATTATGATTTCACTAAAACTGATTCTTCCATAACCTTTGAAGATGCGGTTGAAGAAACAGAGCGATTGTTTAAAGCAGCGGTTGCCCGGCAAATGATATCAGATGTTCCTGTGGGATCTTATCTATCAGGCGGTATGGATTCTGGATCCATCACAGCGGTAGCAACAACCCATGTAGATAGGTTAGCAACGTTTACCTGTGGCTTTGACATGAGTGAAGTAACAGGCGTTGAAGCCAATTACGATGAAAGAAGAGATGCAGAGTTGATGGCTAATTATTTTAAGACGGAACATTATGAACAGGTTTTAAATGCTGGAGATATTAAATGGTCTTTACCTAAAGTTGTATACCATCTGGAAGATTTACGCGTGGGCATGTCTTATCCTAATTACTATATTTCCCGCTTAGCTTCTAAGTTCGTTAAAGTTTGCCTTCAAGGAACCGGAGGAGATGAATTATTTGGCGGATATCCCTGGAGGTATTACAGAATTTTCAAATCCGTAAGCCAGAAAGATTTTTTTGAGCAATATTATAGCTTTTGGCAAAGGTTAGTACCTGATCAGGACCGTAACAAACTTTTTGTAGATTCAGTAAAGTCTCAAATGGACTTTACTGAACCCAAAGCCATATTTGAAAGAGTATTTACTTTCAATTCATCATTAAAATATGATTCTCCGGAAGAGCATATTAATAATTCGCTGTACTTCGAAATAAAAACTTTTTTGCCCGGCCTTTTACTTGTTGGAGACAAGTTATCCATGGCCCATGGATTAGAGGAAAGATTTCCATTTTTAGATAATGCACTTGTAAACTTTGCTCAGAAGATACCAGTAGCACATAAACTAGGAAATTTTGAGAAGTTTAGGAAAATTGATGAAAATATATTCGGAAATAAGAAGAAAGCCTATCTAGAGTTTGATGATGGGAAATCTGTTTTACGTAAGGCCATGTCAGATTTTATCCCTGAAAAAATCCGTAATAGAAAAAAGCAAGGCTTTTCAGCTCCCGACGAGTCCTGGTACCGAGGGGAAAACGCTACGTATATCAAAGAACTATTATTGGGAAGTAAAACCGTTTCGGCGGATTATATCAATCCAGACTATATCAAAAAAATTGTGAAAGAGCATATCGATCAGCGAATAAACCATCGTTTGTTGATATGGTCCTTTATGAACTTTGAGTGGTGGTGTAGAATTTTCCTGCACGGCAGTAAGGTATAAAATAAAATCTATTTATGGCAATAACTAGTAATCTTCAGCAGTTTTTCAAATATCCTATACATATCACCGATAATTTTATCCATCTTGTAAATAATTCAAAAGCCTCTGTTGAGCATAATCAAGAGCAGACTCAAGTTACATTCAGTACAAAATGGAAAGAGGTTGAGCAACTCAAAGAAGTAAATCAGCTGTATAATTTTCAGTATGAATGGTTTTTAAAATTATATGGCTTTGATTCCGAGAGCTCCTTTGCCAGCTACCTGAAAACTAAAAAAGTGATTGTAGACACTGGCTGTGGATTAGGGTATAAAGCAGCTTGGTTTGCAAAATTATCTCCAGAAAGCATTGTTATCGGAATTGATATTTCTGATGCTGCACTTTTGGCTGCTAAAAATTTTGTTGATTACAAGAATTTATATTTCTCACAAGGTGATATTGCTAATACACCATTAAAAGAAACCTCTATTGATTTCGTTGTATGCGACCAGGTGATTATGCATACAGAGATTCCTGAAAAAACTTTTCAACACTTAGCTACATTACTAAAGCCTGAAGGTGAATTTGCATGCTATGTTTACAGAAAAAAAGCACTACCCCGCGAATTGGTTGATGACTATTTCAGAACCCAGACACACAACATACCAGATGAGCAAATGTGGGAATTTTCTGCGCAGCTTACTCAATTAGGTAAAAGGTTATCTGAATTAAATGTATCTTTTGAAAGTCCGGATATACCACTTTTGGGGATCAAAGGGGGAACTTATGACATTCAACGGTTCATATACTGGAACTTTTTGAAATGTTTCTGGAAAGAAGAGTGGGGCTTTGAGTTGTGCAAAAGCACAAATTATGACTGGTATGCCCCTAGTAATGCAAAGAGATTTACAAAAGCTGAATTTCAAAAAATGATTTCAGAAAACAATCTTGCTATTCAATACTTTCATGAGGAAGAAGCATGTTACTCTGGCAGATTTTGCAGGCTAAAGTAGAAAGACATCTAATACTATTATATATAATTTTAATAAAAAAATAAGAAAGACTCATGATAAAAGGCTTTATCAAAATATTTTTGAAAAAGGCATTTTTTATAAAAAGATATAAAACAAAAAGATTATATAAAAGAGTACTTCCTGTAAATGAGCTCTTTACAGACAGATGGGAAAAGGCCAAGTTTTTAGGTTTTGGAGAAGGAACAAGTATTTATGATTCCTCAATAGTAATAGGTAATGTTACTGTTGGAAAAAATACATGGATTGGCCCTTTTACATTGCTGGATGGATCAGGAGGTCTAGAAATCGGCTCAAATTGTTCTATTTCTGCCGGCGTGCAAATTTATTCTCATGACTCAGTTCAATGGGCTATTTCTGGGGGTAAAAATGCCTATGAATATGCCTCTGTAACTATAGGTGATAATTGTTATGTAGGGCCAAATGTAATTATTTCAAAAGGAGTTACAATTGGTTCAGGTACTATCATAGGTGCAAACAGTTTTGTAAACAGATCTTTTCCAGAAAATTCTAAAATAGGAGGTAATCCTGCTAAAAGTATTTAAAAATAATTATACATATTCAGTATCATTTATATAATGAACATTCTCTTTTTGCCTACAAATATAGCATCTATGCCCTCAATTACTGCTGCTGCATTTTCAAAGCACAAAGGAGTACAAGCTATTTCTTTAATTCATGATGTATTCAAATCTCAAAGTTTATCTCCCCAAACAGTTTATATACCTAAGCATATTTCGCGAAAAAAAATATGGAAATATATATGGAATGAAATTACTCTTAAGGGACGAATAAAAAAATGGATAGAGTGGGCGGATGTCCTACATTATTCCTATAATTCAGACTTTGAAAATGGTATTGATTTGAAGTGGGCACACAATTTAAAAAAACCAATATTTATAGAATGGGTGGGTAGTGACATTCGAAACCCAGAATTTTTGATAGGAATTAATAAATATTTTGAAAAGGCATTCCATAGTGGATATGAATATGCATTTTATGAAAGCAAGGAAAGATCTTTAGGTACGCAAAAATTATTTGCCAAATATGGTGCTATACCTTTGTTGAGCCCAGAGATGAGTTTATTCTTGTCTCCTACTTTATTTCCTAAAAGTCACCTTTTATTTCAGAGAATTAACACAAAAGATTTTCTTCCAAAATACCCTTACCCTAATAATAAAAAGCCTCTTATCATTCATTCTCCTACAGCAAAAATTTGTAAAGGCTCTAATTATATCATTCCACTTATTGAAGAGTTGAGAAGAGAATATGATTTTGATTTTCAGCTATTGCACAATATGAAACGGGAAGAGGTTTTAAATTTAATGAAAGATTGCGATATCTTTCTTGATCAGTTAGTGCTTGGGTCTTATGGTATGGCAGCTATGGAAGCTATGAGTTTTGGTAAACCAGTTATGTGTTATATCATGCCGGAGGTGTTTAAAGCAGGTTTACCCATTGAATGCCCAATTTATAATACTAATCCGGATACATTGAAGCAAAATCTTATCGAACTTATCTCTAAACCTGAATTACGTCACCATATAGGAATAAAAAGCAGAGCCTATGTAGAAAAATATCATGACGTAGAACAAATTACATTGCAATTATTATCTATTTACCAGAACGAACTAGAGCCGGTTCATAAATAATTAATGGTTGCTTTACCAAATTTAATTTATGATTGAATAATGTTTTTCGCATATTTACAAAATTGTACTCTTATTAAGAAACCAACTACTAGATGCAAAATTAACTAGTAATGTATATGAAAATTACAAGATGTTAAAATATCTTAAGCAACTAGCAGGTGAAAGCGCGATTTATGGATTGTCCTCCATTCTAACCAGATTTATAACAATCTTTCTGGTTCCTATTTATACAAGGGTTTTTAGCCCTGCAGACTATGGCCACATATCTTTAGTTCTGACAACCTTTGCTCTACTAAGCCTTATGGTAGTTTTAGGTTTAGACAGTGCTGCTGCCATTTTCTATTACGATGTGGAAGAGGAAGTTCATAAAAAAAAGCCTATTGCCAATTGGTTCTGGACCCAACTTTTCTCATCATCTCTTATTACGGTATTAATTAGTATCTTCTCTAAACCACTCTCATTTTTGTTATTTAATACTTCCCAGTATTGGTTAGTGTTAATTATTGCAGCAGTTAATCTCATATTTTCAACATTTAACACCATACTTATCAACTGGCTCAGGCTTAAAAGAAAACCTATACATACGATGGTTTTCTCATTAACGAGCTCACTACTTACGATAAGCCTTAATATTTTCTTTGTTGTTTATTTAAAAGCAGGTATTATAGGTGTATTTTATGCTGCTGCTTGCTCTTCTTTAATTTTCTCAATTGTATCTATTTTGTTAATGCGAGAATGGTTGTGGCCCACTCATTTTGAATGGGAATTGTTAACAAAGATGCTTCAATTTAGTTTGCCTCTTGTACCGGCAGCTTTGGCGTACTGGATATCTAACTCATCTGCCTCTTATTTTCTTAATTACACTTTAACAAAAGAGGATGTAGGCCTCTTCCAGATAGGTGCAAGTTTAGCTAGTGGAATGCTGTTGTTTACTGGAGCCTTCCAAATGGCCTTAGGCCCATTTGTTTTTTCTTTAAGCAAGAACGAAAACTCTAAAGAATTATATGCAAACATACTTCTCGGATATATTATAATAACATCTTTTTTGTTTTTGGCTTTGTCTTCTTTCTCTTTTGAAATATTAATAATTTTAACAAGAGAGGTTTACTATTCTGCCAGATATGTTGGCTCTATTCTGGCATTGAATTTCATTTTTTTGGGACTAAACTATATTGGTTCTATTGGACTAAACTTAGCTAAAGACAATAAACCTTATATGTATGCAGTATTTATAGCTGCAGGAATAAATGTTATCCTGTTCTATGTCTTAATACCTGTTTGGGGAAAAGAAGGCGCTGCACTATCTATGACTTTATCTACTTTTATCTCGTCTGGATATATCTTTTATGCTAGCCAAAAAAGATATCCCATACCTTATTCTTTCAAATCTTGTACTATTATTTTGTGCTTTGCCATTTTATTAGCTTTATTTCTAAATACCTTGACTTCTGATAATCTCCTTTTTATGATTTTAGTCAAAGGATCTTGTCTGATTGCTTATATACTAGTGATGTTTTTGTGTATAAAACGGTATATCTTGAAAAAGCCACTACTCCCTCTGCTAAAATTATCATGAGTAAACGCGTTTTAATTATCAGCTATTCTCATCTAAATACGGATCCTCGTGTTTTGAGGCAAATAGAAGCTTTAGGAAATAATTATGATATAATTACTGTGGGTTTAGCCTCATCAAATGCAGCATCGGTTGTCCAGCATATAGCATTAAAAAAATATGACACTTTTCATAATTCCTATTCTTATATAGTTAGAATGTTTATCTCTTTGTTCTATATTAAAGCTAGGGGCTTTCTATGGTTAAAACTGATGAAGCTCTACGAACGCTACTATTGGGACAGATTCAAAAGAAAAGCATTTAAGGAACTAGCCAGTCTTGATTTTTCAGTAATTATTGCTAATGATGCAGATACACTTCCTCTAGCTGTTGCACTAAAACAAAAAAAGAAATGTAAAATCTTATTTGATGCCCATGAATATAGCCCATTAGAGTTTGAAGAGAATGAGAAATGGAAAAAGACTTTTAGTCCATATTTTTTTTGGCTATGCAAAAAATATATTCTAGAGGCTGATTACTGTACTACTGTCTCTAATGGGTTAGCTCAGGAATATGAAAAACTGACCAGCCAAAAATTTACCTTAATTTATAATGCTCCAGATTTTGCATCTTTATCTGTTAAAAGTCCTGATTCAATATTGAAATTCGTACATCATGGAGCTGCTATTCCTGCTAGGTATTTAGAATTAATGATACATGTGTTTTCGAAACTTACTGATAAGTATGAATTGCATTTGCTACTGATGCAAAACTCACCTACCTATTACCAGGAGTTACTTACACTGGCAAAACCTTATTCTAATATCAAATTCCATGAACCTGTTCCCACTAAACAAATACCCAATTTTATTAATCAATACGATATTGGAATATTTCTTTTACCTCCTGTAAATTTTAATTATAAGTTTGCTTTACCTAATAAATTTTTTGAGTTTATACAAGCCAGACTAATGATACTTATAGGGCCTTCACCTGAAATGGCATACTATGTTAACAATTATAACTTAGGCGTGGTAACAGATAGTTTTGAAGTAGACACAGTGGTTGAAGTAATACAGAGCTTAACAAAAGAGATGGTTCTGACCCATAAATTACAGGCTAACGTGGTCGCAAGAGAACTTTCAGGAGCTGAATCTATGGAAAAAATCAGAAAAATTGTTGCCAGTTTAATATAGATTGAAGCTCTCTTATATACCTGGCTTTAGCTAATTGTTCAAAATTCAATTAATCTAAGTAGCTTTATTGAATTTTTAGTTTAATTAATTTATTCTCTAGTAAATAGGTACAACTTTAGTAGCCTGATAGATTTAGTCAGTCAATATGGCTCTATAAGAAAATACATAAAAATAATATATGTGCGGAATAGCAGGGATTATAAGTTTAGATACACAAACAATTAATGAGCATCTTCTGAAAAAAATGACTGATGCTATTGCTCACAGGGGCCCTGATGGCGAAGGACAATGGGTATCAGATAATAGCCAGGTCGGATTGGGTCATAGGCGACTATCTATTCTGGATTTGTCAGAAACAGCCAACCAGCCAATGCATTTCGGAGGAAGATATACCATTGTTTTTAATGGTGAAATTTACAACTATCTGGAAATAAAAGAACGCCTGCAACATAAGCAATACCAGTTTAGAACTACTTCTGATACAGAGGTACTTATGGCTTTGTATCACGAAAAGAAAGAAAATTGCTTGCAAGACCTGGATGGTATGTTTGCTTTCGTAATATATGATAAAGAGGAGAATACGGTTTTTGTAGCCAGAGACAGGTTTGGAGAAAAACCATTTTATTACAGCAAATCTGCTAACAGCTTTGTCTTTGCTTCTGAAATGAAGGCATTGTGGGCAGCTGGTATACCAAAAGTAAGCAATAATGTTATGTTCTATAAATTCCTTTCTTCAGGAGATATTGAAAACTTTGATAATAAGAAAGAAACATTCTACAAAGACATCTTCTGTTTGCCGGCGGCAACTTATCTAAAAATAAATGTTAATAGCCTCTCCATCGTTGAAAAGCAATACTGGGATATAAATCCTCAAGTTATTAATGATGATATCACACTCCAGAAAGCTGCCGCTAGATTTAGAGAGTTGTTTTATATCTCTGTCAAACGCAGATTACGGTCAGATGTACCGGTAGGGAGCAGCCTCTCAGGTGGATTGGATAGTTCTTTGGTAGTATCGGTAATGGATAATCTGGACCATAAAAAACAAATAAACCGGAAAACATTTTCAGCTCAGTTTCCAGGATTTGCTAAGGATGAGAGCTTTTACCAACAGTTGATTATAGATAAAACACATGTAGAGCCTCACTTTGTACGGCCTACAGAACATTCTATGCTGGCAAATCTTGAAAAAATTATGTATCATCAGGAAGAACCTTTTGGTTCGGCAAGTATTGCAGCACAGTATGAGGTGTTTGAACTGGCAAAGCAGCAAAAGATTACGGTTTTGTTAGATGGTCAGGGAGCAGATGAAATTCTGGCTGGATACCATGGATACTTCTTTACTTTTTTCAATCAGCTAGCAAAAAGTAACAAAGCCAATTATAAACAGCAATGGGAAGCTTACCAGCAAACACACCACCATAATACTATCAATCTACAAGACAGGCAGCAAAGTTATTGGAAAACGGCAATAAAAAGAAAATTGCCAGTTCCGGTTAAAAATCAAATAAAAAGCTTTTATCAGAAAATAACTAATCGTGACAATCCAGCAGGTATTGATCAAGAGTTTATAGCTAGCTATAAAAAAGAAACAAATCAGAAAACCTTAGGTGATAATTTAAACGAAGTGCTCTATTACAGTACCCGGATCAATGGTTTAGAGCAACTGCTAAGATATGCCGACAGAAATTCCATGGCTCATTCCAGAGAGGTACGTTTACCTTTTCTGTATCATGAACTGGTAGAATTTATTTTTACTCTACCATTTTTATTCAAGATTAATAATGGATGGACGAAGTTTCTGATGCGCTATAGCTTTGAAGACTTATTGCCAAAAGAAATTTGCTGGCGCGCAGATAAAATAGGCTATGAGCCACCCCAGCGGAAATGGTTACAGAATAAGCAAGTAAATGAACAATTAATTCAGGCTATAAGTAAATTAAGTACTATTGGTATACTTGATAAAAAGAGAGCTCAGGTTTGCAAAGACAAAGGTTTAGCAGACTTAGATCATACTTTAGCCTGGAGGTACTTGATGGCTGCTAGGTATATAAATTAATCATTTTATATCAACAGTGTCTTTATATTAACCTTTTATAGGTAGTTAAATAGTATGTGCGGTATAAGCGGAATCATTAAAAAGAATTTTGTATCTGTAAGCAAAGAGGAAATTACCAGATTTACTGATATGATCAGTCATCGCGGCCCTGATGATGAAGGTTTCTACCTCCGGAATCAAATCGCTTTTGGCCACCGTCGGTTGTCTATTCTTGATCTTAGTGCGGATGGGCATCAGCCAATGCATTTTCAAGATAAATATGTTATTACATACAATGGCGAAATATATAATTATTTAGAGATAAAAGAGATACTGATAAAGCATGGATATCACTTTAAGTCTAAAACAGATACTGAAGTAATACTGGCAGCATATGATTATTGGGGAGCAGACTGTGTGCAATATTTTAATGGCATGTGGGCATTCGCTATACATGATACAATAAAGAATATCGTATTTTGTAGCCGCGACAGGTTTGGGGTAAAACCATTGCATTACACTACCGTAGGTGAATATTTTGCCTTCGGCTCTGAAATAAAGCAGTTTACAACACTTCCTGGCTGGAAATCAGAGATGAATCTGCCTCGTACATTAGATTTTTTAATGTATGGCATTTTTGACCATACAGAAGAAACTCTTTTTAAAGGTACTTCCCAGTTAAGGGGAGGGCATAACCTTATTTATTACCTACATACAAACCAGTATCAGCTTACTCAATGGTATCATTTAAAGAATCATATAAAAAGCTATGCTGGAGATTTTGATGAAGCAAAATCAAAATTTTTACATTTGTTTCAGGATGCTGTAAAGCTCAGGTTACGGTCTGATGTGAAGGTAGGATCCTGCTTGTCCGGTGGACTTGATAGCTCTGCTATTGTAACCGTTGTAAATAAGCTTTTAAGAGAAACCGCACAGAATAAAATACAAGAAACAGTGTCATCTTGTTTCGACATAAAAAAGTACGATGAACAAGAGTACATTGATGCAGTAATAGACCAGACCCAAGTTAAAGCACATAAAGTGTTTCCAAAATATGAACAATTATTTGACACACTAGATAAGCTAATATGGCATCAGGATAGCCCTATTGGTTCATCAAGTATATTTGCTCAATACCACGTATTTGATACTGCGGCAAAACAAGGAATTAAAGTAATGCTAGATGGACAAGGAGCAGACGAAACACTAGCAGGCTATGATGGATTTTATTATTCTTATTACTGTAGTTTACTTCATCAACTAAAATTAAGCACTCTGCTAGATGAAATAGCTGCTGTAAAAAAATATAGACGATTTAGTATGCCTACTTTTGTTTTTAAAACTTTTACTTCATTTCTTCCAGACTCAATACATAAGTTACTAAAACAAAAATTAAATACATTCAACGGTATGGGCATAAAATACGAGCCTATATCAGCAAACTATGGGAAACAAGATATGATAGTAAACCAGGTGCTTGACCTTAGTACTTTACAGAAGTTATCGTTAAATCAGGTATATGAACATAGTCTTCCAATGCTGCTGCATAATGCTGATAGAATGTCAATGGCTCACTCTATAGAATCAAGGCTTCCTTTTCTGGATTACAGGTTAGTAGAATATATTCTCTCTTTACAGGACAGTTTTAAAATAAACAGAGGCAAAACCAAGTACATTCTTCGGGAAGCTTTGAAGCCTATTCTTCCCGATAAAATTGCTAACCGTTTTGATAAAATGGGCTTTGTAACGCCAGAGGCATACTGGATGAAGAACCATACTCAGGAATTCTACGAAAAATTAGAGGAAGCGACTACAATATTGCAGAGCTTGATTGACAAGGATAAAACTCTATCTAATTTCAAAAAAGAAATGGAAGAAAGTAGCCTTTCTATGGGTTCTTTCTATTGGAGAGTAATTAGTATGGCTACATGGGTTAAATTATTTGCTGTCCAATTGAGTAAATAATTTAACCCATGTAGCCATACTAAGTTATATCTGACTTGACAATTCCCATTCTGCTTATCCCTAATTATCCCTTCATTATTACTTACACAATAATATAGGTAGCTTCTTTTGCTCTGAAAGAATTAGTTACTTTGCAGTAGATAAAATAGTATGATAAATAACAAAACTGTATCGGCTGTTATTTTTGCTTACAATGAAGAGAAATATCTCAGCCAGATGCTTGATTCACTACAGAACCAGACAATTAAAATAGATAAAATTATTGTGGTGGATGATTTTTCTACGGATAACACAAAACATATAATACATCAATATCAAACCCGATCAGCTGCTGTTGAATATTATCAAAGTGAGAAAAAAGGCAAAATTCATGCATATCAGACAGGCTTAAAAAAAGTAGATACCGATTTGTTTTTCATCTGTGCCGGTGATGATGTATTGATGGAGAGTTTTGCCGAAAAAATGTATCTTTTCCTAGAGGAAAATCAGATAGAATTTGCCTATGCTAATTACTTGATGGCAGACCAGAATCTTTCCCCACTTACTTCTGTTAAAAAAAAACTTTATTATACTTGTCCAGAATTAATTACGTATAATCATGTGAGCGGATATATATTTGGGTATAGTACTATTCTGAAATATATACTCCCCTTGCCCGAAGGACTTTTGTTTGAAGATTGGTATACGAGCGTAAAGCTTAGTTATATTTATGGTAGAATACATATATATCCGGAACCCTTATTTTATTACCGCAGACATGGACTTGCATCTACAGCAGCTTTCAATACAAAAGAAAAGTTTTATTACTATATAGATAGAGATATAAAACTATTTGAGTTGGTGCTTAACCAAAACTTTATTTCTGACAACCGAATCTTAAAACTTATAAAATCGAGGCTTAACTATCTGCGTACATTACGCAGATATAGCCTTGTGCAAGGACTAAAAAATAGCTTGGACGTCAACCTCACTCTTAAAGAACGTTCTAAAATGCTCTTATTTCCTTTGTACTTCGGTTTTAAATACAAGTAGTACAAAACCTGTTTATGCATAATCCTGTACTTCCTAAAATCTATATTATTCTAGTTAATTATAATGGCTGGGTAGATACAATAGAGTGTTTAGAGAGTATTTCTAGAATAAATTACTCTGCTTACCAGGTAATTGTAGTAGATAATCAATCTACTGATGCTTCGATGTCTTATATTAAGAAATGGGCTGAAGGGCAGCTGGACGTTTTTGTACAGGAAAGCAATCCGCTGAGGTACCTTAGCTTTCCTCCTGTAGAGAAGCCAATACCTTATCTTTATTGTACACAAACGGAAGCTTTGCATACTGATAATGCCACCAATGCTCTTACACCACTTGTATTAATACAAGCGGAAGAAAATAAAGGCTTTGCAGCAGGCAATAATATTGGCATTTTATATGCACTACGACAAAAGGATTTTAGCTTTGTATGGCTGCTCAACAACGACACAGTAATAGACCAGAATGCATTAATTACTTTGGTACAAAAAGCGCAAAATTACAGCACTGATGGTATAAAAGCAGGCATTATAACTTCTAAGCTGCTGTATTACCATCAACCAGATATCATACAAGCCGTCGGAGGAAAATACAATAAATGGTTTGCTGTTTCGAAACATATAGGCTCCTTCCAAGAAGATGACGGAACGTTTGATGTAAACGAAGTAAATATGCATTATCCTGTTGGAGCTTCTATGCTGGTAAGCAAAGAATTTATTACCGAAGTAGGCCTCATGTGCGAAGACTACTTTTTATACTATGAAGAAATGGATTGGAGTGTGCGAGGAATGCAGAAAGGATATGTTAGCAAATATAGTTATCAAAGCAAAGTTTTCCATAAAGAAGGAGCGAGTATAGGATCTGGCCATACTAAGTTAAAAAGTGAACTTTCGGATATATATTCTATTAAAAATAGGTTTAAGTTTGCACGCAAGTTTTACCCTATGTATTTATCTACAGTATATGTAGGATTGATTCCCGTAGTATTTAATAGAATTAAAAGAAAACAGGTAACACGACTCTACAGAATTTTGAAAGCCATATTTAATGAAGTTACTAGATAAATTGTTAATACTGTTTTTTGTATCCGTTACAATTTTTAGAATTGATCTAGCCAGTGGAAAGCTTGGTTTTGTTCTTACACCTGGCTTAGTATTAGCTTTTTTCTTGATAATAATATTGCTAACTGTACTATTATTAAGTAATACTGTTAAAATTTCTGTGCAACTGCTTCTTTTTTCAATTGTATTAATAGGTATTGCTTTTTGGTTTTTAGCAGTTACAATATCATTTAAAGACATTATACAGATCAGACGATTAATTTTATTTTATATAATTATACTTTCTACATTTTCATTCTTTTTACTATTTCATTATTCAGCTCACAAACAGCAAATAATTCATAAATTTATATTTACATCTTTAAATGTCTATCTCTTCTTTTCAGCTTTACAGATTTTCTTCTTTATAAACGGAAAGCACTATGGGCAGCATGAGGAAATATTTACATTTATAGATTTATATCCTGCTTCTATTGGCCCCTATTTTCCAAGGCTAAACGGAGGTTTTATAGATCCAAATGTGGGAGGTTACTTTCTCACTTTTTTATATATATTGATATATCACTTCAACTTAAGTAAATCCCGCATCTGGTTAATTTCTCTATTAATATTCCTTACACTTTCAAGAAGTGCCATTATTACATTTCTTTTTGTGCTTATCTGCAACCATGCTTATCTCTATTGGTTAAAACATAAAGATAATGGGACTACTATAATGATAAAGAAACATATTGTGTATAAAACTAGTATAGCCTTGGTCGCATTTATTATATCTACTTGCTTTATTTTGTTCTATACCCCTATCGGTGAGAGGTTTTTAGATGCTATAAGTGCCAGATTAGGAAATGAAGATAATTCCACTAGTATTCACCTTGGCCTTTTTCAAATCGCTATAAAAAAAATTTTTGATAACCCTGTAAACTTTGTCATAGGATATGGATTTGGGTCCTCATTTTTATTTACTCAATCGTACTTCCCTGATAATAAATATGGTAACTTTCACTCAGAATTAATTACAATATTCGTTGAGACAGGACTTGTAGGCTTTATTTTATTTATCTCTGTTCTCATTATACCTTTGATACAGATATTTATTAAATCTACTTTGAGGAAAAGCTTTTATATCATATTGTTGATTATAAGTATTTTCTTGCAAAACATCTTTTATCAGCAGTACTTGTTCCAGTACTATTGGATTATTATTGGTTTTATTTGGTATTTAACTTCTACTAAAATTAGTAATATACAAAATAGTTCAGCCACCTAATCTTACTAGATAAGGTTACTTTATTTTTATAGAGCTGGTCATTGCCCAAAATTACTGATCTAATATTAAGCTATATAATTTTTTTTTAAGTTTGTAACAAACAACATCTATTTAGTGTATTTCAACAATGATTGGGCTTTAGTCATACCAATGGCTAATGAGGAAAACGATTTTGCTCCTTTCATATCTCTTTTGCAGGAAGTTTTAAACAAACTTGAAAGCGGTAAAGTCTATTTTGTAGTGGATAAGGTATCTAAAGACAATACGTTAGAGCTTTGCCAACTACTTTCCAAACAAGATGCCAGGTTTGTTACTATCTGGGCGCCAGAAAACAGAAATGTAGTAGATGCCTATCTGGCTGGCTACAAAGCCGCTTATGAGAATGGCCATGCGTTGATTATTGAAATGGATGCAGGTTTATCACATGACCCTCGCGCCCTACCAATGTTTCTGAGAGTATTAAATGAAGGGAATGAGTGTGCTTTTGGCAGTAGATTCATTAATGGAGGTAGTACGGCAGATTCAGCCTGGGGCAGATGGCTACTTTCAAAAGGCGGAACTCTTCTTTCTAACTGGCTCTTGGGTACCCGGATGAAAGATATGACTTCTGGATTTCAGGGCTTTCATAGAAATATTGTAAAGCTATTTCTAGATTATCCTCTTAAATCTACTGCACATTTTTATCAGACTGAATTAAGGTATTTGCTCCGTAAAAAGCGCTATATGGAAGTACCCATTCATTATAGAGCTCCTTCTGCAAGTGTTTCTCCAAAAGCCATAAAAAATGCTCGCCAGACATTAATATACTATGTACTGCAGCGCTTGAAAGGCAAAAAATCCTATTTGTAATTTAAAATATTAAAATTTTCGTGAGAAAGAGAATTACTATAATCGGAGCAGGTATTTCAGGGCTTTCTGCTGCACGCTTTTTATCTGACTCAGCTAATGTAGTATTGCTTGAAAAAGCTGAAAAAGTAGGTGGTTTGGTAAAATGTGATGAAATATCCGGTAATTTATTTCATAAGGTCGGCGGACATGTATTTAATGCCAAAAATAAAGACATTTCGGCCTGGTTCTGGTCTTTATTTGATCAGGAGAATGAATTTTTACAAACAAAAAGAAATGCGAAAATACTTTTTCAAGGTAAATTCATTGGTTATCCCTTAGAAAACTATTTGTTTGATTTTGATAAGAATATTATAGAGAATGTTGTATCTGACTTGCTTACAATTCAGGCAAATGGCAATAGAGATCCTTTTACTTATGATAATTTTGAAGATTTTCTAAAAGGAAATTTTGGCAACACCTTATATAATCTTTATTTCAAACCTTATAATCAGAAAATTTGGAATACAGATTTATCTAAAGTAGCACTGGAATGGCTTGAAGGAAAACTGCCTATGCCAGATATTAAACAAATTTTTTTAAAGAATATATGTAAAGAAGAAGAGTCTGAAATGGTACATGCTACTTTTTTCTACCCTAAATCAGGAGGCTCACAATTTATTGCCAACCGCTTAGCAGAAGGTTTATTTATTAAAGAGAATTTTATAGTAAACAGTATTGAAAAGCATAAAAAACAATTTAAAATAAATCATTCCCTGGAAACAGATATAGTCATATACACTGGAGACGTGCGGGAATTAGCAAATATTATCAATTTTTCAGATCCAAAATTGCAAGCAGCATTAGAGAGTGTAAAGAATTTAAAATCTAATGGAACTTCCAATCTTTTTTGTGAATGTGATGAGAATGACTTATCCTGGTTATACATCCCGGAAGATTTTACAAAAGCACATAGAATAATTTATACTGGCAACTTTAGTCCAAATAATAATGGCTCTCGGAGAAAAACATGTGTAGTAGAATTTTCAGGAAAAGTGGATCATGAAATCATGAATGAGGAGATAAAAAAATTACCTGGAAATCTTTCGCCGCTTACCTATAATTATGAGCCTAATTCATATGTAATTCAACATAAAGATACGCGGAAAAATATAAACCTGCTAAAGGAGCAATTACAAAAACATGATTTTTATTTATTAGGCAGATTTGCAGAATGGGAATACTATAATATGGATAAAGCCATTGAAGCTGCTAAAAACCTTGCTCAATGTATATTAGCTGACGGGCAATAAGTATTAGTTCAAATGTAATACTTATAGATATATATTAAATAGAAATACTCAGCAATAAAGGTAAGCCCAAGCAGTCGAACATGGATTGGGAGCAGCTAAAATACACCTATAAGTATATGTAAAGTTAGATGATAGAGGCTCATCCTCTGTAAAGATACTTTCTAAAGTACAACAACATAGGAATATCGGCAAGTTGGTCCACATATCATCTACAAAGATTTATCACTCCTTCTACTATATGAAGAATTTAATTGATCCAAGTAAACGTTTTGTTGCATCCTATTCTTTTCATATTCTGATTTTTATCACTTTTATTACCATTTATTCAATCACTATGTATCCTGGTGCAGGAGGAAGAATCAATCATGGAGATTCAATTAAATGGCAATTTTTACACCTTGCAAATGGCATTCCACATAGTACGGGTTACCCGCAGTTTTTAATCCTCTCAGAAATTTTTTCCCGCATTATATTCTTTCTGGAAATGCCAGAAAGAATTACTTTCATTTCTGTTTTTTTCGGAGCACTGTCCATGACAGTATTCTACTCTTTAGCTTATGTATTAACCAAAGACAAAATAGGCAGTCTTCTTTCAACAATATTTACTGGTTGTACTTACGTTTTTTGGGTAGATGCTACTGAAGCTGAAGTTTATACTTTAAATATATTCTATCTTCTTTCTGTTTTTTATTTATTTATACAATTTTATATAACAAAAAAAAGCAGTTACTATCTAACCGGATGTGCTATCTACGCTCTTAGCTTTGGTAATCACTTAAGCATGATTACTATATTACCTGCTATTGCTTTCATAGCTTTGATCACTGACTACAAAATAGTTTTTACACCTAAAAATATCCTATTAGTGGTAATGTTTGTAATCATTGGCATGCTTCAGTATAGCTTTATTTATTTTCGGGCACATTCTCCTGATATACAATACGCCGAAATTACACTTAAACCAACCTTTGAAAATTTTGTAGCATACATAACAGGAAGTGGGTCACAATCTTTAATGTTTGCTTTCTCTTTTGAAAAAGTGTTATTCGAAAGGTTTGTGGTACTATATAATTACATTAATTTAAACTTCACCATATTTGGAGTAATGCTAGCTTTCGCTGGTTTTTTCTATTATTTATATGTAAAAAGGCAATATGCAATCATAACTTTTTTAACTTTGGCATTAACAGGTCAAATTATTTTTAATGTTAATTATGATGTCGGAGATATCATTGTATTTTTTACCCCTATCTATATCATTATAGGTATTTTTATCAGTCTTTTATTTGCAGCCAGTAAAGATCTGGTCTTTAAAATGTATTTGGCTGTGTTGGCATTCTTTACCATTTCATATAATATTAACAATAGGAATATTCTGACAGTAAGTACGTATGGGCCTACGTATTTCCGTCCAATACTATCTTTGTATCTTGAGCAAAAGGACTCTTTACCACTGTATTACAGGAGTGAAGACTATGGCATGTATACATATATGAGCTATCTGAACTTTTCTGGCGACTTACCCCCCGGCAAGTCTATTGCCGCTGTAATGCCGGCTTATTTAGACTCTTTTTATGTTGCAAAGAACCCTGCATTTTATCCTGAATTAGCTGACCAATATGATGTAAAACCAGTAATGTCTGAAAGTATTTATGATTTTATCAGAAAACGACACACGCCTGATAACATTATATTTTTAAGTGCTATGGATGAAGCTAAAGAGAACCTCTCCAAGGAACTTATTAACTATTTACAACAGTATGGCTCAAAAATTGAAACTTTGCCATTTAGGTCGTCATATGCAGGCGTTCTTCATGATAACAAGATTGTTGAAGCAATAAGTGATTTAGGTCCGGTTAGTATCAAAGCTGATAGTACAGAAAATGCTCCATTAAAAGGCGAATTAAATTATGAAGTAAAATCTGCTGGATTTCCCCTTGGCAATATTAGTGAGATAAAAATAAATGGATTAGACTATTCAATAAAAGGCAGAGGAATTAATATTGTTGTATACAATATTAATTCAGAAAAAGTGATTGATATGATAAATTTTGATACACATACAGGAGAACCCAAAACATTATTCAAAGCATTTAGAAAAAATTTGTAGAGGGTATTAGTGGTTTATGTAATCAATAAGTAATGGATTACATACAAAAAATGACAAATTCTAACGGAATCAAATTTTAGTGTATAAAAAACCTTAAAGTTGTAATCTAATATTATTGAAGCTATTTAGAATAAAAAAAGACTACCACAGAAGTGAGAATTTTGTGATGCGAACCATAAACTAACACACCAGATAGTAATCTTAGTGAAATATTCAATAGTTAGGTACATATTAGCAAATCTGTCAGGAGCGATGAGAGGCAAAGAGTACAGATAAGAATTGCTTAGAGTAGCCGTGGGAATAGCTTGTCAGTGGAGAATGCTGCCTTACAGCAGCTTTTTACTACAGAACGTTTAAGCTGGCAATACTGATCTAGTCGAAGGGTATGATGGGATAGTATATTAACATTTCAGAGGGGTAGTTTTAAAGCTTTACTAGTCAGGTTTAAAAAAATTACTACATGTTTAATCCTATTCTTAGCAGCTTTCTCAGTTCGCTTTCTACAAAGAATCAAACATAGAATTAGATTCTAAACAATTTTGGTGTTAAGAAAATTAGTTATATAAAGAAATGGAAATTAAATCTTATACAATTCAATATAACTTAAATATTCCATCAGGCTTAATATAAACCACTTGAAAAGAAACTAACTGATAAATTTTAAAATGAAGTTACATTGAAAATTTGATATGATTTACTTATACATTAAGGTTGACAGGTACAACAAAATCAGACAAAATACTGATATAATAATTTCCCTTATAACCTAGTATTAAATAGTATGAGTATTTATGTGAACGCTAGATTCTTAACTCAATCTATAACAGGTGTACAAAGGTATGCCATTGAATTAAGTAAAATAATTAAAGATAAACTACCTAATATCAAATTTGTTGCTCCTAAGTCAATCGTACAAAAAGAGTTAGCTGAATATTTGGACGTTGAACCAATTGGGAGATTTACCGGCCATATTTGGGAACAATTTGAACTACCTCTTTTTCTACAAAAGAAGAATAAGCCTTTATTAATAAATTTTTGCAATACTGCGCCGCTGTTCTATAATAAACAGATAGTTACTATCCATGATCTGTCATTCTTAATCAGCCCTGAATGGTTTTCAAAACCTTTTTACAGATATTACTCATTTTTAATACCACGTATTGCTAACAATTCTTTAATGATTGTTACTCCCAGCAAGCATTCTAAAAATGACTTAGTACAAATTCTAAACTTGAAAGAAGATAAGATTAAAGTTATTCATAATAGCATACCTGATAATTTTAAAAAGTTTGATGTAGGTCATCTTATTAATCAGTATGGCAAATATGTATTGGCTGTATCGTCATTGGATCCTAGAAAGAATTTTACCAGATTAATCGAGGCTTTCACTAGAGCTAATTTGCCTGATACTAAACTAGTGCTAGTAGGCACTAGCAATAAAATATTTGCAGATCAAAAACTACAACAGGCCATTCATAATAACTCTTCGGTTGTTTTTACGGGTTATGTTTCAGATGATGAACTAATTAACTTATATAAACATGCCAATCTCTTTGTTTACCCTTCTTTATATGAAGGCTTTGGCATTCCTCCCTTAGAAGCTATGGCATGTGGCTGTCCGACAATTGTATCTAAAACGTCCAGTTTACCTGAAGTTTGTGGAGAGGCAAGTTATTATATTGATCCATATAATGTAGAGGAGATAAGACAAGCTATATTGAAATTAACATTAGACGTTGGTTTAGTCAATAAACTAAGATTAAAAGGGCTTGAAAGGGTAAAACATTTTGACTGGAACAAATCTGCTGATCAGCTTATAAAAGTTATCCAACAGTGTTCATCAACTATATAAAATACATATAGCTGCAATTTAATATTTTCTTTGTACTGATAATATATTAAGAAAAAGACGTGATAGGCAGGTGTTGAAACTTAGTATGCCGTATAAATATATTAAACTTATTTTAGCATTTTAAATTGTAAACATCAACATACTAATATATCCTACTTCTGAAAAAATCAGTAAAAGAAAGAATATTCTATCAGAGGATAAATAAGCGATACTTATAAAGCAACCATGCAACCTCAAGTTATTAATGTAGTTAACCAACATCTTTTTCCATTTCTTTTATTAGCAGTTACGTTTTCGCTGCCATATCACCCGCATATTACGAGTATATTAATTATTTTATTAGGTTTAGCATGGCTTTTAGAAGGGAAATTAATAGCTAAACTCAAAACTCTTTTTAACAATAAGTTAGCTTTACTCTTCATTAGCTTCTATATGTTATATGTATTAGCGGCCCTTTTGAGCGAAGATAAATCTATAAGTTTTTATATAATAGAAATCAAACTATCTTTTTTCGTTTTTCCTCTTATTATTAGTACTTCTAGCATAAGTAAAAGCCTCTTAGAAAAGGTACTCGCCACCTTTGTAGGAACTTGCTTTCTGGCTAGTTTAGCTTCTGTTTTATTTGTTTTTCAACTACATAGAAATTATGGGCATGAATTGTCTTCTATAAGATTTGACTCTTTTGTGAGAGAAAACATAATTGAGTTATTAAAAATACATCCTACTTACTTTTCTATCTATCTCTTATTCTCAATCATAATTGTTTGTTATTTTCTAAAAAAAAATTGGAACAATTCCGGTAATGCAAAAAAAATAATACTTATACTAATCATTGTCCATTTTATATTTGTCAATATACTATTATCTGCTCGCATGCCGCTTATGGCATTTGTACTACTGGTTGGTTTTGCTTGTATAAAATACGTATTATCAAGAAAGAGAAATATTGTATTAATTGGAGTATCAGGAGTTTTAATACTTTGTCTGAGCTTGTATTTTTATGATTATCCATTTATTAATAAAAGATTTATAGAGCTCAAAGAAACTTCATGGCAAGCTCCAAAAGGGAATAATTACAACTCAACAAACGTGAGAATCGGAGAAATGATTTGTAGCTTTGAACTTTTAAAAAATAATTGGCTCTTTGGAGTAGACCTTGGTGAAATGCAAAAGAAGCTAAATATGTGCTACACAAGTCAAAATTTTAGCCAGATTATGGTTGAAGAGAATCTTAATCCGCACAACCAATATTTGCAAACTTGGCTTGAATTAGGCATTTTTGGTTTAATTGTTCTAATAGCTATCTTAGTTATACCTACTTTCATAGCTGTTAGAGAAAACCATCTTCTGTATTTTTCATTTATCTTTCTTATTTCATTCTGTTGTATTACAGAGTCCATCTTTTCAGTACAAAAAGGTACAGTCTTTTATTCATTTTTTAATTCATTATTTGCTTTTCATCCTTTAATAACAAAATCTAAATTAAAATGAGAGCATTTCTTCAAGTAATTTTTTACATATTAAAAGATATATTTTATAATATTGATACAAATATAATACGACATCAAGGGGGTAAATACTAAACAGAATAACTATTTGTTTAGTAAAATGATGGATATTAAATTTTAGAATACTATTATTCAATATTTATATACTAAATTACTTTATTCTAATTAAAGAGAGTAAACTATTAATAATCAACCTGTAATTTAAAGGCTATAATAAATTAACAAAAGCCTTACCTTCAACAGAGCAATGAAGATAGCAATAGTGCATGATGAATTAATGCGCCGAGGTGGAGCAGAGCAAGTAGTGAGATGTTTTCATAAAGCATTTCCTGAAGCACCTATTTATACAATGGCTTATCAAGCCAATTTGACTTACAGTGATTTTAGCGACTGTACAATTAAAACCTCCTGGATGCAAAGTATTGTGTCAAATGAGAAAAATATGCGTAGATTATTTTTCCCTTTAGGTCTTTTAGCTATGCAGCAATTAGACGTAACAGGTTATGATGTAATACTTATTTCATCTACTTATGGAGCAAAATATGTCAAAATGTCTCCCACTTCATTAGTAATTAACTATTGCCATACTCCTTTTCGACTGGCATGGTATCCTGAATCTTATAAGCAGTATACTAGTGCAAGTGGTATAAAAAAATGGATGTTTGATGTTGTAATAAAGTTGTTGCGTATTATAGATTATAAAGCAGCACAGAGAACAGATATATTTATAGCTAACTCCACAGAAACAAAAAATAAAATTAAAAGTGCTTATAATTTTACAAAACATATTTCCCTTATTAAACCACCTGTAAACTGTGACTTATTTTATGTTTCAGAGCAAATTAGAGACTATTATCTGGTTGTATCACGTTTAGAATCATACAAAAAAGTGGACTTAGTAATTGATACATTCAATGAGCTTGGGTATCCTCTAATCATTGTAGGCAAAGGGTCACAGGAAATAGAATTAAAGAAAAAAGCTAAAAGAAATATTACTTTCAAAAGTGGCATTAGTAGTCAAGAAATGGCTGATTTATATGCACATTGTAAAGCCTTTATATTCCCGCAACATGAAGATTATGGAATAACACCACTAGAAGCCAATGCTTCAGGCAGACCTGTTATTGCATATAGTAAAGGCGGAGTTTTAGATACGATGATTCCTTTATATACAAACACAGATGCTTCAAAAGCAACAGCAGTATTTTTCGATAATCAAGATGTAAAAAGTTTAATAACAGCTATTAATAAAGCTAATGAAGTTACATTTGATCCTTCTTTCATTAGGAAACATGCAGAGAAGTTCCATGAAAATAGATTTGTTGAAAAAATTAGAGAATACATTTATTATTCTTATCATGAAATCAAAGGTAAGTCTTTGGTTGAAAAGCATTTTAACTAAATTCAATATACCCATATTATTAGTTTAATGGCTTAGTGGACAAAAATGCTGTTAGCTAAGACTGTAGTCAAATTACTGTTATATGATTGTTATAGTTAGATAGTTTATTTATTAATACAGATTTTCTACCTTACATCCAGCAAAATATTTTAATTCAATTGTGTTAAAATATTAAAAGTAAATAGTAAGGCGAGCCATTGCGTAAACAATAGTCTAACCAAAACTAATAGTTTATGCAAACTCAGTATTATAGACTGACTGACCTTGATCATTCACGATCAATACAATGGGAAGTTATAAAAAACTATCTTTCCAACTTAAATGACGCTATGAGTTAAGAGATATGGTGGATGGTATTTCATAAGTTTTACATGTAAGCAATCAATAGAGAAATATCCCCCTTAATCTCCACCCTGGCGAAACCAATCTAGCCTACAGGCTAGGGTCGGTTAATATCTATTAACTATTTTAGCCAGTAAAAGTCAGATGAAACCCTGAAAAAATTAAGATGGGCAATGAATAGGTTAGATTTTCAAAGAATAAGAAAACAAGATACGCAGGTCTTTTTTATATTAAAAATCAGCCATTTACAGAGAATGGTCAAACTGTGCCGATTTGCCAGCTATTGCACAGATATTGACGGAAATAAAAAGATCAATGGCAGGAAAAGACATATTGTCACTGATACGTTAAGGCTTGTCTGGTTAAAAGTTGAATGAACTTAATATGACTCATTAGCTCATCAAGCCGATGAAGTGATGGCTCAAAGAGTGATTGACCCCTTAAAGGTTACATGCACCAGATGAAGAACATACTAGCTGATGCCGCTTATGAAAAGGTGTTTATGCAATGGGTTGAGGAGAATTTACTGGGAATAGAGTTTGAAACTCTCTCTAAGGCGCCTATTTCCCCAAAATTTGCACTGATTAAGGGCAATGGGTAGAAAATAGAACTTTTGAAAGTTTCAATTTCTTTAGGAGATTGGATAAGAATCTTATAAAACCATAGAAAGTTCTGAGGCTTGGATACTTTGGCAGAATTGCCAGATTATTTTTAACCGTTTAGATTGAAATGTCTATGAAAATTTTCAAACATGATCTTACAGGTATATGCCTAGCGTTGGACAATTGTATATTTCTTCAAAACAATCAGATCAGTTAGCTTTCATATTAAAGATACCCATCTGAAAGACAGGAACGGCTCAAAAAAATTCTTAGCAGTAGTAGCGTTTGCCTTTACCTAAGTTTACATAGTCGGAGAGTATACCAATTCAATTAGCCCTATTCTGATGAAAACCCATAATAAATGTGCTTAAAATATATTTTGCTAACAATTGGACCAAAATTAACAAAACACTTAAGGATGATCAAATAGTTATAAAAAATACTAAACTTTTGATATGCACTTATGATACTTATATAGAAAGCAAAAATTCTAGTCAAGCTGGTTGTACATTCATCTGCCTTCGTGTAATTATTTTCCAAATCTTTATTTGATATTATTAACTTAAATAGGTTACAAACCGTAATTTTATCATAAAAGATAGGTTGGCTTTGTTTAATTACTATCAAAGAGTTTAAATTTACTAATCTATTCTTGCTATGTAGAGAGATTAGCAGATAATATTATATTTGCATGTTATCCAGAAAGTATTCTAAAAATAAAACCATTGACTACAAGATATTCCAAATTTACTCGCAGCATATATTTAGTAGGAGATATCTTTCTAATTAATCTGGCATTTTTGCTCTCTTATTTTTTTAAATTTTATGCCGTTGAAGAAGTTGAGCAGGACTATTATATAATATTAGTTCTGTACTTTAACCTTACTTGGGTAGCCTCTGCTTTTTTTCTTCGTATATATGATATAAGCCGGGTGGAAGAAAACAAAAATATTGTACTTAATATTTTTAAGATTCTCTTCATACATGTACTTTTAACTACTGCTTTTATTGTAGCACGGCAAGGGTATTATTATTCCAGAGAACATTTAATGGTAACCTATTTATTGTTTACCATCTTTATTCTATTCTGGCGACTGGCCTGTATTTACTTCTTCCGCATGTATCGGCGAACAGGTTATAATTACCGGAATGTTATTATTATTGGAAGTGGGGAGATAGCCTGGGAATTGCGAAATTTTTTTCAAATCAACCCTCAGTACGGATACCGTTTTTTAGGATTTTTTACAGATGGTGCAGTAAATGACATAGATGTAAAAGGAGATATTCAAGATGTAAAAGCTTTTTCTTTGCTGCATGAAGTAGATGAAATATACTATGCCAAACCTGATGTAGACAATACTTGGATTAATGAATTGATAGATTTTGCAGAAAACAATTTAATTCGTGTAAAGTTTATTCCAGATTTTAGGGGTATTAATTTCCGTAAAATTAATATCGATTTTTATGGCAATTTTCCGGTTATTACTTTCAGGGAGATTCCTTTAGATGATGTATTGAATCAGATTACCAAGCGTACTTTTGATATTATTTTTTCATTAATAATTCTCGTATTTGTTGCCTCTTGGTTGTTTCCCATAATTGCTCTATTTATTAAGTTAGACTCTTCAGGACCAGTTTTCTTTAAACAGAAACGAAGTGGCAAAAACAATTATGATTTCTGGTGCTGGAAATTCAGGACTATGTATGTTAACAATGACTCTAATGTAAGACAAGCCAGGCGGAATGATAGCCGGATTACGAAAGTAGGAAATTTTTTAAGAAAGACTAGTTTAGACGAGTTGCCTCAATTTTTTAATGTGTTATTAGGAAATATGTCTGTGGTAGGACCCAGACCGCATATGCTGGCTCATACAGAAGAATATTCAAAATTGATCGATAAATACATGATCCGGCACCATGTAAAGCCTGGAGTAACAGGCTTAGCTCAGGCTAAAGGATACAGAGGTGAGACTTTAAATCCTCAAGCTATGAAAAATAGGGTAAGAGTAGATACATTCTATATTGAAAACTGGTCTTTTCTATTAGATATGAAAATTATTCTTATGACCATTATTAGCATTATAAAAGGTGACCGCAATGCCTTTTAAGAAGATAGATACGCATCTAAAAGTCTTTTTCTCTCCATTAGTATTGCTTGCAAGATTGATCCTACCTTATTTAAGATTTAAGAAGCCTTATAGTACTATCAAGAGATTTCAACAGCAGGCTTAAATCAATTCTTTCAAAATCCACCCATTCCTAGTATTTTTACGGTTTATTATAATTTTCATCTATGTTAAACCCAGAAATCAGGGATAAGTACGAGGTAGTAATTGGCCTAGAAGTACACTGCCAGCTGTTGACAAATAGCAAAATATTTGCTTCTGATACAGTAGAATTTGGCAGTATGCCTAATACGAACGTAAGTGTAATTACTCTGGGTCATCCGGGAACCTTACCTAAGCTAAATAAGAAAGCGGTTGAACATGCTATTAAAATGGGGTTAGCTTGCGGCTGCCACATAACACGGCATTCAGTATTTGCCCGTAAAAATTACTTTTACCCTGACTTACCCAAAGGCTACCAAATTTCACAGGATAAAACCCCCATTTGCCTAGGCGGCACTATACAAATAAAAACCAAAGATGGCATAGAGAAGTCAATAGGCCTCACTCGTATTCACCTGGAAGAAGATGCAGGCAAATCAATGCACTTGGCTGGTGAAACTGATACATTAGTGGATTTTAACCGGGCGGGCACTGCTTTAATAGAAATTGTCTCTGAACCAGAAATTCGCTCATCAGATGAGGCTTATGCTTACCTGACGGAAGTGAGGAAGCTGGTACGATATTTAGAAATATGCGACGGCAACATGGAAGAGGGTTCTTTGCGTTGTGATGCCAATATTTCAATTATGCCTAAGGGGAGCAAAGTATTTGGAACAAAAGTGGAGGTAAAAAATATGAACTCCATCAACAACGTTAAACGGGCTATTGAGTATGAAATAGAACGGCAGATTCTGGAAGTAGAACAAGGCAACTCTATTCAACTGGAAACCCGTTTGTTTAATGCCAGCAATAGCCAGACGTACTCTATGCGGGTGAAAGAGACGATGAATGATTACCGGTATTTTCCTGAACCCGATTTAACGCCGTTGATTGTATCAGAAGAATGGCTGGCTAGCATCCGTCAATCGTTACCTAGTTTGCCGCAAGAGCTTTTGGAAAAATTCACTAATCAATATAGCCTTCCAGAGTATGATGCCCTAGTACTGACAGATAGTAAAGAAATTGCTTTGTATTTTGATGCTGTTTGCCATTATACAACTAAATATAAAGCTGCTTCTAATTGGATAATGGGCTCTGTTAAGTCATATCTGAATGAGTCTGGCATCACCATTAGCCAATTTCCTATATCACCTGAGCAAATGGCAGGGCTAATTTCGCTCGTAGATAGTAATAAAGTAAGTATCTCGGTAGCATCGCAGAAGATTTTCCCGGCTATGCTGAAGCAACCAAACTTATCTGCCCAGGCAATTGCCGAATCGCAGAATCTGATGCAGGAAAGTAATACAAGCTCCTTACAAACACTGATTAATGAAATACTAGCCAGTCATCCGCAAAAAGTAACCGAATATAAAAAAGGAAAAAAAGGACTACTAGGGATGTTTATGGGAGAGGTAATGAAAAAAACAGGCGGTAAGGCAGATCCTAAACTAACTAATGAGTTGTTAAGCAAATCTTTAAATGATTAAATATTACATCTGCTATATGGCTGTTGTATGTTTTCCTATTTAATTTGCCGTAAATCTTGCTTAACTTTTGGCACTAAAGCTATACATTTGTCGTTTGGGTAATACTTAACCTACTATTTTATAGGCCTTTAAATTAATTATGAAAAAACTACTTATATTCTTTTCTGCCACGTTTCTTTTTTCCTGCGAATCACAATCTCAACCAAACCAGGCGCAAATTAAATCAAGCAGTGCACAAGAAGTAACCATTAATGGCAAAGTCAAAAACCCGAGCACTGGCTATGTTGTGCTTACAGAATTGAAGGAAAATGGCTTTCAAGGTGTTGACTCTGTGAAACTGAAGAAAGATAATACCTTCACTTTAAAGCGGAAAGTAACTGAACCTGGCTTCTATATGGTAAATTTCTTTAATCAGCAGAAAGTATTAGTGATTTTAGATAAAAGCAATGTTGATATAGCTGCTGATGGTAATAACCCGGCCGGTGATTTTACTTTAAAAGGTTCTAAAGACGTAGAAGATCTGCAAAAGATTACAAAAGCTCAGAATGAACTTCAAGGAAAACTAAATAGCCTGGGAGTTAAGTTTCAAGAAGCAAATGACAAAAAAGACATAAAAGCCAGAGAGAAAATACAAGCAGAATACTTTACTATGCAAGCTGATTTTAACAACCGTATCAAAGGCCTGATCCGGGAAATAGGACCTAACCTTGCCTCCTGGTATGCTACGAATCTACTAAATCCAGAGGAAGAATACGTTTTTTTAGATAGCTTATCAAAGGGTTTTGAAAAGCAGATGCCAAATTCCAAATTTGTAAAGGAATTTAAAAACAAGCTGGCTCAATACAAAAATGTAGTAACGGTAGGCCAGGCTGCTCCAGAAATTTCATTAAATAACCAAGAAGGTAATCCAACTAATTTATCTTCTTTACGTGGCAAATATGTATTAATTGACTTTTGGGCATCTTGGTGCGGTCCTTGCCGCGATGAAAATCCCAATGTAGTCCGGATGTATAATAAGTTTAAAGGTAAAAACTTTGAAATTTTTGGAGTATCGTTAGACAAGAGCAAGGAAAAATGGCTTGAAGCCATTCAGAAGGATCAGCTTTCCTGGGTACATGTATCCGACCTTAAATATTGGCAATCTGCCGGAGCTGCGGCTTATGGCGTACAATCCATTCCAGCTACATTCCTGATAGATCCTTCTGGGAAAGTTATTGCAAAGAATTTAAGAGGCAAGGCCTTAGAAGATAAACTTACACAAATCTTGAGTAAGCAATAGTTTTTAAAGTTATTTTAATAACGTGTTAAAAGCAGAAAAGCTCTTATAATTGTATAAGAGCTTTTCTGCTTTTTTATAATTATAAACAATATTATAAATAGTAACAAATAAACTTTTCCGTAAATAATTTTTTGCCTATCTAAAAAACTATTTAGATTTACCTAAATAATAAAAGATATGAAAAAGTTAGTACTTGCAAAGAAAGAAAAGTTGATCCAAATGTATAGAAAGCATGGTAAAAAAACTTTAGTATATATTGCAGTATATCTTATTATTAAATGGTCTGTTATCTTTTTTTTAGGCTCCAAGATTCTGGCATTATTTTAAATACAAAAGGCTGAACAATGTCAGCCTTTTGTATTTAAAATATTAAAATTTACAGATTAGCCTTTATTCTGAAGGCTAATCATATTTAACGCTGACCCTGCTTTAAACCATTCTATTTGGCCTTCATTATACGTATGGTTAGCTAATATATGATCTTTGCTTCCATCAGCATGAGTAGCTATAATAATTAATGGAATACCAGGTGTAAATTCTTTTAGACCAATTATATCAAAGGTGTCGTCTTCCTGTATTTTATCATAATCTTTGGGATTCATGAAAGTTAAGGCAAGCATCCCTTGCTTTTTCAGGTTTGTTTCGTGAATACGGGCGAATGACTTTACCAGAATAGCCCGTACATTTAAGTGGCGGGGCTCCATAGCAGCATGCTCCCTAGATGATCCTTCTCCATAGTTCTCATCTCCTACTACAATAGAACCTGCCCCCATAGTCTTGTAAGCTCTAGCTACTGCCGGCACTGCGCCGTATTCACCAGTCAGCTGATTTTTTACTGTATTGGTTTTGTCATTATATGCATTTACTGCGCCAATGAGCATGTTATTAGAAATATTATCCAGGTGACCTCTGTATTTTAGCCAAGGACCAGCCATTGAAATATGATCAGTAGTACATTTTCCTTTTGCTTTGATCAATAACCGTAAGCCTGTTAAATCAGTACCTTCCCATGGTTTAAAACCTTCTAACAGTTGTAAACGGTCAGATAGCGGATCTACTTTTACCTGCACTTTGGAACCATCTTCTGCTGGAGCTAAATAGCCTGCGTCTTCTACAGCAAAACCTTTGATTGGCAGCTCAATTCCTTTGGGCTCATCCAGCTTTACTGCTTGGCCATCTTCGTTGGTTAGCGTATCTGTTACTGGGTTGAATGTAAGATCACCAGCAATAGCGAAAGCCGTTACAATTTCAGGAGAAGCTACAAACGCATGGGTATTAGGGTTGCCATCATTCCGCTTGGCAAAATTCCGGTTAAAAGAAGTAATTATAGAATTTTTCCGGTTTGGATCACTCATATGACGTGCCCATTGTCCAATGCAAGGACCACAGGCATTTGCCAATACTACACCGCCCATCCGGTCGAACGTTTGCAATAAGCCATCTCTTTCAGTAGTATAGCGAACCAGTTCAGAACCAGGAGTAACGGTAAATTCAGCTTTTACTTTTAGTTTTTTAGTAACTGCTTGTTCAGCTACGGAAGCTGCTCTGGTAATATCTTCATAGGAAGAGTTTGTACAAGAGCCAATTAAGCCTACTTCTAATTCTGCTGGCCATCCATGCTCTTTTACTGCTTTAGAGAACTGAGATAAGGGCCAGGCGGCATCAGGTGTGAATGGGCCATTTACATGAGGTTCCAGTTCTGATAAGTTAATTTCTATTAACTGGTCATAGTATTTAGCCGGGTCTTGGTAGACTTCAGGATCAGAACGTAAATAAGAAGCTACCTTATCTGCTTCTATAGCAATATCTTCACGCTCGGTACCTGCCAAATAATCTCTCATTTTTGTATCGTAGGCAAATACAGAAGTGGTCGCACCAATTTCTGCACCCATATTACAAATAGTAGCCTTACCTGTACAAGATAAACTTTCGGCACCTTCACCAAAATATTCTACTATATAGCCGGTGCCACCTTTTACTGTTAAAATACCTGCCACTTTCAGAATTACGTCTTTAGCAGCTGTCCAACCGCTCAGCTTTCCGGTAAGTTTTACACCGATAAATTTTGGAAATTTCAGCTCCCAGGCCATACCGGCCATTACGTCTACCGCATCCGCTCCACCTACCCCTATAGCAATCATTCCCAATCCACCTGCATTGGGTGTATGTGAATCTGTACCAATCATCATACCACCAGGGAATGCATAATTTTCCAGCACTACTTGGTGGATAATACCAGCGCCTGGCTTCCAAAAGCCTATACCGTATTTATTAGAGACTGAGGCTAAAAAGTCATATACTTCTTTATTGGTATCCTTAGCAATTTCCAAATCTTGAACTGCGCCAATTTTAGCCTGAATTAAGTGGTCGCAGTGAACAGTTGAAGGAACAGATACTTTGCTTTTGCCAGCTTGCATAAATTGCAAAAGAGCCATCTGAGCAGTGGCATCCTGCATAGCTACTCTATCTGGCGCAAAATCTACATAAGTTTTACCTCTTTCAAAGGCTTGTGTTGGCGTACCATTAAAAAGGTGGGCATATAATATTTTTTCTGAGAGGGTCAGCGGACGACCTACCACTTTTCTGGCAGCTTCCACCCTTTCACCAAACCGGGAGTACACTTCCCGTATCATTTCTATATCAAAGGCCATATTTATTATTGGTTAAAATGAATTAAAAAACGGCTGCAAAACTTGCGCAGCAAAAATACAAAATATAAGTAATTAACAAATAGATGCTAACGATATAGTGAACCCGTAAATTCGTATCCTTGAACCTGAGTTTATGTAATAAAAAATCTCAATTTTCACTACTTACTTTAGCTAGCTACTAGGCTAACACATTTTTAGGCTTTTGAGTTACCAAATTTGTATTTGTTCTACTTTATTTACTTCATTTAAATTAGTTACTGAGCAAATGCTGCTATAAAATACCACAAAACTAGGAAAAAGTTTAATACATTTCTCCCTGGTTTATCTCCTGATAGTCTACCTTTGTAGCATCATTTAGTTTTTAAATGAGCTTCTGTTCACGATACTATATGCTTAGTTTCTATGATTGAATTATTAAAAACACAACTAGGAAGATTGCGAATTATTGGCTTTGTTGAAGGTATATCTTATCTGCTACTACTCGGCATTGCCATGCCTTTGAAATATTTATACCAATTGCCACAAATGGTACGGGTCACAGGCATGATTCATGGTGTACTGTTTGTGTTGTATATACTTTATGTAATCTTGGTAGCCATAGAATTGCGGTGGAGTTTCCGTAAAACCATTCTGGCATTTTTAGCTTCTCTTATCCCTTTCGGGACTTTCTGGGCTGATCTTCGGTTGTTTCGTACCTATAATTAAGTTTTAACTTTATTACTCAGAAAGAGAATTTTGGTACTTAGAGTTTACTTACAGACTTACCTACCATTAAATGTATACTCTAGAGAATTATCTTTCTGAAACAGGTAATTTTTTAAAGTGCGGTTAATTATTTTATACCTTCAATATTTCACAAACTATATGCAAGGAGCAGGTGGTTCTAATGGCGGAATAGGCCGTTTTTTTATGGGTTTGGGTATGTTTATTATAGGAGCATATTTATTATTAAGTGCCATTCAGGTAACTAATAATTTTTATTTGGGGTATGGGTTGTTCTCTGTAGGAGGCTTTCAGGTAACATCCGGCATTATCTTTATTCCATTTATGATTGGGGTGGGTATGTTGTTTTTTAATTCCTCTAATGTAATTGGCTGGCTGCTGGCCATTGGCTCTCTCCTATTAATGATTGTGGGCGTAATCAGTAGTACCCATCTTACGCTTCGGCCCATGTCTGCCTTTGAACTGATAGTTATTATTGGCTTACTGGCCGGGGGGATTGGCTTATTCTTTAGTTCTTTCCGCAATTACTCAAAATAACCTGGTCCAGTTATCTACTATATCCACTGGCAGTATAGTATTTTTTCCTCTTGTATAATAGAATTTCTATGATTGGGAGAATTTTGTCATTTTACGTTTTTCTTAAAAAAGACACTTACTTGATTGTAAAATTTTATACCAATACATGAGTACAGTAGGCAATATTTTATGGATTATATTTGGCGGTGGTATTATTTTATTCCTGGAATATTTCATCGGTGGCTTGTTACTCTGCCTAACCATTATTGGTATTCCTTTCGGTGTGCAGTGCATTAAACTTTCTTTTCTAGCTTTATTCCCTTTTGGTAAAGAGGTACATCCTATCGAACAGGCTGGAGGTTGTGTTTCTTTAATAATGAATATTATTTGGATATTAGTAGGTGGCATTTGGGTAGCTGCTACTCATTTGGTATTTGCGCTGGTATATGCTATTACTATAATTGGAATTCCGTTTGCCATACAGCATGTGAAACTTGTTTCGCTGAGTTTTGCTCCTTTTGGAAAAGAAGTACGTGAAGTATAGAGTAATGCAAAGTTATTTAAGAACATCAATCATTTGCTTTACTTTCACCCCCTGAAAATAAGCTTGATTATGCAATCGGGTAAATTCTTGCTCGCTATCCAGCAAAAAATAGATATTATTTTTAAATGATAGACTTTTGATGGATTGAAAGCTAATTACTCTCTGTCGATTAAAGTCAAAGGAGGAATTGAGAAAACTATAATAATTGGTATCTTTTTTACTCCAGTGAATATTTCCTACATTAATCAAATCATTATAATATCCTCTTAGCTTATATAATTCTATGTTCAGCTGAGGATAATCGGTAGAATGATTCCGTAAATACTCATCCAGAACATTGGTAACTACCACAGGAATAGAGGTTCTGAGAATAGCGAACACGGCATATGCTAGGGTATCTTCTGCAATAGGTTGATCTTTATCGAGCAAGCGCAGCAACTTATCTGTTGAGCCTACAATACTTTTTCTGTACGTATTTAATCTCCCTAGTTCGTGAATATTAATAGAGTTTTCATTGTACAAATTCTCTAGCATTACCCGGTTGGCAGCTCTTGCTTTTGTAGCTTCATTCCATATCGTCAACTGGTAGGCTATATACACCCCTAGTACAACAATACATACCTCAATCAAATAAGCAAACCAGTTCTGTTGTTTTAAAAATATTGCGGATCTTCTAAAAAAACGCATTAGTATTTGATGCTTATTTTGGTCAAAGAAATTATGGAGTATAAGAACTGAGCATATTTCTGCGGAATTTTATTTTAGCTGAATCCCTTCTCCCAGTTGAACTCTGGTTTCTTTTTTTGATTGATGTCTTTCCAGAAATGCCGCCATCCGGCTAATGGCTGTAGTTAAAATCTCTGTATCTGGTAAAAAAACCACTCGGAAATGATCGTTTGTATAATGATTAAATCCTGTTCCATGCACAATCAATACTTTCTCTTCCTTCAGCAGTTTTAATACAAAGTCATAATCACTAGTCAGATCAAATTTAGCCAGATTAATTTTGCCAAACATATAAAAAGCACCCATCGGTTTAGAGCAACGTACGCCAGGTATCTGGCTTATTTTCTGGTAGCAAAGGTCCCGTTGGATGCGTAACCGGCCTCCTGGAGCAGTTAAATCTTCAATACATTGATGGCCTTCCAGAGCCGCTTTTATAGCAAATTGCACCTGCTGATTTCCACATACCCGCAAGTTGGCTAGTAACGTAATTCCACCTATATAATCTGTTGCTTTTTGCTTAGGTCCGCTTACAATCATCCATCCTGCCCGGAATCCAGGCACGCGGTAATTTTTCGTTAAACCGCTAAAAGTCAAACAAATAACATCCTGATTTAGCGTAGCAATAGACGTATGCTGAACGCCATCGTAGAGGATTTTGTCGTATATCTCATCGGAAAAAATAACCAGATTATGCTCGGCTGCTATATCAGCAATCCTGCTTAATACTTCAGCCGGATAAACAGCGCCTGTTGGGTTATTTGGATTTATTAATACAATACCTTTGGTCCGGGAAGTTATTTTCTGTCGGATATCTTCAGGGTCAGGGTACCAGTTGGCTGCTTCATCGCAACGGTAATATACGGTCTTTCCGCCAAATAAATTTACAGCTGAGGTCCATAAAGGATAATCTGGTGTGGGCACTAATACCTCATCTCCGTCATTAAGCAATGCTTGCAAACTGATTAGCGCCAACTCACTTACTCCATTTCCTACATAAATATCTTCAATCTGTAAATTTGTGAAATTTCTTTTGGAATACGCAACTTGCAATGCCTCACGTGCTTCCAGTAAACCTATTGCATCTCCATAACCTTGCGCTCGTTCCAGATTAGCAGCCATATTTTTAATAATTGATTCTGGAACTTTATAGCCAAATGGAGCAGGATCTCCAATGTGCAGGCTCAATATCTGATGCCCTTGTTTGGCTAAAGCTTGTGACTGCTCATAAATCTCTCCTCTGATGTCGTAAGCTACGTGTGTGAGTCTGGTACTGCGTGTGATCATGAAAAAGAAACAGATAAAACTACGCTAAAACATTTGCTAATACTTATAGCCATGAATGTTTTAGATTAAATCAAATATCTATACAAATTAGTGGGGCTCAATATAGGGAAAAAGCGGAACACTGCCCAGGATTTTTACCATTTTATATGGATAAGCCTTGTATAACCCTAACCTTTACAAGGTTTTGGAAGTATATGTTACAAAAGTTTGCCTTCATCCTGATATAGTGTCAAGAAGGCAATAAATAATACATATAGATTCATGACAGAGAAAAAACTTAGAAAACTTATAGCTTTTACCGTCATAGCAGGCGGCCTTATGCGTCTGTTTGATGTGACTTATGGAGGGTTAGTACTAGTAGTTGGCTTAGGAGCATTTTTGCTGCTGAAACTGGTAAAACTACTTGCTAAAGGAATCCGCACCTGGACTGGTTTACATGTTATCCAGTTTTTATTGATTATAGCGGCAATGATTGCCTTATGGCTGAGATACGAGGAATATCCCTATAGTACAGTAGCTTTTGCTGTTACCTTGCTAACAGAATCTTTGGTAGCTGCTAAGATTTTCCTGAATGAGAAGTTTGGTAGCAGTACTGTAAATGGTTTTTTACGTATGATCAAAGATTTTCTCATGAACTCACATGCAGGAGCCGGGCAACAACCAGATAAACCTATCATTAAAATATAATCGCTTAGTATAGCTTGCTGTTTATTTTTCCATATACGTATATATTCATTTTACTACTCTTATTTCTATAACCACTATGATGACCTTACCAGCTAACACTCGCCTGCAGATTACAGGAACTGCTAATTTAACTTTGCTTTTATGGGTTTTACAATTGAAAATTGCAGAAAAACAAGTTGCATTTATACAATTGAATAATAATAGCAATAGTAGCCAAGATAGTAACTCAACTTCTGGAAGTAGTTCAGGCAAGGCTGGAGCTGGAAATACAGGCGGTAATGACGATGACTCTGACAACTTCAAAGCTAGTAATGAGGAAGATACCAGCACTGGATTAGGTGGCTCAGATTATGTAGGCAAAGCTACCGGAAATATGATCGACGATTCTATAGTAGATACCGTATCTGGCGGCGGTACAGTGGGAGACAAAACGTCTGATGTTTCAGGTACAACCGTTGGTGGTGTTACTACTTCAGAAGCTGAACTAGGCAATGCCAATTACGGAAGTGACATTCCAAAAGCAGGTAAGGCTATTAAAAGCGGTGAACCTGGTGCATCTGATGCTGGCAAAGAACCTTCAGGGGCCTTAGGAATTAATGATAAAAGCCCTAAAATAGCTATAGATGAAGACGATGATAAGGAAAGAAAAGCTGTTGACCGAGGAACAGGTACAGGTGCAGCTATGAATAATCTAAATGAGAAAGATGCAGATACAGGAACTGGGTCGGCACGCCGCGGAAACCGGGCGGGGATGCCGGATGAAGATTCAGGTACTATCAGTGGTGGCACCATGACCTCCACAGGTATTGATGACGCTGGCTTAGGCCCTGAAAAATAAATATAAAAGCCCGGATAGTTAAAATCCGGGCTTTTATATAATATATTAGTACTTATGTATAAGCAAATTAAGCTAAATACGGTTGCAGTAAGCGGGTTCCTGAATTGTTCCGTAACTTACGCAAAGCACTTTCTTTAATCTGACGTACACGCTCTCTAGTTAAGCCTAAGTTATCAGCTATGTCTTCTAGTGATAAAGTATACTCATAACCTAAACCAAAAGCCTGCTTAATTACCTCACGTTCACGCTCCGATAAAACAGAAAGCAAACGCTCTAATTCAATACGTAAAGAGTCTCTGTCTGTTAACAGGCTATCAGCAGCATCGGCATCTGGATTGCTAATCACATCCAACAGAGAATTGCCTTCATCTTCTTCAAAAGGTGCATCTAACGAAGATTGTCTGATAGAGGCCGTATTTGCACTTTTAATATCATCTACATTAATTCCCATAAATTCAGCTACTTCCTCTATAGTAGGTTCCCGCTCGAAGTGTTGTTCCATTTGAGAAGAAGCCTGGCTAATTTTAGAAAGCTCACCAATTTTATTGGCTGGAATACGTACAATTCTGGAAGTATTGTTCAAAGCATCCATGATAGACTGACGAATCCACCATACAGCATAGGAGATAAACTTAAAACCTTTGGTTTCGTCATACATCTTCGCAGCTTTAATCAAGCCTAAGTTTCCCTCATTGATCAGATCATTTAAAGGAACTTTGCTATGATGGTACTGCTTGGCAACAGACACGACGAATCTTAAATTAGCCTTCACCAATCTTTCTAGAGCAATCTGGTCGCCTTGCTTTATTCTGCGGGCTAATTCCACTTCTTCTTCCGGCAAGAGTAACTCCACTTTAGAAATATCGTTAAAATATTTCTCGATAGTAGCACTATCCCGGTTAGTAATCAGATTTGTAATTTTAAGTTGTCTCATTGTATAAATTTGATTCTTCTTTTATTTCAAACTGCGGTATTCTGAATGATTTTCATATAGGAAGGCCTATGTAATGGGTTTCATTAAAAGCCATATCCTACCATACAACCTTATATTCGGAAAGTTGTTCCTTACTAGGCTACCTAAATCCTTTAAGGGTATAGATTTGTAAATGTTGGAGATTAAAAGAAGGCTCCAGTTATGGGGTAATTGCAGAAAATTATTTATTCCAACTTCCATCATGCCACAGTAAATACAATATATTTTCTTTTAAAACTCATTCTAAAAAACTACTTCCTGTTTAGTTACAATTTACCTTTAAAAAAAGTTTACTGTTATTTAAAAAATTTAGTAACTTTATTTTTCCCGTTATTAAATTTCCTCTCAAGGATACGTATTGCTTTAAACAAAAGTGAAGCCTCAAAAATTCAGATTCCTTTAAAATAATTGTATTTCTTTCGTTTTATTCTCCGAAAGGCTACACTTCCTAGAAGTATAAACGGATGCAAAGAAAATATATTTTTTAACCAGTATTTTCTGGATGTAAGAAAAATACAATAATAAAATATTTGATATATAAAACTGCGGTGACTTAATAACATTTTTGGTTATCATCTACTAAATTATAAGTCTCAATTCTATTTAGTATAAGTAGAATACAAGTAATTTTTATTTGATTAATTCAGCGCAAAAAAATAAGAATTGCCTGTTACGAGCAGGCAATTCTTAGTACATCTTCAAATTTATAAGCAAAGTGAACCATTAGTCCTTCACGAACATAACTAGGCAGTTCTTCAAAATCTTTTTTATTCTCTAAAGGTAAGATAATCTCCTTTACTCCTACCCGTCTGGCAGCAATCGTTTTTTCTTTCACTCCTCCAATAGGCAAAACTTTACCTGTCAGAGTTAATTCACCAGTCATCGCCAGATCTTCTCTAATTGGTTTATTCATAGCTAAAGAGTACAATGCCAAAGCCATCGTAATTCCTGCCGAAGGACCATCTTTAGGAGTAGCTCCTGCAGGCACATGCAGATGGATCATATTTTCGTCGAAAAAATTCTTTATCACTTGATTTTCTGTAAAAGTTGCCCGTACATACGAATAAGCTATTTCAGCTGACTCTTGCATAACTTTACCCAGTTGCCCGGTTTGTTTAAAACCAGTATTGCGGCTTTTAATAGCATTTGCTTCAATATATAAAGTTGCCCCACCTAAAGGAGTGTACGCCAGACCCAAAACAGCTCCTGTAACACCCCGGTTATATAACTCTTCAGTTGTAAAAAGTGGTTTTCCCAGGTATTCTTCCAGATTTTCAGGCTTCACCACAAATTCTCTTTTTTCTCCCTCGGCTAGCTTTAGTGTGACATGGCGCATTATTTTTTTAATCTGGTTCTCTAAATTCCGTACGCCAGCCTCCCTTGCATATCGGTCGATTATCAGACTTAGAGCTTCTTCAGTAATATGAAGTTCGTCTTCGGTTAATCCATGTTCTTCTTGTTGGCGCGGAATCAGATACCGCTTGGCTATGGCTACTTTTTCTTCTAAAATGTACCCTGCCAAATGTATAATCTCCATACGGTCCAGTAAAGGGCCCGGAATGGTATCTAGCTGATTAGCCGTAGCAATAAATAACACATTCGATAAATCGAAGCGTACATCCAGGTAATGATCCAAAAAATTATGGTTTTGTTCCGGATCCAGTACTTCTAATAAAGCAGACCCTGGATCTCCCTGGTAACTTACGCCCATTTTATCTAGCTCATCCAGCATAATTACTGGGTTTGCTGTGCCACTACGCCGCAAACTTTCTATTAATTTGCCTGGCATTGCTCCAATATAAGTCCGCCGGTGCCCTTTTATCTCTGCTTCATCACGCATACCACCTACAGAAAACCGGTAAAACTTGCGGCCCAGCGCTGAAGCAATTGATTTGCCGATAGAAGTTTTTCCCACTCCTGGGGGGCCTACCAGCAGTATATTTGATCCTGTTATTTTACCTCTTTTAATAATAGTGCTGATAAATTCTAGAATACGTGCCTTTACATCTTCCAAACCATAGTGTTCAGCTTCCAAAACTTCTCTGGCTTTGTGTATATTGGCTATATCCTCAGAGTATACTCCCCACGGCAAGTCAGTAAGCACTTCCAGGTAGGTACGGCTTACGTTAAACTCAGGAGATATAGGCTCCAGCATTTTTAATCTATCTAGTTCTGACCGAATTACCCTGGCTGCTTCTTCCGGTAATTCCAGTTTTTGCAGGCGTTGCTCTATTTTTTCAATTTCTACATCTTTGCCATCTTTTTCTATACCCAGTTCTTTTTTAATTATTTTCAACTGTTCCCGTAGAAAGAAATCTTTTTGCTGCTTACTTATTTGCTCATCTACTGTATTTTTAATTCGCTGCTGTAATTGCAGTAGCTCTTTTTCTTCTCTTAACAGCATCAATAGCTTGTATCCCCGCTCATACAAATCAAAAGCTTCCAGAATTTCCTGCAACTTTTCGGTGCCTGATGATAGTAGGGAAGCCACCGCATCCATAACCAGTCCCGGTTTTTCCAAACTTATCTGGGTAATAATCATTTTCAGTTGTTCGCCAAATATAGGATTGAGCCGGAGCAAGTCTTTTACAGAGGAGATAATGGCCATAGAATAAGCTTTTAGCTCGTCACTAGGTTTTTCTTCTGGGTCATTGTGGTATTTTACCTCCCATCTGAGTGGCACTTCACCGGAAGGTGCATTTCGTTTGCAACTGAAACGATTTACTCCCTGCACCATTACTTGTACGGTATCTTCTGAAACAACTGTGAGGCGAAAAATCTTAAGTGTGGTTCCTACGCGGTATAACTCTGATTGAAATATGTCTTTGTCATTTCGTTCTTTTATAAACACAACGCCTATCATAGCAGGCTGTTGTCCTTGAGCTACTTTCAAAGAGTCTATATATTTTTTGCCTGAAAAAATCATAGGCATGGTAATACCAGGAAAAATTGGCCGCTCAGGCATTGGTAATATCACTAAATGATCTGGTAAAATATCTGATAACACTACCAGATTATTAGATAATTCTTCGGCCTCTGTAAATGTAGAATCATTTTCAGTGTTGCTTTGCGTCATAGTAGTACTAGTTAAATAGATAAGCCTTCAGCGTTTATGCTTTATCTTACCGGATCTTATAAAGATGATAATATATGTGTACGCCTTTACCTATTGATGGTTCCCATACAATAGACTTTTATTGCATCAATAGATACGTACGTGAGTAACCGAACTACAGAGGTTTTGTTATAGAAGCAATGGCTTGAATACAAAAATTGTTTGGGCAAGTAGGGAAAGAAACGGTATGTCCAGAAAAATAGTAAGGCTTACTCTGCACCTGAGTAAGCCTTACCAAATTCCTAAATAGTCTGTACTATGTTTTATTAACTTCTGCCTACAGCCGCTGTATTGATATAATTATTTCCAGTACCTTGGTTAGTAGTAGTCATATCATTTGAAGTTTCCTTATTCCACCTGCTAGCATCTCCGGACGGTTGCAAATCACTTTTGTTCAATTCACCAGTGCCTGTTTCCATTAGCTGTTTAAAACGCTTCAAATCAGTTTTAATCATGCTCTCTAGCATTGGGTTGAACAATTTCGCAACTCCTTTGCCTAAATCTCCCACTGGTGGACGGTAGGAAATCCGGATATACATTTCTGTACCCCGGTTGTTGGGTGCATCCTGAAAACGTACTTCGCCTGCATTGTCTACCGTAGATTTAGCTATTGACCGCCAGGCTAACCTGGTATCTAGTTCTTCTGTTATAATTTCTGCATCCCATTTAATAGGTGCTCCCAACATTTTCGGAATAAGTGCTTCCCAATGCGAACGTTTACTGTCTATTTGTTTTACCTCTTTCAGATGCTCCATAAAACGTGGCAGGTTTTCCAGGTTTCGCCAATACGCATAAACTTCGGAACGAGGGCGATTGATTGTTAATACTTGCGACACTTCCACCGGATTAACTATGGAAGAAGGAGCACTGTTGCGTCCGACTGCTTCATTGACAGGACAGTACCCGGTAGCACCTCTGAATAATAGGGAACCACTGGTAGTAAGCATGGCCATACTTCCGGACCGTGACTTTCTAAAGTTTTTTGCGGCTAAAAAAGCTAGTAATGCGCCTCCGGCTACAGAAATAATGCGTTCTGCCATGCCCACATTTACTCTGCTAGAGCCAGTGGCAGGTGTTTGACTGGCAGCAGACTGCGCTTTGTTAGCATAATTCATATTTGTAGATGACATAAAATTTAGGTGTTTGTTTGGTGTTGTATACGCAAGAGTAATAGGTAATTGTTTGTTAGAAGTACTTATGAACCCATGCGGCTCACCACTTGCTGTATATCTGCTTGCTGTAACCGCAATTCCTGCAGAGATTTACTTGCCCAGTTTTTCAAAACATTATTTTTTACTTTACTAGTGGCTTCCTCATACCATTTGATATTTTCCTGGTACATTTTCTGCATTTCTGCTAAATACCGCTGATCGAAATCTTGTCCCCACAAACGGTCAAGTTCGTTATAGAGGCGTTGCCGTTCATCATCTAAACTTACAGGAACCGAAAAGCCGTTTTCTACTCCTATTTGTTCTAACTCATTATTGGCTGCCGTATAATAGTCAAACATTTCTTTTCCAAGCACTTTTACATCGTTGTCCGCAGCCACTTGTATACCCAGACGGGATGCCTGGATCTTAAAAATAGTGGTATGAGCAGCATACACTACAAAATCCTGATCTGACCTGATTTTTACTGGTTCTACCTCTTCTGTACATCCTGCAGCCATAGCACCTATGGCGAGTAGATATACCCACAAATACTGTTTAATGTTTTTCATAAAATTGTCTTAACTCTATTGCTTATAGCTGGTTGTATACTATTATGATATATACTGTCTTAAGCCTAGATAAGTTGATAAAAAGAACAGGTTTTATCGCCTGCACAAAAGATGGCAAGCCAAGTCTTGATTCCTTTTTTATTTAGTATAATGCAGCCTATTACCCGCAAATACTAAATTCTTTATCCATAATCTAAAGACCTACTTTAACAACAATAAAGTGCAGCAAATGTTGAGTTATTCTTAAACAGAAAGGGTTATTTATTTTGTAAACAGGTTATTGCCTATGTAGCACAAGCATCTGAGCATGTTTTTCTACAACTGTATCGAAGAATTGCTGTAAATGGGCATAATACTCAGCAGGCACAAATGGTGATTTAATAGCTACGTTGGTTACTACCTGAACTTGCTGACCTATTACCTGGACATGGTACCTAAAATCTCCCATATCGTGGGGCAATTTTATAAGTATAGGTTTTGGCATTTCCTGCAGTTTGTAGCCATCTGGAAGAGTTAAATTAATAATATAACTATACGACACGGGATATCCGAATTCGATTGGTAACCGCCTAATGGGATGTTTGAATGGGGATTCTTCAAAATTATTAATCAATATAGGTTTCAAATACATCATTTTGTCAGCGCTGTTGATATGGTCGGGCGAAACAAAAACAAAAGTTGCAGAAAAATCCTGGTCCACGTCCTCTGCATTAGTAATCTTCACTTCTTTTAAGGTGTACTCGTCAAAATTACTGCCCACATGGTCCTTTACGAATTTATCTTTCCCATCCCCGGCAAATTTTCTCCGCTGATCTACTGCCTGATAGCCCTTATAAATAATATCCATTTTATATGTTGGATTAGCTATATCTTTTAAATCCGCTGCTACCGATATAATTTGTTTGCTATCGGAAGGTGCTTTTATGGCTACCCAATGCGGTTTTTCTTTGTCTAATACAAATCCTGCTATATTTAAGTCTGCTTTGGCAGGTAACTGGTACGGCCGGGCCACATCTGTAGCATCCAGAAAAAGCTCCTTCTCTCCTATTTTTACAAATGCTACTAATGTATTGAATTGCGAAAGCAATGGATAGCCACTTTGCGGAAAACCATGATCTCTGGTACTAATAAGCGCAGGACTAGCTTCTAAACCAGCTTCTTTCAGTAAAAGGGTTAAATAAAGATTAAGCTCTGCACTATTTCCTTTCTTGCTTTCTAGCAGAGAAGGCAAACTCTTCTCGGTGAATATCCGCAATTTAGCATCCCAGGTCAACGTATTTTTTACATGGTTGTATAGCTTTTGTATCTTCACTAAGTCAGTATCTGTTGGTAACAGCAACACCTTTAACTTATCTCCGGCAAGCGTATGGCGGTTCAGGTAAGAGGTAAAACTATTTTCCTCCAATAATTCCTTGCTCAATTTCTCCCACGTATTCATGGAGGTTACATATTCTGGCCCACTACTTACCGATTTGCTTTGAGCATAGTATCCTGCTAACTGAAAGCGGATTTTCTCTGCATAGTTCATGTAATTAGCTGTATAAGGTTCTTCCACCAAGGCTGGTAAATTCTGCAAAACCCAGCGATTTGCTGGTTTGCTGCTGTATTCGGCTAGCAAACGGTCTCCCTGATACAAAATTCTATAATCCAGGTCTTGTCCGATGGATGCCCGGAATTCACTATGCAGCGTAGGAATATCACTCTGGAATGTCCATGCTTCTAGGAAGGTATAACTTTTGGAGAGAGTGGTATATTTATATTCAATAATAGATCCTTCATTCACGGCCGGAAGTGTAAACCGCTTTTCATGCCAGTTTGCATTTTCTTTCACATCAAAAATCTGGCTATTCTCTACTACTTGTATGGTAGCTTTGCCTTGTGGAGAAAAATTGATGGTTTGCGCCTTTATGTTCGTAATTTTTTCCAGATCATCTTTTACATAAAAGGGCAATACAATATTAGCTTTATCAATGGCTTTTCGGTCCAAAATTTTAATGCGGGTATGCCTCTCTATCACTACATACGATCCATAATTAAAACTCACCCGTCCAAAATCACATAGGATTACTGCAGAAGCCGTACTATCAAAAGTACATGATTTTAATTTTGCCTCCTCCTCAGAAATCTTGCCCCATTTCACAGGCTCAGGCTGGGCGAATATTGGCTGAATACCTAACATTAAAAGGCAAATTATTACATATACAGTTGCAGACTTGTGTAACTGTAAACCTGTGCTATAAAAGTTTGAACGCATAATAGTAATGGTATAAGGTACCACAACAAAGAAGTTTTATAAGAATTGCCAATAAAAAACCAGACATGCAATGCAGCATGTCTGGTTTAAATATATAGATGATATGTTATATAAAAATTACTTTTTTACCGTAATTCTTTCACTTACTTCTGTTTGTTTGCGAATAGATTCCAGGTGAATAAGTTTAAATAATTCGGCTACGAAATCTTCATGCACCTTCATTTTAGCAGCCCACTCCGGACGTGATTTAAACACTTCATTCCAGCGTTCTACCTGGAATATAGCTACGTTGTTTTCTTTTTTATATTCACCTAATTTTTCTACCAGAGACATACGGGCAGCCAATACTTCTATCAGTTCGTGGTCTACGCGGTCTATCTGGCTGCGGATCTCTTCTAGTTTGTTTACAAACAAAGCATCATCACTGGTAGCCTGCCGTATTTTCAATTCAGATAAGATTTCTGCCAAACGGACTGGGGTTACTTGCTGTGCAGCATCACTCCAGGCATTATCCGGATCTAAATGAGACTCAATCATTAATCCATCATAGTTCAAATCCATCGCTTTCTGAGAAAGGTCATAGATAAAACTACGCTTACCTGCAATATGGCTTGGATCGCAAATCAGTGGCAAATCTGGAAAAAGGGTTTTTAATTCAATAGGAATTTGCCAAAGCGGCTCATTCCGGTATTTTCCTTTCTGGAAAGAAGAGAAACCTCTATGAATAGCTCCAATATGTTCTACACCTGCGTTGTAAATACGCTCAATGGCGCCAATCCATAGAGCAAGTTCAGGATTTATTGGGTTTTTAATTAACACTGGAACTTTTACTCCTCGCAGGGCGTCTGCTATTTCTTGTACGTTAAATGGGTTAACAGTACTGCGGGCACCAATCCAGAGAATATCTACGCCATGTTTTAAAGCTTCTTCAATATGCTGAGGTGTAGCAATTTCTACGGCAAAAGGCAACCCTACTTCTTTTTTTACAGTTTGTATCCAGGGTAATGCTTTAATACCATGTCCTTCAAAACTATTGGGGCGTGTTCTTGGTTTCCAGATACCAGCCCGTAGTACATCTACATTCAGGTTTTTGAGGGCACGGGCGGTGTTTAGTAATTGCTCTTCCGATTCGGCGCTACATGGCCCGGCAATAATAAGTGGCTTCTGATCGTCGTATTTGATGCCAGAAGACAGAGGTTTGAATTGTAAGTTAGCAGACATATTAATTAACGTTTGCACCGGATAACACGCCCGGCAAATAAAAGATGTCAAAAATACAAAATAAATTATATACTTACTAAGGTTTTTGTACTATATTCAGAATAATGTAATTTTATTATGGAATTATACAAAATGTACGGGCTTTTTAGAAGCTTTAGATCGCAGCAACCCTTATGATTGTGAATAAATACATTAGTACAGAAGAACTATTACGGGAAAATGAACGGCTGAAAGCAATCATTGCGCTCTTAGAAGAGAATGCTCCTCAGAAAAAATATGGGTTGGTTTGGGAAAAAGAAGCAGACAAAGAAAATTTCTTAACAGAAGCCCTCTTCCTGAAAGAAGTACTAAATAAGCGCATTTTTACAGCTGAACAAGCCCCTGTAAATTGGCTGATAGAAGGAGACAACTACCAATCGTTGTCTGCTTTGCTGCGGACTCACCGACAAAAAGTAGATCTGATCTACATAGATCCTCCTTATAATACCGGAAACCGGGGCTTCAAATTTACTGATACCTTCTCCGATAATGATTCCACCTATCGCCATAGCCGGTGGATTGCCTTTATAGAAAAACGTTTGCGTCTAGCTAAACAACTATTGTCGCCAGCGGGGGTTATTTTTATTAGCATTGACGATACAGAACTAGCCCAGACTAAACTGCTGTGCGATGAAATTTTTGGAGAAAAGAATTTTGTAGCCAACTTTATTCGCAAATGCAAAACCGGCAGCGGCCACGACAGTGGAAAAATTGCCATTGAATTTGATTATATGCTATGCTATGCCAAAGACAGCACCAAACAGAAATTCAAGAAACAGACACTGAATGTAGAAAAAGACGATAAATACCGCTATACTGATCAGTTTGTAGCTCACCGCGGCAAGTATTACCTGCGGGACCTAGATTACAAAGGTACCTATAGTTCTTCCTTGGATTATCCTATACAGGCACCCGATGGCTCAGAGCTATGGCCAGGTGGTGCATATGGACGGCCTAATACCTGGCGGTGGAGCCGCGAAAAGGTAGAGTGGGGCATTAAAAATGATTTTATTGTATTTAAACCCACAGCCAGGCAATGGAAAGTGTATATTAAACAGTATCAGTATGTTGACAATCAGGATAAGAAGAGAGTTCGGCAGTTGCCTCACCGGGCCATGATCGAGTTTATTAATTCCAAAGGAAGCAATGAATTGAAGGATATTCTACATGAAGATATTTTTACACATCCAAAACCAGTAGACTTAATTAAATTTATTATCGACCTGGTTCCAGGCGATAAATTAACTATACTCGATTTTTTTGCCGGCTCGGGCACCACTGGCCATGCGGTACTGAGTGTAAACCAGGAGAAAGGCACGAATCACCAGTTTATATTGTGTACCAACAACGAGAACAATATCTGTGAAAAAGTGTGTTATGAACGCCTAAAAAGAGTAATTACCGGGTATGAAACACGCAGTGGCAGGTATATAAAAGGTACTAATGGAAACCTTACTTATTGGAAGGTAGTGGAAGTCTAACAAATTGCAGCGATTAGAATACGCTGCTTACAGACAGCTTATGTAGTTGAGGCAATGTAGCTGGTTACCAGCCGTTTGCTTGCACGATATACGTATATTTTACTACGTATGCCGGTTACCTATCAAGACATTGTTGCACTTCCGCTGACACAGCAAGATGTTTTACAAGCTATTCAGCGAGCTCAGCAATGCAATTTTTTAAATAACCTCCGGCAGCGGCATCCCACTATTGAGTTCGACTGTAAAATACGCGGCTTTATTGGCGAAATAGCCCTGCAAAATTGGTTTGCTTCTCATCATATTCATTTTCAACAAACCCATTATCTGGCAGATACTACCGGTATAGATGTAGATTTTTTGTATACGTATGCAGACAAATCGCTGAACCTGGAACTCAAAACATCCCTTATTCCAGATGAATGGCGTAACCTTCCTAACTGTATAGAAAGAGGAGATATTAAATTAATACGGAGGGGCAAGCAACCCATTGAAGCTTTACGCGGAGATATCCATGTGCAGATTTATTACCGCCAGCGTCGGAAAGCCAAGGATAAATGGCTAGCTCAGCAAAAAGTAGATATTTACCGATGGAAACCTACAACACTGTATGAATTTTTACTAGGCAGAGCTTACCTGGATAATATATTTTTAGTAGGATGGGTAGATAAATCTATGCTAACCCAGACTTTGAGCACACTTCCTATACAGCAAAGCACCTGGCAATTTGGGGGCTCTAGCAGAAGGTTCTGGAAATGCAATATTGCCCAAAAAGCATTTAAACCAATGGAACTTATTAGCTATCTACGGAGTCTACCTGCAGCTATTATTAAGACAACAGCCGCTTAAAAAGTATCCTCTTTAAAAAATTAATTTACTCAGTAGTCAGGTTACTTCGATAAAGCTTATGTATTAATTGTCTGATTTTTTCTTCAATTAATTCTAATTTTTGTCCTATGTATTCTTGTGCTATTGTAAAGAAATACCGGTTGTTCTATGTGTTGTTTATTAGTCTACATGTTAGTTGTCATAATTCAAATGACAGCTTTCACAAGGAAGCTATTTCAAATGAGGTAAAAAGTAGTCATGATTCCATCTCCATACAAATGGATACTATTGCACCGGCTTTTAATTCTTCCGAAAGAAAGTTTATTCGTACAGCTGATGTTAAGTTTAAAACTAAAGATGTTGCCCGTACTACGCAAGCCATAGAAAACCTTACTAGAATATATAATGGCTTTGTGGTTCATACCCAATTAACCTCATCTGTTATTCACACGGCAACTTTTCCGGTCAGTGCCGATAGCCTGTTAGAGCGTAAGGAATTTACCGTGGAAAATACTATGACTATCCGGGTACCAAACCAGCAGCTAGATACGCTGCTAGCTGACATTGTCAATTTAGCCGACTTTGTTGATTTACGTTTAGTAAAAGCTGACGATATTCAACTACAAGTATTGGAAAACAGCTTAAAAGTAAAGCGGGCTGCCCAGGCAGAGAAAAGATATACAAAAGCCATAGACGAACAAAGCAAAAAACTGCCTGAAAACATAAATGCGGAAGAGGATCTGTTGTCGTTACAGAACCAGGCAGATCAGCATACCCTAGCCAATCTGGCATATATGGATAAAGTGAATTTTAGCACGGTATCGTTGCAATTTTATCAATCACCCAGTTTTACCTATGAGATGGTGGCCAATCCTGAGATCATAAATGCCTTCGAACCTGATTTCCTACAAAGAATAAAGGAAGCTTTTTTAAGCGGATGGGCTATATTAGCTGAAGTACTCATCTTCCTGACCAGAATGTGGGCATTGGTGTTTCTAGGTATTTGTGGGTTTTGGATATATAAAAAAGTGAGATTGCGAGCTTTTGGAAAATTCTAAAATCATCCTACTGCACTGATTTATATTCCGATCTTTGCATTTCTATAAGATGCGTAATTGCTGAGTTAGCTTTTAAATTTTAATAGCATTCTTGATTTATCAAAATGTTTTCTTCCGCATTATTTTGCTTCACATAACAAAATATTATACATCGTTCTGATTACTAACAGTTTATATATAACCAAATGTTTATGACAGAAACCAAATAATAGTAAACATTTTTTAGGATTATTATTATATTATTTTTAAATTATTTAATATTTTGAGAAGGATTATCTATATTTGTTGAAAACCTAAGAACTATATTTTTTATAAGCATTTACATAAACCAAGTTGCTATGATCATAAAAGAGCAATATATGCCTAAGAATAAAAATCCTTTTGAAAGCAGAATAGAATTAATTTTAGAAAAACGGCGTAAAATGGCTGAAGAAGAAAGAATCAAGAGGGAGGAAAAATTACAGAAGAAGAAAGACAAACTGCTTGCCCGTTTCGAAGACGATTTTGCCGAATTAGCGGAGTTATTGAAAGAATCGTCAATGCAATATCAAGCCTTCTCTGAAGGAGAAGATATTTTTATTCAGATAACCCATCAGATGAAATCGGTGAAGTTATTTTTACCCGAAGACAGCAAATCCTATACACAAGGCTGGGAATTTGATGGAAACTTTTATAAAACCCGCAATATTGAAGATCTTATGTTGGCTATTCATGAAGCTTTTAAAAAGACACTTAGTTATAACTGACTATTTGATGTGTTAAATTAGCACTCTGTTATACTTAGCGTGCATAGCAGATAATACTTATTATTTCTTTAAAACCAGGCAAACATTCAGCTTCCATCTATTCAGTCCTAGCTACTATCTGGTATACTTGGGAAATTGAGTTTTACAGCTTGTGAATGGTAAGTAATCTTTTAGTTTATACGTTGTTCCTTCTTACCAAACATTCATATACACTTAATACAGATTTAATTCAAAGGCGAGAAATTCTTCTCAATTTTGTTGCAAGGTTATTCTTCATACATATGTTATGGGTATTGAAAAACACTTCGATTTTTTGAAGTGTTTTTTCTTTTTACCTATCTCAAAATCTTTCTGGTTTATAAAGTATTCCGGTTATCTAACTAGAAATACCTATAGAAAAATAGTTAGCTAAAAAAATTCAACTGGGTTTCGCTGTAAATTACTTATTCAGCATTCACTCCTATCAAATTTTACTGCTACTATTTCTCGGCAAAACGGCAATCTGTATAACTAGCAATGTGGCTCTAGAATTGAGATAACTACCCATTTACTAGCCGTTTACCTTTGCCAATTTCCTGCATATATGGTTGTTTAATAAACTATATATGTTATGGAAGCTCACCTGAATATAGTATCACATGTTATTTATGAAAAATTTAGTATCACAGAGAATAGCCAGGCTATTACTATAGAAAAGAAATGGTATAGTACTAGATATGTGTTGCTGTTTCTATTTTCGTTGATCTGGAATAGCTTTCCGTTCGTTTTTTATCCAGCCATAGTGCTAGAGCAAGTATCTTTAGTTGCTTATCTTTTTTTAATACTATATGCTATTGCTGGCATCTGGATGTTTTACTCGGCTATTTGTGGCTTTATAAATAAAACTAGCATTCAGGCAGATAAAGAGTCTATCCGGGTGCGGCATAACCCACTTCCCTGGACGGGGCAAAGGTCAATACTTAAGCAGGATATTGATCAGGTATATGTGGTTCAGCAAATCCATTTTAATAAAGGCACAAGCTATATTACGTATAGTGTAGACTTACTTACCAAATATGATAAAACACTCACTTTATTAGAAGGACTGGACACACTGACAGAAGCCAGATTTATTGAGCAGAAACTTGGAAATTTTTTAGCTACTAAAAATCATTAAAGAAGCAGAATGACTACCTTATAGGAATAATAGCAGCTTGCAAACTAAACTATTGAATACAGTTCCAAGGTAACTAATTATATAAGAAAAGGAGTTTTAAAGCTTATAGTAATAAAGTATCTTGCTGTTCAAGTTTAGTTAATATGCTTTTCAACCGCTTTATACGTATCCTCAAATCTAATCTGCTGCAGAACGAGTCTCAGGCACAATCCGGTTCAGCAGAGCAGAGCTACACAAATGCTCAATCCGGAAACCGGCAGCAACAACAGACAGCATCATCTAAAGAAACGAAGCAGGAAAATACGTATTACCGGGCGCTGGAGGTTACGCCGGGAGCTTCCTTTGATGAGATAAAAGCATCTTACAAAAAGCTGGTAAAAAAATACCATCCGGATCTTTTTCATAACAATCCTGAAAAACGGCGCTATGCTGAAATAGTGACCCAGCAAATTAATGAAGCTTATGCGTATTTTGAGCAGAAAATGGGTACGCACTAAGTTATAACTTATAAATCCGGTTCTCTTCTATCGCTTTAACTGCCGTTTGAGCACAGGCTTGCAATACATGAATTAATGAAGCAAACCGTTCATCTTGGGTAAAGCCTTTTCTGTACCGGAAATATATTTGCTGTACAATTACCGCAATCTTAAATAATCCGAACACATAATAAAACACCACATTTTTCACTTCCCGGCCACTTTTCTGAGCATACCGCTCAACTAACTGTTCACGAGTAAGGTTGCCTGGCAAAGTAGTAAGCCCGAACAAATGCAGAGGTTTGGGATCTGTAGCTTCTACCCAGTAGCCCAACGTAGTACCCAAATCCATTAAGGGATCGCCTAGGGTAGCCATCTCCCAGTCTAATACGGCTAATATCTGGTACAAGTCAGAATCGAAAACGATATTATCGTATTTATAGTCATTATGAATCAGGCTTATATATACCTCTGGCGGCCTGTTCTGCGCTAGCCAGACAGCAACCTGATCCATTTGGGGAATATCATCTGTTTGCGAATTTTTGTAACGTTTGCTCCAGCCTTCTATTTGCCTTTGTACATAGCCTTCGGGTTTACCCAAACTAGCGATTTCCGGCTGGTTTATATCAATAGCATGAATAGTAACCAGATTATCTATCAGCTTTTCGGAAAGATTCTGCATGGTAGATGGATAGAGCTTTATTTCCTTGTTTGCAGGATTCCGCAAAATCACTCCCCTTACCCGTTCCATAATATAAAATGGCGCGCCAATAATAGACGTGTCTCCACAGTATAAAATTGGATTTGGCACTTTGTGATAGACCGGTTTTAAGACTTTTAGTACCAGGTATTCCCGTTCCATATCGTGCCCAGATTTAATAGTTGCACCAAAGGGTGGCCTACGTAATACCAATTCCTGGTTTCCCCAATCCAGCAAGTAGGTAAGGTTAGAATACCCGCTGGGAAACTGGGTTACTTCCAGGGTTGAGCTTGCGTGAAAATGCGTTGATAAGTAGGCTTTTAATTTAGCTACATCCAGCTCCTCGCCTGTCCGTATGGTTCGTGCCTGGTCTATCATAAAAGAAATATAAAAGTATGGAAATCAAAAAACCTGAAGTCTATCTAAAATGTTTTATGTGGGTTATAACACTTGTTTTGAGAACAAAAAATAGCATCTGCTCAGTTTATTTACTCTGCAGGCCATAATTTTTCAGAATTTTTCTGGCCACTACGGATTTGTGCACCTCATCTGGGCCATCATATATTCTAGCACCCCGTTCATGCCTATACCAGTAAGACAATATGGTATCGTCTGTTATACCTAAAGCACCATGCACTTGTATAGCCCGGTCTATTACTGTTTGCAACACATCAGCTACAAAAAATTTGATGGTAGAAATTTCCTCCCGCACAGCTGCTTGCCCTTCAGCTTCCATCTGATAAGCTGTATGCAGCACCATTAGCCGGGCAGCCTGGATACTAGCTCTAGATTCAGCTATCCAGGCTTGTATAGTCTGCTTACTGCCCAAAAACTCATTAGGAGCTATTTCTCTGGATACTGCGCGTTTGCACATCAGATCAAAAGCTCGTTCGCAAATACCAATCCACCGCATACAATGATGTATTCTTCCCGGACCTAGTCGCTCCTGTGCCAGCTTGAAGCCAGCTCCTTCCGGACCTAATAAATTTTCTATTGGCACCCAGCAGTTTTCATATTTTATTTCCGCATGGCTGTTATAGCTGTCGCCTGCTTCACCCATAATCCGGATATTTCGCACATTCACGAATCCAGTAGTATCCGTTGGCACAAGTATCATACTAGCTCTGGTATAGGGATTGACATCCTCCGGATTTGTAACTGCCATGACTATGGCAAAACTGGCTCCATCTGCAGAGGAAGTAAACCATTTGTGTCCGTTAATTACATAGCTGTTCTCTTCTCTTACAGCCGTAGTGCTCATCATCACCGGATTAGATCCAGCAAAACCTGGCTCAGTCATCGAGAAGCAACTGCGGATTTCTCCCTTCATTAATGGGTTCAGAAACTTCTCTTTTTGCTCTGCAGTACCAAATTTGTGGAGCAATTCCATATTGCCAATATCCGGCGCCTGGCAGTTAAACACATAATGGCCAATAGGTGTACGGCCTAGTTCCTCACTAACCTGGGCAAATTCTACTAATGTTAATCCCATACCTCCATCCTTTTCTGGTAAGTGCGGCGCCCAAAGCCCAGCTCTTTTTACAGCATTGCGTTTTTCTTCCAACATAGGCTCCAGCGAGCGAAATGAATTATGCAAAAATTGAGCTTCTAATGGGTATAATTCCTCTTTTACAAAATTCCGGATTTGTGGTAAAATCTCTTTTAGCCGCTGGGTAGTAAACAGGTAGGTTAGCATGAAATTTTTACAATAGTATTTATTTTTTAGGTTGATAGGTAGCTACGGCAATTTTAGAATCAGCTGTTCCATAGTAGATAAACCATTTATCTTTATAATACACCAATCCTTCTACAAAACACACATTACCTATCTGTCCTATAATTTCATAGTCCTTTTCTGGCCGCATAAAATAGGTATCTGTCCTGTCGAGTAGCTTCGTAGGGTTTTTTGGATCAATTAAGGCTTGTCCGGCAGTATAAGTGCCACCTGGCAGTTTAGGATCTCCATTCGCATCTTTGTTCCGGCTGTTGTAAATCAATAGTATACCTTTATCTGTAATGAGGGCAGGCGGACCGGGCTCTACCAGATCGCTATCGAACTTACCAGGCCGGGGAGCCAGAATATACGCAAGCTTTCCATCATTCTGCTCCATGGGAGTCCAGTCAATCAAATCATCGGAAGTAGCTATAAACATATGGGTATCTCCCCAATACATCCAATATTTGCCATTAACTTTTTCGGCTATAACCTTGCTTCCTTGCCTGCGGCTTATTATTGCCCCCGACTTAGACCAAAGGTCTTTGTACTTATCGGCTGCTTTGCCGAAAGCCAATCCATGTTTTTTCCAGTGAATTAGGTCTGTAGATGAAGCCACACAAAGGCGGGCAGTTTTACCATCATAGGTGGTGTAAGTCATATAATAGGTGCCCTTAGAATCTTCTACTATACGTGGGTCTTCACAGCCGCCCTCCCATTCATAAGGCTTCATAAAATCATTATCTGGATACAAAACTGGTTCTGGACGCCGGGTGAACGTAAGGCCATCGGTACTAGCGGCTAGCCCAATGCGGGAGGTACCGGCAAACTTGCCTACTTTGTCTTCCGCCCGGTATAGCAGATACACCGTATCATTCCGCACAACAGCCGCTGGGTTAAATACGTCTTTCTCTTCCCACTTCACGGTTTCTTTCCGGACAGGGCAATAAAAAGTGGTATTATCTAATGGTGTAAGGCAAGGATTCTGAGCATCTTGTTTTACAAATGGCTCCCATGTCCAGTTTTTTTTAGTTTGTCCCAGGCAAAACTGGGTAGTGATTGTTAACAGCAGCAATACTCGAAAGAAAGACATACAGATCATTAGCTAATTTAAGGTTTTACTTACTTTTTTCAGTAAAATACAGATGTGTACTCCCTGAATATACATGTCTCAGATAGTCAGTCCTCCATCGGCAGTAAATACAGTTCCCGTGCAATAGGCAGAAAAGTCAGAAGCCAGGAATAATGCCAGGGCTCCGATCTCGTCTGGTTGGCCAACCCGGTTCAGCGGAGTAGCTTTTAAAAAACGTTTCAAAATTTCCTCATTCTGCCACAATGCCTGACTAAATTTAGTTTGAATCAATCCCGGACAAATGGCATTCACCCGGATGTTATCTTTGCCCCACTCTTTGGCCATTACTTTAGTCAGCATAAGTAAGGCAGCTTTACTAACACTATAAATACCCAGATTTGGCTCTGGCGATACACCACCGATGCTGCTGATATTAATTACAGACCCGCCGCCACGGCTTTTCATAAAAGGATATACCAGTTTAGCTAATTCAAAGGGTGCTTTTACATTTACATCCATTATTTTATCGAAAGCAGTCGTATCGCATTCTAGTACCGGACCAAAAACCGGGTTAGAAGCAGCATTATTTACCAAAATATCTATCCCTCCGTAAGTAGCCATCGTTTTCTCTACAAGTATCCGTACCTGCTCCAAATTACCCATATTTGCTGCTATTCCGGTAGCCTCTCCGCCTTGGGCTTGTATATCCTTAGCCAAGACATCTACCGCATCTTGTTTGCGGCTACTTACTAGTACGTTTGCTCCAGCAGCAGCCATTAGCCTAGCCATACTCTCGCCAATGCCTTTGCTGGCACCTGTAATAAGAGCTACTTTTCCCTGTAAATTGAACTGTGGTTGATTCATAGCAATGAAAGAGAAATGAAATGGTTTGTCTTAGAACTTTATTCGTACTTAAGATATAGTTAGTACAATATTATATGGCTGTAATCCCTCCATCTATAGCGATGGCTTGGCCAGTAATGAAAGATGCCTGTTCAGAACATAGGAAAACCACCATATCTGCTATTTCTTGTGCAGTAGCCAGCCGGCGCATAGGAACAGATTTGAGTATCTTTTCTGCATAGCTCTTGTCTTCTTGTAGTGCTTTTTCTACCATAGGCGTTTGTGTAAACCCAGGACAAACAGCATTTATGCGGATGCCATGCCTGACATATTCTATGGCAGCCGTTTTGGTAAGACCAATAACTGCATGTTTGCTGGCAGAATAGGCACAATGGCCTGGAAACCCCTTCAATCCGGCTACCGAAGCAATATTTACTAGAGTACCTTTAGTCTGGATTAAATAAGGTAATTGTGCCTGCATACATAACCACACACCTTTTACATTTATTTCCATCACTTTATCGAACATCTTTCCATCGTATTGATCGGTGCGGGCCTGTTCTCCATCTATTCCTGCACTGTTTATACAAGAATCTACGCGGCCAAATCTGGAAATAACTTCCTCTATCATTGTATGTACCTGTGCTACCTGGCTTACATCTGTTTTGATAAAATATGCTTTTCCACCAGCCTGGCGAATTTCTTCTACTACTTGCCATCCTGCTTGGTCTGCCAGATCAACAATCGCTATAGTTGCTCCCTGCCTGGCAAAAGTCAACGCAGCGGCCTTGCCAATACCTGAGCTTCCGCCAGTAATAAGGGCTACTTTATTTTCGAAGGTTTTTGTCATGCGCAACTATGCTGTTAATTGTTTTTAGCATTCTTACCGCACCTTATAAGCAGCTACCCGGTTATCGTTGAAGGTGGGAACCAGAAGCAACTTTTTGGCAGGAATGTATTCAATATCTGCTGAGTTAATTTTGGCACCAGTGGTATCTAATAAAAGTTTTTTTTCACCTTTTGCATTTATCCAGAAAATCCGTCCATTCCAGTCGGATACAAAATAGCTCCCTTTCCCGGCAGGCACCACGCCATCCGATGCCCCAAGGCCATTGGTTACTTCTGTAATTTGCTTGGATTGTAGATCAATAAACCGCAATGCATTGTTCTGGGTACTTCCAACGGCCAGCCTGTCTGCCTCTGCATATAATCCATTGGGTTTTTGCAAATTGGCACCTTCCATAAATATTTGCAGGGAATCGTTTTGCAGGAAATAAATTTTATCATTCCGGTTATCAGAAACATATATTATTCCATTGGCAGCCACGGTAACATCATTCAGATAAACTGGGTCGGATACCTGGTAGGTTTTAAGTATGGCTCCGGCAGTTAAGTCCAGTATTACCAGCCTGTCGATATCTGTTACATATAGTTTATTGCCAGATATGCCCATCCCTTTAGGTGCACTTAAACCGGTTGCCCATTGCAGCGTTACAATTTTACCATTTAAATCCATTTTTGAGATAAAGCCGTTGTTGTCTTTATCTGCACCGTTTCCATTAATATTAGATACAAATAATATATCTTCCGCCGGATAATACAGCACTGATTCAGGCGTACGCAACGTATTAGTAGAGTCCCATACTTTTTTCAATGATATTTTTTTTCTGACTTTCTCCGCTGGTTGTAAGCTGCTGATATAGTATGTTGGTATGTTTAAATGACTTATCAGCAGTAAAAAAGATAAAATAAAATGCATACGTTATGTGCGTTAAAACTTATCAGAGCATAAATTTAGTTGAGATAGACTTGCAATTATTGTTATACAAGTAACCTACCTCTATACCGAGCGTAAAATGGGTTACATGGTAAGTATAATTTTACCTGTTCGTCCGGCTGAATCTGCATGAGTAATGGCTTTTTGTATGTCTTGTAAGGAATATGTTGCATCTACAGGTAATACAATTTTTCTAGATGCTAGTAGTTCTATCACTGTTTCCTGCACTTCTTTCCGCATACTTTCATCGGTGCGACGCATCCAGTCAGTAAGCCAGAAGCCTTTCATATTTAAGGATTTAAAAATCAGAATTCCGCTGTTTACTGGAATAGGTTCTATGCTCAGCGCACCATACACATACATCGTACCTCCGTAACCCAGGCATTGCAAAGCCAAGGCACCAGTTTTGCCACCCACCGCTTCTAATGCTGCTTTTACACCTTTGCCTTCGGTGATCTCCATTACCCGTTTGGGCAGTTTATCTTCTTCCGTATTTAGAATTTCATCGGCCCCTAATGCTTTTAATTCAGCTATGGCATCCTTCCGCCGTACAGTACCAATTGTTTTAATTCCTTTCATTTTGCACAGCTGGATCACCATCTGCCCAAAAGCAGAACCAGCTGCGGTAAGCATTAGCCATTCGCCTGCCTGTACACCAGAAGCATGTACCATTGCATATGCCGTAAATGGATTGATAAATACCTGGGCAGCTGTTTCATTGTCCATCTGGCTGGGAATAGGAATAACCGTACTAGCATGTACTACCACATATTCTGACCAGGAACCAATAGTAGTAAAACTTACCTTTGCTCCAATGGGTAAATTTACGCCATCGCCAAGTGCATCTACTACACCCATTCCTTCAAAACCAGCACGTGAGGGAAGTTGCGGACGAATACCATACATATTTTGAACGAACATGGTATCGGAAGGATTGATAGGGCTTGCCAGTACCCGGATGCGAATTTCTCCGGGTTTTGGCAGTGGAAGCGGCACTTCTTGTAGCTGAAGTACTTCTGCTGGCTTACCTGTTTCTGCAAACAGGACACTGCGCATTGTTTGTTGCATAAGGTGGTTGGTTATTTACTAAAGTAAGCAATAATATACCAAATATTCAATTCTCTCGCGGTTTAATGAAATTACGTACCAACGGATGGTAAGCATCACCAAACTACTTATAGAGAACACGTATTTAACACTTTTCAAAACAAAAAGCACAACCTGGGAAAGTTGTGCTTTTGTAGATAACAGGATTGCGTTTATTCGCAGGCAATGCGATTATAGCGGTCGTTGTCAAATATCTGGCGGCGGATTGATTTTCCATCTTTGTCTATATAAAATACAAGGAATACACCGGCTTCTTTTACATTCTTTTCACCCACATACAAGGGATAATCGGACGTGCCTACATTGCCGAGGTCATCGTATTCACAGTCGATTAGTAAGCCTTTTGTATTACTTAGTACCCCGTATTTTTTATCCATATACACCTTCAGCACAATTTCGTCATCCGTCTGTTTTACGTATTCTATTTCTTCCATGGGTTTAAACGTATTGCGTTTTTCGCTAATGTGATATAGATACCAGGTATCATCCTGCATAACCAGAGCAACATCGTTTTGCCAGTAGCGGATTTCGTCAAAGACAAACTCGGTTACAGGTTTATTAGAGGCAGTAACTAGGCCATATACTCCATCTTTGTTGGCTATAAATAGTTTACCTGCCGGATCGTATTTTTTCAACAATGCCGTATAGGCTGGCACTATGTCTACACTGTGGCTGAGGTTCACTAAGCCAAATTTGGAGTTTTTTAAGGTAGCTATTTGCCCACTCTGGTAATTAAGGCCATCATATACGGCAGGAATAAGAATTTTACCCTGCGTATTAATTAACCCGGTTTTGCCTTTCAATTCTGTTTTAAACAGGTCTTGTTCCCATACCTGTATATCGTCGTACCTGGGTGAGAGGGTAAACTCTGTTTTGGAGGCATACAAACCTTTTTTACCTTTTTTGTTTTCAGTAATTAGCCAGAACTGGTCTAGAGACTGAGGTAACATCTGGAACGTATATTTATCTACGTCTGTCAGTTTAATGAGTTTATCTGGCTGTGAGTATACATGAATAACCCCATTCTGGCTAGCAATAAACCAATTGTTGCCTAGTAAGTTTACCCAATCATAATTGTTAGAGCCAAACCAGGTGCCATCTTTCTTTAATATAGCCCATTTGTCTTGCTGCTTTACTGCATAAAAAGAATTATTGCCTTTTACTTCAGTAAATACAGAATCGGAGAGCAGCTTACCTGATGGCGTATAGATTTGAAAGCTTCCTTCTGTTTCTGTAGCCCAACCTACAGGCAAGGCATGAATGATAGAGGTAGTTGAAGGAATAACCGTATCCTGCCCAGTAGTTATAATGCTTTGCTGATCGCCAGTTATCAGCTTGATGTATCCTTTCTTAATCCATTCTACTTTGTCATAATTAAAATGCAGGGAGGTATCTTTGCCATTCAGCAGCTTATCGTAGGTTAGCAGGGCAAACTTATCCTCTCTTCTAAATATTAACATCCGCTCCCCCGGACTGCTGATAGCATCATACTCCAGGGGTGTTAGTTTACGTCCGTTAAGCGTGGCTAAACCGGTTTTACCTGCCAGGGTTACTTGCAGAAAAGTATCTTCCAACAAATCTATCAGATCGTAGTTAGGAGATAAAATCTCAAATCCGGCCTGGTGGTATAATCCCTGCCGGCCTTCCCTTTCTACCATTAACAACCCTTCTTCTAGCTGTTCAATATGGTTATAGGAATAGTCGAGTATAGCTTTGCCTGTTTTGTCAATAGCTGTGATCTTTCCATCCTTGTATACGAGAATAAAATCATCTTTTACGCCTTCACAAAAATATTCACTGGCCACAGAATCGTAGGTAATTGGAATTTGCAGATTTCCTTTTGCGTCAATAAAGCCATATTTCTCTTCATCGTAGACAGGAAAATACGTCAGCTTTTCGGCAGCAATGAGTTTGCGGGCATAAGCTGGATTATAGAAGTCCGGGTATACTTTTAAAAAATTCTCGAGTGGGTTATCGCGTTTATACAAGAAATAGATCCAAAGCCAGGCCCGGTCGGAAAAACTGCTGGAAGGATATTTTTTTACAAAATCGTGATAAGTTTTTAATGTATGAGGCGCCGTGTACATCTCAAATATGATTTGCTCGGCACGTTTGCGGTAAGGGCTTTTCGGGTAAGCAGCAATGAATCTTTCATAAGCCCGTATATCGCCCCCTTTTGTCTGCGATTCAAACAACAGCATATCATATAATTTCTTTGCCTCCTGCGATTGCCGGGCATCCGGATAGGTATCCAGAAATTGTTTATAACTCTGGTGAGTATGCGCTGCCTGAGCCTGAGAAAAAGCCAGTTCATTTCTGCTTTCTACAGCCATTGTGTACTGAGTAGCTGTCGGATAGTTATCCAGAAAATACTGGTAGGCGGTTACGGTATTGTTTTCAGCTGCCTGAGCAAAAGCCAGGCTATCTATCTGTAGCTTTTTGCCAGCTACCGCCTCAGCGTTTATGCCCAGCTTATTCCATTGCTTTAACGTGCTTTTTTTGGTGTTAGCAAAATTTTCACCGGCCGCCAACACATATTTATACGCAGAATCCAGATGGACAGCCTCGTTACCCGGGTGTAAAAAGTACAAGCTGTATACGTATTTAGCACCTGCATTTTCCGGGTTCTTTTTCAGCTCTTTATCCAGCAGTTCTTTTGCTTTTTGGGGCTTGTCTTTTACTAAACTCTTATACGCCCTGGTTACCCGATCAGCCTGTGTGCTGAAAGGGATACAGCAGATAAGTATAAGCAGTATATAATATTTAAACTTCATAATGGAGCTGAAAGAAACCTGTTGCATGTAAGTAAAAAACAGGTAAAGGGCATTATGTATAAAACACACCTGAAAACATCAAAAGTTCATGTACATAAATTGTGCAAATGTATGGCTAAACCCATTGACACTTAAGGCAATTTGCCTACTTATCTTACAAGCTTTCTTTCTGTTCTGGCTGGTACTGCCAATAAACGTACCAGTTTTTAGATTAGCCTTTATTGTAAAGAATTTGCAAGAAGGAGAAAACATCTTATTTTATCAGTAGGTCAGCAAAAAAATATTGTAATACTGCTAAATTCCAACAAATTATTACTATTTTTTAGGAATACTATCCTATTTACGCTGCGTATATGTCTATTAAAATCCTCGATAAAAATACAGATCCTTACATCCGTACAGATGATAGGATACAGGAACCTCCAGTTACTCTGTCAGGTATCGTGAAGCATTTGGGACCTGGGTTTGTACTTTCGGCGGCTATTGTGGGTTCTGGCGAATTAATAGCCACTACTGCTCTAGGCGCCAGAGCAGGTTTTATTGCGTTTTGGGTAATCATTGTCAGTTGCCTGGTAAAAGTAACGTTACAACTGGAGTTTGGCAAACATGTAATTCATAGTGGTGAATCTTCCATGTATTCCCTTAATCAATTGCCAGGGCCCCGGTTCGGAAAAGCCAACTGGTCTATCTGGATGTGGTTATTTATTCAGATATTTAAATTTTTGCAGGTAGGTGGTATTGTAGGGGGCGTAGCTATTACATTAAACATAAGCTTTCCCTTTGTCAGCATTCCGGTATGGACAATAATTGTTACCGTAATCACCTCATTACTGGTGTATAAAGGATATTACAAGCCTGTTGAGAAATTTTCTCTAATCATGATTGCCCTTTTTTCTCTGTTTACACTCGCATCTGTTTACTTTCTGCAGTATACTTCCTATGCTTTTACTTGGCAGGATGTACAACAAGGACTCAGCTTTCAGTTACCGCCGGCTATTGTAGGCATTGCCATTGCTGCCTTTGGTATTACCGGCGTTGGCGGCGATGAAATCTTATACTATAACTATTGGTGTCTGGAAAAAGGCTATGCGGCTTACACAGGTCCCATGGAAGATACAGAAAGCTGGGTAAGAAGGGCAAAAGGCTGGATACGGGTGATGTATATAGATGCTTTTGTAGCTATGGTTGTATATACCACTGTAACAGCAGCTTTTTATCTGTTGGGGGCGGCAATTTTGCATAAAACCGGCGATGTACCAGAGGGGTATCAGATGGTAGAAGTACTGTCTAGCATTTACACACAAAGTCTGGGACCGTGGGCAAAGTCTATATTTATGGCCGGAGCTTTAATTGTCCTGTACTCTACCTTATTTACCGCAGCTGCCAGCTGGACCCGTATTTTTTCGGATGCTTTCGGGCAAATTGGGTGGATTGATTTTTACAATCCACAGGTGCGACAACGGGCGATTGCCTGGCTAGCCTGGATTTTTCCTATTTCCTGGGCTTTACTGTTTCTGTTTATAAAACTTCCGGTGCTGATGGTATTATTGGGAGGTTTTGTAACATCTATTTTGCTCCTAATGGTGGTGTATGCAGCTATCCATTTCCGGTACCACCGCTTGCCTGCTTCTTTACAACCTGGCAAGTTTTACAACCTAGCTTTCTGGGTAAGCGCCGGAGCTATTCTGCTAACAGCTGCCTATGGAGTTATACAATTATTCCACTTATTGTAGCCAGGCATTAACATATAAGCAGGCGAACAGTCAGTATCCGGCATAAAATCAATGATATAACTATTACTTTTTTATTTCATCAAAAACCAACAAGTATTTCACATTCAATTATTTTAAAAATTATTCTCCTATTTTTTAAGCATAATTATACAGGCAATTTATTATTTTTAGTATATGTAATTACTTCCCTTATCCAGGTTAGAGACGAATCAAACTTTATACTATTCAGCCACCCACACGTACCCTTGCTCTACCCGTCGTATGAGAACAAAACCTGGCTATATTGTTTTTTTGCTCCTTCTTTTAGCCTTGATCAGCTGGCTATATACCTCATGGCCTATCTCGATGCCTTTTCCACTGCCTACTGAATTTGGTGAAAATGAAGAAGAGGAAGAAGCTAACCGGGAAAAGAGAAAAGCCTGGGTTGAAAATATGCACCGCACTGCACCTGGAACAAACTGGCGGCAGATAGATATTCGGACACGCCAGCTAAGAGCCAAGCAAGTCATGAATATCCGGATGGAGTTACTAAAAAATGGCCAGTATGCTAGAATAGCTGCTGAGGAGATTCTGGCCAACGGACACCTCACCGGTACATGGCAGGAACTTGGCAGCGATAATCAGGCAGGCAGGGTACATATAGCTGATATGGATTTACGCACAAACACCATTTATTGTGCCTCTGCTGGCGGCAACATTTGGAAAGGTAAATTGGACGGCTCCGGCTGGCGGTCACTAAATGATTACATGCAAATGTATTCTATCAGTTCAATTAAATTGCTACCTACTGGTGCAGCCAAACGCCTGGTAGCCGTAGATAAAAATAAAGTATATTATTCGGATAATGATGGGGTTACCTGGAATCAGAGCAATGGGCTATTGCCGATACAGACCAATGGCACAATAGCCAGAGCCGTCTATGCCAACGATGCTACCCAATCTATTTATCTACTGGCCACTGAGTTAAATTCTTCCACTAATTGGTCGTCTGCAGTTTCGGTGTACATCTCAACCGATAAAGGACAGACATTTACCAGAAAGAAAACTTTTGCGGAAGAAACCTATGGCGACATCAGCTTTTTTGATCTATGGACTTCTCCCACCGGTTCCGGCACAGTGTTCCTGATTAATAAATCCACGGTATACACGATCAACACGCAAGGAAATACAACGCTTCATGCTACATTCACCACTAATGTGGCTGAAGAAAGGCCTTATCTGGCAGGTTTTGACGATAAAAAATCATTGTATCTGTATGCATTTATAGGTAAACAGATTTATAAAAGTAAGAATGGTGGCAGGGAATGGGCTTTCCAGGCAAACGTAGAAGAGCAGCCATTCAGCCGGAATAGTTTTTATTGTTCTGCGAAAAATCCTCAACTGGTATATTTGGGAGGTGTAGATGCTTATAAGTCGTACGACGGAGGCAAATCCTGGAGCAAGGTAAATCACTGGTATGACTACTATTCTTCCATTGAAAACAAACTACACGCAGATATTCCAGGCATTCAATCTTTCATTAGCAATAATGGGCAAGAAGTATACCTGATTTCCACAGATGGCGGTCTGTATGTGTCAACGGATTCACTGGAAACGGTAAAAAATATTTCCTTAAACGGGCTCAATATCGGGCAGTATTATAGCAGTTATACCTTCCGTGATAATCCCCAGATTATGTACCTGGGTAGTCAAGACCAAGGGTATCAGAAGACACGAGTGGTTAATGGCAAACTACAATTCAAGCAGGAAATCAGTGGAGACTATGGCCAGGTAGTGTCTTCGGATGGCGGAAAAAGTGTGTGGCTGGCTTATCCTTCCTTTATTTTGTATGACAAAGCAGCCCCGTCTGCCTTTACCTACAGTACCTGGAATCTGACAGGAGAAAATTTCTTCTGGCTACCACCCTTAATGGCCCACCCTACACAAAGCAATAAGGTTTATCTGGCTGGTGGTGGCACCAACGGCGGTTCACACATTTTTGAACTGGCAGCGGAAGGTGGTTCTATTACTCATACAGAACATCCATTTAACTTCGATACCCAACTGGCAGGTAAAATATCCGCTATGGGTTATTCGCCGGTTAACACCAATTTCCGATATGTACTTACTGAACGGGGAATATTCTACCGGTCTACCGATAGCGGAAAAAGCTGGACTAAAACACCTGGTTTCAATGGTCCGCAGGGACATTACTTTTATGGGTCTACCATTGTGGCTTCTGCACAAAATCTGGGTACTGTGTATATTGCTGGAAGCGGCTATTCTAACTCTCCGGCGTATGTTTCTACCGATCATGGGAATACATTCACTGCTATAAATGCCGGATTGCCTAATACGATGGTTTACCAACTAGCCGCTACGCCAGACGAAAAATTCCTTTTTGCAGCCACAGAAGTGGGTCCATATGTATATGTGAAAGCTGAAAATAAATGGTACGATCTGTCGGGTATCTCTGCTCCTGATCAAACCTACTGGTCGGTAGATTATATTCCATCAGCTCAGATTGCCCGGTTTGCCACCTATGGCCGGGGTATATGGGACTTTAAAATCAATACAGCCTGTACTATTCCCGGTGAGCTGGCTTTTACAGGAACCCCTACTTTCTGCCAGGGAGATAGTCTGGTTTTACAAGCGCCTACCGGAAATAACTTTACCTATCAATGGCAAAAAAACGGCACTGACCTAGCAAATGCCACGAAACAAACTTTTGTTGCCAAAGAAACCGGTACATACCAGGTAAAGGTAAAAAGTAATACCTGTACCAAAACATCGAATAGTGTAGCAGTAACCGTAAAAGCATTGCCATCCCAACCCGGGGTAATCAATGGACAACAGGTAACCTGTGCTGGCAACCAGCCATACAGCATTGCTGCTATAGCAGGCGTTACGTATACTTGGCAAGTTTCTGGAGGCGGCACGCTAACAGGCTCAGAGAACACGGTTACTCTCAATTGGACGACTCCAGGTACGCATACACTTACCGTTACCCCCATGGTGAATGGTTGTGCTGGTACGCCCCGCACCTTAGCTGTATTGGTGCAAGCGTTGCCCAATCAGCCAAGTTTAATTAATGGGCTGGCAGAAACCTGCTTAGGAACTCAAGTCTATAGTGTAAGCAATATACCTGGTGTTAGCTATTCCTGGAGTGTGTCGGGTGGTGGGAGTATCAACGGCACTGGCAACAAGATAACCCTCACCTGGACGAAGCCAGGCAGGTATGTAGTAACCGTAACTCCATCTATAGGAAGTTGTACCGGGCAGGGCCGTACGATGGAAATCACCGTGAACAACAAACCTACCAAACCAGTAGTTACCCGAAATAATAGTAAGCTTTCTTCCAACAGTAGTACTGGCAACCAGTGGTTCCGGGAAGGATTAGCCATTGAAGGAGCCACCAGCCAGCATTATGAGGCAACAGTATCTGGTAATTATGCAGTTCAAGTAAGCAATGAATGCGGCCAGAGCGAGATATCGGACATATATCAGTACCAAATACCTCCAACAGCGGTACCAGACGAACTGGAAAAATTAGTGAAGGTATATCCTAACCCGGCCAGTGACTTTGTGGTAGTAGAACTCCCAGATGATTTACCCAGCCAGTTTATTTACCTATATGATGCCGCTGGGAAAGAAAAAATAGCCCACCCCTCCCATCGATTACAGAAAATTAGATTAAACATACAGGAGCTTAGTAAAGGAAGCTATACTTTGCGTATAGAAACTTCAAAGGGCATAGTAGTACGAAAGCTAGTAATTCAGTAAATACGCATACAGTGTCTACGTATATGTTTGTTATTTTGCCCGGTTAATTTTTACAAGTTCTAGGCGTAAGCTATCGTTTTTCAATACCCCTTCCATATTCATAGAGGAAGAAGTCAGATTTGAAATACGGGCTTTTAAGGTATCTGGGCCACTTTGGGTGGTGTAATAAATAAACTGAAGTGTGTTACGCTTTGTATCGAAAGTATATTGCCCCTGCATAGAATGGGTAGGATCATAAACATACGGATTAGAACTAAAGGCACCTCCATAAAGTCCTGAAAAGTAAACTTTTGTAATAACGGTATGATCCTTCAACCAGGCATCCTGAGGAAGTAGGCTGTCATTCCGGATAAACTTTTCTACCTTCCAGGTGCCTACCAAGTGCTTATCACTAGTATCCCGTAGAACAAATTGATAGATAAGCCCGAAAGCAGCCATAATAGGAAAGAATTGAAGGAATGGTTTTAGCCAAGTGTGGCTTAAGGGTATAGAAGGCAGTTTGTCTGTTGCCGCCCAAAAGACTTCTTTCAGTTTTTGAAAATCTAAGAATAGCAGGTAAGACAACCCTAGTGTGATTAGAATTGAAACAACAAAAGCACCAACAGCAATGGAGTAAAACATATTAACAAACACAATATTTACCATAACCGGCAGTAAAACCATGGTACCCAACAGAGTTGTTCTCCGGAATACAAGAAGAATGGAGCCCCCAATCTGGAAAAGAGCAATAATAACTGCCAGTGTATACGAATACCCGAAGTAGTACCAGGTAAGGTAAAAGCCATTTACTTCACCCAATGGCATGTCTTTTATAAAATCAGCTGTAGTAAACTGGGTTTTAAAAATTTTGGCGAAGCCATATGTAGAAATGATAAAGGCTAAACTATACCGGATAACCCCTATCAGATAAGCTTGCCACATCTTAGCTTTATGTGTATCTTGTTTTTCTTTTTCTTCCCATAAAACTGCTAGTGCTGTCCCCATCAGTAATACCGCACATCCAAGAATGGTTGTCAGCATCGCATAATTTATGGATGGCCAGAACCTCTGAGGCAATAGTGGCACCAAGAAAGTAGCTGAACAAGCAAGCAGAAGCAATGCTGCCAAGCTTGTGAGTATTTTAAATCCTAGTGTAGAAGCACGTCTGGCAACGGCGTTTCCCATAATTTTTCTAGTTAAAAGTTGAAACCGTAGTTATTAATTGCACAAAGAATTCACCCATGAAAGCCTTGTTAAAACGGTAAGGTATTGATTAGTAAATTTTTAAGTTTAAATACAATATACAAAAAAGGGAACGCTTTTAACACGTTCCCTTCTTAGCTTTCCAATACATTTTATTATCTTCCGGAGGCAAACTTCTGATAGGCAGTTTTTAATTGTTCATCCTGGAGTTGCTCTCCGGAGTAAATAAGTACCTTGTGCCGGAAGGTCACCGATTTTCCTGGAGCCAGTTTAAAATTTAGTTCTTCCTTTCCGTTACTCATAGCTTTTTGGCCAAGATTGTTTACCGCAAACAAGCCATATCCACGCGCATGCCAGTAAGTTGGGTGGCCAACGTTTTTCGGATGATCCATAATTACTAAAGAAATATTTTCTCCATTCATATTACCTGCCAAATTTACCCATTTGCCGCGTGTACCCCATACATCATCTCCTTGCTTGCCCTCGCTGCTATGATATAAGCCGGTTACACCTTCGTTATTCATACTGGGTACATTGGTTACCTGGCCACTGGCATCGGTAAATAACTCTGGCTTGTTAGAAGGATGTTCTAATTGGCGGGCCACCCGGATACCTAGCATACCTTCTTTGTTATCTTTAAACAATACTTGCTGAGTTAAGGCGGTAAGGGTAGTAATGCGTTCTATACTCCGGGTATTGGCATCGCCGCTGAAAACAAACCGGGTATCTTCCCGCAACAGGGCTGTACCTTCCGGTGTTTGCCACTCCGCTGTAATTTCCAATTCTCCTTTGTCTTTTCCGTCCGTTGTTTTGTTTATTTTTTTATGGACAATAGTACCGTATCCGTTTCTTTTGTCGGAAGCTATGGAATCTGAATTATTCCAGAAATCCAGGCCATTAACATCACCATAGGTAAACCATAACCCTACATGGTGCGGATGATCTATACGTTCCCCAGGGCGGGATTCAAGCGGAAACCCACGCGTAATGACTGTACCTTTGGACGTTCTGAGCGGATACAAAACCGGTTTTTTTGTAGTAGACGGATAGATATACGAAGTAAATGCCTGCCCTCCTATTAAAACATCTACCCGTTGCTCATTTTCGTTTTTGACAAGCTTCACTTCCGATTGTGCCCATCCATTGCTTACTACACCTATTATAAGTAAAACCATTATCATTCCTAGACTTTTAACCTGGAGAGACAGTCTGGTTGTTTGTATCATAAATCGTCAGTTTAGAGTTAGGAGTAAATACACAGAAACCTGCCAGGTTTTCACTACCTGACAGGTTCTTATTACTAGTATGATTCGTTTAAAAAGGCTATTTATTTATGAATGAATAGCAACAAAAACGTGTAATTACTACTTAAGAGATGACGACATCTTGCTTTTTGGCGTCGAACGTTACCCGTTTGCCAGTTTGCAGAGCCATTGTAGCCATAATATTTGCTACTGAATGATTGTAGCCAGCTTTGGCCGATGCATTCGGTTCTTTACGGCTGCGGACACATTCCATCCAGTTACGCATATGCAGCGAAGTCATCGGATCAGATCCAGTGTTGGCAGAAGTTTCTATTTTGGCTCCGGCCTTCAGCGAAGTTTCTGGTAATAAGAATGGCTCCATACCCATGGATTTGGCATGATTAGCTGTCAATCCGCCTTCCGGGGTAATTTTGTTTGTATCCAGGTTAATCATCCCCCCATTGGAGTAATAATATTCTTTTACATCGCCGGCAGCATTGTGCATACGGGAAGAATACAGTACCTGGAAACCTTTGTTTTTGTCTTCGTCAGGGCCATAATCAAACACAGCTGTGAAGGTATCGGCATTGGTACGCCCGTCTTTCCACATGTATATACCGCCATTAGCCACTACACTACGTGGATGATCATGGCCTGAGAACCAGTGTACAGTATCTATCTGGTGCGCCATCCACTGGCCGGCTATACCGGAAGAATATGGGTAAAATAGCCGGAATTCCAGATATTTCCGGGGGTCCCACTCGTCGTTGGTTTTACCCATCCGGAAGCGTTCCCAGTCGGTATCTTCCTTGCGGATGGCTTTTACCAGCTCTGGCCTTCTCCAGCGGCCCGGCTGGTTTACGTTCCAGGTCATTTCTACCATGGTTACATCGCCAAACTTGCCAGATTTAATGAATTCGTAAGCAGCCCAGTAATTGGGGGCACTTCTGCGCTGAGACCCTACCTGCACAATTTTTTTTGTTTCTTCTACTGCTTTTAGTGCCACTCTGGCATCTTCCATCGATTCGGCAAAGGGTTTTTCCACATACGCATCTTTCCCGGCTTTTACGGCTTCTGCACAATGTAGGGCATGCTGAAAATCGGCAGTACTGATAATAACGGCATCAATGTTTTTCATGCCATAGAGTTCATCGTTGTTGCGGGCTTTGGCGATTTTGGGAGCGAAGCCTTTTTCTTTCATAAATGCCTCACATTCATCGCGGCGGCGGTTCCACAGGTCTGACACAGCTACAAACTCAAAGTTCATATCTTTGGCATGTTCCATAAAAGAAGGAGCCAGCGAACTTCTAAAGCGATCGGAGAAACCCACAACGGCTACCCGTACACGGTCGTTGGCGCCAATAATTTTGGCATAACTGCTGGCGCTCATACTCATAGCTAAGCCTGCTGTGCCTAAAGCAGCCTTCTTAATGAAATCCCTGCGAGAATGGTTACTATATTCCATATGTATAAAAGGTTTAGATTGAATGTCGAATGGGTATTGACGAATGAAGAAGAAATAATTTCTTCATTCGTCAATGGTTAAGCTTTTGGTAATGCTCTGACCTTGATATTGCGGTAAGAAACCTTATTGCCATGGTCTTGCAATAAAATATGTCCTTTGGACGCTTCTCCAAAGCGGCCGTTGGCATTATATTCAGGGGCAGCGTATTTACTTTTCGCTACCAGATCGCGGAAAGCCTGGCTTCCCCGTTCGTATTCTACTACTTTTTTTCCATTCAACCAGTGCTCCACCTTATTGCCCTGCGATACAATTCGTGCCTGGTTCCATTCACCTATTGGGTTTACCTGCTTGTCTTGGGCTGGAATGAGATCATATAAAGATCCAACTGTACGGTTGCCATTGCTACCCATTTTCGCATCCGGATGTTTATCGTCGTCCAGTACCTGGTATTCTAGGCCAAAAGCAGAACCTTTAGGCTTGGGTTGCTGCTCCACTACATAATATTTCACACCACTATTGGCACCTTCTGTTAGTTTAAACTCAAAACTCAGTTCGAAATTATCAAACTCTTCTTCTGTTACAATATCGCCATAACTGGCTGACTCTGAACCGTCGGATGCTAGGATAGACAAGGTTCCATCTTCTACCACCCAGCCCTTTTCTGGAAACGTATCTTTGTAAGCTCCCCGCCAGCCATTGGTGGTTTTGCCATCAAATAGAAGTTTCCAGCCATTGTTTTTTTCTTCTTCTGTCAGGACATTCATTTGGTCGGTTGCGGAGCTAGCCATGGCTGCGCTGGAATTTTCCATAACGACGGCTGTATCCAGATCTTTAGCTACGGCCTGTGTTTTATTTTGCTGATCGCAAGCATTAAGCAAGCTTCCTGCGGCTACTAGTAAGGCCGCTAGATTTATTGAGTTGCTTAAGCTTTTTTTAGTTTGGTTCATAGTTGTTGGGTCTTCCTACGTAAGTACAGGTAAAGGTAATGGATATACGGCAACTTACTTCTATAAGGCAATTTTCGAGAAAATGTACTCAGTGCTAGCCATGATTTTTCTCCTAGCCCCCCGGATGTATCGTATTACAGAATACAGGCAGATGCAGGCTACATTTTAAAACCAACTTTACTTTGCAAAAACTCTTTGCTGATCTGGGCACATTGTAGCGGCGAACGTGATTTATCTGGTACTCCATCCAGTTCTATAATTCCCCAGTTCTTGAACTTTACTTCAGTCAGTGCATTAAATACGCCCATCATATCTACTTTCCCTTGTCCCAGCTCCACAAATTTATATGTCCTAGCATTCTCTCCACTATTGGCTACAGGTTGCACATCTTTCAAGTGCAGTACGTGAATGAGGTCTTTGTATTGCTTTATGGCTTTTACCGGATCGCCTCCGCCCTGGTGGTAATGAGCTATGTCTAACAGCAACTTTACAAATTTTGGGTCGGTGGCTTCCATAATCTGCTCTACCTCCTGTGGTGTTTCGCCTAGTTGGTGCATGTGATTGTGGTAAACAACGGTAATGCCTTCATCGGCTGTACGCTTACCAATTTCGGTCATGAGTTTACCTATATCTTTCAGTTCCTGGGCTGTGGGCTCCCGGTCTTTGGGGCGTGCATTATTGGTGAGCTGCAAATACGGCCCTCCACCGATGGACTTCAGAAACTTGGCATGTTTTATATGCTTATCCATATGTACCTGCTTTTCTGCGGGATTTACATTAACATTTCCACTGGAAAAAACCGGAACTACCAGGTTATGTTCTTTTAGCAATTGGCGCAGTTCGTCTGGCTTCTGTGAGTAGGTTTCCAGCGTGTTGGCCCGGAGCTGTATACCTTTAAAACCTAAGGATGCAATGTCTTTTATGGCCTGTACATCATTGCCTCCCCAGGTAATGGAAGCATAGCCGATTTTCATGCCCGGCGGAACAGCAGCGGAAAACCCGGCAAAGGAACTGGCAGGCAAGGCACTAACGGCGGACGTAAAGCCGAGTTGTTTTAAAAATGATCTTCTGGATAAGGGAGTAGACATATATGATTCAGGTTTTGGTTGATACCATCTACCTTAAAAAGGAATAACCCTTCCTTTTGTACTCTACTGCAAACAAGTAAATACCAGCAAATCCCACAGGAACTATATACCTCAACTGCTTATCCTATTGGTAGTCAGTTTCCTGAGAGAAATATACTATATCACACATTAACAAAGGATACTTCCCTGACTTGTCATTATTCTATATATTTGGCTATAAATACAAGTAGTTATGTTCATATGTGTTATAACCTACTAGAAAAATAGAAATTGAAATCACTGACTGAAACTGTCTTACAATACAAGCAACTTTTGGAACAGGAAGCAAATATGGATGTTATTGCTACCTATTATGATGAACAAATCATTCAAATTGAGAATGATCAAGCTCCTATTGTGGGCAGGCAACGGCTGAAAGAAATAGAACAACAAAACTTAGCTAAAGTGTCGGCTCTACGGCAGCAAATTACGACACTGGTAGTGGATGAAAATCAACAGATAGTGATGGGAGAAATGATAATAAAGTTTGCGAATAAACAAGGAGTGGCGAAGCAGTTAAATCAAGCTTTCATTCAAAAGTGGAAGGATGGGAGAATTTTCTATCAACGTTTCTATTATGGCGGATTTTTACTTGATTAGAAAATAATAAAACTACAACATAATACTTCATTGACTGTTAACCTGGGCGCCTCAGCGAAGAGCTATTTATGAGGCCACGGCTGCAAGGATTTGAAACTAACCTAACTTTTGAAGGAAAAGGAAAATAAATACGTAGCCGAATACCGCGTTCAGGCTGTCTACTGGTTCACCACTTACAGAGTTTCAGCTGGGTTTGTATGGATGCAGGTTATTCAGCTAATCAAAAACACTGAAAATACTTACGACTAAACAAAAATATGGCAGAATTTTGGGAATTAAGCTTTCAAGACAAACAGACCATGTGGGGATTTGAGCCTGCTGATTCGGCCATTGCTTCCCTTAATCTATTTCGGCAAAAAGGGCTTAACAAAATTTTAATACCTGGATTTGGATATGGCAGAAATGCCAAGATTTTTACAGATCATGGTATGCATGTAACTGGCATAGAAATTTCAGAAACAGCCATTAATTTAGCAAAAAAGCACTATGGAGAAAATATTAAAGTATATCATGGGCCGGTTAGTGCTATGCCGTTTGATCAAGAGTTATATGATGGAATTTTTTGTTATGCATTAATCCATTTATTAAATGCCAAAGAACGGATGAAGTTGATCAATGATTGTTATCATCAAATTAGACATGGTGGATACATGATTTTTGTAGCCATTTCAACAAATGCCATTACCTATGGGCAAGGGAAAAAACTAAGTAAAGATAGGTTTCTAACCCAACATGGTGTTCAACTATTTTTTTATGATCGGGAGTCAGTAGAAAAAGAGTTTGGCAACTTTGGGTTGGTTGAAGCTACCGAAATAAATGAACCTGCAAAAAATATGGAAAACAAAGCCTCGCAAAAATTTTGGCAGATCACCTGTAAAAAAGAAGAGAAATAAAAGACCTCCTGGTTCGTGCTAGCTTGCTGAAATCTAGCTAAGTTATAGGATAGAAACAGCTAAGCGCAGAATGTATACAATAACACCATGATTACTAATCACTTACTACTACTTGCCTTGCCCGCAGGTTTTCAAACACGGTGCGGTAGGGCGTGTAGCTGGGCGATTTTTTGTCCACCGCATTGTTATTCAAATAAAGTAATTTCAGATTAGGCAACTCAGCCAGTTTGAGGTCAAATTCTTCAATAGTATTGTTGGAAATATCCAGATCTTTCAGTTTATGTAACTCTACAATCTGCGCTGGAAATCTGGTAAAGTAATTATGATGGATATGCAGCACCTCCAGATTTTTCAATTGACCAATACTTGCTGGAAGTACCATCAACCGGTTATGATGCGCATACAAGCCTTGCAGGTTAGGTAATTCGCCAATTTCCTGGGGCAATTCTATTAATTTGTTGTACGACAGGTATAATACTTCTAACTGTTGCAAGTTTTTTATATCAGGCGACAGGGTTTGAATTTTGTTATGCGCCAGATCTAGTTCATATAACATTCTTAACTGATAAATATTGGCTGGTACCGTTTCTAGGGCGTTTTTATAAAGAATAATAGAAATCAATCCTTGCAATTGGCTTATCTGGTCTGGGATAGCGGTTAATTTATTGCCAGCCAGATTTAGTTTTTGCAGGCCTTTAAAAGAAGTTATTTCTAGAGGTAGTTCTGTAAGTAAATTTGTATGGAGTACTAGTTCTTGCAGGTTTTTTAATCTGGTTAACGTGTTGGGCAACCTGGTTAATCCACTGTTGGCCAGGCTTAGCTTTCCGATGCGCCTGCTTCTGGCAAACTTTATTTTCATATCCACTGGTTCTTCCCGCACAGCCGCCATCTGCTTAATAACTGAATCTCTTTTTTCTTCCTCCAGAAAATCTATTTTATTCAGTTCATCCATTAGGGTTTTAAGCCGTTCCCGCTGGGCTTGTGTTCCATTGCCCGACAAATTAACTTCATACAAAGCTTTAAACCTCCTCAGCTTTGCTGGTACTTTGCGGATAATGTTATTAGAAAGGTTGATTCCCTCCAGGTTTTTAAACCGGTAAATGTTCTTTGGAATTTTTTTCAGATTCCGATTACTCAGGTTAAGATAACGAACTGTATCTGGACGGCTGCTTTCCAGGGCTTTTTCATAAGGTATCCAGCGTTCGGCTTGCTTGTCAAAATTTAAGGATAGCTTTATTGGTTCCTGGGCAAAGGCGGTATGCTGAAGCAAAATAAGGGTGATTGCTAGACCCAACACTGGTATATACTTCATAGCTAAGCAAAAACTAAAATATTAGTTCAAGTTACGAAATACTACGTAGGAATCAAACTTACCTGCTGCTTTTGTTACCCGCAAACCATTTATCATGTACACTGAAACAGGGTACTTAAAACTGAAAAGTTTCTTCCTGCAGCAGTCTGTCCTTTTCTCCGCGTATCTGCAGGTGCACGTTAAGCGGCTGCTTCCAATCTATAGTAATTACTCCAAAGTTCAGCACATTAATGAGCTTGCCTACGCGGTAACGGTTTGGTTCTCCTTTATTGTTAGTTGCAGAATGAGTAAGTCCACTAGCCGTAACTTCATATATGGGATAAGCAACACTGGGATGTGTATATTTAGATATTTCGGCAATATGCCTGTCGCCGCTGAGCAGAATTACGCCAGGGGCTTTTGTACTGGAAATTAGTTCTAGCAAGCGTTTGCGTTCCTGCGGAAAATTCGCCCACTTCTCATAAATGTGTTCTTCAGGAATCATTTGTATACCACTGGCGATTAGGTGAACGGCTGCTTTGCTGTCTTTTAGTTCTTTTTCCAGCCATTGCCACTGCGCTTCGCCCAGAATTGTACCAGTTTCATTGGGTATGTAAAGTTTGTTTTGTTTCATTAACGTATCACGGAAATACCGGGCATCCAGCAAAATTACTTTTACCTGCTTGCCTTCCGGCCCATAGGTATACGATTCATAGGCTCCCTCTCTGGTACGCCGTTCGCTGCCGGCTGGTACATCCAGAAAATCTAACATGAGCTGCTGGCTTTCTTCTTTTTTTGCATAGGCTTTTCCTCCGTCATTTATGCCAAAATCATGGTCGTCCCATATACCAATAACGGTAGAAGAAGCTGCCAGTTTTTTGTACTCAGCATGGGTTTTCTGTACTTCATATTTCTGCTTCATCACCAACATATCGTGTGTATCGCCATAAATATTATCCCCTAACCAAATCCACAGTTGCGGCCTGTTCTTCAAAATGGGTTTCCACAAAGGTTGCGGATCATATTCGTGGCTACAGGAGCCAAACGCTATTTGTGTTAAGGGTGCTGTACGCAGGTCGCTGGAACTAGTAGGGCGGGGTGTACAAGCATTTACTAAAACTACTATGATGGAAAAAGTAAGCAGATTTTTGAGGTACATGACTAAAAGGAATTAAACAACAAGTAAATAATTTTAAAATTAGGTTGCCTTGACGAGGATTGCATGAAAACAAAGTAAAATTATTGTGAAATTTACCCTCCGTAAAACCGGCAATCCTGTACCAGATACCCGTACAAACCCAGATATGAAATCTTTTTCTTCCGAAGAAACAAAAGCAACGAGTGCACGGCCACCTTCCAGGTATACACACATACGTACTCTGCTGGCTAGAGCAGGTTTCGATGGATTTATGCTTGGCCTATTGCTGATGCTTTTGCTGGCATATTTGTTTCCCAGGTTTGGCACCGAACAAAGTCCGCTCCCGCTGGAAGAAGTTACGACTTATGGTGTGTCATTTATCTTCTTCTTCTATGGATTACGGCTTTCTCCGGAGAAACTCCGGGCTGGGCTTAGCAACTGGCGGCTGCACCTGGTTATACACCTCACTACGTTTGTAGTGTTTCCATTATTGATTCTGAGCACATATTCTTTAGCTGATGGAGCTGAAAACCGCTTGCTCTGGCTGGGTATTTTTTATGTAGCTATTTTGCCTTCTACTGTTTCTTCGTCGGTGGTGATGGTGTCTATAGGTGGGGGCAATATGCCGGCTGCTATATTCAATGCCAGTATCTCCAGCTTAATTGGCGTTTTTGTCACGCCTATGTGGATCAGTTTATTTCTGAATACAAGTGAGGGGGATTACAGCATCTGGCCAGTTATTGGCAAACTCACACTTCAGGTAATTTTTCCGGTTATACTGGGTATGCTACTACATTCCCGGCTGGGTTCTTTGGCTGAAAAATACCGGCAACACTTAAAGTATTTCGATCAAACCATTATTCTGCTGATTGTGTATACGTCATTCTGCGAATCGTTTGCCCGAGATTTGTTTGCTAGCTTGCGTATGACGGATTTACTGCTATTAGCTATAGCTATGCTCGGTTTATTTTTCCTGGTGTACGGACTGGTATTTGCTATCTGCCAACTCTTGCACTTTAATCGGGCCGACAGAATTACTGCTTTATTTTGCGGCTCTAAAAAATCGTTGGTACAAGGTACAGTTATGTCGAAGGTACTTTTCCGGGATGCCAATACAGTCGGTATTATTTTGCTGCCCATTATGCTGTATCATGCCTTGCAATTAATAGCCGCCAGTATTATTGCTCAGTCTATGGCCAGGAAGCAGGCAAGCAATGTTATCAGCCATTAGCTATACAGGTAATTTGGGGAGAAAAATAAGATAAACAATAATATCAACTACTTATGAAATATACTTTATTAGGAAGTTCCAATTTACGGGTGAGTGAAATCAGCTTTGGTTGTATGTCGCTGGGAGAAAATCATGCGGAGAATGCCCGTATTTTGCACCAGGCTTTAGACGAAGGAATTAATCTGTTTGATACAGCTGACTTATATGGACAAGGGTTGAATGAAACTTCCGTTGGACGTGCCTTTCAGGATAAACGGGATAAAGTTATTCTGGCTACCAAAGTAGGAAATCAGTGGCGGAAAGACGGGAGTGGCTGGGACTGGAATCCTACCAAAGCCTACATTCTGGAAGCAGTGGAACAAAGCTTACAGCGGCTTCAGACGGACTATATTGATCTGTATCAGTTGCATGGCGGCACCATTGACGACCCAATAGATGAGACTATTGAAGCCTTTGAACTTTTAAAACAACAAGGCAAAATCAGGTACTATGGTATTTCTTCCATCCGGCCAAATGTTATTCGAGAGTATGTGAGGCGGTCTGGTATCGTAAGTGTGATGATGCAGTATAGCCTGCTGGACAGGCGGCCTGAAGAAATGTGCCTAGATTTACTGGAACAGCATAAGATTGGTGTATTAGCCAGAGGTAGCCTGGCTAAAGGTATGTTGGTAACTAAGCCGGCTCAACCTTTTTTAGACCATACAGCCGAAGAGGTAAAGCAGGCGGCAGCAGCCATTCAAGCGTTAAGCCATCCGCAGCGGAGTAGTGCTAGTACAGCTGTGCGGTATGTATTACACCATCCGGCTGTTACAACGGCTGTGGTAGGTATACGCACGTTAACACAACTGCAAGAGATCACTAACCTACAAAAAGCCCCTTTATTGTCAGAGGAGGAGGTACAACAGTTACGAAATAGTATAAAAGCTAATATCTATAGCGAACACCGGTAACTAATTGATATATAAGATTAGCCTTGTTATACGATGTCGAAAAAGAACTGAATGTAGGTGTATTTTAGTGCCTCCCGCATAATCATTTTCCGTGATCGACGGCTACGCCACCAATTATCTGGATCATAGTTTTTATCCTCAAGGGAAATTACACCTATTTCCACGCCCTCATAATCCCGCATTACCTTTTTATACGAGAGGCAACTGCGCCGGGCGTGTGTGCCCAAGGAGAGCACATTTACAGAATGTATATTATGTTGCTTCAGCCATTCTTTCAAAGCAATAGCAGACGTATAAGTTCTATGAACCCTTACCGGAGGAGAAGGTACGGCTGTTACCTCTGTATCTTTCAATCCCATTCGTTTCAGATAAAAAGCGGCTGTTTCGGCCATGGTTTTTTCAGAGAAAGCAATGGTCTCTTTGCTATAAGCTGAATAATGCTCATACACCATATCGGCTGCCAGGTAACTAGTTCTATACTCGTTTATTTTTACATTTCTGATATATAAATCACGGTTATCTGAGTCATTTTCGGCATCATTATCGTATTTGATATGCACTGAATGGATAACCGGAATGCCAGGTTCGAGCGGAAAAAAGTACCTTTTCTTAGTCCACCACACAGATGCTTCTCCTACGCAAATGGTATCGTTTACCCATAGCGTAAAATGCGGATATGTTCTATCCAGGGGTGTACCCTGGGCTTCTACTATAATCCGGGAACTAGGTTGTGTAGTATCGATAGAATCAGGCAATTGCAGATGCAAGGTTCCGTTGCTGTGCATCCGGAAGGTACTATCGATGGGGCCGCCAGTAGTAACAATCTTTTTATAGGGATGTGATTTATATTCTTTAATGGCTTCTTCCAACGCATATTCTGGCAACCAGCCTTCCACTACTAGTATTTCGGCATCCACCCGGTCGTTTTGTGCCAGAAAATTATATAAACCCAATATTACCCAAAGAATACCTACACTCCCCATTAAAGTAATACCTATAGCACTGGCAAGAAAAATTTTCAGTAATTTTTTGCTTTTCAACAATTCTTTTATCTTCATTCTATCTGCTGCTAATCTAATTTTATGTGTGATACAGACTACCTACCAACGCCATAAGCACTCAATCAGTATAAAATTAAGTTATTTCCTATAGGCTTTGCCGCGCGCTCTATTCTGTTTATCAGCCTTTCGCTTTATTAACTTGGTAAGTCTTACAAAATTACCAGACATTCAACAAAAAAGAGGCCATGTAGCCTCTTTTTTATGGGTAGTATTTTTAAGAATACTATTTGATTAGTTTAATAATTCATCGAAGGTTAATGAAATATAATATAACCCACCAATACTTGGATTTCCAAAAGCTTGTGTATAATACTGGTTGAAGATATTGGAACCACCAATTTTCAAAATAGATTTCAGGGGAGCAATTTTATAGCTGATTTGTGCATCTACTGTATTGAAGGCTGGTACAATGGTATTGGTAGCTGGTATGGTGAAGGAAGATTCCCATAGGAATGCATCCTGCCAGCGCCAGGCAATATTGAAACCTATGTTTTTAAATACATTCCTATTGCCCAATGTTACATTGCTACGATAGCGAGGGGTGTTAAACTGAATCTGCCCAAGTTCACTATCTGCATCAATTAAGGCATTGTAAGCTACATTTCCGCCAAGTGTATAGCCTTTAGGCAACGCATAATCCAGGCCAAGTGCCCAGCCATGAGAATTTACCCTGCCCTCACTACTGGCATACGACGCATAAATACCTCTTGTGCCAGCTAACCCTAGCAGGGCTAGCGGATTAGTGGGACCATCAATAGGATTGGCTTGTAATAATATTGGCTGGCGGACAAAGCTTTTATAGGAGTTATAATAATAATAGGCATCTATCATTAGTTTGTTCGCAATCAGGCTTTTATAACCAATTTCATAGGATTGCACACGTTCCGGTTTAAATTCTTTAAATTGATAAGGTTGCAACACCTCAGAGCCTAATGCCAACTGGTAGCCTATACCAGCTGCATATACCTGTGCCTGTGCGGCAACGGCAGCCTGAGTTGCTGGAATTCTACCTGCTTCGGCATCTGCTTGAGCTAACTGGGTAGCCTGGGCAATTGTGTTTGGTAAGGTAGCGCCTCTTGTTATCTCCTCTACAAATTCATTAACGTTTTGCAGGCTATATACTGGGTTGTTTACTAGATTAAACCGTTGTTGAAAAATAGGCAGCCCACCAATTAACCGGGCTTGCGGCGTGTTTAGGTCGATATACTGCTCTTGCGTGTTCGGAATACGGAAACCTGTCTGGTAGGATACCCGGAAGTTATGGGTGTTGGCTACGGTATATACGGCTGATAAACGGGGTGAAAACTGGCCCTTGAAATTCTGATTCTTATCATACCGGATAGAACCAGTAAGTTTTAACCGGTCAGCGAATAATTTTTTTGCTGCCTGAACATATGCTCCATATTCGTTAATGTTAAATTCCTCTCCATCATCGTCTTGTAAAAATAATGTACCTTCCGAATTCAGGTCGTATAATCGGTAATTAGCACCTACTACTACTTCAGCAAAATTGAAATGTTTGTTAAAGTTGTACATGGCTTCGGCATGGTACAGGTTAGTTTTGTCGGTGAAGCGAGCACCCCGTGGGATAGGAGTATTGATGATCTGATCTTTCGCAGCATTGAACTGAGCGGAACCAGGCAGAAAACGGCCTTGATCGGCAAAGGTACGTGCTGAATTGTGTGCCTGCTGCACTTCCTGCCCAAGCAACCTAGCTTGTAAAAATGCTGCCGTGTACTCTGGAAACCACCGGGTTCCTGGCTTATACGCTTCATTCATAAAAATACCCAAGGTACCAGTAGAATAAGAATCGCCAGAGCGTTCCTGGGTAGTATAAGCTCGCACAAAAAAGTTAGACCCCTTTACTTCTGCCTTATATTGAGATAAATTAAATCCTGTCAGCGAATACCGGTCTATGCCGGTATACATGGTGGTGCCAGTTCCATAGTTACCTTGTAAAATAGCTTCTACGTCTTCTGTTATCCGGTAATGTAAGGCAGCGCTTAGCTTAATACTTTCTGTATCGTAATTGGCTAATTCCCGTTCTTCGTACCCAGTGCGTGTAACTTCTTGATTTGGAATTATTGCTTGTAACTGGGCCACACTTAATCCGGTAGCAGCTGAGGCCGGCGTAAGAACTTGTTGTATAAACGCTTCGTTATTAGACACATTCTGCAGATTAAACGAATTAGCTGCTTCATCGCCATAGGTATTTACGCCATTAAAATTTGGATTGGTTTGCCTGGAACTTCCCTCCTGCAACCCGGCGTTTTTGTCGCGAAAATCGTTGGCCCGCCAGTCAACTGCTGCCAGATAGGAGGCATTTACCTTAAAAGCAAATTTATTGTTGAATGCCTTGGCATACCGGGCAGAAAACTCCCGCATAAAGCTGGGGTCTATCCCTTCTCTGCCTACATTCATTAGTCCTACTTTGGCATTGGCACTTAAACCCTGGTACTGAAAAGGACTTTTGCTAGTCATTAGAATGATTCCCTGTATGGCATTTGGTCCATATAGAGCCGACGAAGCACCTGGTAATACTTCTACACTTTCCAGATCTATTTCAGAAATACCCACAATATTGCCCACAGAGAAGTTAAGACCAGGTGCCTGATTATCCATTCCATCTATCAGCTGTACTACCCGCACATTGCCATTGGCATTAAACCCACGGGTATTAACTGATTTGAATGTTAAGCTCTGAGTATTCAGGTCAATGCCTTTGATATTGGCTAGCGCATCGTAGAAGCTAGCGGCAGGCGTTTCGCGGATGGTGCGCAAATCCATTTTTTCAATGGATACTGGCGACTCCAGAATGCTTTCTTCCATCCGGGAGGCAGCCACTACTACTTCCTGGCCCATAATTACCTGTTCTTTTAACGATACAGCAATGGCTGACTGGTCTCCGCTAACTTCCACTTCCTGCGATTCAAAGCCTACCGTTGAAAAGACAATTGTAAATGGAGGAGACGTGTTAGTCGTGAGAGAAAAGTTGCCTCTGGCATCCGTCACTGTTCCAACCAGCTTACCTTTTACAGATACATTAACCCCTACTAATGGGTCATTAGTGGCGGCATCAGTTACATTTCCGGATAGTGTGGTGCTTTGTGAAAAGCATGGATGCATCCCCAGATAGAAGATAAGTAACAGATAGGGTCCAAAAAATTTAGTTAAAAGATGGTTCATAGGTTTGGGAATGAAGTAAAGAAAAAAATTTAACTTTTTGAATGTTAAATATTACTAAAGCAATATTGTTAAAAAAAGCCAATAAAAAAAGGTGCTGAATAACTAATTCAGCACCTTTCAAGTAATTATACAATTACGATATATTCTTAGAATTTGTAAATGAAATACTTACGTATTATTCTACTGGCACATCGGTTCCTTCATTCTGTCCAAATTTTAGATGCAGGGTAAAACGCAGCGTTTCTGCCAGGGGGTTTTGCCGCTGCATAGGCACCAGGTAAGCAAAGTCCAAACCCAGTTTTTGGTAACGTAACCCAACGCCAAAGGTAGCATACCGCCGGTTGCCTTTTTCACGGCTCTCTGTAAAATAGCCGGCACGTGCGGCAAACAAATCGTTATACCAATATTCCAGACCAGTAGCCAGCGCTACTTCTTTAATTTCTTCACTGAAGCCATCTGGGGCATCGCCAAAAGAACCTAATGCACCGCTAATAAATGTTTTATCGCTGTTTCTGTTTCTTCCTGTAGTAGGATCAATATCTGGCGTAGGCACCAATAGTTTATTGAAGTCTAGTAGCCAGGTTACTTTATTATATGGGTCAAGGTTAAAGGTTAAGCCGGTTCCTATTTTCAAATTGGTAGGAATAAATTCTCTTTCCTCTCTGGTAGTATACGAAATTTTAGCCCCCAGATTCGAAAGATTAGCACCAAAAGCAAAGTTTACATCGTTGCCGCTAATGTTCAGATCTTTGGTATAATACAAGGAAATATCTCCGGCTACTGTATTGCCGGCTCTTACCTGCCCTACTGTATTGGTGAAGTTGAAATTACCTGCCAGGTTAGAGTGTATGTAGCGTAAGGCAACACCCATACTCAGGTTCTCTGATAATTTACGTGCGTAACTACCGCTAAAAGCAAACTCTCTGGAATTGAAATCGCGAATGGGAGCTCCTACTTCGTCAGTAAATTGAATATCTCCCAGATCAAAATACGTTAACGAACCACTGATAGCCTGACGGTCATCAATTTTATAATATCCGGTGAGATAAGAAAGATACATATCATTGACCAGTTTAGAAAGCCAGGGAGTTACAGAAAGAGCCATCCCAAACTTGCTCGGAGCAAAAGGTAACTTAGCCGGATTCCAGTAGCTGGCATTGGCATCTGGTGAAAGTGCTGCGCCTGCATCTCCTAAGGCACCTGAACGTGCATCGGGAGAGATAGTTAGAAATGCAACAGGTGTAACAATGGTGCGGTTGGAAGTATCCTGCCCCCCAATAACGCCCTGGCCTGAAGCATACTTAAAACCCAGAAACAAAACAGACAGCAGCAAAAAGGAAAACTTATTCATCGGATAAAGTATATAATTGGATTGTAAATATAGCAAAGAATCAAATAAATGGATTCAGTAGATAAAAAAGTGCTGTTATTTGATTGTTTTTCTGCATGTACTTTTTGTAACCTATTGAAAGATAATTAATTTATTCATCTGAAAGGCAGATGAGGAGTCAGCCATAGAACGAACGGTAATCTTATAAATGTATATTCCTTTGCTTAATTTATTTCCTTTATCACTTATGCCATCCCAGGTTAAACTTCGGATCTGTTCCGGGCTATTAGCCACCTGCGTCTGCATTGTTTTTACTTGCTGACCAGCCGCATTATATACTTCAATACGGATTTCCAGCTCTTCGCCTGCCCGGTTATGGTCAAACTGAAAGGTTGTATACTCCCGCATAGGGTTGGGAAAGGTAAACAGGTTAGCTAAAACTAGTTTCTCGCTGCTGGCCACTATAAAATGGATAGATGCCTCATTAGAATTGTTATATACATCCCAAGCTTTCAGGGATAGCTGATAATTTCCGGGAGCCAGATTCTGGAATGGATAAACCAGTTGCCCTTGCTGATAACTTTCTGGGCCGGCCGTGTAATACTCATTCAAGAGAAGGGTAGTATCTGTATTGCTACTGAGGGTAGCTCTAATGCCATGACCAATACCAGTACGGGTAATATTTATGCCGCTTTCGTCAGAAAAATACGCCAGTAACGATGTATTAGAGCCGGTAATCCCACCGCTGACAAAGGTACTATCGTTCATAAATAGCCGAATTTGAGGAGGTATATTGTCTGCCGCTACTTCCTGGGCACTTCCTCCTATTACCAGCAGCTGTGCTCCAGAAGCATCCCGTAAACTTGCCTTTTCCTGTGCATATAAGCTGATCTTGCCATTATCAAACCGGTAGTCTATATCTTTGGGTACCACAAAACTGAATTGAAACACCCCATTTTTAACGGTGGCCTTTCCCTCATATAAAGTGTTCTGCTGTACCTGAAAATTCATTTGATTGCTTCGTTCGGTACCTAATGTAGTTAAGGTACTGGCTTTGTCATAGATAGTAATGAATACCAAACCATTAAAATCGGTTTGTAGGGCGTTTGTGCCTGGGGTCTGAATCTGCCCTTCTATGTGTACCTGGCTCAACGCTTTTAATGTATCCATTCCCTGGCTAAGGTCTTTTCCATTTATTCTGGTAATGGTTGCTTCCTCCTGCGGATAGGCCAAACGCATAGAAGGATCTCCCAGTAAAGCAAAGTTGCGGTTAACACTGCCACTTAAGCTATTATTTTTCGTGTATTTAATAATATCTCCCAAGCGTGGCCTTCGTCCATCTGTTTGCTCAAATACCGAACTGTAAAAAGCTGTATTTAATGCATAGTTTGTGTTGGAAAACACAGGGCGTGTAGTAGTAAGTAAACCTATGGCACCTCCTTGGGGGTGAAGTACAGCATATTCTGCCCCTGATACCCGCAACGGATCATCGTAGCGGCCAAACTCGCAGGTAGCTGTCACCAGCAAAGGCATATAGGTATTTTTCCAGCTGTTAATTTGCGGTACTGTTAGTATTTGCTCTTCTGTCCAGCCGGTTTCACCTCCGTGTCCGGTGTAATTTACAATTAGGTGGCCTTGCTGTATTGCCTGATCAATCGTTTTTTTTACTTCCGGAGCTGTTTGTCCGTTAGGCGAAGAATTTTGTGGAAAAGCATCCAGATAGATCTTATTCAAATTGTACATTGGATACGTTCGGCTTACTTGGCTGGCGAGCCTTTCTGCATCCAGCTGGTGCGTATTATTGTCTCCATCGTCGGCTACAAAGGCTATTTTATTACGCCATTTTCCTGTGGTAGTAGCATCAGAAGCATACCGGATGAGTTTCTGTACAACCGCTTGTGCTTCGGCCACTGATTTTACTGGTAATCTGCCAATAGCCACGTCCATGGTATGGTCGCCTTGCATATTCTCTGTCCATTCGCCTTCCATTTCGTCCATAAAACCATAATAGTCATCCGAAGAATAGCTAAAAATAGGATGCAATGATTCTCTGGATTCATAGATGGGAACAAAATTGGTGTTGCCCGTTATCCGGTTTTTGTAATCATAGGAGGCATCGCCCAGCAACAGCACATATTGTAAAGCATTATTTTTTTTATAGAGATAGCGGATAAAATCACGGATAGCTGTTATATCTTGCCTGCCAGAAGAAAATTCATTATAAATCAAGGCAGGTGTAGTAACCGCTACGCTTAATCCATCATGGGATTCACGGAAGGCTGCTAGTTGATGTGCTTGTTCCAGAAATTGGGGCGGTGTAATAATCAAAAACTGAGGCACTGACAGGCTATGCAAATCTTGAGTAGGGATTTTCTCTATAGTTAATGGCGCATCAAACGTACTACCAGTAAAAGCTACGTATTCTTTCAGTTTGCTGGAGCTTGCAGTAAAGGTGGCTTGGTTAGTAGTTATTGAGAATAGCTGATTTTTGGCTTGTAAGGGATCTGTAATATCCCATATCCGGAGCCCCGGATTTGCTTCTTGTATTTGATATGACACTATTGGATAGTCTAGGCTTTCCAGTGACCGGAAGCTGGTCTGGTTAGTATATACTTTCAGGTGCCGTTTTACTAGTATACCTACATAATTTAAATATCCTTCCGCCCGGGTAGCTCCTTTGGGATCATACACATAGTTCAGCGTTACTTTGTCTCCCTGCCATGTAGCAGGCAATGTGAAGGTACTGACCTGGTTAATGCCTTTCAGGTCATATCTATCGGATGAAACCCCAGAAACTGATTGTGCCCCTACCATTACTTCATTGGCTTTCAGGTTAAACGTAGTAGTCCTGCTAGCCCTGGCCATTACGGCAGAAGTTATATTCATTGTTGAATCAACTACTAGGCCGGGTATATCAAATTCAATAGTTTGGGTACGGGCTGCATCTACAAAGCGTTCGCCATACCATTCTCTTCCGGAACCTGTATAGGCCGGATCTATAGAAGCAAGCTGGTTGCGTTCGTCTTTTTCATGAAATATATACTCATCAAAAGTAGCAATAGGAATACCTGCGCCTGATTCACTGGGTTGATCTTGTATCCGAAGTCCTGGGGAAGGGCCAAGGGTTAAAAAATAAAACGTAGTATCGCTGTATAGATTAGTCTGGTGTACAAACTTTTTCTCTGCCTCACTATAACTAACTGAATGTGGACTTTGGGCATAAAACAAAATATAATCTGCTTCATTAAACTGCCCATCTTTTTCTCCTTCTACATAAATGGCATTTTCCACCAAGTCGGAATGCCGGAAACTGCTATTAGCTTGCGGCAGCATACCACCGCCATTGCCATATAGTTTAATCTGTTGCGGCTGCAAAGAAGATACATTAATTCCGGCCTTCTGTAAAAATGCCTTATCTATTTTATAGATTCCTTTTTGGGTTATCCCGATTTTATACCAGTTGCCTGCCGCTAGTACGGAAGGCTGTGCCGAAGAGTGATGGTACAAACCCGGTATCAGTGATAGGAAAAGAAGCCAGAGGCGAGAGAAAGGCATACTTAGGTACTCTATTAATTTAATTCTAACAGTTTATGAACCTCCACATACCTTTACTTTCGCTTAAGCTTTAGCGTTGGAAAAGGGTTGATGCAGGTTTTTTGTTAGGCACGGCTTTTTATTTTACTCTTGTTTATTTTGATTGTTTCCCCTATAGATAGTTCCTTTTTTACCTCTTGAATCATTTTATCAATCATTCCTTCTCTGCCCCTACGCAACGTTGTTAGTACATCTACAAAGTTATTTTTTGAGAAAGTATATTTGTTTCCATTCTTCAAATACAGTCGATAATAAAAATATCCTGGAAAACTCTCCTCTTTAATTTTGGAAAACAAATCTCCTTCTAAAATTTTCTTACTTGCATAAAGGCTAGAAATATGAATTTTACCTTCTTGAATGTAGATATAATGCATTCGAGCAGCCATCCAATTAAAGAAAAATAGTATTAGTAAACTCATCGTAGGTAAAAGGATACTACCTCCAATAAAGTAAAAGGGCATATTAAACAAGAAGACTGTAGAAGTAACAAACATTGTTAATGCTTGACCTATTCGTATGTCATCACTTAATATGTACATCTTCTTTATCTCTAATTATGCCTAACAACCAAAGATACACAATTACAGTCTTTTACTGAAAATATTCAGTATATCCTAGATAAGCAAAACCACAAGCCAATGTAACAAAAGTAGCCCAATCTTATTATTTTTGATGACTACTTAGTCGGCTCACATTTAATAATGAAGTTAATCACAAAAGCTGTTAAAAGCTGAAGAGTAGCCCATACCAAGGAAATATTTAGTATGCCGCAAAACTTTAACCAATAATTTGCAGTTATTTGTGCTTTAGCGATAAATCCGGCTGCTTATAACTGTCAGCCTACCATATGCGCTGAAAACAGCGTATTTTATACAATTACATAGTTTTATATGAAATTAACTTTTTGGGGAGCTGCACGGCAAGTAACAGGCAGTATGTACCTGCTGGAATTGGAAGACGACTACAAAATATTAGTTGATTGCGGCACCGATCTGGATAGGCAAAAAAGTACCAATAAAGATAAAGTAACTGTTGCGTACAGCATATTTCCATTTGAACCTTCTGATATAGATGTGGTGCTGCTTACCCATGCCCACATAGATCATTCAGGCAACTTGCCCAACTTAATACGCGAAGGCTATGAAGGACAAATATTGTGTACTGCTCCTACTCTTCCGCTAACCCATTTGCTCCTGCAAGACTCTGCCGCCTTAAACCAAAGGCTACTCAAGCAACTGCATAATGGTAATGGACATGGTAAACGGCGTTCTAAGAAAAAGCCTAAAATTAACCCAGCTGAATTATTTCTGGAAAAGCAGGTAAATGAAACCGTAGAGCAGTTTGTCACCATTGCTTTTAATCAGAAATTTAAAGTAACTAAAGGCGTATCGGTTACTTTTATTCCTACCGGGCATCTGCTAGGTGCAGCAAACATCGTCATTGAAATAGAGGAAAATGGCCAGAAGAAAACTATTGGCTTCTCCGGAGACTTGGGCCGTAAAAATTATCCCTTATTACAAGACCCGCATCCTTTCCCAGAAGTAGATTATTTGATCTGTGAATCTACCTATGGCAACCGGCGGCATAAGACTACTGGTACACCGGAAGAAACACTGGCAACTATCATCCAACAGGCATGTATTGATATTCCCGGCAGGCTCATTATTCCGGCGTTTAGTGTAGGGCGGACACAGGCTTTGTTGTACACCTTGAATAAACTATATACCGATCATAATTTCCCTGCAATTAAAGTATTCTCTGACAGTCCGATGGCTTACCAGAGTACCAAGGTATATCAGAAGTTTATTAAATATCTAAACAAAGAGGCGCAGGAATTTTATGAGGAAAACGAGGAGCTATTTGACTTTGAAAACCTCATTTATGTAGAGAAGATGAAGGAAAGTAAAGCTATTTCCAATTATAATGAGCCTTGTATCATTATTTCTTCTTCCGGCATGGTACAGGGCGGACGGGTAGAACACCACGTAATGACCAATATTAGCAATCCGTATGCGACTATTCTGATGATTGGCTATGCGGCTGAAGGAACGCTGGGCCGAAAGTTACTAGAGGGAATGCGTAGTATCCGCCTCAAAAACAACGATGAATTGCCGGTATTAGCCAATATCCAGAGTACGGATGTATTCAGCGGCCATGGCGACCGGGATGATCTTACCAGATTTGTTAAATACCAGCAGCCGGATAAACTCCGCAAAATTTTTCTGGTACATGGCGAATACGAAAGCATGACCAATTTTCATGCACACCTCATCCAGGAAGGATATAGCCAGGTAGAAATACCTAAATGGGGACAAAGTTATCAACTATAAAAGTATTGTGTTATTTGCCATTAGCTTCTCTTTGCCTACAGGCAGTAGCTCTTTCGTCAATGATTCTCAAAAGTTTTGAAAATAATTGGTGTAAAACCCTATTTGAAAATACTATGCTAAAGATGTAATTGGGCATAATCAGTATATTTTACAAACCTCCCAAGGGTATCCCCGTAATAGATTTTCAATAAATATATTTTTCTTTATAAACCAACCTGATAAAACTAACTCAATTGTATGGAATACAGAAAACTAGGCAACAGCAACATTGAAGTGTCTGTGATTGCCTTTGGCGCATGGGCTGCCGGCGGATGGATGTGGGGTGGTACCGATCAGCAGGAATCTGTTCGGGCTATTCAAAAATCTATTGACTTAGGCGTAACTACCATTGATACCGCAGCGGTGTATGGTTTCGGCTTAAGCGAAGAAATAGTAGCAGAGGCTATAGCTGGCAAACGCGACAAAGTACAGATATTAACTAAATATGGGCTCCGCTGGGATACTACACGTGGCATCTTTTACTTCGATTCGCAGGACGCTAAAGGCAATTTTGTAAAAATCAATAAATACGCTGGCAAACAGGGTATTGTTGAAGAGTGTGAAAGAAGCTTAAAGCGGTTGAAAACAGATTACATAGACTTGTACCAAATCCACTGGCCAGATCCTACTACGCCTATTGATGAAACCATGGAAGCCGTAAGCACCCTGCTGAAAGAGGGAAAAATCAGAGCTTCTGGTGTATCTAATTATAATGTAGATCAATTGAAACAGGCCCAGAAAGTAATTCCGCAGGCTTCAAACCAGGTACCGTATAGCATGGTAAACCGGGGAATAGAAAACGAAATGGTGCCGTATTGTCTGGAAAATAATGTTGGTATTCTGGCATATAGTCCCCTGCAGCGTGGCTTGCTTACTGGCAAAATTACGGCCGACTATAAATTTGCCTCTGGTGATCACCGTCCGGGTACTGGTTTTTTCAAACCGGAAAATGTAGAACGAACCAATGTGTTTCTGGAGAAAATTAAACCAATTGCCAAGGAAAAAAATGTTACGCTCTCTCAGCTGGTGATCAACTGGACAACCCGGCAACCCGGTATTACCTGTGCTTTGGTAGGTGCCCGCAATCCTACACAAGCCGAAGAAAATGCAAAAGCAGCTCAATTTAGTTTAACTAAAGAGGAAATAGATACGATAAACAGCCACCTAAGCGAATTGCAGCTGGTAAGTTAACACCATATGCCCTGTGAAGTTGACTAAACTTCACAGGGCATATACTTATTTCTCTACTACTCTTGCCACCATTATACCTGACTGATTTTTATTACCCAACAGGTACTCAGCCAGAGGTTTAGTGCTGACCACTACTTTTTTCTCGTCCAAAGAGGCATGCAGCAGGTGTATCCGGTTATTTTGCTTCTTCGCAAAACCTACGTGTACTACATCCAAGCCTTGGATTCCAGTGGTAATAGCTATAATATCTCCATCCTGCAACTGGCTTTCAATGTTGCTTACTTCTGCTTTGGGAATAAAGCTATGCTGACGGGTATTTAGTTCTTTTTCAATACTTCCTATTTTCTGGTAATAGCTATCATTCTTCAATGCTGGATAAGCAGCCCGGTGAGCCGACATAAAATTAAGAGGTTTCTGATAGGGCTTACCGCCTAGTTGCCCGGTAATTATCTGTAAGAAACCTTTTTGCTCATTGTCATAGAGCCACTCTGAAAAATAATGCAGACGTGACGGATAACCATCTAACACGCCATTGCGGTAACGGATCTGTTGAAGAACTTGAGAGTAACTTTCGAAAGAAGGGGAATTTTGCTTTAAACTGGTAGCCATAGCCAGCGTATTTTCAAGAAAGGTGGTGCAATCCTGCTCCCGTAGATTAACTACCAGTTTTTCACCATCTGGCCGTTCCAGCGTTTGGGCAACATACGGGGTACCCTTCCATTGCTCGCCTGTACTAACTACTAAAGTTGCTAGCGGCAGTTGTTTTTTTGGTTGTAGCTGTGTAAGTGTTTTTTCCCAGAGGGCTTGATCCTGCGGTGTAGAAATTACCTGTGCCATGGCCCAAGCACTTACAAGTAAACTCAATATACTACTTATTACAATCTTCTTCATATCTTTTTCACGACAGGTATTACCCGGACTCTCCCCCGCGGCTCTATTACTTTATCTTCTGTTACCTTTACTACATGGGCACCTATCGGACTTCTTACCACAAACACATCCCCTTTTTTAGCGGTAGCCATCGCTGCTTCAAATTCGGGAACCATGGTACCTTCCCACAACCAGCCTATTTCTCCACCTTGTTTCGCTGTTTCATCCTGTCCGTACTTGGTTGCCAGCTGAGTAAAATCTTCACCTTTTTTAATTTTTTCCAGATACTGGTTGGCTTTTTTCATGGCCTGCAAGGTATCTTTTTTGTTGTTTCCGTCTGGCTTCACATAAATATGGCTTGCCTTAATCCGGTAGGTGCTATCATAGGCAGCTATTTTAAATATCATGGCATAGTTATCAATAAACAGCGGACCTATTACCTCCCCTACTCTTGAATTAAAAAACATAGGTTCCATAAATGAATCCAGTTCGCCACGGGTATATATACTCACTTCATAGGGTGCATCACTGTTCAATGAAACAAACAAGGAATCGTCTTTAGTGGCGCGGAAATAGGCTTTGCGTACCTCCGCCCAGGTTTGTACATCGCTGCGGGCCTGTAAGGAATCTGCCTGGCTTTGGGTTTGGGCCTGCGCCTGGTCTACCTGAGCCATCAAGGGAGCGGCTATCAACAGCATAAAAAACTGTACGAGCACAATGGATAACTTCATGAATACTACTAAAATGAAAATGTGAAAATGATTGTATTTAACAAATATACCGAATTTATCAGGCTTCTGCCATACCCCTAAATCAACTCTTCCATAGGTTTTTCGTACAAAATCAAAAATAAAACGAATATAGCTATGGACTTTATAATTCACTTATTGATTAATGCTGCTATTGTATTTATTGTGGCATATATTATGCCATCCGTACACGTCAAAAGTTTTGGAACAGCGATATGGGTAGCTTTGCTATTAGGTATATTAAATGCAACTGTTGGTTTATTACTGCGCTTGCCCTTAAATATTCTTACTCTGGGTTTACTTAGCTTTTTTATCCGCTTGATAGTAACGGCTGTTATTATTAAATTGGTAGACAAACTGGTAAAAAAATTTGAAGTGCAGGGATTTTGGCCTGCCTTAGTAATTGCTCTTGCCTTGGCTATTGGAGGCACCTTGCTAGATAATATGCTACTAAACTAGTATACCCTAAAATCTAATATACCTATCAAAAGCTGCCTTTGCGGGCAGCTTTTTTCTTGCTAGGAAACTATGTACAGGTATTTGTTAGCAGCAAGCCCAAAACTTTTTAGTTATGTACATTAATTAGTTTTACATTAAATACCGATCCCTTTCCTAATTCGGAAGATACAACAACGTCACCTTTAAGTTTGTCTAAAGTTTCTTTCACAATGTATAAACCTAAGCCGCTGCCTGTAGACCGTTCACTGGCTCTGAAAAACATATTGAATATTTTATTGATATAATCAGGGTCAATACCTATCCCATTATCTTCTATTCCAATAAAAGCAGCTTCTTTGGTAACACTTACCCGGATTGTAACGTGAGGAGTAGCTTTTTTATCATCCCGGTACTTACAGGCATTGGTTAGGATATTGTTGAGCACCACCCGCACCCGTTCTTCATCTGAATAGAAAGGATAATCCGCTTGTAAAGAAGTTTCTATATCAATCTTTATCCCTTCAAAGGTTGAATAATGCACTTTCAAATCCTGTAAAAGAGCAGAGAAATCTATTTGTGATACATTCAGGCCGAGTCTGGCATTGCGTGAGTAGTCATTTATTTCATGAAGCGTGCCATCAAGTTTGCGTACGCTTTTTTCAATCAAACTCAGGTATGTATCTGTTTGCGGATCTACTTCAGTAATGCGAATAACATTTATTAAGCCCAGTACGGAGGTTAATGGTGCTCTGAGACTATGTGATACACTGTAGACAAACTTATCGAGTTCGGCATTTATTTTCCGCAGCTGTTCATTCTGGTGCTGCAAGTTTTTCTCAAATAACTTCCGTTCATTTATATTTAATATAGTTCCATACAACTTTACTACCTTGCCATTTTTATTATAAATCGGTTTACCAATAATATTCACATACTTAATTTCCCGGCTTACCTGGTCAAGAATTCGCAGATCCAGATTAAAAGTTGACCCTTGTTGAATAGCTGTATGTATGGCCAACTGCAATAAAGGCCAGTCTTCAGGATGATACAGAGGCTCTATCTCCTCCAGACGTGGTGTGCCATTGTCTTTGCTTAAGCGGTGAATGGCAAAAACCTGATCCGACCATGTAGCTTCTCCAGTATCTATGTCGAAGGTCCAGTTACCTATCTGGGCTACTTGCTGAGCTTCTTGCAACCTGCGGGTATACTCCTCCAGTTGTTCTTCCGACTTCTTTCTTTCCGTTATGTTATGTCCTACACCTTGGATCTCGGCAACCCTGCCTATTTCATCCTGTATGCCGATAAATTCCCATTCACTCCAATGCATGTTTCCTTTCCTTCCGGTAGTGCTAAAGAGCAACGGAACAATCTTGCCCGGATTATGCATACACTCCTGAAGCATTGTTTGGAAACCCGGCAACTCGTCTGATGAAATGGTGAGGCTTGCCGGTTGCCCAAGAAGTTCTTCAGACGAATAGCCAATATCTTTTAAAAACTGTTGGTTAGCAAAGGTATATTTGCCGCTGCTATTTATCCGAACCAGGTAATTCGTTTGAGAATCAATTAAGGAGCTGAGCAGAATTTCACGTTTTTGTAACTCTGCCTCGTAGTTTTTTCTATCGGTAATATCGGTAATTACCCCATCCATAATCGCAGGCCGTCCGGCTTCATCCATTTTTAGCCATACCCGGTTTCTGATCCACCGGATTTCCCCAGATTGATGTACAATGCGGTATTCCGCTTGAAAGTACTTTCTGGCAATAAGCTCTTTAAAAGCTGCCTCCACCAGTTTTTTGTCTTCACTGTACACCATGTTTTCCAAAATGGCACCATTCTGATACAACTCATCTGGGCTATACCCCAATACCTGCTTAGCCGCCTGGTTGATAAAATTCAATTCCCTATTTACAAAGTACGATGACCAAACTACATCCTGTATAGTAGTTAAAATGTTATTTAGCTTATCTTCGCTTTGCTTCACTAATAACTCTGATTGCTGTGCAATTATATTGCTGGCTTTTTCCAATTTCTCATTAGTAGTTGTTAACTCCTCATTGAGGGAACTCAGTTCCAGGTTAGCTACTTCCAGCGCATAATTTTTATCCAGGTATTGCCTGGTCCGCTCGTTTACTTTATCTTCCAGTGTGCGGTTAAGTTCTATTACTGTCTGTTCAAAATCTACTTGCCTGGTAATATCAATCGCCATAATAAAGTCAACAGGCTTATTTTTTCTCGTAGTATGGTGCGTAAATACATCTACATATATTAATTCGCCATTTTTCTTAATATGCCTGCTCGGACTTAATGTATCAATCCCTGCTGCATTATTACCAGTCCATTGTATATCTTGCTCTCCGGGCATCCGGATTTCTTTCATAGACATCAGTAGAAATTCTTGCCGAGTGTATCCATACACGTTACAAGCAGCATTATTTACTGCTAAAATCTTTTGACTGGCAGTATCTATCAACCACATTGGGTTGGGATTCTCCTCAAAATACGATTTGTAGAAATTTCCGGAAGACTGTAGGTGGTGAGTAGAATTTTTGATTAGTAGGAATAACAGCCAGGAGGTAAAAATAATATAAAATACGCCTTTGTAACTTTGATACTGCGTTAACTCGTTAATTGATTGAAGATTAAGCAGTATAATTAATATTCTGTCGCTTCCATATATCCACAATATGCCAAGTATCAAATATAAAGCACTTATCCAAAGAGCATTTTTTTCTTTCAACACGCTTCTGTCTATTTAAAATTCATCTGCTTCACAGATGATAACTGATAAACAATAAAATAAGTGAACAAAACATTCTATTCAATTCTCATGGATAGTATGCATTGGCACATTGCGCAAATGAAAGCATAGTTATTTACAGAGGCATAAGCCCCCTGCTGAGTATATGCAATCGCTGCTTATAAATTTCGGCCACTCAATAAAGCTTGCTAAGTGTATTTCTCAAAATATATCTAAAATTTAATTCGTTTTTGGGTGAATTATTTAGACGTTCAAAATTATTGTAATTTTAAGCAAAAACCCGAAAAACAGGCGTTACTTTTGTACAATAAGTTATAAATCTCTCCAAAATCATCCTCTTTTCCTGAGCTTTAGGTAAATACCTACCTGCATTATTGTAGAAAAATAATCTTTACCTGGTATGCATGCTATTTATTTTTACTATATAGAAGCTTCCATTTAACTACTGTTAACTCCTAAATTAGTAACATATCCATAACAAATTATTAATATAGGACTAGAGCCAACTCATGTTTTTTTTACGTTATTAGCGGTTATGAAAGCAAAAAAAGCAACACAACGAGAACTTGCCACCACCATTCTGGAAAAGATTAATGAAGCCTTGGAAGGCGTTGACACCAAAGCCATAAAGAAAATTAAGCGGTCGGCAGAAAATACAGCTACTAAACTGGCTAAGAAGTTTACAACTGCCGTAGAAAAAATTTCGCAAAAAGAAGCAAAAGCTACTAAAAAGCAAAATAAAAAATCCAAAAAGTCTATTAAAAAAGCCTCCCTTAAAGCAGCTCAAGACAAAAAAATAGCCAGTAAAAAAACAAAAACTGAGAACGTTCCTACAAAACAAGATAAGTCTACTGCCACACCTTCCACCGCACAATAATAGTTTTACTAACCTAATTATTACTAAGATTTTGCTAACATCCTGGTAGAACTTGCCTGATTGCAGGCGTGTTATGTTGTAAACATTTTTTATCTATGTTTATAGAAACACTTTCTCAGGATAATAAAATAGTTAGTCCGGTGGCAAGGCGTATATGGGGAAATCCGGATACAGTACTATTATTTTTTGCAGGAGGCTCAGCAGAATTTGCTGCGATAAAAGCTGTAGACTGGCTATTTTATACCAATAGGCTACCTTCCTCTCCTATCGAGCGTTTTTTTGAAACGATGGAATTTGCACAGAATGTTTTTTTGGGCAAGCCAGATACATCCGCTAGATCTGTGAAAGCAATTAATCAAATACATAAAGGTGTAGAAAAATCCCGTGGCATGGCAATCCCTCAATGGGCTTATAAGGATGTGCTTTTTATTATCTTATATTATGGTGAACGGGCTCACGAAGTGGTATTCGGGCCATTGTCTACCCAAGATCGCCAGTCTTATTTTGAAGCTGTAATGGCATTAGGCCAACTTATGCACTTGCAAGACCTTCCGCAGACCTACGAACAATACCTGGAACAACGGAAACATCACCTTATTCATGATTATGAAGCAACCACACTTACTCAAGAGTTGATGCAGGCTTACCGCAAAGCGTTAGGGCCTGTTAGGTATTATTTATTAACTCTTGTACAAGCCTGCCTGGTACCTCAAAAAATAAACCAGGTACTTGGGTTTACGCCCAACCCGGTAATTAGATTTTTGCTGCGTGCGTACCATTACCTGCCAGGTGGAGGCAATAAACTTCGATTGATTCAAGCGATTGTTTTGCCGGTGCAGTATGCCGGGCGGCTTCGTAGACTGGCTAAAAAGGAGATACATTTCTAAATCAATAATCTTAGTTGAATGAATGAGTCTGTAAATTAATGGACCCGTTCATTCAACTAAGCTTTTACAGTAGCTTTTTCCGGAACATAATAATAGGTGGCTTATCTAGTGCCGTAGGTTCTACTACTTTCATCCATACTTCGCCATTAGTATAATAATTTATCTGGAATATACCTTTATGCGCATGAGTAAAGGAAGCTTTGCCGCCTTTGTGTACATACGATACTTTGCTACCTGATCCGCTTACAATATAATGGCTATGGTTTACTTGAAAATATTGTAGATTGTGGTCATGCCCAGCCGCATAGATGATGTTCTTATATTTTTTAAAAACCTTCAGCAATCCCGACCGCATCCGCCTGTACAGGGGATGCGACATATCTTCGTGTGCACCAAAAATACCTCTGTACAAAGGATATAAAGAGCCTGCCAATGGCAAAGGGATATACAATTTTTTATGAGCTGCTGTAAGCGGAAAAATATGGTGCTTCATAGAGAAGTTACCCCCATGCAAAGCATTGCTGTACAAGGGATGATGAGCCGCTACTATTATTTTACGGTGGCTATTTTTGGCAATTGCCTCATCCAACAGCTGGAAAAAATGCTCTTCGCTTTTGGCTTCACATTTAAAATAAGGGCCTATGGGTTTCAGTCCGCGTTGTACCCACCATTGCGTATTAATAATAATTAGTACCACCTCATCTGTCAGATCCAAACATACCGGTCCAGGGCAGCCATTATCTGGCAGGTATACATTGCCTCTGTTGAGGTATTCTTCAATATATGCTTCCTGACGTTTTAAATACTCATATCCGTCTTTTCGTCCTTTGTTCCAATCGTGATTGCCCGATAGAAAGTAAACTTTGCCTGTATAGTCTGCAAAAATATCGAGCTGAGCTTTTATCCGTGCTTCAGAAATGTCGCGTAAGCGGTGTTCCGGCTCGGGTAAGCCCCTGGGGTAAATATTATCTCCCAGAAACACTACAGCCATTTTGTCGTTATGCTTAGCTATCTGCTGGGAAATCATATTTAATATCGGATCTTTTCCATTCAGAGAAGGGTGGCCCATATCTCCTACCAGTAACACTGTATAATCTAGTTCTGTATCTTCGGGTGGTTTACTCCTCTGCCAGCCTCTTTCTTCTTTTTTATAATAGGGGTATTTACTTTTCCAGCGGTCTCTTATGCGTTTAGAACTGTTTCTAAACCGTTTTACTTTAATATATTGGCGTTTAAGGCGTGTAGGTATATAAAACATACGATCTGGCAAGCTTCTGTTCAACAAATTTTATAAATACACGGCTTTCTTCAGAAAACCATCTATTGTAATATATACTTTGTTACTTATAACTCTTTATATAACCAAAAAGGTTTTCATATTTTTGATTTTTGTACAGATTTTCATTTAGCAGAAACTTACATATGCCATTTATTCAATTACTAAAAAACTATACAACAGCCGATAGCTCGGAGAACAAGATGCATCAAGACATGCTCACATTTGCTAGTAGCTATCCGCAATGCCTGGAACGCAGCCTGGCCATTGGGCATATCACTACCTCTGCCTGGATTACCGATTACAGCCGCACCTATGTTTTGTTAACTCACCACCGCAAACTAGATAAGTGGCTACAACTTGGCGGGCATGCCGATGGAGAAAGCAACTTACCTAAATCTGCCATGAAAGAAGCCATGGAAGAATCAGGTTTAAGAAAGATTAATTTTCTTGGAGAAGGAATATTTGATGTGGATATTCACTTGATACCGGCCCGCAACCTGGAGCCGGCTCATAATCATTACGATATTCGTTTTTTGATGGAGGCAGACAAAAACGAGCCACTAATTTTATCGCATGAATCGAAGGATTTGAGATGGGTAGAGGTAAATAGTTTGATTTATTTAAACCCGGAAGAATCTATTATGCGGATGGTAAGGAAGCACCATTCCATGTTTATGGTTTAGTGCTTTTCTTTTTAGCCTAAAAGCAAATTATATTTAATACGTCAATGGAATAATCAGGATTAGCCTGTGTTTGAAAGGCCGTTATTTACTGTTTATTAAAAGGCCAATCTATATTTTCTGAACAAAAATAGCGGTACATAGACCATCCCTAAAACAGCTGTAATGATAAACAATTGATTGCCTCCGGGCATGTGCATAAGCTTAAAAAAAACTGCATTCGCCAAAGCCTCTGAACACAAAAAACCAATACTAAACATCACGAGTTTCATTTTTATTCCTAATCCATCGTTTGGAGCTTGCTTAGCCATTCTATATTGATGCAACCAATACAAAGGCAGAATAAATAAACAAAAGGCATACTGGTTAATAAAGGCCAAGTCGTTCATAAATGCCCAATCATAATTATTCAACAGCCTAACTCCATTAAGTAAGATACAAACGAAGAAAAACAACGATAATAAAAATGCCAGAACAAACGTGAGCTTTTTCATAGTGATAGATTTAGTATGGGTGATAGTGTTTATTTCAACCTGAATATTTCCTAATCCTTCTTCAGGGCTAAAGTCACTAAGTACTTTGTTAAGAGCAGATTCAAAATCGGAAGGTTTCTTCATTTCATATTCAACAGCACAGCAAATATGATCTAACAGATCATTCAGTAGGGCAGATTCATCAATTCCCTCTTGGTTGATTTTATCCCGAATGTATGCGATTTGTTCGTTTGATAATGACATCTGTCTAATAACTGGGAGATACTTTAAACAATTTACTCATCGTATCTAAAAAAAGAGAAAACTCTCTAACCTGCTCTTTCGCCATCACCTGGCTCTTATCCGTTAATGAATAGTATTGCCTGGTCCGGTTGTCTACCTCTATTGACTCTACTTTTAGGAAACCTTCCGCTTTTAATTTATAAAGTGCAGGATATAAGGACCCTTCTTTAATAAGAATTTCATTGTTGGTTAACTCTTTTACCTTCTGGCAAATTTCATAGCCATACATTTTGCCATGCTCTGCCAGAAGTTTCAAAATGATTGGTTTTAGTGTGCCCCGGATCAGTTCTTTAGAATACATATCATCTTTGCAATACCTAGACAAATATACTAAGTTTGTCTAGGTATTGCAAATAAAAATTAACATATATTCTATTGAATTTCACATAGAAACATCTTACCTATAACAGATGGACATATGTATACATTTAGTAAGGAAGGCTGCCTTACTTTATACTACTTTTGATTCAAATGATCTATTTTAGGTTATTTCAGTTTTACTGGGTAACTAACACACGGATGACCTTTTATATAGAAGCGGTAAGGTAGATCGACACCCTGTGTAATGCCTATACGTGTAGTGGTCACTATTTCAAAAGGCAAATAATGCACTGGATACGTATCTGGCGATAAAATATAGAATGGAGGCTGCATCAAACTGATGCCGTCCATAGAACGGGTAATCCCTATTGCTTGTACAAGTTTACCAGGGCCATTGCAAAGCTGTTTAAATACTTCTACTTTTCGCCGAAGGTTCATTAGCTCTATGCCGGCAATAGGCTCTAGTGCCCGTATGAGTACAGCTTCTCCTACTCCTTCTGGGGCGGTAACTACGTTCACACAGTAATGTATGCCATATATCTGGTATACATATGCGTATCCTTCCGGTCCAAACATAGTAGCATTGCGGACTGTTTTACTCCGATAGGCATGGCAAGCCGGATCGCCCCATAGATACGCTTCTGTCTCTACAATCTTTCCGCTGGTTACTCCTTCGGTACTTTCATGTACCAGGTAAGCGCCTAGCAAAGCTTTGGCTACTGTTATTGTGTCTTGTTTATAAAACTCCTTGTCTAAAATCATAAATAACTGGCGCTGAATCCATTCCGGTTTAGGCAATTAGTAAACTTTCCGGCAGCATTAGCGTATAAAAAATTAACAATTCAAGTCCGGAGTGTTCATGTTATTTACCGGGGCAGATGATTTACCGGGCTTTCATCTAACCTGACACAAACACCTACTATTGATGAAAACGATCACAACAGAAGAAGCTTTAAGGCAAATATATGCGAAAATAAACGGAATTAAATATGCTATGCTTACCTCCGTTGGCCAGGATGGCTTATTGCGCAGCCGCCCGATACCTTCTACAGAAGCTGAACAAAATGGAGAACTCTGGTTTTTTGTTTACGACGACTCAGACAAGGCGAATGAAGTAGCCAGACATTCGCAGGTAAATCTTTCTTATTCAGATAATGCAGGTACTCATGTATCTATATCGGGTATTGCCAGGATAGTACAAGATCGGCAGCGAATGGAACGTTTGTGGAATCCATTGTTCCGCGCATGGTTTCCCAAAGCATTGGATGAGCCAGGAATTGCGCTGTTATGTGTAACCATTGAAGAAAGTGAATTCTGGGATACATCTTCTAGCAAAGTAGGGCAGTTATTCCAGATGGCGAAATCTATCTTGACAGGTTCACAGGCAAACCCTGCTGAACATAAAGAAATTAAACTAGGAACAGCTACTGGTAATTCCTAGTCTGAAAAATATTTCCTGATGCAAAAACCCACAATTTGATATGATGATTGTGGGTTTTTTATTTATTTACATCTCTATAGTATAGTAGTTTACAACCATAGACTTATGTTACACATCCGGACATTTTTTGTAGTAGTTATTAGCATCCTGTTATCTGCTTCTTTTCATAATCTGCAAGCTCAAATTCTGAATACCAAACTTCAAGTGACCGTACGCGACGACTCAGGTAACCTGGTAGAAGGGGCTACTATACGTCTGTTTACCTCGGAGGAAGATTATGATAAGGAACAAAATCAGGTGGGCAAAACCATCCGGACAGATGACAAAGGCCGCGCAAGTTTTGATACCCTGGAACCTAAAATTTATTATATTATTGTAGAAAAAGGAGATATGGATAACAGTGATGGAGGTACAAAAACTGAATCCTTGACGCCAAAACGGATAAATAAAATAACCATTATTATATCGTAACCTGTATTCTATTAAACAGTGATACCATCTTCCTGACAGAAGATGGTATCGTTAAGTGTATATTTACAAAGGCTCTTTAAGGGAATTTAATTAGCTTGTTTACTATTAGTACAAGGTCTTTTTGCTAGCAACAACAGCTTCTTGCAACTCTACACGCTGGCCATTAACCTTTCCGACAATGAAAGCATCGGCAATACCCATTTTTTTAATATCATTATTGAATGCCTGAGCTGTTTTAAAATTTCTGAATTTACCTAGGGTATATTTATCCATCGTATCCACCTGTTCTTTCTTCAGCCTGGCTAACTCCTGCATGTATTGATTCATATCAAAATGCTCGAAAGCGCCTATCTGTACTTCAAAAAATACACCTTCTTGTGTATCGGATTGCTCACTTAAGGTATTGTTGATAGCTACTAAGCTATCTATGGTTGGTTTTAACCCATTAAGTTCGTTTAACTGGACTTTCAACTGCCGGTTATCCTGCGCTACTTGAGGCCATTTTCCAAATAATGGCTCATTTACCTCTGATAAAATAATATATCCAAGGCTCAGTACGAAAAGAATGGCAAATATGACAGTGGTCGTAATAAATATTTTACTCTTAGATGCCAGCTCTTCATTTTCGCTTTCCAGATCCAGTTTTTCGTTTTCCAGTTCCAGATATTCCTGATGGGTAAACTCGTTTGTTGCTTCCATATCTTAAAATTAAGGATATTATCAGCGTCAGAAAGTTGAGTTTTCCTCAAAATAGCAGTTGTAACAAAGTTTATTTTTTTTGTAGCTGGTTGTTGCCCATCCACTTATTTTTTACTTATAAGATCTTTGTATAACCAAGCCAAAAGGCTCCTAGAGGCCTTAGAAAGAAGCTATCTATCAAAGCATTAGTAAATTAAAAAACCTATTTCTTATAGAAGTAAATGTAATATGCTATGTACTCTGTCGACAATTGGCAGATCAGGTACATAAAAAAAGCCATAATTGTTACCTATTGACTGTTCATTCTATTTTTCCAGCCTTTTGAGTTCGTCGATCAGGCGTTGAGTTTGCTCTATAGTAACAGCCGGAAAATTGGCAATACGAATCTGCTTTTCTTTATAATTACCATAGCCACTGCCTACTACGTTTCCAGTTTGTGTAAGCTTTTGAATAAGTTCTGTTGAGCCTGTTGCCACATCTGCAACAACCACTGTTGGCGACTGATGATCCGGATTTTGAACAAATGCTTTTACGTTCTCACTTTGTTTCAAGTAGGTATAGAGCATGGTTGCTTTTTGCTCAGTTTCCTGCCGTATTGCAGCTATACCTTTTTTGTTCATGTCTTCTGCTATTTTTCCAAGCAAATAGATTCCTACAACATTTGGCGTGGCTGGCGTTTCAAAGGTTTTGAATTTACTCCATAAGGAAGGTAAGCTATGATAAGTACCTACCGTAAGCCCTTTTTGCTTCAACATTTCTGATTTCTGTAAGCATTTATCGTTAACAATCCATACTCCCAAACCGGCAGGCATGCCAAATCCTTTTTGGACCGAAAAGAAGGCACAATCTATTAGCTGAAAATCAAGATCAGGATAGGGAGCAGACGATACCATATCTATAGCGAAAAGCTTATCGGCATACGTTTGCTTTAATGCATGCATATCTGCTACTGGCATAGTAACTCCGGAACTTGTTTCATTATGAGTGAGGCAAACAAGTTCTGCCCCAGCAGGAATAGTCACTTGTGACAGATCAAAGCCTTTACCAAACGGCATCTCCAGCTTAGTAGCTTTTTTTCCTAATTCACCTGCAAATTCATAAAAACGTTTAGAGAAGGAGCCATTTACCAGATGAAAACTTTCTTCCTGTACACAACTCTGTAAAATACGCTCCCATATTTCAGTAGCAGAGCCAGTAAAGAGTACAGCAAAGTTGTCTGGAATGGAAAGTAACGTTTTCAGTTGTTCATAGGTGAACTGGTAAATAGCCTTGAATTGCTTACTCCGGTGTGAGATTGAACCAATCTGCTCCCTTAACGCTTGTTGTAAATGCGTTTCGAAGGATGGATACAAATGAGCCGGACCTGGCGTAAAGAATGTCTTCTGCTGCACGGAATAGGTGATTAAATGTTATTTTCAATATGGCATAAAGTTAGAAACTTTAGCTTGTGGAATAAAACAACTTATATACTTTTTCAGCATCAATATTCTCACGATTGATAGTCAGTGAATTATATCAGGAAAGTAGATTTCTTACAGAATTTATCAAAAATATTACATGCCAATGGTTTACTTCCTGATCATTTTGTAATCAAGGAATGTAATTAGCTACTAAATTACGGTCTCATATAATTTAACTCAACAAAACCTTTATTAAATTACTTTACAACAATGAAAAACAAATTATCTGTCTTATTTGCCCTATGCCTGATGATCTTCTTTGCACAGTCTGCAAAAGCCCAATACGAAAAAGGTGATATATTAATTAATCCAGGTATTTCAATAGGAGGATATGGCTATTACAACTATGGTCTGTATAGCAATTCTGGAGGATTCTTGCCTCTAACCATTAATGCCGAATACAGCATTAACGATATGTTCAGTGTAGGTGGATATGCAGGGTATTATTCCCGTACCTATAAATATAGCAATGATTACAAAGACAGATGGACTGCTTTGTCTATTGGTGCAAGAGGTACGTTACATGCTAGTGGTTTATTAAATGATCAACTAGATTTAAACATCAATGAAGAAAAGCTTGATATCTATGCTTCTTTGTTGCTAGGCTTCGAAACATACTCCTGGAAGGTAGACGAAAAATGGGGTGGTTCTAATTACTATAACAACGGCAGCCGTGTATTTCCAGGGTTAACGTTTGGTGCAAGATATTTCTTTACACCTAAATTCGGTGGTTACCTGGAACTTGGCCGTAATGCTTTCGGCTACTTAAACTTAGGTGTTTCCTTTAAACTATAATTTTCTTCTCTCATACATATACACCATTGCAAAGAGCCGCAGTAGTTTACTGCGGCTCTTTGTTGTTTAAAACAAGGATACTTTTGAGAATTTATTAATATAACATCCTGAATTTTATAGTATGTGGAATATTTTTAAGTTCTGTAATTACTTCCTTGTTGTATACTTTATTGATATCTGTAATTACATAGCCTAGTTTTTCATTGGTCTTGAGATATTGGCCGGCAATGTTAATGTGGTGTGTGGCCAGAATGCTATTGATTTTTGCAAGAATGCCAGGCACATTTTCATGAATATGAATCATGCGGTGCGCATCGGTTAATTCTGGTAATTGCAGATTTGGGAAGTTTACACTCATAAAGGTGTTTCCTTTGTTGATAAACTCTACAATTTTACCAGGAACAAAATTGGCAATATTCACTTGTGCTTCTTCAGTGCTTCCACCAATATGGGGCGTAAGTATTACATTTGGCAAGCCACGCAGCTCATTTAAGAATTCTTCTTTATTCGTTTTGGGTTCGTATGGAAACACGTCAATTGCTGCGCCTATTACCTTTTTGCTTTTTATAGCTGCTACCAAAGCAGGAATATCCACCACATGCCCACGGCTCAGGTTCAGGAAAATAGCTCCATCTTTCATCATAGAAAACTCCTTTTCCCCTATCAGGTTCTTATTGGCTGCCCGGCCATCTACATGTAGCGAAACAATATCTACTGTGTTAAGTAATTCTTGCAGCGAATTGCACCGTTTTACATTGCCTAGAGCTAATTTCTCCACCACATCGTAATAATATACCTCCATACCCAACGACTCGGCTAATACAGAAAGTTGGGCACCAATATTACCATACCCTACTAATCCTAGCTTTTTGCCTCTTATCTCAAAACTATTCTTCGCCGATTTATCCCATTTACCTTGGTGCATACCTTGGCTTTTGTCTGGAATATTACGGATCAGCATAATAATTTCGCCAATGACTAGTTCTACCACACTGCGAGTATTGCTATAGGGTGCATTGAAGGCAACAATTCCTTTTTCAAGGCAAGCATTCAGGTCAATCTGGTTAGTGCCGATACAGAAAGCACCAATACACATTAACTTATTTGCATGCTCTAGTACTTTTCGAGTAACCTGGGTTTTGGAACGTATACCTAAAATAGTTACATCTTTGATCCGTTCGCATAGTTCATCCTCATCCAGGCCGCCAGCTACTACTTCTACTTTATACCCTTCTTTCCGGAAAATCTCTACAGCTCTTGGGTGAATGTTTTCCAGTAACAATACACTTATCCGATTTTTTGGATAAGATAAACTCATCGGTAATTTATTATGGTATAAGAATTCGTCCAGGCTGGGAGCGATATGATCGGCTTTGCTCAATACACGTTCGCGTTCTACATTTTCTGTAAAAGCGTAGAATTTATTTGCTAAACCCGCTTCTTTTATCTCATAATCTGTGTAGCCATCGCCTATCACGTAAATATCACCTTGCAGACTCAGGCTTTTTATCTGTTCTACTTTTCCTTTATTCGCACACAAGCGGTTGCTGCGGTCGAAACCGATGATATTTCCTTTCTCATCGTATACAAAGGTATTGGCAAATATATTTTCTTCTTTTATTCCAAAGGCTGTTACTATTGGCGTAATAAACTCCTTAAACCCATTGGATATGATTAATATATTACTGGCAAACTCTTTAAAAAATTTCTTATTCCGCTCAAAAGAATCTGATATTTTAGTCCGTAACCGTTCAATTAACAGAGGTAAGTGTGCTTTGTTTGCTTCTAATAAAGCAATTCTTTTCTCTAATGATTGAGTAAAAGACAATTCACCATTCATGCCCAGATCTGTAATGTGCTTAATCTCCTGAAGGATTTCTTCCTGCCGTGGATTATTCTGCAAGGAGATAGCACCTAATTCGTCCATTGCTTCTACTTTAGTAAAAGTGCTGTCAAAATCAATAATGATGTACTTATTGAGGGTATTGTCCATAGAGTTTTGGTAGTATAAAAAGTATCCGTTTTCGGGCCGAAAAGTTACGAATTGTTTTTTAAACCCTCTCTAAAAATTTTAGGGCACGTTCTTCAGACCAGAATTTGCCAGATAAACTGTTACTATAAAACCCGCAATGTCCCCCTTCTTCCGGTGCTTCTAAGTACACATGCGGGAGGTCTTTTACAATCGTGAAAGGAAAACACTCGGGCGAAAGGAAAGGATCGTTTTTAGCATTAACAATCAGTGTAGGAACAGCAATGCCTTTCAAAAAATGCTTGGAACTGCACTGCGTCCAGTAATCTACAGCGTCTTTAAACCCATGCAGAGGGGCTGTATATTTATCATCAAAATCTTTGAAAGTTTTTATTAAGTGGTAATCCTTGTCATTTATTTTATCGGGCATTAACAAAGCTTTGGCTTTTACTTTTTTGCGCAAATGCTTTAGAAAGCGGCTCATGTATACCTTATTACCAAATCCTGCCATCTTAGTAGAGCCCGATTGCAGGTCGCATGGCACTGAAAATACCACAGACCGCTTAATCTGAGGCCTTAAATCGGTTCCTCTTTCGCCCAAATATTTAAGTGTAAGATTGCCTCCTAAGCTAAAACCTATTAGTACGATAGTGTTGTATGCTTTTTGTGTTAACGCATGAGCAATTACTTCTTCCAGATCTTCGGTAGCTCCACTATGATAAAACCGCAAGTTTTTATTGATTTCTCCACCACAACCTCTAAAATTCCAAGCAAGTGCATCCCATCCCTGCGTGTTCAGTTCTTTTACCATACCCTTAATATATGGCCGCTGAGAATCGCCTTCCAATCCATGCGACAAAATAGCTATACGGTTATTGCCCTTGCATGACCAATCAAGATCCAGAAAATCTTTGTCAGAAGTAATTAGCCGTTCACGTTTATATGTCACCCCTTCCACTTTTCGAAATAGGCCCGGAATAATGGTTTGTAAATGGGCATTGAATAAATAGAAAGGAGATTTATAATCAGAGGTTGGAATGACAGGCATGAAACAAAGGTATTGATTTGCTGATGAGTACTGATTGAACGTCTGGCGATAAAAGTAAAAAGGATTTTTTTTACAAAAAGTTCAAAACAAAAGCGGTACAGATGTGCTACATCTATACCGCTCAAGGTATTTTTTTAAAATAATCTAACTGATCGGGTACATAATTAATCAGCCAAAACTTATGCCTTGCCTAAGGCTTTTATCATAGTATCGCCAATTAATGCCGGAGATTCTACTACATGGATGCCACATTCACGCATAATTCGCATTTTGGCCTCCGCTGTATCATCGGCACCGCCAATAATAGCTCCTGCATGGCCCATTCTTCTGCCTTTGGGAGCTGTTTGACCTGCAATAAAGCCTACTACTGGTTTTTTATTTCCAGTCTCTTTTATCCAGCGGGCTGCTTCCGATTCCATACCTCCGCCAATTTCGCCTATCATTACGATGGCTTCAGTTTCAGGATCATTCATTAACAGCTCAACGGCCTCTTTAGTAGGCGTACCAATGATAGGATCTCCACCAATGCCAATTGCTGTAGAAACACCTAAACCAGCTTTCACAATCTGATCAGCTGCTTCGTAGGTTAAGGTTCCCGACTTAGAAACAATACCTATTTTACCTTTTTTAAATACAAAGCCAGGCATAATTCCTACTTTTGCTTCTTCAGGGGTAATAACACCAGGGCAGTTGGGACCTATTAGCCGTATATCTTTTCCTTTAAGATATTCTTTTGCATAGATCATATCTTTGGTAGGAATACCTTCCGTAATGGTAATAATTACTTTTATACCTGCATCGGCAGCTTCCATAATGGCGTCGGCAGCAAAGGCAGGCGGCACAAAAATAATTGATACATCCGCACCGGTCTTTTCTACAGCCTGCTGAACAGTATTGAATACTGGCCTTTCCAGATGGGTGTTTCCACCTTTTCCGGGCGTAACGCCACCTACCACATTCGTACCATACTCAATCATTTGCTGGGCATGAAAACTGCCTTCGGAGCCAGTGAAGCCCTGTACGATAACTTTAGAATTTTTATTGACCAGAACGCTCATAGTAAAAAGAAAAGTTTTGGCAAAAATAGAGTTTATCTACAGAAAGAAAAACCGGAATGGTAATTTAATTAAACTTATTCCTTCACTAAGCCTTCATTTTATCACAGACAATCACCTATACGCTTCCTATTTATTTAATAGTGATTTACTTATCCTTTTATCAATCTAAGAAAATGTGTACTTATTTAAGGAAGGCAATTCCACTTTAGACGGCATAAAGAATTTAGGCTTTTTATTAAGAAAACCTTTTAATTTTGCTAGTGCAAACAACCTATTATCAATTACAATCTGTTTTTCATGCGACAACACATTTGCCTGGCGTGCCTATTTTTGTTATTATCAAATGGTATTTTAGTATCTGCTCAACCTACTACCTCCGATTCATTAAAAATACAGAGAGCCGATTCCTTACTTAGTCAAAGTAGTTTGCCTGCTCCCAACAATTCCTTTATTAATTTTGATAGTTTACAATACCGCTTTATCGGTGATGGAAATTTTACAAGCGGGAACGTTAACCGGAGTTTAGCTATCGTCCGGGCAGAAATTGCTTACAATGGCCCCGTTGTATCTCTTACTACGCATCCCCGGTTTACGTATGGCAAGCAAAATGGCGTGCAGGCCGAACGAGACACGTATGTAGATTTGTTCATTGATATCTATAAACAAAGAAAGATTTATGGATTTGGCTTAGGTACATTGGAAACTAGCAACTTAAGGGGTATAACACTCCGCCAGTTGGCCGGAGCAGGTGTTGGATTCCGCCTGGCACAGAATGCGAAAAATACTTTATCTGTGACGAATGCTATTATTTATGAATCAACTGATTTTAGAGAACGTGCAACAGTTAGCACCTTGCGCAACTCTACCAGGCTAAAAGGTACGCATAGCTTCTTACAGAATCGAATCCGGTTTAATCATCTTACCTTTCTTCAACCCTCTCTCAGTAATATTTCCAATGTACGCTGGAATACTATTTTGTCTCTTGAGTTACCGCTTAGCAAATGGTTTGCTTTACGCGCCGGATTTGAGAATACTTATGAGAGTATTGTTGAAGAAACCCGCAAAAAGAATGACTCCCGTGTCACCTTTGGGTTCTCTGTAGGCAATAAATAACTATTCGTCGAACAAATTTTTATTCATGTACTATTTTATGTAAATTGCTCATAAAATAGTACAGGTGTACACTATAAGCCGGGCTCTCTGGCCACTTTACCAGTATTTCAGGTTTCAACCGTGATGTACTTTTTTTTCAAAAACTTCATAGTTTGATTTTGTACGCCTTATAAACCTACTGTATGTTCAATGTAATTGGTTTGTATATCTCCTTTGCTTTTACCCTACTTTCTAGTAAAGGTGCCTCTTTTTTACTAAACTTATTGGTGCTGCTTTTTATTTGCTCTACTTCATATGCACAAGTGTATGAAAGCAAATCAGCACTTGCTCAAGCAACATTGGTTACCCCGCAGGTTTCTGTACAAGGTTTTCCTGCCGGAAGTTTGGTATTAATGGCTGATGGCCAAGAAAAAAAAATAGAAGATATAAAGCCAGGTGAATGGATAGCTTCCTATGACCCAGTTCAGCAAGATTATATAATAAGCAGCGTTACGAACGTACACTCTTATGCACTGCAAGAGCCAACAATCTCAATTATGCTGATTTTAGATGATTTATCAGCTTCTTTGCAAAGCTATGGAAGTCTTGCTGGAGTTACTATATATGGCACTAACGCGGCAAAAGTACTTACTTCAAAAGGGCCAGTTCAACTACTGAACCTTACTGAAAGTGATGTTTTATACTGCTACGATACCGCTGCCCATCGGTTTCTTCGATTCCGGATGTATAACCATGATATTCTGCCAAATTCTGCACCACAAACTATTTATAGAATAGAAACTGAAGAGAGAAATTATATTATTAATGGCACGGTAGTTTTGCAAGCAGGCGAATTATAAAGAAGAATTGGTGGCTAAGTCTTGCAAGTACGATAATACAGACATAATAAAAATGAATGCTGTATAGAATAGTACTAGTTCAAGTGTACTAAATTCCCGGTGTTGCCTCCCTAGGCAAGCGGCCATAAATTGAGAAAGTCTTTTTTTAAAATACATACAATTTTCATTTGGCGAAACATCTGCCAGTATTTATTCACTCCTTACAAAAATATATAAAACCTCCCAAGCATAATAATAAGAAAACTGTTAAATCTTACTTTTTAACTTACCGGAATGTGTTAGTAGTCAATAGATAGTTGCATTCTTTTGTAGGATACTTTGATGTTAGTTGATAGAAAAGTTTGCAGAGCAAATCTATTTGTTGGTTTAACTATAGACAAGGGTACAAAACCTATGCATCACAAACGCATTATTATTAATTACTAAGCACCGTTTGATGCAGATTATATTTCTTCTTTTGCATCAGCCTAATAAGAAAAATTAATCCTACTATAAAAAAGAGGATAAGCGCATAAATAGAGTTCCGCATATTACCGGTTATATCAGTAATAATGGCATAAGTGGCCGTACCTATGACAATCCCTACCTTTTCTGTTAATTCATAGAAACTAAAATAAGAAGCATGATCCGTTGTGGCGGGCAACAACTTGGTGTATGTAGATCTAGACATACTTTGAATCCCGCCCATCACAATGCCTATAATTATTGCAATGCTATAAAATTGAATAGGTCTTGTAATATTATATGCGATGAAACATACAAATATACAGATAACAATTGCTAAGGCTAGGGTTAAGATATTTCCCATCTTCTTCGATAAGAAAACAAACAAAGATGCTCCTCCTATTGCTATCAGTTGAATAAGTAGCATAATAGCAATTAAGTTAGCGTCTGGCAATCGCAGCTCTTGAGCAGCAAAAAATCCGGCCAAATACATGATTGTTTGAAATCCCATGCTGTAAAAGAAAAATGAAGCCAGGAAATTGGTGAGTTGTGAATGCACCTTTAATTCTATAGTTACTTTTTTTAACTCACGAAATCCTTTTAACAATAGCTTTCTCTCGAACCTGTTCTGGTTTTTAGCCTCTGGTAAACAGGCAAACGGATACAATGAGAATAACAGCCACCATATCCCCACCATTAAAAAAGAAAGCCTTACAGGCAAAAAATTTTCTCTACTGACACCAAACCATTCAGGTTTTTCAATAACTATTAAATTGATAAGTAACAACAGGACACTGCCCACATACCCTAAAGAAAAGCCCTTTGCACTAACCTTATCATATTGATCTGGAGTGGCTATTTCAGGCAAAAATGCATTATAAAAAACTAGGCTACCGGCATATCCAATACTTGCACCTATAAACAAAAATATACCCAGTGAAATATGATTTGCATCGAAAAAAAACAATCCCACGCAGGAAAAACTGCCCAAGAATACAAAGAACTTCATAAAGTTCTTTTTTGTCCCACCATAATCGGCTATCCCAGAAAGCAAAGGAGATAAAAGAGATATGAATAAAAAAGCAGTTGATAAAGAATAGGTGTAAACAACGGCGCTTCTTTTCATCATCCAAAGAAAGGGAACAAGGTCACTTCCATCTGGTTGTCGTGCTACAGCATTAAAGTATATAGGAAATATAACCGTAGTAATAGTAAGTGTATATACAGAATTTGCCCAATCATACATACACCATGCATTCAGTACTTTAGGGTTGTTTTTTTCCATTGCACTTCAGGATATATGCTTTACAATGATTCTAGCTGACGCTTAATTAAGTATTTTGACTGTTGCTTTTAAGGGTTGGTTGATTATAGTAATATAAATAATTTTAATCCATAAAGCTAATTTTGCCTCTTTCTTAATCAATGATTTATCTAGGGGTAAGATAAATTTTCATCGTAGCCTTTTATGTTGAATTGTAGTAAAACAAAAAAGTCTTTCCGCACTGCGGAAAGACTTTTTTGTTTTATAGGGAGAAATAAGTTAGATACCTGCTTGTACTACCCTTTTATTAGAAGAGTAGTTCAATTTCAATGCATTTGCCTCACGTAGTTGTAACTTAACGTCAGTCAATAAGCCCATCTTAGTTTCTTTATCTACTTTTAAAGATACCCAGATCATTTCCCTTTCTGCTTCAGGAAGTTTTGCCTTTTCCTGTTCTACGAACTGGGGTATTTGACTAGGGTTAATGAACACATCGTTTACCTGCACCCTTGGTTCCTGTCCAAATTTCGAAATTTCCTTAGGCTTGCCTACATAAATATAACTTACCAATGATTTCTGTTCAATCTCCTGCAATTGGGTAGACTGAGGTATACGCTGTTCTACCATAATACTGGTATCGCGCATCCTGGTAGTTACCATGAAAAAGAACAACAAGATAAATATAATATCTGGCAATGAAGCCGTAGATATAGTGGGATTAGCTTTGGATTTTTTAGTGAATTTAGCCATAATTATTTTCCTCCTACACTGGTTGGTTCTGCTTCAGATAAACGGCGTGGATATACTTTTTGGGCATATTTTAGCATTTCATCTTCTTTCGTAAGTTTTGGATCAAGATTTAAGTATCTGTCTATACTAATACCTAATTTCTCCGCTCTAAGTTCATTATAGGCTGCTGAAAGTTCATCCAATACCCGGAGATATACATCATACTGGGTACCTCTATCAGTTTTTAATGAAACCACTGCTTCTTGAGGGCTTTCAGATGAGGCAGGGTCCGCACCATTATTAGACAAAAACTTCTTTGCTTCTTCGCGAAGACGATCAACTGCCATAGGTTCATCTTCTACCAGTAATTGATTTCTAGAATTTACAATTACTTTGAATACATTTCTGTCTTTCAATTTTACTTGCTGATCTGGAGCATTTTCTTCTTTCTTAGGAGGCAGCAACATATTGATTCCTTTATCGGCACCAATAGTAGTAGTTACCAGAAAGAAAATCAGCAGCAGGAAAGCAATATCTGCCATAGAGCTGGCATTGATTTCTGGAATAGCCCTATTTTTCTTTTTTGCCATAGTATTCTAATTTATCACCTTACAATATCACTAATTTCAGTGTATACAATTCCGATTACAGCTATTATAGTCATTATATAGGATGCAATTAAAGCACCACCTATAGCTTTCGATCCACCAGGCCCTACATTGAATTCTTCATACAGCGGTTTTACCTCATTGCCGGAAATGGCATACCCAATAAAGAATAAAACCACAAGAGCTACTAGACTTAACCCGGAAGTCAGCAAAGATCTAGGGTTTCCTGCTGCCTGAAAGATAGGTGCGATTATAGCACCTAAAGCAGCTATAATACACATCACATACGATAGATATAACGCAAAATCAATCCATCCAGTTCCTTCATCAGAAGCAGGCGCTGCATCTTGTGCTAACACCTCTGTAGAACCTACAAATGATATACCTATTAACGTTAATCCAAATAAAAATATTGCTTTCTTCATAGTTGTTTCTATCTTATCTTAATGTGCTTTTTGTAAGGTTATACTTCACCAAAGTGTCAACCAAAGTGATAGAAGCATCTTCCATCTGGCTTACGATAGAATCAATTTTAGTAACGAGGTAATTATAAAATACTTGTAGAATAATAGCTACGATAAGACCCCCTACCGTTGTAATCAAGGCCACCTGAATACCACTAGCCACAACCGTTGGAGATACGTCACCTGCAGCAGCAATCGCCTGGAAGGCAAAGATCATACCCACAACCGTTCCCAAGAAACCAAGCATTGGAGCAAGTGCAATAAACAAAGAAAGCCATACTAAACCTTTTTCCAGTTTGCCCATTTCCACAGAACCGTAGGAGACAATGGATTTTTCTACCATATCCACACCTTCAGGGGCACGTAGTAATCCTTGCGTAAAGATAGAAGCTACCGGACCTCTAGTATTTACTGTTACTTCTTTAGCAGCTTCGATTCCACCAGTATTCAAGGCATCTTCTATTCTGTTTAACAGTTTTTTAGTATTAGTAGAAGCCAAGTTTAAGGTAATAATTCTTTCAATTGCTATGGCTAAACCAAAGATGAAGCATAACAAAATAGGAACCATGTACTCAATCCCACCGGAGATAAAGTTTTCTTTTACTATTTGGTGGAATGATTGTTCTTCGACAGGCGCATCATCTGTAGTTGCTACAGGAGCGATGTCCTCGGTTGCCGCAGGAGCTACAGTAGCGGCAGTATCAGCAGTGGCTGCACCAGTAGTATCTTGGGCTAACAGGTTTGCAGAAACGCTAAATGTCAAAGAAAGGGTAAGCATCAAAGAAGCTAATAACTTTTTCATAGAATAAGGTAAGGGTTAGCGATTTTTTTTAGGTTTAAAAGGTAAAAGATTAAATTTAAAATAAAAAATTGCAGATTAAAATTAAATTTTTGTTTGGTTCTAGGCAGCAGAGAGGAAGGGATTCGAACCCTCGATACCATTGCTGGTATACACACTTTCCAGGCGTGCTCCTTCAACCACTCGGACACCTCTCTAGATGATAGTACAAGTTAAGTAGTGTTCGTTTTTTTATCAATTTTCTAATATAAACACAATCTTGTGGCACAAAGAAATTAAGAAAAAAGTGCATATGCAAGTTTTGAAATACTTTTTTCATGCCTTTTATTCGTAAAATTATACTATAGAACACACAAGTTATGCTATTTCCCCACGAATAGAGGAAGTTAATGTAATTTTTAAAGATTCTATAGAATATTCTTTGCCTAATAAATACATTAATTTTGTTATTCCTGCCTCAGTAGTCATATCTTTTCCACTTATTACTCCTATCTCTTCTAGGTGTTTACTTGTTGCATATTTACCTTGTACTACCTTCCCCCCTACACATTGCGATATATTTAATACATATATGTTATGTGCAATAGCCTCTTTGAATAGCTCCACAAACCACTCTGCTGTTGGTGCATTACCAGACCCATAACTTTCAAGAATCACCCCTTTTAGATCTGCTATATGTAATACACACTCAATAGCTCGCCGGCTAATGCCAGGAAAAAGCTTCAATATAGCCACCCTAGTATCCATATGAGTGCTATATTGCAGCTTATTATGAAATGTATAGGGTTGAATAGCTGACTGATTATACTCTATGGAGATACCAGCTTCCGCAAGGTATGGATAATTTTCAGAATAAAAAGCATCGAAGTGCGCACTTTCAACTTTTTTAGCCCTATTGCCTCTTAACAAATAGTTATTAAAATAAATACATACTTCCGGTACTAAAGGCAGCCCTTGTGCATTGCGGGCAGCAGCAATCTCCAGTGCTGTAATTAAGTTCCGACGGCCATCAGTACGCACAGCACCGATAGGTAGCTGCGACCCTGTAAAGATTACCGGCTTGTTGAGATTTTCCAGTAAAAAACTTAAGGCAGAAGCACTGTATGCCATGGTATCCGTTCCATGCAGAATAACAAAGCCATCATAGTTATTGTAGTTTTTGGCAATGATCTCCACCATTTCTGCCCAGTGGGCTGGTGTAACGTTGGAAGAATCGATAGGCTGGTTAAAAGCAATAACAGTCAGCTCAAAGTCGAAGCGATTAAGCTCAGGTATTTTTTCTACAATCTTCTCAAAATTAAATGGAATTAGATGGGTGCCCGTTCTATCATATACCATTCCAAATGTGCCGCCAGTATACAACATTAATATAGAGGTGGTTGCTGCCTGCCCAGCGGCCGTTTTAATTTTTGTGGTGGTATAGTGCATAGAAACGAAAATCTGTTGTTTTGTAATTCACTCTATCGTGTATTGACCAAATAGGTATTCATAAGCTGTTTGGCATTTTCTGTTGTAACAGCTGCTACTTCCTCTACAGATACTTGTACTAGGTCGGCTACTCGCTGAGCTACAAGAGCCATATAGCTTACTTCGTTGCGTTTACCCCGGTAAGGTACTGGTGCCAGGTAAGGACTATCGGTTTCTAAAACTATATTTTCCAATCCAATAAAGGGTAATACCTTATCTAATCCCCCATTTTTAAATGTACTAACGCCACCAATACCCAGTAAAAAACCCATATCTATTACCTGCTGGGCATCAGTTAGCGTGCCTGGAAAACAATGAAAAATACCTTCTAATCCTTCTACACCTGTTTTTTTAAGTAAGTCTACAGTTTCTTGAAAAGAATTACGGCAGTGAATAACAATGGGTAGCTTATGCTTTTTGGCTAAATTCACCTGAAAGATAAACGCTTCTTCTTGCTGTGCCTTAAATTCAGTAGACCAATAATAATCTAAACCTATTTCGCCTACAGCAATAAATTTCCGTCTTTTCAGCCACTCCTCAACTAGCCTTAACTCTTTTTCGAAAGTAGCTGTAACATAGCATGGATGAAGCCCCATCATGGCAAAACATTGTGTGGGATATTGCTCCTCCAACTGTAACATGCTTTCTATTGAAGTATGGTCGATGTTGGGCATATATATCTGCTGCACACCTTGTACAAATGCCCTTTCCAGCATTTCTGATCTATCAAAATCAAACTCTGGTGCATAAATATGGGCATGCGTATCTATTAAATTCATAGGTTGATTTCAGTATTGATTATTTTGTTAATTAACGGTTTTCGTATTCTCTGCCTTTCCATTGCAGCTTACCGGGTATAAAATAATATAGCAATGTAAGCATCGAAAAGACAACCATATATAATTCATACAATAGAACGTATTTGATCAAGTGTAGTTCCTTGATCTTACTCAAGACCCAGGCTAAATAAGCAATATCTATCACCAGTTTCGATAAAATAAGCATCCAACCCAAATGGGGAGTTGCCCATATAAGAAGAAGTAAGGCAGGCAGTAAGAGTGCTTGCAGCAGAAATATACTTTGTATATAAAAAGGCAATTTTACTGCACCGGCCATCCACCGTTTTCTTTGCTGTAACAGATCTGGCAAAGTTTTCATGGGCTGGCTATACGCCAATACTTCTTTTGTAAGTAAATGCCTGAAGCTAAATCCTTTGTTTACAATGGCATGGAACAAAGCAAAATCCTCTGTAACAGAGAAAGGCAGTCTTGCATACCCGCCCACAGATTCATAAGCTTCTTTAGTAACCATCATGTTATTACCCATAATAGTAATGGGAATTTTTCTTTCCATAAACAGGTGCACCAATCCAAAAGCATAGGCCCAATCTAATGATTGCAGGTGATGAAACAGCTTGTTGCCTTTAACAATGGTTATCCCAGAAACTATTCCGGTAGTTTGTAGGCAAGCAGCCAGCATAGTTTGAATCCAGAGAGGCGGAATTAGAATATCGGCATCCGTTGTAAATAGATATTCTCCTCTAGCCTGCTTCGCCAGCTGAGCTAATACATTGGCTTTGCCTTTAGCTAAACCTATATTTTTTCTAATATAAAAGAGGCGGAAGTTAGGCTTATCCTGTATATAAGCTTCTACCAGGGAAGCAGTACGGTCTTCAGAGGCATCATCTCCAATAAGTACTTCAAACTCAGTGGAAGGATAGGCAAGCTTACTTACTGATTGTAGACAGGAAATAATGTTTGATTCCTCGTTACGGGCTGCTATCAGAATAGAAACCATAAGCAAATCTGGTAGTTTGACGAATAAAACCCAAAAGAGGTAGCTATCGATACATATATAAAGCTATACCTCTCTATTAAATAGGGGGCAAGTTAGGGCTTTTAATCAGAGTTTTCCAAAGGTATAGCCTAAGGCATCAAAATGCTTGAGGTAGCTAGGCAGTACATATTCCAGGTTTTTTCTGGCTTTAAGACTGTCGTGAAAAATGATGATGGTGCCGTTTTCCGTATATTTAATTGACTTGTCTAGGCATTCTTCTGGAAAAAGTTTCTGGTCAAAATCTCCGGAAAGTACATCCCACATGATAATTTGATGAGTTTTGCGAATATTTGCGGCTTGTTGTCTAGTTATTTTTCCATAAGGCGGCCTAAACAATTTTACCTCCTCTCCACCCACATTTCTGAATTTTTCTACATTGTCCAAATATACCTCCACTGAGGTTTTCCATCCATTCAGGTGATTAAACGTATGGTTACCGAGGCTATGATTTGCTTGCTTCAGCTGTTCGTATATGTGTGGATGTTTTCGGATATTATCTCCTACGCAAAAGAAAGTTGCTTGCGCATGATATTGTTTCAATGTATATACTACCCACTCTGTTACTTCCGGAATTGGGCCATCATCGAAGGTAAGGTATATTTTCTTTTCGGACCGGGATTTGTACCATGTAAATGAAGGATATATCCAATGGAGTAAAAAATTATTTTTATGCCAGTACATGGATTAATTGCAAGATATATGATAGATAAACGCTGATAAAAAGCTTGTGCTTACGTTTTCCTGACCCGGCAGGAGAACAACGTAACGTCATCAGCATACTGGTTTCCAGAACGGAATCCATCAATCAAGTTCACCAATTTAGTATGTAATTCATCCGGATTAGTCTCTATATTTTCTTCAAAAAACTGCATTAGCCGGTCATGGCCAAATTCTTCATCTTCTTCATTGCGGGTTTCTACGACGCCATCTGTATAGGTCATCAGCAGAAAGGACTGAACTTTTTCTATCACTACCTTATCCAGAAATGGCAGTGGATGAAAAACGCCTAACACCGTTGTACCTTTTTCCAGTAACTGAATTTGTCCATTCTCGTCGCAAAAGAAAGGAGGATTATGGCCAGCATTAATAAAGCTAAACCGCTGGATATCTCGTTCATACAAGCCACAAAAGAATGTAATAAAGCTACCTCCCCCCGAATTCTGATAAATTACATAGTTCAGTTCCCGCACAATTTCCTCTAGATTGGTAGTGCGGCGGGCAAGGATGCGTAGCGAAGCTTGAAAATTAGACATCAATAAAGCGGCAGGCACTCCTTTACCAGAAACATCGGCTATACCAAGCAAAAACTTATCTTTATCTATTTCTATAAAATCATAATAGTCGCCGCCAATAGAGTGATGTGGAAAGTAATAGGCTTTTACCTGTAAACTTGCATTATTGGGCATTTTCTTTGGAAACAGCATGGTTTGCACTTGCTGAGCAATTTCAAGTTCTTTATTTAATGCCTCTTGTGCTAATTGTCTACGGGCTAGTTTCTTATTTTCAATAGCTACCACCATAATGTTAGTTAAGGTTTGGACAAAGGTAGTATCAATGGAGTGTTCTTGCCCGTCTTTCCGCATTTCAGTAACAAACACATAGGCCAGTACCTTATCTTTATGATAAACTGGTATCACTATGTCGAATTCTTTAAATTCCTGTGGCAGGTCTACTTTCTCTAGGATGCTGACTTCTCTGGTATTCAGTCCGGCTGGCTCAATGGGTATTTGTGTAAAATTTACCTCTGTACCAAAGCACACTTTGCTTTGCCAGGTATTATCCTGATTAAGAATATACAAGGCCAGTTTGCTAATATTAAGATTGGCACGCAAGGTAAAATTGTATATTTTATATAGGGAATCTTCCGGCAGGTTATTATTAATTGCCTGAGTGATTTCCAATAACGAATTGAGTTCAAGCTCCTTTATGCGGAGTTGTTGTTTAGCTGCGTTGATCAAGAAAAGTTATTTATTTAAGGTAGTAGGATCATACGCATCGCGCAGGCCATTACCAAACAAGTTAAAAGCCAGCACAAGCATACTGATACAGAAACTAGGCAAAAATACTAAATGCCAGCTATCTTTGGTACCAATTGTATAAAAACCTTCGTTAATCATAGTTCCCCAGGAAGGCATGGGTGGTTGTACACCCAATCCAAGAAAACTCAAACCAGCCTCAGTCAATATAGCAGAAGCAAAATTAGAGGTGACAATTACAATAAGTGGACCTAAAATATTAGGCAGAATGTGGTAAAATACGATACGCCGGTTGTCCATACCTAGCGAGCGGGCAGCCTCTACATATAATTTTTGTTTCACAGACATAATTTGTCCACGAACGACACGGGCTATTTCCACCCAGCTGGTTAAGCCCACTGCCACAAATACTACCCATAATCCTTTGCTTTGTAAGGCCATACTGATAGCAATTACCAGCATAATACTTGGAATAGACCATACAACCGTCATTAGCCACAGAATAAAGCTATCTACTTTGCCTCCAAAGTAGCCCGCTAACGATCCCATAGAAACACCAACTAACACGGCTATTAATACAGAAACAAATCCGATAGATAAGGAAATACGCACGCCAAACAACAGACGGCTTAACATATCGCGGCCTGCCATATCTGTACCCAATATATAATTACGAGGCTGTATACATTCTTCCTCGAATCTCTTAAGAAGTTCTGATTTGGATATGGTATGAAGTTGTTCATTTACGTCCAAGTAACGAATAGTTTCGCCGGAAACTTCATAGTTTTTACCACCAAGTTTAGGGGAATCGCCAATAAATAAAGGTAATACAGCATTTACAATAGAAAACTTTTTCTCCTTTTCTCCTCCATTTAACTCCTTAACATACACATCTAAATCATCTATCCGGTACGATTCGATAGGGGTTATAGTATAGCTGCTCTCCTGCCCTACAAATATATGTTCGAAGATGTTTACCTGCGGCACATCCATGTTCTTTCGGATACGCAACATGGTTGCACTGAATCCAATAGGTCTTTTTTTGATCTGAACGGCACTGTCATTCACGTTAGGTGTCTGGTCGGACATGATCAGGTTACCGAGCATGGTAATAAGTATGCACAGTACAATAACAGCCAGCCCAAAAACAGCGGGTTTGTTGTTTAAAAATCGTTTTTTTACATAATAAAAAGGAGTTTTTACTTTCTCCTGCGCAACTATGGACATACTACCTATTTACTATTATGAGCTAATAAGCCAGCTTTTGTGGCTAAAAAATAATATTGTTTGTACTGATTATCGAAGTCAAGCTCATCAGCTAGCAATTCCTCAGAAGCAGAGGTATAACATTTGATCCATCCTTTTGCTAGCAGACTTTGTAAGGTTTGTTTCAGCTCTTGCTCTGGTAAATGTAATTGATTGACTAGGGTAGCAAAAGCTGTAACAAAATATACTTCATCCATCACATCAAATTCTGCATCCGTCATGAGAAAGGTAGTTTGTTGGTTAGGTATAATCTATTTAATAAAACAAAATGGCTTTTATTTCAGCTTTCTGCCTTTCCAGGAATATCCTTTTTTGTGGGTAACGATTCCAAAAAAAGAAACATAGAAAACATAGAGTATTTGTAACGGAAAGATAAGCTTCACAAAATCAACCTTTTTCAAAAAAGCCAGTACCGATGTCAAAAATACGAATTCAACAGAAAATTTAATCGCAATCTGTATCAAAAACATACGCATAGGATAATTGCCCAACAGCAGTAGTAATAAACCCATAACTATACTGAAATTACTTAGAAATATAAATACAGCCAGCGCACTTACCCGCCAATCGATGTACAGGTTCCATTTACTTGCCCATCGCTTCCGTTGGTGTACGAAATCGGAAAATTGCTGCTGAGCTTTTGTATACACAATTGCTTCCTGGCTCTTCAAGAACAATACCTTACCCGGAAATGCGTTGTTTATTTTCTGCAACAAAAAAACATCGTCGCCGGTGGCTGTACCTGATGTATGGGAATAGCCACCTACTTCTAAAAAAGCTTTCTTTGTAAATGCCAGATTAGCACCATTGCACATAGCCGGTATACCTAAAGCAAGCAACGCTGCACCTGACCCAATAAGGCTGGCAAACTCAATAGTTTGTAATTTTTCAAATAGATATTTTTCATCATAAAAGGTTACAGGTCCACTGATGAAGTGAGGCTTCTTAACTATGTAGACATTACTAATAGCTTGCAGCCATGTATTCTCTACGCGGCAATCTCCGTCAGTACAGATAATTAACTCACCTATTGCTTGTCCGACAGCCAGTTCAATTCCTTTTTTTTTGTAATTACCTTCCGGTAAAATAGAGGGTATATGTTCTGCTAAGGTAAGCAAATGCAAGGTGTACGTTGCTTGCTTCTTATAAGTAGTAATGATAGCTGCTGTGGTATCCGTAGAATGATCATCTACCACCCAAACTTCCGTTAACTTGGCAGGATAGGTTTGTTTATTGAGATCATGCAGTAAGGAAAGTATATTTTCCTCCTCATTCCGCACAACCAGAATTACCGACACTTTTGGAAGTTTTACAGAGGTTTCGCCTGTCAATTTAGTATCAGTCTTCATCCGTAGCCAGCGAATCCAAAAGATAAGCGTCAGCAGTGAATAGGCTAGAATAATTCCTGAAATGAAGGCAGTCAATGTAGCGAATTATACAAATAAAGATGATCTAAAGAACCGAAGCTTTTGATAAGAATAAATCTTACATAAAAGTTGGATAAAATTACCTATAAAATGTTTACCTCCGGCAAAATTACCCTGTCAACAAACTCTTTTACCGTAAACTCTTACTATCTTGCGTAGATGGCTAATTTGGAACTTCAAGAACGGATTATTTTAGGAGTTGATCCCGGCACCCGGTATATGGGATACGGTATTATTGTGGTGAAAGGAAAAGAAGTAAAGCTGCTGCAATATGGTGTTATCAATCTAAGTAAATATACCAATCAGGAAATTAAACTGAAGAAAATTTTTGAACGGGTAACCTCCTTGATTGAAGACTATTTGCCAGACGAAATGGCTCTAGAGGCTCCTTTTTACGGAAAAAACATTCAGTCTATGTTAAAATTAGGCAGGGCACAAGGGGTAGCTATGGCTGCTGCCCTAGCCCGGGAAATTCCTATAGTGGAATATGCGCCTAAGAAAGTAAAACAATCGGTAACTGGTAATGGCAATGCATCTAAAGAACAAGTAGCAGCAATGTTGAAAATGCTCCTAAAGTTTGATGAAGATCCTAAATTATATGATGCTACCGATGCACTGGGCGTAGCCATGTGCCACTATTTTCAGGTAGGTGGGCCACAAGAAAAAAAGTCCAAGGGTTGGGGATCTTTCCTAGCTGATAATCCGGACCGGATAAAAAGTAAGTAGGCCGACAATAGTACTTGGCTTACGGCTTGTAAGAATGCTCTACAAATACAATAAACTAACAACGGACTATCTTTTATATTGCTCTGCTTTTGCTCTAGCTATGAAAATTATACGTACTCCGTTCTACCGCATTATTTTGTTGATAGTTGTTGGTATCTTCCAACATACGTCTGTTGTGCAGGCACAGGATACACTTGCCTCTAAATATGCCCCCAAAGTAACCCGCTTTCTGGAATTAGGTGTCAGTGCAAATGCTTATAGAGGAGATTTGTCAGCTAGTTATCAGAAGTGGAATCCGGCTTTCCAGGCTGGCTTGAAGTTAAACTTTAAAAAGAGAGTAAACAGCCATATTAATCTGGGTATTGGTTCAGTTAGTGGGGAGAATCTTAGGTATGCTGTAACAGCTGAAAATGGCTCTATTCTCACGCCTAATACGTTTTTTAAGACAAACTTTATTACAGTGAACTACGATTTGCAGGTGCATTTGCTGAAGTACAAGGGTTTGATGGTATATGTAAGCCAGGGATTAGGTATTATCCGCTATGAACCTAAGGATGCCCAAAACAATAAATTACTGGCTGATTTCTCTAGCCGTGCCAACAACGAATTGTACAGCAATGTATCAGTGGTGCTTCCTACACAGGCAGGAGTTACATATATATTACCTAATGGCTATGGCATAGGCTTTCAAGCCGGATGGTTGAATTTGCAGAACGACTATATAGATAATATTTCCCAGTGGGGCACCCGTCAGAAAAAAGATAATGTATTGCTATACCGTTTTGCATTTATGGTGCCGCTTACGTATGCATCTAACTAAGTAATTTTAGGCATGTACATCGGCTAATTGATGAATGGCGTCAATCACCGAATAGACTGGCATTTTGCAAGTTTTGTTATAACATACATAGACTGTGGTTTTGCCACCTACCACTCCCCTGTTTTCCAGCAAAGGCAACCAACTCTCCACAAATGTACCAGCTACTACTTTGTTCGGATAATAATATTGCTCCAGCTCTCTGCGGAAAATTTCTGCCTCTGGACCTACAATGGCAATTTCAGCAGTAGATTCAGCCCGGAAAGCAGCAAGCGAGGCCCAATTTGACATATACTGCGGATCAGATAGAATCAACTTCTTAACAGGTGCCAGCATTTGATCTACAATTTCCAGATAAGCAGGTATATCAAGTAGTAAGCCGAGTTTGTGCAGATTTTTGACCATAGCTGAATTGGAAGCCGGAATTACATTATCAAAAATCTCTTTTTTGCGGGCTATCAATTTCTCTGCATTTGTATCAGTAAAGAAAAACAGCTTTTCCTTTTCGTCATAAAAATTAGCCACTACATATTTTGTTAAGGCTTTGGCTTCGTGCAGCCAATCTTCTTCAAATGTAGCTTCATACAAGGCAATATAGGCATCAATTACAAACGCATAATCATCCAGGTAAGCAGTAATACTGGCTTTGCCATTTTTATAAGAATGATATAATTGATTCTCACGGCGCATATAGGTTTTGATGAAATGAGCATTCTGTAGGGCCATTTCCAGGAAGGACGGCTCACCAAAAACTTTATAGCCATCTACCAATCCTTTCAGCATCAATCCATTCCAGGAACATAATATTTTATCGTCCAAACCCGGCCGTATACGTTCTTCCCGGACAGTTAGCAGATGTGCATGAAGTAGTTGATTGGCTTTTTTGAAAAATTGCGGATCTATTCCTTGAGTTTGCGCAAAGGCTTCTTCTGTAGCCTCTCTGTAGAGAATATTATTGCCATGCTCCCAATTACCTTGCGCTGTTACATGATAATACCTGGTGAATATATCTGCCGGGATTCCCAGTAAATCTATTTCCTGTAAAGCTTGCTGCCAGTCTTGTGCAGCCCATACATAAAATTTCCCCTCTTCTCCTTCACTATCGGCATCTAGTGCTGAATAAAAGCCACCTTCCGGACTGGTTAGTTCCCTACGGACAAACTGGATTGTCTGATACACTACTTCTTTATATAGAATTTCTTTGGTGGCATTATAGGCTTCTGCATATAAACTAACCAGTTGCCCATTGTCGTAAAGCATTTTTTCGAAATGAGGAGCAAACCAATGTTCGTCTACTGAATACCTGGCAAAGCCTCCGCCTATCTGATCGTAAATGCCTCCAAAAGCCATCTGATCCAGGGTAAGTTTCACCTGTGTTATGGCCTGCGCATCCTGGGTAATGTGGTAGTAGTGCAGCAGAAACAGGTAGATGCTTGGCATGGGAAATTTTGGAGCTTTGCCGGTGCCACCTTTTATTGTATCAAATTTAGTAGCCACTTGCCCAAACATGGTGCGTAACTCCTCTACCGTAAAACTTGATTCCTTACCGCCTAACCGGTACTTCTGGATTTCGCTTAAAGCAATACTTTCTGCAAACTGTTCGGCTGATTCGGCTAACTCAGCTTTATGTGTAGGATAGGCATTGGCTATATTTAGCAGTAGTTGTGCCCAGTCTTTGGGAGGAAAATACGTGCCCCCATAAAAGGGTTTCATATCAGGCATAAGAAAAGCATTCAGTGGCCAGCCGCCATGTACACCCATGGCCTGCACGGCATCCATATATATAGCATCTACATCTGGCCGTTCTTCGCGGTCTACTTTTATGCATACAAAATGCTGATTCATTATCTGGGCTATCTGTTCATTTTCGAAACATTCCCTTTCCATAACATGGCACCAGTGGCAAGCTGAATACCCTATGCTTACAATAATTGGCTTGTCTTCTGTCTGAGCTTTTTGTAAAGCTTCTTCTCCCCATGGGTACCAGTTTACTGGATTGTAGGCATGCTGCAACAAATAAGGACTGCTTTCGGAAATAAGTTTATTAGGAGCTTTCTGAGAATGTGAGGCCATGGCAGTAGGAGTAAATAGATATACTGTAAAATTAGCTGTATACCAGAAAACGTCAATAACTTCTTTTCAGTTAAAAAAATATAGAATTTCAATCCATGTCTATAAAACAAAACCTCCCGGAGTACATTTGACTGTGCTCCGGAAGGTCAGTATTTGTAAGTATAGAGGCTTACTTAGTTTCGGTTGCGTTCATTTCTTTCTTCATCGCTGGTGGTTCCAAAATCTTTGGCACTGGCACCAGTAGAGAAGCGACGGATGTTATAGGTGAAGGTGAGCATAAAATACTGTGGCAACACATTAGATTACACATCTTCTACATAGAGTTCCGTAATATTGCGATTGATGCTAATATTTTTTAACGTGAGTCTGGCCGATTTTTCTCCGGTAACCGTAATGGAGCGGATATATCCAAACTGGCATTCAAACACATGTTGCTTGGCAGGATAACGGTTTTCCAAGAGCCGCATGAAACCCCAATCCATTTTTTCTGTTATTTCTTCTTCACTTAAGCGTTTAATTTCATCTGAACTCAAAAATTGAAGCATTTTATTCTCCTGCTTGGTAGCCATAAAAATATCATTCCAGCGTAGTTCATTCCGACTCCATTGAATCACTCCTTCACGGGTTGTATTGTCTATCATGGTTATATTCCCCATAGATGAAGCCTGCCTGTACTTGCCTGTGTACAACTAAAACAGATATATATAGAAATAGGGAAAACAAAATACCTACACAATTTTTTATTCGATGGAAGAACAAAACCAATCTGTTTGGTGCGAAAAGTCAGCCAATTTACACGAATTTCTCCTTTTGGAATTTAAAAAAAAAGCAGCATCCACCAAATAGGGGTAACTGCTTACCAGAAAAGGATAGTATGTTGATAAACTAGAACCGCGTTTATTCTGCTATTCTTGTTTTGGGAACACACATTACTTATTATTCCCACTCAATGGTGGCTGGCGGTTTAGAACTAATGTCGTATACCACACGGTTTACCCCTTTTACTTTATTAATAATTTCACTGGATACATCAGCTAAAAATTCATGTGGTAAATGTGCCCAGTCGGCAGTCATGCCATCTACACTGGTTACTGCCCGTAGGGCCACTACACTCTCATAAGTACGTTCATCCCCCATAACCCCAACTGACTGCACCGGAAGCAGAATAGCTCCTGCCTGCCATACTTCATTGTAAAAGCCTCTTTCTCTGAGTGAAGTAATAAATATATCGTCTACTTCTTGCAATGTCTGCACTTTTTCAGCGGTAACCTCGCCTAGTATCCGGATAGCAAGGCCGGGCCCGGGGAATGGATGGCGGCTAATAATATTATCCGGGATAGCTAATGTCCGGCCTACTACGCGTACTTCGTCTTTGAATAAGGTATTTAGTGGCTCTACCACTTTAAGCTGCATTTTCTCAGGCAAACCGCCCACATTGTGGTGCGATTTGATGGTAACTGAAGGACCTTTGACAGAAACAGATTCTATGACATCCGGATAGATCGTGCCTTGGCCGAGCCATTTTACGCCTTGTATCTTGTGTGCTTCTGCATCAAACACATCAATAAACGTGCGGCCAATAGCCTTACGTTTCAGTTCAGGATCACTGATACCTGCTAGTGCATCATAGAAGCGACTTTTGGCATTTACTCCTTTTACATTCAGTCCCAAATCTTTATATGAATGCAATACATCTTCAAATTCCCGTTTGCGTAGCAATCCGCTGTCTACAAAGATACAATAGAGATTTTCACCAATTGCTTCATGAATAAGCATGGCCGCTACACTAGAATCTACTCCGCCAGATAGTCCTAAAACCACTCTGTCGTTCCCCAATTTCTCCCGCAACTGCCTGACTGTACTTTCTATAAAAATTTCTGGAGTCCAGCTCTGGGAACACCCACAGATATCGACCACAAAGTTTTTTAGCAATATTTTTCCTTCTACCGTATGAGTCACCTCCGGATGGAACTGAATGCCATAGGTCTCTTGTCCGGGAACTTTGAAGGCAGCTACTTTCACTGAATCAGTGCTGGCTATAATTTCATATGCCTCTGGAAGTTGCGTAATGGTATCTCCATGTGACATCCATACTTGTGTTGCCGGGCTAAGGTTTTTCAGCAGTGGATTAGCAGACTGAATGTATTGCAACCTGGCACGTCCGTATTCCCGGCTGCTGGATGGCAATACTTCTCCCCCATTTTGAAAGGCCATTAGTTGTGCGCCATAACAAACACCTAACACAGGAATTTTGCCAGTGATGGCCTGCAACTGTGGCTGTGGCGAACGGTGGTCGCGTACGGAACAGGGACTACCTGATAGAATTATGCCTTTTATAGAAGAATCTTGATCAGGAATATGGGTAAACGGATGTATCTCACAATAAACATTTAACTCTCTGACACGACGAGCAATGAGCTGTGTGTACTGGGAACCAAAATCCAGTATGATTATTTTCTCTGTCATGCTGCAAAGGTAATAGTTTGTTTGGGTAAAGAAAATTATTGTCTGTCAGGCAGGAATACAATTTAGTGGAATAGTATGCGTTTTTTGTAACCAAAGTCTTGGCGATTAAGTATTCATTCCAACCCATTTACTTATTTTTTCAATCTACACCTATGAAAATCAACTATCTTGTGTTATGCATGCTAGGTATGCTTATCCTATCTGTTTCCTCTGTGGAAGCACAGCAGCGAAAGCCTACTTCCCGTCCTAAAGTACTGGATGTTAACGATATGCCGCAAAACGTGATTAAACTTAATATTTTGAGCCTGGCAGTTGGTACGTTTTCTGGCTTTTATGAACGGGTGATCAATGAACAAATGAGTTTTCAGTTAGGTGTCAGTTATACTAATATCAGCAGCGACTGGATACTGGATGTGCGATACAAGGGATATACTATTACGCCAGAGTTCAGGTACTATCTGTCGTCTACAGAAGCACCCAGAGGCTTTTATGCAGCGCCTTTTGTCCGTTACCGCCGCTCAGATGTAACAGGAAACGTTACTCGTGATGGACAAGAGATACCAGCTAATGGTAAAATTTCTGCGTATGGTGCCGGACTAATGATTGGTGGGCAGTGGATTATTGGGAAACATTTCTCTTTAGATGCGTTTGTAGGACCATCGCTGAATGCACGATCAATTAAAGTAAATACCCCCAATGTAACAGAAAAAGAATTTCCTGTGCCTAATATACTTGGAGTTTTCGGGCTACGCGCAGGTATTACGGTAGGTGTAGCTTTCTAATAAGAACTAAATGTCAATTTTTTACCAGCTCAACCATTTTATCTCCTTTAATATAGCTATTATATTCCTACCATGTTAATTAGGATATTATGGCTATATAAAAGGATTTTTATCAACTGTAGAGAATAGTTAGTAACTAACAACCCTTTTTAAAGTTTTCATAAAGGAACAACTTACTACCGGTGTAGGAAGTTGTTCCTTTCCAGTTTGAATTTGCGCTAAAGTATTCCGGATACTAAGATAGCATCGTATAAATCAACACTTTAAGTAATTATTGTTTTATATAAAATAATCTCCTGTGCAAACTCTCTCATAAATACTTACCATTTTTTAAGAAAGGTTCAGTTAGTTTTAAAATATCGCTCCTCTTTCTTACACCTCAATTTTTGCATGTATAACTTACTATTTGGAAGTATGAGGGTCTGTCTGTTACACTTGTAACATCACAAAACAATAAACATTACCCTCAAATGAAAAAAATTACCCTTCTGTTTTTCATGTTTGTAGCTGTTATGCTGGCTTCGAACTCAGTAATGGCTCAAAAGCAAAATGTTATTAAACTTAACCCTTTAAGTTTAGCATTAGGCAACATTTCTGTTTCTTACGAAAGATTTTTAAGCGAGAAAGCTTCTCTGCAATTGCATGGTGCTTATTGGCTAGGTGGTTCTATTGGCGACACTAAGTGGAGCGGAATGACCTTTACTCCAGAATTCCGTTATTATGTAAGCAACAATGAAAGACCTAAAGGCTTTTATTTAGCTCCTTTTGGTAAATATCAGAGCTTTACTGCAAAAAGTAAAGAGGTTGACTCTAAAGCTAGTATCAGCCGAGTAGGTGGTGGTGCAGCTTTCGGTTACCAATTCTTGTTTGGCAGAGTAACCTGGGATACTTTCTTAGGTCCTCAGTATTTATCTAACACTGTAAAATATTCAGGTGAAGGTAGCGACGAACAAGTAAACATTGACAGGTTTGCTGGTAACTTCGGTTTACGTTTCGGTACTACTATTGGTATTGCCTTCTAAGCAACTATTTACACATTATCATATTATATTTTATATTGTTGATAAAAGAGAGCCTATAATGGGCTCTCTTTTGCTTTTTCTATACCTTTATGGCATACAACTAGAGCCTTAATTTATGCAACCCACTACAGCTGCTTACTGGATTAAAAAATTGCAAATGCTCCCACATCCGGAGGGCGGATATTATGCAGAAACTTATAGAAGTAGCGAAACAATAAAGGCAGACTCCTTACCCAAGCGGTATAATGGCGACCGCACATTTAGCACAGCTATTTATTTTTTGGTGGAAGGTGGGCAATTTTCTGCATTACATAGGATTGCTTCTGATGAGCTCTGGCATTTCTATACTGGCAGTTCATTACTAGTATATGTAATTGACCCACAAGGCCATTTGCAAATGATCCGTTTAGGTAATAATCCGGAAGCAGGAGAAGTTTTTCAGGCAGTAGTAAAAGCTGGATGCTGGTTTGGGTCTAAGGTAGAAGATCCTACAGGGTATGCATTGGTCGGTTGTACGGTAGCCCCAGGATTTGATTTTGCCGATTTCGAACTGGCTACCCGTACAGAACTGGTAAATTTATATCCACAACATGGCCATATTATTGAATCACTAACAAATTGATTATAGGCTATTTAACTAAAATTAAAGTTTTTTAATAATTGGATTAAATGCTTTAGAAAAAACCATTACCTGGTTGCCAATATCAAGTTGCTCGGCTTCCTCTTTGGTAGCAATGGTTTTAATAACGGTATTACCAGTCAGGATTTCAATAATGTACACTACCTCACCAGGCACTATGCGTACTACTTCACCAGTCAGCTGTATTTTGCTGCTCAGGCGTTTTTCGCTGAATACTTCGTCTGGCTTACCACTTTTAGTAATATTGCCTTCTTCTAAAACAAGCACTTGATTTGCCAGCCTGTATATTTCTGCCAGATCATGACTAACAAGTAACGTAGTTGTTTTGAATTGCTGATGCAGCAGATGAATTTCTTCCCGCAGTTTATGCCGCATCTCCTGGTCAAGAGCAGATAAGGGCTCATCCAGCAGGAGGATGCTGGGACGTCGAACTAATGCCCGAGCCAATGCTACCCGCTGCTTCTGCCCCCCAGATAAGGTACCTGGTTTGCGGTGTGCCAACTTCTCCATAGACACCATCGCTAGCAGTTGTTTAATAAACTCCTGATCTGGCTTATTTCCTGAGGCATATTGTAAATTTTCCTGGACAGTCATGTTAGGAAACAAAGCAAAATCTTGAAATACAAAGCCAATGCTACGTTTTTGTGGAGGCAGATTAACTTTCTTCTGTGTATCTAGCCATACCTGGCTATCTACTTCTATGTAACCCTGTTCTGGCTCTATTAAGCCTGCCAGCAGACGCAGCAAGGTAGTTTTTCCTGCACCAGATTTACCATAAATAGCAGTGAAGCTACCTGTTTCCAGAGAGGTTTCTATCTGTAATGCCTTTTCTCCTTCACTCATCGACAAGGCTTTTCTCACCTGTATCCGGATCATTCTTTCGTATAGTTTAGTAGCCGCTTATTTATCGTATAGACCAAAAGCAGTATTGTAAAAGAGAGCAGAAGTAGAATAAAAGAATATACATGGGCAGCTTCATAATTTAGAGTTTCTACCTCGTCGTAGATAGCAATAGAAGCTACTTTTGTTTCTTCCGGAATGTTGCCTCCAATCATTAATACTAGTCCGAATTCTCCGATAGTGTGGGCAAAAGAAAGTACGATTCCTGAAAACAGAGCAGGTTTTATATTGGGCAACATTACTTGAACCAAGGTTTGCAATTTGCTTCTTCCCAAGGTGTACGAAGCTTCTTTTAGGCTTGCTGGCAAGGCTTCCAAGCCCGCTTGTATGGGTTGCACCATAAAAGGTAAGCTATACAGAATGGATGCCACCACTAATCCTTCAAAGGAAAAAATCAACCGTATATCAAACACTCTTTCCAGAAAACTACCGAATCGACTAGTTGGGCTAAATGCCAGCAATAAGTAAAAGCCTAACACGGAAGGGGGTAGTACTAAAGGCAAACTGATAAAGGCCTCTAATATAGACTTACTTTTGTGAGTAATGCCAGCGAGAAAAGAAGCCAGCGGAATGCCCAGAATCAGCAAAAAGAAGGTGGTAGCAAAAGCAAGTTGAAATGTCAGCAGCAGTGGGCCATAATCTATACTCATGAATCAGATAGCTTCCATAATAGATATTTCATTTGTTTTTACCAGCCCCTCTACGTGGTCGCCTATTTGTAAATGCAGCCTGTGAACAGATTGGGTGGTAATAATGGAATATAGTAGCTGTCCTTTAAAATCCAACGCAATTTTAGATACTATTTTTCCAGGCTCAATTGTCCGGATAATCGCTGGAAAACGGTTCCGCAAGCTTATTCCTCCTGTCAGATGCTTGGCTATGGACATCTCGGTTTCTTTAAAAATAAGTACTATAGTATTTCCCTGTTTCAGGTAAGAAGCTGTTTGTGGGGTATCTATCACTAATGAAAAAAACTCTGTTCCTTCGGCTAGTATTCCTACCAGAGAGATATTGCCATCTGTTTCAATGCTTGTAATTATGCCATTAAGCTGATTCATGGGAGACGATAGCCATATGTTTGAAAAATATTTCTTGCTTTCGGGGTGAACAAAAAATTATAAAATTGCCGGGCTGCTGCCTGGTTGCGGTTTGCAGCACTTTTCAACAAAACTACTCCTTGTGCAATAGGTGAATATACCTGTTGATCTACTTCTACCCATTTTCCTTTATTTTGCATGGAAGATTCCCGTACAACTGATTTTGCTGTAAAGGCCAAGTCCACTACACCAGTCAATAAATACTGATTGACTCCCGCAATACTTTCGGCATACACCAGCTTTGATTTTGCTTGTTCGTATACCCCAGTTTTACGCAATGCCTGCACAGCTGCTTCGCCATAAGGTGCCAGTTTAGGATTAGCTATGGCTATTTTCTTAACAGATGTCTCATTCACCGTTTGTAAACCTTTATGTATAATTTGATCTTTCAAACTCCACATTACTAGCACACCAAACGCATATACTTTCGGTTTCTCTTCTGTTAATTTGCCATCATATAAAGCCTGTGGGTATTTCATATCTGCTGAAAGAAATACATCAAATGGTGCGCCTTGCTGTATTTGGGTGGTTAGCTTGCCAGAAGAACTAACAATCAACTGTGCTTCTATATTTGTTTCCTTTTCGAACGATGCTTTTAAAGCTTCTGCTACAAATTGAGCATTAGCCGCTACTGCCACTCTAATCTTCTGGCTATATGCATGATGAAACAAACTTATAAAAACAAACAAGCATACATATCGCATTGGGAAAATATTTATTATACGTTGGCCAGTCTAATCGTTTTTATCCATCTTATAGATTGTGGCCTATAGTGAAGTCAGCTGTACAAATTACAAAGTTTTATGAAAGACTAATTTCTTCTGCTCCAAAAGTTTATAAAATAATGATGAATAGCTTTAAATAGACTAACAATTCTTCGTTAGAAGCTATAATTTGTTCTCTTGAGCCACTATGTCAGCCTTTTTTTGTAGCATCACTGCTTAGTTTAGCCGGTAATTTCATTTGATTCATCTATCCACAACCGGGTTATTTAATACATATATACATTGCTTTAGCTGCTAGGAAAAGAGAACGATGTTTTTTAATTAATTCCATTAGCTGAACTTTGATAAGGGCAACAAATTTGATTCCGTTCACTTCTACCAGTTTTTTCTTACCAGTATTCCTAAGCCAAATCTTATTTCTCATTTGCCATTTTTAATAATTCATTTACTGTGCGCCAATTACGTGTAGTAGCCATTATCTGGAGTTTCCTTTCAAAAAATGTATTAGTTAGTTTAGTTCGCCCATAGCCATTAGGACAATACAGGTATATTATTTTATCGTCAATCATGAATTCATCTGGTTCAAAAGTGAGAGCTTTACATTTTTCCACATCTTGTAAAGAAGGCATATGCTGTAAAAAAATAATATGTAGTTTATCCTTTTCAATACTCTTTCGTTGTAAAAATGGATTTTGGGTTAAAGCTGCCTCCAACTCTGTAGCTGTACTAATAAATACAGGTGCATCAAAAGCATATTTTGTATATAAAGCTTTATTGATAAGTTCAGTAAGATAAACAGGATCTGGATGTGAGGAGGTAAATACTACGTTTCCGCTTTGTATATAGGTTCGTACGTTTTCCAGATTTAGCCCTTCATATAGGCTTTTTAACTCTTGCATACTTACTTTTTTAGTACCACTTACATTGATGCCCCGGAGCATAGATATATAGGTTATCATAGTCAGCCTGAGTAAAAAAATAATTTAGAGTCAATTGGTTTCATCAATAATTAGGGCTTCTTGTACCCATTGCCTGACCTGCGGCCAGTTAGTCTGGGCAACAGACAGATAGTGCATCGTTACTAGTTCTTTTCTACCATTGTCTTGCAAGAACTCTCCCTCCTTATTCATAAGATATCCCTTACAAAACCCAAAGCCACCCCATCGGTGAATCCGCCATTTGGTATAGAAGCTGGCCAAATAAAACAAACTCTATTTTTTCTGAAGTAATAAGGAACACCGTACGAAAGTTTCTCAAGTAGCATAGGAGCTGTCTGCAAAATACAATTACGCAGAGCAATAGTTATCTTTTTTTCATTCTCCGGTAAATTAGCAATCAGATCTTCTACAAGCATAAGCTATATTATGGAAGGTGCAAGTAAAAAATTGTTTCTGTTTTGACTTCTCCATTGAGCATAATCCCCAGGGTATGCTTTCCCTCATATAATGTACGGGTTGAATAATTTTGCAGCTTCACTTTTTTGCGGATGGTGTATTTCTCCCCGTCAACTAATTTTTTTTCAGCTAGATAAAACACCTTTTTACTAGTCTTACCATTTTGCCTGGCAAAACCGATGATGTATTGAACCCTTATTTCTACTACTTGCCTGGCCACACAGGAGAAAGTAAATTCTATTGTTTCATTCAATTGAAAAGTTTCCTTATTTAAAATCAAAGGAAATACCTCTACCGCTTCTTTTGTTCCAAACCCGAACAAATGCAGTGCTTCCGCATGACCTGACTTAAGCAAGGTACGGCAGGCATGCTTGAGTAATTTATCTGTGTGAGGATTTGTGCCCCTCCATGTTTCAGCAAGCTGTAGTACTATCTGGGGATGATCTTTAGATATATCATTTAAGTTATTAGCCACGCTGCGGCGTACATAGTCTGATGGATCGGCTTTTAAGTTTTCCAGAATAGGTAAAATAGGCGAAGGATCTTTTTTCATGAAAGGAACAGCCATAGCCCAGGGTAACCGTGGACGGCAACCCTCACTTGCTAAGCGCCTGATATGCAAGTCAGGATGAATAGACCATGCGAACATGGTTTGGAGCATTTGCTGTGGATACTTTAATAAAAATGGCCTTACAGCAAATTCAGCGCTAGCTAAGGAGGTTATTTCCTGAAGGGCTTTTACTGATGGCTCAAAATTATTCAACCCATATTGCTCTACATAATCTGGCAAGAACATAAAGGCGAATGAATTGGCAAACCCTGCCTGTTGCGCTTTTTCTTTGATTTGAATTAAATAGGGAACAGCCTGTGAAAAATCTGCTGGCAAAAAAATGGACAAAACCCGGCTGATATGTTGCATTCTGGCTTTTAATTCCAGTGCTTCCCATGCTGGAGTAAAAACTTGGTTCAAGAAAACTTTTTTATCAAAATTTGGTAGTATTTCTTTTAATATAAGACTTAGACGCTCAAAAAACAGCGCATTGTACATATTCTTCAGCAAGTCAGGCATGAAAATTCAACTATTGAATGTGGGAACTGCAGGCAAAATACTGAATTAAACTATCATTGCTATTTTCATCTACAACAATCATCTTTCACCAGGAAGAAAATGGATTTTTTATTAGACTAGCATTATAATATTTCGGCTGCATTGTCACTTCTTCACCTATCCAGGGTGGTAAATCTATAGGTTGAAACTCATCTTCTAGCTCTACTTCAGCTACAACTAAACCTTTGTTTTCTGCCTCGAATTCATCTATCTCCCAAAGCAGGTTGTTATACATAAGTTTATAACGTATTTTCTCAATAATCGGCTTTTCGCATAGCTGGCTTAACATTTCTGTGGCGTCTTCATAAGGTATTTCATATTCATACTCATTTCTGACAGCGCCAATAGTTTTACCTTTTATAGTAAGGTAAGCTTTGTTCTCAACGGTTCTGACCCTGACTACTCTTTCGGGATGGCTACTGATATATCCCTGCCTATAATAAATACCCCCAGCTATTTGATTTTTCCAGCTATCATCTTTTATCAGAAATTTCTTTTCTATTTCTAATCCCATAGTGCTTTGCAAAAAATGAATAAATGCTAAAACAAAAAACCACCATATGAACTTATACTGGCTGTATTATTGACTCTTCATTTCGCCAAATCTTCCAGTAAAGCTCAATGCGTGTAATAAAATCTTTTGGTTTTTCAGCGTAAATCCGTTTGGCCAGCGGATGAACCTGCTGTTGTAACGTATTCCTATAATTTTCTATAAGCTTCAAGAGTGTATCAGCTGTAGCTTTGCGGCCAAAGGTAAGCCGGCCCGATGCTATTTCTTCATACAACATGCCCATATCATGATCGTCGCCCAGTAGTTCAGATAATATTCCTAGCTGCACAGCATACGATTCTAGTACCCCCTGCCATACAGGTGTAAGCAGGCGAGTATGATACCAAAGTGTTTTTACTTCTTTTCTGAATTCATGGAAACTATCTATACTTGGCTGTTTGCTGGCATTTTCATAGGTTTTGCTGCCCCTTGTATAAACTAATTGAATACTAGTAGAAAGTTTATCGAACGAGTTACGGGCAATGGAAATATCCGGTTGATTTTGTTTTGCTTCTTTTAAGGCTAAAAGAACAGCTGTGATAGCCTCTTTATTCTTGAAAAAACCCTCTGATGCCTCCTTCTGCTTAGCTAGTAGTTGTTTCCGCAAATGAAGGCAAGCAGTTCTGGGCATGGCTTTTCTATCTGATTTTCTCAATTTTTCTACAGTTTTAATCATCACAGCAGCCTCTCTGATATGTGAGAGCATATGACCTATGTCCCGGTAGCGGATATTTTCTTGCTTGAACCGATCCTTACCAAGGGGCTGCCTTACCAAACGTACTATTGCCCGGATTTTTTTGATGCCTTTCCGCACCTCATGCACAGCCTTATCAGGTTCATTCCCAAGATTTTCCAGAATATGTATAGCAGCGGTAAGTTCTTCTGCCCATATTCTCTGGATGTTTTCTGTAACAGATTCACTCCTAATTAGTTCGTATGCCATTCAATAAAGTATAACTAATAAATAAAATAGAAGGGGCTATAAACAAAAAAACATACGCTAAGGCATGTTTTTTATAGAAGGATTAAAGAATATGGTTATTGAGCAATTTTCACATTCACAGCATTCATGCCCTTTTTGCCTCTCTCAACATCATAAACTACCTGATCGTTTTCACGAATTTCGTCGATCAGACCTGTAACATGTACAAAAATATCATCACCACCATCGGATGGTTTAATAAACCCAAAACCTTTTGAGTCATTGAAAAACTTAACGGTACCTTTTGGCATTTGATTGGTTATTAAAAAGTAGTAAAAATTATTTCACACAAAGTAGTATATTTTTATTGTAAAATCAAATACCTTGTTTCCCTGCCTTTAAATTTGATTGATTTTAGGACCATTCCTTGAAAACAGATCTATTTTTATTTCAGCTGCTTAGTTCGTCTTATTATTCGCCAGTATTCCCTTTGGAAGATCATTGAACTTAGCTTTCTCAATTCTGATATCTTTAGTGCTAATCAGTACTTACGTAATAATATAGGGCATTTATTTCAACAAAATCCTTCACTTATCTAGCATATTTGTATATATCAACTTACTCTTCGTATGAATAATATATTGGACTCCTATAATTTGAATAAATCAGTTATACAGGATCAAGAAATGCTAACGGGTGGTATTTTTGCTTCTGGCGATTACCTTAAAGTTCAGGAAAATATCAACAAATTAAAGTTTGCCAGTTTAGCAGTTATGGTGCTAGAAAGTGATATTATTTTAGAGAAGGATAAGAAAATGATTGTAAAGCTGTTGATCCTTGGAGAATACGATATGGCTATGAAAATAATTGAAAACTACGTGCTTTAAACTACTGATGTATATATTACTAAACTAAAACGCCTGGACAATATTCCCCAGCGTTTTAGTTTAGTAAAAACTGATATCGTCTATGCGTTTGATGCTTCCGATTGATTGTATTCAGATATAAAATGAAACTCAATGTCTGGATAGATATCCTTAGTCCAGGTAAGAGCTGAAGAAGTTTCTGCCAAAAATACTGGACGGTCATCTTTATCATAAGCAACAAAAGCAGCTTTTCTCTCAATAAAATCTTTCAACTTTTGCTTATTAGGAGAAGTTATCCAGCAGGCTTTGTACAATTGCATTGGGTAGAACTCGCAGGAAGCTCCATATTCCTGCTCCAGACGAAACTTAATCACATCAAACTGCAACTCTCCAACTGTACCAATAATCTTCCGGTTCCCAGGCTGCTTGTAAAATAACTGAGCAACCCCTTCATCTGTTAACTGACGTATACCTTTCTCTAATTGTTTTGTTTTTAAAGGATTTGTATTTACAAGTTCTCTAAATATTTCTGGGGAAAAACTGGGTATACCCGTAAACATAAAATTTTCGCCTTCTGTTAAGGTATCTCCAATTTTAAAATTACTTGTATCATATAAGCCTACTACTTCTCCAGGCAAAGCATCTTCTGTTACACTTTTCTCATTACCTAAAAAAGTATAAGGATTACTAAACCGGAAACTTTTACCTAAGCGGACATGGTGGTAAAACTTGTTTCGCTGAAAACGGCCTGAGCACACCCGCAAAAAAGCAATCCGGTCACGATGCCGCGGGTCTAGGTTGGCATGTATCTTAAAAACAAACCCACTGAATGCCTCTTCATTAGCCTGAATTACTCGTTGGGTGGTTGGTTTCTCCCCAGGATAAGGAGCTACTTCTATAAAAGTATCTAGGAGTTCTTTCACACCAAAATTATTAATGGCACTCCCAAAAAAAACTGGTGCAAGCTTTCCTTCCAGATATTGCTCTACATTAAAAGGCTCGTATACACCTTCAATCAATTCAGCATCTTCTCTAATCTGATCAGCATCCCGGCCAAGTAAATCATCCAACTTTGGTGTTTCCAGAGAGGCAAGACTAATTACCTCTTTCTCAAGTTGAGTCTTATTAGCATTAAACAAATCTAAACGTTGCCGATACAAGTTGTATACCCCTTTGAAATTAGAACCCATATTAATAGGCCAACTCAAGGGACGCACCCGTATCTGCAATTTTTCTTCTAACTCGTCTAATAAATCAAAAGGATCTTTTCCACTACGGTCCAGCTTATTTACAAAGATGATTACTGGTGTGTTACGCATTCTGCAAACCTGCATTAACCTCTCCGTCTGCTCTTCTACACCCTTTACACAATCTACTACTAAGATCACGCTATCTACGGCAGTTAACGTACGATAAGTGTCCTCAGCAAAATCTTTGTGGCCTGGCGTATCAAGTAAGTTTATATGAAAACCATTATATGTAAAACCCATTACAGAGGTTGCTACGGAAATACCTCTTTGCCGCTCAATCTCCATGAAATCGGAAGCAGCATGGTTTTTAATTTTATTAGATTTTACAGACCCAGCCGTTTGGATTGCCCCGCCAAAAAGCAGAAATTTTTCGGTAAGGGTAGTTTTTCCGGCATCCGGGTGGCTGATAATTGCAAATGTGCGCCTCTTTTGTAACTCTTCTTCTAATTTCATTCAGTTAGGAATTCTATACGTATTAATTAGCAAAACACTATTCTGCAAACTTACACGACAGAACAGTGTTTTAACCATTTCCTAACAGAAAAATAATAAAATCAGTTTAATCAGCTCCAACTATTACGCAAAATTATGTCCGCTTTACTTTTTCCCAGATACCCGTTTGCGTATTGGTTATATAATTAAAAAAGCCCAGAAAAACTGTGTAATGCATAAAACTGAAATAAAAAGGAACAAATAAAGCTTGAATGCGCAGCTTATTCTTTTCCAGCACGTATCCTACTATAGCCAGCAGATAAAATAAACATTGCAGAATGAATATTGCTTCGAATAGTGTGCTTGAGTGAGCCAACAACAGATTGGTGATAAATAGTAATGGAATACAAAGTGGAGCTACTGTCCAACGGAATACCCTATGCGACAGGTACTGAAAACTAAGCAGGCCATACTTAAAAGGATTCAACAGATGTTTTAGCCGGACTATCGACTGAAAACCTCCTGTACAAATCCGTACTTTCCGCTTCATTTCTTCAGCAATGGAGAATGAAGGAGTTTCAATAGCATAGGCTTCCGGTTCATAAACAACTTTATAGCCTTTCTCTGCTATTCGCATGGAAATAATAAAATCATCCAATAGCGTGTCTTTCTCTACAGGTTCATATAATCCGGTTCGGATAGAAAACAGCTCTCCGGCAGCTCCTACAATAGTATTTAATTCGGCATCAAGCTTTTTAAGTAAAGATTCATATTTCCAGTATAGCCCTTCACCGGCACCAGCAGCCTCCGCCATCTGGGGAGTAGCTATGCGTTTTTCCCCAGATACAGCTCCCACATTCGGATCATTGTAATGTTGTACTAACGTGAGTATTGCATCCCGATTAAGTAGTGTATTGGCATCAGTAAATACAACTATGGGAGTAGTTACCAGTTTCATTGCCTGATTGATTGCTTCAATTTTACCTTTTCTAACAGCGCCAGCTACAACTTGTATTTGTGAGTATTCACTTAAAAATTCTGTAGTGCCATCTGTAGAACCTTCGGTAACGAACATAAGTTGTAGTTTATGAGGCGGATAATTCAACTGCAGCGAATTACGTAATTTCTGTGCAATACAAGAACGTTCATTATAGGCAGGTACAATCAGAGTAACCTCTGGCAGAGGTTTAAATAATAAGGCTTTCCTAGCTTTATTTGATTGCAGCCATTTTTTTAGCCTGACTATTACATATAGCAACAAGCCATATCCCACATATGAATAGAACAGCAGAAATAGTGCTATCCAGAATATAATACGGATGTAAGATTGTTCCATAATACTTAATATTTTGTGAAAACAATTAGTAACTGATATTTTCTTCTGACTTTACTTTCACATACCTAAAAGTATGTATGCTAGAACTGATTTAGCAAGTATGCTCTATGCACCAGAGGAAGATTAAAATCTTACATACCATACGCCAAGGCGATTTTGGAGGGGGAGAAACCTATTTATATAACTTGGTTACACGCCTTAATAAGGAAATTTTCGAGCCTGTAGTGCTGTCATTTACAGAGGGTGAAATGGTAAAAAAGCTAAGACAAACAGGTATCAAAACTTATGTAATTCCTACACTAAAGCCTTTTAATTTTGTTAAATACCCCCAAGTGACCCAGATCCTGAAACAGGAGCAAATAGATATTTTGCATATCCATGGTACAAGAGCTGGTACCAATACGCTAATTCCCGGATTGATAAAAAAAGTCAGAATAGTTTACACAGTACACGGGTGGTCTTTTCATACGGGTAATTCTACTTTAGCAACTCATTTTCGTATTCTTTCTGAACGTTTTCTAACCCGTTTTGCTAATCTAACTATATGCGGATCGGCCCAAGATATTCAGCAAGGAGAAAGATACTGCCTAGATGGACACTACCAACTGATCAAGAACAGCATTGATACGCATTTTTTTTCCCCTCATACATCTCATATAAGTCTCCGGAAAGAATTGGGATTCGCTGAAACTGATTTAGTGATTTCATTTATAGCCCGGCTTACTTTTCAGAAAGATCCTGTTTCGTTTATTAAAGCTATTCCAGCTATTTGCCAGGAAGTTTCTGCAGCAAAGTTTCTAATAGTAGGTGAAGGGGAACTAAAGGAAACGTGTATACAATTGGCTTCGCAGCTGAATATAGTAGACAAAATTGTATTTTTACCTTTCCGCAAAGATGTAAAAGAACTTTTGCAGGTAACCGATATTTTTGTACTTCCAAGCTTGTGGGAGGTAATTCCATTAGGTTTGCTAGAGGCCATGGCTATGGAAAAAGCTTGTATAGCCACCCATATTCCTGGCACTACAGAAGCCATTACCGATTATCAGAATGGTTTGCTAGTAGATGTTCATCAACCAGAGCATGTAGCTAGAAAAGTTATTATGCTGGCTTTTAACCCGATACTACGCAAAAAGTTAGGAAAAAATGCCCGGCTTACAGTAGTTACCCAGTTTGATATACAAGGGTTGGTTAAAGAAAATGAACGTGTATATTCGATGCTTGCAGGATATATAGCTACTTCACATTTAGTTACTGCGGACCTGGCCATTTCCCCGGATAATCCATTTGTAGCTAGTTAATTCTTCTAAACCCATTGGCCCCCGGGCATGCAGTTTTTGTGTACTGATACCGATTTCTGCTCCCAAACCAAATTGTGCACCATCTGTAAAAGCTGTTGAGCTATTCACATATACGGCAGCAGCGTCTACTACTGCTAAAAACTTTTCTATTACTTCTGATGCTTGGGCAATAATGGCTTCGCTGTGCTTAGAGCTATAAGTAGCTATATGATCCAGTGCATCCTCTATAGAAGTAACTGTTTTTACAGCTATTTTTAATGATAGAAATTCTGTTCCATAATGCTCTTGCTGTGCTCTGGCAAGCAAGGCCTGAGGATAATGGCCTTCCAGCTGCCGGTAAGTCGGTTCATCAGCAAACACCTGTACCCCTTCACTAGCTAATGGTGCAAGCAAATAGGCAATATCTGTTAATCTGCTTTGGTGTAGAAGCAGACAATCCAGCGCATTACAAACACTTACTCTGCGGGTTTTAGCATTATGAATAATACCTTGGGCTATGGCCTTATTACCACTTTCATCAAAATAAGTATGCACAATGCCAGCACCTGTTTCAATAACTGGTACTTTGGAATGAGTCCGTACATAATTAATTAACGACTGGCCGCCACGGGGAATAATAACATCTATATAGCCAACTGCTTGCAGCATTTCGTCTATAGCAGAACGATCATGAGGTAAGAGATGAACAATATTATCATTTAGGCCGTGTTTTCGGAGTACATTTTGAATTAGATTAACTATAGCTTTATTTGTATTGGCTGCATCACTTCCGCCTTTTAATAAACAGGCATTTCCGGATTTCAGGCATAAGGCAAAAACATCGAAAGTGACATTAGGCCTGGCTTCATATACAATACCAATGACGCCTAGCGGAACTGTAATTTTAGAAAGCTCCAGCCCATTTGGCAAAGTACGTGTAAGCAATGTTTTACCTACTGGATAGGGTAACTGTGCTACCTGCCGGATATCTGAAGCTATGCTCTTAATTCGTTCCGGCGTAAGTTTTAGGCGGTCGTATTTAGGATCTTGTAAAGCCATAGCAGCCAAGTCTTTTTTATTCTCTATTAAAAGAATTTCTATAGCCGACTCAGCTGCATCCGCTACATCCAACAGTACTTGGTTTATCGTGGTTACAGACAATAAAGGTATAGTGCGGCTTGCTTTCCGGATAATATCAAATATAAGGTTCATAGCTTTTAATGTTTCAAATAACTGGCACTTTTCAAATTATAGATATCTTTTATAAAAGCTATCTATAGAACAAAAACAAATATTATAACTTTTCTAATACAGTTCAAACTTGACAAATACCCATATTTTACTATTTATAATAATTTAAACCAAATAAATTAAACTATTTTACTAATATCTAGAAATACAATTAAGATTAAAAAAATGGAATAATATAAAGAAATTTACAAATTTTTTATAATTCCAGCCTAAATGTTGGAATACTGGAACAGTAATTGTTTGGTTAAGATTAGGTTTAAGGTTAAAATAATATATGTGTTATTGGAAAAATCTCGGTTTATATAAGCCGGGATTTTTTATAGCTTAACTAATAAGATATAATTTATTATACATTGATTAACTGAACCTTACAGGTTATTACTTATTATTTTAAGCAATAATTTTTCCAAAGTTACTGTACGGAACCGTACACTTACTGCCCCAAAACGGACACTTTCTTACACAATTCTATAGACTTTTTTATTAGCTCTGGTATATATATATCTTGAAAAATAGTTACTAACACCTACTGTGTGCAATATAGCTATATCTGTAGTATACCCATTAATTATTGAGTCGTATGTTTACCTTATTAGCTCTTTTGTTTCTTCTACACGGATATCCTGCCACATCTGATAATTCATTGCTCACAGAAAATTGCAAAGGTGAATTAAAAAATAACCTGAAGGCTGGGCACTGGCAATGCTTTTATGATGATGGCAAGTTGATGCAGGAAGGCAACTATACAGCCGGGAAAAAAGAAGGCATCTGGAAACTGTATCATGCAAATGGAAAACTAGCCGGTGAAGGCCCTTATGCCAATGATGCCGAAAAAGGTAAATGGAAATTCTTTGATGATGAGGGTAAGTTAATTTTAGAGCAAATATATGAATAGCTTGATATGCTAAGTAGATATACATATAAAACAGAAAGCGGATATTTGCTATAAACTATCCGCTTTCTGTTTTATATGAAAGCATGCTATGAGTTCAAGAAGATCAAAATTAGGCATAAAAAAACGCACCGGTTAACCACTCCGGTGCGCACCTTACTTCATCAACAAACTAAAAACCAAATGAATTAATCTTGTTTGGCTGTAGGAGAAGGCTTCGAACCTCCACGGAGCGGTTAGCCATAGCTCACAATTTAACTTTAGTGGTCAACCCGTTAAGCTACGTTTATCCCGTTATCCCCACCCCCGAGACAGGAGGGCATGGCTGCCAATTTCATCATCCTACATTGTGTATTCTGCTTTATTGTTGATACAAAACTAATACTACTTACGATATTTTGCAAATATTGTAGTAAAATTTCTTAAAATTTACAATATTTACAATTTTATCTCCTTTTTATTTAATTTTTCATAAAACAACATTTATAAAATGGATAAAAATTTAGAAATTGACAATACAGATCTACAGATTCTGTCTCTGCTGATGCAGGATGCCAATATGCCCTATACCGAAATTGGTAAAAAAGTATTTGTTTCCGGAGGTACAGTACATGTTCGCATGCGTAAAATGATTGAAATGGGTATAGTAAAGGGATCTCAACTCATTATTGATTATGCCAAATTAGGCTGGGATATTAGTGCCTACCTGGGTATTTACTTAGATAAAAGCTCTTTGTATGCAGAGGTATCTAAAGAACTGGAAAAAATACCAGAAGTGGTTAGTGCTAACTATACTACCGGGAACTATAGTATCTTTGCCAAAATTATATGCCGTGATACACAACATCTACGCGAGATTTTACATGATAAGATACAGAAGGTGAGCGGAATACAAAGAACAGAAACATTTATTTCACTAGAAGAAAGTATCAACCGTTCTATCCCTTTTGCCCGTAAATGAGGCTTTTTAGGAGCACATTTAAAGGTTATTTTCCGGAGTGGTAGAGGATTTATGAAAATATTTTGCAAATTGGTGAGCTTTTTAAAACAAATATTGTTATAGCTTTGTAGTTAAGAATGAATCTAAATAACGAGTTATTGATATGAGCAAAGACACTCAAATACTGGAGAACATTACGCAATCTGAATATAAATACGGCTTTGAAACCAAGATTGAAGCAGATGAAGCTCCAAAAGGGTTAAGCGAAGATATTATTAGATTTATTTCTGCGAAGAAGAAAGAGCCCCAATGGATGCTAGATTGGAGGCTGAAAGCATACCGTCATTGGCTTACGCTGAAAGAGCCCAGATGGCCTAATGTAACTTACCCGGAAATAAACTACCAGGATGTTATTTATTATTCTGCTCCTAAACAAAAGATTAAACCCAACAGTCTCGATGAAATTGACCCTGAATTACGGGCTACTTTTGAGAAGCTGGGTATTTCCTTAGATGAGCAAAAACGACTTACTGGTGTAGCGGTAGATGCAGTGATAGATAGTGTGTCCATTGCAACTACATTTAAAAAGAAATTAGGCGAGCTGGGTATTATCTTCTGCTCTATGAGCGAAGCGGTAGAGAACCATCCCGAGCTTGTAAAAAAATATATTGGATCTGTTGTACCAGCTAGTGATAATTATTTTGCTGCCCTTAATTCTGCGGTATTTAGTGATGGCTCATTCTGTTACATTCCTAAAGGAGTGCGCTGTCCAATGGAGCTTTCTACCTATTTCCGTATTAATGCAGCTAACACAGGCCAATTTGAACGGACATTAATTGTAGCCGATGAAGGAAGCTATGTAAGTTACCTGGAAGGCTGTACTGCTCCTATGCGTGATGAAAATCAGTTGCACGCTGCCGTGGTGGAAATTATAGCACATGAAAAAGCAGAAGTAAAATATTCCACTGTACAAAACTGGTATCCGGGTAGTAAGGAAGGCAAAGGTGGTATTTATAACTTTGTAACCAAGCGAGGCATTTGTTTAGGTGACTATTCTAAAATCTCTTGGACACAGGTAGAAACTGGATCTGCTATTACCTGGAAGTATCCTTCTGTAATTTTAAAGGGAGATTATTCTGTAGGTGAATTCTACTCAGTAGCTGTTACAAATAACTATCAGCAAGCCGATACAGGTACTAAAATGATTCACATTGGTAAAAATACCAAGAGCCGGATCGTATCTAAAGGTATTTCTGCAGGCAAAAGCCAAAACTCCTATAGAGGATTAGTAAGAGTATTACGCCGTGCAGAAAATGCCCGTAACTTCTCTCAGTGTGACTCTTTGCTAATGGGCGACCGGTGCGGTGCACATACGTTTCCTTATATAGAAGTAGACAACCCGACTGCTCAGGTAGAACACGAAGCCACTACTTCTAAGATTGGCGAAGATCAGATTTTCTATTGCAACCAGCGGGGTATAGATACAGAAACCGCCGTAGCTTTAATTGTAAATGGCTATGCAAAAGAAGTACTAAACCAATTACCGATGGAGTTTGCTGTGGAAGCACAAAAACTACTTGCCATCAGTCTTGAAGGAAGCGTTGGTTAAAATAAACCATATACCATTAAATGAAGACCTCATTAGTGAGGTCTTTTAGTAAATATATAATTCCATTTATCTACTTAACCTAGACCAAATATGTTATCTATAAAAAACCTTCAGGCTAATATTGGAGATAAGCAGATTCTGAAAGGCTTGAACCTGGAAGTAAAAGCAGGCGAAGTACATGCTATTATGGGTCCGAACGGATCTGGCAAAAGTACATTGGCATCTGTACTGGCAGGCCGGGAAGATTATGAAGTTACCGGAGGAGAAGTATTATTTTATGGAAAAGACCTGCTGGAACTTTCACCGGAAGAACGGGCTAGAGAAGGTATATTTTTAGCTTTCCAATATCCCATTGAGATACCAGGTGTCAGTACCACTAACTTTTTAAAAACGGCTGTAAATGAGGTAAGAAAAGCCCGCGGACAAGAACCCCTGGATGCCGTACAGTTCCTGACCCGAATGAAAGAGAAAATGAAGCTGGTAGAAATCAATCAGGCTTTATTGAGCCGCTCGCTAAATGAAGGCTTCTCTGGTGGAGAAAAGAAGCGGAATGAAATTTTCCAGATGGCTATGCTCGAACCTAAACTGGCAATTCTGGACGAAACAGACTCTGGACTGGATATAGATGCACTGCGTATAGTAGCAGAAGGCGTAAATAAACTCCGCACAAAAGATAATGCTACCATAGTAGTAACTCACTATCAGCGTTTGCTAGATTATATTATCCCAGATTTTGTACACGTGTTATATCAGGGCAGAATCGTAAAATCGGGCCCAAAAGAACTAGCCTTGGAGCTGGAAGAAAAAGGATACGACTGGATTAAAGACGAAGTATCTGCCTAATTTACAGGCTTATACCGTATTGATAAATAAAGTTACTAATTTTCAACAAACTTAAAATCAGCAACTTGCACTATAGCCATGAAGTATATTCTTTGCTACTGAACCATCTTTGCTATCAATACATATTATCTTTGATCAAGCCTTATTTGAAGATTTTAATTAGAAACCCATGAGTGATACCACCACATATACAACAGATCTTAAAACAAGACTGCTTACCAGTTTTTCACAGTTTGAAAAGGAACTAAATGGTAGCATCTCTTCCCCCATACATACCCTCCGGAAAGATGCCCTCGAACAATTTGACCGTTTGGGATTCCCTACTACCAAACATGAAGAATGGAAATATACGGATATAAAAGGGCTGCTGAAACAGGATTTTGACTTTGCTCCTATTAACCATAGTATTTCTACATCAGCTTACGACATACAGGATTTACTTATTCCAGATACAGAGGCGAACATCCTAGTGTTTGTAAATGGTATATACCAGGCAGGTTTGTCTAAAATAGTAAGTTCTTCACAAGATATTGTTATAAAAGACTTTACCGAAGCCTATACTACGCATGGGTCTATCATAGATTCGTATTTTGCCAAATTTGCAGCCTATAAAACTAATGCCTTTGTTGCCTTAAACACAGCTTTTGCACAGAAAGGTACCTTTGTTCACATACCAAATAATAAGGTAGTGGAGAAGCCAGTTATTATCTACCACATAGCCGATACCAGCGCATCTAAACCAGTAGCTATGCCGCGTAACTTGCTGGTTGCCGGTAAAAATAGTCAGGCGAGTGTCGTAGAAGTATATCTGACTAAAGGAGAAGGAACAAGTTTTACTAATACAGTTACAGAAATTGTTATACAAGAGAATGCTAGCCTGGAGCATATTAAAATTCAGAATGTAGGAAGCGAGGCATACAATATTGGCACAACGCAAGTATACCAGGTAAGAGATAGCAAGCTATTCTCAGTAACTGTTTCATTGAATGGAGCTATTGTACGCAATGATCTTAATATTGTGCTGGACGATCAGAATTGTGAAGCTAATTTGTATGGTTTATATATGCCAACCGGCAAAACTCATATAGATAACCATAGTCTGGTAGATCATGCTAAACCACATTCTTACAGCAACGAATTATATAAAGGAATACTAGATGGTAAATCTACAGGCGTGTTTAACGGAAAGATTTTTGTACGGCAAGATGCCCAGAAAACCAATGCTTTTCAGTCTAACCGAAATATACTGCTTTCCAAAGAAGCTTCTATGAATACAAAGCCGCAGCTGGAAATCTTTGCAGATGATGTAAAATGTTCGCATGGGGCCACTACTGGTCAGCTAGATGAAGATATGCTCTTTTACCTACGCTCTAGAGGAATTAGCCTGGAAAAAGCCAAAGCCTTGTTAATGCATGCATTTGCAGCCGATGTAGTAAATCAGATTAAGATAGAATCGGTACGGCATTATGTAGAAAATGCGATTACCAGCCGCTTAACTGAATAGTTTTCTGGTATTTTTTGTTTCAACAATACACCTATCTCTAATAAGGCTTACAGGCAATTATCCTAAGACGAGGCAGGCGAAAATCAATACCAACACCTAAACTTGCAACACGATGTACAAAGTATTTGATGTACTGGAAATACGGAAAGATTTTCCTATTCTTAATCAGACTATTCATGGCAAACCACTGGTATACTTCGATAATGCAGCCACTACCCAGAAACCCCAATCGGTTATACAAGCCATCAGTGAATATTATCAGGAGTTCAATGCCAACATTCACCGGGGTATTCATACATTAGCTGAGAAAGCCACTGCCGAGTATGAAGGTACTAGGGAAATGGTGCGTAAGTTTATTAATGCTTCCTCCACAGATGAAATAATTTTTACCCGTGGTACTACAGAAAGCATCAACCTGGTAGCAGCTACCTTTGGCCGTCAGCAGGTAAAAGCTGGTGACGAAGTAATTATTACCACTATGGAACATCATTCCAATATTGTTCCTTGGCAAATGCTCTGCGAAGAAAAAGGTGCTACATTGAAAGTCATCCCTATCAATGACCGCGGGGAAATCATTCTGGAAGAATATGAGAAACTTCTTTCCGAACGTACCAAACTAGTAGCTGCCGTTTATGTGTCAAACAGTTTAGGTACAATTAACCCAGTTAAAGAAATCATAGATCGGGCGCATGCGTTTGGAGCCAGAGTACTCATAGATGGTGCACAGGCTTCTGCTCATTTAGATATTAATGTGCAGGAACTGAACTGTGATTTTTATGCTTTTTCTTCCCATAAATTATACGGACCTACTGGGATAGGTGTATTATATGGCAAAAGAGATTTATTAGAATCTATGCCTCCATATCAAGGGGGTGGCGAAATGATTAAAGAAGTATCTTTTGAAAAAACTACTTACAACGAATTGCCCTATAAATTTGAAGCAGGTACACCCAATATTGCCGATACGGTAGCTTTTAAAAAAGCCTTGGAATATGTAAATGAAATTAGCAAACCAATAGCCGCCGAGTATGAACATGAGTTACTAACCTATGCAACGGAATCTTTACAGGAAATAAATGGTTTACGCATAGTAGGTACGGCTAAAGAGAAAATAAGTATTGTTTCTTTCGTGGTAGAAGGGGTGCATCATCAGGATATTGGAATTATATTGGATACCCAGGGAATCGCTGTCCGCACGGGTCATCATTGTACACAGCCTCTGATGCAGCGGTTTGGTATTCCTGGTACTACGCGGGCTTCTTTTGCCATATATAACACGAAAGAAGAAATAGACAAGCTGGTGAAAGGCCTACATAGAGTAGTAAAGATGTTCAGGTAAAAAAACAACCGATGACCATAAACCAGATACAAGATGAGATAATAGAGGAATTCGCTCTATTCGAAGATTGGACCGATAAGTATGAATACATTATTGATATAGGCAAAAAACTTTCTCCTTTATCTCCAGAATATAAAACAGAAGAAAATAAAATAAAGGGTTGCCAGTCGCAGGTATGGTTGCATGCTTATATGGATGGGGATAAACTTTTGTTTGAAGGAGATAGTGATGCAGTGATTGTAAAAGGTTTGATTGGTTTATTAATCCGGGTTTTATCTAACCATAGGCCGGAAGAAATAGCCAAAGCTACTTTATATTTTATAGATAAAATTGGCATGAGCCAGCATCTGGCTCAGACCCGCTCTAATGGGTTGGCTTCTATGGTAAAACAAATGAAGCTTTATGGCATAGCTTTTCAGGCAAAACAAGAAGTAAAATAAATGTGTAGAGTTTATCCTTGTATTGATTAATTCTAAACCCAAAACACTAAACGAAGTATGACAGAAGAAGAACTACGGGACAAAGTAATGGATGCCATAAAAATGGTATACGATCCCGAAATTCCGGTAGATATTTATGAACTGGGTCTGATCTATGATATTAAAATTTACCCAGTGAATAATGTATATATCTTAATGACGTTAACTTCTCCTGCCTGTCCCTCTGCCGGAACTATCCCAGGGGAAGTAGAAGAGAAGATACGGGCTATTGAGGGCGTAGGCGATGTAAATGTAGAACTGACTTTCGATCCGCCATATACCCAGGACATGATGTCGGAAGTAGCCAAACTAGAATTAGGCTTTATGTAAACCGGGTGATTCATAATTCAGGCATATTGCCGGTATTTATTCAGCACATTTTTAATTTTTTAAATTATACATCTATGTACCCCGAACAATTAGTTGCTCCCATGCGCCAGGACTTAACTGTTGCTGGTTTCCGGGAATTAAGAACTGCCGATGAGGTAAAACAAGTATTGGAAGAAACAACAGGTACTACACTGGTTGTAGTTAATTCTGTATGCGGTTGTGCGGCTGGTGCTGCCCGTCCAGGTATAAAAATGGCACTTCAAAACAGTGATGCACATCCGGACCGCCTGGTAACTGTTTTTGCTGGCGTAGACAAAGAGGCTGTACAAACTGCTAGAGACTATATGTTGCCTTATCCACCTTCTTCTCCTTCTATTGCTTTGTTTAAAGATGGAGAATTAGTGCACTTCATTGAAAGACACCACATTGAAGGCCGCAATGCGCAAATGATTGCCAGCCATCTGATTGAAGTGTTTGATGAGTATTGTGACGAAGAAGATTAACATCTTCATACGTTTTGAATTATAAAGCCTTACAGAAATGTAGGGCTTTTGTTTTTACGCTCAATTTATTTTTTCATATTAGCTTGAAATATTGAATATGTTTGAGATACATACCCAAAGGCTCCGGCTTATTCCACTTAATCTTCAAAACTTATTGCTGCTGAAAGAAGACAGAACCGCTATGGAAAAAAACTTAGGCTTGGCTATTTCACAGCAAGTCATAGACCCGCATATACAAGTCGAATTAGCAGATGCTATTGATTTCTGGATAGTAAAAGTAAGCCAGAATGAAGATAATTATCCGTGGTTCACAAATTGGGAAATGGTATTGAAAGAAAAAAATGTATCAATTGGTGGAATTGGACTTACAGGTACACCTGATGAACAGGGCCAGGTAATGGTAGGTTATGGGATAGATAAAAACTATCATAATCAGGGTTTTGCTACAGAGAGTTTACAGGCACTTATTCAATGGGTATTCGAAAATCCGCAGGCTACCAGTATTATTGCCGAAACTAAAACCGACAACTTGGCTTCGCAAAAAGTATTGTCAAAAAATGGGTTTAAACAAATTGACCAGAAAGAAGATCTAATGCTATGGAAACTGGAAAGAGAAACTTGGGAAACAAAAAAGCCTGCTAAATAATTAGCAGGCATATATCAATTAATAGGTACAGCATACAGGCAATTATCTTCTAAATTTTATCGTCTGCTTCTTTCTTTCTCCACTACCACTACATCTTCTACATCGGCAAAGATACGTCCGCAATGTTCGCACACAATAATTTTCTTCTTATCGCGGATATCTGCCTGACGTTGCGGCGGAACCGTGTTGAAACAACCACCGCAAGCTCCTCTTTTTACCATCACTACAGCTAATCCGTTTAGCGCATTGCTTCTGATTTTGTCATATGATTTCAATAACCGGTCTTCAATGTGCTCTATCTGCTTTTCCCGTTCTTCTCTTAACTTATTTTCATCTTCTTCGCTTTCCGAAACAAGGGCTTTCAACTCTGTATTTTTGGTATTTAAGTCTTTTTTCCGTTCAGAAAGTATACCTTGTGTATTTTTTATCTCGTCGTTTTTTCTGGCAATTTTTGCATTAGCTTCATTAATCCGCTTATCAGCCAGTTCCATTTCCAATGTCTGTAATTCTATCTCTTTGGTAATGGCATCGTATTCGCGGTTGTTCCGCACATTCATTTGCTGATCTTTGTATTTATTTATCAGCTTTTCGGCTTCTTTTTTGGCCTGCTTATTCCGGTTTATTTCTTCCTCCAGAACTGCAATATCCTTTTCAAATTTTCCGACCCTGGTTTCGTAGCCTGCTATTTCATCTTCTAGATCCATTACCTCCTCAGGAAGGTCGCCACGTACTTTCTGAATGGCGTCTAATTTGGAATCTATATGCTGTAGTGTGAGCAAAGCCTCAAGTTTCTGTGCTACTGTTCTTTCCATTGAGTTCAAAGGTAAAAGATAGGATTGGTTATGATTTTTGACAAAATGAGTGCAATATTAGTAAATTTTTGGGACAAATACGTATGAATCAATTCTTTTGTAAATACTTCACTTTCGTAATGCCCAATATCTGCCAGAATAATTTTCTCATCCGCATCAAAAAACTCATGATACTTTACATCGGCCGTTATAAAAACATCTGCGTTTTGCCGGATGGCATCTGGTAATAAAAAAATACCCGCTCCCCCACAGATAGCAATCTTTTGTACTGGCTTATTCCGCAAGGTGGTATATTTGATACAATTCAGCTGCATTTGGGTTTTAAGATAAGACAAAAATGCTTTTTCTTCCATCAGCTGTGGCAGTTCTCCTATGGCTCCGGAACCTACATCTTGGTAGGCGTTTTCCAGTGAAGAGAGATAATACGCCACTTCTTCATAAGGATGCGCTTGCCTCAAAGCTGCTAACACCCTTCCAGAAAGATAAGTCGGCATAATTACTTCTACCCGTTCCTCCTGCACCTCTTCTGGTTTATTCTGGTTCCCAATATGCGGATTTGCTTCGGCGTTAGGTGTAAACGTACCTGTTCCGGCCGTACGGAAGCTGCACCCGGAGTAATTTCCAATGTTTCCGGCCCCTGCTTCATACAAGGCATTCAATACCTGAGCTGTATTTTCTACCGGAATAAAAGTTACTAGTTTTTGCAACAGCTGTTTTTTAGGAGACAGAATGCGAACCTTTTCTAAACCTAGCTTTTGGGCTATCTTAAAATTTACACCTCCTTTTACATTATCCAGATTGGTATGGATGGCATATATGGCAATATCACTTTTTATAGCCTTCAGCACCGTCCGTTCTACATAAGTTGCGCCCGTTAATTTTTTTAACCCTTTAAACACAATGGGATGGTGGGCAATAATCAAGTTGCACGATTGTTTAATAGCTTCTTCTACTATAACCTCTGTAGCATCCAGGCTGATCAGTACTCCTTTTACCTCCCATTCGGGGCTTCCAGTAAGTAGTCCGGCATTGTCGTAACTCTCCTGGTAGTTCACCGGAGCCCATTGTTCTAAATAGCTTGTAATCTCCCTTATTTTAAGCATAATTCATTTGTCAATAGTCATTCACCGGTAATCATTATGCATTATTCAAGTATTTTTCCTGGATCACATTCAAGTGGTGCTGTTCATGGCCAGCGATGACAAACAGGATAGCCCTGGCAGAAATATCTTTTCCATTGGCATTTCCCATTTGAGATAAGGCTTCATCCGTAAGGCTACTGAATAACAACAAATTGGCTTCTCTGATCAATTGATACTCTTTTAATACATCGGCAAAACTTCCGATAGCCTTTGCAGCATGCTGGGCATATACATTTTCATCAAAACCCGGTAATGCTTGTTTTTCTCCCCTGGCAATACACAAAGCCCGGTAACTCATTACTCTTTCGGTATCTATCATGTGGCGCAGCAGTTCTAACAACGACCATTTTGCTGGTGCGTAGCGGTAGTGCAACTGTTCTGAAGTCAGCGAAGTAAATAAAACCGTTACTTCGTTCATTCCTTTTCTTAACTGCCCTATTACATCATGGCCTTCTACTAAATGGATGTAGCGGCTGGTATAAGGGCTTTGGGCATATTCATTTTCTTGCGGTCTGTTCATGGGTACAGGGGATTGGTGAATAATTTTGAAATTAGCAATTTATAGCCTCACCAGCTAAAATGTCGTACTTTTACTGCAAGTAACTAAAAATGCTTTAAATGAGCCATACCTTCAGGCCAATGAATAAAAGGCATTTTAACAGCAACTACTAAATATTCTATGCAAAAAGAAGAAATAGCTCAATGGTTCCAAGGGTTGCAGGACCGGATATGCCAGGCCATCGAACAAACAGATGGAAAAGCAAGCTTCATGGAAGATTTATGGGAACGCTCTGCTGGGGGGGGCGGTAGAACCAGAATTATACAGAAAGGGAATATTATAGAAAAAGGGGGAGTCCTTTTCTCAGCCGTTCATGGGCGAACCCCACAAAATATTTTGAATGCCTTAAAACTGGAGGAAGCAGAGTTTTATGCTACTGGCGTTTCTATTGTTATGCATCCGTATAGTCCTATGGTACCCATTATTCATATGAATGTGCGGTATTTTGAAATGAGCAATGGCACCTACTGGTTTGGTGGAGGCATTGACCTTACGCCACATTATGTACAGGAGGCAGATGCAACCTATTTTCATACGCAGATAAAACAAGCCTGCGATAAACATCATCTGGCTTACTACCCCAGATTTAAACAATGGGCAGACGATTATTTTTATATTAAACACCGGCAGGAAACCCGGGGTATAGGCGGCATCTTTTTCGACAGGCTTTCCGCTACAGAGGATACCACTAAAGAGCGACTTTTTGCGTTTGTTCAGTCTGTAGGGGAGATATTTGCTCCGGTATATACCCATTTTATGCAACAGAATGCCCGGCTCCCATTTGGACCTAATGAAAAAGAATGGCAACTGGTACGCCGGGGAAGATATGTAGAATTTAATCTAGTCTACGATAAGGGCACAAAATTCGGACTGGATACCGAAGGCCGCACAGAATCTATCTTGATGAGTTTGCCTCCTCAAGCCGAATGGCATTATAATTACCAGGTACAACCCGGCAGCAAAGAAGAACAGACGTTACAACTGCTGAAAAAAGGCATTAACTGGGCAACGTAACATCTATCAATACCACTTAAACACCCGCAGACCTATAATAAAAGACACTATTCCATAACCAAGAAGTAGAAATACTTGCAAGGCTATTTGCGGGAAATCGGCTGCTTCATTAAATACACTGCGCAAGCCATCTGCCAGCAGGGTTAAGGGCACATACTGAATTATTTTTACAGCCCATTCTGGGAAATTGGTATAACTAAAAAATACGCCTGACAAAATAGTCATGGCCAGCGTAACAAAATTGATAATTCCACTACCTACCTGATTCCGCTCCGGCCGGGAGGCGATGAGTATGGCAATTCCTCCGAAAGCAATATTACCGGCAAGAAACAGCAGAATCACATTCAATAGATTACCTTGTATACGCAAGTCAAAAACCAGGTAGGCTAGCAGAACCAAGAGTATATTTTCTAAGAAAGTAATCATCAGCCTGGTAGTAAAGTGAGCTAACAGAAATTCTGATTTACTCATCGGGGTAGCCACCATCCGGCGAAGCAGCTTTTTAATACGTAACTCTATTAAGTTCCAGCCAATGCCCCATATACACGAATTCATCAATCCGAAGGCAATCATACCAGGGATCAAAAAATCGATATACCGGCTACCAGGGGTAGATACAGCTTTTACGATAGAGGGATTTTCGGGCGGCAGTTGTAATTTTTTCTCCAGCAGCAAGTATTGCACATTGGCTTCTTCATTGGCCGGGTCGAAATGATAAGTAAGGCCATTATTTGCTGTTGGTTGTAAAACAATATCTACCTCTCCCCTTTTCAATTTAAGAAAAGCCTGCTCTGGTTGAGCCCAGAGTAAAGTTATTTGCCGGTTACTTACAGAATCAAAAGATTGGCTTTGCAAACGGGCAATAGTTGCATGAGTAGGTGTATAGGTGTTTTCAATAATGGCTACACGGCTTTCTTTTACTCCTTGTTGCGAAAAGGCAAACCCTAATATAGCCGACAAAGCCAGTGGAAAAAGCACCGACCAAAACAGTACTTCTGGCTCCCGGTAAAACTCTTTAATCTGTAACGTTACCAGGTTGATGAATGAATTATTCATGCAAACTCCTTCCTGTCATGGTTCGGAATAAATCGTCCAGTGTTTTTTTGCGGCTTTCAAAGGAAGTAATGGTATTTCCATTTCGTTCTACGAAGGTAAGGAGTGCAGGCAAGGTATGCGTAATGCTATCCACCGTTAACATTCCTTTCAATCCTTCTTCAATCCAATGCACGTCTTTTACACCTGGTATCTGATACAAACTGTTGGTTACTATGGGGTTACTTACTTGAAAGGCAATTACTTCCCCGGGATCATAATTAGTCAGTAATGTAGCTAATGTATCGTCCGCCAGAATTTTGCCTTTATCAATAATTACAATCCGGTCGCACAAATAGGCCGCTTCTTCCATGTAGTGTGTCGTTAGAATCATAGAAGTGCCTTTTTCTTTTTTTAACTGCATCAGAATATCCCAAATTTCCCGGCGTGCATTGGGATCAAGCCCGGTAGTAGGTTCATCTAACAACAATAATTGAGGATTGTTTAAGATTGCTACCCCTAATGCTAATTTTTGCCGTTGTCCACCAGAAAGGGTTACTACATACGATTTTGCTTTTTCTTCCAGGCGGATGGTCTGTAGAATTTGCCCGGTAACCTGTTTGCTTAACTTGTAAAAACTACCAAACAAATCTAGAACTTCACTAACTGTCATTTTATCGGTAAACTTTGTTTCCTGCAAGGATATTCCCATAATAGACCGTAGAAAGGTAGCATCTTTCTGCCAGGTTTTATTTTGTATAGTAATACTGCCAGAGTCAGGTTTTTGTAAGCCTTCAATCATTTCCACCAGCGTAGTTTTACCAGCCCCATTAGGACCTAATAATGCTACATACTCATTATACCCAACCGATAAGGTAAGGTTATCTACGGCCTTTATTCCTTTAAAAGATTTGGTAATATTCCGGATATCAATAAGCAGAGGTGTATTCACTACATTGGATAAAGTTTAGCAGAATAACCCCGTATACGGAAGGCTGTTTAAAAAATTTGATTAAAAGATAAAAAAAATGAAAAACTGTATACATTGCTTGTAACTTTTTTCTGAAGCTTACGTATACTCTCTCATATTTGCTAAAAAGTTAGAGATAATGAATTTAGCTTAGTAGGATTAAAGGAATTTGGAAAGGAGCTTAGGCTAGAGAAAAATTCTTTTAATCCTTTTTTATTGCCCTTTCCAATTACTTCCCCAATCAATTCCTGTCAGACTACTAAGTCTATAGTTGCATACCATTAGCCTATTCGGTTATAAGTCTGTCTTGCTAATTCATAAACAAAGCTTCATTCTGTTCACTTCCATACAACCACTGTCCGATTCCGGACACTTCATCTTCTACAATACTTAACTAAAATGCCTACTACTGGCTCCAAACGCTGTTTTTTGTACTGGCAAAGCATTTGATATACCGAAATAGAAGTAATACGTGGGCTTCTTACTTGTAGAACCAATCAATCATTGTTATATGCGACGAAGTGACCTGGGTGAATTTGAAGAAATAGTGCTGCTTACGGTGGCGGCACTTACTCCCAAAGCATATAGTGTAGTCATTGCAGAAGATCTGGAGAAGGCTACCGGAAACACCATTACCACCGGTGCGGTATATGCGTCATTACAACGCCTGGAGGAAAAAGGCCTGGTAAATTCCTATATGGGAGAGGCAACAGCTGAGCGGGGAGGGCGAAGAAAAAGGCTCTTCAGTGTAACACCGGCAGGCAGCCGGGTACTGCAACAGGTACGTGCTGTCCGGGAGAATTTATGGAGCAGAATTCTGCCGCAGGCTTTACCCAAAGTAGATCTGGCTTAATATTACCTGTGGCTATGTCAAACAAACCACCTGATTTATTTACTCCACCCCACTGGCCCAATAAGCTGCTGGAGTGGCTTTGCCCAGATCATCTGCTGGAAGAAGTACAAGGCGATTTACAGGAACGGTATAACTTGCGGGTACAAAAACTTGGAGTAAAAAAAGCCCGTCAGCAGTATTTGAAGGAAGTACTCAGCTATGTAAGACACGCTATCTTCAGCACAAAACGAACCCATTTAACATTCTCCCCCTTTATGTTCAACAACTATCTGAAAGTCGCCCTTAGAAACCTGCTTCGCCATAAAACTTTCTCATTTATCAATATTTTTGGGTTGGCTGTGGCTATGTCTGTTTGTATGCTCATTATGTTGATGTTAGCCGACCAGAAAAGTTACGACCAGTTTCATGCAAATAAAGACAAAATCTACCGGATTCTGTCCATACCTAAGAATGCGCGGCAGCCTTATGCCACTACGCCTTTTCCACTAGCTGCTACCTTGAAAGCGGATTACCCGGTTGTAGAAGAGGCTACACACTTGTTGGCCGGTGTGGGAGGCGATGCGTTATATGATCAGAAAATCGTAGAAATGCGAGGCTTTTTTACAGACCCCTCTTTTTTCAAAATATTTAGTTATGAACTGGTACATGGCGACAAAACTACAGCTCTGGCCTCTCCTAATACTATGGTTATATCTGGCAAAATAGCCAAGCAGTTGTTCCCACATGAAAATCCAGTAGGCAAACTCATTGAATTCTCCGACCGGGGCTTACATTACCTGCATAGCGGACAAGATTCGCCTCCAGTATCCTGGGGCACGTTTACAGTAACCGGAGTAATGGCCGAATCAGATAAATCACACCTGAAGTTTGATGTACTGGTTTCTGCTTCGTCTTTGCCAGCTTTGTATCAAGCACAAAAAATCAGTAACCTCACCGATAACTGGACAGATCACCATCAGACTTGGACGTATGTGCTGATAAGCCCTACTAAAACGTCGAATGATTTGTATGCGGCCTTACAAGGGCTCGTATCCCAGAAATATGCAGGCTTGAAAGACTTTACAGGTTTTGAACTATCTGGCCAGAAACTGGCTGAAATCAATACCAATCTGCTGAGCAATGAACTGACTTACCGGCTACCAGCCTTTGTCTATTATTTTCTCTCGGTACTGGCCGCAGTGATTATGGTGTCGGCTTGCCTAAATTATACAAATCTATCCATTGCCAGAGCTCTTACCCGCGCCAAAGAAATAGGAGTACGAAAAGTTACCGGAGCAAAGCGCAAAAATCTTGTTTTTCAATTCTTGGGCGAATCTGCTCTTACGGCTTTTCTATCGTTGGGCATGGCCATTCTTTTGCTAATTGCCATTAAACATGCTTTTAAAGGACTCTGGATCAATCAATTTCTGAATTTTGAACTGCAGGCTTCACTACCTGTTTACCTGATTTTTGCAGGGTTTGCTTTGTTTATCGGAATATTAGCTGGTATATTCCCTGCTTTGCACTTATCTTCTTTTCAGCCAGTGCATGTATTGAAAAACCTGGATGCGATGCGGCCCGGAAAGCTGGGCGTACGGAAAGTATTAAGCATTACGCAACTTGTTGTATCTCTGTTTTTCATTACTTCTTCCATTCTGGTATATAAGCAGTTTAAACATTTTCTGGAATTTGATTACAACTTTGCCTCTAAAAACATAATCAATATTGAGTTGCAGGGAAACGAGTATCAGAAAGTAGCCACCAGGTTTGCTTCCTTACCAGACGTTTCAGCTATATCTGCCTGCGATATCATTCCTGCGTTGAGCCGCTCGAGTAGCATTAGTTTGAAGAAGCCAGGTAGCGAAGCGGAATTAGCCTGTGGCTTTCTACAAGTAGACGAAAATTTCGCAGTAAATCTGCAGCTCAAGCTCCTGGCAGGAAGAGATTTACCGGCTAAAGGCGAAGCAACAGATAAGTTTATTATCATCAATGAAACCACTGTAAAAGAGCTAGGCTATTCTACCCCTTCTGATGCCATTGGGCAAACTGTAGAAGCAAGTGCTGGTAAGGAAGCACTGCAAATCATTGGTGTGGTGGAAGATTTCCGTTTCCGCTTGTTGCTTAATCAGGATAAGATAGGGCCTCTCGTGTTGAAGAATGAGCCCGGAAGTTTTAAGTATGCCAATGTCCGGCTTACGTCCACAGATACAAAAACTACAATAGCACACCTGGAATCTGCCTGGAAAACTATAGACCCGGTTCATCCTTTTAAATATGATTTTTTTGAAGATCAGCTAGCCACTACTCATCAGGGTATTCTGGATGTGGTTTCGGTAATTGGGTTTATAGCTTTTCTGGCCGTTACCATTGCGTGCTTGGGTATGCTGGGAATGGCGACTTATACAGCAGAAAGAAAAGTAAAGGAAATCGGTATCCGGAAGGTGCTCGGTGCAGAAAACAGGAATATTGCCTGGTGGCTTTCTAAAGGTTTCATAAGCATGCTGGCTATTTCTATACTTATTGGGGCCCCGCTAAGCTATATGGTGAATAACCTATGGCTGCAGAATTTCCCTAACCGTGTGGAGTTTGGCCCTGATATACTGTTCCTGGGATCTGCTATTTTACTTGTTTTGGGCATCCTTACTATTGGGTCGCAGACTATCCGGGCGTCCCTACAAAATCCTGTAAAATCTTTAAGAAAAGATTAACTCAATATATAGCAAACTTGACTATTGACCTAAGCAATGGCTATACTTCCAACTAATCATTTTACGGAGCCGCCAGTACAACCACCTAAATGGATTGATCAACTCCTGGAATGGATTTGTGCCGACCATCTATTGGAGGAAATCCAGGGAGATTTGCAGGAACGCTATTACCTACGGGTGCAAAAAGTAGGCGTAAGCAAAGCACGGGCTTTGTATTACAAAGATGCAATGGCGTACCTACGGCCTTCTGTCATTAAACGAAATTCTACTGATAACTCTTCACCTTCTTTCTTTCATCTTCCTATGCTTCGACATCTTTTTACTATTGCTTACCGGAACTTGCTTAAGCGAAAGAGTTATGCGGCCATTAATATTATAGGTCTGGCTGTAGGAATCACTTGCTGTCTGCTCATTGCTTTTTATGTACAGCACGAGTTATCGTATGACCGGTATCATACTAATGCAGACCGGATTTACCGGGTGGTCCATGCTTTCCGCAATTCCCAAAATGGCGAAACATTGCCTCCGCCAACCCCTGAAGAATACCAGGTATGGGGAAATGCACCAGTTGGTCCTGCGCTGGCTGCCGATTTTCCCGAGATTGAAAAAGTAGTACAGTTTACCAGTCACAATAGCTTATTGCTGCAAAACGGAGATAAACGGTTTCAGGAAGAAAACTTACTGTTTATGGATTCTACGGCTTTCCAGGTATTTAACTGGAAATTACTGGCAGGAAACCCAAATACAGCTTTGGTAGCTCCTAACAGTATTGTATTAACCGAAAGTACGGCAAAAAAATATTTTGGTGATACCAACCCTATTGGACAAACCCTCCAGGTAGAAAACCAGGAAGTATTTACCGTAACTGGCCTCATGGAAGACGTGCCTTCCAACTCACATTTTACATTCAATGCCCTTATTTCTATGACTACTTTCCGGAAGTGGCGGGCAGAAATTTTCGACTGGTGGGGCTATGTTGATTTTTACACCTATCTCTTGGTAAAGCCACAAACCAATATAACATCCTTGCAGGCAAAAGTACCTGACTTTCTGAAACGGCGCAACGACAATAAGGGCTACACGATATCATTTGAACAGCTCACCGATGCGTATTTACACTCCATAGCAGGACGGCAGCCTGGTGTAACTGGCAATCTATCCAATGTATATATATTCTCTCTGATTGCCTTATTTATTCTGGTGATTGCCTGTATCAACTTTATGAACCTGTCTACAGCCAGATCTATGGAACGGGCGAAAGAAGTGGGTGTACGCAAAGTAGTGGGAGCACAACGCAGCGGACTAATCAAGCAATTCTTGGCCGAATCTTTATTGCTTTCAATACTGGCTGCCCTACTCTCATGGGTATTAGCTAAGCTTGCCATGCCTTTTGTAGAAGAGTTATCCGGTAAAAGTTTTTCTTCAGAGATACTTTTTTCATGGCAAGTAATAGCCCTATTGGTAGCAGGAGCTATTATTGTCGGTATACTTGCCGGAAGCTATCCTGCTTGGGTGCTGTCTCAATTCAGGCCCACATTAGTATTAAAAGGAGCTTTCCATTCTTCTAACAAAGGCATCGTACTTAGAAAAGCACTGGTAGTTTTTCAGTTTAGCCTTTCTATGGCCCTTATAGCCGGTACCGGTATTGTATTTTCCCAGCTCAATCACTTGCGTTCACATGATCTGGGTTTCCAAAAGGAGCAAATGTTAATAATCAATTTTGGTAATGATCAACTAGTGCAGCAGAAAATAGATGTCGTTAAACAGGAGTTGTTGAATCATCCGGCTGTTATTTCAGTATCCGCTTCCAGATCGGTACCAGGCGATTTTATCCCTAATGCGCATACAGAAATTCAGTCTGCGGAAGGAGCCATGTTGCAAAACGGACCTTTATTGTATGAAATTGATTATGATTTTATCCCCAACTTTGGAATAGAAATGGCCGCCGGAAGACCTTATTCACGGGAATTTCCAGCAGATACCGCAAAGTCACTCATACTTAATGAAGCAGCTGCTAAGCTGTATGGATATGCAAATCCAGAGGAAATAATAGGTAAGCGGTTTTCTCAATGGGGTAGAGAAGGTACAGTGATCGGCGTGGTAAAAGATTTTAATTTCCGTTCGCTACATCAGCGGGTAGAACCCCTGGCCTTACGTTTTGCTCCAAAGTCAGAGGGAGCCCTTGGCCGCCTTGCCCTGCGGATCAAATCAGATAATATTCATGCTACTATTGCAGTTTTAGAGAAGCAATGGAATCAATTATCACCGCAGCGTCCGTTTCTTTATACCTTTTTGGACGAATCCTTTAACAAGCAATATCAGGCTGATCTGCATTTTGGGCGGCTATTCAGCGTATTTTCAGGGCTTGCTATCTTTATTGCTTGCCTAGGGTTATTCGGCCTGGCCTCCTTCACAGCTCAGCAACGCACCAAAGAAATTGGTATTCGTAAAGTATTGGGTGCTTCCGGATTCAGCATTGTTACACTGCTCTCAAAAGATTTCATCAAACTAATAGGATTTGCTGTACTAATTGCCACCCCTGTTTCTTGGTATGTAATGAACCAGTGGCTGGATGACTTTGCTTACCGGATTACCATTAACCCCGGCATTTTTGTAGTGGCTGGTTTACTGGCTATTCTTATTGCCCTGTTAACCGTTAGCTGGCAGGCCTTTAAGGCATCGAGAGTAAATCCGGTAACAAGTCTCAAAAATGAGTAAATAAAGGAAGTATATGCCTCCGCCTCCGCCACAATGGCTAGATAAAATATTGGAATGGGTTTGTGCCGACCATCTGCTGGAAGAAATCCAGGGTGATCTGCATGAACGTTATTACGTACGGGTGCAGCAGGTAGGCGAGCAGAAAGCTAAACATTTGTACTTCCGGGAAGTATTCAGTTACATCAGATTATCCAACATCAACCGTCCATCCTCTACAAAAATCTTCACGACCCGTATGTTTACCAATTACTTCACCATTGCCTGGCGGAACCTATCCAAGCACAAATTGTACTCCGCCATCAAGATCGGTGGCTTTGCCCTCGGAATTGCTGCCTGTTTGCTCATTATGCTATTCATCCGCGACGAACTTAGCTATGACCAACATTACCCTAATAAAGACCGCATTTACCGGGTAGTAGGCTTGTTCAATGATAATGGAGAAGTGGAGAGGGATGTGTGGTTTCCGGCTCCTTTGGCTGGCGTATTGAAGCAGGATTATCCGGAAGTAGAACTAACCGGCCGCATAAACCCCAGTGAACTTTTTGGCGCTGGCAGCAATCAGATCCGCCGGGCAGATGTGCAGGAAAACTCCTATGAAGAAGGCTTTACCTACGCCGATCAGTCGCTGCTGGATATTTTGCAGGTGCCCATGATATACGGCCAACGGGCGCATGCATTGAATAAACCCAATACCATTGTACTTTCCAAAAGCAAAGCCGATAAGTACTTCCCCAATGAAAATCCGGTAGGCAAGCTAATGATTCTGAACAATGACGAAAAAAACCCATTGACGGTAGGCGGCATAATGGAAGACTTTCCGCCTAACTCCCACCTGTCCTACGATTTCCTGATCACGATGACTGGCCGAGAATTCTGGGAGGGTGAACAAGCTGCCTGGAATAACAGTAATTACCATACCTATATCTTATTTAAGACAAAAATAGATCCGGCTCAGTTACAGAATAAATTGCTAAGTATACTGGATAACTACTACCTGCCCAGCATGAGAAGAAATGGAGTGCCTGATCCGGAAAATATTCTTGCGAAAGCCAGCTTCTACCTTCAGCCTGTAACAGATATTCACCTGAAATCGGATGGTATACATGATAACCTAACTCATGGCGATATCCGTTTTGTATATATTTTTGGAGCTATTGCCGCCTTTATACTAGTAATTGCCTGTATTAATTTTGTTAATCTTTCCACCGCTAAGTCGGCTAACCGGGCGAAGGAAGTAGGTGTACGAAAAGTGGTTGGTTCTCTGAGGAGCAACCTTATTAACCAATTCCTGGCTGAATCTATGTTATTTAGTTTTCTTTCTTTTGTAGCAGGTATTTTACTGGCTTTACTACTTCTGCCTTATTTTAACAGTTTAGCAGCAAAATCATTGGTTTTTCCCTGGTTGGAATGGTGGTTGCTACCAAGTATTATCGCTGCAGCTGTCGTAATTGGCCTGGTAGCCGGTTTTTATCCAGCTTTATACTTATCTGCTTTTAAGCCTATTGATGTATTGAAAGGAAAACTCAGCAGAGGCAGCAAAAATTCTCTCACCAGAAGTGTCCTGGTAGTATTTCAGTTCACTACCTCTATCATCTTAATCGTAGGAACCTTTATTATCTACCGCCAGATGAACTATATTTTCCACCAGAAAATTGGTTTTGATAAAGACCAGGTACTGCTGATCCAGGGGGCACACACGTTAGGCGACAAGGTACAAACACTAAAAAATGAGTTACTGAATTTAACAGAAGTAAGACATGTAAGTATAAGCGATTACCTGCCTGTAAAAGGGACCAAACGTAACGGCAATGGCTTCTGGATTGATGGACGAAAAAACATTGATAAAGATGTAAGCGCCCAATTCTGGCGAATAGACGAAAATTATTTGCAAACGATGGGCATGAAGCTAGTTGCAGGCCGGAATTTTTCTCCTCAGCTAGCTTCCGATTCACAGGCAGTAATTATTAATCAGACTATGGTGCAAAAACTCGGATTGAAAAACCCCCTGAATCAACGTATTTTCAATTGGGAAGCCTGGAATGTGATAGGGGTTGTGGAGGATTTTCATTTTGAATCTCTGCGGGATAGTATACAACCTATTGTACTAGCCTTAGGTAACAGCCCGTCTATTCTTTCTGTAAAAATAAATGCAGGCTCGGATATGCAACATTTGATGCAATCAGTTAATAAAGTCTGGAAAGATATTGCACCTAATCAGCCCATCCGCTATACTTTTCTGGATGAAAGCTATGCCAGGATGTACGACGATGTACAGCGGACAGGACGTGTATTCAGCAGTTTTGCTATTCTGGCCATTATCGTTGCCTGTCTGGGTTTGTATGGGCTTTCCTCTTTTATGGTTGAGCAGCGGGGCAAAGAAATTGGCATACGTCTGGTACTGGGGGCATCTGTGCAGAATATTTTTAGTCTGCTTACTCTCAATTTTGTCCGGCTGGTACTGCTTTCTTTTGTTATTGCTGTGCCTATTGCTTGGTACATGATGCAAAAATGGCTGGAAGATTTCGTCTACCGCACCGAAGTTAGCCCAAGTATATTCCTGCTTGCCGGCTTAGCAGCCTTATCCATAGCTATTCTCACCATTAGTTATCAAGCTATACGGGCAGCCCTTACAAAACCAGTGAACAACCTACGGACAGAGTAATGGGCATGGGGCAATGAGTTAACGACATGGAGTTGAGTAATCTCTCCATGTCTTTGTTTTTTCTGTGAGCAAATTTTTATCTTTCATGCACTTTGTAAAGACCAAACAAGTATGCTTAATCACCATGAATGAAAGAGAATTATCCACAGAAAAAGCCCTACAACTCCTGCAAGAAAGTGGACAAGTATTTAAGGAAGTATTCAAATATGGAACGCTGTCCGCAGAAATTTACAAACCAGATAAAGTAGACCACCAGAAACCCCACGACCGGGACGAGATATATGTAGTTATCTCCGGAAGTGGCACCTTTCTGAATGGCGGAAAATCCTGGCCGTTTAAACCTGGCGATTTTCTGTTTGTTCCAGCAGGTATAGAACACCGCTTTGTAGAATTTACAGATGACTTCAGCACTTGGGTTTTCTTTTATGGACCAGTAGGAGGAGAAGCAGCGAATATATAAATTGGCAGCATTCATTTTACAACAAACCCCATGAACAAGCATATTGAAAGAGATGGCAAACAAACCGCCAAACATTTTGACACTCGTAATCTTCAAAATGATTATGCCACTTTACCTCCATTGCTAAAAAAAGGAATGCGGGTACTGGATGTGGGGTGCGGTACAGGTGCCATATCTAAAGGAATAGCAGAGTTAGTGGGCCCTACAGGTTACGTAGTAGGCATTGACCATACAGAGGCTTTTATCACTAGTGGCAGAGAAACCTATAAGCATATTTCTAACTTAGAGTTACATCCTGCAGACCTGTTCACCTTTGATCCGGAAGAAAGGTTTGATCTCATTGTTTCAGCCAGGGTGCTGCAATGGCTGAGTAATCCGAAAGAAGCTTTACAAAAACTTAAAAATTTGTTGAAGCCAGGGGGACAAATCTCTATCTTAGATTATAACCATGAGGCCCTGGAATGGCAACCAGAACCACCTCAAAGCATGCGTAAATTTTATCAGACGTTTCTCAAATGGCGGGCAGATGCTGGCATGAATAACCACATAGCCGAAGATTTAGCCGGTTATATGCAAGAAACTGGTTTTCACTCCATTGAGGTATTAAATGCTGATGAAGTGTATAAAAAAGGGCAAGCGAACTTCAAGGATAAAGTGGCTATCTGGTCGAAAGTAGCAGGCTCCCGGCAAATGGTAGATGAAGGGTACATTACGGATGAAGACAGGCTACAAGCTATTGACGATTACAACCAATGGATTGAAAAGGATGCTCAATTGATGGTAATGAAGCTAAAAGAGACCAGAGGAAAAATAAATTAACTAGCGAATTATTGTTAAAACCATGTTACAGGCAGAGGAACTGAACGCTACCATTCAGCATAGTATAAAAGCTTTTGAACAGATACCACCAGAAGCCTGGGCAGCTAAACCGGTTCCTGAAAGATGGTCTAAACAGGAAGTTTTAGGCCATTTGATTGATAGTGCGATGAATAATATCCGGCGGTTGGTTGTGAGCCAGTATGAGCCCAATCAGAAAATGATTTATTATCAGGACCAATGGGTAGCCGCACAAAATTACCAGCAAGCCAACTTCCGTGAACTAATCGATTTATGGAGATTACTTAATTTGCAGATGGTCCGGGTAATGAATACTATTCCACCAGATAAACTGCAAAACATGGTTGATACCGGAAAAGGAACAGTTGCTTTTCATACCTTAGAATTCATCATGACGGATTATGTAGCTCATCTGCAGCATCATGTAGCACAGATTGTAAAAAAGTAGAACACGTTTGATTTAGCATAGAGTAAAAATTACGCTTAACTTTTAGTATAGAATAAACTTGTTAGGTTTTTAGAAATCTAACAAGTTTATTGCTTGTGGCATCCAGCTAAATCATTTACCTGTTAGTGATTGACAGGAAACAGAAGCTCCACTTTTGTTCCTATCCCCTTCTGCGACTGCACCTTAATGCTTCCTCTGTGTACATGCATAATCTGTTTGGAAACTGGTAAGCCAATGCCAGACCCAGCTGATTTAGTAGAATAGAAAGGAATGAATATTTTATCCAGCTTCTCTGCATCAATACCTTCGCCATTATCTTGTACTTCTATTATGTGCTTGGTATCTTTTGCAAAAGCCTTTAATTCAATTCTGGGATTTATCACCTTATCCAGAGCTTGTAAACTGTTGGTTAGCAAATTAATTAATACCTGTTCCAGCAGCTTAGCATCTGCCTGAATAACTAAATCTGGACGCAACACTGAAATAACAAGATTTACTTTATATCTGTTTAGCTCCCCTTGCATCAACCTGGCTACCGAGCTAAATAGATCAGTTATCTTTAAGAGTGCCATCTGGGGAACTGGTATTCTGGTGAGTTGCCGGTAATCATTCAGGAACTGCAAAATTCCTCCACTTCTCCTCTGAATGGTCTTCAGAGAAAGCCGGATATCTTCTATATTATCCTCTGTAACTTCTGATAGAGGTTTCTGGCTGCCATCTTCCTGCTCAAGTATCATCAGCATGGTTTCTGTAAGTGAGGCAAGCGGCGTAACAGAGTTCATAATTTCATGTGTGAGAATGCGGATCAGTTTGTGCCAGGCTTCTATTTCTTTGCCTTCAATTTCGTTCTTTATATCATTAAACGTAATAATCCGGTAAGGCTCTCCCATAAGTTGAACAGGCGTAACTCCGACAGAAAATTGCTTTTGTTCCGCTGCAATGAGTAATTCTGCTAGTCCGCTTCCTCCTTGGGCAAGCATATCTACTTCTTTTGTAAAAGGCGTTCTTTTCTCTGCTATATGGGCCCAGGTTAACACATTGCGGACTTGCAGCAGTTGCTCAGCCGACTTATTAATCAGTACCACTTCATTTTTGCTGTTCAGCGAAATAATGCCCACCGGCACATGTTCAATAATTAGCTTAAAATATTGGTATTGTGACTCTTTTCTGGCTTCAATCTCCTTATACGAATCTATTACTTCCTGAAAAGACTGATGAAGTTCTTGAAAGGCAAGGCCCTGGTGAGCCGATTCTGCAAAACTCAGCGAAAAATCTTGATGACGGATACCTTGTAGAAACCTGGCTAACTCACGGGTTGTTTGAGTAACAAATTGAACGAGGTTGTATACTTGAAAACTGAGAATAAAAAGCAAAACCAGCTGGCTGAAAAACAAATCTGTTCTGGCAAAAATAAAAGCCAGACAAACCACATTAGCCAGAATCAAACCTATTCGAACTACAACCCCTACCGAAAACCGTTTATAGACCATATTTATTGAGCCTCCTGTATAAAGCCGGCCGGGTCATGCCTAATTCTCTGGCTACTTTAGAAATATTTCCTTCGTTTTTTTCTATCAGTTCCTTCAGGTACTTGCGTTCCACTTCCTCCAGAGTTAACGTGCGCCCTGTTGATTTTTCCGGTAAGCGTACCTGGTTTAAAAATAAGTCCGGAGAAGTAATCACACTTCCTTCACTCAAAATAACAGCCCGTTCAACCGCATGTTGCAGTTCCCGGATATTGCCGGGCCAGGTATATTTCTTCAGCTTGTTCAGCACAGGAGAATCTACCCGCAGAGGTAGTTTTTTATATTTCTTGCCATACATAGCTAAAAAGTGTTCAATCAGCAGTGGAATGTCTTCGGCTCTTTCCCGCAAAGCTGGTACCCGGATTTCTACGGTATTTATCCGGTAAAGCAAATCCTGCCGGAAAGTATTTTCATAGACCATCTCATGGAGTGGCATATTAGTAGCACAAATTAGGCGTATATCTATTTTCTTCTCCTGGTGCGATCCTACTCTGCGTACCGTGCGGCTTTGCAATACGGTTAATAGTTTCGTCTGCAAAGGCAAAGACAAATTCCCAATCTCATCCAGGAAAATGGTGCCGCCGGATGCCAGTTCAAAACGGCCCGGTTTGTCTTCTTTGGCATCAGTGAATGCTCCTTTTACATGGCCGAATAACTCACTTTCAAACAAGCTTTCGCTGATGGCTCCCAGGTCTACACTGATAAATACTTCTCTGCTTCGTAAAGAATGCTTGTACAAAGCCCTGGCTACTAACTCTTTTCCTGTGCCGTTTTCTCCAAGTATTAATACATTGGCATCAGTAGGAGCTACTTTTTCTAGTAGACTATATAACTCTTTCATAGGCGGTGAGTTACCGATTAGTTCTCCATACTGCCCCTGTATGTCGGCACTTAATTTCTGCTGGGTATTACGGAGTTTTTCTACTTCCAACTTCGACTTACGCAGTTGCATAGCTGACAAAATAGTAGCCAGCAGTTTGCGGTTTTCCCAGGGCTTCAGCACAAAATCAGTGGCTCCCGTTTTAATCGCTTGTACAGCTAGTTCTACTTCCCCATAAGCCGTCATTAATATAATAATCGATTGTGGATCTTGCTGTAGCATCTGCTTGAGCCAGTACATGCCTTCTTTGCCATCATTTTCGCCTCTGGTAAAGTTCATGTCTAGCAGAATTACATCTATCATGGACTTACTTAAAATAGCCGGAATATTCTTAGGTTGTAGTTCTGTATGCACCGTAAATCCATGTTGCTTCAGAAACATACGGGCTGTACTTAACACGTCTGGGTCATCATCCACAATTAATATACTGCCTTCTTGTCTGGTCATAGGAGTTGAAGCTCTTTTGCTAAAATTAGCAATTAGTATGCTGCTAATTCTTCGTTTACCAAGGTAAAAAAGTGTAACGGAAATAACTAATTACCTGTAACGGAACTGTTACACACATCGCAATCATATGATACCTTAATAATATATAGTTCATTGATTATCAATTATATAACTTAGTGGCATTGCCTTTGTCTTATGGAGTAGGCAGAGGTAGAATGTATTTAAACTACTCTGCTTGAATATTGCTTACATTCTCAAATTTTCTAATCTTCAAATTAATAAACTTTACCTATGCTCCGCCACTATCTGACAATCGCCATTCGAAATCTGCTGAAGCAGAAAATGTATACCGTTATCAATATTCTTGGGTTAGCTATTGGCTTAGCCAGTTGTGTGCTAATCATCCTATTTGTAATGGAACATTTAAGTTTCGATAAGTTTCATCAACGGGCCGACCGTATCTACCGGGTAAATTACAAAGGAAAACTCTCTGCGGATAGTGACCAGTATCATAGCGGTGCCACTCCACCACCCGTAGCACGTACCCTGATGAATGAATTTCCGGAAGTGGAACTAACTACGCGTATTTACCCCAAAGGAAGCCTTATCCGCTACCAAGACAAATCTTTTGAAGAGCAACATGTGCTAGCGGTGGATTCAAACTTTTTCAAAATATTCAGCTTCAAATTACTAGAAGGCGATCCTTCTACAGTTTTCAGTGAACCAAATGCGGTAATTGTAACAGAAGAAATGGCTAAAAAATACTTCGGTAACCAACCGGCCATGGGTAAAATTCTAAGTTTCGGTGATGAACGTACGCCATATAAAGTAGTAGGTTTGGCAGAAAATCCACCTTATAACTCTCATTTTACTTTTCATATGCTCACCTCCATCAATACCGAGCCTCTAGTGAAAGAGTTTGACTGGAGCTGGATTTACTGTGCCCTTACTACCTATGTGCAATTAAAAGAAGGCGCTTCGCCAGACAGGATACAAGCTAAATTTCCGGACATGGTCAGACGACATGCAGGCAATACCATTGGAAGAATTTTTGGTACTTCCATTAAAGACTTTGAAAAAAGCGGCAACAGCATACAGCTAAGTCTTCAGCCGCTACCAGCCATTCATTTATACTCGGCAGAAATTAGCAGCGGGCTAGGCACCCATGGCGATATTAAGTATTTATATATATTTTCTTGTGTGGCTATATTCATTCTGCTGCTTGCCTGCATCAATTTTATGAATTTATCTACGGCCCGTTCGGCTAGCCGTAGCAAGGAAGTAGGCGTACGGAAAGTATTAGGTTCGGTAAAAAGTCAACTGGTTGGTCAGTTTCTTACTGAATCCATGCTAACCAGCCTTATTGCCATGTTGCTGGCTTTTGCATTGGGAGAGCTTTTCTTGTTGTTGTTTAAAGATCTATTATTTGAAGGTCTGGATACCAATTTATTAAACCAGAACTGGATCTGGCTTTGCATGGTGCTGCTGGTTTTTATAGTGGGCATAATAGCAGGAAGCTACCCGGCTTTTTATCTAAGTGCTTTTAAGCCTGTAGAAGTATTGAAGGGTAAATTACGAATGGGAGTAAAGAATAGCCGGATTAGAAGTAGCCTGGTAGTTTTTCAGTTTGGTGTATCTGTCTGCCTCATTATTTGTACGATATTTGTATTCCGGCAACTTTCTCATTTAAGCAATATTAATACAGGCTTTACTAAAGAAAATGTGCTGGTAATTACCAATACTGACCGGCTGGGAACCAATATGGGTGCTTTTAAACAAGCATTAACCAATATGCCAGAAGTAGTGAATGCCAGCTATGCTACAAACCTTCCCGGAACCGCTATTGACTCGGATTTATTTCAGCCGGAAGGAGCAAATACGGAAGATCAAATGTTGGAGTTTATTACGGCAGATTATGAGTATCTACAAACGCTCAATATTGAACTGAAGGAAGGCCGCAACTTCTCCAGAGATTTTCCTTCTGATGCCGACGATAAAGAAGGTGCTATGCTGATTAATGAATCTGCGGCTGCTATGTTAGGCTGGGATAATCCTCTAGGTAAACATCTGCGTAGTGCCAGAGACGATAATAACCGTAAAACGATAGGGGTTATCAAAGATTTTAATTTCAGGTCTTTACATAGTCCTATCAAACCTTTGCTTATTCTGTTAGCACCGGAAGGAGATTATATGGCGGTACGAATTAAGCCCGGCGAAGGCAAAAAAATGATACAAGCTTTAGAAACGAAATGGAAATCTTTTTCGCCTAATGCGCCATTTGATCACTTCTTTATGGATGAACGGCTAGAGGCACAATACAAGGCTGAACAACAAATTGGCCAAATATTCTCCGTTTTCACTAGTCTGGCTATTTTTATTGCTTGCCTGGGGCTATTCGGCCTGGCCGCCTACACCACTGAACAACGGGCTAAAGAAATAGGCATCCGAAAAGTATTAGGCGCTTCGGTAATGGGCGTGGTAAATTTACTATCCAAGGATTTCTTAAAGCTAGTGCTGCTCGCCAACATTATTGCCTGGCCACTCGCCTGGCTGCTGATGGATTACTGGCTACGGGATTTCGCTTATCGTATTGATCTGGAACCTTGGGTATTTTTAGTGGCCGCCTTGTTGGCGGTGGTAACGGCCCTACTTACCGTATTTTATCAGGCCTTTAAAGCTGCACAAAATAATCCAGTAGAGTCATTGCGAAGTGAGTAGTAGATAAACTAAACAAGCATTGCCAACACATAAAAAAGGAACGTAGATTATGGAAGTAACCATTTGCATAATCCATGTTCCTTTTTTACTTTCCCTTATTCAATACACAAACCTGCACACTACTCCGACCGCAACGCCTTTACTGGATTAGCTAAAGCCGCTTTTATACTCTGGTAGCTTACGGTTAATAAGGCAATTAATATAGCTGCTATTCCAACTACTATAAATATCCAGATGCTTATCTTTATTTGATAAGGGTATTCATTGAGCCATTGTTGCATACAAAACCAAGCGAGGGGTATGGCAATGGCTAAGGCAATCAACACCAGTTTGACAAAGTCTTTGGAGAGTACAAAAATAATAGTTGGAATACTAGCTCCCAGTACTTTCCGGATTCCAATTTCCTTGGTCCGTTGTTCAATCACCAGCAAGGCTACTGCGAATAATCCTGAGCAGGACAACAGAATGGCCACAAAGGAAGCAAGTCCAAAAATCTGAAATAGTCTTTCTACATCTCTGTACCAAGCTTCTATGTTTTCATCTAGAAATGAGCCTATAAATTCTGTTCCTGGAGCTACCTCTTTCCATACCTCTTTCATTTTATCCATACTGGCAGCCAAACTAGCCGGAGCTACCCGTACAAATATATAATGAATAGGTTCTGAATGAGAAAGATGCATAGTAATAGGCTTTATCTCATTAGCTAACGAATACAAGTGAAAATCAGGAACAACACCAATAATCTGGATTTTAGCACCTGCTGTATCCGTCTGGAAAAACTTGCCTACCGGTTCTTTTTCTCCTAGCATATCCGCCATGCTTTGGGTAATCACTACCCGGTCTAGCGAATCGGATGGATAGGCCGGATCAAACTCACGGCCACCCAAGAGAGGAATTTGTAAGGTCTTTATATAGTCATAATCTACCAACAACCAATCGCTTGCCACTTCTTTGCCTTTGTAGTTAAAACCTACAACGGACCGTGAATTGGTACCATCTTTCCCCCGGCCAAGATTAACGCCAGTACCAGTAATGGATAGGATAGCCGGATCAGAGGCTAGTTCATTACGCATCCGTTGAAGTACCTGCCGGCCATTGAGCTTGCTTCCTACCGGAATACTAATTACCTGTTCTTTCTCAAAACCCAGCGGCTTCTGTTGCATATAGTTTACTTGCTGAAAAGCTATTACTGTGCAACAGGCAAGTAAGGCAGACATAGCAAACTGAGCCACAATTAAGAAATTACGTAATACGCCCGGACGCTTCAACGAAATTTTTCCTTTCAATACTTCCACTGGATGGAAGGCAGCCATTTGTAAAGCCGGGTAGCCACCAGCTATTAAGGTTACTAGGACAAACAAACCAAACAGCAGAGTAACCACCTGTGGTTGAAGCATATAATTAATCGTGAATTTAGCTCCAAAAGCGGCGTTGAACTCAGGTAAAAGCAGATAGGTAAGTAATAACCCTACTACAAAGCCTATAAAGCAAAGCACCGTAGATTCGCCCCATATTTGTACAAAAAGCTGACTTTTCAGTGCCCCTAAGGTTTTACGTACGCCCATTTCTTTGGCCCTTGTAAAGGAACGGGCAATGCTTAAATTGACAAAGTTGATGCAAGCAATGAATAGAATAAATAACCCGATGCCTATAATGGCATACACCATCGCTATAGGGGGGCCACTGGAAATATCTGTGTCAAAATGTACCTTAGAAAGATTCTGTAAGCGGATGGTGAAAATATCTCCATTCTTATCAGGTTTTGCTCCTCTGTTTTGTAAGCTCTCTATTTCTCCGCTCATGTATTTCTGGGCGAAGGGCTTTAGACGGCTTTCAAATGTTTTCGAGTCTACATGAGGGGCTAATTTTACGAATACTTTATGCGAAAAAGCATCCCATTGGTTTTGAGTAGCCTGATAATTAGGCAGGTTTTCTACCCGAATTAGGGCATCAAAGCGGATGGAAGAATTTTCAGGTAAATCTGCTAATACTCCACTTACAATATATCCTTTCTGTTGTCCTTCACTCCCAATTTGCAGTACCTTACCCATCGGATTGTCTTTGGCGAATATTATCTGAGCGATCGTTTTAGTGATAACAATGCTACGCAGATCCGTAAGTGCCGTTTTACTATTTCCTTTAATCAGCGGGAAAGAAAATATCTGGAAAAAATCCGGATCTGTCAGGGTTATGTCTTTTTCTACAAATTTTCCTTGATACTCTATGGTACTTTTTCTCATTTCCATTACTCTGGCGGCTCCTTCCACATCCTCATATTCAGCTTTTAAGGTAGGCGTCAGCGGTAAAGGCATGGAACCCGTTCTCTCTACTTTCTCTGGTGCATTCCTAAAAAAATAGGTCTGGAAAATACGTTCTTTGTCTCGGTGAAAAGAGTTAAAAGAGAGCTGGAAATAAGCTGTAAGAAATAAGAATGTGCAGATACAGAAGGCTACAGATAGGCCAACACTGTTGATGGCCGCATATCCTTTGTTGCGCCACAGTGTACGCAAGGCGATGGTAAAATAACTTTTGAGCATACCGAAGGAAAATATGGGTGTAGATGGATATAAGGTAGATTTACGTTTAATAGCGAAGGGGCGGATAAAGCCTAGTACATCCCAGATATAGCGTCGGCGTGCCTTTCTCTCGCCTATCTGTTCAACTTGGTAATAAAATTCTTCATGCAAGTCTCCCTGCAACTCCTCTAGCAGATGTGGCGCACAAAACCACTCCAGCAACTGATCGGCCCATTGGGGAGGGCGTGGTGTCGTAGACTTTTTCATAGACTGGTGAGAGGTTTAAGCGGACGGGGCAGTAAATTTAGCAGTTGAGAACGGACAGTTTGAATGTCCACTAACGTTTGTTCACCATATGCCGTAATGCTAAACAGGCGTTTGCGTCTGCCGCCACGCTCGGCGGTAGCTTCACCCATTTTGGAACTCACCATTCCTTTTTCCTCCAGGCGCTGCAAGGCCGCATGTACTTGATTTAGCCGGACACTGCGTCCAGTTTGTTCGATAATTTCGTGGGTAATAGCCACCCCATAGGCATTGCCTTCCAGCAGCACTACAGTTAGTAATACTATTTCTTCGAATTCGCCTAAGTATGTCCGTTTCATTCAATAAGCATTAAATCTATATTTGCTGATCAAATGCTTTGCCAATAGAAGAAAAGGCTCAATAGATGGAAATTTAGATGATAAGCCAGAAACTGAACCTTAATAAGTGTCCGCTTCCGGACAGTTGATTGTCCGTTTTTGATTGATAGAATGGAGTTATATTAACTAATTAAACTCTCTTTGGCTTTAACAGATTTTATTTTGGAAGAAAGTTTATAAAACCGGATGGTAAGTAATACAGCCGATACGGTAAGCCCGGCCAGTAGGCCAATCCAGATTCCTTGTACATCCATATGGAAAGTAAAGGCGAGTACATAACCTACAGGCAAGCCAATTACCCAATAGGCGATTAAAGCAACAATAGTAGGCACATTTACATCTTCTATACCACGTAAAATACCCAGACCCACCACTTGGGTTCCATCAGATAGTTGAAAAAAACCTCCAATAATAACTAATGTAGCAGCGAGGCTGACAACTTCTGGATCTTGTATATACAGCCTTACCAAAGAATCATTTAAAGTAAGGAAGATGATACAGGTAATAGACATAAAAAACACAGCCAATGTTAAGGAAACGGTACCTGCCCGAACAATCTTTGGCTGGCTACCCATACCAAATGCCTGACCTACCCTAATTCCACCGGCAGCCGCAATACCTGCAGCCACCATGTAAGTGATAGATGCAAGGTTAATAGCAATCTGATGGGCTGCCAGTTGCACAGTACCTAGCCAACCGGCAATAATGGCTGCTCCGGAAAAAGCTGCTACTTCAAAAAACAATTGAAATCCACCTGGCAAACCCAGTTTTAGTATTCTTCTAATCATGGGCAAATAAGAATAATTAGCTGGTGGAGGCAGAATGAATGCCCGGAAAATAGGTGCCCGGAAAATATATAGTACCATAGCAATAGCCATAACTACACGTACGAGCAACGTAGCGAAGCCAGCTCCATTGACGCCCCAGGCAGGCATACCAAATTTTCCAAAAATAAATACCCAGTTAAAAAAAACGTTCAGCCCAAGTCCAATCAAGGTAAGCACCATAGCTACTTTCGTATATGACAATCCATCACTGAACTGTTTAATAGCCAAAAAAAACAGCATAGGAATAACTGAGAGGCCAATAATCTGCAGGTATTCCACTGCCAATGCTTCTACCTCTGGCGTTTGCCTGAACCAGTGAAAATTATAAGACAATAATATAATTACCAGACATAAGCCTATCCCAAAAAGGAGTCCCACCCGCATGCCTGCTCTTAACAGGTAACTACACTCTCTTTTATCATCTTTGCCATAGGCAGCGGCTACTTGAGGAGCAATGACCGACAGGGTGCCCATGCCAATAATAGCTATCAAAAAAAATACAGAGTTAGCTATACCTGCGGCAGCAATGGAAGCGGCTCCCAACTTACCTACTTGAATATTGTCAGCTACTCCCATCATTACCGTGCCTAGCTGAGCTATAATAATAGGCAGGCTGATTTTTAGCGTAGCAGCAATATCTGGCCGGTACAAACGGCGCATGTTGGGTTGCAATAAAGGAAACATAGCTAGGAGCTGGTTTTGGAGGCGCAAAATTAGCTATTTCCAGTCAGATTACATGCACCATAATGAATGTCTGTTAACCAATACCTACTGACTATCAATTAATACATATCTTTCTTTCACCCGTAACTCCTCTTGCTTGGCTTCTTCTGATTTGCCTAATTTCTTGAGAATAGCCGCCCGGTAACTGTGGCATTGGGCAGCAACATAGGAATCCGGAAAGGACTTAGCAGAGCGGGTAAAAAGTTCAAAAGCCTTGTTTAGTGAAGCAGAATCTCCTTTCTGGAACAACTTTTTGCCTTCTTCAAAATCCTCTCGCCATTGTAAAGCAACGGGGTTCATCCGCTCCGCTTCCTGAAATGCGGCAAAAGGCGTAAGCTGTACCTGACTGTTCTTTTCTGCTATGGGCGGATGTGAAGCAGAAAAATATTCCTCCAGGGCTTGTATAAATGCTTGTGCTTCTCTTTCATTATGTTGTTTGCTTTTTAACCGCTTTTCTTCCACTGCATTAGTAAAGAAGGATGCTTCGGCAATAATTCCCGGAATGCCATACGTACCTCTCAACACTTTTGTGCCAGCCGTAGGGAAAATGGTATGGTCAGACACTACACTTACTGGGGTTTTTCCACCATACAAAACTTGTTTCAATTGTATGGCTACCGCTTTTCCTAGCTCTACACTGGCCTTGTTTTCAGAAGCATTTCCATGAAAATATACAATAGGGAAATTAACACTCCTGTCGGCTGTGCCATTATGATGGATAGACAAAAATCCATCTGCTTTAGAGTCTACAGCTAAGTTGATACGGTCGTCAAAGCTGATGTTGCTATCGTCGGTGCGGGTAACTAGTACTATTGCACCCTTGTTTTCAAGCATTTCCTTCAGCAGCAAGGCTACCCGCAGATTTATCCATTCTTCCCGTTCGCCAGTTATTCCTTGCCGGAAACTATCTGTGGCCGCCGTACCCCCATGGCCTGGGTCCAGGCATATTACTTTTCCAGCTAAGGTACTCTGAGCAGAAGCAATGGCTGAGACCAACAGCAGCCAGAAGAATAGACAGAACAAAAACACGTTATTTTGTATCATAGTGGATTCACTGTATTTACTTACTTCCTTATTAAAAAAACAAAAAGACCTTAGGAAGGCCTCTCTGTTGCATCAACAAACATATGTGTTATTAAGGAATAGTTAAAGTCAGTGTACGGGTATTAGTTAGATCATTAGTCGTTACAGCAGCGGCTTCCAACACGATTTTTTTCCCGGCTGCTGTTAATGGTACCGTATAACTGAATTTTTCTACATAGGAATTATTTGTATCAAACCCACTGATTGCTTTTGAGTTAATTTGTTGCTTGGCATCAGTAGCCACTGTTTCGTGCAAGAGCAGCTCTTTTACAGCTACATTCGGCGAGTAAAACCGCACAGTTAATTCAATAGTTTCGCCAGCCGCTGGCGTTGCCTTTGATGCCGTAAAAACCGGTATAGTAGCTACCGGACCGACCACCTCGTACAAATCTTCTTTGTCTTCCAGGCAAGAGGATAGCCCAGAAATAGCCATAAAAAAAAGCAAGTAGATAAAGTAGTTAGAAAATATTTTCATGAAGTAAATTTTTCAGTGGTTAGTAATTATTATTTATCCCAGAATACCCTATCCGTAATAGAAGCACTTGGAACGTTGCCTGAATTATTAATTAACTCTGTTTGCGGATACAAGAATCTCCTTGGAAATATACCACCAGTTTCATTGGCTGGGGCTGGGGTAAGTCTTGGAATGCCACTTGTATTTCCCGGGGCCCCAGCAGGAATACTTCTCCGCCAGTCGGTCCAGGCTTCTGCTTCTAAAAAAAGGGCTATATATTTTTCAGTGAAAAGCTTTTCAAACCCATTCACCTGGATAGTAGCCGCCGTTTCACTGGCATAGAGTGCTTCATAAGCCGGATTGGCTGCACCAGTCACCCTCAAAATAGATGACTTTACAGCCTCATTATAGGCAGCGGCGGCAGCAGCAAAATTGTTAAGTCGTAAATTAGCCTCTGCCTCAATAAACTTAACTTCTGTATACGTAATCCAATTGGTAGGCGAGCTGGGCGTATTAATATATGGACCTAACCTAGAACGGTTGGCTACTGCCGCTACAGCGCCATAAGGGGTTCCTACATAATTTCCATCGGCATCTTTCTGAGCCACATTACTCACAATATCATCTGTTACATAATAAGGTAATCTGGGGTCATCTATACCTGGGGCTACTCTATTTTCCAACAGATTGATAAATTCTTGTGCAACAGAAATGTTATTTTGCCCGAATGTACCTTGTAAGAAACCAAACCACGGTCCTGCCTGGTCGTTGGTCGTACCAAATACTATTTTAGCATCCTCTGCATTGCTGGTAAAAGTGCCGGCAGTAATTTGTGCCAGAGCATTGGTAGCCGACTGGGTAGGATCTATTTTGCTCAAATGGTTATAGTATCTGGCTTTTAAAGCCCTCGCCATTTTGATCCATTTAGGCGCAGAAGTTGTTACCCAGGCAGCTTCACTAGGTGCACGGTAGATCAGATCATTGGTGCTGGGAGAAGTGGTACTGGTAGTTTGCAGATCGGCTATTCCTTCATCTAATAATATTTGCAACTGCTCATATACTTGTTCTCCACTATCGAAAGTTGGCTGAGGGTATCTTTCCAGATCAAAAGCTGTACTATAGGGCACATCGCCCCAGAAGTCGACGGCATACCCTAGCAGCATGGCCATCTGTATTTTAGCAACGCCCCGGTAATGGGTAGCACCGTTTTCATTGGATTTCTGGATAATAGTATGCAGGTCTTTCATAGCACCTGCATAAAATTTTTCATTCCAGGCTTCATCAAAAAAGCGGGGAAAGTAGCCATAGTCTGTAATACTACGCCAGTTTAGCAGAATGCCAGTCATTTGCTGTAGCAAGATACTAGTTGTTTGAGCAGTATACTCGCCAATGGCCCAGGTCTGGTTTGCCTGAGCTACCGGCAAAAGACCTCCCACAGCCGCATCCGTAGCATTATTAGGATTAATGTTGGCTTCCTCCAGGTTGCAGGAGTAAAATGTTAGCAGGACCAACACAAAAGAAGACTTTATATATCTAGGTAATCGGTTCATTTGATAGGCTTTAAGTATGGATGTATAATTACAGCGTAACGTTCAGGCTAATGCCATAACTTTTTGTGTTGGGTGTACCAAAGGCATCAATTCCTATAGCACTATTTGGGCTATTAGGCGAACTCACCGGCCCATACAGATTGGTTTCCGGATCTATACCTGTGTAATTGGTAATTAGAATAAGGTTTCTGCCAAATACGCTTAGGTCCAGGTTGGTCAACTTAATTTTGCTGATCAATGGTTTAGGAAATGTGTACGTAAGTGTGGCATCCCGTAACCTGAACCAGGAACCGTCTTCAATCATCCGTTCTGCAATGTTTCTGTTACCGGCATTCACTCCATAATACGAAGCCTGGTTAAGTAATGCAGGCGTAGTATTTACCTGTCCGTCGGATTCTCTGATACCTTTAAAAATAACCAGGTGACCTCTGTCTTCGCTGTTTTTAGGAATACCCTGTGCGTTCATCCAGTTTCCGGTGACATTGGCTACATCACCGCCTTTGCGAATATCCCACAAAAAGGATAAGGACAGGCCGCTGTAAGTAAAGGTATTTCGAATACCCATCAGCCAGTCTGGCTGCGGATTACCGATTCTTTTCTCTGAGGTCGGGTTATCTGGCGTGGCTGGATTTATCTGTGGATACCCGGCATCATTTAGTAAAAGCTGCCCTGCTTCATTACGCTTAAAAGCTGTTCCATAAAAAACACCATAGGGCTCGCCTTCTCTTAAGGTAGGCGCTAAATTTCCATACCCACCTAGCCTGATTTCGTCAACTGGCAAAGATCTTACAGTATTTCTGTTGCGGGTAAAATTGATGAGCGCATTCCATTTAAATTTATTTAGTTGAATAGGCGTACCTGTTAAAACAAGCTCAATCCCTTTGTTTTCTATTACACCAGAATTAATCCGTTGATTGGTAAATCCGGTAGATCCTGGAATGACTACGTTTACAATTTGATCTGCATTCAGGGAACGGTACCAGGTAAAATCGATACCTAGCCTGTTTTGAAGGAAATTTAATTCTGTACCAAATTCAATAGTAGTATTTTTTTCAGGCTTTAATTCACTATTGCCTGCATCATTACTCAGTTCTACACCTCCTAAACCTGCTACAGGAAACCGAAGAAGGGTACCATACTCAGATGTCTCTACGCTTCCTCCACGTTCATAATACGTCTGAGTAGCATAAATAGGCGCATCTCTTCCTACCTGTGCCCAGGAACCTTTAAGTTTACCAAAAGATAAAATATCATCTAGGCCCAGTAGTTCAGTAAATACAAACCCTAAGCTTGTTGACCCATATAAGAATGAGTTGTTCTTTTTAGGCAAGGTCGATGACCATTCATTTCTGGCAGATACCTCCAGAAAAAAAATTCCTTTCCACCCGGCATTAATTCTGGAAAAAGCAGCTACTGTCTTTTTTCGGAATTCTTCTTGTATCGGATTTATACTTTCTGTGGCGTTGCTGATATTATACAAACCCGGAATTTGCAGGTTGCTTCCACTGATGTATTGCCTTTTATTATTGGTATAAAAATGATTGTGCCCCACCATCCAGGAGAGGTCAAAATCATTGAACTGTTTGCTTGCGGTCAGGAAAAGATCCGAGTTGATGGTAATATCCGTGTAGGTATCTTCTAGTACCCGTCCAAACCGTCCATCGCCGCCTGTAGTACCTCTTGCCCAAACCTGGGTACGCTTATCACTGGAAAAATCTGAGCCTAAGCGGTACATTACATTCAGCCAGGGAAGCACATCATAATTAGCCTGCATATAGCCAATTAAGCGGTTTACATCATCTTTAAATGGATTATTGTTGATTGTCCAATAGGGATTATCGGGAGTACCTGTATCGGGGCTGTTTGGGTTATAGTTGAAACTTCTCTGGTGGCCATTTGGCAGCACATATCCTTCCCTGTTATTAAAACTTCTAGGTGTGCGGATGGTGCCCTGAATTACGTCGGCAAAATTATCTCCCCTTCCAAATCTGGTACTTGCGCTGTTGGTATAAAAAGCAGAGCCAGTTAAGCGTATTTTATCGGTTAACGAAGATTCTGCGGTTAATTTAAAAGATGTTCTACGGTAATCGTTTTTGGGAATAATTCCGGACTGGTTCAGGTTGCCCACAGAAAAATACACACTTCCGTTTTTGTTGCCACTCGATATACTCAGGTGATTATTATAGGTTTGCCCAGTTTGAAAGAATAAGTCCTGGTTATCAATATTAGGGACTCTGGCATCGGCAATGGCTCTGGGGTCATTCATATCCACAATAAACCCTCTGGCATCTTTCGGGTTATTAGGAGATCCGTCATACCGCAGGGTAGTTACCGGAGGCCCAAAATGGCTGAATGTTAAATCTCCAAAAACATCGTTATCTCCTTGTGCATATACTTCCTGCTGTGGAAAAAAATTGATAATCTGGTCAATAGAAGCAGTAGACGAAAAATTCACTCTGGTATTCCTCCCTTCTGACCTGGCACCTTTTTTAGTAGTAATAACTACTACCCCACTACCGGCCTGTATGCCATACAGAGCCGTAGCTGCCGGACCTTTCAGCACCGTCATCGATTCGATATCATCCGGATTAATATCGATGGCCCGGTTCGAAACGTCTACCCCAGACCCGGCAGCAGTAGAAGTCCTGAAGCTATTATTGATCGGAATGCCGTCTACTACAAATAAAGGTTGATTGTTTCCACTGATAGATGAGTTGCCCCGGATGGTGATGGAAGAACCTGCTCCGGCTGCCCCTCCCTGCCTGACTACTTGCACCCCGGCAGCCTTTGAGTTAAGGGCATCTACTAAATTAGGTTCACGTGCCTGTATAATCTCTTTCGCTTGTACCTCCTGCACCGCATAAGCAAGTGCCTTTTTCTCCTGCGAAATACCAAAAGCGGTTACTACCACCTCATCCAGATTTTGTACATCTTCTACCAAGCTTACATTAATTGTAGCAGAGGTACCTACCGGAATTTCCTGGGTTGTATAGCCAATAAAACTAAAGACTAAAACTTCACCTGGAGCGGCTTGAATGGTATAATTCCCCTCGGGGTCTGTGAGCGTACCGCGGCTTGTACCTTTTATTAGAACGTTTACCCCTGGTATAGCTGTATTTTCTGCTGCAGCGGTTACTTTCCCTGTAATATTTTGTCCTTGTGCAACCCCTTCGAAAGTGCTCACCGCACTTATGATCAGCAAAATAATCTGTATTATTTTCTTCATATAAGAAATATTATAGGTGGTTAAAATCAAATATATAAACAGAATTTAATAATGGAAATAAATCAATGAATAATATTTTAGGCTGATAATTATAACAAAATCAGTTTTTTACCATGTTAACAACACAAAAAAATATCTCGATTTTAACCAGATTACCATAGATCTTTCAGGAAACAGAATACTTAGCAGAAATTCTAGCTGGATTGGCTTTATAAACCGATTAGGATATTTTGGCGATTTGCAGCGAAATTCGGAAGGCTAGAAAGGTATATACAAAAAATACACTTATTTTTACGCAAACTTACCAACCTCATGAGTAACTCAACACTGGTATCGTTACAGGATACCCAAATTTTCGATCTGATTAATAAAGAAAAGCACCGCCAAGAAAGCGGCATTGAGCTGATTGCCTCCGAAAACTTTGTTTCTCCACAGGTAATGCAAGCCATGGGCACTGTACTTACCAATAAATATGCGGAAGGATTACCTGGCAAACGTTACTATGGCGGATGCGAAATTGTAGATGAAATTGAGCAACTGGCTATTGACCGGGCTAAAGAACTATTCGGCGCTAGTTGGGTAAACGTACAACCCCATTCAGGCGCACAAGCGAATGCAGCCGTATTCTTAGCTTGTTTAAATGCCGGAGATAAAATACTAGGTTTTGATCTTTCACATGGTGGACATTTAACACATGGGTCAGCAGTAAATTTTTCTGGTAAATTGTATTCTCCTGTATTCTATGGAGTAGACAAAGAAACTGGCCTTATTAATTGGGATAAAGTAGAGGAAACAGCCAAAAAAGAACGACCAAAACTAATTATCTGCGGTGCATCCGCCTACTCCCGTGATTGGGACTACCAACGCCTTAGAGCTATTGCTGATGAAGTGGGTGCTTTATTGATGGCCGATATTGCTCACCCGGCAGGATTAATTGCCAAAGGATTGTTAAATGATCCACTGGACCATTGCCATGTAGTTACAACAACCACACATAAGACATTGCGCGGCCCTCGTGGGGGGATGATTATGCTACGCCATGACTTTGAAAATCCGTTCGGACAGCGTACCCCTAAAGGTGAGTTAAAGATGATGTCAGCTTTACTGGATATGGGTGTATTCCCAGGTATACAAGGCGGCCCGCTAGAGCATGTAATTGCTGCTAAGGCGGTAGCTTATCATGAAGCTTTATCAGACGAATATGCACAGTATGTAGTGCAAGTACAAAAGAATGCCAAAGTGATGGCTAGTGCTTTTGTAGAAAAAGGCTACCAGATAATTTCTGGTGGCACCGACAACCACCTGATGCTGATAGACCTACGTTCTAAGAACCTGACAGGTAAGATTGCTGAAAATACGCTTATTAAAGCAGATATTACCATTAATAAAAACATGGTACCTTTTGATGACAAATCTCCCTTTGTAACTTCTGGTATGCGGGTAGGAACAGCAGCAGTTACTACCAGAGGAATGAAAGAACAAGATATGCTACAGATTGTAGATTATATAGATGCTGTGCTGATGAAACACGACAATGATTCGGCCATAGCCAGTATTAAACTCAAGGTAAATATGTGGATGAAAAACTTTCCACTCTATCTATAAGCTTTTTTCTTATGCTTTTTGAAACTGCCCGCCTGCGAAGCGGGCAGTTTTATTTTTAGGCTACTCTGTTAATGCATCTATTTCCTCTTACCATCTTACGGATTAGGACAAAATATATGCATACGTTTGATATAAGCGAAAAGGTAATTAATGTATATACATACTTTTACATCTTTTTTTGCGTTCAATTAATACGAATCCTAATCGAAATCAATCGTTTTTCCGTTAGTGTAATGTTTATATATAATATGTAATATAGGTTCATTGCTTTCAAAGGCAAAACCCTCTTTTACATTTATATAGATAAGCTTTTGTGACCTTATTATGCGTAATAGGTATGAATAAATGATGTAAGAAAGTTTGGATTTACTGCTATCCATAGTAATTTTATATTTTTTATGCTGCCTTTTTACAACTCATAAAAATTTATTGGGTTTAAGTTTCATTTTAATAGTATAGCCGTTGTAGATGAGGTTAGAAAAAATCGTAAATATAATTTATTTAACAGGCGTCATTGCTCTAATCAGTGTAGGTATTGCTACCTATCGTAACTTTGAGGCAGTTCAGGAGAGGAATAAGCTACTTAGTCATTCACACGAGGTAATTCGCACGGCAGAGAAAGTTGAATCATTTATAAAAGATGCTGAGACCAGCCACCGGGGGTATTTTCTTACCGGTGACAAAACATATTTAACGCCTTACCATGCCAGTAAAGATTCTTTGCCAGTTTATCTTAAAAAACTTCAGCAATTAACGTCCGACAATGCCTCTCAACAGGCACGCCTGGAGAACCTGAGCCGGCGAACCGAGGATAAACTAGAATTTTTGCAGGAGTCTATCTTGCTAAAAGATAGTTTGGCTTCCGCTTCCCAACTTCCGGTAACTAGTATATTTCCCAAGGCAGGTAAAAAACTTATGGCCGATATCCGGGCAATTATTACCTCTATTATAGCGGAAGAAAACCGATTACTCGCCTTGCATACAGCAAATCTGGATAACAGTATTAACCTCACCAAATCAATAATTTATTTCATTATTTTGCTTACAGCCATTATTGCTTGTGTTTCATTTGTTGCGATGCGGAAACTTATACGCAGCAAATCAAGCTACGAACAAAATTTGCATAACCTGAATAATGAAGTAAACCGCTTTAATGAAGAACTTAACAGCAGTAATGAAAAATTGCTGTCTACTAATGAGGAACTAGAAACGAGTAATGACCAGTTACAGGCCAATAACCGGTTATTGCAACTCTATGCCGATGAAATAAATGAGCTATATAACCATGCACCTTGTGGCTATCACTCTAGCAATGAGCAAGGCTTGATACTCAATATAAACGACACAGAACTTAAATGGCTAGGCTACACAAAGGAAGAAGTAATCGGTAAATTGCACCTAACAGACATTATCTCACCTAATGGAGCCGAGGTCTTCAAGCGTACATATCAACAATTTCTTGCACAAGGATATATTATGAATCTGGAATCAGAAATGATCCGGAAGGATGGTACGCATTTTCCGATATTAGTTAATGTAAACTACCTGAAAGATGCCAATGGCAAATTTCTTAAAACTCATGCAAACATCTTCGACATTACAGAACTAAAAAAGGTACAGCAGAAGCTACAGGAGAATGAATACAATTACCGGCTAATGGCCGATAATATCACCGATATGATTTCCAGGCATTACCCGGATGGTACCTATTTTTATGTGTCTCCTTCCTGCAAAAAGCTGTTAGGCTATACTCCGGAAGAATTACAGGGAAGATCGTTATATGACATTATTTACCTAGATGACCTGGAATCGGTTGTACAATCTTACCTTTCGCTAACCGAAGTGCCAGAGGTACATACCTTTATTTACCGTATCCGCCGCAAAGACCGGAAATGTATCTGGTTTGAAACCATTAACCGGTATTTCAAAGATCCAGAAACAAACCAGATTCAAGAAGTATTATCTGTTTCCAGAGATGTAACCCAGCGCAAAGAAGTAGAGGAAAAATTGAAGGTAGCCAACCTGGAACTGGAACAAATAAAGCAAGACCTGGAATACCGCGTACAGGAGAGAACTACAGAATTGCATCATGCGTTGCAAGAACTCCGCTTGCGTAACCATGAACTGGATAACTATGTATACAAAGTTTCGCATGACCTGCGGGCACCACTGGCCTCTATCTTAGGACTGGTCAGTTTATCTAAACTCGATAATGATATTAGCACCATTAAGCATTACATTGCCCTGATAGAAAACCGGGTAAACAAATCGGATGAATTTATTAAGTCTGTAATGAATCACTCCCGGATTCTGAATGCAGAGCTGAACGTACAAAGTATAGATTTTGAAAAGCTGATTACTACCTCTATCGATGAACTTCGCTATATGCCGGAAGTAGATCAGATAGATTTTTCGATTAATATAGAAAATCAGCAGGTAGGGTTTTACAATGATGAGGAGAGGCTTTCCATTATATTCAAAAACTTTTTATCCAATGCCATAAAATACCGCAATCCACAGGTAGAAAAAAGTTTTGTGCGGTTTACGATTACCCTTGCGCCACAAGAAGCTTCTGTTCAGATAGCCGATAATGGGGTAGGTATTGAATCGTCGTACCTGGATAAAATTTTCGATATGTTCTTCCGGGGTCCCATCCGTTCGGAAGGTTCTGGCCTGGGCTTATATATTGTAAAACAAACTTTAGACAGGTTAGGCGGTACAGTAGAAGTAAGTAGCCGGTTCAACAGAGGCACTACCTTTAAAATGGTAATTCCGAATTTAAAAGAAGAGGTAAAACTACCCACTCCACAAGAGGAAGATCAACCGGTAGTAGATAACTCTGCTAAGCTATAACGTTAGAAATTAGGTGCTGAAAACAGGATACTATTTAATAAAAAAAGTATCTTGAGCCCTAAATCAGTTAATAGGACATGTTTCCCGGCAGCTGATAAAATCCGCTAACTTCTAATTTCTATACCTTGACAGCCCTCCGACTGGAATTACTGGCTTTACCTCATGCTCCAGCCATTCAGCTAATGGCTTCCGATCCGGAAGTAGCCGCTACTACCCGGGTGCCGCACCCCTATCCAGCAGGCGCAGCCAAAGCCTTTATTGAAATGAGTATACAGGAAGCAGCCGCTGGGAGAATGTATAACAATGCCATTTTATTTGGCGATACCCTAGTAGGAGTAGCAGGCCTGATGCAGATTAAACCTGGCGATAAAGCCGAGTTAGGGTACTGGATTGGTAAACCTTATTGGGGGAAAGGCTATGCTACCTTCGCCGTGCAAAACCTGCTACCCTATGCTTTCACCCGGCTACAATTAAAGAAAGTGTATGCCCATGTATTGGATTATAATTTTGCTTCTCAAAAGGTGTTGAAAAAGAATGGTTTTATGTTTACCAGACAGTTTATTGAATACGATGCCAAATGGCGGAAAGATATCCTTCTGTATGAATATGAAATTACCTGCGAGCAATGGCAACAGGCATAAGTATTTCTTAGGTCACCTAAAGGAGACTTAATTAAAGCCTCCCTTAGGCAAGCTAAGGCAGTATTACTTCGCAGTAGCTACTATTTCTTTTTCTTCCATTCCCAATACATCCATAATAAAGGCATATTCTCTGGCAGTGTCGTAAAACTTCTTAAACCTGCCTGAAGCTCCACCATGGCCTGCTTCCATGTTGGTATACAGCAACAACAAATTATTATCTGTTTTCAGGGTACGTAACTTAGCCACCCATTTGGCAGGCTCCCAATATTGTACTTGCGAATCGTGCAGACCAGTGGTAACGAGCATATTTGGGTACTCCTGCTTTTTCACATTATCGTATGGCGAATAGGATAGCATATAATCAAAATACTCTTTTGTATTTGGGTTACCCCATTCATCGTATTCTCCAGTGGTTAGTGGAATAGATTCATCCAGCATGGTGGTCATTACATCTACAAATGGCACATGGGCTACTACTGCTTTATATAGATCTGGCCGTAGGTTTACTACAGCTCCCATTAATAAACCTCCGGCACTTCCGCCCATGGCTACTAATTTCTCAGGGCTTGTGTACTTCTCTTTGATTAAAAACTCGGAGCAGTCTATAAAGTCAGTAAAGGTATTTTTCTTTTTTAATAACTTGCCATCTTCATACCAGTGACGGCCCATTTCTTGCCCACCGCGGATGTGGACAATAGCAAAAATGACCCCCCGGTCCAGCAAGCTCAGTCTGGCAGAACTAAAGGTAGCTTCTGAACTAATGCCATACGAACCGTAGGAATATTGATATAGTGGATTATTACCATCTTTTTTAGTGCCTTTTCGGTACACTAAGGATATCGGAATCTTCACGCCATCTCTGGCAGTGGCATATACCCGTTCTGATACATAATTTTCCTTACTGAATCCACCCTGCACTTCTTGCTGCTTCAGCAATTTTTTCTCCTTGGTTTGCATATCATACTCATATACAGATCCTGGTGTCGTAAGGGAGGTGTAGCCATACCGGAGTTTGGGGGTATCCATTTCGGGGTTAATATCTGTATAAGCCATGTAAGCAGGTTCGCCAAAATCCAGGTAATGCTCATTTTTGTCTTGCCAACGAATAATGCGCATGTGCAGTAGCCCCTCTTTACGTTCACTTAATACTAGGTGATTTTTAAACAGCTCAAAATTATCTAAATACACATCTTTCCGGTGGGGAATTACCTCTTTCCATGCTTTTTTATCAGCCGACTTTGCTACTGGCACCTCCATTAAGCGGAAGTTTTGCGCCTGCCAATTGGTAAGAATGTAAAATGTATTGTTTAGGTGTTCAGCCGTATACTCATGTTCTTCTTCGCGGGGCAATACTACGTTAAATTTTTCCTCAGGCTGACTGGCCTCCAGGTAATGCATCTCAGAAGATAAAGTGCTGCCTATGTGCAGCATAATGTATTTTTTAGATTTTGTGCGGAAAACAGACGTATAAAAGGTGTCATCTTTTTCTTCATACACTAGTTTATCTGTTTTTGGGTCAGTGCCTAGTACATGTTTATAAACCTGGAAAGGTAGCAGCGTCTCTGTGTCTTTTTTTACATAAAAAATAGATTTGCTATCACTTGCCCAGGCAAACCCTGGATCTACATCCTGAATAACTTCCGGATACACTTCACCAGTTACCAGATTTTTGAATTGCAGGGTATATAATCGGCGGCTCACGGTATCTACAGCATAAGCCAGTATCTGTTCGTTATCACTTACTTCCAGTCCTTCGGCATCAAAATAATCATGTCCTTTGGCCATCTCATTTTCATTTAAGATAATTTCTTCTGGTGCATCCAAAGATCCTTTTTTGCGGCAATGGATAGGATACTCAAAACCTTCTTCATACCGGTAGTAATAATAATAGTTACCATCTTTAAAAGGAGCCGATTCATCTTTCTCCTTTATACGGCCTTTCATTTCATTAAACAACTTTTCCTGCAAAGGCTTAGTATGATTCATTATCGTATCTAGATACTTATTTTCTGCTTCCAGGTAGGCAATTACTTCAGGATTTTCCCGGTCGCGCAGCCAGTAATAATTATCGGTGCGGTCTTGTCCGTGGGTAGTCAAAATTTTAGGAATTACTTTCGCTTGTGGCGCTTGGGCTTGTACTCTCATAGGTTTTGTTTTATCTGTTTTCTCCGTACCAGGCTGGCAACTTAGCAAGCCAGTAAGGCACATCAATAATAAGGAAAAAGGGTTAAAGTTCATGTATTTGTTTACGTATGATGAAGGGTCGGTTATCCATGCGACAATCTACAAAAATAGCGAAGAAAGGTCATTACAAAAGCTAGAAGAGTAGTATAGCCTCTGCAAAATAGTACGACACGTATATATCATAGGAATAAACCTGCTTTATTCCTATTCCTGCATAAAGCCTGGAACGCTTAGCCCCCTATAGCCGTTATACTAACTAAACCAATCAATATTTGACTATCCAGGTATGGAAAAGACACTACAACAGACCTCTGAATACACGATTATATTAAGGAATCTTGAACTTTCAGACTATGCGGATTTTAGAGAAGCTGCTACTCTGGCCTACACTGGCATGAGCGGAACCTGGCAACCCAGGCATTTAGAAAAACTACTGGAGATTTTTCCACAAGGCCAACTTTGTATAGTAGTTAATGGTAAGGTAGTGGCCGTTGCTCTGTCCTTAATTGTAGATTATGCCCAATATGGCGATAGCCACACGTATGTGCAGATAACCGGTAATTATGAATTTACTACTCACGATCCCAATGGCGATGTGCTATACGGCATAGATGTATTTATACACCCAGATTTTAGAGGCATGCGGCTGGGAAGGCGTTTATATAATGCCCGGAAAGAGCTCTGTGAATACCTGAATCTACGGGCCATTGTAGCTGGTGGACGTATTCCTGGGTATAGTGAACATGCGGCTGAGTTAACCCCTAAACAATACATTGAAAAAGTACGGCACCGGGAGTTGTATGATCCGATTCTTTCGTTCCAGTTTGCCAACGATTTTCACGTCAAGAAGATATTAACAAAATATTTACCATACGACCATGCCTCACAAGCGTATGCTACGCTCATAGAGTGGAACAACATTTACTATGTAGAGAAGAAGCCAGCCTTTAACGATAAAAAATCTGTGGTGCGGCTAGGTATTGTGCAGTGGCAGATGCGGAATGTGCAGTCGGTAGATGCCCTTATTAGCCAGATTGAATTTTTTGTAGATGCGGTTAGTGGCTACAAATCAGATTTTATTTTGTTTCCGGAACTGTTTAATGCGCCCTTAATGGCTGAATTTAACCAGTCTTCTGAACCAGAAGCTATCCGGAGGCTGGCAGGCTATACCGATCAGTTGCGGAATAAGTTTACCGAATTTGCCGTCTACTATAATATAAATATCATTACCGGAAGCATGCCTTACTATGAAGAAGGCAAATTGTATAATGTAGCCTACCTATGCCGCCGCGATGGAACCTGGGAACCTCAATATAAACTTCATATTACACCTAACGAAGCTTATCACTGGGGAATGGTGGGTGGTAACGAACTCAAAATTTTTGATACAGACCGTGGCCGCATTGGTATACTTATTTGTTATGATGTAGAATTTCCCGAGTTGCCCCGTTTACTAGCCGATCAAGGTATGGAGATTTTATTTGTGCCTTTTTTGACAGATACCCAGAATGGATATAACCGGGTACGGTTTTGTGCTCAGGCAAGAGCCATCGAAAATGAATGTTATGTGGCTATTGCCGGCAGCGTAGGTAATTTGCCTAAAGTAAATAATATGGATATTCAGTATGCCCAGTCAGCAGTATTCTCTCCATCAGATTTTCCATTTCCTACGAATGCAACAGTTTCAGAAGCAACACCCAATGCTGAATTAACTTTAATTGCGGATGTAAATCTTGATTTACTCAAAGAGCTGCATACCTCTGGAAGCGTAAAAAACCTTAAAGACCGGCGGAAAGATTTATATAGATTATCCTGGATAGCGAAATAAACCTAAAGCTGCCCCTTAAAGGGCAGCTTTTTTAGTCAAATGTATCTTCAAAAACAAGTTTCTTGTTTTTATCCCAAAGCCGCGCATAGTTTACTGCGCCAGCGCCCATAAATTTATACCGGATACCTACTACTTTGCCTGCATCATAGAAATAAGCCGTTTTAAATATCTGCTTGTTGTTTAGAAAAATAGTTACCTGCCGGTTTTTCACTTCCAGTCGTAGCTTCTGCCACTGAGACAAGTTGCAGCCAAAGGCTGATAAGTCATTCCGGCGGCCTTCCAAATATAAGTCGCCTAGGGTAAGATTAATGTTGCCGACACAGCCTGGAATAGCTAGTGGGACAAGCATCCGGCCGTTGGAACACATAATAGTTATACGGCTTTCCTGGCAAACTACATTTCCTATATTCGTCTCATTTTTTACTTCTGTTTCAAAAGAAAAATCATTACTGGAGAGTTCCCCAAAATCCTGCACATTGTAGTAATCTATCCATGGTATCTGTTCTGTAGAAGCTAGTTTAAACTTATCTAGGGAAGTGAGAGGAGCCTGTAATATACCTTTATCTATAATTTCACCTTTCAGATACAAAGGAATGGGGTCATTTTCTATTAATGCCAGCCAACCATCTGTTTTTATATAGACATCGTGCTCTTTAATGATTTTATTATTGATTAGTAATTTGGCCCGGTGGTACCCAGGATAGTAATACGTAGTGGTGTATTGATGCCCCTCTTTGGAGACATTCTCCCGCATCCGCTCGTCCCAGGATTGCTGAATGGCTATATCTTCTGATGGAGAAGCTATGGCATCGTAATGAAAGATGACTGTATTCGGAAGCCCCAGTGTAACTGGCTGGCTGCTGAACTGAATCTTTGAGGGATCAACAGAAAAAGTTTTAAAAATTAGCCCATAAGATAGTAGCCCAATAGTAACGAGCACTAAGAGAAAGATGAATGGGTAAAAGTATTTATAGGATTTACGGCTCCAGTGAGTTTCATGGGGTAATTCAGCGTGTATTTGTTCAGCAATAACGGATTCTTGAATATCCTGCCCAGTAGGAAGAACTGTCTTTGTATGAGCAACTTTAAAGTCTCGCCAGGTTGAGTAGCCAGCAAATGCAGCCAGCGTATTGAGCGTTTGTAGCGTAGGCGAACTGGTATACGCAACTTTCCCCCAGAGCCGCTTCAATGTAGTAACACTCAAGCGGACTTTGGTCTTGTTGTAGATGCATTCACTTAGTTCTTCAAAATCCTGATGTGTCCAGGTACTGTTTTCTCCCCAGCCAAGCTGTTGCTCTATTTCGGTCAGGCATACCTGTATGTGCAATATATTCTCTTCCATAGAATGGAAAATTAAGTTTTAGGGTAGTTGAACAGATTTGAATGAACTTGTACAAGCTAGAATACATCAAAAAAGCAGCTTGCGCTCTACATTTGGATTAAGAAATATACCAAAGTTCAGCCAATAAAATTACTGTTTATATGAAAAAGTATTCAACCATTCTATTAGTCTGCCTATCACTCTGGACAAGTTTGCCTTCATTTGGACAGGCAGAAGATGTAATTCCTTTTACTTCCGACCAATGGGTAATTGAAGCTCAAGAGAAGAAGATAGAGGAGTATGCCGGCAAACAAAGTTTGTATTTACGCAATGGAGCAGCTTACCTAAAAAATGTAGCCTTTACCAATGGCATTATTGAGTTTGACATAAATTTCAGCAAACAGAGAAGCTTTATGGGAGTAATGTTCCGCATGGTAGATAAAGCTAATTTTGAGGAATTTTATTTACGTTCTCACCAGTCGGGCAATCCAGATGCCATGCAGTACTGTCCGGTATATAATACTCTGGCTGCCTGGCAACTCTACCATGGCGAAGGATATTCCGCAGCCTTTCCCTATCCGTTTGATGAGTGGATGCATGTAAAGCTAGTAATTGCCGGAGATCAGGGGGAAGTATATATCAATAATATGGAAACTCCGGTACTTTTTATGCATGACTTAAAACGTGACCTAAAATCAGGAACCATTGGTGTAAAAACGCTTGGTGAAAATGGCCACTATGCTAATTTTAAGTTTACCAGAACAGAAAATCCGGTGCTGAAAGGAAAGGTAAAAGCGGAAGTAAGCACAGAACCAGGCACCATCCCTAGCTGGCAAATCTCTACTCTTTTTGAAGAAAAGCACCTGGAAAACAAATTCACTTTAACAGATACTGACTTTAAAAACAACAACTGGCAACCGCTGCCTAGTGAAAAAACAGGCCTGGTTAACATTGCTACGGTAACAGGTTTTACTAAAGAACGGAATACGGTATTTGCCAAAGTCATAATTGAGTCTGATAGAGCACAGGTAAAAAAATTTATTTTTGGCTTCAGTGACCGGGTAAAAGTCTTTCTTAATAACCAATTGCTATTTAGTGGCACCGATGAGTTTACTTCCCGGGACTACCGCTTTCTAGGCACAATCGGCTATTTCGATGCATTGTATCTTCCGCTTAAAAAAGGCAAAAATGAGCTATGGCTTGCTATCTCTGAGGAGATGGGCGGATGGGGAATTAAAGGGAAGTTTGAGAACATGGAAGGTATACAGGTGAAGGAATAAATTGTAGTATTCATCTTCACCTGTATTGAGCATTTGTTTATTGAATCTTATAATGCACTTCTGATAATCCTCTTAGCCGTTCAGCTGCCGATTCTGGCGTGATGTCGCGTTGGGGATTGCCCAGCATTTCGTAGCCTACCATAAATTTCTTGACTGTAGCAGAACGTAGCAGCGGCGGGTAAAAATGCATATGCCAGTGCCATTCCGGATAAATGCCACCATCGGTAGGTGCCTGGTGCATCCCTGCGGAATAGGGAAAAGAAATGTTAAACAAATTGTCGTAACGGGTAGTCAGGCGTTTGAGTATATCAGCTAGGGCATCTTTTTCATCGTCATGGAAGGCACTGATGGTCTGTACCACACGCCGGCTAATGATCATCGTTTCAAATGGCCACACCGCCCAGAAGGGCACCAAGGCTACAAAATGTTCATTTTCTATGAGAATACGGGTTTGTTGTTCCAATTCAATGGCTAAATAATCTTCCAGCAGACTTTTGCCAGTAGCTTCGTAATAATTTTTTTGCTGCTTAGTTTCTTTAGTTACTTCTACCGGAACACCACTTTGTGCCCAAATTTGTCCGTGGGGATGCGGGTTGCTTGCTCCCATCATCTCTCCTTTATTCTCAAAAATTTGCACATAGCTAATATCAGCCCGGCCACCCAGTTCATTGAACTGCTCAATCCACAAATCTACTACTTTGCGTATAGCAGGCACTTCCATCAAGGGCAAGGTGAGGTCATGCCGTGGCGAAAAGCAAATAACTTTACAGACCCCTCTTTCACTTTTAGCAATAAGCAGATTATTCTCATTGATCTCTCCTTCGGGTGAATCTGCCTGTAAAGCAGCAAAATCATTGGTAAAAGCAAAAGTCTCGGTATAGGCCGGATTTTTTATACCGCCTGACCGTTCGTTACCCGGACATAAATAACATGCCGGGTCATAGGCTGGCCGCATATCTTTCGGCAAGTCTTCTACTTTGCCCTGCCAGGGCCGCTTAGAACGGTGTGGGGATACTAATATCCACTCTCCAGTAAGAATATTAAGTCGCTTATGCGAATGCTCGTTTAGGTCAAATGTTTGTTGCATAGGTGAAAAAATTATACACTTGATAAATTTTAAAATTTATCAAGTGGCTAGAGTTACCGCTTAATAACCGATGTGCCATCTTCTATTTTGCCATCGTATATTTTAAGGTCTATGCCTATATCTTTTTTATAAGCTTTAGATATCCGGTCAAAAAAAGCTTCTATGTTCTCCTCTTTTACCAGATTAATCGTACAGCCACCAAAACCGCCCCCCATCATCCGGGAACCTAATACACTCTCTTCTTTTTCTGTAAACTCTACCAGGTAATCCAGTTCTGGGCAACTTACTTCATACAAATCGCGCAAGCCATAATGGGTTAAATACATCCGGTTGCCAAAAGAAACCATATCGCCCCGCTGCAAATCTTCAGTAGCTACTAATAAGCGGGCAATTTCCTCTACTACATACAAGCAGCGGTTATAGACAACTGGCTCCATTTCCATGCGATGCAGCTCTAGTTGCTCTAACGTTACATCACGCAAGCTCTTTATTTCAGGGTAATAGCTTTGCAGTAATTTTACGCCTGCTTCACATTGTTCCCGTCGGGTGTTGTACTCGGAAGTTACCAAAGAATGCTTTACGCCAGTATCACATAATACAATGCGGATATCTTTCATTTTAAAAGGAAAATACTCATATTCCAGACTGCGGCAATCTAGCCGGATTACGTGGTCTTTCTTGCCGAATACACTGGCAAACTGATCCATAATGCCGGACTTTACACCCACAAATTCATTCTCCACTCTCTGGCCCAATTTTACCAGTTCCATTCTGGAAATATTCAAATTAAACGCCTCACTTAACGCAAATCCTACGGCACATTCCAGCGCAGCAGATGAAGACATGCCTGCGCCAATCGGCACATTGGCAGCGATTACACAATCAAATCCTTTTATCTTATAGCCTGCTTTCACTAGTTGTTGCACCATTCCCGATAAGTAATTAGGCCATCCTTTATCTGACTTCTGTATATCCGGAAATTTCCCGCTGTAGGTATCATTTAAGTCAGCAGCTACCCAGTTATAATAGTCATCTTGCCTGGGCGTGAGCGCTACATAAGCTGCTTTATCCACAGCAGCAGGCAGTACAAAGCCTTCATTGTAATCGGTATGCTCTCCAATTAGGTTTACCCGGCCAGGCGAACGCACAATTATAGGTTTTGTATGAAAATGCTGTTTAAAAACTTCTTCCAGGTGGCTGACAATATCGGTGGCGGCTGTTGACATAGGTAAAAATTTATGGATAAGGTTATAACGGACGAAAAAATAATCAGTTGAGGAATGCCATAGAAACAATCTCAGAACAAAAGTAAAAATACCCAGGGAAAACTCCTATCTAAATAAGCCGACTCATTCTATTCGCCTAATTAGTAGAGCTATATCTGTCCATGCGCCAGGTACTTTAACTGTAAGTATACTTCTACTACTTGTATGCGCAACTGTAGAATCTTGAACAGTGTAGCCCTTTGTATTCCAAAAGATAATTTGGTAACTGCCCTCCGCCATGGGTAGCTGAAATAGTACCTGATCCTTTGAAAGCTGCTTATCTGCCATTCCTAAAACAGAATTAGTACACACAATCCAGGCAATAACCTGCTCACTGTTGCCGCAGGCAAATACTTTTCTGTTAGCAGAAAGCTTTTTTATAGTTTTACCTACATTTTTTCTGGTGAAAGTTGTCCAATCTACTAATTGGCAAAAAGCCGCCATACTTTTCTGTGCCTGTCGCATCCCTTTGGTTAGCATATGCGGATGCCGGTAAGGCCAACGCATACCCCCACCTGCACCACCCGATGCCAGATGTGCCCATTGCATAAACCGGAAATACTCTTCGTCAAATGCCAATGGTAAAGTGCCGTTTCTTTTCCGGAAGGCACGGATAGGGCCATGCTCACTGTCTAGAAATGGCCGGTTATCGGTTATTTCTGCTACTGCTTTACTTATTAAACTTCCCGTACTGCTAGCTGCTTTTAGTGTATTGGTAGGCGCATCTAAGGATTTAAGCCCATAGAAATGAGTTGTAGCAAAATCTAATGCTGAATGCCGAAATATAACTTCATTCAGCTGCGGATATTTGTTTAGGTGAGAAGCAAAAGCTGAAACTGTTTGCAGATGTGCTTTGCCATGGATTTGTATTTCCAGGTTCCGCAAAAAAGTACTTACCTCGTTTACAAATTTGTAGATAGCTTCTACCTCATTACCGGCATGTATAGGTTCTACCTCATTCCATAAGTCCCAGGCAAATAATACCCCACTGCTGCCCCACCGCTTTGTTACAAATGCTAGTCTGTTTTTTAATGCTGCTAGCGTGTTAGAACAGGTTAACCATTGAGATTTACTAGGGCATGGGCCACCATTCATTCTATTGTAGGGATGCTTTCTCCACCTGCGGCGCATCCAGAAAGTATCGAACGGAGTCAGCATAATTCGCAATCCATGTTTTTCGCATAAATGAAACAAATCGTCCCACAAATGGATCATGGATGGATTAAATACACCTACAGGACGCTCCAAATAGCGGTGTTCCGTCTGGCAATACTCTAGCATTAGCCGCAGGCAGGTTACGCCATTAGCTGCCAGATTTTTTAGGTATGTATCTGCTTCAGCTATATTTTTACGTCTGTACAATCCGGCTAGCCCAGGCCAGGTAATAGCGTCATTATGGCCTACAGGCGTCCATGAGTTGCCGTCTTCGGTCATAAAATAAGGTACGCCTGGAGGTACTTTTATCCATGGCAATGCGGAATGAGCAGGAGCCGGTTTCGCAGCAGACCATGGTAAGAAGGTATAATCTGGATATATAGCTGGTATCAAAATAAAGAAAAACGTCTCAAAATACGATAAACTTTATCCCTATCCAATACTCTCTTTTAGGTGCTTTTGCTGTGGATTGAAAATCAAAACCATAGCTTCAATTTTTACATAAGTTGCCTGGCAGAAAGATAAAATATAGCCTTTCAACCTCGAAACACGTATAATATACACTCTATAGAAGATATAATTACCTATGGCCAAACAATTGAACAATAATGAGCTGAAAGCTATCGGGTTTTATGAACTAGATTTAATTAAAAATGCTGGAAAGCTGGCTAAAAACCTGATTAAGCAGAAGGAGTTTACTAAAGAAGAGCTTCTAGCTTGGTATGCTAAAATCCTTGAAGCTCCCCAGGAGTTTACCGATCATGAGGTATTTGGAGACATAGCCCAGGCTATTCAACTAAAGCAACCAGCCAAAAAGAACCTCAAAAAGCAGGCAAGTCAATATGAACTGAAGACAGAGAAACCAGCGTACAAAGTATATGGACCTGAACAAATAGAGGCGGGTGCCCTGCAACAAATGGATACCGCCATGAAGTTACCTATAGCTTTAGCTGGTTCCTTAATGCCCGATGCACATCATGGGTATGGTTTACCTATTGGAGGTGTACTGGCTACAATGGCCAACACGGTTATTCCCTTTGCTGTGGGAGTAGATATTGCCTGCCGTATGTGCATGTCGGTATTCGATGTAGAAGCCAATTATGTCGATCATAAAGATCATTTGCTGAAAAGTTATTTACAGAACAATACTGTATTTGGTCTGGATACTAAAAATATGAACTCCTTGCCCGACGACATATTTGACAATCCGGACTGGAAAGCTACGAGTATTATACGAAGTTTACGCCAGAAGGCAGAGGCACAATTAGGTTCATCTGGCACAGGTAATCATTTTGTAGAATGGGGAATACTGGAAATTACCGAAGAATCCAAAGAATTACGTTTGCCAAAGAGTAAATATCTGGCGCTTCTTTCTCATTCTGGTTCCAGAGGATTTGGAGCTACTATTGCCAATCATTATTCCAAATTAGCCATGGAACGAACCAAGCTGCCCAAAGAAGCACAGCATCTGGCATGGCTAGACTTAACTACAGAAGAGGGACAGGAATATTGGATAAGTATGAATCTGGCAGGCGACTATGCGTCAGCCAATCACCATCAGATTCACCGGAAAATGGCTAAAGCGTTGGGCGTAAAACCTTCCCTAGTGGTAGAAAACCATCATAATTTTGCCTGGAAAGAAATCCTAGCCGATGGTACGCCTGTGATTGTACACCGGAAAGGGGCTACTCCAGCAGGAAAGGGCGTGTTAGGTATTATTCCAGGTTCTTCTGCCCAACCTGGATTCATCGTGAAAGGTAAGGGAAATCCGGTGTCTATTAACTCCGCTTCTCATGGTGCTGGCCGTCTGATGTCTCGATCCAAAGCCTTAAATAGCCTTAATAAAAAAGAGGTAAGAGAATTACTAGCGGAAAAAGGAGTAACCCTTATTGGCGGCGATCTGGATGAAGCTCCTATGGTATATAAAGATATTCATGCGGTAATAGCTGCCCAAGCTGATTTGGTTGAAGTACTAGGTAAATTTACACCGAAGATCGTGCGCATGGCTGATCCTGACCGCCGCAAAGGAAGCAGGGAGGATTAAGAAGCAACATAGCTTAAGAAAATAATAAATGATACTATTAATTATTCTATTAGCTGTGGAAAATGTCCTTTTTTTAATAAAGTTCAAAATATAAACACCTGATTATCAGCTGACTGTTTACAAAAACTCCACAGTAAAACAGTATAGTATACTTCCCCACCTTTTATCTTTTTTGTAAATCAAGAATTTATTGCCCCGCATTTATGGCAATAGAACTTTTTATTACATCTGATGATTTTCTCCACTCATGGAAATTTGTGTTTTACTAATAAAAAAGTAAGTTTTCTATTAACCTTTTAGGAATATATTTGGTATATGTTAAGAAATTGTTAAATTTATATTACTAAGCTTTAACAAACCATATTTTTTGTGCGAACTTTCAACTCTGTGTATATCCTTGAAAAAATTTTTACTCATACATATCTGGTCTCTTCTGGCTCTTTCGGCTAGCTTACTTGCGCAGCCAGTAACCTATGTTTCTTCATTTGAGGAAAAGGCGTTTACTCTCACAAAAGATGTTTCGCTAGAAAACCATTTCACGCTTCTGCTTGCGTCAGACCCACAGATGACACAAGAAAAAGTCAGCCATCTTCTGCAGCAATTTCATAGCTTTACTCGTCATTTGAAGCAGGAGAAAACAAAATTTCCGTCAGAGAAAAAATATCTTCATTGGGTAGTACAACAGGTTAGAAACCAGTATCTGCACAATTACGAATTATATCCTTCCTTTCACCAACTTTTTGCTAATGGTACTTATAATTGCTTGTCTGGAACGGCATTATATGGATTAATTTTACAGAAGCTAGATTATCAGATAGAAATCCATGAAACAGCTTTTCATGCTTATCTTATTATTCAAACTCCTAAGAGAAGTATGTTGCTGGATGCCACAGATGCCGAAAATGGATTTGCCTATTATGCTTACCAGATGCAAGCCAGAGTAGCCTTATACCGGGAAAATGAACGGGCCAGATATCAACCAGCCTTTAACCGGATTATTGATTTTTATGAACTCGCCGGATTGCATTATTATAACGAAGGCATCATCCAATTTAATGCACAGAATTATACAGCCAGTTTAAGTTATCTAGAGAAGGCTGCTCAATTATACCCCCGTTCTGAACGTATCCAGCATTTACAGGCAAATGCTTTACAGAGTCAGCAAAGATTTGAAGCTTCTCAGGTTACTCGAAGATCGAATAAGCCCAAAGGAATTAGTGATATTCAAACTAATGATTCTGCACATAAATAAAGAAGAAAGGCTCCTTGAGGAGCCTTTCTTCTTTATCTGGAGGTAAGTGGGTTATTTACTTTCACCGTATTTCCTTGTTTAAATTGAGCAATTCCTTGCTGCAAGAATGCCTGAAATTTATCAGCATCCAGGTCATACGCTTTAGGCTCTACCAGTTTTTCGCCATTGTGGTTTAAAAGCAAATAAAAAGGTTGAGCATTGTTATTGAAATTGGTAATCTGGAAATCGGCATTTTGTGCGCCTATGGTCCGCTTCACCTTGTTATCATAGGTAGAAGTATACCATTCGCTTTGTGGCAATTCATATTTATCATCTACATATAAGGCAATTACTACATACTCATTAGCTAAAGTATTCAACACCTGCGGATTAGACCATACCCGGGCTTCCATCTCACGGCAGTTTACACAGCCATGGCCTGTAAAATCAATAAAAATGGGCTTGTTCACTTTTTTCGCATAGGCGAGGCCTTGCTTATAGTCGAAAAATCCTTTCAGGCCATGCGGCAATTTCAAAAACTCACTGTACTTAGGCTTCTCTGTAAACTCTTGTTGATTCGATACAAACAACCCAGTGCTTGCTTTATTGAGGTCAAAATCCTGTGTAGTTTGTGGAGGCAAATACCCTGCTAAGCTTTTCAGTGGCGCGCCAAACATGCCTGGTAATAAATACACCACAAAGGTAAAAGTAAGGATGGCTAATATAGTTCTTGGCACACTTACTTTGGTAGTATCCGGATCGCTAGCCAGTTTAATTTTGCCTAATAGATAAAACCCAATAATCGAGAAAATAACTATCCAGAAAGCCAGGAATACTTCCCGGTCTAAAATGCCCCAATGATATACCTGATCGGCGATACTTAAGAATTTCAAAGCCAGAGCTAGTTCCAGAAAACCAAGTACTACTTTTACCGAATTAAGCCAGCCACCGGATTTAGGTAAACTACTTAGCCACTGAGGAAAAATAGCAAACAAACTAAACGGCAATGCAAAAGCTAAAGAAAAAGCAAACATCCCGGCTACTGGCTTTATTACTTTGCCACCGGCTGATTCTACTAAAATGCTCCCCACCAAAGGGCCAGTACATGAAAATGATACCAGTACAATGGTAAAGGCCATAAAGAATACACCCAAATATCCTCCTTTATCTGCCTGGGCATCTACTTTAGTTATTACAGAACCGGGAATATTAATGTCAAATAAGCCTAAAAAGGAGAGGCCAAACAGGATAAATATGAAAAAGAACAATAAATTAGGCAGCCAATGAGTACTTACAAAATTGGCAAACCCAGGTCCATTGATTAAAGAAACAACTGTACCGATCAATACATACAATACAATAATAGAAAGCCCATAGATTAATGCTTTCATAATGCCTTGGCTACGACTAGCACTATGACGGGTAAAAAAGGTAACCGTCATGGGAATCATAGGGAATACGCAGGGAGTAAGTAGAGCTGCTAGACCAGCCAGAAATGCCAACAACATAAATGCCCCTAAAGAATATGGATCATTATCACTTACAGCCGGAGTAGCTACAGCTTGTGTGTCTGTTGATGTAACTGCTTCCTCTATTGAAGGTTGAGAACTATTTTCCTTCTTTACACTAGGTGCCTGAGTAGCACTTGTAGCAGAAGTTGTATCTACAGGAGTAGTAGCAAGCATATTTTCCGAAGCAGTCTCGTTCTGTGCTACTTTATCTTCAATGGCAGGATTCGCAGTAGAAGTAGTGGCAGCTACTTTAATGCCAGTAACGGAGAAATCATCTTCAAAAGGAATACACTGCCCGGTAACATCCGTGCAAACCTGGTATTCGGACGTGCCTTCGATTTGAGGATTAGCTTTTAGAATCTTAACTGTCTGCCGAAACTCTCCTTTGCCTATAAAATAAGTATAATCTCCATCAAATGTGTCACTATATTTTTTCTTAGGATTGATAGGTTTTACTTTTCCTACTAACTCGTAGGTATCATTAGGCTTAAATTTAAACGTGGTTACCTGCGGTCCTAAGTCAGGATCGAAATCTGAAGAGTACAAATACCAATCCTTTTCTACCACCGCAGTGAAGATAAGATCTATTTGTTCTCCGGCTTTTATCTCTTTTTTGGAGGGTTCGTAGGTCCATTTAATGGGTTTGAGTACCTGAGCATAAGAGACAAGGGACAAAAGCAGAAAAAAAATACCGGATAAAAATTTCAGTTTCATATACGTACGTGTATGGCAGGTTTGCTTCTCTTATAACAATACATTTTTAAAATAATTTCATTCACCAGCTACTATTCATAGGCTCCCACAGAAAGAACAGTTGGGCAACTTCAGCATTTTATATATTGGTATCGGCAACAGCTTTATAGAACAGCAAAACGTAGAAATAGTTTAGAAATATCACTCCCCTCCTGCTGCTGCTTTTCCGTCCTATTTGTAAAGAACAAATAGCTCTTATAAATTTCTAATAAGCAAGTTCTGCCAGCAATCAGCACTTCATAAAAAGTATACTTTCCACAACAAAAATTGCCTCTGGCTATTTTACCTAAATGCTTTTTATGACCAGCTGCAAAACTACAGAATTTACTGACCTATGCCACCTGCTGAAAAGCTTTCAATACATAAATAGATTAGTATCTATCCTATTAACTCAAAAATAAAGACAAGAAGCCATTTTTAATGAATATTTGTATGAACCGCAAATCTTACACCTGTGCTTTCCTGTTACTTATTTCCAGCCTCTCTTTTCAGAGCTACGACAGCTTTGGGCAAAGCGCGGAAATAGACAGAAAAATAAAGAAAGCCGATGCTTTACTCAATATTAAGGATTATGCGCAAGCATTACCTTTGTATCTGGAGCTAGACAAAGCAACCCCCAATGATCCTCAAACCAGCTATGCCATAGGCGTATGTTATTTTAATATGCCAGGTCAGCTATTGAAGTCTATTCCCTACTTTGAGGCAGCCATCAAAAGTAAAGATACTGGTATTCCTCCCAGAGCACACTTCAACTTGGGAAAAGGCTACCATCTGGATGGTAAATTCGATGCAGCTATTGAACAATTTAATTTATATAAAACAGTAGCCAAAGAAGCAGAAAAGCTTGCTGAAGCAACCCGCCAGATTCAGTTCTGTACCAACGCCAAGGTATTAAACCAGGTAGAAGCTGTCGTATTTGTGCAAAATATAGGGGCACCTGTTAACACACAACATACGGAATATGGCCCTGTAATTTCTGCGGATGAAAAAGTACTTGTGTACACGTCTCTTAAACCGGGTACAGCCACTACGCCAGGCTCCAAGCCCTTAGATATAGAAGACATTCTGGTTTCTAACAAACTAGGTAATTCCTGGTCTGCTCCGAAAAGCATTGGCATTGTGGCTCCGGTGGTAAACAATATTAAAAGCAATATCGGCTCAGTAGGCCTTTCGCCGGATGGGCAAAAGTTGCTACTCTATATGGGCACTACAGCTAATACCGGTGATATTTACACTAGCTTACTTCAGGGTGATAAATGGGCGGCTCCTGTCCGTTTAGGGAAAGAAGTAAACTCTCCCTCTCAGGAAAGCAGTGCCAGTTTCACGCCTGATGAAAAAATCATGTATTTCTCTAGCAACCGTCCAGGTGGCATAGGCGGCATGGATATTTATAAGGTAGAAAAACAGCCGAATGGGGAATGGGGAAGCCCAATTAACCTGGGTCCTGCCATTAATACGCCTTACGATGAAGAAGCTCCTTTTATTCACCCAGATAAGAAAACCCTGTATTTCTCTTCTGACGGTCATAACTCGATGGGTGGTTTTGATATTTTTAAAGCTGTTCTGGATAAAGGCCGTTGGTCGGTTCCAGCTAATATGGGTGTACCGGTAAACACTCCTTACAACGATAGCTATTTTGCTTTGTCTGCTGATGGAAAAAAAGGCTACTTCTCTTCTGACCGTCCGGGTGGCTTAGGCGGGCAGGATATTTACTTCTTAGGTATACCGGAAGAGCAGGGTGTGGTGCCATTAACCATGATGAAAGGTAGAATATTGGCCGGAACGCCTCCAAAAGCGTTGAAAACGGTAATTAAGGTGGTAGATAAAGAAACGCAAGAGATTATTAAAGATGTATATAACCCGAACGCAAAAACAGGCGACTATCTGGTAATCTTCCCTCCCGGCAAAAACTATGATATGATTATTGAAGCAGAAGGATTTAAACCATATCTGGTGAATATTTATGTGCCTAACCAAAATTACTTCTATGAACTATACCAGGAAATTTTACTGAATCCGGTGACAAAAGACGGTAAGGTAGTAGGACAGGAAATCTCTGTAAAAAATGCTTTTTATGATGTAGAAAAAGAGGGAGACGCTAAAGCTAAACAAAACAATTCCGAAGTATTTGCCTTGATGGGCAATATTATGTCGGCTGCTGACTCTGCAGCATTAAGTGCTCTTCTGGATGTTGCTTACTCTGACCGGGTAGATATGAACAATGTGGCTAAAAACGAAACCCCTGCCGGTGACCGGTTCATGTATACGGATGCCAGCGGAAAGTTACAGCCTTTTGTTGTAGGTACAGACACCTTGTATACCATGGCAGCAGTAAATACCAATGAGATCAAAAAAACACCTGCCCAGAATAAGGTGCAGATTACCAAAGAAACGGTTATTAAACCCAACCAGATTTACATTGTGTATTTTGATACAGATAAGGCTAATCTAAAAGCAGAAGCAACGCCTGAATTGGAAAAAGTATATGAATTCTTGAAGAAGAATCCAACATACGGAATTAAAATAGCTGGTCATACCGATAACGTAGGTACCAAAGAACGGAATCAGCAGATCTCCGAAACACGTGCTAAAGAAGTAGTAAAATACATGATAGCCAAAGGCATTTCAGCCAACCGTACATTAGCTAAAGGTTATGGACAAATGGACCCGCTGAATAATAATGAAACTGAGGAAGATAAGAAAAAGAACCGTCGTGTAGAAATCACCCTGGTAGAGTTGCAAAAAGCAGATTAAGCAAGTAGCAGACTCTGTCTTATTTTCAGGTAAAACAAAAGTCGTAATCTTGTGGATTACGACTTTTGTTTTTAGATGCATTACATAACTATAATTATCCTGATATACCTATCAAGCTACATCAGGCATGGGTATAGGCATAACTTTGCTGTCTTTCACCACAGATAACACCACCATCGACTCCAGATTGCTTATTTCTTCGATACTACTCATCTTGTCCATTAGCAATTCCTGGAAAGTAGTCAGGTCTTTCGAAATAACTTTTAGCAGGAAATTTCCTGAACCGGTAATATGATGGCATTCTATTACCTCATCTATATGATCTATTTTCTCCAGAAAAGCATCTATGTGTGGTTTTTTGTTGCTGGCTAAAGATATTTGCACAAAAAAAGTAATGCCTAGCCCAGCTTTTTTAGTATCCAGTTGCGCATAGTAATTCTTTATCAGGCCGGCAGCTTCTATCCGCTTCACCCGTTCAAATACGGCTGCCTGCGACAAACCTATTTCTTTGGATAAATACAGGTTAGTAACTTTGGCATTGATCTGTAACAATTCTAATAACTGATAGTCTATTTTATCTAGTTTGATCGGCGGATTCATAGGTATGATGATTATTTGTTTGAGCTATAGGAAAGAAAAAAATGTATTGAATAATACGTATATAAATTTACTAAACGATTGTGCAGCTACTCTCCCTCATACTGGGTGATTTTTCTGAAACATTTATCAATTCCTGTTTATTTTATTATAGATAAAGGCTAAAACAGAAAAATTTATTGTTTATTCCAGAATTTACAAAAGCCATACCGGCAAACAGCTAATCGTCTGCTGGTATGGCTTTTCCAAGAATGAGCTACTTATTAGTCATTAATTTGTAGTGAACGGGCTGATAAAGTTTGAAGGCTTATATCTTTACTTAATGTCTCTGTACCGTTAGATATCTCGAAAGTATATTGGCCGTCGGCCATTGTGCTGAAATCGAACTTGCGGATGTATTTAGATACATCTTTTACTTTCTCTTCATAGAGAACTTTATGAGAAGCATCTTTGATCCGGATGTTTACATTGTTGCCTGCATAGTTTTCCATATGTACTTTAAACTTCAAAGTATTTTCTATCTGAAATACAGCCATGTCCAGTGTTTTGGGGGCCACTATATTTGGATGCTTGGCTAACCTAGTTACTTTACCTTTGGCACTTATAGACTTGCCTTGAGCGGCTACATCTGTTACGTAACCCATGCTTACAATCAGTGCTAAACCTAAAGCTACTCCAGCTTTTTTTAGCATAGTTATTACTACATTCTTCATGATTTCTCCCTTTTTATGTTAAACTTATTAGTTGTCTTGTTTTTGTTGATTCAAAGATACAGGAGGAATTAAGGGGTACTCTCACCCTATTTGAGGGATTACCTAAGAGCGGATAAAACACAGGCTGAACGGCAGCGAAGGGCGATGGATGGAGGGGTGTTGGATGAACGGTTTTTCTGCTCCATGAAAAAATTTTTACAGGGTAATTCAGCCTATATTAACTGTGTAAAATGGCGGATTCATAGCTTCTATTCACCCATTTTAGGGTGATCTGTTTCAGTAGATATGGTTAGCTGATAATTAAAAAACCTTAGCTGGGAGCTAAGGTTTTAGTACGTAATAGTAGTAATACATTTCTGCTAAAGCTACGCTCAGAGACTATTGTAGTACTCAATAATGCGTAGGGCATCTTCTTTTCTGGATAGCTTTACTTTGTTCTCTTTGGCAAATTGCTGAATAGCCGCCTGTTTGTCTCCAAAAACAGAATAGTCGTCTTTTCCTTTCAATTCGGTTAGCTTTTTGTCTCTAGCCAGATATAGCTTCTCTTTTTTTATAAGTATATCTGATTTGCTGCCAACATCCAAAGCCACATTATAATTTGATTTTTTTCTCTCCAGATCTATTCTGGAAAGAAGTTGAAGATCGCCAGCAGCCAATATTTCAAATACGCCCATCAAAGGTGTACCATCTAATGTATAATACTCACTGTTAACAAACGAGGTGCTCCTGCCAGTTTTATCCTGCCATTCAAAGGCAATTATTTTTTCGCTGGGCAAAATTTTTATTACCTCTTTTGCCTGAATTTCCAATGTACGTTTATCTATATCGTACATCAGCGGAAAATTCTTTAGTGTATCTCCTGACTTTAGGTAGATAGTACCTGTGTTCCATTCCTGACTCAAGTAATTGGTACCTTCCACACCTGCAGGCCTGGATTTTACTTCGGCAATAATGCCAAATTGCCGGTCAAGTACGGGGTCACGATAATTAGGCTCTTTTGTTTGAACTGCTTGCGCATTTACAAGGCTACATATGCCTACGAAGGCAATAGAAAGGAGGGTTTGGGTTAGCTTTTGCAACATAGGAATAGAAAAATTAAAAGCAGGAAAAAAGGCAGCCTCTATAGAAGCCGCCTGATAAAAGTTTGAGTGTAGAGTTTTAGCTTAATGTTCGTCTTCCAGGAAGCCAGTTCTGCGGTGGCCTGAAACAATATACGTAGTACCAAAAGGCTCTTCATCATCGTCAAAAGCTACCTCCAGGTATAGGCTGTCGGTTACTACACCGCTGGTAGAACGGCCTTGTCCCATCAGTACCTTTCCATTGGCTATCCGCACTTTGCTATCATAAGTCACATTTTGGCCTTCATTCACGGAAAAAGCCATGTTTGGTAAATCTAATCCTGCCTTTACCTGATACTCCCAAAAACTGCCCGCGTCAGACACCCAGATAGAATCTGGCCTGTTAGAAGCCGTATTAAAAGTCAGTAAAGGATAATATCCTCCGCCGTAATCTTCTAATTGCCCTTCAGCGTTGCGTATCTGATAGGTTACCCACCACTCACCGGAGACCGGATAAGTAGCCGTATTTTTAATTTCAGGATCCTCTTTTTCGCAAGCTGCTAAGCCTAGTACAGCAAGGAGTAATGCTACTATTGAATATCTTTTCATATTTTTTCTAAAAGTCAAAGGGATTTTACTCGTATCGAATGGTAGGCTGTTGCACCTTCACAAACGCCCGAACGGAGCTTTGGTTGAAATAGGTAAGTTGATCTTCAATTACCCGCCAGGAGAAACTAGACCCATCAGGATTAAGCGTTTCAGCAACACATTGTAGTGGACCAGCATCTGTTGGCTGATGCGGAACATCTATAGTGGTTGGTCCGGTATGCAGAAAGTACACGCCTGCTACCATATTAGGTGCTGCTAAGCCTCCTACATTGTCCATATAATATAAACCATCCGCTAATTTGGTAACGTTAGCTATATTACCTGAACGTATATACTGGCCACTCAAATCCATACTCTTTACTTCATCCGGTAAGGGTGGTAAAACAGCCACTAAACGGCTGGTACTGTTCGAAAAACCATCAGAGTTTGTAGCCGAATAAGTAAGGGTATATATACCAGCTGTATTTACATCAACAGAGCCTTCCGTGTTAACAGTTACGGATTGTCCATTTTCAGTAGCCGTAGCACCAGGATCTGTATAGGGTTGGCCTAACGTTACAATATCCAGTTCCTCACCATTTACTTGTATATCGGCAAAATTAGTAATTCTAGATAAACCCTCTGTATCTAACTCTTTCTCACAACTCCAAAGCAGCGTTAGTACCATCAATAAGATAGGAAATACATATATATTCTTTTTCATACTTTCTTTTGTCTGATTAGTCAATTTTGTTTGCAACATCCCACCATACAGCTTTCGTCAGAGCCTCTTGTGTAGGCGTATTCGGGTTCCTAGAACGTTCGGTATCTGGGAACAGAGCTCTTTTTGGGAACAATCCGTTCGTAACGCCTTCTACAGAGTAAGTAAACTGACCTGGAACATACTCTGCGTCAGAGGTTGGCACAGAGCTGATCATTGGAAAACCTGTCCGGTTCTGCTCAAAGAAAGCCTCGATTCCTTGGCTAGTTCCGGCCATAGCTACCCATTTCTGCGTAATAATCGCTTGCAACTTCTCTTTAACCGTTCCTTCAGTTGGATACGCATAGACTTTTCCGGGTACTACTAAAGAATCTACCGTATTGTAAGCTAAAGAATCATTTCCTTGTTGATCCAGAATGATGGTTCTACTCATGCTACTCTGAGCGAAAGAAGCAGCTATTCCTTGTGCATACAAGGCAGCATCATCTCCAGTACCTAGCCCTCTTGCAGCAGCCTCCGCCTGTAAAAAGTAGCTTTCAGGAGCTGAAATAAAATAGACTGGGTCTGTAGCTGTAATCAATGCTCTAGATAAAGTAGTTGGAACAATGGTAGTTGTTGGAACCTCGAAACTTCCCTGTGGCAGCCCCCTATGTCCGGCAGAGCCAGGTATAAAAAATGCATCTATCCGTGGATCTTTATTGGTTTGCAGGTAGGATAGCAATGTATAACTTGCACGCAGATTATCATTTGTATTTAACTGGCGCTGGTCAGCTTCAAACAAAGGATTGCTCTTGCTGGCAACATCAATAAACTGAGTCATAGCTGCATCTTGCGTCAGGAATTGGGCACCTGAATTGTACAAGGCCTGTATTCCCGCTTTAGCTACTTCTGGTCTGGCATATATTTGCCTAAGATATATTTTCAGCTTTAACGTATTGGCAAACTGACGCCACTTATTCATATCCCCCGCAAACAAGAAATCAGCAGATCCAGGTGCTTTAGAAGTAAGCGTACCATTTTCTGTATAGTTGAAATCTTTGGCTAATGCTTCATCAATGCGTACAATCAGAGAATCGTATACCGCTTGTCCATTCTCATAGGTAGGCGTAAGGTTTTCATCTCTTCCTTGTAAGGCTTGCGAAAAAGGTATTTGATCATACAAGTCAACCAATACTTGATAGGTGTATGCCTGCATTACGGTAGCCATCAGGTAGAATGTCCAGTTCTTTTCAGTTGAGGCTCTGTTCCGTATAAACTCATAATCGTTTAATGCATTGGCATATAGTTCCTGAAACTGAAAGTCCAGGTCAGTAGGCTGAAGATTGTATGAATCAAAATCTTTGTATTGATTAGATGAATTATTTTGTGTCCAGTGCTGAGACCATATGCCTCCTAGTGTTGCATACCATCCTCCTATTACCCCAGCTGAAGAGGCTACAGCAGCCGGAAACACTAGATTAACAGTAGCATCACTTGGATTATTTGGGTCTACGTTCACGTCTAAAAAGTCATTCCCACAAGAGGTAGAGTATAATAGTAGTGAGGACACAAGGCCTATATTTATTAATCTTTTTATCATTTTACTCATAATTTTAAATTGTTGGGCAGCAGCCGTGCTGCAAACAGTAGTTAGCAAAACTTAAAAACCAACTCGTAAACTTGCACCAAAGCTTCTTACAGTAGGACCTTGACCAAATTCACCAAAATCGCCTGTCAGGTCATTACCAAAGGTAGTTACCTCAGGATCTATAATATTATTGCCTTTTGGTGTCCATAAAAGTAGGTTCCGTCCTACTAAATTGATACTTACATCAGATACAGGAATATTTTTGAACAGACTTTTTGGCAAGGTATAGCCTATAGTTACTTCCCTTAATTTGACAAAAGTTTTATCTACCAGGTGTTCCCGTTCTGTAGAAGGGTTGTTGTTATCGTTCCAATAATTATTTATATGTGTTACATCTATTGGAGTCGTATTTTCTCTATAAACAGGGTTTCCTGCATCATCTACCTGAGGCAGCTCTGTCGCTGGGTCGATTGGCTGATAAACGGAATTAGGTACAATAAAAGGCTGACGATTGTTGTATAACGTATTGGTTGAATTACCTACAAACTGGGTTAGACGTTGTGTATAGGAGTATATTAAACCTCCTTGCCTCATATCAAAACCAAAAGATAAGGATAGGTCTTTATACGTGAATGTATTATACAATCCCATCAGATAGTCGGGCTGCGCATTCCCATACACTTCTTTCTCAGGAGCTGAAATTGGGTATCCAGTAGAAGAGTTTACGACTATACGTCCCTGGTCATCTTTCAATGGAACATATCCCAGATACACACCCATTGGCTGTCCTTTTATAGCCACAAATTCAACTCCGTACGCTTGCGTCAATGTAGCTTTTTCCAATCCAGAAGTTAATTCTATAACTTTGTTGCGGTTGTTAGAGAAGGTGTATCTAACATCCCAGTTGAAATTAGCGGTTTTAACAGGATTTAAGGTAACTAATAGCTCTATCCCCTGATTCTGGATTTTACCGAAGTTCAGTACTTTAAATCCGTATCCGGAAGAGGCAGCGACTGGAACCGCAAATATTTGGTTCACCGTATTACGGTTGTAATAGGCAATGTCTACACCTACTCTATTATTCAGGAACTGCAGGTCTGCACCAAACTCATATTCAGTGGTGATCTCAGGTTTTAGATTGCTATTACCTAAGGTATTTGATACTTCGAATCCATTAACACCATTTAAAGGGAAGGTAATATCGCCGAAAGGAAGTTGTGCAAATCCGGGAGTCATTACAGAATTTACCTGATAAGGATCGGCATCTTTACCGGTTTGTCCCCAGGCAGCTCGTACTTTTCCATAGGAAAGAATTCCTTTTACCTCAGGCAGGACATCTGTAAATACGAAGCTTCCGTTAATACCAGGATAAAAGAATGAGTTTTTGTTTACTGGCAACGTAGAAGACCAGTCATTACGTGCTAGCGCATTGACAAATAAAAAGTCTCTGTAAGACAAACCAACTTGTGCATATACGCCATGTAATCTCCGTAAAGATGTAGATGTCTGGGCTATTGGCGAGTTAGAACTATTCGCTAAATTATAATAGCCAGGAATATCCAGGTCATTTACAAATGCTAAATTATCTTTGAAATACCGCTCGTTTACATTGTAACCTACTAATCCAGTAATATTCAAATCTTCTGTAATATCATTATTAGTGGATAAAATAAAGTCACTGTTCAACTCTCTGGCAAACCTGGTTCTTTCATTTACTCTTCCCACAAATTGTTTGATAGAAGCATTAGGACTTGAAGGATCTGTTTCGGCAATTGCTACCCAGCCTTTTACCAATGCATTGGAAATATCGCCCCCTACTCTCCACGAAGTATTTAACCATGGCGTAACCTGATAGCCTAAATTTACATTACCAAAAATCCGGTTCTCATCAAATGTATTTCCATTGTTATAGATAGGCCAGTATGGGTTTTGTGCATACAAGTTATAGAAGTTATTCAGGTTATTGAATTTGTTATTCAAATCTTTAAAATCTACTATACTCATATCTCTCGGTGTCTGAATGATTTCCTGAAACACCGTTGTTCCCTGCCCACCCTGGCCAGAAGTTAACGCTCTAGCGTCTTTCCGTACGTAGTTTAAGGAAGCAGAAGCTGATAAATTCTTTCCTTTAGTTGAACCTCTTAAAGCTAACGTGTTTCTTTTGTATGAATCTGCATCAGTAGGGATTATACCGTTTTCAGCTACATTTCCATAAGAAAGATAAAAAGTAGATTTATCTGTACCACCGCTTAATGCAATCGTGTTGATAAAGGAAGTACCTGTTTCATAAAAATCTTTCAGATTTTCTTGTGGGCTAAATGGTTTAATTTGCCGGCTGTTATCCACTACATTGCCCCACAAGCGGTCTTGTCCATCCATTCTTGGGCCCCAGCTACCATTTTCTTCACTTAGAAATTGTCCGCTCCAACCTTGCCCAAATACGTTCTGCAACTGAGGTATGCGCAGAGGTGTTGAAATTGTAGCCGAACTGGTAAAATCTACATTTACTTTTTCTGCTGATTTTCCTTTTTTAGTGGTAATTAGAATAACTCCACTCGCAGCTCTTGACCCATACAATGCCGTTGCAGAAGCACCTTTTAGTACAGTTATTGACTCAATATCGTCTGGATTAATATCATTGGCCCGGTTACCAAAATCGAGGTAATCATTCAAGTCAGTTCTTGCACTGTAGTTAATATCATCTGATGAAAAGTTGTTGGCGCTGTTATTGATTGGCACTCCATCTACTACATACAGTGGATTATTGTTTCCACCAATAGAAGAATATCCACGCAAAATTACCTTTGTAGATGCGCCGGGTGCACCTGAAGCGGTAGAGATGTTAACCCCAGCAATTTTTCCCTGCAAAGAGTTCATTACACTCGCACTTCTTCCTTTGGTAATTTCCAAATTATTCACTGTAGAAGCAGCATACCCTAATGATTTAGCCTCTCGTTCGATACCTAATGCTGTAACGACAACTTCGGTAAGACTGGTAACATCTTCAGATAATTGAGCATTAACTACCGTCTGGTTACCTACGGGTATTTCTTGTGCTTTAAATCCAATAAAGCTGAAAACTAAAGTAGCTCCATCCGGAACCTGTAAGCTATAACTACCCTCCCCATTGGTGGTGGCGCCAGTGTTGGTTCCTTTTACAAGTACGTTTACACCGGGCAGAGGTGAGTTATCTGCCACCGAACGTACAGTTCCAGTTACTGTTCGGGTTTGCGCCCAGGCATGCTGCAATAGAAGTAAGGTGAACAGCATGCCCATTAGTAATTTTTTTGGCATAGTCAGTATAATAATAAGTTTTGGTTAAAAAAATTTGGCTGTTTTGAATTACACCTATTATTTATTTGGTATACAAATCAAACAAATAACAATTGTACTTTTCAAAGCAAAGCCATTATCCAAAAATGGAGATTTAATACCTGAAAAAAATCACGCAATCTGGGGGATTTATGATAAAAAATCAATTAATAGATTTAATTGAGCATAATATACCTTAAAAACTAGCCTTACCTGATGACACAAAAAAAGCACTGAGAGGAAACAGTGCTTTATGCAAAAAATTATACTTTATATATATACTATCGGTGAAAATTATTTGGCTATAGACAGGTAATTCTAAAAATTATCTGCTAAATCAATTTATGCTTGAGGGCTTTTTCAATAGCTTCTGCTTTAGAGTGTACTTCCAGCTTCCAGTAAATATTTTTAATGTGTGTGCGTACGGTTTCTTTATCTACAAATATTTCTTCGGCTATGGTGCTGTAGCTTTTTCCTTTCGATAGAAGTTCCAGCACTTCTGTTTCCCTAGCAGTTAGGGGAGAATTGCGGTTTTTCTGAAAAGAAGATACCACCATCCGGGCAATATTGGTACTCATAGGAGCCCCACCTTCCTGTATATCCTTTATAGCTTCCAGTAGCCGGGCTGGTTGCATATTTTTAGTCAAATAGCCACCAGCCCCTGCACAAAGGGCTTGAAATACAAGCGAATCATTATCATACACAGTTACTACTATAATATTGGTCTTGGGCCTGAGCCGTTTTATCTTCTCAATGCCCTCTATCCCATTCATGCCGGGTAACTCAATATCCATCAGCACTACGTCGGGAGCATCTTCTGCCAGGTGTTTTATTGCATCTTCACAGTTGTTATACGCATTTATTATTGTGTATCCGTATGTACTGTTGATTAGTAAAGCAAAGCCATCCCTGATGAGATTGTCATCTTCTACAATGACAATGCGTATATTTTGCAAAGCCATAGTGCACGTGTTTAGGTTAACTAAAAAAATAAGTAGATTCTAATGTAGAAGCTTTATGTGGATATAAAGACTTTATTTACACTAACGGCTTAAAAGGGGTGATTGTAGTTTTTGTTTTGTGATGGCTGGTAGATTGCCTGCTGAAGGCATAGAGCCTATTGTAACCAGCAGCACTTGCAGACATATCTCAAAAAAATCCCCCATTTTGAGGGACTCTAGTTATTGAAACAGGTATATACTTTTTTAAGGTATCCAGTGCACTTTGCCAAACAAATGTGCCGAAAATAACCCTTCTGGCAATGGTATATTGGCTTGCAGATTTTTATATACTTCCAGCTGTTGTGGCTTGCCATCTGTCAGAAAAAGCACTTCTGTTTCTGTCCAGCCGCCCGCTGTCCGGATGTGTTTACTGAACTGGGCTTCCTGTATATGCCCATTAGGCTGGGCAGCAAGGGTACGTACCAGATAGAGATGTTCTTTGTCCAGCCAGAACTGGTTGCTTTGTACATCTCCTTGCCTGGCACCTACCACATATACTTGCCGGCCATTCCAGACATCTTCATGAAAAGCAGCTAGGTTGTGGCCTGCTTCCGTTAGTCTTTGTAAAGCTTTTTCTTTTGATAAAAAATAAATACCACCTGCTAGAAGCATCAGATTATTTACTTGTTTTTTACTAGCCGTCAATTCTTTGCTCTTGAACTGGTACACAGAATCATTAGTAAACAGTACAGCATTTCCCACTGTCGGTTCGCCAAAATCTATTCTGAACTTATCCGGGTATTGTATTGCTTCATACCAAATGGATGTTCCCGAAATAGTATCTTTCTCATAATGTGTATTATGCTGCGTGAACGTAAGCGTACGTGCCCATTTACCTGCATATTTTTTCTGCATTGCTTCAAGTAGTTTTTCAGCAGAATCTATCCTAGGTGGATTTACCAATAGAACAAGGGTCAGATAGAAAGAGAGAAGCATACTATATCAGAGTGTGTTTACTGTTGGTTGTCAGCAATTACTTTCCAATTGCCTATATAAAAACCGCTGCTTAACACAAAGCAGCGGTTTCATTGTATAATAATATATCTTATTTATCAGATATTCATTTTCTTCATCTCTTTTACTGCATGATCGCAGGCACGGGCTGTTAAGGCCATATAAGTAAGTGAAGGATTTACGCAAGAAGCAGAAGTCATACAAGCACCATCTGTAACAAACACATTTGGCACCGAATGTACCTGATTGAAGGCATTTAATACAGATGTTTTCGGATCGCGGCCCATTCTGGCAGTGCCCATTTCATGAATAGCCATTCCAGGATAAGAACCTCTGTCATTAGTTTTAACATCTTTCAAACCTGCTGCTTCCAGCATTTCAGCGGCATCATTGGCCATATCTTTCCGCATCTTCATTTCATTTTCCTTAAATTCTGCATTGAATGTTAAGGTAGGCTGTCCCCAATGATCCTTTTTGTCTTTATTCAATAACACAGTATTTTCGTGATAAGGCAGACATTCGCCAAAACCACCAATACCCATCTCCCACGGACCTGGTTTTGAAAGTTCATCTTTGAAATCGGCACCAAAGTTCATTTCGGCAATACCCCTTTGCCAACCAGTGCGGCTTGCACTTCCCTGGTAGCCAAAGCCCCGGATATAGTCGCGTTTATCATTGCCAATATTGCGGAAGCGTGGAATGTAAACTCCCCCTGGACGGCGGCCGTAATAATATTGATCATCCATTCCCACAGCCATACCTGATGCACCTACCCGGAAATGGTGATCCATTAAGTTATGGCCTAATTCGCCACTATCGTTACCCAAACCATTTGGAAAACGGTCTGAGATGGAGTTAAGCATAATAAACGTAGTACTAATCGTAGAACCATTTAGGAAAATGATTTTTGCATAGTATTCAGTCATTTCCTTTGTATCATAATTAATTACTCTAACTCCGGTAGCTTTCTTCTTTTGTTCATCATAAATAACAGAGCTTACAATAGAACGGGGCTGCAAGGTAAGATTACCGGTAGCTACTGCTGCAGGAAGCGTAGAAGATTGTGTACTGAAATAGGCACCAAATTGACAGCCACGGCTACACATGTTGCGGTACTGGCACTTAGCACGGCCTGGAAGGGCCTCTGTTAAATTGGCTATACGTCCCATTGTTACTACGCGGCCCTTAAAATTAGATTCTATGCCCTTCTTTACTTCTTTCTCTACACAGTTCAATGGCATAGGAGGCTGAAACTTACCATCAGGTAATTGGGGAAGTCCTTCGGCTTGTCCGCTTATACCCGCAAATTTTTCTACGTAATCGTACCAGGGTGCTATATCTTTGTACCGGATTGGCCAGTCTACGGCTATACCATCTTTTAGATTTGCTTCAAAATCCAAATCGCTTAAGCGGTAAGAATGGCGTCCCCACATAATGGATTTTCCTCCCACTATATCCGGGCGAAACCAGTCAAATCGCTTCTTTTCATCATCATAGGGAGCTTTTAAATCATCAAACCAATAATGAGCATTGTATTCACTGTAGGGATAATCGCGGCTTAAGAAAGGATGCGATTTTTCCATAGCAATGGTACGCCTTCCGCGGTGCTTATATTCCCATGTATCTTTATTGGCTTCTGCATACCCTTTTACGTGCTCTAAATTCTTGCCTCTATCGAGCATTAACACTTTTAGTCCTTTTTCGCAAAATTCTTTAGCTGCCCAGCCTCCGCTGACACCAGAACCTACTACAATGGCATCGTATGTATTTTGTTGTTTGGCTTTTATATTCAGATTCATTGAAATAAATTTTAGGTATGTGTAGTAAACTAAACCTACGTACTTAACTATTTTAGTCGATCGTAAAGTATTCTAGATATTTGCCATGGCTTTCTCTCCTTCCTTATATGGAATACAAGGATCATATCTGCCTGGTACCTGTACATAGTTTAAGGCCTGAGTAGCTCCGACTTCAGAAGTAAAGTAGCCAAGCAGTGTTAGTTCCTTTAAAGTGCGGAAGAATGGTATAGGTTTTTTCTGTTCTTCGTCAGGTTTAGGAGCACCAGTTACGGCCGTTCCTGATTGACTAGTTCCAGGCTGTCCCTCACCTTCACTTTCTTCTTCTGGTTTGGCTGGCTCTGGTTCTGGTTTTTTTTCATCTTCAGCGGCAACTTCTTTCAATAAAGCAGTTTGTTGGTCGGTCGTCAACTCCAAGAAGGTTTTCTTATGGGCTTTCTGACTTTTATCCTCCAGGCGGTCCAGGCCTTTTAAAAAGCTTTTCTGATCTTTTTCTTCGTAACAATCAGTTAGCATCGTCTCTATAAACTCATTCACCTTTGCTTCTTTTGCACCTGGTGTGCTTGTTTTAGGAATGATTATTTCTGAAAGTTCTGCAACCATTTTGTTTTGGTCTGCAGTAAGTTTAAAACCTGCATCAGTAGCTGCCTCTACAGCAGTTTGCTCTGCTTTTTTAGTGGTACAACCATTCAAAATTCCTGTAAGAGCAGGGGCAGAAATGGTTCCACCCATCAGCAAACTTACTTTAAGTAATGCTTCTCTTCTTTTCAAGGGTAGGTATAATTTAGTAGTTTGATAAAATAATTAACCGTTGTATAATCTAATTGTTCAAAAGCATCTTATAAGCTCAGATAATAAGTAACTATTCCCATCTTATAAGCTCAACTGCTTTCAATTTCACACTTAACTCTTAAAATTAAGAAATATCTGCTAAAGGACAGTTGATTCTTACAATTTTTTAAAGGAAAGTTCCTAAATCATTAGTATCTGCTATATAAAAACGGAACAGACGCAGAATGTTAAGTTTTTGTTAAACTTATTTTTAGCTCAATGCGTATGACGCTTTAAGACATACTGCCATTTTTTTACATGACCACAGATTACGAAAAAACTCTCCGTGATTTGCAAGAGCGTGAGAAGATAATTATCAGGAGGTTGCAAGAATTAGATAAACGAAACCAGATTCTAAAAGAAGTCCACGAAAAATTAAAAATCCGGTGTTTTAGCCAGTTTTCCGGAAGCGTTAGACCATAGTATTCCGTAATTTTTCATAGACTTTGCAAAAACAGCCTGCTTGCTGTTTGGTCAAGTAGCTTGCAGACTCATTTTCTGCTTAATTTAGCAAGCCAGACTCTGTTTAGCGTGCTTTATTACTGACATATAGTTATTTTCCTGCACACTAGCAGGGATTGCCATTAGGCATTTCCGTTTGTGTATAGTTGCTGCATATGCCTAATCAACTTTCAGATTTCCTTCGTATAGGGAATTATACGTTATCGTATGATCAAATCCGGCAAGGAGCATTTCCAGATACGCTTTCTGCGTATGAAATTCAAACATTAATTTTTTGCCAGCAGTGGCTTAGTGGGCAAGAGACATTTACTCTCCTTACTTCAGGTTCTACCGGAACTCCCAAATCTATTACCTTTCACCGCCAGCAGATGATTGCCAGCGCCCATATGACAGGCAAAGCCCTGGGATTAGTTGCTGGAGACCGGGCGTTGGTTACCTTACCTACTCAGTATATTGGCGGGCGAATGATGCTCATACGAGGCTTTGAATTGAAACTAGTAATGACTATTCTTTCTCCATCATCGCTGCCTCTTTCCCCTTTTACTGACGATACCCAATTTGACTTTTTATCGCTTGTCCCTCTGCAACTGCAAAACACCTTAGCACAAACACCTGAAAAAATAGCCATTTTCAACAGGGCCAAGGCTATACTGCTAGGTGGTGCACCAATAAGCCCAATCTTGGAAGCACAATTGCAGGCGATACAAGCCCCTATATATCATACCTATGGCATGACAGAAACCATTTCCCATATTGCATTAAAAAGGCTTAATACATCGAGCAGGCAAATCCATTTCACTGTACTGGAGGGAGTTAAAATTTCCACAGACGACAGAGGCTGCCTAGTGATCTATGCGCCTTTTCTGAACGGTGAACCAGTTGTTACCAATGATGTGGTGCAACTTCTCTCTCCAAGTACATTTGAGTGGATCGGCCGGATAGATCATGTAATTAACTCCGGAGGTGTGAAAGTGCAGGCAGAAAAGGTAGAACAAGTAGTAGAACGAGTGTTAGATAAATTAAGTCTTCACAGGCGTTTTTTTGTAGCTCCGTTACCAGATGCTTTGCTTGGAGAAGCGGTAACCTTATTTATAGAGGGCTCTCCCCTTTCCACAAGTCAAGAAAAGTCACTTACCGATCAAGTAAATCTCTATTTAACCAGCTACGAAAAGCCAAAATCCATCCGGTATATTTCTGCTTTTGCCCAAACCGCTTCTGGTAAGCTCGACAAAAGGCAGTCTATTGCCAATTCAACCATATAGTATTCCCATACTTCATCAGCATCCTTCGTTATTATTACTTATCATTTGGGAAAATTTTGTTTTTAGTCTATTGGTTACTTTTGATTTAGCGCATCATAAAGGGCATAAACTAGCTGTAAAACAACTAGTTATCACCTAATAAACAATGAAATTCACTAAAAACGATGAAAAATTTCAGATTATTTATATTAGCATTATCTTTAGTTACCTTCTTTGCTGCTTGTAAAAAAGATGATGCTCCAGGCCCAGATAGCATCAGTTTGGCAGAAAAAATTTCACATAAAGATGGAAAAAAATGGGTTATTAGTTCTATGACAGCTAAGTATACTGTTAACGGACAGTCGTACGAACAAGACTTTTTGCCAATCCGATTCCAGAATGCTTGCCTGCGGGATAACATTATGGTATTATACACTGATAAAAAGATAGAAACTCGCGAAGGAAACGTAAAGTGCGGCAGTAGCGACTTAATTTCTTCAGGCACATGGGAATTAAAAAACAATGAAACTGAAATGCATGTAAGCTCCGGCAGCACTACGCTTTATTCTACAATTGTGGAAGCTTCTGCTACTACGATAAAAACAGAGTACCCTCAGGCTTTAACCTTGAGTAATGGCCAAGTAGCTAATGGCACTATAGTTACTATATATACAGCTCAATAAGATTAATTTATACTACTAGCTGAGTAGGAGATTTTTAGCTACCACAAAAGGCAAAGCACACTTCAGATTAAGTGTGCTTTGCCTTTTGTGGTAATTAATAGTTGGCTGGAAAGGACTATAAACCAGCTGAAATAAAATTATAAAAAATATTCTTTTGTACGGTTACTTCCTTTATGTCTCACCATAAAGGCTAAAAATCGCTTGTAGCTTACACATAAAACATACCTTATATAATTAATCCAATGAAAAATTTAAGACTACTTATTATTGCTTTAACTTTGGTAACCTTCTTTTCAGCTTGTAAAAAAGACGATGCACCCAAAATCAAAACCACTGCTGAAAAAATTTCTAGTGATGGAGGTAAAAAGTGGATGATAACTTCTATGAAAGCGAAGTTTACATTCAATGGTCAGCAACAAGAACATGATGTATTCGCAGTTCTGCGCCCAGATGCCTGCCTTAGAGATAATCTTCTTGTGTTATTTAGTGATAAAAAATTTGAAGCAAGAGAAGGAGCTACAAAATGTGGCAGTAATGATTTATTAAGCACTGGAACTTGGGAATTAAGAAATAACGACACTGAACTATATGTCACTAGTGGTTCTGATGTGACTTATTCCACTCTAAAAGAAGTTACAGAGACTAGTATTACAACAGAGTTTCCTCGTGAATTAGTTTATGAAATAGATAATCAACAACATGAGGTAGATGCCACTATAACTGCTATTTATACTGCACAATAAACTATAAATCTCTTCCTAAGCTTATAGCTTAGACGCAACACTGAGAAGGAAACTTTGTAGCCATACGTAGATGGTTTACAAAGTTTCCTTTTTTAATGCCTTTTTGTTTCATTCAGAACAGTAAAATACAGAGAACAACAAACTACTAATTGTTATAAATCAATACACTTTATAGGTTACCAAACAACCTTCTTCCCATAAAGAGTACAAATTCCAATAAACTCCTTGATACTTAAATTCCCTAAAAACTTATGAAAAATTTCAGACTGCTTGTAATTGCATTATCGCTACTTACGTTTTTTTCTGCCTGCAAAAAAGATGATGCCCCTATTAAAACCAAAACTAAGTCAGAAATGCTCTCCAGCACTTCGGGCAAACAATGGAAGTTAATTGCTTCTACCGTTACCTATATACAAGATGGAAAAAGCGAAACTGATAATATGCTAGAGGATTATGAGGCTTGTGAGTTAGACGACTTATATATTATGTTTGCCGACAAAAAATACGAAGAAAGGGAAGGCGCTTCCAAATGCGATCCTACCGACAGCGACCTAATGAACAGTGGCACTTGGGAACTGAGAAATAATGATACTGAACTGGTATTCACTGTCAATGGCAACGAATTAGTTTATAAAGTACTAGAAATTTCTGAAACCTCTATTAAGGTAGAAGATACATTGACATTAGCTGATGGTGATAAACTTATATTCAATGAAACCTATAAAGCGCAATAATTCTTAATTGATTCTCCCTTCTTTTTTTAATTAAAAGCGTGAGCCGTAACTCACGCTTTTTTGTTGTACATATATACGGTAAACCTTTTCTACCAGTGTGTTTCTTTACACATATGATATTGACATGCTGACAGTCATTCATTACCTATCAAAAAATCAACAAATTTTCATTTTTCCAGGAAACAATATACTACTCATATCAGTACGTATATATAATTAGTGCAATAATCTGTTGATCTATTTTGCCGCTATCGTGCTGACTGGAAATAAAACAGTAAGTGAATTTAGGTGCGGCAAGGGAAGAATAGATGGTTTTGCCACTATAATTTTCCATCTACCTAATCACTCAACTGCTATGAAAATACATAGAAAGATCTCTGAGAAAAGGAACCGTCAAACAAATTTAACAGCTGCCTTTCTTATTTCATTCTCCCTACTATTAGCCTCTTGCTATCCGGAAGGCCCTGAAATTGTGTCGGATTACGATGTAGTAGGTACCTCCTACGACTCTACCTTCAATTTTGCCCAGGTACGCACCTATGCCTTGATAGACACTGTACTGGTTATGCAAGGCAACAATAGTAATAGAATGTACTTATCTCCAGCTTTAAACAACTTTGTTATCAGCCAAGTAGAAAATAATCTAAATAGGTTAGGTTATACCCGTATCTCCACCATAAGCCCCGATCAGGTACCCGATGTAGTGATGCAGGTTTCAGCTTTCTCTAATACATCGGTGGGTGCCTATTATGACTCTTGGTACAATAACTGGGGCTGGTACTCAGGTTGGAATAGCTGGTATCCAGGAACAGGATTTGGTCCGGGATGGTATCCTTCGGGCGTAACGTACTATTACTCTGTTACTACTGGTACCGTATTGCTAGAGATGATTAATCCTGCGGCGGCAGACAACACTACCCAGCGACTCCCAGTAGTCTGGCTGGGAACCCTAAACGGCTTATTGGAATTTGACGATAACAACAGCAACCGCGAAAGAATTGCCAATGGAATAGACCGTGCCTTTACTCAATCGCCTTATCTACGCAGGTCATTATAATACGTATGAACTTAAAGCGAAAACCTATGAAATTACTAAATAAAATATTCTATATATGTCTATTGATCTGTCTGATTAGTTACACTTCCCAGGCACAAGGCGGGTATGCCAATATTACCTATAATATAGCTATGCCTTTAGGGAATACAGCCGATTATATTAGCAATACCAGTTTCCGGGGTATTGGCCTGGAGATAGGCACCGCCTTTAATGAAAACTTCTCTATTGGATTAGGTACTTCCTGGCATGTATTCTACCAACATCCGGGATACACTACAGTAGAACTAAGTAATACCTCTGCTATTTCAGGAATGGAATATCGGTACATTAACGCATTACCCATTATGGCTATTGGACGTTATCTTTTCAATAGTCAGGGCATATTTACACCCTTTATCGGAGCAGGCGTTGGAACAGCCTATATCGAACAACGCACAGATATCGGTTCTGTTCCGTTTGAATCTAATGCCTGGCATGTAGCAATAGCACCTGAAGTAGGGGCCATTATAGAAGTAGGTTACCGGACTAATTTATTTCTAAATGCCAAGTTTACAAATGCATTTAAATCAGGCAATATGGATAATCTATCTATGGCAGGGGTTAATTTAGGTGTTACGTACAGTTTGTCACGGTAACTTCAAGCAGTAGTCTTATCTAGCATTAAGCATTCTATATACGTATGCCTATTGTAAACCCGCAGCGATAAATTCGTCTTGCGGGTTTTCTTTTCCCCATTTATTTTAGCTATATCCTATAGTTTCAATAACCCAAAGGTTTGTTTTGTCGTAAAAAAGCTCTGTAGAATCAAAATTGACAACAGTTATGGAAAATATAAAACGGAATATGAAACAAAGCCTGTATGCCTTGCTGATAGCTGGGATGATGGGCAGTGTGAGCGCGTGTAGTAACAACGAGCGTGAAAAAGATATAGATACCAGCTCTAGCACAAATACAGCCAAGGCTCATGAAAATGATAATGATGCTGAAACCACGGATACAGATAATAATGCCTGGATGCAGGAAAGAGACACCTATGTATCTTCTCAACGAGCTACCCTCAAACGCATAGATACCGATATTGAAAGCTGGAAAAACAAAATGGAAGGCAAAAAAAATGCGGCTATGAGTGAGGGTATGAAATCATTAGAAATTAAAAGAGACCAGTTTGAAGAAAAATTAAATGAGATGGAGACATCCACAGAAGAGAACTGGACAAGAATGCGTAGTGAACTTGATGAAAGTGCTACAGAGTTGGAAAGCACGCATAAAGCATTTACCAAAGAATACGGCAATAACAGTTAACCTTAAATTCATATAAATTAAATCTGTAAAAATTAATTAAGCATACACATATATGGCAACTTCAAGCAAAGATTATAGTGATCTGGTAGACGCAACGCAGGATCTGAAACAAAGGGGATACGCCAGTGATTTCAAAATCATTGATAAACCCAATTCTGAGGACGAAGCCGAAGCATGTCAGCTGGAATCTCTTACCACCGGTAAAATATATACGGCCAATCAATTAAAAATTAGGGAGCACTATCGTTTTGAGGGCCCCTCCAATCCGGGCGATATGTCAGTGGTGTATGCAATTGAGTGTGAAGGTGGAGAAAAAGGATCGGTTATAGATGCATTTGGCACCTATTCCAGCAGACGTCTTTCTGAATTTTTCAGAAGTATTCCCATTGAGACAGACTCTTCTCAAGCTGTATAAAACCTAGTATAATTTATAAACAAACCACCTAAATGTATTATGTAAAGGCTGCTAGCAGGCAGCCTTTCTTTATGGTCTTATTGGTATCCGAAAAGGGTGCTTTTTTGGTAAATGGTTGTAAAAATTGTAATTTGGTTTGCAGGAAAGCAATCTTTCCTTATTCGCATTCAGCCAACAACCATCCATGTTTTATCCATCTGTCGACCTACTTACTGTTAGTGATCTTACGTACCGCATCAAAGAGATATTAGAATACGAACCAGAATTACAAGAAGTAAGTCTACAGGGAGAAGTATCTAATTGTACCTTCCATAGTTCCGGTCATGCGTATTTCACATTAAAAGATGAGTATTCTCAGATTAGCTGCGTTATGTTCCGGGGAAGTATTACTGGGAAAACAAAAGAAATATTAAAACATGGAGCTAGAATTGTTGTAAAGGGCAATGTAACGGTATATCAACAAAGAGGAAACTATCAATTATTAGTGCAGGAAGTGCAAGCATATGGGGTAGGAAACCTATATCAGCAATTCTTGATGCTGAAAGATAAGTTGCAAATGGAAGGCTTATTTGATGAATCTAATAAAAAGGAAATACCTGCTTACCCGACTGCCATTGGCCTTATTACGTCTCCTACAGGAGCAGTTATAAAAGATATTTTGCATACCCTGCAAAGACGGTATCCTTGCGTAAATTTAATACTTTCCCCGGCAACTGTTCAAGGTGAACAAGGGGCTTCCTCTGTAATAGCAGCCCTGCAACTTCTGTGTAAGCAGCCAGCGATAGACTTAATTATTATTGCTAGAGGAGGAGGTTCCATAGAAGATCTATGGTGCTTCAATGATGAATCCCTGGCCAAAGCTGTGTATGCTTGCACTATTCCGGTCATTTCAGCTATTGGCCATGAAACTGATTTTACTATTTTAGACTTCGTGGCAGACTTACGGGCCGCTACCCCAACAGCCGCCGCCGAACATGCCGTACCAGACAAAGCAGAGTTAATAAATTACTTGGTACAAATGCGGGCAAGCATCCGCACAGCTGTACAATACAACCTTTACAACCGGGCGCAGCAACTGGATGATATGGCTGAAAAGACAAGTATGCAATGGAATTACCTGTTGGCTCAGAAAAAAAATGAACTAGCAGTACTGGCTGCTACCCTTCAGCAGTATAATCCCAATGCCTATCTGGACAGAGGCTTTAGCCTAACCCTAAAAGATGGCAAACTAGTAAAATCGGTGACGGAGGTTGCCTCTGGTGACACCTTAGAAATAGTATTGAAAGATGGTACTATCAGAACAGTAGTAGAATAATGAATAAGTTACATCTTTTTTGTAAAAATCTACCATGCGGGGGGTTTACCTTTCAGATAATCGTTCATTAAGTGTATAAAACCACTTAAGAAATCATGAGAACGATCACCAAAACTGAAGTATTAATTAGATTTTTATTCCTTGTTTGTGTCATTTCAGGCGCCTTAGTAAGCTCCATATTTTCTTCTGAGCCAGCAGAATTAACAAAAGTTAGTCAGCAGAAAACTATTACCCTGCATAATCCTTCCCATAATTAACTCGCATAGTTGCTTTAATCTAGGGTAGATAAGCGGTCATTTTCGGTACATATATTGTATACGAAGCAGATAAAGAACTATATGAAGCAATTCACTATACATATTTTCCTGCTGTTGACTGTCTTCTTAGGAACCTATAATTCTAGTTGCCGCTCACAACGCTCTAATCCGGCCACGTATACAGGCAAACAATTACTATTTGGCAACGGCGGAGGTTTTACGGGAGAGGCCACAATATACCTGTTACTAGATAACGGATGCTTGTTCAGTGTTATTACTGACAAAAACTCTAATAATGAAAACTATATCCCTCTAAAAAAGCTTTCAGGCAAGATTACTCAGCAATTATTCAGTAAGGCAAACGACTTACAAACATATCAAACTGAATTCAGTCACCCAGGCAATATCTATTATTTCATTGGGATCAAGAATAAGCAGGCTACACACCGCATCACATGGGGCGACCCAGCCTATACAGCGCCTGCTGATGCAGAGAATCTATATCATCAATTAACGGCTAGCCTTCCTCAGTAGTACTTATTTTTATTTACTACTGTGTATAAAGCTTATGCTAAATTCCGTTTTCAATCTACTTAAGCATTAGGAATCATCTTCCATAGAATATCCATCCATTTCTTTTATGAAAGAAGCTAATCATCTACGCATTTCTTACGTATGTCTTTCGTATTGGCTTGGTTTGATTACCTTTACAAAGTAAAACCAAACTGGCTTAATTATTGCCATTTTGAGTTAATCCAAGATGAGTAATTCAGCGTTTAGTACAGAGCATTCATGAAATTTATACACTATATTATATTAGTAAGCTGCTTTTGCTTTGTTTCAGCTGACTGCCTGTTTGCGCAGACAGATGAACAAGATATAGATGAAAAAGATATAGTAGAATTAGAGCAAGCGGACTCTTTATTAGGAGGAACTCCAAAAGATGGGCAGGAAGTGAGAAGAGTAATTGGCCATGTTAGGTTCAAACAAAAAGGCGCTGTAATGACCTGTGACTCTGCTTACCAGTATGTAGCCACTAATACGCTGGAGGCTTTTGGTAATGTACGGATTGTACAGGGAGATACATTAACGGTTACTGGTAATAAAGCATTTTATGATGGCAATACTAGAGTAGCTCAGATGCGGGGAAATGTGGTACTAATTGACAAAACAATGACTTTGTATACCGAGGAACTTGATTATAACATGAATACCAATCTAGCATACTATTACACGGGTGGCCGCATTATTGACGGAGACAATGTCCTGGTAAGCAAGCAAGGGTATTACAATACCCAATCGAAACTGTTATTCTTCAAGGAAGAGGTAAATCTAACCAATCCTGAATATAGTCTTAGCTCCGACACGTTACAATATCACACAATTACTAAAGTTGCTTATTTCAAAGGCCCTACAAAAATTGTAGGTAAGTCAGGTGACTTATATACAACCAATGGCACGTATAATACAGTCTCGCAACAATCTACTTTTATTGGCAGAACCACTATCGATTATGATAAATATACGCTTACCGGCGACAGTGTCTATTATGATAAACTAAAAGAAATAGGCATTGCCCGTGTGAATGTAGAACTGGTAGCTAAAGAAGATAGCACTATTATAGAAGGAGATATTGGGACATATAATGGTATTGAAGGAATTTCTAAAGTGTACGGCAGGCCTGTTATGAAAAATATCGCTTCTGGCGATACTCTGTTTATGACAGCCGATACGCTGGTATCTGTAGATGATACTATTAAGAACAGCCGGAAGTTATTTGCTTACAACAATGTAAAAATTTTCAAATCGGACTTGCAGGGAAAATGCGACTCGTTGTTATACAACTTTACGGATTCAACCATTTATTTCTACCGCAACCCAGTACTCTGGAGCAGTGGCAACCAGTTATTGGCAGACTCCATCCACATTCAAATGGCTAACAACAAAATCAGCAGGATGTATTTACGGACAAACTCCTTCGTCGTAAGCCAGGATAGTATTGAGAATTTTAACCAAATAAAAGGCAGACGCATGACTACGTATTTTACAGATAATAAAGTAAGTAGTGTGTTCGTAGATGGGAATGCCGAAAGTCTATACTTTGCCTTAGATGAAGGTGATAGTGTACTAATTGGTATGAATAAAATGCTTTGTAGCAAAATGGATATCCGCTTCAAAGATAATAAGGCAAATACCATTAAAGCACTTACTACACCAGATGCTGTATTTATTCCGCCTCATGAAATTGAAGAACCAGACAGGAGGCTGAAAGGATTTAGGTGGAGAATTGAAGAAAGACCTCAAAAAACTGATGTACTAATACGGACTCAATTACCACCGCTGAAGCCTGTTAAGAAACAAAAAGCAGAAAAACCACAAGATATCTTAGGTATATCTAATCCAAGGCGGTGATATTGCCGTTTATAAGATAATAATTCCATTTGTACAAAAGTACTGCACAAATAATATTATTGCGATTATTGGCATACTTTTGTGTACAATTTTGTATATATTTACGTTATACCGAATTTTTCCTCAACCCGCTGTATACATATGAGAAGAAACTTACTAATAGCCATCTCATTTATCACCTGTTTATCCTTTGCCATAGGCACCAAGGCTAATCACAAAACTCATGCTGAACTAAAAAATAATTCTGCATCCTGTGTTGCCAACAGTGTTTTGATTAAACCAGTAAGCCAAGAAAAAATTTCGGAGCCTGTTATATATGAGAATGATTCTATGCGTTCCATGCGTGGAGAAACTCTTTTTTCAAATGAAAAAATCAGTATTTCCAGTGTATATCCTAATCCGGCCAGCGCTTATGCTTCTATAGATTATCAGCTTTTTAAAGATACTGACAATGCCAAAATTATTCTTTGTAATGTTTTGGGCAATGTAGTAGGTGAATATTCGTTAATTAGAGACGCCAAAAGATTACATATTTCTACTTTAGAATTAAATTCTGGCGTATATTTTTACACGTTGTCTGTAGATGGAAAAAGCTTAATTACGCGAAAGCTAATTATTAAGCACCACTCTTAGTAGAATAGTCCTGCATTATTACATACAGAAAACAAATAATAGCTTGTGTATCAATACGCTGTTATTTGTTTTCGCGTTTATATACAAATTGCAAAACTGCAGTTTATACTTTATCTTTGCACCTTATGCAAAATTCGAAATACCTATTGTTCATATTACTTATTGCCGGAGTTTTTTTTAGTTCCTGTAGCAAATTTACCAAACTTCAAAAGAGCACCAACGCAGAAGAAAAGTATCAGGCCGCTGTTAACTACTATACAAAGAAAGATTACAACAAAGCCAGTTTACTGTTTGAAGAGATTATTCCACTTATACAAGGGACCCCTGAAGCTGAACGAGCCCAATTTTACTTGGCAAATGCGCATTTCCAGCAGAGAGATTACATTTTAAGTGCACATTACTTCAAGAAGTTTTACGAGACTTATTCCAGAAGTGAATTTGCTGAAGAAGCGATGTATTTGTATGCATACTCTTTATATGAGGACTCCCCTTCTTATAATTTAGATCAAACCAATACATATACAGCTATAGAAGCTATGCAAACTTTTATAAATGCATATCCAGGTAGTAAGTACAAGGAGAAATGTAATGAGATAATTGCCCTGCTACGAGCCAAATTGGAAAGGAAAGCCTATGAAAATGCAGAACTTTATTCTCATAAAGAAGATTATAAAGCAGCAGTAGTAGCTTTTGAAAACTTTCAACGGAGCTACCCCGATTCAGATTACAATGAACGGGCAGCCTACCTGAAATTAGTTAATGCCTATAATCTGGCAAAGTCAAGTACAGAAGCCAAAAAGAAAGAGCGGTATGAAAGTACCATCGAATATTATGAGAATTTTATTGACAAGTATGCCAACAGTAGGTATATGCGGGAAGCTGAGAACATTTATGAAGCCTGTGTAAAAATAGTTGGCGAGTCAGCAGGCGCAGAATTACAAAGTACAAAGAAATAATACACATGCTATAAGATAAACATACTCCTGATGGAATTATGTAATTTTATAGTAATTCTTTTAAAATTTATACAGTTTAAAATAATAAGATAAACCAATTAACTATGGCTACATCACCCTCTATTATTACCAGAGACGTAGAAAAAATAGCATCGCCTACTGGAAATATCTATCAATCGGTATCGGTAATTTCCAAAAGAGCGCGGCAAATTTCTACAAAGATGAAAGAAGAATTAAACAATAAATTATCGGAGTTTGCCTCTACAGTAGATAACCTGGAAGAAGTATTCGAAAACCGGGAGCAAATTGAAATATCCAAGTTTTATGAGCGTATGCCCAAGCCAACATCTGTTGCTACAGATGAGTTTCTGGCTGGTAAGATCATGTTCAGAAAACCAGATATTGATGAACTTTCCAGGTAATCATACATTACCTGATAAATAATTTAATTTCTGCATGCTTGCTCAAAAGAAAATACTCCTCTGCGTAAGTGGCAGTATAGCAGCTTACAAGGCTGCTTTATTAGTTAGACTTTTAGTAAAAGAGCAGGCAGAGGTTAAAGTAATTCTTACTACCTCTGCCTCTCAATTTATTACCCCTCTTACATTATCTACCCTCTCCAAAAACCCTGTACTGACCAATTTTATTAAGAGTGATGCTGGCGAATGGAATAACCATGTAGAATTAGGTTTATGGGCAGATGCTATAGTTGTAGCACCTGCAAGTGCCAATACATTGGCCAAATGTGCTCAAGGTATTTGTGACAATCTATTAGTAGCGGCTTATCTATCTGCGCGTTGTCCTGTATTCTTTGCTCCGGCCATGGATCTGGATATGTATCAACACCCAAGTACGTTACAAAATCTGGAAAAATTAACCTCTTTTGGCAACCATATTATTGCAGCTGAACAAGGCGAACTGGCTAGTGGCCTTACGGGTGTAGGCCGTATGGCTGAACCTGAACAGATTTTGCAGATTTTGCAACACTATTTTTCTCCAACTCTACCACTTCTCCACAAGAAAGTACTTATTACGGCCGGTCCAACATACGAAGCCATCGACCCGGTGCGTTTCATTAGTAACCATTCGACTGGTAAAATGGGATTTGCCTTAGCCCATAGTCTGGCCGAAGCAGGTGCACAAGTTGATTTGGTAAGCGGACCTACATATTTGCAGATAAAGCACCAAAATATTAACCTTGTAAAAGTAGTATCTGCCCAAGAGATGTATGAACAAAGTTCCCGGCTTTTTAACAATGCTGATATTATTATATTAGCAGCAGCTGTAGCAGATTATACACCGGCCTATAAAGCATCGCAGAAAATAAAGAAAAAAGAAACTCATTTTACTCTGGAGCTAACAAAAACTATAGATATAGCTGCTACTCTGGGTAAACAGAAGAAACCTAAACAACTTTTAATAGGTTTTGCATTAGAAACGAATAATGAGCTGGAAAATGCATTTGGGAAGTTAGTGAGCAAAAATCTTGATTTTATTGTTCTAAATTCTATGAATGATGCGGGGGCAGGCTTTGGACATGATACGAATAAAGTGACAATTATTGAAAAGGATCATACTATTCATGAATTACCTTTGAAAGAAAAAACGGCTATAGCAAAAGATATCACCAAATTATTAACCAGCAAACTACAATCAGCAAATGCTTAAGAAATACATCGTTCCATTTATCCTCATTTGCTTAGTTACATTCGCTTGTAACACTGTGAGCTGGGCTCAGGAGCTTAGATGCAATGTCATAATTGATACAGACCAGCTTAGAAGTTCGATGGTTACTGAAAAGCAAGTATTTGTGGATATGCAAACAGCTATTTCTAACCTGATGAATAATCAGCGATGGACCAATGACAAATATCTTCCCCAAGAACGCATTAATTGCAATTTGGTAATCCGTATTACAGAGATGCCAAGTATTAAGTCATTTGTTGGTACTGCCCAGATACAATCATCCAGGCCAGTATATGGTACGGATTATGAATCTTTTCTTCTAAATTTTATTGACCGTGAATGGCAATTCGAATATACACCTGCTCAGCCAATGGATTTTAATGAAAATACCTTTACAAACAACCTTACTTCTATGTTGTCTTTTTATGCCTATATCATTATAGGATTAGACAATGATTCTTTTAGCCGGCTGGGGGGTAGTGCATATTTGCAGAAAGCTATGATTATTGCCAACACTGCCCAGCAAGGAGCAAGCAATGGCGAAAAAGGCTGGGGAGCTACAGAAGATAATAGGAACCGCTATTGGCTTATTGAAAATCTATTGAGTCCGCAAATGCTTCCACTAAGAGAGGGATTATATACATATCACCGCCAAGCACTTGATAATTTTATGGCAAGCCCCGAACAAGCACGTACACAAATATTAGAGGTGTTAGGTAATATCAAAAAAATAAATCAGATCAGACCAGCAGCTTTGCTAACTAACACCTTTTTTGATACCAAAATTAATGAAATAATCAATTTTTTTCTAGAGGGAACACCACAGCAGAAACAGACAGCTTATAACTTACTCGTGGAATTGGATCCTACTAAAACGGACAAATATAATGCGTTAATTAAGAATTAGTTTTTTATTCATTTAATTTTCGTCTATCAAATTATATTATTCATGGGAAAAAGGCAAACCAGAATTTTTGCAAAAGACATTCCCATGAAATTGCTTGACGTACAGAATAAAGAGGTGAATATTCTGCTAAAAAATGGCACTGTATTTCATGGAATAATAAAACATACCGCAGGCTCTGCCATTCATTTAACCGATATGCTTGGTAGAAAGCACATTGTTAACATAAGTATGATTGCTGAAAAAATTTTAGATATGGAGACTTTATATTAGGCTTTATGCGATATATCTTGACAAATTTCAATTAGTACTCCATTGGTTGATTTGGGATGAATAAAGCAAACAAGCTTATTATCGGCACCTTTTTTTGGCACTTCATTCAGTAAACTAAAACCTTCTTGCCTCAGTCTTTGCATTTCTAGTTCAATATCTGCCACTTCAAAAGCAATATGGTGAATTCCTTCTCCACGTTTCTCAATAAATTTATTTATTACACTATCGGGGCTAGAAGCTTCCAATAATTCTATTTTCGTGTCCCCAACCTTAAAAAATAGAGTAGTTACTCTTTCGCTTTCTACAGTTTCTTCTTTATAAGGTTTAACCCCAAGTAATTTTTCATACAAACCACTGGCTTTTTTCAGATTCTGAACGGCAATTCCTAGATGTTCAACTTTTTGCATACTTCACTCTGGTAGATATTGTTGGGTAAATGAAGAAACTTTTTGCTTACCAAAAAAGTTTTACCGTAGATTTGTATCACAACCGTCAAATTCGAATATTCTACAAGTATATAATTTATAACAAATATTTACTTCCTACTGCCATGATAAGCGTTACTGATAAAGCAAAAGACAAAATAATAGAACTGCGGACAAAAGATGGGTTTACGGATAATCATAACATCCGTGTATCTGTACAAGGGGGTGGCTGCTCAGGATTAATGTATGATCTCGATTTTGATTCTAATGTAAAGCCTTCCGACCAGACTTTTGAAGACAAAGGTATCCGAATATTGGTAGACAAAAAAAGTTTGCTATACCTAATTGGCACCGTACTTGATTTTTCAGATGGTCTAAATGGCAAAGGATTCCAGTTTATCAATCCCAATGCTAGCAGAACATGTGGATGCGGTGAGAGTTTCGCCGTATAATTATTTTATTAAGTATTTCAACAAACCTTTGCTCATAATAATTTAGCAAAGGTTTTTTTTATGCTCTGCAGCCATATATAATATATTTAAGTTTTTACTGTTTACTAAAAATTCATAAGCTGTATCTAGTTAATAGATACAGCTTAAAAAGTACGTTTGTAAGAAAAGATATTCAAATTTTATAAGGAATATTTAGTAGTTTAATTAATCATAACTTTAGCCATTATGAAATAAATAGGTCTAATTGTTTTATTGCATAAAAAGAACTGCTATTTTTAAACGTTTTACCATTCGTAGCCCGTTCTTATATCATCCAGTAAATAAAAATATTATTTATTTGCATTATTCTAATACTAACATTTCACCTTTCAGTCTTATAGCAACTATTTGCTTAGCGGTATTTTTATATTAAGCAATTCAAACGATTAACTATACTATTTCTTTGAGAAAAACTAATGACAGATATTATGGAAGTAATCCCAACTAGATTTAAGAATATAGCGATGGATAATAACTCTGCTTATACATTTGAGCAGTTAAATGAAACAGTATTTTTAATCCAATTCTTCGATCACCTTAAAGAAATATTGGGTAATAGTTTTGAAGAGTATCAATTCTACATCTACGCAAATATAGATAGCAACATTCTACCTGCTTCATTAAGTATAAAAAGTACAAAGAAAGTATTATTATTTTTATCTAATCAGAATCATGAAATAAATGAGGGGCTCCCTGGAAATTATTTTGCTGTTTTTAAATGCCATTTACCAGCTGACATAGTAAGAGAAAGAATATTCCATTTTCCATTAGGCTATGTAAAAGATACCAAGCATCATCCGGTAAAAAAGATAGAGCAACGAAAATATAAAGTATTTTTTTCAGGCAACCTTAACAAGGGCCGAGTGTCTCTATATAAGGTATTGTCTAATTCAATTATTCCTGATATAATTTATAGGCAATTAATGAAGGTATTCAAACGCGTACCTAGCTTGATTAAAAGAGATTTTTCTTCCAGATTCCCTTCCTCATATGTGCATTTCACCAATGGATTCAAGAAGGGTTTAGATTCCGAAGCATACTCCCAAATTTTGTATGAAAGCCAGATTGTACTTTGTCCAAAAGGATTTCTTAGAGCAGAAACTTACCGGCATTTTGAGGCTATGCGAGCTGGGTGTGTCATTGTATCAGAAAAATTACCCAATACCTATTTATACAGAGACTCTCCTATTATACAAACGGACAGCTGGAAAGAAGGAATAGAGTATGCGCAAAAATTAATAAATGACCCTACTTTGCTGGCTCATCAGCATAAAGAAACGCTTAAATGGTGGGATACTGTATGTAATGAGGTTTCCACTGCCCGGCGGGTTGCTGATGTATTACGCTCATTAAAAGAAGTAAATGTAAGACCCAAAGAAGTTAAATCTTTATAAACTTTACCCAGTTTTTATCAAAATAATGAAAATATTATTATCAGCATACGCTTGTGATGCTAAAAGTGGAAGTGAATCAGGAATAGGCTGGAACTTTGCAAAAGAATTAGCTAATCAAGGAAATAAGGTAACCATACTGACTAAAAATCCTGCAAAGGATAAAGCCTTTACAGAGGAGATACAAAGGCTCGGTATGCAGAATAAGATATCCGTTCTCTATTATGATCTTCCAAAGTGGCTCCAATCTATTTATAAATCAGGTGGGAGATCTGAACAGTTATTCTATATCTTTTGGCAAATAGGTATTTATTTTTACGTAAAAAAGCTTTTAAAAAAGCAAGAATTTGATCTAATTCATCACATAACAATAGGTGTATTCCGCACACCAAGCTTTCTCTATTCATTAGGAAAGCCATTTATTTTTGGACCGGTAGGTGGAGGTGAAGAATTTCCTAAAGTATTGATGGAAAATTTTTTACCTAAATACAGGTTATTAGAAAACCTCCGATCTTTTGCCAATTCTACAGCCAAGTTCAACCCTTGGTTGAACCAATGTTTTAAAAAGAGTCAACTAATTCTATTGAAAACAAGTGATAATTTAAATTTTATCCCAAAAGAATTTCATCATAAATGTAAAGTTTCTTTAGAAGTTGGCATAGCACAAATACCTGACTTCGAGAATACGAGGCACAACAAAACCATTAAAATATTGTATGCAGGCCGACTGGCTTATTTTAAAGGAATACATTTGGCAATAAAAGCTTTTGCCAAAGCCGTTGCCATTCATCCCAATATTGAGTTTACAATAGTGGGTTCAGGAAATGATGAGAAGTGGCTAAAAGACATAGCCCGGCAGCAGCAAGTATATGACAAAATAACTTGGGTGCCTTTTGTTGCGCGAAATGTGCTATTCGAGATGTACAAAGAATATGACTTGCTTTTGTTTCCAAGCTTGCACGATTCCAGTGGAGGCGTTGTCTTAGAAGCTTTATCGTTTGGATTGCCTGTAGTTTGTCTGGACTTAGGTGGGCCCAAGGAGATTATAGATTCAAAATGTGGTTACATAATCAGCACAAAAAATTTAACAGAAGATGAAGTAGCCATTAAGCTTTCTGAGGCATTAAATCAATTAATAAGCAATCCTGCTTTATTGGCACAGATGCAAGTCCAGGCACGCACGAAGGCTTCTACGTTTACTTGGGATAAAGTAATTCAAAAGATTTATACCTATGTACAAGAGTCTATGGAAAAGAAAAATAGACTTGTGGAAGCAAAAGTGTAAAAGTTTAGTAGTGATTCAGGAAGTAACAAAGTTATATATAATTTATATACTTGGGTTGCAGCACATTAGCAATTTATTCAACTTTAAGGCAAAGGATAAGCAAAATTGAGCTTATTCTTTGCCTTACTGCTTATATAGTCTTACCTCTTTATTAATTTAACCAAAGATAGTGTATACCTATAACACCTATGTTATTCTTTAACTACATTCCTGCAAGTATCTTTGTAAGTCAATTTTCAGTTTCCTGTTTTATTATTTATTGATTAGCTAAATAATTTTTCTTCTTCAGCAGGTAAGCTTAGTTTTGACTACCACAATCAAATATTCAAGATATGATACAGGAAGCATCTGACGAATTAAAAAAATTGCTCTTGTTGTTGGCAATGGAAAAAGAAGTTGACCTAGCCCAGTATCAGGAGAAAATAGTAAACACTCCGTTACATACACGCCGTGAGCAGGGTACAAGCTGGTACCCAGTAGTTATCTTGGAATCTGGATTTGGTATTGGTGAAAGATTATATATTGAAGTAGAACGTACAGCACAAACGCATATGCCTCATACGTTTGGCCAAGGCAAAGCAGTCTCTTTATTCAGTAATGCAGGCAATACCAAAGAAAAGAACGCCATAGAAGGAGTAGTAATGTATGCTGGCTTAAACCGGCTCAAAATCAGCTTTAATGAAGATGATTTACCAGACTGGATTGATGACGGCAAACTAGGAGTAGATCTGCTGTTTGATGAAAGTAGTTACAGAGAGATGGAAACAGCTGTAAAAAAAGTGAAGGAAGCTGATAAAACTCGATTGGCTCAGCTCCGTAATGTCCTTCTTGGATATAGCAAAGCAGGTTTTAATCACACTGTTTTCTTTAGTGCACTTCCTCACCTCAATGAAAGTCAAAATAAGGCAGTGCATCATGTGTTACAAGCACAGGATGTTGGGATTGTTCATGGTCCTCCAGGTACTGGTAAAACCACTACCCTGGTTGAAGCTATTTTTCAGACGTTGAAATCAGAAAAACAGGTCTTGGTTTGTTCGCCTAGTAATGCAGCAGTTGATTTGTTAACAGAAAAATTAGCAAATAAAGGCGTATCAGTTGTACGTGTAGGAAACCCTGCCAGAGTAAGTGAAGATATGCTGCAACACACAGTAGATGTGAAAGTACAAACTGATCGTAACTTTCCACAAATTAAGCAACTGCGCAAACAAGCTGATGAATATAACCGGATGGCCCGAAAGTATAAAAGGCATTTTGGTAAAGCCGAACGTGAGCAGCGAAAACTAATCCTGGCTGAAGCACGCAAACTTTCGCAGGAAGCCAATAATACAGAAAAGTATATTACTGAGGGCATCTTTGCCAAAACGCAGGTAATTACGTGCACATTAGTAGGGGCGGCTAACCGAATGCTTGGGGATAGGACTTTTCAAACCGTATTTATTGATGAAGCGGCTCAAGCCCTGGAACCTGCCACCTGGATACCGATCTTACGGGCCTCCAGAGTAATATTTGCCGGAGACCATTGCCAGCTTCCGCCTACTATCAAATCGCAGCAAGCTGAAAAAGCAGGTTTAGCAGTAACCTTGTTTGAAAAAACCATGGCCCGTCAGCAAGCAGATGTGATGCTTACCATACAATACCGGATGCATGAACAGATTATGCAATTTTCCAACAATCAGTTCTACAAAGGAGAATTAAAAGCTGATGAGAGTGTTAAAGAAAAAACATTGGGTATGGATGAATGGCTGAGTCAACCTCTTACTTTTATAGATACAGCTGGCTGCGGCTATGAAGAAAAATACAATCCAGAAAACCAGAGTGTGTCTAATGGCGAAGAAGCAAATTTACTGCTCAAACATCTCAACATATTGTTAGAACATATTCAATCGAACAATCCCGGCCCATTGCAGGAGACACTCCAAATAGGTATTATCTCTCCCTACCGCGCTCAAATAAACTACTTGCAAGAACACATTACTTTTTATCCTTTATTGACTGAATTCAGGAAATCGATATCAATAGGTACGGTAGATGGATTTCAGGGACAAGAAAGAGAGGTAATCTACATCAGTATGGTCCGGTCTAACGACCGGGGTGAAATAGGCTTCTTAAATGATATACGCCGTATGAATGTAGCCTTAACCAGAGCAAAAATGAAATTGGTCGTTATTGGCGATAGTGCTACCTTATCTGCTCATCCTTTTTATCAAGATTTTTTAACTTATATTGAAGAGATAAATGCTTATAAAAGCGCTTGGGAATTTATTAACGACTAATGCAACCAGGCATTTAGAAAATACGTATTTGCATTAGTCACTAATTATTATTGAGCTAGGAATCCTCCATCTACGGCAAGCAAATGGCCTATTACAAATGTAGCCTCATTTGAACTTATCCAAAGTAATGCATCAGCTACTTCCTCAGGTTTACCCACATGCTTCATTGCATACATATTTGCTATCGCTTGATGCAATTTATTGTATTGGGCTAATCCGGCATTTTCCAGCATAGGCGTGTAGATGAACTCTGGGCAAATTGCATTAATCCAGATACCTTGAGGTGCGTACTTTAGAGCAGCCGTTTCCTAAAGGCCCACTAGGCCATGTTTAGCGGCTATATAAGCGGCGGAACCCATATTAGTCTACTGTACCCAGGATTGAAGCCCTGTTGACTATGTTTCCTAGTTTTGCTTTTGGCATCTCTTGCAATTCATATTTCATAGACAGATAAACGCCAATCAGGTTTCCGTTGTATGCTTTTTCTATTCATCTTCTGGATAGTAGGCAGAATGAGCAGAAGCTCCGCCGATACCTGCACTATTAATGGCCACATCTATACGGCCAAACTTGCTAATAATTTGCTTTATCAATTCTTTTACACCCGTAGCATCTGTTACATCGCAATGGATAAATAAACTTTCTTTAGATTTCTTATAACTTCTTCTAAGGTAGCTTTACCAATTTCTTCAGATATACCGGCGAGTATACGTTTTGCTTCTTCGGCTGCATACCTGATGGCTGATGCTTTTCCTATACCAGCAGATACTCCATTATGATTTTATTTTAACTAACAATTTAGCTATAAAGTAATATGGTAAAATAGCTAAAGATTTTAAAAGTTAGTTTCATCATCTTTAACAGCAGTTAAGCAGTGATTTCTATCCGGTTCCCATCTGGGTCCAGAATTACGCTTTCATAGTATCCATCGCCCGTTTGCCGGGGTTCACCTACTATTCGTATGCCATGCATACGCATTTCCTCTGTGAGCAAATCTACTTGCTCTTTTGTGCCAACTGAAAAAGCCAGATGTGTAATCCCGGTAAATTCTGCTCCCTGCTCGTATGTAGATTGCGGAACAGACGACTTATGCATAAGCTCAAGTCTAGCTCCCGAATCAAAAGAGATAAAATAGGAGGAGAATTGCTTGAACGGATTGGTATATTTAGTGTTTGCTTTTCCACCAAAATACATACTATAAAAATCTTTAAGCTCTTCCAGTTGGTTTGTCCAGATAGCTACATGTTCAATACGCATAAAAGAAAGTTAGTTTAAGATGAAGAAGGGTAAGTCAAAACAGAATTATGTAATGGTAATTTCTCGGTTGTTAGTTGTTGAACAAGATAATTAATGCGGAACCAACCACCATAATACAGGCGCCTACCAGTTTTTTCAGTATATCGGTTTCTTTGAAAAACCTATGCCCTAATAAAACACTCAGTAAAGCTGAAAGTTGAAACAGCGCCAGAGCATACCCAACAGGCATGTGGTTAAATGTAAAATTTGTTGTGAATTGCATAAGTCCGATGCAAAAGATGAGCATCGCATATGTATTTATATGTCTGCCAGCAAGCCTGATTTGCTCAATGAGTTGAGCAGATTTCTGATAATAAACAATACCAAATGAAAACAAGGCGCCAAACCAGCACCAGACAATAAATGATACTTCAGGTGAAGAATAATTAATTACTTTCTTGATCAATACTGCTTCTATGGCAGCCAGAAACATAGCCAATAAACGGTATTGAATATCTTTACGGGTAAATACAACCCAGGAAAATCTTTCTTGAGCTGTATTTAAAACAACATAACTTCCCACAACTATCAATGCAATTCCTAAACCACCCCAGATTCCCGGTATCTCTCCTAATAAAAAAAAAGCAACTACTAAACTAACTACAGATTTGTAGGCATTTATAGGCCCTAAAATAGATAAATCGCCTTGCTGTAAGGCTTTTATTAGAAAGCCATTTCCTAATGCTCCTAGAAACCCAACAGCTATAGAATAGAACCAAAACTCTTTAGGAAAACGCAGCCAGTTAATGGTAAAAGCATATAAGACAGATAAAATGCCCAAAAACATATAAGTAATAAAGTTAATATATAAAGGATCGGCCTGGTTGTTAGCTAATTGTTTTTGGAAAACATTGGCAAGTGGATTAGATAAAATGCGAAAAATTACAGCAAGTACAGTAAGCATTCGTTCGTAAGTAAATCAACTTCTTAAAAGTTTAGCCAAGCAATACAGAAAGCAAAGGTGAAATTGTTAAATACAGCTGGCTACCTTTTGGCTGCACCCGGACATTATCAAAATTCAGAATTACATCCTTTGCTCCAGCTTCTTTAAGCAAAGGCGCCTGGTAAACTCCTCCTACACCAATGGTAAACATTTTTGCCCCTGTAGAAGCTTTTACCCCACTAACAGCATCTTCAAAAACAATACATTGTTCGGGTGGTAGTTGTAGTTTTTTTGCTGCCAACAGATAACAGGCAGGATCCGGTTTACCTTTTTCTATGAGGTCTGATGTAACAATTGTATCGAATATATCTTCTAATTGGAGTTGTTTGATAACATTAGACACTTTAGGCGGCAAAGAACTAGTTACGAGTGCTATAGGAATAGCATTTTTTTTTAAGTCTTCGAATAATCCCTTAATACCAGACATTGTTTTATAGTTCATGGTTGTTTCAAAATGCTCACACCGTTCAAAAAGTACTTCCTTTTCTCTTGAAGATAATTCTGGAAAAAGCACCGATACCGTTTGTCGGGCAGGACATCCATGAATCTGACGTTCCATAATATCAGTAGTAATTTGGAGATTATGTTCAGCGGCAATGGTATGCCAGAAAGCTTCTATAGGTTTACGTGTATCGATTACTACACCATCCATATCGAACACTACGGCAGAGAATTTATTAGTTACTGTCATAAAGGAAATTAGTTATGCGTTTTTATGCGCCTTTTTTAATGTTATTTCACAAATATAAACAAAATAATTGCACAAATCAATATAAATGCGCAAATTAACGCAAACTTAATCTTGGTTCATGTATAAACCCGTAATGATATGCTTAAGGAAGAAAGATTCAGATTTATATTAGACAAAGTAAAAAGCCAACAAAAAGTGCTTTCGTCAGTGCTTAGCCAGGAACTACATGTTTCGGAGGATACTATCCGGAGGGACCTGAATGAACTGGCGAATGCAGGACATATACATAAAGTGCATGGAGGTGCTCTGCCGCGCTCACCTGCCCTGTTGCCTTATAAAGAGCGGGAATCGTATGCCCAACAAAACAAACTGGAAATTGCAAAAAAAGCCATAAATCTTGTGAAGCAGGGACAAGTAATTATTTTGGATGGGGGAACTACTACCCTCCAGATAGCCAGGCTTTTTCCTGAAAATTTATCAGTTACTGTATTCACTAATAGTATACCCGTAGCTTTTCATCTAGCTGATCATCCCTTAGCAGAAGTAGTATTAGCTGGTGGAAAACTTCTCAAATATTCTCAGGTAACTCTTGGCCTGGAGACCATAGAAACTTTCAGATCTATCAGAGCCGATATATGTTTTCTTGGTGTATGCAGTATTCATTACGAAGTAGGATTAACTGTACCTAACCGGGAAGAGGCCCAAGTAAAACAGGCAATGATAGCTTCTGCAGCACAAGTAGTTGCTTTGGCAACAGCTGAAAAAATAGGTACAGCCGAAACCTATATCGCTTCTTCCATACATGAAGTAGATATTCTCATTTCTGATACACCAGTTTCAGCAGAAGTAAGTAAGCTATATAAGGATAAAGGTATAGAAGTTTGGTAGCTATGAATTAAAACCAATACATAGCTATAAGAAGAAGCTATTCCAGATTTACATTGTCTACCACTACCCAGCCCCGGTCAAGTTTAGTAATTTTATCTATCCGGAGTTTATATTCTTTCTCTTTATAGGTAAACCGCACAACCGGATTATGGATAATATATAGGTCTCCCTCCTTCTTCATTTGAGCAATGTTGTCCATACCCGTATAGTTAACTTCTTTCCAATTTATTTGGTCAGTTATACCTTTCTGAATCACCTCCTCGAAATTAGACTTGGATGACTCTTCTATACCTTCTAAAGCCTCTTCTGCATCATTCTGGTTTTGTTTTGATTTTTGAGAAATAGACGCAGACTTTTTATTAAACTCTTCCAGATCGGTAGGTGTAAGATGAACTTTGAGGTAGCTATCTACATCGTTAGACTGTAAAGCTGTAATCAGTTCCTGGCCAAGTTCCTGTATACCACTTTCAGCCTGTTGGGCAACAGATGCCTGAAAGCTAAAAACAGAGAAATATAAGATGAGTGTTACTACTAGTAAGTTTTTCATACGCAGTGTTTAGGACTACTTATAATTAACGTAACCAAGTGCTGTAAAGATTTACCCTTTGTTCAAGAAGTAAAGGTTTGATCCCAGCCTATCAACTTATGCAGTCAACATAAAAAGATTGGTTTCCAGACAAATGCATGTTTTTTCTCTTTAGTTGCCTAAACATTCTCCTTCGACAAATACTTATTTTTATGATTTTGCAATAGCATATTTTGATTGTATACTTGCATACCTATTCGTTGATGGCACTAAACATACAGGACATACAAGCCCCAATAGCAAATGAGATGGAATTATTCGAACAGAAATTCCGCTCGTTTATGAAAAGCAATGTAATGCTGTTGGACAAAATCATGAATTACATTGTGAAGCGCAAAGGCAAGCAAATTCGTCCGATGTTTGTGTTTTTAACAGCCAGAACCTGCGGTCAAATTACAGAAGCTACTTACCGGGGTGCCGCTTTAATTGAGTTGTTGCATACCGCTACTCTTGTACACGACGATGTAGTAGACGATGCTAATTACCGGAGGGGTTTTTTTTCAGTAAATGCTTTATGGAAAAACAAAATTGCCGTACTGGTGGGCGATTATCTGCTATCCAGGGGAATGTTGCTTTCTATAGAAAATAAAGATTTTGAGTTGTTAAGTATTGTTTCAACTGCCGTAAAAGAAATGAGTGAAGGAGAGTTGATGCAAATGGAAAAAGCCCGCCGCTTAGACATTACAGAAGATATTTATTTTGAAATTATTCGCCAGAAAACGGCTTCTCTCATTGCTTCTTGTTGTGCAGTAGGGGCAAGTTCTGCTCACGCATCTAGCGAAACGATTGAACAAGCCCGCAAATTCGGAGAAAAGGTGGGCATTGCCTTTCAAATAAAAGATGATTTGTTCGACTATGGAACAGATGAAATTGGCAAACCAGTAGGCATTGATATTAAAGAGAAAAAGATGACCCTGCCTCTTATCTACTCTCTTAATAAAGCCTCCTGGTCAGAAAAAAGACGCATCATCGATATTATTAAGAACCAGAGTGACAAGCCTCGTAAAGTAGCTGAAGTAATAGATTTTGTAAAGAAAAGCGGGGGCATCGAATACGCCACAAGCATTATGCAAAAGTACCACACTGAAGCTTTACATATCCTCCATTCTTTTCCCCAGTCTGTGTACAAAAATTCACTGGAACAATTGGTAACCTTCACTATAGAAAGAACTAAGTAATATACCTAGTCTAGAAACTATACCTACCTTGATACAGAGGTAGGTTTAATTTTTTACAACCAACAAATATTTGGTCAACCTGTATACATAACAATATATAAATAGTTACATATACTATGGATTTTTAGGACCTACCTGACCAAACCTTGCGCAAATTCAGCTCATAAGAAGTAAATCCAACCCCATTATCTGCATATAATATAAGATAGATCTTTTCTGTGGCTAAAATTCTAGGCTATATAGCAATCTTAAGAAAATTTTGAATAAAAGCTATTATGGCGAAAATAATTTTTAAAAAGTGGCTAATCTTTAAACTTTTTATTCTATAAATTGCATATAGCACATTTTTCAACAAAACCAAAATAACCAACATGAAGAGAATTATACTCATTTTCCTGGTTTTGCTAATGTCTGTTATGTATTCATCCAGACTTCAAGCACAAAACAGGACAGTTTCAGGTAGAGTCACGTCAGCAGATGACGGAACAGCTTTACCAGGTGTAAACGTTTCCGTAAAAGGAACTACCTCCGGTACAGCCACAAATGCGGAAGGAGATTACACATTAAGTGTACCTTCTGATGCGACATTAGTCTTTAGCTTTATTGGACTTACTTCCCAAGAAGTGCCTATAGGAAATCGCAGCGTTGTAAACGTACAAATGGCTTCCGATGTAAAATCTTTAAATGAAGTAGTAGTAATTGGATATGGCAGTCAACAGAAAAAGGATCTAACTGGGAATATTGCCAGTGTAAGCGGTGCTTCAATAGCGAATATACCAGTGTCTAGTGTCGAGGAATCACTGCAAGGCAGGGCTGCGGGTGTATATATTAACTCCGGTAGTGGTAAATTAGGTCAGGGAGTGCAAATACGTGTTAGAGGAGCAGCTTCCGTATCCGCTGGTAACCAACCTTTATACGTGGTGGATGGTATTCCGATTACCTCCTCTGATTTAGGAAGTGCTAACTCAGAACTTGCCAACCCCATAGCTGATCTTAACCCAAATGATATTGAATCTATAGAAATATTAAAAGATGCTTCTGCCGCAGCTATTTACGGCTCAAGAGCTTCTAACGGGGTAGTACTGATTACTACGAAGAAAGGAAGGATTGGTAAAACTAAAATTGACCTTGGTTATTTTACTGGTGTAAGCACTCCAACTAGAACCCGTGAGTGGCTAAATGCAGCGGAGTATATAGAGTTATTCTCAGAAGCCGCGGAAAATGAAGGATATGATCCACAAGAAGAATTTGAAGGCAATGGATTACCCTGGAATTCCATAGATGATACAGACTGGGCCAGTGAAGCCTTTCAGACAGGGGGTATTTCCCAATACAATCTTTCACTAAGTGGTGGTAATGAAAAAACACGGTTTTTCCTGAGTGGTACCCACAATGATCAGAAAGGTATTATCGTAGCAAATGAATTCAAACGGTCATCGGCTCGGATTAACCTAGATCATTCAATCAATCAGAAATTCCGGATTGGTACCAATATTTCTTTAATCAGAAGTGTAAATTACCGGGTACCTGATGACAATGCCTTTTCCAATCCATTACAGTTAGTGGCTTTGCCTCCTATTCAGCCTAAAATAGATCCGGCTACTGGCGAGTTGAACAGAAATACACTGTATTACAATAACCTCATTGAATTGTCGAACGCAACTAATGTGGCCACTACTTACCGTACCATCAGCAACATATTTGCTTCGTATGATATATTGCCAGGCCTTACCTTCCGTACAGAATATGGAATAGATTTTCTCACATTGGATGAAGATATCTACAGAGGACGAGTAACGGAAGATGGCGGCCCAACGGGGTATGGCTACAGCAACCAGGTAAGAAGTTTTAATTATACCACAAACAATACCTTAAACTACAATAAAATCTTTAATGATGTACACACACTAGATTTGTTAGGCGGTATATCGTATCAGGAAGCTAATGTGAGAGGAACATCCGTAGAAGGTAGAGGTTTCCCTAATGATAACTTTCAACGAATAGCCAGTGCAGCCCGGATTACCAGTGGTTCTTCCAATGAAACCGGATATAGTTTCCTTTCCTATTTAGCCCGCGCCAATTACAAGTTTATGGACAAGTACTTGTTTGCCTTAAGCGGACGGATAGACGGTTCTTCCAGGTTTGGAGAAAACAACCGGTATGGTTTCTTCCCTGCTGCTTCTGCTGGATGGATTCTCTCAGAAGAGTCATTTATGCAAAACTCGAATGTAGTTAGCTTTCTGAAATTACGTGCCAGTTATGGCCTTACCGGTAATTCTGAAATTGGCAATTTTCAATCCAGGGGTTTGTATAATGCTATTTTCTATGCTGATCAGGCAGGTATAACAGCTTCTACTGTTGCTAGCCCCGACTTACGTTGGGAAAATACGGCTCAAACAGACATAGGCATTGATTTTGGGTTCTTCAATAACCGTATTTCCGGTGAGTTAGATTATTACATAAAAACTACCAGAGATTTATTATTGGATGTACCGCTTCCTGCCATTAATGGGTTTACCAGCGTAACTAAAAATATTGGTAGCCTGGAAAATAAAGGAATTGAGTTTGTCTTAAACACGCAAAACTTAGTAGGCGAATTCAAATGGACTACTAACTTTAATATCTCCAGAAACAGAAACAAAGTTCTTACACTGAATGGCGATCCTATTGAGGGCGGTGGACGTTTAATAGGCCGTGTAGCTGAAGGGGAACCACTGGGTTATTTCTATACAGTAAAATATGCTGGGGTAGATCCTGCCAATGGGGATGCTTTGTATTATGACCTGGAAGGTAACAAAACCAGTGAATATAGCAGCAATTACCGTCAAAAAGTAGGCGACCCAAATCCTGATTTTATTGGCGGTATGACCAACACATTCTCTTACAAAGGTTTTGACCTGAACGTGCTTACACAGTTCGTATATGGCAACGACCTTTACAATGTAGCTGGTTACTTCCAGTCAGTGAATGCCGATTATTTTGATAACCAGTCCAGAGATCAGTTGAAAAGATGGCAGAAAGAAGGAGATATTACAGATGTGCCTCAGGCCAGATTATATGCTGGCAATGGCTCTGGAACTTCTTCCAGATGGGTACAAGATGGTTCATTCCTGCGTATCAGAACAGTCACTTTTGGGTATAACTTACCTACTAACCTAATCAAACGGGTTTACTTACAGAATGCCCGAATTTATGTAACTGGCCAGAACTTGTTCACTTTCACTAAATATGAGGGGTATGATCCGGAGGTTAACAGTACCTATTTCCAGGGAACTACTGCCCAATCTACAAATATTAACTTAGGACACGATTTTTATACACCTCCGCAACAGAAGACCATTACTGTCGGAATAAATCTGGGTTTTTAAGTATTTCTCATACCTAACATTGCTATTTATGATAACAACATATATAAAAAGAATAAGCTTACTGGTATGCATGGCATATTCCATGTTAGCCTGTGATAATAAGCTAGATATACAGCCAAGACAGTCAATTGATGCAGAAACTGCGTTGAATAACGAACAAAATGTAGAAAGTGCTGTAATTGGTGCCTATGCTACGTTAGGTGGTCCGGCCCTTTATGGCACTAACCTGAATCTAATACCGGAACTATTAGCCTCTACCGATTATATAAGCTGGCAAGGTACGTTTCAGGGATACAGGGAACTGGATAGAAAAACGATGACGTCTATCAATTCTGAAGCTAGCAGAACCTGGATAGATGCTTACGAAGCAATAAATACCGTGAACAATGTACTGGAAGCCTTATCAGTTGTGGAAGATGAAGATTTGAGAGCGCAGTTAGAAGGTGAAGCTTTATTTATTAGAGGAATTGTGTATTTTGAATTAGTACGCTTGTATGCATTGCCATGGTCAGCTGGAACAGCCAACAGCCAGGCAGGTGTTCCCTTGATTCTGACAGCTACCAAAACTGAAGTACAGGCTGCCAACAGAGTAGCCCGCTCTACGGTAGCTCAAGTGTACCAACAAGTAATAGCAGACTTAACCAAAGCTGAAAGCTTATTACCGGAAGACAATGGCACCAGAGCAGACCAATTTTCTGCAGCTGCTTTTCTGGCGCGCGTATATTTGCAGCAAGGTGACTATAGTAATGCCCGTGATGCAGCTAATAGGGTAATCGAAAGCGAATATTTCCGGTTAAATCCTTCTGTAACATCTGCCTTTAGAAATAGAAATACTGCTGAAAGCATTTTTGAAATTCAGCAGAACGACCAAAATAACGCTGGTACAGCTAATGATGGCCTAACTACTTTCTATGCTAGTTTACCTGGTATCGGACGTGGCGATGTGCGTGTGCTAGAAGCTTTTGCAGAGCAATATGATTCATTGGATGCAAGGTTAAATGAGTTGATTTATGAAGGCACTGGCCGCAGAGCAGGCAGGCTCCGTTCCGGCAAATGGACTGACTTTGGTGCCAATATACCTATCGTTCGTTTAGCAGAGATGTATTTAATCCGGGCAGAAGCAAATGTACGCTTGGGAACAGTTGTAGGTGATACACCCATAAATGATATTAACAGAATCCGACTACGTGCAGGTGTGGCTCCTTTGCTAACGGCAACATTAGAAGAGATACTGCTAGAAAGACAATTGGAGTTAGCTTTTGAAGGTTTGCGAGTACATGATGTGAAACGTACCCAAGGTTCAACTGGTGACTTTGCCTACAATGCTCCAGAATTGGTACTTCCTGTTCCACAACGGGAACTGGATACAAATGACCAGTTGGTGCAGAACACTGGATATTAATTTTATATAAATACATAAAAAAAGGGCCTTTAATTAAAGGCCCTTTTTTTATGAGATAAATTGTCTATACTTTTATTTTTTTATTCATTTCAGCTTTCAGCTTCTCAACTTTCTTTTTATACTCCTCAATTTCATTTTCTTTTTCACTGTTCATAGAAGCTACTCTCTCTTGTATTTTCCGTAATACATCAATAGTCTGTAAGTTTTCTTTCTCTGCCAATTTATATTGATTAATATTTCGGGAAAGCACTGAAACCCCAGTCACTTGGTTTTTATCATTCCAGATAGGATTAAGGGACACATCATAAAATGCTTCGCCATCTTTCGTAATAACTTGGTCTACAATACTGAATTTTTCACCGGCTATTGCTTTGTCAAAATTGACTTTCCAGTAAGCCGTGTTTGCAGCAGGAATGATTGAAAAAATATTATAGCCAACTTGAAGTGGCAAACCTTTCTTTTCATACCGGCTTAGTAAAGCTTTGTTTAAAATAGTAATAGAATAATTGGTATCTATGGCATAAATATCATCCTCTGTATTATCTATTAAGGCACGCAGGCGTGCTTCTTTTTCTTGAATATGCTCTTTTTGTTGAACTAACGTCTCCTGAATAACCTTCAACTCTTCCAGGTTTTGCCTTAATTCTTCTTCTTGCATCCGCAGTTCTTCAGCATCTACACTTATTTTCTCATATAGCCGCTTTTTCTCGATTGCATCTTGCACCCGGTCTGTAATATCAAAGGTAAATTGTATGAGCTTATATGGTTTACCCTGCGAATTTAATACTGGGTTGTAGGTTGCCTTCATCCAAACAATCTGTCCTGTTTTGGTTATTCTACGAAACTCGCCGCTATAAAATTCACCTTCTTTCAGTTTATTCCATAATTCAAGGGTAACCTCTGTGTCTTTTTCATCTTCTGGAATAAGCATGCGGTAGTTTTGCCCTATTAACTCTTCTCCCGTGTAATGCATCAGTTGCAGAAAACTTTCGTTCACATCTAAAATCGTTCCGTTTAAATCCAGTTCCAGTAAGTTGTTAGACTTATTAATGGCATTTATCTGGCTGGAGATTTCGGCTTCTTTTTTCTCTAACTCATCGCGGGTAATCATCAGTTCATACAGGTTATCCCGCATCATTTCCCCCTGCGACATCAGTTCTTCTTCCCGGTCTTCAGCCTCTTTTAACATCTTAGCCTTCTCTTGTTCCTGCTTCCGGCGTTCTGTTATATCTCTAATAAATATAGACACGCCCACTACTTCATGTGTATCTGTTTTTACGGGATTAAAGGAAAGTTCATGAAAAATATTCTCAGCATAAGGAGTATCTTCCCAGGTAGTCAGGAACTGCTCGCCTTGCAAGGCTTTGTCGAAACATTGCTTCCAAGTTTGCTTCTTTTCAAGAGGTAAAGCTGCTAAAAAATTAGCTCCTTCGCTTATATCTGCATACCGCAACTTGTATACATCCACCATTACCTGATTAATTACCGTAATGTTGTATTGGATATCAATGGAGAAAATGGCATCGCCGGTATTATTGATTAATGCTCGTAAGCGTGCTTCTTTTAGGCGCAGAATATGTTGAGTCTTTTCTAATTCTTCCTGGGTAGACATTAATTCTTCCAGATTCTGACGTAGCTCTTCCTGCTGGGCTTGTAACTCTTCGTTAGTTTCTTGCTCTATGGCATATAACTTCTGTAGTTGATGTTCATGTTGTACTAATTGAGTAATATCATGCGTAAAGATGCATACACCAGTTACTTCACCTTGTTTATTCATTACCGGATGATACGCTACTTCCAGCATCCCTTCTCCAAACAGGCTCTGTACATGATCTATCACAAACCTCTCTCCGGCAAAAGCCCGCTCATAGTCTTGTTTCCATACTTTCTCCTCTACACCTTCAAACAGTTTTGTGTAATCACCGCCTTCACTCAATTGTATACCCTTGCTAGCACACAGCTCTTTTAAGGCTGCATTCATAAAAGTGATGGTATAATTTGTATCTATGGCGACAATCTTATCATCCGTGTTGTTGATTACTGCATGTAAATGTGCTTCTTTATACTGCAAAATTTCTTGCGCCTGCTCCATTTGAACCATGGCAGCACGTAACTCAGAATCTTTAATTAATACTTCCTCTGAGCGCAGTTGTGCCTCTTTCAGTAGTTGCTCAAGTTGTGCTTCATTTTGGTACCTTGGGGTAACATTCTGTATAAAAACAGCTACGCCTACTACTTCTCCACTACTGCATTTAATAGGCTGGTAATGTGTTTCGATATATTGATTTTCTGAAGCCTGCGGTTGCTGTGTGCTAACAACTGTTTTTTCGCCAGCAAAAGCTTGTTCAAAGGGTGTTTTCCAAAGTGATGTTTCTCCGTCAAATATTCGGCTACAATCCTGCCCTACTTCCAGATATATACCTCTCTGAGCCAGTTTAGTTTGCAAAGGTTGATTTATTACGGTTAGCTGATACTGGCCATTAACAGCATATATGCCATCAGACGTATTATTAATTACACTCCAGAGATTGGCTTCTTTTTCTGTTAACTTTTGCTGGTTTAGCTCTAATGCTTGCTTAGCAACTTGTAGGGATACCAGTTGTTCTTTCACCACTTTCCGCTGTGCAATCAGCTGACGCATAATATTCCGGGTCAGAAAGTAAGAAACTATTCCTCCAATGAGTAATACGCCTATTAAAACTTGTTTTAATATCGAAATATATTGAGTAGCAAGTTGATTTTGGTGATAAAGCGTAGCCTGCAATAAACTTACTAAATCGTTAATCTGATTGGTAATTTCTCCTATCTGTGGCTTTAGCTCCAGAGCAATCTTGTCTTGCAGAGTTTTAGGTAATTCATTGGCAGCAGTTTGCTGGCTTAATGCAATTGTTTCTGCCAGAATCTTGTTGTAATGATGTACACTTAACCGTAAGGCAGTACTAATTTGCAGGGCTTGTGGCTGTTGCCATACTTGCACAATAGCTTGTAAGGTGTCAAGCGATTTAGCAATTACTGGGGTTAAATTAATTTCAGCTTGCGTACCAACAGACGGTAAGTAAATACTCTGTTCCAATAAAAGCGTTTGTTGATTAATGTGTTGCTGAAGGCGGTAGGCCTCCAATTGGGCTACTTTTATATGATTGTTTTTTTCATGAGAGAGACGATAGACATAGTCCAGCCCAATAATAAATATTACATATAAGGCAAATGAAAACAAAAGAATATAGATCGCTACGAAAAGCAATTTTAAGCCAGCTGGCGAAAAACCAGCCCATTGCATTTTAGTTTGAGGTAACGTAGAATCCGGCATGATGTATTTTATTAACCTATAGAAGTTTATTCACTACTAATTTGTTGTAATAAATTATAAATAGAAAACGGTAAATAACCTATTGAATAAAGAAGCCACTCATGCAATAAGTGCAAAAGACGTATGGATAAAAAATAAAAATCAGCTAAAAAGATACTTACCTCAGAACATTATCTGTTTATGTAAGAAGCACTTACTTAAGCCAAGTATAGCTAGGTAATTTGTAATTATGCTGAGGTTAAAGTTAGGCGATAAAATATACACAACTCGCTTAGGAACGAAAACTGATTCTATATTTAGACTACTATATTTTCACAATTTATGCCGTCTGCCTTCTTGCAAACTAATCCTGTATCTTTGTAGTGGTTTGATTCTTAGTTGCTAACCTAGTCATAATCTATACATACATAAAACGCTTGAAGCGATAACAGGCCTATTGATAATTTATGAGATTAAAACACTTTAATATCACCTTTGGTAGCCAGATTTTTAAGGCTTTTAGTGAAGAATCCCGTATACGGATTATCTACCTGCTCTACAATAATGAAGAAATGTGTATCTCGGATATAGAACATATTCTAGACTTTACACAAGCCAAAACATCACGTCATCTCATTTATTTGAAGAATGCAGGCTTATTAGGTTTTAAGAAAGTAGATCAGTGGGCCTATTATTATTTAAAAGAAGAGGTAAAAGACATTGTACATCAGATATTCCAGTACCTGGGCAAAGATCCGGTATTACTTAACGACCAAGAAACATACCGCATCTTGTACTCTAACCGGGAGCTGGCTATTTGTAAAAGGCATCAGCATAAGTGGTCGGGAAGAGTATTGAAACAATAATTCTGTGGAGACGGTTAGTAAAGTAGGATGTATTAAGTCAATACTTATTTTGTACATAATAAACTAAAAATAACTATTCGTATATGAAATATAAAAAACATGTATTCATCTGTACCAATCAGAAGGAAGGAGGCAAAAGATGCTGCGGAGAAGAAAAAGGCATAGAGCTTGTAAATGCTTTCAAAGAAGCAATTAAGTTAAGGGGATTACAGATGGAAATGCGGGCACAAAAAACAGGTTGCTTGGATGCCTGTAACTTTGGACCCGCTTTAGTAGTATACCCTGAAGGCACTTATTATGGCCATGTACAGCCAGAAGATGTGCAACAAATTATAGAACAACACTTACTACAAAATCAGCCGGTTACCCGTCTGGTACTTCCGTACTAATTCATCTGTAACGCCTATAGTAAAGAAAAAAGCACATTGAAATTTAGCTTTTACCAATAATTTGTTACGTAAACACTATTTTATGCCAGCTTACCAGCATATTTTTTTTGATCTGGACCATACTTTATGGGATTTTGAACGATGTTCTTGCGAAACCCTACAAGAGCTTTTCCACACATACCAGCTGCATACGTTAGCGGACAATCTTACCGTAGATACCTTTGTTGCTACCTTCCGTAAAGTAAACCGGCGATTGTGGACTCTATATGGAGCCGGAGAGATTACCCAGCAAGAATTACGTACAACCCGTTTCAACCTGATATTTAAAGAATTGGGCATTAGAAATGAAGAAAAAGCTGCTAAGCTTGCTGATGAATATATTCACCTTTGTCCGCAAAAGCCTCATTTACTGCCCTATGCTAAAGATGTATTAGACTACCTGAGCAATAAGTACATTTTGCATATTATTACCAATGGCTTTGCTGATGTGCAAATGATTAAACTGAAAAGTGCCAATATTACTTCGTATTTTTCTGAGATTATTACTTCGGAGAAAGCTGGGTGCCATAAACCAGACAGACGCATATTTGATTTTACACTTCAACGAATAAATTCACATCCCAAAGAATGCATTATGATTGGCGATAGTCTTGACTCAGATATTAAAGGAGCCAGAAATGCGCAATTGGATCATATCTTCTATAATTACGAGAACATAATGCACCAGGAAAGCCCTATGCATGAGATAAAATGCTTGAGTGAGTTGAAGGAGTTACTCTAATTGCGTAACAGGAGAAAGTAAAACATAAAAATCGGATCTATTTACGTTTTAGAAATTTAAATAGCCTGCCTCCTACTCTTCATTTCTATGTTTCCCAAGTCAATTACAGTTCTTCTATCAGTCTTTTGAACAATAAAGATAACTTTTGGTCGGCCTTGGCAGCTACTTCTATGATTTCTTCTATGCTGATAGGTTGCAGATTGTCTGGATCACATTCGTCGGTTATGACAGATATTGCGGCGCAAGGCAAACTCATATGATTGGCTACAATTACCTCTGGCACGGTTGACATACCCACCACATCGGCCCCAATCAGGTGTAGAAAGCGGTATTCAGCACGGGTTTCGAGATTTGGGCCTGCTACTGATACGTACACCCCTTGCTTTAATAGAATGTTTTCCTCCAGGCCAATTCTTATTAATTTGCTAGAAAGTTCTGCTGAATAAGGCCGGCTCATATCCGGAAAACGGGAGCCAAACTCATTAATATTCCGTCCAATTAAGGGGTTATCCGGTAATAGATTTATATGATCTGATATTAGAATGAGGTCGCCTTTTTTGTATTGTAAATTTAAGCCGCCGGCTGCATTGGAAAGGAGCAAATGCTGTATGCCCAGTAGCCGCATTACCCGGATAGGAAAAGTAATTTGCTGCATGGAATAGCCTTCGTAATAATGAAAACGTCCCTGCATGGCCAATACCTTTTTATCACCTATTTTTCCATAAATTAACTTGCCTTTATGCATTTCCACAGTGGCCTCCGGAAAATGTGGAATATCGGTGTATTCTATTGTTTGCTCTATTGCAATATACTTGGTAAGCCAGCCTAGACCTGTCCCTAGCACAATACCTGTTTCAGCACTCTGTATACCACGGCTTCTAAGGTAAGAAACAGCCTCCTCATATTGTGTCTTTGTCATAAGTTAATGGGAAATAAGGTAGTTTTCAGAAAAGTACTTCCGTCCGCAAGTATAAAAAACAAACTATACCTATGCACCGGACAACCTATAAAAATTTCACTTGATAAGCACTCTGTTTTAAAAGGGCTAAATCTTCTTCCCGGTCCACATCCTGCAAGGTAGGTAGTAAGGTATAGGTTTTACACAGTTTGTGTATATCACCCAGGGTACTTTCAAGCACTGTTGGAGAACTCCAGGTTTTATTGGTGAATAGCTCAGGAATATTCTTTATTAAGCCTAGCAAATAATAACCTCCATCAGTTGCAGGTCCAATAACTACATCAGCAGTTGCAAGTGCATCGAAAGCTTGATGAATAATATGGGTAGATAATTCAGGACAGTCGCTGCCAATAATTACCACTTGTTGATACCGTTGCTCAAAAGCCCAGCAAAAGGCATTCTCCATTCGTCGGCCCAAGTCTGCTCCCTGCTGCACTTGTTTGAGATATACTTCATTCGGCCATATATCGTTTTCTTGCAGGAAATCAGAGTAAAATACAGCTTTATCTGTATGCACTTCTTTTGTAATAGTTACTGTATAGGCCAACAGTTGCTCATATATATGCAGGGCTCGGGTTTCTCCCATCGTCTGGGCAAGCCGGGTTTTTACTTTTCCTTTTATAGGGTTTTTTACGAAAATCAGTAACAATCTACGCGGTTGAGACATATTGGATTATAAGGCTAAGCAAATGCAGTAGCCATAAAAGCAAGTTAAAAATAGCTAAACCCTAAGCTGTTGCGCCTCCACAGCTGGAACCTGCACCTGCTGTACAACCATAGCAATGTTGCTTCAAGACAATTTCCCGTTCATTTAACGTTTGCAGATTGAACGTGGATATGTGTTGAGAACTAGTAGTAGCGACAGGAAGATCTAGCATCTGGTTAAAATCACAGTCATATAAACCACCGTCCCAGCTTACCGATATAGTATTACGGCACATTACCCCTCTGGCTGCCTGGGCATTGAAGGAGTTTATTAACTTCTCCATATATCCTTCATAATTACCACTTTGCATCAGAAAATCCAGAAAACGGCTAATAGGCATATTAGTAATAGCATATAAGTTATTAAACTGGATATTGAACTCATCAAGCAATACTTTCTTAAATTGCTTTTCTAAGGACTGCTGGGTAGCAGGCAGAAAAGCACCACTCGGATTATACACCAGATTCAATAATAAGCCAGTACCTTCCTGTCCGTATCCTTGTTCATTTAACAGCCGTAATGCTTTCATAGAACCTTCAAATACACCTTTACCCCGCTGCCGGTCGGTACGGTCTGCGTTATAGAAAGGTAAGGAGCTAACTACTTCTACGCCATGTGTGCGGTAAAACTCTGGCAGATCAAAATATTTAGGATTAGCTACAATAATTGTCAGATTGCACCGTACCATTACTTTTTTGCCCAATTTGCTGCATTCTTCCACAAACCAACGGAAATGTGGATTCATTTCGGGAGCTCCACCAGTAATATCAACTATTGAAATAGCATGCGTGGCTAAGACGCTCAGGCACTGCTCCATAGTCTCTTTAGTCATAATCTCTTTCCTGTCTGGCCCAGCATCTACATGACAATGACGGCAAGTCTGGTTACACATCTTCCCCACATTTACCTGGAATATATCTATACCGGTAGGCCGCAAAGGATATAATCCAGACTGAGCTAATTTTTCCCGGAAATGAGGCAATGTTATACCATTTTTTGGCGAAGCTTCCAATAACTCCAGCTGATAAGCTGCCTGTGCCAGTGGATCATTACTGCTTTTTAAACTCCTGGTTAATATTTGGGTCATAAAATGAAATTACATAGCAACCCATAGCTGCTGCTAATTTTAAAATTTACTACTTACACGGTTCAATATTGCGGAAAGCTTAAAGGCTTATGCAGGTTGTTACATGGAAAGATCTTTTACTTTGTTCATCATTTGTACGCCATGAACTAGTGTAGCCCCACCTCTGATAGCCGCTGCCACATGCACCGCCTCCATCATCTGGCTTTCTGTATAACCTTTTTCCATGGCATCTACCGAATAGGCATCGATACAATAAGGACATTGTACGGCATGAGCTACGGCTAAAGCAATTAGTGATTTTTCTCGGGCTGAAAGCTCACCTTCAGCAAATACTTCTCCATAGTAGCTAAAAAATTTATCGGCCAATGACTTTTGAAACTCTCCAATGCTGCCAAATTTTTTAAGGTCTTCAGGGTTATAATAAGTTGGGTTCATACTTGAATAGCTGAGAAAGAGGTTGAATGTTTATATAACTGATACATACGAAGACTTGTTTGAAACAGATGTGTAACGTATATTTTTGTCGAACTATTAACGGACGCCAAAAGTAGCCTGTTTCCCTACCGGGCACAAATTTCCAATATGGAAAAAAAACCAGCAATTGACAAGATTAGTATCATTATTCCTACATATAATGAAGCAGGTACTATCGAACGATTAGTAAGCTACCTTATTCGCTTTAAAGCAGAAGCCATACATGAGATAATTGTAGCCGATGGCGGTAGCACAGATGATACCTGCCAGTTAGCCCGGCAAGCAGGCGCTTCCGTTATTGTATCTCGTAAAAAAGGCCGCGGTGCCCAAATGAATTCCGGAGCAGCCCAAGCGACAGGTGGTATTCTATACTTTTTACATGCCGATTCTTATCCGCCATCTGGCTTCTGGCAAGATATTCTTACTTCAATAAAACGTGGCTATACCAGTGGTTGCTATCAGTTGGTATTCGATGATCCACATCCTTTTCTGCGTTTCAATGCCTGGTTTACCCGATTTAATATAGATGCTGTCCGTTTCGGAGACCAAAGCTTATTTGTTACTAAAGAGGCGTTTCAGAAAGCAGGAGGTTTCCGGGAAGATTTAATTGTAATGGAAGATCAGGAAATTATTGGCCGAATTCGCAAATATGCAAAGTTCAAAGTTTTGTCCGGTAAGGTCACCACTTCAGCCCGGAAGTACCGGGAAAATGGGGTATATAAACTTCAGGGAATTTTCTTTCTAATTTATTTCCTCTACCAGTTGGGCGTACCTCAAGAAAAACTGGTAAACCTATATAAACAGTTAATCCGGCAAAATAAAGTATAAAAATAAATACCTCACACGTTTTAACAACATGTGAGGTAAGTTTTAGCAAATCAGAAGTAGGCTTATATATGGGTAGTATACCCTATTTTGTCTCCATCAGCATTAAATAAATTTCCATTTTTAGACACATAGATATACTTCTTCTGGTCATTATAGATTACTAGTGGAAAATCTTCATTAGTAGATTTAGCCATTTTACCCACAACCGCTATTCCATTCTGGCCTACTTTAATCAAATTCAAATTCTTAGTGAGGTAATAATTTTCAGAAGCAGCATGCTTAAACACTACTTTACCTATCAGATGATTCTTATCAATACCAATAGTGGACTGCTCTACTTCTGGCTGATAAACTGGCTCTTCTCTGGAGGTCTGCTGCTGGGCTACCCTTTCTTGCCGTGGGGCTTCCTGTTGCCTGGCTACTACCTCTGTTGACATAGTTTCATCCGCCTGTTTCCAGCCTACAGCAATAGCTTCCAGCCGGGCATTTTTGGCCGGATGTGTATACGAACCTTCATCAGCAGCTAAAACACGCATGGCGGCTTGCGCTTCAAGTAAACTTGCTCCCATTTTACGCAACACAAATCCGGAAAACTCGTCGGCTTCCAGTTCGCTCGAAGGGCGGCTACCAGCATGGTCTAACGTATGTCCGTTCAGGTGATGGCCAATTTCATGAGCCAATATACTAATAGCTGCCCAGTTGGTACGGGTAGCACCTTCAATCTGGGATATAAAATTCTGGCTGTATAGGATGTAGCGTTTGCTGTTGTAAATAACAGCGGCTGCATTATCTACATTAGCAGCCTTCAGTTCAAATCTCGGCTTCAGGCCCACAGCTTCCATAATTCTTCTAACTACCATATTTGCTTCACTACTGGATCTGAATTCATATAATTCTCCATTGATGGGCTCTCCATTATAGGTACAACTCTGCTCTACATCTACAAGCAAGGGAGTTTGGCTGAAACTCTTATTAAAACTTAATATCACAAACATAAAGCAAAATACAATTTTGCTAATATATAGTTGGTTTATCATATAAAATATAGGTATTAACGTGTAGTAGATCTTATATCATCCAAATATGATACCAAGTTGTGCGGGAGTTTTACTCTATATAACCTTTTCCTATAGCTTTTATTGTATCTACTTTGCGGCCAATTGTTTCTACGTTATTACAGTAAATAACTACTATCCTGACTTCTCGAAACACGTATACTACTCATCCAATACCCTACTCACACTTCATTCTCTCACTATTTCATGCCGCCTTATGACGCCAGATGACGAAAACGCTAAATTACCAACATCTCAACGACCTTTCCGGGTATTGTTGATATCTGGTTCGCAACGCAGACAATATAATTGCCCAGGGGTAGATTCCAAATCCCGTACACTGATGATGCGGATGGCTGAACAATTGCCACAGGACTGGGAAATAGATATGGAAGACCTGGCAAATGTATACGGACGCGAAAAAATTCAACCTTGCAATGCTTGTGTATCTACCTCCATGGCTTTGTGTGTATGGCCCTGCAATTGTTACGAGAAAAATAATTCTAAAGAACCTGACCTGATGTGGAACCTGGATTTGTATAGTCGTCTGGATATGGCTGATGCCTGGGCTATCATTGGTCCGATTAACTGGTATGGGCCGCCCAGCAACCTCAAGCTGATGTTTGACAGATTAGTATGTATGAATGGTGGCAATCCCCAAGAAGACCTTATTGAGCATAAAGATCCGGAGAAGGCTATGGCCTTGGAACATACAGACCAGTGGAAACAACTTAGTGTAAATCATCTCGAAGGCCGTACCGCTGCTTTTTTCTGCTATGGCGATGGAGGGGGTGATGAACTGGATGAAAGCGGCCGCCCAAAATTGTTGCAACATAAAAACTACTTCAACCCGGAAGCTGAACCTTTCGAAAATGATAGAGAAGCTTATGCACCTTTAGTATGGCAGTGCCGCTACGGTGGGGTAGAGGTTCCCGAACATTTGTGGCAGTATAAAGAGTTTGGCAATGGCAAGAAATATAGCGATAATCAGGCAGAAGATATGGTAAAAGAAACAGACGTTATGGCCCAGTTTGACCAGTGGGTGAATAATTTTGCTACGTTTGTAGAGAATAAAGGAAAAGTGGAGCCAGGTAAACACAGGGCATATGGCCATCAGGCGCCTGGCCATCAGTGGCGGGATGTCAAACTTGGTGTCCGGTATGCTCGCATGATGGCAGGTATTCCGCCCAAAGATTCATCTCCTTACGAACAGCAAAAAATGGATTTGAACAAAGACCAGACCTTTTCACCTAAGAAGGGGGAAGGAGAGAAATTAAGAAAAAATAAGAATTAAAAGCTTTAGCAGTAAAGCAACTCTTTTAACAAATACTTATTTAAGCTTTATTAGGTAAAGGGACAATCTCATCCCTTTATTGTATCTTATTTTAATAGAAACCGTATACGGAATTGCTAAAGCACGTTGATCATTTGTAACACCTTTCATAGTGATCAAGGAAATAACTTGGAGTAAGTGTATAACTCTTAGTGAAAGAATAATTTTTAGACCTGTATAGGAGGTAATTGCCTTATGCAGGTTTTTTATTGAGTTTATTGCTTCAATATTTTTAAAATACAGATAGTTATGGATGCAAAAAAAATATTAACAAGTATATTAGTTACAGCCATTACAGCTGCTTTTCAGGACCAGTTGCAAAATCTGTCAGAAAAACAATCGAAGAAAATAAAGAAAAGAATTACAAAAGAAGCTAAAAAGTTAGCTAAGCGGTTTGCTGTATTTCTGAAGAAAAAGGAGAAAAAAGCTTTGAAGGCAGCTGGTGCTTTCACTTCTAAACTGACTGATAAAATAATAACAAGTGTAGAAAAAACAGCTGATAAACTGGGGCAAACAGCCGCTAACACAGCAGACAATTTAGTGAAGGGAGCACAGAAAATACTTCCCAGTACATAACAGGCAAAAAACCTCCTGAAGTTTCTATTATAAATTATTCAGGAGTAAAGAGTCTTGCTTGGATCTAAGCTACTGTTCAATTTTTTTAGAAAGGTCTTCCAGCATTTTCTTTTCCCGCTTGGTTAGTCCATCTATGCCTCTTTCGCTTACTTTTTCCAACAACTGGTTGAGCAACTCTTCGTCATAATAGCTCGACTCATAATAATCGTTTTTGGGTTTATTGGTGTATCCCCAATAATTTTCGATAAAAATTATTTCGGGCCGTTTTACCAGCAAAATCATAAACCCTATAAAAGGCAATAAGATAGCGGCAATCACCCCGGGATATATTTCCAGAATGATGGGTTCTATGGCAACAGAAATAAGCACCCCAGCGATAGCTCCGCCCAAATGTGCTTCATGGCCTATATTGCCAACCTGCGTTTTTATACCATATATAGCTACTAATACGTAGATTATACCAAAAACCCAACCTTGTATATGAAAGGGAAGAAAGGCAAAGGAAATTTCAGCTTCCGGAAAAAGCACGATACTTGAAAAAATGACACCACTAACTGCACCTGAAGCGCCAATAGCCCGGTAATCGCCATGGTTTCGGTGTATAAATAAGGCCAGAAGGTTGCCCGCTATGAGACAGCTAAAATACAAGAGCAAAAAATTCTTTAAGCCTAAGACATACCCTGTACCAGAACTGAACGAGTACAAGGCCGCCATATTAAAGATTAAATGCCACCAGTTGGCATGTAAAAAACCGGAGCTCAGGAGCCGGATATACTCTTTATGAATCAGAATAGCATCTACCTCAAATCCATATTTCTCGAAAAATGATTCGTCACGGAAGCCTCTGTAAGATATAACGACTGTTGCCAGAATAAGCAGCAGGGAAATACTTTCAATATTATTCATAGGGAATCGTCAGATTTTAGTAACTTTTGCACAAGCCCTATGTAATTTAATGAAAAGTTTTTCAATTCACCAATAGATGAAACTGACTTCCCAGCGATAAATAATAACCTTTAGAAATCAGCCAAAACTCTTCGGCGTGTTTACACACTTTTCAATTCAGTCACCACTTTCGTCAGTGTAGATTTGGCATCGCCAAATAGCATGAGGCAGTTTGGAAAGCCAAAAAGTTCATTTTCTATACCAGCATATCCGGCGCCCATGCTGCGTTTACTTACAATAACGGTACGCGATTTATCGGCATTCAGAATAGGCATACCATAAATCGGACTCTGTGGATTTGTGCGGGCAGCAGGATTTACTACATCATTGGCGCCAATAATTAGGGTTACATCTGTATTAGAAAACTCATCGTTGATATCATCCATTTCTATGAGTTTGTCATACGATACATTAGCCTCAGCCAGCAACACGTTCATATGACCAGGCATGCGACCCGCCACCGGATGGATGGCAAATTTCACGGAGATATTTTTCTTTTCCAGCAAATCGGTAAACTCACGTACTATGTGTTGTGCCTGCGCTACTGCCATACCATAACCAGGCACAATAATAACAGATGAAGCAGAATCAAAAATCATGGCAGCTTCTTCCACACCTACTTCTTTTACAACAATATCGGACTTGCCTACAGGCCCACCACCACCGCCAGATGTCTGTCCAAAGCCGCCCAATAACACACTTACCAAAGAGCGGTTCATGGCTTTACACATAATCTGGGTAAGAATAATACCAGAGGCGCCTACCAAAGCTCCAGAAATAATCAATACCTGATTATTCAGGATAAAACCAGTAAAGCAAGCTGCTACCCCCGAATAGGAATTTAATAAGGAAATTACTACTGGCATATCCGCTCCACCAATAGGAATAACAGTAAGCACACCCAGCAATAAAGAAACCCCAACAAGCAACATCATATATAAGTCATTATTAGGATTTAATACTATCATTACACTTAGTATAATAATTCCCAAGAATAGCACAGCATTCAGCGGATGCTGGCCACCAAAAGTAATGGCCTGTCCATTTACCTTTCCACTTAATTTACCATAAGCCACTAAAGAGCCAGTAAGGGTAATTGCTCCAATAAAAACACTTAATACCACCCCAATTCCAGTAACTACTGGCATTACTATATTGGCATCATGTACCATCCGCCAGTATTCGGAAGTGGCCACTAGTACAGAAGCTCCTCCGCCAAAACCATTAAACAGCGCAACCATCTCGGGCATCTGGGTCATTTCTACTTTGTTAGCTACATACATACCCACTGCGGATGCTAGAATAATAGTCGCAAATATTTCTATATAGCTTAGCACATTACTATCGAGTAAGGTAACTGCTATGGCAATAAGCATAGCAATAGCTGAATATAAATTTCCTTCTCTAGCTGTAGAGGTTTTACCCAGCATTTTAATACCTATCACAAATAAGACAGAAGCAATCAGGTAGGCCAGTTGAATGAGTATGGTTCTATCCATTAAATGTAGTATTTGGAGATTAGGAATAAAGAGACATTTTATAATATAGTATCAATTATACACCTTACCTATAGTGCTAACCCGGAAAATGTATTCTGCCTGATAATCTATTTTTTCTTTTTGAACATTTGCAGCATCCGGTCGGTAACTGCGTACCCACCTACTACATTAAGGGTAGCTAAAAATACGGCCACAATACCCATTATTTTACTCATAGGAAAACTGCCTGGCAAAGGGCCTGCACAAATAATAGCTCCCACGATAGTAATACCAGATATGGCATTAGAGCCTGACATTAGAGGAGTATGCAAGGTAGGTGGAATTTTGGCAATCAATTCAAATCCCACAAAACTGGCTAGTACCAGTATATACAATAAAGCTATTAGCGTTTCTATAGACATAATAGTAATTTGACTTTAAGATTATTTGAAGATCAGCTCTAATGATGTATCTATATTTGCAACACATAGCCTGGTAGCTCACGAAGTAATAACTTTTCCACGTCAATTAGCTAAAGAAATATTACCTAAAAAGAGGTTTTACAGTTCTTAAAATGCTACCTCTTTATCTCTGCTTGTTTACTTAGTATATCTTTTGTAAACATATGCACCAGTTCACCTTTGTGAGTTATCAGGCTACCTTTAGTAATTTCTTCTTCCATTTGCCACTTAAAGCCGTCTTTAGAAGCCAGGTGCAACAACAAAGTACTAATGTTTTTTGCATATAGATCACTGGCATTCATAGACAGTTGTGCCGGCAGGTTAGATTCTCCAATAATAGTTACATCGTATTTTACCACTGTCTGGTTCAACTCACTTAAAGCACAATTACCACCAGATTCTACAGCCATATCTACAATTACGGCCCCAGGCTTCATCGTTTTTACCATGTCTTCCGGAATCAAGACCGGAGCTTTTTTTCCCATCACCAAGGCTGTTGTGATCACTAAGTCTGCTTCGGCTACATGCTTGGAAACAAGTTCTTTCTGCTTCTGCAAATAGTCCGCAGATACTTCCCTAGCATATCCCCCTTCCGTTTTAACCCCCTCATCCGATTTTACTTCCAGAAAACGACCGCCTAACGACTCTACCTGCTCTTTTGTTTCAGGCCGCACATCTGTTACTTCTACTACAGCACCTAAACGTTTCGCTGTGGCAATAGCTTGTAAACCGGCAACACCGGCACCAAATATCAGCACTTTTGCTGGAGTAATAGTACCGGCTGCCGTCATCATCAGCGGAAAGATTTTGGCTAAATAGTTAGCACCTAACAGTACCGCTTTGTACCCAGCCAGATTAGCCTGAGAACTTAATGCATCCATTTTCTGTGCTCTAGATATGCGGGGTACGGCATCCATAGCAAAAGCAGAAACTTGTTTATCCATCAGGGCTTGAACAATACGTGGCACTGTATAGGCATACAGGAAAGAAATCAGCACGGCTCCTGGTTTCAGCAGGTGAATTTCTTCAGAAGCAGGAGCATTTACTTTCAATAAGATGTCTGCTTCTTGGTATAGTTCTGCTTTCGTAAGAATAATGTCAGCACCAGCTTTCTGGTAGGACTCATCTGGATAATTGGATCGAAAACCTGCACCAGTTTCAACCAAACAACTAAAGCCAGCTTTTACTAATGATTTTATAACATCGGGTGTAAGCGCTACCCTTTTCTCATATAACTTAGTTTCTTTGGGTACAGCTATTTTCAAAACCATGCAGATTTAAAGTGAGGGGACAATAAGCATCTAGCAAAATTTCATGCATTCAAGCTAAGCAGCTGAAACAATTTTTACTCAATATAATTTTTTTTGGATTTGTTTTACAAAAACTTATAAAAATTTTCGCAAAAGAATATTTTCTTCAAAGGACAAACCCAGCCAGCAAACCTGCCAGAATAATAAATGGATGAGGAATTTTGGTAAATACCAGCAAGCCAAAAGTGCCCAGTACAATTCCTGCATTAATAGGGCTTTGCGCCATTGGCTGAAAAAGTAAAAGAGCGGATGTAGCAATAAGTCCTACACTTGTCGAATTTATTCCTTCCAGAGAAGCACGAATAACCCGGTATTGCTTCAGCTGATTCCAAAAGCGGTAAACGAAAAATATAAGAAAGGTGCCTGGTAGAAAGATACCAGCTGTAGCCATAAAGCTACCTAGCAATTCACCCCCGATTCCCCATTTACGCATAGATAAAGTTCCAATAAAGGCAGTAAATGAAAAAACTGGCCCGGGTACCACTTGGGCTATGGCTAGGCCGGACAAAAACTCTTGGGACGACAGATATTTTTTAAACTGAACAAATTCGGTAAATAACAGCGGAATCAGCACTTGCCCCCCGCCAAAAATAAAGCTGCCATTGCGGTAAAAATTCTCGAATAACCGCATAGGTAACCATTTAGTAATGCCCCCGATAATAGCTGCGGCAAATGCTACCGATAAAAACAAAATAAAATTGGCCCATTGTATCTGTAATGGCTTTTTTTCAACTAGGCGTTCGTGTTTTTTGTACTGAGAGGCAGTAACTACTCCACCAGCTAATAAAATAAGCGGGGTTACCCAGGGCGATTGTAAAAAATAAGTAATGATTGCGGCTAAAGCAGCCAGCATTACACTGGTTTTGTTCTGAATTACTTTCAATCCAATTTTATAGCCGGCATAAATCATAAACCCTACGGCCATTGGTTGTATGAAGCGGGTAAAATTAAGTGGTATATTATGCTGATGCAGGTAAGACATACTTAAGCCCATTGCAGTCATGATAATTACGGCAGGGGCAATCCAGACGAGTAATGTAAGATACGCTAGCTTGGGGCCTCCTACTTTAAATCCAATAGCTGTAATGGTTTGTGTGGAAGTAGGGCCAGGAAGTATCTGACAGAGCGCATTAAGTTCAATCAATTCTGCTTCTGTTAGATACTTCCGCTTACAGACCATATATTTTAAAAGCATGGCCATATGAGCTTGTGGCCCGCCAAAGGCTCCCAAGGCTAAAATAAGTACGTCTTTGAGAAAAATGTAATACCGGATGCGTCCTACTTGTGTAGGGGGTAACAAGGTTGGTGGAGTAATTGAACGGGTTACACGCTCCAGATACATTCAGTATAGTTATTTTTTCAGACCTATTTCTGCTAATCGTTGCATAAGAAATTCGCCGGCTGTAATGTCAGAATATTGTTTGGGATGCTGAGCATCTATACAATTTTCCAGGCAAGTTAAATCCATTTCTGAACGGGGATGCATAAAGAAAGGGATTGAGTACCGGGATGTACCCATTTTTTCTCTGGGCGGATTTACCACCCGGTGTATCGTAGATTTTAGTTTATTGTTAGTAAGCCTGTCGAGCATATCACCCACGTTTACGACAATCTGCTCAGGCAGGGCAGTAATGGGAATCCATTTACCATCGCGGCGCAGTACCTGTAAACCATCGGCACTAGCCCCCATTAGTAAAGTAATCAGGTTAATATCTCCATGGGCAGCGGCACGGACAGCATCTGCTGGTATAGCATCTGGGTTTTCAATAGGATAATAATGAATGGCTCTTAAAATACTGTTTCCATTTTTTATTTTATCATCGAAATAAAACTCATCCAAACCCAGATATAAGGCTATTGCGCGTAGCATTTGCTTCCCGGCATTTTCCAGGCGGCGGTATACTTCCAGACTCAATTCACGCATTTCAGGAAATTCTTTTGGAAAGACATTAGCCGGGTACTCGTTTTTTATCGGATCATTATCAGTTACCTCTTGACCAATATGATAAAACTCTTTCAGGTCTCCGGTGCTACGGCCTTTAGCATGTTCTCTGCCTTTGGGAGTATAACCTCTTTGTCCATTCAGGCCAGGTATGTCATATTGCAACTTCAACTCATCAGGCGACTGAAAAAAACGTTTGATAACTTCATATAAGCGGTCGGTTAATTCGTCGGAAAGGCCATGGTTTTTGATGGCAACAAACCCAATATTGTTGAATGCTTCGCCTAATTGTTTGACAAAATCTGCTTTTTTTGTAGCATCCCCGGAAGTAAAATGAGATAAATCCAGAGAAGGAATTTCACTATATAATATCTGGCTCATGTGGTAAAATTATTGCCTGCAAGTTAAGCAGAAAATACCTAAGTAATTATATCTACTCTCTATATACGCCTTTGCTATGCCTGGCTAGGAATGATGATGGCTGCGTCTCAGAAACCATTTTTGTTCTATTTAAAAGCAGACGTACCTATCATCTTTTACTGAAAGAATCTATCACAAAATAGATAATTAAACACAAAAACAATACAAAAAGCCAAAAAATAAAAGCCTGGTACATGCTGTACAACAGGCTTCTATCAGGTAATGTACGTAAAATTAATACAATTATTTCATGGTAATCACACCGCAACCAACGCGGTCACCAGCATTTCCGGCAGGTTGAGACTTATAATCGTCTGCTTTGGCATGTACAATAATGGCTTTGTTAATAATGTTAACTGTTGTGTCAGCTCCACCTATTTTCCACTCATTTACGGTTAACTCCAGTTTGCCCTTTCCATCTTGCCCCACTTCCATATTAGGCATATCTCCGGCGTGGTGCTGCCCTTCGCCGCGTTTGCCATGTGGATTTTTGGTTGGGTTCCAATGAGGCCCGGCAGAAGTAGCATCAGGTTTGCTACAATCGCCATTCTGATGTAAATGTACAGCATGTGGTCCAGGAGTGGCATTTTCTACTGTAAGCACCAGTTTAACAGTTCCGCCAGTTTCGGTAAATGTTGCTTTTCCACTTAATCCACTGCCACTAGCCGAAGAGATTGTAGCTTCCGCAGTTTTACCGGCAGCCATCATCATAGCTCCAGTGGTATCTCCTTCAGCCATCATTCCGGTAGTAGTATCAGCTGTAGCATTAGCTCCTACAGTAGCATCCGTAGATTGTTCATTAGTATTATCTTGATCTACAGACCGGGTTTCGTTACCTCCGCAAGCAGCTAGAAGCGAGCAAAGAGCAACGGCATAAAAGAAGGATGTTATTTTGTTCATAAAGGTGGTTTTAGGTTTATTACTAATAAAAATGTGCTGCAATTTATAGCAAATACACATATCATATACTGATCCTTGCTCCTTTTTGTTTATCTAACTTGCCAATCCTTTATTTAATTTATATTATTCTTTATTTTCAATCAGGTGTACCAGCTCATTATACCAGCTTTCACCGTATTGCCGGATTAAGGGTTCTTTCAAAAATTTGTAAAGAGGTACACCCAATTTACGGCCATGTTTGCAGGCAGCATTACAAATATCCCAGCGGTGATAGTTAATTGCGTGGTAGTCTTCATATTTGGTGATACGAATGGGATATAAGTGGCAAGATATAGGCTTTTTATACGAAATTTTACCATCCAGATAAGCTTGTTCAATGCCACACTTTAGTATACCTTTTTTGTCATAAATGGCAAAAGCACATTCTTTATGGTTAATAGTAGGCGTAGAGTAGTCACCCTCAAAGTCTTTTATATACAATCCTTGTTCTTCTATAGCTTTACGGCCTTTAGCTGATAGATAGGGTTTCACATCTTCGTAAATTTGCTCCAATATAGCTAATTCTTCCTCTTCTAGCGGCGCCCCCAGGTCTCCCTCCACACAACAGGCACCTTTGCATTTGTCCAGGTCACACACAAAAAATTGATCAGCGATGTCATCGCTAATGCAGGTCTTGTCTAATACAATCATGAGATAAAAACAGTCAACAAAGCTATCAACAAAAGCAGCACTATAATAATTCTTCTGCCTAAAATTTGATTAAAATACAGAGTAGATCGTGTAGAAATCAGGCAAATAATAAATATATTTATTTCTTAATAGCACCAATTTTTTAGCTGTTCCAAGATGCTTTCTAAGCTCTAATAGTTTATATTAGTCGTATTATCCGGAATCAGCGATAATTTACTTAGCTATGAAAAAGAATACCCTTCTCTTTATTTGCAGTATTGGTTTACTAGCAGCTTTGCAAGTATTAAATGCATGTGCTGAAAAAAGAGAACCTTTAAAAATTGTCACTGAACAAGTGTCAGCAGAGCATTCTAACCTCAACGAAGCTACGGAAGAAAAGCTGGATAACTTGTTGACAGATTATGTAGATGACATGAAAAGAGCTCTTGCTGAGCCAGATGATAAAAAAGCTGCTGCTAAAATACAACAGATGAAGTCCCAATATAGTACGCGGATTGAAGAACTTCAAGTTGAATTGGAAGCATGGGAAAATTCACTTTCAGAAGAAGAGACGAGAGCCTTTCAACAACGGATGGAAAACAAACCGTATTTCAAAGATTTATTTACCACTAGTCTTTCGGCTATGGGTCGGATGACTAAGAGCCCGGAATTTCGCAAAGCATTCGAAGATCTTAACTCCAATTTGAATTTTATTAATGAAGATTTAAGTATAGAAGAAGCCACTGGTGAGGAGTACCCAGAAGATAATGTGGAGGAGCAAATAGAATAAATATTATAACTCTACTAGCTTGACTAGCGATATTTTACCTTTCTTACTCAATAGTTTTTGTACACAAATTATTACAGAATCTAATCTTGATTTACAGTAGACGCCTCTTTTCTTTGAAAGATATGATGAATATACCCTTCTTTGCCAACCGCATAAGTAGTCTCGTGTCTCCATCCGTTTTTATATAGAAAATTAAAAATATCCATTTCGCTACCAAACGGACGATCTTGTCCTTGTGCATCTTTTATGCGGTTCTGCCGCAAATTACCAAGCCGAATAACCTGTCCATAGTCAATAACAGCAAATACTTCTCCTTGACCGAAAAGCCGCTGATCTATAATTAACTCGATGTACCTGATATCTTCATTTTTATTTATATCCTGGTTATTTACTATTACCTGAGCTTGAGAGAATATGGGCAAGCCTACTATAGTGAGATATAGCCAAAATATTTTTTTCATTTAGATTGGACTCAAAAATTATATAATCTACGCATAACGTAGCGCAGCATCTATACTCACGATTTATTAGAATTTTTACCTGGGTTAGCTATTGCATCCCGCATATCGGTATCAGCCTGGATATTCTGCATGCGGTAATAATCCATAATGCCTAAATTACCATTTCTAAAAGCTTCAGCTAGCGCTTTAGGCACTTCCGATTCTGCCTCAATTACTTTGGCACGTGCTTCTTGCGCTTTGGCACGCATTTCCTGCTCCACGGCTACAGCCATAGCTCTTCGTTCCTCTGCTTTAGCTTCAGCAACTTTCAAATCCGCATTAGCTTGGTCTATTTGTAGTTTTGCTCCAATGTTTGCACCCACGTCTATATCGGCAATATCAATAGAGAGAATTTCATAGGCAGTACCAGCATCTAAGCCCTTTTGTAATACCAGACGCGAAATTTTATCCGGATTTTCCAGTACTTCTTTATGCGATATAGACGAACCAATGGAGGTAACAATGCCCTCGCCTACCCTTGCTAGAATAGTTTCTTCTCCGGCTCCCCCTACCAACTGTGAAATATTTACACGGACTGTTACCCGGGCTTTGGCTACTAGTTGGATTCCGTCCTGTGCTACAGCCGCCACATTGGGTGTATTTATTACTCTGGGATTTACTGAGATCTGTACCGCTTCAAATACATCTCTTCCGGCTAAGTCAATAGCAGCGGCTTGTTTGAAAGATAAATTAATATTGGCTTTATCGGCAGAAATTAAAGCCTTGATAACTGAAGGCACATGCCCGCCGGCCAGATAATGCGTTTCCAGATCGGCAGTAGTTAAGTTCAATCCTGCCTTAGTAGAAGTAATAAGGGATTGTACAATTAAGCTAGGGGGCACTTTCCGTATCCGCATAAATACTAATTCGAATAGGCCCACTTTTACACCAGAAAAGATAGCGGTAATCCAAAGATTAACTGGTACAAAATATAAGAAAACAAAAAAGGCTACAATAGCCCCAATTATTAAAAGTATAAGGTAAACACCCGAAGCCTCGCCCATAGTTTAAAAGAATTACATGTAAAGGAGTTAAAATTAAAATGAAAGTAGGTAACCTCATTTTGGTACTAGGTTACAGTGTATACTAGTTTTCTGCTGTTTGCCTAAACAAGGTACATTCTTTTATAATAATATACTATTGAAAACTAATCAGAAACTGCAACAAAAATTTTATTTGTATCAAACCGTACAATTCTAACTAGACAGCCTGCTTCTAAAAAGGGCCCCAAGGTATGGACTTCTACAATTGCTTCATTGAATTGAGCTTTTCCGGAAGGTTTAAGAGTAGATATTGCCTTGCCCATATCGCCAATTTTTAACAGTACTTTGTTTTCGTCATTCACCTTACTGCTGATTGTATGGTTCAATGCAAACTTTTGCCAAACACCAGACCGTAAGCCATACACTATGGCAATACCAATAAGGGTAACAAACCCACCAAGAATACTGAATCCCATAACGGCACCCAAGCTTTTGAAGCTGATAAATATACCAATTACAGCTAAGATAAGCCCGGCAAGGCCAAAAATGGTTGTACCTGGTATAAATATTATCTCTAATACAATGAGTGCTAAGCTAAACACCAATAACACTATTATAGCCATCCATTCCATATGTAGATTAAATTAAAGGTGCGTTTTTATGATTAAATATAGCAAAAAAAATGAAGAAATTCTACAGAACATATACGGTGGCTAGTACAGGCATGGTCATTCAAGTAGGCTATTTTTTAGCTTCCCTCGTTTCTCTAATTCTATACAGGATTACTGAATCTAGTTCGGCTAGTTTTTCAAGCTGTTGTTTGTTTTTTTGCTCCCATTGGTTCCATTCCATAAAACTACCAAAGGTTTCGCGAAAAGTATGGGGATTATATAGGACAAATATATTGGTATATGCTTTGTCTGGGAATACATCTGCTTTGGTAAGATCAGTAAAAGTATAATTCGCTGGCGGCTGAAATTGGTAAAACCAGCTGTGTGTTAAGGCTAAACGCTGGTCAGTAATTACTAGGTGCGTACCATTTGTATGGCTGAGATAAGTATGAAATAACTTTTTTTCGGCTTGATATCCCCATTGCTGCGGGCGAATCATGCGGTATAATGGAATGGATAAACCTATGAAAATAAATAATATGTGCATCATTTGTAGGGAATGCTTGAATCGAATGATGGCAGGCAAAAAAGCTACAAAGGCATAGGCAGTATATATCAACGTGTATTTGGATTGTACCCAGAAGCAATACCCGGCAGTAGTAGCAAACAATATAAACAACCAGATACGTATTTTGGACGAATTTTCTGCTTTTACCCAAAAAATGCCTGCTAATATAGCAAAGGGCGGCAATAACGGAAAATACATCCTAGGAAGTAAGTTGAGTGGATTATAATACCGCAGACTAGTAGTGCCAAAATAAAAACATACGAGAAAAAGGACAGCAAACCAGCTCCAGAAGTTCTCCATTGTTTGAAGACTGAGTTTTTCATTCCTGATACTGGCAAGCGCCATAACCAATCCTGGAAATATAGCCACTAGCAACCCTGATTCAGTAAACATTTGCCAGGGTGCATAGGTAAGCCGTGCCAGCAAATATGAGAAGGGTTTATCAAAATAACTTTCCGCATGCGTATAGTGGTTATCCATAATACTATTGAAGCGGTAAAAAGCATCGCCTGTATATAGATAATAGATTAAAAAATAAGCAAAAAATAGTATTAAGCCTAACAGGACTGTGCTATACGTAAATTGTTTAGCAACGCGGCTTCGTTTTAGCCCTTCTTGTATTAACAAAAGCCAAAAAAAGGGCCAGCAATACAAACTGGTTTCTTTAGTCAGAAAAGCAGCAAAGAGCAAAGCAGCTATCCCAACTCCAGCTTTTATCGGATAAAGTTGCCTGTATTGCTGGGCAATAATTCCTGCCAGAAGACAAAAGAAAGTCACTAAGGTATCTGGAATTAGTTTATCAATAAAGAACAGAAAATAGGAGTTTAATCCAGTAATTGCTACTGAATATAGACATAGTGCCGTTTGTTTCCTCAGGTATAAAAAAAGTATGGTTAAAGTGCCTAAGAATGCAGTTGCAGGTAATAGTACAGTTGAAAAGTCATTGATGCCAAATAAGGAAAAGGAACAAGCTACTAGGGCAATAAAAACCAACCGATGTGTAAATGTATCATATATAACAGAAAAGCTGCCTTTCGTTAATTGAAAGGCAGCTTTTGCATATTCGTAATCATCATAAAAATAATATCCGCTAAATGTCCGCCAGATGTAAGCACAGCAGAACAAGATAATGGCAATTGCTACTAAAAAAGTATAGATATAATGTGCTTTAGTTATCCTTCTTTCTTTTGCCAGAGACATTCACAATATATAATATGATAACCAGACGAAACTGAGGTGTATATACTTTCTGCTCCTAATACGCCCTAGCAAATACTACTCTTCTGCTGGAGGGTTTACCACTATACACACATTTACCTTCTTCCGGCTGAGCATTTATTGGAATACAGCGGATAGTCGCTTTGGTTTCGTCTTTTATTTTTTCTTCTGTTTCAGAAGTACCATCCCAATGTGCCAGAATAAAACCACCTTTGTTATCTAGTATTTCTTTAAACTCTGTATAGGTGTCCACCTTTGTTGTATTAGCCTCACGGTAAGTTAGTGCCTTCTGATAAATAGTATGTTGTATATCAGCTAGTAAGGTTTCTATATGAACAGCCAGCCCATCCAATGTATACACTTTTTTCTCTTTAGTATCGCGGCGAGCTACTTCAGCGGTTCCATTTTCCAGATCACGAGGGCCTATCGCAATACGTACGGGTATGCCTTTTAATTCATAATCTGCAAATTTATAGCCTGGCGAATGCGTATCACGGGTATCAAACTTCACACTTATGCCCTTGGCCAACAGTTCATTCTTTAGTACCTGTACCTTTTCGGATATTTTCGCTAATTGCTCTTCTCCTTTGAAAATTGGTACAATAACCACTTGAATAGGGGCCAGTTTAGGAGGTAACACTAACCCTTCATCATCAGAATGTGCCATAATCAAGGCCCCCATCAGCCTGGTGCTTACGCCCCATGAGGTACCCCACACATAATCCAGCTTACCCTCCTTGTTAGCAAACTTCACATCAAAAGCTTTAGCAAAGTTCTGACCCAAAAAATGAGAAGTTCCTGCCTGCAGAGCTTTTCCATCTTGCATTAAAGCTTCAATACAATATGTATCTTCAGCACCTGCAAAACGTTCATTCGGTGTTTTAACCCCACGGATAACTGGTAATGCCAGGTGTTGTTCAGCAAAGGTAGCATAGACTTCTAGCATCTGCAGTGTTTCTTCTTCAGCTTCTTTTGCTGTAGCATGCGCTGTATGGCCTTCTTGCCATAAGAATTCTGCTGTACGCAAAAATATTCTGGTCCGCATCTCCCAGCGTACTACGTTCGCCCACTGATTAAGTAGAATCGGCAGATCCCGATATGATTGTACCCAGTTTTTATAGGCACTCCATATAACTGTTTCTGAGGTAGGCCGGATGATCAGTTCTTCTTCCAGTTTTGCTTCCGGATCTACAATAACTCCACTTCCATCCGGGGCATTTTTCAGTCGGTAGTGCGTAACAACCGCACATTCTTTAGCAAATCCTTCTACGTGACTAGCCTCTTTACTCAGGTAAGATTTGGGAATAAAAATTGGAAAATACGCATTGGTATGCCCGGTATCTTTAAACATCTTATCTAATGCTGCCTGCATTTTTTCCCAGATAGAAAAACCATAGGGCTTTATAATCATACAACCTCTAACAGGCGAATTTTCAGCCAAGTCGGCTCTCTTCACTAATTCGTTATACCACAGTGAATAATCCTCATTTCTTTTAGGAAGTCCCTTGCTCATGAATTTTGATAAATTTAGTAGAATTTTTCTGGTATAAATTTTGTTTAAATCTATAGAGCAAAAGTCTTATAATTTCATAACTTTAAGTAATATTTTTGCAAATTATTCACTTTTGCTGGTAACAGTACAGGGGCAAATATAGTTTATTATATAAACAACCACCCAACTATTAAAAAAACCGTATTAATTATAAATTTCCGGGCAAAGCCTACGTTAACTATAGTACTTATGAAAACTACTCAATCATTGAAATACTTATTACTTGCGGGAATTGTTGGCGTCTGGGGATGCAGCAGCCAGCAGTACTCGCAAAATCAGGAATATGATGACTTATATTTCTCCTCCAAAGACAGAGAGCAAGTAACGCTTACAGCTTCTGCCTCTTCCAACGACTATTCCAATATTGACAACAAAGGCGTAGCTAGTGAGGACTACAGTCAGAAAAATGTAAATCCAGAATATATTCAGCAATACGCCGATCAGAACCGGCAGAATTCTGGCACAAACAATAATGATAGTTACAGTGCAGACGACAATTCGTATTATGATGAGAATTACAGCCGGAACAACAACCCTATTGGCTTAGCTAGAGGGTATGAAAGATACAACAACGGAGGAACCACTGTTAATGTATTTCCTAGTATTGGATTTGGTAGCGGATACTATGGTGGCTCTGCCTTTTACGATCCTTTCTATGATCCCTATTTCTTTAACAACGGTTTTTACGATCCCTTTTTCAACCGACCATTCTATGGCAGGCCAGGTTGGAACATTAACATAAGCTACAACTATGGATGGGGAAACCCATGGGGCTGGGGCAGAACTGCCTATTGGAATGATCCGTTCTATAATCCTTATAGATCCTGGGGTTATTGGGGCGATCCTTACTACAATGGATTCTATAACAGACCTTATTATGGATGGGGCGGAGGCTGGAATCGCAATAACGTAATTATTGTAAATCCAGGTAACGATAATGGTTCCCGTAATGTACGGACTAGTCCGCGCAGTAACAGAGGTTCTGCTGTTGTGAATGATAACTTCGATAACACACCAAGAACTACCCGTGATAGCCGTGGTGGAAGAGTAGATCAATCAGAAGGTGCTGCTGGCACGAACACATCTCCTAGCTATTCTGATAATACTAACCGGAGACCGGCTAATGTAAGCACAGATGAAAGCAGACCTGCCAGAGCCGTACGGCCTAGAGGTGATGCAAACCCTGACTATCAGCCGCAAAACACTCAGCCAAGTTACAACAATAACTCAGGTAACAGAACATATTCTCCGAATGTAAACGGTGGCTCTAACGACGGAAACATAACTAACCCGCGTGCAGTACGTCCGCGTAGTAGTAATGATAGCTATCAGAACCAAAACAGTAACAGGTATTACGATAATAATTCCAACAGATCCAGTGCTCCAACATATAACAGCACACCTTCTTCAGGAAGATCACCCAGAACTTTTGACAACTCTAGAAGCAACAATAGCTGGAACAACAACTCTAGCAATGACAGCTACCGTTCAAATGGAAGTTTTAATAATAACTCTTCCGGTGGTTCTTATTCAAGCCCAAGTTCTGCACCTAGCAGAAGCAGTAGTAGTGGTAGCAGCGGTGGCAGTTCTCCAAGAAGATCACCTAGGTAGTGAGAGTCAATATTGTTGATTAGACATTCTAGCTATGCATAAAAGATTGATTATTGCCAGTATAGGAATTTTACTTCCTGTACTGGCTAGTTACGCCCAGACCGCAGAAGATGCATTACTGTTTTCTAATACATCTGTTAATGGAACGGCCAGGTTTCAAGGTATGGGAGGTGCTCAAACAGCCTTGGGAGCTGATATTAGTTCCATCTCAGGTAATCCGGCTGGTCTAGGTTTTTTCCGCAAATCGGAATGGAGTATTACACCTAGTATAGGTTTTTCTAACACGCAATCAAATTATTTGAATACTGTTACATCAGATGGCAAAAGCTATGTTAACGTTGCAAACATGGGTATTGTTTTTGCAAAGCCGAAAGATGCAATCGTTGGAGGGAAATGGCGGGGAGGTGCTTTCGGAATAAGTTTTAACCGGATGAGCAGCTATCAGCGGCAACTATCTTATCAAGGTTTAAATAATGTAAATTCTCTTTTAGACTCCTTCACAGACCAAGCTACAGGTATTACATTAGGTGAATTTGAAGAAAGCCTTGCTCCACCACGGCTGCAAGCCGCTTTTGATACGTACCTGCTTAATCCTATGTCTAATGATATTAACGAGGATGAATGGTTTAGTTCAATTGGAGAGCTAGAACCGTCACCTGGTCAATATATCCCGGCTCCAGTGCAGCAAAATGAAACTATTACCTACACCGGTGCTCGTAACCAATGGAATTTATCTTATGGAGGCAACTATGATGACAAATTATATTTTGGCGCTTCTGTAGGAATTTCAAACATCCGTTTTGGGCAACAGAACCAATATAAAGAAGTAGTACAAGCAAACGCTGACGAGCTTATTGTAGATAACTTTACCCTTACAGAAGACATAGATGTAAGAGGCACCGGTGTTAATTTAACTGCTGGTATAATTTATAAAGCAAATGATATCATTCGTTTTGGCGCTTCTTTTACTAGCCCTACCTGGTACAGACTGACGGACAATTATATTCCAAGAATCCAAGCTAACTTTGAATATCCGGAATTTTTTGATCCTGCTATAGAGCGTTACCAAGACCAAACTATTGAACTAGAACCTTTACGCTACAATCTAACTACTCCATTAAGTATCTCTGGTGGTATGGCTTTGTTTGCAGGCAAGAGTGGTTTTATCACAGCAGATGTAACTTACAGCACATATAATAGCATTCGCTTTGGAAGTAGTAACGAAGTAGATTTTGGATCAGAAAATGAATTCATCAGCCGAAATTATCAGCCTACTGTACATGCCAGAATTGGAGGCGAGTTCCGGAAAGATATTTTTAGGCTACGTGCTGGTGTTGGTTATCAAACAGATCCTTATAAAGATTTGGTAGATGACTTAAACAGACAAGTATTAAATTTTAGCGCAGGTGCTGGTATTCGTTTACCGGAGTTTTATATTGATTTAGCTGTTGTACACAATCGTTTTGACAACGGGTATACGCCATATACTATTTCAAATCAGGCTACCCCTTCAGTAGTTGTAAAAAACCGGCTAACAAATGCAGTATTATCTTTTGGAATGTTCTTTTAATAAAGAGTGTTTCTTCTATATAAAGAAAGGAAAGTATAGTGGAAAATAAAGTATATGCAAGCTTAAAACAGAAACTAGACGAGCAATTTGCCTGGCCTATGTTGTACATGTTCAAATTTATTGTTCCAGAAGCTAATAAGGATAAAGTAATTATGTTGTTCAACAAACACGATGTTAGCAGCCGGAATTCTAAGAATGGAAATTATGTAAGTCTGACGATTCAGATGTTTATGATGTCTAGTGAAGATGTAATAGATGTATATAAGAAGGCTTCAACAATAGAAGGTTTAATTGCTTTATAAAGAACTAAGTACTATAGTTATCAAGAAAAGGATGAAGTTTATAACTTCATCCTTTTTTGTTTTACATCCCATTATTCATCTCCAGTTGTAACCCTCTCCAAATCCTTGCTTTTTCTGAGTAAGAAATCTCCTATTGTATGTATTACATTCTTGCAATAGGTTAGGTTACCATCAACTAATTTTTCCATTAAAAGATAATCAGCAGAATAGGTAGTATAACACTTTATTAAAATCACTATACTTTCTTAATCGACATACATTGCCAGAATCAAAATTATTTATATCTTAAAGCAATAAATCATCACACATGCAAATGGCCAAAGACTCTTTCCTGGAACAAATGCTTACCTGGCGCCCCTGGTCAGGTAAGAAATAGTGTGATATTCTTATGTCCAGATATTCCTAAAACTCTATATTGAAGCCGGAGAAAATAGATTCTACCCTTTGTCTGTATATCCTACAGCCGGATTAGTATTTAAATCAAATTTCCTATGAAAGAGTTACTAGAAGCCTCTGTTTCACTGGTAAATGTTATTCCTACAACTTTACTGGTTTTTGTGATCCTGTATTGGCTCATAGTTATACTTGGGCTGATAGATATGAATGCAATAAATTTAGATTTGGACCATGATGTAAATATAGAGAATGACATACATCCTTCTTTTCACACACATGCTGATATTCCAACAAAAGATATAGCTGTGAAAGAAATGCATACCACAGAAATAACCAGCTCGGGTAATTGGATGCAGGCGGCGCTTATCTTTTTCAACTTGGGTAAAGTGCCTTTTATGGTATTTATGAGCTTTTTGATTCTTCCTATTTGGGCTATTTCTATATTAGCAAATCATTATTTGGGAAATAGTTCTATACTAGTTTCTATAGCACTATTGATTCCAAACATAGTTATCAGCTTCTTTATAGCGAAAATTTTGACTACCCCTTTTGTAAAAGTATTCAGTTATTTGCATAACGATCCGGATAAACAGCAAGTCTTAGGGCAGATTTGTACAGTGCTCCTGCCTGCCGGTTCTGGCAAATTAGGCCAAGCGGTTATCAATAATAAAGGCAACACAATACTTTTAAATGTAAAGTCAGCGGATGGCCATACATTAGAAAAAGGAAAAAGTGCCCTTGTGCTTGAATTCAATAAAGAAAAACAATACTATTTAATTCAATCCTTTGATCAATAAACAACTATGTTCACCTCTGTAACTTTCGCGGTTATAATTTTTATAGCCTTTTTCCTGATTGCCACACTTATCTTTATAGCCAACTGCTATCACAAAGCAGAGCAAGGCATGGCCTTAATAAAGACTGGTGTAGGCGGCACGCATGTTTCTTTCTCAGGTATGATTGTCATTCCGGTAATGCACAGACTGGAGATGATGGATATATCCCTGAAAACAGTAGTTATTTCTAGGCAGGGTAAAGAAGGCTTAATTTGTAAGGATAATTTACGGGCAGATATCAAAGTAACGTTCTTTGTGCGGGTAAACAAAACAGAGCAAGATGTAATTCAGGTAGGTCAGTCCATTGGTTGCCGTAGAGCCTCCGATACCAAAGCATTAGAAGACTTATTTGATGCTAAATTTTCTGAAGCCCTGAAAACAGTAGGTAAAAAATTTGATTTTATTGAACTGTATAATTCTAGAGAACTATTCAAGCAAGAAATCCTACAAATTATAGGTACCGATTTAAATGGCTATATCCTCGACGACTGTGCCATTGACTACTTGGAGCAAACCCATATTGAGGCATTGAATGAAAATAACATTATGGATGCGGAGGGTATCAAAAAGATTATTGAACTGACAGCCAAACAAAAAATAATGGCTAATCATTTTGAGCGTGAGAAAGAAAAAACGATTACCCAGCAAAATGTGCAAGCGAAGGAAGCTATACTGGAACTGAACCGCCAGTTAGCGGAAACCGAAGAAAAGCAAAAGCGGGAAATTGCTTCTATTCGTGCTCGTGAAGAAGCTGAGACTGCTGTAATTCAGCAGCAAGAACGACTCAAGGCAGAAAAAGCACGCATTCAGACTGAAGAAGAATCCCGTGTAGCAGAAGAAAACCGCGACCGTCAGATTATTGTAGCGCAGAAGAATAAAGAACGCGTAGAAGCCGTAGAAAAAGAAAGAGTAGATAAAGACCGTTTATTGGAAGTTACAGAAAAACAACGGATCGTTACACTTGCTGACATTGCCAAAGAGAAAGCCATTGAAGAAGAACGCAAGAATATTCAGGAAGTAATCCGGGAAAGAGTAGCTGTACAAAAGGCAGTAGTGGCAGAAGAAGAAAAGATAAAAGATACCCAAGCATTTGCCCAGGCAGACCGGGAAAAATCAGTAGCTATTAAACGTGCGGAAATGCTAGCTGAAGAATCGTTGGTTCAACAGATTAAAGCTGCCGAAGCTGACCGCCAGTCTGCCGAATTAAAAGCCAAACGATTAGTGGTAGAAGCCGAAGCTGAACAAGCAACAGCAGGCAAAAAAGCAGAAGCTATTAAAATACTAGCCGATGCAGAAGCCGCCAAAGCAGCTGCTGTAGGAGTAGCGGAAGCCCAAGTAATACAAGCTAAAGCCTTGGCCAAAGAAAAAGATGGTAAGGCGGATGCTACTATTATAGAGAACAAAGCCATAGCCGAAGCTAAAGGTATAGAGGTGATGGCGAAAGCGCAGGCAGAGGCTGATGAGAAATTAGGCTTAGTTGCTGCAAAAATCAACAAAGAGAAAGGCTTATCTGATGCTAATGTAATTGAAGTAAAAGCTCTGGCAGAAGAGAAAAAAGGCTTGACAGAAGCTAAAATTATGCACGAGAAGTTCACAGCTGAAGCCAAAGGTATTGAAAGCAAGGCAGATGCTATGCGAAAACTAGACGGCGTAGGCAAAGAACACGAAGAGTTCAAGCTGAGGTTGCAGAAAGAAAAAGATGTAGAACTAGCCATGATTAACATTCAGAAAGCTATTGCCGATGCTCAGGCTACCGTGTTAGGAGAAGCCCTAAAAGTATCTAAAATTGATATTGTTGGTGGCGAAACTATGTTCTTCGACAAACTAGTAAATTCTATTAGCAACGGGAAGTCCGTAGATAAACTATTTACGAATAGCCATGTATTAACAGATGTCAAAAATACTTTCTTTACCAATGGCAATGGACATAGTAATGGAAAAGATGATCCAAAAGCTATATTCAGAGATAATCTGAAGAAACTGGTAGATCAATTTGGCATTACTTCCGAAGATGTAAAAAACCTAAGTGTGGCCGCCCTACTAATGCAGATGTCTAAGTTAGCTGATGATAAAGAGTCGAAAGGCTTGCTTAACCAGTTGATGCAAATGGCTAAAAAGAAAGGCGTCTCTGACGATGCTGCGCAGACCTTGGGCATCTGGTAAGATAGAAAGAGTATATAGATATGTTGCTAGGCAAAAAGCTAGCAACATATTCATTTGATTTAACAAAAGTAATTTTTCTGACTGTATGCTGTCCTTTTAGATAACAGCATACAGTCTCTACCTATCTAGAGGTCATTCACTGAGCAATGATCAAATAGCTTTAAATATAAGCTAATCTTCAAGTAAAGTTTTTATTACCTCCATGGCAAATCCAACCCCAGCAATAAAAGAAAATCCGGCAAAAGAAGCACACTTGGAAGAAGGCACCTATGAAATTATCCGGAACCGCCTACGTAAACAAGGAAACGAATTGCGCACCCGGCTTGATACACTGAATCACAAAAGGCGTGAAGTATTTGGATCCATTGAAACACGTTTGCTTGCTACCGAACGTATTACAACTGACAACAACTGTGTCCCAATAGACATGGTTCCTGTAAATGACCTGTTCGTTTTCGGCTATAATGTACATATGGGTCTAAAAACAGAAACCAGTATTAGTGATGTATTTAGTGTTTACTGTTACCAAAACCATAGCTTCGTTCAACAGCCTTTAGATTTAATTGCAGATAAACGTTTTGAAGAAGATTTTAAAAATCTTTACAAATACTACCGTAATACACAGTTTGCCAAATTTGCTTTATTAGGACAGCGGCTGTTTATGATTTTTCAGGTTGGTAAAAGTCAGGATGACATCAAAACTTTTAAATGGGTAATAGAAGGAGACAAACTAACCTATGTAGATAACCGCAGTGAAGGTGAATTCTCATATCCGGACCAATATCAGTTTAAATGGAAACGTACCTCCCGCGAAGCACGCAGAGAAGGAAAGTTTCCCCATATATCTATCGCTGATCGGGTATTTGTTGAAACCATTGGTGGCGACCTTACAATCAAAATAGAGAATAATACTGCTAGTGGAGAGGGAATTTACTCAGAGGAGGTAAAACACAACGACCAAACGTTGGACGATGCGGAAATCTTCTATGCCATAATTGGGAGCATTATTGTACTCAAAATTAAACCATTTCAGGAAAATGAATACCGATACATTGTATACAATGAAAAAATCCGGCAGGCACGCCGCATAGATTCCCTGAAAGATTCATGCGTATTTCTACCCGACGACCACGGAATTATTTTTGCAAATGGATATTACCTGCAAACTGGAGAATATAAGCTGTTTGATACTCAAATGGCTAATATGCTTTTTGAAAAACGTATTGCCTCTCCCAATGGCGAAGATTTTCTGTATGTATTTTATAGCAAAGTTACTGGCATTTATGAGTTGCTCTCATACAACCTGATAGAACAAAAAGTGGCCATCCCAATTATTTGTCATGGCTATTCCATCTTTGAAAATGGTGAACTCTGCTATTTTAAAGGAGAAGACGAGCCCAAAAAACACCATGTTGTACAAATCTGGCAGACACCCTATGTAGACCCCAATTTCCCCTTACATACGAGCGATAGTGAGTCATATTTGTATAAAATCGGCAATAAAGATGTAGTTAGAGCAATGGCCGAATGCAATGAACTTCTCACCTTGATCGACCGGGACGACAGTTATGCCAACTTGTATCTGGATCTGGTAAAGATGTCTACTGATATTATAGACTCTTACCACTGGCTTAATAAAGAAGAAACACTCCGTTTGATTGAGCCGCTAGCAGAGGTGAAGCAATCTGCCTCAACGGCCATTGAGGAGTTTGAAAAAGTGACCCGTATCAAAAAAAATACAGCAGTAGAAGTAGAACGGGTAACTGGTAAAATCACGAAATTATTTGCAGATATTAAGCGGCAACAGCCCGAAAGTATTGACTATTTTGTGCGTTTCCTGGCTGAATTGCGTACGTTACGGGGAGAAACTATTTCGCTAAAAAGCCTGCGGTATATAGCTATTGCTTCTATTGAAAGCAAGGAAAAAGAAATTGAAGCATACACTATTAAACTATCCGATGAATGTGTGCAGTTCCTTTTAAAAGAAAATGCGTTAGTTCCTTACCACCAAAAAGTTACACTGCTGCAAGAGCATATCAATAAAATAGAGAAAGTAATAGATGCTAGTAAAACTGAAGAAGAGATAACCAAAACGTCACAGGAACTAGAGATGCTCATAGATGTGGTAAGCAACCTCAAAATTGAAGATGCTACTCAAACCACCCGCATTATTGATAATATTTCTTCTATTTATGCCCATTTTAACCAGATTAAAGCTGCACTCAAACGCAAAAGACAGGAATTAGTAGGTATTGAAGGCAAAGCTGAATTCGCCTCCCAGTTGAAACTGATAGATCAGGGAGTAGCCAACTATCTGGACATTAGTAAAACACCGCAAAAGTGTGATGAATACATTACCAAACTGATGGTGCAGTTGGAAGAATTGGAAGGTAAATTTACCGAATTTGAAGAGTTTACAGAAAAAATCACAGAAAAGCGGGAAGAAATTTATAATGCCTTTGAAAGCAAAAAGCTAAGTTTGGTTGAAGCCAGAAATAAACGTGCTACTAGCCTGCTCCAATCAGCTGAACGGATACTGAAAGGGATTGGTAACCGAGTAACTTCTTTTGCTAACACCTCAGAAATCAACGGCTATTTCGCCTCCGATCTCATGGTCGATAAGGTGCGCGATATTATTAAGCAATTGATTGAGATTGGTGACACCGTAAAGTCGGATGACATTCAAAGCCGTTTAAAAACTGCTCAAGAAGAAGCCATACGCCAACTGAAAGACCGCCAAGAATTATTTGTAGACGGTGCATCTATTATCAAGTTTGGCGACTTTAAGTTTTCTGTCAACACCCAGCCATTAGACCTGACGATGGTTTACCGCAACGGAGATATGTATTATCATCTAACAGGTACTAATTTCTTCGAAAAAGTGACCGATTCGGCTTTTAATAACTCCCGTAATGTATGGGAACAAAGCTTGGTCTCAGAAAACAAACAAGTATACCGAGCAGAATATCTGGCTTATCAGTTAATTAAGAAGGCTCAGGAAGCTGAAAAAACGTCAGTATCTAACGGAATGCAATACCTGACTACCGAAGTTCTGCATAAATTAATCGATGAAGAACTATTGAGTTACATTCAGAAATTTATGGCGCCCAGGTACAATGAAGGATACATAAAAGGGGTGCACGACTATGACACACGTATATTACTCCGGGCGCTATTGAACTTTACACAAACTATTGATTTATTAAAATACCCTTCCCCTGCCCGTGCCTGTGCTTCACTTTACTGGCAATATTTTGCCGATGCTGAACACAAACTACTCATGTATCACCGGTTGAAAGGGGTGGGTATTATTTTACAGGTATTTCCGAAAACCCGGGAATTTGGCGGAATTATAGAAGAATTACAGGCAGAAATAGCCGCATTTAGCCGGGAGAATAAATTATTTAGTGAAACTTTTGCACTAGAAGCTGGAGAGTATCTATTTTACGAAATTACTCGCAGCGACAGTTTTATTGCGAATGCCGAAGCAGCGGATTTGTATAATCAATTTATGGATTATCTGGCTACCAACCATTCTGCAGACAGATATCACAATTCTATTGAAACTCTGGAAAATACACCCATTGCCCGGTATAAATTAATTAAAAAATGGCTGGGTGCTTATATTGATTTTATTCATCAAGAAGCTAAACGGGAATATTTAGATGAAACGGCTGTCCTGTTATATGGAGAAGATCTAGAGAAAAAGACAGTAATTCAATTATCTCTCAAATCAGAAATTGAAGGCTTGCAAGGCTCTCATGCTGTTATAGAAAATGGTAGGTATCAGCTGGATTATAATAGCTTCATGACTAAGCTAAAACTATTCGATACACAAGTAGTACCTCAGTTCAGCCACTTTCAGGATACAAAGAAAAAGCTATTAGAAGATTTTAAACAAGATTTGCGGTTGGAGGAATTCAAATCTCATGTACTAACTTCCTTCATCCGGAACAAACTGATAGATCAGGTATATCTTCCAATGATTGGGGCTAACCTAGCTAAGCAGATTGGTACGGCCGACGACACCAAACGTACCGATCGTATGGGTATGTTACTATTAATCTCACCCCCAGGGTATGGTAAAACTACCTTAATGGAGTACATAGCCAACCGCCTGGGAATTGTTTTTATGAAGATTAATGGACCAGCAATTGGGCATAAAGTAACTTCACTAGACCCAGCAGAAGCACCGAATGCCTCAGCCCGGGAAGAAATTGAAAAGCTTAGCCTAGCCCTTGAGATGGGCGACAATGTTATGTTGTATCTAGATGATATTCAGCATTGTAATCCGGAGTTTCTACAGAAGTTTATTTCACTTTGCGATGCCCAACGCAAAATAGAGGCTGTATACAAAGGCAAAAGCCGCACCTATGACTTGCGTGGCAAAAAAGTATGTGTAGTAATGGCAGGTAACCCGTATACTGAAAGTGGGGAAAAATTCCAGATTCCGGATATGCTGGCCAACCGGGCCGACATTTACAACCTTGGCGATATTATTGGCAATGCAGATGAAGCCTTCAAACTAAGCTATATAGAAAACAGCCTCACCTCTAACCCAGTTATGCAAAGGTTGAGCAATAAGAGCCATGTAGATGTGTTTGCAATGGTCCGGTTAGCCCAGACTGGTAGCAAAGATGGTATTACCTATGAAGCTAGTCATTCGGCAGAAGAAATTAATGAATATGTATCAGTGCTGAAGAAGTTACTAGTTATACAAGAAACTATTCTGAAAGTGAATAAAGAATATATTCATTCGGCTGCCCAGGCAGATGAATTCCGTACAGAACCTCCTTTCAAACTACAAGGTTCTTACCGGAATATGAATAAAATGGCTGACAAAGTGGTAGCCTTAATGAATGACCAGGAACTAGAGATGGTCATCCAGACACACTACGAAAATGAAGCCCAAACATTAACCACCGGAGCGGAGGCTAATCTGTTAAAATTTAAAGAACTCATAGGAAAAATAACGCCTACAGAACAAAAACGGTGGGAAGACATTAAGGCTACTTACGTAAAGAATAAAAAGATGAGAGGATTGGGCACTGATAATCAGGTAGGGCAAGTAGTATTAACTATGGAATCTATTTCGGAAGGTTTGCAGGGTATAAAACAGGCTCTTTTAACAAAAGAATAAGAATAGATAGAGATCCTTGGGAGAAGAATGTGAACAGGTAAATGAGAGAATCAAATTCTGTTTTACTGATTGTTACGTAATATTTTATACAGAATTAGGTAAATTCCCAGTAGGTAAGTATAAATCACAGATTCTTTATGTAGGTTTAGGAATTCTGATATACTTAATAAACAGGAAATTTTGCCAATCTGAAGGCTTTTTTTCTTTTTAATTTTAAGGGTGAGCCATCTGCTTCTTTTTTAAGCTAAAACAATTCTAATGTAAGCATACTATCGTATTTATTTAGTAAAAACTATAATTCCTGACGAACTTTCGGATATAAAACAAGCAAGATCTATAACATTACAAAATATATACGGCAATGACCAGAGAACAATTAGAACAAAAGATTAAAGAGATGGAAGCTACCATTAACCAGCTGAAACTGGAAAAAGAAGAAGCTCAGCAACTGGTAGAAGTAGTATATGAGTGTGTACAAAAATTAGAAAACAAATACAGAAAGTCTGTAAACCGGGAATTGAGCTACCGTGAAATGCTGTTTCATTTCAATCACCAGAAAGCACAAGATCTATTAAGAGATTATATCAGCAAAGATGCACTGAAAGTACAGTTCTATGGTGCTTACAACTATCGTTCTAACTAGTAAATAGAAATAAAAACAATAAGCTATGGAAAGAACCTGCTCTACAGCAGGTTTTTATTTTTATAACATACAAAAGCCTCCGAATATTCGGAGGCTTTTGTTACTACTAGTAAGGTGTTAATTTACTTTCTGCGCACAGAGAATTTGGCATCTTTTACATACAGATCATACCATTGATTGGTCTTACTGTCGTGGCGGGTAACAACTCCTGAGAAGGTACCCTCAATCAATTTATCGTCATAACGGGTAACTGTAATTTTATTTTGTTTGATCTTCTCAGGTCCATCTGGCCCGTAGGCAGTATAATAATTCAGCCGCTTCCCATCTTTCACTACCGTTACATTTATGCTAGGCCTGCAACCATAAGTGCCATTTACTGTACTGCACAAACCGTTAAATTCTCCTTTTCCACAACCAGGCCACTGTAATACCAAAGAAACAGGATCTGTCTGATCGTTACCTACACTTGCTCTGGTACTTTCCTCATTTGTACAATACCCAATCATTGCATTATCTGATGCTGAAAGTTTATTTAAATCCATCACTTCGTTGGTAAATCCATCTCCATCCAATGTTACAGTATTATCATTAAGTACAGCTTTAGGAGGTTCACATAACTCTACATTGCCTAACTCTACGGTAACGCCATCTTCATTAGGAGCTTTAAATGTTATATCTCGCATTTTTCCGGTCGTATGATCAATGATAGTGATGGAAGACTCATATCCTGGCGCAACCGTTACCCGAAATACGCCTCTTTCATCAGTAGGACGCTTGCCATACGAGAAAATTTCTGATGTATTAAGAACAAAATTGGCTTGGATTGGATTACCATTGCAGACGGTACGGCCTACCACAAATACCGGACATGGAACTTTAAACGTCCGTTTTTCGGGTTTTTGCCCCAAAGTAAAAGGACCAATATCCGCTACTTTTTGAATCAAACCAGGGCCCTGATATAGTAGTACAGGCAAAACCCGGTTATCTGGCACACGGCGTATTACTACCCCATTTTCGTCTGAACTAGCCCAGGCCTGCCCAATGGTCATGAATACTTTTCTTACCGGATAACCTGTACAAGGAATTCCCCCTGTAGTAATTGGTTCTCCCGGATTTTCAGGATCTACAGGAGTCCGTTCTACTTTACCTTCACCACTACCTGTTCCATCAGTTTCTATGACAAACTCAACTTCTACTCCAGTTCCGGGCACATCACAATTCCAATCAGTGAAGTGTTTCACTTTGCCAATGTAGCGGCTACCTTCTCGTGCTGCTTCACCTTCTTCCATCCATAATCCTTTCTGTTCATCAAAGTACCACAATGGTATGGTAGCTGGCGCATCCGATGTTTGTTTAGATGAGATAGCCACTGTAAGGGTAGCTTCTTTCCCGTTTGCGAGTTGCAGATCATTGCCATTACTATCGCGTAGGAGAACACGCAGTATACCATATGAATACAGCATACTACCACTTTCATCTGTGCGTTGGGCTGCTAAATCGCCTCCTGGTACAATGGCTGGAAATGCCTCATCCGTTGGATCTAAATGACGTAGTGTGACATTTATTTGCCCGGAATATAGGCTACCATCTGCTTTTACAATACCATTTGCTGGAATTTGCACGGAAGATCCATTAGGTAGATTAGCAGTACCACCTGTATTAGCATTTAGCTGATGAGTAGCTGTGGCACCCATTAATACCATTTGCACTAAAGCTTCGCCATTCGCTTTGGGTATAAGGGCTGTAGAACCAGTAAAATAGCCTTGTTTGGTACATTTTAAATAACACCGGTTAGCCGGTACTTGTATGTTAGATAATGTAAACTCTCCTGCAGCATCTGTGGTGATAGTTTTACCATATACCTCCACTTGCGCACCAGACACTGGCCGCTGATTTTCATCAAGGACCAAACCCGATAAAGTGGTACTAATTTTAGGCCCATCATCAGAAATATACTGGCTATCTGTTGATGAATTAAAAGACGGCACATGCGTATCGTCTTTTTTACAATGTGAAAGGAATAATCCAGTAGAAATCAATGAGGCGATTACAAATGGACGAGAGAAAGGAAAGTACTTTTGGAACATACAATACAGGTAAATCAATAATAATAATGAGATAGAATAACTTTCTATAGAAAGAATATTCACAGAGAAGTACTCGGAAGCTTAGTAAAAAGAATAGCTTAAAAGTAACCTACAAACTCAAAATAATACTATGATTTAGTGCATCTACGAATGTTAATAAACAGATAATAACAAAAAAATTAAACTACTAATTTGATTGACTGTTAGTTATAAATTTCTATTCTCCTCTTCATCCGGGAGAATATCAATATCTTGAATCAATACTTTTTTTGAAATTGCTTGTCCGGTGAGTGTAGCGGCAAGGCCTCCCAATGCCGTTTCTTTGTATCGGCTTTCCATACTTTGTCCAATTTCGCCCAAAGCCATTACACATTCATCAACTGGGATTACAGGATTAACACCAGCCAACGCAATTTGAGCCGATGAATAGGCAATAGCTGCCCCACTGGCATTCCGCACAATACAGGGAACCTCTACTAAACCAGCTACCGGATCGCAAACCAGCCCTAGCATGCATTGAATTGTAATAGCTACGGCTGCAAAAACCTCTTCAATGCTTCCACCCAAGCAATAGACCACAGCCCCAGAGCCCATAGCCGCTGCACTGCCAGTTTCAGCCTGGCAACCACCCACTGCACCAGCAAGCGAAGCATTTTGCTCTATAATTAGAGCTATTCCGGCTGCTACGAGCAAACCTTCTAAAATAGTCTGATCTGGCAAATCATGTATTTCCTGAATCGTTGTAAGGATTCCCGGAAGTATTCCTGAAGCACCTGCTGTAGGAGCTGCTACAATTCTACCCATGCACGAGTTTACCTCTTTGGCAGCTAAAGCTCGAGCAACTAGTTTTTGAAATTCAGGAGAAAGCACGGCTTTAGCTTTGTATACTTTTTTGGCTCCATTATTTACCATTCCAGAACGTGAAACCATATCTTCTTCCAGGCCTATTCGCACTGCATCTTTCATCACTTGGTAGGCCTTTTGCATACCTTCCCATATCTGCTCTCTGGTACGGCCTTTTTGCTCTATTTCATACGCAAGCACTGGTTCAAAGAGAGATTGTTTCTGCTCCTCACAGTGCTGATGCCATTCTTTAAAACTATCAAATAAAAGTGCCATAGAATATATTAACTAATTAAATAAGGCCTATACATGTCATTAGCTTTAAAATAGTTGCTTTTGCTTATACTTAAAGTTACGTATAATACCACAGTTACTGTAGAAAACAAAACAGCTTATGCATTCTGCATAAGCTGTTTTGTTTTTGGTTAACAAAAAATTCTATTATCAACTTTATCCCCTACTTTTCCTTGGATTTTTGGGCCGATCATTATTTCTTGGATTTGTATCATCGTCTTGGTCAGGTGTGTTGGGTACCCGATTCGGATGCATGATTTTAACATTGGCAGCAGGCGTATCCGGACCTTCTGTATACTTATCAGCTATTTCAAAATGTTCGTCCAAATTGTCCAGATCATTCACAGATTTTAATCCTGCTTTGCTAGTGCCTTCCCCGGAAGGCTTTCCTTTGGGTGGTATATAAGCACCGTTGCCATTCTTACCCACTACTACTTTGCTATCTTTATTATCTTTTCTCATGATTACCTCCTTAAAATTTAATTAAACTATAAAATAAGCCAGATAAAATATTTGGCTATCTCCATTAATAAAGTGATTATTAGTTATTTATTTGATAAGTTGTTTTTTTAATCAGCATTTCCGGTAGCTCCTTCATTGGTAAATCCGCTACTTCCTTTACTACCGCCACTATTATTTAAACTATTATTTGCTGGGTTGTTTGCCGGATTTTCATCCATCTTTTTCTCCCATCCTGAAGAAGTATTTCCAGGGGCCGCAGATTTATTTTCCTGTCCGGATTGACTAGATAAACTTGCAACATCTTCATCCACGTGACCAAATTCTTCTTCATTCGACCGGCCCTTCCGGGTTAGATTCCAAACCATCCCAGCCACAGCTAAGCCTGCTGACAATCCCACTAATGCTTTTGAAACATTATTTTTCAACTGGCCTCCATTTGCATGCAAAGCTTCAGTAATAATATTGCTATTATTTTCATTAGATGGCGTATATCCATAAGTGTTAGCAAAACGGTTCTTAGCCGTATCGCCTTCCATAGAATGCTTTAGGTTGAGTTCACCCGCAGGTTCTGACTTCATAGATTCATCAGCCATAGAACCAGTTGCACCTTTGTTAATTGTAACCCCACCATCTACTGAATAAAGTGAGCCAGTAACATACGAAGCTTCATCCGATGCCAGGAACAAATATACATTGGCTACTTCTTCAGGAGTACCTCTTCTACCCATAGGAGTTGCTTCTACTACCATTTTCTCGGTTTTTGTAGACATTGGTCCTGTCTCTTTATGAGTCCAAGCAGTATCTATGGCACCCGGGCAAACTACATTAGCCCGCACGCCATACTGTGCCTGCTCTACGGCAACTCCTTTTATAAAGGCGTGAATAAACCCTTTGGTTCCTCCATATGGAGCATTTTCAGCGATGCCCAACAGACCTGATTCAGAACCGGCAGAAACGATGTTGCCTTTTGTTTTTTGCAGATGAGGAATAGCAAACTTTGTCATCATGAAGGTGCTCTGGATATTGTTTTTTACCAGATATTGGAATGCTTCTATTGGGTAACTATCAATAGTTTCCATAACCGGAAATACACCAGCATTATTAATAAGAATATCTAGTTTACCCCAAGTTTCTATAGCCGTTTCTACACACATTCTGGCATGTTCGGCCATTGAGATATCACCTTTATAGGCAATAGCTGTTCCACCTTTAGCAGCTATTTCCTGAGCCACTGCCTCTACTGGGTCATCTGGAAAGCCACATACTACTACTTTTGCTCCATTCAAAGCAAATTTTTTGCAGATGGCTTCTCCTATGCCGGCACCGCCACCGGTAATAATGGCTACTTTGTTTTTTAATCGTTGTTCCATGGATTTTAAGGTGTTTGTACTATCAATTATGAATACCTATACAAGTCTATACTATTTGTTGTAAAACATTATTCTGCTTTCTGCTACCTAAACAAATGGAGTAGCTATTTGATTTTGCAGAGCAAAATTTCATTAATGGTAACGTAATTACAAACTATAGGTTAGACATTACTTTGTAAAAAATTTAAAATCTATCAACTCCTCTAATTCATTGTTTTCATTATTCACAAAATAAATCAGTAAAACATACTTATTAAGTGCTTGTTTAGTAGGTAATATATTCTATAATCCTTATGTAGTATTTTACGTACTAAGAACATTGCTCATTTTGGATCTATGAATAATTTGTACGATGTAATAATTGCCGGTGGGGGCCCTGCCGGATTAAGTGCAGCTCTGGTGCTGGGGAGGTGTTTACGAAAAGTACTTATCTGCGATATTGGGCAACACCGCAATGCCAGCTCAAATGCTTCCTGGGGCTTCTTTACTAGAGATGGCATGCCGCCACATGAACTCATCCGAATTGGCCGGGAACAGTTAAAACCCTATGATGTGGATTTTCTACCCGTAAGAATAACAACCGCCCGAAAAATAACTACCTATTTTGAAATAGAAACGGAAGATGGCAACCGCTACATAGGCCGCCGTTTTCTGATTGCCACAGGCGTTAAAGATTTTTTACCGGAAGTACGAGACATTGAAAAATACTATGGAAAAAGCGTACATCATTGCCCTTACTGTGATGGCTGGCAGGTACGGCACCAACCACTAGTAGCGTATGGTAAAGGTCGAGTAGCGGTAGGTCTAGCTTTGTCACTGAAAACCTGGAGTCCAGATGTGACTTTAGTAACAGATGGAAAAAATAAGCTTCAGCCAGAAGATATGGAGCGTCTTGAGCGGAATGAAGTAAAGATAAAATGTGAAAGAATTTCCAGGCTGGAAGGCACGGTACCCAAATTGGAAGCCATTCGCTTTAGTGATGGAATCTCTATTCCATGCAAAGCTATTTTTTTCAGCCTAAGTTTTATTCAGCAGTCCGACCTATCCAAACAATTAGGATGTAGTTTTTCTGGCAAAGGTATGATTAAAACAGATGGACAACAGCAAACTTCAGTTAAAGGCGTGTATGCTGCCGGTGATGTAGACCATGATTTACAGCAAGTAGTAGTAGCCGCAGCAGAAGGGACCAAAGCGGCTATTAATATCAACAAAAGTTTACAGGAAGAAGACAGGAAGTAGCCGTATTGATATTTGTCAAAGTTTTCTCTTACAAATGTCATCTTTTGTAGCCATCTGGCAACCTACCTTTGCAACTGTTCACCCATTGTTGTTATTAAACACATATGTTGCTACAGGAAAAATTAATTCAGAGATACAATGTACCTGCTCCACGCTATACCAGCTACCCCACGGTACCTTATTGGAATGAACAAAAGCCTACTGAAGGAGACTGGTTCAAAGCGGTAAAACGTACTTTTGATGCAACTAACACAACAAAAGGTATTAGTTTATATATTCATCTACCTTTCTGTGAAAGCTTATGTACCTATTGTGGGTGTAATACCCGTATCACCAGAAACCACCAAGTAGAGCCAAAATACATAAAAGCAATTCTGGCAGAATGGCAAATTTATATTGACCAACTGGGCAGCAGGCCTATTATCCGGGAGTTGCATCTGGGGGGTGGTACGCCTACTTTCTTCAGCCCAGAAAACCTGGCATTTTTGCTAAATGGCTTATTTGATAAGGCCGACATTCATCCGGAACATGAGTTTAGTTTTGAAGGACATCCTAATAACACCACTGCTGCTCACTTACAAACCTTATATGACCTGGGTTTTCGCAGGGTAAGTTATGGTATTCAGGATTTTAATGAGAAAGTACAAAAAGCCATCAACCGGATACAACCTTATGCAAATGTGGAAAGAGCTACCAAGGAAGCACGTAAAATCGGCTATGAATCCGTTAATTTCGACTTAGTGTATGGCCTGCCTTTCCAGACCCAAGAAAGTATAGCCGGTACGCTGGAGTATGTAGCGCAATTGAAACCAGACCGGATTGCTTTTTATAGTTATGCTCATGTGCCTTGGTTTAAACCAGGCCAGAGAGGATATGATGAAAAAGATTTACCAGTAGATGCAGAAAAAAGAGCTTTATATGAATTAGGCTTAGAAAAATTTACCCAGCTAGGGTATACAGATATTGGTATGGACCATTTTGCTCTACCATCAGATGCTCTCTATAAAGCCATGCAGCACAAAACTCTCCACCGCAACTTTATGGGATATACCACCTGTGCTACAGAATTGCTTATCGGCTTGGGTACTTCGGCTATTAGTGATGCCGGAAACGCTTATTTGCAGAATGTTAAGAAAGTAGAAGAATATCAACAAGCAGTGTTTTCTGGAGAGTTACCCATACTAAAAGGGCATTTACTCACCAAATGGGATTCAATACTTAAGCAAGTGATATTACATATTATTTGCAAGGGCGAAGTAAACTGGACACCCAACTTCTGGTATTCGCTGGAGCCTGAAGCCCGGACAGAACTGGCCACAATGAAGAAAGAAGGATTACTTGAGCTTACAGAAGAAGGTTTGTGGGTAATGCCACTTGGTAAACCGTTCGTCAGAAACATATGTATGGTGTTTGATGTACTTCATCGAGAAAAGGCTAATCAATCCAAGCAACTATTCAGCAAGGCAATTTAAATATACTCTTTCCATAGACAGACTAATAGCTTGGGCAGCACTCAAGTTATTAGTCTGTTTGTTTTTCTGAGCCAGCAAAACTGACCAATATCATTTTTTTGTTTGATGGCAGTCATAAGAAAAATAGCTTGTAAGGCCGATTTTTACAGCTGAAATATGAAAATTATTATGTCTCCATCAACCAGTAAACCTACTTTTCTTGAACGCCTGAAAACTAAATGGGGTGTTGAATCTGCCTTACAGGTATTATTAATTTTTATTGTATTCAGTTTGGCCGGAAGTACAGCTGTTCTGTTGCGCAAATCATTTTTCTCGCTAATTGGGTTTGATGGGCATACAGCTTTCTGGCTAAAAACAATTGTATACATTCTCTTTTTATTTCCTACTTACCAGCTGTTGCTACTTATTTACGGTACGTTATTCGGGCAGTTTAAATTCTTCTGGGCTAAAGAACGCAAGATGTTGCTGGCTGTACGGAAAGCATTTGTAAGCCGAGAAACAGCCGAAAGACATTAATCAATTTGAAAATTTTGAATAAGGGAATTTCAAACCATTAATTGATCTGTTTCTCATTTTCAAATTATCAGATTTCAAATTATTTACCATGGAAACACTGATTGCCGAAGATATAAAATGCCAGCATTGTGGAGATACCTGCCCAGATACACATATACAGCTGGATACTGATAAATTCTTCTGTTGCGAGGGATGTAAAACGGTGTACGAGATATTGTCGCAAAATGGCATGTGCTCGTATTATGATCTGGACAAAAATCTAGGCATTAGCCTGAAGGGAAAGAATTTTGGTACCCAGTATGCCTTCTTAAATAATCCGGAAATAGCAAAACCGCTCTTAGATTATTCCAGTGAAAATATTTGCAAAATAACGTTACACATTCCGGCCATTCATTGTAGTTCTTGTATATGGCTGCTGGAAAACCTATATAAACTACGGGAAGGAATTACCATGTCGCGGGTGAATTTTATGAGGAAAGAACTCGCTCTTAGTTTCGACCCGACAATAATTAGCCTGCAGCAGTTAGTAGAATTGCTGGCAACTCTGGGTTATGCACCTCAGATAAGCTTAGAAGAATATAGCCACAAAGCACATCGAAAAGCCAATAATGGCATTTTTTTAAAAATTGGCATAGTTGGCTTTTGTACAGGCAATGTTATGCTGCTTAGCTTCCCAGAATACTTCGGCCTGGATTATGTGATGGAAGGGGATTTTAAGCGATACTTCACCTGGTTGAATGTCTTGCTTACTTTACCTGTCATTTTTTATGGAGCTTCCGGTTACTTTGTATCTGCTTATAAATCGCTTAAAGAAAAAGTAATTAACCTGGATGTGCCGATTTCTATTGGAGTTTTGGCGCTGTTTATCAGAAGTTCCTATGAAACTTTTACAGGTACTGGACCTGGCTATTGGGATAGCCTTTGTGGCCTGGTATTTTTTCTGTTAATCGGTAAATGGTTGCAGCATAAAACATATGAAAATCTATCATTCGAACGGAATTACAAATCATACTTTCCATTAGCAGCCGCCGTTGTAAAGGATGGCAAAGAAGAAAGTATACCAGTATCGCAACTGCAACTTGGCGACAAAATTCTAATCCGCAACCAGGAACTGATTCCAGCCGATAGCTTATTATTGAGTGGCCAGGCCTGGATAGATTACAGCTTTGTCACTGGCGAGTCGCAACCGGTAGAAAAGAGAGCAGGAGAATACATTTACGCCGGTGGTAGGCAAATAGGGACACAGATAGAACTTACGGTACAAAAGCCTGTATCGCAGAGTTATCTTACTCAATTATGGAACAACGAGACTTTTGCCAAAGAAAAGATAACACCTGTTACAAAACTAGCTTCTACCTTCAGTAAGTATTTCACTTATATTACCATATCTATAGCTCTATTAGCAGCAACTTTCTGGTATTTTACTGACCAGTCGGTTATATGGAATGCGTTTACGGCGGTATTGATTGTCGCTTGTCCCTGTGCCTTAACACTATCTATGCCTTTTACTATGGAGAACACCATGCGTATTTTTGGCAAAAATGGATTCTATGTAAAAAATCCCGGGGTTATTCAGCATTTGGCTACTATTACGCATATAGTGTTCGACAAAACGGGTACCCTTACTCATGATAAAAAAGCCAGTATTACGTATGTTGGCGACCCGCTGACTACAGAGGAAAAACAGTTGATAAAATCTATTGCAGCTCAGTCTACTCATCCGCTCAGCCGCAAAATCAGTAGTTATTTAGGAAAAATATCTTCTGCCTCTATAAACAACTATCATGAAACCACTGGCGCAGGTATTGAAGGCATAGTGCTGGATACATATGTACGTTTAGGTTCAGGAAAGTTTGTTGGCATGAAAGAGAATCCTAGTACTAGTAAAGCAACTTCCAGAGTATATGTGTTTATAAACTATACCTGTAAAGGATATTTTGAATTACAGAACCAATACCGCACTGGCTTTAGTGATGTATTGAATAAACTAAGGTCAAAGTTCAAGCTGTCGTTGCTTTCTGGCGATCATGTGGTGGACTTACCTGTATTGCTACCTGTGTTTGAAAAAAGAGAGAATATGTATTTTGAACAAAGCCCGGCAGATAAGTTGCAATATATCCAGAAGATGCAAACCCAAGGCGACCATGTGCTCATGATAGGCGATGGTTTGAACGATGCAGGTGCGTTGAAGCAAAGCGATGTGGGCATGGTGCTTACCGAAGATGTACATGCTTTCTTCCCTGCTTGCGATGTACTGGTTGATGCCCGCAACTTCGACCGGCTAGATAAGTTTATCCGCTTCAGCCAAACCAGTATAAACATTGTAAAAGCAAGTTTTCTGCTTTCTCTTGTCTATAATTTTATTGGTGTGGGTTTGGCTGCTTCCGGCCAATTATCGCCTGTATTTGCTGCCCTATTTATGCCACTTAGCTCTATGTCAGTTGTGGCATTTGCTGTAGGTATGAGTAGTTTATTTGCCCAATGGAGGAAGTTGTGAGAGAGTTATTACCTGTTAACAGGCAGATCACACAACTCATTTAAAATACTGTCTTAATATTCGTTCGTCATTCATTATTAACTATTATTGCCATGTCTGTTATTTTAGTTTTAGTCACTTTGAGCATGCTTGTTGCAGGAAGTTTTTTAGGAGCTTTTATATGGGCTATGAAAAGTGGGCAGTATGAAGATACGTTTTCTCCTTCTGTACGCATGTTGTTCGAAGAAAAAACAGAAGAAAAAACAACACCTAAAAAGTGAACATATTGGCAATTTAAAAATACAGATAATATAACAAGCAGCATACCGGAAAATTAGCCTACCTATACATCTCGTTTGCCATCTACTAAGCATCAATTTTCACATACTAATTTATTCTTTCTTAATTTATAAACCTGTATGAGTATACTTGCCTTTTTCCTTGCTCATTGGTACCTATCGTTGTTTGCTCAGACTTTCTTTTTACACCGGTATGCTGCACATCAGATGTTTACCATGAATAAAACCTGGGAAAAAACTTTTACATTCTCACCTTCATCTTCCAAGGTTCTTCCTTTTTAAGTCCGCGGGCCTATGGCATCATGCACCGTCTGCACCATGTCTATGCCGACACAGAAAATGATCCTCACTCTCCGCGTTACTCCGACAACTTGTTTGACATGATGTGGAAGACCAAAAGTATTTACAATGATATTTTAAAAGACAGAGCTAAATTTGATAAGAAGTTTTATAAAAATATACCTAATTGGCAATTCATAGAACGCCTGGGTGATACTTGGGCAGTTCGGGTTGGCTGGAGTGTTTTGTACTCTCTCTTCTATATTCAGTTTGCTACCGAACGGTGGATGTTCTTATTGCTGCCCATTCATTTCTTTATGGGACCTGTACACGGATCTATTATCAACTGGTTTGCTCATAAGTTTGGCTATGTGAATTTCAAAGTTGGCGATACAGCTAGAAACCTGCTGCCATTCGACTTTTTAATGATGGGCGAAAGCTACCACAATAACCATCATAAATTTGGAGGACGGGCAAATTTTGGCATCAAGTGGCATGAATTTGATCCAACCTACCCGGTTATTCTGCTGCTCAATAGTTTGAAGGTGATTTAACTTAAAAAGAATAATGACCTAGTATACATGTAACTAAGAAAGGCGCAGAAGGTGACCTGTTCCTCTTGCCCTTAACTTTCTATTTCAAAAATATTGCATCATGCAGAAATATAGCTTAGTCTATTTTACTCTGTTGGCCTACCTCATTTCCTGGCTACTATGGTTGCCATTATACCTGCCTTATTTTGGTATATCCTCTCTTCCTGTGCTTCCTTTTCACCACGCACTAGGAGCCATTGGCCCTTTTGCAGCGGCTTTTATTGTAACCTACTGATTATATGGAAAAGAGGTACTAGAGAGTTATTTTGCAGAGTAATTAAATGGGATGTATTAGTAAAATGGCACATACTTGTGTGGCTTAGCCCATTTATTATGCTTTTAAGCGCAGCTTGCCTTGTATTCATCCAAAAGGGAGAGTTTGTCTGATGGAGTGATTTATTTACCTCCCGTGAGTTTCCATATATGTTTTTTGGTGTATTTGTACTTTACAACCTGTTTTCTTTTGACTTTGGAGAAGAGACAGGCTGGCGTGGGTTTGCCTTGCCCTGGCTACAAGCCAAATATAACTCATGGTGGGCCACTTTTATACTAACTGTTATATGGGCCGGGTGGCATATTCCTTTGTTTCTTTACCGGCTGGGCTATGTTAGTATGGATATGGCTGGCATTTTTGGCTGGGGAATTAGCTTGCTGACAGGAAGTTTTTTATTAACATGGTTTCATAACTCATCCGGCGGAAGTATTCTTATTGTAAGTATTTTTCATGCTACCATTGATATTGCCTTTACAGCTAAAGCTTCGGATGATGAGCTTACTATGTATAGGGAATGTTTATTACTATTGGGGCCATTAGTGTTATAGGTATACAACTAATTTACCCTGGTAAATCAAAAAGTAGATCTCTGGTCCCTACGGCCAAGTATAGAAATTCAGCGGATTCTACTCAACACTACCAATATCGTGAGCAAATCCTTTCAGTAAAGACAGTTCTCTTTTTGATTGTTGGTGCTCTACAATAAATTCATCAAAGGAAAGAATATCCGATTGTATTTTACTGATTTGTTCCTTCAAAAGTAAATTTGTATTGGCAATTGTCTCTAAAAAATGACTGATAGTATATTGATTTTCCATAAAATGTATCATAATTTTTCTTGATTAGGCAATACTACTTCCAAGCGCGTACCTTCGCCTAAGACACTATATAAGTGCACGCTACCGCCTATTTTATCGACAGCTTTTCTTACTAAATATAATCCAAGCCCGGAACCTTTCGAACGCTCGTCTCCCCTACAAAACATATCAAACACCTTTTCTTGTAAATGCTCAGGAATGCCCACTCCATTATCTTCAAAGACAATTACCAGATCTTTTTGCTGACTCTCAGCAAACCAAATGTTTATATAAGGGTTTGAAATGTTGTTCTTTTTATATCGCATGGCATTTTCTAAAATATGCTTACAGATAATTTTTAGTGAGAAATGATCAGCGTACACATGAATATCTTGCTCACATTCCAATTGTATATCTACTGTTCTATCTGTTTCTTGTAGAAAATCCAATTCTGAAGCTGTTTCTTTTAGAAGTGTATTTAGGTTAATGGAAGTTTTTTCTGGATAATTACTTTTGATATTACTTACCTCCATAAGATTAGTCAAAACCCGGTTTGCCTGGGCTGCTTTCGCTGAAATCATCTGGAAGTACTTTCGTACTTTGTCATCGGTAAATTCCATTAGGGCGATATCGCATAAACCTAAAAATGAAGCTAGAGGCCCTCTAAGATCATGGGATGCCCGGTAAATAAATGTATCTAGTTCTTTGTTAATTTCAAGTAAATTATGGTTCGATTGCTCTAATTGGGCAGTTCTTTCTTTTACTCTGTATTCCAACTCTTGCTTTGATTTCAGTAAGAATTGTTTTGCCTGATGCCGCTCTGTAATGTCCATTGCCGAACCTATGATATATGGTTCGCATCCCTCTTCCTCAAATCGAAAAGTCCGGTATTCCCAGAAATATTCTTCACCATCTTTTGATAGTAAGTGCATAATACCTGAACTTGCTTCAACCTGGCTTACATTGCTTATATATTCTTGATAGCAACCTACCGCTTTTGGAGCAAGTAAATCGCGTACATTCTTCCCCACAAGTTCTTCATCAGAATATTTTAATAATTTGCAGACAGCCGGGTTCACAGATAATATGCGGCCTTGCAAATCATGTGTACAAATAAAACCTTGATTGTTTTCTACCAGATCACGATATTTTTTTTCGCTGCTTAGGGCATGTTTTTTCTCTTCTTCTAAACACTTTTTCTGCCGCTGAAGCTCAAAAAATGTGGCAGCATTCTTACCCAAAGTCTCTAAGGCTAGCTTTTGTTGAATTGTAAGTTCCTTAGGTTTGAAATCAATTACACATAAACAGCCAATCGGATATCCTTCAGGAGCAAGCAAGGGTACTCCACAGTAGAACCGAATGGTAGAATGATGGGTAAATTTTTCATTAAGCCAAGTATCCTTTACTTCAAAACTACTACGCTGCTCAATCGTATACTGACAGAAGGAAATACATTTCTCTGTTTGGGGAATACGTAATCCGTATTTGGGCTTAAGCCATTGTCCGGTGTTATCAAGCAAATTGATAAGTGCGGCAGGCGTATCACAAATAAGGGCAGCCAGTTTGGTTATATCATTTAATTGTTGTTCCTCTGGTGCATCAAAAATAGGATAACTTTCGATAGCTGTCATTCTTGCCTGCTTGTGAAAACTAGGTATGTGCTCTGCAGCTAACGTTTCATCAAATAATGGGTAAAAGTTCTCCATCAAAAAATACTTTTCGTGATCCTTTTATTTCTGAACTACAGGTAAGATTTACTTGCAATACTTCTTCTCTTACTTGTAATTTTTACTTCAAATTTTGAATGTTAGTAGATAAAATAGTATTGGAACGCCTTTACTTACTGAAAATTCAACTATTAATAAGCTTCAGCTAGTGAGAAGTAAGCCAATCTGGAAAAGTTTTTAGTGGATTGGTGCTTTTGATACATACGTAAGTTCAACTACTAAAATAAGTAGGCACGTAGGTAGAGGGCATTCGCTGTAAATTGAGTGCTGTTTGATTTTTTATAACGATGGTAACTTTTCATCAAACCGGTATCTCCAATCGAAATTAGGCTACTAGTATATACATTTTACCCAACTTGGTAGCGGCTAACTAGCCGCCAGTAAAAACTGACATATATCATCATTTGCTCTAATGCCTGTCATTCCTGGGCTACCCCCTGTCATCTACCTTTACAGACGAAAATAATATAATTCAACAGGGTAATATGGAATTACAAAAGTTTAGTTACGACAATAAGATAGTAAAGTATTTTGCTATCGCTACAGTTGTCTGGGGGGTAGTAGGTATGAGTGTAGGATTAATAGTTGCACTGCAAATGGTTTTTCCAGCACTTAATTTCGACTTACAGTATACCACTTTCGGACGGATCAGGCCATTACATACCAATGCGGTAATATTTGCTTTCGTAGGTAATGGGATCTTTGCAGGGGTATACTACTCTTTGCAGCGCTTGCTCAAAGCACGCATGTTCAGCGATACCTTGAGCTGGATCAACTTCTGGGGATGGCAGCTAATTATTCTGTCAGCAGCTATTACGCTGCCTTTGGGTATTACTACCTCTAAAGAATATGCAGAACTCGAGTGGCCAATAGATATAGCCATCACTTTAATATGGGTAGTATTTGGCTGGAACCTGATTGGCACCATTGTTAAACGTCGTGAAAAGCATATGTATGTAGCCATCTGGTTCTACATTGCTACGTTTGTAACGGTTGCTGTATTGCACGTAGTTAATTCATTTGAACTTCCACTACATGCCTTCAAAAGCTATTCCTTATATGCCGGTGTGCAAGATGCTCTGGTTCAATGGTGGTATGGTCACAATGCAGTGGCATTCTTCCTGACTACCCCTTACTTAGGCTTAATGTATTACTTCTTACCTAAAGCAGCCAACAGACCGGTATACTCATATAAGTTATCTATTGTACACTTTTGGGCACTAATTTTTATCTACATCTGGGCAGGTCCTCACCACTTATTATATACTTCCTTACCAGACTGGGCACAAGCCATGGGTACTGCTTTCTCTATCATGCTAATTGCTCCTTCCTGGGGTGGTATGATGAATGGTTTGCTTACGCTGCGTGGTGCTTGGGATAGAGTTCGTGAAGAACCAGTATTAAAATTCATGGTAGTAGCTATTACTGCTTATGGTATGGCTGTATTTGAAGGTCCGATGCTTTCACTGAAAAACGTAAATGCTATTGGCCACTTTACTGATTGGATTGTAGCACACGTACACGTAGGCGCCCTGGGATGGAACGGTTTTTTAACCTTCGGTATGCTCTACTGGCTGATCCCACAGATGTGGAAAACATCCTTATACTCTAAAAAATTAGCGAACGTACACTTCTGGTTAGGCACATTGGGTATATTATTCTATGCACTACCGCTGTACTGGGCTGGTATCACCCAAAGCTTAATGTGGAAAGAATTTACACAGGAAGGCTTCCTGAAGTATCCGAACTTCCTGGAAACGGTACAGCAGATTCTACCTATGTATATGACACGTGCCGCTGGTGGAGCCTTATACCTATCTGGTGTGTTTGTGATGGTATATAACTTATTTAAAACGGCTGCTCAGGGAACTTTCGTAGCCAACGAAGCGGCTGAAGCCCCTGCCTTAACACAGGAAGTAAGTGAACATAAGGAATACTGGCACCGCGTACTGGAGAAAAAACCTATCGTATTCACAGCATTAGCTACAGTAGCTATCTTGATTGGTGGAGTGTTTGAGCTGATCCCTACTTTCTTAATCAAATCTAACGTTCCTACAATTACAGCTGTGAAGCCTTATACACCCCTTGAACTGCACGGACGCGACTTATATATTAAAGAAGGTTGCGTAAACTGTCACTCTCAAATGGTACGGCCATTCCGCTCCGAAACAGAACGGTATGGAGAATACTCTAAAGCAGGTGAATTTGTGTACGACCATCCATTCTTGTGGGGTTCTAAACGTACCGGTCCGGATCTACAACGCTTGGGTCAGAAATATCCAGATAGCTGGCATTATCACCACATGTTAGATCCTACTTCTATGTCGCCAGGCTCTATTATGCCACCCTATCCTTGGTTAGTAGAACAGACCTACGATAAGTCTCTTACTCCAGATATGATCAATGTGATGCGTACGTTAGGCGTTCCTTATGAAGAAGGATATGAAAATCAAGCAAATGCCGATGTAGAAAAGCAAGCCGATCAGATTGTGAAGAACTTGAAAGATGCTGGTATAGATGTAAAATCTGATAGAGAGATTGTAGCCTTAATTGCTTATCTGCAACGCCTGGGTACCGACATCAAAGTAAAACCCAATGTAATTGTAACCAATGAGTAATCATGTCCACTATCCACAGAACTAATCTTGATATCTGATAACTGACATTTAGCAAACAAGCGTGTTCTGTGGACTAGTACAGCAGGTAATTCATCAATCACTACTAATCATTATTCCTATGTTTAAATATTATTTCGAGCGGGTACAGGATGTGGAAATTTTCCCGGTAATCTCTCTACTCATATTTGTTATATTCTTCATTACCCTGTTGATATGGGTAATAAAAGCCGATAAAAAATACATAAAGTCTATGGAGCACCTGCCTTTAAGTGAGGAAACTCCCGGAGACGAAAAACTGATTCGCTAAGCAACACAAGTATACACCCATGACAACAAAATACTTGAAATCCAATTGGAAGGCATTAGGCCTGGCAGCTCTCGCCATTTGCCTGCATGGAAACCTGTTTGCCCAGGGCTCTGCTTCTTCTACTCAAACAGGTGTGTCTGAACAGGATTTTCTGTTCTTTGCAGTAGCTGGTATGCTGATGTTTGTAAGTATAGCCGTACTAGTTGTAGCCCAGTATATTCTGCAAGTGATGCGAATTATTATGCAGAAAGATATTGCTACTACTCCTGTAGAAGTAGTGTCAACAGAAAGTTTCTGGCTTACTTTTAAGAAAAAGTTTATCACCGGCGATGTATTGCCAATAGAACAAGAAGGTGCAGTAGCTATAGACCATATATATGATGGCATCCAGGAACTGGATAATCACATGCCTCCTTGGTTAAAATACACTTTTTATGGCACCATTGCTTTTGCTATAATCTACTGCATTAACTTCTTCTCCCTCGGATTAGTGCAAACCAGTGAACAGGAGTACGTGGCAGAAATGGCACAAGCAGAAAAAGAAGTAGGTGAATACCGCAAACTAGCCGCTGCCAGTATTGACGAAAACAGCGCAAAACAGGTAACGGATGAAGCAGCACTTGCCAGTGCGAAAGCTATCTACTCACAAAACTGTAGTGCATGCCATGGCGCTGCCGGTGAAGGTGGTGTAGGTCCCAATTTAACCGACGAATACTGGATACATGGCGGTTCGGTTAAAGATTTGTTCAAAACTATTAAATATGGTATCCCACAGAAAGGGATGATTGCCTGGCAGCAGAAGCTGAAGCCAGATGAAATTCAGAATGTATCTAGCTACATTTTATCGCTGCAAGGCACAAAACCTGCAAATGGAAAAGAGCCTCAGGGAGATAGAGTGGTTAGCGCCGAAACAACGACAGAAAGCAAAACAATGTCAAGTCTATAATACCACTGAACCTGGATTCATATGATTTTAAGTGATTTTAAGATTTTATGAATCCAGATTTCAGATCAAACTACACCAGCCATGGCAACCATCACCGATAACAAAGAGACATTCCGCGACCATATATCTACAGTAGATGAGAAGGGAGAACGTGTCTGGGTGTATCCCAAGAAACCCAAAGGTAGATTACATCAACTGCGGGTGGTGGTTGCCATTGTGCTGTTGAGCTTATTATTCGGAGCTCCTTTCATAAAAGTAAATGGATTACCTTTATTTCTGTTCAATATATTCGAGCGGAAGTTTGTCATCTTTGGGTTTCCTTTCTTTCCACAAGATTTTTACCTGTTTGGCCTGGCCATGCTTACGTTTTTTGTATTCGTAATCCTGTTCACAGTAGTATATGGGAGAGTTTGGTGTGGTTGGGCTTGTCCACAGACTATTTTTATGGAAATGGTTTTCCGGAAAATTGAATACTTTATTGAAGGAGATGCCAATCAACAGAAAGCCTTAAACAAAGCGCCTTGGACAATGGATAAGGTTATAAAGAAAGCTGCCAAACACTTCATTTTCCTACTTATTTCGCTAATAATAGCCCATACGTTAATGGCTTACCTGATTGGTGTAGATGAGGTATATGCTATTATTACCCAATCTCCGGCAGCACATCTGACAGAGTTCATTGGACTAATAGTTTTTACTGGAATTTTTTATCTGGTATTTGCCAAACTGCGGGAGCAGGCTTGCACCGTTATTTGTCCGTACGGCCGTTTGCAGGGAGTATTACTAACCAAGGAAACCATTGTAGTAGCCTATGACTTTATTAGAGGTGAACCCAGAGGACGGTTGAAGAAATCAGCAAAGAAAGTTGAAAAAATAGAAGACCCTTCCTGTACTGGTGGTTGTTCAGGCTGTGCACATCAGGCAAGTCACGAAAAATCAGGCACCATAGCCGATGCAAAAGCCGTAGAAGCAAGACCCTTAAAGCTGGAAGATCTGCTAACACAAGGTGATTGTATTGATTGCAAATTGTGTGTACAAGTATGCCCTACAGGTATAGACATCCGGAATGGTGTGCAGCTGGAGTGTGTGAACTGTACCGCCTGTATAGATGCCTGCGACGAGGTAATGACCAAAATTGGCAAACCTACCGGGCTAATCCGCTTCGATTCTCACAAAGGTATTACTGAAAAAGTAAAACTTAACTTTACCTCCCGTATGGGGGCTTACACAATTGTGCTGCTCTTACTTCTTTCCCTGCAAGGTTTTTTATTACTTAACCGCAGCCAGGTAGAAGCAACTGTACTGCGTGTCCCCGGCATATTATATCAGGAGCAACCAGGTAACCGGATTAGTAACTTATATAATGTACAACTGGTAAACAAAACAACCGAGCCCATGCATATTACCCTGCAACTGGAAGATCAGCTAGAAGGAACATTAAAAGTAGTTGGCGATAAAATCTATATTCCGGAAAGTGGTTCAGCTGAAGTGGTATTATTTGTGGAATTACCTAGAAGTAGTATTCATTCTGTAAAAACACCTATCAAAATCGGGGTGTATGCAAATGGCAAACGAATGGAACAAAGTAAAACCAACTTTCTGGGTCCTGCTAGGTAACAATATAATGCAAAATGTATATTTCAACTTTATGGAGGCTATTGCTGCTAGTGTTAGCCTCCATCTTTCAAAATTAATAGTACTAAAGTAAACTAATAAAGATATGACCATGAACTGGGGAACAAAAATAGCATTGATATATGGCGGATTTGTAGCATTTATTATAAGTATGGTAGTGCTATGTATCAAGCAAAACGACATACATCTGGTAAGCAAAGAATACTACAAAGAAGAAATTGCTTATCAGGACCAGATAGATAAGCTGACCAATGCCCAACAATTACACGGCCAGATGGGCTTTCAATACATTGGTAAAAAACAAGCAGTAGAGTTCTTCTTTCCAAAATCATTATCTAATGCCACCGGTGAGATATTATTTTTCCGCCCATCAGATGCCCGCAAAGATGTGAAGGTAACTGTAGACATGGACGAAACAGGCCGCCAGGTTGTTCCGGTATCTTCCCTGGATAAGGGGTTGTGGAAAGTAAAAGTAAGATGGAATGCAAACAACAAAGACTATTTCAGTGAACAAGTATTAGTTATTAATTAGTCCACAGGTTATAGCCCCATTACTCATTCGTTAACAGGTATACTCATGCTTTACTCTGCTTTTGTTGTTGGTTTGCTGGGAAGTTTTCACTGCCTGGGGATGTGTGGCCCCTTGGTGCTAGCATTACCGGTACATGCCCAGGACAAAGTAAAAGCATTATCTGGAAGGCTTATTTACAATATAGGCCGTATTGCCACCTACTCACTTATAGGATTAATCATGGGAATGTTTGGGCAAAGTTTATCCTTTGTCAGTTCACAGCAAGCGCTCTCAGTAGCAGTGGGTGTTCTTATGCTAATGCTGATAGTATCCCCCAATCAGCTATCGCAAAAATTCAATCTTGTTAGTCCAGTAGCTAAGTTTACTTCCAAAGTAAAACAACAGTTTGCCTTGCAGTTCAAGAAAAAAACCTACCGCGCCTATTTTTTCAGTGGCATGCTGAATGGCTTACTGCCCTGTGGCTTGGTATACATCTCTTTAGCAGGTGCCATTGCAACCGGAAACAGTGTAAGTGGGATGGCCTATATGGCATTATTCGGCTTGGGCACCTTACCCATGATGCTAATCGTATCTTTCGCTGGTCAATACATTACCTTACAATGGAGAAGCCGGTTAACCAAAGTAGTGCCCATATTTACTATAACTATTGCTTGTTTGTTTATTCTGCGTGGGTTAAACCTCGGTATTCCTATACTTAGTCCTTCAGTGGTGGCAGATACCAAAGCCACTATTCAGGTAAACTGCTGCCATAAAAAATAGGCGCACTGTATTATTTCTGCATCCGGTTCCGTATCATTCAAAATCCAACTAGCTGCTGTATCGATACTGCAACTAGTTGAGTTAATTAGGTAAAGCTTACCTAATTTTACCATTGTCCAAAAAAATAAACCCACCAGGCAAGTAGTCCGGTGAGTCAAATAAAAAAATAGCAAAAAATCAATCTCCTACTTGGTACTTACTTGCTGTAAGGAGAAGAATAATTAACCACTAATCCGCCTGGTTGCCAGTTGGCGGGTGTAGCTATGTTTCGTAAGTCAGAAATTTGTAAGGCTTGCACCAAACGCAAAATTTCCTCTGTATTGCGCCCGGTAGGAACTGGATAGCACGAAAAAGCACGTATTTTCCGTGCAGGATCTATAATAAACACACTTCTGTTAACCTCCTGCCCATATTCTGCTGGCATAATCATACCATACCTGGAAGTAATTTTTTTGTCTTCATCAGCAATAATGGGGAAGCCTATTTTTTCACCCGTAAATTCTTCTATGGTTTGTATCCAGATAATATGTGAACGGTTGGAATCCGTACTCAAGCCCATTAGCACACAATTATTCTCTGCCAGTTTAGGATGTAAGGCGGCAAAAGCTAGTATTTCGCTGGTACAAATTGGCGTAAAATCTTCCGGATGCGAAAACAGCACTACCCACTTACCTGCAAAATCTGAAAGGCTAATTAAACCACGCGTAGAATCTGCCTTAAAATCAGGAGCTAACTCACCAATTCGCGGAAAACCGTATACGTTTTCCACAACAGAGGGAGTAGGTTGAATTGACTTCATAAATCAGAACTTTTATAATAGTCAAAATTCACTTTTTCCAGGCTGGAAATGAATGACCAAAGTCATACCTGCTCATGATTTACCTGCCATTTTCTGGATAAGCACAAAATTTCAAGAGAATTTTTCTTCTTTATAATCTAATAAAAGATCTAAAAAGAAAAGAATCGAACTTCCAATGAGGGTGTTTTAGAATGAATTGCTGCAACTTGCAAAAAACTTTCATTTATCAGCTCAAATTTGTATATTTAATGATGCTGCATGCAGTTTATTTTTCTTTTATATAAACATTGTTTCCGGCATAAATCGCCTTTGTATCCGGAACTTACTTAAATACAATCTGATTAGCTCTTTTTACATCTATTGGTAAGTTCTTTTATTATCTGTATTCCCAGATAAACTTTCATATAAGCTAAGCCGTATATTCTCATTATGTGGCTTTAATCATATTTTTTATCATTAAAGTCAAACAAACCACCTAATGTTTATGCGAATGATTTTATGCCCAATAGATTTTTCAGAAAACTCAACTAAAGTCCTGTTATTTGCCTATGACATAGCATTGGCTACAGGAGCAGAGTTATTCTTGCTGCATACGTATCACATTCCCAAGGTTGTTCCTTTGATGGAGCAGTACCAGCATCCGGAAATGGAAGCACACATAACTTATGAAAGGGAAGCCACAGAGAAGTTGGAAAACCTGATGAACTGGCTTAATAAAATTCATGCACCGGCAACCGTCAAAGCTGTATACAGAATTGGGTCTGCCTTTGCTGTGGATGAAATTGTTAAAGCAAGCTATGAACAAGCTATAGACCTAATTGTTCTAGGAACCAAGTATACAAAAGACCTAAAAAGTATATTTTTTGGAAGCACTATTGTACGGGTGATCGAAGAAACCCACTGTCCGGTATTGGTAATACCGGCTGCAGCACCTTATGCTAAGATAAACCACTTGCTATTTACTTCTCATCAAATTCCGCAGCAAGAAATGCTGTTGATTAATGAACTGGCAAAAGCCTTTAATGCCCAGGTTACCCTCATGCTCATGCGGGAGAAAAGTATGGCTGCGTCCCATGGAGCACAGGCAAACTCAGGCAACGACGATGCATCGGAAAATACGCAATTTCAGTTTAACCAAGTACTGAATACCGGCCAAGATATACAGCGGTCTATCAGCAGTTTTATGGAAGAACATTCATCTACCTTACTAGCCATTTCTGCTAACAGAAGGCATTTGCTTGATGAAGTGAATACCGGCCAGTTATCGTATCCGCTTTATACACCTGTGCTTATTTTACAGTAGTTATTCCCACTCATTCCGGCTTTTCTCTTTTTTACTCTCCACTTATTGATTCATACCTTTATTTTTTTCAATATTATAGCCTGATAAACAGCCAGGCCTATGAAAACCCTTTTCTTCAATACAAAACCCTACGATAAACAATACTTCACCACATTTAATGAAGAGCACCACCATGAGTTGCATTTCACAGATGTACCTTTACATAAAGATACGGCTGTACTGGCCAAAGGCTTTGACTGTGTTTGTATATTTGTAAACGACACAGCCGATGCGAAAGTAATAGACATGCTAGCTCAGCAGGGAGTAAAACTTCTGGCATTGCGTTGTGCTGGGTACAATAATGTGGATATACCAGCCGCTAAAAAACAAGGAATGACCATAGTTAGAGTACCTGCCTACTCTCCTTACTCAGTAGCCGAACATACCCTTGCCTTAATTTTGGGACTTAACCGCAAAACACACCGGGCGTACAACCGGGTAAAAGAAGGCAATTTTGCCTTAAGCGGATTAATGGGATTTGATCTGCATGGCAAATCAGCCGGTATTATTGGGTTGGGAAAAATCGGTTTGGTAACTGGCCAGATTCTGAAAGGATTTGGTTGCCGCGTGTTAGGATATGATATTGCTAAAAATCCGGAATGTGATGCAATAGGTATAGAATTTACCAGCCTGGATCAGATTTATGAGCAATGTGATATAATTTCGCTGCATTGCCCATTAACGCCACAAACTTACCACCTTATTAATGCCGATTCTATTGCAAAAATGAAAAAAGGAGTAATGCTGATCAATACCAGTAGAGGTGGCTTGATAGATACCAAAGCGGTAACAAAAGCCTTGAAGAAAGAACAAATTGGATACCTGGGGCTGGATGTATATGAAGAAGAAGCTGATTTGTTTTTCGAGGACCTGTCTGGAAAAGTAATTCAGGATGATCTATTTATGCGGCTGCTCTCTTTTCCAAATGTACTCATCACTGGCCATCAGGCTTTCTTCACAGAAAATGCCTTGCAGAAAATAGCTCAGGTAACGTTACAAAATATTACTGACTATGAAACCCATAAAACACTACCTAATGTAGTAAATCAAGTAGTCGGGCTGCTTGGCTTTGTTTACTATCTTGTGTAAATACATGCCAGCATTAATTGGCTGGTTGACATCAAATGAAGAAAATACTTAGTTACCTGCGTGAACATATCCGCACCGACTTCCATTTGGCTACTTATGTATTAATAGCCATTTTTCTTATCATTACTATTGCTATTAATTACTGGCTCGACTTTGAAGATAGCATTATAGATTCCTATTACGGGCAGCCAGTTTATTTTCTGTGGTATTTTCTGTTCTACAGCTTTGCCTATTTTGGTACAGTGCTATTAATGGCGGTAGACTCTGCAAACAAATCACTCTTTAAAAATAAACTGTTTTGGGTGCTTAGCCTGGCAGGAATTGGCATACTGGCCTTGGACGGGGGGTTTTATTTTCAGCAGTCACTCGCAGAAAGTGTACCGTATGCTATGCAAAATTATACACTCAAAATCCTGAATAATGTATATAGCCTCTTCACTATTCTACTTCCTTTGCTAGTTATTTATTTAACTATAGGCGACCGTTCTACTGGCTTTTATGGCATAACCAACCTTAAAACAGACTGGCGGCCCTATATATACATGCTTTTAATTATGGCTCCCCTGATAGGAGCCGCTTCCTTCAGTCAGGATTTCCAGGAAGATTATCCTTCCTATCCCGATACGTTAGCGCATGAATTTATAGTCGTACCGAAGTGGGTAACCGTACTGCTTTTTGAACTGGTGTATGGGTGGGATTTTGTAGCCACTGAATGGATATTCCGGGGTTTCTTTGTTATAGGTATGGCTTCTGTAATGGGCCACCGGGCTGTGTTGCCTATGGTAGTTACGTATGCTTTTCTCCATTTTGGCAAGCCACTGGGTGAAACCATCGGTTCGGTTTTTGGTGGCTACATTTTGGGAGTAATCGCCCTGCGGACAGGAAGCATCTGGGGCGGTATTGCCATACACTTAGGGGTAGCCTGGCTTATGGAAATAGCTGCTTTCCTGCAAAAAATAGGCAGATAAATTCAGTTGATTTGTGGTTCTCTGTACATTATACTATATAGTTAAAAAATCAACTCTGTGCTGCTTCAAGCCTTTTTTCCAATATAACCGAAAATAATACTATCAGTGAATTTCCTAGCAGAAGTATTTTAAACTATTAACAAGGTTTACTGCCCTGGAATAGGCACAGAAACCACAGGTTACCTTTTATACAGCTTTTTCTTGGTTCTCTGACTGTTGTTTTATCCATAGCATGGCTTGGTCTCGTGCTGAGACTTCAAAAAACTTAACGTCTGCCGTAGTAAAATGCTGAGCTACATTGGTCACTATCTCTTCCCATTTTTTATCGCCAACAATGGCTGCCCGGTGAATATCATTCAAGTGCCTTAAATCGAAAGTCAGTTCTTGTAAGATGCCTTGCAAATCCCATCCATCAAAATCTACCATTTCCCAGTAAATATCTATTTTTTTATACCGATTTATTTTGTCTTCCACTTCGGGAATTAAACTATTGTAATCAGCTTTTTCTAACCGGCCAGTTACCATCACAGCTACTAAATTTTCAGAATGTTCTTTTAAGTATTTAAACATAGCAATGCATTTAAAGAATTCTCTCTTTGCCTACGGGCATTTACAAAACTTGGTTGAGTATAGCAAAACAAAAGCCCGTTTTGTGCGGGCTTTTGTTGGTATTAAGCATTTAACAAACATTAATCTAACGGTATTTTCAAAATTTGTCCTGGACGGATTTTATCAGGATCGCTAATCTGGTCGCGGTTGGCCTGGAAAATCCGGTCCCATTTATGTACATCTCCATAATAACGGCCTGCTATTTTAGACAGCCAGTCGCCTTCCTTTACTGTATACATTTCAAACTTAGCTGCGCTACCAGTTTGCTGGTTAGGCGTAGCTGCTGAATTGGCTGTACTAGCCGGCTGAGCTTGCGCCTGTACTGTAGGCTTCCCTAGAGGTTGCACATTCGGTTTTATAGTTGGCTGATTTTTATTAGCCTGAGGACTTGGTTTTTCGTCGCCCTTCTTTAAGAAATCAAATAATCCCATAGCTGTAAAATATTTATATTACCTATTAATCTTTCTGATAAGCCTGATATAGGCTCATATATGAAAGCATTATACGGCAAACAAGCTAATTAGTTTATTTTTTCTGACAATTAACACTAATAGCTTACTGCTAAATAATACAGAAACAGGACCTGAATCCAACATCTAATAGTAACATTTATTCAGTGTATTTTATCTGTAGAGATCAAACTATAGTGTTTAAAAAAAACTATTTAACAAGCTTTAAAGTATACATCAAAAAATCAACTATAAACTTTTTTAATCTACAAAATATATGCGTTGGCAAGGAAGACAAGGCAGTGGTAACGTAGAAGATCGCAGAGGCAGAGGAGGGTTAGCAATAGGTGGTGGTATCGGCGGTGTTGTTCTACTTATTTTAGGACTGCTATTTGGAGGCAATCCCTCCGAACTAATTAACGTGGGTAACCAGAGTGGCGGCCAGGTAAACGATGCAGAATCGGATCAGAAAGCTCAGTTTGTCTCAGTAGTGTTACAGGATACAGAAGACGTATGGAATAAATTATTCGCAGAACAATTAAACCAGGACTACCAAGAACCCACATTGGTGCTTTTTTCCGGTACTGATCAATCCGGATGTGGTACAGCTACATCAGCAACTGGGCCTTTTTATTGCCCATTAGACCGGAAAGTTTACATTGACCTCAGTTTTTATGATCAGTTGCAATCCCGCTTCAGTGCACCGGGAGATTTTGCTATGGCGTATGTAGTGGCTCATGAAGTAGGCCACCATGTGCAGCAATTATTAGGTATTACAGATCAAGTACGGCAAAACCAGCAAGGCATGAGTAAAGCCCAGGCCAATGAACTATCCGTACGACTGGAATTGCAAGCAGATTTTCTCGCCGGTGTATGGGCACATCATGCCGATGCCATGAACAATATACTAGAAGGAGGCGATATAGAAGAAGCTCTGAATGCAGCCAATGCCATCGGCGACGACCGCCTGCAAATGGAATCGCAGGGTTATGTAGTGCCCGATGCTTTTACCCATGGAACGTCCAAACAGCGAATGTACTGGTTTAAAAAAGGCTACCAGACTGGTGACCTTAACCAAGGTGATACTTTTAAAAATCCAGAATAATTTCAGTAGAAGCCATATAAACTAACTAGAGGATTGAGGAGAATATGTTACTCTCTTCAATCCTCTATAAATAAATATAAGCTTGCCTATTATTATGCTTCCAGTGCTTTTACACCTGGAAGTTCTTTCCCTTCCATATATTCTAGTAGTGCACCACCACCAGTAGAAACATACGATACTCTTTCGCCAAAGCCCAGGTTATTTACTGCAGCGGCTGAATCACCCCCGCCTATCAGAGAAAAGCCACCTTTTTCAGTAGCCTTTACAACGGCTTCAGCAATAGCAATTGTACCTTTAGCAAAAGTAGGCATCTCAAATACACCCATTGGTCCGTTCCATAAGATGGTTTTGGAAGCCTCAATTACCTTCGAAAATTCCTCGCGTGCCTTTTGCCCGATATCCAGACCCATCCAGCCATCAGGAATGTTCATGTTATCCGTTACCTTATTCTGAGCGTCGTTTTTGAACCCATCTGCTATGACAGAGTCAGCAGGTAAAAGAAGATTTACTCCTTTTTGCTTGGCTTTTTCTATAAGTTCCCGAGCCAGATCCACTTTGTCAGCTTCCAATAGGGAGCTACCAATATTTCCTCCTTTTGCTTTGAAAAAAGTATACGCCATACCGCCACCAATAATTAAGTTATCTACCCGGTCGAGCAGCCGTTCAATAATCAGGATTTTATCAGAAATTTTAGCTCCACCCATAATGGCTGTAAATGGTTTCTCAGCTTTCTCCAGCACCCGCTTGGCATTTTCTACTTCTGCCAGCATTACATAGCCATATACTTTATCTTGGAAATATTGGGCAATTACAGCCGTAGAAGCATGAGCCCGGTGGGCTGTACCAAAAGCATCGTTTACATATACATCGCCTAAAGCAGCTAGCTTTTTGGCAAACTCTGCATCACCTTTTTCTTCCTCTTTGTAAAAGCGAAGATTTTCCAATAAGAGAATTTCACCTGGCTTCAGATCTTTCGCTTTTTGCTTGGCTTGCTCACCTATACAATCATCGGCAAATTTTACTTGCGTCTGGAAAGTTTCAGATAGATATTTTACCAGATGTTTTAACGAAAACTCTTCAGTAGGCCCACTTTTTGGTCTGCCTAGATGTGACATCAAAATAACTGAACCGCCATCTTTCAATATTTTGCTGATCGTAGGTACTGTAGCCCGCAACCGGGTATCGTCGGTGATCATAAAATTGTTGTCGAGCGGCACATTAAAGTCTACACGGATAAGAGCTTTTTTGCCCGAAAAATTATAATTATCCACTGTTTTCATAATGAATCGTTTTAAGTTGGTAGTTTTTATTTAATTGAGTTCTTTTTATGATAAGTATCGTTTTGATAGCAAATTTTAATGTATCTTTTTGTTTCGTTGCAATACAAGAATTGACCCTAACAAAAATAACTGTTTAAACTCTGTATGCTTCGTCAAAAATTCATCAACAGCCCGCTTCACTCCATCTTGTTGATATAAATAATCGTGCATGGCTAGGTATCCTCCTTCTTCCAAAATAAATGCATAGTTAGCTAAATCCCGCTTTACCGCCTCATACGAATGATCGGCATCAACAAAAATCAACTGGACATTAGGAATTTTTCTTAGCGATTCTACATATTGATCAGTGGTACCTTTGAGTATTTCAATCTTATCAGCTACTTTATTTTCGGAAATAAGCTTTTTACATAAATCATACTGGTTGATAGTTTTAAATAAATGCTTTTCTCTAGATGACTCATCTCCTATTTCCCTAGTAAAAGTGTCGATTGTATATACTTTTCTAGAGCTATTAGCTGGAAAGGCACTTGCTATAATAATTGCTGTTTTACCAATGTAAGTACCCAGCTCTATCACATTACCGCTGGTGATAGCAGCCAGTGTAAAAAGACCGGTGTGTTCGTATACATTAGTGGTATTAGTATCTACATCAAAGAAAAACCTAAATGCACTGTTTGGACTAGCAAACTGGTTAAACCCTGCTTGCTGATTATCTTGTATACGCAAAAAGCGTTTTTTAAAAGGATGAGAGAATAAATTTATAAGTATTTTTTCATTCATGCAATGTCTTTATAGCTATTTAGTAAGCAGCTTTTCAGCTTAGCTATTATATGGCGGCGTAAATTAATCAATAAAAGAGCCAATAAACAAAAAAATTACTTGGCTGCTGCCCGACGGATTCGGTCATTGATAGCCCGGCCCAGCTCTTTTTCTGGAAGTAGTTCAGCAAAAATCACCTTTATAGGTAGGGCATCCAGCTTACGTAAGCCCGCAAATAAACACCGGGCGGCTTCGGCCAGGTCTCCTTCTTCTGAAAGTACCACGTGATTCTTAGCCGGTATACCAGGATACACCCGTTGGAAAGATAATATACCTATATCTTCTGCTTTGTACTGCTGCTGCAAACTCTCCAGGCCTTGCAGCAACACGGGCTTTCTAGGAGCATAATGGCTTTGTAGCATTCCTGGCGCCGCCGGATTTGAGGTAGAATGTGCTATTACTTCTACCCGCTTTCCTACAGCTTTCTCAATAGCTTCTATACTGATCCCTCCGAGACGGTAGATAATTACTTCCTCTTCAAACCCTACTATAGTAGATTCTATCCCAACCTTGCAATCACCTCCATCCAGAATGTAGGGAATTTGCTTACCCAGTTGAGCTTGTACATGTGTAGCAGAAGTAGGGCTGATATAACCAAAAGGATTAGCCGAAGGAGCCGCGAGAGGGAAATCCAGTATTTCCAGTAATTGCAAAGTTAGCGGATGGTTGGGGATACGTACAGCTACAGTTTCTAGGCCGGAAGTGACTAAGTCGGGTATGATTTCTTTTCTGGGAAGTAATAAAGTAAGGGGACCGGGCCAGAATTGCTTGGCTAGTTTTTGTGCTGTTTCTGGAAAATCACTAACAAAGTGCTGTATCTTCTCTAAGCTATTGGTATGCACAATTAATGGATCAAAAGCCGGTCGGTTTTTTACCTCAAATATGGTGGTTACAGCCTTTTCATTCAGCGCATTTCCGGCCAGCCCATATACAGTTTCTGTTGGGATAGCTACTACTTTTCCCTGCGTTAGTAAATCTTTTGCCTCATAAATATCTTTGCCTATCGTTGCCATATATAATTCATGTGCTAATATGCGTATTCTGTTTTACTGTTCAATTGGCCAGTAAGTTACTAATTTGCTACACGGTGGTAAAGGAAAAGTATTTTTTGTATTTTACCTGAAAAAAGATCCGCTAGGTCAAAACAAATCACCGTATTTTTTTGTAGAAGATACTATTCACCGATAAAAATTTTCGTATGGCTGATCCAGATGAATATACTACCAATGAGCTTCCTCCCTTCATTAAAACCTGGAGACAGATGTATTCGCTGGTTATTGCAACGTTGTTTATACAGATCTTGCTTTTTTACTGGATTACTCAGCTATTTTCCTGAATACTTCTTTTTACATAAGCAAAGCCTGTCAGATGTATATACATATTGTATTAGACTTGCCGTTATTTGAGCAGGAAAGATATAATCTGACTTACATTGTTTCTAGTGATCATATAATCTATTATCCATTCATATAAATAATTGTATATTTTCACGGATTTTTATCAATTTCCGGTTTTGAAAATAAATTAATCTATTCATGCTCGTATTAGACTGGATTGTCCTGGTAGCTACCTTGGTATTTATTGTTGTATATGGTATCTGGAAAGGGAGAGGCAACAAGGATATGAAAGGATATTTGCTTGCCAACAAGACGATGCCCTGGTACGCCGTAGGTTTATCCATCATTGCTACACAAGCCAGTGCTATCACCTTTCTGTCAGCCCCAGGCCAAGCATTTTCTGATGGAATGCGTTTTGTCCAGTTTTATTTTGGATTACCTATTGCTATGGTAGTGCTTTCAGTTACTGCCGTACCTATTTATCATAAGCTAAATGTATATACAGCTTACGAATACTTAGAGAATCGTTTCGACCTGAAAACTAGAGCTTTAGCTGCTTTTCTATTCCTTATTCAACGGGGAGTGTCCACCGGGCTTACTATTTATGCGCCAGCTATTATTTTATCGTCTCTACTGGGATGGAACACTAACCTGACAAGTATTATTATTGGTGTATTAGTATTACTCTACACCGTATTTGGGGGCACAAAAGCCGTTAGTTATACACAACTAGGTCAGGTTACAATTATTCTCTGTGGCATGCTTACAGCTTTTTTCATGATTGTGTATCTGCTACCAGAGGATATATCTTTTATTGAGGCTGTAAAAGTAGCTGGCAAAACCGGCAAGATGAATGTAATCGACCTGGAGTTTAATCCCAATAGCCAGTACAATATCTGGTCGGGGCTGATCGGTGGCTTTTTCCTACAAATGTCGTATTTCGGTACGGATCAGTCGCAGGTAGGCAGGTACCTGGCAGGTAGTTCTATCGGGCAGAGCCGGTTAGGGTTGCTGTTCAATGGAATTATCAAAGTACCTATGCAATTCTGCATTTTGTTTATTGGCATTGTGCTGTTTGTCTTTTACCAATTTGTGATGCCGCCTATTATCTTTAACCGCGTTGAAACCAATAAAATCCTTAGCAGCCCCTATGCTGGAGAATACAAGGCTTTAGAAGAAAGGCAAAAGGCAGTTTTTGATCAAAAGCAGCTACACGTCCGGCAATTGGTAGATGCCATGCGACAGGAAGATGAAGGGCAAATTTCGGTAGCCCAACAACAACTTCAGCAATCGCTGGCACAAGATACAGCCATCCGCAGTGCAGCCATCCGTATTATGAAACAGAACGATGAGAAAGCTGAAGTAAATGATACGAATTATGTATTTCTTAACTTTGTAACCACTTATCTGCCAGCAGGTGTGGTCGGCTTGCTGATTGCTGTGGTTTTCTCGGCTTCTATGGCTTCCTCCGCTTCTGCATTTAATTCACTTACGTCCACAACTATAGTAGATGTCTATAAAAGACTTTTCCGTTCTGAGGAAAATGAAGCACATTACCTGCTTATGTCTAAATTAATAACCATTGGCTGGGGTATATTCTGCATTGTGGTAGCCTTGTATGCTGGTAAAATGGGCAATCTGCTGGAAGCTGTAAACCGCCTGGGCTCTTTGTTTTATGGAGCCATTTTAGGAATATTTGTTTGCGCTTTCTACTTTAAAACTATTAAAGGTGCGGCTACTTTTTACGCCGCTTTGCTCACAGAAGCCATTATATTTGCCTTGTTTTATTTTACAGAGATTGCCTTTTTATGGTATAATGTGATTGGCTGTTTACTGGTTATCCTGTTAGGCTTATTTTTTACGATGGTTTTACCCCGCCAGACACCTGCCCAGGCAATAGCTGGCAGTAAAAAATAATTTTGCCTGTTTACTATCGCTGACCTTCCCGGATAGAATCTATACGATCTACCCCAAATTATATTATGTCTATGAATTCACGTACTGAAGAGCTGTACCTGGAAGGTGAAAATGCTATAAAAAATGGCAACATACTGGAAGCCAAGCAGAATTATGAAACCATTCTGCTAGATGATCCGCAATGTTACTATGCCCACAACTCTTTGGGCTGGATTTATAAAACACAATTCGACGATTACAAAAAGGCTGAAAACCACTTCAAAGCAGCAATTAAATTTGGCCCTGCGTATCCACACGCCTATTATAACTTAATTTATTTACTTACGGAGCTGGAACGTTTCGAAGAACTAAACCATTTCCTGAAAGGGTGCTTACAAATCCCCGTTTTGGATAAATCATTAATCCACAATAGGTTAGGGCTGCTAGAAGAAATGAAAGAAAATTTCACACAAGCTATTACTTACTACAAACGGGCTATCAAACTTTGCCTAATAGATGATAAAATAGAAGATATAAAGAAGCACATTATCCGGTGTGAATATAAAAGTGAACTAGAGTAGAATAAACATTCAATCTACTAAAGCTGTTTTTAATATATCCCCGGCCGTGCCGGGGATATATTTATTTATACCCATTTATCCATTCGCATATACACCTACTCTGATATAAAACCTTCCTCCACTTTTTTCAGTACATAGCCTAGCAACCCCACAGACTATGCCTGACAAAGAAATACCGATTGCCCTTTTCGATCTGAATGGCACCTTGTATAACAAAAAATCGAAAGATGAATTTTTCAAATTTATCTGCTCAAAAAAACTAAGCAAAATAGGCTATATTTTTCAGATGGTGTATTATCAATTGCGGATGAAACTGCATACCATCAATCAAACAGAATTCAAAGAAAACTTTTTTAACTACCTCGATAATGTTCCGCCCAACCAGGTAGAGGCCTACGCCAGAGAATATTGGAAGAAAGAATATCCGGCTGAGTTTAATAAAGAAATTATGCAGCGGCTTGATGGTCTGCGAAAAAAAGGCGTGAAAATTTATTGTGCTACTGGCGGGCTGGAAATCTATGTGAAGCCCTTATTTGACTTGTATAAAGTAGATGGGTTGGTAGGCACACTAGTTGAATATGTGGATAATACCTACAAGGTGAAAGGTGAAGCCTGTAAAGAGGAAGAAAAGATAAAACGGCTGGAGAAATGCCTACAGGGCAAACCTTATAAGATCGTAGAAGCTTACTCAGACAGCAAAGAATATATACTTGATATAGCTGATAAAGCCTTTTTAGTAGAAGAAGGGAAAATCCTTCCATACAGCAAGCAAGATAAGTAGTGCTCAATTACTTTTCTTAACACAAACAAGTATATTTTTAACTGTTAAATTTTGTATGCAAAGGTATATACGTTATATGAACTCAGCATGTACTTCCATTATATTGAACATAGGTATGGCTAAATACTGCCTATTTTTTAGCTGTTAACAATTTACTTACGGCTGCATCTCCATTTACCGCATACGTAGGTCTGGGATGCTGTGAATTGAACACCCGTAGGGCGCCTTCATCTTCTACTTTTACAAAACTTTCATCTATCTCCCCTTGTGCATCCTGTATGGCTGGCAAAGCTAAGTTTAATTGTTTAGCTAGAAATTGATAAGCACCTTTTCGTTTACTTACTCCATAATCATGGCCTTCCAGCGGCAAATGCAGGTTTTCCACTAAATTTTCTTTGCCATACAGTTTATAAATGTTTCGGATGTACGGATATTCTACATCTGGAGTATTCTTAGTCCAGTCTTTACCGTCAGAGATTAGCAACATAGGTTTAGGAGCCACTAGGGCTGCTATTTCTACATTACTCGTCTGGTGATCCTGGCTTTTATGAATGGGCATGCCACTTTCACAAGAGCAGCCTCCAAAAAAATGGGCAGAAACCATTACCACCGGTACAGATACTTTTATTCTATCATCCAGGGCAGCCAATACAAATGTCTGGGTGCCGCCACCCGATTCACCAGTTACTCCTACCCGTTTGGGATCTACTTTGGGGAGAGAAAGCAGGAAATCTAGTGCCCGCATACTGTTATGGGTTTGTAAGGTTAAGGCCTGGGGTATTTTATGGTCACACTGGTCAGACTCCCCATAGCCGATCATATCATAGCTGAGTACTATAGCACCCATCTTGGCAAGTGCAGCACAGCGTTTTTGCAAATTCTCTCCAAACCTAGGATTATTTCCGTGGCCATGTGGAGATAGAATAACCGCGTACGAAGATTGTTCATTTAAAGGTTTGTATAAATTTCCTGTTACAAAAAATCCTGGTAAACTTTCAAATGCTACATTCTCTACAGTATATCCATCATAGGTTCTTTTGCTATGAATAATAGGCTTCAGTGGCGTATTTTTTGGTACAGCAGCCAGTTGTGATCCATCCCAAATTCCTTTTTTTATGCGTTGAGCCCTTTTTTCCCATCCTTTCAAGTCTTTGTAGGTAGAGGCAAATTCGGCGAGGGCTGCCTTACCTTCTGCCTCTGTATAATAAGCTCCCCGGCAAAGCATGGTAGTATCTATAGTCTGTGCGTGCGAATCAGTACTTACCGTAGCTATCACCATATAAATAAATGCAATAATTGAGAATGCAGACAAGTTAGCTTCTTCTGCTAACTTTCTAATGCGAGCAGCATACGTCTGTTTATTTGCAGGTTTGAGTAACTGCTCTTGATTAAACGCAACTATTTTTTTCATAAGGTGGGAGTTTGTTAAGCTAATATACTATACAGATGATAGGCTACCATGCTAGAAGTAGTTTTTTTCATCAGCTTTTATAGATTACATGAAGTATTTTTTGATGGCACAGTTACTCGGACCTTTACGTCTATTTTTTGCGTGTTCGTACACATTTTTTTATTGTTCCATTGCTTTAGTACTATTTTTAGCTTATTTTTAACAAACCATTGATCACAAAGCATATTTCCAGGCATATTACATAACTTACTGATACTCCTTTGTGACCTTGTATAAACCGTATGATACCTGTCAATCATTCAGCAGCACATATTCAATCTATCCTTTCACAGTTTGTCATAGAAGGCAACATAGCATCTGTAAAAGCACATGGTACTGGACATATTCATGATACATTTCATATCGTCAATACAAATCCTCAGAGTCCTGATTACTTATTGCAGCGTATTAATCATCATGTTTTCAAGAATATTTCTGGGCTTACAGAGAACATAGAGTTGGTAACTACCCATCTGCGAAAAAAGCTGGAAAGAATACCTGGTTCAGACCCCAGCCAGGAAGTACTTACCTTGATTCCGACTAAAACCGGGCATGGGTATTACCAGGACGATAACGGCCATTACTGGCGAATATTTCTGTTTTTGCCCGGTACCCGAAGCTACGATGTAGTGGAGAATACACAGCAAGCCTATGAAGGCGGAAGAGGGTTTGGCAGATTTCTGGCCTTGCTTTCCGATCTAGATGCTACATTGGTACACGAAACTATTCCTAACTTCCACGACGTAGAAAGCAGGCTTTCGTTGTTTAACAAAGCTATTAGCCGGAACCCCAAAGACCGGGTAAAAGAAGTGGCTGCTGAAATAACCTTTGTTCAGGAGCGGATTCAGAAAATGTGCACCATTTTGCATATGGGCCAACGGGGTGTACTTCCACTACGCATTACCCATAATGATACTAAATTCAATAACGTATTGCTGAATGCCCAGGATCATGCCCAGTGTGTAATTGACCTGGATACCGTAATGCCAGGTTATGCGGCGTACGACTTTGGCGATGCCATTCGCACAATTGTAAATACGGCGCCAGAAGATGAAGCAGATTTAAATAAAATATCCGTGAATATGTCTCTGTTTGAAGGTTTTGCCAGAGGTTTCTTAAGTGAAACAAGATATATTTTAACAGCCAATGAAATAGATTCCCTGGCAATGGGTGCTTTACTTTTGCCTTTTATTATGGGGTTACGCTTTCTAACAGATTATATTGACGGAGATACCTATTATAAGATTCACTATCCCGAACATAATATTATCCGGGCTAGGGCTCAGTTTTCCTTGGTGGCAAAGCTAGAAGAACAGTATCCGCTAATGCAGCAGCTTATACAAACCATTGCTTCTACAGAAACACAACTCACCTCCGGTAAATAAAGGAATAGTCAGATAGTAGTTGTTCATAAGCATCCATAACAGGCATATATCTATAATCCAGTATTTTTAACAGATAAAACCATGAGTACCAAACGCAGAGATTTCTTAAAACTGACCGGACTGGCTGGTATCAGCATGGCTGGCGCCGGAGCAATAACCAGCTGCTCCAATGCACAGACACAGCCCGAGAAAACCGAACAAGCAAAAGCAAGCGGAAAAAACCATACGCAGCAGTTTAATATGTGCGGCTATGCAGCGCCAAAACTGGAAACCGTACGCATTGGTTTTATTGGACTAGGAAACAGAGGACCAGGAGCCGTACAACGCATAAGCCATATTCAGGGGGTTGATATAAAAGCTCTGTGCGATCTCAGAACTGAAAAGGCGGAAGCTGCCAAAAAGTTACTGGAGAATTCTTCGCATCAGCCCACCCTTTACTCCGGTAAACCAGAAGCCTGGAAAGAGCTATGCGACAGAAAAGATATAGACTTAGTTTATATAGCTACACCTTGGCATTTGCATACACCCATGGCCGTATACGCTATGGAGCAAGGCAAGCACGTGGCAACAGAAGTGCCTGCCGCCAAAACACTGGACGAATGCTGGCAATTAGTAGAAACTTCTGAACGTACCCGCAAGCATTGTATGATGCTGGAAAACTGCTGTTACGACTTTTTTGAAATGCTTACCCTAAATATGGCCAGACAGGGCTTGTTTGGAGAAATTATTCATGGAGAAGGTGCCTATATTCATGACCTGCTGGATATGAACTTCGACAAAGAGTCATATTATGATATGTGGCGGCTGAAAGAGAATTTTAGAAATGGAAGTTTGTATCCTACCCATGGCCTAGGTCCTATCTGCCAGGTGATGAATATTAACCGCGGCGATCAGATGGATTACTTAGTTTCTGTATCCAGTAATGATTTTATGATGAAAGAGAAAGCTATACAACTGGCAGCAACAGATTCTTTTTACAAAGACTACAGTAACAAAAATTACCGGGGAAACATGAATACAACTACCATCCGCACCAAAAAAGGTAAAACGATTATGGTACAGCACGATGTCACCTCCCCAAGACCTTACTCGCGAATTCATCTGGTAAGCGGAACCAAAGGAGTTGCCAGCAAATGGCCAAGCCCTGAAAGAATTGCTACCGGACACGAGAAATGGCTAACTGACGAAGAACTAGCACCCCTGAGAGAACAATATGAACCTGAACTTATTAAGAAACTAGGTGAAATGGCTAAGAAAATTGGCGGCCATGGAGGTATGGATTTTCTAATGGATTGGCGCCTGATAGATTGCCTGCGTAATGGCCTGCCTCTGGATCAGGATGTGTACGATGCAGCCCTATGGAGTGCAGTGGCCCCCCTTAGCGAATGGTCTGTAGCTAACCGGTCTAACTCAATAGATGTACCTGATTTTACTGTAGGTGCTTGGCAGAAGAACGCCCCAGTAGATATTACCCTGCGGGGCGGTGGTACTACCACAGTAAAAGTGTAATCTGTAATTGTAGAAATGAATAGTAAACACAGAACAGTGAATGTAGAAGGGAAAACCTTTCTATGCTCACTGTTCTGTGTTTCATATCAATTCATCTCCTATACTCATTCCTGCACAATCTGCTATATAAGTATTGCTTATACATTTACTACTCATTCTTCATTTCTTATCAATGAAGAATGAGTAGTAGCTTACCCATAGTAATATTGCAGGTTTTCTTTGGTAATAATATCCAATGGAAGGTACTTTATGGCTTCAACCTCCTTTTTGAAAATCAGGTGGTCGGCTAAGCCATACATACTATGGTAGCCCTGCCCTTTCGGGTTCTGGTTGATCAGGAAATTGATAAGGCCTGTGTTCAAAAAATGTAGGTTTTTTTCTACTAAATCATAGCCTACCAAGTTAATTCTTCGATGTTTTCTGCTCTGCAGATACTCGGCTACCATGTACGACTTAGAATTCGTTACAAAAATACCTTTGATCATAGGATTATCTGCTAACAGCTTATCTAGCTGGGTAGCAAAGCCTTCCTTATCGATACCTCTGGTTATCTGAGTATGCAGAATTTGGTAAGCATCTGGTAAGGTATTTTGTTGAAAATAATCCACAAATCCTTGTTCCTTTTTTATTAGATGGGAAGAATCCTGCATATTTTCATCTATATGAGCCACTAGAAATGTGCCTGATTCCTGATGTCCGAAATGGAAAATTTTTCCTACCAGATACCCGCTTAAATACGAATCCTGGCCTATGTACATCAGTGGCTCATAATCCGGAATGTGGGTATTGAACAACACAAAAGGCACCCCATTTCTTTTCCACATGTTAAAATATGTAATAGACTCCCGGTAAAAAATGGGTGCTACAAGTATGCCATCAAATCTAGTTTTAGTCAACCTATCAGCATTTTCACGGAAAGAGCCAGCATGAAAGGGGTCAAAAATAAATTGTTTAACCACCACCCCATATTGTTTCAGTTCTGCTTCTGCCTTCTCGATACCTATTTTAGGAGCTTGCCAGTAACTATCGGCTGCCGGATCGGGTATTAAAGCTGCAATAGTATATGTACGGTTGGTAACCAAGGCTCTGGCCAGTAAATTAGGCTCATAATTTAGTTCCTTGGCAATTGTTAGTACCCGCTGCCGTACTTCTTCCGAAACCCGGCCCCGGTTGTGCAGCACCCTGTCTACAGTACCTGTTGAAACGCCAGCTTTTTGGGCAATATCTTTTATTCGAGTAATCGTTTTTTCCACCTGAAGTTTGAATAATTATGCTTTTTGAACTTATCTATTTCTTTGATAAACATAATTCATCATAAAAACACTGCGTGTACGTGCACAGTGTTAGCCATAGAAAAGTTGCCATCACAAAATAGTATTTTTTACTTAGCTATTAAACAACTTATGGAATCTGCCTCTACTTTCTTATTCAGCTACCAAGCTGCAAACTTTGTGAAACTCTAAATTTTAAGGTCCTATGTTCGTTTGCTGCATAGGAAGGAGTGTCAGGTACAACTCAAAAATTTACGGATCGAAAGGCACCTTTTTGCTTTGGAAAGTATACAAAAAGCAAAAGAAACAATCCGTAAAATTAACTAATCAAAGCAACTCAATTATCATAACATCATTCTATTATTTAGTTAATAAAGTATAGCTAGTAGTAATGAAAATACCGGTATTCTATATCTTAGTAACATAGAAAGCCGGTATTTTTCTTGCTTGTCTGATATGGTTTTATTTTTGAGCCACAGGCAAAGGAGGTAATACAAAAGGTTTGGGCTGAGGGTTAACTGGTGTTAGCTTCCGATTGGCTAAGGCCGGATGATCTGACCCAATAAAAGTAGACCGGAATTGGAAATAAGTCATCGGCAATATAGGAGTGGGATCTCCGTTAGGTTTGCGTACATCGCCCCGGTAAGGATTTAAATATTCCCAGACAATTTTCCCTTCTTTCGTCACTTCAAAAAATCGTCCTCTGGCACCCTCATTAATAAACGTGTTACCATTTTTCATGCGGTGTGCACCGGAAATAAAACTACTGTAAAAGGAAACAGTGTCCGGAGCTATATACGTCCATACGGGATTTTCCGGCCCATACGGCTTTCCTTTCACTAATAAGTAATTTCCTTTTTGATCTTTTGGCGGAGTTATCTCATAGATGGCTGAGTAATTTAGGTCTTTGCCTTTTTTGTTATGAATATCATTATTAAAGATCAGCAGATTTCCTTCACCGGGCATGCCTTTTTCTATCCAGCGGACATCATGCTGATGATATAGTTGGCGGGCGGTAGAATCAGCTTGGCGGTAGTTCTGTGGATTGCCCCAGCGATAGAGAAAATCACCTCCTTTTCCCCATTTGCCTCCTTTGTGGCCGGCAGCTTCTTTAGTGGTAGTACTGTGGTCAATAATAAATATCTCATTCAACTCAGGCGAGCTAAAAGCAATCTGATCGAGTTCTGCATTATACTTAATGGCGTTCACATGATATACATCTGACCCTCTGTTATCGAGCGTCACGTTGCGTCTAGCCCGTCCTTGTGCTTTTAGTATATCCAAGCTATCTTGGGAGATCAGCGGTGGCAAAGAATCACCTACATTAAGATCCAATAATTCAGGATGTTCTGCCGGCTTGCCAAAGTTAGCTTTCTTACGGTCATAATCCTGAATCATATGGTCCCACATATGCCATTCCCAAACGATGTTACCTCCATTTGCACCTTTGGGTTGAATCTCTACTATTTTATCAGGCCATAAGCCGGCTTTAGGGGTTAATACTGGTTTCCGGCCTGCGGCTAACACTTCTTCAGCTGTTTTTGCTTCCCAGGCTATGGCTAGAATATTGCCATTCGGCATAAGCGCGAAATCATGATGGGCATGATACTTCTCATTGGCATACTCAAAATCCCATAGCAGTTTACTATCCCAGGATACTTTCTGTATCCTTCCGGTTTCGCCCCCTCCGGCAAACACAGGAAAATCTGGATCTACTACGTTTTGTATAAGCGACCCATCGTCGGTTAAATAGGCTCCCATTACCGGATAATTGCTTTTCCATTCATGCACGACTTCTCCCTTGCGGTTAATCAGATAAACAGAAGCAGAATTAGGAACAACAAACATAACATAGCCATCTGTTAACCCTTCGGAGGAAATGGTTAACCCGCGGGGAATTCTATGGCCAAACATATTTCTATCTTTTGCGGGAGCTGCTTTTGCTACGTTTGCTGTGTCTTGCGCGGATGGCTTAGTTGCCCCGCCCTGACATAAGGCCATAGGTATAATACCTACTGATAGAAGGAAAAGAAAAGGTAGCTTTTTCATTGGGAATGAATGGTTTGGTGGGAAGATTCTTGAATAAAAATAGCTGGTGAAGCAAGCAGTGGAGTAATAATAAATGTAGCATATTCCTTTCAATTTTAAAAATAATATGCTACATTAAAATACTATAAATTTTTCAATAATTTATTACGCCAGCACCTGTCATTTAAGTAGTTACAATTATTTTTTGCTTAAATAAAATCTCCTCTTTAACACTCTTCAAAATGGCAATCAAAATTATTGGAGCCGGTTTGCCTCGAACCGGCACAAACACTCTCAAAGAGTCTCTTGAAAGACTTGGTTACCGAAAAACCTACCATATGAAGGAACTTCTGGTACATCCGGAAAATCTCCATTATTGGGTAACACTGAAAGAAACTGGAAAAACTAACTGGGATGAGCTGTATAATGGCTATGAAGCAACGGTAGATTTTCCGGGATATCCTTGGTATAAAGAACATCTAGAAAGGTATCCGGATGCAAAAGTTATTCTTACTATAAGGCCTTTTGAGAAATGGTACATCAGTATGCATAGCACAATCTGGCAAGCAGGTCCTCAAACAACTCCTCAAAAGTTAGCTATGATGTCCAAACTGCTTTTTAATCCGCGGCTACGGAAAGTGATTAAGTGCGTAAAATTTGCGAAAGGAACCATTTTCGGAGAGCATCTGCAAGGCAAATTTGGAGATAAAGCCTTCGCCGAAAAAGTTTTTGATCAGCACATTGAAAGCGTGAAAGCCTATGTACCGGCAGATAAGTTACTTGTTTATGATGTTATGGAAGGCTGGGGTCCACTGTGTAAATTTTTGAATGCACCAGTCCCCAATGAACCATTGCCGCATTTAAATAAGAAAGAGAATTTTAAAGGGATGTTAACAGAACTGATGAAGGGTAATATGGTATAACATACGTATACGGCCCAAATAAAGCCAATTCTATCTACACTTGTTGTACGTTTTACTATTTTATTTAAGAGATTCTATCACTATCTCTGTAACTATGGCTATTTGCTTACTGTAAGCCGTTGACAGCTGTCAAAATCAGCGAAGTGGACGGAGAGGCAAGCTATTGTTTTTACAAAAAGGAAATAATGTATCAAGACTGAAATTAAATGAATATGTATCTGCTGCAAAAGGTATAGTACATATGTTAGTTAGCTGTTTTCTATTCTCATCTTAAGCTCCTTATCCTTCCATATGAAAGTTAAATCTATTGAAAGCAAAAAATGGGAATTGAAGCTCACACTTCTCCTGGTAAGTAGTCTGACGATTATGTCCGTTATTACTATTTCCCCAGCACTGCCTCAGATGGCCCAGGTGTTTTCATCAATAGAGAACGCAGAGTTTTTGGTTAAATTAGTAGTAACCCTGCCTGCGTTACTAATTGCCCTGTTCTCTCCCATTACTGGTCGCTTAATCGACCGGCATGGCAGGCTACGTATTTTGTGGATGGCACTTGTGCTCTATGCTATATCAGGATCAGCGGGATACTTCCTGAATAATATTTATCATATTCTTATCTCGAGAGCCGTGCTTGGAATGTCGGTAGGGATGTCTATGACGATTGTCATTACGTTAATTGCCGATTATTTTGAGGGAATAGAGCGTCAGCGGTTCGTGGGCATTCAGATAGCATTTATGTCATTAGGCGGCATCCTGTTTATTGGCTTGGGTGGTATACTAGCAGACGTTAGCTGGCGGTCTCCTTTTCTCATTTATTTATTCTCTTTGGTGGTATTGCCGCTTAGCATCAGGTATCTATACGAACCATCAACCCCAGAAAACAGTGTTCCGGGAAATTTGCAGGCAAAGGCTCCATCCATTATATGGCTGCTGTTTATCAATACTATGCTTATGTGGGTCATTTTCTTTTTAATACCGGTGCAGATACCCTTTCACCTAAAGGCTATAGGTATTGAAAAGAGTTCATTGATAGGTGCCGCTATTGCCACGAGTACCGCCTTTTCTGCTATATCCTCTTTTTCCTATGCTAAACTAAAAGGCCAATTTAGTTTTCTAGCTGTCTTCGCTATAGGATATCTGTTTATGGCCGCAGGATACATTTGCGTTGCCATCTCTCACACGTATATGGTAGTTCTTGTGGGAATGATGTTATCCGGGTTAGGTATGGGTATGATGATCCCTAATACAAATATGTGGGTAATGACAATTGTTCCGCCCCAGATTAGAGGCAAGGAAATGGGCAAGCTTACCACCTTCTGGTTTTTGGGTCAGTTCTTGTCGCCGGTTATTATCTATCCGGTTTTACAAATAGTATCTATTTCCTCTACCTTTATGCTGGCATCTGGATTTCTTTTCCTGATTTCGGTTGGCTTCCTGATTTTAAGCATAAGCAAAACTGCAAAAGCGGTTACTCCCTGACGAAATCTATTCTTATTGTGTAGAGTAGGAATGTATACAACCTTCTCCGTAATGTATCCGGATAAGTACAGAAATTGAATCTTACTGAAATTTTTTCTGCAAGCGATAAATATTTTCCAATATACCTTTCTACCTGTTCTTTCCAGTATCCATTCACTAACTTACCAATGGCAAATAGGCTTTTAACTGTTTAATAGTTAAAAAAGCAGCAATTACATCCTTTACAACAGCAGTGCATCTAGGGAAAATGCCGCGTTAATATAGCTAGATAACCACTTAATATATACTAAAGTGTAAAGCTATTCTCAATCTAGAGGATTATTCTTATATTTCTTTTTTGTAATATAGATGTTGCATAACATGCACAAAACCTGAAGCAGGGGATAACCCTATCAATTGCTAGTAATTTTTCAGAAAAACACCCTTACTATATGCAAACGCTTACAGCCTCTACTGATTCAGCACCTATCATCAGCTCGGCTCCTCTTGTCCGTAGAATCACTTCTGTAGACGCATACCGGGGCTTTGTCATGTTGCTAATGATGGCAGAAGTATTAAATTTCCGCCGGGTATCGGAAGCCTTGCCCGAAAGTAGCTTCTGGCGGTTTTTGTACTTTCATCAGGATCATGTGCCCTGGATTGGTTGTTCGTTGCACGATTTAATTCAGCCTTCCTTCTCTTTTTTGGTAGGAGTAGCCTTGCCTTTTTCCATCGCTAGCCGGGTAGCTAAAGGAGCTACCTTTGCAAATCTGCTCAAGCATGCTATTATCCGATCCCTCATTTTAATTTTACTGGGTATATTCCTGCGGTCGATGCACAGCACCCAGACCTATTTTACCTTTGAAGACACCTTAACCCAGATAGGCTTAGGATATACCTTTCTTTTTATACTGGGCTTTGCCTCGCAGCGGGTTCAGCTGGCTGCATTGCTGGTGATTCTTACCGGTTACTGGTTGGCTTTTGCTTTATATCCGTTACCTGGGCCTGCTTTCGATTATGTGGCAGCCGGCATAACACCAGACTGGGAACATAACCTGAAAGGCTTTGCTGCTCACTGGAATAAAAACACCAACTTGGCCTGGGCTTTTGACCAGTGGTTCTTAAACCTGTTTCCCCGAGAAAGCCCTTTTACTAACAATGGTGGCGGGTATGCTACGCTAAGTTTTATACCTACTCTTGGCACCATGATTCTGGGATTATTTGCCGGAAAAGCTTTAAAAGATGCTACCGATGCGAAAGCAAAAATCAGGTTCTTCCTAATTACCGGGGTTGCTTTACTAGTATTTGGTATTATTCTGCATTTTACCGGTGTAAATCCTATTGTGAAACGCATATGGACACCTGCCTGGACACTATTTAGCGGAGGCTGGTGCTTTTTACTTCTAGCTTTTTTTTATGGGATAATTGATGTTGCCAATTACAAAAAGTGGTCATTTCCATTAATGGTGATCGGCATGAATTCAATAGCTGCTTATGTAATAGCCGATGGCTTGGGTGGATTTATTTCCGGTTCCTTGTACATCCATCTGGGACAGAATTTTGATAAAGTATTTGGTGTACCTTATGCTACCTTGGTTAAAGGCGGATTGGTACTGCTAATAGAATTCTGGATCCTTTACTGGATGTATAAACGCAAGATATTTATAAAGATTTAACGAATACGATCACGTAAGCAGGATACAATTATTTCAACCATCTAATCCATCTATGAACGTTCAAGAGAATATAGCCGATACAACAAAACCTTTAGAGATTAGCTACCTGCCAAATAATAATGCAGCCCTACAACAGATTAATGACATGATGAATGAACTTCCCCGGTACAAGATTGGAATAGCTTCTTGGCCGGAGTTTTCCTATCAACCAGACGTACATTTTAGTGCTGCCCATGACAATCAACATCTCTTGTTAAAATATTATGTAAAAGAGCAGCATCTTCAGGCTTTTTCCAGAAGAGCCAATGAACCTGTATACAAAGATAGCTGTGTAGAATGTTTTATCAGCTGGGACAATACGGGGTATTATAATTTTGAATTCAATTGCTTGGGTGCTTGTCTGGCTGCCTTTGGGCCGAAACGTGGCCATCAGAAAAGTTTAGATGCTTCTACAATTGCTAAAATTCAACGACTATCGGCTATCCATTCGGTATTTACAGGTAATCCGGATGAACCTATTCAGTGGTCTATGACAATAAAAATTCCGCTGACCGTGTTTACGGCTCATGATCTGCAAAATCTTTCAGGAAAGACGGCCAAGGCAAATTTCTATAAATGTGGCGATGCACTTCCACAGCCACATTACCTTTCCTGGCAAAAAATTAATACGCCCTCTCCGGATTTTCACCGCCCTGATTTTTTTGGAGACATTCGCTTTGTTTAGTGTATGAAAGGTTACTTACTGAAAGAGCCAATGTAACAAGGGATACATTGGCTCTTTTATGGGTCTTTATCCAGGAATACTTTTTACTTAACTGCTTTCCGTTCAACCTCCCGCAGGTTTTCCATCTTCTTGTTCCGCAAGAAACCATTGATATCTTCAAAATGCTCCTTAATGCGTTTATTGCCGAATTCAAATACCTTAGTCGCCAGGCCATCTAGAAAATCGCGGTCGTGTGATACCAGAATTAGGGTTCCGTCGAAGGCTTTCAGGGCATCTTTCAGAATATCTTTGGTGCGGATATCCAGGTGGTTGGTGGGCTCATCTAGAATCAGCAGGTTTACTGGTTGCAGAAGCAGCTTAATCATAGCCAGGCGGGTTTTTTCGCCGCCGGAGAGTACCCGTACCTTTTTATCAATGGCATCGCCGCTGAACATAAAAGCTCCCAGTATGTCTTTAATCTTGGTACGTATCTCGCCAACGGCAATATTATCTATTGTCTGAAATACGGTTAGGTCTTCATCCAAGAGGGAAGCTTGGTTCTGAGCAAAGTAGCCGATCATAGAGTTATGCCCCAGTTGAAGCCGTCCGTCGTAATCAATCTCACCCATAATAGCTTTTACCAGCGTAGACTTACCTTCGCCATTCTTTCCCACAAAGGCTATTTTTTGGCCACGTTCAATGGTAAGAGAGGCATCTTTAAACACCGTATGATCGCCGTATTTCTTTGTCATCCCTTCTACAATCACCGGATAATTGCCAGAACGGGGTGCCGGCGGAAACTTCAGGTTCAGGGCAGAGGTATCTACTTCGTCTACTTCCAGAATTTCCATCTTCTCCAGCATCTTCACCCGCGACTGTACTTGTAATGTTTTAGAATAGGTCCCTTTAAACCTGTCTATAAACTCCTGAATATCGGCAATTTGCCGTTGTTGTTCTTCAAACGCTTTTTGTTGCTGCTCCCTCCGCTCCTTCCGCAATTGCAGGTAGTGCGAATACGTAGCTTTGTAATCGTAAATGCGGCCCATCGTTACTTCGATGGTACGGTTGGTAATATTATCTACAAACGTTTTGTCGTGGGAAATCACAATGACCGCCTTTGCATTGTTTACCAGAAAATCTTCCAGCCACTGAATAGACTCAATATCCAGGTGGTTGGTGGGCTCATCCAGTAGAATTAAATCTGGCTTTTGCAGCAGGATCTTAGCTAGTTCAATACGCATGCGCCAGCCCCCACTGAACTCTTTGGTTGGCCTAGTAAAATCACTCCGTAAAAACCCTAATCCTAGTAATGTTTTTTCAACCTCTGCGTCAAAATTGCTGTCTTCAATAGAATAGTACTTCTCACTCAGGTCCGATACTTGTTCAATAATCTTGCTGTATTCATCTGACTCATAATCGGTACGCGTTTCCAGGGCATGATTAAGCTCATCTATCTGCTTTTTCATGGCCAGTATTTTGCCAAACGCTTTAGAGGTTTCTTCAAATACATTGCTGTCGTCTTCGATCAGCAAGTGTTGAGGTAAATAGGCAATGACGGCATCTTTGGGTGCCGATATTTTGCCACGGGTAGGCTTATTTACGCCCGCAATAATTTTTAGTAGAGTGGATTTTCCGGCACCGTTCTTCCCCATCAGGGCTATGCGGTCATTTTCGTTGATGTTGAAGGTAATATTGCTGAACAGCGCAGAGCCATTAAACTCAACGGTGAGAGAGTCAACTGAAATCATGATAAAAGTAAAATAAGCCGCAAAGATAGGTATTAATGTGGAAATCTGAAGCTGAGAGAAATTGAAAATGAAAGGATTATTAGAAATGGGCAAGCAATTACCATCGGTTAGCCACCCTACCCTATTTGATCCTGTATCAGGTTCAGTTTAGTTTTTCCCTATTACTTTCTTTCCTAAAACTCACCTGGAAATGTTCTAAAATTTCAAAATAAAATAATAGATATTTCTGGTATTATCAGATTTTTTTTTACAAATTTCTGTTCACCACTCCTGATGGTTAAACCAGCATAATTTCATCAGGCTCTTATCCCAACCGGACTGTATCTAGGATGAAGCCAATCCTTTGGATAGACTTATATCCAAGATAATCTGGTTCAAGTTCTGTATTTGACATAGTTTCCAATCAAAACGTACCGATATGCAGCTAACCGGCAAACAAGTTTTGAATGCAGCCCCTTCCAAAGTCTGGGAAAAGCTGATGGATACTCCTACCCTAGCCAGGATAGTTCCGGGAATTACAAAACTGGAACAAACAGGCGAAAATACCTATACCTCTACCATCCAGATCAAGATGGGACCGGTGAATGGAGCTTTTTCGGGCAACCTACAAATGCAGGACATTACAGAGCCAACCAACTTCACCTTGAAAGTGCAGCAGAACAGCAAGATCGGCAATGCTAATGCCGCTATAAAGGTAGACCTTGTTGCTTTGGATGGAGAGCAAACAGAAGTAGCCTTCGACGGGGATGCCAAACTTTCGGGACTGTTGGCTGGTATGGGGCAGCGGGTAATTAGTGGCGTAGCCAACACTTTAACCAAACAATTTTTCAGCAACCTGGAAAAAGAACTGGCTGGCTCCAACACCGAAAAAGTATAGCGGATAGATTATCAGACTCATATAGTTTTTTCACCATAAACCCCTTTTCCTATGCAAATTCATGTAAAAGTGAATGGCGTGGATTACACCCATGATGTAGAGCCGCGGTTATTGCTTGTCCATTACCTGCGGGATGTTTTACGCCTCACAGGCACACATATAGGCTGCGATACTAGTATCTGCGGTGCCTGCACAGTTCAGGTAGACGGCAATGCTACCAAAAGCTGCACCCTGTTTGCCGTTCAGGCAGATGGCTGTGAAATTACAACAGTAGAAGGCTTATCAACGAATGGAGAGCTGCATGCGCTGCAAGAAGGTTTTAACCAGATGCATGGCCTGCAATGCGGCTTCTGCACCCCAGGCATTCTGATGACGATGGATGAATACCTGAAAATTAATCCCAATCCTACCGAAGAAGAAATACGCCACGGTTTGAAAGGACACCTTTGCCGGTGCACTGGATACCAGAATATTGTAAAATCGGTACAGTATGCGGCCACTAAACTCAAAAAAGAGGAGGTACCTGTATGAGCAGTAATGGAATAATCGGAAAATCTGTGAAGCGCACAGAAGATAAACGCTTCACTTCCGGCAAAGGTAAATATACCGACGATATTGTGTTGCCTCAGCAAACCTATGCCTCTTTCGTCCGGAGCCCCTATGCCCACGCCCGGATACTGACTATTGACACAGGAGCTGCCATAGATATGCCTGGTGTGCTAGCCATTTACACTGGAGCAGACGTAGCTTCCGTCAATGGGGTGCCCTGTGGCTGGCAAGTGAACTTTAAGAATGGCGATGCCATGAAGGAGCCCAAACACGCCTTACTCACTATTGACAAAGTACGCTATGTAGGCGATGCCGTAGCTGTTGTAATAGCCGAAACGCGTGAACAGGCCAAAGATGCCGCACAAATGGTGATAGTTGACTATGAAGAACTGCCGGTGGTGGTTAGTGCGGCAGAAGCTGCAAAACCAGGTGCCCCCCAGGTACACGATAACATTCCTAAAAACACCTGTTATGACTGGGAACTGGGTAACCCCAAAGCAGAAGTAGACCAGGCCATGGCAGGAGCTATACACATCACTACCCTGGAATTTGTCAATCAACGGCTTATACCTAATGCCATAGAACCTCGAAGCTATAATGCCTTTTATGAGGCTGCCAGTGATAAATATACCCTTTATACCAGTACCCAGAATCCACATTTGATCCGGTTATTAATGACCACCTTTGTGCTGGGCTTACCAGAACACAAAGTAAGAGTGGTAGGGCCAGATGTGGGTGGAGGATTTGGTAGTAAAGCCTTTCATTACATAGAGGAGGCTATGCTTACCTGGGCAACTCGAAAAATTGGCAGGCCAATTAAATGGACCTCTGAACGAACTGAAAGCTTCATAACAGATGCTCATGGCCGCGACCATGTAACAAAAGCTGAAATGGGCTTTGATGCCGAAGGAAAAATTGTGGCTTTACGGGTAAATACCTTTGCCAACTTAGGAGCCTATCTTTCTACCTTTGCTTCCGCGGTGCCTACTTACTTATATGGTACACTTATGCAGGGTCTATACACCACGCCTAAAGTAAATGTAGATGTTACCGCTGTTTTTACCAATACTACACCCGTAGATGCCTACCGGGGAGCCGGCCGGCCAGAAGCCACCTATCTGCTCGAACGCCTGATAGACCTGGCTGCCCTCGAAATGAATATGGATCCGGCTGAGCTACGTTTCAAAAACTTTGTTCCTCCGTTTGATGGGGTAAATCAACCTGGCTATCAAACCCAAGTGGCCTTACAGTATGATAGCGGAAATTATGAAGGCGTACTGGCCAAAGGACTAGCTATGCTTGGGTATGATGATTTCCGTAAGAAACAACAGCATGCTACGCAGAATGGAAAATTGTTGGGCGTAGGGTTCTCCACCTATATAGAAGCCTGTGGGTTAGCTCCCTCTGCTGTAGCTGGTGCCCTTGGAGCCCGGGCAGGTTTTTACGAAGTAGGCCAGGTGCGCATACAGCCTACCGGCAAAGTAAGTGTATTTACAGGTTCGCATTCGCACGGACAAGGCCACGAGACTACGTTTGCCCAAGTAGTTGCCGACAAACTAGGTATCTCCATGGAAGACGTAGATATTGTGCACGGCGATAGTGATAGTGTAGCTTTTGGAATGGGTACCTATGGTTCGCGGAGCCTGTCCGTTGGTGGATCTGCCATAGTAAAAAGCATTGATAAGATTATAGAAAAAGGCAAAAAAATAGCGGCTCATAAGCTAGAGGCGAATGCTGATGATATGGAATTTGCTAATGGTAAATTTACTGTAAAAGGTACAGATAAGTCTGTTAGCTTTGGAGATGTGGCGTTAACTGCTTATGTACCTCATGTGTATCCACAAGGGCTAGAACCTGGCCTGGATTTTAGTAGTTTTTATGATCCTACCAACTTTACATATCCTTTCGGCTGCCATATTGCCGTAGTAGAGGTAGATAAAGAAACCGGCAAGGTAGACCTGAAGCGTTTCATTGCGGTAGACGATGTAGGCAATATTATTAACCCCATGATTGTAGAAGGCCAGATACATGGCGGGGTTGCACAAGGTGTAGGACAAGCGTTATTTGAAGGAGCAGAATATGACAGCAATGGCCAGCTAACCAATGCTTCCTATATGGATTATTGCATGCCGCGGGCCGACGACTTACCGATGTTTGAAACCGCTAATCAGGTTACGCCATGTCCGCATAATCCACTTGGTGTAAAAGGAGCTGGAGAAGCAGGCACTATTGGTTCTACCCCAGCTGTAGTAAATGCAGTAATTGATGCCCTGTGGAGCGGTGGTCATAAAGTAAAAGATATCCGGATGCCGTTAACTTCTGAGAGAGTCTGGCGGGCTATGCAGGCCAGTGTTAACTAACCTGAGAATCAATACCATCAGATACAAATAAGGAACGTGACTATCTATTACGTCCGTACTTCTGCAAATTGTAAACTAACCACAACAAAAGATGATTCCAGTTGAATTTGACTATAAAAAAGCCATCTCTGTGGAAGAAGCTCTGGAAGCTTTATCCACCGGAGACAGCAAACTTCTGGCCGGAGGCTACAGCCTGATACCTGCCATGAAACTGCGCCTCAATCAGCCATCTATGCTGATTGATATCGGAGGCATTGCCTCTCTGAAAGGAATAGAGGAAGAAGACGGGCAAATTATTATAAGAGCCGGTACCACCCACAACGATATTCTGAACAGTGACCTTATAAAAACACATCTTCCATTTTTCCATGAAGCTGCCAGTATGATTGGCGATGTACAGGTAAGGAATCGGGGTACCATCGGTGGAAGCCTAGCTCACGCCGATCCAGCTGCTGATTGGCCGGCATTGGTACTGGCGGCAGAGGCAACCATAGATGTAATAGGCACCAGCGGAAAACGAAGCATTAAAGCTGCCGACTTCTTCACTGGCCTATTTACAACAGCCTTGGCCGAAAATGAAATTATCACGGCTATCCGTATTCCTATGCCAGCAGATGGATCACGTATGGTGTATCTGAAGTTTGAAAATCCGGCTTCCAGATTTGCAGTCGTGGGCTGTGCGGTGCTCCGCTCTCCCGATAAAAAAACCACCATTGCCTTCACTGGTGTAGCAGATTATGCTTTCCGGGATACCGCTGCTGAGCAGGTAGTTTCCGGAAAAATCTTAAGCGCAGAAGCTATTACAGATGCCGTGAATGCAGCTGTATATGGGGTAAACGTCTTAAGTGATAACTTTGCCTCAGAAGATTACCGCAGACATCTAGCAAAAGTGTATTTGAAGCGGGCCTTACAAGCCGTTGCATAGCCTAATATGATTGCGGAGAAAGCATCGTTTGTAGAGGTGTAAGGCGTGTTTCACAAAGCTCCTTTATTCAAGTTTTACTTTATACAACCCCCTAAGGATACTATACAAACGTATATGGTTCTCTTTAGGGGGTTCTACTAATTATACTATTATAGATTGGAAGCCAACAAAAATCTTAAAAACGTTACCTTAGCAGACATCCGCAGCTTACTGCTGGAACACGGCTACATCACGGATGAATCAGTGTCTATGTCGCTGTTTCTTTCGCTTCAGTTAAATAAGCCGCTTCTAGTGGAAGGGCCAGCAGGTGTAGGTAAAACTGAAATTGCCAAAGTAATGGCCAGAGCCTTGCAAACAGACCTAATCCGCCTGCAATGTTATGAGGGCCTGGATGCCACCCATGCTTTATATGAATGGAATTACCAGCGGCAGCTCTTGCACCTGAAAATGGTAGAACGCGAACAGCAATCGGTAGACGAAAAGGAGAAAACCATTTTCAGTGACCAGTTCCTGATGAAGCGGCCCCTGCTACAAGCCATTACTTATTCCCGCAAACCAGTATTGCTGATTGATGAGGTAGACCGCTCCGATGAAGAATTTGAAAGTTTTTTACTGGAAGTACTTAGCGAATGGCAGATTACCATTCCGGAAATTGGCACTATTACCGCTACGCATATTCCGCAGGTAATTCTTACCGGAAACCGTACCCGGGAGCTATCGGAAGCCTTACGTCGCCGCTGCTTGTATTTGTATATTGACTATCCAGATTTTGAAAAAGAATGGCTCATTGTACGCCAGAAGGTACCACAAATAGACGCCAAACTGGGTGAGAAGATATGCCGCTTCATGCAGCAACTCCGCCAGATGAAACTAGAGAAAACACCCGGTGTGGCCGAAACCCTGGATTGGGCCATGGCTTTAACTGCTCTGCACATCGATCATCTGGATAAAACCATTGTTGAGCAGACGCTAGGCGTGTTACTCAAAGACTGGCACGATACCCGGCAGGTACAAATGAGCCTAAGCGAACTGCTGGAAAAAACCGGTGTTTACTCCAAACTTGATACCCTTTGATTACCCGCCAAACTTCCTTATCGGGAAACATAGTCCATTTCTGTCGTTTTCTGCGGCAAAAAGGCTTTGCCCTGGGTGTAGAAGAAGAAACGCTTGCGTTGACTAGCCTGACATACATAGAGTATAGCAACCGGGATGTATTTAGGATAGCCCTCAAAGCTGTACTTTGTCGCAGTCAGCTTCAACTACAGGAGTTTGACGCACTGTTTGCTCAATACTGGAAAGAGGTAGATAAAGCCCTGGATTCCAAAGTGCAAACAAAGGCTAAACCAAGCTTACACTCAGGCGTTAACGAAGCTTCCTTTAAAGCATTAAAATCATGGCTGAATGGAAATAAAAATGAAGAAGAGGAGCAGACGGCTTCCTATAGCTTTCAGGAAAGTTTCTCCAGGCAGGATTTCTCCAAGGTACCGGCTGATGAATTGCAGGAGATGATGCGTATAATAAAAGCTTTATCCAGAAGGCTGGCGGCCCAGGCAAACAGGCGCTATGAGAAAACAGACAAGCAAGCCCAGCCAGATTTACGCAGAACCTTGCGGAAAAATATGCGGCTAGGGGGAGAGTTACTGGAAATTGCTTTTAAAAAACCTAAAAAGAACCGAATTAAACTAGTAGTATTATGTGATGTCAGTAAGTCGATGGAGTTATATTCGGCGTTTTTGCTGCAGTTTATGTATTCCTTTAGTCAGGTGTACAGCCGCATAGAGACTTTTGCTTTCAGCACTTCCTTACAGCACCTGACTCCTTTTTTAAAAAAGACAGATTTTGCTCATGCCCTCCAGACACTCAGCACCCAACCTACAGGCTGGAACAGTGGCACCCGTATCGGCGAGAGCCTGCACACCTTTGTTACCCAATATGCCCAGCAACTCCTAAATAAACGCACCATCGTTATTATCCTCAGCGATGGGTGGGATACAGGAGATGCAAAATTACTCCAGCAAAGCATGGAAATAATACATGCCAGAGCCCGTAAGGTGATCTGGCTGAACCCTCTGGCAGGATATACCTCTTATAAACCACAAGTAGCTGGTATGCAGGCCGCCTTGCCCTATATAGATGTACTAGCTCCAGTACACAATGCCGAAAGTTTGCGGAAGCTTAGCCAATGGCTTTGATAATAGTACCAAGCGACCTCTGGCTCCATGTTACTGCCTGTAGGACAAGAATATACTTTTACTACAGCTCTAATCCAAGATACCTACCTGTCTCCTGTCATAAATAGATTCTTTGGTATACATCAGCTAAAGTAGCATAGCTCATTATAGGTGAGTAAATCAACCGAATTAGGTTTTACATTCTTTGATCCTTTTTCCTGTAGTAAATGTGTTAAGAAGATGCTCCATCCGCCACAAAGGCGAATCGGAATAAAGTCTGTTGTCCTGCCCAGACTTTTCAGCTAGTATTTATTACATAAAGTAATCGAATAAATACTTACTACCGTATAAATTATGCTGGGCAACTTTGAGGACGATACATGGAAGGGTATGAAAAAAACTACAGATTTTTTTGGATTAGCTAATACAAGCCTGTTGCACGAATTAGAGCAAAAACTGGATCAGCAAGCGGTCCTAAGAATGACGAAATTGCATAAACAGCTCAAATACAAAAGGAAAAGTGAACTTGTCCGCATAAAAAAACAAATTCTCCGAAAATACAATCACTATAGCCATGCCGACTACTTATACGAATCAGTGTTACTTGAAATAGAAATCCGCCTACATAAACTCAGCTTCCGTTAGTAACAAACCGCTATTTGTCAGTACTTATACCTAAATACTAAATTACGTATATCTTCAGCATGGGTCCAGACGTGTACAGGGTATATATTCCAGTTAGTCTTGCTGAGAAGCAACAGTCATTAGCATTCTAGCTTTTATTTCAGTAAATAGTATCCGCATACATAGGTTTAGGTTCATTCAAGTATGGCGGGTACTATTTCTTTTTATTAATAGGCCAGCAAGTATTGCTGCTTCCTAAGCATACTCGATAAACCCTTTTTTAATAGAGTTAATCTTCCGGTTTAATTCCACTACCCCAATGCCATTTCTGGAGCCACTCGCATTAGAATTACCTTCTATTGTATGAATATTTCCTCCATTTATTCTGGTGACAATTCCAGTATGCCCCAGCCCTCCGCCATGATCCATTATAAAGACATGGCCTGGTTTTATCAGAAAAGGATTATTTACAGCATCGGCCCCTTTAATTCTTTTGGCTTTGGCCTCATTCCATTGTTTAATACAGCCACCGGTCCGCACCATCGGATTTGGCCTCTCTAATTGTTTGCTGGCTTCGTTAAAGCACCAGTAAACAAATGCCATACACCAGAAGAACCCTGGCCCCAATCCGACACTTCGCAGATATTGATCTACCTGTGGGCCCCGGTTGCTACCCAGAGGATCTTCCATAATTCCGATCTGGCCTCTGGCTACTTCCAGGGTTCTGCTCAGCAGGCTATTCGGTGCTTCATGTACATGTGGTGTAGTTTCCTCGCCAAATAATACTTGCCAGCTAATGGCGCCCAGCTTGCCATCTACCACCAGCGGATTCCCTTGCTGATCGCGGTTGAGCGACTGGAACAATTTGATACATTGAACAGTTTTGGGGCCGAACACTCCGGTGCCCTGTAGGGGGCCAAAGTTCCGTTCATTTAGTTTCTGCTGAATGGCTTTTACGATTTGGGTATCTGTTTCGCCTTGTTTGATTACTCTTCCGGGATATTTCATGTGGATAGGTAGTTTTGTTTATTGTTAGGAAAAATGAGAGCTGGCTATGCAGGTATTGTTTCAGCAGTTTGTTTTATAGATTTTAGCTTTTCTTTAGCACACTACCATATATGGTAACAAGCGCATGAGGTAAACATCTATAGCAATGTAATCTGGTATGAGAAGTATATGTGCAGGATTCCGCTAGCTGGTGAAATAGGCAGTAAATAAGAAGGAAAGATAGAAGATTTTACCAGAAAAAAAATACATAGCTAAAGTATTTTTATCTGCTTATTGTGCATAAATGTCAGAAATACAGGCATATAAGAGACGTAGATAAATGCAGGACTGTGCCGGCTGCATCCCATACTAGCCTATTAAAAAATCAACTGGTACTATATTTTAGCCAACTTGCCTGCACTATTCGGCTAGTGACAAGGTAAAATCGGTTCTGAAATACACCCGGAATGTAGTACCCTCGCCTTCTTTACTTTCTACTTCAATTTTACCTCCGCTATTTTCTACAATTCTTTTGACAATATACAGCCCAATGCCGGTACCTTCTACATGGGTATGAAAGCGTTTGAACATGCCAAAAAGTTTCTCTTTTCCTTTTTCAGAAATACCAAGCCCATTGTCTGCAACAGAAAGTACAATAAATTCTTCCTGTACATACGTCCGTATAGTTATCTGGCAAGGCCGGCTTGGCGACTGGTATTTAATGGCATTCGACAACAGGTTATAGAGTATACTTTTAAGGTTTTTTCGGATAAAAGGAACAGCAGGCACTGTAAAGGCAGTTTGTAAATCTACATTTCTGCTGCTAAGCAAAAAAGATAGATCTTGCCGGATATCTTCCAGAACTTCCTCAAACATAATATGCTCTGGGCTACCATCCATGTCTTTCTGCACCTTCACTATTTCTGCCAGATCTTTGATAGTTTGATTAAGTTTGGTTACCGATTTCCCAACCAAGTCCATCAGTTCTGTTTCAGATTGTGTTAGCTTGTCGCTTAATTTTTTAGATAACACAGCATGTAAGCCCTGCAAATTAGCAATGGGCGAACGCAGGTCGTGCGAGGCGGTGTAGACAAAATTATCCAGATCAGTATTTACCCGCTGGAGGGCTGAATTTTTCTGGTTCGTCTGTGCAATAGCCTTTTCCAGGGCTTGCTGTGCCTCTTTGTGTGCCGATATATCGGTAACCAGCGCATAATAACCCTGTACCTCTTGCCCTACTATATGCGGAATATAATTGACAGACACATATCTAGTACCTGCCCCTTTATACGGGAGTTGTGCCTCAAAATAAAACTTCTCGCCACTCAATACACGCCGGATAGCTTCCTCTACTTTATCATAGGCTTCCTGACCAATAATATCCGGTACAGACTTTCCATACACCTCATGGCGGCTAATGCCAAACCAATCTTCATAGGCCTTGTTATTAAAACGGTACCGCAGCTCCTTATCTACATAGGTAATTAGCACTGGAAGGGCATCTGTTATCAGGCGTAACTGTTCTTCGCTCGATTTTAGTGCTTCTGCTGCTTTATGCTGCAAGGTAATATCCTCATATTGAACAACCGCATGCGTTACTTCTCCCTTCGGATCTTTCACCGGAAAAATAGTTATGATCAGGTGAATACGCTCTTCCGCTGGAAGATTCTTTTGCCTGTTGCCAGATAGGGTATATGCTGTTTCTATTCTGCAAGTTTTGCCTTCTGTAAAAACGGCTTGTATCTGAGGGAAGTAAGGCTGGCTTATCAGTTGCGGATCTGCCAGAATGTTGTACGACCCATTGTCCTGGTTTTCATACGATAAACCAAACAATTCTGTATAGGCCTTATTTACCCGGATACGCGTACCCTGCCTGTTGGCAATCCAGGTGCTGAAAGGAGTTTGCTCAATAATACTCGACAGAAAATTTTCTCTGGATGCTAGTTCCTGGTTTAGTTCTACTGTATTTTCCAGCATCCCTTTCAGTTCTTCTTCACTGGCAGCAATCTCCTGGTTTTTTATGCTTAATTCTTCATTCATTTGTTTGAGCTGGTTGCGCGAAGCTACGTGCTCTGTTACATCTACACCATAAATAATTACTCCGTCTATGTGTCCATTCAAGTCCAGGTAGGGTGCATAAGTAAAACTTACATATACCAGCTCTAGCGTACGGTCATTATGGCGGTTAATATACAGAGGATCTTCCGACCGCACAACTATTTCGCCAGTATCCATTACCTGTTCTATCAGTTCAAAATAGCCTTGTCCGGCTAGTTCCGGCCAGGCTTCCCGCATCGGTTTACCTGCTATTTCTCTCCCTCCCCACCATTTGCTGAAAGTAGCATTAAATAGTTCTACCCTGCCTTCTTTACCCCTAAGAATACCAATTAGGGCGGGCACCTGCATAAATAGGTTATGTAAAGCCGTTTTTTGCTCTTCCAGCAGAGCCGTACGCAAGGCTACACGCTTTTCTAGCTCTGCATTTGTTTCATATAGTTCTTCGTTGGTCTGGGTAAGTTCTTCTTGCGTGATAGCTAGTTCATGATAAGCCTCAGAAAGGTTTTTATGGGCCAGTTGCAATTCGTCTTCTGTTTTTTTCTTTTCCGTAATATCCTGCCAGATGCCAATAGCTTCCCTGGGCTTACCTGCTGCATCGCGTTTAAAAACGGTATATTTGCACCATATCCAGTGCCACTCGCCCTGGGCGTCTTTAATCCGGTAGGTGATATCCCGGACCTCCTGGTTGCGAGTGGTAGAAAATGCCTGAAAAAACTGAATTCGTATCTGAGTATCATCCGGATGAATAATATTCAGGCGGTCTTCGTCGGTCATCCGGTAAACTTGTTCCGGTGTATACCCCAGAATAGTTTCCATCTGCTGATTGGCATAAATTACTTTAAACTGCAGCAGGTCCAGTACAATAATCACATCTGGTGTGGCCTCGGCTATTTGCTGAATAAATAGTTTGTTTTCCAGAATTTCCTCTTCTGCTTTTTTGCGATCGGTAATGTCTCTGGAGATACCAATGATTTGAATGGCTTTACCCTCACTTGACCGCTTAAATACATTATACCTGGCTAGAATCCAACGGTACTTGCCCACGGCATCCTTCACACGGTATTCTATTTCTTTTACTGTGTTGTCTTTGGAAGCCGTATAGTCTTGCAAAAATGCAAATGCTTTAGGAAGATCATCCGGATGGATAAGCTCTGCCAGAATTTGGCCGCCTGCATTCCGTTGCTGGTGTATGTCCTTTTGCGTGTAGCCCAGCAGCTCAGAATAACTTTTATTTATATAGACATTTTTTCTTTCCTGCAGGTCGTATACCGAAATTATGTCTGGGGAAGTATCTGTTAACGTTTTTATAAAATGCTGCTCTTCCAGAATTTTTTGTTCCGCCTCTTTCTGATCAGTAATATCAAAGCTGGCCCCCAGATAGCCGGAAAATTCGCCTTCCAAATTATAAACAGGTTTTCCAAAATCCACTAGCCACCGGTAAACCCCATCATGCCTCAGCAAGCGGTATTCTACCGTAAAAGGAGTTTTGTTACTAAAAGCTTCTGTATACGCACGAAAGCAATACGCTTTATCTTGCGGATGAATTCCTTCTATCCATCCGTTATTGCGTTCCTGCTCCTGCGTTTTTCCGGTAAAATCTAGCCAGGTTTTGTTAAAATAATCACGGGTAGCTTCCACATCAGATCGCCAGATAAAAGCCGGAAAGTCTTCCAGGATTTTCAGGTGATACGTATAGGCTGCCTGTAATTGCTCTTCCCGTAATTTTTTTTCTGTTACATCTTTGGAGATAGATACACTGCCAATTACGGCTCCCTCTGCATTTTTCAGCGGCACCACATCTACATCGTAATACCCTTGACGGGCCTTGATAGGAATATTTTCCAAATGTACTTTCTGGCCTTGCAAGGCCTGTGTTACCGCTTCATACTCTACACCTTTTGCATTTAACGGAAACAGTTCCCATACATTTTTTCCCAGAACAAACTCCTTACTGATTCTGGTGCGGGTGGCTATTGCTTTGTTCCATACGGTTATCCGCATTTGCTCGTCTACGGCTAAAATGCCTTCTTCTGTAGAATCTAATACGGTTTCTATAAAAGCCTTTTCCTGCTTAATGGCTTTCTGCTCCAGGCTGATGTAGCTTTCAAATAACTTTTCCTGGTAAAAATCATAGTATTCGTTAAGCTCTAAAATTATTGTAGCAAAAATATGTACATCGGTTGTGTAAGCGGGCAGGATTTTGATAAAGCTATATTTGCGGATGTTGATAATTTCTATGAGGTCGTGCAACCCAGGCATGTCGCGGGTAATAAAGGGAAACTTGTTATCTTCCCATAAGGCAATGGCTTGCAGGGCATGTTCCTTTGCAGTGCCCCCTACTATACTTTGCAACAATTCTTTAAAATTGCCTTTTAAGTAGGTCAGTATCTGCTCATCGGACAAATGGTTGAATGCTTGCAGCAACCGCTGCTGTACTTCCCGGGCTCTGCCCAGATAAATGGCAGCAATGTCATCTAAGGTATGTACCAGTACATATTCAGCAAATCTGGCTAATTCTTTCATGGAAAATGCAACTTGTAAAGTTGGCATAAAGCAAATGCATAAATAAAAACCTATGTATGGTGTTGATTCAACTGATACGGGTAGCTGAATATATCAGAATAGTACTCTTACAAGACAGGCAACTACCGTAGATGAAGTGCCTTTTGGTGCAGCTGAACAGACTGACTATACCGTGTAATGAGTATACTCCGTAAATATTAACTTATTTTGGTAGGAATGCAAGTACCTGTAAGACATATTGCCCTTCATAGAAATCAAACGTATTCCTATCAGTTATCTCCCCAGGAAAGAGACCTTCTCTTCAGCCACATTGTTTAAATGCCTATCCAATCCATTGTACAGGAATCATCTTCGCTTTATACGATTACTTATTTCTGCGAAGGAATATTCTCACAGCCAGTAGGTTCTATAGTATAGGCCAGTGAAGCAATTTTCCAGCCTTGCTTTGTTTTTAGAAGTGTAAATACATCTACCCCACAATGCGAATATTTTTTATTAACCCATAAATCATAAGGTGCCCATACCATGGCGAGTTGTTGGTGTATCTGCACCTGTACTTCGTTTTCCCGCATACGCTCATCAATTACCCGCTCTTTATTAGCCAGGCTTCGGACAAACTGCTGATGCGTACGGCGGCCTATATACGTAGAATCTGCTCTTACCTGCACTGCATAAAATTGCCCATCCAGCGTGAGCGTACGATTGGCAGCTACTGTATCTTGAGTTGCCATGGCGTCAAATAGTTGCTGCACAACAAGTAGCACCGCTTTCTTTTCGCTCGAAGGTTGTGCATACCCAGTAATAACCAGACCACACATGGCTACTAAACTATACCATATTTTCATATGCTTACAGGAAGATCTTAGTTGAATTATTAATGCTTACTCCGCGGGTTCGTGCTGCAGATGTTTTTTCCGATTCCGGTCGTATACAATATAACTAATTAATGCTAACAGGCTACCTACTGACACCCATATTAATCCTTTGATTAACCGGTCGTTACTTTCGCCCAGGTATGCAATAAGCAAAGCCAGAGGTAATATACCAATTAGGGTAGCTCCAATAAATTTCAGGTAGCCCATCCGTAGCAAGCCCCCTACAAAACTGATAGCATCATTCGACAAGAAAGGGGAAATTCTAGTAACAATTACCGCCCAGAAACCATATTCCTCTACATAAGCTTCTATCTTTTTTTCCGTTTTGTCGCCGATCAGTTTATTTACAGTAACTGTTCCCAGGTATGATCCAAGCATATACCCCACTGAAGAAGCAGCCACTATCCCTATCAGAGTAATGATTGTTCCTCCTACCGGACCATAGGCGATCACTGCAATAACCATCAATAAAATAGTCGGAATTACCAGTAAGAACATCTGGACAATCATAGCAACTACAATAATTACCGGTCCTATCCACCCAAATTGGTTTACCCATTCAGAAATTCGTTGTTTATCGTCACTGGTAAGTACCTGGTATGCTTCCTTGATGAATTGCTGGAAAGAAGGCACCACAAAATAAGCAACTACTAGAGAGAGCACCAGTGCAATAGAAATATATAAGGGCCATTTGCTCTGTTTAACAGGCTGTTCGGCTATATCTGATTGATTTTTCATTCGTCATTAGATTATTTTATACCCACTAGTGTCTACTAACTGATTTCACCTAGCGGAAGGATACAAAAAACACCATTTTTTTGTGTGTAAGCTACTATGTATGGCTTAGAAGCTACTAGAGGCAGGTTGCTTGTCGCCATCCCAATAAAAAAGCCCTGTATGTGTACAGGGCTTTTTAAATTGGCTGATACTAGATGCTACTGCAAGCAGCATACTTTCTGTGAAAATTGGTAGGTTTAGCCTTTGTAGGCAGCAGCAAACTCGTTGGCAAATTCTTCTAATTTTATTGGGCTTAGCGTGGGTTTGTGTTTCCGGAAATCTGTCTGCATAAAATCATTCCGCAGGGCATTCCCCATGTTCGTATATTCGTTGGCAATCGCTTCAGGCAGTCCGGCCCCTAATAAGCCTTGGCGCTGCTGCTCGTCGGTAAACTCTACCCAGTTCAGGTCTTTGCCGATGGCTTTTCCCAGGGTGCTGGCTATTTCCTGTCCTTTTTTTTCATCCCCAGCAATATACCTGACAGACGATCCAGTAAAGTTCAAATTCAGCAATTCTTCCAGGGCTGCGGCAGCAATATCTTTTGGATGAACCAGAAAAATAGTGCCATTTCCGCCAAAATTCCCACCCATTATGCCGGCACCTTTAATCATAGGTATTTGTGCCAGTAAATTATGATAAAAATAACTTGGCCGCAGGTGTTTTATCTGGATACCCTGAAGTTTGTTTAGTTTCTGCTCAAAATCGTATAGGCCATCTACTGGACCGCAGCCCTGCCCTACATCGGCCCCTACACTACTCAGGTTTACTACATATTTTACCTGGCTGCCTTGCAAAGCTGCCATATAATTGTCGGCAATCCGGTTCATGTCTTTCCGCCAGTCAGTGGTTTGCCAGATGGGTGGAATCATGGTGTATACAACTTCTGCATCGTTAAATGCCTCTTTTACAAAAGCCGCATCGTTTACATCGCCTACCAGAGCTTTTGCACCTAATTTTTCGATCTCCTGCGTTTTATCGGCTTTACTAGTGATTACTTTCACCTCTTTACCCTGCTTTACCAGCCCTTCTACCAGGGGCCGGCTAATGTTTCCTAAAGAACCTGTTATCACATACTTTTTCATAGTCTTAACTTTTTTTTACAAAGTTACAAAATAGTCTTACTTTTGTAAGTAGTTATATAAAACTGATATAGTTATAAAAAATGGACTATTACTGATTATCAGCATGATAGAAAAAATAAGTTATGAAAATATAGAACATTGCCCGGTAACTACCACGATGGAAATTATTGGAGGCAAATGGAAGATCCTGATTCTGTACCTGATTAGTAATGATATCAACCGGTTTGGTAAAATGTCTATGATGCTTCGCAACATCAGCAAACAAATGCTTACTTCCCAGCTTCGGGAACTGGAAGAAGATGGGGTACTTGAAAGAAAAATATATGCAGAAATTCCGCCCAGAGTAGAGTATTTTTTAACAGCTAAAGGTCAGTCGTTGCTCCCGGTGATTACTATGATGAAAGATTGGGGGTTGAATTACCTGAAAGAGCAACAAATGGCCATACTGACAAATGAATAATAGCCTATGATGCATAGGGCAGCATTCACCTAGCGTATATTACAGGGCTAGCTGGAGAGTAAAGCTAGCCAAGATGAATAATGTTTATTTGTTGCCGGTTTGGGTAACAGTTGATTGTTAAAGGTGAAGTCCTTATCTTGTTAGGTAGCTATTTGCCACCAACGAGTGCTTCACCTTTTTTTCTTTTTATGTGGGCCAAACTTTTTTTACCTGTTATTTTTCTTTTTACTCTCTGGGTTCCGCCAAGCCATCCGGCAGCCGATGTACAAACCCAGATACAGAAACCTGCAGCCGTGAATTTTCCGATCAAGCGGGGAATTAATATCAGTCACTGGCTTTCGCAGAGTGAGAAAAGAGGTACCGAGCGAAAAGCATACTTCACTAAAAAAGACGTAGACTACTTAGCCAGTCTAGGGTTTGATCATTTGCGTATTCCAGTAGATGAAGAACAACTTTGGACAGCCAATGGCAAGAAGGATGAGGAGGCTTTTCGTTTATTACACCAAGCTCTGGAATGGTGCCTGGAAAATAAACTAAGGGTTATTGTCGATCTTCACATTCTTCGCTCCCACCACTTCAATGAAAAAGAAAAACCTTTGTGGACACAACCTGCCGCCCAGGAACGATTTTTCCAATGCTGGCGTGATTTATCCGCTGAATTGAAAAAATATCCGGTAACCAGCGTCGCGTATGAACTGATGAATGAGCCGGTAGCCGATGATGCCCAAGACTGGAATCGGCTGGTAGCAAAAGCTGTATCTATAGTTCGTATAAATGAATCTCAAAGAAAAATAGTTATTGGCTCTAACAGATGGCAAAGTGCCGATACCTTTGATGAGTTACGTGTGCCCGAAAATGACCCCAATATTATTTTAAGTTTTCATATGTATGAGCCTTTTCTGCTTACCCACTACCAGGCTTCCTGGACGGACATTAAAGCCTATAAAGGTCCGGTAAATTATCCTGGTCAGATTGTAAAGAAAGAAGATATAGCAAACCTCCCGGAGCCAGTTACCAAAGCTGTATCTAACAAAAAAATGTATTATACCAAAGAGAATATAGAAGCTCATTTTCAAAAGCCTTTGGCTGTAGCTAAAAAGTATAACCTTCCTCTCTATTGCGGAGAATGGGGATGTCTGGCTACCGTTCCTGAAAAGGCTAGGCTGCAATGGTATAGAGATATGAAATCAATATTGGAAAAGCACAAGATAGCTTGGGCGACCTGGGATTACAAAGGCAGTTTTGGCATTATTGACCAGAAGCAAGTTGAGCAAAAAGAGATGATCCAAATACTAGTAGAAAATCAAAACTGAGTATAGTAAGTAAACTATTGGGTACGCTGTAAACTGTATAAGATGGCGCAGGATGTATGCCTAAAAATAATTTTATTCTTGATGAATACGTTGACGGTCAGGAATTTATTAACTTATTGAATCATTGTTCAATAACTAGTGTATAATAATAGGACTTTTTCACGTTAGCTTATAGTGAAATCCCTATAGGTCTGAATTCTTCAGGCTATAATCACATACTTGGATTAGTTTTTTGATAAACTCTCAATTTATGCGTAAACTTTGGGTTGGACTGGCATGTTGCCTGGTTTTGTCTGTATCCTTTTTTGTCTTATATATTTTTGGTTATCTTTCCCCAGCTGAGTCTACTACCGTCACCGTACTATCTCCCCAACCCTACGTGATAGAACAGCAACCAGAAGAAGTTCCGCAAGTAAAAGAGCCTACCCTCCTATTTGGTATTCCTAGCGATTCATTCCTGGTTATTAATGAAACCATTAAACCTGGGCAGAGCCTGTCTCATATTTTACAGAAGCACAACATCAGCACTGCCCAGATGGATGAATTAAGACAAAAATCTAAAAATGTTTTTAACCTTCGCCAGATCCGGGCAAACAGACCTTATACCTTACTTGTTGACAATGATTCTGCGCAAACTGCCCGTTATTTTATTTATCAGCCAAGTGATACGGAGTATGTAGTAGTTAACCTGCACGATTCCCTACATATTTACACCGAAGAAAAAGAACTAGAAACCGTAGAACGGACACTGGCAGGTACCATTCAAAGTAGTCTTTATGTAGCCATGGCAGAGGCAGGTTGCTCTCCCGGCCTCATTAATCACTTTGCCGATATCTATTCATGGAAAATAAACTTTGGTGCGGTACAACCCGGCGATAAATTCAGATTAATTTATGAAGAGCAATTGCTGGAGGGCAAACCAGTAGGCTATGGAAAAGTAAAAGCAGCCGTATTTGAGCATAATGGGAAAGAGCTATATGCTATTTATCATGGGGAAGGTCAACAAGCTGGCTATTTCGATGAAGAGGGAAAAAGCCTACAAAAGGCCTTCTTGAAAGAACCCTTAGAATATAGCCGCGTGAGTTCCCGTTTCTCCTTAAAGCGTTTCCATCCAGTACAAAAACGTTTCAAAGCCCACTTAGGTACCGATTTTGCTGCCCCGCGAGGTACGCCTATCCGTAGTGTTGGCGAAGGTGTAGTGGTAGAGGCAGGCTATAACCGGGGCAACGGTAAGTATGTAAAGATTAAGCACGATAATACCTACACTACGCAGTATTTGCACATGTCAAAATTTGCCAAAGGAATAAAAAGAGGCATTCGTGTTAAAATGGGGCAAACGATTGGTTTTGTTGGCAGCACTGGCCTGGCCACCGGCCCACACCTCTGCTACCGTTTCTGGAAAAATGGCAAACAGGTAGATCCATTAAGAGAAAAACTGCCCCAGGCCAAGTCAATAGATAAGCAAGAAAAAGAGCAATTTGAGCAACTTAGCCAGGAAATGGTAACCAAGCTACAGGAAGTGGAAGAAGGCAAGCAAGTTATAGCCACTGGAAAGAATACGCCCAATAACCTAGATGATGCGGATATGTAAATGTTATAATTGCTTAATAGCCATTTGAAAAATAATGGATGCAACAGAAAAACCGGCTTCAGCTAAAACTAAGGCCGGTTTTTCTGTTTATGCTGACTCTTAAAGTCCATCCAATGGTTAGTCTTTATTTAACATTTTAAAGGCTAATGCAGGAAACAACCTGGCAAACTTTTCTAGAGCCACCGATTGCCCGATGATTATTGTTTCTTGGCCCTTAGCAAGCATTTTAATCAGCCGGTTGGCAAATGTTTCAGGGGACATTTTAGGTATATCTAGCCCTTTGTTAAAATCTGTATCTACGGTGGGAGGCAATACTTCTACTACCTTTATTGGTGTATCTTTTAACTGATGGCGCAAAGACATAGCAAAAAAGTGCATAGCGGATTTGGCTGCACAATATCCGGCAAATTTAGCTATTGGCATATAAGCTAAGCCTGAAGTAAGGAATACAACGGCCGGTTGTTTGGATTTCTGAAGAAGGTATAAAGCTTTTTTAGTGAGTAAAACAGGAGCCAAATAATTGGTTTCTATTTCCTGCCTAAGTACTTGCTGTAATTCTGTTTCGTGGCATTTGGCAAAATCCACAAAGCTGCCTTTTCCGGCGTTATGAATAAGCATATCTATTCTACCGAATTTTTGATAAATTACCTCAAGCGAATGCGCTACCTGATCAGGATCTGTTATATCAGTTTGTATGCTTGTTACCTGGCTAAGGCTTGCTGTAAGCCTGTTAATTTTTTGCAGGTTGCGATCCAGTGACACCATTGTGTTGGCTTTTAGCAATTCCTGTATAATTGCATAGCCAATACCACTGGCCCCGCCAGTAATGACGATAACCTGATTGTGTATTTTCATTTGTACGCCTTTTCTACAAAAGTAGAAAACCACTTTCTGCCAGAAGTTGCCTTATGATAAGAAATTACAGGTGACTTATTTTTCTTCTTAGTCTGCTCAAGGAAGTGGGCGTTACACCTAAATAGGAAGCCAAATATTTCTGTGGGATAAGTTTTAGATAATCTGGCTCTTTCATTAATTCCAGGTACCGCTGGTCGGCCGTTTGAGACTGGAAAGAAATAAGCCTATCTATCACGTCCACTATACATTCTTCACAAAGCTTATTATAGAATAAGTGTAACAGGGGCTGTTGCTGGCAAGCCATCTCAAAAGCAGATTTTGACAGATATAGATACTCGGTATTTTGAATAGCCTGCACTGAAAATTTACACGGCTTGCCACTGATATAGCTCTGAATTTCAGAACCGATAGTGAACGGAAAGCTAAACCATACACTAATTTCTACCTCATGAGGCATGTAAAAGAAACGCAAACAGCCTTTATTGAGAAAAACAAGTTCATGGCAAACATCGCCTTCCCTGTAGAGATAGTTGTATTTTTTTATGGATTTCTTTTTAAACAGGGAGACGAAAGCATGTAGCTCTTTATCGGGAATTTCTATGTAACGGCGGATAAATTGATGTAAAGACATGAGAAATTATACGGCAATAGTTACCATTGGTATTTTGCTGATTCTGACAAGCCTGAATAACGTATGTTTGTTAAATTAGAAATAACCTATACGCAAAACAATAGTAAATCAGGTAAACCCTTTTTACTGTTTTACCTCGCTGATCACTTCCTCATGCAGCACTTCATTAGGAAAACAGGTACAGATGCCAAAGGTCAGGATATACAGGTGTCCATATTAGCCCTAACAACCCATACCTGGTATATAAAAATAGCCATTAACAAATCTATATTATCACTATATCCTGAAAACTGGCAGATATTCTATAGTGTTTCAACCACTCATCAAACAAGTCTATACTCCATCTATCCGGTTCCGTAATTTTGATCATGCGTTGTACATTACCGCACAAAAAGTGTACGATAATGAACATCTGCTACGTGATAGGCAATGCTTAGAAGCATTATAAACGGACTGAAAATCAATAATTTAAAATAAAGGCAGATTTATTGAGAAATGGCAAGGCAAGCTAAAAAGAATCTTTCTGGAAAATACAATTTGTCATTTTGTATAAAAACGCAACAAACCACTACCCTAGAACACTTTTAATTTCATCACACGAGTATTTTAACCTAAGTATCCATGAAAAATATTTATCGAATTGTTTTCCTTTTCTTATGTATCCTATCGGCTAGAACAGGGTTTAGCCAGGAAGCAGGAAAGCTTTCGGGAACCGTAATAGACGATAAAGGCGCTGCATTAAGTTATGCCACAGTTGCTATTCTACAAGCCACCGACTCCAAATTAGTTACTGGCGGCGTATCGGACGATGCCGGCAAATTTGAACTGAAAACACCTGCCACCGGCAAGTATACACTCCGCGTCAGTGTAATTGGCTTTGCAGAAGTAAACCTTCCGCTGGAAGTAGATGGCCCTGGTTTTACTAAAGACTTTGGCAAAATTACATTAAAACAAGACACCAAAGTACTCAATGAAGTAACTGTACAATCATTACGGCCTACCGTTGTCAGCCATGCCGATAAGCTGGTGGTAAGTGTGGAAGGGACAGCTTTAGCCGCCGGAAATACAGCCTATGAAGTACTTGCTAAATCACCAGGTGTGTTTATAGACCAGGATGGCAATATCCAACTTAATGGCAAAGGGGGTATCCGCATTATGATTGATGGCAAGCTTACTTTTTTGTCTGGCAAAGAACTACAAACCTTACTACAGGGCATGTCTGCCGAAAACCTGAAAGATATTGAGATCATTACCAATCCTTCTTCCAAATACGATGCTGAAGGCACAGCTGGTATTCTGAATATCAATTTAAAGAAAAACACCATGACTGGCTTAAATGGAAGCATCAATATTAGCGGCCAGTACAACGGTATGGCAGGTTATTCGGGTGGTGCTACTATTAATTACAAAAAAGGGAAGTCAAGTTCGTTTGTTACTATAGATCTTTCGCGTCGTCCTTTCTACCGCGATGCCGTATTTACCCGTGAGTTTAACGAACCTGGAATTTCTACCCGATTCCGGATGACTGGCCGGCAAGAAGATATGCGGGTAGCTCCCTCTATTCGCCTGGGTACCGATTTTGATATTACCGATAAACATAGCATAGGTGCCACAGCCAACATCTATTACCAGAAGTTTGAGGGTGAATTTGCCAATGTTACTTTTCAGAGTAACGGCAACCCCGCTCAGGATTCATTAATTACGGCAACGAACCTAATGCAAGGCCCCTTTTCCAATAGCAGCTTTAATGCACATTATCTAGGCAAACTAGATACAGCTGGTACTACCCTTTCTGCGGATGTAGACTATGTAATGATCAGTGACCGGACTGATTCCAGGTTTATTAATCAATATGAGCAAGTCAACAGTGATTTTCCTCCCAGATTGGATATGCTAAGCAGCGATAATCCCAGCAATTATAATATTCTTTCAGTAAAAACTGATTTTACCAAACCCTTTACAAAAGATACTAAGCTGGAACTAGGTGCCAAAGCAAGCCATGTAATCTCAGATAATAACCTGATGTTTTTTACAGATACCGAAACTGCGCGTATCCCGGATATCAGCCGGACCAGCCATTTCATTTATGAAGAAAACATTTATGCAGCCTATGCCAACTTCAATACCAAGCTGAGTGAAAAATGGAGTTTGCAGAGTGGATTACGGGCTGAAAAAACATTAGGCAAGGGTAATTTGAAAACCACCAATACCACGTTTACCCGTAACTACCTGAATCTGTTTCCAAGTGTGTTCTTACTACATAAAATCTCTAAGAATTACCAGATTTCCTATAACTATAGCCGCCGGATTAGCCGCCCAGATTATGAAAGCATGAACCCGTTTGTGTTCTACCTGGACCCCTATACCTATGCGCAGGGTAACCCCAACTTGCGGCCAGCCTATACCAACTCATTTGAAGTGACCCAGACACTGAAGTCTAGTTATATACTAACGGTAGGCTATGCCCTTACTACTGATTTTATTGCAGAGATTCCGGAGCAATTTGTAGAAACTAAAAAAACCATTTTTCAGCAAAGCAACGTAGAAAAATTTAAAAACCTGAATGCCAACTTAGTAATGCCTTTCAAAATCACCAAGAACTGGGAAATGAACAATAACCTGACAGTGGCTTACCAGGATTTCAGTGTGGTGCAACAGGGACAAACCCTGCGCAATGAGCAACTTTTCTACTATGCTCAATCTACCCAGAATATTAAGCTGCCTAAAAACGTATTGCTGGAGATTAATGCCGGATACCAGGGTCCTGTGGCCTATGGTCTGTATAAAATCTCTCCGCTTTGGTGGGTAGATGCTGGCGTAAAACGTTCCTACATGAAAGACAAGCTTGAGGTAGCTTTAAACGTAACCGATATTTTTAAAACCCGTCGCATTATTGGCGCCGCAAATTATGGAGGCAATATTAATGAGTTTAACCAGTATTTTGGCTCTCAAAGTGTACGGCTGAGCTTGCGTTACCGCTTTACGAAAGGCGCTTCTTTTGAGATGAAAAAACGCAATACCAATCTGGAAGAATTAAACCGGGCTGGTGGCAATAACTAATTTTCTATGTACTTCTACAACAAACAATCCCGGCTAGTAACCGGGATTGTTTGTTGTAGAATGACCAAAATTTTGCTGGGCTGCTGCTACCCAATCATTTATCAGCGTAGAGAGGGCCTCTTTGCTTGCCAGAATTTGCTCCATGTTCTTAAAAGTAGCCACAGCCCGGTCGTTGGTTTTCCATGTCAAAAGTCCGGAACTATCATTAATGAGTCTTTCTGCCGGTTGCTCTAAAACTTTAACTCCCCGATGGAAAATAAGTTGAATTTGTTTGGGTGGCTGTATACGCATGGTTATCCTGTCCTCGCCATGAAAGCAGTAATTAGGACCATTCCACTTAATATTCTCGGTTAGTTGGGTATTCGCATTCAAAATAGCTTGCCGGAGTTGAGTTATCTCCTTTTGTAACGGATGTTCAAGGCCATCTACAAACCGGGTCACTTCTTCATTTAAAATGGATGTTTGTTTGAGCATAACAAGGATTAGTATTTAGTTGATATGTTACATAGTTTATAGTAGGATTGTTCAACGGCTATGAACATGACCCACGCATACTCTTGGCTTAAACTTGGTTTTGCTCTACTATGCCAAAGTATAGCATATATTCGTTGTTACCTGATGCATTTATTCACCAAATTACATTTTTCCAATCCTTTTGTAGTTCAATCCGAAATCTTTCTACCCACTGCTCAGAAAGTTCATCAGCAAGCCTTTCATAATGAGGTTCTCTAATAAAATACTGTGTTTCGGTAATGCCTAAGAAATCAATTACACTTCGTATAGTCTGTTGGTATTGCTTAATAAAATCCTCATATACCACTGTGAGAGGTACGAGATTTCCTTCTTCTAAAAAGGCTTGAATTTTACTTTCCCGTAGGCTAATTTCTAACAGCAAATGCTTTATTGCTTCAAAACTATAGTGTTGACTTATAACCTGGCTGTCTACTTTTCTCTCGCCTCCTTTTACTAAATGCCATTGCCCTGTAACAATAGCTTTCCACCAAGAAACGGCCTGCCTGATTTTATTTCTTCGAGTAAGAAAAATATGCTTGCCATTTGGAAAGGCATTTTCCCATATAGCATACGAGGTAGGAGCCGCTAGCTTGAGACCGGGTAATTTGGCTAACTGCGCAATAATTGAATCACTTTCTTTTCTAGGTGCATTGGCCTTAATGCCAAAAACTCCATTATCAGTCATTCCCTGCTGCCAAAGTTTATCTTGTAGCGCTGAATAACTATTAACTTGATAGAAATTGAGCAAAGAGGTAGCTGGTGGTATTTCTAAAAGCTCTGCGGGTTTGCCTGCTATTCCCGTAGCTGTTAATCCATCACAAAGAAGGGTACTTCCGTTACGTTGACTAAACCAAACCGTATAGCAAATCTTCGGCTCCATCTTTATCCTTGTTTATGACAGGCAACACCTGGATATGCACAGCTACTTATTAATGGGTTTGCTTTAGTAATATAGAAAATCTCTAGCTAATGAGCAAAGCATTCTTCGCCTCCAAGCGAGTTAAGTTTTTAAAACCTACTAGGCTTGGCGGTTACTAGCCAAATCATGTAAGGAAATTGTTATAGGAGGCTTTTTTCCAGAATCGCTACTTCTCTGTTTTGCCTGAACCGATAAAGGTAAGGAGCTTTGTGTGCACCGCCTGTCCATTTTTTTTCCAGCCGTTCCAGAATGTCCAAACTCAGTATTTTGCGCTGAAAACTAGTCCGGTTCAGTTTTTCGCCGAGTATGGTTTCATACAAACTCTGTAGATCGCCCATAGTGAATGTTTCAGGCAACAAATTAAACCCAATCAGTTTACGGTCTAAGTTAGTCCGGAGGGTTTCAAGGGCTTTTTCTATCATGGCCCGGTGGTCTAGCATCAGTGGAGGTAAACTCGCCAGGTCGTACCAGTCGCAGCGTTCGGAGAGCAGATCGGGGCTGGGTACTGCCTTTGTAAAATCAATCAGTGCATAATAGCCTACAGAAACAAATCTTTTGAGCAGCCAATGATCCGCACCTGGGTTCATCCCTTTGCTCTTCAGTATCTTCCGGAGTGGCTCCGGGTCAAAACGCGAATAATCGCCAAACACATAATACTGCTCCAGATAAATATCGTTTAGGCCAGTTCGATGAGTTAAGGCCCTTTTGGCTGCTTCGTTTACATTTTCTTTTTCTTTAATAAAGCCGGCCGGTAACCCAAGCAGATTTGTATTCTGATATTCCAGCAATAATACTTTTAGCTGCTTTTTGTGAAAACCAAAAATAACCATATCAATGGCTAGGCCAGGTAGATAACCTGCTCCATCCGGATGATCTACCTGTGGCTGATGATTACTAATTGTTTGTTCACTCATGCTTTCCAACGTTTGTAACGGCTCTCCCTGATATACGAAAGTCTATTGTCGCAAAATGCAACATTAAATTTGCTTATTCAAGAATTAATCGATATTATTGTTCCACTGTGCGACAATAACATCCTTTTTTACTAAACTATAATCGATTTATTAAATAATATACAAAGGGTAGTATCCTAAACCTATTAATCATTTTATGAAAACTCTTATTTTTCTGTTTTTTATGGCAACGTTGCTTTCATCCACAGCAGAAGCTCAATCTAAAAACAGCGCTGTCACAGGATTAAAGCAAGCAAAAACAGCTAATGGAATGCTGGAAGGCACTGCTGAAAAAAGCGGCGTTGTTTCTTTTAAAGGAGTACCTTTTGCCCAGCCTCCAGTAGGTGATTTACGCTGGAAAGAGCCACAACCAGCCAAGAACTGGCAAGGAGTACGCAAAGCCGACAAATTTGGCCCTAGAGCCATGCAACGGGCTATTTTTGGTGACATGGGTTTTCGCTCCAATGGCATGAGTGAAGATTGCTTGTACCTGAATGTATGGACACCTGCCAAGTCAGCCAATGAGAAGCTCCCGGTACTGGTCTATTTTTATGGCGGAGGCTTTGTAGCAGGCGATGGCTCTGAAGGCCGTTACGATGGGGAAAGCATGGCACAGAAAGGCATTGTTTCACTTACGGTAAATTACCGCCTGGGTTTATTTGGTTTTATGGCCCATCCAGAACTCACCAAAGAATCGGGTAAGAATGCCTCAGGTAATTATGGCTTACTAGACCAGGCCGCTGCTTTACGTTGGGTTCAACAAAATATTGCTGCTTTTGGCGGCGATCCTAAGAAAGTAACCATTGCCGGTGAATCTGCCGGCTCGATGAGTGTAAGTGCTCAAATGGCCTCGCCATTAGCTAAGAACTTGTTTGCTGGAGCTATTGGTGAAAGTGGCTCTATGATCTCCTTACAGCCAATGCCATCTTTGGCAAAAGGCGAAGAAATGGGCGTAAACTTCGCCAAAGAAGTACAAGCCAAGTCACTGGCCGATTTACGGGCAATGCCTGCTGAACAACTACTGGAAGCTACGGCTAAGCCTGGTATTCCCTGGTTCTGGCCAATTGTAGATGGCTACTTCTTCCCGAAATCTCCTGCCGAAATTTTTGCAGCTGGCGAACAAGCAAAGGTACCCTTACTTGCCGGATGGAACTCAGAAGAAATGGGAGCTCAGTCTATTTTAGGAAAGGAAGCCCCTACGAAAGAGAACTATACCGCAGCAGTACAAAAATTATATGGCGATAAAGCCCAGGGAGTGTTAAAACTATATCCTGCCTCCACTGAAGAAGAAGTTATACAAGCAGCCACCGACTTGGCCGGTGACCGTTTTATTGGCTACAGCACCTGGAAATGGGTAGATGTACATAGCAAAAACAGCAACAAACCGACATACCGTTATTATTACACGCGTCCCCGTCCGGCCATGACAGCCGAAATGGGTGATGCAGCCCCTGGACTAGCTGGCGGGGTGGTAAAAAACTCAGATCCTAATGCCATAAAAATGCCTCCTGCCCGGGGAGCTGTGCATTCTGCTGAAATAGAATATGCTATGGGAAATCTGCCGTATAACAAAGTATACGCCTGGACACCTGAAGATTTCAAAGTATCCGAAACCATGCAAGCCTATTTTGCTAACTTCATTAAAACTGGTAACCCTAATGGATCTGGTCTTCCGCAATGGCCTGCTAGTAAAGGAGACCAAGTACAGGTAATGCACATTGATGTAACCAGCCAGGCTAAACCTGACCAGACCCGCGCCCGCTACCAGTTCCTCGAACAAACAGCCGGCAAGTAAAGGATATATAGACTACTGATTACGAATTAAAAAATACCAATTATTGAAAGAGGATTCAGCAAAATAGGCTATACGTTGTTACTACCTGGCTGTTCAACAGTAGACAGGAAATGATAAGTTGGCATATAGGAGTTAACTCTGTTGAACTACTTAGGTGCATAGTTATAGTTAGCTTTACATTCCCGTACACCACTCTTTTAATGGAAATAGTATTCGCTTTTTAAAACTGGTAACTGTAATTTTTTCATAAAGTAAACCTGCCTATTAACATATCAGGCAGGTTTACCTTTCCTAACTTATTTAATCCTCTCTAATTCCATTTGCGCTTATATGAAATTCTTCTATTTCTGTTTTCTATTTGCCTTGTTAAGCTCCACTATTCCTTCTTTAGCTGCCAGAGTAGATACATTGAATATTCCTAGTGCTGCCATGAAAAAAAACTACCGGGCTGCTGTAGTGTTGCCAGATTCCTATGCAAAAAGCAAGGGTACTTATCCGGTATTATACCTCTTACACGGCGGTGGAGGCCAGTTTAGCGACTGGCTTAAACAAACACCTGATAAACAATTGTTACACAAACTGGCAGATCAGTATAATTTGATAATTGTTACACCAGAAGGTGAAAAACTGGGAGGTTACTTAGATAGCCCTTTTCAAAAAGACAACCTGTTTGAAACCTATATAACCAAAGAGGTAATCGGTAAAATTGACGATACCTATCGCACAATCCGTACCCGCAATGGCCGGGTAATCACCGGACTGAGTATGGGCGGGCATGGGGCTCTATATCTGGCTACCCGCAACCCCGATCTTTTCTGCGCTGCTGGCAGCATGAGTGGTGCTTTAGATTTGAACACAGCCAACTGGCGGATAGACCCGGAATTCGCTGAGCGGATTAAGCCAGGATTTGAGCGGATATTAGGACCACAAGGTGGAAAACCTGATCATTATGCAGCCAACTCCGTAGTGAACATGGCCGATCAGATGAAAGCTAATGATGTGAAGCTGATTATTGATTGTGGCGTAGATGATTTTCTGATTGAACCCAACCGGGAATTGCACCGCCGGTTGGTGTATAATAAAGTCACCCATGATTATACAGAACGGCCCGGTGGCCATACCTGGGATTACTGGGAAAACTCCCTGCCTTATCACGTGCTGTTTTTCAGCAAAATATTAAAAACAAACGGTATCGCTCTTCCTTAATCTTTGTTAAATGATGCTGAAGAAATATCTCTTTGCTCTCATAGCCACTATGCTTTCCGGGAGCATAACAATGGCACAGCAATTTCCGGGACGTACGCCTACTCCAAATGATACATTGGTTTCTCCGAAAATATTGCCAGACAACCGGCTAACGATCAGCATCTATGCACCCAAAGCTAGTGAAGTTACCGTTATGGGAGATCTTCTGACAAGTTATGCACCGGTGAAATTGATAAAGGATGAAAAAGGGGTTTGGACGCATACCCTAGGTCCACTTGCCCCCAATGTATATACCTATGATCTTAGCGTAGATGGCGTTAAAACCTTTGATCCGAAAAATCCAAAATTTAAAGAAAGTCAGAATGGAATATCCAACATTGTGGAAGTGCCTGGCAAAGAAACCGCCTATCTGGCAATAAAAAATGTGCCGCATGGCAAGGTAGAATCGGTTTGGTATCATTCTTCTTCACTAGGCGATACCCGCCGGATGCATATTTATACTCCTCCAGGATATGACCAACTGAAAGAATCCTTGCCTGTGCTATATCTGTTACATGGTGGAGGAGATAACGATGCTTCCTGGACTACGGTAGGTAGAGCCAATTTTATTCTGGACAACTTACTGGCAGAAGGTAAAATGAAACCCATGGTAGTGGTAATGCCTGCCGGACATGTGCCAGGCAAAGGCTTGGCTATGGGTGCTGGCCCTGATCAGGATCCTTTTGCCAAAGATTTTCTGTCTGATATTATTCCTTTTATAGAAAAGTATTACCGGGTATCCGCAAAGCGGGAACACCGGGCGCTAGCAGGCTTATCGAGGGGTGGTATCCAAACCATGAACATTGCCTTGTTCAATCCAGATACATTCAGTTATGTACTTCCCTTGAGTACTGGTTACTTTCCGCCAGTGTTAGAAGAACTGGAGAAAAAATATGCACATGTGCTGAAAAATCCGAAGATCAATCAATGGAAATTATTCTGGATTGCCATGGGCGGGGAGAAAGACATTGCTTACCAGAACAACAAGAACACCATGGCACTGTTCGATAAATATGGCATTAAATACAACTATACGGAGGTGCCTGGCGGACATACTTTTTTAGCCTGGCGGGATAACTTGTATACGTTTGCTCCTTTATTATTCCAATAAAAATTTCTATAGAACAATTATTTCTACCATGCACCTATTACCTAAACTGATTCTTTTAGTCTTTCTTAGCCTTACTACAAGCCTTGCTTCTCTTGCAGCAAAGGTAGATACCCTGGATATAGCCAGTACGGTTATGCAGAAGAACATCCGGGCAGCAGTCGTGGTACCCGATAGCTACAAGAAATCGAAAAAGCCTTTTCCAGTGCTGTATCTGCTACATGGTGGCACGGGCAGCTTCCGCGACTGGCTTAGTAAAACACCAGACAAACAACTGTTACACCGGTTGGCCGATCAGTATAACCTCATCATCGTAACGCCAGATGGCGGACCTACCAGTTATTATTTTGACAGTCCACTGGATAAAACAAGCCAGTATGAAACCTTTATTTCCAAAGAACTGATAGAGAAAATAGATGCTTCCTACAAGACCATTAAAGACCGTAGCGGGCGAGTGATTGCTGGCTTATCCATGGGTGGCCATGGGGCGATGTATATTTCTACCCGACATCCGGACTTGTATTGTGCTGCCGGAAGTATGAGTGGTGTAATGAATATCAACACTGCTACCTGGAAAGTGCCAGCCGATTTTGCCAAGATACGGGCTGACAATTTTGCAAAGTTATTAGGCCCTCCGCAGGATGCCGCTAATCCTTATCCAGAATATACAGCGGTTGGCCGGCTAAATGAATTTAAAGCTAGTGGACTTAAATTAATATTCGATTGTGGGATAGATGATTTTCTGATTGACACTAACCGGGATATTCATCAACGCTTAGTAGCCAGCCAGGTACCGCATGATTACATTGAGCGGCCAGGAGCACATACCTGGGAATATTGGGAAAACGCCCTCCCCTATCAGGTGCTGTTCTTTCACAAAGTACTCCAGACAAACGGTGTGGCTATTCCATAGTTTAGGCAAAGATTCTATTAATTAATTTTCATTGAACACCAATACACAAAATTCAGGAACACTAAACCTTAAATCAAATACCTATTTATGACAAATAAATTTTCCCTTTTCTCTCTACTCCTGCTCCTCCTACCTGCCTTAGTATGGAGTCAAAGCAAAACGCCTTCTGCGGCTGCCACAACTCCGATTATGGCTGGGAAAGATATAGCCGTTGTCCAAACAAATTATGGCAAGGTACGCGGCTACATCCACAATGGTACGCATACTTTCAAAGGCATTCCCTATGGCAAAGCTGAACGCTTTATGGCTCCCTCCAAACCAGATGCGTGGGAAGGTATTCGTAGCTCCATGACCTATGGTCCGGTTAGCCCAACGGATCCTACTACGACAGTAAATGATGAAATTGAATTTTCCTTCCAGCATAACTGGGGCTATACCAATGAAAATTGCCTAAGCCTAAATGTATGGACACCCAAGGTAAACGATGGCAAGAAACGCCCAGTGATGGTATGGTTTCATGGCGGCGGATTTACAGGAGGCTCCTCTGTGGAATTACCTTCCTATGATGGAGAGAATATGGCGAAAAAAGGAGATGTAGTAATGGTGACAGTTAATCATCGCCTGAACATACTGGGTTTTCTGGATTTATCAGCTTATGGAGATAAATATAAGTCCTCTGCCAATGCCGGTTTAATGGACCTGGTAGCTTCCCTAGAATGGGTAAAAGCAAACATTGCGAACTTCGGCGGAGACCCCAATAATGTAACTATTTTCGGACAGTCTGGTGGCGGTGGTAAAGTTACTTCCTTAATGAATGCTCCATCTGCCAAAGGATTGTTTCATAAAGCTATTGTACAAAGTGGCAGTTATATTACCAACTTTACCGAAGCATCTTTAGCCAAACAAGTAAGTGCAGCTTTGCTGGCAGAATTAAAATTACAGCCTACTCAGATAGATTCCCTGCAAAAAATATCTTATGAAATTCTCAATGCTGCCGGCAAAAAAGCTATGCGGAAGGTGCAGGATGATTTGAAAGCACAGGGAAAACCAGTGGCCGGGTTTGGACTAAGCTGGGGACCTATTCTGGATGGAAGTTTCCTGCCTTATCAACCTACAGAACCTGCGGCTATAGAGCTTTCTAAAGATATACCTCTACTTGTGGGTTCTACCAAAACAGAATTTGGTCCATTTAATCCTGCCGTACGGAATCTAGCCACGATGGATGCAGCCAAAGCTGACTTACAAAAAAAATATGGCAACAATACAGATGCATATGTAACGGCTGTAAAAAAGGCTTATCCGGAAACTACGGCTGCTACCGATTATGCGAATATTGATATCAACTTCCGGTCTTTAGCCATTAAGCAAGCCAATGAAAAGTCTGCTGTACCAGGGGCGGCACCAGTGTATATGTATTTGTTCACCTGGGCATCTCCAGTAATGGATGGCATGTACAAATCAATGCACTGCATGGAGCTTCCATTTGTGTTTGACAATATTGCCCGTTGCGAGGAAATGACTGGCGGAGGCAAAGAAGCACATGCACTCGCAGCCAAAATGAGTACGGCCTGGATCAACTTTGCCAAAACTGGTGATCCGAATCACAAGGGTTTACCTGCTTGGCCAAAGTATACGGCTCAAAATGGCGCAAATATGATATTTGATAATCAGTGCCAGGTGAAAAATCACCACGATCAGGAGTTGCTGCAAGTAGCTTCCGGAAACAAATTATAGTATATTGACCATGGAAAGAACTCATCAGTAGATATCTGTTGGTGAGTTCATTTTTGTTTTTTAGCCAACCTACACCCTTATGCTACTTTCTCTCCGATTATTCCTCCTGGCTTTTATATCGGTAACGGGTTTTGTATCCTTCACCCCTAAAACTGCTGATCTTTCAACCGTTAAAACAGAGGCCGGACTGGTATCTGGTACCAAAAATACAGTTGGTGATATACAAATTTTTAGAGGAATTCCTTTTGCTCAACCACCTGTTGGTGAACTACGCTGGAAAGCACCGCAACCAGTAAAACCCTGGACGGGTGTAAAAAGGTGTGAGGCTTTTGGTCCTAGTCCAATGCAATCCAGTCCTGCGCCGTTTAGTATGTGGTCCGAAGAATTTCTGATTCCTAAAGAACCTATCAGCGAAGATTGTTTGTACCTCAATGTCTGGACTGGAGCCAGATCAGCTACAGAAAAACGGCCGGTGTTGGTGTGGATCTATGGAGGTGGATTTAATAGTGGGGGCAGTGCAGTACCAATATATGATGGAGAGGCTCTGGCAAAAAAAGGAATTGTGTTTGTCAGCATCAACTACCGGGTAGGGATATTTGGCTTTCTGGCACATCCGGAATTAAGCAAAGAATCTGGCAAGAATGCTTCTGGAAATTATGGATTGATGGATCAGATAGCCGCTTTACAATGGGTGCAGAAAAATATTGGCGCTTTCGGAGGAGACCCTAAGAATGTAACCATTGCCGGACAATCTGCCGGTTCGATGAGTGTAAATGCCCTGGTTGCCTCCCCATTAACCGCAGCTCTGTTTCAGAAAGCTATTGCCCAAAGTGGAGCTAATTTTTCCAGAGGCACTGTAAGCCTGCAACAAGCCGAAGAGAAAGGAGTAAAAGTAGCACAAGCTGTAGGTGCTTCTACCGTAGCAGACTTACGAAGCATCCCTGCGGAAGAATTGATGAAAAAATCTCAAGGCATGATGCAGGGAGTTATCTTAGATGGCTATGTATTGCCAGAGGCCATTGCCAATATATTTGCCGCTGGCAAACAGAATAATGTAGCCCTGCTTACCGGCTGGAATCAAAATGAAGGACTGATATTCGGACCGATTAAAAAAGCAACTGATTTTCAGAAAGAAGCGGAAACACAATATGGCGCCGAAGCCAGTACATTCCTGAAGCACTACCCGGCCACCAACGATTCAACAGCTGCCACTTCACAACTGAATCTGTCCAGAGATATGATTTTTGGTGTGCAGAATTATACCTGGGCTAATGTGCAAAGTAAACAAGGTAAAGCCGCCGTCTATGTATACCGTTTTACCCGCAAAGTACCGGCTACCGGAGAGTATGTAAAATACGGGGCGTTCCATACAGGCGAAGTGCCTTATGCGTATGACAACCTTAAATTTGTAAACCGGCCCTGGCAACCAGTGGATCATGAACTGGCTAAAACCATGTCTTCGTACTGGATAAACTTTATTACGTCTGGTAATCCTAACGGGAAAGGTCTGCCTCAATGGCCAGCTTATACCAATGAAGACAAAAAAATTATGATACTAGGGGATAAACCAGGCGCTACTGCCCTGCCCGACCAGGCAGCTTTAGATTTTATCTCAGCAAGAATGAAAACGCAGTAATAGTCAGTAGTCATTGGTAAGTAGTCAGTAGAATCTATATGATTAATCTTTATGCAACTATTGAGTATTACCTTTTAGTAAGCTTTGCCCTCATGGCCGGGCCTCGCCTTTGCAACGCCGCTGTATAGAATCCGCACAAACCTGCTCCCATTGCCAAAGATTCTATAAGGTGTCTTTTGCAAAAGCTGTTGTCGGTGTATTAGCATTAATTTTTGATGAATGGCAGATTTCAATAAAACATAAAGTCCTTGTGTGTTGGCCTGGAAAAACTGCGGGCCATACGTAGGCCTAGTGCGGGGAAGCGTTGTTTTTCCTAGACATTTTTTGTTACTTTTTTGTGGCAATGACAAAAAAGTAAAAAGATATGGTCATCAGCTAAATAGTTTAGTCAATATTTTCTTCAAAAAACTCTTTATAACCCCATGACCCTAACCCGTAGAGACTTCCTCAAACAGCTAAGTGCAGGCACAGCCGTAGTTGGCTTAGCTGCATGGCTCCCCTCCGCTTATGCCAGTGATCTAAAAAGAACCAGTGGCTTAGCCCGCAGCATTCCGGAACTACAAGGATTATCTTCCAAACATATTCTGGCATTTGTAGAAGCAGTGGAGAAAGCAAACCTGGGTTTGCATAGCCTAATGATTGTACGGCATGGCAAAGTACTAGCGGAAGGCTGGTGGGACCCCTACAGAGCCGATTTGAAACATACTCTTTTCTCCTTAAGTAAAAGTTTTACCTCCACGGCCATTGGCTTTGCTGTAGCCGAAGGACGGTTAACTGTAGAAGATAAAGTAATCTCCTTTTTTCCGGAAGAAAAACCAGCCGAGGTAAGTCAGAACCTGGCAGCCATGCGCATTGAAGACTTGCTCACCATGACGACCGGACATGAAAAAGATACCATAGGGCCGCTGCTGGGAGAAACAGAATGTTGCTGGGTAAAACGTTTCTTGTCCCTGCCGGTAGAACGGGATCCGGGCACCCACTTCCTGTACAATACTGGAGCCACCTATATGCTGTCGGCCATTTTGAATAAAGTAACGCAAACGAGCTTACTAAACTACCTGACACCTCGCCTGTTTACACCACTCGACATAAAAGGTGCCGACTGGGAAACAGACCCAGACGGTATTGACACTGGTGGTTTTGGGCTCCGGCTTACAACAGAAGATATTGCCAAGTTTGGCCAGTTATATCTGCAAAAAGGCAACTGGAATGGCAAACAACTATTACCTGCCAAATGGGTTGAAGAAGCTACTTCCTTCCAGGTACCGAATGCGCCACCTACCGGCAAAACCACGGAGCACGAGTGGAACCAGGGCTATGGCTACCAGTTCTGGCGTTGCCGGCATAATGCCTACCGGGGCGATGGAGCGATGGGACAGTACTGTCTGGTAATGCCAGATCAGGATGCCGTACTAGCGATCACCAGCGAAACGCACGACATGCAAGCCATCATGACACAAGTATGGGAAATTCTGCTGCCTAACATGACTAAAGGACCACTAGCCCAGGATGCGAAAGCCCATACAACGCTGAAACAGAAACTAGCTACCCTTACCTTGCTTCCACCAGTAGCAGCGCCTGCTTCTCCACTTGCTTCTACCTTGTCAGGCAAAACGTATAAGCTAAAAGAAAATACACTCAACCTAGAAAAAGCCTCTTTCAGTTTCCGGAAGAACAGCTGCACATTTACAGTAAAAGATTCGAAGGGTGAACATACTATTGTTTGTGGCTTCAACCATTGGGAAAAAGGCGAAACCCAGATGCCCGGGGATCCGCCTAAGTTTGTACCCTTGAAAAATACAATGGATACGGCTAAAGTAAAAGTGGCCGCCGTGGGCACCTGGAAAGACCCAGATACATTCGTGATGACCTGGAATTTCTATGAAACGCCTCATTCTGATATAGTCACTTGCCACTTTGAAAAAGACACCATGCGAATGGAATTTATGAATAGTGTAGATACCAAAGCCAGGAACAGCAAAGAACCCAGATTGATTCTAGAAGGGCAACTAGAAGAAATGAAAGGATAATATAAGTAACCTATTCCTAGTCTTATATTAGGTCATTTATAAACTTGAACGCAGATAAGCAAATACTAATAAACAGATGAAGATAACTTTACTTTGTCAGTTCAAATTAAACAAAACTCCATGCGCATGGGGTTGAAAAAATAGCGGGTTGAGCGTAGGAATGTGGGTAGAAGCATTATTTTTTCTTGATTTTCTTTGGTTACTTTCTTGTATCAAGACAAGAAAGTAACCAAACTAACGGTAAGATCAATAAGTAACTATTATCAGTTTATTTGTGTCCCACGCCTCTAATAATATTTATAGTCCTTGATTTGCAATACTTTAATCTTACAATTATTTCTTAATTAAATCTTTTGAGTTGCTTATCAGATTATACTTTTAAATTTTCACACCTTCACATTTTGAAATTGACCTATGCTTGCTTTTCTTGGGCTTTTAACGATTATACTTCTGTTGATTCTGGTCATGGGGAAAGTGGTATCACCAGTAGTGGCCCTCATTGTGGTACCTATTGTTACAGCCTTGATGGCAGGGTTTACCACAGAGATACTTACTTTCATTACCGAGGGTATTAAAACCATTTCCACCACAGCAGTCATGTTCATCTTTGCCATTCTATTCTTTGGTGTACTGATGGATGCCGGCACTTTTGAGCCCATTATTTCCCGTTTATTGAAAGCTGCTGGCAACGATCCGCCCCGGGTTACTTTAGTTACGGCCATACTCGCCATGATTGTACACCTGGATGGCTCTGGAGCTGTCACTTTCCTGGTAACCATTCCGGCTTTACTTCCCTTATATGACGCGCTCAACATGCGTAGAACCACCCTGGCCACTGTTGTAGCTTTATCGGCCGGTACCATGAATATATTGCCCTGGGGCGGGCCAACTATCCGGGCAGCCACTGCTTTAGAAGTGCAGGTTACCCAACTGTTTAATCCCTTACTTATTCCGGTGCTGTGTGGGTTAGTTACTGTTTTAGCAATTGCTTACTTTTTGGGTGTAAAAGAAAGAAAGTATGTACGGATTCCAGAAGTGAACAAACTAGAAACCCTGAGCCAGGCAGCGGCAAAAGTCAATACGTTGGCACGTCCTAGGCTATTGTGGTTCAATGTATTGTTGATCATTCTCTCTATTGTGGTACTGATCTCTGCCTGGGCTCCTCCACATATTATTTTCATGATTGCTTTTGCGATTGCCATTAGTATAAATTACCCCAACCTGAAAGACCAACGGGAACGCATAGATGCCCACGCTAAAGCTGCGCTGCTGATGGCAAGTATCTTGTTTGCGGCCGGATGTTTCACTGGAATTTTGAAAGGATCAGGGATGATAGAAGCCATGGCTTCCTCTGCGGTAAAGGTGATTCCTGCATTTGTTGGAAATCATTTAGCTTTGTTTACTGGCCTGCTCTCCATGCCCGCCAGTTTATTGTTCGACCCGGATTCTTTCTATTTTGGTGTATTGCCGCTTTTAGGCACCACAGCTATACATTTTGGAGGAGAAACCATAGAAGTAGGCCGGGCAGCCATCATCGGACAAATGACTACTGGCTTCCCCATAAGCCCGTTAACTGGTTCTACCTTTCTACTCATCGGCTTAACAGGCGTGGAATTAGGAGAACATCAGCGAAAAACTATTCCGTATGCCTTTCTGGTTACTATGGTGATGTTACTGTTTTCTCTCCTGTTAGGTGTTATTAGCTTTTAAACACATTCAAATGAAAGACAAAATTAGAATTGGTTGTGGTGCCGGGTTTTCAGGAGATAGACTAGAACCAGCTGTGATTCTGGCAGAAAAAGGTAAACTCGATTACCTCGTATTGGAATGTCTGGCGGAACGGACCATCGCTTTGGCGCAGAAACGAAAAATGCAGGATGCCAGCAAAGGCTATGATCCCTTGCTGGAACGACGGATAGAATCTTTGCTGCCAATTTTAACTCAAAAGAAAGTCCGGTTGATTACCAATATGGGAGCCGCTAATCCGATAGCGGCTGCCCAAGTTATTTGCCAAATTGCAACCCGGTTGAATATCTCAGTCACTGTAGCTGCTCTTACCGGGGACGATGTATTTTCACAGCTCACAGGCGAAGAAAAGGCTTTAGAAACAGACAAACCTCTCAATGCCTCCGGGCAGTTGATTTCAGCCAATGCCTATCTAGGAATCGATGCCTTATTACCCGCCTTAGCTACTGGGGCTGATATCATTATTACTGGCCGTGTGGCAGACCCCTCCTTGTTTGTAGCTCCACTGGTACATGAGTTCGGTTGGTCTACAGATGAGTATGAAAATATTGGGCAAGGTACCGTAATTGGCCATTTGCTGGAATGTGCCGGACAGTTAACTGGAGGTTATTTTGCAGACCCTGGCAAGAAAGATATTCCGGACTTTGCCCATTTGGGCCATCCCTTTGCCGATGTATCACCGGATGGAACAGCCCTATTCTCTAAGGTAGAAGGAACTGGCGGGATACTGAGTTTAGCCACGGCCAAAGAACAACTATTGTATGAAGTGATGGACCCCAGCCAGTACATTACCCCAGATGTAGTAGCTGATTTTACGGGCGTATATTTACAGCAAGTAGAGAAAAATAAAATCAAAGCCTGGGGTGGACGAGGGACCGCAAAGCCTGCTATGCTAAAAGTAAGTGTAGGCTATGCAGCAGGGTTTGTAGGCGAAGGAGAAATATCCTATGCTGGGTCTAATGCCCTAGGCCGGGCACAGCTAGCCGGACAGGTAATAGAACAACGGCTGGCAGCTTCTTTTTCTGACTTGCGCATCGATTACATTGGAAGCACATCCGTTCACCGCAAAACATTCGGGCAGCCCGCGGAACCATATGAAGTACGTTTGCGTGTGGCTGGCAAAGCGGCCACTGCTGCCCAGGCTGCGATTATTGGAGAGGAAGTAGAAGCGTTATATACCAATGGTCCTGCCGGGGGCGGAGGCGCCAGAAAATATGTGCATGAGGTAGTAGGAATAGTCTCTACCTTGATACCCCGTGAAAAAGTAAACGCTACCGTTACACTAGTAAAATCATGAAAACCAAACTTTACGAAATAGCTCACAGCCGGGCAGGCGATAAAGGAAATACGCTTACTCTATCCCTAATTCCTTACCAGGCAGAAGATTACCTTCTGCTATGTGACCAAGTAACGGCTGAGGCAGTAAAGAAACACATGGGAGGGATTGTGGCCGGAGAAGTTACCCGGTACGAATTGCCCAATCTGCCTGCCTTGAATTTTGTCTGCAAACAAGCCCTGATGGGAGGCGTCACTACTTCATTAACTATGGATACACATGGAAAAAGCCTGAGTTATGCTTTGCTAGAAATGGAGATTGAGAAATAATATATTTCTATATGAAGTGCAATAATTTCCTTGCGTAACTGTCTTTTTATTAGTATCTTACCTTTATCATTTCTGTCACTGGAATGCTTCCTCAGTGGAGCGTCATCACAGGCAAATAGCCTACATGCCTGGTTTTTTATTCTTTCTTGCTTTTACTAAACGTACCTACTCAAACTTCCTAATTAGGTATTTTATAAAGCACTCATTTCTTAGATTATCTTCATTTTTATGGAAACTCACTCACCCATTGATGAACATCCTGGTAGTCCTGTACTGGCGCATCCGGGAAAAAACGTATTGCTCAGCACAGATGCTACCGATATGGCAAGTTTTTGCTTACGAATTACGCTTGGCCTGGTTATGTTCCCGCATGGTATGCAGAAGTTGTTTGGCTGGTTTGGCGGTGCAGGACTAGAGAATACCATCGGTTATTATATTACTAACTATGGAGTACTTCCCATGATTACTCTTCTGGTGATTGTAGCCGAAGCAGCGGGTTCCATTGCCCTGATTTTCGGGTTCTGGAGCCGTTTAGTAGCCGCCAGTATTGGCCTAATCATGATTGGGGCTATATTCTCGGTGCATTTCCAGAATGGCTTTTTCATGAACTGGACCGGACAGCAAGCTGGGGAAGGGTTCGAATTTCACTTGCTGGTAATAGGTATTTGTATAGCCCTTATTATTCGTGGCAGCGGTAAATGGTCGGTAGATAGTTATCTAGAGCATAAGTTAAGTCATTAAAAAAGAAATGTACTAATGATTACAAAGTATGGTAAACAAGATTATTTAATTCAATTAACCTGTTGTTAAGCATATAAAACAAAAAGCTGCTGAAGAAGTCCTTCAGCAGCTTTTTTGCTATCAAACGAAAATAGTTTATTTCACAGAACCTACCGTTGCGCCACTGTCTCCGTTACTTTCAAACAACATATTAATAACAGAAAATATCATTTGTCCGCTGGCAGCTTTGTCGTTCTTGAAAACAAAGTGTAGATCATGTACGCCAGTGGCTCCTTTTAAGCCTACTTTTACCTGTTGTGGGGGTACTGTATTCGCTGCCCCTTCAGCTGGTGTAATGAACTCAGATTTTCCTACCAATGCTCCGGTGGGTGAATCTAGATGAACTTCAATTTCGCCACCCAGGAAGTTATAGGCTTTCGGAGCAGATGCCGTGAAGGTAATCTGGTGGATACCTGTCAGGTCTATTTGTTTCAAACCGATGCCCGACTTAGCTCCTGAAGCAATTACCAGAGACGGTCCGCCCGGAATCTGGAACTTCTGTACACCATCAAAAATATCTACGGTGCTAGCAGCCACACTTGGATTACGCAACACAATAGATTGTTCGGCAGGAATACCCTCAATACCATTGGCTCCCTTGTCCTGGTAAGCGGCACGTAACATATATACGCCTACACCCTTATCACCGTCTGGCAGGCTGGTTGTAAAAGTGCCTTTCGCAGGCATAGAGGTACCATTTGCTTTTTCATCAGATAAGCTCAAGATATACTGTACCATTTCCGTAACATCAGTTACGGATAATTGCGGGTGGGCACTCATAGAAACCTCTCCCCAAACACCGCTGCCGCCAGAAATCACTTTCTTCGCCAGGCGTTCGGTTGCACTAGCATCCCCCTTGTATTTTTTGGCTACATCTTTATAGGCCGGACCAATAGACTTCTTATCGGTGCTATGGCAGGCTTTGCAGTCGCTACTTTCTACCAGCTGCAAACCTTTGGCAAACTGGGCAGATGCATCGGCGCTGCGGTGGCCCTGGGCAATACTTACTTTATCAAATCCTTCCGGCAGATAATCTATGTTGACAGCCACTTGTGTAGGTGTGATCTTGCCACTAGCCAGGCTGCCATCTTCCTTGTCAGATACCTTTACATCGTAGGCAATGGTTTTACCTGGAAAGAAAAAGGTTTTATTGCCTTTGGTGATATCAAAAGCTACTACCGGAGGTTCATTGCCTGCTTTGATATCCAGCGTCTGGCTGCTTTTCTCGCCTTTTGGATCAGTTACCGTAAGGGTAGCTTTATATTCACCGGCTTTGGCTAGCGTAACGCTTGGGTTAGCTTCTTTAAAGGTTTGAAGTGTACCAGCGGCAGAGGTAATTTTCCATTCATAGGTCAGTTTATCTCCATCAAAGTCCTTGGTACCTTCTGACGAAAGTTTTACTTTGAGCGGCAGGGCCCCGGCTTTTTTATCTACACTGACAGCAGCAATGGGTTTGCGGTTGCCACTGGTGTATTCAATGCGTACCAGGCGGGCATCATCGTTGCCCTGGAACCAGCCGGTACCGTATTCCAACATATACAAATCTCCGTCTAGGCTGAATTCCATATCCATAGGGTTAGAGAATTTGTAGCTTGGCATAAACCGCTCCATAGAAACATAGTTGCCATCTTTATCCATCGTTACGGCCATTACCCAGCCGCGCATCCACTCATAAATAAACAGTTTGCCATTGTAATACTCTGGGAAAGCACGTTTGGCGCCCTGAAACTGATCTTGGTAAAATACCGGGCCGGCCATAGCTGAACGTCCACCAGTACCTACCGCCGGAAACTCTTTAGATTCTGCATAGGGATACCAGATAAAGGCCGGTTGGGCAGCAGGCAACTCTTTTAAGCCAGTATTACTGGGCGAATTATTGATAGGCTTCGCTACTTCATAGGCAGGTCCGGAGGTACTATCCGTAAAGTTGAAATAATGATAGGGTTTGTTGTTGCCAATGAAATGAGGCCATCCGAAGTTACCTGCTTTGCGGGCCTGTCCTACTTCATCGTGACCTTCCGGACCCCGTTTCTCCCCTGGTTTGTTGGCATCTGGCCCTACTTCACCCCAATATAAAAATCCTGTTTTTTGGTCGACTGAAATACGGAATGGGTTGCGGTGGCCCATGGTATAAATTTCCGGGCGGGTTTTGGCAGTGCCTTTCGGAAATAAGTTGCCTTCCGGAATGCTATAGGTACCATCTGGCTGGGGTTTAATGCGGATAATTTTTCCGCGCAGGTCGTTGGTATTGCCAGAAGATTTCTGAGCATCCCAGGCTTCCCGGCCAGGGCGTTCGTCTATCGGATTGTACCCATTAGAGCCATGCGGATTAGTATTATCTCCGGTAGATAAATATAAATTCCCTTGTGCATCGAAAGCCATAGAACCACCTGTGTGGCAGCATTGCTCCCGCTGGGTAGCTACTTCTAACAATACTTTTTTGCTATCCATCAGCAGTTCATCGCCGCGCATCTGGTAGCGGGTAAGTATATTTTTAGATTCACCTACTTCCGAATAATACAGGTATATAAATCCGTTTTGTGCAAAGTTAGGATCTTGTACCAGGCCAAGTAAACCATCTTCTGCTTCGCTTACTTTGCCTGTTTTATCGGTGTATTTGGTGCTTACTGGGATAGTTGCAATTACTTTGGTTTGTCCGGAAGTAGGATTAAATAATTTTACTTTGCCTCTTCTTTCAATCAACAATACCCGTCCGTCTTTCAGTACGGTTAGTTCCATGGGTTCTTCCAGTTTCTCTTGTAGCACTACTTTATTGAAACGGTTTTCTTCCGGTATTTTGGGTGTGCGCACGTTGGCATAATCTACTGGTTTAGGCGCATCGCCACCCATCACATACTTTAAGCCTTCCCACAGATGCCGTACCATTAGGGGTTCTTCGAAAGATTTGTCTGTATGGCCCATACTGGTATAAAATGCCCGTCCACCGTCGTATTCCTGATACCAGCTCATCGGGTGATAGTCGCCATTGGTGCCACCAGTGTAGGTTTTTTCGTCAATGGTCATCAGCACTTTTATAGCCGGGCTAATCTGCTTATAGCTGTAAAATTCATCTTCCCGCTCAAAACGGTCGGGCAGGAAACTACTGGCCGGATGGGTTTTATCTACGGTTACAAAGGTGCCCTTTTTCACATTGGGGTTATTAGGGTGGCTTTCAAAATAGGCGCCTGCCAGCTTGCCATACCAGGGCCAGTCGTATTCTGTGTCAGCTGCGGCGTGTATACCCAAATACCCACCCCCGGCTTGGATAAAACGTTCAAACGCATTTTGTTGCTCTGCATTTAACACATCGCCGGTAGTACTTAAGAAAATGACAGCGTTGTAGCGCTTCAGGTTTTCTTCCGTAAATTTGGATGCATCTTCGGTAGTATCTACCGCAAAGCCTTTCTCTTTGCCCATTTTAATTAGGGCTGCCTGTCCGGCAGGGATCGACGTGTGACGAAAAACAGTTGTTTTGCTGAATACTAGGATTCTGGGTTGTTGCTGAAAGGTAGCAAAAGACCAGAGACCAAGGAGCAACACCAGCAATCCAACAGCAAATAGCATGGATTGGGGAAAACGTAGGAAACGAAACATACAGGTTTAGAATTAGTAAAGGTCTTTAAAGAAATAAAAAGATATAGGATATTATACTACATTGCGTTACAGTAACACAATGATACTTATTATTTAGTAATTAACAAAAGATATACGATTAGTTATATTTTACATTAGTCGAATTCCTAGTGCCTGCATGTATGGAAAGTAGTATGTTCACCCCACACGAGTATTTTTTATCACATATCTCCTTAGATTGTGTTGTTTTTGGTTTTCATGAAAATCAATTAAAAGTCTTATTAGCTAAGCTGAAAGGTCGGGATGCATGGGGCTTGCCTGGTGGATTTGTAGGCATACAAGAAACAGCCGAATATGCAGCCAGCCGGGTGTTAAAAGAACGTACCGGATTGGATCAGGTGTTTTTACAGCAATTTCATGTGTTCAGTGATCCCAACCGGGGTGAGCAGCTCAAAGAAGTAGAGTCATTAAAAGCAGTTAGTGGGTCGGCGATTGATATAGAATGGTTTAAACAACGGTTTATTTCTATTGGCTTCTATGCGTTGGTAGAATTTTCCCAGGTTTATCCTACACCTGATGTTATTTCGGATGCCTGCCAGTGGTGGGATCTGGAAGAAGTAGGCAAATTGATGCTAGACCACAACCTGATCTTGCAGAAAGCACTGGAAACCTTGAGGCTGCAACTGAACTACCAACCTATTGGGTATAATTTACTACCGGCTACCTTCACAATGCCGGAACTGCAGCGGCTGTACGAAGCCATCTTGGGTAAACAACTCGATCGCCGCAACTTTCACCGGAAAATTACCGGCTATGGCATTCTCAAAAAGCTGAATGAGCGCCGCACCGGGGTAGCTCACAAAGCCCCTGACCTTTACAGCTTCGATCTGAATAAGTATCATCAGGCACTAAAGGAAGGTTTACAGGGCGGGTGGTAATTTATGGTATATAATTACATGAATTACCATTTTTACAGCAATAGTTATTCTGGCCTTCCAAAATTGGGTGAGCCATCTTCATTCCAGGTAAAGGGTTTAGCCCGGATCTGTCTGGCCCAACCCGCCTGGCTGCTTCTGGCAGCATGGTAGATAATATAATCCTGGTCTCCTAGTTTCACAAACGACGCATGGCCGGGTGCAAAAATAGTATCTATTTTTGAGAATACCGGCTTAAGCTCTTTGCGCCAGGAAACAGGATTTAGCGGATCGCCACCAAGATAGGTAAGCTGCCCCAGGCAATAATCGTCGGTCCAGCTACCGCTGGCAGAGTAGATAATAAACACCCTGCCGTTATAGATAAGTGCCTGCGGTCCTTCATTTACATAGGGATAGCCGTTTTTTTCCCAGTCGTACTCTGGTCTGGAAATGCAAACCCGGTCAGAGGCAATTGACCAGGGATTGCTCATTTTAGCTATATAGATATTCTGACTAATATTGGTAAATCCCTCCCAACCAGACCATATAAAATATTTCTCATTATCGGGCATAATTAATACAGACCCATCAATTGCCCAGCGGTCGGTAGGAATTTTCAGTTTGCCTTTGAATAGATACTCGCCCTGCGGATCATCACTTATTCCTTCCAGTACATACATCCGTTCCTCAGCATTCCGGCCATTATACAAGGCAAAATAGATATACCATTTTCCATCTACCAGTTGCAGTTCCGGAGACCATATTTCCAGGTACTCTGGTATGGTTCCCTGGTTGCCCGGCCATACTTGCACCAGCCGAGCGGTTGCCATATCTTCCAATTTGCTGAACCTGGAAATCAGTATTTTTTGCTTTGGCCGGTCTACAGTGCAATAGTAGAAATTGCCTTCATGAGATATTACCCAAGGGTCTTCGCCATCATCTACCAGTACGTGTGTCTGGTCGCCACTAGGAGGAAGTGATTTGGCTCTTTGTGTCAGCACATTAATTTCATCCACCGTCATAGGTTTAAGATGTGCTTCCTGGTATAAGTGTTTGTCAGACTGAGACATGTTTTTTCATAAGTAAACTACTTCTGAGAAAGTGTATATAAAATTTACTTTTCTCAGAAGCAGATGAATAAGTATAGGAAAGCAGACTAAGCCAAATGAATAATTGGCCTGAAGATTAGGCATCGCCCATCATTAACCCTTCAATGGTATGTGCTTGCACAATCGGCTCAAGCCTATCTACCAGACGGTATGTCAGATGCTGGCACACATTACTAGGCAAAGTTTCGTAGAATGCTCTGGTAATTTGCAGATCGTGCCTTTCAGCATTATTGCCTCCTGGTGCATCTACTCCCAGGACCAATACTGGCCGGGGCTTATCTGAATAATTAGCCGTACCTCTATGAATGGTAAGTGCCGATCTTGCTGAAATGTCGCCCATTTGCGGCATTTTCCGCTGTGCCCGTTGTTCATACCTTGAATATAACTCTGCAGGCGGGAACATGTCATGCTTAAAGCCAGTAGGAAAATCCCACTGAGTACCCATCGCAATTTCAAACGGCCCCATATCTTCGGTTACATCTATCGTAGTTAGGTTGAAAGCTAACGAGTTAAGCCTGCGGCCAGTTAGTGTATCTTCCGGAGAAGGAAAATCGCGGTGCCAGGGCTGATCCAATGCACCCGGATTAGGCACATCAAATCCTATTTCTACTATTTTATAATGCGGGCCCAATACAGCTTCGCACACGGCCGTAATCCAGGGATGAGTGGCAAGCTCAACAAATCCTCGTATCCCTTCCGGATGTATTTCTACATAATGCCGGTTACGTCCTCTGCCCACAGCTCCTCCAGGCCGTTTTAGTGCATCCTGGTAAAGTACAGCCAGATCTTCTCTCAATTGCTCTACCCATTCACGATTAAAAGCTCCTTTCAGCGCAATAAAACCATCGCCGTACAAGCCGCCCATAATCTGGGCAATATCGTAAGAGGGAAAATTGGTTGTTTGCATATCTGCTCCCACTGTAGGCGTATTTTGGGTTTGATACGCAGTTCCACCTATTTTTGGTGGGTTAAGTGATTGCTCATCTCTATATCCTTCCATAATGCATGTATTTAATTACTTATAACTCATACACAGGAAAATTGGCCTAGCCAACTGTCCGAATATATTAACGTGGATCAGCACAATTTAGTCAAGCTGAACTACAGTTTAATGATTTTTGGATGCTAGTTGGCCAGTATCAGTTTTTTACTAAAACAATAGGAGAGGCATCAATACTTCTGTTTTTCCTGTTGTGCAAAACTCATATTTGAGAAACACCAGTAATGTTTGCCGCAGGAGGTGTAAAAAATAAGCTTTCTCAAATTGGTATATAAGAAAGCTTTTATGTGATATTACTTTTTGGGTTTCTGTAGCAAATCATAGACCACCGGGCTAAAAAACGCAAGGTTTTCCAGAATACAGGCCATGTTGTAGAAGCTTTCTACATTTACCTCCGAGTTTTCGGCCATGTTCTGCATGAGATTGTCTAAGGTTTCTCTGAATTTATTGTTAAATTCTTCTTTCGTAAGTTCCATATAAGTAGTAAGCAATGGTACTTGTCTAACCAGATTGGCTAAAATAAAATTTCATTGGAACGGAGTCTTTCGGTTTGTTTTTAACATTAGCAGGAATTTATCTCCCTACCTTTACAGAAACCCAAACTTCTGAGTACCGTACATACCCTTTTTTACCACCGGAAGCTACGCCAGAATATCCTTAAACCTTATTTTTTTAATTTTTCCCTATAGTTATGCTTTGCCCAATCCTTATACGTCTGCCACTCATGAAAGTGATTTGCTTGCTCATGATAGGCTTTTGTACAGTAGGTTTAGCTCTCGCATGTGCCTGGAAAGAGAAAGGAGATCAAACAATGAAAACTGGAAAGAATATATATTCAAAAGGCAGGCTAACAGCAAGACCCACTCGCTCAGCTACGAAAAATGATATTACAACAGGTGTACAATCCTTGAATCTGGATGGCAAAAAAGATGGATTACTTTATATTCCTAACACCTATCAGGCAAAGCGCCCGGCTGCACTGGCGGTTATGCTGCATGGTGCAGGCGGCAATCCTCAACATGGACTGTCATTGCTGAAACACTATGCAGACACCTATAACATTATTCTTTTGGCACCAGCTTCACGTGCGCAATCCTGGGATCTTATTGCATCTGATTCATTCGGGCCGGATGTTTTGTATATAGATAAGGCATTAAAACTTGTATTTGAACAATATGCCATAGATACTATGCATATGGCTATAGGCGGATTTTCTGATGGTGCCTCCTATGCCTTAAGTTTAGGATTAACCAACGGTGATTTGTTTACGCATATACTGGCTTTTTCTCCTGGCTTTGTGCATACCATAGAAACAACTGGCACTCCCAGCATCTATATTTCACATGGAACACAAGACGAAGTATTGCCCATAAACCCTTGCAGCAGGCGCATTGTACCTGCCTTACAGCGCAAAGGCTTTCAGGTTAAGTATCAGGAGTTTGAGGGCAAGCATGAGATACCTGCCACTATCTCCAAAAGTGGAGTAGATTGGTTTTTAAAAGAACGATAAAAAATTGATGTTACTTCCGGCTACTAACAGGCTTTATTTAAAAGTGTATTATTCTATTTTTATTATCCGGTAGCAAGTCTGTATTTCAGCTGTAGATTTTCAGGGAATAAACATTCCTCCTGATTTACTTCAGCCAATACACATCCACAAACGGCCCTCTTATGTAATCTGCAGAAAAGCAGACGAAAATGCCATGGAGTATTCAATAATAAAATACTGATTTCAACAAAAATAAACCTCAGCAAGTACATTCTAGACTATACCTGCTTTAGTAAATTTTTTCCTAACATAAGAAGAACTTTCTTCAGCGGATAGCGGCTATTTGCCGCTTAAAAAATGCCCAAGCTTCTTCATATACATCGATATCATTCGGGTAATCATGTTTGCCGCTAATTACCTTGAGAAGCACCACCTCAGGCTTCCCTTTTTGCTGATACGTATAGCGTTCAATGGTTTTGCCATCTTGTGGATCTGTATCAGGGAGCAGTTCTTTTTTGGGCTTTTGCTGGTAGCCTGCTAACGTAGCCCAATATTGAAGCGTTTGGTCGGTTGAACGTACCTTGCCCAGATATACCCCGGTGTCTACCTGCACTACGCCCCCCTCATAGGGATTTACCTCATCGCTGGTTCCGTTAATGATCAGTACAGGAACGGCTATTTTTCCCTCTGTGCAGTCCAGGTTGTCGGGGGTAGGTAAGTTAGCAATGATAGCTGTGATGGCCCGGATACGGTCTGGCATCGTTAGCGCAAGTTTATAACACATATGCCCGCCGCCGGAAGTACCTACGGCAAATACCTGTTTTTCGTTAATGGCATGTTTGTTCTTGAAATAGTCAATAAGTGCAGCAAAAAAGGCTTCTTCATTTATATTTTCCACGTTTGCCGCAGAAGTAGCAGCTTTCCGGCACTCATTCCAGTAGTTTTTACACCCATCCGGATACACTAGCAGCACGTTTTCCTGGGAAGCTTTTTGTGCCAGTTTCTTTGTGCCATTTACCACTCCTTTGCCATTGCCTCCAGAGCCATGCAATGCAAATAATAGACTGGCTCCGTTTTTTATACCATTTGGCTGCTGGTAATGAAAACTCCTATAATGCCCATCTATTAAAAGAGAATCGCTGACCAGCTGGCTCTTGGATAAAAAAGAACTAAATAACCCAAGCAGAATAAGGAAATAGTTGCGCATAGTTGTATTGTGAAAAGATAATAGAGATTAGTTTTTGCTTCTACAGAAAGCCATTTAAAATACACAACTTCACCTATCCTTCAAAAATTTTGGTTCAAATGTGTATCAGACTTTTGCCAAGAAGATAGATGTATACGTACAATAATATGGCTGTAAAAGTAGCATTCAACGCAGCTGCTTAATTGCTTCAACGAATTGCTTTAAATCTTCCAGACCAGTATATACATTGGGTGTTACCCGGATGCCTTGCATATTCTCCCAGGTTACAGCCGTTATATGAATTCTATGGTCTTCCAATAGGCCTTTTTCCAAAGCAGTCGGTTTCCAGTCTGATAATGCCATATTCACAATTACACAACAACGGTTTTCCTCCAGTGGTGTATGGAACCGGATATTCTCATGTTGTTGCAATTGCGTAGTCCAGTACCGGCGCAGGTACCGTAAACGTTGTTCTTTGTTTTCGCGACCTAACCAGAGGTAATATTCTATGGCAAAACCCAAAGCCAGTACAGCGGGCATGAGTTGAATACTTAACTCCTCAAACTTGCGGATATTATCAGACTGCGGGTTGGCACTGGAAGCTAACGGCCAGAGCTTAGCTATTTTCTGTTTGTTTACATACAACACCCCCCCTGGAATCGGCCCAGAAAGCCATTTATGCGAGGCAGCAACAAAATAATCGCAGTTGAGGGCAGCCATATCTGTTTCCAGCAGGCCAAAGCTATGGGCACCATCTAGTACCACGTCTATATTCCGGGCTTTCGCCTCTTGAATGAGTCGCTCTACCGGCAGTACTTGCCCGTTCCAGTTAATTACGTGTGTGAGATGTAGAACTTTCGTTGTTTCGGTGAAAAGTGCCACATAGCTGGCAATTACCTCTTCGTCTGTCTGGGCAGGGCCTTCCAGATTAACCCAACGTACTTTTATTTTATCCCGTAGTTCACGCTGTTTCCAGGAGGCTACCGCTTTTGAATAATCCTGTTTACAGGCCACTACTTCATCGCCCTCCTTTAATTCCAGGCCAAATATTACGTTATTCAATGCTTCGGTAGTGTTGCGCAGCATGGTTACTTCTTCTGCGGAACAATTCAGCAAGATTGCTAGTCCTTCGCGTATCAGTTCCCGGCCCTGCTCCATGTATTTAAAGATCTGATAGCTGGGTATCTGATTAGCTATCTGGTAATAGGTTAAAAATGCTTTTTCTACTATATGAGGAGATGAACTGACTGCTCCACTATTCAGGTTGATGAGCCCTTCTGATCTAGGATACGTGGATTTTATCTGCTGCCAGAAAGATTCATCAGTGGCTATTGCCTTCGCAGAAGCTGCCGGTACATGTAAAGTGGGTAATTCGGATCTTATACTTAAGGATGAATGGGTATGCAGAAATTGCTTCCATTGGGAGGTCCAGTTAGCCATACTACTAGTAAGTGCTTGGTTTGTGAGGCGGAAATTTATGCATTCTTTTTTAACTCTGCACCAATCAGGCATTAGAAGATCGCAACGGCTAAGACTTACCTAGGTAAAACAATTTTTCCTGGAGTATGTGGCAGGTGTTTTAACAGAGGGATGCTATCTTTTCTCTTCAGTGTATATATTGCTCCGCTGGTATTCGGTTGGCGTCTGGCCATAATACTCTCTGAAACATTTGGTAAAGTAATTTAAACTACTGAACCCAACCAGGTAGGCTACTTCACTTACATTGCCACAATGTTGTAACAGCAGGCTGGCCGCCCGCTTCAAGCGGAAGTTGCGGATAAATTCACTGGGCGACTGGGCTGTAAGTGCCGTAAGTTTCCGGTGCAGGTGTGCCCTGCTCATGCCAATTTCCTTGCTGAAGCCCTCCACATCGAATTCTGTATTGGCTACGTTGGCCTCTACAATAGCTAAGGCTTTTTGCAGAAAACGTTTATCAGTAGAGGTAATTTTTACTTCCTGTGGATTAAGCTGTATATGTTGATTATACTTTTCCTGCAATGTTACACATGCTTCAATCAATTTTTTTATACTAATTTCCAGTTCCGGCATCTGAAAGGGCTTTACTAAATAAGCGTCTGCCCCGGTATCCAATTCCTGCCATTTACTTTCTGTGTCGGCTTTGGACGTAAGCAGCAACAGAGGTATATGCGACGTCCGTTCGTTTGTTTTAAGTTTATGGCAAAGAGTAATCCCATCCATATCCGGCATCAGTACATCGGAAATAATTAGGTCTGGCATGGCTTCCAGGGCCTGATGGTAGCCAGAAAATCCGTTTTCTGCGGTTAGCACATGGTAGGAAGCAGCTAAGTGTGAACTGATGGAATAGCGGAGATCTGCATTATTTTCTATGAGTAATAGTTGTTTCGGTACATGTTTGGCTATTTCAGGCGCAGCCGTTTTTTCTTCTGTACCCTCTGGAGAAACCCCTGCTGCATAAAAATGATTGTGTATGGCAGGTGTTTTCTGCCCTGTTGCAACAGGGCTTCGTCCCAGCGGAAACTCGATATAAAATGTACTGCCTTCCTCCGGCACACGTTCAACCCATATCTTTCCCTGGTGTAAGTCTACCAATTCTTTTACTAAAGCCAGGCTTATATCTGCTCCCTCATACACGGTGGCCGCTGTTGTATCTGCCTGTTGAAATTGGTCGAAAATGCCAGCTATCTGCCCGGAGCCGATGCCTGTAGCTTTTACGTGTATATGTACGTTGGTGTGTTGATTGTCCTTATCTAATAGCTCAACATAAAATATAACCTGCCCTTGTGGAGCAGTAAACTGATATGCATGCAAAAGCAAGTTGCCGATCATTTTTTCCAGCTTGTCTGCATCAAACAATACCCAACATGGCTCGGCCGGTAGTTGCTGGTGGTAAGCAATCTTTTTGCTTTCAAATATGGGGACAAATGCACTACCCAGAAGCTTCATATATCCAGTAAACTCGCCCGGCTGTGGTTGTAGGCTGAGTTGGCCTGCTTCCAGTTTGGAAATGTCCGATAGCTGGTTAATCAGTTGCAGCAGCCAGTTGCTATTGCGAATAATTAAATCAAGCTCTGGTTTATCTGCTGTGTGAGAAGATTTGTGCTGAATTTTTTCTGTGGTTCCCTTAATAAGGGTAAGAGGGGTACAGAATTCACGGGAAACAATAGCAAAGAAATGCGACTTTAGTTTATCTAATTCGTGAAGTTTCTCTGCCTCTATTTGTTTTATCTGTAAGGTGGCTTTTACCCGTTCTCTGCGAATTATTTCTTTGATAAGTAGCACGAGCAAAGTTGTCGCCAACAGCATACAAACGCCAAAAATCCATCCCATATTTGGCTGAAAAAATACAAAGCCATTTCGCATATCATTCCACAAGAAACCTTCCTTATTCTGTAAACTATTTTTTGTATAGGTATGAGAGAGCCCTTGTTGTATAGCCAGATACATCAATTGCAAAGAGGACTGGCCAAAACCACTTCGCCAGAAGCCAGTCAGCATTACACTACCCAGTAAGCATACAATGGACAATGGCATCATAGGTCACAGAAAAATACGCGTATAGGTAAACAGGAACTTTGAATTTACTGATCAATTCTTGGCTTTTCAGAAAACGCCCGCTGACTGGAAAAAGGATTAGAGTGTATGAGTTAGGTGAAGGTGTATTCCCTTAATTTTTTCGCTGGTTGAAGTGCTGCATTTGTCTGATGAAACTAACGAACGAATAGAGCAAAGTCAATACTTAAAATTAGGTATTTTGCCAGTTTAGCATGCAATGCGACATACGTGCTACTGAATGTGACATATTTGCTAGTAATTTTATGGCCTTTAGTGAATTTTAGCTGAGAAAAGCAGCAGAAGCGAAAAAGTAGGCATGGCTGTTAATCATATCCATTCATAAGCCACCGGTTCCTTCTCCAACAGATGGACAAAGACAGCTTTCTCCCCCTATAATTTTACGCAAGAAACTATCCTATGTGACCAGAGTAATAACCTTTGAGACATCTGTGCTAACCCATGAGTGCTTGATTTTAGTAGATTTAGCTTAGACATAAGGTTCTTTTTTAATGGTCAACTGCCTTGCCAAGGGTGGCCATGCCTAGATCTTCGACAAATTTCTAACGCCTTGATCCATATGATACGCATAACTGTCCTTTATCCCAATACCGAAGGTAGCTATTTTGATATGAACTACTACCTAACTACCCATATTCCCTTGGTTAAAACTCGTTTAACACCTCTGGGATTACTTCGCGTTGATCTGGAAGAAGGATTGTCAGGAGGGGCACCTGGTACTCTGCCACCTTACCGGTTAATTGGAAGCCTCAGCTTCGAATCCATAGAAAGTTTGCAGAAAGCGATGGCTACTCATGGAGAGGAGCTAATAGCTGACATAGCCAATTATACCAACATACAAGCACAAATTCTGATATCCCAGGTAGTTGAACCTATAGAAATGCCTATGCCCATGGCCGCAGTTGCTACATAGCTTAATTCCCTTGCTGTATGCAGGCACACCTGCACGACAGCCTGTACTTTTTGTTTTGCGGGTGGACCATTTTTTATCCGGCAGGTATTTCCGGCTAGGTTCACCCGCATTTTTTTGTGTACTGGCTTATACCTATATTCAGGTCTGAACTATTAACACCTCTTCTTTTATCCGATGAATAGCTTAACCCGTTTTGCTAGTTGCCTGCTCTTTCTTTTTACCTACAGTCAAGCCATTTTTGCTCAAACCGACAGTTTTCTACGAGATTTTGCTGAGCGCTGGGAAACCTCCCGCCAATATATGATTACAGTGGCCGAAGCAATGCCTGAAAGTGCGTATACTTTTAAGCCTACACCTGAAGAAATGACTTTTGCCCAGCAACTCATGCATATTGCTGTTATTATTGATTGGCATGCATTCAGCAAGGCCAATGGGCAGGAATACCAACCCCGCTGGGAAGAATTTAAGGCAGAAGGCCGTTCCAAAAAAGAAATACTAGACATAATAAACCGGGAATTTGAACGAACAACTAAGCTGCTTGCCTCTTTTGATCCGGCTAAGCTGGACGAAATTGGCAGTTACGACAAGTTTACCCGTACCAGGCGTCAGTTCCTACTGCTGCTGGCCGACCATGTCACTCACCACCGGGCGCAATTATTAGTCTATTTACGGCTGAAAGGCATTAATCCACCTAAATACTGGGAGTTTCAATAGGTATCAGAAAAGTTTGCTGGCAGAGCTGTTATGACGAACTTCTAACACAATGGTAGTCGCACCTCTGGAAACCATCATCTGATGGTGCAAAATTATGATGGAGTTTACTAGGGATGCGAAAGGTGAAACTGAGATAGTTTATTTGGGCTCCATACTGTTTATTTGTTAATAGCTCAGCTTTTGTAATTCAGCCAGTTTTGCTCTGGTTGATATACTTTGCAGCTTCATATTTATTCCTGGTAATAATAGCTCATTTTAATTTGCTACTCGTTTACGCTCTTCATCCGAACCTGTAGCCCGGCGGTTAACGGCCTTTACAGTCTTGCTGCCAAAGTTACGCGAGTAGGTAAACCGCACTACGCGGGGTTCATTAAAAAGCCCAAGAAAGCGGTGATGCAAATTCAGGCTTGCCTGCTCATTTACCATATAAAACCGTTGAGTCCAGAATACATCGTCTATCGTAAGCCGGAGTGTTCCACCTTCATTCCTCAATTTTTTCTGTAAGCCGGCGTTAAATGTCCCCAAAGCTTTCATATACGCTATTCCCATAAGGCTACGTGTCTGGTAAAAGCCGGTCAGTTCCAGGGTAAAATCGGCAGGCAGAGTAAAGGTGTGGGTAGCATTTATCCGTCCGTAGCCAGCCTGGACCTGCACGTTTTCCCCATTGTAAGTTGTATTGTTTTGCTGCCACGTCCCTAACAGATTGTATTGCATCTGCCACCAGTTGCTAATGCGGAAGGGAAAGGAGAATGTCAGTGAATAGGTATGGGAATTCTTCAGATTTTCGGCCCGGGCATATTGCTTATTTGTCTGGGGGTCTACATGAACCTGCCAGGGAATAATGGGATGCTTGTCGTAGCTGTAGCCCAGGCTAATCAGGTAGCTCTCTTTAAACCGGTAGTTAGTCAGCAGAGCATCAGTAATGGCAGGTAACAGGTAAATATTGCCGGAGAAAAATGTACTCGGATCAGTAAAGTATACAAAAGGAGCTAAATTATTATAGGTAGGCCTGGTAATGCGCCGTCCGTATGAAAGTTGTAGGCTGCTTCCTTTTTGTAAATCGTGAGCAATAAACACACTGGGGAAAAAATTACCGTACCGCCGCCTTATCAGATCAGGTTTTTCAAGGGTACCCAGGTCCGTACGGGTATATTCGTAGCGAAGGCCTGTCTGTAGCTTTGTCTTGGTATTTAGTTGGTGATTCACATTTACATAAGCAGCCGCTATGTCTTCGGGCATGTCCATCTGACCACTTAACTCTGGATCCGTTATCCATTCTCCCTCCTGAGATTGCCTCATCAGAACATCGTTTTCCAGCTGGGAAATAGTAGCCTTTACTCCTGTTTCTAGTTTAGTTTTACTGCCAAAGGTTTTGAAGTAGTCTGCTTTACCCACCCACAGGCGAATAGGGGTCTGTTTACCAATAGTTAGTTTGTCTTGCTGCGTAATATTTTCCGCAACATACTGAGAGTTGATTGTATAGGTATGTGGGTTGTCATTATCATATACCAAGTAATCCAGATCAAGGTTTATTTCCTGATCATGCGCAAATGAGTGGCGAAAATTCAGATTACCCATCAAGTGGCGCCAGAGATTTACTTCCCGGTGATGTACGTCAATAGCCGTAGCTAAATTTGAATTTTGCCAGATATCTGTATGCACATCTTCGGTAATTTTATATTTATTGCTGAAGCCAGAAATTAGTCCACTGAGTGTTGTACGCGGGCCTATGGAATAATCGAATCCCAGCTTGGAAGTATGGCTTATGGCATAGGGTTCACGCATAGTTCTGCCCTCGGTCTGGGTTAACTGGCCTTGATAAGTTACTTCCCGGTAATTGTAAAACTGCTGCCGTAAATGATTCCACAGAAAGGAGTAATCGCCGTAGAAGTTGAGTTTTGAGGTACGATGATTAAAGCTAACATTAGCCGCCGGCTTTTCAAAAGCACCATACCCCATCGTTAAAGCCATCGATCCATTTGTACCATATTCAACATTCTTTTTAAGCACTATATTAATTACCCCTGCATTTCCTTCGGCATCATATCCTGCTGAAGGAGTGGTGATCAGTTCAATTTTTTCTACATTGCTTGCCTGCATACCACCCAGCATCTGAAGCACAGCCGCCATAGGTACCCTGGTAGGTTTACCATTGATCAGTACATTTACCCCATCTTTGCCACTCATAGAAAGACTATTGCTTTGTTGATTTACACTAACACCTGGCGAACGTCCTAGCACATCCAGTACGGTGCTTCCGGCCGCTGTAATGATACTTTGTACATTCACCACCAGCTTATCCATCTGCTGCTCAAATATTGGCTTTGCAGCCTTAACAGCTACTTCTTTCAGTTCGTAAGTTTCGGGTAACAGTACTAAGGCCTGCTGATTTACTTTATCGTGGTTGCTAATAATAGTAAAGGGCACTGAATACGTCTTTTTATAGCCTACCAGCGAAGCCATTACTAAGTATCTACCTTGGGGTATATTTTCTAGGGTGTATAGACCTACCTCATTGGTCACCATTCCCTTTACCAGGGATGAATCTTTGGCTGATAACAACAGTACATTAGCAAAAGGCAGGGGCTTGCCCTCTCCCTCTACTTTTCCGCTAAGCTGGGCATATCCGTAAAAAGGCATCCAACAAAGGATTACCAAACAAAACAGAGGAAAACATAATCTAGTAGAAGTATGCATACGAATGGCAGGTAAAATGACCGGAATTAAATGGAGATTTAGCAACCCTAAAAATCAGTAGCCTTCTGGCACATATGCCATGTGTCAATGGAGCAAGTGGCTTTTACTGATCTGTAAAATGCCACCATTTGTCTTATCCAACAGAAGGCACCTATTTCTCTATAGGTTAGACTATGGATTGCTAAGAAAAATTATCACGTAGGGCGTATGATTAAAAGGAAAAGTTTGATGTTTTCCCAGAGAGAATCATGTTAGTAGTGTCCGGAAAACGGATGTCAATGTACTATCCTATAAAGTTAACAATAGCGTAGATAAGGGGGTTAGTACGTATGTTTCAATTGTTTACACAAATGTAACATGAAGCTAAAGACTTTACTTTTTTGCCTGCCACACGTGCAGGAGAAGTGCAGCAGGCAGTTTCTAGCTTAATACTCTCCACGCTTCAGCTGATCTACAAACTCAACTCCAGCCTGAGTAATACCAATTACTTCGGTAACCACTCCTATCTGTGCATAGGTATCAAAATAGGCAACCTTTGCTACTGGCAGATGCAAAGCCTGAAGTACTGGATACCCTTGTTTACTTATTTGCGAAATGGCTTCGTCAAAATCTGCTTCTGCCACCGCATAGGCTATGTGCTGTACACCTCCTTTGGGTTGTGTAGCTAGAAAATCCTGATACATACTCTTTCCAGAAACGGGTTGTATTAATTCTAGCATAGAGTCTCCGGAGTAAGCCAGGTAGAGATGAAACTCAAAATCGGCTGGCTGTCCCTGGTAGGTTCCGGCTAGGTCTTGTGCACGTAAATTCCGCATCTTAAAAAATGTCGGAATACCCATACCCTCCTGAAAGAACTTGGCGGTAGCTTCAATATCTGGTACTACCCAGGCCACCTGGGCAAATTGCTTTCCAAATAAAGTACGTCCTGTGGCAGCTGATGATAGTGTTTGTGTTTGCATGGCGTAACTTGCTTTTATATAGATAAGGGGTAAACTTGTTAATTTTGGTAATGGGGTAACTTCCAGAAAAGCCGTATGTAGGAGGCCATTCCTTTGAGAACACCGTTCAAAATCAGCATTTACAAGATATAAAGGTTAAACACCAATCGTTTCCTGCAAGTACTGACTGATACGCTTGTTAATGGGAGTTAAGAGAGCACAGCATCCTGCGGCTGTTTAGGCATATATGGCATTACCTCTAAATGCAAACCTTCTTTCATGCCAGCCGCCCAGGTCTGTTCATCTACCATCACGGAATTTATCCAGTCTTCATCCGTTAGCGAACTTCTCCAACCTAACAGCGGCAAAGCATCGGGGCCAGCGGTATGCCTCAGCTGGGTGGTATCGCTTTCTATAATATTTTTTACAACTTCGGCTACTACCATCGGCGATACATGGTTTTCTTTAGAAGCAGCAAAAAAAGCTCTAAACCGGGAGATATTCGGATAATTGGCATACAAATCGGGAGATTTCATTTTCTCCAGAATAGGCGTTTCTATAACTCCAGGCTCAACAATGGCCACCCGGATACCAAAAGGTTTAACCTCCTGCCCAAGCGATTCGCTTAACGCCTCTACGGCTGCTTTGGAAGCACTATAGTGTGAATGAAAATTGCTATATATTTTACCTGCAACCGAAGATATATTAATGATACAACCACTTTTTCTTTCCCGCATAGAAGGTAGCACGGCTTTTATGCAACGGAGAGTACCAAAGTAGTTGGTTTCCATGGTTGCTCTGAATACATCCATAGGTGTATCTTCTAGAGGAGAGAGTGGAGCTATCCCGGCATTATTCACTAATACATCAATGAAATCTTCTTTGTCTAATACTTGCTGTATAGCCTTTTCTACCGATGCATCCGTATCTACATCCAGCGGGAGCACTGTAAGCGGAAGATTTTCTTTGGTGGCCAACTCCTGTAAATAGGTAGAATTTTGAGGGGTACGCATGGTGGCATATACGGTGTGTCCATGCCTGGCAAGTAACTCTGCCGTAGCCGGACCAATGCCTGTACTACAGCCTGTAATCAATATAATAGCCATTGATGATAAGGGTTAAGGTAGATAAATTGAATTTGTATGTTCGGGCCTAGCAGGTAAACTCTATTTAATATGTAAGGCAAAAGAAAGGACTAGGGAACTATGTTATTATTAATGCGGAACAAATTAGCCGGATCATATAACCGCTTAAGCTCCACCAGCCGCTCATAATTCGCTCCATAAGCAGCCCGTACCCGGTCGTTTCCTTCATCGTCGCTTAGTGCATTAACATAGACTCCGTGCCGGTAAAAAGGCTTCATGGCTTCAAAAAACTCACGTGTCCAGCGGACATGTATAGGCGAATCATCCGGATCTGTCCAGAGAGAAAGAATAACCAGGTCATAACATTCTTCCCGGTGACGGAAAGCAGTTTCCTCAGGATCTACCCGGCTCATGGCTCCATGATGATGCTCAATGAGTACAGCTGTGCGGGGAGAGCTAATGCGGCTCACATACTTTACAAACGTTTCAATGGCTTCATCCGTAAGACCATCCAGCTGATTGGCTTTCCAATAGCTATGCAACCCATGCGGAGCTGCCGCATCAAATAGTGTTTGTTGCTCCAAATAGGGCATAGGACGGAGCATATCTACCATAGGCGGGCCAAACTGCCGTATTGGGGCTATCAGCCGTTCGCCTTCTTCCATATCAGGGCCGCAATAACAAAGCACTATTGCAAGCAGAGGATGACCGTCGGGCGAAGTAAGGGCACCAGCATAGGCAGTAAGTTCGTCTGGTGCTGTGGCCGTAAAATCGCGATAAAACTGAAGCACTTCTTTAGCACGGTCTATTGGATGGAGTACCATACCGCCTAGCACTGTTTCTATCCGGTGTAGCTGGTACTCAAAAGAAGTAACCACCCCAAAGTTGCCACCTGCCCCGCGTACCGCCCAAAAGAGTTCTTCATTTTGTGTGCGGCTGGCTGTTCGTACTTGTCCATCGGCGGTAACTATTTCTACCGAAAGCAGATTGTCGCAACTAAGGCCATATTTACCCATTAACCAGCCGATGCCACCGCCCAGCGTAAGTCCGGCAATACCAGTAGTGGTAACTACCCCACCTGTGGTAGCATGGCCATGTTGTTGGGTTGCCTGGTCAAACTCTCCCCACAATACACCGCCTTGTGCCCGGGCCGTCATAGTAGCAGGATTCACTAGAATCTCCTTCATCAAAGATAGGTCGATTACCAGTCCATTGTCGCATACAGCCAAACCTGCTGCATTATGTGCTCCACCGCGGATGGCTACTGGCAATTGCTGCGTCCGGGCAAAGTTTACTGCGTGTACTACATCAGCCGTATTAATGCATTGAACAATAAGACAAGGTCTACGGTCAATCATCGCATTCCAGACCTTGCGGGCCTGATCGTAGCCTGTGGCATTGGGTAAAAGTATGGGCCCTTGAACTGCCGTTCTAAAAGCCATAAAAGCTTCAGGAGAATAAAAACTGGAAGCAGCGTGTGTTTCGTGAGCAAGCATATAACCTAGCGTTTAAGTGGTGGCATATAACTAACATACACTCTCCATAGCTGTTGAGATGGCCTGCAAAAAATAAGGCAAGCATTACTTTGGTATAGTAATAGACCGTATGTTGTTCCTGCTAGGAACAGGGTAAAATGCGTTGAAGTAAGCAAGCAGGTGAACAACGTGCAGCTAATCAAATCTACTGCATAAATCCTCAGGGGGGTTAGTACATATGTCTCAGGAATTATAACATATGTATCATTTGCCTCTTGTATCAGAAGTGGTTGGTAGCTTTGTTGCACATTAAAAGGGCGATAGAAAAGGCAAATGTGTATTTATTGGATGGGAGGTTCGCATCATACCAATACTTACCTGCAATGAGTCCATACGCTTAAATTGTAAACTATCCATTGGCTTTATCCAAAAAAACCAACATAATTTCATACTTACTCTTTCTTTTCATTGATTTAATTAGTAGTTTACCTTGCATAAATGTTCAGACTTCTTTTTTGATTCCTAAATCAGTCTTTCCTGTTGATAAGTCGTTTGTATTATTTTTTTTCTGATGAGTGTAGAAGCCAAGAAAGCCTATGTAAAAGAATTGCTTCATCGTATAGCCGCTTACGATGACAAAGAAGCATTCAACACTTTTTTTACGTTATATTATACAAAGCTGATCAGGTTTGCCTTACTTTTTGTGCCATCCAAGCAACAGGCAGAGGATATTGTATCGGAAGTATTGATCCGGTTGCTCAAAAGGCGAACCACTTTACCCACTATTGAAAACTTTGAAGGATACCTGTTTTTATCGGTAAAAAACCAGGCCTTGAGTTTTATCAAACATACTTCTTCCAGAATGTCTTTTCATGCTGTAGATCCGGAAGGGGTATTACTACAAAGCGAACAGGTAAACCCAGAAAGACTATTATTGGATGATGAACTCCGCAACCTCATTCACCGGACAGTGGAAAATCTGCCACCCCGCCGGAAAATGATCTACAAATTAATTAAAGACGATGGCCTGAAATACAAAGAGGTGGCAGCATTACTGGATATTACACCTAAAACCGTAGAGAATCATCTGGATATTGCCATCAAAGAAATCCGTAAATCAGTATCTCTTTACCTGAATGACAAAAAGGCAAAGACGGTGCTGGAAAAAATCCCCCAGCCTATTCTACTTCTTTATGTGTTATCTATTTTCATTTAGTCAACACCATTTTTTTGTTATCTACTGTTTTTCCATCAATCACTAGATGATAAATATAAGTACCAGGCGTTAAGAAGTTATTAGAAATTACCACAGATCCATTGTCCATGATCAGCAATTGCTTGCTGAATACTTCCTGTCCGGCAACAGAATATACCTTTAGGTAAGCAGAAGTAGCTGTGGAAGGAATAGAGTAACGGATAATAGTAGATGTGCCGTAGGGGTTGGGCTGATTCTGCCAGAGTCTGGCTACTGCGTCACTACCAGGATCTTGCTTGTTAAGCAATTGTTTAACCTGAGATAACTCACTCTTCAATTGTTCATTTTCAGCTTTAAGGTCATTTACTGAACTACTCAGTTCCTTTACAGCATTTACTAGCATATACGTGAGCGCATTAGCATCATAATCCAAATATTTTTCCTCTTTACCAGTAGTATCCTGATAAATAAACTCCCCAACCATATGTGGAGCAACTTTCTGCATATCTTGAGCAATTACGCCTACATATTTTTTATCTGTGGGTAAACCAGCTTTACCGTTATAGCGAAACCATACTGGCTCTATAGCTACTACCTCATTTAATCCTTCCTTGTAAGGCTCAATCTGTTGCTTAAGTTTTTTATCCGAAGCTACTACCCAGGTGCCTCCACCAACTTTAGCAGCATCATTGGCATTTAAATGCAGCCTATAGACAGGTGATGGAGTACCAATGCCTACATTAGTGTTGGCTGTTGCACCGGCTGTGCCGCTTATACTACCTAATACTAGACTATTAGACCTGCTTACGCGTGCCCGCTGACCAATGGCAGTAGCATTAAACAAATTATTTATACCAGGCCCTGATAAATACCCAAGCGCTGTATTCGTATAGCCAGTACTATTTCCTATGCCTGCTGAGCGGCCCACAAACGTGTTTTCATATCCATTGGTGGTGTTCTCACCAGAGCCCCGGCCAAGAAAGGTGTTGCTATTGCCAGTAGTATTATTTTTTCCGGAATCTCTGCCTACAAAGGCATTTGACTGGCCTGCAGTATTGCCTGCTCCGGCGTAGTAGCCTATAAATGTATTATCGTGAGCCCTTTTATTAGCATAGCCGGCATAGTACCCAAAGAAAGCATTATTGTTACCATTAGTATTATGATAGCCTGCATACGAACCGAAAAAGGAATTGTTATCTCCATTATCGCCAACATCAAAGATATATCCTGGTTCTTCCAGATATCCGTATCCCGCAAAAGTTCCAAATACAGCATTATGGTTGCCGTTCTTATTCCATCTACCTGCATCAAAGCCTACACTTGTATTGCCCTCCCCAGTATGATTCCAGAAGCCTGCTTGTGTGCCAAAAAAAGAATTTAATTTTCCAGTAGTGTTATACATACCGGCTGCAGAACCAACAAAGCTGTTTGCATTTGCAGTAGTATTGGAGTAACCAGCGTTTTCTCCGATAAATATATTCCCTGAGCCTGAGGAATTAGTATAGCCGGCCAGGCTACCTAAAAAAACATTAGCATATCCGGTAGTGGTGTTATATCCAGCAGAATAGCCTGCGAACATATTATCATTACCCAAAGTATTATTGGCACCGGCCGAACTGCCAACAAATACATTGTTGCGTCCTTGTATGTTATAACGTCCACTCAGATAGCCAAAAAATGTATTGTAACTACCAGAATTTGCTGAAGCCCCCGACTGATAACCTACAAAAGCATTATTGTTGCCAGTGTTACCTGTACCAGCCTGGAAGCCGGCAAAATAATTACCTGTCTGGCTAAATGATACATGTATGCTAAGCAACAATCCGATCAAGAGTGTTGCCCGGAGAAGAGTAGAAAAGTACATAATGTAGAATTGGTTAGGATTGTATTTTAGAAAATAACATTCGTCACTTGTCTGCAAAAGTGGCCATCCATAGGTATGAAAGCATACTGGATGGGTTTTGTAAAAATTTAAACTAGCTTAACAATACAGGGTAGGGTAATTTATTAATTCAACAACTGTTTTCGTGAAACAGCTAATGAAACTGCCTTAATTCATTGTTCCAATGAACTTAACAGCTATTGATAAAAAGCTGCATTGAAGGTCAACCAGACTATCTTTTCTTTTTTTACCACACGCGTATACTATCCCTTGTCTATCTGTGAATAGATTTATAGGTAATAAGTTTATAGCATTTAAAAAATATTTTTTATAAACAATTGGGGGTTTTACGGCTGTCAGGAGTTTTTAGCCTAACAAGCCACTATGTATGCAAAGAATAGAGAGTTTACCCGGGTTAGGCATACATGTGCAGGATGGCTTCCAATTTTATGCAGGGAAAAAATATTGACGAAATAATCAGGTTAGTACTTACTAGCGAAGCAACTAGGGAAGAAGCCAACATACTGGCCCAATGGCTGGCTGCGTCTGACGAAAACAGGCAAGTGTTTGAACATATGCAACAGATTTGGGAAGAAAGAGACCCCGAACCTTCCTTACCCAATGCCGAACAGCTAAGCAACCAGATATGGGCTAAAGCTTTACAAGCAGACGCTACACCCCGGAACATATACAAAACCTCTACTCCTTCGCCAATTACTTATTATACCAGAGTGGCTGCCGTTATGCTGTTAGTTATTGGCCTTCCACTGCTTCTTTTCTTTTATAGTGCTACTTCAGTGCAGGAACCTGGAAAAACGCAGATTGTCTTTACAGAAAAGAAAAGTGCCATCGGGCAAAAGCTGAAAATCACCTTACCAGATGGCTCCCTGGCCTGGCTCAATGCCGATAGTAAAATACAGTATGCAGCTAATTTTGAAGGTAACACCCGCACTATACTTCTGGAAGGAGAAGGGTATTTTGAAGTAAAGAAAAATGCCAATAAACCATTCATTGTAAAATCAGGCAACGTTTCTACCACAGCCCTTGGCACTTCTTTCAATATACAGGCCTATCCGGAAGACAGCACCATTCAGGTAGCCCTTCTGACAGGAAAAGTTCAGGTAAAATCGCCACAAGCTGGCACAGCAGGCATCGCCTTTAGCTTACGGGAAGGCAATGGCATTCACTATAACAAAAAAATTAATCAATCCAGTAAATATACGGTTGATCAAGACCAGGTAATGGCCTGGAAGCAAGGTATCTTACTATTCGACGGCGATTCTTTTGAAGAAGTAACAAGCAGAATCAGGAGGTGGTATGGGGTGGAAATTACCATTAGTGGCACTCCACCCAACGATTGGAAACTTACTGGAAAATTTAAGAATGAGACCTTAACATCGGTTCTGGAAAACATCCGCTTTGGCCGGAACTTCTCTTACCAGATAAGCGGCAAGCAACTGAACTTTCATTTTAATACACCTAAACGTTGATACATCTAAATCCTCAGCCTATGACCTAATACAAACACATCAAACACTACTGCCTTACAATGGCTAAACCTTAAAAAAATAAACCTGGGTAAAAATAGGGACAGTTGGCGCTAGAGCTATTTTACACCCAGGTATAGTTTATCTTTTACTTGAAATAAACTCCCAAAAGTATGAAAATTAAGATTATACAGCAACTGCTTATGTTGTCCAAATATGCGTGTATCGGGATGTTGTGCCAGTGCCTATTACTGAATCTGGTACTGGCTTCGGAAAGTAATGGGCAAAACTCTCCGAAAATGAAAGACGTGGTAGTAGAAGTAGAGTTTACTAATGAAGACCTGCTAGGGGTTTTTAAGAAACTGGAAGCTATTACTGAGTATGTATTTATCTTCCATGCCAATGATGAATACTTACAGGATAAATTTACCCTGCCTAAGAGTAAGCTAAGTGTAGAAAAAATATTACTACTGATTGCTTCGCAGTCTGGGATTGATTTCCGCCAGTTTAATAACAATATCAGCATTAAAAAATTACCGGCTGGCAAAGCAGCTAAAATACAAACTTCCCTGCTAGTTACCCCGGAAAGAAATCTTACCGGGCGGGTAACTTCTGAGGAAGGCGAAGGACTACCAGGAGTAAGTGTGCTGCTAAAAGGGACCACTATTGGTACCTCAACTGATATGGATGGAAAATTTACAATTTCTGTACCCGATAACGGTGGCGCGTTAGTTTTTTCTTATATCGGCTTTATGACCAAAGAAGTAGCTATTGGTGCTCAAACCACCATAGATGTAAGCCTGGCATCCGATATTAAATCATTGGAAGAAGTAATTGTGGTGGGCTACGGTACTCAACGCAAACGGGATATTACTTCCGCTGTATCGAACATTAATATGGAAGATATAGGGGAGGTACCTGCCTCTAACCTTACTAGGCTAATTCAGGGCCAGGCAGCCGGGGTTACGGTGCGGCAAAACCATGGTGCACCTGGTGGCCAGTTTCAAGTGAGAGTTCGTGGCATAAGTTCGCTAGGAGCAGGTAGCGACCCTTTGTATGTAATCGATGGATTTCCGGTAGGTACTAATGTGGGGCAGAACCTAAATCCTAATGATATTGAAACCATCACTGTGTTAAAAGATGCTGCTTCTACAGCTATTTATGGTGCAAGAGGATCAAACGGCGTAGTGCTGATTACCACAAAAAGTGCACAGGCTGACAAAGTAAATCTCAACTTCTCAGTAGATTACGGTGTTCAGAACATTCCACAATCCCGCCGGGTAAAAGTTCTAAACGGCGTAGAATTTGCCCAGTTTAAGAAAGAGGTATTTATGGATGGCATTCGGTACTTCCAGAAAAGAGAACCTGCCATAGAAGAAGTACCAGCCAGCTATCGCTTTCCTGAACAAACCCAGCATTCTACAGACTGGTATGATGCTATTCTACACGATAATGCTCCTTATAAAGATATAAACATGACCCTTTCATCTGGCAGAGGTCCCATAAAATCATTACTTTCTGTAGGGTATTATAAAGAGCAAGGCTCAGTCATCAAAACAGATTACGACCGTATTTCTGCGCGGGCTAATTTAGGAGGCGAAATAAACAAATTTATTTCTATTGGGTTTAATATGAACGGTACCTATTCCAAAAAGAATCTTGCTAGCTCCGATGAAGCTGTTGGCGGTCGTAGCGCATTGATAGGCTCTACCTTATTGATGGACCCCAGAGAACCTATGTATGACGAACAAGGCAATCTGCGACCCTATATTGGAGGAGTGGATGGGGTATTTGGTTTTCCAAATCCGGTGTATGTATTAAATAATGCAACCCGGAAAAGAAATATTGCCGAAGCCCTATCAAATGGGTATGTGGAGCTTACTTTATTGAAGGGGTTAAAATTCAGAACATCTGCTAATGTAAAACTAAACTATAACACCTTTAAGGAATATGTACCTTCTACAATTGGTACGCCACTGAATGGTTTTCCTCCAAGAATAGCTTTCGGTAATGAATTTACAGAGCAACTCTCTAATCTCTCTGCTGATCAACTACTTACCTATTCTCCAGACCTAGGTGAATATCACCATTTTGATATACTGATAGGCTATACTGCACAAGAGGAAAAAGTACGGGGAGTAGCAGGTTCAGGCAATACCTATCCCGACGATCTAATTCCTTATCTAGGTGCAGCCCAACTCCGACAATCTAACTCTTATGAATATGGATGGACTTTACAGGCATATATTGGAAGAGTAAACTACTCCTTCAAAGAAAGATATTTATTATCTGCTTCTATGCGCAGGGAAGGAAGCTCACGTTTCGGAGAAAGGAATAAATATGGAAATTTTCCTGCTTTTTCAATTGGCTGGCGGCTTTCTGAGGAAGCATTTATGCCTAAATTCAATTGGCTTACTGACCTAAAATTGAGAGGAAGTTGGGGAGTTACAGGTAATAACAGTTATGGTATTACAGAAACTTCTAATGGTGGACATTATGCACATTTGGCTTTTATGAACACCAATAATTACATATTGGGTAATACCGTTGCACCAGGAAGGATAATAGGCTCATTTGCCAATCCAACATTAGGTTGGGAAAAATCCAATCAGTTAGACTTAGGGTTAGATTTATCCTTGTTTAATAATAAAGTAATCTTTACAGCAGAAGCTTATAATAAGATTACAAATGACATGTTGTTACCTATATCAATTCCTTCAGTATCAGGCTTTACAAGTAGTTTGGCTAACATTGGAGAAGTCCAAAATAGAGGATTGGAGTTTGCGCTCGATTACAGAGTGAGTTTTGGAAAAGTAAACATACGCACCAGCCCTAATATTTCTTTTAATCGCAGTAAAATATTAGCGATCAAAGGAGCAAATGACATGCTTTACTATGGCAGTTTTTATGGTGGCTACAACGTACAGAAAGTAGGCCGGCCTATCGGCATGATCTACGGGTATAAAAAATTAGGCATTTTTAACACTCAGGAAGAAATAAATGCCTCTCCCAAACAAGATGGAGTAATTCCTGGCGGCATGAAATTCTGGGATGCCGATGGCAATGGCGAAGTTACCTACGATACCAAAGACATGGTGGAGATTGGCAATCCGAACCCTGCTTTTACTTGGGGATGGACTATTGCTGCTGATTATAAAGGATTTGATTTAAGTGTTTTATTTATGGGTGCGCATGACTATGATATTTATAGAAACATAGAAGCGTCTACTATGAATATGGATGGTGTATTCAATGTACTAGATAAAGCTAAAGAGCGCTGGAGATCACCAGAAAACCCTGGTCCCAATCCAAACCATAAAAACTCACAGGGAGGCACTAATTATTTTAAGTGGTCTCGTGAAAGTAGCGAACGCTATATATACGATGCAAGTCATGCATGGCTAAGAAATATAACACTGGGTTATACTTTCCCTAAACTAACATCTTTCATAAGTAATGCTAGAGTGTTTGTAAACGCATCAAATCTATTTCTATTCACTAAATATCCAGGAGGCAATCCAGATGCTAGTGTGAGGGGTGGCACAGAATTAAATAATGATGATGAGACCTATCCTATACCACGGATATTCTCTGTAGGTGCTAGGGTTGGCTTTTAGTAATCAGTTTTTACTCAGCTATAATTTGTCAATTCCCAAAATAGGCAAGTCTGACAAATATTATATAGTTCATACAAAATCAACTTCACTCATATGAAAAACATACTCATTATAAGTTTTATTACCCTTTGCCTGATACAGACATCGTGTAAAGATGATTTTTTAGACACAACAGATCCTACTAGAATTAACGCGGATCTATTTTATAAAGATCAAAAACAATTTGAAAATGCCCTTAATGGCGTTTATGGCCAGTTACAAACCATTACTAATAGCGCCTATATCTTTCAGGAATTTACTTCTGATAATACAACGCTCGATTTTAATCCACTTGACCGGGGAGGGGCAGCCGGATGGGAGGCATTTGAGTTTGCTACAGTAAATTCCGGCAATGGAGAAATATCCAATATGTGGAATCAGTATTATGCAACTCTTTATAATACCAACTTCGCTTTGGAAAAACTCGAGTCCAGCACCATAGATGAAACAGCAAAAGCAGAAATAGGAGGCCAATTAAAATTTATTAGAGCTTACCTATTTTTTCACCTGGTACAATATTTTGGCGATATAGTGCTTACAACTTCAACTTTAGAAACACCAGACGAAGCATTCACCTTAACACGATCTCCCCAAGATCAAGTATATGCACAAATTATATCTGACTTAACCGATGCCGCTACAGCATTACCTGCAAAATATAATGCTGCTAATTCCGGACGTGCTACTAAAGGAGCAGCTTTAAGTTTATTAGGTAAAGTATATTTAACCCAAAAACAATATGCAGAAGCTATTACAACACTTAACCAGGTACTTCCTTTAGGTTATGCCTTAAATGTCAATTATGCAGATAACTTTGACCCCACAAAAAAAAATGGCATAGAATCTATTTTTGAAATTCAGTATCAGGGAGGTAATGATTTAGGTGAACAAAGTAATTTTATATATGTATTTGCACCCAGGTTATCACTTGGAGCTGTTACAGGATATGCTAATATAAATCCAAATGGACGTAATATTCCAACCAGGGATATAATAGCTTCATATGAAGTTGGTGATTTACGGAAAGATATATCACTCAAAGAAGGATATACCAATGCTAAAGGAGAATTTATATCTATTCCTTATGTAAACAAATATAATCATAAGCACACTATCGCAGGCCGCACAGATAACAACTGGCCCGTACTCAGATATGCTGATGTGCTACTGATGCTGGCAGAAGCTATTAATGAACAAACCGGGCCAACTGATGAAGCCTACAGCTATATGAACCAAGTACGAGAACGCGCCGGTCTTACTCCTCTTAGCGGACTGGATCAGAATTCTTTTAGAGATGCTGTACTTCATGAAAGAAGAATAGAGTTGGCTTTTGAAAATCACCGATGGTTTGATCTGAAACGGACTAAAACGCCCGAACAGTTAGCCCAACATATGAACACTTATGCTGCCAAAGAAAAAGCTAGCCCAACGGTAGATAGAGGCGGAGTAGCCTTTAATGCACTAGACTATGTATATGAACCGCATGAATATTTGTTCCCCATTCCAGCACCGCAGATTCTGATTAATGATAAACTGACGCAGAATCCTGGCTATTAAAGGAAACTATTATCAGGGTTATATGCGTTGCGTATATAACCCTGATAATCAAATTTTTAGTAAATAAATGTATAGAAAGCGTATGGCTACGCAATAAATTTTATTTAACAACTGTCATGGTATCTGATGAATAAGCATATAACCAATCTGTTTTCTACTAAAGAAGGAGGCATCATTTCTGGTATGTTTTTCCTGCTAAGCATGCTGCATCCTCTTTTACTTTTTGATGGGTATGCCGCAGGCCTGCAAGAGGAAGCTCAGCCTTTCTGGCTTTGGCAATTTTTGGGTAGGCTTCATCCCTTAGCTGTACATTTCCCGGTAAGTCTGCTGCTGCTAGCCGCGGTACTAGAACTTTTTACTTTTAGAAGCTACCATTCCAAACTTCGGCCAGGCATCAATTTATTGGTTTACATAGGGGCCTCCACTGCCATTATTGCTGCTATACTAGGTTGGATGCTATCTACCCAGGAAGAATATGGAGGAGATACATTAGCTATCCATCAGTGGTCTGGCTATGCCACGGCTTTTCTGGGTGCCATTACTCTGTCTTTCCTGCTTCTTATTGAGCGAAGAAACCAACAATCATTTGTAAGACCTTACCGCAGCATTTTGTTTTTTACAGCTTTTGGTGTATCAGTAGCTGGGCACTTTGGTGCTTCTTTAACACACGGCAATGAATACCTGACTAGTGTGCTTCCCTGGAATCAGGATAATGCACTTGCCCAATCTGGCAGTAAATTTAACTTTGTATCCTTAAGAAATGATACTACCAAACTCAGTGAAGCGCAGGAATTAGACTTAAACGGACAGGTACGTGCTATCTTTGCCCATAACTGTTATAGCTGCCACAGTGCCGAAAAAATAAAAGGCGAGTTGCGGTTGGATAAAAAACGTATGGTGTTTAAAGGAGGAAAATCCGGCCCGGTGATTGTCCCCGGCGAACCTGATAAAAGTGAACTAGTCCGGAGAATTACACTGCCACATAACCACAAAGAAGTAATGCCCGGCAAAGGCAAAAAACTATCTGAGCACGAAATAGAGGTTATTAAATTCTGGATTGATAAAGGTGCCCCCTGGCCAGATGTGGCCGACCAGCAAAGTGTATTCCGCGTAGCCAAACTAGCCCCCAGAACCCCAGCCTTGCCAGCCAGTAAATTGCAAAGCCCGATAGATGCATGGGTAGATGCCTATTTCAAGAAAAAGAAAACTACCTGGCCGGAAGTAGTAGACGACAAAACCTATGTAAGACGCATATACCTGGATATTATTGGGTTGGTGCCTACACCTGAAGAACAACAAGCATTTCTGCAAGATACCCGCCCCGATAAACGGGCCATATGGGTTAAGCAATTGCTGAGCCGGGAAGATGATTATGCCATGCACTGGCTCACTTTCTGGAACGATGCCCTCCGCAACGACTATACTGGTACCGGCTATATAACGGGCGGCCGTTACGATATTACCAGTTGGCTTTACAAAGCTATCAAAACCAATAGGCCTTATAATGAATTTGTAAAAGAACTCATTAGCCCAACAGAAGACTCTAAAGGATTTGTAGCAGGTATTAAGTGGCGGGGTACCATTAATGCTAGCCAGCGGACAGAAATGCAGGCAGCCCAGAATGTGGCCCAGGTATTTTTAGGACTGAACCTGAAATGTGCCTCCTGCCATGACAGCTTTATCAGCGACTGGAAACTGGCAGATGCCTATGCGTTTGCTAACATATTTGCCGATACTACCCTGGAAATAAACCGCTGCGACAAACCCACTGGTAAGTTTGCCAGCACCAGAATTCTCTGGGAGGAATTAGGCACCATAGATAGTACAGCTGTTTCAGCAGTAAAATTACAACAGCTGGCTGAGAACCTGACCAAACCTGCCAATGGCCGCCTATACCGCACGATTGTGAACCGTATATGGGCACAAATGATGGGCCGCGGCATAGTGGAACCAGTAGATGCCATGGATAATGAACCTTGGAGCCAGGATCTGCTGGATTGGCTTGCTTCCGACTTTGTAAAAAATAACTACAACATCAAAGAGCTCATTTATCAAATTGCTACATCCAAAACGTATCAGTTGCCTTCTGTTGGAATTAAAGATGCAAATTCTCTTATCGCACAGGATTTTGAGTTTAAAGGGATGCTCCGCCGGAGAATGACGGCTGAACAATTTTCAGATGCCGTAAGCAGCATTATCGAACCAGTTTTTGCTGATACGGCACTGCATTTTGATCCGTATAATCCGGATAAACACAAAAAAGCGAAAGATTCAAAAAAGAAAAAAGAGCAGAAGAAGGTAGTTAAATTGGTAAATGATAGAAACGATGAAGTACCAAAAGTAACTCTTCATCCGGATATGAAGTTTGTGAGGGCTTCCCTGGTGAAGAACAATAGTTTCCTCACAGCGCTTGGCCGGCCTAACCGCGAAACTGTTTCTACCGGAAGGGATTCACGGGCTAATCTATTACAAGCCTTAGAACTAACAAATGGAGAAAGGTTGAATGAGGTACTGCAAAGAGGTGCAGAAACCTGGAGGCAAAAATATCCGGGCACAGATGAGTTGATTAATGAAATCTACATGCATGCCTTGGGACGCAAACCACAACCCAAAGAACGCAAAGTAGCCAGAGAGGTAGTAGGAGAGAAACCCACGACCGAGGGCATACAAGATCTGTTCTGGGCCATGGCCTTGCACCCCGAATTCCAGCTGATTTATTAACCACACGAAAAGCTCGGCTTGCATTTTTATATCATATTATATAACCTTTTTGTACACAAATGAAAATGAATTGGAACAGAAGAGATTTTTTGAAAAGGACAAGTGCAGCTACCCTAGCTGCCATGGCTGCCGGTGCTCCAATGACCAGTTTTTTATCTTCCTGTAATAAGAAGAACACCGTTACTTCCAAAGCCGATACTGTTATATTACTCTGGATGGCCGGAGGTATGGCCCATACCGAAACCTTTGATCCCAAAAAATACACCCCCTTCGAGAAAGGGCTGGAGTCAAACCGGGTGTTAAGTACCTTCCCCTCCTTTCCTACGGCATTAGATGGCATCTCTTTTTCTGAAGGGCTGCAATCCATTGGTAGTATAATGGACAAAGGAACCATTATCCGGTCTTATGTAGCCGCTGATCTGGGGCATATTTTGCATTCCAGGCATCAGTACCATTGGCACACCGGTTACGAACCTCCTCAAACTGTGGCAGCTCCGCATATTGGCGCTTGGATAGCTAAAGAATTAGGTCCAATGAATCCGGTGATACCAGCTTTTATTGATATTGGGCAACGGTTTACAGTTGGTGAAGGAGAAGAATTAAAAGCTTTTCATACAGCTGGTTTTTTAGGAAACGAATTCGGCCCGTTCCTCATCCCAGATCCTTCACAAGGCCTGGATAGTGTCCGGCCACCAGTGGGAATGTCCAGCAAACGGTTTGAGCGGCGCAACCAGTTGTATAATGACCTCATTAGTCAGAGCCCAGTAGGGGAATTTGGTAGCGATTATCAAAAAGAATCGCTAAAACGGTCTATGGAACAAGCCTATATACTGCTTAATTCACCCGAAGCAAAAGCATTTGACCTGAGCCAGGAGCCAAAAGAAATTTATGATATTTATAACACTGGCCGGTTTGGCTTAGGATGCCTAATGGCCCGCAGGCTTACTGAACAGGGTGCCCGCTTTATTAGTGTGACAACAGAGTATGAGCCATTTATGGGTTGGGATACCCATGAAAATGGACACACCCGGCTGAAAGACATGAAAAAGCAGATAGATGGCCCGGTAGCTCAATTAATAAAAGATCTGGAACGTACTGGCCGCTTAGACCGCACCATCGTTATTTTAGCCAGTGAATTCAGCCGGGATATGCTAATGGAAGGCCGTCCTGGAGCTAAGGTACTAGACCAAGTAGATCAACCGGATGTAATCCAGGATATTAAAAATTTTGGCATGCACCGGCATTTTACGGATGGATGCTCTATACTCATGTTTGGTGGAGGCATAAAAAGAGGGTATGCGTATGGCAAAACAGCCGATGAACGGCCCTGTAAAACAATAGAGAAACCCATTAAAATAGATCAAATTCATCAGACGATTTACCATGCCTTGGGTATTGCCGAAGATGCACACTATGTAGTGGAAGAACGTCCATTCTACACAACACCTGACGGTTTAGGCAAACCTGTGTGGGAATTGTTTGGACAACCAGAAAAGGCATAAGCTACCTAAGTCGAAATATCGTTCCCTAGGTTTAACCGCCTGTAATATTGAATTTAACCCTGAAAAAATGTATCTATTTTAATAATTTTAGCTAACTTTCTGCAATTATATATTGATATATATAATTGCAGAAAGTCTTGTACGAGTAATCCCTGAGTTATTTTTGAGTAAAGAAGACCTGATTTTTTTAAAGAAGTAACCGCTTTCGCAGTAAACAGCTAAAGCAAGAATTACTTATAAAAGCAACAAATAAATGAAACCATCTAAAATCATTTTCTTGTCCTTTGCAGCTTCTTTACTTCTGGTAAATTGTGTAAAGACCACAACAAAAAATAATCAGCAAGCCCAACAAACAATAGCAGACCAACCTGTAGCCGAACGGCCAGTAACTGAATTAACAGAAGGCGTATTTAGTGGCAAACATTTTAGTGAGCACGTTAGGCCTACAGAAGCCCGTGCTCCAGAAGATGAACGCAAAGGGTTTAAAGTGCCTCCAGGTTTTGAAATTGAATTATACGCTTCCGAACCCGATATTGGCAAGCCTATTAATATGGCTTTTGATGCACAGGGCCGTCTATGGGTGACGCAATCTTTTGAATATCCGTTTGCAGCCAAGCCAGGCGAAGGTAGTGACCGGCTTACTATTCTGGAAGACACCGATCATGATGGCAAAGCGGACCGCTTCACACACATAAACGATACGTTAAATATCCCTATTGGCGTTTTGCCCCTGCACGATGGAGCAGTAGCCTACAGTATCCCGCATGTATACCACATTACCGATGCCAACAAAGATGGAAAGGCAGAAGCCAAGAAAGTGCTTTTAGGTCCGTTTGGCCACAAAGATACCCATGGCATGGTTAATAATCTGGTACGTGGCTACGATGGCTGGATACACGCAGGACATGGCTTTTCTAATACTTCTGTGGTTGCAGGTGCCGATGGAGATTCTATTCGTATGGAGTCTGGAAATACATTCCGGTTCCATCCCGATGGCAGCCGGGTAGAACAAACAACTTTTGGCCGGGTTAATCCTTTTGGATTAGCCTATGATGAACTGGGCTATCTGTATTCTGCCGACTGTCATACCTCACCCTTGTATCAGTTGATCTTTGGAGCCGATTATCCGCATTTTGGTAAACTACCGGAAGGCATTGGTTTTGGGCCAGATATGAAATCTTTAGAGGAAGAATCTACTGCCTTAGCTGGCATAGTCTATTATGCTTCAACTCAATTTCCTGCTGACTTTCAAAAGAATTTTTTTATAGGCGATGTAGTTACCTGCCGGATACACCGCTATTCTTCTGAGTTTAAAGGAACAACACCCATAGGCAAGAAAGAAGAAGACTTTGTATTAAGTGCTGACCCTTGGTTTAGGCCGGTAGATATAAAGATGGGACCCGATGGAGCCATTTACATTGCCGATTTTTACAACAGCATTATTGGCCACTATGAAGTTCCTTTGGAGCATCCCAAACGGGACCGGATCAGAGGCCGTATTTGGCGAATTTCGTACAAAGGGAACAACAACGAAACAAATACAGCTCATCAAAAAGCCTGGACTACTGCCTCAACAGACGAATTAATTCAAGCACTCAATCATGATAACTTGCCTATCCGTATGGCAGCCACCGACCAACTGGCAGACCGAATCGGCAAAGAAGCAGTTTCTCCTGTACTACATGTGCTTAATAATCCGCAGACAAAAGCCAGGCAATATATTCACGGTTTGTGGGTACTTCACCGGCTCCTTGCGCTAACCGATGATATACTTACCAAATCTGCTAAACATGCAGATCCATTGATTCGGGTACATACCATGCGGATTATTAATGAAAAGTCTGATACAGCGCCTTATTTCAATCTACTCACTACAGCACTGAATGATTCAGATGTACATGTGCAACGGGCAGCTGTGGAAGCCATAGGAAAAAACTCTACCGCAGAAGTGGTGGAGGCTTTACTGGCACATCAGCAAAAAATACCAGCGTATGATACTCATCATTTGTATACGACTCGCCTATGGCTACGGAATGTCCTCCGGAATGATCAAACGCTAGCGCAGGTAGTAAACAGAAAATGGAAGGATGAGCAAGGAGCTATTCTAGCCGATGTACTTACCGGAGTAAAAGCTGAAAATGCTGCTATGTTTTTACTGGATTATAGCACATCGCATGTACTGCCAAGCCAACAGCAGGCTATTGTGTGGCAGCATATAGCCAAGTTTGTACCCTCCGCTCAATTAGGAAAAGCTATTGGTCTAGCCAGACAAAAATCTTCTGACAACAAAACCACTACATACAAAACGTTCAATGCCATCCGGAAAGGAATTCAGGAAAGAGAAACCAAGAACATAGGCTTACTAAAAGAATGGGGTACAGAAATCGCACAAGCTTTATTGACAGGCTATTTTCCAAATAATGCCGTTGCATCCGTTAGCAATAAGACGGAGAAAATACCTGATTCTGTAATTGCTCAACAGCGATTGGCTGTAGAAATAGCTGGAGACTATAAATTACTTCCCTTGGAACCTAATTTAACAGCTGCACTGCAAGGAGAAACAACAGATAAAAATGTACAGATTGCTGCTGCCAGAAGCCTGCTGCAAATAGATGCTGCCAGGAATGTAAAGCTTGTAGAAAATGCGTTGAGGGATAATACACAACCGGTTTGGTTCAGAAGACAGCTGGTAAGTGTACTGGGAGAATTTCCTGGCAGCACTACCAGAAATGCACTATCTCAACTAACTAATCTCTCTCCTGAACTCCAGGCAGATGTGGTGATGGCACTGGCCGGTTCAGCAGAAGGCAGAAGTATTATTTTCCAGAAAGTAAAAAGTGGTGAAATTTTCGCCCGCACCTTACTAGAGCCTAAAATAGAGGAGCGCATTTTATCGAATATTTCAGCAGCGCAGAAAGCAGAATATCAGAAATTAATAGCTAGCCTGCCTCCGGTAAGTGAAGAAAAAGACAAACTAATTAAGGAACGCTTGGCTTTATTTTCCCAATCAGATACCTTAAGAAGTCCAGGGCATGGACTCTTTGTCCAGAATTGTTCGCCTTGCCATCGCATTGGAAATGAAGGAGGAGTAATTGGCCCGCAGCTCACAGGTATTGGTAACTGGGGAGCCAATGCATTGGCCGAAAAGATACTTGACCCCAACCGGAATATTTCAGAAGCTTTCAGAAGTTATACCCTTACTTTAAAAAACGGGAAGGTAACAACCGGGCTTTTCCGCAGAGACGAAGGCGGCGCCCTAGTATTTGCTGATATGTCGGGTAAGGAATTCTCAGTGCCAAAGGAGGATATAGCAGAGCAGAAAGCATCTAAATATACGCTTATGCCAGATACATTCGGCCAAACACTTTCTCAGGAAGATTTTAATGCATTGCTTTCTTATCTGTTGAGTGTTAAATAACTAACTGAAATGAATTATATTAAATGTTCTTATAAACTACCTCCTATGAAAATAAAAACAATATTGAGCAAACATCTAAAATCTAAATTCTATCCATCGCTTGGAATAACAGTAGTATTGACAAGCCTGGTAAGCTTACAACCATCCTGTGCCCAAGAAGAAAACACCAAAAAAGAAATAAAGCCTGTGGTTTTTAAATTCCAGATGGTGGCTTCAGAAAGTTATGAGTCGGTGGGGGCATACGATGTGAATAAAGATGGGAAACTCGATATTGTATCTGGGGCTTTCTGGTATGAAGCTCCAGAATTTCAGAACAGGCATTATATAGGCAATGTTAAACGGTTTGGGAATGGCGAATATTATGATGATCTGGCACATATCCCCCTGGATGTGAATGGTGATGGCAATATGGATTTTGCTACTGGTGGATGGGATAACCAACAGATGGTGTGGATGGAAAATTCCGGAAACAACCAAGAGTGGAAACAGCACTTGATTGATCAAACAGGTAATGTAGAAACAGCGCGAGGCTGGGATGTAGACAATGACGGACAAATAGAGATCGTACCCAACAACCCAGGCCATCCATTGAAATTCTATAAGCTGGAAAAGGATGCCGCGGGGAAAGCAACCGGAAAATTCACTAAAATACCTGTGGCCGATAAGCAAGGCCATGGACTTGGTTTTGGTGATGTTAACGGCGATAAACGCGGAGATTTTATTATTAGCAATGGCTGGGTGGAAGGCCCACAAGATCCCTTAAAAGGCAAATGGATTATCCACAACGAATTTGAACTAGGAACAGCTAGCGTGCCTATCCTGGTAGTAGATGTAAACGGAGATGGCAAAAATGACTTGATTGTAGGCCAGGGCCACGGATATGGGCTGGATTGGTACGAGCAGAAGACGGATGCATCTGGAAAAAAACGGACATGGGCTAAACATCCAATTGATCCTTTTGTAGCCCAATACCACACCATGGAGTGGGTAGACCTGGATGGTGATGGAAAAGAAGAATTAGTAACTGGGAAACGCTTCCGTGCCCATAATGGAAAAGACCCAGGTGAGAAAGATCCGCTTGGCCTTTACTATTTTAAGTGGAATGGAGAATCTTTCACCAAGCATGTCATTTCTTACGGACCATACGGGCAAGGTAAGGGCACTGGGGTTATTTTTGCCATAGCAGACCTGCGAGGTACTGGCCGCAAAGATATTATTGTGGGTGGTAAAGATGGATTAGCCATATTTTTCAATGAAGGTACCGACTATTAACTGCTGGCTAGTATGAAAATTATTACTCTATCGGCATTACTTATCTTTATGGCAGCTGCTATCTGGCAGGCTTGCTCAGAAAAGAGCACCCAGACAGATACGGTGCTAGCCAGTAATTCTCAAAAGATAGATTTTAACTATCAGGTAAAGCCTATTCTGTCGGATAAATGTTTTGCCTGCCATGGGCCAGACGAGAAAAAGCGTGACTCAGGTCTGAGACTGGATACCGAGGAGGGAGCTTTTATGGCCCTGAAATCCGATCCGCATACATTTGCTATTGTGCGGGGAAATCCGGAACAAAGTATGCTCGTCAAACGCATTTTTTCTGAAGATCCTACTTTCCGTATGCCGCCGGCAGAGTCTAATCTCTCCTTAACAGAAGACGAAAAAAACATTCTCAAAAAGTGGGTAGAACAAGGAGCAGAATATAAAAAGCACTGGGCTTTTATTCCTCCGAAAAAAACAAAACTACCCGAAAAACAATTTGACGAATGGGGCAACAATGAAATCGACCGTTTTGTAGGTGTTAAGTTAAAGGAACAGGGCCTTTCTCCCAGTGAACCAGCTGATAAAGAACGTTTAATTCGTCGCGTAAGCTTCGACCTTACCGGCCTTCCACCATCATTAGAGCAAATGGATGCCTTTTTGAAAGATGAATCGCCACAAGCGTATGAAAAAATGGTAGATCAGCTATTAGCTTCTACGGCTTATGGCGAGCGCTGGGCAAATTATTGGTTAGATGTAGCCAGATACGGTGATTCTCATGGGTATCAGGACGATTTGCCCAGAGTTATGTGGCCCTGGCGGGATTGGGTAATTCATGCCTTCAACAAAAACCTGCCCTATGACCAGTTTGTTACCTGGCAACTGGCCGGCGACTTACTACCAGATGCGACCAAAGAACAGATCCTGGCTAGTGGATTTAACCGAAACCATAAGATAACCCAGGAAGGCGGCGTAATTCCAGAAGAATACCGCACGGAATATGTAGCCGACCGGACCAATACGTTTGGAAAAGCATTTCTTGGAATGAGTGTGGAATGCAGCCGCTGCCACGACCATAAGTACGACCCTATTCTCCAGAAAGACTTTTTCTCTATTTATGCCTTCTTCAATAAAGTAAATGAGAAAGGCTTAATTGGCTATTATGAACTGCCTAAACCTAGTATTACGATCACCCAATCAGACCTGAAAGATGTGCTAAAGTTCGTAAATGGCACTACCATTGGTACAAAAGATACGGTAAGTGTGATGGTGATGAGTGATGATGAGCCTAGAAAAACCTTTGTGCTGAACCGGGGTGAGTATGATAAACCTACAGAAGTAGAAGTAAAGCCTAGTACGCCAGCTGCCATTATGCCTTTTGATTCTACGGTGTATGGCGCTAACCGGCTGGGATTGACTAAATGGTTGTTTGATGCACGTAATCCCCTTACTTCTAGAGTAATGGTGAACCGCTTATGGCAGGAGATGTTTGGAAGGGGCATTGTTGCTACCTCTGAAGACTTTGGTAACCAAGGCACTCTTCCCTCCCATCCGGAATTACTGGATTATCTGGCCGTAGATTTCCGCGAACACGAATGGGATATAAAGTATTTACTGAAAAAAATGGTAATGTCTGCTACGTATCAGCAATCATCTTCCGCTACCAAAGAGTTACGCGAAAAAGACCCGGATAATGTATGGCTTGCCCGTAGTGCCCGCTACCGCCTAAATGGGGAAATGATCCGGGATAATGTACTGTTTACAAGTGGCTTATTAAACCCAGAAATTGGTGGGCCGAGTGTAAAACCCTATCAGCCAGAAGGGATATGGGAAGCTATAGCTGCCGGCCGGAAAGACCGGGGTGAAATGGGCTATGTACAGGATACCGGGCCCAAGTTGTACCGTCGGAGCTTGTATACATACTGGCGAAAAACCATTCCGCCTCCTTCTATGCTTATTTTCGATGCAGCCATGAAGGAAATTTGTGAAGTAAGGCGAGTGCGGACCAGTACACCGCTGCAAGCACTAAATTTATTAAACGATCCGCAGATATTAGAAGCGTCCAGAGTATTAGGTTCACAGCTAGTAGAAAAGAATAGCCTTTCAACGGAGCAAAAGATAGAGCAAGCATTCCGGAAAATTATTAGCCGAAAACCTACAGCCAAAGAGGTAGAAATTTTAATGGAGGGCTATACGAGTGAATATACCCGCTTTAAAACCCAACCAGCTTTGGCTACCAAGTTTTTAAATGTAGGAGCTTATCCACAAAATACAAAGCTAGATCCAGTTGCCTGCGCTGCCATGATGCATGTTGTCAGCATGATCTATAACCTGGACGAAGCCATCAGTAAATCGTAGCCTATGTCAGTAGTTAATAGTCATTAGTAAAATTTAAATTCTGATAAAACTAAAGTATACCATAATTAAAAAATGACAACAGCTTGCACAAAAGGCACCTTATACAATCTTTTGGTACCGAAAGCAGGGATGCGCGGAGTGTATATAGTGCTGTTGTGCAAGCGGGGCCTGTACGGCCGTGGAGGACAAAAGTTATCCATAAAGTCTTCTATCGATTTTTTAGTAAAAAGATTTACAAACTTTAATCTCAATCAGCACACTTATTAACCCATTTACCTATGTCTAACGAACTGCTGAAGCAAGCTTTAAATATGAACCGCCGCACTTTCCTCTCAAGGGCAAGTGTGGGTATTGGTAGCTTGGCGCTGGGCTCTTTGCTAATGCCAAATTTATTTAGCGGCAAACAAGAGGAAGACCAATTGCCTGTAGGTGTATCGCACTTTGCCCCCAAGGCCAAGCGCGTCATTTATTTATTTCAAAGTGGAGCCCCTTCCCAGCTGGAATTATTTGACTACAAACCCCTACTCAGGAAAATGCATGGACAAGAACTACCAGCCTCTATACGGATGGGCCAACGGCTAACTGGCATGACCTCTTCCCAAAAATCTTTTCCGCTGATAGGCTCTTTTGCCGATTTTGGCCAGCATGGACAAAGCGGTGCCTGGCTGGGCGAACTGCTACCTTTTACCTCCAAAGTGGTAGATGATATATGTATTATCAAAAGCATGCATACGGAAGCCATCAACCACGATCCGGCTGTTACTTTCTTTCAGACTGGGAATCAACAGCCTGGCAGGCCAAGTATGGGCTCCTGGTTGAGTTATGGTTTAGGTAGTGAAAATAAAAACCTACCTGCTTTTTGTGTGCTGCTTTCCCGCGGACAAGGTGATATTCAGCCACTGGCATCCCGTGTATGGGGCAATGGCTTCCTGGATTCTATTCACCAGGGTATCCAGTTGCGTTCCGGACATGAACCTGTATTGTATCTGCAAAATCCGGAAGGAACAGATGCCACCAGCCGCCGCAAAATGCTAGATCAGATTGCCGCCTTAAATCATATGCAGGAACAGGAGTTTGGCGACCCAGAAATTACGGCCCGTATTTCTCAGTATGAGATGGCGTACCGGATGCAAACATCGGTACCAGAAGTAACAGACTTCTCTGATGAACCGGAAAGTTCGTTTAAACTCTATGGGCCAGATTCACTTCAGCCCGGTACCTTTGCTGCCAATTGTTTGCTCGCCAGGCGTCTTTCTGAAAGAGGCGTCCGCTTTGTGCAACTATATCATATGGGCTGGGATGCACACACAGATTTGCCTGGTACTACCCGCCGTTTTGCTAAAAATGTAGATCAGGCTTCTGCTGCGTTAATTACAGACCTGAAAAACCGCGGAATGCTGGATGAAACGCTGGTGATCTGGGGCGGTGAATTTGGCCGTACTAATTATTGCCAGGGTACTTACAAACCTGATAACTATGGTCGTGACCATCACCCCCGTTGCTTTACTATCTGGATGGCTGGCGGAGGTATTAAGCCTGGTATTGTCTATGGAGAAACCGATGAGTTTGGCTATAACATTACAAAAGACCCAGTGCATGTACACGATTTTCAGGCTACCATTATGCATTTGTTCGGCTACGATCATGAGAAGCTTATTTTTAAACATCAGGGAAGGCGATACCGGTTAACGGATGTAAGTGGCCATGTAGTGAAAGGAATTTTGGCTTAAGGGAATGCGTGATACTATATTCCTCTTTATTGCCACATGCTTTAGCTTGGGTAGGAAATTTGGTAGTTAGCTTGGCATCTCTCGCATGTGGATATTTTACTACTTAACCTACGCCTTCAACGGTATGGCAATGAACAGCTTTATAAATACATTATAGGTTCATACGAAAGAGTGTACCCCGAAAATAGCTACTATACTTTTTCTAGCAAAGGCTTATATACCCAATCTTTATCCATAAACATTAGTATTTCCGAATGCGTCAGTTTCGATCCATAAGCTTAAACCTTGTTTACTTCCTCAATATTCTGCTGCTGTTTCTGCTCGTTTTTGAAGACAAGGTGCAGGTACCAGTTTTTTTGCAGGTAGCCGGGCGGATGCATCCACTGCTGCTGCATTTCCCTATTGCCTTACTATTTATCGGGCTATTTATTGAATGGTTTATTGTGCGCAAACAACCATCCAACCAAAGCCTAGCAGATGTAACGTATTTTATATTTAATCTGCTGGCAGTTTGTGCCGCACTTACAGCACTGTTTGGCTTTTTCTTGTACAAAGAAGGTGGCTATCAAGGAGAGGCTGTAAACTGGCACAAATGGACTGGCGTACTAGTATCTGTGCTGGCGGGCTTATTAGTTTGGATGAAGGATAAAACACCTAGTTTCTATTTTCCTACATTATTAGTAAGTGCAGTAGCTATAACAATTACTGGACACTTAGGTGCAGAACTCACTCATGGAGAAGGATTTCTAACAGAACCATACCGGAAACAAGTTCAAAATAAGATAGTATTAATTGATAACCCGGATAGTGCTATTGTTTTTAGAGATGTCATTCAGCCCATCCTCAATGAAAAATGTTCTTCCTGCCACAACTCTAACAAAGCCAAAGGTGACCTGATCCTGACAGATTATACGGCTCTTACGAAAGGAGGAGAAAACAAAGATTGCCTGGTGCCAGGGAATGCATCCAAAAGTCTTCTCTATAAATATGCACTACTGCCTATGGACGATTCCTTGCATATGCCACCTAAGGGCAAACAGCAGTTGGAAAAAGATGAAATTGCGCTTATAGGATGGTGGATTAATAGTGGCGCTAAAGAAACTGAAAAATATGTAAACCTGCCGAAAACAGATACGATTCATCCAATTATGGCTTCCTTATTCAAGCCCAGAAAAGGCTTAGATCTACTGCAAATTGCTTTTGCTGATCAGGATAAGGTCAAAGCCTTAAACAACCCCTACCGGACGGTGCAGCAATTATCAGCTGCTAAACCATATATAGCCGTGTTTACAGGCAGCAGAAATAACTTTACCACACAAGATCTGGAAGAATTGAAAGAGCTGAGGGAGCAAGTGGTTTCTATCGACGTAGGAAATGCCAAGTTGAAAGATCAGGATTTAAAAGCCTTACAACAATTTCCGCATTTACAAAAATTACATTTGCAAAACAATCCGATCAGTGATGAGGGAATCAAGCAATTATCTAAGCTAACTTATCTGGAAAGCATAAATCTATCCGGAACAAAGATTACTTCCCAGACACTTACTGATTTGTCTGAATGGAAAAATCTCAAAAAACTATTCCTGTATAATACTGGTGTGTCAGAAGAACAGATTACCAAGTTGAAAGAAAGAAAACCAGAATTAGAAGTATATAACACCAGTTTGGATCTAAGTGATACGATTTACACAGCCGCGTTATCTACGCCTCAATGCAAAATAGACAGTGCATTTTTTCACCGCCAGGCACTAGTGGAAGTAAAACTCGGCCGGGGAAATGTAAAGTATTATTATACGTTAGACGGTAGTGAACCCACTCCTACATCCACACTTTACACGAAACCTTTTGCGATTGATTCGTCTGTTCAACTAAAAATAAAGGCAGCTATGAAAGGATGGAAAGACAGCCCGGTAGCTACTTATTCTTTACTGAAAATTGGACCTAGACCTGATAAAGTTACTCTAGAAACTAAACCGGATACAAGGCAAAAAATGCCGCTTGATAGTATGTTAGTGGATGAAAAATCAGGAAGTTTGTACCGGTACGATAAGGAATATCTCAGTTTTCTGGCTTCGGATCTGCAGGCCAACTTTACTTACGCCAAACCCCGCGAATTATCTCAGGTGACACTTAGCTACCTGGAAGATGTAGAAAATGGCATGATGCCGCCACATTATCTGGAAGTGTGGGGAGGTACTGGTAAACATGATTTAAAAAAACTAGGAGTGACTAAAGTTGAGAACTATCCGAATGCGATTAGGCCAGCAGCCAAATATGTGTTAATGGTAGAATTTCCTAAGCAGGCTATTAGCTATGTGCGTATGGTAGCCAAAAATAGCCCTACTTTTCCTGATTGGCATTCACTGAAAAAAGATACTAAGCCCAGAATTCTGATCGATGAAGTGTCTCTGGAGTAATACTTTAACATAGGCCAACCACCTGTTTAATTCTTTCAGCTTGTAAAACAAATGCTTATAGTGTGGCTATTTTACTCCTTTGCCTGTTTTGTATGAAAAGCTGCAAATTGGTTTTTACTTTTAGCATGGATAGATAAAATTCGTAGAGGGGCATTGTTCATAGCAAAAAGAATTACTTGTTTATTGCCAACCGGCAGCGAAGCTATATTCCGTACTTGACCTCTAATATTGATTCCGCTAGTTAGAGCAGGGAGAGGAGTAAAACTGCCATCACCACTGCCTTTCAGCAGCAAGCCATAACTGCCATCATAGATGCCTACCTCCGGCTTGGCCTCATACAAGTTGCCTCCCAAAAGCACATCCACCTTGCCATCCCCATCATAATCCCCGGCCCCTAGCCCATACATCACTGATAGCTGTGCCTGCTTGGGCAAGGCTTTCCTTACAAAGCCCTTGCCCCCTTCACTAATAAACACACTGCTCTCCAGCACATAGGCTTCCAG